>Ga0207717_100003_pt1 | contig 1318554 bp, 1222 predicted proteins | sample TtanPargueraPR_2_FD_187745 | JGI IMG/M metagenome (GOLD analysis project Ga0207717, IMG submission 187745) | Aerobic enrichment media microbial communities from Bioluminiscent Bay, La Parguera, Puerto Rico - Tt and P2 (2) (SPAdes) | ecosystem: Environmental > Aquatic > Marine > Unclassified ... | reverse complement strand
CACTGTGCTATGTTTTTTCATGGTGCTGCCCCCCGATTTTACGCATGTGAACACGTAAATTATGGCTCTGGCTGAGGCTAACCCACGAGGTGGGGGCAGCCCTCTAGTGGGGAGTCATAATGTCTAGGCAGAAAAGGAGTAGGCCGTGCGAGTCGCGAGCGCTGACACAAAATGGGTGGTTTTCTCCTCTTTCATCTTCGCGGCTGCCGGTGGGCTATGTTTACTGATCACTGATTTGATTTTCGTGCCACTCGCACCTGCGGCTGGGACTACTGTCATTGATCGCTTGTGGTTTTCGACGTGGCCGCCATTTGCACTTTCAAGCATTGTTCCACCCATGATTGCGGCAGGCTCTTCAGCGTACTGGTGGTTCTTTAAAGGCAGCAAATTTTTTGGCGGGTGGCTTAACGTTGCTGTAGCTGCGTGGCTTGCTCTAGCGATCAATCCAGTTATCTGGGTGTTAGTAACCATGTCCTATACTCTCTTTGGTGCAGTCACGCTCGCTGTTTTTGCGTTTACAGGCTTGGTTATGAGTGGTATCTGGAGAGCAAGAAATGCCTAACCAGACGGTCAACCGGACGCCAAAAGCGTACCGCTTTTGGTTCCCTCCGCTGCGCTCCGGCAACGGTTACCATCAGCGTTATAAGGCATCGTAAGCTTATGGATCTGTACCATGTCGTAGTCGAAATACATGGTGAGAAGAAGCCGCTTTTTCTGTTTGGAGACCTCTCCAAAAGTGATTTGAGAAAGCGATTTCTGAATCCTTATTACCTCGGGAAGCCCGTTTTAAAGAAGAATCAGGTCGTTGACTTATCGCGGGTGGTATCAGTTCAAATCAGGATGACTAAATCTTCTGCAAGTTCAGAGCTTGAAGATCTCAAAGCTAAAAGCAAAGCTGAAATTGATGAGTTGAATCGCGGGTCTGGAATGGTCTTTATTGGTTTCGGGCGCGGGTATGCTGATGAAGATATTGTCGAATGTGGAACCGATGTTACAGCGGAGTTTGTCAAAGCTCCTCCTGGTCAAGGAACCGCAGTCTCAAAACTCGTTGGGTTTCTTCACAACCCTTGGGTGCTGAGAGTAGGGGGCGGAATCGTACTGATTGTCGTCGGCTTTCTGTTGGCCAAATGGTTGAGTGCGTAATGCCTTATAACCAATCGCTTAAGTACGTTCCCGGCCTGACGGCCGTCCACCGGACGTCCCTGACGGGCCGCCGCTTAGCTCGGCGTTAGCTGTGATTGCCTCATCCGGAAAGTGATACTATAGTGGCACTATTAGTCTGATTCAGGGTGAGTCCATGAAAGTTGAGCTTGTTACGAACCTTAAGCGCCAAGCCACAAAAATCTTGGCAGACCTGCATCAGTCCAAAGAGCCGGTACTGATCACTGAGCATGGCCAGCCATCCGCTTATCTTGTTGATGTTCAGGATTACGAATTCATGCAGCGTCGGCTTGAGCTGCTTGAGGGGCTCTCACGAGGAGAGCGTGCTGTACTTGAGGGAAGAACGTACAGCCAAAGTGGGGCCAGGGAGAAAATGAGTAAGTGGCTGAAGTAATCTGGACAGAGCCCGCCCTTCAAGAACTGGATGCTATCGCTGAGTACATTGCTTTGGATAATCCTGCTGCCGCAAGTCATCTGGTCCAGGAAGTTTTCGATAAGACCGAGCGTTTGGAAAATTTTCCTCAATCCGGACGGATTCCTCCTGAGCTCCCTAATTCGGTATACAGGGAGGTAGTGGTTCCACCGTGTCGCATTTTTTATCGTGAGGATGAGAAGCGGGTTCTCGTCCTTTACGTCATGCGAGAGGAGCGGCAGCTTCGTGCGTATATGCTTGGAAACAGCTAACCAGGCGCGTCACTCGGATGCCTTTATCTCCGCTTCGCTGCGTCAAAGTCACCGGCGCGCTTTAGCGTTAACGGCCCGCAGACCTATGCCTACTCCGGAAGAAATCCTCGCTGGCCTCAGATCAATCTCAAATGATTGGAAATTTCTTGCCATTCTCTGGCATGGGTATGTCGCGGTGCTGCTGTTGGGCCTCGCTTTCGGCCCGCACCTAAAAGAGCGAATAGTAGGGGCCCTACTCGTTATACCGCTTTTCTCAGTAAGCGCACTCGCATGGATCCATGGCAACCCGTTCAACGGCGTACTCTTTACCGTCACGGGCCTCGTGCTGCTCGGAATTGCGGTTCGCCTTCAAGGAGAAAGTGTGAGCATTTCTCCGATGCGATTTGCTGCTCCCGGGGCGTTTCTGATCGTGTTTGGTTGGTTTTATCCCCATTTTCTCAATGACTCGGCGCTAGTTGCTTACCTGTATTCTGCACCAACGGGCTTAGTCCCATGTCCCACGCTTTCAATTGTGATCGGGTTCACGTTGGTGTTGCGCGGATTAAGATCTAGGGCGTGGTGTTTGGTGCTGAGCGCAGCGGGTGTTTTCTATGGCGGTTTTGGTGCTGCCTGGCTTGGCGTGACGATAGACTGGAGTTTATTTTTCGGTGCATTGGTTGCAGCGTATGCTGCATTTTCGCCTCAGTTGATAAGGCGCGATAATGGCAAGGTTGCCCGTTAACAAGGTGGTCAATGAGACGCCAACTACGCTGCGTTCTGTTGCCGCCCATTACTAATGGCGTTAAATGCCGGTGATAGCCAGGTCCAGAGCTTCAACAATCTGGTCTCTGAAATGTGAGAGGGAACCAATGGGGCTCTTGAGGTGTTTTTCGGGCACGGAGGAAATTTGTGGAGTTAACAGCAACAGCTCCTGATCGGCAAAGCTGATTTCCGGAGTGAGCCCTTGCATGGCTTCGCCATCGAAGGCAGAACGTTTGCCCAAAGGGATAACAATGCGAGTTGTCAAATCGCTCAGGAGGCTGCTCTGAATATCCACCAGGTAAGGGTAGTGAGCCTTGCTTATTTTGCTCGGGTTGGGGTACACATCGAACTGTGCCATCAGAACTCTCTGAATTCGTCGCCGAAGCATCCATGTTGTTCGACGAAATCGTTGTAACTTTTTATCGCAGCGCGATTCTCTTCAACCCATTGTGCGGCTTTGCGTTTCGAAAGCTCTTCTTTCAGAGCTCGTTCCAGGGTGGCAGATAAATTAATGTTCAGTTCCCGGGTTTTACGCAGCAGATCGCTATTGATTGAGAGGTTCGTTGCTTTTTTGGGGGCGGCTGAATTATAGAGTTCGGCCATGAGGGCCTCCAAGAGGATCTAGAATACACAGCTTGATCATATGCGCATGACTATGCGCATGCAAGCATTTAACCAATGGCTGTCGCCGGACGCCCCTGCGCCTGAGCTGGCGCTCCGGCACGCCGCAAAGCCAGGGCGTGTTGCAGGACTGCCAACGGTTGTTCATCGGTCTCTGTAGGGTTTTTAAAACATGAAATTTTCGCCGTATAGCGAGTCTGATCGTCAGGAAATTGAGGGTCTGTTTACCCGGACGTTCTCTGATTCAGAGGGTCAGTCCGAGGGAAAACTGATTGGTCATTTGGTCCATGAATTGATGACCGGGACCGAAGCCGATGACATGTTCGGGTTCATCGCCACCGAGCAAGAGCAAATAGTCGGTTGTATCCTCTTCACTCGGTTGTCGTTCGACTCCCCTATTAAAGCTTTTCTATTGTCACCAGTCGCTGTCGATACAGCCCATCAGGGCAAAGGCGTTGGCCAAGAACTGATTAATTTTGGCATCGAATACTTGGGTGAATTGGGTGTTCAGCTCATTTTTACCTATGGTGATCCCAACTATTATTCGAAAGTGGGTTTCAAGCACGTACCTCAAGAGATTGCGGAAGCGCCATTGAAACTAGCGCACCCGGAGGGGTGGCTGGCGCAATCACTGAATGGAGGCAGTATTGAGCTCGCGCTGGGACAGGCTAAATGTGTTGAGCCATTCAATGATCCCAGGTATTGGTAAGCGTAGCTGCCATAGAGGAGAGTCCGATGGCTGATCATGCTGGTTCTTGCCTGTGTGGCACCGTGAGATTTGAGGTAAACGGGGACTTCGACAGTTTTTACCTGTGTCATTGCCAGCATTGCCAAAAGGATACGGGATCTGCTCATGCGGCAAATTTGTTTTCGCAGTCGGCTAAATTGACCTGGCTGGCCGGTGCAGATGCTGTGACCTCCTTTACGCTCCCGGGTACTCGTCACAACAAAAGCTTTTGCAAGCTTTGTGGGTCAGCATTGCCAAGCGCTCAGCTCGAGGGTTTGCTCGTCGTTCCAGCAGGGTGCTTGGACACTCAAGTCTCCATGTTGCCTACAGCGCACATTTTCACATCCAGCAAAGCAGCCTGGGATAAGGGACTCGGGGACGTGCCAGAGTTCGGGGGGTTGCCAGAGTAAGCTAAGATCACATAACCAGTGGCTGTTGTCTCACATGCCTACGCTGGCACTCCGTTACATAGCGATGCCAAGGCGTTACGTTCATTTCATTTATAGGGAATGCTTTAATCAAGATGAAGGCGCTAATAAATCTTCTCGGAATGACGTTCCTGACGGTGATTGCAGGCTGTTCAAGTGTTGAGCCCGCGGGAAGTGGGAGCTGGGCCGGTTTCAGCGAAGCCGGGCAGGCCTCTTTCTATGCGGATAAGTTCCAGAACAGGCAAACAGCCAGTGGTGCGATTTATAAGCACGAGCTTGCCACGGCAGCCCACAAGAAGCTTCCATTCGGCTCGAAGGTCCGAGTCACGAACCTGGAGAATGGCAAGGATGTCGTCGTGAAAATCAATGATCGTGGGCCCTTTGTGAAGGGCCGTATTATCGATCTCTCGAAGTCGGCGTTCAGTCGTATCGGGAGCACGTCATCGGGCCTGATCGACGTGAAAATTGAGGTGCTGAGGTAGCCGCTGGCCCCACTTCTCAGTTCTGCATCCGGATATCATCCTTCCACCGGAAACCCACGCCCCCCGTTTGCCAGACGCCATCCTTGTTGAACGGGTGAGGCCCGTTCATATTGATGTAGGTGGGCAGTCCGAAGTGGGGCGCCAGGTTCTGTTTCGCCTTGATCGTCACGCGATCCATGATCCGCAATCCCTGCTGCTCGGCCGGCATGTGTGCTTCCGGTGAGGCGCGGTGGGCCAAGGCCCAGTTGTCGATGAAGAGCAGATCCCCGGTGTCATAGTGGTATCGGATTCCGTAGCCTTTCTCGAACGACTCGTTCAGCAGATCGTTGTAGTCGTTAAAAAGCTCCTTCATCTCATCGGGCGTCAGCAAACGCAACTGGTCGGCCGTTGCCGGCTCCTTCTGCAGTTCTTCAATCGAGCGTCCGTGCTCTGGTAGCCGCTCGAGCACGGCCCCGGTCATTCCCAAATGCAGCCAGACGCTTTTTCGTCCGGAAATCGGGTGGGTGTGGACGACCGGATGGGTCACGCAGGAGGCCGAATTCACGGAAACGAGGCGTTGCCAGAATGCCTGCTTTTCTTTTGGAAGCGCATCGAAGGCGGCGCCCTGGTGGGCAAAGTGAGTACCGCCGCCGTGCTCCGGTGCCCGGGCCATGTAATACGCCGAGTGCGAGAAGGTGGCGGCTTCGAAGCTGCCGTCATTGTGCCACTGGGGGCCAACACCAAGAATGCCCTGCCGGCTGTCGTTGGAGCAGCGGAAGATGTGCCTGTTTCGGCCGGGCGTTGCGGGATGAACGCCGTGGGTCGAATGGATTTCGCGAGCACCCCACCACCTGCTGGCGTTGATCAGTTCCTCGGGGGAGAGATCCTTCTGGTGTTTGAACACGATGAACCCCCGGTTCGCCATTTCCTGTTCCAGTGCCTGGATGACTGGCTCAGGGAGGTCTGCGCGAACATCCGCGCCATAGATCTCGACGCCCATGGGTTCCAGTTGTTTGAGCGTCAGCCCTGCGGCTTCGATCAGGGAGACCCGGTCAGGGTCCAGCGGGGGTATGGCCGGTGCCATGCTGCGGGTGGTGTCTTCCGAGGTCTGGCCCATCGTGCTGACTCCCTTTGTTGATCAACTCATGGTCAGCCTAACGCACTGTGTTTTGTACACAACCCCCTTTGGGGCGCCAAAAGACCAATTCCGCCTTGCCTTCGTATGTGCGTGCCATAGACTGAGAGGGATTGCCCAGAACATGCGTTCTCATGTGGTGGCAGCCTTCGAAGTGCAAATTCAGCCAAACGACCAAGAGGAATGGCCGTGTCTCCCATCTCCCGCTTTCGCCGCGCAGCGGCACTGACCGCCATGTTGATTACTGCGCCCGCCATGGCCGCTGACCCGGTGGTGGTGTCATCCAAGATCGATACCGAAGGCTCCGTGCTGGGCCAGATGGTGCTGCAGTCCCTGGAAGAGGCTGGCATCCCGGTGGAAAACCGGCTGCAGCTCGGCGGAACCAGTATCGTGCGCAATGCCATCAAGGCGGGCGAAATCGATATTTACCCGGAATACACCGGCAACGCGGCGTTCTTCCACGACCAGGCCGATCGCGATATCTGGAAAGACGCGGGCAAGGCCTACGAGCAGGCGGCCCGCCTCGATCAGGAAGCGCACAACATCGTCTGGCTGAAACCGGCGCAAGCCAATAACACCTGGGCCATGAGCGTGCGCGGGGATCTGGCGCGGGATTACGATTTGCAGACCCTTGAGGATCTGGCCCGCTACCTCAATGACGGCGGTGCCTTCAAGTTTGCCGCCAGTGCCGAGTTTGTGGAATCGGCCAGCGCCCTGCCTGCGTTCCAGGAGGCGTATGGCTTCGAGCTGGCGTCCGACCAGCTGCTGATTCTTTCCGGCGGTAACACCGCCGCGACGCTTCGGGCGGCGGCCCTGAACAACAACGACGTCAACGGTGCCATGACCTACGGTACCGATGGTGGTCTGGACGCACTGGATCTGAAGGTGATGGAGGATACCCTCGGCGTTCAGCCGGTGTACCAGCCGGCGCCCATCGTGCGCGCCGCGGTCCTGGAAACCTATCCGGAGATCCGCGAGGCTCTGGACCCGGTCTTCGAATCCCTGGATCTGGAAACCCTCCAGCGTCTGAACGGTCAGGTCGCGGTCAATGGTGTGCCGGCCCAGACGGTGGCGCGGGACTATCTGGATTCCCTGGCCCGGGACTGAGGTTTGTCGGTTACCGGACCTGATGCCAGTCACATCGTGCCGAACCGGGTCATTTCGGCGCTGGGGCTGCTGGCTCTGGCGCTGGTCTGGCTTCTGGACCTTGGCACCATCCAGCCCAACCGCATCGTGCCGGGTACCGGCCATGGCCTGGTCTCGGCGGTTGGCTGGGGGGGTGCGGCGCTCGTCACGTCGATCCTGGCCGGGGCGATCCTGCTCGCCTTCCTGAAGATCCGTGGCCGCTACCTGCTTCTGCTTGCCCTGGTTGGCCTCTCGCTCGCGATGCTCCCTTTGCTGTTGGATGTCTTCGCCAGTCGTCACCTGCCGGAAGGTTCTCCTTATGCGCGCTCGTCCATCGGTGCGGGTTTCTGGTGCCTGCTGTTCCTGCTCTCCCTGATGCTGATCGAAATCCTCGGGCGGCTCGGGAGCCGGCGGGGGCTTCAGTTCCTGTTGGTGGTCGTGATCGGTGGCAGCTGGCTGATGTTCTTGCAGAGTGACGGCCTCGAGAGCCTGTCGCTGGTGCGGGAATTCAACGCGCGGCCCGCCAAGTTCGAGCAGGCATTCTGGACCCACCTGGCGCTGGCATTTGGGGCGGTGGCGATCAGTGCCGTTCTGGCCTTTGGTCTGGCCCTGAAAATGATGCGCAGCCCCGGCTGGCAGCGGCCCATCCTCGGCTTTGTGAGTTTTCTCCAGACCATCCCCAGCCTGGCGGTGTTCGGTTTGCTGATCGCACCGTTGAGCGCTCTGGTGGCGGCCTTCCCGGCCCTGGAGGCGCTCGGCATCCGGGGCATCGGCTGGACGCCCGCGCTGCTGGCCCTGGTTGCCTACAGCCTGTTGCCCATGGTTCGCAACACCTTCGTGGCCCTGACCGAAGTGCCCGAAAACCTGGCCGATGCCGGCCGGGGCATGGGCATGAATGAGCGGCAGCTGTTTTTTAAACTCAAGTTACCGCTGGCGCTGCCGGTCATCATCGAAGGGGTACGCATCACCACGATTCAGGCCATCGGCCTGACGGCGGTGGCCGCCCTGATCGGTGCCGGCGGCTTTGGCAGTTTTATTTTCCAGGGGCTCGGTCAGGCGGCGATGGATCTCGTGTTGCTCGGGGCCTTGCCCACCATCGCGCTTGCTTTGCTGGCCGATGCCGTTTTCACCATGCTCGCTGCCAGCCTGAAGCCGACCCCGGCGACGGCCTGACAGGGAAAAGGATTTGACCGGATGATCGAACTGAAACATGTCACCCGGCGCTTCGGTCATACCGTCGCGGTGGATAACATCAACCTGACCATCGAGACCGGCGAGGTCTGCGTGCTGGTGGGCAGTTCCGGCTGCGGCAAGTCCACCACGCTGAGGATGATCAACCGCCTGTTGCCCCACAGTGAGGGCGAGATTCTGGTGGATGGGGAAGACATTACCATCATGAACCCGGAGCAGCTGCGGCTGAACATGGGCTACGTGATCCAGGGCACGGGGCTGTTTCCCCACTGGACGGTGGCCCGCAACATCGCCATGGTGCCCCAGTTGTTGAGGTGGCCCCGGGAGCGGATCGATGCGCGGGTTCATGAGCTGATGACCCTGCTGGACCTGGATCCGGCCACCCACGCCAACAAATACCCCCAGCAACTGTCCGGTGGCCAGGCGCAGCGGGTGGGCGTGGCCCGGGCGCTGGCGGCGGACCCCAACATCCTGCTGATGGATGAGCCCTTCGGCGCGCTGGATGCGATCACCCGGGAGAACCTCCAGCTGGAGATGCTGCGCATCCAGAAGCAGGTGCGCAAAACCACCGTGTTCGTCACCCACGACATCGACGAGGCGCTGAAGCTGGCCACCCGAATTGCGGTGATGGACCAGGGGCGCATTATCCAGCACGACACCCCCGAGAATATCCTGCGGCGGCCGGCGTCCGAATTCGTGGAGAACCTGGTCGGCAAACAGGATCGCGGCCTGAAACTGATGAGCCTGCGCCCGGTGCGCGAGCTGATGCAGGCACATCCGGCGCCAAAGCCTCCGGAATCCGGGGCCGAGGGGCTCAAGGAGGAGGACAGCCTACGCCTGGCCCTGTCGGTCATGCTCTGGCAGGACGCGCAGCAGGTGCCGGTCTTCAATACCCGAGGGGAGGAGACGGGAGTGATCACCCGTGAACGACTGATTCAGGAAGGCGCCTGATGCGACTCTGGTTGCCGCCGTCCCTGCTGGCCATTCTCCTGTGCGGGCTGAGCGCCGGTATGCCTGCCTTGGAACCTTTGTTCCACTGGGTGCAGCCGGACAAACAGCAGGTGGTGTATGAGCGGGAGAGTTTTCTGTTTCTCCTGCAAAATCATTTGCTGCTGGTCCTGATTTCCGCGGCGGTGGGTACCCTGGTCGCCGTGGCTGGCGGCATTTTCGCCACCCGTCCCTCGGGCCGCGATTTCCTGCCGCTGGTCAGTCAGGTGGCCTCCATTGGCCAGACCTTCCCGCCGGTGGCCGTGCTGGCATTGGCGGTGCCGGTCCTCGGGTTCGGAGAAGCACCGATCCTGGTGGCTCTGATGCTTTATGGCTTGCTGCCGATCCTGCGCAACACCCTGGCGGGCCTGGAAGGTATCAGCCCTGCCGTGAAGGAGGCGGCCAGAGGGATGGGTATGTCGCCACTGCAGGTGCTGGTGCGGGCCGAACTGCCCCTGGCGGGCCGGGTGATTCTGGCCGGTATCCGCACCTCGGTCACCATAAACATCGCCACCGCCGCCATCGGCTCCACCATCGGTGCCCGCACCCTGGGCGATCCGGTCATTGCCGGGCTGGTCAATGGCAACACCGCCTATGTGCTGCAGGGGGCGATCCTGATCGGCTTGCTGGCGCTGACCACCGACAGTCTGTTCGAGGCGCTGGAGCGAACGTGGGACCGTCGGTTCTCGCCACAAGTGGCGGTTTGATACGCGCCTGCTGAATGGCTCTCGCCGGCTCAGCCGAAGTGGTAAAACGCCAGCTTGTTGCCGTCCGGGTCTTTCACGTAGGCCCCGTAAAACTGCCCCGGAATCCGCTGTCCCGGTTCGCCGTCACAGGTGGCGCCCAGTTCGATGGCCTTTTTGTAATGGGCATCGACGGCCTCTTTGGGGCCGGGGTGGATCGCCAGCATGTTGCCGTTGCCCGGGTGGTTGGGCTCTTCATTGAAGGGGATGCACACCGCCAGCATGGGTTCACGCATGCTCTTGCCGATAAAGGCGATGCGGCCCATATCCAGCAGCACCTTGGCGCCCAGATCTTCCAGCAGGTCGCTGTAGAACGCTTTCGCCCGTTCCATGTCACTGACACCGAGGGTGACGTAGCCGATCATCTTCGTTTCTCCTGTTTGGTTGATTCAACGGTATAGTTACGCAATTCAGGGCGGATAGTTTAGTCCCTTTGTGGCTTGAGGTCCCGTCGGCTCCATCGTCCTATCAGCCATTTCTCCAGCTCCAGCACCATCAGCAGGCCCAGTCCGACGGCCAGGATGACAAACCACATGGCGGCGGGAATTGGGCGGGTATCAAAGAAGGTTTCCATGAACGGTGCGTAGGTGAAAACCAGTTGCAGCAATAGCACCACGCCGACGGCGATCAGTACCTTGCCGGAACCGAACAGTCCGGTGAACCCCAGCGAAGTGCTGCGCAGTCGGCGCACGCTGAACAGATAGAAAATCTCCATGATGACCAGGGTGTTGACGGCATAGGTGCGCGATTCCTCCAGGCTGAACCCGTGGAACTGGGTCCAGCTGAAGATCCCGAAAATGCCGGCGGCGAATAGTGTGGAGACCAGCAGAATGCGCCATACCAGGAAGGAGGTAAGCATCGATTCTTTCGCAGGTCGGGGCGGGCGTTTCATGATGTCGTTTTCACTGACTTCGAAAGCCAGTGCCATGGCGAGCGCCACCGAGCTGACCATGTTGACCCACAGAATCTGGAGCGGGGCGATGGGCAGCGTCAGTCCGGCCAGGATCGCCAGGATGATACTCACCGATTCGCCACCATTCACTGGCAACAGAAAAGCGATGGCCTTTTTCAGGTTGTCGTAAACGGTGCGTCCTTCACGTACGGCATCCACGATGGACGCAAAATTGTCATCGCTGATGACCATCTCCGAGGCTTCCTTGGCGGCCTCGGTGCCCTTGTGACCCATGGCAATGCCGACATCCGCGCGCTTGAGGGCAGGGGCATCGTTGACGCCATCGCCGGTCATGGCAACGATCGCTCCGCGTTGCTGCAGCAGGGTCACAATTCGCAGCTTGTGCTCGGGACTGACGCGGGCGTAGACGTCGACCTCACTCAGACGTTTCTGAAGCTCGGCATCATCCATTCGCTCCAGCTCATGCCCGGTGACGGCCTCTTTGATGTTCTCGAGCTTGAGTTGGGCGGCGATCGCGCGTGCCGTTGACGCGTGGTCACCGGTGATCATTTTCACCCGGATTCCGGCGGCCTGGCACTCGCCCACGGCACTGATAGCCTCTTCCCGAGGCGGGTCGATCAGCCCATAAAGGCCCAGCAGTGCAAGGCCGTTCTCTACGTCATCGAAGGTGAGCTCTGACTGGTCATTCCGGACCGGTTTCGTGGCCACAGCCAATACCCGCTGCCCCCGGGCGGCCATCTGCTCGATCTGTTCATGCCAGTAGTCGCGATCCATTGGCTGATTGTGATCGGCGCCCACTACTTCCTTGCATAATTCCACGACCCGTTCCGGGGCCCCCTTGAGGAAGAGAAAGGCCCGCCCCTCGTGGCTATGATGCAGTGTTGCCATGAACTTGTGTTCGGACTCAAAGGGAATGAGATCCGAGCGCGGGTATTGTTTGGTCTCCTGCTCCGGGTTCATTCCGGCTTTCATGGCGGCCACCAGAAGCGCCCCCTCCATCGGATCACCATGGACTTCCCAGCCGTTATTATCCTCGCGCTTCTGCACAGAGGAATCGTTACACAGAAGTGCGGCCAGGAGCGTTTGTTGCAGTAAATCGCCGGAAGTCGGGTCGGACGTCTGGCCGTCCTGCTCAAAGGTGCCGTGGGGGTCGTACCCCGTGCCAGTCACGTTATAGCTCTCAGCGACCGTCACAACACTGCGCACGGTCATCTCATTCCGGGTCAGGGTGCCCGTCTTGTCGGAGCCGATAACGCTGACCGAGCCGAGTGTTTCGACCACCGGCAGTCTTCTGATGATGGCCTTGCGCGTTGCCATACGCTGCACGCCTATGGCCAGGGTGACGGTGAGGATGGCCGGCAGACCCTCGGGGATGGCGGCCACTGCCAGACCGACCACGATCATGAACATTTCCACCGCAGTGTGATCGCGCAGGGTGATCCCGGCCACAAACACCAGCGTGGCAATCAGCAGGACGGCAGCGGTGATCCAGCGGGCCAACCGGTCCATCTGTTGCAGAAGCGGTGTGGTGAGGGACTCCACCCGGGACACCAATGTACTGATGCGCCCGATTTCTGTATCGACCCCGGTAGCCACAACGATGCCGGCGCCTTGCCCTTGGGTAACCAGGGTGCCGGAATAGGCCATGTTCCGTCGGTCTCCCAGATCCGCATCCGTCCGGATCGGATCGAGCGATTTCGACACCGCCACCGATTCCCCGGTCAGCGCAGCTTCCTGCACCTGCAGGCCCTTTACCTTCAGCAAGCGAAGGTCCGCCGGCACCTTATCGCCGGACTGCAGGGTCACCAGGTCTCCGGGCACCAGTTGCTCGGCCGGAACCGACATCCGGCGGCCCCCGCGCACGACCATCGCCTTGGCTGAAAGCATCTGGCGGATAGCCCGGAGGGCATCCTCGGCCTTGCCTTCCTGAATAAAGCCGATGCTGGCGTTCACCAGTACGACCGTCAGAATGACAGCCGTATCAACCCAGTGGTGCAGCGCGGCCGCGATCGCCGCTGCTACCAGCAAGACATAGATCAGGAGGTTTCTGAAGTGGGAAAAGAAGCGAGCCAGCATGCCGCGTTGGCTGACTTCCGGCAGTGCATTGGGCCCGTATTCCGCCAGTCGCTGCCTGGACTCCTGCTCCGACAACCCTTCGCCGTCGATGGAGAGCCGAGACAACAGCTGGTCCTTTGCCAGTGCGTGCCAGGACGGTTGGGGTGACTGCCCGTTGCCTGGTTTCCGGGCCTGGTTTCTTGCCATGGGCTTTTCCTTTTCCCGCGCTCAACTGGAGCCATCCAACAGAGTTAAACACAAGTTTCTCTTCCAGGCATGATCAGGGTCAGGACTCAGAACGTTCCCTGCTGATCAGGGTTTGTACCAAGCGCCGAGACGAACCCCCTCAAAAACTGGATAATGGCTGGTTTCAGCCTGACGGCTCGCCGAAATTCTCCAAGCCTGGTGCTCCCGCTATGGAAATCAAAGTCAATTTTCTCGACAACCTCCGCCTTGAAGCCAAGTTTGACGACTTCACCGTCGTCACCGATCAGCCCATCCGTTACAAGGGTGATGGCTCGGCGCCGAGTCCTTTCGACTACTTCCTGGCATCCTCAGCCCTGTGTGCGGCCTATTTCGTGCGGGTGTATTGCCTCGCACGCAACATTCCAACCGACAACATCCGGCTGTCCCAGAACAACATCGTGGATCCGGAGAATCGGTACAACCAGATCTTCAAGATCCAGGTAGAGCTGCCCGAGGATCTGCCGGAGAAAGACCGGCAGGGTATCCTGCGTTCTATTGATCGCTGTACCGTGAAGAAGGTGGTGCAGACCGGCCCGAACTTCGAGATCGAGACCGTGGAAAGCCTGGATGAGGACGCCCAGGCGCTGCTGATGGTGGAGCCGGACAGCGAGCACCACACCTTCATCGAAGGCAAGGATGCACCGCTGGAGCAGACCATCGCCAGGATGACTGGCATCCTGCGCGAGCTGGGCATGAAGATCGAGATTGCCTCCTGGCGTAACATCGTGCCCCACGTGTGGTCTCTGCATATCCGCGATGCCGCCTCGCCCATGTGCTTTACCAACGGCAAGGGTGCCACCAAGGAGAGTGCCCTGTGCTCGGCGCTCGGCGAGTTCATCGAGCGGCTGAACTGCAACTTCTTCTACAACGACCAGTTCTTCGGCGAGGAGATCGCCAACGCCGAGTTCGTGCACTACCCGGACGAGAAATGGTTCCAGCCGGGCCCGGACGACGAGCTGCCGGAGGGCATCCTCGACGACCACTGCCTGGCGATCTATAACCCGGACGGTGAGCTCGGCGGCTCCAACCTGATCGACACCAACTCCGGCCGCGTGGATCGCGGCATCTGTGCGCTACCTTACGTGCGCCAGTCCGATGGTGAGGTGGTGTATTTCCCCTCCAATCTGGTGGAGAACCTGTTCCTGAGCAACGGCATGAGTGCCGGTAACACCCTGGCAGAGGCCAAGGTGCAGTGCCTGTCCGAGATTTTCGAGCGGGCGGTGAAGAAGCAGATCATCGAGGAAGAGATTGCTCTCCCGGATGTGCCCCGCGAGGTACTGGAGCGTTATCCGGAGATTGTCGAGGGCGTCGAGGCCCTGGAGGCACAGGGTTTCCCGGTGCTGGTGAAGGATGCCTCCCTTGGTGGCCGGTTCCCGGTGATGTGCGTGACCCTGATGAACCCGAAAACCGGCGGTGTGTTCGCCTCCTTCGGAGCGCACCCGAGCTTCCACGTGGCCCTGGAGCGCAGCCTCACGGAGCTGATGCAGGGCCGCAGCTTCGAGGGCCTGAACGATGTGCCGCCGCCCACGTTCAACAGCAAGGCGGTGTCCGAGCCCAACAATTATGTGGAGCACTTCATCGATTCCACCGGTGTGGTGTCCTGGCGCTTCTTCAGTGCGAAGTCCGATTACGCGTTCAGCGATTGGAACTTCTCAGGCACCAACGAGGAGGAGGCCGACCTGTTGTTCGGTATCCTCGCGGACCTGGGCAAGGAAGTATACGTGGCGGTGCATGAGGATCTCGGTGCACCCACCTGCCGCATCCTGGTGCCGGGCTACTCCGAGGTCTATCCGGTAGAAGATCTGATCTGGGACAACACCAACATGGCCCTGGACTACCGCGAAGACATCCTCAACCTGCACGCCCTGAGCGACGAGCAGCTGGCGGACCTGGCGGAGCGCCTGGAAGCCAGCCAGCTCGATAACTACATGACCATCATCACCCTGATCGGTGTCGAGTTTGACGAGAACACCGTCTGGGGACAGCTGACCATCCTCGAGCTCAAGCTGCTGATCTGTCTGGCGTTGGGCTGGCACGAGGAAGCGCTGGAGTTCGTCGAGATGTTCCTCCAGTTCAACGACAACACCGTCGAGCGCGGTCTGTTCTACCAGGCCATGCAGGCGGTGCTGGAAGTGACCCTGGACGAGGAACTGGAACTGGACGACTACATCGCCAACTTCCGTCGCATGTTCGGGGACCACCGGATGGATGCGGTGGTCGGCTCGGTGGAGGGTACCGTGCGGTTCTATGGCCTGACCCCGACTAACATGCAGCTGGAAGGTCTCGACAAGCACCTGCGCCTGGTCGAAAGCTACAAGAAGTTGCACGCAGCCCGGGCGCGGGCCGCGGGACTGGCTGAGGGCTGAGTCGCGGCCTCAGCTGAACCGGTCCCAGTAGGGCAGTTCGCCGAAGTAGCCGTCCAGGAAGTCGACAAAACTGCGCACCTTGCTGGCCAGCAGCTGGCGGTGCGCATATACCGCATAGAGCGCCATCGGCTCCGGTTCGTGATCGGGGAGGATGATCCGCAGTTTGCCCTCCCGGATGGCGGAACCCGCGATGAACGTCGGCTGGACCGCGATGCCGGCGCCGGCAATGGCCGCCTCCACCAGCACATCGCCATTGTTGCTGACCATATCCCCTGCCGAACGATTCTCCGAACCCTGTAGCCACCGGTGCACCTGCCCGGTGGCGTCCTGATCCATATAGCTGTACCGAAGGTAACGGTGATCCCGGAGGTCTTCCGGCCGCTGCGGTGTGCCGTGTGCCGCCAGATATCCCGGCGAGGCACAGGTCACCAGCCGTATCGGGGCGATGCGCTTGGCGATCAGGGACGAGCTCTTCAGGTGGCCGATGCGCAGGGCAACATCGAACCCTTCCTGGACGATATCCACCTTCCGGTCGTTCAGTTGCAGGTCGATATCCACGGCCGGGTGGGCGTTCTGGAACTCGGTCAGCAGCGGTGCCATGTGGCGGATGGCGAAGGAGACCGGCGCGCTGATCCGTAGCAGGCCACGGGCTTCGCTCTGCAGGTCGCCCAGCTGGTTCTCCAGGTCGTCGATGTCGTTCAGGACCTGCTCGGCCCGTTGGTGGTAGCGGGTGCCGGCTTCGGTCAGGTGAAGCTTCCGGGTGGTGCGGTTGAGCAAACGCACACCCAGGTGCTGTTCAAGCTGGGAGACGTACTTGCTGACCAGCTGGGGCGACATCTCCAGCCGGTCGGCGGCGCGGGTAAAGGTGCCTTCGTTAACCACGGTGACAAAGGCGCGCATGGCATCGATACGGTCCATGGGTTTGTCCTGCTTTTTGTCTTTTCCATCATTATCAACAAAATGTTGCTAATAAACCAACATTGGGCGTCTTAGTCTTTTGTTATGGCGATAGTAAAGTGGCCCCATCTTCTGGAGCGGGGCTTCAGAACCATCCCATAGCGAAAGATTGAAGGTGACCCTTATGAACACTCCGTTTGCACAAGCACTTCTCGGTTCCACCGGCAGTTTGGCCGCCTTTGTCCTGCGGGTACCCGTCGGATTCATCCTGGCGGCCCACGGCGCCCAAAAACTGTTTGCCTGGTTTGGCGGTTACGGCCTGGAAGGCACCGGTCAGTGGATGGCCAGCATCGGCCTTGAACCTGGCTACGTGATGGCGTTGATGGCCGGTAGTGCCGAGTTCTTCGGTGGCCTGGCGCTGGCCCTGGGCCTGCTGACTCGCCCGGCAGCATTGGTGAACGCCATTGCCATGCTGGTAGCGATCTTTGCGGTACACATCGGTAACGGCCTGTTCATGTCCAACAATGGCTACGAGTATGCCCTGACTCTGCTCGTGGTCAGTGTGGCCCTGGCGATTCAGGGTGGCGGACGTTTCGCCCTGGATAGTGTCCTGCTCCAGCGCCTCGGTCGCGGGGCTGCATACCGCAAGCCTGCGACGGCATAATCGGCGATATTCAGAACAGAAGGTGCTCCCCCATTTGCCCGGGAGCACCGGTTCCGGAGTGACAAGCATGCAGAGAACGAACGATGTACTGTTCATTTCCCATGGCGGCGGGCCGATGCCACTGCTGGGAGACCCTGGCCACCGGGAGATGGTGGACCAGCTGACCAGGATTGCCGACACCCTCCGCAAGCCCTCGGCCATCCTGGTGATCAGTGCCCACTGGGAAGAGTCGGTGCCGACGATCACCGCCGGAGCCAACCCCCCGCTGATCTACGATTACTATGGTTTTCCGCCGGAGTCCTACGAGATTCAGTACCCGGCTCCCGGTGAGCCTGCGCTGGCGGGCCAGATTCATTCAGCGCTGGAGCAGGCCGGGATACCGGCAAAGCTGGATGACCGGCGCGGCTTTGATCACGGCCTGTTCGTGCCGCTGAAACTGATGTATCCGGAGGCGGACATCCCGTGCGTGCAGTTGTCACTGGTGGATTCGATGGATCCGGGAACGCACCTGGCGATCGGGCGCGCTCTGCAGGCGCTGGACTATGACAACCTGCTGGTCATCGGCTCCGGCTTCTCGTTCCATAACATGCGGGCGTTCTTTGCTTCCGCGACACCGGAGATCCAGGCGCGCAACCGGGCCTTCGAGGACTGGCTGGAGGCGACCTGTATCGATCCGGAGCTCACGGAAACGGAGCGCGCCGAGCGCCTGTTGCACTGGGACCGGGCACCCCATGCCCGGTTCTGTCATCCCCGGGAGGAGCATCTGCTGCCCCTGCATGTTTGCTATGGATTGGCAGGGAAGGCCGCACAAAGACGGTTTGGGGCGACGATCCTCGGCAAGGAGTCAGGGATGTTTTATTGGGGAGGATGACAGTCGGTTGCCTGGCGTTCCTTCACCGGATTCCAGAGACTATAGTGAGGATCTGGGCGGGGGTATGTCACTCCCGGGCATCTGTGCAGGGAGGGCAACCGGTGCAACCATCCTTTTCCATTTCCCGACTCATTCTGGCAGGGACATTGGCCCTGATCGGCTGCGTGTTCGCGCCATCTGCATACGCCGAGGCTCCCCTCAGCGCTGACAGGTCCGACCCGCGCGCACTGGGCTGGATGAACGGATTCCCGCCACCACCGGACAAGCTGATTGCGCAGCCGGAATCAAATTTTTCAGTTTTCCGAAGCTGCGCTGGACGGTGTGCCATATCCGCGAGCTCCTGCCGACGAAACAGGTAAGCCGGGGTCTCGGGGCCCCGGCTCCGTTGCCCTATGAACTGGATGAGGGGATCGATGCGGTGCGTTTTGTGCCGATCGGGGGCGGCGAGCCGATGACCTGGGCGCAATCGCTGCCCGCCAATTACACCGACGGCATTCTGATCCTGCATAAGGGCAGGGTGGTCTACGAACGCTATTCCGGCTGCCTGAATGAGCGCGGCAAGCATGCCGCCATGTCGATGACCAAATCGCTGACCGGTCTGCTGGCGGAAATGCTGGTAGCAGAGGGGAAGCTGGACGAGAAGGCCAGGGTGTCCTCTATCATTCCGGAGTTGTCCGAAAGCGCCTTTGGGAGCGCCACCGTGCGTCAGGTGATGGATATGACCACCGCCCTCGATTACAGCGAGGATTATGCCGATCCCAACGCTGATATCTGGGTCTATTCCGCCGCTGCGAATCCCTTGCCGAAGCCGGAGGGCTATGAGGGGCCGGATGGCTACTTCGAGTACCTGCAGACCGTCAGGCGCTCCGGCGTCCACGGTGAGGCGTTCGGGTACAAGACCGTCAACAGCGACGCCCTTGGCTGGATCATCTCGAGAGTCACTCGACAGGATCTGGCGGCGCTGCTGTCTGACCGCATCTGGAGCCGGATGGGCGCCGAGCAGGATGGCTACATGACCGTGGACGGCAAGGGCACACCGTTTGCTGGTGGCGGGCTCAGCGCCGGCCTACGGGACCTGGGGCGGATTGGTCTGCTGATGCTGGGTGGTGGCCAGATCAATGGCCAGCGCCTGTTTCCTGCCGAGGTGGTGGAAGCGATCCGGGCCGGCGGTGACAAGCGCGCGTTTGCAAAAGCCGGTTACGGAACACTGGAGGGAGGCAGCTACCGCAGCATGTGGTGGGTCCTGCATAACGAGCACGGCGCCTTCGCGGCCCGCGGTGTGCACGGACAGACCATCTACGTCGATCCGGCCGCTGATATGGTGATTGTGCGCTTTGCCTCTTTTCCAACGGCTAAGAATTCGGCTATCGATCCGACCTCATTGCCGGCTTACCAGGCTGTGGCGAAGTATCTGATCGGTAAGCGGAAAGCTGAATAGGCCACCTGGTGATGCGTGACAGCCCGGAGACCCTGTACCTGGTAATGGCGGATGCCCTGCTGATACTGCATGTGCTGCTGGTGGCCTTCGTGATTCTGGGATTGGTGGCTATTCTGCTGGGGCATTTCTTCCGGTGGCACTGGGTGAGGAATATCTGGTTCCGGGTTACTCACCTGGTGGTGATCGGCATCGTGGTTCTGCAGGCCTGGCTGGGCGTGCTCTGTCCGCTCACAGCCTGGGAGATGGCATTGCGGGAAAAGGCCGGGGCCGCCGGTTATGAGGGTTCCTTCATACAGCACTGGCTGCAGTCCATCTTGTATTACAGCGCCCCGGAGTGGGTGTTTATCCTCGCCTATACGGTTTTCGGGGGCGTGGTCCTGGCCAGCTGGTTCCTGGTCAGGCCCCGGCGCCCCCGAAGATGATGCTCAGTGTTACGCGGCTTCCCTGCGGCGGCGCCGAAGCATCAGTCCACCGATGGCCGCGGCCACAAGGCCGGGCAGCAGGGGATCGAAGGGTGCATTGGGGTTCACGTTGCAGCCGCTGCTACCACCACCGCCGGATGTGGTCGGAGTTGTGGGTTCCTCGGGAGCGGGCTCCTCCGGAGCCGGCAGCTCGAAGGCGCCGATATCGGGCGTGGCATCCCGCGGCTCACCGCGCTGATCGGTGGTTACGCCAGCTGTCGCGATCCCTGCGCCCAGTGCCGGGCTGTCATCCTGCAGCGCGTGGGTCAGTGTGACGCCGCCGTTGTCGGCCAAGGCTTCGATCTTGGGGTCGACGTTGTTGATGTCGTTAGTGTCGTTCAGCCAATCAACATTCGTCACACAGCTGTTGTCACTGCTCAGGTTATAGCCTTGCGATGTCACCGATGTGTTGCTTCCGGTTTTCCCGCAGTTGGCGGGAACCCGGTTGTCCGGCTCGGAACCCGCCAGGTTCCCCTCCAACAAAACGTTTTTCAGGGTGATGGTCCCGCCGCCGGCAGGGAAGGTATTGATGCCGGCACCGGCGGTCTGGCTATCCGCGTTGGCGATATTGCGAGCAATGGTGACGAAGTTGAGATTCGCAGAGCCATTGGTGTAGAGGCCACCGCCAACGTCTGACCCCAGATTGCCGCTGATGGTGGAGTTGACCATGTTGACTGTGACACCGGATCGGCTGCTGATCGCACCGCCGCCAATCGCCTCATTGCCAGTGAGGGTTACGCCGATCATGGTGATTGGCGTCGCACCAGTGACGAACATACCACCGCCACCCTCGGCGTTATTATCGCGGATGGTTGAACTGGTGATGATGGTGTTAGCCTCGTTGTAGAGACCGCCGCCGTTGGTCGTCGAGAGGTTGTTGCTCAGCACAATGTTGGTTGCAGTGGTGGAGGCGGCGAGGTAAAGACCACCGCCGTCGCCCTCTGCGCTGTTTCCGTCAACGACGACATCGGAAAGGGCGAGAGAATACTCTGTGCCGCCTTCCTCACCGCCAGTGGACCCACCGGTGCCACCCTGGTTTGCATTTTCCGGGCCTTCAAGGTTCGGGTCGATCTCGACGACATTGGCCGCCGCACCCAGAGCTACTGCCCCACCAGCGCGGCGAAGGTAGTAGCGTGTTGCCAAAGGACCCGTATCAGGGTTTTCGTTTGCCACCCCCAAGTCTTCTTCGAAAGTCTGGCCATTCGCCAGTGTCATTCCCTGGATTACAACATCTACGTTCGCGGTGTTGGTGTCATCGGTATAGATGTGAAAAATCCGGTCTGCCTGTGTGTCATCCACGGCCTCCGGATCCCACTCGATGCGGGTCGTGCCGGAGCCGGCACCGATGATGTTCATACTCTGGATCAGGTCGAGATCCCCAGTGCTGGCATCCGGAGTGTTGTCCACGGTAGGCGGATCCGTGGGGGGATCCGTTTGGACCTCGTCCGGTCCAGCCAATGACAAGCGATACGTGCCCCCGGGCAGTATGATCGTATCGCTGGTCCCGTAATCGCCCTCTGCCAGGCAGTCACCTGCGGTGGCCCCGGTTGTATTGATCGCGATCACCGCCTCGCGCAGTGAGCATTGGTCGTCACTCGCATTTAAAACGTCATCTGTTGTGCCGACGGTAAGGGTCGCCGACTGCGCCCCGGTTGCGGCCATAGCAGCGCCGAGCGCCAGCGGCCAAAGAGAGTACTGCCGAGAGAAAGATCGTGTTTTCATACTGAGGCTCCCTCCTGAAAAACACTCTGATCGATTTGTTGTTTGGCGAAAAAATGATCTCGCCGTTTTCTGGCAGGATAGAGGCCCCCAATGGCTTTTTCACACTTTCGATGCGTGGTCTGTGTGTTCAAATTGACTTGCATCAAGTGATCCAGGCCATTGGGGCTTGGATTGGCGCCTAGCGGGTCTGAATCACGCCGTTCTCGTCGGAAATGACGATCTCCACCCGCCGGTTCTGTTGTCGCCCGGAGCTGGTGTCATTGCTCGCCACGGGGTAAGCCTCGCCATAACCCATGACTTCGATGCGGCTACGGGCAATGCCTTCGGCCATCAGCGCATCGCGCACGGCCATGGCCCGGCGTTCGGACAGATCCTGGTTGTAGGACTCGGAGCCGGTGCTGTCGGTGTAGCCTTCCACCCGGACCCGGCGGTTTTCATATTGCATCATGAAGTCTGACAACCGCTGTACGGTGCGCATGCCTGCCGGTTTCAGGTCGGCCTTGTTGAGGTCGAACAGGACGTCACCGAGGGTCAGCACCATGCCGCGCTCGGTTTTCTCGGCCTGCAGGGCCTCCATTTGCGCACGGAGGGCTTCCGCCTCGTTGGATTTCAGCTGCAGCATGATGTCCTGGCGACGCTTTTCCGCAGAGCTGATCTCTTCCTCCAGTTCTGCTCGCAGGCCCTGCTGCTCGGCTATCTCCGCATGGCGTTTGGCGAGGTAGGCGGCGTGTTCGACGCGTACGATATCCTCATCGTCCTCCAGCAAGGCTTGCGCCCGATCCAGTTCTGTCCGGGCACTGCGGAGCTGGCTGGAACCGCTGCGGGCCACGTAGGGGTCTTCCGCGATCTTGTTGTAGACCATGCGGGCTTCTTCAATTTTGGCGTTCTGCTCCGGGGCGCTGGCACAGCCAAACATCAGCGCCGAGAGCCCCACCGTGGTAATCAGTGACAAAATGCGATTCATGGTGTCGATCTCCTTTCAGGGCTCACTGTTGGTCCATGTCCAGCTGTCTGCGGAGGTTCTCAATGTTGGCATTGATCTCCTCCACGGCGCGCCTGGCTTTTTCAGTCTCGGAGCGTGCTCCGGCCAACTGTGCGTCGACGGCCGCCTGCTCCAGCAGGCGCTCGGCTTCCCTGTATTCTTCCCGATCGATCAGTTCACGGGCATCGGCCACCTTGTTCTGGGCCTGGTTCAGCAGCACCGGCTCGAACTGGCGGGCATCGGCCGCCTCTGCCTGGGTGATGGACCCGGTGGCCAACTGCAAATCACTGTCCGGGCGGGGTCCGGGACCCGCGCAGGCTGTGAGGGTCGCTGCGAATCCAAGAATGGTGAGGGTGTTTAAGAAACGGATGTGTGGCTGCATGCATGAACTCCCTTGTTCAGACATTTCCATGGGTAGGGCGTGATCACGACTGTGAAATTCTGTGAAATCCCAAGGGAAATATAGCAGCTGGGCGCGGGGTAACGAGGTTTTTGGTCAAAAAACAGGCGAATCCGGGTCTTGCTGACGGGCAAGCAATCAGCCGAGCCGGAGCAGTTTGATGAGGTTGTCCTTCAGAGCGTTGGCGACAGGACGTCCGGCAATGCCCTCCGCGAGGCGGATGGTCTTGCCCCCGGTTTGGTCACGGAATTCCAGTGAGAAATACTCGGTTGTTCGACGGCCGCTGTTCATGCTCACACCGCCTTTGAGTTTTAGCTGGTCAGCGTGTGCCAGATGGCCGGAGCGCTTCCAGAGGGCCACGCCGCCCCAGTAGCGGACGGATTCAACCCGGTTGCCCTCTATGCGGGCCTTCAGGCTTCGTCCAAGCATGAACAGGCCACCGAGGAACATGGGAAAGCCGAACAGGCCGAACATGAAGGCCATGAAGTACAGCATGATGCCTTCTTCCGCCGCGACGTAGCCGAGGCCGATGCTGACACCTCCGAAGATCAGCCCAAAGATAAGGACCATGGCCTTCATGGCCAGATTGCGACCGGGGCGGCTGTGGAGCAGCACGCCCTGACCGAGCATCTGGACATCGATCTGCTCTGCCGCATTGGTCAGTGCGTTCATTTGCGCCTGCCGCTCGTGGTGCTCGACATGCGCGGGGCTGAGCGAGATGGAAGAGGTTCGGGAGCCCTGGACCACCGGCAACTCATAGGTTCTTTCGAGCGCAACGGGTTGTTTGGGACCGGACAGCAATAGGCGCCACTCGATCTGACTGCTGCCGCTGTTGTCGGTTTCTGGCAGGTCGTCGGGCGGGGTGAAGCGGAATCGTACCACGGAGCCTGCGGCCTCACGGCTGACCTCCGGTACCTGGTCTGCCTGCCAAAGCAGGGACTCGCTCCGGCTGCGGTTCTTGCCCCGGCTGATCCGTACTTTCAGGCATTGGAGAGTGGCCAGCCAGTCGGCCAGGCCCAGTCCGCCGCGCAGGGTGATCTGGCCCGCAATGTCTCCGCCGATCTGGCCGGGAGCCGGGTCCAGCGCCAACGGCGCGGGGCCGTAGTAGCGCGAGTTACGCCAGTTTTTCCAGGCCATGTAGGCCAGCCAGAACCCGGCCAGCGGAAACAGGAGCGCTACAAGTATCGGCCAGTTTTCTTTGCCGAGTTCATCCGGAATCGCCAGCACGGCAGGCAGGCTGATGCCAAGGAACATGAACGCCATGAATCCAAACAGCCAGACACTGTATTTCTCGGAGGAGTGGATGGGGCCGTCGACCATGTCGGCTGCCGCTGCTGCTTTTTTTCGACCCAGCAACATGACAAACAGGCCGACCCCGCCGAAGACCGTGCCGAAGATGGTCATGAACAGCATCTTTTCCCAACGGAGTTCCCGGACGAGATAGCTTTCCGAGGGCACCCCCGGGTTGACCCAGGCGGTCAGGGTGCCCCGGCTGCTCGCGTGCCGCAGCCGGCTGGCCAATTCATGGTGGTAGTCGCTGATGTTGTCGCTGCCGCGGTCATAGCCGACGCGGGAACCGTAGTAGTTCCGGCCGCTGAACTGGTAACGGTACAAGGCCTCTACGGAATAGGTGGTGGAGTCGGACCCGGTGTTGCTGCGTACGTTGACGTTTTCGAGCGTAGCGGGCACGCGCTGCCATCCTGCGCTTTCGGCATGCTCGTAAAGGGTGTGTAGGGGGCCGAATACCAGGACTCCAAGCCCGACGAGCAAGAAAATGAGGCCAAAAAGGTTTATTCCGATCCCTGATTTTTTCTTCCGGTTTGCTGTCGCCACTGCCTGTTCCCTGCAGGTAAATGAACGTCCCGTGGAGGCTTTATCTTACCCGCAAAAGGCGGGGAAAAGTGTGCGGTGGCTCTGCCCGGGTGTGATATCCGCCCGGGCCATAGGTAATCAGTGAAGCCGAATCGGCCGGAAACGTCCGGCGAAAGCAAGAATAACGATTATGCTTGGAGGAGAGAATGCAGGCCAGGGAGGCCGCCAGGTAATGAAAGACGAGATCGTCCTGCTCGCATATTACATAGCGGAGCTTATGGCCTTAGGGTTTGGCCTGTACATCTGGATTTCCACGGGTGCTGTATTTAATTGGGGTGCGTTCGTGGCTGCGGGGATTGCCTGGTTTCTTGCCAGGGTCGTCTTGGTCTACCTGGCGGCCTTTCTGTTCCATTAGCCGGGCAGCGGCAATCAGCTATCGCCTTCCGCTTTGTCCCTCGCTTCCATCTCCGCCTTGCGCTTGCGGATTTTCTCCAGTTTATCCTCGGGAATGCGTGTGGAGTGCGCCGAATCGCGCAAGATCATCAGGCTGCCAACGATCAGCGCCAGCGCCAGTACGATGATTATCCATCCAATCAGGGGCATGGTGTTGAACCTCAGTCTCCGTCAGTCCTTTATGGTGCACCAGAAGGGAGGTTCACACCATGCTGTTTTTTGCCTCTGAGCTGTCAGTGGCAGTGCGCATGCGCTGCCGCTTCTGTGTCCCGCGGATCCCCCATGCCGCCCTTGAGACCATACTTGATCAGCAACAGATTGGCGGGCCAGGCCGCGAAAAGGCCGAGGGACAGGGATACGTAGAGGGATGACCAGAACAGGGCGTCCCCCATGGTGGATTTGCCACCGAGGTACAGATCCGTGGTGATGGCCACCGATTCCATCACCACGATGGAAATCGTCTCGGCCACGAATGCCCCTTTGAAGGCTTCCTTGAAGGCCATCCCGTTCTGCATCATCGGGCCGATGTTCAGGGCAAAGCCGAAGATGTAGGCCAGGGTGAAGGTGATGATCGCGGCCCAGAAGTTCCCCATTGCGAACAGGCCCACGGAGATAATCACACCCAGGATTTCGCCAATGCCGCAGCCGGAATAGCAGTGGGCCACGGAGCGGAAGCCTTTCCGGGACAGGTTGTCTGTCGGAATCTGTTTACGCCCCGAGTAACGGTAGATGAGGACACCGATGGGGCCGGAATACAGAACTGTGAGGATCCAGACCCATTGCATCATTGAGGCAATGTGGCTGTTGTTGGTGCGCAGATCGTAGACAACCCACGCTACACTGGTGGCAACGAGTGCGAGCCAGATACCGAGCCCGCTCCAACTGTCGATCAGGGTCTGAATCTGGTCGATACTCATGGAGGAAGCGCCCCTTCCGGAGAATTTGTATCGTGTCTGTATGACCATGGAACCGGATGGCCCACTTTTCAACCGGGTCCGTTGTAGCGTTGACTGGGCCCACGAGGGGGAGGAACGAATGGCATCAGATGCAGATAAGCCTGATTCTTCAGACAAGTGGTCACAGAAGGTGACGGAAACCAGCGACTCGCTGGATCTCGAGGTGGGTGTGTTCGCGCTGGAGGACCCGAAGGAGATCGCGCGTTCACTCAGTCGTTCAGCAGAGCAGAGCGAGCGGAGGAAATCCGAACCGTTCCGCTCGGCTATGTCGATGCTGACGTTCTACATCAACCGCGCCGGCCGGCATTTGCCAGAAGAGCAAAAGGCGCGCCTGGAACAGGCGAAGGATGAGTTGCGGGCCCTGTACGGCAAACCACGGAAGAAGTGACCGGGACATCCAGCAACCGTTGCTGCCCAGACCTGGATATTGCTTCAGAAGGTAAAGGCAGCTCCTACAGAGATGTAGTCTATGTCGACATCATCGAGATCATAGCGCTCGTACTCGGCCCGAACCTGGAGTGAGAACAGGGTCAGCCTGGCGCCGATGCCGTACAGGGGATCGGTGCCGTCGTCACTGCCGAAGCCGTCAACGTCGCCGTCCCAATTTATGAATCCGGCTTTGGCAAACAGTCCGACAGGGCCCAGTTTGACGCCCGCGAGGCCGGCTCCAGTCCAGCCATCGACGTCAAGATCGCTGTTGGTTCCATCAACTGTTCCGTTGAAAGTACCGAAATCGACATAGGCCCCTTCGACGGCCAGATCGACCAGGGGAATCAGACCCAGGTTATAACCACCGAAAATTTTGTAACCGGTATCGTCATCATCAAAATCGATTTCACCGAAATCCGGACCTTCGTCATTGTAATCGAGCTGGGCCTGGCCCACCGAGGCGCCAACGTATAAACCACTGTCACTGCCAGCGAATGCCGTTCCGGATATTGCAAGAAAAGAGCAAGCGAATACTGCGGGAATTAAAGGTTTCATGGTCTCAGCCTCCATTGCCAAGAAAGTACCGGTCAAAAAATAGCCAGTTTTCGGTGTCTTGTCGATTAAAATCTGCTCGCAAGTGCAGGCCGTTCGGTGAGCAGAGGCGAGCGTTCTCTGTTAAGTTAAAACGAGAAATACTGGTATCAAGGAGATCGCCATGTTTGTTGCCGAAAAAGCGACCGGACATCTGATTGAGGTGCTGGACACGAATGCCCTGTTTGATCCCCACCTGGGCACCATCCAGGGTAGTCTGCACTATGGCGAGGAGGCTCAGGACCCGGAGCCCTACCAGAAATCGGAGCTGGTCTTCCCCTCCGGCGAACCCTTGCCTCGGTGTTGGACGGACCCCGATTACCGCAAACGGTGAACTTCCCGGGCACTATTCTCCGGAGACATACAGAGCCGTGTATGTCTCGACGAGCTCACTGACTCTGCCATTGTTGACCAGTGCGTAGAGCCTTTCCGCGATCTGTTCCCTGAACTCGAAGGTGTTGCACCGGGACTTTTTCGAGAAGGTAAAAAACAGTCCCTCGGTGCTTATGGGTTTGTCCAGCGCTGTAAACAATCCCGCTTTGCCCTCCCGCGCGAGCTTCACCCTTCCCTGAAGTTCCTCGTAAAGCACGTAGTCCACCCGGTTGGCTTCGGCCATCAGAAACGACTGATCGATGGAGCGAACTGGCTCTATGGAAAGATTTTCAACGGCATAGCGATCGAAATTTTCGCCAAAGCTGTTACCGATCAGGGTGCTCCCGACGCGGCCCTGGAGGTCCGGCCAGTGTCGATACAGGAATTCCTTTCCGGTCGGCACCCAGATGGCCGTGGGCAGATGAATGATCGGGGGCAGAATGTAATCCATGTAGCTGAAGCGTTCCCGGGTAATGAAAGCCCCGGCCACGACATCAATGTCACCGGTCTGCGCGAGGCTTTGGACCCTGGCCCAGGAACCAAGGTGACGAATCCTGGCTTCCACACCCATGGGCTCGAGAATTTCATTCAGCAGTGCCGGGACCACGCCAATGAGTTGGTCGGGATTCTCTGCCTTCCGCCAGAGCAGGGGCGGGTACTCTGAATTCCCGCTGACCAGCAGAGACCTGCATGGAGGGAGTGTGGCCGCAACGACGGAAGGGAGGGACAGAAGGCAGGCGAGGAGCAGGAACAACCGCATAAACAGTTCCGGGTGCGACACGATGAATAGTCTGACTGTAGCACCAAACTTTACCTGTTTGTAATGTTCATCTGGCCGATTTCAGCGCGAAGCTGAATTCTTTTGGAATAATCCTGCGCCCCATCCGTCTCCCTGATGAAAGCCACCCGAAAAGGGCAAAACAGGAGGACGAAATCATGAAAAAGCAGGTATTGACCCTCGCAATCTGTTCCATCCTTTCCACCACTGCATTTGCGGCCGAAGGTTCCGGCGCTGCCAATGCCGATATGCAGGCCGACACCAGCATGAGCGCTGAGGCCAGTGCCCAGAATGGTGTTTCTGCCCAGGGCAGCGGTTCGGCCTCTGCCGAGGGCAGTGTCAACGGCCAGACTGTCCGGGACGAGGCGTCCGAACAGGGGCAGGCAGCCAGCAACGAGGCGCGCCAGAAGGCCAACACCGCTGTCAGCGCCGGTGTCGAGGCGGGTCAGAAGGTTCGTGGCACCGCCAATGCTACGGCGGATGCGGCAACCGACACCGCCGCCGAGCAGCGTGAAGCGGCCGGCGAACGCATGAATAAGGCCCGAAATGCCGAAATCCAGGCTGAAACCAATCAGCAGATCGGCACGTCAGTCTCCGATAGCGTCAAAAGCGAAGTCCGTAACACCGTGAAAGGCACGGTGCAGGGTTCCGCTGGTGGCGGCCTGTTGTAAAGGCGTGATCCGAAAGCAGCCGGGCCGTTTCAGGCCCGGCTTTTTTCTGACAGAGAGGAGCCGACATGCGTTTGATACAGCGAATCTCCACCGTGTCCCTGGCAGTAGGACTGATGTCTCCGGTGCTGGTGGCCGAGGCGGCAGACAAGGCTGAACTGAACGGGCATCTGGAAGGAGGCTACGAGCACGACAGCAACCTGACCGTGGACGAACTGAATGCCTCTTCCGGCGAGAGTGATGAGGCCTGGGTGTTTGATGCCGGTCTGGAAGGTATCCTCAAGCCGGCAGAACGACTGAATGTCACACTGGGCTACTCGGTGTCCGGTCGCCGGTACCAGATCTTTGACCGGTTTGATCAGGACATCCACCTGGCGTCTGCCGATGTCAGTTACGACTTCGATCCGGTCACTGTCGGGGCGAGCTACCATTTCTCCCATGCAACACTGGGTTCCGACCCTTTCCTGGATTATCGGCGGGCGAGTGTCTATCTGGGGCGTCTGGTGGGTGACGATGTCTACCTGCTGGCGAGCCTGCAGGACAAGGCCAAGGACTTCGAGGACAGCAGCGCCCGGGACTCGGACATCAAGGGCGCGAGCCTGGACTCGTTTTTCTTTTTCAACGAGGCGCGAAGCCATTTATTGCTCGGGTTGGACGGCGACCGTGAGGACGCCGAGGCCGATGCCTATGACAACCGCCTGGTCCGGGTCCGCGTCAGCCTGGTGCACAAGTTCACGCTGGCCGGCCAGGATAATCGGTTCCGCCTGGGCTGGCGCTTCGAGGATCGGGAATACGAGGCGGTGACCATCACCAGCAGTGATCCGTTGCTGACGGACCCGCTCACGGGTGATCTCACCGAGCGCAGTTCCAGCCAGCGTGTGGATCAGGCGCGGATCCTGGAAGCGGGCTGGCGTATCGGCCTGACCGAGGTGGTCAGTGTTGAGCCCAGCATTTCCTATGGTAACTATACCTCCAACGTGGACTCGGCCGACTATGAAAAGACCGTGGCCGGCGTTACCCTGCGGGCCGGTTTCTGACCGGGAAGGCTCAGTAATCCAGTAGGCCGTGGCCGAAACTACGGTCACGGCCAGGTTCGCCAAGGTCCCGGGCTGTCCCGATAAGTGCCTCGATTGCCTGCTCGGCAGACGCCTCACGAAGCTGGCAGGCGAGGGCCGCGGTGACCACCGGTGCTGCCAGGGAGGTACCGCTGTCAGATGCCAGGCCGCCCTCCGGAGCTGCGACCGGAACCGATACCCCCCGGGCCGCAAACATCACCTGCTCGCCACGATTGGCCCACCGATAGAGCTCATTCGAGTCGTCCACCGCGGTAACACCGATGACCCCGGGATAGGCTGCCGGATACAGCGGCGGTGCTGCCGGTCCCCGGTTGCCCACTGCCGCCACCAGCACAATGCCACGATCCAGCAGGTTGCGGATAACCGTCGCCAGCACCCGGTTATCCGGCCCGGTCAGACTGATGTTCAGAACCGAAATATCCTGCTCTGACAGCCAGTTCAGGCCCTCCAGAAGGTGGCTCAGGCTGGCACCGGACAGATCCCGGTTCCGGTCAAAGAACACGGACGCATTGAACAGCGTGGCGCCGGGCAGGCGGGCCGGCGACTCGCCGGTGTAGTCGCCCACCATCAGGCTTGCGACGGCCGTCCCGTGGGCGCGGGGCGCTGCAAGCTGGCCCCTGGTTCCGTCGACGTCCAGAAAACGGGATTGCACTACGCGCGCCTGCCGGAATGCCGGATGGTCGGTGGCAATCGCGGTATCCACCATGCCGACCCGGACCGGGGCGGAGCACAGGGTTTGCCACTGAGGTGACTGGGCCTGTGGCTCGGACGCCCCGTCGGCCTGCGGGCTATAGATGTGGTTTCGGTCCAGCCGGTCCGTAAGTTCCGGCAGGATTGCCCGCAATGCTTCCCGGGAATCCAGCTCCGGTGATACCCGGAAGCGGACGAGGTTTAGGCCTACTCCCGTCAGCTCCTGGCGCTTGAGCAGTGTAATGCCGGCTCGGTCGAGCCGGGCGATTTCCTCGTCGGTGCCGCTGAACAGCCACTGACGCTCCACCGCGCGCCAGCCATCTTCGACGGCAACATCGGTGAAGGCCACTTCGCCCTGGTCCGTCAGAACGGGGAGCTCTGGCGCCAGGCTTTCAAGCGGGTTCCGCAGCGTATCAGGCGCGGCTTCCGCCCGCTCTTCGACCTGTCGGGCCAGCCTGCGTTCCACGAGGCGTTCTGCGCTCTGCTCCACCTGTCGGGTTACGGGCCCGGCCGCCCCGTCCAGCACACTGCCGGTACCCAGTGCCAGCACCGGAGTCGCGAACGAGGCCAGGGCGAGCGCGGGGAGCCAATGGATCTTTTGGAAGTGCATCATCGTGTCTGTCCAGATTCGGAAGTGTTTCATTCGATATAACGACCGGGTCGGGAAAAAATTCCGCGCTTTGATGGAATAAAACGGTTTCTGGCTCGTTGTACTGGTAACACGTATCAGCAAAGAGCGCTATGCAACAGGAAATCACCGAACTATTGCCCAGGCTCAGACGCTTTGCCTACTCGCTTACCGGCTCCATGCCCGATGCCGACGATCTGCTCCAGAACACGGTGGAACGGTTGCTGGCCCGGGACAAGCCGGAGGATGCGGACCTCACCAAGTGGGCGTTCCGGGTCTGTCGTAATGTCTGGATCGACGAGTGCCGGGCCCGAAAGGTTCGCCGGGAGGCGGCGGAGCAGCCCGAGCTGACCCAGGGGCAGGTCGTGGATGGCGAGCGACAGACGACCCGGAAAATAGAATGGAACCGGGTGGATTCGGCCATGTCCCGACTGCCGGAAGATCAGCGCCAGATCATTTCGCTGGTGGCCATTCAGGGTCTTTCTTACCAGGCAGTGGCCGATATCCTGGCGGTACCCAAAGGCACGGTGATGAGCCGGCTCGCCCGAGCGAGATCGGCGTTGAGCGATGCGTTGGCACCCGCAAGCGTGAGGACCGAATCATGAACATGACTGATGAAACCCTGTCTGCCTTTCTCGACAGTGAATTATCCGAGGCCGAAATGGAAGCGGTGAGGGAGCAGCTGGCCGTTGACCCGATGCTGGCGGACCGTTTGGCGGAGCTGGCGTCGGTGGATGCCGAGCTTCAGGCGCATTATGCCGGGATCGATGACCAGCCGATGCCGGAATCGATCACCCGGTTGCTGGATCAGGACGCTTCCGGGGGATCCGGGGGCGAACCGGACAATGTTATGACCTTCCCCTGGTGGCGTCGCGTGCGGGCGCATGCCGGAAAGGCCATTGCCGCTGCCGTGATCGGCGGATTCGCGCTGGCGCAGTGGCTGGCAGTCCCGGATTCTGGCGAAAATGCCGGTTGGCCGGCAGTGGCGCAGGCACTGGAGTCTCGTCCAAGCGGTGAAGCCTATGCCATTGATGACAGTACCACTGTGATGCCGAGACTGACCTTCCGGAGCCAGGCCGGTGACTGGTGTCGGCAGTACTATCTCCAGCAGGGTGACAACGCCTCGGAACAGATCGCTTGCCGGATTGAGGCCAACCAGTGGAAGCGGGTGGCGGAGGAGGATGTCGAGCCGATCGCGGCATCGAATGCTTACCAGACCGCCACCGGCGGCCATGTTCTTGACCGCCCGCTTGATCGGATGATGAACGGCGCTCCCCTGAACCGGAGTGACGAACAGGCAATACTGGAGCGCTGGGCCGACACCGGCTCGTAGACTGCAAGGGTGCTGCAGGCAGGCCGGATCCGGGCACACGGATAGTGTGATTGAGGCTATGCTGTTACTGAGAGCCCGGGGCGGAGCATGTCCCGGGCGCCGAACTTCAGGGAGTCTCCAGTGACCGGACGCAACAACGTCACCGTTTATTACGATGAGCGGGTACTCAATCATGCCCCGGACGTGAACGCGGCGTTTCTGCCGGGGCGATTGGACAAACGTGTTCGCGCAATACTGTCAGGGCTGACTGTGCAATGGAAATACCCTGAGCATCCCGGGCGTCTGCAGGCCATCATTGATTTATTGAAGCGCGAGCCGGTCGAGGGCGTCCGTTTTGCCACGGGGCAGCCAGCGACACGGGAACAGCTTGCCAGGGTGCATACCACCTCGTACCTCGATGAGGTGTTTTCCCTCAGGAACAAGAACGCCTGGCTGGATGTTGATACCACCGCGGTATCGCCGGGGAGTGTCGAGGCGGCTGAGGTGGCGGCGGGAACCGTTATATCTGCCGTTGAAGCGGTGGTCTCAGGCAGTACTTCGAGCGCCTTTGCTCTGGTGCGGCCGCCCGGTCACCACGCGGAACCGGTTCGTGCCCGCGGATTTTGCCTATTCAATAATGTGGCGGTGGCTGCCGCCCATGCCCAGGCCCAACTGGGCTGCAACAGAGTTCTGATCCTCGATTGGGATGCCCATCACGGTAATGGCACCCAGGATATTTTCTGGGCTGATCCGGATGTCATGTTTATCGATATTCATCGGGCCGCGCCTTTCTACCCGGGTAGCGGCAGTCTGCACGAAGTGGGGGCAGGGCTGGGTGAAGGGACCACGGTGAACATTCCCCTGCCGGGTGGTGCCGGTGATCCCGCTTACCTGAGGGCCATGAATGACATCGTGGTTCCCGCTGCCGAGTACTTCCAGCCGGATCTGATCCTGGTGTCAGCGGGCTTCGATGCCCACTGGTATGACCTGGCCCTGAACGTGACCTATGACGGTTTTGCTGCCATGACCGGTATCGTGCAGTCGCTGGCAGACCGGCTGTGCGAGGGCCGGCTCGCCTTCGTTCTGGAGGGTGGCTACAACACCGAGTCCCTCTCCCGGGGTGTCCGCGCAGTGCTTGAGGTGCTGGCTGGCGGAGAGGTTCCACGGCCCCGGGTGTGCGGTATGGCGGAGGTGGAAGAGGCGATCGCCTTTCATCTCAGCGCATTCACTGACGACGCCTCTGGCGACTGATTCCGCCTGTCTGTTTTTTGTTCAAAGTTGAATCCCTGTCGCGTTTTCTGTAGCCTTTATTTTAATTGAACGTTCAATTAATAAAAAACAGGCCGAGATCACCGCCTGTTTTCGACACGGAAATCATCGGGAATACACGGAATCGCCATGCCGAAAGTTGGAATGAAAGACACCCGCAGGCAGCAGCTGATCGACGCCACCATGGAGTCGATTGCCGAGCTGGGCATGCAGAACACCACCATCGTCAGCATCAGTAAGCGGGCGGGGATGTCCTCGGGGATCATCAGCCATTACTTCGGGGGCAAGCAGGGCCTGATCGAGGCCGCGTTGCGTCATCTGCTTGAGCAGCTGGGCAAGGAACTGCGCGAGCGCATGGCGAACACCGACGGCTCTCCGGAACAGCGGCTCGACTGCATCGTGGAAGCCAATTTTTCCGAGTTCCAGCGCTCGGCGCTGGCGGCCAAGACCTGGCTCAGTTTCTGGGCCCGCTCCATGCATGAGCCGGGACTCAAGCGTCTGCAACAGATCAACAACGCCCGGTTGTACAGCAACCTGCGTTATTCCTTTGCCCGGGTGCTGCCGGCGGCGCAGGCCACCGAGGCGGCACGGCAGACCGCCGCGATGATTGACGGCTTCTGGCTGCGAAGCGCCCTGAGTGTGGACCCGATGGAAAGCTTCGAAGCGGGCGAACGGCTCACCAAACAGTTTATTCATGACACCCTGGCTAAGGCCGGGGCAACGAATTCAGCGAATTGAGGTTACCGGTCACTATGTCCAACAACGTACCTGTGGTTCAGAACTTTGTGCACGGCCGCTTCCTGGCCAACACCAGCGGCGAAACGTTTCCGGTGGTGAATCCGGCCACCGGCCAGGTGATCTACGAAGTGGAAGTGGCGGATAGCGCCGTGCAGCAAGCGGCCATGGAAAGCGCCCGGGCCGGTTTTGCCCAGTGGTCCGCCATGCCGGCCATGGAGCGCAGTCGCATTCTTCTGAAGGCCGTGTCCCTGTTGCGTGAGCGCAACGATGAGCTGGCCGCGGCGGAAGTCCGGGACACCGGTAAGCCGTGGCAGGAAGCAGAGGCCGTTGATGTGGTGACCGGCGCCGATGCGATCGAGTTCTTTGCCGGCCTGGCGCCCTCCGTCGAAGGCAATCAGCAGGACCTCGGTGGCGATTTTTATTACACCCGCCGCGAGCCTCTGGGCATCTGCGCCGGTATTGGTGCGTGGAATTATCCGCTCCAGATCGCCTGCTGGAAATCAGCCCCGGCACTGGCCACCGGCAATGCGATGATCTTCAAGCCCTCCGAGGAAACGCCTTTGGGCGCCATCAAACTGGCGGAGATTTTTGCCGAGGCCGGTGTACCGGCCGGCGTTTTCAACGTGCTCCAGGGCGCGGCCGAGGTCGGCCAGTGGCTGACCCATCACCCGGAGATCGCCAAGGTGTCGTTCACGGGTGAGGTCGCCACAGGCAAGAAGGTGATGGCGGCTGCGGCATCGTCCCTGAAAGACGTCACCATGGAGCTGGGCGGCAAGTCCCCGTTGATCATCTTTGATGACGCCGATCTGGAGAACGCCATCTCCGCCGCCATGGTGGGCAATTTCTACACCCAGGGCGAGATCTGCACCAACGGGACCCGCGTGTTTGTGCATGAGGACATCTACCCGCAGTTCATGGATCGTCTGCTTGAGCGCACCCGCAAGAACATCAAGCCCGGTGATCCCATGGATCCGGCGACCAACTATGGGGCCCTGATTTCCGCGAAGCACCGGGATCTGGTGCTCGATTACATCGCCAAGGGTCTGTCCGAGGGCGCCACCCTGAGTCACGGCGGTCGGGCGTTCGAGCCTGAGGATTCGAAAGGCGGCTATTTCGTGGAGCCGACCATATTCACCGACTGCACCGACGACATGGCCATCGTGAAGGAAGAGATTTTCGGGCCGGTGATGTCGGTGCTGACCTTCTCCGACGAGGATGAGGTCATCGCCCGGGCCAACAATACCGAGACCGGCCTGGCCGCCGGTGTGTTCACCAATGACATCCGCCGGGCCCATCGGGTCATTCACCAGATCCAGGCGGGCATCTGCTGGATCAACAGCTACGGTGAATCCCCGGCTGAAATGCCGGTGGGCGGGTACAAGCTCTCCGGCATCGGCCGGGAAAACGGGCGTGAAACCATTGCGCACTACACCCAGATCAAGTCTGTGTATGTGGGCATGAAAGACCTCGACGCCCCGTTTTAAGCCCGCAGGCCACAGAGGAGACCGCGTATGACAGAAAATCGATACGACTACATCATTGTGGGGGCGGGCTCGGCCGGTTGCGTGCTGGCTAACCGACTCACCGAGGACGGCCGGAGCAAGGTGCTGCTGTTGGAAACCGGCGGCAGTGACAAGAGCATCTTTATCCAGATGCCCACGGCGCTGTCCATTCCCATGAACACCAAAAAATTTGCCTGGCAGTTCGAGACCGAGCCGGAACCGTTCCTGGACAACCGGCGGATGCACTGCCCCCGGGGCAAGGTACTGGGTGGCTCGTCGTCCATCAACGGCATGGTCTATGTCCGTGGTCATGCCCGGGATTTTGACGAATGGCAGTCCGAAGGTGCCGAGGGCTGGAACTACCAGAACGTCCTGCCTTATTTCAAAAAGGCCGAGACCTGGGCCTTCGGTGGCAACGACTACCGGGGCGGTTCCGGGCCGTTGGGCGTGAACAACGGCAATAACATGCAGAACCCGTTGTACAAGGCCTTTATCGAGGCGGGTTCCGATGCCGGTTATTTCGAAACCGCCGACTACAACGGGGCCCAGCAGGAAGGCTTTGGCGCCATGCACATGACCGTGAAGAACGGTCGCCGCTGGTCCACCGCCAATGCCTACCTGCGCCCGGCCATGGAACGGGACAACCTGACGGTGGTGACCCACGCGCTGGTGCACAAAATACTGCTGGACGGCAAGACGGCCACCGGCGTGCGTTACGAGCAGGGCGGCAAGGTCCATGAGGTGCATGCCGGTACCGAGGTGATCCTGTCAGCCGGTTCGATCGGTTCTCCCCACCTGTTGCAGCTGTCCGGTATCGGCAAGCGCGAGGTGCTCGAGAATGCCGGCATCGAAGTGCAACACGAGCTGCCCGGCGTGGGTGAGAACCTGCAGGACCACCTGGAGTTCTACTTCCAGTTCCGCTGCAACAAGCCGGTCTCGCTGAACCGCAAGCTGGACTGGTGGAACAAGCTCAAGATCGGCGTGCGCTGGATTCTTCGCAAGGACGGTCTCGGTGCCACCAATCATTTCGAGTCTTGTGGCTTCATCCGCTCCAAGGCCGGCGTCGAGTGGCCGGACCTCCAGTACCACTTCCTGCCGGCGGCTATGCGTTATGACGGCAAAGAGGCGTTCGATGGCGACGGCTTCCAGCTGCATATCGGTCATAACAAACCGAAGAGCCGCGGCTTCGTGCAGGTTCAGTCCGCCGATCCGAAACAGGCGCCGCGTATCCGCTTCAATTACCTGGAGCACGAAGCCGACCGCGAAGGCTTCCGGGACTGTGTCCGCCTGACCCGGGAAATCATCAACCAGCCGGCCATGGACGACTACCGCGGCGCAGAAATCCAGCCCGGTGCCGAGGTCCAGACCGACGAAGAAATCGATGCCTTTGTTCGCCAGGCGGTTGAGAGCGCCTATCACCCGTCCTGTACCTGCAAGATGGGTACCGACGAGCTGGCGGTGGTGGCTCCGGACACCCGGGTTCGCGGCATCCAGAACCTCCGGGTGGTGGATTCGTCCATCTTCCCGACCATACCCAACGGCAACCTGAACGCGCCCACCATCATGGTGGCCGAGCGGGCCGCCGACCTGATCCGGGGCAAGGAGCCCCTGCAACCCTCTGACGCGCCTGTGGTGATGGACGACCAGTGGCAGGCACGGCAGAGACCGGGACAGGCAAAGCGCGCGCTGGCCTAGCGCGTCGTCATCCCACCCGGGCGCGCAACGCGCCCGGGGTTTTGCAAGCCCTCAGGATTTCCCTATCAGCGCGACGGCATCCCGCCGTTTTCGGGCGCCGGATAGGCAAGTCCTGGGTTTGTGTCCGATTCGAAAGAAGCAGCGCTTACAAAGTAGAGGAGGAACACCCATGCTGTTCACTATAATGATGACAAACAACCGGAGGTGCAGCGCATGACACTCTGGTTATCCACAGGACTCATTTTCACCTTCGCCGCCATTGCCCTGATACTTTACAAATGGTGGGACATGCAGTGCATCGGCGTGACGCCGGCCCGCACTCTGACCTTCATTGCCATCCTGTTCACCTCCGGCCTGGACGTGGGGCTGATCATGTTCCCGCTGACCGAGTTCGGTGGCTACGGCAACCTCGGTGACAACCCCGAATACGGCTTCGCCAACCCGCTGGCCATTGAGTTCGGGTTCTGGGCCTTCCTGATCTGGGGATTCTATTTCCTGACCTGTTTCTACTTCGCGATCATCGAGCCGCGGGTGAAGTTCTTCGAGATCCCGCTGGTCAAGCTGGTGAACAACGTGGTGATTATTGGCACCTGTGCCTTTACCGCCTACCTGCTGCTGGTGAACCTGCCCTGGTACCTGCCGCAGCTGGGTGACGGTGAATCCGTGGTGCCGGCGTTCTATGTGATCGTATTCCTGTCGATCGCGTTGGCGGTCTACTCCAGTTCCAAGGTCAAGTACATCCGGATTCTCAGCATCGGCTCCAGTGTGCTGTTCATCGCGCTGATCATCGGCATGTGGTTCCGGGCGTTTGTGCTGGGCAAGGGGTCTCCGGCAGACTTCCTCGGCACGGCCGGCATGCTGGGAGAGTATTTCGGCAATATCCACAAGTTCGTGCTGCCCATCAACGATTACCACGCCTTCTACCTGTTCTGGTGGTTCTCCTGGAGCATCATGATCGGTCAGTTCACGGCCCGCTTTGTCAGTGGCATCCGGACCTGGCAGCTGCTGATCGCCATGCTGGTAGTGCCGTCCATGGCCATTGGCGTCTGGTTCAGCGTGCTCTACTACTACCACGCCGAAGGTCTGCAGATTGCCGCCTTCACCAACATCGCGATGATTTCGGTGGGCGTGCTGATGGTGGTGAACTCCCTGGACTCCCTGATCCGGCTGTACACGGACAACCTGAATCTGACCGCGCAGCGCCTCGGCCGGGTGAACTACGTGATCTTCAATCTGGTGGCCATGGTCGGGTTGACCATGCTGTTCCAGCTGGACTTTCTGAGGATCCAGTGGGTCGGTGCGCTGGTAATTGGCCTGTACTTCGCCTGCTTTGCCTACATCCTGGCGAAGAAGCGGGCCGAGGTGGCTGCCATCAAATCGTCACCCAAGGAAAATATTCTGGATTTCCACAAGATTGAATTAGCGGGATAAGACCCCATATCAAGCATCGCAGTTACTTCCCGGGATGGAGATGACTGCGGGTTGTGGTTCCCGGCTTCGTTGAAAATAGGTTTAGCCTATCTGTTGATTGGAAATTATCAATTTAAACGAAGCTGGCAAAATCCGTATCTTTGCGTCCCGTAGATTCTTCAACTCTCAAATGCACCAAACAGGAGTTACTAATGGGCATCATTAACAGCGAGATCAAGCCGTTCAACGCTACCGCTTTCAAAAACGGTGAGTTTGTTGAGATCAGCGAAGCCGACGTAAAAGGCAAGTGGGCCGTATTCTTCTTCTACCCGGCCGACTTCACCTTCGTTTGCCCGACCGAGCTGGGCGACGTGGCTGACAAGTACGAAGAGCTGCAGAAGATGGGCGTAGAGGTGTTCTCCGTGTCCACCGACACTCACTTCACCCACAAGGCGTGGCACGATACTTCCGAGACCATCGGCAAGATCCAGTACTACATGGTTGGCGACCAGACCGGCACCATCACCAACAACTTCGGTGTGATGCGTGAAGGCCAAGGCCTGGCTGACCGTGCCACTTTCGTGATCGATCCGGATGGTGTTATCCAGGCGATGGAAATCACCGCTGAAGGTATCGGCCGTGATGCGGACGACCTGGTTCGCAAGATCAAGGCTGCCCAGTACGTGCGCAAGAACCCGGGTGAAGTTTGCCCGGCCAAGTGGAAAGAAGGCGAAGAGACTCTGGCTCCGTCACTGGACCTGGTCGGCAAGATCTAAGTTTCCCGTTACGGTGAAACTGAATGGATGCGAGGTCTGCCGTGCAGACCCCGCTTTCCGGAAAAACCCCGGCGTGGCCGGGGTTTTTTGTGCCTGAAAGGGGTCAGGAGTCGGCCATCTCGCTGCCGTAATTCGCTCCGCGGGCCTTGAGCCGGTAGAACTCCTCGATCACCCCTGCCATCGCTTCCGGGCAGTAGGGCCGCAAGCCGCTCAGCACCAGGCGTTTGGTCACGTCGCCCACGGGTTTGCCATCCGCTTTCAACAGGTATTCCAGCGTCACGTTACCGCGTTTGCCTGCGGCTTCCAGCTCGGCGTTGTTCAGTTCCAGTTCCGGAGAGGAGGCATTAACGGTATCCAGGGACAGGCTCATGCTCTCATACATCACCATCGGGCGGTCCGGGTTGAACATGACGCCGTTGGATTCCATCAGCGGTTTCAGTGTGTGAGGAAAGTTCTTGCCCGAGGCGGCCACGTAGCAGCGGGTGAAGTCCTCGATGAATTGCTCGTCCCGGGTGATATCGCCACTACGGGCGACCTCGAGATAGACCTTGCCATTGTCGTCGCAGACTTCAATGCTGTCCTCGCCGTTTTCCCGGAACAGAAGTTCGACGCCATCACCGACCAGGCTCCGGAACCGGAATGTCATGTTCCGGGAGAGTCCGAACCGGGACAGGACCACGGCAAACAGCAGGTCTCCAGGTACACAGAAACGTCGGGCGTCAGGATCGTGAATCGGGTTGAAGTCCCCGGCCACTTCCTTGGCAAACTGGCTGGCCTGAAGCGCGGAAATGGTGACGCGTCCGTCCTGGACGGAGTGAAAACGTTCTAGAAACATGGTTCGCCTTTTACGGGTCGCGGGGCTGTTAACGAAGAATACTGCTCTTCTCCCTATGATAGTTGAGGCGCATCAATAGCAAAATGCGCTATTTGTCCTACTTTCGCGGCTGTGTTGGAGCAGGCCAACGGAGAGACCGGCTATCACCCGACTACCGTTTATAGGGCTCCCCTATCAAACAGTTTGGGGCAATTAATTTGAGGCTGTGCCGCCGAATCCTTATCGTACCCTCAACTTCAATTATCGATTCATATTTAATTCAGATACTTAGATTCACGACATATCAAGGGGAAAGACCTACATGTTGGATGCCAATATCAAGCAACAGCTCCAGGCCTACATGGAAAAGCTGCAGCAGCCGATCGAGCTGGTGGCAGCCTATGATGACGGCAAGAAGTCCCAGGAGCTGAAAGAGTTGCTGGAAGACATCGAGCCGATGTCCTCGAAGATCAGCCTGCGTACCGAGGAAGATCCGGATGTTCGCCGTCCGTCCTTCGCGATCAACCGTGTGGGTACTGACATTGGCGTCCGGTTTGCCGGTATCCCCATGGGCCACGAGTTCACCTCCCTGGTGCTGGCACTGCTGCAAGTGGGCGGTCACCCGTCCAAGGAATCCCAGGAGCTGATCGAGCAGATCAAGGATCTGGAAGGGAGTTTCGAGTTTGAAACCTACTTCTCCCTGTCCTGCCAGAACTGCCCGGACGTGGTCCAGGCCCTGAACCTGATGGCGGTTCTTAACCCGAACATCAAGCACACCTCCATCGATGGCGCCCTGTTCCAGGACGAAGTGGAACAGCGTGAAGTGATGGCGGTACCCAGCGTGTTCATGAACGGCGAGTCCTGGGGCCAGGGCCGGATGACCCTGGAAGAGATCGTGGCGCGCCTGGACACCAGCTCTGCCGAAAAGGAAGCCGAGAAGCTCAACCAGAAGGACCCGTTCGAGGTGTTGGTCATCGGTGGTGGTCCGGCCGGCTCTTCCGCGGCGATCTACGCGGCTCGTAAAGGCATCTCCACGGCCATTGCAGCCGAACGCTTCGGCGGCCAGGTTGCGGATACGATGGGTATCGAGAACCTGATCTCTGTGCCGTATACGGAAGGCCCGAAGCTGGTTTCTGCCATGGAGCAGCACGTCAAGGAATACGACGTGGACATCATGAACATGCAGCGCGCCGAGAAACTGATTCCGGCGGCCAAGACCGGTGGCCTGCACGAGGTGCGCCTGGCCAACGGCGCGACCCTGAAATCCCGCACCGTGGTGCTGTCCACCGGTGCCCGCTGGCGCCAGATGGGCGTGCCGGGTGAGGAAGAGTACCGCAACAAGGGTGTCGCCTACTGCCCGCACTGTGACGGCCCGCTGTTCAAGGGCAAGCGCGTGGCGGTCATCGGTGGTGGTAACTCCGGTGTGGAAGCGGCCATCGACCTGGCCGGTATCGTGGGTCACGTCACCCTGATCGAGTTCGGTGCCGAGATGCGGGCCGACGAGGTGCTGCAGAAAAAACTGCGTAGTCTGAAGAACGTGGAGATTATCACCTCCGGTCAGACCACCGAGATTACCGGTGAGAATGGCAAGGTTAACGGTCTGACTTACACCGACCGTAACTCCGGCGAGTCCCACCATGTGGCGCTGGAGGGTGTGTTCGTCCAGATCGGTCTGGTGCCGAATACCGAATGGCTCAAGGGTGACATCGAGCTGAGTCAGCATGGTGAGGTGATCGTTAACGACCGCAACGAGACGTCCATCCCGGGTGTCTTTGCGGCGGGCGATGCCACGACCGTGCCCTACAAGCAGATCGTGATTTCCATGGGCGAGGGGTCCAAGGCGGCGCTGAGTGCCTTTGACTTCCTGATCCGGAATTCTGTGGAGGACTGAGGTCGGCTTGAGAATGGGGTCAGATGAACAAGTTCATCAGACCCCTTTTTCACTCCGAAGTCCGCGCTCGAACTCCGGGGTCAGATGAAAGCTTTCATCTGACCCCAACTTCACCCCCACTCACCGCCCAGACATATCCTTCTCCAGGCTCCCACGAACCTCCACACTCTCCCCATCCGCGGGAAACAAATGCCCATACGCCGCGCGTACTCCATCTACAATGAACTGGTGCGGCACGTCATCAAACACCCCATGATCGTTGATGTACTCCATGTGCGCCTGGCCATCCTCGGTGAATTCCTGGAACACCGAGTCGTTTACGCCATCGAACTCCAGCGGCTCCACGTTCATCAGCTCACACAGCTGCTGGTTGAACGCGGGCGTCGCCTTTACCCACTGGCCATTCAGGTACAGTTCGATGAAGCCGTGCATGCGGAAGATGTCTGACCTGAGCCATTCGATCAGTTTCGGGCTGGAGAGGTGGTTGCGGACATCGGCCAGGCCCAGTCGGCTGGGGATGCCGAGGTAGCGCGCGGCGGCGCCGAGTAACACGGCCTTGGGAATGCAGTAGGTTTCGCCGCTGCTCAGGGCATAGCTGGCGGACAGGGTCGTGGGGTCGGTACGGAACACATAGGGGTTGTAGTTGATACTGTCCCGGACCGCCAGGTACAGGAGCTTGATCTGCTCGACCGGGTCGTCGGGAGCGCTCTCGAGCTGCTGATCGATCCACGCTCTGATTTCGGGCTTGTCGTAATCGAAGAAAGCGGTGGGCTGGAGGTAGCGTTCCATAGGGACTCATCCACAATTCGGGTATTGAACGCCGATGTTCCCTGATTAGCAAGCTATGGGCAATGGCCATTTCCACCAAAGCCATTGCCCGGTTTGCTCACGCTTTGCCTTCAAAACCCTGCATGACATTCACGGCGTTGACCCCGATGGCATCCACGTCATAACCGCCTTCCATGGTGAACACCGTGGGCAGACCCAGCTGCTCCAGGCGTTTGCCCAGCTTGAGGTAATCGCCGGAGGTCAGCTTGAAGAAGGAAATCGGATCCTCCTCGAAGGTATCCACGCCCAGCGCCACCACCAGGGCATCCGGTGCGAATGCCTGGATACGCTCGCAGGCGGTTTCCAGACCCTGGCTCCAGACGCTGTAGGGCGTGTTGGGCGGAAAGACGATGTTCAGGTTACAGCCTTCGCCCTCACCCTCGCCGGTTTCATCCTCGAAGCCCAGGAAGTGCGGGAACACCAGGTCCGGATCGCCGTGCAGGCTGATGGTGAGCACATCGTTGCGATCATAAAATATCGACTGGGTGCCGTTGCCGTGGTGAAAATCCACATCCAGCACGGCCACTTTGCCGTAGCCCTGGTCCCGGAAGGCCTGGGCGACAATGGCGGCGTTATTGAAGAAGCAATAGCCTCCGAACACGTCGGCATGGGCATGGTGGCCCGGTGGCCGGCACAGGGCGAAGGCCGCACGCTCGCCACCTGCCACCAGTTTCTGGGCGGTGAGGGCGACATTGGCCGAGGCCCTGGCCGCCTCCCAGGTGCCATCGGAGATCGAGGTATCGGCGCCGAGACTGTAATAGCCGAGGCGACCGTCGATGTCCTTCGGCAGCCGTGCCCGCATGCCCCGGCCGACCCAGAAGACAGGGATGGCTTCGCCGGGCTTACCGGCCGCCACCCAATCGTCCCAGCAGGTTTCCAGGAAGCTCACATAATCGGCGGTATGCACCCTTTTGATCGGCTCCAGGCCGAATTCCTCCGGCTCCAGAATTTCGCCGAGCGCCTGGTTTTTCACCCGCGCCAGGATGGTCTCGGCCCGGGAGGGTTTCTCGTGCGGCTCGATCAGCAGGCCACCATCCAGTTCGGTTTTGACATGGCGACGACTGTGCAGGGGAGAGAACACGGTTTTCATGGCGGCGGACATTCCTGGCTGGATGAATCGGATCACTTTGGCACACGGGGAATCGTGGCTCAAACCCGGCGATTGTGGCAGGCTGGAGCCCGTTTGGGGGAGAGGGGATTACCGCTATGACGTCTTGTGCAGTACCGGACAACCATGACTGACCTGATTACGGATATGTCTCTCGCGGAGGGACTCGGTCAGCTGTGCGGCCTCATCGCCCTGGCATTCTGCATCGCCGGCTTCGCCAACAAGAGCGACGACCGGTTGATGGTGCTGCTGATCTCCGCCAACGTCGCCTTCGCCCTGATGTTCGCCTTCTTCGAGAGCTGGACAGCCTCGGCGCTGACTGTGCTGGTGATTGTCCGCATCACGCTTGCCCGCAAGTACCAGGGCAACTGGCAGATCATGGCGGTGATGCTGGCAGTGAATGGGGTGGTGGCCTGGGCGACCTGGAAATCCCTGACGGACGTGTTCCCGCTCCTGGCTGCAGTCTTCGGCACTGTGGGTATGTTCATGCTCCGGGGCATCGCGCTCAGAATTGTCCTGGGCCTCGCTGCATTATCCTGGATGCTGAATAATATTGTGATCGGCTCGGTGGGTGGCACCCTGGCAGAGGGTATGGTTCTGGTCACCAATATCATCACTATCGTTCGGTTGTACCGACTACAGAAAAAGTACCCGGAATTCCGACCGGGTGATTGATCGCCCATCCCGGCGCTTTGGCTGATCTTCTGCACTTTTCTCAAGGTGACTTCTGAACTATTGTCAGAAAGGCTTTGTCATGCACAACCACCACACTCAACAGGGAAAAGGAACAGACTATGGCCAATGAAAGCTACCATGAACCTGTCGAAGAGCTGTCCGACGAGACCAGGGACATGCACCGCGCAATCAGCTCGCTGATGGAGGAGTTCGAGGCCGTTGACTGGTACAACCAGCGTGCATCTTCCTGCAAGGATGCCCAGCTGAAGGAAATCCTGGAACATAACCGGGATGAGGAAAAAGAACACGCGGCCATGGTGCTGGAGTGGATCCGTCGGAAAGATCCCACCATGGACAAATATCTGCGGGAGTTCCTGTTCAAGGATGGCCCCATCGGCCACCACGACTAGCCCTCGGTTTCGACGGCAGCCCTCAGTCCGGATAGGTTTTCAAAAGTTCATTTCCTGTCCGGCGAATGGAGTCGAGGGCCTGCACGTTCTTCCAGTCTTCCCGGTAGACCATCCCGAAGCTGAAAGAAATCTTCGGCGAGAAGGGCCTCAGGACCACATCGGTGCGGCCCACCAGTTGATCCGTCGCCGTGATGGGATTCATCACGCTGATCCCGACACCGTTGGCCACCATTGCGGCAATGGCACCGATGTTCGACTCGGTTTTGCCGGCAATGGAAATCGAGTGGCTGGCGGCCAGGTGGAGCAGGGGGTCCGCGCCGACATTGGGTTGGTTGCTGATGACCAGGTATTCGTTCTGCAAGTCCTCAACGGTGACCTCTGCCCGCTCTGCCAGCGGATGATTGGCGGGAACCAGACAGCGCGCCTCGGTGGTCAGCCACTCCTCGATCCTGAGCAGCCTTGAGCTCACCGGCAGCGTGACGAAGCCGATGTCGGCATGGCCGGACTCCACCTCCCGGAGTACATCGTGGCTGGACATCATGTCGAAACTGATGCTGAAACCGCGATTCTCTTCCAGCAGGGTGCCAATCAGGCGGGGAACGAAGCCGAACGCCAGCCCCGGGATCGCGGCAATGCGCAGGCGGGAGGTGCCGAATTCCTTCAGGGCCAGCACGCTGTGGCGCAGCTCCTCAATGTTCCCCATCAGCCGCAGAATTTCCTCGTAAAGCTCATACGCCTCGGGCGTCGCGACCAGCCGGTTTTTTTCCCGCAGGAACAGCTGAATACCCAGGTTGTCCTCCAGCTGGGCCAGGGACCGGCTTACCCCGGATTGGGTGATGCCCAGGGTTCGTGCGGCCTGCGAGGCACTGCCAGCTTCCAGCAGTGTCTTGAAGATCGCGAGCGATTTCAGGGAATGAATGTTGACGTCAGCCATGATTAAAAGTCATCGAATCCGGTAAAAAAATCATATCTTGAAATAGTTTTGCATATCTTTCTAGACTGCAAAGCAACAACATTAAAACCATACCGGATTGCAACATGTCATCTTCTCCTCTTTTCTATCAGGCCGGCCCGGCCATGCCTGAAGTCTCCCACGGACGTGGCGTCTATCTCTGGGATACGGACGGCAAGGAATATCTCGATGGCTGCTCGGGTGCGATTTCCTGCAACCTGGGTCATCACCATGACGGTATCCGTGACGCCATGCTGGCACAGCTGGATAAGGTGGCCTTTACCTACCGCACCCAGTTTGAAAATGCGCCCGCGATGGCCCTGGCAGAAGAACTGGTCAACATGACCAACCGGGACCTGCAAAAGGTCTTTTTTGTATCCAGTGGGTCGGAGTCGGTCGAATCCGCCATCAAACTGGCCCGCCAGTATTTTGTGGCCCGTGGCGAATCCCAGCGGCGCCATTTCGTTTCCCTGCGTCCGTCCTATCACGGCAGTACCCTCGGTGCGCTGGGCGTGACCGGGTATCAGCCCCTGGAGGCGCCATTCGCAGACATTACCCAGGGTTCCATCAAGGTGCCCGGACCGGATTTCTATCGGCACACCGAGACGGATGACGATGCCCATGTCCGTGAAGTGCTCCGGGAGACCCGTGATCGGATCAACGCTGCCGGTGGCGACAGCATCATTGCGGTGGTGCTGGAGCCGGTCGGTGGTGCCAGCACCGGCGCGCGGATGGTTAACCAGGCCTACCTGGAGGGCATCCGGGCGTTGTGTGACGAGATGGGATGTCTGCTGATTTATGACGAGGTCCTGTCCGGCGTCGGCCGCACCGGCACCTGGTTCGCCTATCAGCAGTGGGGCGTGGCACCGGATCTGCTCACGACTGCCAAAGGCCTTGGCGCCGGCTATTACCCGGTGGGCGCGCTGCTGTGCCGGGAGGACATTGTCGATACCGTCATGGCCAATGGCGGTTTCCAGCATGGCCATACCTATGCCGGCAATCCGCTCGCCTGTGCGACTGGCCTGGCTGCCGTGGAAGCGATCCGGAATGAGAAGCTGCTGGATAACGTTGCCGCCCGCGGCCAGCAGGTGCGCGAGGGTCTCGAGGCCCTGAAAGCCCGCTTTGACTTTGTGGGTGATGTCCGTGGTATCGGACTGCTCTGGGGCGTGGAGCTGGTCATGGACCCGGCCACCAGGACCCCGTTTCCCGCCGAGGCCAACGTGTTTGCCAGTGTCACCGCCCTGGCGAAGGAAGAGGGGCTGCTGATCTATCCCCGCCGGACCCTCGACGGCCTGGCCGGTGACCACTTCCTGATCAGTCCTCCGCTGAACATCTCTGAACCGGAGATCACGATCCTGCTGGAGCGGCTGACCCGGGCACTTCAACGCCTTGAACGCGAAGTGGTGGCGCCGCTGTTCGCCACGACCGACGACTCCAATGCCCAAAGCACCATAGGCTGAATCTGCATGACACTGCTGAACCAGAAATACACGTCCGCCGAGGAGGCCATCGCGATGATTCCTGATGGTGCTTCCATCATGGTCGGCGGCTTCGGCTCACCGGGTACTCCGTTTGCCCTGCTGGAAGAACTGCTCGCTCAGGGCCAGAAAGGCTTAACCCTGATCAAGAACGATGCCAACGAGCCGGATATCGGGATCGGCCGGCTGATCCGGGCGGGCCGTGTGGATCGCCTGATTACCTCGCACATCGGCCTGAACCGGGTGGCGATTGAAGAGATGAACCAGGGTCGGCTGGCGGTGGAGATGTATCCCCAGGGTTTGTTGGCGGAGAAAATCCGTTGTGCCGGTGCTGGCCATCTCGGATTCCTGACCGACATCGGCCTTGAGACGGAGATCGCCCAGCAACGGCGTGAACTGGAGCTCAACGGCCGCAAGTGTGCCATCGAACCCGCCATCACTGCGGACTTTGCCCTGATTCATGCCGATGTTGCCGATACCTACGGCAATCTTGCCTACCGGGGTACGGCGATCAACTTCAACCCCCTGATGGCCATGGCCGCGGACAAGGTGATTGCCCAGGCCTTCCGGGTGGAGACACCGGGAGGTCTGAAACCGGAAGCCATTCATACGCCCTGTGCCTTCGTTAACCATGTGGTCCAGGTCGATCCTGCCACCAGTGAACAGGGGATTCGTGCCCATGCCGTCTGATCAGGAAAGAATGCTGGCCCGCGCCGCCAGGGAAATCCTGCCCGGGCAGATCGTGAACCTGGGTATCGGCCTGCCGACGCGTCTGTTTCATTACATGCCCGAGGACCTGGAAGTGCTCGTGCACTCAGAGAACGGTGTGCTCGGCTGTCAGCCTCTGGGCCAGGGTGTGGCCCCAGACTATGAGCTGATCGACTCCGGCGGCGCCTATATCGGTACCCGTCCGGGTGCCAGCGTGTTCGACAGCGCCCTGTCCTTCGCCATGATCCGGCGCAGCCGCGTGGACGTGACTTTCATGGGCGCGTTCGAGGTCGACGAGCAGGGCAACCTTGCCAACTGGAAGATCCCGGGCAAATTCTCTCCCGGTATCGGCGGGGCGATGGAACTGGCCCAGAAGGTCGAAAAGCTGGTGGTGCTTTGTTCGCACAACGACAAGCACGGTAACCCGAAGATTCTCAAACAGTGCCGATTGCCGCTCACAGCCCCCCGGTGTGTCTCGCTTATCGTGACCGAAAAGGCGGTTATGGAAGTGACGGAGAAAGGGCTGGAGGTGATTGATATTGCCGAGGGCATGGATGTGGACAGCTTGCGTGCTGCCACGGAGGCCGAGCTGATCATTGATGAAAGCCGGCTCGGGAGGTTCTGATGCTGACCGCCATCGAACAACGCATTCTGGACTGTTGTGGTGAACTCATGGACGACACGCTGGCACTCACCCGTGAGCTGGTGAGGGGGTATAGCGTTCTCGGCCAGGAGCGCAGTGCGCTGGCAACCATGGAGAGCTGGTTCCAGCGCCTGGACTTGCCGGTGGAGCGTGTGGCGCTGGATGCGCCCGGTTTCTCGGACCATCCCCATCGCGCCCCCACCGAATGGTCCAGTGAAGGCCGTTACAACGTCGTTTCCCGTCTTAATCCCTCTTCCGATAAACCGCACCTGATCTTCAACGGCCACCTGGATGTGGTGCCGGCTGAGCCGACCGATATGTGGACCCGCCCACCCTGGGAGCCCTGGGAGAAAGATGGCTGGCTGTATGGTCGCGGCGCCGGTGATATGAAGGCCGGTATCGCCGCCATGGTGATGGCGGTTGAGGCGGTGCGCCGGGCTGGCGTGGAGATTGATTTTCCCTTGACCTTGCAGACGGTCATCGAGGAAGAATGCACGGGCAATGGCGCACTGGCCTGCCTTCATCAGGGCTATACCGGTGACTTTGTGCTGATCCCCGAGCCCTTTGGTGCCCAGATCTACAGCGGGCAGGTGGGCGTGCTCTGGTTCCGCATGCGCATCGATGGCGTGCCGGCTCACGTGCTGGACACCCGGGCCGGTCGCAATGCCATCGAGACGCTCCAGACCTACCTGCCAGCATTCAAGGCGCTGGAACAGGAAATCAACAGCCTGCCGCGTCCTGCGCCCTACGAGGCCAGGGAGCATCCGTTCAACCTGAGCATTGGCAAAATTGAGGGCGGCAACTGGGCGTCCAGCGTACCGGCTCATGCCATTCTGGAAGGCCGGGTCGGCTTCCCGCCAGGTATGTCGCCCGATGACATCATGACCCGGGTGCGCCAGGTGATCGCGGACCACCACCAGGCCCTGGGTGATGGGTCCCCGGAGCCACGCGTGGAGTTTCATGGCTTTCGCTCCGAGGGCCATCTGGTAGATCTCGAGACCCCCGGCATCCGGCTGCTGTCACGGTGCCACGAGGATCTCGTGGGGGACCCTCCGGCCCATTACCTATCGACGTGTACCACCGACCTGCGGGCCTTTCATGTCTCCGGTGGCATCAACGGCACCTGCTATGGCCCCGTTGCCCAGCGCATCCACGGCGTGGATGAGTGTGTCGATATCGAGTCAATTCGCCAGGTGCTGACCACCTACGCCCTGTTCCTCAGTCGCTGGTCCACCGACACCGAATCTGCAAGGAGTGTGCTATGAACGACGCGTTTATCGCTGACTTCGCCCGCTCGGCCTTCACCCGTGCCCATCCCCGCAAACCCGAAGTCGATGGCTGGTCCGGTCAGCGCGGTGACGTCTTGCTGGGCCAGGTGATTGATGCGCTCCTGGATCGTACCCGGGTGCCGGGAACGGCAGTCGAGGATCTGAGCGTGGGCTGTGCACTGCCGGTCAAGGATCAATGGAGTTTTGGCGGCCGTTATCCCCAGTGGCTGTCCGCCGTGGGCGTCCAGTGCCCGTCCCGTCAGATTGATCAGCAGTGCGGTTCGGGTCTGGCGGCATTGCGTTCCACCGCGCGGGAGATTCAGGCCGGGGCAATCGAAACCGGTCTGGCCGGCGGTTACGAGAATATGTCCCGCGTTCCGATGGGACCGACCCTGTTCCAGGAAGGTGTATTGACCGTCCCGGAATCCCTGCAACAACAGGAGGGTCTCGATCTGACGGTCGCCATGAACATGGGCCTGACCGCCGAGCGCCTGGCGCGGGAAAACGGGCTGACCCGTGAGGCGATGGACGCCTTCGCGGTCCGGTCCCATCAACGGGCGGCCCGGGCCGAGCAGGACGGCTGGTTCGAGGGTGAGCGTCTGGCACTCAGGAACCCGACCGATACCCTCGTCGGGCAGGACGCCAACATCCGGCCGGACACCACCGCGGAACGCCTGGCCGAACTCAAACCCGCATTCTCCGAGGACGGTCAGGTGACGGCCGGCAACAGCTCGCCGCTGACGTCCGGTGCCGGTGCGGCACTGCTGATGTCCGAGGCCGCGCTGAAGCGGCACGGGTTATCGCCGCTTGCCCGAATCGTGGCGATTGCCGACTGCGGCGTCACGCCCGAACGCATGGGGGCCGGCGCCGCTGTCGCTGCTGAGCGTGCACTCAAGGTGGCCGGTCTGAGTGCCGGCGACATTGATGCCTGGGAGATCAATGAGGCGTTCAGCGCCGTGCCGCTCTACGCCATCCGCTCCCTGGACATTGATCCGGAGCGGGTAAACATCTTCGGTGGCGCCCTGGCGCTGGGGCATCCATTGGGCGCGACGGGCATTCGGCTGGCAGGCAGCCTGGCGCGCACCTTGCAACATCAGGGCGGACGCTATGGCTGCGCAACGGCCTGTATTGGGGGCGGCCAGGGTATCGCGATGGTTCTCGAGCGTTGCTGACTTTTGCGGCCACGCCGGCCTACCGGTTCAAGAAGACTGTGCTGCTACAACGACCAACAAGGATTAAACAATGACGTCGTTTTTTGAAAATCTGTTATCTACCTTCCCGGCTTTTATGGAAGCCGCCTGGATGACCCTGCGTCTGACCGGCGTTTCACTGGTCCTGGCCCTGGTCATCGGGCTGATCTTTGCACTGATGAAGGTCACCGGCGTTCGCTGGCTGGGCGTGATCTACAACGGGTATGTGGGCATCATTCGTGGTACGCCGCTGATCGTGCAGATCATGTGGCTGTACTTCGGCATCACCCACATTGTCGTGCTCTCGGCTTTCTGGGCCGGGACCATCGCCCTTGCCATTCACAGCGGTGCCTACATCGCTGAAATATTCCGTGGCTGCATCCAGTCGGTGGACAAGGGGCAGATGGAGGCCGCGGAATCCCTGGGGATGAAGCGGACCCTCGCGATGCGCCGGGTGATCCTGCCCCAGGCCCTGAAGCGGGCCATCCCACCGCTGGGTAACCAGTTCATCATCGGTCTCAAGGACTCGTCCCTGGTGGCATTCATCGGGATTACGGAAATCTTCAGCCTGTCCATGGACAACGCTGCCGTAACCTTCAAGCAGCTTGAGTTCTACACCATCGCAGGCCTGTATTACCTGGCCATGGTCGCCATTGTCACCTTCGTTCTGAGCCGCGTTGAAAACCGGATGGATACAGCCAAATGATCAAAGTCGAGCAACTCCACAAGTACTTCGGTGACCTCCACGTTCTGAAGGGTGTCGACCTCGAGGTAGCCCCCCAGGAAGTGGTGGTCATGATCGGTGCCAGCGGGTCGGGCAAGAGTACGCTGCTGCGCTGCCTGAACTTCCTGGAAATGAAGGACCAGGGGCGCATCCTGATCGATGGCAAGGAAGTGAACCCCGCGACCACACCACTGAACAAGGTGCGTGAGCACGTCGGGATGGTATTCCAGCATTTCAACCTGTTCCCGCACATGACCGTGCTGGAAAACGTCATCGAAGCGCCGGTTCACGTCAAGAAGATCCCCCGGGCTGAGGCCATCGAGCGCGGTCGGGAATTGCTTGAAAAGGTGGGCCTGGGCGACAAGGGCGACGTTTTCCCGGAGAAACTGTCCGGCGGCCAGAAACAGCGGGTGGCCATTGCCCGCGCTCTGGCGATGGAGCCGTCGGTCATGCTGTTCGATGAGCCCACCTCGGCCCTGGATCCCGAACTCGTCGGCGAAGTGCTTGAGGTAATGAAGGGTCTGGCGGCGGATGGCATGACCATGGTGGTGGTGACCCATGAAATGGGCTTTGCCCGGGAAGTCGCCGACCGAGTGGTGTTCCTGGACAACGGGCAGATCGCCGAGCAGGGGGATCCGGAGACCTTCTTCAGCAATCCCCAGCATCCCAAGGCGCAACAGTTCCTCAGCCGGGTGCTGTAAACCATGACGATTTCGATCCAGGCGCTGGAGCCCCGCTTTATCGGGCAGCTGGCAGCCTGGCACCAGGCGGAGTGGTACCACCTCGACGACACGGTGACCGAGGCCGTCCGTCGGAAACGGCTGGCGGAGCACTGTGACACCCGCTCGCTGCCCGCGACTTTCGTCGCCCTTGAGGGCGGTACGCTGGTCGGCAGCATCTGCCTGGTGGCGCACGACACATCAGATCGGCCGCAGTATTCGCCCTGGTTATCGCGAATCTTTGTGGCACCGGAGCACCGAGGCAAGGGGATCGGCAGGGCGCTGATCGACCGGGCCAAGGCGGAAATGCGTCGGCAGGGCCACGACGCGCTTTATCTGATCACGGAGGACAAGGGCCCTTATTACGCCCGGATGGGCTGGAACAAAGTCGAAAACTACAAACTCAATGACCATCCAGTGGAAATCATGAAGATCTCATTGCATGGATCTTCTTCAAAGAGAGGGGAACACAATGAAAAAACTGATCCGTAACCTGATTGGAGCCACCAGTGCTCTGGTCATCGCCGCCACCATCAACGTAGCGCATGTGGACACCGCACAGGCCGCCGACAAAGAGGTCTTCACCTACGCCATGACCGGCCTGTATCCGCCGTTCAGCTTCCGTCAAAGCGGGGATCTCGCCGGCTTTGATATGGAAATCGGCCAAGCGCTGGCTGAGGAGATGGGCATGCAGCCGAATCCGGTTGCCAACCCCTGGCAGACCCTGATCGCAGCGCTCAAGTCCGATCGTTTTGACGCCATCATCGGCAGTATGGCCATCACCGAGGAGCGCCTGAAACAGGTGAACTTCACCGACCCGTACTACAGCTCCGGGGCGCAGGTCTTCGTCAGCACCGATAATGACGAAATCAAAGAGGTTGAGGACATCCGTGACAAGACCATCGGCGTTCTGGTCTCCAGCAGCTTCGCCAAGGCCGCTCGTGAGTACAGTGACAACATCACCACCTACACCGACGACGTGACCGCACTGCGGGATCTCACGGTAGGTGGTCGCGTGGATGCGGTGATCACCGATCAGCTGATTGGCGAGAATGCCATCCTGAACGCCGGCCTGGAGGTCAAGCCGCTGGGTGACCCGATCTACGTGGACGACATCGGTATTGCCGTCAACAAGGGTAACGAGGGTTTGCTTGAGAACCTGAACAAGGCCCTGGCTGCGATCAAGGCGAATGGCAAGTACGCCGCGATCAGCGAGAAGTACTTCGGTCGCAACATCGCCGAGTAAGTCGTTGTCGGGTCGGGGTAAGTTACCCCGACCCGACCGCATCAACACAGGGCTTCAAGCGCCCCTTCGATCACATTCAGTCCTTCCTCGAGCACCGACTCCTCGACTGTAATCGGTACCAGAATACGAATGGTGTTGCCGTAAAAACCACAGGACAGCAAGATCAGGCCATGCTCGCGGGCTTTGGCGCACACTGCGCCGGTGAGGGCTGGGTCGGGATTGCCATCGCTGTCGAGCAATTCGAAGGCGGCCATCGCCCCCAGGTTACGGGCATGGCCCACCCGTTCAAAGCGCCTTTCCCAGGCGGCAAAACGGTCTGCCAGTTTGTCCCCGAGTGCGGCACTGCGCTCGAGAATGTTTTCTTCCTCAATAACCTCTATGACGGCCAGCGCCGCTGCGCAGGACAGTGGGTTACCGCTGTAGGTGCCGCCCAGGGAGTTGGGGCCGGAGCCGTCCATCACCTCGCTGTTACCAACTACCGCCGACAACGGCATGCCATTGGCCAGACTCTTGGCGGTAGTAAGCAGATCCGCTTCGATGCCGCTGTGTTCCAGGGCGAAGAGTTTGCCGGTGCGGGCAAAACCGGACTGCACCTCATCCACGATCAGCAGGATGCCGTGCTCGTCGCACAGTGTGCGTAATGCTTTCAGGTAGGCCGGTGAGGCGATGTAGAAACCGCCTTCGCCCTGGACCGGCTCGATCACGATGGCCGCGGTGCGGTGTGGTGCGATATCGGTCTTGAACAGGGTTCGCAGAGCTTTCAGCGATGCCTCTTCGCTTATCCCGTGCATCGGGTTCGGATAGGGAGCCCGGAACACGTCGCCAGGCATTGGGCCGAAATCGTTCTTGTAGGGCAGGACCTTCCCGGTCATGGCCAGGGTCATCATGGTACGGCCATGGAAGGCGCCGTCAAAGGTGACGATGCCGGTGCGCCCGGTGGCAGCCCGGGCAATCTTGACGGCGTTCTCCAGCGCCTCGGCGCCGGTGTTGACCAGCATGGCCTTGCGTTTGGGGCCGCGTACCGGCGCCAGTTGGCAAAGTTTCTGGCAGAGCTGCACGTAAGGGGCGTAAGAGATGACCGCAGCGCTGGTGTGCATGACCTTGTCCAGTTGCGCCTGGACGGCGGCGACAATTTTCGGGTGCCGGTGGCCGAGGTTGAGCACGCCAATGCCGCCGGCAAAGTCGATCCAGCGTTGGCCGTCGGCATCCCAGAGTTCGGCATTCTCGGCCCGATCGGCAAATTCAGTAGTGGGAGTCGCCGCGCCGAACGCGACGTACTCTTCTTTCAGGGCGTTGAGTTCTGCGTTGTTCATGGTGTTATCTCTCGTGAGTGTTGCGTTATGTCATGCAATGCACAGGAGCCTCCCCGGGCAGCCATTACAGGCCGCCCAGGCAGACGTACTTGAGCTCGGTGAACTCGTCCAGGCCGTGGTGGGAGCCCTCGCGCCCGAGGCCGGATTCCTTCACCCCGCCAAACGGCGCCAGCTCGGTGGAGATCAGGCCCTCATTGACCCCCACCATGCCGTACTCCAGGCCTTCGAGGGTGTGCCAGATCCGCCGGTAGTCGGTGGCATACAGGTAGGCGGCCAGGCCTGAAGGCGTGTCGTTGGCCATGGCAATGGCCTCCTCGGCGGTGTGGAACCGGAATACCGGCGCCAGCGGACCAAACGTCTCTTCGGTGGCGACCGCCATGTCGGGGGTGACATCGGCCAGCACGGTCGGAGTGAAGAAGTTGGGGCCCCGGTCGTGGGGCTGGCCCCCGCCGGTTACCCGGGCGCCCTTGCCGACGGCGTCATCGACGTGGCGCTGAACCTTGTCGATGGCGGACCGGTTGATGAGCGGGCCGATGGCGATGCCGTCTTCCAGACCGTCGCCAACTTTCAGCTCGGCAACCCGGGCTGTCAGCTTTTCCACAAAGGCATCGTAGACACCGTCCTGTACCAGGAAGCGGTTGGTGCAGACACAGGTCTGGCCGGCATTGCGGAACTTGGAGGCGATCGCACCTTCCACGGCGGCGTCGAGATCGGCGTCATCGAACACGATAAAGGGGGCGTTGCCACCCAGTTCCATGGCGGTTTTCTTGACCGTTGATGCGCACTGGGCCAACAGCTTTTTGCCCACCGCCGTGGAGCCGGTGAAGGACAGCTTGCGCACCCGCGGATCGGTGCTCAGCACTTCGCCCACGGCCACCGGTGCGGAAGCCGTGACGACGCTGATCACGCCCTTTGGCACGCCCGCTTCCAGGGCCAGATGGGCGAGCGCCAGGGCCGTCAGGGGTGTGGCTTCGGCCGGCTTGATGACCACCGTGCAGCCGGCGGCAATGGCCGGGGCGCATTTGCGGGTGATCATGGCCATGGGAAAGTTCCAGGGGGTAATGGCGGCAACCACGCCCACCGGTTCGCGCATCACCAGTATGCGCTTGTCCGGACCCTGCCCGGGCAGGGTTTCTCCGGCCATTCGCTTGGCTTCTTCGCCGAAAAATTCGATGAATGAAGCTCCGTAGGTGACCTCACCCCGGGCTTCTTCCAGTGGCTTGCCCTGCTCCAGGGTCATCAGGCGGGCCAGCTCATCGGCATGTTCGGTCACGAGTTCGAACCACCGGCGCAGGACGCCGGCACGCTGCTTGGCAGGGACACGCTTCCAGGACTGACCGGCCAGCTCTGCGGCCGCAACTGCAGCGCGGGTATCGTCGGCACTGCATTCTGCGACGCGGGCGAGAACCTCGCCGGTGGCGGGGTTGGTGACGTCAAAGCGGTTATCACGCTGGCACCAGTGCTCGCCGATCAGGGCCGGTACCTCGTCATTGAGCACACGGGTCAACAGGGGAGTATCTACAGGGGACATGAGCCGATTCCTCTCGAAAATAACTGGAATGCTCAGCACCCTAGCAGGTAGGCTAAAGGCTGCACATGAACCACTTTCGAGTTCAACTGGACCACTTTGGGGTGGTCGATCCGATACAGGTCCCCCATGACCGAGAACTTCTCACCAACCGATCCGCTCGCGAGTCTGACTCGCCGGTACCAGCAGCAGCCGAAGAGCCTCAGCAAGCAGGTCAGGGCACAGCAGGCGCTGCGCCACCTGATTGAGCAGGACTGGCCGTCAGGCATGAAGTTGCCTTCCCATCGCCGTATCTGCAATGCGCTGGGACTGGCCCGCAATACCCTCGCCGGGGCGATCAACATGCTGGCGGAGGAAGGGCTGTTGGTGACCGGTCATGGCCAGGGCACCTGGACCCATCGCCCCCCGTCCGGCTCCGTTCTGCCGGCGCGACCCGCCCTGGAGGGCGTGTCGGACCGGGCCCGTGCACTGCTCAGCCAGCCCGGGGCGGCGGAAGTCCAGAGCGGCGCCTTCGTGCCCGGGATACCGGATATAGCCCAGTTCCCGATGCGCAAATGGCGCCAGCTCTATGCCAGTGTCACGGTGCCCCAGAATGCCTTGCTGTTGTCCTACTCCACCGGAGGTTATGGCCCGCTGAAACGGGCGATACGGGATTTTCTCCGGCGATGGCGGCATTTTGACTGCGATTCCGAGCAGATCATCATCACCGAGGGCACACACAATGGTCTGGAACTCTGTGCGCTCGCGCTGGCGGATACCGGTGACCGTGTGGTGATGGAATCGCCCTGTTACTGGGGGGCACGAAATGTATTCACAGCCTGTGGCCTGACGCTGGAGATGTTGCCCTGGTATCCCGGCGAGGGGCACCGGGGCGAGGCGCGGCCGTCGCCTAAATTGCTGTATCTCACCGGTTCGCAGCATTATCCGCTCAGTGTGCCTACCTCAAAGGCGGACAAGCAGGCACTGTCGCAGCGGCTGGCACCGGATTACATCATCGAAGACGACTATGAATTCAACGGCCAGCGCGATACCCGGCTGGTGTTCGACCCGCGCTCGCAAAAGCATATCCTTGCAGGGTCTTTCTCCAAGCTCCTGTTTCCCGGCTTACGCCTGGGCTACCTGGTGGTTCCGCACCACCTGGCAGCTACCATCAGCCGGCTGCGCAGCGAGGTTTTCCGGGAAGGGCGGATGCTGGATCAGGCGGTGCTTGCGACCTTTATCGCCAATGGCGATCTGGACCTTTGGTACCAGCGCATCCAGAAGGAGTACCTGGCCCGACAGCAGGTGATGCACGACCAGCTTCGCCAGGTGCCGGCCATCAAGCAGTTGTCTGCCCCCAGCCACGCGATCAGTCTCTGCGCCCGGTTTGCGGATTCCGTCGACGATATCCTGATCACCAGACAGTTGTTCCGGGAACATTTCATTGTCAAACCGCTCAGCGCCGTCTGTGCCGAGGGAGACAGGCGCAGTGGGTTGATCATGGGGGTGGGCATGCTGAACCGGGAATCGTTGAGAAAAGAGGCCATCCGGTTCAAGGAAGTCCTCAGGCGACTGACCCTTTGAACATGGACGTCGTGTGGCGTGGGCCAATTTGCGACACAAGGGAACTCGTTACTGTTGAAGCATAACGGACCGGCTCGTGTCTAAACTTCTACAGAAAGCCGGCAAAGCGTGCGCATTACCAGCGAGGCAAGCACAATGAGCCAACATCATTTCGACGTACTGATCATCGGCGCTGGCGTTTCCGGCATTGGCATGGCGTGTCACCTCAAGCATGAGTGCCCCGGCAAGTCGTTTGCCATCCTGGAGCGCCGTCAATCCCTTGGGGGGACCTGGGACCTGTTCCGCTATCCCGGCATCCGCTCCGACTCCGACATGTTCACCTTCGGCTACAACTTCCGCCCCTGGACCGGTGGCAAGGTGCTGGCTGATGGTGCCTCGATCAAGAACTATGTGCGCGAGACTGCCCGGGAGAACGATGTCGAGCGACACATCCGCTACGGCCTGGCGGTTAAAACGGCGGACTGGTCCGGCGTCGACAAGTGCTGGAAGCTCACCGCGCTGAATGAAACGACCGGTGAAACCGAACACTACACGGCCAGTTTCCTGGTGGGCTGTACCGGTTACTACAACTATGACCAGGGCTACAAACCGGACTTTCCGGGGGAGAACGATTTCAAAGGCCAGATCGTGCATCCCCAACACTGGCCCGAAGATCTCGACTACACCGGCAAGAAGGTGGTGGTGATCGGCAGTGGCGCGACCGCCATTACCCTGGTGCCGACCATGGCCGAGAAGGCTGCCCATGTGACCATGCTGCAGCGCTCGCCCACCTACCTGATGCCCTTGCCGTCCACCGACAAGGTGACGCTGGGCCTGCAAAAGGTGCTGCCGGAGAAAGTCGCCTATAAGCTGACCCGCGCTCGTAATATCTCCATCTCGCGCCTGCTGTACCAGCGTTCCCGCAAGAGCCCGAAGGCCATGCGGCGGCTGTTCCTGTCGGTCATCAAGCGGCAGGTGGACGGCCAGGCCGATATGCGCCACTTCACGCCGGACTACAACCCCTGGGATCAGCGCCTGTGCGTGGTCAAGGACGGCGACCTCTTCAAGGCACTGAAATCCGGCAAGGCCTCCATTGCCACGGATCACATCGAGCGCTTCACGGAGAGCGGTATCCGCCTGAAATCCGGGGAGGAGCTCGAAGCAGACATCATCATTCCGGCCACCGGCCTGGATATCCAGATGCTCGGCGGTATCAAGCCCAGTGTCGATGGCCGGGAAGTGGTGATGAAGGACAAGGTCATCTACAAGAACGTGATGGTTGAGGGCGTGCCCAACGCGGCCATGATCTTCGGCTACACCAACATCTCCTGGACCCTGAAGGTGGACATCGCGGCCGAGTACCTGTGCCGGCTGATTAACCTGATGGACAAGCGGGGCTATCGTACGGTGGTTGCACGTGATACCGAGAACAGCCGGGGCGAGGACACCATTCTTGGCTCACTGAATTCCGGGTACATCAAGCGTGCGGCTGATCGCCTGCCGCGGCAGGGTACTCATGGGCCCTGGAAATCCTCCCAGAATTACCTGGAGGATGTGAAGATCCTGCGCTTCGACCCGATCGAGGACGGCTATCTGGAGTTTGATGGCAAGCGCTCCCGGGCCGGCGATGGCCAGGCCCGGGGATTTCTTCGTCCACTGCGTTCGGCTCTGTTCGGCTCCTGATCATTCGAAGGCGGGGCGTATCACGTCCCGGTAGTTCCGGATCCGCTGCACATAGTGCACGGGTTCGTAGCCCCGGGCGTAGCCATAGCGGGTGCTGGGGTAATAGCGCTTGTCTGCCTTGAGCGGCAGCACTTCGCTCATCTCTTCCCAGGAATCCGGGTTCTTGCCGAGATCCCTGGCCAGTTGGCGGGCATCCAGCAGGTGACCACGGCCGATGTTGTAGCTGGCGAGGGCCAGGAAGGTGCGGTCGGGTTCGGGAATGGTTTCCGGTAGCCGACGATGCCGGTCAGCGAGGTAACGGGCGCCACCATCGATGGCGGCGACAGGATCCAGACGGTTATTCACGCCCAGGGATTCTGCTGTGCGCTGGGTCAGCATCATGATGCCCCGGACTCCGGTGGGTGATTTTGCCGTGGGGTCCCAGTGCGATTCCTGGTAGGAGAGGGCGGCGAGGAGATCCGCAGGTACGCCGGTCTTCGCCTCGGCCTCGAGGAAGTGATCCATGAATTGGGGCAGGCGGTTGTCGATCCGGCGGTTCAGGGCTCGCAGGTCGACAAAGTCGAAGTCCCCGATATAAGCGTAGTAACGATTCTCCATGCGCCCGATGGCTTCGTCTCCCTCCACGCTGTTCATCCATTCATGGGCGTCCGACGCCAGATTTTCCGAGCCGGCCGGCAGATACCAGCCAAGGTTACGGCCATCGGTCAGGTTCATGGCGACTTCCAGGTGGGGGAAGTGGCGGCGCATCACCTGGACGATGTTGGAGTCGGCAACGGTGCAGCCAATTTCCTGTTCAGCGACGGCGGACAGGATGATCTCAGTGGTACGGTCCGGGTCTTCGGTGAACTCGATCCCTGGATGCTTTTCGCCGAGATTACGCAGGGTTTCCGCATAGCTTGAATCAGCGGTAATCACGATTTCGGTGCCCGGAATAGCCTCGGGTTTCCGGGGCATGGGGCGGGCATCCCGGTGGCAGACCAGTTGCTCGGTAATCTCGGTGTGGGCAGGGCCACGGGAGAACAGTTCGTCCCGTGAAGACAGATGGGTCAGTCCGGCTGCTGCCAGATGGGTGTTGCCGGAGGCAAGACTGTCGAGCACCGCACTGGTGGAATCGAGCATGGTCCATTCCACCTGCCAGCCTCGGGCGGCGGCGTAATCACGGATCAGCGAATATTCGGGACCGATCGGGTTCTCGTGGCGGTCCAGATAATAGGTGGTAGAACCGTTTCGGGTGGCAACCTTGAGGACTCCGGTTTCAGAGGGAGGAGCAAGTTCCTCACTGATGGCCTGCTGGTTTTCCCTGTCGTTTTCAAGCTCGGCTTCGCTGCAGCCTGCCAGCAGGATAGGCACGATCAGAAGAGTTCTTCTGAACATCCGTCCTGACATCATCACAACTCCGTGGTCTGGTGACTGTCTAAGTATTTTTACGTACTCATAAAAGACATACTCCCAGACTTCCCGAATGGATGCATCAATATTCGCCGGGTGATCTAGACTGGAAGCTACATTTCCCTGAAGGGGCGCTGTTATGAATTTACTGATCAAACCTGCTTTATTTGTGATTGTGCTTTTGCTGGGTCCACTGGCCCATGCCGCTGACGGATTGATCGAGGTAAAGAGTAACCACGGTGTGGCAGAGACCGCCGATCGGCTCGAAGCCGTGTTGCAGGAGAAAGGCATGACAATCATGAACCGGGTCAATCACGCCTCTGGTGCGGAGTCTGCCGGTATGGAGCTGCGCCCTACGGAGCTGGTGATCTTTGGTAACCCAAAGGTCGGCACGCCCCTGATGCAATGCGCCCAGAGTGTGGCCGTGGACCTTCCCCAGAAGGCCCTGATCTGGGAGGACGAACAGGGCCACGTGTGGCTTGGCTATAACGATCCTGCCTACCTGAAAACGCGGCATGCGATCGAGGACTGTGACGAATTCCTGGAGAAGGTGAACAACGCGTTGGCGAATTTTGCTGAGGCGGCGACAAGATAGTCACAGCTACGGTATCCCCAAAAATGCTGATGGCAGCGCCTAGGTAGCTTCCTTAATATCGTGGGTTCGTCCATTGAGGAAGCATGCCCTTGCAGTCGATCCGTTCCATTCTCGCCTATCTAGCCCTGATTGCGGCGGTACTCTCATTGTTGCCGGGAATGGCATTTGTCGGGGCCGTCGCGGTGGGCCTGGCAGTGCTGCTGGGCTGGCAGGACATGCGTCGGGTGCCGCGGGTAGTGTTTACCGTTGCCGTCCTGGCTCTGGTGTTCGCACTGGGCCGTGATCCGGCCCTGATTGTGGAAGCCGCGAACAATATGACCCGCTTGGCCGGACTGGTGCTGGCGGTGATGTTGCTGTCCAACGTGCTGGGTCGTTCCGGTGACCTGCAACGGATTTCAGCAAGTCTCTTTGGTGGCAAGCCGCTGACCCGTTATCTAAGCCTCGCCTTTGGCACCTCTCTGGTTTCCATCCCCCTGAACTTTGGTTCGGTAGCCGTTGTCGGCAGCCTGGTGGGAGAGAGAATCCGCCGAGGGGGCGATTCAGCCGCTACCCGCAACGCGACGCGGGCGGTGCTGAGGGGGTTTGGGGTATCGCCCACTTTTTCACCGCTGTCGATTTCGGTGGTGCTTACACTCACCCTGTTGCCGGGACTTGGCAGCGTGCAGCTGTTGTCACTGGCCATTCCGTTCTCTGTCCTGCTGATCCTGGTGGGGCTGCTCTGGCGTGATCCGGAGACAGGACGGGAAGAGATTCCCTCCGAGAGCAAGGCCGGGGTGGCAAGCTGGCTCCGGTTTGGTGGCCTGGTTCTGGCGATCTGCGTGGGTGTCTTTGTGCTCAGTCACCAATTTGAACTCAGCTACGCCTATGCGGTAACGCTCGCGTGTCTGGGCGCCGTGTTGGGAGCGCGTCTGCTGGCCTGGAGCCGACGGCAAAATCCGCCGATGGCCAACATGGCGAACGTCAGCAATGAGCTGGCCATTGTCGGCGGCTCGGCATTCATCGGTTCGGTCATCAGTGGCGTGGTGCTGGGTCAGATCAGTGGTACTGCCGACCTCCCGGTCTGGAGCTGGCCGATACTGGCCGCCGGTGTGCCCTGGGTTTATTTTCTGGCGGGTCTTGGAGGCGTGAACCCGATCGTGGTGGGCACCCTGGTGGGAGGCATTCTGGGGTCCCTTTGGCCCGCCCAGGCCCTTGTCGGCCTGGGCATCGGTATGGTGACCGGGTGGGGCATCACCGCATTTGGGACTCCCTTTGCCGCCAATGCCCTGATCATGGAACGGCTGACCGGTTATCGAGCCGTGGATGCTTCCTTTCGCTGGAGCCTGTCCCTCTCGTTGTTGGGTCTGAGTACGGCCAGTGCGCTCGCGGCCGGGTTAACGCTGTTCCTGATCTGACGATACCCCGATTTTCTCCAGCGCCCGGGCCAGGGTCGCGTGGGAGAGTTGTCCCATATGAGTGTCCATCAGCTGGCCTTCAGCGTTGTAAAACAGTGTGGTGGGCAGTCCCTGGCTGCCTACCGCCCGGGCCAGGTCTCCATCGTTATCCCGGTACAGGTTGTCCAGTTCCAGCTGCTGCTCTTCGAGGAAGTGCCGGATGGTTTCCGGCTGCTCGCGCTGGTTGGCAAAGACGATCGCCACATCGTGATAGCGTTCCTGTGCCTGCTGGAGCACCGGCATTTCCCGGATGCAGGGTGGGCACCAGGTGGCCCACAGGTTGACCACCATGGGCTGTCCCTTTGGCAGTTCGTTTAGTTGGGTGCGCTGACCATCCATGGTTGTCAGCGCGACGGGGGGCATGCCCCGCGCCTGCTGCTCGATCAGGGCGATGGTGCCGGCGGTGCCGGCCCAGAACAGGGCGCCGGTCGTTACTGCAATAGCGAGGGGGCGGCGGACGGCCTGCCGGCGCCAGAGCAGGTAAGCCGTCATGGCGAGGGCGCCGATCACGCCCCAGACCGGGTCAAAGCCGCCATCGCGGATATCGATGATGGTGAGCAGGTTATCCCGGTAGTACTCAAAATAGCCGATTACAAAGCCGATACGGGCGGTGATCATGGCGGCCAGGAAAATATCGGAGACGGACCCTGCCACCGGCACCCGGTACCGTCTTCCCAGCAGGCTGCCCACCAGCAGTGCCAACACCAGTGCGGCAAGCAGTAAAAGATGGCTAATGGACAGGCTCATGGGGCCCAGGCTGATACTCGTCATGGTGGCTCCTTGTCCGGGAGTGGAAAGCGACTGTGACGGGTAGCTCCGCCCCAAGTTCCCGGGGCCTTTATACAAATACCTATGGCTAATGCGCCAGCGCTCTGGTAGTGTGCCTGCATCCTGCCTCTAGGGATTCCGCAGTATCACGGCCAACGAGCCGCTTTGCGAACCTCCATACGACCTGTCAGAGGACGTCCCGCCGCGAACGGCGTGTGACTGTAGTCGTCATTTTTCCATGGATCATCATGGCTTCTGCCCGCATTCGCCGATGGACGGTGTTCGTGGAGGCAGAATCAATCAAGAGTTTATCCAATATGAGTTTTTCTTCTCTCGGTTTGTCCGAGCAGCTGGTCCGTGCCACTACCGACCAGGGCTATGAAACCCCGTCTCCCATCCAGCAGCAGGCCATTCCGGCGGTGCTGTCCGGCAAGGATGTGATGGCTGCCGCCCAGACCGGTACCGGCAAGACCGCCGGTTTTACCTTGCCGCTGTTGCAGCGCCTCGCCGCTAATCCGCGCTCTGGCAAGGGCCCCCGTGCCCTGATCCTGGCGCCGACCCGCGAACTGGCGGCCCAGGTCCACGATAGCGTGGCTTTGTACAGCAAGTACATGCCCACCAAGTCCGCCGTGGTTTTTGGCGGCGTGAAGATCAATCCGCAGATGATGAAGCTGCGCAAGGGCCTGGACGTGCTGGTCGCAACCCCGGGACGGCTGATGGACCTGTACCAGCAGAACGCGGTGCGCTTCAACGAAGTGGAAATCCTGGTGCTGGACGAAGCCGACCGCATGCTCGACATGGGCTTTATCCGCGACATCCGCAAGATCCTTGCGCTGTTGCCTGCCAAGCGCCAGAACCTGTTGTTCTCCGCCACCTTCTCCAACGACATCCGCAGCCTGGCCCAGGGCCTGCTGAGTGATCCGGTTCAAGTGGAAGTCGCGGCCCGAAACACCACCGCCGAGAAGGTGAAGCAGTCGGTCTACCCGGTAGACCAGAGCCAGAAGACCGCCCTGCTGAGCAAGCTGGTGCGTGACAACGCCTGGGAACAGGTGCTCGTGTTCACCCGTACCAAGCATGGTGCCAATCGCCTGACCAAAAAACTGGAGCAGGACGGCATCACCGCCGCTGCGATTCACGGCAACAAGTCCCAGGGTGCCCGCACCCGGGCTCTGTCCGAGTTCAAGCAGGGGGACGTTCGGGTGTTGGTGGCGACGGACATTGCTGCCCGTGGCCTCGACATCAAGCAGCTGCCGCAGGTGGTCAACTTTGAACTGCCAAATGTGCCGGAGGACTATGTTCACCGGATTGGCCGGACCGGCCGTGCCGGCGAGAGCGGCCATGCGTTGTCCCTGGTCAGTGCCGATGAAGGCAAGCTGCTGGCGGGCATCGAGAAGCTGATCAAGAAGCAGCTGCCGCGCAAGGAAGTGGAAGGCTTCGAGCCGAAAAACAACCTGCCGTTGAAGCCCAAGGCCAAGGCCGATCCGGCCAAGGCTCGTAGCCGCAATGGGCGCGGGGGTGCCAATGGCAAGCCGGCCGGCACTGGCCGCAACTTTGGCGGCCGCCCCGGTGAGAGCCGCGGTCGTAATGGCGGTGGCCAGCGGGGCCGGTCGGCGCAGCGTCAGAGCGCCTGAGTCGCGCGGTAAGTCCTTTCAAAGCGGAGCATTTGCTCCGCTTTGTTGTTTCTGGCGCCTGACTTTCTGACGGGTAATGCACTAGTATCCAAGGCAATGATTCCGGCAAAAGGCGCAATTGCCCCTCCATGGCCAGTGGTATTCGCAACAACAGTTTGAAGCAAGAGTTGGGGCTGATGGTTCCGCCGCATCTCTTTACGGATCGGCACTTTGTGTTGGCCTTGGTGGCCGGGTGCGTTGTCAGCCTGCTGGTGGCGGGTTGGTCCGTCACAGGCTCGAACGCCGTCAGCCTGACCTGGCTTCAGGCTGTTTCTCTCATTCTCTGGTATCCGGTTCTGGAAGAAGTGTTGTTCCGGGGCGCGATGCAGGGCTTTCTGTCGACCACCCGGTTCGGTCAGCGGGTTTTTGCAGGCCTGTCGCTGAGCAATGTGGTGACCGCCGCTCTGTTCACAACCCTGCACCTCGTTTACCGTACGGATCCGTTGGCCTGGCTGGTACTCTTCCCCGGGCTTGTGTTTGGCTACTTCCGCGACCGGCAGGGGTCCATTCTCGGCGCCGTGGTTCTGCACTCTGCCTATAACGCCTGCCTGATTCCCGGCTGGTTTCTGTTCTCCTGACCCGGAACGAAAAACCCCGGCACAAGGCCGGGGTCGGTAGCATCACAACTCCCTGTTTATCAGGCGCGAGCCTTGATTCTGCGGAAGGTCAGGCCACCAATGGCCAGGGCTGTCAGCAGGAACAGGGTCGGGTCGAACGGAGCGCCCGGCTTGTAGCTGCAGCCAAAGATGGTGCCACCGCCGCTGCTCGAGGATGAGGCGCTGTCGCCGTCATCGCTGCCATCGTCCGGAATCTCAGTCGTCTCCGCCTGGCGATAGAGGGCATGGGTACCTGTTGCATCACTCTCGTTCCAGACCACGAACAGCTGATTACCTCCCGGGGTCATCCGGATCTGGGACTCGAAGTCCTCCACATCCGTGGCCTCACCGGCAAACCGGACTACTGGTGTCACATAGGCACCTTTGTTCTCGGCCCGCGCCGCGAACAGATCCAGTTCGCTCGGTTCCTCCAGACTCCATTCAGAGACGTTGGTCTGGGTGCCCCAGGCAACATAGAACTTGGTTCTGTCCTGACATTCTTCCGGGTTGGTCTCCGGATCGCAGGTGGGGCCGCTTCCGGGAGTCCCCACGAGACGGGGTTCCCGAACATTGATCCCCGTATCCTCGATGTTGCTCAGGTTCTCCGGTGCGGACCAGGTGCCTGCCACCGCATCGTAATGACGGAAGTAGAAATTGTAGTTCTTGGTGTTGGTGTACAGCAGCTCCGCCAGTACCGGCGTGTAGGTGTAGCCGACGTACAGGTCATCGCCCCGCAGCAGGCCACGGTGCGCAATGGCGTTCTCCTCCACCTTGAAGTTGGTGTCATCCGAGAGCGTGGACGTAGCGATGTCCGCGTCGCTGGTTGCTTGTGCCTCCTCGGTCCGGCTACTCATGTTGAGTGCGGGCTCGTTATTCAGGGCAATGGCCGCCAGGTAATCCGAGGTGGCACAGGCCGGGTCCACGGCCGGGGTCATCTCGGCGGTTGAGAAACCGTTGCCTTCAGCGCCCACGATACCCTTGCGCAGCATGATGTCGGAGGGACCGCCCTGGGTAAACTCACCTTCTTTCCAGAAAATGCCCAAGCGCAGTCCGCTGCTGGTTCCCGGTTCTTTCTGGGGCACGAAACGGACGCGGCGGGCGTTCTCTGCGGGGTTACTGATGATGCAGCCCTGGGCTTGCGGCGCAGTGTTTGGATCAGTCGAGGTGCCCGCAGGAGTGTCCCAGTCGAAGGTGTGATAGCGGATAAACTTGCCTTCGTCGAGACCACCAGACCCTTTGGTTTCCTCGTAGGCGACGATCGCTTGTGGGGTGCTATCCAGGGACCCGAATTGCAGCGCCAGGTTCGCACGAGAGGCGCCGGCGATGCCGCTTTCGATGTCAACGGAACCTGTCCCGTCGATAGGTCCGATGACGGTCCCTTCACTGTCCCTTATGACGTTGTAATTGCCCGAAGCGCTCTGGCCATTGAAGTTGTCAGTGATGCGAACCGGCTCAGACCAGATTTGAGTCCCTTCCGAAACCTCGTCCTGATCTGCCCAGCCTTTCAGCGCATAGCTGTACCAGATATCCGTGCCTGAGCTTACGTTGGCACCGGAGGCACCGTCGCCGGGACCTTCCGCTTCACCGAGCTGGAGACCGCGGGGGTCCTCTTGCCAGGTAATGGACCATTCACCGGTCCCGAGACCACGATGAACGTCCTGCTTGGCATCCCGCTCGCCGGAAGACAACTGGATCGGGTCTGACCAGCTCGTGCCATTGTCCGAGCTCAGGACGGTGTACGTGCAGCTGAAGGGGATCTCGCGATTCTCCAGCGTCAGGTAACTGACCGTTCTCTGCGCGCCGCCCTCGCAAAATTTGTCGACCCAGGAGACCACGACCCGGGAACCGCTGTTGAAGATGTTGGGCTTGTCCGAGTCGCCGGCAAATGCGGTGCGGCTGCCGTCGCCATTCCAGTCCGTGTCGATGGACGACTTACTGGCGGTGCCGGAGATATTGACCGGTTCTGACCAGTTGGCGATATCGTCGCAATTGGCGTCGCAGTAACGGGCAAAGATATCCCGGGCTGGCCGCTCCGCCTGGGCCTTGACGTCATAAACCGTGTTAGCCTCCGGGTCCAGGTAATCCCCGTAAACGGAGACCAGCCGGCCGCTGGTCAGTCGAACCAGCTTGGTCTTGTTGGCACCACCGTTGGCACTCAACTGAATGGTATCCCCAAAGCTTAGTCCCGTGGCGGCCAATGCCGCTCCCGGGCATGCGATGGCCGTTATCATTGCGCTAACCAGTAACTTCTGCCTCATTGCAAACCCCATTCCTTTCGTCAGTGTCCGTTGCTCAGGTAATGCTGGCTCCTGATCAAATTTTCCACTTTACTTATAACTCAGGGTGCAAATTTCGACCATCAGTCGTGGTTGCCGTTTGAGTGAAATATGACCAGGGTCAAAGCTGATTCAGCCCGGATGTACCAGATTAAAGGGAATTGAAATCAGGGGGATAGCTCCATGAAGACAAAACTTGCCAACGGTTGGCCGCAACTGCGACTGATTGTCGCAGGTGTCATTTTGGCTCTGGCCGGCTGCACGGACGGGGACAGTGTGGCCACAGGAAACGGTGATGCCGACGACGATGACGAGGTTGTGATGCCGTCTCTGACCACGCAGATCGAACACTGGGAGCAGACCGGTGTTTTCCTAGCGGCGGCCGATTGCGGCCAATGCCATACCGCCAGTGAACCGGGTGATGACCCCGCCGTCATGCGAACACCGGATCCGCTGGTTTCGGAAAACCAGCCATCGCCAGACGGACAAGACATCAGTCCGTTCTATGACTGGAAAAGCAGCGTCATGGCCAATGCCTTTACGGATCCCTATTTTCGCGCCGTCATGATGCATGAAACCGAGGTTTTTCCCCATCTGGCGGGCTTCATAGAGGATACCTGTCTGACCTGTCACAGCCCCATGGCACGAACCCACGCCCACCAGACCGGAGTCAGCCTGGTACAGGATGAGTCCTGTCTTCTCGAGGACGGCTGCTACCGGGCCGATCAGGCGCTGGAAGACCCGAGCGCCCGGGAAGGCATCAGCTGTACTGCCTGTCACCAGATCACCGATTCAGTACTGGATGAGTACGTGCATTCCGGCGACTATGAGATTGTGGACGAGAATCACCCGGATGCCTTCACCATCTATGGTCCTTACCAGAACCCTCGCGGTCAGGCGATGCAGAATCAAGTGGGCTTTACTCCCGAGTTCGGGATGCATATGGGGGATTCCCGCCACTGTGCCAGCTGCCACGATCTGTATACCCCGACGCTCGACATGGTGACGGATGAGCCTAACGGTGAGGTTTTCCCTGAGCAGACGCCTTACACGGAATGGACCTTTAGCGACTTGGGTCCGGATGGGGCAAATGTCTCCTGTCAGCAGTGCCATATGGCCCGGGCGGAGATCAGTGACAGTTTCCAGACCCGTATTGCGGTCATGGCCAATGGAGGGGTAAATCTTAATTGGCCAGAGCGCAGCCCCTATTTCCCCCATGTGATGGTCGGAGGCAATACCTGGCTGCTGGACACCCTGGAACTGTTCCGTGAAGAACTGGGCCGGGCCGACATCAACGAGGAAGGGGAGTTCGCCGCCACTGCTGAACTGACACGGGAGTTCCTGAAGACATCCGCAGACCTGGTGCCTGCGAATGCCAGTTACTCAGGTACGGAGTTGGAATTCGATCTCACTATTACCAACAACACCGGCCACAAGCTGCCGACCAGCTTCCCCTCTCGTCGGATCTGGGTTGCTACGCGGGTGACCGACAGTGCCGGAGCCGTGGTGTTTGATAGTGGTTTCCCGGATGAGAACTACCAGCTGCCGATGGACGCAGCCTTTACCTCCGACGCGTGCATGGCGATCAAGAAGCCAGAGGGCTTTGATTCTTCGGCCTGCTACCAACCGCACATTAATCGGGTGACAGCGCCTGAAGACATCCCTATTTACGAAGTTGTGATGGGGTCCACGACCAACGCCATTACCCATGTCCTGTTGTATGCGTCTACGTCCTTGAAGGACAACAGGATTCCGCCAGGCGGGTTTGATGCCAGTGATGTGCCGCCGGAAATATTGCCTGAAGGCGTCGACGGGGACGCGGATTTCAACCTGAACAACGCCGGCCAGGACACCATTGCCTACCAGTTGCCAATCCCGGAGTCGGCGGTGCCTCCGTTCAGTGTGGAATCCACCCTGTATTACCAGAGCATTCGCCCGACCTTTGTTGATGCGGCTCATGGCGAGCACCCCTGGATTCGAGAGTTCGAGACCATCGTCAGCGTCAACCCGCCGCCTGCCGAGGTATTGGCTGCGGCGACCTTTATAGTCGGGGATATCGATTAGGGACGAAAAAGAAAGGCTCAGGGATGAGCTTTTTCAGGGCACAAAAAAGCGGGGCAGAGCCCCGCACAGGAGAACGCACCGTTCCGGCAGCCCACAGACCATGAGACTGCCGGAGGGCACGGGGATTAGAATTTGTAGGAAACGCCGACCATGTAGACCCAGGGATCGATGTCGACGTCGATGGTGCTGGTATCGGCCTTGGTACCGTCTGCGGTATAGGCCCCAATAGTGGCCTCGGTATCGATGTCCGCCCACCAGATTGCCGCGTTCAGGCCAACATTCTCGGTGATCATGTAGTCCATACCAACTTCTGCCGCCAACCCGAAACTGTCATCCAGTTTGATGTCGGTTCGAGTAACGCCCGGTGCGAGTGAAGCGTAAATGTCGGTAAGTGTCTGGGTAGTTTTCTCTTCGAAGAAGTTAGTGTAGTTCACCCCCAGGCCTGCATACGGCTGGAACTTGCTGCTGCTGGGCATCGGGAAAAACTGCAGCGTGATGGTCGGGGGCAGGTGCTTGGTTTCTGCCAGTTTGCCGGTACCTCCCAGAACGGAACCGTCGCCTTTGATATCGTGCTTGAACGGCGTCGCGCCCAGTACACCCACAGCGATCTGGTCGGTGAGCATGTAGGTTACGGTCAGACCCAGCTGGGTGTCGGAATCAACGCTTACCTGTGCGCCGGGGATCACACCAAGGGCGTCGGAATTCAGATCACTGCTGGAAGAGTCAGGATCAACTGTTGCGATACCTGCCCGGCCAATAAAATCGCCGGCTTCATAAGCCTGCGCCATCGGGGCCGCTGCCATAACCGCAGCCGCCAGAACACCAATCTTGAAAGAACGGGACATAAGCCATCTCCTTTATGCAAATCGTCGATGGCTTCAGATTAATGATGACGGGATTCGGAAACTTGATTTAGCGCAAGATTCCCCGGCGGTGCCTACTGCTTTGATTGGCGGATTGATCCAACTCAATAAAAGGAGCGCACCTGCGGGCACTGCGGATGGTCAGGCCGAGCTCTTTTTGCTGCCGGGGACGTCTTCCTCGGGCACAAACACGTCCCGGATACTCAGCGGTTGACCGTCGGCGTCACGGACCTGAACCTCCTGGATAGGCCGGCCGGTGGCACGGTCGCGCAGGTCCAGCGGTGCCTGTTCCGGTGCCGGGTTCCATTTATCGCCCCACTGGCGCAGGGCGATCACCACCGGGAACAGGTCCCGGCCTTTTTCGGTCAGGCGGTATTCGAAGCGGGAACCGTGTTCGCCGACATCCACCTTGCGCAGTACGCCATTCTCCACCAGGCGGGCGAGTCGGTCGCACAGGATGTTCTTGGCGATGCCCAGCTCTTGCTGGAAATCCACGAAACGGCGGGTGCCATACATGGCCTGCAGCACAATCAGCAGGGACCACCAGTCGCCCACTTCATTGAGGGCGCGGGCAACGGAGCACTGGGAATCATCAAAACGTTTTCTGGCCATGCCCGTGAGTGTACCGAATAGGGTTGCATCTTAAAACCAGATTGAATAGGGTTGCTTTACGAAACCAAATTGATGAGGTTGCACATCACCATGAGCATGAATCTGGGTCCCTTGTTTGAACCGTTTGAAATCCACAACCTCAAGCTGCGCAACCGCGTGGCCATGGCGCCCATGACCCGCAATTTCTCTCCCAATGGCATCCCGGGAGACAATGTGGTGGCTTATTACCGCCGCCGCGCCGAGGCGGGTGTGGGGCTGATCATCACCGAGGGCACCACCGTCAATCATCCGGCCGCCAATGGCTACCCGAACGTGCCGGCGTTCCACGGCGAGCAGGCGCTGGCGGGCTGGAAGCAGGTGGTGGATGCGGTCCATGAAACGGGTGGTGCGATATTTCCGCAGCTCTGGCACGTTGGTGCCGTGCGCAAGGAAGGCACTGACCCTGATCCGTCCGTACCCGGTTACAGTCCGTCCGGCCTGTTTGCGCCGGGCAAGCCCAACGGCAAGGCAATGAGCAAGGAAGACATCCAGGATGTCATCCAGGCCTTCGGCGATGCCGCCCAGGATGCCAAAGCGTTGGGATTTGACGGTGTCGAGATCCACGGTGCCCACGGCTACCTGCTGGATCAGTTCCTGTGGGAAGGCACCAACCAGCGGGATGACGAGTACGGCGGCAGCCTTGAGAACCGTCTGCGTTTTGTGGTGGAGATTGTTGAGGAAGTCCGCCATCGGGTCGGCCCTGATTTCCCGATCATGCTGCGTTTCTCCCAGTGGAAGCAGCAGGATTACGAGGCCAAGCTGGTCAACAGTCCGGAAGAACTGGAGCGTTTCCTGAAGCCGCTGGTCGCGGCCGGTGTGGATATCTTCCACGCCTCCACCCGCCGGTTCTGGGAGCCTGAGTTTGAGGGCTCCAACCTGAACCTGGCCGGCTGGACCCAGAAACTCTCCGGCAGGCCCACTATGTCCGTCGGCAGTGTGGGCCTCACCGAGGACTTCATCAGCGGAACCTTCGCCAGCAAGAAAGAGGCGGTTGAGAAAGCCGGTATCGACGAACTGGTGGAGCGCATGAACAACCACGAGTTCGAACTGATTGCCGTTGGCCGGGCGTTGCTGCAGGACCCGGAATGGCTGATCAAGGTGAAGGAGGGTCGCCTCGAGGAGGTCGAGTCCTTCGCCAAGAAGTCCCTCGCCAAGCTTTATTGATCGACCCTTCGATCCAACTGTGCCGCAGTGCCGAAAGGCCTGCGGCTTTTTTGTGCCACGAAATCTGACAGGTTCGTAATCGCGTCTTTGTGCACAGCAGCTAGGATGATGGAAATCCGTAAGAAAGCAGGGAGTGTCTCAATGACAGTTTTTCGCTCTATCAAGACCACGGCACTGACCATTCTGATCGCAACCCTGGTGGGCTGTGCCACCGTCGGCCACGATTTCCCGACCCATAGCATCGATCAGATCCGCATCGGCGAGACCACCCGGTCAGACATCCAGGAGATGTTCGGCGAGCCGTGGCGCACCGGGATTGAAGACGGCAAACGCACCTGGACTTATGGCAAGTACAAGTGGTCTGCCTTCGGTGATGCCGAAACCACCGACCTGGTCGTGCGGTTCAACGAGGATGGAACCGTGTCGTCCTACGTCTACAACACCACCGAATAAATCCCCAGGAGAACAGGCGCGGGGCTGCCCTCAGCCCCGCAAACCTGACACCAGCTTATCGATGCTGTCCTTGGCATCGCCGAACAGCATCCGGGCGTTGTCCTTGAAGAACAGCGGGTTTTCCACGCCGGAATAACCGGTGGCCATGCCGCGCTTGAGGATAACCACCTGGTGCGCCTTCCAGACCTCCAGCACCGGCATGCCGGCGATGGGGCTGCCGGGATCTTCAGCGGCTGCCGGGTTCACCGTGTCGTTGGCGCCAATCACCAGCACCACGTCGGTATCCGGGAAATCATCGTTGATCTCGTCCATTTCCAGCACGATGTCATAAGGGACGTGGGCTTCTGCCAGCAGCACGTTCATATGTCCTGGCAGCCGGCCGGCCACCGGATGGATGCCAAAGCGTACATTGACGCCACGATCCCGGAGGATTTTGGTCATTTCGCTGACCCCATTCTGGGCCTGGGCGACCGCCATGCCGTAACCGGGGACAATGATCACCGACTGGGCGTTGCGCAGCTCTTCACAGACTTCATCAACGCTGGATTCGTGCACGGTCTGGTCGGCATCGGCTGCCGCCGAGCTGCTGCTGGTCTGGCCGAAGCCACCCAGAATCACACTGACGAACGAGCGGTTCATGGCCTTGCACATGATGTAGCTCAGGATGGCACCGCTGCTGCCCACCAGGGCGCCGGTGACAATCAGCAGGTCATTGCCCAGCATGAACCCGATGGAGGCTGCAGCCCACCCGGAATAGCTGTTGAGCATGGAGACCACCACCGGCATGTCGGCACCGCCGATGGCCATGATCAGATGAATGCCAAGGACCGAGGCAATGGCGGTCATCAGTACGAGCGCCACGATGCCCAGGGCCATGCTGTCGGTACCCAGGAACCAGGCGCCGAGGATTACGCATACAATGACGGCTGCCAGGTTCATCAGGTGCCGGCCGGGCAGGGTCAGGGCTTTGCTGTCGATCCGCCCGTCAAGCTTGCCGCAGGCCACCAGGGAACCAGTGAAGGTCACCGCGCCAATGAAGATGCCGACAAAGACCTCCACCAGTTTGATGGTGTGCTCGGCGCCGGTCGTGGCAATCAACGGCTCGATGTAGCCGGAAAAGCCGACAAACACGGCCGCTGCGCCCACGAAGCTGTGCAGCAGAGCCACCAGTTGCGGCATCTGGGTCATTTCCACCTTGTTGGCGATGGCAATGCCAATGCCGGCGCCAAGCAGCACGGCAATCACGATCGCGATGATGCCGCCATCCATCACGCTGGCCAGGGTCGCCCCGACTGCAATGATAATGCCGGCGACCCCGTAGAGATTGCCGCGTCGTGCCGATTCCTGGTGGCTGAGGCCACCAAGGCTGAGGATAAACAAGATACTTGCGACCACGTAGGCCACGCTCACCAGTCCTGTGCTCATATCGGAGGCCTCTTACTTGCGGAACATTTTGAGCATGCGATGGGTGACCCGGAAGCCGCCCCCCACGTTGATGCTTGCAATCAGCACCGCGACAAACGCCATGATCCCGACGGCAATGTTCTCCGCCTGGGCCAGATGCAGAATGGCACCGATCACGATGATGCCACTGATCGCGTTGGTGACGCTCATAAGAGGCGTATGCAGGGACGGCGTTACGTTCCAGATGACCTGCCAACCGATAAAGCAGGACAGAACGAACACGGTAAAGTGTTGGAGAAAGCTTTCTGGCGCGTGCGCGCCAACGCCATAGAGTGCCAGGACGGTCACCAACAAAAGAACACCCTTGCCAATAAGGCTGCGGCGATCGGCGTCTTTCTTCGCCGCTGCCTTGTCAGCGGCCGACGGTTCCTCGGTGCCCGGCGCGGGCTTTGGACTGACCGGCGATTCCGGTTTTGGTGGCGGCCAGGTGATATCGTCCTCGTGTACCACCGTCAGGCCGCGGATGACTTCGTCTTCCATGTTCACCAGTGGCTTGCCGTCTTTCTCCGGTGTGAGTTCGGTAAGCAGGTGCACCAGGTTGGTGGCGTAGAGATCACTGGCCACCTTGGCCATGCGGCTGGGCAGGTCGGTGTAGCCGATCAGGGTGACGCCATGATGGTGCGCCACCTTGCCCGGTTCCGTCAGCTCACAGTTGCCGCCCCGCTCGGACGCCAAATCCACGATGACGCTACCGGGTTTCATGGATTTCACCATGTCGGCGGTGATCAGTTTTGGCGCCGGCTTGCCGGGAATCAGGGCGGTGGTGATGATGATGTCCACCTCTTCCGCCTGCTCGGCAAACAGCGCCATCTCCGCCTTGATGAACTCATCGCTCATCTGCTTGGCGTAGCCGCCGCTGCCGCTGCCATCTTCGTCTTCGAAGTCCAGCACCAGGAACTGAGCGCCCATACTCTCGACCTGTTCCTTGACCTCCAGCCGGGTATCAAAGGCCCTGACGATGGCGCCCATGCTGTTGGCAGCCCCAATGGCCGCAAGGCCAGCCACCCCGGCGCCGATCACCATGATCTTCGCCGGTGGCACCTTGCCGGCGGCCGTCACCTGACCGGTAAAGAAACGCCCGAAGTGATTGGCTGCCTCGATCACCGCCCGATAGCCGGCAATGTTGGCCATGGCGCTCAGGGCATCCATCTTCTGGGCGCGGCTGATGCGGGGCAGGCTGTCGATGGCGAAGGACGTGATCTTCCTGTCGGCCAGCTTCTCCAGCAGTTCCGGGTTTTGCGCCGGCCAGATGTAGCTGACCAGAAACGCACCCTCTTTCATGAGATCCGCTTCGTGTTTGCCCAGCGCCGGATTTTCCATCGGCGCCCGGACTTTCAGGATGAAGTCGACCTCTTTCCAGAGTGAGCCGGTGTCCGCTGCGATCGCGGCGCCCACCTTTTCATAGGCGGCATCGGAGTAGTTGGCAGCCTCGCCGGCGCCGCCTTCGACGATAACGTCGTAACCCAGTCCGATCAGTTTGTGAACCGAGGGTGGCGTAGCGGCCACCCGCCTCTCGCCCTCGAAAATTTCCTTGGGGATACCGATTTTCATTATTGGTCTACCTCCGGATTTCCCGATGAATCAGATGCCTGGATAACTACATACTAGTGCAGGTTGCCAGATCTGCCCGCAAACCGGAGGTTTCGAAAGCTTATCAGGTGTGTGTCAGAGCAAGGCGCTCGACGTCCGTCTGGGACAGGTGGTCCAGCATTGCGCCCCGGAACTGACGGTTGATGAAGTGCTCGGTTTCGGCCTGGATGGTTTCCCGCTGTGCCGGTTTTTCGATGTAATCCATGGCCCGGAAGAGGATGTAGCGGATGGTCATGCGGGAGATTTCATGAATGGTCTCCGGCGGCACGGCACTGACCAATTGCCGCTCGATAATATCCTCCGCCATTTCCCGAGCGCTGGCCTCCAGTTGCGATTCCAGGGCCCGGCGCAGCAGCGGCGAAGGGCCATGAAGTTCCCGGACGGCCACGGTGGTCGCTGACGGGTTGGAGAGAAAATACCCGTACACAAACGCAACCGTATCGTGGGAGGCCTGTTCCGATGAATCCGCCATCTGCCGGAGCTGCCGGACTCCGGCCTTCATGTCTTCGGCAATATAGCCCAGTACCTGCAGCCCGAATTCGTCCAGGTTCTTGAAGTGCCGATAAAAGGTATTCGGATTCAGTCCCGCTTCACGGGCGAGCTCCCGCAGCCCCAATGAGGTCAGGCTCCGGGTTTCGGTAATAAGCCGGAGTGCGGCCTGGATCAGTTTCAGTTTTCCGCCTGTTATAGCGTTCATCTATTCCTCTGATTTGGGGGTAGGGCCGGGTGGTGGCTCTTCTTCCCAGACACGCTACAAGTACGTCCCTGTGCGCTTGTTTCAGGCCATCCATGGCCTTCAACAGTCTGGGAAGAAGAGCCACCACCCGACCCCCGAATCTGGAAAACGGCATTCTCCCAGAGTCTGCAGGTTGGTTTGGGCAGGGCTTTCCAAAACTGTGCGGAGCCATGGATGGCGGAGCTCAAGCGTCACAGGGACGTGCCGAAGGAGCGTGTTTTGGAAAGCCCTGCCCAAATCAACCTCACGCCCTTAGTCAGAGGTGATAAAGGACAAGAACCTGTCAACCGAGGCCATTTGACTGTAAGTCGGAGCAATAAAGTATACGACTGTCTACTCGCTCCTGTATACATGTGTCTACCGACCATGATGACCACTGGAACAAAAACAGACAAGGCCATACAGGCCAGCGAGGAGAGCAGCAATGACAAGAAACACACAGATCGCCATCATCGGCACCGGATTCTCCGGTCTCGGCATGGGCATCAAACTCAAGGAAGCCGGCTTCCACGATTTCGTCATACTCGAACAGAGCGACGACATCGGCGGCACCTGGCACGAGAACCACTACCCGGGCTGTGCCTGTGATGTCCAGTCAGCGCTCTACTCCTTCTCCTTCGAACAGAACCCCGACTGGAGCCGCATGTTCGCGACCCAGCCGGAAATCAAGGCCTACCTCAAACGCTGCGCCGAGAAATACGGCCTGATGAAGCACATCAAACTGAACACCCACTTGGCCGGTGCCCATTGGGATGAAAAAGCCGGCCACTGGGCCATCGAAACTTGCGACAGCCCCAAACTCTGGGCCTACATGCAGAAGAGGGGGCTGAAGCCGGGGGACGAGCTGGACCGAAATGACCAGGATCTGCCCTGGTTCAGCAAACTGAACGCCAACATCGTGGTGTCCGGTATGGGTGGGCTAAGCACGCCGTCCTACCCGGACATCAAGGGCATTGAGACTTTCACCGGCACCAGCTTCCACTCCCAGGACTGGGATCACAATTATGATCTCCGGGGCAAGCGCGTGGCGGTGATCGGTACTGGAGCCTCCGCCATCCAGTTCGTGCCCGAGGTCGCCAAAGAGGCCGCGCAGCTGGACCTGTATCAGCGCACACCGCCCTGGATCATGCCCAAGCCGGACCGGGAAATCCGTCCATTCGAGAAACTGATGTTCCGTAAATTTCCCCAGACCCTCAATGCCTTCCGCCAGAGCATCTACTGGACGCTGGAAGGTCGGGTACTCGGCTTTGTCGGCAATCCCCGGATCCTGAAAATCGGGGAGTTGCAGGCTCGCCGGCATATCCGCAGCCAGATCAAGGACAAGGAACTGCGCAAGAAAGTTACGCCGGATTTCCACTTCGGCTGCAAACGGGTGCTGATCTCCAACAACTATTACCCGACCCTCGACCAGGATCACGTGGACGTGCTGACGGACGGTATCCGGGAAGTGAAGGGCAACGTGATCGTGGACAACAAGGGAACCGAGCGTTCCGTGGATTGCATCATCTATGGCACCGGATTCAAGGCTCAGGAACCGATCCCGAGGGGCATGATTTTCGGCCGCGACGGGCAGGATCTGCTCGATGCCTGGCGGGAAGGCGCGGAAGCATACAAGGGCACGACCATCGCCGGTTTCCCGAACTTCTTTATGCTCATGGGCCCGAACACCGGCCTGGGCCACAGCTCCATGGTGTACATGGTCGAATCCCAGGTGCAGTACGCGCTGGATGCTATCCGGAAGATGCAGCATCGCGGCTGGAAGAGTGTGGAGGTCAAAAAAGAGGCCTTCAGCCAGTACAACGCCTCGATTCATGCGAAGTTGGGGGATTCTGTCTGGCAGACCGGCTGTAAGAGCTGGTACGTAAACGAAAATGGCAAGAACACCACGCTGTGGCCGGGCTTTACCTGGCAGTTCCGTCAGCAGACCAAGCGGTTCGATGCAGCCCAGTATCTCTGCGAGGAGGCGGCGGACGTGCAGACGCGCGGTGAATCCCTGATGGCCAGTTAACGACTCTCGCCGCCCCCGCGGATGCGTATTTGACCCCGGATCGGGCAGATGGATTTCCTATCCGGGAAAGCCAGAATTGAGAGCCTGTCGCTTGTGCCGTGTGGGCAAATTGAGTAGTTTCTCGTGACCCGGCGAGCCAGGGATCCGGCCCGCCCTCGACCAGTGCCTCTCAGGAATGGGGCACTTCGCATTGACAGGGAACGTTATGCATATAAAACCTTTCTACCGCCTCCGCCCGGCGGATTTGCCGTTGGTGGAGAGCCCGTTTCTGGCAACGCAAAGCCTTCGCCGGATGCTGTCCGACCCGCTTTCGAGCCGGGTTCCACTGATCGTCGATGACATTCCAGGCATCCTGCCCGGGACCTCACGCGAGGTGGTTCACCATTACCTGCTATCCCGCATCGAGAGCGGCGAGCTGTGTCTTGTTCACAGCGGAGTCGGGAGTGATCGGCCACAGAGCCCGATCATAGCCTGGCGACCAGACGGCGACGCCCAGGGTTCAGGGACGTGGTCTTGCCAGGATAGCGGTTATCAGATCCCCGGGCTGAAAGATTCGGTGGTGAGCCTGAACCGGCAGGGACTGACACCTGCCGATCTGAAGCGCTCGGCGGCTATTGGCTCTGGAAGCCAAACGAGTGGCGGCAACGAATTCGGGAGCGAGCCGGGCAGGCCTCAGGAACATCAGCCTGATCATCGTCTTTCTCTCCCCTTGGGTGCCTCGGCCAACATCGCGCCTCTGACAACGAGTGCAGGCCATCGCTCCTCAGAGCAGAGCTCCGACGGCGTGCACTTGGTGGCAGGCCTGTTCACCGACGGTACGTTGAACAACGTCGATAACATCGAGATATTCCGTCAGAAGCTGCTAGAAGAGTGCATCGAACCTGTACAAGAGGATCCCGCGCGCCTGGAGGAATGTCGAACCCGGCTGGCAATGAGGTTGGGGGAGAGTTATGCCAATCAGCCTACTAATGTGGTGAAGTTGTTTGATTTGTATTATCGCGGAGCGGCAACCGATCATTCTCGTACGACCGTTTTCGTGAAAGCGTATGAACCGGGACCTGGAACGAAAACTGGTGAAGAAGATTCCAAATTCGGTGCAGCTACTGGCCTCGGCGAGACAGGTGTGCCGGCTCAGGTTAGCAAGCTTTTCAAAAAACTAGTGCGGGAGATTGTTCGCGTATTAGGAGCTTCTGAAATCAAAAGTCTGACACTGGACCTCTTCGGATTTAGCCGTGGTGCGGCAGCCGCTCGCCATGCAAGTAATGAGATTTTGAAGGGTACTCATGGAGGTCTGGCCAAGGCGATGGCCAGTGAAGGTCTGGATTGGCCGCAAGAGGTGAGTATTCGTTTTATTGGCTTGTTCGATACCGTGGCCGCCATCTGGAATGCGCCAAAATTGGATTTTTCACCGCGGAATGATGCGAACAGTCCTTTAGAGCTTTATTTGGACTCAGAGAAGTTGGGAAAAGTTGTCCACTTGGTAGCAGCGGATGAAAAGCGAGCCAACTTTTCTTTGAACAGTGTAAGGCACGATCGTGACGGCCTTCCCGACAACTTCCGAGAGATCAAAATTCCTGGAGCACATTCGGATGTAGGAGGTGGGTATCCGGATGCACAAAATGAGGAAGTCTTACTGCATCCGACCCTTAAGGTCGTTGGCAGTCGAGCCCAACGACCCGCAGAAACAATGGAGTGGGACAACTTGGAGAATCTTCGTGAGCAAACAGAAGCAGTAGGTTGGATCGGTGAGTACAGTCTGCCTTTGTCAGATGGCAGTAGCCCTTATCTGGGAATCGAGCGGCAGATAAACCAACATCCGTCTCCTGATGGGAGCATTGAGCTGTCGTTAAGAATGATTAGGCATGTGAGAGGTGAATACTCCCGTATTGCCATGCATTTAATGCATATGTTAGCCGGAAGTGAAGGGGTCCCCCTCAACCCCATACCCGACAAGGATGGTTTTAAAATTCCAGATGGGCTTGAGTCGGTGGCTGAAGAAATGAAGGCTCAAGTGTCGGCAGGATTGAATGTTTTGAAGCTGAGCGAAAAGGATCTGCAGCTTGTTCGTCAGCGATATACCCATCACTCAGACCATTATAACCTGCTGGATTTATTGTTGGCTGATCGAGTGCTTTCTATCGAAATGCCAGCGGAGGAGTGGTTTCATCCGCTCAGACCATCCTCATCGCAAAAGCGGCTTGTGCATTTCAACAGGAAACCCGGATAGGGAGGTTCAATGCTTAAAGGACTGGTAGCGGTATTAACCATATTCGTGTCAGCGTGCAGCGTTACAGCGGCACAAAAGGAAGAAGTTACATGGTACTTTTCTTTGGCGACCCCAAAGCATTATGACGTGTGGGTTGAGCATCTGGAGTTTGAACTCTCCGGAGTGCGGCACTGGTACCATCCTGCAGGTTCGATGAGTTGTTGTTGGAAAGGCCCCTATGGGCCGTCCGGGGTTTCAGGGTACATGGAACCATTTCCAAATTTCGTTGCTATTCAGTGGTTTTCTTTCGCAGAGCAGAAGTTTTATCAGAGATTGATCGAGATCCCGGCCACCTGGAAAAAGCGCATGTTGGAGCCGGCAAGAGTTGTGACGTCCAGGAGCGTCAGAATGGAGCCGCGAGACACCCTCACTTTTGGCTTGGTCCCGGGCGGACAAATAGTCGTCTGGATGATGAATCAGGTTGGGAACGAGATAGAACTGGCCCGATTTCAGGCGAACGAGATGGACAGAAATCCGGAAATTTATCGGGCCAACACACGGGAATATCTTAAGGAACACGGGGAGTATTTAAGGGTGCATGGTGTGCCCACAACCGGCTGGTAACCTGGCCTCTGTTCTCCGGACTACAACCCATCCACCTCCAAAGCCCGCACCCGCAACTGCTCCCTCCCGCTGAACAGGCGCTCTCGCAGTGCCTTTACCTCGGCGTTGCGGTCGGCTGGGCTCAGCCCCGCTTCGGTGATCCGGGCCTTGGCCTGTGCATAATCATTCAGGCGCGCTTGCCACTGCCGTTGTTGTTCATCCAGTTGGGCAAGATTGGCGGCCGCGACAGCGCCCAGGCCCTTGGCTCGCACCTGGTAGAGCTCCTCCTTGCTTGCGCCTTCTGCCTTTAAGGTTTCGGCACGGGCATAGACTTCGCCGTTCACGGTTGCCCGTTTTCTTGCCTGGCGTTGTGCTTCGGGTAACTGCTGGTCCAACAAGGTCAGTTGTTGATGTTTCTCCTCCGCGCTGAGGGTGTTGCTCCGCTCGATCTCCAGGCGGGCCAGGGTGTAGTTGTCCAGTCTTTCGTCATCGTCGAAGAAGGCCGTGTACTCTTCCGGGGAAAACTGGTTGCGTCGCAGTGCCTCGAGGGCCTGTTGTCGCTGGCGCAGTACGGTGAGATCAAAGCCGTCAGCGGTAACGCCCGGCGGCAATTGTTCCTCCAGTTCGTCAAGCGCCAGACGGTAGCTGACGTAGCGTTCCAGCAATGCCAGCGATTGGCCAAGAGCCGGTTCAGTCAGGCGTTGCCCCAGCGCATCCCGGATTCGTTGAAGGGCCCGGGGTAGCGGTTCTTTATCGAGATTGGCGAGGTAAAAATCGAACAGGACCCTGAGGTCTTTGGTTGGAACCAGGTTCTTATCGTTATCAATCGTCGGTGTGCCGTCAGGTTCGAGGCCCTCAAGCTCCCTGGGCATGGGCGGAAGTGAATCGGTCGACCGGACGATGACTTCGGGCCGGGCTCCTGCGTTAGATGCGTGGGTTGACTGATTTTCTGCAAAGCCAGCCGGTGAATCCGTCCCGGTGCCAGGCTCTGCCGGAAACAGCCAGACAGCCGCAGCGGTCGTCAGCAGAAGCATACCTGTCGCCGTCCAGACCTTCTTTTTGTTCATGGTCTCTTGTCCCCTGAGTGAATCGGCCGGCCGATGTCATCACAAAGGCCGGCCTGACGCCTTTACAGCCCGGCGTTTTTCAGCCGGCGGGCATGGTTGCGGAACAGCGTCTTGGGGGAGGTTTCGAACAGGGAAACCAGGCCCAGGACATGGTTGTTCACATCCAGGTGGTTCATGAAGTAGTCATCCCGGATGACCTGGCCGAAGTGGCTTGAGCAGCGGCCGGTCACGCCGTCGTCGGCGCCGGGAATGGCCAGGCTGGTGATGCCGAACAGGGCGTCCGATACGTCCACCCCGGTGGTGACAGTCGCGGTGCCGCTCCAGGAGTAGAGGCGGATCCGGTTGCCATCCAGGGTGATCTCGGAGGGGCCCTGCCCGCAGTCAGTCGCCGGCAGACCGGCAGGGAACATCGCGTTGAACGCGGCGGCGCCCGGCTTGTTGAATTCGGCCAGCATCGAGTTGATGTCAGACCGGTCCGCGGTGTTGTCGGAGAGCAGGTTCACCAGATCGCCAATGGCATTGGCCAGGGTTTCGAAGGCGACGCCCTGGAGGCTGTCAGCCGGTGCCACGCCGGTCACGATATCCGCCAGGGGCGAACCTTTATGCGGCGTGTGCAGTGTAGTCACCGAAGCCACCAGGTCAGGGCGGGCGTTCATCACGTAACGGGAGGTCATGCCGCCCTGGCTGTGTCCGATCAGGTTGAACCGGGTGATCCTGCCATCGGAGGCGGCACGGATGGCGTCCAGTTGTTCGATCAGTCGCTCGCCCCGACGCGCCGAGCTGTCGAAGGCGTTGATTTCGGGGATGAATACCCGGGCGCCTTCGTCCTCAAGCGCAGCGGGGATACGGTACCAGTAGTCCACACCGGCAATGGAGTCGAAGGCGAAAATACCTGGCACCAGAACAATGGGATGTGCGGTGGCGGCCTCGTCCCCGGGGCCCCACAACCAGTCAAACAGTCCGGCCTGGGCCGGAACGGCAGCAGAGATCGTCAGGGCCGCGAGAGCACCCTTGAGCCATGTCTTCATGAGTTGGGTTTCCTTGTCTTTGTTATTGGAAAGGTTCTGCTCGTAAAGCGTTGTCACCGTATGTCGGGATCTGAACGGTTGGCTTGTAAGAACTGACGGGAAAACGATCGCATAGGGAAAAGCGGTGACTTGGTCACGAAACAGCCACATGAGGTAGGAGTGTTGACGGAGATTTGAGTAGACTCTGCAACTAACTCTTATAAGAAAGGATGGCCGGATCTGTCGGATACCGGCAGAGGTGTAACGCTTTGGTCGATCAACATCTCCCCGATCTGCTTTACCTTTGGCCCCGTCGTACCCTGTTCGTCGGGCGCGTGGCGCAACCGATCCACTTCAGTCAGGCTGCCGCTTCACTGGTGGTTGGCCTGGAGGAACCTCTCGGGGTGGCCCTGCTGGAGAACCGGGCCGTCTGGCATCAGCAATCGCTGTTACTGGCGCCAGGTACCCGGGCCACGATCGATGCGGGTGGGCAGCTGATTGCCGCCTGCTACCTGGATGCGTTGGGGCAGGATTACCGGTTGCTGGCAGCGGACATGGGGCAAGGTGTGTCGGGCATCCATGGCAGTCTGCCCGGGGAGAGGGCGTTCCGGCGTCTGTGCCGGGGCTTGCACGCTTCGCCGTTGCCACCGGAAGAGGCCGCGATTGAGCTGGAACGCTGCATCAATCCATCAGGCCAGGCCTATCCTCCGGCCGATCCCCGGGTTGAGACCGTTCTGGGACTGATCCGAGAGCAGATCACCGAGAACCTGTCGGTGGAATACCTGGCCAGGGCGGTCAATCTCTCGGTGTCGCGCCTGGTGGAGCTGTTCCGGGAGCAGGTCGGTGTGCCGATCCGTCGCTATCGTCAGTGGCACCGGCTGTTTGTCACGGTGACTGGCGTCAGACGGGGGGAAACCCTCACCAACGCAGCCATTGCCGCGGGCTTTACCGACTCTGCCCATTTTTCCCACACCTTCCGGATGACCCTGGGCATGACGCCCTCGGATATCCTGGCCATGCTTCCGGGGCGGCTGTTCGTGGATCTCTCCGGTCGGGGTTAATACTTTCCGGCGGTGGAACCGGGCATGAATCCGGAGGCCTGGTCGTTGCGGTCGATATAGGTTCTGTTGCGTACGGAAGTCATTGAAATCAGGCGCTATGCTATCGGCTTTTTCTGGCCGGACCTCCCCTGATGTTTGAGACGTTTTTCAGTACTTACCTGAGCAGCACCATTCGCTTCCTGTTCCTGTTGGCGCCGTTCTTTGTGGTTACCATGTTCCTGGCGCTGACCCAGGGACTGCCGGCGGCGGAAAAGTCTTCGATTATCCGTCGGGCCATCGTCTCCGCTTTCATCCTGGGGCTGATACTGTTCTTTGCCGGTCCGCTGCTGTTCGATGCCATCGGCATCACCCTGAACTCTTTCCGTATCGGCGCCGGCTGCCTGCTGTTCCTGACCGCGGTCAGCCTGGTCAGCAGTGGCACCCGAAACCACGCGACGGGGCTGCCGGAGGAGGAACGGGACGATGTGGCGGTGGTCCCTCTGGCCATCCCCGTCATGATCGGGCCAGCCACCATCGGTGCCATCATGGTCTACGGTGCCGAGCTGAAGGCCGTGCCGCAGGTCGCGGGCGGTCTGCTGGGCCTCGTTTCAGGGTTGCTGATCCTTGGCGTGTTGTTGCACCTGTCGGGCTATCTGGAGAAAGTCCTGGGCAAGACCGGCCTCAACATCATGTCGAAAATCAGTGGCCTGATTCTGTCCGCCATGGCGGCGGAGATCGTGCTGACCGGCATCGCCGGCTTTATTGCCAGCACCCAGGCAGCCTAGAATAGTGTTCCACTGAATGAATCCGGCTGTACCGCATGTCTGCTAACACCATCGAACACAACCGAAAGCGCTTCAACTTCGAGGGCATCGATGCCATCTGGCTGTTCGGCTATGGCTCGTTGATCTACAAGGTGGATTTTCCCTTTCTGGAGAAGCGCCCCGCGTCCATCCGCGGCTGGGTCCGGCGGTTCTGGCAGGCCTCCCATGATCACCGGGGCACGCCGGAGGCGCCCGGGCGCGTCGTGACGCTCATCGAGCAACCGGGGGCCGTGTGCAAGGGCATGGCCTACCGGGTCTCCCCCAACGTGTTCGAGCATCTGGATGTGCGGGAGAAGAACGGTTACCTCCGGTTCTCTACCCCCCTGACCTTTGACGACGGCAGTCACGCCGAGGGGCTGGCTTACATTGCCACCGAGGACAACGAGGCATTTCTCGGCGAGGCGCCGGAGGCGGACATTGCGCGCCAGATTGCTTCGGCATCCGGACCCAGCGGTCCCAATTCTGAGTACCTGCTGCGGCTGGCGGACTCATTGCGTGCGCTCGGGGCTGACTGCACCCATACCTTCACCATCGAATCCCACCTGCGCTCTGTCGACAAGGCCGACAGTTAAACGTCAAGCTTGCTCCTCTGCATGAAAAACTCGTGAGGGCTCATTATTGTTGGGATTACCATGAGGGGCGTCACAAGCGCCGGAACCATCGGGTGGCCCGGATCATTCGCGACACTCATGCGCTAATCGAGCAGTCCCGTCATTGAAGTCCACGTTCCGTTTTTCTTCTGTCGCTTGCCGGGTGTCGGGGTTGTAGGCCCGGGCTGGAGAGCGGCGCCGGTGCTGCAATCCGATCAGGATCAACGGGACCACGATCATCAGGCTGCCGGCCAGGAACCAGAGGTCCGGCACTTCCCCGAACCAGATCCAGCCGATGGCGACGGCCCAGATCAGGCCGGTGTATTCGGCGCTGGTGACCTGGTTGGCGTCCACCTGACGGTAGGCCAGCAGGACGGTGATGTTGTAGCCGAGAATGAACAGGGCGGAGCCCAGGGCGCTGACCAGGATGCTGGCATCCCAGGCAGCACCCTCCCACCAGGCCAGGGCCCCCGCTGCTGGCAGGATCAGCAGGTAGTTCAGGAACAGTTTGTGGACGGTACTCTGCTGCCTGGGCAGCTTGCGGACCATGACGGCATTGATGGCCAGCGCAAACGCCGATCCGAGAGCGGCAATCGCAGCCCAGTTGAATTCCACCGGTCGCAGGATCACGACGATGCCGGCGAAGCCACTGAATACGGCGAAGACGCTGAGCGGGGTCAGCTGCTCCCGGAAGAAGATGACAGACAGTACCATGACCAGGATCGGGGCGGCATAGAATACGGCGTTGGCGGTGGCCAGGGGCAGGTTGCCCAGGGCAATGACCATGCACAGGATGCCTGCCAGATGGATGTGGGCGCGTACGGTGTGGATGCCCAGGCCTGTGAAGAGGTTCCTGCGGTCAAGCTGGCCGAACAGGGGCAACAGGAATAGCAGGGTCAGGATGCAGCGCAGGAAGGCAAACTGAAAGATGGGGGTGCCCGGTTCCAGCAGTTTGATGAACACATCCGAGGCGATGGCCATGGCGTTGCCGATGACCAGCAGGAGAATAGCACTGTTTACGGTTTTGCCTGACATCGGTTTTTCCTCCTTTTGCCTCGCTTTTGGGTGTAAGAGCCGATCGGGTGGGCCTCCTCCGAAAACCGCTGCAAGTACGTCCCTGTACGCTTGCTCTCCGCCATCCATGGCTCCGAGCATTTTCGGAGGAGGCCCACCCGATCGACTCCCCAAATCTGGAGTTGCAGTCTAGGTTGTTGCTAATATCCGATAAAATGATCTTTATTGTCGAGCCATTAGAAAATTAGATAATGAAGCTGCCACCCCTGAAAGCACTCCCCGTCTTCGAGGCCGTCGCCCGCCTCAACAGTTTTTCCCATGCCGCCGAAGAACTGGCGGTCAGCCAGAGCGCCGTGAGTCATCAGATCAAACAGTTGGAGACCTACCTCGGCGAGCAGCTGTTCTGGCGTAGCGGCCGGACACTGACGCTGACCGATGAGGGCCGGCAGTACTTGGATGCGGTCAGCTCCGCGCTGTTGCAGATTGAACGGGCCAGTGAGCAATTGCTGGGGCACGAGGAATCGCGGATCCGGCTGTCGGTGTTCAGTTCATTTGCGGTGCGTTGGCTGGTGCCGCGGTTGCCGGAGTTGCAGCGGTTGCACCCGCAGATTGATCTGGCGCTGGAGATGAGCAGCGAGAATCCTCAATTATCGGACCGGGTGGCAGACTGTTTCATTACCGTGCACAAGCATTCCGCGGCCTACAGCTATGAGCTGCTGTATGTGGAGCAGCTGTTTCCGGTCTGTAGTCAGGATTACTGGCAAAAGATCCGGCGGGAACTGGGGCGGGAGGGCGCCGACGCGGATGACGAGGCGTTGACGCCGGATGAGGTGGCGCGTTTTCCGTTGTTGTCGACCCACAGCATTTTCGAGAAACCGGCCGGGGACTGGGAGGTGTGGTACCAGGCGGTGGGCAGGACGATTCCGGCGGGGGCGCGCATTCAGCACTTCAGTCACATGCTGTTGGCGCTGGAGGCGGCACGGTTCCATCAGGGCATCGCGCTGACCAACGATTACATGCTCAGTACCCGCAAGGACTCGGAGGATTTTGTCCGGCTGCCCTGTCATCCGGTGATGACCGGGGATGAGTTCTATTTTGCCTGGAAGACGAGCCGGCGTCGGGAACGGGGTATCCAGATCCTTCGGCGATGGCTGGTGGATGAGGCGATCCGGGGTGGCTTGAGGACGAGTGGTGAGAGTGGCTCGGGTGGTACCTGAACGAATGTTAAGGAACGCATCGCTGAAGACGGGCGTCTTCATTGTAAGGTAGGCCACTATGAATCACTCACTTCCAACCAGGGATTCGATATGAAGCTGTTGTTGAAATCCGTTGTGCTTGTCGGCGCTATTCTGCCTGCGATGGTGACGGCCCAGCCGCCCCAGAGTAATGGGTTGCCACCGGGCCTCGAGAAGAAAGCCGAGCGGGGACAACCGTTGCCGCCGGGTTGGCAGAAGAAGCTGGACTATCGCCGGGGCGATTACTTCGATCAGGAGTTGCTGCGCTATGGCCGGGTGTACGACATTGACGGTCGTCGTCAGCGGGTCGAGATTGAGGACAGGGTCTACACCATCATCAAGGATACCCGGGAGATTGTGGATATCCTGAACGGCCGGCGTTAACGGTTGCGGCGTATCGCCTGCGCCGCAACGTTTATTGCTCTTAAGTCCCGCTGTTGCTGGTTTTCGGTGGTGCTTTCGGGGTGAAGGCGCAGCGGTCGGGTTTGATGTCCACCAGGGGTGTGCCATCAAGGCAATCGAGGCCGCGCACGAACAAGGTGCCGTTCTCGATACGGGTCAGTTTGACGATGGACGTGCCGATCGGATTGGGTCGCACCGGGGAGCGCAGCGCAAAGGTACCGAAGGTTTGGCCATCGCTCCTGGGGCTTTGCCGGACCAGATCTCGGCGGCTCTGGTCCAGCCAATAGAGCACCTCGATGGTGTCATAGTCTTCAAGGCCTTTAAGCCCGTCATGCCAGACAGGATCCAGAACCAGCTGGCACTCGGGGCCGTCAAGGCGACCCTGGCGAGGGCAATCCCGTCGATCGCGCCATGGGGTCCGAATGGTCCCGATGAAGCGCAATGTGGCGTCAGCGGCTGGTTCGGGTTCGACAGCCCGCTCGTTGGGGCGCAATTCTCCAGGGTCGCTCATGGTGTGGCCTGCGAGTCAGGTTTCCTCTTTTGGTGGGTGCTCGACGACCTTGCGCTTACCTTTGGCGCAGCGTGCAAGGGCCTTGAGCCCATCTCCCTCAAAGGAGTCCACGCGAATCACGTCGTAAAGCGCGGTCAGCGCCTCCAGCAGTTTGTCGCACTCATCGGCCTTCACGATGCCCTGGGCGCAGGCCCAGTCCACGAGTTCCTTGCGCTCGTGGCCCATCAGCAGGGCAATATTATCCAGTTCGTCCTCATCCCGGTTGCGGATCGCTTCGTGCAGGCGCCCGCGCATACCGGCGGTCTCGTTGGCCAGTTTGTAGGCGTTGAGTACCCGTCCCAGAGGATCTTCCGGGTCCATGTTTGTGTAGGCGCCGCGGCTGATGCGTTGGCGCACCAGAGTGTCGTCCACGATGGTGCGGGCGACCTTGGTGCCCAGGCTGTCATCCGGGCCATTCAGGCCGGTGGCTCCGAGCGGGAACACCAGCAGGCGCAAGGGCCAGCGCAGAGCCGGTACCGGAAAGTTGATGATGGCTTCACGCATCGAGCCCTGCAGGTCGCGCAGGCAGGTTCTCAGGCTCCATTCCACCAGCGGCCGCTGGTCGTCCGGGTAGCCTTCCTCATGCCACTGCTTGATTACGGCGGTGGCGTAGTAGAGGTGTACCAGGCAGTCCGCCATCCTGCCGGACAGGCGCTGGCGGGCTTTCAGGCCGCCGCCGACCGTGAGCAGTGTGACGTCGGTCATCAGCGCGAAGGCCGCCGAGAACCGGGCCAGCTGGCGGTAATGACGCTTGATCTCGCCATGGCGCGGTACGGATTCGATGATGCCTCCGGTGAGCCCCAGCATGAAGGCCCGGAGGGCGTTACGGGTGGTATGGGCCAGGTGGCGGTAGAAGATGCGGTCGAATTTCTTGGCCGCCTTGTCTTCGTCTTCCATACCCGCCGCTTCGATTTCCTCGACGATGAACGGGTGGCAGCGGATGGCACCCTGGCCGAAGATCATCAGGCTGCGGGTGAGGATGTTGGCACCTTCCACGGTGATGCCGATGGGCACTGCCTGGTAGGCACGAGCGAGGAAGTTGCGGGGCCCGGTGATGACGCCCCGGCCGGCGACCACGTCCATGGCGTGGTTGATCACTTCCCGCATCAGATCGGTGTTGCGGTATTTCAGCACCGCCGAGGGCACGGAGGGGCGTACGCCCCTGTCCAGCATGCCGGAGGTGAGCAGGCGGGCCGCATCCATCATGTAGGTGTAGCCGGCGATGGGTTCCAGGGCTTCCTGTACGCCTTCAAACTGGCTGATGGAGCGACCGAACTGCTCCCGGGTATAGGCGTAGGAGCCGGTCGCCAGGCTGGCCACCTTGCCGGCGCCGGTGCCCAGGGCGGGCAGGGAAATGGAGCGGCCAATGGACAGGCATTCCAGCAGCATGGTCCAGCCCTTGCCGAGCATGTCCTGGCCACCGATCACCTGTTCCATGGGGATAAATACCTCGGTACCCCAGGTGGGCCCGTTCATGAACACGGTGTTCATGGGCAGGTGGCGGGCTCCGGCATTGACGCCGTCGGTGTCCTTGGGCACCAGCACGCAGGTGACGCCTACTTCGTTGTTTTCGCCCACCAGGTGCTCGGGATCGTAGACCTTGATGGCCAGGCCGATCAGGGTGGCGACCGGTGCCAGGGTGATGTAACGCTTGTTCCAGGTGACCTTCAGACCCAGCACTTCCTTACCGTTCCATTCACCCTTGCAGACGATGCCCTTGTCCGGGATGGCACCGGCATCGGAGCCGGCCACCGGGGAGGTCAGGGCGAAGCAGGGGATTTCCTCGCCCTGGGCCAGGCGGGGCAGGTAATGCTGTTTCTGGTCGTCGGTGCCGTAGTGCATCAGCAGCTCGCCCGGGCCGAGGGAGTTGGGCACCATCACGGTGACCGCCGCCGAGACGCTGCGAGTGGAAATTTTCATGACGATTTCGGAGTGAGCGGTGTTGGAGAATCCGAGGCCGCCATCCTCCTTGGGAATCACCAGGCCGAAGAAGCCGTTCTCCCGGATGAACTTCCAGACCTTGTCCGGCAGGTCGTAATGCTCGTGGGTGATTTTCCAGTCATCGAGCATGGCGCAGAGCTTTTCCACCGGGCCATCCAGGAATGCCTGCTCCTCGCTGGTCAGATGAGCTGGCTTGGCATCCAGTAGCTTGTTCCAGTTGGGCTTGCCCGAGAAGAGTTCGCCGTCCCAGTCCACGGACCCTGAACTGAGCGCTTCCTGTTCGGTGTCGGACAGTTTCGGCAGGCGGCTGCGGACCCAGCCGAGCAGGGGGCGGCTGAGCTTGTCCAGGCGCAGGTCGCCCGGGATGACCAGGATCAGGGCCAGGGCCAGGAAAATGCCACCGAAGATGATGCTGAGAAGGTGCCACTCATCCTGAAACAGACCGACAACCGTGGCAATGGTCATCACCGCCGCGGCCACGGTGCCTCCGATGCCAAGATAGATCAGCACCAGGGCACTGATCAGTAACAGCAGAACGCTCATGGACAGACCTCCATATCATGAATGAAATCAACAGAATCTGATCTTAACCATCGGCCAAAGTCCTTGTACTTGCAAGGAGCGGGATCAAGTCCGGATGGGGAGAATCCGCCGGCTGTCAGAGGCTCAGGCCGGCGATCAGCAGTGCCAGTGTGGACAGCAGGACGGCGACATTCGTTCCCAGCACCGCATTGAGCCGCTCCGGACTGGCCAGAGCGGTGGGCAGCTTTCGCGTGATCCAGAGACTGACCGGTAGCGTGCAAAGTGCAAGCGCCGACCACCCCGGCAAGGAGTCCAGAAACAGGCCGGCCAGAATTGGCAGGTAACTGGAAAGCAGCAAGGTTGCGACCAGGCCTGCTGCCGCCTTTTGGCCAAGGGTAATGACCAGGTGCCGACGCCCGACCTTCTGATCGGCTTCGGCATCCGGGATCTGGTTGATCAGCAGCAGTTCGCTCACCAGGCACTGGGCGACCAGAGTCACCAGGACCGCAGCCGTGTCGATCTTGCCACCCAGGGCCATGATGGCGCCCAGGACCATCACCGGGCCGAACCCGAGCCCCGGCGCGAGCAGGCAGAGGACGGGGCGGCGGGTAATCCAGCGGGTGTAGGTCAGCACCAGAACGATACCGGCGACGCCCAGCACCAGCATGGGCAGCCCGCGTTGCCAGAGAAAATACAGGCCGATGGCGGTCACCAGGCCCAGGGTTCCGAGGGCGGCGGCAAGAACGCCCTTTGCCGCCGTTGGCACTTCGGGCAACGCACCACTGCCGCCAGAGAACGGCGTACGCCGGGTGATCAGATCCAGTCCGGAGACGAAGTCCTCGTACTCGTTGAACAGGTTCACTGCCGCGTGCGCGAGCAGGGCGCCGATTAACACCAGCAGGGTATCCACCAGTGCCGGTGAACCACCCTGTTGCCAGGCGACAGCCACGCCGAGCCCCGCGCAAAGAGGGGCGAGAATCAGGAAGTTGGGACGAAAGGCGCGAACGACCGCAGCCGCTTCGGACATGCTGTATTTTCCTTATACATAACCGGCCGCGAACACCAGTCCCAGCACAATGGGCATCACAACCAGGCTGCCGAGGTTACTGAGCAGGACCAGTGAGGCCACCGTGTGGGGTTCCTGCTGGTATTGCTCCGCCACCATATAATTGAGCACTGCCGGAGGCAAGGCGGCAAATACCCACAAAGAAGCGGCTTGCAGGCCCGGCAGGTCGAGTACGGCAATCAGGGGCCAGGCCAGCAACAGGCCGCTGGCGGGGCAGGCGATGGCGCCCAGTAAGCCCAGTTTCCAGTCGTTGAAATCGATATCGAGCATGCGTACCCCCAGGGCGAACAGCATCAGCGGGATACACACCTCGCCAAGCATGTTCATGCTATCCAGCAGGGTGTCGGGCAGGGCGATGCCGCTCAGATTGACCACCAGGCCGGCGACACAGGCGAACACGATGGGGAGCTTCAGCCGCTGGATGATTGAAGTATGGGGGTCGAGCATGTACAGCCCCACGCTGAAGTGCAGCAGCATTTCCACGATGAACAGCACGATGGCCGCCGGCAGGGCGGCGTCACCAAAGGCCAGCAACAGCACCGGGATGCCCATGTTGCCGGAGTTGTTGAACATCATCGGTGGCAGGAAGGTTTTCAGGTTCAGCTTGAGCACCTTGGCGAGCGGGTAAAGCACAATGCCGGAACCCAGTACCACCACCGTCGCGCCCAGCGCCAGTTTGGCGTATTCCTGCAGCGGCGCCTGTTGATCTGCAAGGACGGCAAACACCAGCAGCGGGACGAACAGCTCCATGTTCAGCACGTTCAGACCCTTTATATCGGGGCTGCGGTAACGGCCGTACAGGGCGCCACAGCCGGTGATCAGGAACACCGGCAACATCGTGGAGAGGATCTGTCCTAGCATGTGGGCTCCGGCAAAAAGCATGGTCGGATGAATAAACGGTTAGGTTCGCAAGTAATGCTGGGCTTGGCAAATGCTATTGGCATGGATTCGACCAAAGCCCAAGGGTTTGCCTGTCACTTCGGCTGTGGACACAATAGCCGGCACTGTCAGTTCGTTTACCGTCCCTGGAGAGTGCCTGTGCCCCGTTTCGACCAACCCGTGCCCCGTGAGAACACCTGTTCCGTAAAGTTCGACGCCCGCAAAGCGGTCTTTGGTCGCGACGATGTCGTCCCGGTCTGGGTGGCAGACATGGACTTCGCGGCCCCGGAACCGGTCACCGAGGCGTTGAAGAAACGCGCTGAGCATCCGGTCTATGGCTATACCCTGTTTCCGGAATCGCTGTACCAGTCCATGATCGACTGGCTCCATCAGCGACATGGCTGGGAGATCCGCCGGGAGTGGATTCTGATGGCGCCGGGCGTTGTGCCCTCGTTGCACGCGGCCTGCCTGGCCTACGCCGGACCGGGTGAAGGCGTGATCATCCAGCCGCCGGTGTACCCGCCGTTTTTCAGTTCCGTGAAGCTGACCGGACGCATGGTGGTGGAGAACCCGCTGATTGCGGAAAAGCGCGCGGATGGTGCCATCCGTTACACCATGGATCTGCAGCACCTGGAGGCGTGCGCAGCGAGGCCGGAAAACCGGGTCCTGATGCTGTGCTCGCCCCACAACCCGGTTGGGCGGGTCTGGTCGGAGCAAGAGCTGAAGGCGGTACTGGATATTGCCCGACGGCATGATCTGGTGGTGCTCAGTGACGAGATCCACTGTGACCTGGTGTTCCCCGATGCGCCTCGCCATCCGGTGCTGGACACCCTGGCGGGACCGGATGACGCCCTGGTCACGGCAGTGGCGCCGAGCAAGAGTTTCAACATGCCGGGACTTGGCCTCTCGGCCCTGGTGATCCGCGACAAGTCACGCCGACAGGCCATCAAGGGGGTTTTTGACCAGATGCATCTGCCCCAGTGCAATCCCTTCAGCGTGGCCGGATTCGAGGCGGGCTACCGGCAGGGTGGGCCCTGGCTGGATGCGCTTCTGGATTATTTGCAGGCAAACCGGGATTTTGTCGTCGAAGAAGTCCGGCGCCGTCTGCCCGGCATCGCCACCTTTGCGCCGGAAGGGACCTATCTGATGTGGCTGGATTGCCGGGAGCTGGGCCTGGACGATGCCGAACTGAAGCGGTTCTTTGTCCGGGACGCTGGCGTGGGCATGAACCCGGGCATCAGCTTCGGCGAACCCGGCAGTGGCTTCATGCGCCTGAACATCGGTTGCCCGCGCCAGACCCTGATCGAAGTGCTCGACCGGGTAGAGCGGGCGTTGGCCACTGCCTGACCTGTCTAGTCTCCGGCCCTGCGAAAGGCGGGCCGTTTGACCCGGGTTGCCAGCAGCAGGCCCACCAGAATCAGGCCACCGCCTACGATGTGGAACACACCCAGCGACTCACCCAGGAACAGGCCGGCGAGGATGGAGGCATAAACCGGTGTGAGGTACATGAAAATGGCGGCGCGGCCAGGGCCGATGGTGTGAACGCCGTGGTTCCAGAAACCGTAAGCCAGAATGCCCGGAAAGATGGCGAAGTACATCAGCGGCAGGACGGTATTCCGGGATACCTCGAAGCCGCCGGCAAAGAACATCAGGTCCGTCAGATAGAACGGCAGGATAATCAGGGTGCCGAGCAGGATCTGGGTGGTGAGGAAGGTCAGCGCGGGCAGCGGCACCGCCTGGCGCCGTAAAAGTACCGAGAACAGCCCCCAGCTGAACACCGCAGCCACCATGATCAGATCACCGGGCTGGGCCTGCAGTCCGGTGAGCACCGACATGCGGCCCCGGGCAATCACCACCAGAATACCGAGCACCGCCAGGGCGATACCGAGGGCCTGGATGGGGCGGGTGCGATCGCCCAGCATCAGCCAGGCCAACAGGGCCACAAAGATCGGAATGGTGGCGTTGATCAGGGCGATGTTGGTGGCGGTGGTGGTGATGGCGGCGTAGTACAGCAACGAGTTGAAGGCTGCCACGCTGAAGGTGGCGAGGGCGATCATGGAGCCCAGGTGACGGCGAATGGTCTGGCGGTGACGCAGGATGCCCGGCAGGCCGAAGGGCAAAAGCACTGCCAGGGCGATGATCCAGCGCCAGAAGGACATGGACAGGGGCGGCATGTCCTGCACCGTGCCCTTGGCAACCACCGCGTTACCGGCCCAGAACAGGGGCGTCAGAACCAGACCGGCGTAGGCGATGGTCGTGGATTTCGAGAAAGGCTGTGAAGTAGCCAAGCGCGGGACTCCCGTCGTTTTTCATCCGCTGAGTGAAAAACGACTAGCATACTACTCTCCCGGCACTTCTGCCTCCGTACCAATGTGGTAGGCCGCAAAGCCCGCCATCACCACCTGATCCACCGCCATGCCGATGATGCGGCCGTTGGCGCTGGAGCGGATCGGATGCTGGGCATTGGTGATCGGATCGGCCACGTAACCAAGTATCTCGCCTTCGGTCACCCGGTCGCCCAGCTTGACTTCGCTGAACAGGATGCCGCCATGGTCGGCACGAATCCAGTCTGAATCGTAGTAGATGGGCTCCGGGTCGCCCCAGACAAACATCCGGGAAATCATGCCCTGCCTCTCCATCAGGCTGGTCAGGCTGTTCACTCCCGCTTCGATCTGATGCTCCTGAATCCGGTGGGATTCACCGGCTTCCAGAGTCACTGTGGTGATCCCGGCCTCGACAGCCGCCGTGCGAAGCATGCCCGGAGAGCCGGTACTGTGCACCACCGACATACGGTCAAAGCCCTGGGTAAAGGTGGCGACATCGGGGTTGTTCATGTCCGCCCGCAGTTGCGGCAGGTTCGTGCGTTTCAGCGAGCCGGTGTGGATATCCACCAGCATGTCGCACCGGCGGATGATGTTCTCGAACAGGGAGTGGGCAATCCGGTCCGCCAGACTGCCGGTCTCGCTGCCGGGAAAGTGTCGGTTCAGGTCGCGCCGGTCCGGCAGATAACGGCTGGCCTGCTGAAATCCGGGCAGGTTCACGATGGGAATGCCCACCACGCGTCCACTGAGCTTGTCCGGGTCGAGGTCGTAGACCATGCGCCGGATGATCTCGATGCCATTGAGCTCATCGCCATGGATCGCGCCGGTCAGGCAAAGCGTGGGGCCGGTATTGGCGCCGTTCACCACCAGAACGGGGGTCGGCTGGGACAGCCCGGCGATCTGGATGCCGGGTGACCAGGCCAGTCGGGTTGACGTTCCCGGGCGCACTTCGCTGCCGAGCAGGGTGAAACTGCCGGCTTTCTCAGGAGCCGGTGCGGGCTCGGGAGTGGCCGGGTTTGGTTTGGTGACGGCCGCGGATTCCTGGTCCGGCTCTGGTACCACTTCCTTGAGGTCAATATTGGGAGCGACCTGCTGGGGCTTTTCTTCCGTCGGCTGTCCGGATTCTTTGTCGGCGCTGGCGTCCGCGTCCTCCTGTGGTTTCGTATCGGACGACTCCAGAGGTTCGGACTGCTCCACATCCTCGACATCCTCGTCCTCCGCCAGTTCCGCCACCCGCACATCACTTCGGACGTCCTCGCTGACCGAGTCCTTACCGGAAGATTCCTCGGCAAGCACGGGCAGAGAGACCAGAGCGAAAGTGCAAGACAACAGTAGTCGGAGGCTCAGGCTTCTGGAGACGTTTGACGGCATAATTCCTCAGCGTTCATGAATAGGCGCTAAAGGATAGAGCCACATGGGAGTGCTGGATACAGCTGTGACAAAGGTTTAATACCCATTTCATCAAAGTCTGCCCGGCTCTTCTGATCAGGTGTGATTATTACCGAACCACTGCCCATCCTCTTGCCTGGCACGCCCATCCGCTTCCAGTTTCAAGAGATGTGCCAGAGCCGAGCGCGCCGCCAGGCCATGAATCGCCGACGGCACATCGTCGTAAGCCCTGGCCGTCAGTTCTTTCAGGCCGACAGCCGACAACTCCCTCAGAGCCTTGGCCACCTTGTGCTCACGGGACAGCCGGTGAGTGATCAGGAAATCGATGACCGCCTCGGGGCGGGCCATCAGGAAGCCATGAGCCGGTGCGATGAAACTCAGCGGTTCCGTCAGCAACTCGTACAGCGATTCAATGTACGCCTTCATGTCGCCGTCCGGTGGGTTAATCACCACCGTCGAGCCCTGCATGATGTGATCCCCCGAGAACAGGAGTTCCTGCTCTACCAACAGGTAGCACAAGTGATTCGAGGCATGGCCGGGCGTGTGCAGTACCTTGAGCAGACCGGCCTCGGTGACAATCAGGTCACCATGCTCGGGCTGGTCGTCCGGTTCAAAGGACTGGTCCTGTGAGCTTCCGGCGGGTGCCGGCCAGCCATACACCCGACAGCCGGTCTTCTGTTTCAGTGTTGCCGTTCCCGGGGAGTGATCAATGTGGGTATGGGTCACCACCACCTGATCGATCACCCCGCCGGTCAGTTCCAGAATCCGCTCGATATGGGCCGGGTCATCCGGGCCAGGGTCCAGAACCGTAAAGCGCTCGTGACCCAGCAGGTAGGTGTTGGTGCCCGGGCCTGTCATCATGCCCGGGTTGGGCGCCGTCAGCCTCCGGACACCGGCGGCGATCTCCACCGCCTGCCCGGGTACGATCTCTGCCTGTGTTAACCCCTCGCCTTCGGGATCCAGCTTGGCCGCCTCATCGTAAGCCGGCGAGCCGGGTTCCAGGGTAACCGGCTTGCCCTTCCGCATCGCCGGCCACGGCTGGCTGGGATACGGCTCCGGCGGGTTGGCGTGGGCATAACGCATGACCGCTTCGGTGGTTCCAAAATCGCTCAGCACCCGCAACGTCCGGATCGTTGGCAGCCCCAGCAACCGGCTGCCGCTACGATGCTCCTCCAGGGCCTGGGCCGGATCGATCCAGACATGATCGATGGTCTCCACCCCGTCGTGGGCAGCCTCCTGACCCTCTGGCGCCACGGCAACAAAAAACCGGGTATCGAACCTCCGCGGTGGTCCGGGCGGGGTAATCCAGTGGCTCAGATAAGCCACTTGGTCCAGTGGAATGGTCAATTCGTGCCTGTGGCAGAGGTCTGCGAGTGACACCTCGCCTTTGAACAGCGGTACACGCTCATCCCGTACCGGATGATCCGGACCGACCAGCTGCCCCTGTTGATCAAGCGCGAGAAGGATTCCCGCCTCTTCAAAGCACTCCCGGACCGCAGCCAGCATGTAATCGGCACCACCTTCATCCAGACTCATGATCTGGCTGATCTCGGCATCGGCCGGGCCAATGGCGTGTTCACGGCCAAGGGGTTCCTGAACGTCCACGGCGCCGCCGGGAAAGACAAAGTACCCGGGCATGAAGGTGGCCTTCCAGGTCCGTTGCAGGAGCAAGACCTGAAGCCCCTCGGACGTGTCTCGTAGCAGGATCAGTGTGGCGGCAGGGCGTATATCCATAAATTTTCCAGTCAATCGTTCTTGTCAGGTGCGCGAACGGTGCAGGAACAAGGGGGTTGGGATGGCCTGTCCAAAACTGTGCGGAGCCATGGATGGCGGAGCTCAAGCGCCACATGGACGTGCTTGAGCGGGTTTTGGACAGGCCATCCCAAACCCCGCTCCCCCGGGTTCAAGGCGCAGGGATCAGAAGCAAGATAACTGAATTTGCCACAGGGTGAACAGTAAAACCCAAGAGCGTATGATGCGCGGCAACAGTAACCGCATCCTCACAGGTGACCACCGTGGCCCGAATCAAACTCTCCTTCCCGGACGACGCGTTCGTCTTCGAAACCAGCTTGCCCGTCCGCATCACCGACATCAACGGCGCCAACCACCTCGGCAACGACGCCCTTATCTCCATGCTGTCCGAAGCCCGGGCCCAGTTCCTCGTTGAATACGGCATTGAAGAAAGCGACCGGCAGGACATCGGCATCATCATCACCGACCTCGCCACCATGTACCAGTCCGAATCCTTCTACCCGGACATGCTGCGCTTCGAAATCGGCCTGATGGATTTCAACAAGTATGGCGGCGACTTCGTGTTCCGCGTCACCAAGGCCGAGAGTGGCCAGCCGGTGGCCTTGGCCAAGTATGGCTTCGTCTTCTTCGATTACCAGCGCCGGGAAGTGGCCCCCATGCCGGAGAGCTTCCGCTCGCGCTTCGCTGGCGGTGATTCAGAGAACTCCTGAGCCACGTCCGTGGTGCCTGCCAATCAGGCAGGTACCTCCTGCCGGCGGAGATGCGTCATCCCCTGACGATACAGAAGATAGGCCGTGGTGCCGGCCAGCAGATTGCCCACCAGCGCCCCCGACATCAGTCCGGTAAGCCCGGAGATCTGCGACCCCAGCCATAGCATGGGCAGATACCAGGCGAACAGCCGCAGGGTGGAAATCAGCAATGCCCGCATGGGCAAACCCAGGGCATTGTTCACCGATACCATCAGCATGCACACGCCCAACCCGCTGTAGCTCAATGGTACTCGCAGCAGATAACTGACCAGAATGTCCTGGACATCGGCATCCCGGGTAAACAGGTTCGAAATCAGACCGGAGGCCGCCAGCCACACCAACGCAATGGCCAGTTGCCAGATCACGATAAACCGGACAGCAATGCGGACCAGACGGCGGATGGTTTCCAGGTCACCGGCCCCCAGCAGGCGCCCGATCATCGGTGGCATGGACATGGTCAGGGCCAGTACCACCACAATTGAGAAGAACTCCAGACGCGTGCCCAGACCCCAGGCCGCCACTGCCGCCGACCCGAAACTGGCCACCAGCGCCGTCGCCAGCATGGCCGAGACCGGCGGCATCAACTGGCTGACCATGGCCGGTGCCATGATACTACCGAGCTGCCGCAGGGCCTGGGTCAGTCTCAGCCGGAGCAGGTCAAAGCGGAGCCAGTGCCGTCTTATCAGGGCCGGGTAGATCACCAGCGCACCCAGACCGAACGCGGTAATGGTGGCCCAGGCCGCCCCCGGCAGGCCCCAGCCGAAGACAAAAATATACAGCGGGTCCAGGGCGATGTTGATCAGACTGGTGGCGATCATCATATAGCCCGGCAGTTTGGTGTTGCCATTGGAGCGGCAGACGGCGTAGCCGAAATACAGCATGGCGCCGGTCCAGGCCGAGACCAGCCAGGGCGCCCAGTATTGCCGGATCACAGGCCGCAGCGCCTGCTCCGCCCCCAGCAGATCCAGAATCACCGTTTGCAGCAGCCAGACTGATAGGCAGAGAACCAGCGCCAGGCTGGCTCCGATGGTGACGACCAGTCCCCCGAGGCGTTGGGCCCGAAGGTCATCGCCCTGGCCGAGTGTACGGGAGATGATGGCGGTGGTGGCGATGCCGAGGCCCACGTACATGCCGCTGACCAACTGCTGCATGGGTACCGTGAAGCCCAGCGCTGCCAACGGATCCCGCCCGAGCTGGCCGACGAAGGCACTGTCCGCCAGGTGGAAGGTCATCAGGGACAGGACGCCGAACAGCATGGGCCAGGTCATGTCGTAAAGCTGACGGCCGAGGCTGGCATTTGCGGATGTCTGGTTCAAAACAGCCTGTGTTTTCCGGAATGAATTGAGAGGCAGGAGAGTATAACGCAGATCGGGTGCCGAGGTCGGCGGTCGACCCCGGCACCCGATCCGGAGGGCATCAAAGGACGTTCAGGGCGGCGTCGTAATCGGGTTCGTTCTTGATTTCGTCCACCAGCTCGCTGTGGATAACCTTGTTGTTTTCATCCAGCACCACCACCGCGCGGGCACACAGACCGGCCAGGGGCCCATCCTGGATGGCGACGCCGTAGTCCTGCTGGAAGGCGTAGTTGCGGAAGGTGGAGAGGGTCTCCACGTCTTTCAGACCTTCAGCACCGCAGAAGCGTGAGGCGGCGAACGGCAGGTCGGCGGAGATGACCAGAACTACCGTGTTGTCCAGCCCGCCCACTTTTTCGTTGAACTTGCGGGTGGAGGCGGCACAGACGCCGGTGTCGATGCTCGGGATGATGTTCAGGATTTTGCGCTTGCCGTTCCAGTGGTCGAGTTTGACCTCTTCCAGGCCGCTGTTGGTCAGGGTGAAGGGAGGCGCGTTGTCGCCCTTTTGGGGGAATTTTCCGCTCAGCTCGATGGGGTTGCCGTCCAGGGTGACTTTGCTCATTTTGGCTCCTTTTTGAGTCCGGTTTGGGGTTATAAGGGTGTACTCCTTCCAGACTAGTTTGGATGACTTTGATTGTCATTATCGCCGTTTTGGTTGGGTGCCGGTCCGGGCAGGGGCCTGCTTTCCAAAACACGCTCCTTCGGCACCCCTCCGGGGTCCAGCCTGCAATCACAGATTGCAGTCGTTCGGCTGTCGCATGAAGCTCCGCTTCATAAGCGCTCGGCCTCACCCATGTGACGCTTGAGCTCCGCCATCCTTGGCTCCGCACAGTTTTGGAAAGCAGGCCCCTACCCGGACTCCAGCCACTGAGGTGGAGTCGATCTGCCCAGACCGCTATCGGCTGGACGCACCTTGCGGCTCGAAACCGCGGGCCGGGTGGCGCTGGACCAGGATCAGGTAGCACGCCATGGCGACGGCTGCGCAGACGGCGATGATGCTGGCCATGACCAGGGAGGTGCCGTCGTGGAGGTAGCCGACGAGGCCCCCGGCGAGGGCGGCGAGGGCCATCTGGATGAAGCCGAACAGGGCTGAGGCGGAGCCGGCCATGGTGGGGAAGTTGGCCATTGCACCGGCCATGGTCTGGGGGAGGACCATGCCGGTGCCGATCATGAACAGGGCCTGGGGCAGGATAACGGCCCAGACGTTGTAGACTTCCTGATAGGCCAGGATCGCCATGGTGGTTGCGCCCGCTACGGCGACGATCAGTCCCCGAACAAGGATCTGATCGGTCAGGAGACGGCGGCCGAGGCGTACGGCGGTGAGGTTGCCGATGACGAAGCCGGCGACCATGCAGGCAAAGTAGAGGCCGAAGTGCCGGGGATCCACGCCGAGGAAATCGATCAGCACGAAAGATGAGCCGGAAAGGAAGGCAAACAGCCCGGCGAAAATCGCGGCATTGGTCAGAGAATAACCCAGGAAGCTGACGTCCGTGATGATGCGCCGGTAGTTCCGGAGCAGGGCACAGGGCTTCAGGGGCTGGCGGTGTTCCGGACGCATCGGTTCGGGGATGCCATAGGCGACTACGGCCGCCATCACCAGAGCATAAGCGCCCAGAGCAATGAAGATGGACGACCAGCCCAGGGTCGTGACCAATACGCCACCGATGGTCGGGGCAACGGCGGGGGCCAGAGCCATGATGCTGGCCAGGATGGCGAGGATCTTCGCGGCTTCCCGCGGGGTGTAGATGTCTCGGATCGCAGCACGGCCAAGCACCGGTCCCGCGGAGCCACCGAGGGCCTGCAGGAAGCGGCAGAGCTGGAGCGTTTCAATGTTGGTGGCCAGGGCACAACCCAGGCTGGCCAGCGCGAACAGGACAAAGCCACCGATCATGATCGGCTTGCGCCCGAACCGGTCGGCCAGTGGTCCGCAGATCAGCTGTGCGATGGCAAAGCCTGCCATGTACAGGCTCAGTGTCAGCTGGACCTGGTCGGTACCGGTACCGAAGTCACTGCCGATTTGCGGCAGCGCAGGCAGGTACATGTCCGTCGCCAGGGGGCCGAGGGCGACGGCGGCTGCCAATAAAATGGTTGTCCAGACACTGGTGAGTGTGAGCATTTGCTATCCATACCTTGGGGGAAGGCAGGCTTGGGGCAGGGGTTCCAAAACCCGCTCCTTCGGCACGTCTATGTGACGCTTGAGCTCCGCCATCCATGGCTCCGCACAGTTTCGGAACCCCTGCCCCAAGCCTGCCTATAGGCTTTGCAGGTAAGTCTATGGATGTTCGTGAGAAAGAAAACGGGCTATTCGTTCATACAACGTATGAACAAAATTAATTGATTAGTCGTCAAGCTTGTTCATGGTGGCTGCGACCGCGTTCACCTGATTTCTCAGCCACTTATGGGCCGGGTCGTTCTGATTACGGCGATGCCAGAGCATCAGCAGGGTGAACGGCTTGAAGTCGAAGGGCAGCGGGACCCAGGCGAAATCCCGCATCAGGTGCTTACTCATCCGCTCCGGCGCCGTCGCCAGCATATCGGTGCCCCGGAGGAACTCGGGAAGCCCGGAAAAGTTGGAGACCGTGACCACATTGCGCCGCGTAAGACCGCGTGCCGAGATCGAGATATCAAGGCTGGGTTTTTCGCCGGTGGCGAACAGCAAGGCAATGTGATCAGACTTGAGATAATCCGCCAGATCCCTGGGTGGTTCGCGATGGGCAGGATCATAAAACACCACCATACGATCCGCCATCAACCCCCGTTGCATGATGTCCGTGACTTCGGGGGCATGCGGCGAAATGATCAGATCGCAGGCGTCCTTGCGCAGCATTTCGGCACTGGGAATCCCCGACGGAATCACCTGGAGGCTGATCCCGGGAGCTTCCCGCCGCAGGGTTTTCACCAGCCCCGGAAGCAACAGGTCCCGCTGGTAATCGTTGGCGGCGATGGTGAAAGTGAACTCGGCCGTGGCCGGGCTGAAGGGTGGCCCGGCGGAGAGGGACTGCAGGTCATCCAGAATCTGCCGTACATGCGGTCCGGCCTGCAGCGCATAGCGGGTCGGCACGATGCCCCGGCCGGATTTCACGAAGAGCGGATCACCCAGCGACTGCCGGAGTCGCTCCAGCGTATGACTGACCGCAGACTGGGTCACGCCCAATCGCACCGCGGCCCGCGACACACTGCCTTCGTCCAGAACGGCAAGAAAGGTGGTGAGCGCTCGGAAGTCCAGGTTCAATGTATCAATCGGGTTCATGGATGGCAGTGTAACCCGATGGAGAATGACCGGCTATGATTCGGCTTCAAAGATTTGTCTAGACACGTATGCTCTGGTGTAGGGTTACAAATCAACTTCGCGAACACTGCACGAAATGGGGCCCATGAGATGAGTATGCACCTGGCGTTTGATGTCTACGGCACCCTGGTCGACCCGATGGGCATGGCAGACCTGTTGCGACAGGACGCCGGAGACCAGGCCGAATCAGTGGCCGCCCTGTGGCGGGAGAAACAACTGGAGTTCTCGTTCCGCAAAGGCCTGATGAAAGCCTACGAAGATTTCGGCGTCTGCACCCGCCAGGCCCTGCGGTACGCCATGGCCACCCGAAAGCTGGAACTGTCGCAGGAGCGGGAAGACGAACTGATGGCCGCATACCTGGCCTTACCCGCGTTCGACGATTCCCTGCCGGCGCTCCAGGCCCTGAAGGGCAAATACCCGCTGTTTGCATTCTCCAACGGCAGTTACCCGGCGCTGGAGAAGGTGCTGGGACACAACAATCTACTGGAACAGTTCGACGGCCTGGTCTCGGTGGACGATATCAAGAGCTTCAAGCCGGATCCGGCGGTGTATACCTTCGCACGGCGGGCAACGGGAGCCTGGGATCAGCCGTTGTGTCTTGTCTCCAGCAATGCCTGGGATGTGATCGGTGCCAGGGCCGCCGGACTCCAGGCCATTTGGGTCCAGCGAGATTCCGACAAGGTGTTTGAGGACTGGGGCATTGAGCCGTCAGCAATCATCAGTAGTCTTTCAGCGTTACCCGAAACGGTGGCAAACCTCCAAAACTAGCGGAGGCGGATGTCGGGTAGGGCTGTCCAAAACTGTGCGGAGCCATGGATGGCGGAGCTCAAGCGCCACATGGACGTGCTTGAGCGGGTTTTGGACAGCCCTACCCGACATTCGCCGCCATGCTCAGAGTTGAAGCCTTGAAAGCCTGAGAATCTAGTCAGACCGCTCCGCAAGCCACTCGGCCATCTCTAACCAACTCTCCCGAGGCGCCTTACTCCCAGCCAGAATCCCCATATGCCCCCCAGGCACCACCCGAAACGTCTTGTCCCCGGAACTCACATGATCCATCACCCGCTTGGCCGCCCCCGGCGTCACCATCGTATCCTCACTACCCGCAATCGCCAGTAAGTTGGCACTCACGTTCTCCAGCCGGGCAACATCCTCGCCAATCTGAATTTCCCCCTTCGACAACTGATTGTCGATCCACACCCGAACCACCGTGTCCTGAATGATTCCGCCGGGGTAGGCCACCATCCGATCCAGAAACGCCGAGGTGGTGGCATGATTGGTGACGAATTCCCGGTCGCCCAGACGCACAACCAGTTCCCAGTAGCCCATCACACTGCCGATCGGATTGGTCAGCTTGAACCCCAGGGTGTTGGCCCAGCCGGGCGAGTGGAACCAGTGGGGTTTGAGGTTGTGCAGACGAAAGCCCGTGCGTTTGCGAATCACCTCGGCCGCCTCGGCAAGAGCCTGGGAGGCAACGCCCATGAACCCCGAGGCGTGACTGTCGATGGGCGAACCCAGAACAACGGCATTACGCACATGCTGGTCGCGGCTCAGTGCGGAATAGAACAGGGTGAACATGCCGCCCAGGCTCCAGCCATGCAGGGACAGCTCCTGCTCGCCGCTGTGTTCGCGCACCCGGTTCAGGTAAGCCGGCAGCAGCTCCGCCACATAGGTGTGCAGGTTGTAGTGGCTGTGTTCGCGCTTCGGTACGCCCCAGTCGATCAGGTAGACCTCAAAGCCTTTCGCGCGCAGGAAACGGACCAGGCTACGCTGCGGAAACAGGTCATAAATGAGCATATTCACCGCCAGCGGTGGGATGATCACGATCGGCGTCCGGTGAGTGGTCCGCTCCACCGGAATGGTCAGATCGTCCAGCTCGATGAAGTCTTCCTGTAGCGGCGGATAGTAGCGAAGGCTGACCAGTCCGTCCGAATAGAGGGTTTCGAATGGCGTCTGACCGGCCTGGACCAGGCTGGCGGCCCTGAATACCCGGTCGAAAGCGTTGCCGGCATAGATCGCCGTCTGGCGGGTCAGGCCGGAGGATTTTTCGAGCAACGATTTGAACGGATTGGGCATCGGGATTTCCATGGAGCAGAGGGTTATACCAGTTTATAGAAAACAAGCGGCAAGGCTAACGCCGTATCAATGTCGTGCCTATGGCAAAACCGTCCACCCGGTTGGGCACACAGGTCAGTTCAGGCCACTGCCCATTCACGCCGGCCCTTGCTATCATGCGGCGCCATCGGACACAAAAAACCAGAAACAGGACGGTCATGCTCAGTTTCCTTCCGGCCCCGGTCAAGGGCGTACTCAACTCCATCCTCCTCGGTATCAACACTCTGTTCTGGTGCATCCTGCTGTATATCCCGGCAATCCTTAAGCTGATTGTTCCCATCAAAGGCTTCCGAGTCCTCTGTACTCGCTGGATCATTGCCATTGCCGAAGCCTGGGTCGCCTGCAACATCGGCTGGATGAAGCTCACCCACGGGACTCGCTGGCATGTGCAGGGTGCCGAGGAACTGGAACGTCAGAGCTGGTATCTGGTGTTGAGCAACCACCAGAGCTGGGTCGATATCCTGGCGATGCAGCGGGTGTTCAACCGGCGGGCACCGTTCCTGAAATTCTTCCTGAAGCAGCAACTGATCTGGGTACCGGTGATCGGCCTGGCCTGGTGGGGCCTGGATTTCCCCTTCATGAAACGCTACACGCGGGAATACCTGATCAAGCATCCGGAAAAACGGGGTGAGGACCTCAAGGCGACCCGCCGGGCCTGCGAGAAGTTCCGGTTTACCCCGGTGAGCGTGATGAACTTCGTCGAGGGCACGCGCTTTACCCAGGTCAAGCACGACAAACAGAAATCGTCCTACAAGCACCTGCTGACACCCAAGGCCGGGGGTGTGGCGTTTGTGCTGGATGCCATGGGCGATTCCATCCAGACTCTGGTGGACGTCACCATTGCTTATCCCGATGGCGCGCCGACCTTCTGGGAGTTCCTCTGTGGCGACGTGAAGGCCATCCGGATGGAAATCCACACACAGGCCATCCCCGGACACCTGAAGGGCCGGGACTATGCGGCGGATGCCGAGCACCGTCGTAACGTCAAGAATTGGCTGGCGGAACTCTGGCAGGCGAAGGATCAGCGGCTGGAGCGGATGCTGGCCGACGATTGAATCGGGGGAGGACGGGTCAGTTGTCGTCCTCGTCCTCTACTTCATCGGGATGCTCGCGCTTGTAGCGCTCCCACTCTTCCCAGTCATGGGGCGTGCCGGCATGGGGCCGGCGCAGGTGTTTTGCGTGCTCCATGGCGTTGTGCCGCAGGCTGTGGTCCCGTTCCTCTTCTTCCTCGTCGAAACCGTATTTTCTCAGAAACTCTTGCGGGCTGATGGGCATGGCGCACCTCCACTGAAAGGCTGTGTCCTTACAATTACGATGCGCCTGCCCGCTCGGTTTTTCAACGTTCCGTGGCGTCCTTGCCGTTCTGGATTTCCTCGGCGTCTACCAGCTTGAAGTTGATCTGGCGGCGTTCGTCGTCCACACCGGCGAAGGTCACGTTCACGCGCTGTTCCAGCTGGAAAATCCGGCCGTTCTTGTTGTGCACCAGGCGCAGGGTGACCGGATCGAAGCTGAACTTGCCGTCCAGGTCCCGGCAGCTGACAAAGCCTTCCAGGCCATTGCAGTCGAGGCGGACGAAGAAACCGGAGGGAACGGTCCGGCTGATGGTGCCGGCCATGGGTTCTTCGTTGAGAGACTTGGCATAGTCGCTCTTGAGCCAGGCTTCCAGGGCGTTGGCGGCCTGGCGGGCGCGGATCTGGCTGGCCTGCAGCGCTTCCAGTTGTTGCGGGTTCAGTGGCTTGATCGGCGTGTCCCAGAGGCTGGCCTTGATCAGCCGGTGCACGTAGAAGTCGGAGAATTTCCGCAACGGTGACGTGAAGGTGGTATAGGCAGCCAGGCCCATGCCCTGGTGTGGTGCGGCCTCGAAGCCCAGCTCGGCCCGGGCCAACTGCCGGGAGATAATCGCCTTGACCGGCACCTCTGCTTCCAGCTCCTCGGTCTGCTTCATCAAGGCCTTGAAGCCCTCGGCTGAATTGGCATCCAGGTCCGCGAGGTGAGGCGCATGGCTTTCCAGCAGCTTGCGAATGTTCTCGGCGCGGTCGTCCCGCAGGCCCGGATGCTGGATGAACAGCCCTTCGCCGCGACTCTGCAAGAAATCGGCGGCGCAGCGGTTGGCCGCGACCATGCATTCCTCCACCAGCCGATGGGCCTCGTTCTGCACCGCAGGCTCGATCAGCCGGATCCGCTTGTTCTCGTCGAGCCGCAGCCGGAATTCCGGCCGGTCGGCGCTCAGCAGGGCGTGTTCACTGCGCCATCTGCGCAGCGCCGTAGCGGTCTGGTGCAGCTGGTCCAGGCTGTTGGCCACGGCATCCGGCAGGGCCTTGATTTCGTCGTCCTCCCGGCCTTCGATCAGGTGTGATACCAGGTCATAACTGAGCTTGCCGCAGGAGCGGATCACCGCCTGATGGAAGCTGTATTCTCCGAGACTGCCGTCGTTATTGACCTGGAGATCGCACACCAGAGCCAGACGTTTTACCTCCGGCATCAGAGAACACAAACGGGTACTGATGGCGTCCGGCAACATGGGCAGGGGTTCACCCGGGAAATAGATGGCGGTGGCCCGGTTGAAGGCCTCTTCCTCCGCGGGTGTTCCCGGCTTGACGACAGCGGTGGGATCGGCAATGGCGATGGACAGGGTCCAGCCGGTGGCGTTGGGCGTTGCCATCAGGGCGTCGTCCATGTCCTGGGTGCCCGGGCTGTCGATGGTGACGTAGGGCTGGTCGGTCCGATCCTCCCGGCCACCAAAATGGGCCTCCAGGCTGCCTTGGTCCAGGCTGTCAGCCTGCTTCTGCACCGACTCCGGCCAGGTGTCGGCCAGATCGAAGCTGGCCAGGGTGAAAGAGCGCTCGATGCCCGGTTCCCCGGCCTTGCCGATGATCCGCAGCACCCGGGCCTGGCCCTTGCCATCCTTGAACGGGTGACGATGGATCTGGCAGTAGATGTAGTCATCCGGCTGGGCGCCCTTGCGTTCCTTGGGCGGGATGAAAATCCAGCGGTTGATGCCCGGGGTATCGGGCGCCACGAAATGACCCTTGCCCTTGATCAGATACCGGCCGACAAAGGTGGTCAGGTGGGTTTCGAGTACTTCGTCCACCACGCCCTGGGTTTTGCCTTTGTCCACCTCGTGCTCGGTCACGTTGATGCGATCACCGGGCAGTACCTTCTGCATTTCCTCCGGCGGGAGAAACACGTCACGGCCCTCGTCGAGGGCGACAAAGCCGAAGCGCCCGTTGGTGGCCTTCACGGTACCGGGGAAAACCACCTTGTTTTCCTTGATGTCGGTTTTGAGCTGGCGCAGTTGACTGAGAGCGTCGGCGTTGAGCATGTAAGAGGAACCTGGCTGCAAAAAATGGATGTTGGGGCGGAGTATAACGGTTCTGGAACCAGCCGTCAGATACCGTGTGGTAACCTCGCTGGTCCCTAGATTTCCGCCCAAAACCGCTGTAGGTTGGCGAGGGATTTGGTCAGTAGATCAAATTCCGCCGTTTTACCTTCACGCTCAAAGATCTGGCGGCGGGCGGTATCGAGGTCAAAGAGCACTTCACGCTGGGCAGGGTCACGGATGGTGCTCTGGATCCAGCCGATCGCTACCCGTCGTTGGCCCTTCGTCACCGGCTCAACGCGATGCAGTGTGGATGAGGGATAAATCACGGCGGAACCGGCCGGCAACTTGTAGGACTGCTCGCCGGCGGTGGTGTCCGTCACCAGTTCGCCGCCGTCGTAACTGTCGGGGTCATCCAGAAACAGGGTAAAGGAGATATCGGTGCGGATCCGGTTCTCGCCCCGGCCCATGACCGGATCGTCCACATGGTTGCCATAGGTCATCCCGTCCCGATAACGGCTGAACAGGATCGGTGTCATCCGGCGTGCGCGAACGGCCATCTGGAAAACGGGGTGGCCCGTCAGCGCCGCCTCGACTTCGGCGCGAATTGCCCGCGCCTCGGCGCTGCCGGACGCCATTTGCTCGTTATCCTTGACCAGACGCGCATGCCAGCCTGCGGTTTTGCGTCCATCCTCGAACTCCCCGGCATCCAGTGCTGCCCGAATCCGGGAGACCTGCTCCGGTGTCAGTACGTTGCCTATGCACAGAATCATAAGTGCTCCATTTCTGTAATGGGAATAATTTGCAATTCGATAACTGTTTGGCGCATCATGCCCCATACCTTATCGGTCATCAATAATATCGGTTCTGCCCGGATGGCAGGCAGCGTTAACGAGGAGCATTTTCAATGAAAGATCAGAAACTGAAACTCTGGATGGGCGTTGGTGTGGCAACGCTGTTGGCCAGCTCGGGCGCCTGGGCAGACGAAGGCGGTGAATCCGGTCACGATGAAATGGTAAAAGCTGGCGACCATGGCGGAGAAGGCGGCGAACATCACGGAGGTGAGGGCGGCGAGAGCCACGGTGGCGAAGGCGGAGAACACCACGGCGGTGAAGGTGGTGAGGCCCACGGAGGCGAAGGCGGTGAAGGCGGTGAACACCATGGCGGCGAAATGGGTGAAGCCTTCAGTTACTTTGCTGCCGGTGGCGAAGGGGGTGAAGGCGGAGAAGGTGGAGAAGGCGGAGAAGCTGGATCCTCTGCCGCACCGGTACTTTCCGACGGAGCCCAGATAGCGATGATCCATATGATGCAGGGGCATCTGATGGCAGCCCGGGAGCTCATCAAGGCTGGCGAGGTCGCCGAGGGTCGTCCACACCTGACTCATCCGTGGATTGAGGTTTACCCCATGGCCGAGCGCAGCCTGAAAGCTCACGATAAGGGTGAGTTGGGTCAGCGATTGAAGACCCTGGCCGAGCAGGCAGGGAACGTTGAGAAGTGGTCGGATGTCAGCGCCGACTTCAACGCCGCCTGGAAGGCGATGGATAAGGCTGTGTCAGCCGTTTCCGGTGATCAGCCGGAAGCGCCGTCCACGGTGGCGAAAGTAATGCTGTCCCTGACCAAGCAGGCGGTACTCGAATACGATGAAGCCCTGGAAGACGGTCGCTTTGTTGCGGTGCACGAGTATCAGGACGGTCGGGGCTTTGTACTGGCTGCCAGGGAATACCTGGAGCGCAACAAGGCTGGTCTGATGAAGCAGAACAAGGAAGCCTGGCGAGATACCAACAAGGTCCTGGATGAGCTGCAAAAGGCCTGGCCGACTCCGGTACCGCCAACCGATCCGGTCATGAAGCCTGCGGATCTCTATGCGCTCCAGGCCAGGCTGGAGCTGGCCCAGGCGCCCTACCTGTACTGAGCAAAGCCTGCCGGGGCGTTGGGCCCCGGTTCACGCTCCCGACGAAACGGTGGATTCGTCGGGGCGGGTGATACAGACTCTGTTGCGGCCCTGTTCCTTGGCCTTGTAAAGGGCGCGATCTGTCTGCCGGAGGATCGTGTCGCTGTTTTCACCCGGCTGGCAAAGATGCCCGCCAATACTGACGGTGACAGGCATCCCGGTTTTGAGACTCTCCTGTTCCACCGCCAACCGGATGCGGCTGCTGATCTGCTCAAGCACCGTCTTGTCGCAGGGGGATAACAGCACCACAAATTCATCACCGCCCCAACGACCGGGATGATCGTACGGGCGTATGTTGGCCTTGAGCCAGAGAGCAACGCGACAAAGAATCTCGTCCCCCGCCTGGTGCCCGCTTTGGTCGTTGATTGACTTGAAGTGATCGATATCCAGCCAGATCAGGCCGAAACTCTGGTTGTCACGGCGTGCCCTTTCGATTTCTGCCTCAAGCTGCTCGTCCAGTCCGCGCCGGTTTTTCAGGCCGGTCAGCGCGTCAATCCGCGCCAGCCGGTGCAGCTCTTCGGTACGATTGGCAACCTGGTATTCGAGATCACGTGTATTGATTTGAACCCGTTTGGCCATGGTTTCGAAGTGGTCGACCAGACGCCCGATTTCGTTATCCGGTTTGGGCAGATAGGGCAGGTCGAAGTTACCGCCCCGCAGACGCTTGGTGGCATCCTCGAGTGCCAGCACCGGCCTGAGAATGCGCGACTGGATGATCAGATGGAACAACACGAGTGAGAGCAGAAGGCTGGCCAGAAATACTGCCACCAGTGGCCAGAGGTAGCTGGCGGGAATCAGAGTGTTGAGATCAAGCAGGGTAATCTCGAACCAGCCGATGGTCGGCAGAAAGGCAACGCCGGCCAGATGCTTGCGACCGTCCACGGTGACGAACCCACTCTCCACCGCACCGGTCCCGCCATCCCGCTGCTTGAGCATCTGCAGCATGCCCAGGATCTGTTGCTTGTCCTGGGGATCCTCGAATAGAAGGTCCACCGTATTCTTCTGGCCCTCGGGTTTGATGATACTGGCGAAATCGATGTAGTTGCGATCCCGGTAGAGCTGGATGGCGCCATTGAAATCGACAAAGAGGGTGGTAATGCCCTCCTGACCGATATCGACGATATCTTGCAGGAAGTCGTCCAGGTTCAGACCGGTGCCCACCATCCCGAGAACCTCGCCCTGCTCGTTGCGCATCAGAACGTCGATCCAGAGCTTGGTCACGCCCAGCTCCACATCCGGATTCACGTTCAGGTGGAAGTCCCTGCCCTCGTCAATCAGCTGGAAGAACCAGGCGTCCTCGGGTTTGTCGGCATCGAGGGTATAGCGGTACTGATTACCGGCGAATTCGTTCTCGGCATTGTTGTAGTAATACGCCCCGTTCTCCCGCAGTGCGACGAAATAACTGTTATCCCGAAAATTGGACCGGAAGCTTTCCATCTGTCGGATGGCATCGGCCTTCAGGGCGGGGTCCTCCGGGCTCTGCGCCCATTGGATCAGGGTGGAGGAGTTGGCCATTTGCCTCGCGAGGCCGATTTCTCGCTCCAGGGATTGCAGTAACCGGGCGCTGTCATAGCGAACCTGAATTTCTGCGACTTGCTGGCCCCAGCGTTCGATGATGTCTTCGGAGAGTTCCCGGTAGGCCAGCCAGGAGGCCGACGCTGCCAGGATAATCAGGGTGGCGGCGAGGCCGAGAATGCGGGTTTTGAGACTCAAGAGGTATCCTTGCCAGTGTTCCGTTTGAGACTTGGTTCTCATCATAGAACACTGGCAGCGGACAGTGTAGAAAAAATCGACAGAAGTATGAGCCTGCCGGGTGCAGCAGGCATCCGGCAACGGTTAGTTGTACTCCGAGAATACCCGGGTCTGACCGACCCCGTTAAACAGGATCACCTTGTAGTGGTCCTTGCGGTTGCCCACTTCCATGCCCGGAGAGCCGGCTGGCATGCCCGGCACGCTGAGTCCCTTCGCCTTTGGCGCCTCAGAGATCAGACGCTGGACGTCGCTGGCCGGCACGTGACCCTCGATGACGTAGTCGCCGACAAACGCGGTGTGGCAGCTTGCCAACGCAGGGGTCAGGCCCGCCTGGATCTTGATCGGGTTCAGGTCATTGGTTTCGGTAACCTTCACGTCGAAACCGTTATCTTCCATGTGATCGACCCAGTCCGCGCAACAGCCGCAGGTGGGGGACTTGTAGACATGGATGCTCTGGGCGGCACCACCGGCAAGAGCCGTGGTGCTGAAACCGAGGGCAGCGGCGAGGCCGAGGGCCAGGGTGTGCGCTTTCATGGTGTTTTACCTCAATGATGTTTGTGTTCGTAAGAGCCCGTGCTGCCGGACTTGCCTAGCCAGAACCACCAGACGATGGCGGCCATCAGGGCAAGTCCTCCAGCGTTGACCAGGAAAGTTTCCATCAGTTCTGCTCCTTGTATTCAGTACGCCCCGGATTATGACTGGTTCTGAACAGTCGCAGGCGGTTGGCGTTCGAAACGACGGTGACCGAGGACAGAGACATGGCAGCCCCGGCCAGGATCGGATTCATCAGGATGCCCCAGAAAGGATAGAGCAGGCCCGCCGCCACGGGTATACCCAGGGAGTTGTATACGAACGCACCGAACAGATTCTGGTGAATGTTCGTCACCGTCGCCCGGGAAATCTCGATGGCATCAGGCACCCCATGCAGGGAGCCGCGCATCAGGGTGATTGCGGCGCTCTCGATGGCCACATCGGTGCCGGTGCCGATGGCGAAGCCGACGTCTGCTGCAGCCAGGGCCGGCGCATCGTTGATGCCGTCGCCGACCATGGCGACGGTGTAGCCTTTGCCGCGCATGGCGCTCACCACTTCGGCCTTGTCCTCGGGCAGGACCTCGGCGCGGAAATCGTCGATGCCGGCCTTGGCGGCGATGGCACGGGCGGTGGCCTCCACATCGCCCGTGACCATCATGACCCTGATGCCGGCGTCGTGCAGGCGCTTGATGGCCGCTTTGGAGTCCGGCTTGATGGCATCCGCCACCCCGATTACCCCCAGGACTTCGGTACCCAGGGCAAGGAACAGCGGTGTGCCGGCCTCCGAGGTGATGGTATCGCCGGCCTCGGACAGGCTGTCCAGAGCCAGACCTTCCTCCTCCAGCCAGCGGCGATTGCCCAGACGCACGGGCTGCCCGTCCAACTCGCCGCGGACGCCCTTGCCATTGATTGCTTCGAAGCCGGAGACCTTCTCCAGGTCGATGGACTCATCCCGCGCTTTTGCCAGAATCGCTTCGGCAAGGGGGTGTTCCGAATGCTGCTCCAGACCAGCGGCCAGGGACAGCAGCCGGCGTTCGTCGCCGTGATTGGCGTGGATTCGGGTGACCGCCGGGCGACCCTCGGTGATCGTGCCGGTCTTATCCAGAATCACCAGATCCAGTTTGCCGGCGGTTTGCAGGGCATCCCCCTGGCGGATCAGGGCACCGTATTCGGCTGCCTTGCCAACGCCGACCATCACCGACATCGGTGTGGCCAGGCCCAGTGCACAGGGGCAGGCGATAATCAGCACCGTGGTGGCGGCCACCATCATATGCACCACCGCCGGATCCGGCCCAACGTTGTACCAGGCCAGGGCAGAGACGACGGCAATGATCATGACCGTAGGCACAAACACCGACGAGATCTTGTCCGCCAGACGCCCGATGGCTGGTTTGGAGCCCTGGGCCTTTTTCACCAGCCGGATAATCTGCGCCAGGGCCGTCTCGCTGCCGACCCGGGTGGCCTCATAGATGATCGAACCGTGGGTATTCAGAGTGCCTGCGGAGACCTCGTCCCCCTCGGCCTTGCTCACCGGCATGGGTTCGCCGGTCAGCATGCTTTCATCAATCCGGCTGCTGCCCTCGCGGATGAGGCCGTCGACGGGAATCTTCTCGCCAGGGCGGACCCGAACCCGGTCGCCCTTACGCACTTCCTCCACGGGGATATCCTGCTCGTGGCCGTCCCGGATCACCCGGGCGGTCTTCGCCCGCAGATCCAGCAGCCGGCGCACCGCCTCTGAAGTCTTGCCCTTGGCACGAAGCTCCAGCGCCTGGCCCAGATTGATCAGGCCGATGATCATTGCCGAGGCCTCGAAGTACACATGCCGGGCCATCTCCGGCAACACCTCGGGCACACTGGCCACCACAATGGAATACAGCCAGGCGGTCCCGGTGCCGACGGCAATCAGGGTGTCCATATTGGCGTTGTGATGCCGGAATGCCTTCCAGGCACCGGTATAGAAGTGCCCACCGGTGGCCGCCATCACGATGAAGGTCAATACCCCGAACCCGAGCCAGGTGGTCTGGTTGGCCTCCGTCACCATCATCGAGCCAAAGCCCATACCCCAGATCATCAGGCCCAGCCCGAGGGACAGACTCACCGCCATCTTGATCAGCAGGGTGCGGTACTGTTTGCGGTCTTCCGCCTGCTTACGTTCATCGGCCTCGTCGGCATTCTCGATCAAGCTTGCGCCGTAGCCTGAACTCTCGATAGCCCGGACCAGCGCCTGCGGGTCCGCATCACCGGTCGCCGTCGCTGTGTTGTCCGCCAGATTCATATGGGCATGGGTGACGCCGGACACCGACATCATCGCTTTCTCAATGGTATTCACACAGGAAGCACAGGTGGCACCAGAGACGGACAGACTGATCTGATCGCCGCTGGCGGGAGTCTTCGAAGAACCCCGATCCGGCTGGCCTGCATGGTGCTTGGAATGCGCCGGAGAAGGCTGCTCTTCCGAGGTGTCCGGCTTGGTCTCGCCGGAACAACAGCTCGCCGGTTGTTCACCGTCCTCGGTGACCGGCTCCGCTGGATAACCAGCGTCCGTGACCCGGCGCGCGGCGTCCGCAAGATCGATACCTTCCGGCAGGGCGACGGTCTGCTCCTGCAGGTTCACCTCTACAAGCTCGGTATCACCGGTCAGCGGCTCCAGGGCGTTACGAATCTTTTTGGCACAGCCCTGACAGGAGGCCCCTGAAATGGACAGTGCCCGGTGTAGTTCGGTTGTCTCAGTCATCTGTGAACTCCTCCCCGCTTGTGGCGAGGGCTGTATCATCCCAGTGCTCGATTAGCCGACAGATCGTATGGCCGTCCGGCGTGCCATCCGGCATCTCGCGCCAGACCCCAAGGGCACTCTTCATCCGCTCCCGCAACTGCTGCAACTCGGCAATCTCCCGTTCCACCTCGGCCAGCCTTTTCTCGAACACCTCGCGGACCATCGGGCAGGGCGAGTGGTGGTCATCGGCCTGATCCAGAATCGACCGGATCTCCGGCAGCGAAAAACCCAGCTGTCGGGCCTTGCGGGCAAAACGCAGCCGGCGCAGGTCGTCAGCGTCATACTGCTGGTAGTTGTTGTCCGGGTTCCGGGTCGGATTGAGCAGCCCCTCCCGGGTGTAGAAGCGGACGGTGTCGGGGTTTACTCCGGCGGCCTGGGCGATCTCTTTTACTTTCATCGGCTCAATCACTCTGAATTTGAATCGGGAGAGTTGACCCTTGAAGCTCGCGGAGCGTCGGGTGTGGTGCCTGTTTCGAAAATGCTCGGAGCCAAGGATGGCGGAGAGCAAGCGTACATGGGTGAGGCAGAGCGCTTATGAAGCAAAGCTTCATGCGACGACCGCACGACAGCAATCTATGATTGCTGGCTGGACCCCGGAGGGGTACTCGCAGCGGTTTTCAGAACAGGCACCACACCCGGTGCGGCATGCTCCAAAATCACATCATAAGCATAGGCTAAAACCTGTGAGCTACTCACAGGTCAAAGGTTTTTTTGAGGAAGGAGAGGTCAGCGCCCCTTGGCGCGCAGGAAGGTTCCGCAGACTTTGCACTGATCCGGCGCCATCAGCTTCGCCTGCCAGCCGATCTTGTGGCCACAGGCCGGACACCGCAACCGCAACTGAAGCACAATGATGGGGGTAATCAGGGCCGCAATCAGAACCCCGAGCGAGCCCCAGTTCTGCCCGCTGGAGAGTCCGAGCTGGCTACTGAACACCAGCACAACCAGCAGCGCCACAAACGCAAAAATGAAATAATTTCGGTTCCAGCGTTCCCACCGCCGGATTTGCTCATCCTGATCGGGAGTCAGATACTTCGCTGCCATAAATCACACGCCGTTCAATGGTTCCGGTTATCATGGGGATCCACACCGGCCATTACAATCCGGTGCGCTCTGGAGTTCTGAGGCTCAATATCCCCTCATCGAGAACCCTTTCAAGTTCTACGGCAGGGATTGGCCGACTGATCAGGTAACCCTGGATTAGGTTACAGCCGTGCTGCCTCAGGAAATTCAGCTGCTCCTCCGTCTCCACGCCTTCGGCAATAACCTGAATACCGAGGTTGTGGGCGAGATTGATCACCGCCCGGGTGATGACCGAGTCATCGTGACGTTCGGTCACCGAAGTAATGAAAGAACGGTCGATCTTCAGCAGATCCACCGGAAAGTCCCGCAGATAGCCAAGGGACGAATAGCCCACGCCAAAATCATCAATGGCAATATTCACCCCGAGGTCGTGCAGCCGGCCAAGCTGGTTGCGGTTGTGCTCAATGTTCTGGATGAAGATCTCTTCGGTCAGCTCCACCTCCAGGCGGTTCGCGGGCACCTGCTCGGCCTCCAGAGCTTCCCGTATCTCGTCCACCAGGTTCTCATCATCCAGTTCCCGTCCGGAAAGGTTGATGGCGATTCGAAGATTTTCGCACGCTGTGCCCTTCCAGGCCGTCAGTTGCCGACAGGCGGCTGCCACAACCCAACGCCCGATATCCGTGATGCGCCCGCTTTCCTCCGCCAGGGGAATGAACTCCACCGGTGGCAGCAGGCCGCGACGAGGATGTTGCCAGCGGATCAGGGCCTCGACGCTGTGGATTTCGCCGGTCTCCAGATCGGCCTGCGGCTGGAAATGCAGCACAAACTCGTTGTTGCTGAGCGCCTTATCCAGGTCCTTGTCCAGCTCCAGGCGAGTCACTTCCCGTTCTTGCATACCCTCGGTATAAAACTGGTAGGCGTTGCGACCCTGCTCCTTGGCCCGGTAGAGAGCGATATCGGCATTACGCAACAGCGTATCGGCATCGTGGCCGCTCTGGGGGTAGACCGCCACCCCCATGGTGGCGGTGATCCGATGGCTCTCCCCATGAAGCTCGAACGGCGCCTCGAAACACTGCTTGATATTACCGAGCAGGTGGATTACGTCATCGATTTCCTCCACCTGCTGCTGGCAGAACATGAACTCATCGCCGCCGGAGTAGGCCACGAGGATCCGCTCATCGCTCAGCTGGTTCAGTCGGTCGGCAACCCGGATCAGGAGCTCGTCCCCGAACTGGTGGCCAAGGGAGTCGTTGAGCATCTGGAAGCGGTCCAGGTCCAGCATCACCAGGGCGACCTGCCGGTGCTGTCGCCCGGCAATACCCAGCGTGTGGGCCAGATCTTCCATAAAGAAGCGGCGGTTCGCCAGACCGGTGAGAGTGTCGGTGGATTCGAGCCGGGCCAGATCCTTCTGGATGACTTTCCGCTGGTCGATCTCACGTTCCAGTTCCCTGCGCGTTCTGAGAAGCGCCTGGTTGCGTTTGAGAATCAGCTGGGCCAGCAGCGCCGTCAGGCTAGTGAGCAAACCCATGAACAGGATGGCCGTGAAGGTCAGCCAGGGCCAGTCGCTGCGCTGGCTATCCACCCAGTTGAGGTCAGGTCTGATGGTCAGTGTCCAGTCCAGGGTTGGGAGGTCGACGGTCTCGGTGTGCGCAAAGTGTTCGCTGATGTGAGTCAGTGCGTTGAGCTTGTAACTGAGTTCGCCATTGTCACGGACTTCCACCTGGAATGATTCTATCACCCGGCTGGTGAGCAGCTGCTGGACCAGTGCCTCAATCCGGAACACGCCGGCGATGAAGCCATTGTTGCTCTGTCCGGTGCCGACGGGTGCATAGATGACCATGCCCTTGCCACCCTGCTTCAGGTCAATGATCCCTGAAATGTCGAATTGGCCGGTGGTGCGTGCAGCTTCCAGGGCCTGGCGTCGGCGCTCGGAGAAGGCCACGTTGTAACCGATCACATCCTGGTTGCCGGAAACCGGCTCCAGCCAACGGATGATGAAATCCCGGTCAATCCATTCGATGGCCTGGTAGACGCCGAAATCATGGAGATAGTTTCGGGCATCGGCCCGCCAGGACGTCTCCGTCGTCTCCGGGTTGGCCTCCAGTCGGGCGGCCATACGGTCGACTGCCTGGGCATGGATAGTGAACTCCCGCTCGAGGTGGTCGACCATTGCGATCGCCTCGTTGGAGAGGTTGGCCTGGATCAGATTACTGTCCTGCCGGATCATTCCGTAGGGCAAAACCGAGGCCAGGGCCAGGAACGCGAGCAGAATGAGAGCCGGGAATATGGGGCTCAGCAGGTAGCGGGCAAGAATGTTGTCGGTAGGGGGCGTTTTGACCAATGATCACTCCGCAACTCACTGAAGTGTTCCGGAACCACAGCGTCGGTGTGCAGAAGGTTCCCATTGAACGGGAGCCTGCGCAGCTGGATTAATACGGAACCCCGGGGCTCTAACCAGTCTTGTACTCGAACGGAGGGATTATGACACGGCGATACCAGCCATTACAGCTTATATTTAGAAGTGAGAATCAATTCTCACTTCTGAGCCGGCCAATGTCATTCGTCAGTGCTTTTTGGCAATACCCAACCTGGGAATATCCTGTTTCGGACAGCGGTCCATCACCACGGTCAGGCCTGCATCCTCGGCCCGAGCAGCTCCGGGCTGATTGATTACCCCAAGCTGCATCCAGACAACCGGGATCTTCAACTCAATAGACTGATCGATCACGGCATCGGTGCGCTCGGGCGCCAGAAACAGGTCTGCCATGTCCACCGGCTGGGGAATGGATTTCAGGTCTGGGAACACCGTTTCACCAAGCAACGTCTGGCCGGCTAGCCGGGGATTCACCGGGATCACACGATAACCCTGATTCTGGAGGAACTCCATGACTTCATGGGAGGGACGAGTGGTCTTCTCGCTGGCACCGACCAGGGCGATGGTGTGCACATTTTCCAGAATGGAACGGATCTGTTCCGGGGCGTTGCTCGGCATGAACGGCTCTCTCGAACGGGTTAGCGGTGTGCTTCAAGACACACGGATACGGACTCGGCGTAGCGTAACGCGTGGGGCTTGTCGATTTCCACCTGTGCCCATTGTACCGCCTCATGCTCCATCACAATGCTCAGCACTTCATGGGTCAATCGCTCCAGCAGGGCAAACCGGTTGCCATCCACATGACCGATGATCTGCTTGGTGATGGTACGGTAGTTCAGCGCTGCTTCAATCTCGTTCTGGTGGATGGCGTCACTGGCGTCATAAGTCAGCTCGACGTTGATGACCACGTCCTGCTGGTTATTGATCTCTTCTTCCTTGATACCTATGTATGCGCGTAGCAACAGGTTCTTGATGCGCACTCTGGCCTGTTTTTTCCCGATAACGTCTGTCATGCCATCTCCCTCGCCCATTCGCGGGTTAGCGGTTGTTGCCGATCAGGTTCAGAAATTCAGTACGGGTTGCCTGGGACTTCCGGAACTGGCCCAGCATCATTGAGGTCTTCATCCGCGAATTCTGCTTCTCCACGCCGCGCATCATCATGCACATGTGCTGGGCCTCGATCACCACGGCAACACCCTTGGCGTTGGTGACGCTCTCGATCGCTTCGGCAATCTGACGGGTCAGGTTTTCCTGGATCTGCAGTCGGCGGGCGTACATGTCGACGATGCGGGCGAACTTTGACAGGCCCAGCACTCTGCCCTGGGGCAGGTAGGCAATGTGGCACTTGCCAATGAACGGAAGCATGTGGTGTTCGCACATGCTGTAGAGCTCGATATCCTGAACCACCACCATTTCGTCCATGGCGGATTCGAAGACGGCATTGTTGACCAGGTCGTTCAGATCCTGCTGGTACCCGTGGGTCAGGAACTGCATGGCCTTCGCCGCGCGCAAGGGGGTGTCCTGCAGACCTTCGCGGTTGGAGTCCTCGCCAAGTCCGTCAATGATGGCACGGTAGTGGCCCGCGAGGTCGTCAAGGAGTTTGGTCATAATCGTTTCCGGTTGGCTGTCACTTTTCAGGGCCCAAAGCTTAAGGGAATTTGCCCCTCATCTCTACGGTTTACGCAGCCGGTGGCAGAAAAGACCACTTTGCCACACAGCCAGTGAGATAAGCGCCCGCGGGCTATGGCGGGCTTGGGTTCTTTGCTTTAAAGTTTCAGGCATTCAGTCATATGCCGGGGACAGCGCATGGATCACGTGATTTCCGGAGTCGGGGCGGGAGCCCAGGCGCGGGAGGCGGAAAGCCTTGAGGGATGGCAGCAGGGAGGCAAGTGGTTCAGCTACGACGGCCACGCCATTTTCAGTCGAATGGCCGGTCGGGGCGAGCCGCTGGTCCTTCTGCACGGGTTTCCCACGGCCAGCTGGGACTGGAGCCGGATCTGGCCGATGTTGGTCCAGCAGCACTCGGTACTGGCTCTGGATATGCTGGGCTTCGGGTTTTCCGACAAACCCACCGCCTACCAATACAGTATCGAGGATCAGGCGGATCTCGTACAGGGATGGCTTGAGGGCCTGGGCCTGGCCAGGGTGAACCTGTTTGCCCATGATTATGGCTGCAGTGTGGCGCAGGAGCTGCTGGCCCGGGATCAGGAGCACCGGCTGCGCTTCAGGATCAATTCGGTTTGCTTCCTCAACGGCGCGCTCTTCCCGGAAGTCCATAACCCGTTGCTGATCCAGCGGGCGTTGCGCAGTCCACTGGGCGGGCTGATCAGCCGCGGGCTGACCCGTCGAGCGTTCGAATATAACTTCCGGCGCCTTTTCGGCCCCCAGAATCCGCCGGATCGTCAGGATCTGGAGGATTTCTGGTATCTGCTGACCTACAACAACGGTCGCGGGATTCTGCACCACCTGATCCAGTTCATGGAGGAGCGACGTTGTCACCGTAACCGGTGGGTGGGTGCCTTACAGTCGGCCTCACAGCCCATGCGGCTGATTTCCGGTACCGCCGATCCGGTGTCTGGTGTGGCCATGGCCCGACGTTACCGGGAACTGATCCCGACGGCGGACGTGGTCAGTCTGCGTAATGTCGGGCACTATCCCCACTTCGAAAGTCCGTGGGAGGTTTATACCGCCTATCGGGATTTCCGCAGGCAGATTGATGGCCGTTAGCCGGCAATCGGATCCGGAACCCCATCATCCGGTTCCGTTGGGACGTTTGGCTCGGTACGACCGGCGTTGATGACCTGGTTGCGCCCGCGGGATTTGGCCTCATACAATGCCTGGTCGGCCCGATTGAGCCACACCGACCAGGTTTCGCCCCGGCTGACCTCGGCCACACTGGCGCTGGCGCTCAGTTTGATATTGTCAAGGAAGGGCTTGCCGCTGATGCCTGTCAGCAACTGACGGGCGAGGTTGTTGGCATCCAGCTCGTTGGTTTCCGGCAGCACGACCATGAACTCCTCGCCGCCGATCCGGAAAAGCTTGTCGTTTTCCCGCAATCTCTTGCCCAGCCGCTGGGCCATTTCCCTCAGAACCTTGTCGCCAGCCAGGTGCCCCCATTGGTCATTGATGCTCTTGAAGTAGTCCAGGTCGAGCAGGATCAGGCTGGATATCCGGTCATAGCGTTCCCGCATCTGGATCTGGCTGTTCAGCACGTCCGAGAGCTGGGATCGGTTCAGGCACCCGGTCAGGGGGTCCGTGGTGGCCAGTCGGGTGAGTTCCTGTTGGAGTTTACCCACGAGCCAGGCAAAAATCCCGGCAAACAGGCAGGTCAGTCCAAGTGAGAAGGTGATCCGCCAGAAATCCGCCTCCGGAAATTTCACGAACGAGACGACGGCCATGATTGAAACAAACACGATGTTGCTGACGATGGCTTCATTCAGGGGGAGCAGGAAAAACAGCGCGGTCGCCGCCGGGTAGGCCCAGTACAGGCCGGCATGGCCATTGATGCTGGTGGAATAGGCGGCACAGATCACGGCCAGCAGCGGGAACAGTCGCCCCTTCAGGAAATAGCTTCCGCGCAGACGCAGGAAAGCAATCACGAGCAGGGCATTGAGGCAGAACAGGAGCAGCAAGCTGGACAGGACATAGTGGTCCTGTTTCCACTGCACCAGCACCAACGGCGCCACGGCGATGAATGCCCAGAAGTGGAGGTGATACACCAACTGGCGTTTGAACCCCAGCACCGCGAGGGTAGGGGTAGGCGCCAGCGAACTGTCGGATGGCCGGATGTTCAATACCTTCTCCTGATGGTAGTGCAGGCTTACCTTCCATGAAAGCATTCAGGCCGTTCCCGACCTCTGCCTATTAATGAAGCAGAAAGCTCGATTTATAGCCACCATTAATTTTGTTCAGTTGGCCGCTACTTTCACCTTCCGATACACTCGCGGCCACTGAAACAGGGAGTCCGCCATGACCGCCATCCACGTCCGACCTTCGGCCCTTACTGTCCGGGCCGGCCGCCGAGCCCTGCAACGGCTCAAAGACAAACCGCTAACGCCCGATGATGTCCATGTCATACCCGGCGCGGCCGGTGGTCCGAAAGCGCTCGGTATCAGCGGCCTGGACAAGGCCGTTTTCGGGGACTGGTTGCCCCGAATCCAGCAGGAGCGGGCGCTGATTGGCTCCTCCATCGGCAGCTGGCGCTTTGCCGCCGTGGCGTCGTCGGATGACCCTAAAGCGCAGCTGGCTCGACTGGCGGATCTCTACACCTCCCAGCGCTTTTCAAAAGGGGTCAGTGCGGCGGAGGTGACCCGGAAAAGCATCCAGTTTCTGGAAGAGCTGCTTGGTGGCCGGGAGGAGCACATCCTGAATCATCCCTGGTATCGACTGAATATCGTGGTGGTTCGCAGCCTGGGTCTGCTTGAAAATGACTCCCGGGGGCGGCTGGGTCTGGGATTGATGAATGCCATCAGTGCCAACATGGTCAGTCGCCGGCACCTGGGCCGTTTCATGGAGCGGGGTATCCTTCACGATCCGCGCCTGAAAACGCCGGTGTCCAAATTGATCGACTTCCCGAGCCATGAAGTGCCCCTGACCAGCGATAACCTGCTGCCGGCACTGCTGGCGTCGGCATCCATTCCGCTGGTGATGTCCGGGGTCCGGAACATCCCCGGTGCGCCTGAAGGGGTTTACCGTGATGGCGGTCTGCTGGATTACCATCTGGATTTACCCTACCAGCAGCCGGGCGTGATTCTGTATCCCCACTTCACCGACAAGGTGGTGCCCGGCTGGTTCGACAAGTCCTTGCCCTGGCGCAGGGGCGATGCCGCCCGATTGCAGGATGTGCTGCTGGTGGCGCCTTCTGCGGAGTATCTACAGACCCTTCCAGACGGCAAGCTTCCCGACCGCAAGGATTTCGAGAAATACGCGGGTGATGATGCCGGACGGGAGCGCTCCTGGCGCAGGGCCATCGACGAGAGTGATCGTCTGGGTGACGAGTTCCTGGAGTTACTCGAGACCGGTCGCCTGGTGGATGAGATCAAACCACTGCATTAGTTCGGCGAACGACTCGGGCCGTTTGCCTGTCTTGGCTATACTGACGTTTACATTCGTGTGAAACGGGAGGAGCCATGCCGGAGGAACAGCCGAAACTGGCGAGGAAAAGTCCTTACGCAGTACAGGTTGAAGGTGGCCAGAACTACATGTGGTGTGCCTGCGGGCACAGCGAAAATCAGCCTTTTTGCGACGGCTCCCACAAGGGAACCGGTTTCACCCCGGTGAATTACACTGCTGAGAAAACCGAGTGGGTGTGGTTCTGTGGCTGCAAAAGGACGGCGAGTCCACCGATGTGTGACGGTACCCACAAGACGCTGGACTAGGCGCTGGCGGGGCCTGTTGGTAAAGCACTCAGCCGGTACCCCATGAGTCCGTGAATCGGGTCTTTCAGTGCCTTGAGCCGCACGGCGACCGGCAGAGCGGTATCCCGGTTCCTGGCTTGCAGATGCAGGTCAATCCGCTGCGCCAGATTGTCATGGCGGGCCGCCTCGAGCGTCCTTTGGAAGTTGTCGCGGAACCGCGGGGTGATCAGGTCGGAAAAGTGCTGGCCAGCCAGGTCAGCTGGTGCCTGGTCGAGCAGGTTGGCGCTCTGGGCTGAGATAAAACCGATGATGGCATGCTCATCGAGTTCGACGATCAGTGCGCCCGAGAGGGCAACCAGGTCACGACTGCGCTCCTCACTGTCGTTGAGTGCCTGGCGCAGAATGGTCTTTTCCACTTGCAGGTTGTTGATTTGCTGATTCGCTCCTTCTTCCTCTCCCTCCAGTTCGATGATTCTTGCGCGTTGGCGATGCAGGCGCCGACACAGAACCAGTGCCAGCCCGGTGAAAGTGAGAGTCAGCGCCAGACCAACCGTCCAGGCGTTGGCCCGGGCCTGCCAGACCGCTTTCTCCAGCAGCGCCGATGTCGGCACGGTTGTCAGCATCCAGTGGTGGTTGCCGGGCTGGATCTCGGTGCGCAAGGCGAGGGTAGGATCCAGGTTTCCTTCCGCCTGCAGTTGCAGGATGGGAACCTTGCTATGCCTCTGAAGGGTGTCGATACGCAGCCCTAACTGGTCCGGCAGGGCGTCACCCAGAATCACCGGTAGCCAGCTGGCGGGCGGAGTGTCGCTGTCCAGGTAAGTTGGTGCGTTGGCGAGAAGCCGGTTGACGATGGCCTGGTGTTGGGCATGGTATCGCGCGTCAGCCAGTTCCCTTGCCTGGTCCGCTTTCAGCTTCGCGGTCAGGCCGGTGATGGTCAGGCCGACAACCAGTACAGCGAGGGGCATCCACAGCGCAGGCCATAACAATGGCCGGGCGCCAGGGGCGGAACGGCTCTCCATGCGTCAGTCTCCCCGAGAGCAGCTGATGACTCCTGCTCTAAATCGGCGTCGATGGTTACACCATAGACCAGGCCGGTGTGCATGGGAAGTATCAGCCCGCTGTCCTTGCCGTGGTGCTGTAGGTTACCAGGAAAGCAAAAAAGGCGGTCACCACCACGGAAGGGCCGGCCGGCGTATCCAGATGCCAGGACAGCGCCAGGCCACCGCCGACGGCGACAAAACCGAACACCATGGCGAGCCCGACCATGTGTTCGGGTGTTCGGGCCAGTCGCCGCGCCGAGGCTGCCGGGATAATCAGAAGAGCGGTAATCAGGAGTACGCCAACGATTTTCATGGCTACGGCGATGACCAGGGAAAACATCAGCATCAGTACCAACCGCAGTCGTTCCACCGGAAAGCCTTCGACCCGGGCGAGCTCCTCGTGAATGGTACTCATCAACAGTCCCTGCCAGAGGGTTAACAGCAGCACGAGTATGACCACCGCTCCGCCATAGATCCAGATCAGATCATCACGGCTCATGGCCAGCAGATCACCGAACAGCAAGCCTGTCAGGTCGACCCGCACATCCGGCATGAAGCTCAGTGTGACCAGGCCGATGGCCAGGGCGCTGTGGGCGAGGATCCCGAGCAGGGTATCCGTGGCCAGGGCCCGGGTCCGGGAAAAGGCCACCAGGACCAGGGCGATGACCACGCAGGTAATAATGACGCCGACGTTCAACGGCACGCTGATCAGGAAGCTCAGGGCAATACCCAGTAAAGCGGAATGTGCCAGGGTATCCCCGAAATAGGCCATGCGGCGCCACACCACAAAGCAACCGAGGGGGCCCGCGATCAGGGCGACCCCGAGACCACCGATCAGTGCCCGCCAGAAGAAATCATTCAGCAGGGAATCAATGATGGGCATGATTGCAGCTTTCCCCGTGTGGATCTTTTGAGTGTCCGAGGCCGGGGACCACATCGCCATGCAGATTGTGTTGATGGTTGTGGTGGTGATGGTAAACCGCCACGGATTCGGCCACCGACCTGCCAAAGGTATCGATGAAGGCCGGGTCGTGGGATATGTCGGCGGGAAACCCGCTGCAGCAGACATGCTGGTTCAGGCAGATGACTTTGTCGGTGGCGGCCATGACCAGATGCAGGTCGTGGGAGATCATGATGACGCCGCATCGGAGTTCATCCCGCAGTTCCCGGATCAGTTCGTAAAGCGCTGCCTGGCCGTTGATGTCCACACCCTGGGCCGGTTCATCCAGCACCAGCAGGTCTGGATTGCGGGCCAGGGCCCGGGCCAGGAGCAATCGCTGTTTCTCGCCCCCTGACAGATGATGCACCGAAGCAGTCTCGAGGTGCCCGATACCGGTCCGGGCCAGGGCCGTCCGGCACTCCGTGCGGTTCCTTCCGCTCAGCGCCATGAATCGTTTGACGCTCAGGGGCAGCGTCGCCTCCATCTGAAGATTCTGTGGTACATAGCCGATGACCAGGCCCGGTGCCCGTTGCACTTTCCCCTCGGTGACCGGCTGCAGACCCAGAAGGGCCTTGATCAGGGTCGTTTTGCCGGCCCCGTTGGGACCGATAATGGTAATGATGTCGCCCCGGTGCACGGTCAGGTTGACACGATCCACAGCCGGGCGGTCATCGAAACGGACGGTCAGGCTCTCAAGGCTCACCAGAGGCTCAGTCATGGCGGGTCTCCGACTGGCATCGCGGGCACAGGCCGGCGATCTCCAGAGTGACGTCCTCGGCCCTGAAATTCTCGGCTTCGGCTGCGCCCTCGATGGCGCCGGATACACCAGGGGCGGTAAGTTCCAGGACATTGCCACATTTGCGGCAGATCAGGAACATCCCGGTATGGTTCTCACCGGCGTGCGCACAGCCGATAAACGCATTGAGGGAGGCAATCCGGTGGACGAGACCGTGCTGCTGAAGGAAATCGAGGGCCCGGTAGACTGTCGGTGGCGCCGCGTTCTGGCCGTCGGCGGTCAGCTCTGCCAAAACGTCATAGGCGCCCAGGGGCTTGTGGGACTGCCAGATCAGTTCCAGGACCCGCTCTCGGGTAGGCGTCAGCCGCGCATTTTGCTCCCGGCAAATGGCCCGGGCGTCAGCCAGGGCCTGGCTGACGCAGGCCTGATGATTATGGGGGCGATAGGGAAGTGCTTGGCTTGCCATGACAGGAATCCTGGAAAGTTTGAAATATTATAACATTTCCGGGCATACCTGCCACGAGCATGAGCGAGTGCGCTACCGTCGGGCGGAGTGAGCCAGGGACTCCAGATAGTCGAGGTTGGGAATCCACGCCTCCTCGCTATCCACCTCGACCTTCATGAGATCTGCCGGACCGGTTTCGGCTTCGAGCCTGTGCACCTCCGCTTCGGTCAGTCGTGCCTGGCTTGGTATCCCCTGGGTAACCAGGGCCATGAAGGGCACTTCGCTGTGGTGCTCACCAATGGTGTTGAGAACGACAATCCGGCCGCGGTTATCGCCCGGGACGGTAAGGCTACCGCCGTTCGCCGCATCGTAGGAAATGACCGGTAGATCCAGGCCTCGCCAGTCAAGATACCCTACCAGCCAGTCCGGCGTGTTGGGACCCGCTTCTTCACTGGCGTAGTCCACTACCTCGGCGATGGAAACGTTGGGCAGTAACAATTGCCGACCGGTCATCGGGATAATGACGCAGGGGAGTGTTTGACGGTTTTGGGGCATCGCTTCTGTCCTCAGGCGGAATCGCGTTTCTGCCGGCCTCTGAGCAGGCAGGATTTTTCAATGGTTTTAACCAGTTCCCGGGCCAATTGCTCGGGAGTGCCGGAGAAGGTGGCACACCCGGTGGCTGCCACGGAATCCGGCATGGAACTGTTGCCGCAACTGCTGCTCTCCTGCACCCATATACGGCTGCCAAAAGCTTTGAGAATGGGCGCGGCCAGCGCACCGTCGTTGCCCATACCGGAAAAGAGAATAGCATGGCATCGTGCGCGGTAATGGTCGGCGACATTGAGCAGCACCTGATCGATGGATGGGCCGTAGGGGCCGGGCCAGGGCTTGTCGACTTCCGTGAGGGCGCCGGCACTGTCCAGACGCCACTCGTGTTCGACAGGCATCAGAACCACGTCGCCGTTGTGGACCCGATAGCCTTCCCGTGCCGGCTTGAGCCGGTAGTGGGCATCGCGGCCGAGCACCCGTGTCAGTACGCCGGTGAAATTGTCATCGATGTGCTGGGCGTAGATAAAGCCCACCGGAAGCCCCGGCGGCAGATGATCGAGAAAGGTTTTCACGGCTGCGGGCCCGCCGAGGGAGGCGCCCAGAATCCAGACTTCCTCGGCAATGGAGTCGGGGGCGGCTGGCTTGATCCAGTGAGGCAGCTCCGGTGTGTCCCGTGGCGCTGCCGGCTCATCTTCAAGTTTTTCAAGGGTGGTTTCGGAATCCAGCTCCTCGAGATGTCCGAGTTCCTTTTCGAGCTTGCCCAGAAGCCGGCGTTCCCAGCGAAAGTAATCGGTACTGCCGGGTTTCGGAGCCTGATCAAGGCCAAACAGGACCGGTGCTTCGGTATTGTCGAACAGCAAGTCGAACAGCGCGGGGTGGTCGGCTTCATCTTCCAGCGTCAGCAGCCACAGGTCCGCCTCGGGAAACTGTGGCTGGTATTCCAGCCGCTGGGGGTCGCCACAGAAGGAGACCTCGAGCCCGAATTTGGCCGTTGCAGCCTGCAGGCGGTGTCGCTGCAGAACCACATCGGACACGATTCCGACCCGGGGCCGGCCTCCCTGGCCGGCCATTACTCGGTTCCGGTGAGCCGCTTGATGGTGTCAAGCAGCTCGGTTTCCTGGAACGGCTTGCCGAGGTACTCGTTTACGCCAATCGCCAGGGCACGCTCGCGATGTTTCTCCCCGGTCCGGGAAGTGATCATGCAGATTGGCGTTTCCCGCAGGTTGTCGTCGTGGCGGATAAAGCTGGCCACCTCGAAGCCGTCCATTCTCGGCATCTCGATATCGAGCAGAATAATGTCGGGCTTGTGATCCTGCAGCTGCGCAACCGCATCCAGGCCATCTTTGGCGGTAAGCACTTCCATACCGTTGCGCTCCAGCAGACGGGAAGTAACCTTCCGTACGGTAACCGAATCGTCCACCACCATGACGGTAGTGACCTGCTCCTCGTAGCGGGCCGCTTCCCGGGCTTTCTCCAGGTTTGCCAGGCGCTGGCGATCGGACAGGATATCGGACCGCAGCATCGCCGGGAGATCCAGGATCACCACCACGTTACCGTCACCGAGGATAGTGGCACCGGACACCCCACGAACCGAGCTGAACTGGGGGCCGAGGGATTTGACCACGATTTCCCGGCTACCCATCAGGCTGTCCACCTGCAGGGCCATGGGCTGTTCGGCGCCGCGTACCAGGATGACCGGCAGCGGCAGTGCCTGACCCTGGAGTTTGGGCTGGTGGTCACTGTTGAGCAGGCTGCCGAGGTACTGCAGGCGGTACTGCTGGCCGGCGTATTCGTACATGGGCGCATCCGGCTTGTAGTACTCCTCCAGCTCGTAGGTGCTGACCCGAACGATACCTTCGATGGTGTTCAGCGGGATGGCGTAGAAGTCTTCACCGGTGGTGACCATCAGGGCGCGGTTTACCGATACCGTAAACGGCAGGCGTACGGTGAAGGTGGTACCGCGTCCTACCGCGGAATCGATATCGAGGCTGCCGCCGAGTTGTTTGATCTCGCTGGCCACCACATCCATGCCGACGCCGCGGCCGGAAATCTGTGTGACCTGCTCGGCCGTGGAGAAGCCTGGCTGCAGAATGAACTGGAGGATCTCCCGATCCGACAGTTCTTCATCAGCCCGCAGCAAACCCTGTCGGATCGCTTTGTCGCGGATGACGTGGGAGGGAATACCCTTGCCGTCATCGATCATCCTGAGCACCACGTCGCCCCCTTCCCGGGTCAGAGACAGGGTCACTTCCCCGGCTTCGGGCTTGCCGGCGTTCTTCCGGTCTTCCGGCGTTTCGATGCCATGGTCCAGAGCGTTCCGCAGCATGTGCTCCAGCGGTGCGACCATGCGCTCCAGGATGTTGCGGTCCATCTCTCCTTCCGCGTTACGGACATCGAAGTCGACCTTTTTACCCAGTTCGCCGCTGATCTGGCGGACGATCCGGCGCAAGCGGGGCACCATGGAGGCAAACGGCACCATCCGGGTCTTCATCAGACCCTCCTGGAGTTCCGTATTGATCCGGGACTGCTGGACCAGCAGCGTCTCGGTATCCCTGACACGGTCGGCCATGGTTTCCCGAAGGTCTGCGAGGTCCGAGGAGGATTCGGTCAAGGCCCGTGACAGCTGCTGGATGGCGGAATACCGATCCATCTCCAACGGGTCAAAGTCATCACCATAATCCGGGCCGTGCTCCTGTTCGGCGCGGAACAGGATTTGTGCTTCGGTCTCGATTTCCATCCGGCGCAACTGTTCCCGAAGACGCTCGATGGTGGCGGCCATTTCGTCCAGGGTGTGGCCGAAGTCGCTGGTCTGCTGCTCGAGTCGGCCACGGGTGATACTGGTTTCGCCGGCCAGGTTGACCAGTTCGTCCAGCAGCGGTGCGGATACACGGATGGTTTCCTGGACCCGCTGTACTTCCGGTGCTTTCTTACGGGCCTGGGCGGGTGCCTTTTCCGGTTTCGGTGTCACCGTCGGGGCAGGGGTGGTCTCAGCCTTCGGTTCAGGTTTGGCAACGGTGGGTTCTTCCGATTTAGCCTCGGCCTCAACAGGGGCACTCGTCTGGGTGGCCGGTGTCTCGGGCTCGGGCGTACCGCCTTCGAAGCTCCGGCGCACCTCGTTTACCAGAGCAATGATCGCGTCATGATCGTCAGTGATGGCCTGCCACTGGGTCTCGTCCGGTGCATTGCCACCAAGGTCAATCAATCGGGTCTCTAACGCGTGAGCCTTGTCACCGAGTCCCGTGAGCTGGGCCAGGCGCGCGCCCCCTTTCAGGGTGTGCAGCGCACGCTGGGCCTCCTGGTTGAAATCATGGTTGTCCGGCTCTTTTCGCCAGTTCTCGAGCACTTGCTCGAGCTGGTCCATGATCTCGCCGGCCTCCTCCAGGAAGATCTCCAGTACTTCCGGATCGACGGCTTCGGCGGGCGCAGTAACGGCTGGCTTGTCCTTGGCCTGCTCACCTGCCGTTTCCGATCCCACCGTCCTGAAGGATTCGATCAGACCCTGTTGCGCATCCGGCTTGTTGCCTTCCTCCAATGCCGTCAGCATGCCTTTCAGGCTGGTATTGGCGCGTTCGCTCAGATCCAACAGCTGCTGTTGGTTGTTGGCGCCGGCAATCAGTGGATCCAGCGCCTCGGCCCAGGCTTCGGCCAACTCGGCAATGGGGTCGACATCGGAAAGCCGGGCACCACCTTTTAGCGTGTGCAGTTCCTGCTGGAGCTGGGTAACGCCGGACAGTTCCTCGGGCTCGTCTTTCCACTGAGCGAGACATTCGTTGATGGCTTCGTGAATTTCCAGTCCCTCATCGAGGAAGATCCCGATGAGGTCGTGGTCCGAGGCCGGCTCCAGCTGTTCTTCCAGGTCCGGGGTCCTGGCAGACGAGAGCTCGTCAGCGGCCAGGCCGGGCGACGGGGCGGCCGGGGTCTCGCCCCGAATGACCGACTCCACCTGGGCCACCAGATCGGTGGCAGGCGGGCAGGGCTTCTGGGTCGCGACCTGCTCAACCATCTGTGCCAGCCGGTCGTGGCAGGCAAACAACAGGTCCGTCATTTCTGCGGAGGCCGCCAACTGGCCTTCGGCAACCTTCTCGAACAGGTCCTCAAGAACGTGGGTAAGGTCGCCGATGGCATTGACACCGGCCATGCGCGCGCCCCCTTTCAGGGTATGCACATCACGCTGCAATTCGGCTGCCACCGACGTGTCAGTCGGGTTCTCGCTCCAGGTGTGCAAGGCGCTGCCCGTGGAATTGATGAGATCATAGGCTTCTTCCAGGAAGATGCCCACCAGTTCCGGATCGAGATGAGAGAGGTCCGCCGTTGTTTCCTCGACCTCGGGCTGCTGTTCGGGTTCGGGCGTGGCAACGTCCGTTACCGGCCTCGAACCGGTCGCGCTGCCCATGTAGGCCTGGATTTCGGTGATCAGATCCGGGGCTGGCCGGGGTGTTTCACCGTTCTCGAGGGCTTCGACCATGCCGGCAAGGCGGTCATGGCTGCGGAACAGCAGGTCGGACAACTGCTCATTGATGGCAAGCCGCTGCTCGGTCAGGCCCTCGAAGAGGGTTTCCAGTTCATGGGACAGGTCGCCCACTGCGGGGATGTCCGCCAGACGGGCACCACCTTTCAGGGTGTGAAGATCCCGTTGCAGTAACCGCAGGATGTCCAGGTTGCGGGTGTTTTCACTCCAGTTCTGGAGCGCTTCGGCCGTGCTGTCGATCAGGTCGCGGGCCTCTTCAAGGAAGATCTCCGCCAGTTCCTGGTCGAGACCATCCTCCGACTCGCCGGTTTCGGGCAGCGGTGGCTGATCCGTCGCGGTTTCGGAAGCCTCAGGCACTTCCGGCTCGTCCAGATCCCCGGTATCGAAACTCAGGTCGATTTCTTCGAGCTCACCGCTGAACTGTTGCTCAAAGGCGTCCGGCTCAACAGAGTTGGGCTCCGGGCTTCCGGTCTCTGCCAGCGCTTCAATCCGCGCCTGCAGTTCCGGATCGGAGGCGGTGGCCAGGCCGGCAGCCACCTGATCCATCATGTTGATCAGCTGCTCGTGACCGGCACGGACGGTGTTGAAGAAATGCTCGTCTGCGGCCTGGAAGTCGTCTGCGGCGGCGTCATAGGCGCTTTTCAGGGCACCGGCAAGGGCGGACACATCGCTGAGCCCGGCATCGGCCGCACCCTCGGTGAGCTGCTCCAGTTCATGCCTGAGCTGAACCAGGGGGCGGGTTTCCGAGGGATCCGCTGCCCACTGGTCCAGGATCTGCTCGGCATCAAGGACGATGTCGAGACCTTCGTTCAGGAACAGCCGCACCAGCTGTGAATCGGCTGGTCGAGTCGGTTCCCGTGTGCTGTCGTCGGCAGTGGCGCGCAGGGTGGAACGACTGATGTTTTCAAGCTTTTCGAGGAATTCGTCAGTGCCTGCCAGAGGCGCCTGCGGATTTTCCCGGATTTGGGCCAGGCCACGGGTCAGGAAATCACAGGCCTGTTCAATGAGCGCGAGTACCTCACGATCTCCCCGCTTGTTCTGGGCTCGCGCCTCCTTGATAAAACGCTCCAGGGGCGTGATGACTTCGGCAATCGGCGCTATACCAGCGGTATGGGCGCTGCCCTTCAGGGTGTGCAGCGCGCGGGACAGGTCGTCGGTATAGGCGACCGTGGTTTTGTCACTGGCCGCTGTGAGATAGTCCTTCAGGGTTTGCAGGTGTGTTTCGGTTTCACTCTCGAAGATATCCAGCAGGACCGGATCAACGCCGTTGTCGTCTGCTTCACCCGTCTCGCTGCTGGCTTCAGTTGCCCATTCGTCTTCTTCAGTCCCGGATTCCGCTGCTCCGACCGGCATGGCGTCGGTGTCGGGAATTTCACCATTGGCCAGGGTGTTGGCCCGGGCCTCAAGGGCCGATGTGTCTACGGAGGGGGCACGACGCTTCTCGAAGTCCTCCACCAGGGGCGGTAGCGCCGCTGTAACATCTTCCAGAAGAGCCGCAATGTCATCGTTCATGAAAATCGAGCCATCGATGGCTCGATTGAGCATGTTCTCCACGGACCAGGCCAACTCACCCACAACACTGGCGCCTACCATGCGCCCACTGCCTTTCAGGGTGTGGAATGCACGGCGGACCTCGGAAAGCGCGCTGCGGTCATCGTGCTGCCGCAACAGCATCGGCAGGTATTCACGGATGGTATCGAGTACCTCACCGGCCTCCTCGACGAAGATCTCGAGGATTTCATCGTCAATCAGATCGTCGTCGCCGCTCTCGGCCGGAGCTTCGGATACCGTGTCGGTTTCCGGTTGCGCGATCGTCTCCTCGGCCTGCGGGGCTTCGGTGGCCGGGACCGATTGGGCTTCCGGCGACTGCTCGGCATCAGTGCGACGGGTGTCTGCCATTGCTTCGGCCCGCTCGATCAGCATATCGACCTGTCCGTCGGTCTGGCCGTCGCGGAATTCCTGGATCAGGGATGGTATCCGGGCGTTGACCTCATCCACCAGGGTGAACAGGTCATCGGTGGGCTTGATGGTCTGATCGATGACCCGGTTGAGCAGGTTTTCCACGGACCAGGCCAGCTCGCCAATGCTGGTGGCGCCAACCATCCGGCCACTTCCCTTGAGGGTATGGAATGCCCGGCGCACTTCCGTCAGGGCCTCGCGGTCCTCGTGGTTCTGGCGCAGACGCGGGTAGAACTCGTGGATGGTCTCCAGAACCTCCTGGGCCTCCTCGACAAAAATCTCCAGGATCTCGTCGTCCAGCAGGTCATTATCCGAGCCCTTGGCGGCCGCTGGCTCGATGACGGATCCGCCGGGGGCTTCCTCGGCTTCCGCGATCAATGCGGGTTCCGGCTCCGGAGCATTCCAGGTGGGCTCGGCCCCTACCGGGAATCCAAGCGAGGCGAGGCTTTCCTCGGCCACCTGCAGCACGGCGTCGTTTTCGCTGATGCCATCAGCCAGCCTTTCGAGGTAGTACTCGATACTGGTGACCGCATCGGCCAGAGTGTCCAGTTGTTTCCAGTCCGGCACCTGTTTGCCGCCAAGCAGGACGTCGGTGATGTAACGTTCGGCGGACTCCAGCATGGACGCTACCCGGTCCAGCGGAATCAGCGCGAGGCCGCCGCGGATGCTGTGCAACAATTCCGGCACGTGTTCGATCTCGCGGATATCCCACTGGGAGGCAATGAAGTTCACGATGGCCGATTTGACCTGCTCCAGGGTATTGCGGGATTCCCTCAGCAGGGCGGAGCTGGCGTCGCCGAGTTCACGCGAGCCGAGATTGATGGCGCTGCCGGGACGTTCCTCATCCTGGGACTCAACGGGCCGGTCGGTATCGAGGCCGGCTAGGCTGGCTTCCACGTAAAGCAGAGCGCCGGCAATATCCATCAGGGTGCCGTCGTCCACGAGCTCCATCTGGTCGCTAAGCTTTTCCACCAGCTCAATCTGTTCGTTCACCACCTTGCGGGGAATACCCAGCCCCAGCACGGCCAGGGTGTTTGCCACTTGGCGAAGACCAGGCAGCAGGTCTTCCAGTTCGCTGTTCTGGCGCAGCTCGGAGCGCACGAACAGATCCAGTTGGTCCTTGAGCTTGGCCAGTTCCTCGTTGAGCGCACTCACCACCGAATGGATGGCCTCGCGGCCGGGTCCGGATACCCGAGTGCGGGCAGCGTCGACGTCGTCGTCGGAGGGCAGGGCCAGGTTGAGCTTGTAGTCGCGGCGCAGGGTCTGGACCTGGGGTGTGTCCAGATCCCGGGCACGGGCCACGTAATACAGCAGATGTTTGAACAGCGCTTCCGGTGCCGGCTTCTGCAGGGCGTTGCCCTGGTCCTCGGTGAGCAGGCGGATCTCGGTATCCAGCTCCCTCAGCAGGGATTTGACCGCCGCGTTGACCGGATTGGCGTGGGCCTGGAGGGTTTCAATGAAGGCGCTGGCTGCCTTCCACAGCTCACCGCGCGGGGTGTTCTGGCACAGGCGGGCGAGCCGCTCGATGACTTTCTGGAGGTAGTTGAACTGGGCATCAAGATCCTCCTCCCGCACCACGCCGGCGAGGGCAAACTGGTACATCTGCCGGAGTTTGCGAATGTGGCCAAGAACCTTGGGGTCCTGCAAGCGCCGGGAGGCTGTGCTACTGACCGTCATCTGGGCGCGGCTGAGATCCGGCTTGAACAGCGAGGTGTCAGAGAGCAGGGCTTCGCCCCGCACTGCCCGCAGGTCGTTCAGCATCGGCAGCAGGACCATCGGGAAGTCGTCCTCGCTGCTGGTCAGGTGCTCCAGGTACTGCGGTAACTGGAGAATGGCCTGCATCAGGATATCGACCGCTTCGTCCACATTGCTGACGGACTCGCTGAGGATAGCCTGGGTGAGCTTTTCCATTTCTTCGGTGAGCAGGGCTGCACCGTAAAGTTCAACCATCTGCAGGGTGCCGTGCACCTGATGGAGATAATTCAGGCAGAAGCGCAGGCGCGCGGTGTCGTCACGGTTCTCGACATACGCTTCCAGTGCATGCTGGCCTTGGGTCAGCGTGTCCTGTATTTCTCCCCGAACCCAGTCGAGGGCGATGCTGTCATGGTGATTGCCCATAACCACTCCGGTTATTCTTCGTCGGCCTGGCGTTTGATCCACGCCAGAACATGTTCCGAGGGTACCCGCTGCAGGCCGGGTGGTTGCCAGTCGGTCAACTCACCCTGGCCGAGCACCAGTAATCCCCCCGGTGCCAGTCTCTCTGCTAACCGCTTCACGATCTCCCGCCGGCGCCAGCGGCGGAAATAGATCAGCAGATTCTGGCAGAAGATGATGTTCATTCCGTGCATGGGTGCGGTGTCCAGGTCCAATACATTGAGCCTGGTGAAACACACCCGGTCGCGGATACTTTTTTTGATTTCCACGGTATTTCGCTCGGCGGGGCGGAAATACCGGTCTTTCAGGGTCTCGTCCATGCCCAGGAGCTTCCGGGCGCTGAACTGGCCTTTGCCCGCCTTGTCGATGGCAGGCTTGCTGATGTCAGAACCGGTAACGCCGAACAGGGGCTGCAGAGCCAACTGGTTCATGCACTCATTGAGCACCATCGCCAGAGTGTAGGGCTCCTCGCCGGTGGAGCAGCCGACACTCCAGGCTTCCAGCGCACGCTTTCTCAACTGTTCACGTGGTCGCGTCAGGACATAGTCGGACACCAGTCGAAAGGCATCGGGGTCCCGGAAGAACCTGGTTTCCTGGACCGTCAACCGGTCCACCAGTGTTGCCCACTCCACGACAGCGTCCGGGCCGGATACGATTTTCTCGTAGTAGGCCTGGTAGCTGCTGCAGCCGATTTCCCTCATCCGGATACCGATGTTGGTTTCCAGAAACGAGCGGCGGTCGGCCGAGAGCCTTATCCCGGTACGATGTTCCAGCAGGGTCTGCCACTGGTGGAACTGCGCCGAATCCATGTCCGGAAGCCGGCGCATTGACCAGATGCCTTCGGCGGGCGACAGGTTGTCGTGCGTATGCGCCATAAACCGTCAGCTGCCCCGGGCCGTTCGTCAGCCCACCACCGGAACGTCGCTGTCTTCCTCTTGCTCTTCCTCAGCCACGTCCTCTTCAGGCAGCGTAAAGCCGGCAACAGAGGACCGCAGTTCGGAAGCCATTTCTGCCAGGTTACCGATAGACTTCGCGGTCGCATTGGTACCGGAGGAAGTCTGGGAGGTGATTTCCTGGATAACGTTCATGGTGTTGGAAATATGCGCCGCAGAGGACGACTGCTGGCGTGCGGCGTTGGAGATGTTCTGGATCAACTCCGCAAGGCTCATGGATACGTTCTCGATTTCCTCGAGCGCGATACCCGCATCCTGGGCCAGGCGAGCACCACGGACCACCTCGGCGGTGGTGTGCTCCATGGAGATTACCGCCTCGTTGGTATCCGACTGGATCGTCTTAACCAGAGCTTCAATCTGCTTGGTTGCCGCGGAGGAGCGTTCCGCCAGTCGCTGAACCTCGTCCGCAACGACCGCGAAACCCCGCCCCGCGTCACCGGCCATGGAGGCCTGGATCGCGGCGTTCAGGGACAGGATGTTAGTCTGGTCGGCGATGTCGTTGATCAACGATACGATGTCACCGATTTCCTGAGAGGACTCACCCAGACGCTTGATCCGCTTGGAGGTTTCCTGGATCTGCTCACGGATGTTGTCCATGCCGCGGATGGTGTTCTGTACCACTTCCGCGCCTTTCTTCGCGATCGCAACCGACCGCTCCGCAACCGCGGAGGATTCGGCGGCGTTCGAGGATACCTGGTCGATGGACACGGCCATCTCGTTAACCGCGGCAGAGGCCCCGGCAATTTCCTGGGCCTGGTGCTCGGAAGCGTCGGCCAGGTGCATCGCGGTGGACTGGGTTTCCTGGGCTGCGCCCGCTACCCGTACTGCGGTGCCACGAATTGCCTGTACCAGTCCGCGCATCTGGTCGATCGCGTAGTTGATGGAGTCGGCGATGGCACCGGTGAAGTCCTCGGTAACCGTTGCCTCGGTGGTCAGGTCACCGTCCGCCAGGTCGGCGAGTTCGTCCAGCAGTCGCAGGATCGCGTTCTGGTTCTGCTCGTTCTGCTCCTGGGTTGCGGCCAGGCGCGCCTGGGCTTCGCGGTAAAGAGCAAGACCGATGAAGACGACGATGGCGACCATCGCGGCCAGGATGATGAAGGCCAGGGTCGGGCTGACCAGTCGGGATGCCGGCTGGTTACGGAAGTTCTCCGCGAGCACAGAGAGTTCGGAGAGCAGGATCTCGGAATTCTGGAAGATGTCACTGGCAGCGGTGCGTACCTTGAAGAGGTCGGGAGAAGCTTCAAGGATCGCGTCCACGTTCTGGGAAACGAATTCAAACAGTTCGGCAACCGCTTCGAGACCGTAGATGGCGTCTTCATCGGTTACCCGGGAGATCCCCATGGCTTCGTTGCCGTTGAGCTGGCCTTCGAGAACCCGGCCGAACAGACTGGCGTCGCGGCCGAACCGGTCGGCGGCGATAACCGCGTCTTCGTCACCGGACAGTACGTTGTTAACAGACCGCACGATACGCTCTGCCAGCAGCGACTGGCGCTGGGCCAGGGCGATCTGTTCCGCCGGTGCGTCGTTGTCCAGCAGGATCTGTACGATGTCGTCGTACTCCACCTGCAGCTGGGGGATGGTTTCGTTCAGGGTCCGGGCAACCTCGTGCAGGCCCAGTACCGCATCCTGGGTGGAGAGGATGCTGTCGGCATTTTCCCGGACGATGTTCCAGTTCTGCTGTACACCGCTTTGCTGTGCCAGTTCACTGGGAGGGAGGCCGGTTTCCGTATTGCCTTCGGTGATGTTGGTCCAGAGCTGCTGGAAGTCATCGCGGGAGCGGCGCAACTGGTTGAACGCCTCGGCGGTACCGCCGGCGGCCTCGGTCGCGTTTTTCGCAATGGCCTGCGAGAGTACCCGCAGTTCCGCAGTGTGGGCGATGTATCGCTGATCGTTCTGGCTGTCACGGTTGATGATGAACAGCACGGCAACGAGCAGGACGGTAAGTGCGATCAGTGCGGCGATCAGGCCGGCAACCAGCTTGTTGCCTCCCTGTCCCATACCCAATCTTCCGGCTCTGTTTTTCATGTTCTGGCTCCCGGCCTCTTCAAAATGTTGGCAAGTCTGTTTTAGCGGATTTCAGGCGGTCAGGGTGATGTTCCTGCCAATGTCACCACCCTTACCACTGCGCGACGTCCAGGAAGCGTTCGTCCGCCACCAGATCGGCAGCAGAGAATACTTTCCAGACTTCCTCATTGCGCTCGTAACCGCCTGTAACAAACGGACGAACGCTGTCGGGAATACCTTGCGGTGCCTCCCGGAAACTGTCAGTTGCGAAATACTGCATCCCCAGGACGCTGTCCACGACCAGGCCACTGAATACATCGCCCTGTTCCACGACCAGAACCCGGCGGTCACGCTGGCTGCGTGATGAACGGGGGATGTCGAAGAAGCCGGCGAGGTCGACCAGGGGGAGCAGGCGGCCGCGCACATTGGCGGCGCCCAGCAGAAATGGCCGAACACCCGGTATGTGGGTGAAGCGGGGAACGTGGAGAATTTCTGTCACTTCACCCATGGGGGCCACGTAGTGTTCACCCGATAACACGAAGCCGATGCCGTTCCACAGCGCAACGGCTTCCTGTTGCTCCGGCAGACCGGCGGCCATGGTCCGGCTGCGCTGGGCGATATCCGTCAGAACGGCAAATGGGGCGGCCTGGGCGGACATGCGTACTCCAAGGTTGTGAGGGTCAGGCGATCAGGCTGTCGATGGTCTTGATCAGGTCGTCTTCGTTCACCGGCTTGACCAGGTAACCCTTGGCGCCCTGGCGGGTGCCCCACACGCGGTCGGTTTCCTGATCCTTGGTGGTGACGATGACAACCGGGATGGATGCGGTTTCAGGCGCCCGGGTCAGCTGGCGGGTCGCCTGAAAGCCGTTGAGGCCGGGCATGACGACGTCCATCAGCACCAGATCCGGTGTTTCGGCACGGGCCTTGGCAACACCATCCGCACCGTTATCAGCGGTCAGGACGTCGTGCTTGTGCTTTTCCAGGATGGTGGAAATCTTCTTCACCTCGGTAGGAGAGTCATCAACAATCAGAATGCGGGCCATGGTTTCCTCGATGGTTCTTGGTTTCAGCAGGTTTACTGTTCCGCCTGTGGCACGTACTGGCGGATGGTGTTGAGCAGCTCGTCCTTGCTGAACGGTTTGGTCAGATACTGGTCAGAGCCTACAATGCGACCTTTCGCTTTATCGAACAGTCCGTCCTTGCTGGAGAGCATGATAACCGGCGTCTTTTTGAAAGAGGAATTGTTCTTGATCAGTGCGCAGGTCTGGTAGCCATCCAGGCGCGGCATCATGATATCCACGAAAATGATGTCCGGCTGGGAATCGGCAATCTTGGCCAGAGCGTCAAAGCCGTCAGTAGCGGTGATGACCTCACAGCCGACCTTCTTGAGGAGGGTTTCTGCGGTGCGACGAATCGTTTTACTGTCGTCGATCACCATAATCTTCAGATTCTCGAAGTTGTCATCCATTGTCCAACTGCCTTGCGCTCAGCGACTATCTTTATTTTGGAACGTGGGTTTTTAACACAAACCTCAAGGTTCTTCTATAAACCCCGCTCAGTTATAAAATATCGATGGCCATATAAAAAGTATTAGTTTGTGACCAAATGTACTTCTGCCCGCACAGTCACGGATCCCCTGAGGATATCTCCGGATGCATTCGAGGTTCGGGTACAATACTATCTGACGTCTCAGCATAGCATTTAACGCCCGGTCCGCTCTGCTGACCGGTTCGTGTTTTTACTTTCCAGGAGCTGAAGAGACACCATGACAGTCCGACTCGGGATCGTGATGGATCCCATTGAAAACATCACGTTCAAAAAAGACAGTTCGCTCGCCATGTTGCTGGCCGCGCAGAAGCGGGGCTGGGAGATCGAGTACATGGAGTTGCCGGACATGTACCTCGACGGTGGCAGGGCGATGGCCCACACCCGGGATCTGACTGTCCATATGGACCCGGAGAACTGGTTCAGCTTCGGTGGCAGCCAGGACCGGGTCCTGGGCGACCTGGATGTTATCCTCATGCGCAAGGATCCGCCGGTGGACCGGGAGTTCCTGATGGCCACCTACATTCTCGAGGCGGCCGAGCTGCAGGGAGCGCTGGTGGTGAATCCGGCGGCCACCCTGAGGGATTGTAACGAGAAGCTGTTTGCCACCCAGTTCGAGGATCTCACACCGCCGTTGCTCGTCAGCCGGTCGGCACACCGGTTCCGGGAGTTCTATGCCGAGCACGGCGATATCATCATGAAGCCGGTTGACGGTATGGGCGGCCACTCGATCTTCCGGGTGCGGGAGAATGATTTCAACCTGGGAGTCATTATCGAGACCCTGACCAACTACGGTACTCACCAGGCCATGGCTCAGAAATACATCCCCGAAATCCTGGACGGCGACAAGCGCATCCTGCTCATTGAAGGCGAGCCGGTTCCCTATGCGCTTGCGCGGATTCCCTCCCAGGGCGAGAATCGCGGCAATTTGGCCGCGGGCGGTCGGGGCGAGGGTCGGGAGTTGACCGAACGTGACCGGGAAATCTGCGACCGGGTTGCACCGGCGATCAAAGAGAAAGGTCTGATGTTTGTCGGTCTGGATGTGATCGGCGACTATCTGACTGAAATCAACGTGACCAGCCCCACTTGCATTCGGGAACTGGATACCGCTTTCGGGATCGATATTGGCGGTATGTTGATGGATGCGATCGAAAAGCGTCTGAAACAGGCGTAACGCAACAGGCAGGTGAGCAGTGCAGGACCAACGACAGGATCAGGAACAGGAATGGCAGTACAGGTAAGCGATTTTGACCGGTTTTCCTTCACCCTGTTCATGGCGTTGGCTGTGCACGCGATTATTGTGCTGGGCGTTACCTTTGCCCCGGAGCCGCCGCGCTCGTCCGCCCAGACCATGGAAATAACCCTGTCCCAGTTTGATGACGAGAAAGCGCCTGAAAAAGCGGATTTCCTTGCCCAGACGAACCAGCAAGGTAGTGGTACCGAGGAAAAGCCTCGGGAAATGACCACGCCGCAACCGGCTGAAGTCAATCAGCCCGAGCCGGTACAGGTGCAGCCCGAGCCGCCGTCCAGTCCGGAGCCGGTGCGGCAACAGGAACAGACGGTGGTGCAGACGACCGCCCAGTCCACCCGTCAGGTTGCCGAGCCTGAGGAGAAGAGCGAGCCGGAGCCCCAGCCGGTGCGAAAGAAGAAAAGCCTGATGGAGCGCAGCCTGGAAATTGCCAGTCTCGAGGCAAGGTTTGATGCCCAGCAACAGGCCTACGCTCGCAAGCCTCGGGTCATGCGGGTCACGTCTGCCTCGACCCTGAAGTCCACCAATGCCTGGTATGTCCAGAACTGGATCAGCAAGGTAACCCGGGTCGGTAATATCAATTACCCGACTGAAGCCCGGAGAGCGGGCATCTTCGGCACGCTTCGAATGCTGGTATCGCTCAAGAAAGATGGCACAATCAAGGAAGTGGCCATTCTGCAATCCTCGGGCAGCCGGGTCCTGGACGATGCCGCGATTCGCATCGTGCGCATGGCATCGCCGTTCGCTCCGTTCCCGGAAGAGATGCGCGAGGACGTGGATGAGCTGGAAATCATACGTACCTGGTCTTTCCAACGGCGGGGGCTGACATCCGGATGACGGCTACCAGGAAATCTCCCAACAGTCTGCAACATCATTTTCTCGTGGCATCGCCCTGGCTGGCAGACCCCAGGTTCCACGGCGGTGTGATCTACATCTGCGAGCACTCGGACGAGGGCGCGCTGGGCCTGATGATCAATCAGCCACTGGAAATCCACCTGGGCGAAATTCTGGAGCAGCTCGACATGCACGGCTCCGAGCTCGATCTCCCCGTCTACAGCGGTGGACCGGTCCAGCCTGAGCGTGGTTTTGTCCTGCATAATCCCGGCACCACCTGGCAGAATACGGCCCAGGTGGATGAGCAGGTTCTGCTGACCACCTCAAGGGATATTCTGGCGGGCATCGGACGTGGCGATGGCCCGGACGAGTTTCTCGTGGCGCTGGGTTACTCCGGCTGGGGGGAAGGCCAGTTGGAGGAAGAGCTGGGCAGCAACTCCTGGCTGACCTGCCCGGCCAGCACCGACATCCTGTTCCGGACGCCGCCCCGGGACCGCTACCAGGCCGTCCTCAAACTGATTGGTATCGACCTGAACCAGCTGACCGAGTTCGGTGGTCATGCCTGAAGCAGGTAACCGTCGGGTGATGGCCTTCGATTTCGGCACCCGCCGGATCGGTGTGGCGACCGGTCAGGAGTTGCTCGGCAGCGGCGAACCCCTGACGATGATTCCTGCCCGGGATGGCATTCCGGACTGGTCGGCGGTGGAAGCCCTACTTCGGGAGTGGCGACCGGACCTGGTGCTGGTCGGTCTGCCGCTGAACATGGATGACACCGAAAATGAAATGTGTGCCCGCGCCCGGAAGTTTGGCAAGCGTATCCATGGCCGTTTCCATGTCCCGGTGGAGATGGTGGACGAGCGGCTGACCAGTTTTGAGGCAAAGGGCGAGGTTATGGCCCGGGGCGGTAGCCGGGATTTTGGCCGTCACGGTGTCGACGACCGTGCCGCAGTACTGATTCTGGAAACCTGGTTCCGGGAACAGGATAATAGCGCCGGCTGATCCTGCCGGCGACCTGAAACACAGTGAGGATTCGATGACCGCACAGCTTGATATAAACCAGTTGCTGGATGAGCTGGAAACCGGATTGCGCCGCATCCTGGACGAGCGCAACGTGACCGAACCAGCGGTAATCGGCATCCGGACCGGCGGCGTCTGGCTCGCAGACGTCCTCAGCAAGCGCCTGGGGATTGATCAAGCCTTCGGGGAGCTGGATATTTCCTTTTACCGGGACGATTTCAGCCGTATCGGCCTGAACCCGAGAGTGAAGCCCTCCAGCCTGCCCTTTGATACCGAGGGCCGGGACATCATTCTCATTGACGACGTGATCATGAGCGGACGCACCATCCGCGCTGCCATGAATGAAATTTTCGACTATGGTCGTCCAGCCAGTATCATACTGGCCACCCTGATCGATCTTGGCGCACGAGAGCTGCCGATCCAACCGGATGTGACCGGACGGGTGCTGGCCCTCGCTTCCCATCAGCGGGTCAAGCTTCGCGGCCCCGATCCCCTGCGCATCGAACTACAGGAAACCGGGCAGTAACCAGCGATTCCACACGGCAACACAGCAAACAGGCGACCCATGACCGCACACGACCCTTCCCCGCACCACTTGCAGCTGACCCGGGATGGTCAGTTGCGGCATTTCCTCACCCTCGACGGCCTCGACCGTGACTTGCTCACCGATATCCTGGATACCGCCGATTCCTTTATCGAAGTGGGAGAGCGGACCATCAAGAAAGTGCCGCTGCTGCGGGGGCGGACGGTGGTCAACCTGTTCTTCGAATCCAGTACCCGTACCCGCAGTACCTTCGAACTCGCCGCAAAACGCCTGTCGGCCGATGTTCTGAACCTGGATATCAGCACCTCGGCAACTTCCAAGGGCGAGTCGCTGTCGGATACCCTGCTCAATCTCGAGGCCATGGCCAGTGATATGTTTGTGGTGCGCCACTCCCAAAGTGGCGCGCCCCATTTCATCGCCGAGAGCGTGACCCCCGGTGTTGCCATCATCAATGCCGGCGACGGGCGCCATGCCCATCCCACCCAGGCGATGCTGGATATGCTCACCATTCGCCAGCACAAGCAGCGGTTTGACGGCCTGAAGGTCGCCATCGTGGGTGATGTTCTGCACTCCCGCGTGGCTCGCTCCCAGATCCGGGCGCTGAATGTGCTGGGTGCCGAGGAAGTCCGGGTTATCGCCCCTGGCACGTTACTGCCGAAGGATGTCGAGAGCCTGGGCTGCAAAGTGGAATATGACATGGAGAAGGGCATGAAGGACCTGGACGTGGTCATCATGCTGCGTCTCCAGAAGGAGCGCATGGAAGGTGCTCTGCTGCCCAGCGAGCGGGAATTCTACCGGCTGTATGGGCTAAATCGGGACAAGCTGGCACTGGCCCACCCGGAATGCATCGTGATGCATCCGGGTCCGATCAATCGGGGTGTGGAGATCGAATCGGCGGTCGCCGATGGTCCGCAATCGGTGATTCTCAACCAGGTCACCAATGGTATTGCGATCCGGATGGCGGTGATGTCCATGGCCATGGGTGGCCAGGTGGCAGAACGACAGCAGAAGGCAGAGAGGGCAAAGGCATGAGTTTTACCAGCAACCACAACCCGCCACAGTTGCTGATTACCGGTGGCCGTCTGATCGATGGCCAGGGTCGGGAAGCCGAAAACGATGCCCTGCTGATTCGCGATGGCCGGATTGCCGCGACCGGCAGCCAGGCCCGGAATGCTGACGTGGATGACACGATCAATGCGCAAGGCTGGATGATCGCCCCGGGCTTTGTCGATCTTTGCTGCAACCTGCGCGAACCCGGCAATGGCCAGAAGGGCAACATTGCGTCGGAAACCCGCGCAGCTGCCCACGGTGGCTTCACCACGGTGTGCGCTTCGCCGGAAACCTCACCGGTCAATGACTCCGGAGCCGTGACCCATCTGATCCGGGATGTGGCGGCAAGTCGCTCGCCGATTCGCGTGTTGCCCATCGGCGCCATCACCCGTGGGCTGGAGGGCGATTTACTCAGTGATATGGCGGGCCTGAGGAGCGCCGGGTGCGTTGCTGTTGGCAACGGCTCGCGGGGGGTGCGCAATGCCCGGATACTGCGTCGCTGCATGGCCTATGCCCAGACTTTTGGCCTCACCGTGATGTTCAGTCCGGAGAACCAGGCCCTCGCGGCTGATGGTTACGCCCATGACGGACTGGTAACGTCCCGCCTGGGTCTTCTGGGTATTCCCGAAGTGGCGGAAACCGCCGCGGTGATGGAGATGCTCTTGCTGGCGGAGGAGACCGGTGTGCGTTTGCACCTGAGCCAGCTGTCCTGTGCACGCAGTGTCGACATGCTGGCGGAGGCGCAGCAACGGGGTATCAGGGTTACTGCCGATGTCGCCATGCATCAGTTGGTGTTCACCGAGGATGCCCTGGCCGGCTTCGACAGCCGTTTCCACGTCCGGCCCCCGTTGCGCTCCGAAGCCGACCGGTGTGCGCTGGTCGCCGGTGTCAGGGCAGGGATCATCACCGCCATCGTCAGCCAGCACCAGCCCCACGATTCTGCCGCCAAACAGGCGCCGCTGGCGGCGACCGAGCCCGGGCTGTCCACTATCGAAAGCGTGCTCTCAATGGGGCTGGAGTTGGTCGAACGGGATGAGCTTTCTTTGGCGGAGCTGGTCCGGGCTCTGACCGCCGGGCCGGCTTCGGTTATCGGCCGGAACACGGGGGTAGCCGAGGGGGATGTGGCGGACCTCTGTCTGTTTGATCCGGCCGCGAGCTGGATTGCCGATGACACGACCCTGGTTTCCGTGGGGCGTCATGCGCCGGTCACCGGTCGTGAACTCCCCGGCGTGGTACGAATGACCCTGGTCGAGGGGCACAAGGCCTGGGACGCCTTGCAGGTCTGACCCCTGAAATGCGGCAGAGGTCGGGTGACCTCTGTCGACACCATCACAGAATCTCCCCTTCTTGCTGAAAAGACCTTGATGGCAGGCACCTGTGCCAACGTATTCTTGTAGCGGTCGACCTAAGGTCGCTCAAGGATAACGTGGCAACGCCGGCACCCGGACGTTCCGGCGCCCGACAATAATAAATCAGGAGTCATCCCGTGAAATCAGCACATTTTCCGCATCGGGCGGCCGCGGCTGCCGCCCTGTGTGCCTCCCTGTTATTGCCCTCTCTTGCCCAGGCCCAGGATCAGGCGCCCAGGGAAACCCTCGAACGCAGCTTTTGCGTGTTCGATCCCGTGGGTGCCAACGGACCCCTGTTTGCCATCACCAAAACGTTTCAGCCGGTTGCCCTGAAACGGGGGATCAAGCTGGATCTTCGAGCCTACACCGACGAGAAAGTTGCGGCCGAAGATTTCAAGGCGGGCCAGTGCGATGCCGTGCTGCTGACCGGTACCCGAGCCCGGGAGTTCAACAAGTTCACCGGCAGCCTGGAGGCCATGGGAGCGGTCCCGGGCGAAGAAGAGATGCGGCTGCTGTACAACACCCTGAGTCAGCCCAAGGCGCGACCGTTTCTGGTGAATGGACCCTATGAAGTGGCAGGAGTGTTCCCGGCCGGAGCCATTTACCTGCATACCCGTGACCGCAGCATCGATTCCGTGGAGAAACTGCAGGGCAAGCGCATCGCGACCCTGGATTACGATGAGGCCTCCGTGCGAATGGTGCGCCACGTCGGTGCTTCCGTGGTAGGTTCCAACTCCGCCAATTTCGCCGGCAAGTTCAACAATGGCAGCGTTGACCTCGCTTACGCACCAGCCGTGGCCTATCAGCCCCTGGAACTGTACAAGGGCGTGAATCCGGACGGTGCCGTGGTCCGTTATGCGCTGGCCTATATGAACTTTCAGGTCATCATCCACCAGGACCGTTTCCCGGATGACGCCGGGCAGATGGTCCGGGACCAGGCCATTCAGCGGTTGGATGAGGCCTACGGGATCATTGCCGAGGCTGAAGCAGGCATACCCGACGACGTCTGGATGAGCCTGCCCCGGGAAGACACCGCCGAGTACGACAAGATGCTCAGGAAGGTGCGCCTGTCCCTGTTGGAAGACGGCGTTTACGACGAGCGTGCCATCAAGCTGATGAAGGCGATTCGGTGCCGGGTGGATGGTGCCCGTGCGGAATGTGCTTCCTGACCGGATGGGCCCGCGTTGCGGGCCCGACACTCCTTACTGAACCGCATCCTTGAGTGCTTTTCCGGCCTTGAAGCCGACGGTCTTGCTGGCGGGAATCTGGATTGAAGCCCCAGTCTGTGGGTTACGACCGTTCCGGGCCTCCCGGCTGCGAATGTTGAAGGTTCCGAAGCCGATCAGTCTGACATCCTCGCCGCGAGCGGCAGCGGTGGATATCTGATCAGTGAATGCGGCGATGACTTCACCGGCCTTTTCCCGGGACATGCCGGTGCGGTCGGCGATCGCGGCAGCGAGTTCAGGTTTGCGCATGGAAGAGTCCTCTTATTGTGATTGTCGACAGAAATCTATAGTGGCTGGACGCTGATTGTGCAAACCAATTTGGTATTCACAGGACCGGTCATTGCCCGCATTTGCGGGCCGGGTCTCATAAAATCCGGGCAGAGTGCGCCATACTCTTCGCCCGGTTACAGTCTGTAACATTTCGGGCGCCAGGCCCGACCTGCAGGATCAGAACAAGAACGCGAACAGGTGCCGAAGTCATGACTGAATCTCGTAATTTACGCCGCCCCTCCAGCCAGTGGCCGGGCCGTTTTCGTGGCCTGATCGCCGTTACCCTGGCCAGCACCCTGCTGGTTGGCTGTGGCGTGATCGATCACATGATGTACAAAACCACTGGCGACGTGATGCAGGGCTTCTCCCGCAACCACACGGTGCCCTACCTGATGCAATCACAGGATCTGGCCATGGGCTGTGCCATGAGCGAGGCTACCGCGCCGTTGCTGATGTCGTTTGGTCGGGTCACTGACGAGCCCGACCAGCTTGCGGTGATGCTTTACCTGTCAGCCGGTGGCTGCGCGGAGGAGCAGGCCCGTGAGCACGAACTGGATGGTCTGTCGGCCCTGAACGGGATGAAGGCAGACGAGGCCGAGGATGCCATGATCCGGCAGAAGCGTTCCTTTGCGCTGGCATCCCGACGCTATTTCCGGGCCTGGCAGCACCACAATGCCCATTACGGCGAGGTGGGAACCGGAGAATGCCCGGAATTCGAGGACGAGATGGACGAATTCATTTATCTGGCGGGCCTGCTGTCGGGACTGCAGGCGCTCAATGCACAGATACAGTCCACTTCCTCCATCGGTGTTCCGGCCAATATCGGTTCCGTCGTTGCCCGGGGAACCGGTTGTCTGGAAAACGATAAATGGTGGGGGGCGCCCATGGCGTTGCGCGCCACGGTGTGGGCGATGATTCCCGGTGCCCAACCCGAGGGCGAAGATGCCTTCGAGCGGCTGGAGATCGCCGACGGCCAGGGTGAGGCCGCAGGTGTTCGTCTGCCGCATGTTTTTCATGCCATTGCTGCGCTGAACAAGAGTAACGAGCCGATGCTCAGGGACGTCATCCGCGCGCACGCCGAGTCGCTCGAGGAGGACCCGGCCAGCGAAGATTGGCGTTTTGTCGATGCCATGGCCACCAACATGATTGTGGCCATCTCCGACCGCCTCTGGGTGGAGCATACCGGCCACCGGACGCCACTCGGTCAGCTCGGTACCTTCTGGGACGACCAGCAGGATCCGGTTGAAACCATGGATCTGGACGATCTGCTATAAACCATCGGTTCCCGGGGTAGTGCATTATGGCCAAGGCTGGTTTTCGTCGTACCGGACTGGAATGGTTTTCCTCACTGCCGGCATGCCTGCTGTTGCTGGCCGTGGTGCTGTTTTCAACCAGCAGTGATATCCATAACCGGATGCTCCAGGCCGGAGAGCAGCTCTGGAGTGGTTATTACAAGCTGCGCATGGATCCGGTGGCTCCGGAGTGTGACCCTGACCGGGACATAGAAGCTGCCGTTGCCGCCGAGCTGGCAAGGGAGCCGGCCAGTGACGACCCGATGGCAGCCCTGCTCGGCACGGAAGAAAAAGACCCGGAGGAGGTGCGTCTGTCGATCGAACGGTCGGTGGCGGACTGCAGGGCGGCTCATCAGAATTACCAGAATCTCAAGGATAACCTGACGCCGGGCGTGAAAGCCTACCGGGCCGTCGAGTTGTTTGTTGCCGATGTGATCGCCTTTGGCCTCGAGTCGCAGCGATACATACTGGTGATCCTGGTCATGCTGTGCGCAGTGACAGCGACTCTGACCCGCCACCACATTGCCATGCGGGCCATGGAGACCCGCCTGGATTACACGGTTTCCCACGCTCTGCAGACCATTGCCAATGCGATGTTACTGGGCTCCAGCGTCATCTTCCGGCAGTCCACCCTGGGCTCGGATACCCTGGTGTCCAGCGAAGAGCTGCTCCTGCATAACCTCTGGATTGCCGGCTTTGCCGCCCTGACGCTGGCGAGTCTCTACCGGTTGTTCCGGATGCCAAAGGGCCTCGAGGATGGCGGCAGCCTCAACAAGGCGTTTCTGGCTGTGCCGCTATATACCGTCATGTGCCTGATCTCCGGTACCTATTTTGCTCTGATCGGCCACTCCTCGGGGATTGGTATCTATCTGGGCAAGATGATGGAACTGGCGGATATGTTCCTGAACGTGGGGCTGTATGTGTGGGTGGGGATGATGCTCAAGCAGACCCGCTTGGCCACCCTGGTGTTCGATGTGTTCCGCCCCTGGCGTATGCCTCCGGAGTTGCTGGCCGTCGTCGCTGTGCTGGTGGCCGCGGTACCTACTGCCTACACTGGCGCCTCGGGGATTTTCGTGATCGCCGCCGGCGCGGTTATCTACAGCGAACTCCGGGCTGCTGGGGCCCGGCGCCAGCTGGCACTCGCAGCCACCGCCATGTCCGGGTCCCTTGGTGTCGTGCTGCGACCGTGTTTGCTGGTTGTGGTGATCGCCTACCTCAACCGGGAGGTCACGACCGATGAACTGTTCGGTTGGGGAATCTGGGTGTTCCTGCTGACGGCCGCGATGTTCACGGTGGCGGCGTTATCGGTCAATCGCCAGAGCCGGTTTGATCTGGCGCCCTCTTCAGAGGCGTTTCCGGCCATGATTCGGGCGTTGAAACCCCTGATTCCCTATGTCCTGGTCATTGCCGTGGTGGTTCTGTTCTACCGTTTCGCCCTGGATGTCACGATGGACGAGTTTTCGGCACCCCGACTGCTACCGGTCATCATGCTTGCCATCCTGCTCTATGAGCACGTCCGCCTCAAAAACCGTCGGGGCAGGGCCGCCGGAGAGATCAATCACCAGGGGCTGGAACGTAGCCTGCGGGGGGCCACTAACGACACCACGGCGGAAATCGGCGCACTGCTCCTGTTACTGGGGCTTTCAGTCAGTATCGGTGGCGTGATCGAGCGCTCCCATATCATGCAAAGCTTCCCTCAGGCCTTTGACAGTGCCTGGTCCGCGATGTTGCTGATGGTGGTGATACTGGTCATTCTCGGTATGATTATGGACGCTTTCGGTGCCGTCATCCTCGTAACCGCCACCGTGGCGAGCATTGCCTATACCAGCGGTATCCACCCCGTCCATTTCTGGATGGTCACCCTGGTGGCCTTTGAACTAGGGTATCTGAGTCCGCCGGTGGCGCTCAATCATCTGCTCACCCGACAGGTAGTGGGCGAAGAGGAGGTCACAGCAGCGCAACAGGAGTCCGGCAGCTTCTACCAGCGCCACGAACGGATTATCCTGCCACTGATTGCCATGGGCATCTCGCTTTTGGTCGTTGCCTTTGGCCCGCTGGTCTTCTACGCCTGATCCGTTGATTTCCAGACCACCTCGGGCGGCGGTCTGGTGCCGAGCTTTGACAGTGGGCTGGCGGTGAGCCAGTCCTGAAGCCCGCGGGCGAGCTCGGGATTTCCCAGAACCCTGATTTCCCCCGATCGTATCGCCGCGTTGAGCGTCTGTTCGCAGATCCAGACCCGGGTCATGGCCCTCAGGGAGCTGCGTACAAGAAGGTCGACCTCGTGGCCCGGATCATGCAGACAAAGGTCGATGTCGCCTTCCCGAGCGACCAACCACCAGTTTCGGGCACCTTTCGGGGCATCCGGGTATTCAAACTCCACCACCACCTGCCGATTCCGGAAAACGTCTGGCTTGATACTCCGGCGCATGTCCCACATGAGAAGCCCCGCGTCCAGGTCGCCTTCGCTGAGGTCAGATCTGGCCCATCGGTGTCCCCATGCACCAAGTAGCTCCACGATGGGTCGAAGCTCCCGGCCGGCCTCGCTGAGTTCATACACGGAATGCCCCTGCTCAACACTGGTTTGGATCACGCCAGCCCGCTCAAGGGTCTTGAGCCGTCGTGAGAGCATGGTGGGTGAGATCAAAGGCAAGCCCCGCTGAAGTTCGGAAAACCGGGTACTTCCTGCGATCAGCTCACGGACGACGAGGAGTGTCCATCGCTCGCACAGAAGCTGGGTGGATTGGGCAAGGGGACAGAATTGGCCATAGCTGAGCATTGCAGATCCTCCCCGCCTGGCTGATTCGGACGACAGGAAAGGCTACAGATTGTGTAGTAGTCCTATCTATCAACAATGCTAGTCTTTGATTGTTCGAAGCGCAAAAAAGCGCAAGGAGGGCATCATGACTGAATCATTATTCAACCGACTCGGGGGCGTGGAGGGCATCACGCAGATCGCGAATGATGTGGTTGATAACCATGCCGCAAACAAACTGATCGGCGTTCGGTTTGCCGACGTTGATCTGCCAAAGCTCAAACATGCAGCGGCCACTTTTTTTGTGACCGCAACGGGCGGCCCATCCGATGCCTACCAGGGCAAGGATATGGTGTCCGCTCACCGTGGCATGAACATCTCTCCGGCCGAGTTCATGGCCGTTCTCGACGACGCGCTGCTGGCATTGGACAAGAATGACGTTGGTCTGCGGGAGCAGGAGGAGGTGCTGTACGCCCTTTACGGACTCCGGTCCCAGGTGGTGGCGGTGTGAACGAAAAAGGGGTCAGATGAACGCCTTCCTCTGACCCCATCTTCATGTCGCGAACCCGGGGTCAGAAGAACGCTTTCTTCTGACCCCTTTACGTCGTCTTACAACTCAGCTCAGCTTAGGTCCGGCCTCAACGATAGAGTCGGCCACGTCGAACTTCTTGAAGTTCTCGACGAACTGGGCAATCAGTTCCTGGGCTTTGCCGTCGTAGTAGTCAGCGCTGACCCAGGTCTGGCGCGGGTTCAGCAGTTCGGTATCAACACCCGGCACATGCTTGGGAACGTCCAGGTTGAGGGCATCAAGGTGCTCGGTTTCCACGTCGTCCAGGTCACCGTTCTGGATCGCGGCGATGATGGCGCGGGTGGTCGGGATGCTGAAACGGCTGCCTTCGCCGTAGGGACCGCCGGTCCAGCCGGTGTTGACCAGGAAGACCTTGCTGCCAAACTCATCCATGCGCTTCATCAGCAGCTCGGCGTAGACGCCGGCCGGGCGCGGGAAGAACGGTGCGCCGAAACAGGTGGAGAAGGTGGATTTCAGCTTGGAAGACGACCCCATTTCGGTGGAGCCCACCAGCGCGGTGTAACCGCTCAGGAAGTGGTAGGCCGCCGCTTCACGGTTCAGGATGGACACGGGCGGCAGGACGCCGGTCATGTCACAGGTCAGGAACACGATGTGCGAAGGCTCGCCGGCGCGGTTCTCGATGACACGCTTTTCAACGTGCTCAAGCGGGTAGGCACAACGGGAGTTTTCGGTCAGGGAAACGTCGGTGTAGTCCGGTACGCGGGTTTCCTCGTCGATCGTCACGTTCTCTACGATGGCGCCGAAACGGATGGCGTCCCAGATGATCGGTTCGTTTTTCTGGCTCAGGTCGATGCACTTGGCGTAGCAACCACCTTCGATGTTGAATACGGTGCCGGTGCCCCAGCCATGCTCGTCGTCACCGATCAGGTACCGGTGCGGGTCGGCGGACAGTGTGGTCTTGCCGGTGCCGGACAGACCGAAGAACAGGCAGGTCTCGCCGGTTTCGCTGACGTTGGCGGAGCAGTGCATTGGCAGCACATCTTTTTCCGGCAACAGGAAATTCTGCACGGAGAACATCGCCTTCTTCATTTCGCCTGCGTAGTGCATACCCGCCAGCAGGACCTTGCGCTTGGCAAAGTTGATGATGACGCAGCCGTCGGAGTTGGTGCCGTCACGCTCGGGCACGCACTCGAAGTTGGCAGCGTTCAGGATCTGCCATTCCTGTTTGTCGGCCGCGTTGTAGCTGTCCGGGCGGATAAACAGGTTCTGGCCGAAGAGGTTCTGCCAGGCGGTTTCGGTGCTCATCTTGACCGGCAGGTAATGCTCGGGGTCAGAGCCGACATGCACGTGCGCGACGAACTGATCCTTCTCGGCGATGTAGGCTTCAACGCGATCCCACAGGGCGTCGAACTTGTCAGCGTCGAAGGGACGGTTGATGGGCCCCCACTGGATATCGTCAGCGGTGCTGGGTTCCTCGACGATAAAGCGGTCCATAGGAGACCGGCCGGTTCGGTCACCGGTTTTCACCACCAGTGAACCGTTGCAAGCCAGCTGGCCTTCATTACGTGCCAGTGCCAGCTCAACCAGTCGTGCTGTACTCAGATCAGTATAAGTGTTGCTCACTTCGACCTCGCCCTCGGGATGTCTTCGTGATTGCTCAGGCCGTCCCCCCAAAATTGACGGAAATCTGAGCAATCGGGTCAATTCAGGCGCGCTATTATGCCAGAGACGCCGGGAAAAAACGACTGCCCTGGAAGCCGCGCCAGCTGGGGCTTCCAGGCAAATTCGGTGCCCATTCAGTGTAACGTATGACCGGTGAAAAGGTGATCAATGTCATTTCTATCGAACCGATAGTGAGAATGACAAAATTGGCAATCCATTTCGATGACGCCTTGTTCATCAAGGATGCTGTAGCATTCTTCCTTGCCGATGGCCTCCAGTGCACCCAGGGTCCGTTCCCGGGAACAGCTGCAGCGAAACGCCACCGGCTCCGCATCAAACAGGCGCACGGTTTCTTCGTGGAACAGGCGGTGCAGCAGGGTTTCACTATCGAGTTCGAGCAGTTCGCCAGCTTCCACGGTGCGCGCGAGATGATTCACCCGTTCCCATAACTCGTCGTCTTGCTCGGTGTGACCGGGAAGGCGTTGGAGCATCAGGCCAGCGGCACCGTTTTCGTCGGCAAACAGGAACAGGCTGGTGGCAAGCTGTTCTGAACGCTCGAAATACTCTTCCAGACAGCCAGCCAGGCTGTCTTCCTCGCGGGGCACAACGCCCTGGTAGCGCTGGCCCGTCGCCGGGGTAATAGTGATGGCCATTCGCCCCTGGCCTAGCAGTGCCTCGAAATCCTCCTCCCGGATGGAGTGCTCGTCAAACCGGGCCAGACCGCGAATGTAGCGGTCGTGGCTGCATTCGGCCATCAGGGTGCTGATCGGCCCGTCGCCCTGGGCCTGGAGGGACAGGGTACCCTCGAACTTCAGGGAAGAGCTCATCAGAACACTGGCAACGAGGGATTCGCCCAGCAACTGTCGCACGGAATCCGGGTAGGGCGCCTGACTACCGATTTCCTGATAACTTTCGCCGAGCTGGACCCAGGCACCCCGCACCTGGCTATGTTCGAAGATAAAGCGTTGGAACTGGTCACGGGATGCCATGGTTTGTCTCCTGGAAATTGAATACTGGAATCGGAGTAAAAAGGAGGCGGCCGGTCCCGCCGGAGCGGGACTCAGATACCTTGCTGTTCGCGAAAACGCCGGATATCCCGGCGGTCTTTCTTGTTGGGCCGCCGGGCGGGTGGTAGTTGGGCCGCCTGCATGGTCTTACGCTGCCAGGCAAGCTCCTCGCGCCGTTTCACACTATCTTCGGTCTCGTGATAGAGCTTCTGTGCCTCGGGCGCGCCCCGACGGCGATCGCTGATGTCATCAATGATCACCACCTTTTCCTGCCAACCCAGTCTCAGGGTCAGCGTCGCGCCGGTTTCGACAATTTTGCCCGGCTTGGTGCGCTGGTTGTTGTAATGCACCTTGCCGCCTTCGATGGCTTCCTTGGCCAGGGAGCGTGTTTTGTAGAAGCGGGCTGCCCATAGCCATTTGTCGAGTCGTACCTTCTGATCGTCAGCGTTGGTCGCCGTCATGTCTCCTCACCTGATGAGCGTATGGTCGAATTATAACCGGCTCACCGGTTGGATGGCAGGGGTTGGCGTTGCCGAAGCGCGGGCAGGACTTCACTGAAGTGATGAATGCTCGGGATTTCCGGGTGCCGGTCCCTGGGCGGCTGCTGGCTATCCGGTGCCAGGATGGCCAGACATTGGCCAATGCCGGCGGTCAGGGCGCTTTCCAGCACGGGAAAACTGTCGTCCACCATCAGGGTCGCTGGAGCGAGGTAAGGGCTTACCGACTTCAGATCCTGCCAGAACCTCGGGTCCTCTTTCGGCTTACCCAGGTCGTGACTGGAGACAATGCTGTCTACATGGCGATCAAGTCCGGTGCGCTCCAGTTTGAGGGCCAGTGGATCGGGGTGGCAGTTGGTCACAATCACTGATCGCAGCCCTGCGGTTCTGAGTGCTTCGAGGAAGTCGGTGACGTGGGGACGGTAACCGATGCGATCGCCTACCTCCGCCTTTAGCCCGGTGATATCAACGGAGAGCCGGTCACTCCAGTAATCCGTGCAGTACCAGTTCAGGGAGCCGCGCTCGGCCATGATCATCGGAATCAGGGTGTCTTTGGCCTGCTGCGGGTGCAGGTCGAACTGTTCAGCGTAGCGCCGGGGCAGGTGCTCGAGCCAGAAATGATTATCGAAATGCAGGTCGAGCAGGGTCCCGTCCATATCCAGGAACACCGTCTCGACTGAGGACCAGTTCACCATAAAGAAAACAGCCTGAAGAGATTTTCTTCAGGCTGCCGGACAAGACCGGCTGTGGCAAGCCGGAAAAGTACGGATCCGGATCAGTTGTCCGTTTGTTCAACCGTTTCCGGTTTCTTGCCGGTGCGTGTGCAGCCCAGGCAGCGTACGAACGTGGCCTTGGCGGGACCAACCACCAGGACCTCTCCGGCTTCGCCCGCGTTGCCGCCAAGCGCCGAGAATGGCAGGGATACCAGATAGACCGCGCTGCCGATAATGGTGGTAGCCAGCAGCGCAGGGCGAACAAAGATCGCGTCTCCGGTCATGGCCAGGGCTGATGGTGTCTCATCGACGGCCTGGGCGTGGCCAACAGACGAGAAAGCCATCAGGCAGGCTGCCAGTGTGGCCATGAGGGTGCGGGAAAGCTTGCGGGTCATTGTACTGTCTCCTGAACGTATTCGGCCCTGTTGATGCTCGGTTTTGACAATATCGGCGTGCGGGTCAGACACCGGAAGGACAACCCTATTGTAGACCGTGAGCATTAATCCTCTGTTAACTATGAATCATATTTGCGCATTTTCAAACGATTTTTCGTTGCAAAATGTGCTCAGCGCTGGCATTTCGGGCAGTAGACCGTGGAGCGGTTGTTCATACGGATTTCTTTCAGCGTGGCCTGACATTCCTTGCAGGTCTCGCCACCGCGCCCGTAAACCAGCAGGGACTGGGCAAAATACCCGGGTTTGCCGTCACTGTTGACGAAATCACGCAGCGTCGTGCCCCCCATCAGAATGGCGGCACTGAGGGTTTCCCGGATCGCTTCGGCCAGTCGGTGGTAGCGGTCCAGGCTGATTCGGCCGGCTTTGCGCTTCGGATGGATGCCGGCCTTGAACAGGGCTTCGTTGGCGTAGATGTTGCCCACGCCCACCACCACGTGGTTGTCCATAATGAATGATTTGACCGGTGTCTGCTTTCCCCGGGACAGCCGGAACAGCATCGCACCGTTGAACTCTGCAGACAGCGGTTCGGGGCCCAGGTGTGTGATCAGGGGGTGACTGGCCGTGGCTTCGGTCCATAGCCAACAGCCGAAGCGTCGGGGGTCGTTGAAGCGGAGGATCACACCGGAGGCCAGGGTCAGATCGATGTGGTCATGGACCTGGGGCGGTGCGTTGTCCGTGACCACACGAAGGCTGCCGGACATGCCCAGATGAACAATCACGCTACCGCTATCGAGATTGATGAACAGGTACTTGGCGCGGCGCTCCACGCTGCGGATAACCTGGCCAGTGAGGCGTTCGGCCAGATCCTCGGGTACCGGCCAGCGCAAGCTGGCATTGCGGACCGTCACACCGGTGATGGTCTGGTTTTCGCAATGCGGGGCGATCCCCTGGCGGGTAGTCTCAACTTCGGGCAGTTCCGGCACTCGGCTGATCTCCGGTGATGTGTGCGAGGCGAGGTTACAAAACAAGGTGGCCAAGTGTAATCAGTAACAAATTTCCGGCCAAATTCGGTTGTTGCAGCGAACAGCTGTACGCTAAAGTTGGGGTGTTGGTTTGTTTTCCCTTCGAGTGTTAGCGCAATACCCCGATGTATCGCCCGCCGAACGGCTGCAGGCCGCCGATCTGATTTTGAGGAAATATTATGTGGTTCAACGGTCTTCTTGACCTCTCGGTGCCGCAACTGATCCTGGTTGCCCTGGCCCTGACGCACGTCACCATTGTAAGCGTGACCCTTTATCTACACCGCCATTCCGCCCATAACTCGCTGGATCTGCACCCGGCGCTGGCACACTTTTTCAGGTTCTGGCTGTGGCTGACCACCGCCCAGAATACCAAGGAATGGACAGCGATCCATCGCAAGCACCACGCCAAGTGCGAAACCGAGGAAGATCCCCACAGCCCGGTGGTTCTGGGCATCCGGAAAGTCCTGCTCGAGGGCGCCGAGCTTTATGCCGAGGCCGCTACCCCCGAGACCCTCCAGCGCTATGGCCAGCGGACGCCGGAGGACTGGGTGGAACGCAAGGTTTACACCCCGCACAAGCATTGGGGCATTATTCTTATGGCAGCAATCAACCTGATGCTGTTTGGTGTGCACGGTATCTGGATCTGGGCGGTGCAGATGCTCTGGATACCGGTCTGGGCGGCCGGCGTGGTTAATGGCATCGGCCATTACCTGGGCTACCGCAACTTCGAGTGCGCCGACAATGCCCGCAACATATCACCGATCGGTATCCTGATTGGCGGTGAAGAGTTGCACAACAATCACCACACCTACCCGAATTCTTCCAAGCTGTCCCGGCGCTGGTACGAAGTGGACATCGGCTGGGGTTACATCCGTCTGTTCCAGTTGTTCGGACTGGCGAATCCTAAAGGTTACCGGCCGATCGCCCATTTCGTGCCCGGCAAACAGGATGTGGATGTGGAAACCGTGCAGGCCATTGCGAATAACCGTTTCGATATCATGCGCCAGTACCGTAAGCGCGTCATGGAGCCGGTGCTGCGCCAGCAAAAGGCGCTGATGGATGAAGAGGTACGCCCCCGCTACCGTAAGCTCAAGCGCTTGCTGTCCCGTGAAGTCACACTGATCAAACCGCGGGAGAAAGAGCATCTGGAGAGCGTGCTGGAGCGCCACGAGATTCTTCGCCAGATCTATGAAAAGAGCCACGAGCTTCAGGCATTGTGGCGTCAGCGCGGGCTCAAACCCCAGGAAAAACTGCAGGCCCTGATGGACTGGTGCAGGGATGCGGAGGCCAGTGGTATCCGCTATCTGGAGGAGTTTGCCGCGCACCTGCGGGCCTATTCGTTGCGGCCGGCATAAACATAAAAAAGGGGTCAGAAGAAAGCGTTCTTCTGACCCCGTGGTTGCGCTCTAAACTTAAATTGGGGTCAGATGAAAGTTTTCATCTGACCCCTTCTTCTTTTTTCAGTCACCACCCCAGTTGGTCTTCGGGTCCGGGGTCATCCGCAGGTAGGATTTGACGGCCTTGTAACCCGCAGGGAACCGTTCCTTGATTTCTTCCTCATCCTGCAGAGACGGCACGATGACCACATCGCCGCCGCGTTCCCAGTTGCCCGGGGTTGCCACCTTGTGTTCGTCAGTCAGCTGCAGGGAATCGATGACCCGCAGCACCTCGTTGAAGTTGCGGCCGGTGGATGCGGGGTAGGTAATGATAAGCCGCACCTTCTTGTTCGGATCGATCACGAACAGGGAGCGGACTGTCAGGCTGCTGTCGGCATTGGGATGAATCATGTCGTACAGCTCAGAAACCTTGCGGTCCTCATCGGCAAGGATCGGGAAGTTGACGGAGCAGCCCTGGGTTTCTTCTATGTCCTTCACCCATTCATTGTGAGACTCGACCGGGTCCACACTCAGAGCGATCGCCTTGACGTTACGCTTGGCGAACTGGTCTTTCAGCTTGGCGGTCAGGCCAAGTTCGGTTGTGCACACAGGCGTGAAGTCGGCGGGGTGCGAGAACAGGACCCCCCAGCTGTCTCCGAGCCAATCGTAGAACCGGATCTTGCCTTCCGTTGATTCCTGTTCAAAATCCGGTGCGGTATCTCCAAGACGCAAACTCATAGGTTCTCTCCTCTGATCATGGTTCCGTGTTCTTGAGTGTATACAATTATTCTGGTGTTGGATGAAACGAATACAAGGGCCAATGATCCATCTCATCCAACGACTTTTTTACATTGATATAACAATAGCTTATGGCCATCGCGCTTATTCAACGCCGAGGGCTTTCTCCCGGGCGAAGTGCTCACGGGTCAGCTTGAAGACCACCGGGCTCAGCAACAGCAGAGCGACCAGGTTCGGCAGAGCCATCATGGCGTTGAGGGTATCAGCGACCAGCCAGACGAAACCCAGATTCAACGTAGCACCGACGGGAATGGCAATGATCCAGGCAATGCGATAAGGCACGATCGCTTTCACGCCGAACAGGAACTCGATGCTGCGCTCCCCGTAGAACGACCAGCCCAGAATGGTGGTAAAAGCAAAGACCGCAAGGGCGATGGCGACAATATAATTGCCTACCCCGGGCAGCGCGTCGGCGAATGCCAGGGAGGTGAGTTCGGCACCGGAAACGCCACTGGTCCAGGCGCCGGAGGTGATAATGACCAGGCCGGTGATCGTGCAGATAATGATGGTGTCGATGAAAGTACCGAGCATGGCCACCATGCCCTGGTTGATCGGATCCCGGGTCTGAGCGGCGGCATGGGCAATGGGCGCTGAGCCGAGCCCGGCTTCGTTGGAGAAGATGCCACGGGCAACACCGAAACGGATCGCCGCCCAGACTGCCGCACCGGCAAAGCCGCCCTCGGCGGCAATCGGACTGAAGGCATGTTTGAACACCAGGGCGATCGCAGCCGGGATGTCCGCCGCATTGATGGCGAGCACGGCCAGACCGGCCAGCAGGTAGGAGATCGCCATCAGCGGAACCAGGGCACTGGCGACATGGCCGATCCGGCGAATACCGCCAATCAGCACCAGCCCGACCAGCACCATGAGAATGACACCGGTTGCCCAATGTGGCAGGCCAAAGTTGGCTTCCATCACATCGGCAACGGAGTTGGCCTGCACCGTGTTACCGATGCCGAAACCTGCGATGGCGGCGAAGATGGCAAAGAGCATGCCCAGCCAGGCCCATTTGCGGCCCAGGCCGTTGCGGATGTAATACATGGGACCACCCACATGGTTGCCCCGTTCGTCCACCTCCCGGAAACGTACCGCGAGTACGGCCTCCGAATATTTCGTAGCCATCCCGACCAGGGCGGTCAGCCACATCCAGAACAGAGCACCCGGCCCACCCAGGAAGACCGCAGTGGCGACACCGGCAATGTTGCCGGTTCCCACGGTTGCCGAAAGTGCGGTCATCAGGGCCTGGAATGGCGGAATCTCACCCTCGGATTCAGCTCCGGCGGCCTTGCGCCCCTGCCACATGAGCCGGAAACCGTCTCCCAGTTTCATTACTGGCATCAGCTTCAGCCCGATGCTGAGAAACAGGCCGACCCCGAGGATCATGACCAGCATGGGAGCGCCCCACACCAGACCATTAATCTGACCGATGAAGTTTTCAATGGCTGACATGGGGATCTCCCTGCGTTTGCCATGGATTGAGAATGTCTTGGTACCCGGGTAAGGGTATAACCGATTGAGTTTAGTCGGTTATTTTTGACTGTAAACTGTTTTCAGGGAATCGATTTTCCTTTTGCACCGTGATTGCCTATGTTTAGGGATGAGAGGGCTGGTTCGGCCTCGGTAGAGAATGGACGTGGAGGGATTTGCCCATGCGGTCACTGAAAGTATCCGATGTGATGTGGAACCACATTGAGCCCGTGCGCTGCGGCACGCCCCTGACCAAAGTGGTCAAGGCTCTGCTCAGCAATCATGTCACTGGCCTGCCTGTGGTGGATGATCATCGGCGTGTGCTGGGCTTCGTTTCCGAACAGGACTGCATACATTCGCTGTTGGTGAGCAGCTATCACTGTGAGGGGGACCCCATCGTGGATGATGTAATGTTTCGGCAGCCCCTGACGATTTCACCGGAGATGGCTGTGGTAGACCTCGCCCAGAATCTCGGCGCCGGTAAACCGAAAGTGTATCCGGTGGTCGACCACGGCAAACTGGTCGGCATTGTCACACGTTCAGGTATCCTGTCCGAGCTGGCCCGAACCGGCTGTGGCCTTGAGCTACCGAAATACGCCAGCGCGGACGAGGACTGAGTTCACCTTTTTCGGACCGGGATCACTATGGAACTGTTATCCAGCAATGTGTGTTTTGGTGGCGAGCATCGCCGTTACCGTCATAGCTCTGCGAGCCTTGAATGTGACATGGAATTTGCGGTTTTCCTGCCTCCTTCGGCCGTGGGCAGCTCTGCGAAGGCAGCGCCGGTTCTCTACTGGCTGTCCGGACTGACCTGCACCGACCAGAATTTCATGCAGAAGGCGGGCGCACAGAAGCTGGCGGCAAAGCTGGGCCTGGCTATCGTCTGCCCGGATACCAGCCCCCGCGGCCTGAATTTGCCGGGAGAGGACGACAGCTATGACTTCGGAACTGGCGCGGGATTCTACATCAATGCCACGCAGCAGCCCTGGGCGCCGCATTACCGGATGTATGACTATGTAGTGAAAGAACTTCCGCAGTTGGTAGAGCGGGAATTACCGGTGACGGATCAGCGCTCGGTCTGCGGGCATTCCATGGGCGGTCACGGAGCCCTGATCTGTGCCCTGAAAAATCCGGGTTGGTACAAGTCGGTCTCGGCCTTTGCCCCGATCGCCAATCCCACCGAGTGCCCGTGGGGGCAGAAGGCGTTCAGCGGTTACCTGGGCGATGACCGCTCAACCTGGGAGCAGTGGGATGCCACCCTGTTGATCCCCACGGCCCGTGAGCGTTTGCCGTTACTGGTGGACCAGGGTACCGCTGACGAGTTTCTCGATACCCAGCTCAATCCCGAGGTGCTGGCGGATATCTGTGAAAAGTTCCACCACCATATCAATCTGCGCATGCACCGGGGCTACGACCATAGCTATTTCTTCATCGCCTCGTTCATCGATGATCACCTGAACCACCACGCCGAAGCCCTGGGGCTGATCTGATCAGCCCTGGAGGGTCTGGTGGTACTGGAAGGCTTTCTGCACATGCTCCCGGATTTCTTTGTCATCCCAGGGCTTGGTCAGGAACTTGTAGATCGAACCCTCGTTGATGGCCTCGGTAACGGATTTCAGGTCGGTGTAGCCCGATAGCACGATCCGCACGGTATCCGGGTAGATGCCTTTTACCCGGCTGAGAAATTCCGTACCCGACATGTCCGGCATCCGCTGGTCCGAAATGATCACCTGGACGTTATTTTCCGCGAGCAGGCTGAACGCTTCATGCACGCTGGTGGTGGTCAGGATACGGTAGCCATCCCGCCGGAGGACGCGGGTCAGGGCCCGCAGGATGTTGTTCTCGTCATCTAGCAGCAGCAGCGTCTTTTCCGGTTCGTCCCGATCGGTATTGGCGCTCGTGGCGTAGCCGCCCCGGGTGTGCATATATTCTTCGAGTCGATCCATCGGCATGGGCCTGGCAAACAGGAAGCCCTGGAGCAAATCGCATTGGTTCCGTCGCAGGAATGCCGCCTGGGCATCGGTTTCCACGCCTTCGGCCACCACTTCCAGGGACAGGTGGTGGGCCATGGAGATCACCCCCTGAGTAATGGCGGCATCGCTGCGATCCTGGATGACGTCCTTGATGAAGGAACGGTCAATCTTGATCTTGCCCGCCGGGAGCAGCTTGATGTAACTGAGGCTGGAGAAACCGGTGCCGAAATCATCAATGGCAATGCCGACGCCGAGAGCCCGCAAGTCGTGCAGGGTCTTGATGACCTGGTCGGCATCGAAAAGCACGGCAGATTCGACCACTTCGAGTTCCAGCGCTTCCGGTGGCAGGCCGGAGTTTTTCAGGGTATCGCGCACTGTGTCGATGAAATCGGCCTTGCGGATCTGCATTGGGGAAACGTTTACCGCCACGACACAGTCCCTGAATCCGGCGGCATGGAGGCGGACCATATCCCGGCATGCCTGTTCCAGCACGGACTTGCCCAGGGCAATAATCTGACCGGTTTCCTCGGCCAGAGGCAGGAAGTCGCCGGGAGACACCAGCCCCTGTTCAGGATGCTCCCAACGTACCAGTGCTTCCACGGCCCGGGCCTTGCCGGTACGGGAATCGATCAGTGGCTGGTAGTAAATCGTGAGGCGGTCGTTGTCGATAGCGTCCTGCAATTCGTTGCGCAGTTTGACCCGATAGCTGGCTTCAGTGTTGAGGTGCTCCGAGAACCATTGATAGGTGTTCCGGCCCATCTGCTTGGCGCGGTACATGGCCAGGTCGGCTTGCTGGATCAGTTCCGTCGGCTGGCTGATGCGCCCGTCGGTGGTGGCGATGCCGATGCTTGCCGTCAGGTGCAGGTTTTCGTCATTGACCTTGTACGGTGCAGAGAGGGTACGCATGATCTGTTCGACAGCCATCATTGCGTCTTCCGTGCGGGCAAGGTCGGGCAACAGCATCACATACTCGTCGCCACTGACCCTGGCCACGGTATCGCCGGTCCGGCTGACTTCCTTCAGCCGTCGGGCCACCTCGATCAGCAGTTGGTCGCCGGTCCGGTGTCCGAGGGAGTCGTTGATCAGTTTGAAACCGTCGAGATCGACGAACAGGAGAGCCAGGGTCCGGCCATGGCGCTGGGCGAAGCGGCAGGCCTGTTCCAGTCGATCCTCCAGCAAGGCCCGGTTAGGCAGCTGGGTTAGGACATCGTGGCTGGCGTTGTAGGCCAGCTGGCTCTCGACGTGTTTACGGTGGGAGATATCGCTCTGTACGCCGACGTAATGGGTCACCTCGTCCTCGTCATTCCGTATCGGAGACAGGTACAGGTCGTTCCAGAACGGAGTTCCATCTTTCCGGAAGTTCCGTAGCACCACGGAAGTCGCTTTCCCTGTGGCGAGGGCCTTGCGGATCTCCGCAAGCGCCTGTTCATTGCTCGGATCCTCGCCGTAGCCCTGCAGGAAACGGCAGTTCCGACCGACAGCCTCGTCCCGGCTGAAGCCGGTAATACGCTCGAACGTCGGGTTCGCATACACCAGGGGCATGTCCGATTTCTGGGCATCGGCTATGACAATGCCGTTGGAGCTGGATTCAATGCACTGTTGTAGCAGTCGGAGTCGCCGGTTGTTGTCGATCTGGCGGGTCATGTCGGTGACCATCACCAGATCGAGGGGGCGACGATCGAGGGTGATGCGTTCCGGAAGCACTTCAACGTAAAGGGGGCAGCCATCCCGGGTTATGTGCTCCTCCAGCCTGCTGCCTTCCCGGACAATAATCCCTTCCCGGGGAACCGGCCCGGAATTTCGTTGCAGGTCCGTGATGGTGAGTTTCGGGGTTTCGTCAGTGTTGAAGCCATAGAGCGACATGGCGGCCCGGTTCATGGATTGAACACGGCCTGACTCCGGCTGCAGCAGGTACATGGGAGCCGGGTTATTTTCGAACAGCAGACGGTAGTGGGCTTCACTGCTGGCCAGGTCCTCATTGGCCGCCGCCCGGTCTGCCGCATAGCGAATACTGCGAATCAGGGTCTGGCCATCCAGTCGGCCCTTGACCAGGTAATCCGCCGCACCCAGTTCCACGGCTCGGGCATCCAGTTCCGCATCCCCCTGACCGGTTAGCAGGATGAAGGGAGAGGTAACGCCCCTGGCCTGGGCTTCCCGGATGACATCCAGGCCTGAATCCGGGCCCAGGCGAAGGTCCACCAGGGTGACATCGATGGGCTCCTGCCCCAGGGTTTCGAGCCCGGCATGCATGGTGTCGCGCCAGACCAGTTCCACGGCCGAGGGACTGACATCATGCAGAAGATCCCGCGTGATCAGATAATCGTCTTCGTCGTCCTCAATAAGCAGGACGCGGAGCGTTGGATCAGTCATGTTCCTTGTTAATCCACTGTTTTGTGAGCGACTCTACAACATCCAGCAGATCGCTGTATTTTCTGGGCTTCACGATATAGCCATTGGCGCCCCGTTGCTGGCAGAAGTCCAGGTCATCCTGATCGCTGGATGTGGTCATGACAACAGTAGGCAGGACCTGTAACCGGGGATCCGACTTGATCTCATGGAGGGACTGACGACCGTCCTTGAGCGGCATGTTGAGATCAAGCAGCAACAGGTCCGGAATCGTACAGGTTTGACCGTGAAGGAAATCCATCAGTTCTTCACCGTCGTGGACGAAACACAGCGTGCAGTTGGCACACTGGTCCTCGAAGGCTTCCCTGATCATCAGGCAGTCATCCGGGTCATCATCGGCAATCACTACCAGCGAGGGTTTTACAGGTTTATTCATCCTTGCTCTGCTCCTGTGCAGAACTGCTTCTGAATCGGATCCGGAACGTGGTTCCTTCACCCGGAGCGCTAACCACGCTGATCTCCGCACCGTGGCGATCCAGGATTTTCTTTACAATGGCCATGCCAATCCCGGTACCCGCATACCCTTCCCGGCTATGCAGGCGCTGGAACGGGTGGAACAGTTTGTTGGTGTAGCGAGGATCGAATCCAATCCCTTGATCCTGCACTACCAGCGTCCAGCCCGAATTGCTCACATCCTCAGCATAGACGGAAATTTCCGGTGATGTGTCGGGGGCGTGGAATTTGATGGAGTTGCTGAGCAGGTTCTGCAATACCTGGCGCAGCTGTGTCGAGTCTCCCACCTGGTCGGGCAGCGGCTGAACCTGAATGCGGGCTTGCTCCCGGGTAATGGCTGTGTCCAGATCCTGCAGCACGCCTGCGAGGACGTCATCGGTGTGGCACAGCGCCATCGGCTTGGCGCGGGTGGTTACCCTGGAGTAACTCAGCAGATCCTCGATCAACTGTTGCATGCGCCTGGCAGCAGACTGCATGCGATTGAGGTAGTCCTGTTCGCTCGGACCGAACTGGTCGGATTTGGTCATCAGCCGGTCGGAGAAAGCCTGGATCTTGCGCAGGGGCTCCTGCAGGTCGTGGGACGCTACGAAGGCGAAGTCCTGGAGTTCGCGGTTGCTTCGTTCCAGCTCGGCCATCGCCGCTTCCAGTTTCTGCTGGGCTTCCTTGCGCTCCCGGATGCTGCGGTAGTAGACCGCGAGGCCTTCGTCGGACGGGTAGGCGCTGACTTCGAGCCAATTGTCCAGGGGCGCATAATACGCTTCAAAAGAAACGGATTCGCCGGTTTCCATGGCATGGCGGTATTGGTCATCGAATTCTGTCCCGATGGCTTCGGGAAACATTTCCCACAGACTGTATCCGATCAGATCTTCCCGTTTTTTGTGCAGCAGTTCTTCTGACTTTCGGTTGACGTAGGTAAAGCGCCATTCGGCATCGAGGGTAAAGAAAGCATCGGTGATACTCTCGAAGGTGTTCGCTTGTCGTTCCGCGTAGCGCTTTATTTGCTCCATCGCCTGATGGCTGGCGGTGATGTCCTGGAACGCGCCCTGAAGTTTCACCACCTTGCCCTCATCGTCCTGCACCGCATGACCGATTGACCGAACCCAGCGCAGGTTGCCCTTGGCGGTGCGTATCTGCAGCTCCTCATCGAAGGGAATGCCGGTTTCCATGCAGAGCAGCACCGCTGCCCGAATCTGCTCCCGGTGCTCGTCGACATAGAAATTGATGGCGTCCTCTACGTCCGGCGCCTGACCCCGCGGTAATTCGTGGATATCGCAGACGCCATCCGACCAGACCGATTGGCCGGTTGACAGGTCGACTACCCAGCCGCCCAGCAGCGCCAGGCGCTCAGCCAGTTTGAGCAGGGCCTCGTTTTCTCTCAGCTTTTCTTCAATCGCCAACTGTTCGGTGGTATCCCTGGCAACCACATAGATCAGGTCGTCGGCACTGAGGATGGCATTTATCTGCAGCCAGTGCGGGTTGCCTTCACAGTCCAGTGCCCGGACCAGCAGGTCCTTGATTTCATTGCCCTCGGTCAGTGCTTGTACCGCCCGGACGACTTTCTCGTGGTCTTCGGCATGGATCACGTCCATATAGGAACTGCCCAGCAGCTGCTCCCGGGTGTAGCCCAGGGTATGGACAAAGGTTTCGTTGAGCTCGAAAAAATGGCTGTTCAGGTCAACGATGCAGAACATGTCCGGAGACAGTGCGAAAAACTGGTCCCGTTCCCTGGACAGGGTTTCGTTGGTGGTCCGCAGCTCCCGCTCCTCTTCCAAGTGCTGGTTCAGCACGTCGTTCAGTTCCGCCAGGCTTCGGGCTCTTTGTTCGGACTGACGCCAGAAAAAATGCGACAGCATCACCAGGAAGCTTAGTCCCAGGCCGGTGAACAGTACTGCCGGCGGTAGGTAGAGTTCACCCGGGGGAAGGCTGCCTCTGCGGGTGTAGACCTCTATTCTGCGTTCACTGTCGTGGTGTGGTGTGATCCTGTGGGAGGCCAGCAGTGATTCCTGGGTCGGGGGGATATCCGGTGCGCTATCGAAGACGGCCTGGTCGTGGTGGTAAACCTTGATATGCAAGTTGCCGTCATAGTGGGCCGTCAACTTCTCGTAGACAGTCTGGAGATCCACCACGGCAAGAACTGACCACGAATAACTCGGGCCCGGAGTGATCGGAACGGCAACGGCTGCGTGATAACGGTTCTGATTGTCCACCAGTGGCGCACTGAGATGCGCCTTGCGGGACTCGATGGTGTGATCGAGCCAATCCAGGTTTCGCTGGCCTGACAGAAAGGTTTCCAGCCAGCCCCGGTAGTCGAGCGTGCGGGACTCTGTGCGCACCGGGTTGTGTTCCCGGTTGAGGATGGTTATCAGCCGCAGGTCCGGGAAGTCACGGAGGTAACTGCTCACCTCCTGCTCCCAGAACGTCTTTGAAGGAACACCGTCGAGCAGCTCCCAGCGCTCGGCCAGGCGACGGATCAGGGCAAGCTTGATGTCGAACTCGGAGTTGCCGGAGGCTTCAAGCTGGCCCGCCAGTGACTCGGCCCGTTCGATCAGGCGCTCGCCGGATTGCAGGCGCAGGGCATGCCAGCTAAGGGTGGTGACCAGGATGCCCAGGATGCCAAGCACAAGCAGGCCCTTGGAATAAAACTGCACTTCACTGTGATAGATGGAATGCAGGAACGGCAGGATTAAACCCGCGAGCATCACCAGGGGGCTGAGGACCAGGGTGGATTCGGTGATATTGCCCAGCCCCAGGGCCGACAATCCCGGATACCAGTGTGACAGGAGCGAAACCAGGCCGAGGCCGAACACCATCGGGCCGCAGACCAGCCCGACAAACCAGCCTCGAGAGAGATGCATGGCGGCCAGTCCGCTAAGGCTGATCAGCAGAATCACCAGCAGCAGTAACGGATTGAGAGCGGCGATGTCCAGCCAGTCGCTCTCGGGTATACGGGGTACCAGTGTCAGCAGCGAGGCAAGGGCAATGAGGACGAAGCCCAGGCCTGTCGCGAGCCAGCGGTACCGCAACAACAGCGCCAGGAAGGCGGCGTAGAGGGTCAGTGCTACCAGCCCGGCACCGGGACGCAGTGACAGGCGGCCAACGCCTTCAGGCCCACTGACGCCAAAGTCGATCAGAATGATCAGTCCCACAGAACCCAGGGATATGGCCAGGGCCAGGGTCAGGCAGTACCAGAAGGCCGGTCGCGTGAGCGCGTTAACCATGGAGTACCTGGGGGCCCAGCAGTCGCAGGATTTCGTCGGCGGTAGTCAGGCCGTTGCGCAGTTTTTCCAGGGCATCGTCCAGCAGCACCATCATGCCCTTTTCCCGGGCGAGGGTCTCGATCTGCATGGCGCTGGCGCCTTCGGTAATGGCGATCCTGAGCTCTTCGTTCATGGTCAGCACTTCGTGGATGGCGACTCGGCCCTTGTAGCCCTTATGGCATTTCTCGCAGCCGCGGCCCCGGTAGAAGCGCAGCTCTTCACTCAGGAATTCCGGCCCCAGCTGCTCAAGAACTTCAGTAGGCCGTTCGGTTTCTTCACGGCAGTGAGTGCAGATCCGCCTTACCAGGCGCTGTGCAATGATCGCTTCCAGTGCCGAAGCGAGCACGAAGGGCTTCAGCCCGAGGTCCAGCAGCCGGGCCACGGTGGCAGCTGCCGAGCTGGTATGCAGGGTGGAGTAGACCAGGTGGCCGGTCATCGACGCGTGGAATGCCACATCGGCGGTCTCCTCATCCCGGATTTCGCCCAGCAGGATAACATCGGGGTCCTGACGCAGGATTGCCCTCAGCACGCTGGCGAAATCCAGCCCGATACGGTCCTTGACGGGCACCTGACCAGCCATATCGACGTGGAACTCCACCGGGTCTTCGATGGTGACGTAATTACGTTCCGGCGAAGCGTTGTGCTGCAAGAGGGCATAGAGGGTCGTGGTCTTGCCACTGCCGGTGGGGCCGGTGGCGAGAATGATACCCTGGGGCTTGGCGATGACGTGCTTGAGCCGCGCGAGGTTGTGCTGAGAGAGCCCCAGGTCCTCCAGGGACTGCGCCGACGACTGCCGTTCGAGCACCCGCATGACCACTTTTTCCCCGTTGATGGTGGGCAGAGTGGAAATCCTCAGGTCGACAATGCGCATGGGCGTTTTCACGGTGATCCGGCCATCCTGGGGCCGACGACGCTCCGTGATGTCCAGCTCGGCCATGACCTTGATGCGTGAAACCACGGACATCAGCAGGTTGGTGGGGATGTGAATCTTGTCCTGCAATACTCCGTCAATCCGGTAACGCACCACCAGGGATTTGGTGCGGGGATGAACGTGGATGTCGCTGGCACCCAGACGCAGGGCCTCCAGGATGATGGCGTTCACCAATCGGATCGCCGGAGGTTCCTCTGAGCTGCCCAGCAGCTGTTCCAGGGACTCCTGGTCGGTATCCTCATCCAGGACGATTTCGATGCCCTCGTAGGGGTCGTCGGAACCTACCTTGGTGGTGATGTCCTCCAGGTCATTGGTGTCTCCGAAGATCTCTGCAAGCTTGGTCTGCATCTGCGTGGTTTCGCACAGCAGGGGATGGATGGTGTAGCCGGTCATGAACCCGAGTTCGTCGATCAGGTTGATGTCCATGGGGTCCACCATGGCCAGACGAAGGCGCTGGCCGCTGACCCGCAGTGGCAGGACCAGTTGGCGCGTGCAGATTTTCTGGGGAATCAGGGACAGCAGGCTCGGATCCGGCTGGAATTCCCGAAGGTCCACCTCCTCGAACAGCATGTCGTCCCGCAAGAGCTCGAAGACCTTCTGGAAGTCAACCCAGTCGTGTTTGAGCAGCTGGCGGACCACTGGCGTTTTCTGGCTCTGCATTTCCCGGTGCAGTTGCTGGATCTGTTGCGGGTTAAGCCAGCCTTTTTTATGCAACAGGATGGCGAGCTGACTCCGGTTGGTGGCGGTCAGCTTGCTGATGGTCTCCAGGTCCCGGCCCTGCTTCTGGGTCTGCTGCTCCAGGGTCCGGTTCCGCTGCATCAGTTCGTATTGTTCGAGGGCCAGGGCAATGGTCAGGCGGATGTCGTCGTCGTTCCAGGGCTTGAGGATGAAACGATAGACCGCGCCGTCCTTGATTGATCCCATCACCGCATCCGTGTTGGCGTGGCCGGTCAGCATGATGCGGATGGTCTGGGGCCAGCGTTCCCGGACTTCGCGGAGCAGCTCGCTGCCATTCATTCCGGGCATCATGAAATCGGTCATGATCAGCTCGACCGGCTGCTTTTCCAGGGTTTTCAGGGCCTCGTCGGCGCTACGGGCAAACAGCAGCTCGTAATTTTCGCGCTGGAACACCCGGCGTAACGAGGCCAGGATGTTGGGTTCATCATCGACCAGCAGCAGGCGGTAAGGGGCAGCCTTTGCGCTCGTCGCCTGGCCCGTGGGTTTGTCGGTGTCCTTTCCGTAAAACAGGGATGCGTAGCGTTTTGCCATTCAGAAACCTTATGTGGCCGGCAGAGTCAGAACGACGCGGGTGCCCGCCCCTTCCTGACTGTCGAGTGTCAGTTGACCACCGTGGGCGCGGACGGTATCCCTGGCCACGGTCAGTCCCAATCCGGTTCCGGAGCCCACCGGACGGGTGGTAAAGAAGGCATCGAAGACCTGGCTGCGGATGGTTTCCGGAATGCCGCAACCATTGTCCTGGAGGATGACCTGTACACTGGCCTCGTCTGCCAGGGTCTTGACCATGATGCGGCCATCATCCCGGAGAGCCTGCGCGGCGTTGTCCAGCAGGTTGAACAGGGTCTGCGACAGCCTTGAGGGGTGGCCCGGAACCGGTGGCACTTCGTCCAGGCTCTCGATGATGGTCAGGTTGTTGTCGTATTCGGTCTGTATCAGGTGAATCGCGCTTCGAAGCAGGCTGTTCAGGTCACAGAGCGAGTGGTCGGCCTGATCGATACTGGAAAAGGTCTTGAGGTCGGCAACAATGTCGGCAATGCGGTCCGTGCCCTCGATCGACTCGCTGAGCAGGTCGTTGAAGTCTGCCAGCATTTCCCGGTTCTCGTCGGTCTCCGGTAACAGGGGGTTGAGGTTCTGCACGTAATCCCGGGCAACCCGAAGGTTGCTGCTGATGAAACCAACCGGGTTGTTGATTTCATGGGCGACACCGGCCGCGAGGTGGCCAACCGAGCGTAGTCGGGCGCTCTCGTAGAGCTCCTGCTGGGCCTGTCGGATGACGGCGACCTGCTCCTCCACTTTCTGCTGCAACTGGTCGGACAGGTCCCGGTACTTTGCCTCGGAGGCCCTCAGGGCCTCATTCTGGCGCTGCAGTTCGGCATAGCTGGCTTCCGTGGTGTCATGGTGAATGTTGGCGGCCAGCCGGTACTTGGCTACGAACAGCATCAGGAAGGACACCAGTTCAGCGGCTGCCTCGCGTTCCTGCGCGGAGTCGCCACCGCCCAGCCAACCGATGGTATCCAGGTTGAATTCCACCGGAACCGAGTCGCCGAGCCGGTTCTCGCTGAGAACCACCGGCTTCCGGCACAGCGCGCTCAGGGCCCCGCTCAGCCTCCGGATCTGGTCGGCTGTCAGCAGGTCCGATAGCGTCGGATCGTCTTCGAAGTTACGCATTTCCGACCCCGTGACTGGCACTCAGTCGATCGATGAAAGTGGGCCGGTCAATGTCATGTTTGCCGGCAAGGTCAAATTCGGCATCAATGCCCGTGTAAAGCCGATCGAGCAGGGCGCGGAAGGTTTCGATGACCCCCGTACCCTTCAGCGCTGAAGCCATGGCGAGGGGCGCCCAGGGGGTGTCGGCCCAGCGTGCCTGGAGTTCGGCTTCGTCCACGGTGTCGGGCAGATCGCGTTTGTTGAACTGGACCACCATCGGCAAGGTGTCGATATCCAGGCCCACCTTGTCCAGGTTGTCCTCCAGGTTGCCAAAGGCGATGGCATTGTTGTCCTGTTGGGCGACCTGGGAGTCGGCCACAAAGACTACGCCATCGGCGCGGGACAGGACGGCCTTGCGGGTGCTGTCGTGCTGCACCTGCCCCGGCACGGTGTAAAGCTTCAGCCTGAGATCCAGGCCGGAGCGGCTGCGAAGCCCGATGGGCAGCATGTCGAAAAACAGGGTGCGGTCGTCCCGGGTCTCGAGCACCATCAACTCGCCCTTGCGCTCCGGGTTGAGCAGGGAATGCAGTTGCATCAGGTTGGTGGTCTTGCCGCTCAGGGCCGGGCCGTAGAACACCACCTTCAGGGCCAGCTTGTTGTCTTCCGCGCTGAAATCAGGCATCGGCCAGGTCCGGTTCAGTCATCGTCGCCAATCAAAACCGAGCCGTCGGTATCCCGTTGTACCCGGGTAATGCCGGGGTTCTCGGCTTCCAGGCGCAACAGTTCCTGCTCACGCTCCCGAATCATGGCTTTTTGCTGGTCATTTTCCTCACGCAGGCGCTGGTTTTCCTTTTTCAGCTCGAACAGGTCAATGGCGGACCGGATCGCGGTGACCACTTCATGGTCTTCCCAGGGCTTCGACAGGTAGCGGTGGACTTCTGCCTGATTGATGGCCTTGATCATGGATTCCCGGTCGCCATAGGCACTGAGTACCAGGCGAGTGGCATCCGGCTGACGCTGTTTGGCGAACTGCAGGTAGGTGACGCCGTCTGCGGTTGGCATCCGGTAATCCGAGATGATCACAGCGTATTCGTGTTCCAGAAGGCCTCCAAGGGCCTCCTCGACATTGTCGTAGGTGTGGACTTCCCAGCCCTCGGGCTTGAGTAGCCGGCGCAGGGCGCTGAGAATGTTGCGTTCATCGTCCACCAGCTGGATCTTGGCCATAGTGTGTCTCCGTTGCGCATGGCGGTTAACCGTTGTCGGTATCAGGGTGCACAATCGGCAGGGTAAAGCGGAAACAGCTTCCCTCACCGGGAGTACTGTCCACTTCCAGGCTGCCCTCGTGCTTCTCGATGATGTTGAAGGAGAGGGAGAGGCCCAGGCCCGTGCCCTTGCCGACCGGTTTGGTCGTAAAGAAAGGTTCGAAGATCCGGTGGCGGTGTTCCGGCGAGATTCCCCTGCCAGTGTCCTCTACCTCAATAACCACATGGTCATCTCTCCGGCGGGTCCGGATGGTGATGCGGCCGAAGGTTTCAATGGCGTGGGCCGCATTGACCAGCAGGTTCATCACCACCTGGTTGATCTGGGAGATGATGCATTCCACCTCTGGCAGTTGCGCGAAGTCCCGCACTACCTCGGCCTTGTATTTGAGCTCGTTGTTGACCACGTTCAGGGTGGTTTCGATACCCCTGTGGATGTCCGCCGGTTTGAACGCTTCTTCCTCGATGTGAGAGAAATCTTTCATGGCCGCAATGATGGTTTTCACCCGCTCGATGCCCTCGCGGGATTCGGCCAACAGGTCTCGCAGGTCATCCCTGAGAAAGTCGTAGTCAATGTTCTGCTTGATCTGAAGCAGGTCATCCAGGGAGTCGGCACTGTCGACTGCTTCGGTCAACCGGAACAGGTCGTTCAGGTAGGTGTCGAGGGTCTGCAAGTTGGAGTAGACATAACCCACCGGATTGTTGATCTCGTGGGCGACGCCGGCGGCAAGTTGGCCAATAGCGGCGAGTTTCTCAGATTGAAGCAACTGCCGGTTGGCCTGCTCGAGCCGGGCATTGAGCAGTTCCTGTTCGGATTGAGGGGGGGAGGCACTGGACATAAACAATCGTCACCGTGAAATTTCAGCTGATCCCAGTATAGATGGACGTTTTTTATAGCTTGGTAACTTTTGGTTTCGGGGGTACGGAATTACGTTATCAAATCCATGAAAAAAGTAGGGCATTCCGGTCTGTCTTTCTCAAAGCTTCGTAATAATCTGTATGTTCCATGAAACATTGTTAAAAAAACGGCCAGACCTGACGACCTGTTGTAATTGTTGGGCTACCCTTGGAGCTACCATACGACCGTTGTCGGGAATTTCCTCCAATGTTCCAGCGCCTTAGATCCGATTTCCGCCTGTCCATCATCAGCTTGCTGGGACTGTGCGGATTTCTCGGCATTACACCTTTCGCTGTGTTGCGCTTCCATCAGGGCAATCTGATGGCAGGAACCGTGGATATCCTGATTCTGGTTGGCCTGTGCGGCGCTGTTGCCTACGCGTGGTGGACCGGCGATACCCGCCGCAGCGGTCTGGTCATGGCGATTATCGCGGCCTTCGGCGCAGTACTGGTGGCCGGCCTGGTCGGAGATCCGGGGCTTTTCTGGCTATACCCCTGCCTGGTTACCAGTTTTTTCCTGACGCCGCCCAGGACTGCCATCACCATCAACGTCGCCTCGGTGCTGTTGATGGTCTTTCAGGTTGATGCCTTCTCCGGGTTCGAGCAGATGGGATCGTTTGTCTCCACCGCCCTCGTGGTCAGTGCCTGTGCCTATATTTTTGCCAGTCGAAATGAAGATCAGCGCCGGCGCCTGCAGCATCTGGCAACCGTCGATCCGTTGACCGGGGTGAAAAACCGTCGGGCCATGGACGAGGAGCTTGAAATCGCGCAGGCCCACGCGACGCGCTCGGGGATCACCTGCGCCTTGATCCTGCTGGATATCGATCATTTCAAGAAGATCAATGACGAGTATGGCCATAGTGTGGGGGATATCGTCCTGGTGGACCTGGTGCGGGTGCTCCGCAAGAACACCCGCAAATCGGATCAGGTATTCCGGTACGGCGGCGAGGAGTTTGTTCTGCTGCTCCCGGGTGTTGACGATAACGGGATCAAGACCGTTGTCGCCAACCTTCAGCAACTGCTGCGCACTCACGTGAAACACCCCGGTGGCTCGATTACGGCCTCCTTCGGCGTAGCCGAGCTGGATTGGGGCGAGCGTGTGGATAGCTGGCTCGCCCGTGCCGATGATGCCCTGTACCATGCCAAAGAGACCGGCCGTGATCGGGCTGTGTTCGCGGAGCCAAGGATGCGGGCCTTGCCTCAGTCGGCCTGATTCGGTGCATAGCGGAACAGGCGCCAGCCGAGCAGAACGCTGGCTGAGGTCAGACCGCAGGTCAGCCCCACCCAGAAGCCAGCGGCGCCCATAGCGGGCACCATCCAGTCGGTGAACGTCAGGGTATACCCCAGGGGCAAGCCAACGCCCCAGAATGAAAACAGCATGATGAACATGGGAATCCGGGTGTCCTTGTAGCCCCGCAGGGCACTGATGCAGGTGACCTGAACGACGTCGGCCACCTGGAATAGAGCGGCAAAGCCCAGCAGGGCGACGGTGACCGCTCGCACGTCCGCCTCACCGGAATACAGTGCGGCAATTTCCGGGGAGAACGCGTAAAGCAGGGTGGCGAAAAAAAGGGCAATGGTTCCCGCCAGGACCAGCGAGCTGCGGGAGATGAGTCGGGCGCTCTCCGGCGCGCGGGCGCCGATCAGGAAACTGACCCGCAAGGTCAGCGCCATGCCCAGGCTCAGAGGCAGCATGAACAGCAGTGACACCACGTTCAGGGCGATCTGGTGGCCTGCGACCACCACCGGACCAAGGGGCGCCAGGAAAAGCGCGATGACCGAGAACATGCTGGCCTCGACGAAAATGGTGAAGCCGATCGGCACCCCGATGCGCAGTATGTAACCCAGGCCTGCCCGGTCCGGGGCAGCCCAGTCGGCAATCAGGTGAAAGCTCCGGTAGACCCGGCTCCGGTTCAGATAGATCAGCATCGCCACGGCGGCAAAGCCATTGGACAGCGACGTGGCCCAGCCACAGCCAATGCCCCCCATGGCGGGCATGCCGAGCTTGCCATAGATGAAGATGTAGTTCAGGGGCAGGTTGATCAGGGTGCTGAGCACCGAGAACGCCATGATTACCCGGGTGTGGCCGAGACCGTCCGTCAGTCCCCGCAAGGCCGCCATCACCAGCATGGCTGGAACGCCCCACGCAAAGGCATCCAGGTAACCCTGGGTGATCCGAGCCGTGTTGAAATCCAGCTCCAGCAGCGTGAGCACTGGCTTCACATTGATCAGCAGCAGGATCATGATCACCGAGCCGGCGGCCGCCAGGTAGAGACCCTGCCAGGTCGCCGGCATGATCTTCTCGCGACTGCCGGCGCCGTTGTAACCGGAGATGATCGGTTGCAGGGCGCTCAGGGCCCCCATGAAAAACAGGAACAGTGGCATCCACAGGCTGCTGCCGATGCCCACGGCGGCGAGGTCCTCGGCGCTCGCATGGCCGGCCATCACGGTATCGATGACCCCGTTCGCCATCTGGGCAACCTGGGCGATGAGAATCGGTCCGCCGAGAATGGCCAGGATGCGCCACTCGGCAAGCACCCGGGTCAACAGCGGCTGCCGGGCTTCGGGTAATGGCTGGTGGGTTTCGTCCATCGTGGCGATCGGCTCTTCGGTGCCCTTGAGAAACAGGCCTGCATCCTACCGGAAAAGCAGTTACAGTACGCGCCTTGGTTAATAAGAGAGATTATCAACATGGGTTTGCTGATTTTTGTTACGGTTCTGTGGGCGTTTTCCTTCAGCCTGATCGGAGAATTCCTGGCAGGCCAAGTGGACAGTGATTTCGCAGTCCTGACCCGGGTGCTGATCGCGTCATTGATTTTCCTGCCTTTTACCCGCTGGCGGGGCGTGCCCTCCGGCCTCAAGCTGGGCATTCTGGTTACCGGCATGCTGCAGTTCGGTGTGACCTATTTGTGTCTGTACCGCTCGTTCAGCTATCTGACCGTTCCGGAAGTCCTGCTGTTCACCATCTTCACGCCACTGTACGTAACGTTGATCGACGATGCGCTGTTCCGCCGCTTTTCACCGGTGGCCCTGCTGGCGGCGGCGATTGCCACCCTCGGTGCCGGCATTATTCGCTATGATGGCCTGAGCCAGGACTTCATCACGGGGTTCCTGTTGTTGCAGGTGGCCAACTTCACCTTCGCCGCCGGCCAGGTGGGCTACAAGCATGTGATGCAGCGTTACCCGCTGGATCTGGGGTCCTTCCGCACATTTGGTTATTTCTTCTTCGGCGCGCTGATCATTGCGCTACCGTCATTCCTGATTTTCGGCAACCCGGAGCGTTTGCCGTCCACCGGTCTCCAGTGGGGCGTGCTTGCCTGGCTGGGCTTTGCCGCTTCCGGTCTGGGGCTGTTTCTGTGGAATCGGGGTGCATGCAAGGTGGATGCGGGTACCCTGGCGATCATGAACAACGCCCTGGTACCGGCCGGCCTGCTGGTTAATCTGTTGATCTGGAACCGGGATGCCGATTTGCTGCGCCTTGCTATTGGTGGCGCGGTCATCGTGTTCTCCCTGTGGGTGAATGCCCGCTTCCATCCCCGGGCCCGTCTGGCCAGCCCGGCCTGATACAAACCGGCACTGGCATCGCTGCGCCCGTGCTGGCAGAATCGCCCCCCAACAGCCCGGGCCTGGCCCCGGGCGCTCGATCCTCTTTCAATTCCTTAGCCAAAAGCACAGGAAATCAACATGTCTCAATCCAACTCCGTGTCGGGTAACGGCGATTACACCGCCCGTGGCCTTTGGTCGTCCCGGCTGGCGTTCATTCTGGCAGCGACCGGTTCTGCCGTCGGCCTGGGCAACGTCTGGAAATTCCCCTACGTCACCGGTGAGAATGGCGGTGGCGCCTTTGTCCTGGTCTACCTCTTGTGTATCGCCATCATCGGTATTCCCATCATGATGGCGGAGGTGTTCATTGGCCGGAATGGCCGCCACAACCCGATCACCAGTTTCCGTCTGGTGGCCGAGCGTAATCTGGCCTCTCCAGTCTGGCGGATCTCGGCGATCGTGGGCATGCTCGCCGCCTTCATTATCCTGTCCTTCTATTCGGTGATTGGTGGCTGGGCCGCTTCCTACATTGGCCATGCCGCTGCCGGTGACTTTACCGGTGGTACAGCCGAGTCCATCGGGGACCTGTTCGGTGGCCTGCTCGGTAGCCCGGTGCAGCTGCTGATCTGGCACACGGTGTTCATGGCACTGGTGGTGTTGGTGGTTTCCCGGGGTCTTAAGGGCGGCCTCGAGCGTGCGGCCACCATCCTGATGCCGGCCCTGTTCATTCTGTTGCTGGTTGCCGTTGGCTATGCAACCACCACCGGTCACTTCGGTGAGGCGGTCAGCTTCCTGTTCAGCCCGAACTTCGGCGCGCTCACTGTTAGTGGTGTCCTGGTTGCTCTGGGGCATGCCTTCTTCACCCTGAGCCTGGGTATGGCAATCATGATGGCTTATGGCTCCTACCTGGGCCGGGACGTTTCCATAGGCCGGACCGCGATAAGCGTTGCCGTCATGGATACCGGGGTTGCACTGCTGGCGGGCCTGGCGATCTTCCCGGTGGTGTTCGCCAATAACCTGGAGGCAGGTGCCGGCCCCGGTCTGATCTTCCAGACCCTGCCGCTGGCGTTTGGCAACATGCCCTTTGGCAGCCTGTTCGGCGCACTGTTCTTCGTGCTCTTGCTGTTCGCCGCCTGGACGTCCGGTATTTCACTGCTGGAACCGGTGGTCGAGTGGGTTGAGGAGAAGACCAGTCTCGCCCGCACCGGCAGTGCCGTGCTGGTGGGTGTCCTGTGTTGGGCGCTGGGTATTGCCTCGATCCTGTCGCTGAACGTCTGGTCCGATGTGACCCCGCTGGGCATGTTTGACCGGTTCGAGGGCAAGACCATCTTTGACCTGCTGGACTATGTGACCGCAAACATCATGTTGCCGCTGTCCGGTTTGCTGACGGCCCTGTTTGTCGGCTGGTTCGTGGCCCGGGAGTCCCTCAAGTCCGATCTGGCCCTGACCGGCGGCGCCTTTGGCCTGTGGTACAACCTGATCCGGTTCGTGACTCCGATTGCCGTGGTGATCGTGTTCATCTACAACCTGATGGCGTGATCGCCCTACAGTTGCAGCGAAACCAGGGGTCAAACCTGGGGTCAGATGAAAACTTTCATCTGACCCCGTCTTTACTCCCGTCCTGGTTGCCGTCCTCGGGCCGGCTGGGAAACAGATATAAAAAAGCCCGGCGGAGACTATCCGCCGGGCTTTTTGTTTTCCGGTCAGGAGGGCCTGATCAGAAGAACAGGTCCGGCAACCAGGTGGCAATCTCCGGGAACATCATGATCAGGATAATGCCGATGATCTCCACAATGACGAAGGGAATGATCGACTTGTAGATATCCTTCATGGTGATGGATGGTGGCACGATGCCCTTCAGGTAGAACAGGTTGAAGCCGAAGGGCGGCGTCATGTAGCCGATCTCCATATTGATCACGAACAGGATGCCGAACCAGATCGGATCGAAGCCCAGGGACTCCACGATTGGTATGAACACCGGCAGGGTGATCAGCATGATGCCCACCGGGTCGAGCACCATGGCCAGTAGGAACACGATCACCATCATAGCGATGATGATGCCCCAGGGGCCGCCGGGGACCATGTTCATCAGCCCTTCGATCAGCTCCTGTGCTCCCATGCTCTGGTAGGCCGCGCTGAAGGCGTGGGCGGCAAACAGGATCCACATGATCATGCCAGTGAGCTTGAAGGTACGGATCGCCGCTTCCTGCAGGATGCTCCACTTGAACTGCTTGTAGACGGCAGCCGAGATCAGTGCGCCCAGAACGCCCATGGCCGCGGCTTCGGTCGGGGTGGTGATACCGCCGATGATGGAACCCAGCACCATGACCACCACACCGATCGGCAGCAGCACGGCTCGCAGGGCCCGGAGTTTTTCCGGCCAGGTGCCCCGTTCCTCTTTCGGCAGGGCGGGGGCCAGTTCTGGTTGCAGATGGCAGCGTACCAGGATGTAGACGGCGGTCAGCACCATCAGCAGGATGCCGGGCATGATGCCGGCGGCGAACATCTTGCCGACAGAAACACCGGTGATCAGGGCGTAGAGGATCATCAGGATACTGGGTGGAATCAGAATGCCCCAGCCACCACCGGTATTGATGACACCCAGAGCCATGTTCTTGTCATAGCCCCGTTCGAGCATGGAGGGCAGGGCAATGGTGCCCATGGCCACCACCGCGGCACCGCTGATACCCACCATGGCGGCGAATACAGCGCAAATCCCCAGGGTACCAAGGGCGAGGCCGCCTCTCAGGCCGCCGCACCACAGGTGCATCATGCGATACAGGTCTCTTGCCACGCCGGTGCGCTCCAGCACCATGGCCATGAACACGAACAGTGGTATCGCCACCAGGGTGAAGCTACCCATGGTGCCCCAGATCTGGGAAGCCACCATGTAGAAAGAGTCGAAGCCCCAGGTGAAATAAAGGAACACAACGGACACACCACCCAGCACAAAGGCCAGCGGCAGGCCCAGTAGCAGGAAAAACAGCAGTGCGCCGAAGAACAGCAGGGTCAGGGCTTCAATACTCACAGCTGCTCTCCTTCGGAATCAGTGTCTTCGGGGGTGTAGTAGTCGAGGTTGAACGCTACCGCGATGTCCTCCAGCAGTTTTACCAGTCCCTGCAGCACGAGCAGTGCCGTGCCGACGGGGATGGCCAGCTTGACCGGCCAGATGTGCGGGTTCCACGCCGAGTAGGACGTTTCCCAGCTGGACATGGATTCCCGGGCCATGTCGATGCCGAACCACAGCAGAGCGAGGGTGAAGATGAAGAAGACCGTGGAAGTGAGAATGTCCAGCACCGCACGCTTGCGCGGGGCCAGGTGGGAATGAAGCAGGTCGACGTTGACATGGCCACGATGGGCCATGATGTAGCCACCGGACATCACCGCATAGATACCGAACAGCATCTGGGTCAGCTCATTGGTCCAGACGGTCGGCGAGTTGAACAGGTAGCGGAAGCCCACCTCCAGCAACAGGAACGCAAACATTGCGAATACGAGCAGGGCTATCCAGCGCCCGACGACATCATTGAGACGGGTAACCCCTCTCATGAATGCGGCAATCATCACACCCATGGTTCTCTCCAGGAGGACGTTGGTTTCAGTCACGGAAAAAAAGGCCGGAGTGGTGGACTCCGGCCGGGTCTAAACGGATATCGTCGCGATCAGAGGTAGCCGAGGTCGCTCAGGTAGCTCTTGAGCATGTCCAGCGCCTTCTGTGCGTTTTCGCTGCGCTTGCCTTCCTCATCCCACATCGTCTGGGCCGTGGCTACCAGCTTGTCCTGCACCTCGTCCGGCAGCACATTGATCTGGACTCCTTCCTCGGCAATCGCCTTGGCCAGGGTGATCCGTTCCTTGTACTGGTATTCATTGGTGCGGATCCAGAACTGCTCATTGAGGGCGTCCTTGACGATCTTCTGCATGTCTTCAGGCAGCTTGTCCAGCGCCTTCTGGCTGACGATGATCACATCGGTACCGGCGATGTTCAGGGCCGGCTTTACGTGGTATTTGGCAATCTCATACAGGCCCATGCTGAAGGCACCCTGGGAAGCACCCCAGTGGGCTCCGTCAACAATGCCGGAATCCAGTGCGGAATACAGCTCACCGCCGGGAATGTAGGACGCGGCGGCACCGGCCTCGGTCAGGAATTTCTGGAGTGCACCGGAAGAGCGGATTTTCAGGCTGGTGAAGTCGTCCCAGCTTTCGATCGGCTGCTTTACCACCATTTCGGTCGGGTAGACCTTGTCGGTGGCCCAGTAAACGCCATGCTCGGCGGCTTCGTCACGCAGCATCTGCTCGAAGCCCATGTTCTGGTGGAAGTAAGCCGCTTCCCACACGTTACGGAAGGCAAACGGCAGGCCGGAGGCGATACCGGCAAGGGAAACCTTGTCCTGGGCATAGGCCGGTGAAATGGTGCCCATCTCCAGAATGCCGCGACTGACCGCATTGAAGGTTTCTTTGGCCTTGAACAACGCGCCCGCCTCATAGAGCTGAAGTTTCAGGCGGCCATCCGTGCGTTCTTCCAGAACACGCTTGATACGGCCCAGGCTGTCGGTATAGGAGCTGCTGGAACCGGGCCAGTGCGACTGGACTTTCCAGGTGAAGGTTTCCTGGGCGGCGGCTGGAGCCGCGGAGAGGGCGGCGGAAATGCCCAGAGTAAGGGCTGACGCGTAAACAGTCAGGTTTCTTCGTACGTTTGCAAAGAGGTTCATGTCGGTGCCTCGTTCGTTGTTGTAGTGGTTTTGCCTTTGTGTTTCACTCTGCAAAACTTGTGGTTGCAGGGTGGATTGTTGTTCTCTGAATCTATCACAACATCGGGTCTTTGCAATAGGATGTTTTTATCTCCGATGAAAACCGATGGTCTGAAAAGGATAGTCCAATGATTGACATGAACCAGACGGATGCCGTGGTGCGTCTCACCATCAACCGCCCGGCCAAGAAAAACGCCCTGACGCGCGAAATGTACGGGCAACTGGAGCGGTGCATCCGTGCGGCGGGTGATGATCCGGCGGTTAACGCTATTGTTATTTCCGGGCGCGGCGATGTATTTACGGCCGGCAATGACCTGGACGATTTTCGCGCCCGGGCCACGGATCCAAATCCTCAGCCCTCCGCCGGGCTGGCTTTTATCGAAACTCTGATGGAGTGTGATACGCCGGTCATCGCCGCGGTGGAGGGGATTGCCATTGGTATCGGAACCACCCTGCTGCTGCATTGCGATTCGGTGATTGCCGGCAGGTCTGCGACCTTCAAGACGGCTTTCGTTGACCTCGGTCTGGTGCCGGAAGCCGCCTCCACTGTTACCATGCCCCTGCACCTGGGCGCCCGCCGGGCGACGGACCTGCTGTTATTCGGGGATGTTATGGACGGGCTCGAGGCCCGGGACTGTGGGCTGGTCAGCAAAGTCGTCGAGGACGGTAACGCCTTGGCCGCCGCCCTTGAGCTGGCACAGCGGCTTGCCGGAAAGCCCCGGGAGGCACTCCGGGCCAGCAAACGGCTGATCCGGGCGCCGTGGCGGGATCAGGTCAGGGAGGCGCTGGAGCGGGAGCGTGCCGTGTTCTCCGAACGCCTGCGCTCCGATGATTGCCGCGAGGCCCTTTCGAGGATGCAGCGCCGCTAGTGGGCCTGGCCCTTCCAGTAAGGCTCCCGGAGTTCCCGTTTCAACACTTTGCCGATGGTGGAGCGGGGCAGTTCCGTGCGGAACTCGACCGCCGCCAGTCTCTGGGTTTTGCCCAGGCGCTGGTTGGCCCACGCCATCAGCTCGGCTTCCGTCTCGGGGTAGTCCGCCCTCTTCACCACCAGCGCGAGCGGCGTCTCTCCCCAATGCTCGCTTGGGATACCGATGACAGCCACGTCGGCCACGGCCGGATGCTCCAGCAGGGTTTTTTCCAGATCCACCGCATAGATGTTGAACCCTCCGGAGATGATCATGTCCTTGCGGCGATCCAGAATGTAGACAAAGCCGTCCTCGTCGATGCGGCCCATGTCGCCGCTGCGATAGAACACCAGCCCCTCCGGGCTGGTCCAGAGCATTTCACGGGTCTGTTCCGGGCGATTCAGGTAACCCCGCATCATCGAAATGGCCCGGCCAACGATTTCCCCGATCTCACCGCTGGGCACCTCCCGGCCTCCCTCATCGATCACCCGAACCTCGGCACCCTCGGTGGGCAGGCCCACGGAGTCCCATTTGTCGGGATGGGCGGCACAATCCAGGCTGGTGGAGATGCCGCCCTCGGTCAGACCGTAAACCTCCCGGATGTTGCCCGGCCAGCGCTGCATGGCTTCGGCAATCAAATCCGCGCGCAGGGGAGCACTGGTGCACAACTTGAGCTTGAAGCTGGACAGGTCGAACCGGTCGAAATCCGGTACTGCCAGGATGCGCTGGTACTGAACCGGTACCAGCATGGCGTGGGTTACCCGGTGCTGCTCGGCCAGTTCGAGAAACTGGCGGGCATCGAATTTGGTCATCAGTACGAGGATGCCGCCATGGAACAGGGTCGGTAACACCGAGACGAGGGTGGTGTTGGAGTACAAGGGCGTGGACACGAGATTGATGGCGTCGCCGTCCAGGCCGAACCGGCTCATCCGGACCATCTGCCGTTGGCGGAACCGGTAATCGTGAAGGATGCCTTTGGGCGTGCCGGTCGTTCCCGAGCTGTAGATGATGTTGAACGGAACGTCGAGGGTTACGGGCGCCGGAGCGGCCTCATCGGATACATCGCCCAGCCACTGACCCAGCGACTGACCTGGCTCTTCGGTAGCCAGGCCAATCACACCTTCTCCGGGCAGGTCCACGGACTCGCGGACCCCGGACCAGAGCGCCAGGTTCTTGCCGGACACAAACAGGAACCGGGCGCTGCAATCCCGGATCATCAGGGCCAGCGCCTCGCCACTGGCCATGCCCGAGAGCGGTACCATACAACCACCCGCCACCAGGGTGCCGAGATAGAGCGCCACGTATTCCCTGGAGTTTTCTGACAACCCCGCCACGCAATCCCCGGCTTCGAGGCCGGCCTCCCGAAGCCGATTGGCAATCCGGTTTACCTCGCGGATCAGATCCGCCCAGGTGACGATGCCCCGTTCGTCGATCAGGGCCGGTTTGTTGCCCTGGTTGTGCCGATAGGCCTGGATTGCCTGGCCGATGGGGTCCATGGACTCTTCTGCAAGCACCGGAGCGTACACCGGCATTTCATTAGTTGTATTTTTCATTTTTCCACCCGACTCGGCTTTTTAGTTTTGCTAGATGAAATTTCCTTTCGAATATATTGACTCAAAACCGGAAGGCGTGACAAATTATCGAGACGATAAAGACGCTATCACAACAACAAATGCGGAAAACGAGGAGCAATTCCATGGCGCGATTTGACCAGCGCACAGCCATCGTCACCGGAGCCGGCAGCGGGATCGGCCGTGCCACCGCCGTCCGTCTGGCCCGGGAAGGTGCCTCGGTGGTGATGGTCGATGTCTCCGAAGCCGGATTGCTGGAGACCGAGAGCGCCATGCCCGAGGGCGCCCGCTATCAGCGGCGCCTGGTGGATGTTGCCGACGAAAGCCAGGTGAAGGACGTGGTCGCCGAAACCATGGCAACGTTTGGCCAGGTTGATGTGCTCTGCAACATCGCCGGCATTGCCAGCACCTCCGGCGGCCATCCGCCAGTGACTGGAAACGAGCGGGAGGAGTGGGACAAGGTGCTGGCGGTCAACCTCATAGGCACCATGTTGTTTATCAAGCACGTGGCCCCGCAAATGCAGGACCGAAAACTCGGCGCCATCGTCAACACCGCCTCGGTGGCCGGCATCCGTTCCGGTGCCGGGGGTAACGCCTACAGTGCCTCCAAGGCCGGGGTGATCAACCTTACCATGACCGCCGCCTGTGACCTGGGCGGTGACAATGTCCGCGTCAACGCCGTGTGTCCCGGCCTGGTGGAAACCGGCATGACCCGCGCCGTGTTCGATTACGCCCGTGCCCATGAAAAGGCCCACAAGCTGGGCTCCCGGTGTGAACTGCGCCGCTACGGTGATCCGGAGGAGATTGCCGCCGCCATCCTGTTCCTCGCCAGCGACGACGCCAGCTACATCACCGGCCAGGCCCTGGCCGTGGATGGTGGCAATACGGCCTCCCTAAACCTGCCAGGAATGAAAGTCTGATGAGTGAGGAAAACCTGCACATTACCGGAGGCCAGGACCTGCCGGGTTTCCATAACCTGCTGGGATATCGCCAAGTGTCCTGGGAAGAGAACGAAGCGGTGATCGAGCTGGAACTCGACCCCCGCCACCTGAACCTGGGCGGCGTGATCCATGGTGGCGTGCTGACGTCGCTGTTGGATATCGCCATGGCCGAGGCTGGCACCTACTGTCCATACCCCGGTCGCATGCGCAAGGCGATCACACTCGCCCTGACCACGACCTTTACCGGCCAGTGCTCCGGTGGCGTGATTCGAGTCACGGGACGCAAGCGCGCCGGCGGCACCCGGATTTTTAACAGCACCGGCGAGGTCCACGACGATCAGGGCAACTTGCTTGCCATTGGCGAGGGGACGTTCCGGATCCGCTCTGGAAGCGAGAAACCGGAAGGCGTGCCGATCTGAGCAAGCACCGCTCATAACAATGATTGCCGGATTTTGATGGGCAGTCAGGACACAATCAACGAGAGGAAACGGACATGTTCGAGCTGTCTGACAAGGCTAAAAAACTGCAGGCCGAATTAACCGAGTTCATGGATGCGTACATCTATCCGAACGAAGAGAAGCACCACCATCAGTTGGAAGAGGCCGAGGACCGCTGGGCGCCGGTTCCCATCATCGAAGAACTGAAGCAGAAGGCGAAAGCCGCCGGCCTGTGGAACCTGTTCCTGCCAGACAGCGAGTTTGGCGCCGGCCTGTCCAACTTCGAGTACGCCCACCTGTGCGAAATCATGGGTCGCTCGGAAATGGCTCCGGAAGTGTTCAACTGTTCCGCACCGGACACCGGCAACATGGAAACCATTGCCCGCTATGGCAACAAGGAGCAGCAGGACCAGTGGCTGAAACCATTGCTGGCGGGCGAAATCCGGTCCTGTTTTTCCATGACCGAGCCGGATGTCGCCTCCTCCGATGCCACCAACATCGCCTGCGAGATCCGGCGTGAGGGCGACGAGTACGTGATCAACGGCCGCAAATGGTGGTCCTCCGGGGCCATGACCCGTACTTCGAAGATTGCCATTGTCATGGGCAAGACCGATCCCAACGCGGAGAAACACAAGCAGCAGTCCATGATTCTGGTACCGCTGGATGCGCCCGGCGTGAAGATGATCCGACCGCTGCACGTGTTTGGCTACGACCACGCCCCCCACGGCCATGCTGAGATCCATTACGACAATGTGCGGGTGCCGGCCAGTAATATGTTGCTGGGTGAGGGCCGCGGTTTCGAGATTGCCCAGGGCCGCCTGGGGCCGGGCCGGATCCATCACTGCATGCGCACCATCGGGGTCGCGGAGCGCGCGTTGGAATCTATGTGCAAACGAGCCAATGCCCGCGAAGCCTTTGGCCGCAAGCTGTCCGACTTTGATTCCATCCGCAAGGACATTGCCCGCAGCCGGCTGGAAATCGAGCAGGCTCGTCTGCTCACTTTGAAGGCAGCCCACATGATGGACACCGTCGGCAATAAAGTCGCCCGTCAGGAGATTGCCATGATCAAGGTGGTGGCGCCGAGCATGGCGCTGAAGGTCATCGACCGGGCCATCCAGGTCCACGGCGGCGCCGGCGTCAGCCAGGACACCTTCCTGGCTTCCGCCTGGGCCAAGGTTCGTACGCTGCGCCTGGCTGACGGACCGGATGAGGTGCATCTGGATTCCGTTGCCAAGATGGAACTACGTCAATACCGCTGATTTTTGCCCGGCCCGTTAATACGGGTGCATGAACAAACGGGGAGGCACCTGCCGGGACACGCCGTGAATACGTCCCTGTAGGCTTGAGCAAAACATCCATGTTTTGCACAGTCCCGACAGGTGCCTCCCCGTTCGTTTCCCAAGCATCGAGCATGAGGATCGAACAATGAGTAATCCCCTTTTTGATATGACCGGCAAGGTTGCCGTCATCACCGGCTCCACCAAGGGCATCGGCCGCTCCATCGCTGAGGAAATGGCCAGATGTGGGGCCAAAGTCGTCATCTCCAGTCGCAAGGCCGACGCCTGTGAACAGGTCGCCGGTGAACTGAGAAAACAGGGCTTCGAGGCCATGGCCGTTCCCTGCCACGTCGGCAGGAAAGAAGACCTGCAGAACCTGGTGGATAAAACCAACGAAGCCTGGGGCAGCATCGACGTGCTGGTGTGCAACGCCGCCACCAACCCGGTCTACGGCCCGACGGCCGAAATGACCGACGACGCCTGGGACAAGATCATGGACACCAACGTCAAAGGTACCTTCTGGCTCACCAACATGGTGCTGCCGCAGATGGCCGAAAAAGGCGAGGGCGCCGTGGTGCTTCTTTCCAGCATCGCCGGCCTGCGTGGCAACACCGTGATCGGCACCTACGGCGTGTCCAAGGCGGCCGAAGCGGCCCTGGCTCGCAACCTGGCCGTGGAATGGGGCCCCAAGGGCATCCGCGTCAACGCCATCGCCCCCGGCCTGATCAAGACCGACTTCGCCAAGGCCCTGTGGGAAGACCCCGTCCGCGTCAAACGCGCCGAGGATAAAACCCCGCTCCGGCGCATCGGTGACCCGGTCGATATCGCCGGTCTGGCAGTCTTCCTGTCCACCAAGGCAAGCGCCTACATCACCGGCCAGGTCATCGTAGCGGATGGCGGCGAAACGGTCTGCTAAAAGAGCAAAAATCCCAATGTTCGCCGAGGCTGGTGGGTGGGGGCTTCTCCCGGAGCGGGGAAATTGTCTGAGCGCAGCGAGTTGTTTTTCCCGCTCCGGGAGAAGCCCCCACCTGCCGGCCGCCGCCCCCAAAGGGACTGACACTAAAGAATGAGGGCAAGAACAAAATCATGAGTATGACCCCAGAGCTGGTAGACGTCCTCCCGGCCCACCAATTCGACGAGGCCAGCCTCCTGACCTGGCTCCAGCAAGCCATGCCGGACTTCGGCACCCGCCTGGAGGTAAAACAGTTCCAGGGCGGCCAGTCCAACCCCACGTTCCTGCTGGATACCGACAGCGGCCGCTATGTCCTGCGCAAGAAACCGCCCGGAAAGACCCTCCCGTCCGCCCACATGGTCGAGCGCGAGTATCGCGTCATGAAGGCGCTCTCCGACCACACAGACGTTCCGGTGCCGAATGTGCGGGTGCTGTGCGAGGACAGCGACGTCATCGGCACGCCGTTTTATGTCATGGACTTCCTGGAAGGCCGGATCATCAGTCATTCGGCGCTCCGAGCCCTGGATCGTCAGGACCGCTTGCCCGCGCACCATTCCGCCATCGACACCCTGGCAGCCCTGCATGCGGTGGATGTGAATGCCGTGGGCCTTGGCGATTACGGCCGGCCCGAGGGCTATGTGGCCCGCCAGGTGGCCCGTTGGAGCAAACAGTATCTGGCGTCAAAGACCGACGACCTTCCCGCCATGGACAAACTCATGGCCTGGCTGCCCGAGAACCTGCCGGCGAAAGACGAAACCGCGATTGCCCACGGCGACTATCGTTTCGGCAATCTGATGCTGGCGCCGGACAAGCCGGAAGTGATCGCCATTCTCGACTGGGAACTGTCAACTCTGGGCCACCCGCTGGCGGATCTGGCCTACTACTGCCTTCCTTATTACCTGCCTTCCGATATGGAGGGCATGCGCGGGTTGCAGGGTGAGGATCTGGAGGCGCTGGGTATCCCTGACGAGCAGGAAACCATCGCCCGCTACTGCGCCCGGACCGGCCGCGATGGCATCGACGACTGGCACGTGTTCCTGGCGTTTTCTCTGTTCCGCCTGGCCGCCATCCTGCAGGGCGTCTACAAGCGCGCCCTGGATGGCAACGCCGCCAACGCCAATGCCCTGCAGGTCGGCAAACGTGCCAGCCTGCTGGCAGACATCGGCTGGAAGATTGCCAGTGACGGTCCGCGGAACGGACACAAGTGAGGAAGCCCTATGAACGGTCCGATTTGTGAACGCATCCTGATCACGAACGACGACGGCATCAATGCGCCGGGGCTGGCGATCCTGGAGACCATCGCCCGACGACTCGCCGAGGAGGTCTGGGTAGTCGCGCCGGAGCATGACCGCAGCGGTGCCGGCCAGAGCATTTCCATTCACAGTCCGCTCCGGGTGTATGAAACCGGGGCCAAGCGCTATGCCGTCTCCGGCACGCCGGCGGACTGTGTGCTTTATTCCCTCGCCGAGTGGTTCGGGGAAACCCCGCCGGACCTCGTTCTCTCCGGCGTCAATTGCGGTGCCAACATCAGCGATTCGGTGCAGTACTCCGGTACTGTCGGGGCGGTGCTCAGTGCCCTGCACATGAACATTCCGGCCATCGCCCTGAGCCAGGCGTTCCTCACCCGGGATGGCATCCGGTGGTCGCCGGTGGAGACCCATGGCGAGACCTTGATTCGAAAGCTGTACCAGCCCGGCGAGGCCCGCGCCTGGAACGTGAATTTTCCGGCTTGTGAGGTCGACGAGATCACCACGGCGCGCTGGTGCCGACAATCCACGGGCTCGATCCAACGGCCACGGCTGCTCGCCGGACGAGATGCCCGGAGCCTGCCTTATTGGTGGCTCGGTTTCGAGCGCAGCTCCCGCCACATTGTGGCACCGGATGCCGATGTCACGGTGCTGCGGGAAAAAGCTGTTGCCGTCACACCCTTACGACATGAAGACCCCCTGCCAGGGGGCAACGACACCTTTGATTTGTCCGCCGAAGCGGCTGACTGATTCACCCTGGGGAGAATAACAACCATGTTTGAACGTCATTACAAGGTCTGGCCCAAGGAACTGCCCAAAACCATGACTCTGCCGAAGACCAGCGTCTACACCAACCTGGAGATTTCGGCCCGGCGCTACCCTGACCATACCGCCATCATCTTCTACGATGCGCCCATAAACTACCGGCGCCTTAATGAGGAAGTGGAAACCATGGCCGGCTATCTGCAGGCCCAGGGCGTCAGTAAGGGTGACCGGGTGCTGCTGTATATGCAGAACTCCCCGCAGTACGTGATTTCCTACTATGCCATCCTGCGTGCCGACGCCGTGGTGATCCCGGTGAACCCCATGAACCGGGCGGCGGAGCTGGAGCACTTCATTGCCGATACCGGTGCCACAGTGTGCCTGGCCGGGCAGGAGTTGGCAGGTTTCATCGCGCCCATGATCGGTGAAACCGATCTTGAACAGGTGGTGGTTGCTTCCTACAGCACCTACATCAACCCCGAGACCGACCTGGATCTGCCCGCCGAAGTGGCGGCTCCGGCCTGGTCCCGGGAGATGCCGGGAGTGGTTACCTGGGAAGCCGCGATGGCGGAGGGTCATACCCCGTCGCCGCATACCGCAACGCCCGAGGACCTGGCGGTGATTCCCTACAGCTCCGGGACGACGGGCGCGCCCAAGGGCTGCATGCACACCCATCGCTCGGTGATGGCAACGGCGGTACACCGGGTGTTCTGGAATCTGACCACCGCAGACAGTGTCCAGCTGGCAACCCTGCCGTTCTTCCATGTCACCGGCATGACCGGATCGATGAACGGGCCGATTTTCACCGGATCGACTTCGGTGATCATGACCCGCTGGGAGCGCACCACGGCGGCACGGCTGATCGAGCGCTACAAGGTAACCGGCTGGACCAACATCGTCACCATGGCGGTGGATTTCCTGTCCAACCCGGATATCGGAAAGTACGACCTCAGCAGCCTGAACATGATCGGCGGTGGCGGTGCTGCCATGCCCGTTGCGGTGGCGGAAAAGCTCAAGAAGATGACCGGGCTGGACTACATCGAGGGCTATGGCCTGTCAGAAACCATGGCCGCGACCCACATCAATCCCACTGCACATCCCAAGCCCCAGTGCCTCGGCATTCCAGTATTCGACGTAGACAGTCGCATTATTGACGTGGACACCCTGGAAGAAAAAGGCCCGGGCGAGACCGGGGAAATCGTCTCCAGTGGCCCGCAGGTCACGATCGGGTACTGGAACCGGCCGGCGGAGACCGACGCGGCGTTTGTGGAGATCGATGGCAAACGGTTCTTCCGTACCGGTGACCTCGGGTACTACGACGAGGATGGGTATTTCTTCATGGTTGACCGCGTCAAACGCATGATCAACGCCTCCGGCTTCAAGGTCTGGCCCTCCGAGGTCGAGGGATTGATGTACCGACATCCCGCCATCCACGAGGTATGCATCATCTCGGCGCCCGATCCCAAGCGGGGTGAGACCGTCAAGGCCTGCATCGTGCTAACCCCGGAGGCTGAGGGCAAGACCACCGAGACCGACATCACCGCCTGGTGCAAGGAACAGATGGCGGCCTACAAGGTGCCGACCATTGTGGAGTTCGTCGACGAGTTGCCGAAGTCGCCGACCGGCAAGCTCATGTGGCGGGCACTCCAGGAGCAGGAGTGGAAGAAAAGTTCATAAAAGAGCCGTTTAATTGCATAGAAAGATCGCAGAGCGAAACATAATTTTAATTTATTGACATATGGAACGATGAGTGTAATTGTTCCATTCAAGGCTGCAGGGGTAACCGCCCCTGCGGTTCGAAGCCTCAGAAACGTCCGATAACAACAAACACCGGAGGGGCAGACTTGAACCTTTTCTTCCAGCAAATCATCAACGGGTTAACCCTGGGGAGCATCTACGGTCTCGTAGCCCTCGGCCTGACCCTTGTCTACGGAATCCTCCACATTCCGAACTTTGCCCATGGCGCGCTGTATATGGTCGGTGCGTTCATGTCGTATTTCTTCATGACGGATCTGGGCGTGTATTACTGGATTGCCATGGCCGGCTCGGCCGTGGTCGTCGCGGTACTCGCGATTCTGTGTGAGCGCCTGGTTTTCCACCCGCTGCGCAATTCCCCGCCGATCCACGACAAGATCGCGGCCATCGGCATCCTGCTGTTCCTGGAAGCGGTGGTGCAGATGTTCTGGGGCTCCGACTTCCGCCGTCTGTCCTCGCCGTTCACTGGCATCATGAACTTCGACGGCCTGATCATCCCGGAGCAGCGGCTGCTGATCATTGTCGGCGCGTTCGCTTTGGTGATTGCCCTGCAGCTGTTCCTGCGCAAGACCATGACCGGTGCCACCATCATCGCCATGGCCCAGAGCCGTGAGGGCGCCTTCCTGGTGGGCATTGATGCCAATCGCGTGGCCATGATGACTTTCGCCATCTCCGGTGTGCTGGCAGCCGTGGCGGCCAGCCTCTACGCGCCGATCAACCTGGTGTACCCGGCCATGGGTCACCTGGTGATCATGAAAGCCTTCGTCATCATCATCCTCGGCGGCATGGGCAGCATTCCCGGTGCTATCGCCGGCGGCATGATCATCGGTTTCGCCGAGGCGTTCGGCGGCTTCTACATTTCCACCGCTTATAAGGACATCATCGCCTTCGGATTGCTGGTGCTGATTCTGTCTGTCCGCCCGCAGGGGCTGTTTGCGAAGGGGGCGCACTGATCATGCTGTTCAAACTTGGAAGTCTGCTGATGAAGCCCGGTGCCAAGATGGCGCTGCTGGCATTCGCGATTGTGTTTCCGTTCCTGGCCGATAACGAGTACCAGGTCTATGTCATGGCCTCTGCCTTTGTCTGGGCGATCGCGGTTTATGGTCTCAACATCATCACCGGTTACTGCGGCCAGCTGAACCTCGCCCATGGCGGCTTCTTCGCCATCGGGGCCTATACTCTGGGCCTGCTCACCGCCGATGCCGGCTGGAGCTTCTGGCCGGCGTTCGTGGCGGCGCTGCTGATGACCGCGGTGCTCGGTTTCTTCGTGGGGATTGTTTCCCTGCGGCTGAAAGAGCATTACTTCGCCATCTTTACCCTGTGCGTGGGCTTCATCATCTACTTGCTGATCGACAAGTGGGAGGAGCTGACCCACGGCCCGATCGGGGTCCGGGATATTGCCGCGCCCTCCGGTTTCGGCCTTGTCGACTTCACCGAGACCACGCCTTTCTATTACCTGGTGCTGGCATTCCTGGTTTTCTCCGTCTGGTTCATGGGCCGACTGTCCCGGTCGCTGCTGGGCCGCACCTTCATTGCCATCCGCAATGGGGATGAGCTGGCTCAGTCCCTGGGCATCAACCTGATGCGCAACAAGGTGCTGGCCTTTGTCCTGTCCACCACCTACGCCGGCCTGGCCGGCGCCCTGTATGCCGGCATGGTGCGGTTCATCGGGCCGGAAGAGGCCAACATCAACCACACCTTCGACATGATCACCTACCTGCTGGTGGGCGGCATCGGCACCCTGACCGGACCGCTGCTGGGCACCGTGGGCATTGTCTGGATCACCCAGTCCCTGCAGTTCCTGGAGGAGTACCGAATGATCATCTTCGGCCCGCTGCTGGTGATCCTGGTGATCTTCTTCCCGCGGGGTATCACCGGGCAGTTCCTGACCTGGATGCACCACAAGGCCCAGTCCCTTGCCCCCGGCAAGAAACACAAGGTGAGCAAGGTCCAGACAGCCAGCGCACGGGAGGCCGAGAACAATGCTTAAGGTAGAACACCTCACCAAAATGTTTGGCGGCCTGGCGGCGGTCAATGATGTGTCCGTCGATTTCGAGGCGGGCAAGATCAACGCCATCATCGGCCCCAATGGTGCCGGCAAGAGCACCTTCTTTAACCTGATCTCCGGTTTGCACCAGCCCACTTCCGGGCGAATCCTGCTGGAGGGCGTCGATGTTACCCACATGCCCTGTGACCAGGTGGCGCGGCTGGGCGTCGGCCGGACCTTCCAGACCACCAACCTGTTCGAACAGGCAACGGTGCTGGACAACCTGATCGTCGGCCATCGCCTGCGTACCCGCTCTGGCCTGTGGGATGTGCTGATCAACAGCAAGCGCCTGCAGCGGGAGGAGAAGGCGGCCCGGGACAAGGCCATGGAGGCCCTCGATTTTGTCGGCCTGACCCACGTGGCCGGCCAGTTCATCGCCGATATCACCCAGGAAGAGCGCAAGCGTGTGGCTTTTGCACTGGCACTTGCGACCGATCCAAAGATTGTCCTGCTGGATGAGCCCGCTGCCGGTGTGAACCCGGAGGAGACCGAGGGGTTCGCTGCGCTCATGCGCAAGATGGTGGATAACGGCCTGACCGTCTGCCTGATCGAGCACAAGATGGACATGATCATGAGTCTGGCGGACAAGATCATGGTGCTGGATCACGGTGAGAAGATTGCCGAGGGCACGCCGGAAGAAGTCCGCAACAATCCGGTGGTCATCGAGGCTTACCTGGGAGGGGATGAAGATGCTGCAGCTTGAGAATGTTGATGTCTGCTACGGCAGCTTCAAGGCCCTGACCGACATTTCCATGACGGTCGATACCGGTGAGCTGGTGGTGCTGCTTGGCGCCAACGGAGCCGGCAAGACCACCCTGTTCAACGCCATCAGCGGCCTGGTCAAACCGACCGGCGGTGATATCCGCTTTGAAGACAAGCACCTGAACGGCATGAAGCCCAGCGCGGTGGTGTCTGCCGGCGTCGTGCAGTGTGCCGAGGGCCGGAAGCTGTTCCCCCAGATGAGTGTGCAGCAGAACCTGATGATGGGCGCCTATGTGCACCGGCGTGATCGTGAAGGCAACAAGAAGCGGCTGAACGAGGTACTGGAGCTGTTCCCCATTCTCGAAGACAAGGCCAGTCAGCCGGCGGGCTCCCTGTCCGGAGGACAGCAACAGATGGTGGCCATTGGTCGCGCCATGATGAGCCGGCCCCGGCTGTTGATGCTGGATGAGCCTTCCCTGGGGCTGGCGCCGCTGGTGGTCCGGCAGATGTTCGAGACCATCCGGCAGATCAACAGCCTCGGCACCACCGTGTTGCTGGCGGAACAGAATGCTTTCGCGGCCCTCAAGATCGCCGACCGGGCCTACGTGATGGAGAACGGTCGCCTGGTCATGGATGGTGATCGGGAGACCATGCTGGGCAATGAAGAGGTACGCAAAGCCTACATTGGAGCCTGATGGCTCATCACTCAGATCCACAAGAGACAACAACAACGAGGAGAAGACAATGAAAAACTTGAAAACACTGGGTCAGGCAGTTGCCGCGGCAACCCTCGGTATGACTCTGACCGCCGGCGCCATGGCCGGCGAGGTGAACATCGGATTTACCGGCCCACTGAGTGGCGGCGCCGCCCTGTATGGCGAAAATACCCTGTCCGGCCTGCGTATGGCCGCCGAGGAAATCAATGCCGCCGGCGGCTTTGACCTGAATGGCGAGAAGACCACCATCAACCTGGTCTCCCTGGACGACCGTTATTCCCCGGCGCAGGCTGCCACCAACGCCAAGCGTTTGAAGCAGGAATCCAACGTACCCGCCGTTTTCATCCCTCACTCCGGTGGCGTGTTCGCCCTGCAGGATTTCAACGAGAAGGACGACTTCCTGATCATGGCTTACACCAGTGTGCCGACCGTTACCGAGAAAGGTAACTCCCTGACATTGCGTATTCCGCCGACGTTCGATGGCTACGTTCGTGCCTTCACCGACTACGCCCTGGAGCATGAGGGCAAGACCCTGGGCATGGCCGGCGCCACCCACGAGTACGCCAAGATCTGGGCGTCCATGATTGAGAAGGAATGGACCTCCAAGGGCGGTGAAGTCGTGGCCAAGAACCCCATGGATTACAACAAGTCCGCTGACTTCTTCACCGGTGTCAGTCGGATCATCGCGGAGAATCCGGACGTGATGTTCGTCGGCGGTGCCTCCGAGCCGACCGGCCTGGTGGTTCAGCAGGCACGGCAAATGGGCTTCCAGGGCGGCTTTATTGTCATGGACCAAGCCAAGATTGACGAAGTGGCGGAAGTCGCTGGTGGCATGGAGATGGTGGAAGGCGCCATCGGCGTCGTCCCCCTGAGCGTGTACGAAACCGACGCGGCGAAGAGCTTCATCGAACGCTACCAGGAAAAGTACGGCAAGATGCCGGGCTCCGAAGCGGCCTACAACTACCTGGCCCTGCACGGCCTGGTGGAAGCCATGGACGCCACCGAGTCCACCGACCCGAAAGTGATCCGCGGCGCCATCGGCAGCTCCCTGGCCAACATGGATTCGAGCAAGAATCCGTACGAAGTCACCGACGTGACCGACAAGGGCGGCTTCGTTACCGAGACCACCCTGGCCGTGGTCAAGGACGGAAAAATCGTCCGCGAGCCGATCGAGTAAGCTCGCCGGTAAAGCCGGGGTCAGAAGAACGCTTTCTTCTGACCCCAAGGTCCTGCTCAGGGGTCTGATGAACGCTTTCATCTGACCCCAGCTTCACGCTCATCCCCCAAACTCTGGATTTTCTCCAAACACGCTGGTACCTTTCCCAACTTCGCGGGCTCCCCATCAAGGATCCGATGGCTTGTTCACCCGCACCGATTCAACGGACCGAATCAACCCTTCAAGGACTGAAGACATGCCCCAGGCAAGCGGATTGCAGTTCACCGCCTGTGTCGGTGACTTTCCCTCTGATCATTTCGTCGTGGTCGCCTTCGCGCTGACCGAGCGCCTCTCCGAGCTGTTCCAGGGCCGACTGGAACTGGCCAGTACCGACCCCGACGTCTCTGCCGACGCCATGTTGGAACAGCCTGTGGACCTGGTGGTCTGGCAGGACGGCCAACCCCTGCGCCGCTTCACCGGCGTGGTGAATGAATTCGCCCGAGGTGATACCGGCCACCGCCGTACTCGCTACGAAGTCGTCTTCCAGCCACCCTTTTGGCGCCTGGGCCTGATGCACAACAGCAGCATCTTTCAGGGCCAGACCTCCGAGGACATCGTTCGCACCCTGCTGGAAGAGCGGGGCATCGTGGATACGGTTTTCGACCTCAAGCGGGTACCGGAGGAGCGGGAATACTGCGTCCAGCACCGGGAAAGCGACCTGGCTTTCATCGAGCGCCTGGCGGCCGAAGAAGGCTGGCACTACCGCTACCAGCACGGTAGCGTGGATGGCAAGGAGCAGCCGGCCCTGGTCTTTGCCGACCACCACGGCGATGCCACGAAGCTGGAGCCGGCCCCCTACAACGGCCGGGCCGGAGGTAGCACCCGGCAGCCGTGCGTCTTCCGCTTCCGCTACCAGGAACGGGTTCGCGCTGCCTCCGTCGCCCTGAAGGATTACACCTTCAAGAACCCCGCCTACGCTTTGCTACATGAGCGGGCGGCTGCTGACCTGAACCACCGGGACGATTACCAGCACTACGACTACCCCGGTCGCTTCAAGGCGGATGCCAGCGGCCATCCCTTCACCCAGGCCCGGCTCGATGCCTTGAGAAACGATGCCTGCACCGGCCATGGCGAGAGCAACCGACCGGACTTCGCCCCTGGCGCCAAAGTCCCGCTCACCGATCATGACAACGAGGCCCTGAACCGGGACTGGCTGATCACGGCGGTCACCCACACCGGCAAACAACCCCAGGCCCTGGAAGAGGAGGGCGGCCAGGAACCGACCACCTACCACAACTTCTTCAACGTGGTCCCGGCGGACCGAACCTGGCGACCAACAGCCCTGCACAAGCCTCTGATGGACGGCCCGCAGATCGCCCTCGTCACCGGCCCCGAGGGTGAAGAAATCCACTGCGACGAACACGGCCGGGTGAAGGTCCGCTTCCCGTGGGATCGGCGCCTGCGGCCAGGCGAGGTAGAGAGCGCGAAAAACTACGAACACAGCAGCGCCTGGCTCCGGGTCAGCCAGGGCTGGGCCGGTGGCCAGTATGGCTTCATGGCATTGCCCCGGATCGGGCACGAGGTAATCGTCAGTTTCCTGGACGGCGACCCGGACCAGCCCATCATCACCGGCCGCACCTACCACGCCGGCAATCAGCCCCCGTACGAACTGCCGGCGCACAAGACCCGCACCACGCTGAAAACCAAGACCCACAAGGGCAAGGGCAGCAACGAACTGAGATTTGAGGATGAAGCAGATCATGAGCAGATCTATGTCCATGCCCAGAAGGATCTGGACCTGCTCACCGGGCACAACCGAACCGAGATCATTCGAAATGACAGTCACCGGACCGTGGAGAAGGACTTCTTCAGCCACACCAAAGGCAGCAGTCATCACACCGTGGACGGTGAAAAACGTGAACGGACAGGTAAGGATCACAGCTTCAACGTGACCGGTACCCTCCACCTTAAAGCTGGCACCGCCTGGCTTAGCGATTCCGGCACCGAACTGCACATCAAGGCCGGTCAAAAGGCTGTCATCGAGGCTGGTGCCGAAATCACGCTCAAGGCCGGGGGCAGCTTTGTAAAGATCGACCCCGCTGGCGTTGCCCTGGGGGGCGCGAGCATCAGGATGAATGCCGGTGGCTCACCGGGTAAAGGCAGCGGGCAGCAGGTGAGAGTGCCGGCGTTGCCGGAACGGGTTACGGATGATGGTGTCAGCGTGGCGCCCGCCCAGCTTGCCAATGTCAGTCAGCGATCGGATGCGACGCCCTCGTCCAGAAACAGGGCTGCGCTGCTGGTGGCCGCATCGGAGCGAGCACCCGCGCAGCAGCTCTGTCAGAAGAAACCTGATGGAACATGTGATGTCCGCGACTGCCCCTGTAACGGACATGCCTGAAACGATTCCGGGCTTCCAGCATCTCCTTGAGAGACATGGGGTTGCCCCGGACCAACGCTGCCTGCTGATCATCGACGCTGCCCGGTACGAAGAAGGTGAGGTGCTTCGACAGCTCTACACTACGGACGATGATCCGGACTGGCTGTGGCTGTTTGATCAAACGCCTTTTGAACGGGACAGAGATGCTGGCCCTGTCGTCGTGGACACCGCTCTCGACAGCGCGCTGCTCCATCACGCTGTCGAGAAATGGGTGGCCGATGAAACCGTGCTGGTACTTGTGTCCGAGCGGGAACCGGATTCGGCACTGGCCGGTTTCCGACAAAGTCTGCTGGTTCAACTGGAGCAGTACGGGCCCTGCTTCTTGCGCCCCTACGACAGCCGATTTCTTGAGGAGATGGCGGAGCATCGGCCAGAAGCGCTCGTCAGACTGATCGGAAAAGGTGATCTGCTGATATGGAGTATTGATCGCGGAGGCGCGATTGCCTGGTCGAGCGCCGTCGGTATGACTACAGATTTCGGTGGCCTGAACATTCAGCAGGATGCCTCCTTTGAGCGGCTTTTGACCTCGGTGGGCGGGCTTTCCGGATAATTGTCAGGATCGGCCTGCACAGGATCTTGCAGGCCCGAAGAAAAGGAACTTCAATAATGTCAGCCATCAAGGCACCACCCTGCGCACCGACCAGGACGTTCTGGCTTGAACTGACCGGAGAGCAATCCCTGGCGGGCCATCACTATTGCCTGCAGGAGAGGAACGGTGAGCAGTTCAGCGTGATTCCCATGGAACCGTGCACCGATCGCAGCGGTCGAATGGGCCCCATCCTCGCTGGCCATCTCGAAGCAGCCGGCAAACGTTCGCTGGTGCTGGAACTCCGTGGTGACGGGGGGAAAGTCGTCATTCCGATTATAGAGGATGACGAAATTGGCCCCCTGACATTGAGGCCCCCTCAACGGGAGTACCAGGACAACCTGATGGTTGCCGTCCATCCGACCCTGTTTTGCGATGCCGGCGAGCTGACACGGCCCCGTCCGGTTAGCGGGTTTGCCGAGGCAATCCCCGCGCCCATGCGCACCGGCTGGATCTACGTGTTTTTCAATGGCCGACTGTGGCGGGAGCTTTCCGTCATGACGGTACCTGATGGGGCACCGGTCATGCGCGACACGGATCTCGGATCAGTCCGGGAGAATGATCAGCATGAGGCGAACGATCGGGTGCCGGTGGGGCCGGAGATCGATGTAATCCATGTGCCGGCGCGCCTGCTTGGACGTGACGTTCAGGATGCGGTGCAACTGGCGTTCAGTGAAACGCAATGGTCATGGGAGTACGTCCTCGCCCTAGAGGAAGATCCCACGCTTCGTGATCAGCGATGCCGGAATGCCCGGGCAGTTCGGGCATTTCTCAAACACCATTCGGAGCCGCCGGGTAGTGATTGGTGCCGGATCGATGACATGCCTCCCGTGCGCGCGAGGGAGAGCGTGATTGAACGCCATCACACCTGCCCCGGTCATTGGCTGCGGGATGTGGAAGGTCGGGAAACCGCCACAGCTCAGGAGGCACTGGTGGCGCAACGAGACGCCATCGAATCGGACGAAGCGAGCGTCGATGCCGATTATTTTATTGAGACTCCCACGCTGTTCCCGAAGTGGCGCCATGACCATCTCCAGGGCATCGCCCTGCCAGAGATCGCTGAAGGTGCCGACGCGCTCGAACCACTCCGGAATCGTCACTTGCTTACCCTTCATTTGCAGGATCCTCTACAGGCTGCCCGTCATCTCGTGAGTCAGATCAATGGCTCCCTCGCGCTGTTGCTGGCCCTGGTGGATAACGTCAAGAAACGTCCCTTTGGCGTCACCGCCGAGCTGTTCCACAACAACTTCCGGCGCAGCGTGCTGCCCGACGGCCGCGAGAATCCGCTCTACATCGACGGTGGCTGGTTCGATAACCGGCTCGATGACAGCGAGGACGGTCGGCTCAGTCGAACCATGTATGACGTCGAACGCAAAGCGATCCGCGAGTTTGTGAAAGAGGCACAGACGGCGCTCGTCCGCATGCTGGAGAATGAGCGTACCGAGAGTCTGACTGCGGTTCTCCGTGACCTGTTTGCACTGGAATCCGGCAGTGCCGTGGCCGGTTTCTACCAAGCATTGCCCCTACTTCAGGTGCTGTCTCTTCCGGCGGATCGCATTGACCCGTTGCTTTTGCCTCAGGAGGCTGAAGAAGCAGGGCAGAAAGCTGAGGTATTGGCGCTCAGCATCGCTACCGGAGAGCACCCTTTAGGAGCGATGTTGCTCCCATTCGCCAGTAACACCCGGGAGTGTTCGGTGGGCGATGCTACTGCCGAAACTCTACAAGCAATGGTTGCTGCCCTGGATGATCGGGGGCAGGCTCTTCGGGTGCTTGAAGCGAACGTTGTCCGTGAAATTCATGATCATCAGCTGGACAGCCGAGCACCCGGGACCACGGCGATTCTCGCCGGGACAAGGTCCACTGCCAATACGTTCTCCGGTATCGCTGGCGGCATCGCCCAATGGTGGCTGGGGACGATCCAGAAAGAGCTCCAGCAGAAAGGGGCTACGCTGGCCGAGGAGGTCACCCGTATTCGGAGTGCCTTCGAGGGGTTTGCCCAGACGGTGATTCCAGGCCGCACCCGGGTTCAGTTGGAGGGGGCGGAGGACGGCCGGGCGTTCGTGGTGCTGGAGGTAGTGGACGAGAGTGGCCAGCCCCTGACTTCCGGGGCAGCAGTGGGGGCGTCTTTGAGACTGGCCGAGGCGGACGTGTTTGACGGCACGGTCAAGGACCAGCGAGTTCGGCATTGGCTGCATCAGAGTACCACCAGCCCGGTGGGGTTGCCGGGGATTCTGGTGGTGTTTGATGTGTGGAATTTTTCGGTGGCATTTGACGCACTGGACGCGCCGAATTCCCGGAATGTAATGGGCTTTCTCAGTGCTGCTTCCGATCTGGGAGTAAGTGCTGCACAACTTATTTCTGTGTTACCAAATAAATCCCAGAGGCTTGAATCCGAAGTCGCAAAATGGAAAAGGGAAGCTAGATGGTTCACCAATCTTGCAGAGCAGTTTGGCTCGAACGACCGTTTTGCCAATTCTGTTGTGCGCAATCGGGTTGAAGCGGGCGGCTGGTTGGCCGGTATGTTCACCACTGCATTGATCCTGAGTGACGCTGTGACTTCAACTTTAAACCGCCGCTGGGGAACAGGAGTGGCACAGCTAATCCAGGCCGCTGGTGTGGCTACGACGACGAGCGCGGATATTATTGCAGCCCGGATGTTAACTCCGGCCGGCCGACGCGTTGTTGAGCGACCATCGGTAAAAGCGGTTCAAACCGCGCTGGGGCGCTTGATGCCAGTCGCTGGAAGCTGGGGAGGCACGGTAGCGTCTGGTTATGTTACGGCCTTGGGCTTTGCCATCTATGTTGTGGGCGAAGCTGTCTACTATCGACTCAAGGATGATGCCGTAAGCCAATGGCTTCGGGCAGGCCCCTTTTCGGGCGACCCGGAGAATAGGGATGAGACGCTCGAGGATGAAGGCACCGCCTATATCGAACTGGTCAAGGCGATGACTCCTGTGGCGCTTCGAAGGATTGAGAACGAGCGCATGTCCGAATGGCTGAACGGGAATGGACTAAGTGCATGGGAGGACCATGCACAGAGTGTCCTGAGCTTTGCCAGTCCCGCCCTGGCGATCACCGGTGAGCCTGCCGACATTGAACTGGATATCGCCTTTGAACAGAAACTGTATCGAATCCTTGGCCCTAATCCGGCGGGTGGCTGGCAAACCGAGACGCTGGCTACCCGTTCTGGTCGAATTGGTCGGGGAATTGAAGAGCGCTACGACCCCGATCGTCAGGCTATCGACTTCCTTATCGCGGACACCCAGTTGTCGGCTTTGAGCCCCGACGGGCGTTATGAGCGGCTAACTACCCGCTATAGCGTGAAGCGTTTGTCGCTTACTTTCAGTGTGGATGTCTGGCATCGAGAAACACAGAAATACACAACTCGGAAAGTGATTCATACCATGGAGGACCTGGATGTCGAATGGCAAGATTAATTCGCCGCATCAACCTGTTGAGTATGGCGATGAGGCTTTCCGATCCGGTGCAATCCCGAAGCAGAAACCACTAGAAGATCCAGGCCGTTTTTCCAAGGCGTTGGAAGGCGGGGATTTTATAGAGCGTCTGCCCTGGGGGCATTACGCTGGACTGGATCTCCACTTGAAACCTGGCTCGGTCAGGATTTACCAGAAAAGATCCAAGGGTAATGGGGCGAAGCATGTGGCGGGTCCCAAATGGACTCATCGAGTCATGCCTTCGGACTTTATCAAAACACGCTGGCAGCTTTTATTGATGTTCGCGGGTGCCTTTGCCGATTACTACATGTTCGGGTTCTGGATGTTCTGTGCCATCGTCACATTTTTTGCGGCGGCGATTCAGGCCGGGATTGTGGCTGCGCTCACCCATGCCACATTTCCAATAATTGCCATTATGTGCCTTCACCTCTTCTTCCGCTACCCCTTCACCTGGTTCCTCGAACGCCACCCAGACTTCATCGTCAAGGATCTGGGCTGCGGCTTTTTCCGCCCGACCGGTATGGTGAAGTTCCGCACCTGGCGGGAGGAAACGTTCGAGGCGCCCTTTATCGAGTTTGATCCCTACATTTCCTTTCATGTGAACCCGAAAGGTCCCACCAGCTGCAAGCTGCAGCTGCGCCACCGTTACAGTGGCTGGCAGACGGCGGTGGCGTCCGTGCATTCGACCCTCAAGCACGAACTTTATGCCCATTGGGACGAGCTGCAACGGTATATGGATGTGAGCCAGCCGTTGCCGGATATTCCGGCGCTGGAGCCATACCGGCATCTGGATCCAACCACCGCAGAGTTTGATGCCGCAGGCAAACGAGGACGCAGGGCAGACTACTGGGCCACGCTGGATCTGGAATGGTGGGAAAACGAAGGCTATCCGGCCCAGCTGGAGGCCATCCGGGAATTCCCATGGCACCAGCTGCGGGACCGGATGCAGGACAGCGTGCCGAACCTCAATGCCGGAGCTATGGTGTGAGATCTGTTGCGATCCTGTGTCTCCTGCTGAGCCTTGCGGCCGGAGTCGCCCATGCGAAACCTCGGTCCCTGCCACTGGCGAATGTCTATCACCCGGGTACCAAACTTGACGACTACTGGGTCAGCGAAAAGCTTGATGGTGTCCGTGCTTACTGGGATGGCGAAAAGCTTTGGTCCCGGGGAGGGCATGTTTATCAGGCGCCGGCATGGTTCACCAGGGATTTTCCGACGGATCCGCTCGATGGAGAGCTTTGGATGGGGCGTGGACGGTTCGCCGAGCTGTCCGGCATCGTGCGTACTGTCAGACCGGACGATACAGAATGGCGACAGGTTGCGTTCCACGTTTTCGATCTTCCCGCACCGGAGGTCCCTTTCTTCAGGCGTTACAAAACCCTGAGGCAGCTGGTCCGGAACTCGGAGTCGCGCTATCTACGGCTGGTGGAGCAGCACCCGATATCCGGTCATCAGGCACTGGTCGATGAGTTGGATCGGGTGGTGACGAACGGCGGCGAGGGGTTGATGCTCAAACGCAGGGCCAGTCTGTATCGGGAAGGCCGGTCGGATGACCTGCTGAAAGTGAAGACCTTTCAGGATGCCGAGGCAGTCGTCGTGGGGCACATCGAGGGGCAGGGCAAATACCAGGGGTTGTTGGGCTCGTTGCTGGTCGAGTTGCCCGATGGTCGTCGTTTCCGGATCGGCACCGGCTTCTCGGACGAGGAAAGGGCCAACCCACCGACACCGGGACAGCAGATTACCTTCAAACATCACGGCTACACGGCGACCGGACTTCCCCGCTTTGCCAGCTTTCTGAGGGTTCGCGAGGACGAACCGCACGCCATCCCCACACAGTGATGTTGACCGACGTCAAGATGGCATTGGCCAGGGTTTTCTAGACTGAACATAAGAACTCTCTTATATCAAGGCAGGAGCCAGCCATGTCCCTCGAAAAGCACGATCTTGTCCACGAACTGCCCGAGTCCCGCGACGCAATCCACATGCTGAAAACCGGCAGTGCGCATTTCGCCAGGATGTTTGACGAATACCACGAACTGGATCATGAAATTCATCGCATCGAGAGCGGGGCAGAGCATACCTCCGATGAGTACCTTGAGGACAAGAAGAAGCAGCGTCTGCACCTGAAAGACCAGCTTTACTCAATGATTCGCGAGTATGAAGCGTCGCTGGCGAGCTAGTGCCCGACTGGAGCGAGCAAAGGTAATCCATTGGGTTCGGTGGGCGCTTCGCTCGCCCACCGAATTAACTGCAAGTGAATGGATCTTAGTCCGGATTTAACCCCCCGCAGCGTCAAATCCCTATACGGTAGCCACAAGCAATCGCGAGAACCCCAAGGTGATTGCCCGGTAAGGCGAAAGGAAACCAACCTCAAAGGGAGACGCGCTATGAGCTACAAGGCACGTTTTGCGTATGTCACGGTTCTGACTGCAGCGGTCGCGACAGCTCCGTCTGTATGGGCGCAGGACAGCATCAGCCGTGATCCGGCCGGGCCGTACGTCAGTGGTAGTTACGGTGGTTACAAGTCCCACGGCGGTGAATTCGAGGATGAAAACGATTTGCTGGGCGTTGCGCTGGGTTACCAGTTCACGCCGTTCTTCGCCCTGGAGGCCGAGTACATCGATTTCGGCAACTTCGGCGAGGACGATGTGGATGCCAAGCTCAAGGGGGCCGGGCTCAGTGCCGTTGGGCGGCTGCCGCTCACTGACAGCTTCGGGGTTTACGGCAAGGCCGGCGCATTCGTCTCTGCACTGGACGTGGATGCCTTTGACGAGAGCGAGACCTACGACGAGGTCAGTCCATTTGTCGGCGCCGGCGTGGATTTCCGGGTTACGCCGCAGCTGACGGCATTCGCTGAATACGACCGCTACAACGTCGATGTGGACGAGGACGATTTCAACGGCCAGGTCACCAATGACGGACCGGAGTTTGATACCGGCCGGGTTGGCCTGAAGTACCAGTTCTGACGGGTTTCAGGGCGCGGCCAGGGAAGGGCCGCGCCCTGTCTCTTGCGTTATTGCACGTTCTCCAGTTCTCCAAACCGGTCAGCAAACAGTGCGGAGGACAGGTATCGCTCCGCCGAATCCGGCAGCACCACCACAATGTTCTTGCCCTGGTGTTCCGGCTGCTTGCTCACCCTGATGGCGGCGACCACCGCAGCACCACAGGAAATCCCGCATAGGATGCCTTCTTCCTGCATCAGTCGATGGGCCATGTCCATGGCCTCTTCATTGGACACCGCTTCCACCTGGTCGACCAGATCCATATCGAGGTTTTTCGGGACGAAACCGGCACCAATGCCCTGGATTTTGTGCGGTGCCGGTTTGAGCTCCTCGCCGTTCAGGCTCTGGGTGATGATCGGTGAGTCGGTTGGCTCGACGGCCACCGAGGTGATCTGCTTGCCCCGGGTGCCCTTGATGTAGCGCGAGACGCCGGTCAGGGTGCCCCCGGTGCCGACACCGGCCACAAAGACATCCACTTCGCCATCGGTGTCTTTCCAGATTTCCGGTCCGGTGGTGTCCTCATGAATCCGGGGATTGGCGGGATTCTGGAACTGCTGGGGCAGGAAATGGTTGTCCGGGTCGGAGGAGAAGATTTCCTCGGCCCTGGCGATGGCCCCGGGCATACCCTTGGCCGGCTCGGTCAGTACCAGTTCGGCGCCCAGGGCCTTGAGTACCTTTCGACGTTCCAGACTCATTGAGGCGGGCATGGTCAGGATCAGTTTGTAGCCGCGGGCGGCGGCCACGAACGCCAGGGCGATGCCGGTATTGCCGCTGGTGGGCTCGACGATGGTCATGCCGGGTTTGAGGGTGCCCCGCTTCTCGGCGTCCCAGATCATGGCAGCACCGATCCGGCATTTTACCGAGTAGGCGGGATTGCGTCCCTCGATCTTGGCCCAGATGGTGGCGCCGTCGTTTACGCGGTTGAGTTTGACGAGCGGCGTGTTGCCGATGGACAGGGAATTGTCCTCGTAGATTCGTGCCATGGCGTTTTCCTCCTTTTTGTCGCCATCATAGCACCGGATCGCCGCCCGGGGGGCGGCGCCGCTCGTCCTTTTGTCAGCCCAGTTCGCTGTTGAGCCAGGCGGAAAGCTGCGCGGCGGGCATGGCGCCGCTCTTGCGGGCAATCTCGCGACCGCCCCGGAACAGGATCAGGGTGGGAATACTGCGGATTCCGTACTGACCGGATGCCTGTGGCGCCTGTTCGGTGTTGAGCTTGGCGAAACCGACTTTGCCGGCCCAGTTGCGGGCGGCCTGCTCGAACTCCGGCGCCATGGCTTTGCACGGGCCACACCAGCTGGCCCAGAAATCCACCAGCACGGGCAGGTCCGACTGGCCGGTAAAGGTGGCCATGGATGCATCGTCTAGGTTGGCCACATCACCGCTCAGCAACGGCTTCTTGCAGGCGCCGCAATTGGGTCTGTCGCCGAGACGGGCGGCCGGCACTCGGTTGGTTCTAAGGCAATGGGGGCATTTGATTTGGAGTGGGTCAGGCATCGGGAGCTCCTCGGGAAATGGGTCTGGTTACGAGATAGTAGCCCCGATGCCTTAATTCAAGCCCGGCCTATTGACTGACATCGCGTCCGGTGTAATAGGAAAAGTCCGGCTTCTGCGGATGGTGCTGGTCGTCGGTCATGTAGGCGGAGGTCAGTATGAACTCGGCGGTGGCGCGGTTACAGGCGACCGGGATATTCCAGAGAGCCGCAATCCGCAGCAGCGCCTTGATGTCGGGGTCGTGGGGCTGTGGCTCCAGCGGGTCCCAGAAAAACACCAGGAGGTCGATTTCACCCTCGGCAATCTTGGCTCCGATTTGCTGGTCACCGCCGAGCGGACCGCTTAACAGGCAGTTGAGATCCTCCCGATCCAGGTTGTCCCGCAGGAGCCGGCCGGTGGTGCCAGTGGCATAGAGACGCAGGGGAGCGAGACGGGTCCGGTTTGCATGGGCCCATTCCACCAGTTCTTTTTTCTTGTTGTCGTGTGCCACCAGGGCGACGGATTTTACGGCCATTTGCGGTAAAGTCTCCTGTTATGGATCAAGGTCGGCAGTCAGTGTTCCACAGCCTGACTCAGTACGAAATAGGAAAGAAGGTTTATGAGCACCACGCAGTTTGACTGGCAACACACTCCCGCGGCGGCCTGGCGCCGCCACCGCTCGGGTCTGCGGGCGATACGACGGCTGGACCCGATCAGCTGGGACGATCTCAAAGGCATCGACCGGCAGCAACAGGCCCTGGCCCGGAATACCGAACGCTTCCTCGCTGGCGAGCCCTCCAATAATGCGCTGCTCTGGGGCTCCCGCGGCACCGGTAAGTCGTCGCTGGTCAAGGCCCTGTTGAACCGCTATCGGGATCGGGGATTGCGGATGATCGAGGTGGACAAGGACGATCTGGTGAACCTGCCGGAGATCGTGGACGACATCTGTGACCTGCCGTTCCGCTTCGTCATCTTCTGTGATGACCTGTCCTTCGATGTCGGTGAGTCCGGCTACAAGGCCCTGAAAAGCGTGCTGGAAGGCTCCCTCGAATTGCCACCGGAGAATGTCCGGGTTTACGCCACCTCAAACCGTCGCCACCTGATGCCCGAGTTTATGAGCGACAATGTGAACAGTGAGGTCCGGGACGGCGAGCTGCATCCGGCAGAGGCCATCGAGGAGCAGGTGTCGCTGGCGGATCGGTTCGGCCTGCAGCTGTCGTTCTACCCGTTCGCCAAGGACGTCTACCTGCAGGCGATCGACGCCCTGTTCCCCGATGTACAGGATCGGGAGGCCCTGCATCTGGAAGCCATCCGGTTTGCCACCAGCAAGGGGGTGCGCAACGGCCGTACCGCTCAGCAGTTTTACCGGCAGATGGCCGGCGACCGCCGGTTCCGCTGAACCAGTGTTCCCTCTGGCAATGCCTTAATCTACTGTCGCCTGGCCATCTTGATGAAGTGGTGATGGACAATCCGGATGCCCAGGAATACCAGGCCCATCACCACCGGAATGGCAATGCCCAGCACCAGGGTCTTGTTGAACACCACGCCGCCGTCGTAGAGCGCGTCCAGACCCAGTTTCAGCAGACCGATCAGGTAGTAGGAAATGGCCACCACGGAGAAGCCTTCCACGGTATGCTGCATCATCAGCTGGATGCGCGAGCGGCGGTCCATGGAGGTGAGCAGCTGCTGGTTCTGGCTCTGGATCGCCAATTCCACCCGCGTACGCATCATGTCCGAGGCGCGGTCCACGCGCCGTGACAGGTCTTCGAGTCGCTCACTGACTGCCTCGCAGGTTCTTACCGCGGGGGTCAGCCGGCGGGTCATGAACTCGGTCATGGTCAGATGACCGGAGAGTTCGTCTTCCCGCAGGGCCTCCAGCCGCGTCAGGACGAGGCGGTGATAGGCCCGGGTGGCGGAAAACCGGAAGGTAGAGTGGGCACGGAAGGCTTCGATCCGGGCGGCAATATGGCTCAGCTCACCCAGCAGTTCCTGCTCATCGACGTCCTGATTGTCCGCCAGAGCCTGGGTGATGGTTGCCAGCTTCTGGTCCATGTCGTTCAGGGAGGGTGTGATCTCCCGGGCCACGGGCAGGGCCAGCAGGGACATCAGCCGGTAGGTCTCGATTTCCATCAGGCGTTGGGTGAGGCGCCCCAACTGGCTGTTGGACATGTGATGGTTCTGGATCATGAACCGACCGAAGCCGTCGCTATGCAGCTTGAAGGTTCCCCAGATCCGGGCAGCGCCCTCTTGCGGGCTGCTCCCCACCAGTCGCAAACCCTCGAAGTGCTGGCGCACGAACGCCAGATCACTGGCGGCGTCCTGGGAGGAAGGCAGAATCTCCACATGGAAGGCGGCAATCACAGTGCCCGCCAGTTGCTCCAGCCAGCCCTCTGGTAACGGTGAAATCCCGGTTTCGGTGAAGGGGACGGCGTCACTGTCAGCCAGGTTGGTAAAGGTGTAGGACGCAAACTCCATGTGCATTTCCCGTCGCACCTTCAGGCTACCGAAGGTCTGCTCGAAGCAGCCGACCTCCTCCTCGGGGACCGGATAGCCAAGCAGGCGGTGAAGCTCCTGCAGGTGGTGGAACTGTTCTCGGCGCTGCTCCGGCGTGGTCAGGATCGCCATCTGGGTCACCCTGGACGGGGTAGGCAGCACCTGAAAGGGCCGGGAATGGAGTTCGTTGTAGAGATCATCCCGCAGGGGATGGATGTCGAGGTGTTCCAGTCGTGTGCTCACAGCAGAATCCGGGCTTATCTGGGCTTGACCGGGATGATAACCCGGAAACAGACTCCGTCAATGCCACCATGGGCTTCATTGGCGGCTTCCACCCGGCCACCATGGTATTCGGCAATCAGTCTGACGATGAGCAGGCCTTGCCCCAGGTGCCCTTCGCCAGAGCCCTCACGATGGGACACAAAGGCGCCGAAGATGTCGGCGGAGCCGTCTTCCGGCAGGGCCGAGCCTTCGTTGAACACCGACAATTCCAGGCGCTCCGGGTGTTGTACCAGTCCTATTTCGATCAGACCCTGTTCAGGGGTGAAGTCCCGTGCGTTATCCACCAGTTTGTCCAGTAGCTGCACCATATGCTCCGGTGACCCTGTCAGGTGGCAGCCATGGTCCGGGCCGACGTAGCGGATTTCGTGCCCGGCGTCGAGGCCCTGATAGGCCGCTGTGGCTCTGGCCGCCACCTCGGCCAGGTCGAAGGGTTCCCTGTCGGCCTGTTCGAAGCTTTGCTCCAGCCGCGCCGCTTCGCTCATGCCGTGAAGAATCTGGCGCAGACGCTCGGTAGCTGCCGAGGCGCGTTCCAGATATTGACGGCGCTCCGCCTCAGACTGGGCATGGGCAAGATTTTCGAGGGAGGAGCGCACGATGGCGACCGGTGTCTTCAGCTCGTGGGACAGGCGGCGGGAAAAGCTCTCAAGGTAGCGGTTGTATCCATGCAACCGCTCTACCATGTGGGCAAAGTGTGCCTGAAGTTGCCCGAGCTCATCACGGTTGCGGGACGGGGGAAGGGTGCCGGTGATGCGGCCGTCCTCGTCGACGGTGTTACTGACGAGCCTCTGGAGTCGCGCGATGCGCCAGGACAGCCAGCTGGCATAGCCAAGCAGAACCAGAGTCAGGGCAACAATGATCAGGGTGCTGCGGGCAATCACCGAACCGAGCGTGGAGCCCGAGAGGGTCAGGAGCTGGTCGAGGGATTGTTCCAGTATCAGGGTTCGGTCACCGAAAACCGGTTTGGTGACCAACAGCCACCGACTGTCGTCCGGGTGTTGGACAAGCCCCTGTTCCGGCAGGGACTGCAGCTCCAGTTTGCGGGTCTGATCCGCAATAAAGGCCGGTTCGGGCTGGTAGAACCGGATCAGGTAGCGCAGGACATTGAGGCTGATTTGCTCCAATACCTGGACCGGGCTCAGGCTGTCGAATGCGGGTGACGAATCACTGCCGGGCTCCCGGACTGCCGCTATAACCCATCCGGCCTGTTCGATAATCCGGGCTTGTTGACCGGCGTCGAGATGCTGTGAAAGACGCCGCTCCAGAGCCGGTCGGCGCCCGACCAACACCGGCAGTGGATCAAGCGAGGTTGCCATTGGCACAGTCCCCTCCCGGTAGGCAGCGAAACCGAGGCGGCTGTTTATTGGTGGCATGGGTAACTGAAGCTCCAGCTGCCAGCCTCCACCGTGGTCCTGCCAAGCCCCTTTCAGACGGTAGTCCGGACGCGGTTCCCGGGTGTCAGTCTGACCATAGAGTTCGCCGGGGGCGGACGGGCGAATCAACCAGCCCTCGCGCTCCGGTGACCGGTCCACGGCTGTGGCCGGGGATTGCAGCCACAGCTTGAGGTAATCGTGGGGTTGCTCCGGCGCCGAGGGACTGAAGAAGCGGGACTGGCGTCCGTCAACGCGGATCAGAAGGTACAGGTATTGGCCATTGGAGGCGGCCTGCCATTGCAGGTTCCGGGCTTCGCCGGCGGCAGGGCTTTGCCAGGGCTGGGAGCTGGTCGCGTCGTCGTAACCGGGCCATTCCGAACCATAACCGTCCGCCGTGAAGGGCTGGGTGAGTGGGGTGACATAGAGGGCCGGTGTACCGGCGTGAACAGACGGCTCGCCAATAAGTCGGTCCCCGGCCAGCTCGGCCAGTTGCTCGGCACGGGCATCCAGCTGGAGCATGGCCTGTTCACGCAGCGCGGTGTCCAGTTCGAGAACAAACTTCAGGCCCGCCCAGGGAATCAGCAGCATCAGTAGACTGGCAACGAGTAACTGGCGCTTGAGGGTCAAGGCTCAGACCTCATGAGCATTCCAGCGATAGCCCATGCCGTAAGCGGTCTGGATGCCATCGAAGCGGTCGTCCACCTGCTGGAACTTGCGACGGATTCGCTTGATGTGGGAGGTCACGGTGTTATCGTCCAGCACGGTGCTGGCTGCGTCCATCAGCTGATCCCGGCTGCGAACGTGCCCCGGATGACGGACCAGCGAATGCAACATCCAGAACTCGGTGACGGTCAGATCGATGGGCTGATCGTCCCAGGCTACCGTCATCCGGTCCACGTTCAGTGTCAGGCGGCCCCGTCTGAGCAGCTCGTCCGGCTTCTGCAGCGCCTCGGCCCAGGCATCGGCCCGGCGCAGGAGGGCGGTGACCCGGGCCAGCAGGTGGTCGATGCTCATGTCCTTGGTGACGTAATCATCGGCGCCCAGCCGCAGGCCATGGACGGTATCGATGTCGCTGTCCCGGGCGGTCAGGAAGATGATCGGCAGCGTCATCGAATCCCTGCGCAGGTCCTGGCAAAGCTGAAACCCGCCCTCCGGCTCATCCCCAAGGCCGACATCAATAATGGCAAGGTCCGGCAACTCCTGTTGCACCGCCCGGTATGCCGACGTCCGGTCTCCATAGGCGGAAACCCGGTAACCACGGCGCTCGAAGGCGGCCCGATAGTTATCCCGGATCGCGGGTTCGTCTTCGATCAGAACAAGATGTTTCTTCATGGCCATAGACCGGTTGCCTCACTGATGTCCTATTTAACCATGGCAACCGGTCAGGACAAGGTCCGGCGGGCGGTTGCCACAATTGATCATTTTTCGCCGGCGTATTGTCGCACTCTGCCACGGTCTTCACCTTTCGGGTTGGTGAAATAGCGGTCATCCACGGAATTGATCAGGAAAGGACCTTGTGATGATGCTATCGACGACCCTGCTCAGGCTTCCAGTGCCGGCAAAACCCACTCATCGGGCCAGGCTGCGCCGCTTTCTGGAGGGTATCACCCTCTGGCTGGCGTTTCTGTTGCTTCTGTTTGTCCAGCCCCTTTATGCGGAGGCAAACGTCAGCGATGAGCGCCGGTCCGGACTGCTGCATTTTACCGACAGCCAGGGCAACTGGCAGGAACCTGCGCTGGTGCTTGAGAGCGAATTTGATGTCACCGTCAGCGGCCTGATTGCCGACACCCGTCTCACCCGTCGCTTCCGCAACACCAGCGGAGACTGGCGCGAAGGCATTTTTGTCTTTCCGCTGCCGGAGCAAGCCAGCGTTCATGCTCTGACCATGACCGTGGGTGACCGCATCATCAAGGGTGAGGTGCGGCCGAAAGCGCAGGCGCGGAGGGAGTATGCCAAAGCCCGGGACAGTGGCCGGCAGGCGGCCAAGGTGGAGCAGCAGCGACCCAATCTGTTCAGCTCCAGGGTGGCCAACATTCCCCCGGGTGAAGACATCGTCGTGGAGGTGCGTTACGAGCAGCCGGTGACTTACCGGGATGGTCAATTCTCTCTACGGCTGCCCACGACGCTGACGCCCCGTTACATGCCCGGTCCGCTTGTACCCACCGATGAAGCCTCGGGTTGGAACGAAGGCTGGGCGGTTGCCACCACGCAGGTGCCGGACGCCGAGTCCATCAGCCCTTTCACAGTCCGGCCGACCGATGTCAGCCCGGACAGTCATCGCGCCAGCATTCATGTGGCCCTGAACGCCGGCTTGCCGTTGTCGGAGGTCACCAGCCCCAGCCACCAGCTTGACACCCGGGCTGATGGCCAGGTGATGCAGGTGACGACGCTGGGGGGACCGGTATTGATGAACCGGGATTTTGTCCTGCGCTGGCAACCGGTCCGCGGCCGGGAGCCGGTTGCGGCAGTCTTCCACGAGCAGTTCGGAGGTGAGGATTACCTGATGACCATGGTGGTGCCCGGGGCAGCCACGGAGCGGAACCTGCCCAGGGACCTGTTATTCGTGATCGATACGTCCGGATCCATGGCCGGCGAATCGATCCGTCAGGCCCGGCAAGCACTGGAGCGGGGCCTGGACACGCTCGCCAGCGAAGACCGGTTCAATGTTATCCAGTTCAATTCGCAGCCCCATGCCCTGTTCATGCGGCCCGTCTCGGCCAGCGGTAACAATCTGGCGAGGGCGCGGCATTACGTCCGCCGGTTGCAGGCCGAGGGCGGCACGGAAATGGCGTCCGCCCTGTCGTTGGCGCTTGGCGGGGCTGGCAGTGAGGGCACCGGCGATCCCGAACGGGTGCGCCAGGTCGTTTTCATGACCGACGGCGCCGTAGGAAACGAGGCGGGGTTGTTCCGGCAGATTCGAGAGCAGTTGGGCGGCCAGCGTCTGTTCACCGTCGGGATTGGTTCCGCCCCCAACATGCACTTCATGCGGGAAGCGGCCCGGTGGGGCCGGGGCACTTTCACGGCTGTCGGCAATCCGGCGGATCTGGGTGGTCCGTTGGAGGCGCTGTTTTCGGCCATGGACGCACCCGTCCTGACCGGGCTCCGAACCCGGTGGCCCGCAGTCGGGTCGGAAGCCTACCCGCAAAGACCTGGCGATCTGTTCCGGGGTGAGCCGCTGATCCAGGTCGTACGCGGTGTGCCGCCCGAGGGGCAGCTGATAGTCAGTGGCCTTGGGCCGGATGGCGAATCCTGGGAGCGGACTCTCGACCTGCAACAATCCGCCGAGGGCGCCGGACTGCACCGGCATTGGGCCCGGGAAAAGATTGACAGCTTGCTGGACCAGGCCAACATTCAGGGCGAGCAGCCGGACGAAGAACTGATTGTCCGGCTGGCGATGACCCATAGCCTGATGTCGCCATTTACCAGTTTCGTGGCGGTAGACAAAACACCGGTGCGCCCGGAGGACCATCCGTTACTCGTGGATAGTGTGCCCACCCTGTTGCCTGCGGGCGCATCGGCCGGCATGTTGCGCTACCCCCAGACGGCGACGCTGTCACCGCTGCTGATTACGTTGGGGTTGGTCGGTCTTTTGTTCAGCGTGGCGATTGTCCTGCTGCGCGGGAGGGTCGCACTGTGAACCGGATTCTTTTACTGCTGCTCAGTTCGTCCGCCACCCTGCTGGTGTTTGGGTTGTGGATTCCCGTCAAGGCGGTTGTCGCCCAGGAATTGCTGGCACTGGCATGGGCAGAGAGCCAGGCGCGTCAGACCGAAACCCGGCCCTGGCCCTGGGCGGACACCTGGCCGGTGGCGCGGATTGCGTTGCCGGATCTGGATCGGTCCATGATCGTTCTGGAAGGTACCCACGGCGAGAGCCTGGCCTTTGGGCCGGGACGGGTGGCTGGCCTGGCTGCGGGTAATGGCCCGGTCATTATCGCCGGTCACCGGGATACCCATTTCCGGCAGCTGAAGGAGTTGGAGGCCGGAAGCGAGATCCGCCTGCAGGGCCAGGATGGTCATTGGCAAAACTATCAGGTCGAAACCTCCCGGGTGGTGGATAGCCGTCATGAGCAGATCGACACCCAGCGATTGTCCCGGGACTTATTGCTGCTGGTGACCTGTTACCCGTTCGACAGTCTGGATGCCGGTGGACCTCTGCGTTATGTGGTGACGGCAAGGCGGGCGCATCCTGCATCGGTTAACCGGTTGGAACAAATTGATACTGTTGCAGGGCTGTGACCTTGGCGTACACTTGTGCGCCAGATTTCTGCAACAGAGATGTCGATTTTCATGGGTGTTCTAAGAAAGCTGTTGGCGTGGCTCAGCGTGCCGTTGATCTGCCTTTTCGCACTGGTCCTGTACCTCGCACGTCCTTTCAATCCGGACAACAACCGTTTGCTGGGATGGACGGTGGCCCGAGTTGGTCGCTTGATCCTGGGCATGGAACGCCCCCTGGAAGGCCGGGAAAACATGCCCCGCGACCGCCCCACCGTGGTGATCGCCAATCACCAGCACAATGACGATCTGTTTGTGATGGGCGACCTGCTGCCTCCCCGGACTGTCACTGTCGGAAAGTCTTCCCTGGTCTGGCTGCCCTTCTTTGGCCAGGTGTTCTGGCTTGGCGGCAATGTCATTCTGAACCGGGCCCGCTCCAAGAAGGCCGTGGCGGCGATGCAACTGGTGGGGGAGACCATCGCCCACGATGGCAAGAGTCTGTGGGTCTTTCCCGAGGGCACCCGCAGTCATGGCAAGGGTCTTGGTACCTTCAAGAAGGGCGCGTTTTACGCAGCGGTCACATCCGGTGCCCCGATTACCATGGTCTGTGCCAGTGAATATGCCGACAGGACTTGCGGTGGATCCGGCCGGCGCGAGCCGGTTGCGATCCATATCCTGCCCCCGATTGAAACCCACGGCCTGGGTCCTGGCGATGTGCCGGAACTGATTGAGCGTTGTCGTTCCCGAATGGCTGAGGCCATCGCCGAGATCACACCCGCCTCCGCCGCCGGAAGTGGTTGAAGCACCGGCAGAAACAGGGCAGTCTTTGCGAGGATTGACCGTTTCTTGAAGGATCCTCAGGGAGAGGCGAGATGAACCTGATTTACTTTCTGATTATTGGTGGCGTGGCCGGCTGGCTGGCCGGGCTGATCATGAAGGGGCGTGGCTTCGGCGTATTGGCCAACATTGGCATCGGTATTGTCGGGTCGTTTATCGGTGGTTTCCTGTTCGGGCTTCTGCAATTGTCAGCCCACGGCGCTGTTGGCCGGCTGGTAACGGCGACCGTGGGGGCCGTTCTGCTGCTGGCTATCGTTAACAAGATCAAGAAGGGTTAAGCATGATTGTCCCGGTAACCGGTGTCTATGCCGCTGTAATCGGTTTGCTTCTGCTGGTGCTTTCGGCGCAGGTGGTAAGGTTTCGGCTCAAGTATCGCAAGGGGCTGGGCATCACCGATGACCGGGATTTCGAGGCTGCGGTTCGCGCCCACGCCAACCTGGTTGAGTATGCGCCACTGGGCCTGCTGATGCTGGGCCTCGCGGAACTCAATGGTGTGCCCAGTGGCTTTGTCTACTGGACCGGTATGGCCCTGGTGGTTGGGCGCATCCTGCACGCCTGGGGCATGATCAACGGCAGGGGCGGTCCCCATCCGGCCCGTATGATCGGTATTATCCTGACCTGGCTGTCGATTCTGGTGGCATCGCTGCTGCTGTTCTGGAATGTCTGGCAGGTTTACGGCAGCTGAATCACCCTGGCCGAAAACGGGGTGTTTGGCCCCGTTTTCGGGTAGGGATGCCGACTCGGGTTACAGGGCCTGAGCCATCTCCTGAGTGACGTATTCCAGTTCCACCCGCCGGTTGGCAGCATGGTCATCGAGGGTGGCCAACGGGCGCGTTGCCCCCCAATGGGCCAACTGGATCTGGTTTTCGCCCACGCCTTCGCGGATCAGGATGCGGGCAATGGTGCTGGCTCTCAACCTGGAGAGGAAAAGGTTGTAGTCCTCGGTGCCGAAGTTGTCAGCGTGGCCGTGGATGCGCACTTTTACCCCCGGATAACGTCTCAGGTACTGCGCATGCTGTTGGATGATCGCCAGATCCTCCTGGTCGAGGGCATGCTTGTTGAAGCCGAAGTGAAATTTCAGTCGATGCGGTCGTTGTCCGGCAGGGGTGGCCATTGCTGCCGTAAAACCTGATGCCAGCGCCGCTTTGGCCAGCAATTCCGGGTTGTCCAAAACGAGTACGGTCATTTGCAGTATCCTTGGTTCCAGTATCCGGTTTTTGTTGTTATTCCTGATCACTATTAGTGGTGGCAGGAATAACGGCAATTGGCGAAAGGTCGATAGGACGCTGGTGCGTCGTTTTGCTGCCACCGATTTAATGTCATTTATATGACTCCGGTGTGACAGTGTCTTGTACCTGCGCCGCCATCTGTGGGACTGTCCACATTTTTGCGGTTAAGCCGCGGTAACCATCGCCTCAGAGTCTATTTCACCGGGAAAAACGGGCAGGGCTGTGGTACAAAAACAGGTTTTCAGGGACAGAATATGATGAATTGTGACCACCGATGCTGATTATCCCCGCCGAAAACGCCGTTAACTGGAAACGCCCCCCCTGGATTACCCTGGGACTGATGTTCACCTGCCTGCTGGTGTTCCTGTTCTACCAGGGCGGAGACAGCCGCAAGATCGAGCAGGCCGTGGAGCAGTACCTTTCCCACGATCTCCAGGAACTTGAGGCGCCCGTGTATGAGGATTACCTGCAACGGCAGATCCAGTTCCGGGGTGAGGAAGATCGGGTGTATGACCTGCAGGAATTTCAACAGCTGCGGGAGGAGAACGCCGGTTTCTGGATAGCCATCAGCCTGATGATGGACCGCGAGTTCTACCACTATCTGCTCGAGAATCGCGACATCCTGTGGGCACCGACGGAACGGGCGTACTGGCTCGAGCACCGGACTGCCATCGAGCAGAATTTCATCACTCAGCTCAGTGCCCAGCAATTGGGCCTCGTGCCCGCAGAGCTCAAGCCCTATACCCTGATAACCTACCAGTTCCTGCATGGGGGTTGGGGCCATATCATCGGCAACCTGCTGTTTCTGTTCCTGCTCGGTTTCACGGTGGAAAAGGCCCTGGGGCCGGGGCGGTTCCTCATGGCCTACCTGGTGTGTGGCGCGATTTCCGGTCTGGTGTTCACCGCCTTTTCCGCGGGAAGCCCGCTTCCCCTGGTCGGGGCCTCGGGCTCCATTTCCGGCCTGATGGGCATGTATGTCGCCATCTATGGCTTGCAGAAAATCCGGTTCTTTTACTTTCTGGGCGTGTATTTCAACTACTTCCGGGCCCCGGCCATTGCCATGCTGCCGGTCTGGTTGGGCAAGGAAATCTACGACTACTGGTTTGCCGGCGCGACCGGGATTGCCTACATGGCCCATGCCGGCGGTCTGGTCGCCGGGGCTGGGCTGGTGTGGCTGTTTGGTCGCAGCTGGTTGCACGTGCGGGAGGAGTTTTTCGAGCCAGAGGAAGCCGAACAGGACGCCCGCTTTACTACCAGCTACTCCCAGGCCATGGCGAGCCTGGGCCGGATGGAGTTCGATCTGGCCCGACGGCAGTTTGAGGCACTGCGACAGCACTACCCGGACCGGCCGATCCTGCTGGAGCACCTGTATCAGTTAGCCAAACTCAGACCGGACCTTCCCGAATACCGGGCTCGCACGCGGGAATTGATGGACGATGCCCTCAGCCGGGGCCAGCAGGAGCAGATGGTCGAGGTTTGGGAGGACTATCTCAGCAAGGGCGAGAGTCACCAGCCGTTGACGGCCGAAGACCATAACCGGGTGTTGTTCACCAGTCTCAAGCAGCAGAACTTCAAGGCCGCGGAGAAGGCCTTCGAGAGGTTGCGGGCCACGGGGGATGAGTTGCTGACCTCGGAGGCATGCCGGTTGCTGGTGGGTGAATTCGAGAAGCGGCAGATGGAGCCGAAGGCGCGGTACTATCGGCAGTTGCTGACCTGAGCGGGCAAGCCGGCGGTGAAATTGGGGCCAGAAGAAAGCTTTCTTCTGACCCCAATTTCAGACCAAACTTGCCAGATCACCGCGAACTCAGGGGTCAGATGAAAGCCTTCATCTGACCCCATCTTTAGACCAGCCTCCCCGAGTTCCCCGCTAACTCGGGGTCAGATGAACGCTTTCATCTGACCCCACCTTCACTCTCACTCCGCCACTGCAAAGCTCGCCCTCGGCCCCTTCAGCGGCTCCCGCTTCTCCGCCTGTTCCAGATAGGTGTCGATCTGCTTATGCAGCGGGTGATTCGGGCATTTCTTCTTGATGAACGTCAGGAACGCAGTGGCTTTCTCCCACTGTTGCAGTCCATTGGCCAGGATTCGGGCCACCAGCAGGTACGCCGGCGCCAGTTGATCGCTCTCGGGGAAGCGCTTGTGGAAGTCCTGGAGCAGCCGCAGAGCCGGCTTGAACCGGCCACGGTGATACATGGCACTGGCGCAACGCACAGTCAGTTCCGGATCCTCCAGCCTGAATGTGGGTTCGTTTTCCTGTAGCAGGGTGACCAGTCCGGCAATGGCTTCACCATCGTTGCAGTTTGCCAGCCAATCCAGGATGCGGGGATGGTACCGATCCAGCTCCGCCACATCCCGCCGTGCCATCAGCAGTTTGTACAGTTGGCCAATTCTCAGGGCATTGTCCGGGTCCCGTTTCAGGGCGTCCCTGAGCATGGACTGCACCCGGTCGTAATGGCCGTCTTTCAGGTTCATATCGATATCGGCATCAAACCGTGCACTGCGATCACGGTTCTGTGTCTGGGCCAGGGCCTCACCATCCTGGACATCCGCCGCAAAACCCAGCTCCTCCTGGTACTGGAACAGCAGGTAGCCGAGCATGTGAAACAGGATGAGGGTAAAGGTACTGTTCAGGAAGCCGGTCAACGGCTGGGAGAACCACAGCGGGAAGTGGTTCAGCGCGAAATCCTGGGCGGCACCGGAGGCCAGGGTCAGCAGGATCAGATAGCCGTAGAGCAGAAAATACGGTGTCCCGATGCGGGAGATGATCTGCGCCAGGTTCATGGGATTGACGGCCGCGCCCACTGAGCGCTCCATCGCCAGCACCATGATACTCGCGGGTAGTGCCAGCACCACAAAGGCGATCGCGAGCATCGCCAGAAGCGGGCCGCCGAGCATGGCAGCGGCGCCCACCAGGCCTCCCATCACCACAAACACCAGCAGCTGCAGAATCACGATATCAAACCCGCTGCCGGTAAAGGCCACGGCCACAGGAGGTGGTTTCAGATGGCCTTCGGCGGTGTGATTGATCACCGCGTACGTATACTTGAACAGGGCCAGCGCCAGTACGATCCAGATCAGGAGGCCGATCAGGTTTGCCGGCGCGACGACCGGCACCAGGGTGCAGATGGCAATGACAATCAGGGGATCGCTGTGGAAGGGGTAGCGGAAGAACGCGCCGATCCGGTTCCAGAACGGGACGGCTTCGGTGGCCGCGCCCAGGTAGCGCATGGCTTTACTGCAATGAGGGCACAACGCCTTGCGGTGGCGGATATCGGCGTCGGGCATGCAGCGGCTGCAGTAGTGAATCTGGCATTCGCCGCAATGCCATTTGGCGGGGTCGCCGGGGTGGTAATGACAATCGTGTTTCACAGCGGTTCGGTTTCCTGGTCCGTCAGAGTCAGGCGAGTCATGATGACAGAACTGAAAGGGCCGCGCAGCTACCTGGTTAACAGGTAGACTGACAGCCATTGGCATCCGTATTGAACGGAAGGTTTTTCAGGTCCGGAGGAGTCTTGCAACGTAACAACACGCAGCAGTCAGCGGATATCGCGGCCGGCCATCAGCCCTACCGCTGGCGCGACATCTTCTCGCTGGCACTTAAACACAAACCGCGGTTGGTGCGCGCCAACCTGCTCGCCATCCTGGCCACGGTCATGGCGGTCCCGGTGCCCCTGTTGTTGCCGGTACTGGTGGACGAGGTCTTACTGGATGAGCAGGGGCCAGTGCTGCCGGTGATGGACGCCTTTTTGCCTGCTGCCTGGCAACAGCCTGTGGTCTATATCGGGTTGATGGTGCTCGCGGCATTCTTGTTGCGGTTGGCGGCACTGTTCTTCAATGTCCTGCAGTCCAGGGAGTTTTCCAAGGTATCCAAGGATGTCGTGTTCCGCATGCGTTCCAGGCTACTCGGAAGGCTGCAGCGCGTGGCCATGTCGGAGTACGAAACCCGGGGGTCCGGCGCCATCGGCAGCCATTTCATTACCGACCTGGATACCATGGACCAGTTTCTCGGTACCACCATCAGCCGTTTCCTGGTGGCCAGCCTGACGGTGCTGGGCACCGCCGCGGTGCTGCTTTGGGTTCACTGGCAACTGGCTTTACTGATCCTGCTGTTCAATCCGCTGGTGATCTTCGCCACCATCCTGATCGGCAAACAGGTCAAGGAACTCAAACGGGCGGAAAACAGGGCATACGAAGAGTTTCAGGGAGACCTGACCGAAACCCTGGACGCCATCCACCAGTTGCGGGCGGCGAACCGGGAGAAGCATTACCTGCGCTTGTTGATCGATCGCGCCCGGGTCGTCCGGGATCATGCCATCCGCTTCGAGTGGCGCAGTGATGCCGCCAGCCGGGCCAGCTTTGCCCTGTTCCAGTTTGGCGTTGATGTGTTCCGGGCAGCGGCCATGATCACGGTGCTGTTCAGCGACCTGAGCATCGGCATGATGTTCGCCATCTTCGGCTACCTTTGGTTCATGCTCACTCCGGTCCAGGAAATGCTGAACATGCAGTATGCCTGGTTCGCCGCCAATGCCGCCCTGGGGCGGATCAATCGTTTGCTGGAACTGAAGGAGGAGCCGCGTTACCCGGCGCTGGAAGACCCGTTCCGGGGGCACCACACGGTCAGCCTGACACTGAAGGACATCCATTTCGGTTATGGTGACGAGCAGGTTCTTCAGGGCATCAACCTGCACCTCGATCCCGGTGAAAAAGTCGCGGTGGTCGGCGCCAGCGGCGGCGGTAAATCCACCTTGGTACAGATCATCCTCGGGATGTATACGCCGCAACGGGGGGAGGTTCTGATCAACGATATTCCGGTGCAGCGGATCGGGCTGTCGAGGTTGAGGGAACACGTGGCTACGGTGCTGCAACATCCCGCCCTGTTCAATGATACCGTCCGGCAGAACCTGACCCTGGGCCGGGACAAGCCGGATGTCGAGTTGTGGGAAGCATTACGCATCGCCCAGCTGGATACTATGGTGGCCGCTATGCCGGAGCAGCTGGACACCGTGATTGGTCGACAGGGCGTGCGCTTGTCCGGTGGCCAGCGCCAGCGCCTGGCCATTGCCCGCATGGTATTGTCGGATCCCTCGCTGGTGATTCTCGACGAGGCCACGTCTGCGCTGGATGCCGAAACCGAGTACCAGCTCCACCGGGACCTGGAAGACTTCCTGAGACAGAGGACCACCCTGATCATTGCCCATCGCCTGAGTGCCGTGAAGCAGGCCGATCGCGCCTGCGTGTTCGAGGATGGCCGTATTATCGAGGAAGGACGCCACGAGGACCTCATTGCCAGGGAGGGTATCTATGCCCAGCTCTATGGCGAGCGTCAGACCTGAGTGCCGGTTGGATAATCAGTGGCCACCCGGCAGCTGCAACTTTCGGTATCGACCTTGGTCTGATATTCACGGCGGTGATCCCGAACATTCACCGCCCAGCGGTTGAAGTCCTGCCAATAGCTGCAATAGTTAATGGTGACTTCACATCGCAGTGTCTTTTCATCAACCTGATTGGCGTGTCCGGGAGCAGGCTCCTTCGATCAGTCTGATGAAAAGGCTCCCGATAGGCCTTCCGGAATGTTCGGATAACGACGAAAAGGAGGCACCACATGTCGAATGACAGTCTGGGCAAAGACAGCCTGAACACCCTTTCCACCCTGGATGCCGGTGGCAAGACCTTCCATTACTACAGCCTGCCCGAGGCAGCCAAAACGCTGGGCGACCTGAACCGTCTGCCGTTCTCCCTCAAGGTGTTGATGGAGAACCTGCTTCGTAATGAGGACGGTACCACGGTCGACCGGTCTCACATTGATGCCATGATGCAGTGGCAGAAGGATCGCCGATCCGATACCGAGATCCAGTACCGTCCGGCCCGGGTGCTGATGCAGGACTTCACCGGGGTGCCCGGTGTGGTGGATCTGGCGGCCATGCGTGAGGCGGTAAAGCACGCCGGCAAGGATCCCGCGCTGATCAACCCGTTGTCACCGGTGGACCTGGTGATCGACCACTCGGTCATGGTGGACGAATACGGCACGCCCGCCGCCTTCAAGGACAACGTCGCCATCGAGATGGAGCGCAACCAGGAACGCTACGAGTTCCTGCGCTGGGGCCAGCAGGCCTTTGACAACTTCCGTGTGGTGCCACCGGGCACCGGTATCTGCCACCAGGTGAACCTGGAATACCTGGGCAAGACCGTCTGGCAGAAGGAGGTGGACGGCAAAACCATTGCCTACCCGGACACCCTCGTGGGTACCGACTCCCACACCACCATGATCAATGGCCTGGGTATTCTGGGCTGGGGCGTTGGCGGTATCGAAGCGGAAGCCGCCATGCTTGGCCAGCCGGTCTCCATGCTGATTCCGGAGGTGATCGGTTTCAAGATCACCGGTAAGCTCCGGGAGGGTATCACCGCCACGGACCTGGTGCTGACGGTCACCGAAATGCTGCGCAAGAAAGGCGTGGTTGGCAAGTTCGTCGAATTTTACGGCGATGGCCTCAAAGACATGCCGGTGGCGGACCGGGCCACCATTGCCAACATGGCTCCGGAATACGGTGCCACCTGTGGTTTCTTCCCGGTGGACGAACAGACCATCACCTACATGCGCCTGACCGGTCGCGATGAGGCCCAGCTGGAACTGGTAGAGGCCTACGCCAAGGCCCAGGGCCTCTGGCGCGAGCCGGGCCATGAGCCGGTCTATACTGACACCCTGGAACTGGACATGGGCGATGTCGAGGCCAGCCTGGCCGGGCCCAAACGGCCCCAGGACCGGGTGGCCCTGAAAAACATGAAAGGCTCGTTCGAACTGCTGATGGAGACTGTTGAGGGCCCAGCGGAGGCCCGGGAGGCCAACCTGGAATCCGAAGGCGGCGGCACGGCAGTCGGAGCCCAGGACGCTTACTTCGAGCACCCCGCTAGTCAGCCCCTGGAGATGAACGGCGAGAAGTGCCGGCTGGACCCGGGTGCGGTGGTGATTGCCGCCATTACCTCCTGCACCAATACCTCCAACCCGAGTGTGATGATGGCCGCCGGCCTGATCGCTAAAAAAGCGGTGGAGAAGGGCCTGAGCACCAAGCCGTGGGTGAAGACATCCCTGGCGCCGGGCTCCAAGGTAGTGACCGACTATCTGGCCGTGGCCGGCCTGCAGGGTGATCTCGACAAGCTGGGCTTCAACCTGGTGGGCTATGGCTGCACCACCTGCATCGGTAACTCCGGTCCGCTGCCGGATGCGGTTGAGAAAGCCATCGCTGACGGTGATCTGACCGTTGCCTCCGTGCTCTCCGGCAACCGGAATTTCGAGGGTCGGGTACATCCTCTGGTGAAGACCAACTGGCTGGCCTCACCCCCGCTGGTGGTGGCCTACGCCCTGGCTGGCAACGTCCGGGTGGATCTGACCAAGGATCCGCTGGGTGCCGACAAGGACGGTAATCCGGTGTACCTGAAGGACCTTTGGCCGAGCCAGAAGGAAATCGCCGAGGCAGTGGAGCAGGTCAAGACCGATATGTTCCGCAAGGAGTATGGCGAAGTGTTCGAGGGCGACGAGACCTGGAAGTCCATCAAAGTGCCCGAGAGCAAGGTGTACGAGTGGTCCAACAAGTCGACCTACATCCAGCATCCGCCGTTCTTCGAAGGCCTGCGTGAAGAGCCAGACGCCACCGACGATATCAAGGATGCCAACATCCTTGCCCTGCTGGGTGATTCGGTAACCACCGACCATATCTCACCGGCCGGCTCCTTCAAACCTGACACCCCGGCGGGCAAGTACCTGCAGGAGCACGGGGTCGCGCCGAAAGACTTCAACTCCTACGGTTCCCGGCGGGGCAACCACGAGGTGATGATGCGCGGCACCTTTGCCAACGTGCGCATCAAGAACGAAATGCTCGATGGCGTTGAAGGCGGCTTTACCCGGTTCGTGCCCACCGGCGACCAGATGGCCATCTACGATGCGGCGATGAAGTACCAGGAAAGTGATACGCCGCTGGTGGTCATTGCCGGCAAGGAATACGGCACCGGCTCGAGCCGTGACTGGGCGGCCAAGGGCACCCGGCTGCTCGGCGTCAAGGCCGTGGTGGCGGAATCCTACGAGCGGATTCACCGCTCTAACCTGATCGGCATGGGCGTGATGCCCCTGCAGTTCCCCGAGGGTGTGGACCGCAAGAGCCTGAAGCTGACCGGTGAGGAAACCATCACCATCGAAGGCCTGTCAGGCGATATCCAGCCCGGGCAGACGCTGACGATGACCGTGAAGTACAAGGACGGCTCCACCGACAGCTGTGAGCTCAAGTCGCGGATTGATACCGCGAATGAGGCGGTTTACTTCAAGCATGGCGGTATCCTGCACTACGTGGTGCGGGAGATGCTGAAGACCGCCTGATGGCGTGAAAATGGGGTCAGATGAAGGTTTTCATCTGACCCCGTTTCCCCCCCGGGGTCAGATCGGCTGATCTGACCCCATCTTTACCCCCGTGCCTCGCGCCCCGATTTCAGGTAAGCTGGCGACCTTTCCAGCAACCCGTTGAACGAAGACAAGGTCCCATGGCTGAATCCTCCCGAGACGACATCAAGGCCAAACTGAATCTGGAAACGTCCCGCATCAACTGGCACGAGCTGCAGACCTACTATGCCCGGGGTCAGGTTGTTCGCGTGGCACCGGAGCTGGATTTGCTGGAGGTTGCGGCGGAGCTCACCGCCGATAACAAGGCACAGTTCGAGCAGTGGATGAAGAAAGGGCAGGTAGGTGAGGTGGCCCCCGATGTGGCTCGTGCCTGGTACGATCGGAATGCCGAGCTCTGGGCTGTAGTGGTCGCGCCCTGGGTGCTGGTTCAGGACCGCTCTGGCCACGTACTGCACTGATCCGGGCGTCCCCGCCCATGCCGGCGTCCCGCCCTGGACGCCTTCCCGTTATCTCATCCTGAGGACATCATGCTCACCGGAGCCCTGCTGATACTGGCACCGCTATTTCTCGGTTTTGCCATCCCCCTGGCCAATCGCCGGGTGATGACACTCATTCATTACACCGTCGAGGCGCTGGTGTATTTCATTCTGGCTTTGCTGGGTCTGGGGCTTGGTCAGATGGACGGGCTGGCGGCCCAGTTGGGCAACATGGCAATGCAGGTCACCGTACTGGTGGTCGTGCTGTTTGTTGCCAATATGCTGGGCCTTTGGCTGTTTCACCGCTGGCAGCCGATGCGGATAGAGCGGGGTGACGGCGAAGGGCGGCCGGGTTACCGGCGCCTGTTTCTTGCCGGGCTAAAGCCATTGCTGGCGGTAATGGCCGGACTGGTCGCCGGTTATTTTCTATTGCCAACCCTGCCCATGGCCGAACAGGTGGCGACCTGGGCACTGATGCTTCTGTTGTTTCTGATCGGTCTGCAGCTGCGTAATGCCGGTCTGTCCCTGCACAAGTTGCTGATGAACCGGCAGGGGCTGGGCATGGCGTTGTCCGTGATGGCCAGTTCGCTGGTAGCCGGGGTGCTGCTGATCCCGGCCCTCGGACTGCCCTGGCACGATGTTTTGGCGCTGGCATCCGGGTTTGGCTGGTACTCTCTCTCCGGTATTGTCATCGGCGATGCGTTGGGGCCTGCCTGGGGCGGAGTGGCTTTCCTTAACGACGTGCTGCGGGAAATCATCGCGCTGGCGATCATTCCCCTGTTGATCGCGGCGCGCCCGGCGATGGCCATCGGCTATGGTGGTGCAACCGCGATGGACTTCACCCTGCCGGTGATTCGCAGCAGCGGTGGTCTGGCGTGTGTTCCGGTGGCGATTGCCTCGGGATTCCTGCTTTCGTTCCTCTCGCCGGTGTTGATGGGCGTATTCCTGTCGCTGGGGTAACTCTGGGTGGGGACTGTTGACTGTTTGCAAACAGGGTTTTACCCCGGTCATGGCAGACAGTAAGATAAAACCTATAAGAACATGAACACGCCGTAATCTTTTTCATCCGGAGCGTCTGATGCATCGCCGCCACTTTCTGGGAGCCTCTCTGGCAGCCGGTTTTGCCGCCCTGGGGCTCAGTGGTTGCGGTACTGCCCGCCCCCTCCGCTTCGGTATCCATCCCTGGATTGGCTATGAGCCCCTGTACCTTGCCGAGGAGTTCGGATGGTTACCCTCTTCCGTGACTCTGGTGAAGGGACAATCAGCCCTGGACTCCATGAAACTTCTGGAATCCGGTGACATCGACGGTGCTGCGCTGACCCTGGACGAGGCGATACGGGTGCATGTTCAGGGAACAGAGTTGCTGGTCGTGGGGGTGACGAATGTTTCCGTCGGTGCCGATGTGCTCGTTGTGCAACCGGAGATCGAAAACCTTGACCAGTTGCGGGGGCGGCGGATTGGCGCGGAAATGTCGAGCGTTTCCGGGACCCTGCTGTTGAACCTGCTGGACCGGGCCGGCATTGAAAGGGACCAGGTAACGATTGTCGATTTGCCGATGGATGAGCGTGTATCGGCCTGGGAGCGTGGCGATCTGGACGCCGTTGCCTGCTATGAGCCGATAGCGTCCATGATGGTTGGGCTCGGTGGTGTGAGGCTCTTTGATTCCAGCCAATTGCCCGAGACGATTTTCGATGTGCTTGTGGTAACGCGGGAATTCGCTGCTCGGGGAGCCAGGCCTGTCCGGGCTTTGCTGGAAGCACATTTTGCGGGCCTCCGTCACCTTGTGCGGAACCCCTACGATGCGATTTACCGGGTGGCTACCCGCCAGGGCACTTCGCCGGCTGCCGTCAGATCCGCGCTGGCTTCGGTCATGTTGCCGGACCTGGCTTCCAACCAGAGGTACCTGGCTCAGAATGGCCGGATCGAGCGGGTCGCCCGGAAGCTCTCCCGGATGCTGGCTCGTGAAGGTCTGATTGACCGGGCGCTGGACGTGGAGCACTTCTGCGACAGTGATTTCCTGCCCAGGAGTGTTTTGTGAAGAAGTTTCTGATCGGGTGCCTCATCCTCATTACTCTGGCATTGTCCTGCTCCAGGATTGTCGTCGCGCAGGGCGTTCAGGAACTGCAGTTCGGAATCTATGCCTACCGTCCCGAAGGAATAATCCAGGAGCGGTATCAGCCACTGACCGATTACCTGTCGGGAAGGATCGGTATTCCGGTAAAGCTTGAGGTACTCGGTCATGACGGGATGCGAAGCGCTCTGGCCTCGAACCAGCTGGATTTCTTCCTGACCAATCCCAGCCAGTTTCTGGTAATCCGGAGTGAGCGCAGTCTTTCCGGTGTATTGGCGACCCTGGTGCGCAGGCAGGGGGAGGTTTCTACGTCCAGCCTTGGCGGCGTGATCTTTGCTGCGGTCGGCCGGGACGACATCACCAACCTGGAGGATATTCAAGGCCGCACCATTGCCTCACCCGGACGCCATTTCCTGGGCGGATTCCAGGCCCAGGCGCTGGAGCTGAAAGAGGCTGGCGTCAATGTGCTCAGAGACAACAGGATCAAGCTGGTCCGCAGCCATGACCGGGTTATACGGTCCGTGCTCCGCGGAGATGCCGAGGTGGGTTTTGTCAGAACCGGTATCCTCGAGGAATTGGCCGAAAGCGATCCGTCTTTGTTGGACCGCGTCAAGGTTCTCAACCGCCAGAATCTGGTTGGTTTTCCCTACATCGTCTCAACCCGTCTGTATCCGGAATGGCCGGTCGTCGCCCTGCCTCACGTGGACAGTAATATTGTCCGTCGGGTGGCTTCGGCCCTGTTCGCGATCGAGGAGGATTATCCGGCGGCACTGAGCGCCGGTATCGCCGGGTTTGCCACGCCTGCTGACTACCGGCCTGTGGAGTATCTGGCCCGGGAACTTCGAGTTGAACCCTATGACCAGATACCCAGCCTGAGCTGGCAGGATTTGATTCGGCAGTACTGGGTCTGGTTGGCGGCCATCCTGATCCTGCTGCTGTTACTGACCGGTGCCATGTTCTGGTTGGGGCGGAAGAAGCGGGAGCTGTCGGCAGAGCAGCGGCGGCTCCGGCGTCTGATCCTCAGCTGGCCCCAGCCCATGTTGATCCTCCGTAACGGCATCTTTGTCGACAGCAATCGCGCGGCCCTGGAGCTGCTGGGATTTGCCGTGCCCCAATCGGTCCATGGCAAGGATATTGCGGCGTTTTCGCCACAGATGCAGCCGGGTGGCGAAATTTCGCGACAGAAAATGCAAAAGCTCCTGACGCGGGTTCGCGGAGATGAGGTCGTGCAGGTGGAATGGGAGTTCCGCCGTGCTGACGGTTCGCACATCGAGGTCGATATGATGCTGGCGCCGGTGCACGAAAAGGACGATACACAACCCTACGTCCTGTGTTCCTGGTACGACATAACCCGCCGGAAGGAGGCCGAACAACGTCTGCGCCTGGCGGCAAGTGTGTTCGATCATGCCCGGGAAGCCATCTTCATCACCGACCTCCATGGTTTGGTTATCGACGTCAACGATGCCTATGTGGAGATTACCGGGCGAACCCGGGACAGCGCGATCGGCAGGCTGCCGCCTCTGCCGTTGGAGGAGGGGGCCGGTGTGTTCTCCAGTGCCCGGAAAAACGGCTTTTGGTCCGGGGAGTTTGTCAGCAAGCGCCACGACGGTGAGCGCTTTGACATCGCACTGACGGTCAGCGGGGTTCGGGATGAACAAGGTGCCATCAGTCACTTCATGGGTATTTTCTCCGACGTTACACGGCTCAAGGCTCAGGAGACGGAGTTGCGCACCATGGCGCATTACGACTCGCTGACCCGTTTGCCCAATCGTGTCCTCTTTGCCGACCGGATGAGTCAGTTCATGGCCCAGGCCAGGCGCCAGGGAGTCTCATTGGCCGTGGTCTATATTGACCTGGACCAGTTCAAGCCTGTTAACGATGCCTTTGGGCACAGAGCGGGCGATGAGTTGTTGATCGAGATTGCCGCGCGCATGCGGGCCGAGTTGAGAGAAGAAGACACCCTCGCCCGTATCGGTGGCGACGAGTTTGCGGCGCTGATCGTGAATATCGAGGAGCCCGCGGTGCTGACAACGCTGCTCGCGCGGCTCCTGCATGCCGTCTCGAAACCGACGCTGATTGCGGGGCATTCGGTACAGGTTTCGGCCAGCATTGGTTACACCCTTTATCCACAGTCACTGGAGCTGGACGGTGACCAGTTACTGCGCCAGGCGGACCAGGCGATGTACAAGGCCAAACAACAGGGGCGTAACCGTTACTGCGGGTTCGAGAGCGCGGCTTCCTGATCCTCGTTTACAAGCCGGGAGACTGGCTGCCAGGCGAGCGCCTTGTTCCATTGGTCAACCAGGCGCCGGACCGAGCTGAGAGTATCCAGGATGCTCTCGCCTTCGGTGGTTGCGATCTCGCGACGGACGATCATGGCCAGGATGTCCGATTTCAGTCGGTGATAAACGGTGTCCGATTGTTGGAAAACCGACGGTTGAGGCTGGTCGGCAGCGACCATGGTTCTCAGTGTCTCAATGTATTGTTCCACTTCAGACGACAGGCGCGCCATTTCCGGCTTGCTCCGGGCCTGTTTCAGATGGAGTAGTTCGATCGCAAGATCCGTCGCCTCGGTCAGGTAACGGCAGGTACGGATACCAAGCGTGAGCGCATCGACTGCGGAGGGATGCATTTTCTCTGCCTTGACCCGGGAAGTGTAGTCAACGATGGCTGCGTTCAGGCTCTGACAGGCATCCGCTTTGGGCTGGATCTGCGCCGCTTTCAGATCTTCCCGATCGAGACAGACCCTGAGCAGGCCCCGGATCAGCCCCATCAGACGTTTCATTTCTTCATCCACGGCGGCAATGGCCAGTTCCGGCGTGGCCACCAGGGTATTGTCCAGGTGCCGTGGCTCGGCATTGTCCTCTTCCTTGCTCCGGAACAGTCGGCTCAGAAAGCGCGCAAACCGGGGCGTGAATGGTAGCATCAGCGCGGCACCCAGCACGTTGAACAGGGTGTGGAACAGCGCCAGTGATATCGCGACGTTGGCGTCCAGTTCAAGCCAGCGAGCCATCAAACCCACTACCCAGAGCATGAGCGGCAGGATCAGAAACGCGATCAGTCCGGTCGCTGCATTGAACAGGATGTGGCCAATGGCCAGACGCCGGGCGTTGGCGGTGGCTTTCAGCGCAGACAGTGCAGCCGTGGAGGTTGAGCCGAGATTGGCGCCGATGACCGCGGCGGCGGCGCTGTGCAACGGAATAAGTCCTCCGGCGGCTGCGGTCAGAACGATGGCCAGGGCGGCACTGGAAGACTGGGTCAATACCGTGGCCAGGAAGCCTATAAAGACGAACATAGGCAAGCCATAGCCGGTGCCGATAAGGATCTGGCTATCCATGCCCGCGGTCAGGGATTCCAGTGAGGTTTTCAGAATCGACAAGCCAAGGAAAAACAACGCGAAGCCCGCCAATGCCTGCCCCAGGGCTTCGCTACGGGTATTGTCACTTGCCAGTTTGAGGCCCATGCCCAGGGCCAGCAGAGGCAGCGCAAAGGCCTCGATGTTGAAGCCGAAGCCCACCAGGCTCACCAGCCAGCCGGTCATGGTGGTGCCGATGTTCGAGCCGAAGACCACGCCCAGGGACTGGGAAAGCCCCAGGAGGCCCGCGTTCACGAACCCGATGGTGGCAACCGTCACCGCTCCGGAAGACTGGACGACGCCGGTGATCAGAAATCCGGCTGCCAGGCCTCTCAGGGGAGTCCGGGTCCAGCTTCCCAGAAGATGGCGAAGGTGATGACCGGCGGCATTTTTCAGGCCGTCGGTCATCATTTCCATGGCCAGCAGGAACAGTGCCAGGCCACCCAGAATCTGGAAGACGGTCGCGGTCATCGCTCGGGGAAGAAGGTCCTGAGGCTGTTGGCGTAGGTCTGCGCCAGAACCTGATCCAGCGGCAATTCCTTCACCTCAGCGATCTTCTCGGCCACAAAGGGCAAATAGAACGGTGCATTTTCCCGGCCCCGGTACGGCACCGGCGTCAGAAATGGCGCATCGGTTTCCAGAAGAATCTGCTCGATGGGCGCCATGCGCACGATATCCCGAACGTTCTCTGCCTTGTTGAATGTGGTGATGCCGTTGAAGCCCAGGCACCAGCCCTGATCCAGAGCGTATCTCGCCAGTCCCGGCCCCGAGGTGAAACTATGGATAACTCCACGGCGCCCGAGGGTGTTCTCGAATTCCTTGAGGATGGTAATGGTATCCTCGTCGGCCTCACGGCTGTGGATCACCACCGGCCGGTCGGTGTCACAGGCAATCTGCAGTTGACGGCGGAAGACGTCCCGCTGGACTTCCCGGTCCGCGTTGTCGTAGAAGAAGTCCAGACCGATCTCGCCGACGGCCACAATCTTGTTGTCACCCGCGTGAGCGCGGATCTCGTCTTCCACGGCGTCAGTGTAGGTCTCTGCCTCGTGCGGATGGATGCCCTGGGTGCCGTAAACCCAAGGTGTAACCTGACTGAGTTCCCGGACCGTGGCCAGGTTCTCCGGTGACACCGCGATGGTGATGACTCGCTCAATATTCACCCGCTGCGTCTGCGCCAGAGTCTCCTCCAGAGGACGATCCTTGAGGTAATCCAGGTGACAGTGGGTTTCGATGATCGGATGATCGAAAACCGGAATCTCGCGACGTTTCTTGCTCATTGCTTTGACTGAACTCCATCGCAACCTTGCATCGGGCTGCTATTCTGGGAACTTGATTCCGCAAGTTTACCAGTTTGTGCGATTGTTAACCTGTTTCGGACCATGACTATAGGAAGACGTTTTATGGAGGTATCGGCGTTCGCCAATACGTGGTGTTTTGAGCCGGATAAGCCCCGGTTCCGGGATTATCCAACGTTGCTCAATGACGACCGGGAGCTCCCGCCGCTTGAAACCAGTCTGGAGCATATCGGCGAACACCAGCGTCGGCTTTGGGCCAACCGGAAACAGGCACTTTTGCTGGTGATTCACGGGCCGGACACCAGCGGCAAGGACAGCCTGATCCGAACACTGGCCACCTATGCCGACCCCGCCGGCTTTCATGCCTGGTCCTTCAGTCGCCCGCAGGGCCTTGAGGTGCGCCACGACTTTCTCTGGCGGGTCACACCCTATCTACCGGGGCTGGGGGAGATGGTCGCCTTCAATCGCAGCCATCACGAGGCCGTTATTGCAGAGCGGGTCTGGCCGGTCCATGCCCCGGAGAGCTACAACTGGGCGAATCGTTACCAGTCCATCTGCAATTTCGAGCGTCACCTGGTTCAGGAAGGAACCACCATCCTGAAAATCTGGCTGAATCTTTCTGAAGACGAGCATCGCCGACGCTTGCTCAAGCGCCTGGACAAGCCTCGCAAGCGTTGGAAATTCGATAAATCCGATATTGATGGTTGGGCAAAACGTGCGGAGTATGAGGGGTTTGCCGAACAGGCAGTGGCTGCCACCCATACCCCGGAAGCACCCTGGTTTGTGATCCCGGGGGACCGTAAGCCCGAGGCACGGGCGGTCGTGGCGGCCATTCTGGCGGAGCAGCTCCGGCAACTGGCTCCGGACTACCCGGCAGAGGACGAAAAGGTGCTGGCCGAGTACCGGCGCCTGTTGGCGCGGAATGGCGTCAGCTGAAATAACGGACGCGGAGGCGTGCATGCACATTGTAGTAGTGGGTGGTGGTGTTGTCGGGGTGACAACGGCCTGGGAACTGAACCGGCGGGGACATCAGGTGACCGTGGTGGAGCGCCATGACATCGCGGGCAATGAAACCAGCAAGGGCAATGCCGCCCAGCGTTCCTACGGTGTGGTTTACCCGTGGGCTGATCCGGGGATGGTGTTCAAGGCGTTGCCCTGGCTGTTCAAGCAGGATGGTCCGCTGAAATTGCGAGTGCCGCCCTCGGTGGAAGCGGTGAAGTTCATGTTTGCCACGCTACGGTATGCGTGGTCCCCGGGCCTGTTTGGTCTGAACCGGCGCGCGATGCTGCGCCTTGGCATCCACAGCCGGGAACGGTTCCTGAAACTCGAACAGGAGCTGGAACTCAGCTTCGACGGTGATCATAAGGGGCTTCTTCACCTGGCTAGCACACCGGAAGCGCTGGAAGGCTACCGTGCGGTGCATGACCTGCTAACCGAGCTCGATATCCCGTCTACGCTGCTGAGCCCCGAACAGGTGCGAGACACAGAGCCGGGGATGGTCGGGGCAGGCCCGCTGTACGGAGCGCTCCGTTATGACACCGACGGCACCGGTGACTGTCACCTGTTTTCCCGGGCGCTGGCCGAAGCCTGTGAACAGCAGGGAGTCACTTTCCGTTACAACGTGGAGGTCGATAACCTGATCGCAGATGAGCAGCGGGTGGACGCCGTGGCCCTTCGCAACGCGGATGGTGAGCGGGAGATTCTCAAGGCGGACGCCTTCGTGATCAGTGCCGGCTGCTGGTCGCCTGCGTTGGTGCGTCCCCTCGGGCTGGATCTGCCCATCTACCCGATCAAGGGCTACAGCATTACGGTGCCTTTGAAAAATCCGGAGCATGCGCCGGTCAGCACCATCCACGATGACAACTACAAGGTCGTCTCGACGCGATTGGGCGACCGCCTGCGGGCAACCGGTTTCGTGGAACTGGCAGACTTCAACCGGGACATACCGGAAGCGCGCCTTGCCACCATTCGCAGGTCGGTGGAGTCCCGCTATCCCGGATGTGCCGACCTCGATTCGGCAGAGACCTGGACCGGCTTCCGGCCCATGACGCCGGATGGTCCGGCCATCATTGGTCGCGGTCCGCGGGAGAATCTGTACCTGAATACCGGCCACGGCACCTTTGGCTGGACCTTGTCCGCCGGCAGCGCCGACGCCATTGCCCGGGTGGTCGATGGGGAAGCGTCACCGGTCAATCTGGATGCGTTCCGCCCCGGTCGCTTCCAGGAGTAGGGTTATTTCTTTCTGAGGGTTCGTTCGATATTCCCGCACAGGGTATGGACGAACCCGATATCCCTTTTTGAAAGCAGGGGCAGGCGTTCGAATACCCACTGCGACAGCTTGCCCTCCGGGGGCGTGTCAACCTCGGGCAATAGTCGCTCCAGTCGCTCCCGCAGGGCGCCCAGCCCAGCCTCTGCGGGTGCGGGGTTGCCGCTTTCTGCCGGGGTGCTGACGGACAGTCCCGACAGCTCCCAGGCATAAAGCATCACCGACTGGGCCAGGTTCAGCGAAGGGTAGGTCACCTTCATGGGAATGCCGGTGAGCAGGTCGCACAGGGCCAACTCTTCGTTGGCCAGGCCCCGGTCCTCGCGCCCGAACACCAGGGCAGCGGTGGCCACCGAATTGCCCTTGTCGACCATTATGTTGCGCAGACTGCCGGGCGTGTGCCAGTCCTGACGGTTGTGCCGGGGCTTGGCGGAGGTGCCCATCAGCAGGTCTACGGAGTTTCGGACTGATGCCAGATCAGGGAAAATGCGCGCGTTATCGAGAATATGATCGCTGCCATGAGCCAACCAGTGGGCTTCAGGGCGGGTGTGCAGGTCGGAGTTCACCAGCCACAGGTCGCCAAACCCCATGGTGCACAGGGCGCGGGCAGCCGCTCCGACGTTTTCAGGAACCTTGGGTTCGACAAGTACAAAGGCCAGTTGCATGACGTTTCCTCCGGCCGCGAGTTTACACGAGCCGACGACATCTTTTTATAGCCGATGGCAGGCGCTGAACGACTGGCTCGTCGACCACGCTTGCTTCTGGCGGCCGGCGCCGTTCATGGAGCCGGCGCCGGTGTGGGCGCAGGCGAATCCGGAGCTTTCGGCCTGGCTCGAAGGCCTGAGCGACGAAGCCTGCGACGATTACGAGCAGCACCTGAACGAACTTGCCACGCGGATAAGTGGCTGGCTTCCCGGCCTGGTCGATTATGAGCAGCAGATAGCGGTACCCGTTCTCTCTGACTCCTCGGCTACCCTGTTCGGGACAACCCTGCCCGAAGTGGCTGCCACCGATATGCCGGGTCGCAAACGGCTTCAGGCCGGCGCCTTCGCGGCCACGGTGCTTCCGTTGAATCGACCGGTACTGGACTGGTGCTGCGGCAAGGGTCACCTGTCACGGACCCTGGCAAGGCAATGCCCGGAACCGGTGCAGGGTTTCGAGTGGGACCCGGCACTGGTGGCTGACGGCAACCGGCTCGCCCGCCAATTTGACGATACCGTGACCCTGCATTGCCAGGACGTGATGGCGGAACACCTGCCCTGGCCAGCGGACAGCCACGGCGTGGCGCTGCACGCTTGTGGCGACCTGCACCGCCAATTGATGCGGCGCGGCAGCGCCGCCGGCGCACCGCGACTGAGTCTGTCCCCCTGTTGCTATCACCTGAGCGCCGACTCCGATTATCAACCCCTTTCGGCGCAGGCGAATGAGTACCCGCAGGCGCTCAGGCTGGGCCGGAATGAGTTACGGCTGGCGGTCCAGGAGACCGTCACTGCGCCGGCCCGGGTTCGGGCGCAGACTGCATTGGTCAGCCAGTGGCGATTGGGCTTTGATGCCCTGCAAAGGTACCTGCGTGGGTGTGACGAATACCTTCCCGTTCCATCCCATCCGTCCCGACTGGTTAATGAGGGCTTTGAGGCTTTCTGTCGATGGGCGGCGGGTAAAAAGCGGCTGGAACTGCCGGATCGGGTGGACTGGGACCAATGGCTGGATGCGGGCAGGCAACGGTTCAGGCAGGTTCGCCGCCATGAACTGTTACGCCATCTGTTCCGGCGGCCGCTGGAACTCTGGCTGGTGCTGGACTATGCGGTATTTCTGGAAGAACAGGGTTACCGGGTGCGACTGGGAACCTTCTGTGATCGCTCCCTGACTCCGCGTAACCTGCTGCTGGATGCCGTCAGGGCTTGCGATACGCCACCCGCTCCACGCAGCCATCCCTGAAGTAGACATAGGTCAGCTCATACAGCGCACCGTAGTAGCGAGTCTGGTAGATCCAGACCTCCTGCGGGCTGGTATGCACCTCCGGGGGATTGCCGAACGCCCGACGGACATGTTCCCGGGTCATGCCCCGTACCACCTGCTCCCGAACGAGATAGCGTCGCAGATCCGTGGAGTTGATGAAGCGGCAGGTGGAGGCCTCATCCGGCTGTTCGGCTTTCTTGTCCTCGCTTGCCGAATCCCTGCCGGCCGGTTCGGGCAGGTTCTGATCAAAGCGGCCGCCGATCCGGTTGTCCCGGAGCTCGATGGTCGTGGCTTCGCTGCCGCAGGGCTGGTCGGAGAAGGTGATCGAGCCGTTACTTTCGCAGCGGTAGACCTCGGCCAGGGCGGTGCCGGACAAGGTCATAAGCAGGGCTGTCAGCGCCAGAACGCGATTCATGTTGTCATCGTCACTGGTGATTTTGTTAATGCCAAAATGAAAGGCGCCCGCAGGCGCCTTTCCTCCGTTTCGGTCCCCTGTTACCGGCGAACCTGGATACGGGCCTCGACCCGACGGTTTTCCGCGCGGCCCTCGGCGGTATCGTTGGAGGCAATGGGCGCCTCCTCACCGTAACCGATGGCATTCACACGCTCCGGATCTACGCCCAGTGGTCCGGTCAGGCGCTCGGCAACGGCTTCCGCACGACGCTGTGACAGGAACTGGTTGTAGTCGGCATCGCCCATGCTGTCGGTGTGACCGGCGATCTCGACGATGGTTTCCGGATTCTCGTTGAGGAAATCGGCCACACGGCGGATTTCATCGTCATAGGTATTGCCGATCACCGAGCTGTTGGTCGGGAACTTCACCTCGATCTCGAAGGTCTCGATGGTCTCGGTGACACCCTCGCAGCCGGTGGCATCGACCTCCGCACCAGCGGTGGTGTTCGGGCATTGGTCCTTGCTGTTCACGACGCCATCGTTATCGCTGTCCAACTCACAGCCACGGGCATCCACGTCTGCACTTTGCGGTGTGTTGGGGCAGGCATCCCGGGCATCGGCGACACCGTCCATATCGGCATCCGGCTCACAGCCGGTGCTGTCCACAACCGCGCCCGCCGTGGTATTCGGGCACTGATCACGGGTATCGGGAACGCCGTCGTTGTCGCTGTCCGCCGGGGCGGCTTCACCCACGGTACGGTTGAACGCAAAGCTGATACCGAGGGAAACCATGGTATCGAAGGTGCTCTCGTCAATGCCGTGGAACTCGCGCAGATCGCCGCGCAGGGAGATCGTGTCGCTGATGTTGTAGCGGACACCGGCACCGACATTCACCCGGGTTTCGTCGTGGTTGCTGCCTGCAGTACGCGGGCCTGTGACATCCTCACCAAAATCGGCATGACCGGCGCCCAGGGCCAGGTACGGGTTCCAGGCCTCGTTCTGGCCGGCAAAGTAGTAAAGCCCGTCAAGGCGGATTTCGTCGAAATCGGAAGAACCGTCAACATACTTGCGGTCCGCATCAGCGCGGGAGTAAACCGCCTCGACCGCCCAGTGCGGGGTAAAGCGGTACTCCGCACCCACACCGAAGGTGCCGGTCTCGCTCAGATCCCGCTTGTCACCGAAGTACTGGAAGCCTGCGAAGGGGTTGAGATAGATGGTTTCCTGGCGCTCCTCGGCCAGGGCAGGCGTCGCCAGGGTGGCGGTGAGGGCGGCTAAAACTATCGGACGCATGATGTTCATGCTGAACCTCCTGTTCGGTCGTCTCTCTTACCAGTGCTTTGCTGAAGAACTCAAGGCCTTGCCTGCAAACTAGGACACTGAAACAGAAAAGACAAAGATTGAAATATTTGGTTACCGAAGCGAGTTTACGGCGGTGATGAGGTATCGGATGCGGTGAATCGGGCCAAAGCAGTCAGGCGAATCAGGCCAAAGCGGTAAAGTAGAGGTGTGCACTTTTCTTGCTGAAATTGAGGGTGTCGCCATTGTCGAAGTGGACTTCGAAGGAGCTTTCGTCCTCACCGACGATCGTCCCGGCCCCGAAAATCGCATGGCTCGCCCGCTTGCAGTGCCAGACGGGCGTTTGCGGATCTCTGTCGGGCTCGGCAGCACCCTCCAGGGTGATCCCTTCCCGCTGGGCATAGCGCTGACTGACCGGCGTGAGCGGCAACTTCAGGCCGATACTTGCCGGTTCAGCGCTTCCTGCCAAATGCTCGCCGAGTTCATCGGACAGCTCGAAACAGCATTCTTCCACAAACCGGCTGGGCCCCTGATCGCCATCCAGGTGCGGCCGTGTGCTGGTCGGACGGCTGATCAGATGCAGGGATTCCCGGGTCCGGGTCATGGCCACATAGAGCAGCCGGCGTTCGCTTTCGAGGAACGCCCGGGCATCGTCGTGCGGTCGCGGTGAATAGGGCAGGTACTTCTCCTGCAGGCCCGGAACGATCACCACAGGCCACTCCAGCCCCTTGGTACGGTGGATCGTGGACAGCAGCACGCCACCCCCATCTTTCTTTTCACCGGCCTGCTGCTTCAGGGCTTTCAAATGCTGCAACGCACCCTCGGCGTTCACATCCAGGCCCTTCAGATACAGCCGGAAACCCTGCACCGTATCGATTCGCTCTTCGGCACTCTCGTGCGTCAGAGCCAGGCTGCGGATGCCCTCATACAGATCGGTATGCTCCGCATAGACACTGATCAGCCCTGCCACTGGCCCGTTGAAACCGGACAATTGGGCCAGCACCTCACCCAGCTTGCGTAACTTGCGACCGGGCATGGGGGCCAGGGCGTCGAAATCCATGGCCAGAATCCGTTCATGCCAGCCGTCACTGAAACCGGCGAGGAACTGCGCCAGGTTCTCCAGCTCCGGCTCCTTCAACCCGACATGGGGAAACCGCAGCAACTGCCGAGCGAGCTCCAGCCGGTCCGCATCCGGCAAATGGGTCAGCTTTCCGGTCACCACCATCAGAAGCGCGGTAATGGCCTGAACCTCGCGACTGAACAACGCACCCTTGCCGGCGTCAATCCGGTAGGGAATCTGCCGGGCCAGCAGCTTCAACTCGATCGGTACACTCTGGCTCCAGACCCGGAACAGAATCGCAGCCTGCGACAACCGTTCCGGACTCTGGTTGCCCAGAATTTGCAGGACCTGATCGCTGTCACTCTCAACCCGGTGCAGGTGAATGGCGGTATCCGGCGTGGAGGGATGGGAGTGGCACAGCATATCCTTGCGGCCGGTGTTATGACAGATCAGATGATTGGCCAGCAACGCCACCCGGTGGCCATAGCGGAAGGTATAGCTCAGCGTCTGCTCCAACGGACTCTCGAACTCGTCACTGAACCGCTTGAGAATGAACTCCGGCTTCGCGCCCCGGAATTCGTAGATCGTCTGGTCCGGATCTCCAACCACCGTCACCCGCGCGCGGTCCCCAGCGACATAGCGCAGCAACAGGTGCTGGATCTCGTTTGTGTCCTGGTACTCATCGACCAGAATCAGATCCATCTTGTTGCCCACCAGCCGTTGCAGCGGCGGATTCTGGTGAATCGCCATTACCGGTTCATACAGCATATCGGCGTAACTGATCCGGCTCTGGGACTTTCGCCACTGCTCGAAACTGTGAAACAGATCGATCAGATATCGGTGCTTGTCCGAATACCCCAATTCTTCGAACACAATCTCCGCCGGCGACAGGGTGGTTTTCACCAGATCGATAAACCCGGTAGCCGTTTCTACAAAATCCTTCTTGTTGCGCCGAATCTCATCCGCCAGATCCTCCGGCGCCAACCGTCGGGTCAGCTGCCAGGCCTGAAAACTGATCTCCTGCTCGGTCAGAATCTTATCCGAGAACCCAGGCAGGTAGCCCTCCCGAACAAACCGCTTGTACAGGCGCAGCCCCATGGCGTGATAGGTGCGGATCTCCGGCAATGCCAGCCCCGACTGGTGACACACCTCCTGCAACTTGCGCTCAAAATCCACCCGGGCACTGCGGTTGAACATCAGCACCAGCATCCGGTCCGGATCGTGGCCCTGCTCCAGCAGATGCCGGATACGCCAGGCCAGCGTCGACGTTTTGCCACTGCCTGCCACGGCGGTAATCACCGAATGCTCGTAGCCGGCGGTAATAATCGCCCGCTGCTCATCGGTCAGAAAATCCGGCAGGTTCGAGGTATCTGGAATTTGGGGGTTGGTCGGCATGGCCGGTATTGTACTGGGCAACTGGTAGTGCGGATACCGCTCCCGCATAATTGGAATAAAGTCATCGAATTCCGGGGACTATAACTCGCAGGTATGACAGCGAGTTGGTGAGGGCTCTTCAAAAACTGTGCGGAGCCATGGATGGCGGAGCTCAAGCGCCACAGGGGTGAGGCCGAGCGTTTATGAATCGAAGCTTCATGCGACAGCCGAACGACTGCAATCTCTGATTGCAGGCTGGACCCCGGAGGGGTGCCGCAAGGAGCGGGTTTTGGAAGAGCCCTCACCAACTTGCTGCCCCCACAAATGGAAGGTCTCAAAAATGGGAATGTCAGAATCAGTCAATGTACTGGGCGAAAAACTCGAAACCTGCGGCACCGATCCCGAAACCGGCTTCTACCGCGATGGCTGCTGCAACGTCGGCCCCGATGACCTTGGCCTCCACGCCGTTTGCGCCGTCGTCACCGACGACTTCCTGGAATTCTCCAAGGCCCGCGGCAACGACCTCAGCACCGCCAGACCGGAATTCGGCTTCCCCGGTCTCAAGGCCGGCGACAACTGGTGCCTCTGCGCCGCCCGCTGGCAGGAAGCATTCGAGGCGGGATGCGCGCCAAGGGTTCGTCTCAGGGCCACCCACCAGGCTGCCCTGGAAATATGTGACCTGAACAGCCTCAAAGCCCACGCAGCAGACCTCAGTTGATGAAACGCGCCCCCGGAGACCGCGCTACAGAGCATGACGCGTGGAATCAGCTTGTCGAGCAGCTGAGCGCTCTCGGCGAGCGACGGCTGGTTCTCGTTGAAGGTGACCGGGGCCAGGCGCTGGCGTGGCTTGGACAGCTTTTACCAGCACTTAAACAGTCACCGGGTATCTGGACCGGGCCCAGCCAGGACAATCCGGAGGATGGCCTCACACCGGTGTCACCTGCTAAAGCGAGAGATTGGCTGGGGCGAGAGCTGGCGATCGTGGTCTGGGATGGTTGGCAGGGTAACCCACCGGATGGACTGGCGGCGATTGCTGGCACCCTCAAGGCCGGCGGATTGCTGTTCTGGCTGATGCCAGATCTGGCGGAATGGGAGCGGTTTGCGGACCCCGACTACCGCCGTACCGGCCTCGACACTGCCGAGCACCACCCGTTTGCGAGTCGCATGGCGACCATTATCGCCAATGATTCCTCGGTGATTCGGGTCCCCGCCGGGAATCCCGGCGAGGCCGAGCTGCCGTCTCTCCGGGCGCCGGACACCCCATTCAACGTGGCCACCACTCCCGATCAGCAGCGACTGATCGACCAGCTGGTTCATTTTGGCTTGGGCCGGCGCCGACGCCCCCTGGTGGTCACGGCCGACCGTGGCCGGGGAAAATCCGCTGCCCTGGGCATCGCCGCTGCCAGGCTGTTGCAGCAGGGACGCGAGCGAATACTGGTGACTGCACCGGTGCGTGAGAGTGTGGATACGTTGTTCCATCATGCCCGGCAAACCCTGGAGGGTCAGGCCTCCAGGGACGACGGTAATGCACTTGTCACGGCTTCGGAGGCAGAACTCCGCTACATGCCGGTCCAGGAACTGTTGGCCCGGCGACCGTCGGCCGAGGTGGTTCTGGTCGACGAGGCAGCCGCTATCCCGCCCCAGATCCTGGAGGCCATTGTTCTGGGCTGGCCGAGGGTGGCTTTCTGTTCCACCGTGCATGGCTACGAAGGCGCGGGTCGAGGCTTTGCAATCCGGTTTCGATCGGTGCTCGATCGCAAGACCCCGCACTGGCAATCCGCCACTCTCACCGAGCCGGTGCGTTGGGCTCAGGGAGACCCCCTGGAAGCCCTGACTTCGAAGCTTTTCCTGTTATCCGCTTCCGGCGAGGCTAGGGAAGAGCTTCCCATACCGGTGAAAGCCGTCCGGGTGGAGCGATGGCAACCCGGGAATGCGCCGCAGGCCGAGTTGGCCGAGGCGTTTGGCCTGCTTGTCGACGCCCACTACCGGACCACGCCGGCGGACCTCCGGCAGTGGCTTGATGACCCCGCCGCCGTGACCTGGTGTGCCTGGCACCAGGGCCGGATCGTCGGGGTGCTCTGGGCGGCAATCGAGGGTGGCCTTGATGACGAACTGGCCCGGAACGTCAGCCTGGGACAGCGTCGTATCCGGGGGCATCTGCTGGCTCAATCCCTTGCCTCCCACAGTGGTTTTCCGGAAGCGGCCGTCCAGAAAACCCTCAGGGTTGTCCGGGTCGCCGTTGCCGCTGCGGCTCGCCGTGGCGGTGTCGGCAAGCGCATGGTGATAGCTGCCCGGGCCTGGGCCGAAGAGAGCCAGCTGGATAATCTGGGAACCAGCTTTGGCGGGAGTCCGGAACTGTTGGCCTTCTGGCAATCCTGCGGATTGAGCGTGGTCCGCGTCGGTTTTCACCGCGAGAGCACTAGCGGTGAGTATCCGTTACAGATGTTGACCGGGCTGAGCCACCGGGGCAGGGAGCTGGACGATCGGCTTCGGGGGCGCCTTGCCCGGCATTGGTTGACCCTGGTTCCCCGGCACTGGGGTTCAATGCCGACGGGACTTGTGGCCGCCGTCACCGACGACCTTCCTGCCACCCGCGTACTTGACAGCGATGACCGTCGGGATCTGGACAACTTTGCCCACGGCCACCGGGGGTTCGACCTGTGCCTGCCCGTGCTGCGGGAGCTTGGCCAGGTTCCCGGCGTCATGAACTGGTTGAGAACCCGGCCGGATCTTGCCCTGTGGATCAGCGCGGTGTTACAGGGTCGTTCCTGGGCCGATTGCCAGGCTGATGGCCTTTGCCGGGGCCAGCGTGACGGCGAGGACCGGTTGCGATCTCTGGTGTGCGAACTTCTGGAAAACGGACCGGAGATGTGACCCGCTCGATTTAATTCCCCCGGAGGGCTGCCCAGAATAGGCCAACATTCAAAAACAGAGATTGTTGATATGGCCAAGGGATCCGGCGCCCTCCACGCACTGCTTCTTTCTTTTGTCTTCCCGTATCTGATTTCCGGCTGCGCTACCCGGGATGAACCAAGCAACCTGGTTCGTGAAACGGCCAGCCAGACTGCAACTCCGATGATCCGAGCAGCTGCCGATGGCGATCTCGAGAAGGTCACCGCCCTGGCGCAAGCAGGCCACTCTTTGAACACGCTCACCGAGCAGGGTTCCCCGCTGATGTCGGCGGTGCAGGCGCGACGGGACCGGGTTGCCTGGTACCTGCTCAGCGAGGGCGCTGATCCGGACCTCGCTGCGCCCGGGGAGCCCACGCCGCTGATGGTCGCGGCTGGCGACGGCAGTCGCCGGCTTGTCCAGTTGCTGCTCTCGGCAGGTGCCGGCGTCAATGCGGTTGATGGGCAGGGCTATACGCCGGTAATTCGCGCCGCCGAAGCGGGCAACCTCTCCGTGGTCAAGGTGTTGCTGGCGGCCGGGGCCAACGTCAATGTCAGCCAGGGCGGTGAGTCCTTGCTGATGAAAATTGTCGGCAGTGGGGATCTGTTAACGGCCGAGATGCTGCTTGCTGCGGGTGCGGACGTCAATTACCGGGCAGCAGATGGCGGCACTGCGTTAAGCCGCGCCAGGGCCATCAACAACAGGGATCTGGAAATGTTGCTGGTCCAGGCCGGTGCACGCCTGTGATCCGTTATTGCAATTGCATCGGGTCGGTCTCGTCGTCCCACTCCGGTTCAAAGTGGGCGGCGACGATGTCCTCCGGCACCTCGGCCACCGTGGCATAGGACCATGCCGGCTTTTGATCCTTGTCTACCATCCGGGCGCGGATGCCCTCGGGCAGATCCGGGCGGCGACTGCATTCAAGGGCCATGGCCAGCTCCATCCGGAACACATCTTTCAGAGACATCTGCTGGGCTTTTTTGAGCTGGGTCCACACCAACCAGGCAGAGACCGGACAGCCGCCGCGCAGCGTGTCGATGCAGGTGCGCCACCAGTCACTGTCGATATCCGAGTCAAGCAGCTGATCCACCACGGCAGGCAGCTCATCGCCGGCACTGAGACGGGCAATCGCCTGCTCATGCTGTTCCAGGTTGCTTTGTGGGAGCGCGCGGTAATCCGGTGCAGGCAACTGATTCAAGAGCCGGAACAACCGGTTATCATCGGCAGCCGCTTCGCCGGTCCAGCGCTGTTCCTGCAGTTGGGCAAGCAGGGTGTTCCGGTCTTCAGGCAGCAGTGCCATATCCGCCAGTCCCACCCTCAGGGTATCGGTAACGTTGAGCCGTGCCCCGGTCAAACCCATGAACAAACCCAGCCGTCCGGGCAGGCGATTGAGAAACCAGCTGGCGCCGACATCCGGAAACAGGCCAATGGAGATCTCCGGCATGGCCAGGGTGAGGTCTGGTGTTACCAGACGGTAGCGGCACGCGGACAGCAGGCCGAGGCCACCCCCCATGACAACACCGTGGCCGATGCCGACCACTGGCTTGGGGAATCGGTGCAGGCTGTAATCCAGTTGATATTCCCGGGTAAAGAAGCGGGCCGGCGCCTCCGCGTCGCCATGACCGGTCATGGCATCGTAGAGTAGGCGGATGTTGCCGCCGGCACAGAATGCCCGCTCACCTGCACCTTGCAGAACCACCAGGCAAATCCTGTCGTCGGCAGCCCAGCGGTCCAGCGCACCCTGGGCCTGTTCCACCATGGCTTCGCTCAGGGCATTGAGGGTGCCGGGCGAGTTCAGGGTCAGCAAGCCAAGAAAGCCTTCGCGGCAGGGAAGTTCCTGGACCTCTACGGACATGGGGCGTGTCTCCGGGTTGGGTAAAAACAGAAATCTGGGTTTTGCTTGACAGCGTAATGTCCCATTAACCGACGACTCCGGTAAAGGGGACGATTGTCGAAAAGAGCGCCTTGATCTATCACATTTGAGCTGCGGGCGCTCTGTGCTATAAGTGCGTTACCGTCGAATTCAATAACACCTGACGGCATGATGGTGCCGACAACGATGAGAGGGTAGTAACCATGAAATTCAAGAACTTCGCAATTGCAGGTCTGATGTCTGCCGCCGTTGCCCTGCCCACATTGGCGACTGCCGCCGGTGACGTGGAAGCCGGCAAAGCCAAGGCTGCCGTGTGTGCCGCTTGCCATGGCCAGAACGGCATGGCCCAGATCCCGACTTATCCGAACCTGGCTGGCCAGAATGAGCAGTATCTGGTCTCTGCCCTCAAGGCCTACAAGAACAAGCAGCGTTCCGGTGGCCAGGCAGCCATCATGCAGGGTCAGGCTGCCGCTCTGAGCGATGAGGATATTGCCAACCTGGCTGCGTACTACGCCAGCCTGCCGGCCGGAGGCAAGTAAGCTCCGTTCTGATGTCAGTGGGGCTGCTCAGGCAGCCCCACTGACGATGCGATAGCAGGGCTTATAGGCCTGAAGGCCCGGAAGCTTCATCCGGTTCTGAGCGACAAACTGCTCCAGCATCGCCTCAAGAGGCTTGATCAGCGAGGGGTCCCCGGCAATTTCGAACGGCCCTTTCTCCTGAATCTGTCGTATCCCGCTCTCCTTCACATTTCCTGTGACAATCCCGCTGAATGCCTTGCGCAGGTTGGCCGCAATCATGTGGACCGGCTGGTCCCGGTGCAGCTCCAGTGACCGCATGCTGTCGTGATTGGGTTCAAACGGCAGCTGGAACACCGGATCGATCTTCAGCATCCAGTTGAAGTAGTAGGCGTCCTGCATGGCCCGGCGGAAGGTTTCCACTTCCTTCATGCCCTTTCTCATGGTCTGGGCAACCCTGGCCGGGTCATCAATGATGATTTCGTATTTGCTGGCGGCCTCGTCTCCGAGGGCGTTTCGGATAAACTTGTCGATCATCTCGAAGTATTCGGCGTTTTCCTTCTCACCGGTGAAGACCACCGGGAAGGGAAGGTCCGAATTGTCCGGGTGCAGCAGGATGCCCAGCAGGTAGAGGATCTCCTCGGCGGTGCCCACGCCTCCGGGAAACACGATCACGCCATGGCCGCAGCGCACAAAGGCTTCCAGGCGCTTTTCAATGTCCGGCATGATCACCAGTTCGTTCACGATCGGGTTCGGCGCCTCGGCACCGATAATTGCCGGCTCGGTGATACCCACGTAGCGCCCGTTTGTTACCCGCTGTTTGGCGTGGCCAATGGTGGCGCCCTTCATCGGCCCTTTCATGGCGCCGGGACCACAGCCGGTAATGATGCTCAGACCGCGCAGTCCCAGCTGGTGACCCACTTCCTTGCTGTACTGGTATTCCGCCTGGCCGATGGAGTGGCCGCCCCAGCAGACGACCATATCAGGCTGTCGGCCGGCTTCCAGCACGCCAGCGTTTCGCAGGATGTGGAACACCAGGTTGGTGATGTCTTCCGGATTGTCCCGGCGAAAACCGGCTATGGTCTGGGGAATGGAGTGGGTGTAAACGATATCCCGCAGCACGGAAAACAGGTGCTCACGGATAGCCCGCAGCATCTCGCCATCGACAAAGGCATAACCGGGCGCGTTGACCAATTCCAGCTTCAATCCCCGGGGCTGGGGTACCAGTCGCACATCGAAATCCGCATGCGCTTCCATTAAGGCTTTACAGTCGTCGGTCTCCACGCCGGTGTTCAACACCGCAAGGGCGCACTGGCGGAATAGCTGGTAGAGACCACCTTCACTCCGGTCCTTGAGCCGATTAACTTCGTGGTTGGAAAGTATTTCTAGGGCGCCCTCCGGAGAAACGAGAGCGTTGATCGTGGGTTCTGTCATTGAACGGTGGAACTCCTGAAGGTTTCGGCAATGCCGGATTTTGAGGCACTCTGACAAAACGGTACACTAAGTGCTTTCCGCTTTATACGCCACCCGACAAAACTCCGATCTATGAAATTACTGATTCGTCCCGCTCCGGAAGTTGCCATCAAGAGTAAGCCCGTTCGTCGGCAACAGATGAAGCAACTCCGCCAGAACATACGCAAACTGCTTGCCCGCCTCGATTACGACATTGTTGTGGAGGGCAGCTGGGACCGGGTGGACGTGGATGTCCCCGACGATCGCGGGCTGTATGGCCCGGTCGTTGACGCGCTGCTGCGCATTCCCGGCATCTCCAGCATCCAGGAAATTGCGGTCTACCCCCTCCAGTCCCTGGAGGACATGGCTGAAAAAGCCGTCGCGGCCTTTGCCGGCCGGCTGGATGGCAAGACCTTCGCGGTCCGGGCCAAGCGCCTGGGCAGTCATGACTTCCGGTCCATTGATATCGAGCGTACGGTGGGTGCTGCGCTTTGTCAGGCATACGATACCGCCGGTGTCGACCTGAAATCACCGCAGGTGGAGGTACGGGTCGAGGTCAAAGAAGACGGTTTTCACATCGCCCGGCGCAAGCATCAGGGCCTCGGCGGTTACCCGCTGGGTTCTGTCGAGAGCGTCATGACCCTGATTTCCGGGGGTTACGACTCCTCCGTGGCCGCCTACCTGATGATGCGCCGTGGTTTGCGCAGCCACTTCCTGTTCTTCAACCTCGGGGGTACCGCCCATGAGGTCGGCGTCCGACAGGTGGTGCATTACCTGTGGGAACGCTACGGCGCCTCCCACAACGTGAAATTCATCTCCGTACCCTTTGAAGGGGTGGTGGCAGAGATCATGCGCTCGGTGAACAACCGTCACTGGGGCGTGGTCCTCAAGCGCCAGATGCTCAAGGCAGCTGCAGAGATTGCACGCGACCTCAACGTGTCCGGTCTGGTAATGGGGGATGCGGTGGCCCAGGTGTCCAGCCAGACCCTGTCAAACCTGAACGTGGTGGACCGGGCCAGTGATGAAGTGGTGCTGCGCCCTCTGATCGCCATGGACAAACAGGAAATCATCCGCATTGCCCATGACATCGGAACCGAGTCCTTCGCCCGCAACATGCCCGAGTACTGCGGTGTGATTTCCCAGAAACCGGCTACCCGCGCCAAGCTGCATCGGGTCGAGGCCGACGAAGCCAATATGGATGCCGGGGCTCTGGCCCGCGCCATCGAGGAGCGGACCGAAACCCCCGTCAATCGCCTGCTTGAAACCACGGTGACACCGGAAGAGGTGGAGTTGGTGGAAACGCCGGCGGTGAACGACGTCATTATCGACGTGCGCCATCCAACCGAAGAGGAACGGTCGCCGCTGGCACTGACCAACAATCGGGTCCTGAAGATTCCGTTCTATGAACTTAATCAGCAGATCGACGAGCTGCCTCAGAATTGCCAGTACCTGCTTTACTGTGACCGGGGCACCATGAGCAGGATGCACGCCGGCCACCTCAAGGCCGAGGGGCATGACAACGTCAAGGTCTATGCCCCGGCCTCTTGAGATGTGAGGCCTAGCCCTCCAGACCCCTGAAGAACTGCTGGACGTTGGTGCTGAGGGCCTCCAGATCGTAGCCGCCTTCCTGCACCACCAGCGTCGGCAGTCCCAGCTGGCGGATGTGGGTGCTGAGCCGGCAGAAGCCTTCCGAGGACACTGATACCTTGGCCTGGGGATCGTTCTTGTAGATGTCGAAGCCCAGGGTGAGGATCAGGGCATCGGGCTGGAACAGTTTGATGGCGGCCAGGGCCTCCTCCACTTTGACAAAGAAATCCTCCTCGCTGGAGCCGTGGGGCATGGGCATGTTGATGTTGTAGCCATAGCCCTCTCCCTCGCCGCGTTCGTCCTCGAAACCACTCACTACCGGGTAGAAATTAGTGGGGTCGCCGTGAACGGAGATGTACAGGACATCGCTGCGGTCATAGAAGATTTCCTGAATGCCCTGGCCATGGTGCATATCGGTATCCAGGATGGCGATTTTCGGGTACCGGCTCTTCATGTGCTCGGCCGCGATGGCGGCATTGTTGAGGTAGCAGAAACCTCCGGCAGCATCCTTGCGGGCGTGGTGACCCGGTGGACGGCAGACGGCGTAGGCGGTCCGTTCACCGCCAATCAGGGCATCCGCCGCGCCCAGGGCGGTCTGGGCTGACCAGTAGGCGGCTTTCCAGGTGTTTTCCCCAATCGGACAACTGCCATCGGCCAGGTAGCAGGCCGCCTCCGCCAGGATGCCGCGCATGGCATTGGGGGAACGGACGAAAACGTTCGACATGACCTCATCGCCCCAGTCCTCCATCTCCATCCAGCGCCGATGCGCCGATTCCAGGAACCGCAGATAGCCCAGATCGTGGACCGCGGAAATGGGTCCGGCGCCCTGGTCTGCCGGTTGCAGTACCGGAACCCCCATTTCCTTCAGGCCCTGCAACATTTGACCGGTGCGATCTGGCACCTCCTGGGGCTGACGCATCTGGCCCCGGGTAAAGTATGTTTTCGGAATGTGCAGGTCCTGCGAGGGATGGAAAAATGCTTTCATTAGCCGGTCTCCTTAGATTCGGATTCTCCGAGTATAGGCAGTGGCGGAGCCTGGTCAAAAAACCGGAGTTGACTTTACAGGCTGAGACTCAAGATCCACTATGAAAGACATTATCCACTGACGCAATACGTCCCGTGCGGGGCGCAGGCAAACACTGAATAGGAGCCGAGATGATCGAGTCACCCTTGCTGGACAAACTCACTGGCTACATCGGCGGTCGCTGGACAGACAGTGCCCGGGGCAATACCTTCGATGTCTATAACCCCGCCACCGGCGAGGTGATTGCGAACGTTCCTTCCATGCCCGCAGAGGACGTCGAAGCAGCCATCGCGGCCGGCAAGTCGGCCCTGAAGCTGACCAGTCCCTATCCCATCGAAACCCGCCGGAAATGGTTGGAAGACATTCGGGACGCTCTGAAGGAAAATCGCGAGGAAATTGGCCGCATTCTTTGTATGGAGCACGGGAAACCCTGGAAGGAAGCCCAGGGTGAGGCGGACTACGCCGCCGGCTTCTTCGATTATTGCGCCAAGCACATCCAGGCCCTGGATGCCCACACCATTCCCGAGAAACCCAAGGACTGCACCTGGACCGTGCACTACCGGCCGATCGGCGTAGCGGGCCTGATCACGCCCTGGAACTTCCCCATCGGCATGATCGCCAAGAAGCTGTCGGCGGCGCTGGCGGCGGGGTGCCCATCGGTGATCAAGCCTGCCAGCGAAACCCCGCTGACCATGGTGGCCCTGTTCAGTCTGATGGATAAGCTGGACCTGCCCGACGGCATGGTCAACCTGGTGATGGGCAAGGCCAGCGTGATCGGCAAGGTCCTGTGCGAAAGCCCGGATGTGCCCATGCTGAGCTTCACCGGCTCCACTGAAGTGGGTCGCAAGCTCATCGTCGACACCGCCGACCAGGTCAAAAAACTGGCCCTGGAGCTAGGGGGTAACGCCCCGTTCATCGTGTTCGAAGACGCCGACCTGGATGCGGCGGCCGATAACCTGATCGCCAACAAGTTCCGGGGTGGCGGCCAGACCTGCGTGTGCGCCAACCGCATCTTCGTCCATGACAAAGTGGCCGATGCCTTTGGCGAGAAGCTGGCCGAGCGGGTCAACAAGATGACCGTTGGTGACGGCATGAACGAAGGTGTCGACATCGGCCCGTTGGTTAACAAACAGGGCTTCGACAAGGTCAAGCGCCACCTGGACGACGCCCTTGAAAAGGGTGCCAGCCTGGTGGCCGGCAAACAGCCGAACGAACTCGGCGATGGCCTGTTTTTTCCGCCCACAGTAGTTCTCGGCGTAAACCGTGACATGTGCTGTTACCAGGAAGAAACCTTCGGCCCGCTGGTGCCCATGGCCCTGTTCCGCACCGAAGAGGAAGTCATCGAGGCGGGCAACGACACCGAATTCGGCCTGGCCTCCTACGTCTTCACCGCTGACGCCGAACGCGCCCAGCGTGTTGCCGCCGGCCTCCGGTTCGGCCACGTCGGCTGGAATACCGGCACCGGCCCGACCCCGGAAGCGCCGTTCGGTGGCATGAAGGCGTCCGGTATCGGACGTGAGGGTGGCCTTGAAGGCTTGTTCGAGTTTGTCGAACCGCAGACCGTGCCGCGGGGCTTCTGACTCCGTTAGCTCTCTGATTCCGAGTTGCCGCACGGGGGAGGTTCCCCTTCAGGACACGCTACGAGCACATCCATGTGCGCTTGACTGTGGCCATCCCTGGCCACAGACAGTCCTGAAGGGGAACCTCCCCCGCGCTCTTTCTGACTGTCGGAGAGGGCTTTTTCGGCGGCCCTCACTGGTACAACCACCTTCCAGTTAAAGAGGGCTATCCCAAGCCCCGACAACCCTTGTTATCTCCTGTTATACTCCCAAGCCTGTTTATTTAACCAGTAGCGAACCGAATCTCTATGGACGTCTCCCACATCATCGATCCCCTGAACGATGCCCAGCGTGAAGCTGTCACCGCGCAGAACGACCACCTGTTGGTACTGGCCGGTGCCGGCAGTGGCAAGACCCGCGTACTGGTGCACCGGATTGCCTGGCTGATGACCGTGGACCGGGTGCCACCGACGGCCATCCTGGCGGTGACCTTTACCAACAAGGCAGCGAAGGAGATGCGCTACCGGGTCGAGCAGATGATGCAGATTCCCACCCGGGGGCTGTGGATCGGAACCTTCCACGGGATTGCCCACCGGTTGCTGCGAGCCCACTGGCAGGATGCCGGCCTGCCGGAGAACTTCCAGGTGCTGGATAGCGACGATCAGCTGCGGCTGATCAAGCGGGTGATGCGGGAAAACCAGATCGACGAGAGCCGCTGGCCGCCTAAACAGGCCCAGTGGTTCATCAACGGTCAGAAGGATGAAGGCCTGCGCGCGGATCATATTCAGGAGAACCCGGGCGACCATTTCACCTCCACCATGCTGAAGATTTACCGCCAGTACGAGAAACTCTGCCAGCAGGGCGGTCTGGTGGATTTCGGGGAGCTGCTGCTGCGCTCCCATGAGCTCTGGCTACACAAGCCGGAGCTGCTGGCCCACTACCAGCAGCGGTTCCAGCACGTGCTGGTGGACGAGTTCCAGGACACCAACACCATCCAGTACGCCTGGCTGCAGGTGCTGGCCAGCAACCGCGTGCCGTTGACCATCGTTGGCGATGACGACCAGTCCATCTACGGCTGGCGTGGCGCGAAGATCGAGAATATCCAGCAATATCAGCGGGACTTCCCCAACGCCAGGCTGGTGCGCCTGGAGCAGAATTACCGCTCGACTCAAACTATCCTGAAGGCCGCTAACTCGGTGATCGCCAACAACCAGGGGCGTCTGGGCAAGGAGTTGTGGACGGATGGTCCCGAGGGCGAGCCGATCAGCCTGTACGCGGCCTTCAACGAACAGGACGAGGCCAATTACATCGCCGACAGCATCTCGGCCTGGGTCGATGAGGGCAACCTGCGCAGCGAGGCGGCGATCCTCTATCGCTCCAACGCCCAGTCCCGGGTTCTGGAAGAAGCGCTGATGCGCCAGGGGATTCCCTACCGGGTCTACGGTGGCCTGCGTTTCTATGACCGCCAGGAAATTCGCAATGCGCTGGCGTATCTCCGCTTGGTGCATTACCACCGGGACGATGCCGCCTTCGAGCGGGTGGTGAACGTGCCTACGCGCGGGATTGGTGCCAAGAGTCTGGCGGAGCTGCGGGAATATGCCACGGAGCAGGGCATTTCCCTGTGGGAATCCTCCGAGCGTTTGCTGGCGGCTGGTCAGGTGAAGGGCCGTGCGAAAACCGGCTTGCAGTCGTTTATGGATATCATCAACGGCCTGTCCGAAATGGTGGACCATGCCTCCCTGCAGGGCCTGATGAAACAGGCGATCGAAGTCAGCGGGCTGAAGGATTACCACGCAAGTGAGAAGGGCGAGAAAGGTCAGGCCCGGGTGGAAAACCTGGAGGAACTGGTCAGCGCCCTGTCGGACTTCGAGGTGGAAGAGGGCGTGGATCCGCTGGCGGAATTCATTGCCCAGGCCGCGCTGGATGCCGGTGAGTCCCAGGCTGACGCCCATGAAGACAGCGTGCAACTGATGACCCTGCACTCGGCCAAGGGCCTGGAGTTCCCGCTGGTGTTTATGGCCGGAGTCGAGGAGGGACTATTTCCCCATAGCATGTCGCTGGAGGAGCCCGGGCGCATGGAAGAGGAGCGGCGCCTGGCCTACGTTGGCATTACCCGGGCCATGAAAAAGCTGGTGCTCACTTACGCCGAATCCCGTCGGCTGTATGGCCAGGAAAAATTCCACGCGTTGTCGCGGTTCGTGCGCGAGATTCCCGGCGACTGCCTGCAGGAAGTCCGCCTGCGCAACACCGTGACCCGCCCGGCCCTGGTGGAACGCCCCAACGAGAGCCTGTTCAGCCAGGATTCCGCCCAGCAGGCTGGCTTCAGCCTCGGCCAGCGGGTTCGGCACCCGAAGTTTGGTGAGGGTATCGTGATGAACTGCGAAGGCAGCGGGCACCACACCCGGGTGCAGGTGAACTTTGATGATGGCGCCAAATGGTTGGTGTTGGCGTATGCGCCGCTGGAGGCTTGCTGACGTTTGGGGGCGGGAATAGCAGAGGACTGGTCAGGGTTTCCGGCATGAAAAAGGGGTCAGAAGAAAGCGTTCTTCTGACCCCGATCTTGGGACTGTTCTTTGAGATATCTCCCTGCCTTCCCCACATCCAGAATGCCTACATCAGCACCGCGTAAATCACCCCAGCCAAAATAATCCGATAGATCACATAGGGCCACATCCCAACCTTGTTCAGCCACTTCAGGAAGAAGTGGATGGCAGTAATGGCCATCAGGAACGACGTCACCCCGCCAATCAGAAACCCGTTCCAGTCCACAATCACATCCGAACTCGCCACCTCCAGCAGCTTCACCGCCGACGCCAGCACGATGATGGGAATGGCCAGCAGGAACGAGAACCGGGAGGCGGTCTCCCGGGTCATGCCCAGGAACAGGCCGGCGGTGATCGTGACGCCGGAGCGGGAGGTGCCGGGCACCAGGGCCATGGCCTGGGCGATGCCCACCAGGACCGCATCTTTCCAGTTGAGCTTGTCCAGGGTGCGTTGGCGTTTCGGCAGCCAGTCGGCGATACCGAGCAGGACGCCGAATACCAGGGTGGTTACAAAGATCACCGAGGCGCCCCGGAGTTCGTTGTCGATCATGTCCAGCAGGGCCAGTCCGGCCAGGCCCGCCGGGATGGTGCCGATCACCAGGTACCAGGCCAGCGCGCCCTGGCCGACAATCCTGCGCTGGGCGACGGAAATCAGTCCGTCCCGGGCGATGCCGAACACATCCCGCCGGAAGTAGAGCACCACTGCCAGCAGCGTACCCACGTGCACTGACAGGTCAAACCCCACGCCCTGATCAGTCCAGCCAAAAAACGCCGGGGTCAGGATCAGGTGGGCGGAGCTGGAAATGGGCAGGAATTCGGTCAGTCCCTGGAGAAGGCCAAGGAACAGGGCCTGGAAAAGATCCATTCTGTGGGTTCCGTTCGGTTCAGTGCTTCAAATGTGGGCGGGATATTAGCAGGGTGGGGGTGGGCTGAACAGATTGCCGGTTTGATACCAGCGTCGGGCCTCCATGCGCCGGCGCTGGCATCCGTGTCTCAGGCAGGGAAATGGTTCCGGGTCTTATTGGCAATGCGAACAAGAACCAGCATCAGCGGCACCTCCACCAGAACCCCGACTACCGTTGCCAGCGCAGCCCCGGATTGCAGGCCGAACAGGGCGATAGCGGCGGCCACGGCGAGCTCGAAGAAGTTGCTGGCGCCGATCATGGCCCCGGGTGCGGCAATGCAGTGGCGCACTTTCCACAGCCGGGCCCAGCCATAGGCCAGGAAGAAGATCAGGAAGGTCTGCACGATCAGCGGTACGGCAATCAGGGCAATATGCAATGGATTGTTCAGGATCACCTCACCCTGGAAGGCGAACAGCAACACCAGCGTGACAATCAGCGCCGCTGGCGTCACCGGTCCCAAACGCTTCATGAACACATCGTCGTACCAGCGCTGACCATGGCGGGCGATCAGGGTGCGTCGTGTCAGGTAGCCGGCGGTTAACGGGATCACGATGTACAGCACCACCGACAGGAGCACGGTATCCCAGGGCACCTGAATGTCGGAAATGCCCAGCAGGAACACCACAATCGGCGCGAAGGCAAACAGCATGATGATGTCGTTCAGGGACACCTGCACCAGGGTGTAGGCGGCATCGCCTTTGGTCAGGTAACTCCAGACAAATACCATGGCAGTGCAAGGCGCTGCGCCCAACAGAATCGCGCCAGCCAGATATTCACGGGCGAGCTGTGGCGAGATCAGCGGTTCGAACACCACGGTCAGGAAGAACCAGGCAATGGCAAACATGGTGAACGGCTTGATCAGCCAGTTCACGGTGGTGGTGATGGCCAATCCCCTGGGCTCCTTGCGTACGCCTAAGACCGCACTGAAATCGATCTGCGCCATCATCGGGAAAATCATTGCCCAGATCAGGATGGCGATGGGAATGGAGACTTGGGCGTATTCGAAGCGGGACAGGGTTTCGGGCACCGACGGGGCCAGTTGACCCAGGGTAACGCCGACCACAATGGCTGTGGCGACCCAGACCGAAAGATAGCGCTCGAAGATGCCCATACCACCGGTGGTGTTGTCGGTGGCACTGGCTTCTGAATGATTTGACATGACATTTTACTCGTCGATCAAAGAGGCATATTATGCAGGAAATTGTATATGCATAAAATCGAATATAGTAAACGCGAGGCAGCCAAAGGAGTCAAAGCAACACCTTGGCGTGTTCAATAGTCCGCAGGAGGAGGCTGCTGTGAAACCGATGGACTTCGACACAGTCACAGTGTTCCGGGCGCTCGGTGATCAACTCCGGCTAGCCGCGTTATTGTTGATTCGCAATCGGCGGGAACTGTGTGTGTGTGAACTCACGGAAGCCTTTGGTGTTCCCCAGCCGAAGATGAGCCGGCATCTGGGTACACTGCGGGATGCCGGCTTGCTTTCAACGGAGCGCCGGGGGCAATGGATCTACTACTCGCTGAATCCGGGGATTCCAGGGTGGCTGGTCCGGATACTGGATGAGATCGCCACCAACAATGTCGGATTGATCGAGAAACCTCGTGCGAGGTTGCAGTCTATGGCTGACCGCCAGTCTGTCCAATGCCTGTAATCATTGCACGGTTTAATGGAATGCAGAGACTTTAAAGGAGCGCACCATGACCAGGATTAAAGTCGGAATTAACGGATTCGGCCGCATTGGCCGTCTGGCATTGCGGGCCGCCTGGGAGTGGCCGGACATGGAGTTTGTTGCCATCAACGACCCGGGCGCCGATGCCGGCACCCTGGCGCACCTGCTCAATTTTGACAGTATTCATGGCCGCTGGAGTCATGAGGCGGCTGCGGATGGTAAGGATATGGTCATCGAAGGCCAGCGCATCCGTGTGACCCATAACAAGGGCATTGACGAGACCGACTGGTCCGGCTGCGATCTGGTGATCGAGGCCAGCGGCGTCAACAAGAAGGTCAGTGTTTTGCATGCCTATCTGGACCAGGGCGTGAAGCGCGTTGTGGTCACTGCGCCAGTCAAGGAAACGGGCGCCAAAAACATCGTGCTGGGTGTGAACGATGGGATCTTTGATCCGGCCAATGACCGGATCGTCACCGCCGCTTCCTGCACCACCAACTGCCTGGCGCCGGTGGTGAAGGTGATTCACGAGAAGCTGGGCATCAAGCATGGCTCCATCACCACCATCCACAGCCTGACTAACACCCAGAACATCATCGATGCGCCCCACAAAGACCTGCGCCGGGCCAGGGCATGTGGCAGTTCCCTGATTCCCACGACCACCGGCTCGGCCACTGCGATTATTGAAATTTTCCCGGAACTCAAAGGCCGGCTCGATGGCCATGCCGTGCGGGTACCGCTGACCAACGCCTCGCTTACCGACTGCGTCTTTGAGGTGAACCAGCCCACCGATAAGGCAACCGTCAACAAGCTGTTGAAAGAGGCGGCGGAAGGCGAGTTGAAAGGCATCCTCGGTTACGAAGAGCGACCATTGGTGTCCATTGATTACAAGACCGACCCGAGATCTTCCATCGTCGATGCCCTGTCCACTATGGTGGTCAACGGCACCCAGGTGAAAATATACGCCTGGTACGACAACGAGTGGGGGTACGCCAACCGCACCGCAGAACTGGCACGCCGCGTGGGTTCCGCCTGATATGACAGCGGCCATCCGCCAGTACCTGGTCATCACGGGGAACTACTGGGCCTTCACCCTGACGGACGGTGCCCTGCGGATGCTGGTGGTGCTGCATTTCCACCAGCTCGGCTACTCGCCTCTGGAAATCGCCCTGTTGTTCATCTTCTACGAGTTCTTCGGGGTAGTGACCAACCTGCTGGGCGGCTACCTCGGCGCGCGCATGGGCCTGAACCGCACCATGAACCTGGGGCTGTTCCTGCAGATCGTGGCTCTGGCCATGCTGGCGGTGCCGGCAGCCATGCTGACAGTGCCCTGGGTGATGGCAGCGCAGGCGCTGTCAGGCATTGCCAAGGACCTGAACAAGATGTCCGCCAAGAGCGGGATCAAACTGCTGGTGCCGGACGAGCAGCAGGGCACCCTGTACAAGTGGGTGGCGATCCTCACCGGTTCCAAGAATACCCTGAAAGGCGTGGGTTTCTTCCTCGGTGGCGTGCTGCTGATGGCCGCCGGCTTCAAGGGTGCGGTGATCCTCATGGCGGTGGCGCTCGGCCTGGTGTGGCTGGCCAGCCTGTTCCTGCTCAAGCAGGAGCTGGGCAAGAGTAAGGCCAAACCGAAGTTCACGGATATCCTGTCCAAGAGCCGGGCCATCAACGTGCTCTCCGCCGCGCGGATGTTCCTGTTCGGGGCCCGGGATGTCTGGTTTGTGGTGGCCCTTCCGGTATACCTGCACACCGTCTTCGGCTGGGACTTCTGGAAAGTGGGCGGCTTCATGGCCACCTGGATTATCGGCTACGGTTTTATCCAGACTCTGGCCCCGCGCATCACCGGTCATGCCGATGGCAAACAGGCGGCTGTGCTCTGGGCGGCGGCGCTGGCCCTGATTCCCGCGGTGATTGCGGTCGGTCTGACGGCGGGATGGCCGCCACAGGTAGTTGTGATCGGCGGCTTACTGCTGTTCGGCGTGCTGTTTGCCATCAACTCATCCCTGCACAGCTACCTGATCGTCAGCTATGCCCGGGGCGATGGCGTATCCCTGGATGTGGGGTTCTACTACATGTCCAATGCCGCCGGACGACTGCTGGGCACGATTCTGTCCGGCTGGGTCTACCAGGCCTGGGGGCTGGAGGCTTGCCTGTGGATATCGTCCGGTTTAGTGGCCGTGGCATCGTTGTTGTCGATAGGGTTGCCTGAGCGACGACAAGTGGTGGCTTGAGTTGGTGTCAGAAACGAATGGTCAGCCCTGCGCTGGCCTCCATCTGCAAGTAGCCGCTGCTGTCGAATCTGATTTCACACCCCCCTGAGCAGAAGGCCGAGCCTCCTGAGTTCAGAGCTGTGTAAATGCCGCGAAGATCCAGCCGCAGTCGTAACTGTTCGGTCAGGAAGAACTGGTAGCCGCCACCAATGGACAGGGCCGCACGGTGGTGGGTCTCGTATACCGAGTTGTCCGGTTCCAGGCGGGTCACTCCCAAAACGCCCGAGACAAAGCCGCCGTGGTTTTTTCCCCCCGGAAAATAGAGCCCTCCAAACTGTAGCTGGTAGATCGTCAGGTCAATCGATTCGACGCCCGGGGCGAACAGGCCACTGTCCAGCCTGGCCGAGGTGCTTTGCCGACCGAAATAAAGCTCCCCCTGTTTGCCGGGCTCTGGCAGATCGAAATTGATGACCAGCCCCTGGCTTGCGGAATCGCGAAAGTCGATCTGGTCTTCGGTGCTGGCACCTGCCGTCTTGATATCCACCGAGCTGCTCATGCGAAAACCAGCGAATGGCGACAGGCTCACGTCCGCCGCAACGGGAGAAGCCAGTACCAGTGATCCCAGCGCGAATGCAACAAGAGGTCGATGTGTCATTCAGTCGTTGCCTTTATGGGTGGTGGTTGGCGGGGCAGTGTGCAATCGTATAACCCTTACAGAGTATAGCGGGCCTTGATGATACCGATCTTCAACCAGGCACCAAAGTAGCATGGGCGGGGCAAGCCTTCCGAGGCTAGGCTGTGTCTATCGTTTGCACAGTAGACAACAACAATGATCGATCTGTTACGACGCTACCCCCTTCCTGTCATTGTCCTGGCCCAGCTGTTCGGCACCTCGCTCTGGTTCAGCATCAATGGTGTCTGGCTGTCCCTCGCCGCCGAGCTGAGCCTCACGGAAACCGATCTGGGCCGGCTGACCCTGGCGGTTCAGGCCGGCTTCATTACCGGGACTCTGACCATCGCAGTCACCGGCCTGGCGGACCGCTTCGGTGCCAGCCGGATCTTTGCCGTGTCCAGTTTGCTGGGTGCGCTGGCCAACGGCGTGTTTGTGCTGGTCGCCAGCCAGCCGCCCCTGGATTTTGCCTTCCGCTTTGTCACCGGGCTTTGCCTGGCCGGTATTTACCCCCTGGGTATGAAAATGGTGATTGCCTGGACCCCGAAGCATGCCGGCGCAGCGCTGGCATGGCTGGTGGGCATGCTCACACTGGGCACGGCGTTGCCACACCTGATGCGGGGAGCCACCCTTGGATTGCCCTGGGAGTGGCCCCTGCTCGGAGCCTCACTGCTGGCCCTGGCCGGGGGTGCCCTGGTATTCCTTCTCGGGGATGGCCCCCACCTGCCGGTAAGCAGTGGACCGGTACCCCTTCGCCAGGGGCTGGCGGCGCTGCGGGTTCCCCGGTTCCGGGCGGTGGCCGGTGGCTATTTCGGTCATATGTGGGAACTCTATGCGTTCTGGACCCTTGTGCCGTTGCTGGCAGCCCGGGAGTTGGCGCGCTTGGAACAGGGGGATTGGCTGGTCTCCTGGGTCGCCTTCGCCATCATCGGCATCGGTGCCGCCGGTTGTGTGATTGGCGGTCGGCTGAGCCGGAGCCTCGGCAGCGAATGGGTGGCTCGATGGGCGCTGACAGTCTCCGGTGCAATCTGTCTGACCTACCCCCTGCTGGCACAGATGCCACCTATCCTGTTGTTGGGGCTGATGCTGGTTTGGGGGCTGAGCGTGATTGCCGATTCTCCCCAGTTTTCCGCCCTGGCCGCGGCAAGTGCGCCGAAAGAATCCGTGGGTTCGTCCCTGGCGGTAATGAATGCCGTGGGCTTTGGCCTGACGTTGCCGGCGATCTGGTTGACCAGCGGTCTGTGGTTGGAGCTGGGTACCTGGGTGGCGCTGCTGCTGGTGCCGGGACCGGTATTCGGGCTGTGGTCGCTGCGCCGGGGTAGGGCGCCGACCGGCACCACCTGAGGTGCGACCTGCTATGCTCTTTTTCGGGATAAGAATGCCGAAAGATCAGGGCAATTGCTTGAGGGCGCGGGAACGCAACATGGCTTATTTCACCAAGCATTACCACGATCCGGGGACTGCCCCGGGAACACTGGTCGCCCGGCCACGGGGCGGCCGACCTGTGAATCTTCATCTGATCGACTACAGCGATGATCATATCGAGGAGGTTGGTCTGGCCCATGCCGCAGAATGTCGGGCGTATCTCGAGCGGGACTCCAGAACCTGGATCCAGGTGAACGGTCAGGCTGACCCGGAGACGCTCCGCAAGCTCGGTGAGCTGTTTAACCTGCATGATCTGGCCCTGGAAGATGTGCTTAACAGCGGCCAGAGGCCCAAGCTTGAACTCTATGACGACCAGCTGTTTGTCATAGCTGCCATGCCCATGTTTGTTGGTGAAACGCTGGAGATTGTGCAGTTCAGCCTGTTCGTCGGTGAGAACTACCTGATTTGTCTGTGCCCGCTGGACGAGGATCCGTTCGAGCCGGTGCGTAAACGAATGCGCCAGCCCGGCAATCGCCGCTTTTCCACCCGCCAGATCGACTACCTGTTATACGCGTTGCTTGATCTGATCATCGACTCGGCGTTTCCGGTGCTCGAGAAATTCGGTTACCAGCTGGAGGAAATGGAAGCCGGGTTGCTGGAAGACCCGAGGCAGCAGATGCTGTCAGAGATTCACGGTCTCAAACGGAAGTTGCTGGAACTCCGGCGTGTGCTCTGGCCCCAGCGTGAAGTGCTGACCAGCCTGATGCGTGCAGACGCACCGCTACTCTCCTCCGATACCCGGGTCTATTTCAGGGACTGCCATGATCACAGCGTGCAGATCATCGAGCTTCTGGAAAGTTTCCGGGAAATGGCTACCAGCATGCTGGATATGTATCTTTCCAGCATCAGTCAGCGCACCAACGAGACCATGCGAGTACTGACCATTATTGCGACCATCTTTATCCCGCTGACCTTTGTGGTCGGCGTCTACGGAATGAATTTCCACAACCCGGACAGTCCCTGGGCAATGCCGGAGTTGGGCTGGTACTTCGGCTATCCCATGGTCTGGGGCGCGATGATTGCCATCACTGCCGGCCTGTTGTGGTTCTTCAAGCGCCGGGGGTGGATGTGAACGGCGCGCGCGTACTGCTGTTATCCGGCTACGATGCAACCAGCCACAGGCGTTGGCGGGATCAGCTCACTGGTATGTTTGGCGACTACCACTGGCAAATCCTGGCACTGCCGCCGCGGTTCTTCCGTTGGCGCATCCGCGGCAATCCCCTGAGCTGGCTGAACGAGCCCTGTCTGGATGAGTCGTGGGATCTGGTGATCGCCACTTCCATGGTCGACCTGGCCTCGCTGCGAAGCTTTCACCCCCGCCTGGCCCGGACACCCTGCCTGCTCTATATGCATGAAAACCAGTTTGCGTTTCCGGTGTCAGGCAAACAGCCAGGCAGCGTCGATCCCCAGATGGTGAACTTGTACAGCGCGATTTCCGCGGATTGCGTTGTCTTCAACAGCGCCTGGAATCGGGACAGCTTTCTGGATGGCGTCCGGGCGTTTCTCGACAAGATGCCAGATGCTGTGCCGGAGGGCCTGATTGACAGGCTGCGCAAGAAATCCGGGGTGATTCCCGTGCCGATTGAGGACCGTTTGTTTGTCGATGATCGGCCTGCCGTGAACTGGGCGGAGCCACACCTGCTCTGGAACCACCGTTGGGAATACGACAAGGGTCCGGATCGTCTGTTGAAATTCCTTCAGGTGCTGGACCGGCGATCCGTGCGGTTCCGATTGAGCGTCGTCGGTGAAAGTTTCAGGAGTCATCCCGCGGTGTTCGGCCAGATCCGGGACACCTTCGGTCAGTGCACAGAGCACTGGGGATTCCTTGAAAGCCGGTCAGACTATGACCGGCTTCTGCGCCAGGCCGATGTTGTCGTCTCGACGGCCCTGCATGATTTTCAGGGGCTGTCGATGCTTGAAGCCATGGCCTCGGGCTGTATGCCTCTGGCCCCGGATCGGCTTGCCTACCGGGAATACGTGCCGGATGTGTGCCGGTACGAGAGTCGCGAACTGGACGCCGACGCGGAAGCGGAAGCCGCGGCCAGTTGCCTGGAGCGACTCATGGCCTGCCAGCCCGGGCCCGCCAGGCCGGATGCCTGGCGGGCGTCAGCGCTGGCGAGGCAATACCAGTCTCTCTTCGACGACCTTATCCGGGCCGGGCAGGGGAATCTTACCTTTTGATCACGGCTCTGTTAGACTTCGCGCCCTTTTTACGGCCGATGCCTGACCTTTATCAAAGATACTGAAACCGGACTGTGACGATTCTTCCACCCTAGCGTTCAAGCTTTTTCCCTCCCTCGTCTGACTGTGTAGCAAGGCTTGAGCCTGCAGCCTGCGTGTCAGTCAGATCTTTGTTACCCGGCTTTCGAAACTTTTAATCGGATTCACTGAAAATGCTCAGCAGTATACGAAATAACTGGTTTTCCAATGTTCGCGGCGATCTGCTCGCCGGTATTGTCGTTGCCCTCGCCCTGGTGCCCGAGGCGATCGCCTTTTCCATCATCGCCGGTGTGGACCCGAAAGTGGGGCTTTATGCGTCCTTCTGTATCGCGGTGGTCATTGCCTTTGTGGGCGGCCGTCCCGGTATGATTTCCGCCGCGACCGGCGCCATGGCGCTGCTGATGGTGACCCTGGTCAAGGAGCACGGCCTTGAATATCTGCTCGCCGCCACATTGCTTACCGGAGTCTTCCAGATCGGAGCGGGTTACCTGAAACTCGGTGCCCTGATGCGGTTTGTTTCCCGTTCCGTGGTAACCGGGTTTGTGAACGCGCTGGCAATCCTGATCTTCATGGCCCAGTTGCCCGAGCTGACCAACGTGACCTGGCATGTCTACGCCATGACTGCCGCCGGCCTCGCAATCATTTACCTGTTCCCGCTGGTTCCGGTCATTGGCAAGATCCTGCCGTCACCGCTGGTGTGCATCATATCTCTTACGGCGGTTGCCATGATTCTGGGCCTGGATATCCGCACGGTGGGCGATATGGGCGAGTTGCCGGACACCCTGCCGGTCTTCCTTTGGCCGGATGTACCACTGAATCTTGAGACCCTGATGATCATTCTGCCGTACTCGCTGGGGCTCGCCGTGGTGGGGCTGCTGGAGTCGATGATGACGGCGACCATTGTCGATGATCTGACGGACACCACCAGCGATCGTAACCGCGAGTGCAAGGGCCAGGGCGTGGCCAACATTGGTGCCGGGCTTCTGGGCGGCATGGCCGGCTGTGCGATGATCGGCCAGTCAATCATCAACATCAAATCCGGCGGGCGCACGCGGCTATCCACATTGACCGCCGGCGCTTTCCTCCTGGTGCTGGTGCTGGTCCTGGATCAGTGGCTGGTCCAGATACCCATGGCCGCGCTGGTGGCCGTGATGATCATGGTATCGATCGGTACCTTCAGCTGGGATTCCATCCGGAACCTCAGGGAGCATCCGCTTTCCACCAATATCGTGATGGTGGTTACCGTGATCGTGGTGGTGGCGACTCACAACCTCGCCTTCGGCGTGCTGGCTGGCGTCCTGCTCGCGGCATTGTTCTTCGCCAACAAGGTGGGCCACTACATGCTGGTGACTTCCGAGTATGCCGAAGACTCGGATACCCGACGCTACAACGTGGTGGGGCAGGTCTTCTTCAGCTCTTCCGAAAAGTTCATCGAGTCCTTTGATTTCAAGGAAGCCGTCGACAACGTGGTGATCGACCTGAGCCGGGCTCATTTCTGGGATATCACCGCCGTCGGCGCACTGGACAAGGTGGTCGTCAAGTTCCGCCGGGAAGGTGCCGATGTCGAGGTGGTTGGCCTGAACGAGGCCAGTGCCACCATCGTTGACCGGTTTGGCGTACACGACAAACCCGACGCTGTCGAACGCCTGATGGCCCACTAAAGGAGTTGACCCGATGACCCTTGAAACACCAGAGACTGGCGCCCCGGACACCCTGCAGGTGGTGGCCTGCATCGATGGCTCCGAGGCCGCCCTCGCGGTTTGCGATTACGCAGCCTGGGCCGGCACTCGCATGGGCGAGCCCCTGATGTTGCTGCATGTCCTGGACGAAGAGAAATACCCGACCAGGACGGATATGACCGGCAGCATTGGCCTCGGCAGCCGGGAGCAACTACAGGAGGAGCTGGTCAGTCTGGACCAGCAGCGCAGCAAGCTGGCGCTCAAGCACGGACACATGATGCTGGACGAAGCCGAGCAACGGGTGCTGGCATCCGGGATCGGCAAAGCAACCAAGCGCCAGCGTCATGATGAGCTGGCCAGTTCGCTGGTGGAACTCGAATCTGAAGTCAGGCTCTTCGTCCTGGGTCTGCATGGCGAGAGCAGCGCGGCTGCCGGTCGTCGTGTCGGCAGCCAGCTGGAGACCGTGATCCGCAGTATTCACCGGCCGGTATTCCTGGTCCCGGATGAATTCACCGAGCCGCGCAGCGCCATGCTGGCATTTGATGGCAGCCCGACGGCGTTCAGAAGCATCGAGTTACTGGCGGGCACGCCGGTGTTCAGGGGCATGCCGTTGCACCTGGTGATGGTGGGGTCCGACACCGAAGAACGTCGGGCCCAGCTCGAACGGGCCGTGCAGGCACTTAAACAGCAAGGCCTGGAGGTTCATCACGCTATTCGCCAGGGGGAGGTGGAGCAGACGCTGCACGCCTACCAGGACGAGTTCGACATCGATGTGCTGGTCATGGGCGCCTATGGCCACTCCCGCATCCGACAGTTCCTGGTGGGCAGCACCACCACAAGGATGCTGGAAACCGCCCGGAAACCCCTGGTGATTCTGCGCTGATCGATCCCGGGAACGCGTGGCCGCTTGCGGGGTCCGGAAGCCCTGCCTAGACTCATGACTGTTGGACGGTTATGACAGGGAGAAGTGTCCATGGCGTTCCATACCCTCGATGGCAATGAAGCTGTGGCCTCGGTGGCCTATCGGCTGAGTGAAACCATTGCCATCTATCCAATCACCCCGGCGTCGGTAATGGGTGAGCACGCCGATGACTGGGCGGCCTTGAGCCGGCCCAATCTCTGGGGCCAGGTCCCCAGCGTGGTGGAGATGCAGTCCGAGGCCGGTGCTGCCGGGGCCATGCACGGAGCCCTCCAGGCGGGCTCCTTGGTGACCACCTTCACCGCCTCCCAGGGGCTGCTGTTGATGCTGCCCAACCTGTTCAAGATTGCCGGCGAATTGTCGCCGTTCTGCATGCACATTGCCGCCCGCAGTGTGGCCACCCATGCCCTGTCTATCTTCTGCGACCATTCCGATGTCATGACCGCCCGGGGCACAGGCTTTGCATTGTTGGCCTCCGGGTCGGTTCAGGAAGCCCAGGATCTCGCCGCCGTTGGTCACGCTGTCACCCTTGAGGCGCGAGTGCCGGTGATGCATTTCTTCGACGGTTTCCGCACCTCCCATGAGATCTCCAAGATTGTGGGCCTGAGCGATGAGGAACTTCAGGCCCTGGTATCCCATGAAGGGGTGGAGGCCCATCGCGAACGTCGGATGACGCCGGACCGGCCGGTAGTCCGGGGCACGTCCCAGAATCCCGATGCGTTTTTCCAGTCCCGTGAGGCCACGAACCCGTTTTACCAGGCTTTCCCCGATCGGCTGGAAGCCGTGATGGAGCGATTTGCCGGGATTACCGGTCGTCGCTATCAACTGTTTGATTACGTGGGACATCCGGAGGCCGAGCGGGTGGTCATCCTGATGGGGTCCGGAGCCGAGTGTGCCCATGAGACCGTTGACTGGCTGCTGGGGCAGGGAGAGAAGGTCGGTGTGTTGAAGGTGCGCCTGTTCCGGCCCTTCGCTACCGAGCGTTTTCTGGCGGCACTACCGGAAACCGTGAAGCATCTGGCGATACTGGACCGGACCAAGGAACCCGGGGCCCAGGGCGAGCCTCTACTGCTGGAGGTCAGCGGGGCGCTGATGGAAGCCTGGAGCCGGGGCGAGCGGCAGACCCTGCCTCGGGTGATCGGAGGTCGTTACGGCCTGTCTTCCCGGGAGTTTACGCCGGCAATGGTATGCGCCATTTTTGACGAGCTGAAGCACGAAGAACCAAAAACCCGCTTCACCGTCGGCGTTCGCGACGACGTTACCCGGCTATCGCTGGACGTCGACGACGAACTGGATATCGAGCCGCCGGAAACCCGCCGGGCCCTGTTCTTCGGACTGGGCGCCGACGGTACTGTCAGCAGCAACAAGGCCAGCATCAAGATTCTGGGTGAAGGCACGGACCTGTTTGCCCAGGGGCATTTTGTCTACGACTCCAAGAAGTCCGGGGCCACCACGGTCTCCCATCTGCGCTTTGGCCCTCTGCCCATCCGTTCCAGCTACCAGATTCGCAAAGCCCAGTTTGTGGCCATTCACGCGCCCCAGTTTCTCGAGCGATTTGATGTTCTGGAGCATGCCGCCGAGGGCGCAACTGTGCTGCTCAATGTTCCCTGGGCAAAAGATGAGGCGTGGGACCGGTTGTCGGTAGACGCCCAGCGGGTGCTGGTGGAGCGTAAGGCCCGGCTGTATTTGATTGATGCCGCCGATGTGGCCGAGAAGGCCGGCCTGGAGCGGCGTATTAACACCGTCATGCAGGTCTGCTTCTTTGCCCTGGCGGACATCCTGCCGAGGGATGAGGCCATTGCCCGTATCAAGGATGCCATTCGCCAGACCTGGGGACGGCGCGGGCCGGAGGTGGTTCGTCGCAACGTGGAGGCGGTGGATTCTGCCTTGGCCCACCTGTACGAAGTGCCGGTGCCGGACAAGGTAACCGCGACCCGCGAACGACCACCCCGGGTGCCGGAGGATGCGCCGGAATTCGTCCAGAAGGTGACGCGCCTGTTGCTGGAAGGACAGGGAGAAAAATTGCCGGTCAGCGCCTTCCCCCCGGACGGGACCTGGCCAACCGGAACCAGCCAGTTCGAGAAGCGGTCAATCGCGCAGGAAATCCCGGTCTGGGAGTCCGACCTGTGCGTGCAGTGCAACTTCTGCGCGATGATCTGCCCGCATACGGCCATCACCAGTAAGGTGTTTGAACCGGAGGCGGGCCGGGACGCGCCTGAAACCTTCGAAACGGTGCCGGAAACCCAAACCGCCGAACTGGAAGGCCTCGACTACCGGCTGCAGGTGGCCCCGGAGGACTGCACGGGCTGCGGCTTGTGTGTGGAAGTGTGTCCCGCCAAGGACCGCACCCGACCCAAACGGAAAGCCATCAACATGCAGCCTATTGAGGAACATCGCGAGGTGGAGGCGGAAAATCTGAAATTTTTCCGCAGCTTGCCGGATGTTCCAAGGGATCGTATTCCCCGGGACTTCAAATCACTGCCGCTGTTGATCCCGTTGTTCGAATATTCCGGCGCCTGCGCCGGCTGTGGTGAGACCCCGTACATCCGCCTGCTCACCCAGCTACTGGGGGACCGTCTGCTCCTGGCCAATGCCACCGGCTGCTCCTCCATCTATGGCGGCAATCTGCCAACCACGCCCTATACCGTGAATGCCGATGGCCGCGGCCCGGCCTGGAACAACTCACTGTTCGAGGATGCCGCTGAACTGGGTCTGGGCATGCGCCTGGGGCTGAACAAGCTGGTGGCACGGGCCCGGCAGTTGCTTGAGGGGATGCAGGGCCGCTTACCCCCGAAGCTTTATGCCGATCTGACGGGGCCCTGTGCCACCACCGATGAAGCGGCGATGACAGCACGCCGCAAGGCGGTGAATCGGTTGCGGGACTGGCTGGCCGATCAGGAGGGTGGCGAGGTACAGGAACTGGCCAGCCTCGCCGATGAGCTTTGCCCCAAGAGTGTCTGGGTGATTGGCGGTGATGGCTGGGCCTACGATATCGGTTATGGTGGCCTGGACCATGCCCTCGCCTCCGGCCAGAACCTCAAGCTGCTGGTGCTGGACACGGAGGTGTATTCCAACACCGGCGGTCAGCAGTCCAAAGCGACACCGATTGGGGCGGTAGCCAAGTTTGCTGCCGCGGGTAAGGAAACCCGCAAGAAAGACCTGGGACTGCTGGCCATGAGCTATGGTCATGTCTACGTGGCCCAGATTGCCATGCAGTCCCACAGTGCCCAGACGGCCAAAGCACTTCAGGAAGCCGAGAGCTACGACGGCCCGGCCCTGATCATTGCTCACAGTCCCTGCATTGCCCACGGCTATGATCTCGTGCACTCGCCGGCACAACAGAAGCGGGCAGTGGATAGCTGGGCCTGGCCGATCTACCGCTTCGATCCCCGCCGCATTGACGAGGGCTTGCCGCCCCTGCAGCTGGATTCGGTGCGCCAGAAGGTGCCCATGAAAACCTACATGCAGGAGGAGGCCCGTTTCCGCATGCTGGAGCTGCGTGATCCCGAACGGTACGAACAGCTGGTGGCCGCCGCCACCGAAGCCGCGCAGGACCAGCGGGAGCTCTACAAACAACTGGCGGGCGTTCATTTTGAGCCACACGAACACCCGGAATCCGGACCGGGGGAGGGCGATCGACATGACTGATCTGGCAACTCGGTGGCTCGGGCTGGACCTGCGCTCCCCCCTGGTGGTGGGGGCCAGTCCGTTAACTGACGATCTTGATGCCCTGAAGGCGTGTGTCGATGCCGGCGCCGGTGCCGTGGTGATGCATTCGCTGTTTGAGGAGCAACTGGTGGCGGAGCAGATGGCAGCCCATCGGTTCATCGATTCCCGGATCAACATGGACGCCGAGGCGCGCTCCTTCTTCCCCGAATCCGAGGTATTCGAAATGGGATCCGGTAGCTATCTCAAACGCCTGGAGCTGCTTCGCAAAGGTCTGGACGTACCGGTGATTGCCTCGCTCAACGGCATCTCGCCCGGTGGCTGGACCCAGCATGCACGGGAACTGGAAGACGCCGGTGCCGATGCCATCGAGCTCAATCTTTACGACCTTGCGACCGACCCTGCCGATACCGCGGCGACGCTGGAGCAACGGCAACTCGATGTCGTCAAAACCGTGGTGGGGCAGGTCTCGATTCCCGTGAGTGTCAAACTGTCACCGTTTTATTCGGCGTTGCCTGCGTTCGTGGCAGGGGTGGAGTCGGCAGGTGCCCGGGGACTGGTCCTGTTCAACCGCTTTTATCAGCCGGACATGGATCTGGACGAGCTGGCGCTGAGTCGGGAGTTGGTGCTCTCGAGCAGTGCGGAATTGCCGCTGCGACTGCACGCCGTGGCACTGCTGTTCAATCGAACGGGCCTGGAGATGGCGGTTTCCGGCGGGGTCCACACTGGCGACGACGCGGCAAAGGCCATTCTATCCGGTGCCACGGTGGTTCAGGTGGTGTCTGCTATCCTGGCTGAAGGGCCGCAGGCAGTGGGCCGAATCAGTGATGCCATGAGCCGGCGCCTGACCAGGATGGGCTACAACGTGCTGACTGAAGCCCGAGGTGCCCTGTCGCTGGATAATGCACCGGATTCTCAGACCTGGGAGCGCCTGAATTACGCTCGCCTGTTACACGGGTGGAAATGAGTAAAGACTAGAGGCTCTGCTCTGGCACTTCCCGTATCCGACCGTGTTCATCGATGGCCACGTAAACAAACAGTCCTTCGGTGACCTTCCGGGGATTCTTGGCGCTCCGGTCCAGAGTCCAAACCTCGACACTGATTTTCATGGAGCTGCGCCCGATGTCCACCAGCTCACAATAACAGCCCACCTGGGAGCCGACCCGCAGCGGCGACAGGAACTCCATCCGGTCCATGGCCACAGTGGCATTGCGGCCCTGGGAAATCCGGCCCGCCATGGTGGCGGCGGCAAGGTCCATCTGTTTCACCAGCCAGCCGGCAAACACATCACCGTTTGCGTTGGTATCGGCGGGAAGGGGGATTATCTGGAGGGTGAGTTCGCCCCGGGGAGTGGGTTTGTCATCGTCAAAAGCCGTCATGGAGCCTGCCTTGCATCTGTCTGGAATTGTTTTAACCCCGCATGTTAATGGCCTGAACGTGGGCTGCAAGCAAATTTGAATATGGGGGACTATATTTCAAGAGTTGTAACAAAGTTGTCACAGAGAACTCCTAGGATGCACCCATCGGTAAAGCACATCCGACACAACGTCCAAACCGAATAATGGAGACTTGACGTGATGAAACTGAACAAAGCATTTGCGACCGTTGCACTGGCTGGCTCCGTTGCTGCCATGTCTGCACCGGCCATGGCCCGTGACACCATCAGCATCGTGGGCTCCTCCACTGTTTACCCGTTCGCTACCGTGGTAGCCGAGCGTTTTGGCACCAAGACCGACTTCAACACCCCGAAGCTGGAATCTACCGGTTCCGGTGGTGGCATGAAGCTGTTCTGCCAGGGTATCGGTACCCAGCACCCGGACATCACCAACGCTTCCCGTCGCATGAAGCCGTCCGAGTATGACCTGTGCCAGAAAAACGGTGTGACTGACATCACCGAGTTCCGCATCGGTTCTGACGGCATCGTAATCGCCAGTTCCAAGGACGCACAGAATCTTGAGCTTTCCCTGGAGCAGCTGTTCCTGGCCCTGGGCAAGGAAGTGCCCAACCCCGAGAACGAGAAAGAGCTGATCCCGAACCCGTACGAGAAGTGGAGCGAGATCGATTCCAGCCTCCCGAACGTTGCCATTCGTGTAATGGGTCCGCCTCCGACCTCCGGTACTCGTGACTCCTTCAACGAACTGGCCCTGCAGGGCGGTTGTGAGGATCTGCCGGCTGTCGCTGATATGAGCGAAGATGACATGGAAGGCGTCTGCCAGAGCATCCGCGAAGACGGCGCTTTCATCGAGGCGGGTGAGAACGACAACCTGATCGTTCAGAAGCTGATCGACGACGAGGGCATGTACGGCGTATTCGGCTATAGCTTCCTGGAAGAGAATGCTGATCGTCTCCAAGCCGCGACTCTGAACGGTAAGGTGCCGACTGCGGAAGGTATTGCCGCTGATGAGTACCCGGTTGCGCGCTCCCTGTTCTTCTACGTGAAGAAAGCCCACATCGGCGTTATCCCGGGTATGGCCGAGTACGTTGAAGAGTTCGTGAGCCCCGCAGCCATGGGTCCGAACGGCTACCTGAAGAGCGTCGGCCTGATTGTTCCGCCGCGTGACGCTCTGATGGACCTGCAAGACAAGGCGGCCAACATGCCGAACCTGCAGAAAGACGAGCTGATGTAAGCCAGTTACGCAAGCAAGTAACTGAGGAGGGTGCGGGTCCTTGCGGGCTCGCACCCTTTCGTACGTAAAAAGCACCAAGTGCGGAATGCTTCCCAAATCTTTACACTTGTTGCCTCTTTGAAGCGTCAGACAGGATAATTCATGCAACCTGCGAATCTCCTTCTACTAACCCTGGTCCTGGCCGCAGTGGCGTATGGCCTGGGCTATGCCCGCTCCCGGGCACTGGCGATGCCCCTGGGCGGGATCCGTCATCTCAAGTCCCTGCCGTTCTATTATGGCGCCCGTGCGGCCCTCTGGTGTGTCATTCCCGCCTTGGTGGTGTTGGCATTCTGGGCGGCGTTTCAAGGCAAGGTTATTCAGATGCTGGTGATCGGCTCGCTGCCGCCTGACATGATTCCCGCCGATGAGGGCAGTGCCAGCCTGCTTCTGAGCAAGATCAGCAACGTGGCCAGTGGTGCTTTGCCCCCGGGGTTTGTCGAAGCTCCGATTGTCGAGGCCGCCGAGCGTTTGAAAGTGTTGCGGGACCAGAGCCGGACGCTGATGACGGCACTGGTGATTTCGGTTGCGGTGTTGGCCGGTTTCCTCGGCTGGCTGCGTATTCGTCCCAGGATTAACGCGCGGGAGCAGGTGGAGTCCATCCTCAAGTGGCTGTTCTTCGCCTGTGCCGCGCTCGCGATCTTCACCACCCTGGGTATCATTTTCTCGGTTGCCTTCGAGACCTTCCGGTTTTTCGGCAAGATTTCCTTCGTCGAGTTTTTCTTTGGAACGAACTGGAGTCCTCAAACAGCCCTGAGGGCGGATCAGGTGGCTGCCGAGGGCGCGTTCGGCATGATTCCCCTGTTTACCGGCACCTTGTTGATTTCCGCCATCGCCATGTTGGTGGCAGTTCCGGTAGGGCTGCTCTCTGCGATTTACCTGTCTGAATATGCCAACAAGCGGGTGCGCAGTATCGTCAAGCCGCTCCTGGAAATGCTGGCCGGCATTCCCACCGTGGTCTATGGCTTCTTTGCGGCCCTGACCGTGGCGCCGTTCATCAGTGACCTGGCCGCTTCTCTGGGTATCGAAGCGTCGTCCCAGAGCGCCCTTGCCGCTGGCGGCGTGATGGGCATCATGATCATTCCTTTCGTTTCATCCCTGTCTGACGATGTTATCAACGCGGTGCCGCAGTCCCTTCGGGATGGGTCTCTCGCCCTGGGCGCTACCCAGTCGGAAACCATGAAAAAAGTGATTTTCCCGGCGGCGCTACCGGGCATCATGGGCGGCATTCTGCTGGCAGTGTCCCGCGCCATTGGCGAGACCATGATTGTGGTGATGGCCGCTGGCTTGGCGGCAAACCTGACCGCCAACCCCCTGGAGACGGTCACGACCGTTACTGTGCAGATCGTGACGCTCCTTACCGGTGACCAGGAATTTGACAGCGCCAAGACGCTGGCCGCCTTTGCCCTGGGCGCCATGCTCTTCCTGGCAACGCTGCTGCTTAACGTAGTTGCCCTGAAAATCGTACGTAAATATCGGGAACAGTATGACTGACCAACGCTCTCAGGCGGAGATCGTCCGCCAGTCACTCAAGCGCCGTTACCGCAAGGAACGTCGCTTCCGGGCTTACGGCATCGCGGCGATCGCTGTGGCCCTTGCCGCCCTGGTGATTCTGTTTGCCGACATCATCGGCAAGGGCTATGCCGGGTTCATGAAGACGACCCTGACGCTGGACGTGCAGCTCGATGGCGAAATGATGTACCTGGACGACGCCACCGACGAACGTCAGCTGAAAATGGCCGATTTCGTCGAGCCACTGGTCCAGGCATTGATCCGGGAGATCCCGTCCGCGACCGAGTCGGATCGGGACGCGGTGCGGGATCTGATCAACCCCTATGCATCCGTGACCCTGCGGGATGCCCTGAAAGCCAACCCGGAATGGTTGAATACGACGCGCACCATGACGTTCCTGGCCCATACGGACGTGGATGTCTACGTCAAGCATGCCGGCGATGACGCCTATTCCATCAAGCTGAGTGAACAGCAGCAGGCCTGGGTGGATCAGTTGCAGCAGGAAGGTGTCGTGGAGACCTCGTTCAACGATGTCTTCTTCCAGAATGGCGATTCCCGGGATCCCTCCAAGGCGGGTATTCTTGGCGCTGTCGTAGGCTCCCTGCTGACCATGTTCGTGACGCTGATCCTGTCGTTCCCGATTGGTGTAGCGGCTGCGATCTATCTGGAAGAATTTGCGCCCCAGAACAAGCTCACCGATTTCATCGAGGTCAATATCAACAACCTGGCCGCCGTACCGTCGATCATCTTCGGTCTGTTGGGCCTGGCGGTGTTTATCAACCTGTTCGGTATGCCCCGGTCGGTGCCGGTGGTGGGCGGTCTGGTGCTGACGCTGATGACCCTGCCGACCATCATCATCTCCAGTCGCGCGGCCATCAAGAGTGTTCCGCCGTCGATCCGCGAGGCGGCGGAGGGTGTCGGTGCCTCCAAGATGCAGGTTGTGCTGCATCATGTGCTGCCGTTGGCCATGCCGGGCATGCTCACCGGTTCCATCATTGGTATGGCCCAGGCACTTGGCGAGACCGCGCCGCTGCTGCTGATCGGCATGGTGGCCTTTATTGTAGATGTGCCTGGTGGCTTCTTTGACTCGGCCACAGTGTTGCCCGTGCAGGTCTTCCTGTGGGCCGGCAGTCCGGAACTGGCCTTTATCGAACGCGCGTCGGCAGCGATTATGGTGCTGTTGACCTTCCTGATCAGTATGAATGCATTGGCCATCTGGATGCGCAAGCGTCTTGAGCGCAGGTGGTAAGGAGAATCTCCATGAATACCCTGAATACAACGGTAACCAGTGAAGCTGACATGCCTGAAGAAAATGTTGTCCCGGTGCAGGAAGAAAGGCCGGCGGAAACCGTGATCGAGGAAGGGAAGACCGTGGGTCGTCCGTTCTCGGATGATGCAAAATTCAAGCTCCGGAATGTCGAGGTGTTCTATGGCGCAGACCGCGCCATCAAAAACATCAGCCTCGATATCGGCCGTAATGAGGTCATAGCCTTCATCGGACCTTCCGGGTGTGGCAAATCCACGTTCCTGCGCTGCCTGAACCGGATGAACGACAGCATCGATATCTGTCGGGTCAAGGGCTCTCTGCAGCTGGATAACCAGGATATCTACGATTCCAAGCGGGACGTGGTAGAGCTGCGGGCCCGGGTGGGCATGGTATTCCAGAAGCCGAACCCGTTTCCGAAGTCCATTTACGACAATGTTGCTTATGGCCCCAGGATCCATGGTCTGGCAAACCGCAAATCGGACCTGGACGATATCGTCGAGAACAGCCTGCGCAAGGCGGGTCTCTGGGATGAGGTCAAAGATCGCCTGGATGCGACCGCAACCGGTATGTCCGGTGGTCAGCAGCAGCGCTTGTGCATTGCCAGAGCCATTGCCGTGAGCCCGGAAGTCGTGCTCATGGATGAGCCCTGCTCGGCGCTGGATCCCATCGCCACCGCCAAGGTGGAGGAGCTTATCGCAGAGCTGTCCGAAAGCTACACCATCGTGATCGTCACCCACTCGATGCAGCAGGCAGCGCGGGTTTCCCATCGCACGGCCTATTTCCACCTCGGCCATCTGGTGGAAGTGAATGAGACCAACAAGGTATTCACCTCGCCGGAACATGAACTGACTGAATCCTACATCACCGGTCGCTTCGGCTGATTCCGGATCTGGGGAATTTTTGGAGAAAGAGAGTATGCCTACACAGAAGGACGATGTTTACGGAGATCATATCTCCCACAAGTTCAATGACGAACTCATGGAGCTCAAGACCGAGTTCCTGAAGATGGGGGGTATGGTCGAGGCCCAGGTGGAGAATGCCATTCAGGCCCTGGTGGACGGTGACGGCCATCTGGCGGAGCAGATTCGTGCCAAGGACAAGCAGGTCGATCAGATGGAGATTGACCTGGACGAGGAGGCGACCCTGATCATCGCCCGTCGCCAGCCCACCGCCCGGGACCTTCGGCTGGTCATTTCCGTGATCAAGATGGTGGCGGACCTCGAGCGCGTCGGCGATGAGGCCAAGAAGATTGCCAAGCTGGCAATCAAACTGTCCGAGGAGGGCCAGGCGCCGCGGGGTTACGTGGAAGTGCGCCACATTGGCACCCACGTCCTCGGAATGCTGCACGACTCACTCGATGCCTTTGCCCGACTCGACTCAGAGCAGGCGCTCCGGATCATGAAGGAAGACAAGCGGGTGGACGAGGAATACCAGGCCGCGGCCCGGACCCTGCTGACCTTCATGATGGAAGATACCCGGAATATCTCCCGCTGTATGTCCGTGATGTGGGTGCTGCGTGCGTTGGAGCGGGTAGGGGATCACGCCTGCAATATCGCCGAGAACGTGATCTTCATGGTGAAGGGTGAGGATGTGCGTCACACCCCGGTGGAAGAGGCCGAGCGGGTGGTTGGCCGCTAGTTAGGGATTTGCCGCTAACCCGGGGTCAGAAGAAGGCCTTCGTCTGACCCCTTTTTCAACGCCAAACTCCGAGGCCTGGCGCAAACCCGGGGTCAGAAGAACGCTTTCTTCTGACCCCATCTTCACGCCACCCCTCAAGCCTGCTTCATCTTGTCGGTATACGGCGGCCACCCAAACGGCTTGCCAGCCAGCAAGTGCAGATGGATATGGAACACCGTCTGCCCGGCATTCTCGCCACAGTTCATCACCGTTCGGTAGCCATCCTCCGCAAAGCCCATCTCCCTGGCCAGTTTGCCGGCCACGTAATACAGGTGTCCCACGAGCTCACGATCACCTTCCTCGATCTCGTTGATGGAAGCGATCGCCTTCTTCGGGATGACCAACAGATGCACCGGCGCCTGGGGATTGATGTCCTTGAACGCCAGGCTGATCTCATCCTCGTACACGATGTCGGCGGGGATTTCGCGATTGATGATCTTGGAAAAAATCGTCTCTGACATGATGGCTCCTTGTTCGTTTATCAGGGGTAGTCGTTCAAAGCTGGCCGAGCCCGGGCAGGCGTTCGACCAGCTGCTTGAGGACCGCGGGTAACTGATCGTCAATGCCCATGGCGTAACGGGCAACCCGGTTGCGGGCAAAGGGCAGGGCACGGGCGGTACCCAGGCCCAGGTTGCGCAACAGGTGGACCGGTGGAATGCGGTTGCTGAACAGGTGATAGAACAGATCCATGGTCAACATCATCCGCCGGTTGGCGGGCCGGCGTTCCTGTTCATAGCGTGACAGCCAGTGCGGGTCTGCGAGATCGGCGCCTGCGCGGCAGGCCTCCCGAATCACCGCCTGGAGGCTCTGGGCGTCCTGAAAACCGAGATTCACACCCTGGCCGGCCAGCGGGTTGATGGTGTGGGCGGCATCTCCGGCCAGAACCATCCTGCCAGCGAAATACTGTTTGGCGTGCTGGCGGGCAATGGGGAAGCTGGCCCGCACGTCAATGTGCGTCAGCTCTGGCAAGTCTTCGGGAAAGGCACGCTGGATCTCGGCCATCAGGCTTTGGTCATCAAGAGCCTTGAGCTGTGCCAGCTTTTCTGGCGCATCGTACCAGACCAGCGATGCCCAGCTTTCGCCGGGAAAGCCCTCGCCAGCGCCATGCAACGGAAGAAAGGCACGGGGCCCGGAGGGATAGAAACCCTGCCAGGTGATGTCTTCCACCGGTCCCCGGTAGCGAACCGAGATCACCATGGCTTGCTGGCCATACTGATCACGGGTGACACCGATGCCGGCCATGTCGCGGATGCGGGACTGGGCGCCATCGGCGCCGATCACCAGTTTCGCGGTCAGGGTCTGGCCATCTTCCAGGGTGATTGTGGCCCGGGTATCGTCCTGGGTCACCGTGGCGACACCGGCACCTGCCATGAGCGTCACGCCCGGCTGGGCCTCGGCCGCCTGCCAGAGCGCCTGCTGGGTGATGGAGTTCTCCACGATGTGTCCCAGGTGCGAGGCACCGAGGTCCCCGGCGTTGAAGGTCACTTCCGTGAGTCGGCGTGGCACCAGGCGGGTGAGAGGGTGGGGTGTTTCATCCCAGACTGCCAGCCGACGGTAGGGTGTGGCCCGCATGTCACGAATACGGGACCAGGCCCCGAGGCTGTCCAGGTAGCGCTCGCTGCCGACGCTGAGAGCGGACACGCGGATATCGGGTGAGCCCTGGGGATCAAAGGCGGGTGCCGCGGCGCGGTCGATAAGAGCAACTGACAGGCCTTCGCGGCCCAGTCCGGTGGCAAGTGCGGCGCCGACCATGCCGGCGCCGACGATGACAATATCAAATGCTTGAGTCATAACGGGTTCCTGTCTGATGCCGTCAGTTTACGCGATGGCAGCATTCAGACAAGCGACCGGGATCAAGCTGATGACGTTTGCTCAGTAGCCCGCGGCTCCGGATACCCGATCCTTTTCCAGCTCCCGATGTCGACGCCCCTTCACCAGCCACGCCGGTTTGCGGGCGCCGGGTTTCACGAAACCCTGATGCAATACCATCGGCTGTACCAGGTTCAGGAAGTCCGAGGTCTTCATGTGCACCGATTCGGTATGGCTGCCGGCGGCGAATGCCAGTTCCGGTTGCTCGGTCAGAGACTCGGCGCAGTACACGGTCATGCCAAACAGGTTGCCGAACGGCGGCATAGCGCCGACCTCGCAATCCGGGAAACGGTCCTGGAATTCCTGCTCGTCGGCGAGGTCCACAAAATCGGTGTCCAGAATCCGGGACAGCCGGTCCCAGCGGATCCGCCAGGTGGCAGGCATTACCAGCATGGCCATCTTGCCATCGAGTTCGATGATCACGGTCTTGACGACGCGGTCGCCTGCAATCTTGACGTGGTGGGCCAGTTCCTGGGCCGTGAACGCCGGGGGATGAGACAGGCACATGTATTCCACACCTGCCTGGTCGAGGTAATCCTTTAACTGCTGTACCGGCATAGCGACAACCTCCTACCAGCAATGACAGCGTCCCGGAGCCGATAAAGGTTGATCGGAGTGGCTCCGACGAGGCAGCAGGGTGCCGGTTCAACACCCTGCCGTTACTGCTCATCTTAGTTGAGGTTACGCAGTTTGCGAGTAACCGGATGTATCAATTGCGAAACGGTTCACTCGGTTTGGTAGAGATGCACGTCGCGCTGGGGGAACGGGATGCTGATGCCCTCGGCGTCGAAGGCCTTCTTGACCTTTTCCTGCATGTCCCAGTAGTAGGGCCACAGGTCGTCGGTTGCGACCCAGACCCGGAACATCAGATCGACCGAGCTATCGCCGAGACCTGCAACACAAATCCTGGGTGCGGGATCGACAAGGCTACGCTCGTCCTCTTCCATCAACCGTTTCAGGATCGATTTGGCCTTATCAATGTCATCGCCATAACCGATGCCGAACGTCATATCGCACCGGCGTTTATCATAGACACTGACGTTGACGAGGGTGGCATTGGACAGGCTGCCGTTCGGAATGACGATGCGGCGGTTATCGAACGTGTTGACGATGGTATAGAGGATGCTGATCTCATCCACCGCACCCAGGTAACCCTGCGCTTCAATGGTGTCGCCAACCTTGAAGGGTTTGAAAATAAGGATCAGCACGCCACCGGCGAAGTTGGACAGGCTGCCCTGGAGCGCAAAACCGATCGCAAGACCGGCGGCACCGATGATGGCAACAAAAGATGTGGTGGCAATGCCGACCATGGAGGCGACGGAAATCAGCAGCAGAATCTTGAGGATGGCATTGACCAGGCCGGACAGGAACTTGGTCAGGGTCGGGTCTTTCTGGTTGAGCTTTTTGTCCAGAACGGCCACGAACTTGTTGATCAGCCAGAGACCGATGACGAGGGTGATAATTGCCAGCACCACTTTCGGTGCGTAGGTCATCACCAGGGCCATTGCCTGGTCCAGCAGTTCGGAGGCGCGCCCATTGGCACCAATGAGATCTTCCATCAAGGGACTCCTTGTTCATTAGAGTTTTTCGGTGTGAAAACAGGCTTCGTGTGAGAAGCTGAGAAAATCGGTACCCGCCAGCGTTGTATATAGCAGACATTTACTTCAGGCGTGTAACGGGTATAGCCCGCCCAAGGCGATTTCTACGCAGATCGGACCAAATTGGCTTGCTCAACGATTACCTTGGGGCCCCCTCGGACAAGTATCCGCCCCTCTTTCTGGCTGAGCTGGTAATCGTACATGGGGTCGTAGTAGTCGGTCAGGAGCGCTTCAATCCAGGCGTCGTGGCCGTGCAGGTTGCCCTGCTGCTCCTGGGTGGCGAGGGCGGCCTCCATCAGCGACCGCAGCTGCTTGTGGCGCTCACCGCCGAGGCGCTTGCGAATGCGGTCCATGGCCGATAGCAGGTAATCCCGGAAATTGAGCCAGCCGGCCTCCTCGCCGTCCCGCGCTACGTAGTCGGCGTGCATGTCCTCGACATAGTCTTTGCGGATGATGGCAATCCGCTCTTCCATCGCTTGTTCCAGCACCAGCAGCGGCGCATTGGCCATGCGTTCCCGGAGGCTTTCCGGAAGGGCGCAGCGTCCGATCAGCCGGCTTTCGTCTTCCAGATAAATCGGACCGCCCTTGAGGTGGTGGGCCTTGAGCATCGCCACTGACAATCTGTTCTCGAAATCGATCTGGGAAGGTTGCGGTGTAACCCGGCGCCCGAAGCTTGAGCCACGATGGTTGGCCATGCCCTCAAGGTCTACCGGACTGGGCAGTTGGTGCAGAACCCGGGTCTTGCCGGTACCGGTGCGGCCGCTCAATACCCGGAAATCGCTGCGTTCAATCAGCTCCTCGAGGCTGTCGATCAGAAACCGGCGCAGGGCCTTATAGCCGCCCCTCACGAGAGGGTAATCGATACCGGATTCCTTGATCCATTGCTGGGTGAGCCGGGAACGTAACCCTCCCCGGAAACAGAACAGATAACCGTCCGGGTGGCGGGCGGCAAAACGCTTCCAGGCTTCGATGCGTTGGGCTTTGATATCGCCGGATACGAGCTGGTGACCCAGTTCAATGGCCTTGTCCTGGCCTTTTTCCTTGTAGCAGATCCCGACCCGGTGCCGTTCCTCGTCGTTCATCAGCGGGGCATTCTCGGCACTGGGAAAGCTACCCCTGGCAAACTCTACCGGCGCCCGGACATCCATCAGTGGCACGTCGTTGAGGAACAGGGACAGGTAGTCGTCGGTGTCTGGTCGGGTCGCCATGTCACGGACCTGGAGTTTGGAAATGTGAGGCGAGAGTATAACGGATCCGGTGTCTATCTGCCCATTGGGCGCTGTGTCGGTGCCGCCAGGCGGGTACAATGGCCGGTCTTCTGATTTGATAGCCGGAGGGGCGATGTCACCGGAGCGGTTGAACGAGCATTTGCGCATGACCCTGAGCCGGGGGCGGGTCGCGGAAACCCGCCCCGCCGGGTGTTCGGAGATTTCCCTGTACCTGTTTGATCCGGCCGTGCTGGAAGGGCCGCTAAGCCATGAGGAAGCCCAGGCTGTAGTGGCAGAACCGGCGTACTGGTCGTTCTGCTGGGCCAGTGGCCAGGTGCTGGCACGCTGGATTCTTGAGCACCCTGGATGCGTTCGGGGCAAGGTGGTGCTGGATTTCGGTACCGGCTCTGGCGTGGTTGCCGTCGCGGCGGCGTTGGCCGGTGCCGCGCGGGTGATCGCCTGCGATCTGGATTCGGCGGCCCTGGACGCTGCAGCCGCCAATGCGACGCTCAATGGTGTGTCCCTGGAGTATTGTGAGGATTGGAACCGACGTCCCGAGGGGGTTGATCTGGTGACCGCGGCGGATGTGTTGTACGACCCGGAAAACCGCCCTTTGCTGGATGTGTTCCTGACCGCTGCTCCGGAGGTTCTGCTGGCGGATTCACGAGTCAGGGAGCTGGGTAATGGCGCCTATAAAAGACAGGCGGTCATTGAGGCCCGGACCTGGCCCGATCTGAACGAGTTCGAGGAATTCAACAGGGTGAGAATCTATCTGGCACAGAGGTGGGGCTGAAAAAACAAAGGGTGACCGTTTGGCCACCCTTTCGGAACAGGTCGGCGCGTCCATGCGCTGGGGCAACAGCCATGTTGCCGGTCCCTGGTCTCCGCTCCCTGGCGCCGGCATCCGAGCCGGCTTTCCGGTTAGTTATCCCTCAAGCGAGGCGTCCCTGTGTCCCTGCCTCTCCCCGCGCTCCTTGCCGGGGTGCATCCAGTGCGTCGTCCATTTCCTTGTCATCCCTGACGCTTTCACTATAGCAAGGGAAAATTGACAAACGTGTGACCCGCCCGGAGTTCGTCGTTCAAATACTGTATCGCTTTGTGGAGTATTCAGTCAGATCAGTGAGTTAGAGGATCCTGTCAGTGCCTCATCCACGCCGGCGCACTCGCTGTTACTGCAAGCTCTCACGAGAATGTAAGAAATATCTCACAAAGATTTGGGCGAATTTCTTAAATCCGCCCTTCCGGCTCTTGGCAGGCCGGGCCAGGGCAGCAGGCCAATAGCGATTCCCAGGCCATCGGCGAGCAGATCGTTCAGGGAGAAATCCCGGTAGGGCAGGGTTGCCTGCACCAGTTCGATGGCCAGGCCGAACATCAGCAGTGCTGGCGCATACCAGAGTGCGCGAAGTTCCGGCCATGCCAGCCGGGTCAGAATGGTCAGCTCCAGGAATGCGATCAGATGGTTGATCTTGTCGCTCGGGGTGGACGGCATCGGGTGATGGGGGTCCAGAGTGGCCAGGACAATGATCGCGACCAGGGACAAGGCGAGGGCCACCCGCCAGAGGGTCCGGTTTTGAAGCAGGGCCTGACAACGTTGTTTGATGGATGCCATGGGTGGTTTCCGAGAGTCCTTGCGGGCTGTGGGATGTTTGCCAACATGATATGCTTTGCGCCCCGTCACTGTCACCGAAGCGGAGGATCAGCCAGCCATGCTCAAGGGTAACTTTTTTCGCGGACTGGGTTACCTGGGGGAGGGTTTCCGCCTGATTCGACAGCCCGGATTGCGCCTCTTCGTGGTCATTCCCATCATTCTCAACATCTTTCTGTTCGGCATCCTGTTCTATTTCATGGCCGAGGGTTTTGCGGCATTGATTGCCATGGCGATGGGGTTCCTGCCGGATTGGTCGTGGCTGCAGGCCCTGGACTGGCTGTTCTGGATACTCTACGGCGCGGTGATCCTGTTGATGCTCGCCTACGGCTTCGTCATCGTCGCCAACCTCATCGGTTCACCCTTTTATGGCTACCTGGCCGAACTCACCGAGAAGCACCTTACCGGCCAGGAGGTCAGTACCGATGATAGCTGGTCGGCCATCATCAAGGACATTCCCCGCGCCCTCTGGCGGGAGGTCCAGAAAATCCTGTACTACCTGCCCCGGGCCATTGGCCTGTTCATTATCGGCCTGATCCCGGTGGTCAATCTGGTGGCGGCAGTGCTCTGGTTCCTGTTCAACTGCTGGATGATGGCCCTGCAATACGTGGATTACCCGGCAGATAACCATAAGGTGAGTTTCCCGGCCCTGCGCCGTTTGCTGGGTGATACCCGACTTTCTGCCCTTGGGTTCGGCCTGCCGGTGGCGCTGGCGGCGATGGTGCCGGTGCTGAACCTGATCGTGGTGCCGGCGGCCGTTTGTGGCGCGGCGGCCTATTGGGTCCGGGAAAACGGCTCGACCCGCAAATAATTTCGGCAAGTAATTTTTGGTTTGGAGGTTTCTTGGAAACATCGGATTTTGTCATTGGTCAGCGCTGGGTCAGCCACAGCGATACCGGTCTGGGCCTGGGAATCGTCACGGATATTTCCGGGCGTCGGGTTACCCTGGGCTTTCCGGCGGCGGACGAAGAGCGAACCTACGCCATCGACAATGCGCCCCTGTCACGCATCGTCTTCCAGATGGGGGAGGAAATCGAGACCTTTGATGGCGACCGCTATACCGTCCGGGCGGTGGAGGACATCGGCGGTGTGCTCATGTACCACGCCGATGACGGCGAGAATATCCACCAGATCTCCGAAGTTAAGCTGGCCGGTTCGGTCAATTTCTCCGCGCCGCACCAGCGCCTGTTTGCCGGCCAGTTCGATCGTAACGGCGCTTTCCGGCTGCGTTATGCCACCGTGCAGCACCAGGACCGACTGCGGGCTTCACCCGCGCAAGGTCTGATCGGTGCGCGCACCCAGCACCTGCCACACCAGATTTACATCGCCCAGGAAGTCGCCAGGCGCCATGCGCCGAGGGTCCTGCTGGCCGATGAGGTCGGCCTGGGCAAGACCATTGAGGCCGGGCTGATCCTGCATTACCAGCTGCACACCGGGCGCACCAAGCGGGCACTGGTCGTTGTGCCGGACTCGCTGATCCACCAGTGGCTGGTGGAAATGCTGCGCCGGTTCAACCTGCGCTTTTCCATCATCGACCAGGCCCGTTATGACGCCCTCAAGGAAAACGAGGATGACATCGATGCCCTGGTGAACCACATCTTCGGTGAGGAGACGGCGGAAAACCCGTTTGAGACCGATCAGCTGGTGCTTTGCAGTTTGGACTTCCTGACCAACAACGCCACCGCTCGGGAGGATGCGCTTGCCGCAGGCTGGGACATGATGATTGTCGATGAGGCACATCACCTGGCCTGGGCACCGGAAGCCGCAAGCCCGGAATACGAGGTGGTGGAATCCCTGTCGGCCCGTACCCGCGGCCTGCTGCTGCTCACGGCCACACCTGAGCAGGTCGGTATCGCCAGCCACTTCGCCCGGTTGCGTTTGCTGGATCCGGCCCGTTTCCACGATCTGGAGCGCTTCCGGGAAGAGGAAGCCCATTACGAAAAGATCAATCAGGTGGTCCGTCGCCTGCAGCAGGATGAAGCGATCAGCGACGACGACCGTGAGGCTCTGCGCGGCTGGCTCGGTGATGAGCTGGACCAGCTGGAGCAGGAGAGCGATGCCCGGAAGGCTATTATTGATGCCCTCCTGGACCGCCACGGCACCGGCCGGATTCTGTTCCGCAACACCCGTGCCGCGATCCGGGGCTTTCCCCTGCGTCAGCCGGAACCGGTTCCCCTGCCGTGCCCCGAACTCTACGACGGTCTCGCTGTGGGGCTGGACGGGCTGAGTCCCGAGCACAGCCGTGCCGACGAGCGCTGGTTGGCCGAGGACCCCCGAGTCGCCTGGCTGGAGAAGACCCTTCTGGGTCTGCGCCCGGCGAAAGTGGTGGTGATCTGTGCCCATGCCGAAACGGCCATGGCTCTCGAGCATTATCTGCAGCTGCGGGCCGGTATCCGCAGTGCGGCGTTCCATGAGCACCTGAGCCTGGTGGAGCGGGACCGTGCCGCCGCCTATTTTTCCGACAGCGAGCAGGGCGCCCAGGCGCTGATCTGCTCCGAGATTGGCAGCGAAGGGCGTAACTTTCAGTTCGCCCATCATCTGGTGCTGTTTGATCTGCCCGCCAATCCGGACCTGCTGGAGCAACGGATCGGTCGGCTGGACCGTATTGGCCAGACCGAGGCCATCCGTATTCATATTCCCTACCTGCAGGGCACCAGCCAGGAAGTTCAATACCGCTGGTTTCATGAGGGGCTGAATGCCTTTGCCGAGAGTTGTGCCGTGGGTGTCTCCGTCCAGGAGGCAGTGCAGACGCGATGGCGGGAGGCCATCAACGGCGACACCGGCGTCCTGGATGAGCTGATAGAGACCTCTGCCCGGGAAACCGCCCGCCTCAAGACCCTGTTGCAAAACGGCCGGGATGCCCTGATCGAACTGAATTCCTGCCGCCGCGACGTGGCCGACGAGTTGATCGGGCGGATCGAGGAGGAGGAAGCCTCGGCCGAGGTCCGCGATTACATGATGGAGGCCTTCGATATTCTTGGTGTGGATGTGGAAGATCACGGCGAGCATTCGGATGTGCTCAGACCGGGGGAGCATTACCACGCCGGGCACGTGACCGATTTGCCCGAAGAGGGTCTGACGGTGACCTGGAGTCGGGATCAGGCGTTGGAACGCGAAGACCTGGCCTTCATGAGCTGGGAACACCCGATGGTGACCGGGGTGATGGATTCGGTCACCAGTTCCGGCCTGGGTAAGGCGGCACTGGCGAGTCTCTCGGTCAAGGCGTTGCCACCGGGAACACTGCTGATGGAAGCCCTGTTCACGGTACATTGTCCGGCGCCGGACTCGCTGCAATTGACCCGCTACCTGCCGGTATCGCCGTTGCGTCTGCTGGTGGATGTCAACGGAAAGGAACTCTCCGGAGCTTTGCCCCACGACCGGTTGAACGAGCTGTGCTCCAATATCCGCCGGCGCACCGCGCAGGCGATCGTGCCCCAGATCCGGCCCCAGGTGGAGACCATGGTGGATCACGCCGAGCGTCTTTCCGAGCCACACCTGGAGCCTATGAAGGAGAAGGCTCTGGCCGGTGTCGAGGCCGTTTTCGGTCCGGAAATTCGCCGGCTTGAGGCGTTGCAGAAGGTCAACCCTGCGATCCGGGATGAGGAGATCGATTATTTCCGTAACCAGCTGACCGCGGCTCGGGAGGCCGTGAGCCACGCCAGTCTGGCGCTGGAGGGGATTCGTGTGATCGTTACCGCCTGATGGCGGTAACTCCCTGACTGAGAAGCAGTTGCTGGCCAGCCCTCATCTGATGAGGTACCGTAAACGTAACACAGTGTAGTCTTGGTGCTCCGTGCCGGCTGACAGTCGTCTACCGCCGGAGTTCTCGAAATCCATGGAGGACAGAGAAGACCTATGATGACTTTTATTCTGTTTGTGGTAGCGCTGGCGGGTTTGCTGATCGTCATGCGGCGTGAAGCAGGGGCCAAACCGGCCATTGGTGTAATGGTGGTGGTTGGTTTCCTGGCCTGGATCTTCGCCTCCGGGTGGCTGGCCCTGATCCTGTTCCTCGGCGCAGCTGTCACGGCTGCCGCTGGCCTACCGGGCTTCCGCCGGGGCTGGTTGACGCCCCGTATCTTCGCGATGTTCAAGAAGGTGGCGCCAAAAGTATCCGACACTGAAAAGGTTGCTCTGGAGGCCGGCACGGTCGGTTGGGACGGGGAGCTATTCACCGGCCGGCCAGACTGGCACAACCTGCTGATCAATCGTCACAACGGCCTGAGCGAGGAAGAGCAGGCGTTCGTGGATAATCAGTGCACCCACGCGATCTCCATGTGCAACGCCTGGGATATCGCGGTGGAGCGCGCTGACTTGCCGAAAGAGTTATGGGACTTCCTGAAGAAAGAGAAGTTTTTCGGCATGATCATTCCCAAGGAATACGGCGGCCTCGAATTCTCTGCCAAGGCACAGACGGCGGTGCTGCAGAAACTCGCGGCGAACGAGATGCTGATGGTGACGGTCGGCGTGCCCAACTCTCTCGGTCCGGGTGAACTGCTGGTCAAGTATGGCACCGAAGAGCAGAAACAGTACTACCTGCCGCGGCTGGCCGATGGCCGGGAAATCCCGTGCTTCGGCCTGACCGGACCGCGCGCGGGCTCGGATGCCACCTCGCTGCCGGATACCGGCATCGTCTGTAAGCAGGAAGTGGATGGCAAGGAAGTGCTGGGCATCCGCCTCAATTTCGAGAAGCGCTGGATTACCCTGGCGCCGGTGGCAACCGTGGTGGGGCTGGCGTTCCGGATGTTTGACCCCGATGGCCTTCTTGGAGAGACCGAAGACTACGGTATTACCTGCGCCCTGATCCCCCGGGATACCAAGGGCATGGAAATCGGCCGTCGTCACTGCCCGATCGGTACACCGTTCCTGAACGGCCCGATCCGGGGCAAGGATGTCTTTATTCCGCTGGATTATATCATCGGTGGCCAGAAGATGGCGGGTGAGGGCTGGCGCATGCTGGTCGAGTGTCTCTCCGTTGGCCGTTGCATCACCCTGCCGTCCGGCGCCGCGGGTGCCGCGGCCCATTCGGTGGGCACCGCCGGCGGCTTCACCCGGATTCGCCGACAGTTTAATACTCCGGTGGCCGACATGGAGGGTGTGCAGGAGCCGCTGGCCAGGATTGCAGCCAAGACCTACATCGCTCAGGCCGCGGTGAACCACACCGCCAACATGATCGACAATGGCCAGAAACCGGCGGTGCCTTCGGCCATCCTGAAATACCACCTGACCGAGTTCCAGCGCGGAATTCTGACCGATGCGATGGATGTGCACGGTGGCAAGACCGTCACCCTGGGGCCACGCAACTACCTTGGCATCGGTTACAGTGGCGCCGCGGTATCGATTACCGTGGAGGGGGCCAACATCATGACGCGCAGCCTGATGATCTTTGGGCAGGGCGCGATTCGCTGCCATCCTTATGTGCTTGAGGAGCTGGCCGCAAAAGATAACGACGATATCGGGGCGTTCGACAAAGCCTTCTTCGGCCACGCGGGCCTGATCTTTGGCAATGCGGCGCGCGCCTTTACCCAGGCCCTGGGGCTGGGACGCGCCGATGTGCCGTTCGACAGTTCCAGCCGCCGCTATGCCCAGGCGGTGGCCCGCTTCAGCGCCGCGTTCGGTCTGTGCGCCGATGCCGCCATGACCACCCTGGGTAGCGAGCTGAAAATGCGGGAGCTGATTTCGGCGCGCCTCGGGGACGTTCTGTCCAATCTGTACCTCGCGTCCATGGTTCTGAAGAACTGGCATGAGACGCAACCGGTCGAAGGCGAGCGCGAAGTGATGGAGTACAGTCTGGCGCTGTTGCTGCATCGCACCGAGAACGCGTTGGATGAATTCCTGCAGAATCTGCCGAACCGTCCGGTGGCACTGTCCCTCCGTGCCATCACCATGCCCCTGGGACGTCGCTGGGATGCGCCCCATGATGGCCTGGCCCGCAAGCTGGCGAAGGCGATCTCCACCGATACGCCGATTCGTCACAAGCTTCTGGCCAGTATCTGGAGCACGGACGGTGAGGGCACGGTCGAGAATCCGGTGGCCCGATACAATGGTCTGCTGAAGGATTATGACAAGGCCGAGCAGTTGTACCGCAAGGTGACCAAGGCTTACGCCAAGGGTGAGCTGCCGATGACCGCGTTGCACCCGGAGGAGCGTTTCGAAGCCGCCCTGAAGGCAGGGGTATACACCAAGGAGGAAGCGGACTTCATGCGACAGTACGAGGAGGTGGTGCTGGAAATGCTGACCGTGGATGATTTCCCGTTCGATGCTTTCGCCCGCAACCCGGAAACCGTGATCGACCATAATCCGGCTTGATCGTCGCCGGATATTCCGTAGTGTAATGGAGGGCGCCCCGTCGGGCGCCTTCTGTTATTCAGGGTGGAGAATCCAGGCATGTGGCTATCGGTTCTTGCGGTAAGTATGGGGGCAGTGATCGGTGCCAACCTGCGTTGGGCTCTGAGTCTCTGGCTGAACACCACGTACCATGCCATTCCCTATGGCACCCTGGTGGCGAACCTCAGCGGTGGCTGGCTGATCGGTCTGCTCATTGGCTATTTCACCCAGGGCCCGTCCTTGTCCCCCGAATGGCGCCTGTTCGCCATCACCGGTCTGTGCGGCGCCCTGACCACCTTTTCGACCTTCTCCCTCGAGATGTTTGCTGCTCTTCAGGAGGGGAAGTGGGGGATGGCGATGGCCGGAATTCTCGCCCACGTGGTTGGTTCGATCCTGATGACTGCCCTCGGGTTTTATACCTTTTCCCTGATCAAGGGTTGATCAGGATTCCGTGGGTATCTTTACCTACATAAATGTTTGAAATTTAGCTTGGCATTCCGTGGATTCCCGCGTAGAGTTGGATCTCAAGGAAAGAGTCAGTAAAGCATTTCATGAATAAGACGTACCTGTAGTCAGTAGTGCCGTCCTGTTTTTGATTAAGCGAGTTCTGTATTTCCGCAAACGCTGACCAAGCGCCGATGTGGCGTGAGGCGGCAGAGTAAATGATTGATTTCAGGAAGTTTAAGCATGTCTACTACTACCGGTACTGTTAAGTTCTTCAACGAAGCTAAAGGCTTTGGCTTTATCACTCGTGAAGGCGGCCCGGACGTATTCGTTCACTACAGCGCCATCCAAGGCTCTGGTTTCAAGACCCTGGCCGAAGGCCAGCAGGTCGAGTTCACCGTAACTCAGGGCCAGAAGGGTCCTCAGGCGGAGAACGTTGTTGCTCTGTAATCCCTGACGGATTCAGCAACACGAAAAAAAGGCAGCTTCGGCTGCCTTTTTTTGTGATTTTTTCGGCAATATGTAATCTTTGCTCCCCTGTTGCTCGTTTAATTGGCTGTCGAGAATTACAGGGATTCCCTCCATGCTGCTCCGATGTCTGAAAGCCACCTGGATACTGTTCTGGGCGGTCCTCCTTACCCTGATCCTGTTCCTGCCCATCGTGATTGCTGCCCTTGCCGGCAAGCGGGGTGATGCCGCCTTCAACGGCACCCAGATCTACGCCTGGATCATCCTGAAGGTCTGTGGCATCCGCCTGCGAGTCAGTGGCAAGGAACACATCCAGCCAGGCCAGCGCTACGTTATTCTCAGTAACCACGCCTCCTATTTCGATCCGCCCGCCCTGGTGCTGGCTCTTGGCCTGCAGTACCGGTGGGTGATCAAGAAGGAGCTGCGCAAGGTGCCCCTGTTCGGTCTGGCGCTGGAGACGTCCCGCAACCTGTTTATCGACCGGTCGAAAGGTGCGGACGCGCTGGAGAGTATCAAGCAGGGCGTGGCCCAACTACCCGATGGCACCGGCATCCTGCTGTTTCCGGAGGGGACCCGATCGTGGGACGGCAAGCTGTTGCCCTTCAAGCGGGGCGGGTTTGTGATCGCCCGGGATGGCGAGCTACCGATTCTGCCAGTCACCATCGTCGGCTCCCACGAGCGCCTGCCCAAGGGGCACGCCGCGTTCACCAGTGGTGAGATTCACATTGTCATCCATCCGCCGGTGAGTTCATCGGACAAACCGGTGGAGCTACTGATGGACGAGGTGCGGGCAACAATCGGCGACGCGCTGGAGCGAAAAGGGTAGAGGCGCGCCCCGGTGATTTCGGGGCGCGCGGATTGCCTTACTGGGCGAAGATCCGCTGATAGAACTCCATGGTGCCTTGCCAGGACCGGGCGGCAGCCTCTTCGTCGTAGCCGATGGGCATGTTGAACTCCTCCGCCACCTTGTCAGCACCGGGGTTGGTGAAGGAGTGCCGGACACCCGGGAAGCTCACCAGGGTCAGATCCACTTCGGCATCCTGCATTTCTTTGACCAGTGCAGCAACCTGGTCGGAAGGCACCATCTGGTCGGCGCCGCCGGTGTAGACCTGCACCTGGGCTTTCACCTCACCAGCCTGGGCTTTGATCGGGCTCCCTAATGCGCCGTGGAAGCTCACCACGCCATCGAGATCCACGCCCAGGCGGGCCATGTTCAGTACCACCGCGCCGCCGAAGCAGTAACCCTGGGCGGCAATGCGTTCGCCGTCGACGGTGTCATGATTTTGCAGCAGCTCCTTGGCTTTCAGGAAGCGTGCCTTCATCTGATCCATGTCTTTGGTGGCTTCCTGCATGAATTTCTGGGCGGTATCGGGGTGGTCGGTGACCTTACCGGAGCCGTACATATCCAGCGCCAGGGCGGTGTAGCCAGCCGCCGCGAGCTTTTCGGCCTGATCCCGGGCAAAGTCGTTGTGACCCCACCATTCATGCACCACCAGCACGCCGGGGCGCTGGCCCTCATCTTCGTCGTCCCAGGCCATGTAACCGGTAAACGTGGTGTCGCCAATGGTGTATTCGATGGTTTTGGTCTGCATTTCGGCAAGGACTCCTGTGCTGGCGAGTGAGAGGCCAAGGGTGGTTGCCAGGGCTGTCGTTTTGATCAGGTTCATGCTTCCTCCTGCTCCTTCTGGTTCTGGTTTTCTTGGGCTGTTGGCTACGGCCATGGTCGGAAAACCGATGCATTCATTTGCGTTATCCGGATTACCGTCCTTTTTACTACACTTGAGCGAGTGTCTCACCGATTCACTTTGGCAGACTACGGGAGATTGTCCATGAAAGTCGGGGTTCCCAAAGAGATAAAAAACCACGAATACCGGGTCGGGATGATTCCGGCTTCGGTTCATGAGATCTGCGGCCATGGCCATGAGGTGTATGTGCAAGCAGGTGCCGGGGCGGCCATCGGCTTCTCCGATGAGGATTACCGGCAGGCTGGCGCCACGATTCTTGCCACGCCAGAGGAGGTGTTCGAGCAGGCTGAACTGCTAGTCAAGGTGAAGGAGCCCCAGGCCGGAGAACGGGCCATGATCCGGCCCGGGCACATCCTCTTTACCTATCTGCACCTCGCTCCGGACCAGACCCAGACTGATGATCTGGTCGGGACCGGTGCCACCTGCATTGCCTATGAAACCGTGACCGATCACGCTGGCCGGCTGCCCTTGCTGGCACCCATGTCGGAGGTTGCGGGCCGGATGTCGATCCAGGCCGGAGCCCATTGCCTCGAGAAGTACCTGGGCGGGCGAGGTGTTCTGCTCGGCGGCGTGCCGGGGGTCAATCCGGCACGGGTGACCATCATCGGTGGTGGCGTGGTCGGGCAGAATGCTGCTGCGATGGCGGTCGGCCTGGGTGCCCACGTGACGGTGGTGGACCGCAGCATGGATGTGCTCAGGGATCTGGATCACCGGTTCGGCAACCAGATTTCGACGCTGTTCTCCACCGCCCATACGCTGGAGCAGGCGGTTATCGAGTCGGACCTGGTCATTGGTAGCGTGCTGATCCCCGGTGCCTCGGCGCCCAAGCTGATCACCCGGGACATGGTCCGGCGCATGCCCGAAGGCAGTGTCATTGTCGATGTGGCCATCGACCAGGGTGGCTGCGCAGAGACCTCGAAACCCACCACCCATGACAACCCCACTTACGTGGTCGATGGTGTGGTACATTACTGCGTGGCGAATATGCCCGGTGCGGTGGCGAGAACGTCCACCCTGGCTTTGAACAACGTCACCCTGCCGTTTGTTGCAGCCCTGGCCAACAAGGGGGCGAAGGGGGCATTGAAGGATGATCCAAACCTGCTCGCAGGCCTGAATGTGATGGCTGGCAAGGTGACTTACAGGGAAGTGGCCGAAGCGACCGGGTATGACTACACCAACCCCGAAACCCTGCTGGGAACCTGATAACCGGAGCAGATATGAAGCTGATTGGATCGACCACCTCTCCCTACGTGCGCCGAATTCGCATCCTGCTGGATGAAGATCCGTACGAGTTCATCAATCTTGATATCTATGGAGAAGGACGGGACGAGCTGAGGCGCAACAATCCGGCACTCAAGATTCCGATGCTGGAGGATGAGGGCCAGGAAATCTATGACTCCCGCATCATCGCCCGTTACCTGAGTGCCAAACAGAACCGTGATCCGCTCACCTGGGATCAGCAGAACCAGTTGACGCTCATCGATGCCGCCAATGATTCGGCGGTGACCCTGTTGCTGTCCAAGCGGTCGGGAATTGATGTCGATGCCGATGTGATGTTCTTCAATCTGCAGAGGGAGCGGATCATGACCACCCTGCGCACGCTGGCAGCCCAGGTCGAGGAGGGGCAGTTCGAAGCCTGGAACTACCCGGCAATCTGCCTGTATTGCCTGGTTGACTGGCTCGACTTTCGGGATCTGGTGGACTTTACCGGGGTTGAGAGCCTGCTGGCGTTCCGGGACAGCCGCAACGACAAGCCCTGGGTGGCCCAGACCGATCCGCGTCAGGCCTGATGTTTTCGCACCCCACTGATGGCAGTGGGGTGCGGGGGAGCCAGAACCAAAGGATCTGACAGCTCTTTCTAAATGACAAAAAGGCATGAAAGCAGCCTTTCCACCCCTCCATTCTTGACTATAGTTAAGATCAGGTGCCGCTTTTTGATCCAACAGCGTGCGAGAGGCGTACCTGACCATACCAACAACAGCAAGAAAAGGGGGTGTCCATGCTCCTGCACCATGCCTTCGGTCTTTTCACGCACCCAGATGAAGAATGGGTGTCCATTCGCAAAGAACACGAGACGCCCAGACGTCTCTACGTGGCGTATGTTCTGGTTCTGGCTGCCATTGCTCCGATCTGTGCTTACATTTCAACGGCCTATTTCGGCTGGACGGTGGGTAATGAGCGGCTGATCAAGCTGACGGAAATCAGTGCCCTGCAACTGAGCGTGCTGACCTATATCGCGATGCTGGTGGGCGTCTTTGCTCTCGGCTACGCGATTAACTGGATGGCGAAAACCTACGGCGCCAAGGAAGAGCATGTCCCGTCCAACGGGATTGCGCTGGCGGCCTATTCCTGCACGCCACTGTTCCTGGCGGGCTTCGCCCTGCTGTACCCGGTGCCCTGGTTCAATGCAATCGTGTTCCTGATTGCAGCCTGCTATGGCGCCTGGCTCATGTATGATGGTCTGCCGATCGTCATGGGTATTGAAAAGGAACGTGCAGTGATGTACGCCGGTGCCTTGCTGACCGTGGCGCTGGTCATTCTTGTTTCCACGCGGGTCGGTTCGGTCATCCTCTGGAATTTTGGTGTCGGCCCGGTGTTCGTCAGCGGCTGACTGGAGGTAGCGCCACCAAGCCATCGTAACGTGAAAGAGAAGGGAGCCAGGTGGGCTCCCTTCGAGTTTTTGGAGACCGCTACTTCAGTTTCCGTCGTCGATTCTCAGGCCCGAACTGTCTGAGCCCATCTTGCCCTGTTCCAGGCGGATGGCGACTTCCACGTTGTGCCTTGAGTCGGCGTTGGCAAAGGCTTCGTCCCTGGTAATCTTGCCCTCGTGGTACAAGTCCAGGATGGCCTGGTCGAAGGTCTGCATGCCCATCTCCCGGCTTTTTTCCATTACCTCGCCGATCCCGCCGATTTCACCCTTGTTGATCAGCTCCTTGATATAGGGACTGGCGAGCATGACCTCCACAGCCGGGACCCGTTTGCCATCAACATTCCGCAACAGCCGCTGGGAAACCACGGCCCGCAGGTGCAGGCTGAGGTCCATGAACAGTTCCCTGTGAGCTTCGTCCGGGAAAAAGTTCACAATGCGCCGCAGGGTCTGGTCCACGTTGCTGGCGTGCAGGGTCGAGATGCACAGGTGGCCGGTCTCGGCGTAAGTCAGCGCCTGCTTCATGGTTTCCCGGTCGCGGATTTCACCAATCATGATCACGTCCGGGGCCTCGCGCATGGCGCGCTTGAGGGCATCGGCGTAGGAGTGGGTGTCGACACCGACTTCCCGCTGGTTGATCACACTCATGCCGTGCTTGTGGGTGTACTCGATCGGATCCTCGATGGTGAGGATATGGCCGCTGCGGTGCCGGTTCCGGTAATCGATCATCGACGCGAGCGTGGTGGATTTGCCAGAGCCTGTGGCACCGACCACGAGGATCAGCCCCCGCGGCTCCATGATCAGTTGCTCCAGGATACCGGGCAGACCAAGGGATTCAATCGAGGGGATATCGGTTTTCAGGTAGCGAATGACCATTGCCACTTCGCCGCGCTGCCAGAACACGTTGACCCGGAACCGACCTATCTGGTCGACCCCGATGGCCATGTCGAGCTCCAGGTCGCGCTCAAATGCGGCCCGCTGGCGGTCGTTCATGATCGAATAAGCCAGCTTCTTGACCGCGCCGGGCGGGAAGGGGTGTTGGGTGAGTGGCTTCGTCTGGCCCTCAATCTTGATCATCACCGGCGTACCGGTGGAGAAGTAGAGGTCCGATGCGCTTTTATCGGCCATGATTCTGAGGTATGCGGGCAACTCCATAATACTGACTCGCTCTCCACGTTACAAAATACGGATACTAGTTCAGAAGCGGGAAGTCTGCCTTCATATTGCACACCGATTCAGGCAGTGGGCAGGCCCCGGGTAATGACGGAAGGGTCGCCGTGACCCTCCACGGCGGCCAGTTCGGTGCTGGACAACCATTCCCCGGCGGGCTGTTCCATCACCTGGGCGCAGGCTGCCAGGACATGTCCCCAGGAGCATCGGTTGGCAAACAGCATGCCGGCCACATTGAGGGTTCCGCCCCGATTGATATAGCCCAGGACCCGTGCATGAGCCGGCTCCGGGAACAGGGGGTGGAGGTGCCCGCGGAAGACCTCGGGGCGCATGTGGGTCAGACCGACCCGACGCCTGAGCCGATGGGGAAAGAGGCGCTCGCGTTCGAATTCGGAGGCGCAGACAACGGCCTCGTGAGCGTCCCTGGGTTGGCGGAAACGACCGGGTTCCTGGACATAGACCAGTCGGAACGGGGTTCCGGTTTCCCGGAGGCGCTCGCAGGCCCGGATCCCTTCGGACAGCTGATAGGCACCGTTGGCGATCAGCAGCAGGGGTTCTCCGGCACCGGTATCCTCGTCCACCACAAGGGCGCCCTGACGGGCCAGGATATCCGCCTCGCTGGCGTCAAAGACACAGGGACGTTCGCGCTTGGGTACCACCATGCAGGTCAGGCGGCCGCGCTCGGAGTAGATCGAGGGCAGTGCGGCGAGCGTGCTGTTATAGTCCGCCGGGAAGAGCACGCGGGAGACGTCGTTCATTTCCCCCAGCAGGCTTTCGCAAAAGGTGGTGTCCTGGTGTGACTGTTCATTCTTGCCATTTTCCCAGGTATGGGAGCTGGCAATGATCGGAAATCCAAGCCAACGGGCGGGCCGGCCCACCGCTTTCTGGTGCCGGGCGAAAATCAGCTCCTGGCGGATCGCTCCCAGCATCTTGACGCAGAACGCCTCATAACTTGCCACCAGGTTGATCCCGGCCTTATTGGCCAGGCATGCGGAAATCACTGCTTCCTCGTTCAGGACGGTGATGATTTTTCCGTTCCGCGCCTCCTCGTCATTTTCGGGATCATTCACCCGGTGCTTGAGGGCTTTCAGGATGCCGGTCAGCCGGTTGCTGGCCAGTTCATCCGGATTGCCGACCCGGGGGCGGAGGCCCGGATTTTCCGCAACCAGGACCCGGAAAAAGTGGTCCACCGCCGCCATGGGCGATGAGGAGGGTGCCCGGCATGGAGCCAGGCGGGGAATGACCGGATCGATCGGGTTGCGTCGTGCCAGCGCGTGGTCACGCTCCAGGGGGCGGTTGTGCAGGCGATGGTCCCCGAGTTGGTGAACCGCGTCCAGAAGCTCATCGGGGCTGACCCAGAGCGGGGCAATGTGGGTGTGGAACAACTCCCGGGCCCGGGCATCGATCCGCGGATTGCCCGGCAGGGGCAGATTGTGGGCGGCATTTCGGCCGGCGCCATAGAACCCGTAACCCTTGACTGTCTCGGCGATTCCATAGGGAATGCGCACGGGATAACCTATTTCGCCGTTGGCGGCCGCCCGACCATGGTCCCTCAGGGCTTCCTCCATGGAGAACAGGGCGCAGACAAAGGCAGCGGGGTCGCGACCATCGAAGCGGACCGGATCAAACCCGCGGTGGCACAGGTGTGCCTCGAACCGCTCGAGCCCCTCCCGGGTGCCCAGCTCGGTCCGCTGTTCGATGCGACGACCGTTGGCGATCATGATTGGCAGAATCAGTCCGCAGTCTTCCTCTCGCCACCAGCGGGGAATCCAGTCACTGCCACGTTGTTCCTCGGCTGCCCCGTCCGAGAGAAACGCTACCAGGGACTCCTCGGGCAGTGGCATGTGAGCGTATTGGAGTTCCGCGAACCCCAGGTAGCCGCCCTCAAGGATGCCCCCGGCGGTATACGGGCTGACATGGCTGCCGAGGGGGGCGGCCATGGAGCCGTCCGGGTTTTGCCGGTAACTGTAGAAATCCTCTGCCAGTCGGGACAGCCCCTCCGGGCCACCGTAATGCTCCTGCTGCTCCGGGTGGAGGTTGCCGGTCAATACATTGAGCGCGTCGATCGCAGCGACGCAGTGGCCCTGGCCCATTAACCAGCTTCGGGTCTGGCCGGTCAGGCTGTTCAGGGCGAGGTAGGCCGCGTAGCCCGGTACCATGTTCAGAGCGCCGCCGGTGTGTCCCTCCGGACTGGTCTTGAAGTCCTGTGGAGCGAGCGGCGAGCCGGTCACGTCCACACGACGGGTGTACGTCATATGGACCACCAGCCACAGACCGGCACTGGTCAGGCGGTCGAGGGCGACGAGTTTGCGATAGACCGATTCGGTGTCCGGCTGCAGCCCGCGCTGAACCAGACGCTGGGCCAGCGCCTCGACTTGTGTGCAGGTGCTGTCTGAATGCTGGATAACCCCATAGCCATGACGCCACCGATCGTATTCCGGACGATGCTGACCGGTGGTCGGTGTCGGCTGAACTTGAGTTGGCGATGGCATGGGATGCCTCCATGACGCGGGATATCTGTCAACGATTGTAAAAGCTGGCGACTCCGGGCCGTTTGATGCAGGTCATTCGGAACTGCATCTTGTTTTCGCCCGGATTTTTGAGGTTGACGGCAGGATCTGAGATCCTGATCAGATTGTTCCCGCAGATCTGGAGGTTGCCATGACAGATGACAAACGCCGTCAATACTCATCTCCGGTGGTGGACGGCATTGGTAAGTCCGCCAGTCGGGCCATGCTCCGGGCTGTCGGCTTTACCGATGACGATTTCCGCAAGCCGCAGGTTGGTATTGCCTCGACGTGGAGTAACCTCACGCCCTGCAATATGCATATCAATCGGCTGGCGGAGGAATCCGCCGCAGGGGCCGATGAGGCGGGTGGCAAATCTCTGATTTTCAATACCATCACGGTGTCTGACGGAATCGCCAACGGAACCGAGGGCATGAAGTACTCGCTGGTGTCCCGGGAAGTGATTGCGGATTCCATCGAAACCACCGCCGGTTGCGAGGGGTTTGACGGCCTGGTGGCCATCGGTGGCTGTGACAAGAACATGCCTGGCTGCATGATGGGGCTGGCGCGTCTGAATCGTCCTTCGGTATTTGTCTACGGCGGCACGATCATGCCCGGCAAGAATCACACCGATATTATCTCCGTATTCGAAGCGGTCGGCGCCCACGCCCGCGGCGACCTCGATCTGATCGAGGTGAAGCAGATCGAGGAAACTGCAATACCCGGTCCCGGTTCTTGTGGGGGGATGTACACTGCCAACACCATGGCCTCGGCCATTGAAGCGATGGGGATGAGCCTGCCCGGCAGCTCAGCGCAGAATGCAGTGTCGGACACCAAGACGGAGGACTGCCGGGCCGCCGGTGCGGCCGTCTTGAACCTGTTGGAAAAGGGGATCCGCCCCTCGGATATCATGACCCGCAAAGCCTTCCAGAACGCCATCACCGTCGTGATTGCCCTGGGTGGCTCAACCAACGCGGTCCTGCATTTGCTGGCCATGGCCAGCACCGTTGATGTGGAGCTGGGTCTCGAGGATTTTACCGAGATTGGCAAGCGTGTGCCCGTACTGGCGGACCTGAGGCCCAGTGGCCACTACATGATGTCCGAATTGGTGGCTATCGGTGGCATTCAGCCGCTGATGAAAATGTTGCTGGAGCGGGGGTTGCTGCATGGCGACTGCCTCACGGTGACTGGTCAGACGCTGGCGCAGAACCTGGCGGATGTGGACGCTTATCCGGAAGGGCAGGACATCATCCATGCCTTCGATAACCCGATCAAGGCTGACAGTCACCTGCGTATTCTCTATGGAAATCTGGCACCAACCGGGGCGGTTGCCAAGATTACCGGCAAGGAGGGTACGCACTTCACCGGTCGGGCCCGGGTGTTCCATTCCGAGGAGGAAGCCCAGGCCCGGATTCTGGACGGCACCGTGGTGGCAGGCGATGTGCTGGTGATCCGTTATGAGGGCCCGAAGGGTGGCCCGGGCATGCGGGAGATGCTCAGCCCGACGTCCGCAATCATGGGCAAGGGCCTTGGCAGTGACGTGGCGCTGATTACGGACGGTCGTTTCTCAGGCGGCAGCCACGGCTTTGTCGTTGGCCATATCACTCCGGAGGCGGCGGAAGGGGGGCCTATCGCGCTGGTGGAGGATGGTGACACGGTTACCATTGATGCCGTCAGCAACCGCATCGAACTGGATGTCTCGGATGCTGAGCTGCAGCGCCGTCGCGAGGCATGGCAGGCGCCTGCGCCGAGAGTGACGCGCGGTGTGCTGGCCAAGTATGCCCGCACGGTCAGCTCGGCGTCCAGGGGCGCGGTGACCGATCTGCCCTAGTTTCCCGGGGTAATCGGAGGGCCCCAGTAGTAGCCCTGGCCATGCAGGCCGGGGAACTGCTGCAGCCAGATCGCTATGGCCTCGTCCTCGACACCCTCCACGACCACGTCCAGACCCAGGCTTTCGCCCAGTTCCAGGGCCACCCTGAGAATCCGCTGGCGCTTGGGATAGCGCATGATGTTCCGCAGGAAGCTGCGATCGATTTTCAGCTCATCGAGGTCAAAAGTGGTCAGGGTGCCGAGGGAGGAATGTCCGGTGCCAAAATCGTCCAGAGCTATCCGGAATCCTGCACCACTGAGCAGACTGACGGTTTTCCGGGCGATGCCGGGATCGCTCATCATGGCGGTTTCAGTGATCTCCAGGATGAAGTTCTCCGGGGACAGCCCGCGGCGCCGGATCACGCTGGCGGCAACCCGGTGAAAGCCGGGCCGGGCCAGATCTTTGGCGGAAATGTTGACCGAGATGGAGATACCCTCTCCAAACCGTTCGCGCAGGCCGCCAAAGTCCTGGCAGGCACGGTTCAGCACCCAGAGCGTAACGGTATGTATGATGCCCACTTCCTCGGCCAGGGGAATCCACTGGTCCGGCGGTACCCGGCCGAATTCGCTATGATGCCAGCGGATCAGCCCTTCCAGGGAATCAATCCGGCCATCTCGGATGTTAACCTTGGGTTGGTATTCGAGCCACATCTCACCGGCTTTCAAAGCCTCCTCCACATCCAGGATCAGCGTTTGCTGGCGGTACAATCGGTGAGCGACCGCGGGATCGTAAACCGAGAGCGAGCGGCTATCATCAAGCGAGGCGAACCCGGCGGACGACAGGATGGTGGCGGCATCCCTGCCATGCTCGGGCGCATGCGCCAGGCCAAGCGTGGGGGCCCAGGAAAAGGAGAATCGGCCCTCCCGGAAGTTTTCGCCCAGCCATTTTGTGATGGCCTCCAGCACCGGGTTGTCCTCCTCGGGATGTTGACTGCGATAGAAGGCGAAGGCGTGATTGCTGGTATCGAGCGTGGCCAGGGCCTGGCCGTTGATGGCAATCAGCCGCTCGCCCAGGCAGCGCTTGAGGACGCTGTTCAGTTGCCCGAGGTAGTGCTTTAGCAGGTCTTCCGCGGTGTGGTATCCCAGAGTCTGTTCCAGCTCGTTGAATCTGGCCAGGCGGACGACGCACAGGGTATAGGGCGACAGGCTACTGTTGATACTCTCCAGGGCCTCTTCCAGGACGGGCCGGTTGGGTTTGCCGGTCACCCGGTGAGTCTTCATCAGCTGGTCGTACTCCTGTTCGATTCGGGTTCTGAGCTGACGTTCCTGACGAACACGAATGTCCGATCCCATCCGGCGCTTGCGTTCCTGAACCAGTAAACGGCCGACACCGCTGGTCAGGATCAGGGAACCGAGCGCAGCACCGAGGAAAAAGGCAGAGTCGGTCAGGGTGTTGACCGGCAGCCAGCCGATCGTGCGAAGAGACGTTATCGTCGCACCCACCAGGATGGCCAGAATGGACATGGCAAAGTAGCGGCCGTAGATGTGGTGTCGATGCCGCAGTGCCAGAGTGCAGATAAAGGCACCGCCCAGGACGCTGGTAACGAGAAAGGTGTCCTGACCGATCAGGCCGACGGCAAAGGGAGCTGCAAGAAGGTGCGCGCCGCCAAGCAGGCTGAACGCCCGCAGAATCCTGGCGGCAAATTTATCCACTGACAGGTAATGGGGGGTAAATTCACACAGGGCAATCAGGCAAAGGGGCAGGGTCACGCCTAACAGCGCATTCAATTCAGGATGATGCCGCCAGAGCAGCCAGAACCCCAACCCATCCATTACCAGCTGGCTATGGATGACAGCCACCATGAGCACGCTGAGCCACGCCAGGCCGGGCCGCCGGAGTCTGACCACAATGCTGAGATTCAGTAGCAGTGCAAAAACCAGCAGGCCAGCAATGAACGCCCTCCATGCCAGGTTTGCAGCACTCTGACCGGCGACTTCCCCGGTGTCGGCCAGCGAGATCGGCAATAGCACCGGACCATTGTTATCAACCTCCACAAGCAGCGTTGTTTCCCCGGGTGACAGGGTGACGGGCCAGATCCATTGGGGCAGTTGGAGATGCCGATGGTCGAACGGGTAAAGATCGCCCATGGTGGCGAGGTATTCAACCTGCCCGTCCGGATGGACAAGCACGGGCGCCAGGCGATCGAGATATGGGGCGGACACGATCAGGTTCCGCTGCACTGACGTGTCGGAGACGTTGTTCAACTGAAAGCGGTAGGTTACCGGATGGTAGGGGTAGCCGACTCCGGTCGCGTCGGTGTCGATGGGGGTCCAACCCTCGGCTTTTTTAAAGGAAGCGCGGGCAAGGACCGTCGCCAGCGGCTGATCCCGGTAGGTGGCCTGGTCTGATAGGGAGACCATCGTATTACCTGATGGATGCCAGATGCCTGCAGCGTTACCAGCGCCGTTGACAGACGACAGCCAAAGGTTGGCTGTCAGCCCGTACGCAACGCTCGCAGTCAGAATGATCAGGGGCAGCCAACGTGTCATCCATGCCGCCGGATATCGCAGTACGACGTTGGAGGCTCGTGCGGTAACGTCATTCTGGGTTTGCGAATCCATTGCGGAGCGTCCTGATTGCCGAACGAGCGCCAGGTTACGATTTGGCTACGTTTGGAAATAATATGTAACTTTATGAATTGTCATGAATTTTACAGAATTTTAGGTTGTCGTGCATGTGCTGGCCGCGACGCCTGGCGGAAAATGTGACATGTCAGGCATTCGCTGACGCTGCTATAGTGGGGCGCAATCGCGGAGGCTGGGTACAGGGGGAACGGTGACAGGCATGATCGAGAAGATGACAACCGTGGCGTTGGTATTGCTGGTTGTGACGTTTGCGGGCACTTTGCAGGCGGGCACCGGACCGAACCTCGCGTCAGTGAATGCCGCTGTGGCCCATGTTGGCGACAACGATCTGGTCTTTGGCAAGAATGCGAACCGGCAGGTACCCATCGCCTCAGTGACCAAGCTGATGACGGCCCTGGTCGTGCTGGAGTCCGGCGAGCCGCTCGATGAACCGCTCACCTTCCATGAACGTCACACCCCCGCGGCGAACAATGCCTATACCCGTATTCGTGTGGACTCCACGCTGCCGCGGTCGGAGGTTATCCGGGTCGCGCTCATGTCGTCAGAGAATTTTGCTGCCTACACCCTCGCCAGTAATTACCCCGGCGGCTACGACGCATTTGTCGAGGCCATGAACAAAAAAGCCCGGGCCCTGGGTATGGCCGGAACCCGTTTCGTCGATCCGACCGGCTTGTCGGCACTCAATGTTTCCACCGCCTCGGATCTGGTTCGTCTGATCAATGCAGCACTCAAACATCCGGAGATCCGGGAGTATTCCACCACCGGCTATTACCGTGCGCATTTCCGGAATCCCCGGTATAGCCTGTCCTTCGGCAACACCAATCCGCTGGTACACCGTGATAGCTGGGGTGTCGAGTTGAGCAAGACCGGCTATCTGTCAGAGGCAGGGCGTTGTCTGGTGATGGTTTCCGACATGAACGGGGAAAAAATGGTGACGGTCCTGCTGGATTCCCTGGGGACCCGCTCGCCACTGGGTGATTCCGGTCGGATTAAACGCTGGCTGGATACCGGCGCCCCGGGCAAGGTCGCGAAGGCGGCCCGTCGCTATGAACAGGAAAAGAACGCTTCCTACGCAGTTGCGGATAATCGCAGCTCCGCGGTGAATTGACCCGGAACGACCTGAGACATGATCGAGATCTTCACCACCGGCGGCACCATCGATAAGGTATATTTCGACGCCAACAGCCAGTTCGAGATCGGCGACTCCCTGTTGCCGGAACTGTTGTCCGAATCCAATATCCATGAAGGCTACCGTATTCATGAGGTGCTGCGAAAGGACAGCCTCGATATGACCGATGGCGACCGCGACAAGGTTTACGAAGCGGTGGCCGGGTGTGAGGCAACTCGTATCCTGGTGACCCACGGCACTGACACCATGGCCGAGACGGCACAGCGGCTGTCGTCCCTGAGTGACCGGACGATTGTGCTGTTCGGGGCGATGCAACCGGCGCGCATGCGTCGAACCGACGCGTTGTTCAACCTGGGCTTTGCCTGGTCAGCCGTGCAGCTTCTGCCCCCGGGCGTGTACATCGCCATGAACGGTGAGGTCTTTGAAGCCGGAGCCGTGCGCAAGAACCGCCAGGCCAAACGGTTTGAGCGGCTATAATCTCCCCGGTCCGATACTGGCAATCTCCTGCCTGGTGAGGGACCGGTACTGACCCGGGGTAAGCTCCGGGTCCAGAACGATGTCCCCCACCCGTATCCGGTGCAGGGCGATCACGTGATTCCCCACCGCGGCCAGCATGCGCTTTACCTGATGGTAACGGCCCTCGAAGATGGTCAGCTCAATCACCCGGTCAGCCACCCGCCTGACGTTTGCCGGCCGGGTTGTGCTCTCCTCGTTGCGCAACATAACGCCGGCTTTCAGGGCCTGCTCTGCAGCGTCTGTCAGAACGTCACTGAGACTGACCCGGTAAGTCTTCGGGCAATCGGTCCGGGGTGAAGTGATGCGGTGTGACCATTGGCCATCGGTGGTCAGAAGGAGCAGGCCGGTGGTGTCCAGATCCAGCCGGCCTGCTATGTGCAAATCACGGGTGAGTTCAGCGGGCAGGAGGTCCAGGGCGGTCGGATGTTCGCTGTCTGTAGTCGCGCTGACCACGCCCGAAGGCTTGTTCATCATCAGGTAGCGCTCGCCGGGCAAGGAAAGAGCCTGGCCATTCAGGACAACGCATGCATCTTCGGAAATTTTCTGGCTGGCCGTCTTGCAAACGTCGCCCTCAACGGTGACGTTACCGCCACTGATTGCCCGTTTGGCGTCCTTGCGGGACAGCTCCGTACAATTGGCAATGAACTGGTCCAGACGAAGCGTCATTAACAACCCTGTCCCGGTGCGGGTGTGCTCAGGGTCGAAAGACAGAGCACGTGGCTCTGGCCGGTCACCCGGGCCCAGAGCTGTGCCACCGCCTGGTCGTTGACCGGGGGCCTTGGCAGCCGGGAGCTGGTCAGCGGCAGGAAGTGACCGTCATTGGCCCTGGCAACCACAAAGGTGAAAGGGTGTGCGCCGGGCAGTCCAAGCCGGATATCGGTGGCCGTGACGCGGCTACCATCGGTGGCATAGTCCAGAAAACCTCCCGTGAACCATTCCAGACGGCGGACTTCCGGAAAATCGGCAACGGCCCTGGCTAGCTGTGGATCGCGTGGGAACGTCTCCAGCGTGAGGGGCTGGTCGCCATCGAGGAAACCGGTGACGATTTCCACCCTTTGCTCGTCGTTCACTGCGGTGGCGCGCCACAGCACGGTGGTAAATGGCATCGGCTGGACCATCAGTCTGGCGTCCGCCATACCGGCCTGCGCCAGGGCAGGCGTGACCCGCTGGGTGATAATCTGTTGTGCCGCCAGTGTCCAGCCCAAGTAGAGCGTGGACACCGTGAGACCCACGGCGATGGCCCGTGGCGCGGGTGGCCGCATCAGGAACCAGAGACAGCTGGCCAGCAGCGGCAGGGTGTAGGCCGGATCGATGATGAAAATACTGTTGATGGCCACGGGTCCGCCAAACGGCCAGAAAAGCTGCGTGCCGTAGGTAGTGAAAGCGTCCAGGATCGGATGGGTCAGCAGGATGAGGCCGGTTAGCAGTAGCCATCGTCGAAAGTCGAGCTGGGGTTTCCACCGCCAGAGCAGCCAGGCAAGCAACACGGCAACCGGAGCCAGGACAAACAGCGAGTGGCTGAATCCTCGGTGCTGGGTGAAATTGGCCACGGCGGAGCCATAATCGATGACCACGTCCAGATCCGGCAGTGTGCCGAGCATACCGCCTATCAGTAGGGCTGATCGGCCAAGGGTCTTACCCGCTACCGCGCTGGCCAGGGACGCTCCGAGGGCAACCTGGGTGATGGAATCCATGATGTTGTTCCGACCTCTGCCTGGCGTATCGAATCAGTTATCGGTAGATACGTTCAGTTTGGCCAGAACGGCTTTCCCGGGATAGCCGTCGGCGACCATTCCGGTTGCCGCCTGGAACTTGCGAATGGCCGAGCGGGTCGTTGGCCCCAGGATGCCGTCCGGTTTGCCGGTGTCATAGCCGCGGTCGCTCAGGGCTTTTTGCAGTTCCGTGATGCTGCTGCGGGACAGGGCTGGTGCGTCCTCCGGCGGCGGGTCCTGAAGCTTGCCGGCACCGGCCACCCGGTCCGCCAGGTGACCGACCGCGATGGCATAGAATTCGGAGCGGTTCCAGCCCATGATCACCCGGAAATTTTCGTAGACCAGGAAGGCCGGCCCCCGATGCCCTGCGGGTACGACAAGTTTGGCCTTGATGTCTGCTCGGGACAGGGGCTCGCCAAAGGCATCGGTGATCCCCATCTCCCGCCATTTGTCCAGCGGCATACGGCGGCCATCGGCGAGGCCGTAATCAAAGCCGTTGGGCAGCAATACCTCGCGACCCCAGCGATAATCTCCATCCCAGCCCATGGACTGCAGGAATCTGCCGGCTGACATCATGGCATCGGGCAGGCTGTTCCAGAGATCCCGGCGGCCATCGCCATCGGCGTCCACCGCGTGCTGGAGAAACACCGTGGGCATGAACTGGACATGTCCCATGGCTCCGGCCCAGGAACCTTCCATCTGGTCTGCAGGAATGGCGCCCTCGTCGATGATGCGCAGGGCGGCAATCAGCTGTTGGGTGAAAAAGGTGCTGCGGCGGGGATCGCAGGCCAGGGTGGTCAGTGCACTGGGCACGGACATCTTGCCAAAGTAGCTGCCGAAGTTGGTTTCCAGGCCCCAGAACGCGACCAGGTAAGGGGCAGGGACGCCGGTTTCCTCGGTCACCCGTTCCAGCAGCTCCCGATGTTCGGCGAGCATCTCGCGCCCCTTGCTGACCCTGGCCTCGTTCACCCGCCGATTCAGGTAGTCGGCGAAGGTGGTCGTGAATTCCGGTTGCCGACGATCGAGTTCGATCACCCGCTCCAGGTGTTCCACCTGTGCCATCACCTGGCTGGCGGTGGCCTGACTGACACCGGCCTCGACGGCCTGTTGCTCAAGCCTTGCCTTGCACTCGACAAACGCCTGGTCGTTGATTGGCTCGGCGGTGTCCTTTGCCAGCGCGTTGCCCGTAAAGGAGCCCAGGAGACTGGCGATAATCAGGGCCAGCGGCCCGCGGGATGTTGTTGAGAGAGGGAAGCGCACTCGATACCTCGAACCGGATAGTCTTGGGTGGTCATTCTGATTGTCATGGTAGCGTGTTTTCAGGGCGTGAAAATACCGCAATGCCCGACAGGTGATGACAAATGTTTAAGCTTCCGGTTCCCGTTGCAGGCAATCATTCGGTTCCGGCTGCTTCCGGTAAGCGCTCGACCAGCCTCTCCCGGGGGAAGTGGCAGATGAATTCGCTACCCTCGCCAATCCGGCTCTGGATTTCCAGGCTGCCGTCGTGGTTCAACAGGACATGCTTGACGATGGCAAGGCCGAGCCCGGTGCCTCCGGTGTCCTTGTGGCGGCTCGGGTCGGCCCGGTAGAAGCGTTCGGTCAGCCGGGGGATATGTACCGGGTCGATACCGATGCCGGTGTCCTTGACCGAGAGGTGAGCACCTTCCCGGTTGGTCGTCCAGGAAACCGTGATGTGGCCGCCGGCTGGTGTGTATTTCACGGCATTGAACACCAGATTCGAGAAGGCGCTGCGTAATTGACTTTCATCGCCTCGCAGCAGCCGATGGTCGGTAATGTTGACCGTGAAACTGTGCTGCTTGTCGCCACTGAGTGCCTTGGCGTCATGACAGATTTGTTCGATCAGTGCATCGACGTCGGTCAGTGAGTCGTCCACCGTCTGCTCACCGGTTTCGATCCGCGACAGCAGGATCAGGTCGGTAATCAGGGCTTCCATCCTCGAGGACTGGGCGGCCATGGTGTTGATGGCACGGCGCCACTTCGGGGGAAGCTCGTCGGCGTGGTCCACCAGCGTCTCGAGGTAACCGCTGATGACCGTCAGCGGCGTGCGCATCTCGTGGGAGACGTTACCGACAAAGTCGCGGCGCATTTGCTCAAGCTGATACAGCCGGGTCACGTCCTTGGCGACGATCAGGCGATCGTTGTCACCGAAGAGGCTGATCTGGATTTGCAGGTGGATGTGGGGCTTGGCCGGCGAATGTATTTCCAGAGGCTCGCGGTAGTCCCGCGAATCGAAGTAGTTTTTGAACGCCGGGGTGCGGATCAGGTTGTGGATGTACTGCCCCTGGTCGGTATTGCGGCGAAAGCCCAGCAGATGTTCGGCAGAGCCGTTCCACCATTCCATGGCGCCCCGGGAGTCGGTCATGATGACGCCATCCCGCATGGCGTTGGTGGATTCCTGGACCCGGTTTATCTGGGCCCGGAGCCGGTCCTGCGTGCGCAGATGGTTCTGGTGGAGCTTGTTCAGGCCATCGAAAATGTCGCCCCACATGCCAATACTCTGGGGGGCTTCATCGGTGCCACTGGGATTGGCCAGCCATTGATACAGGCGGCGTGCCTGGATCAGGGTCCACCACAGGTAGATCACCAGCCCGAGCGTCAGGCCCCACAGTGGCCTGTCGAAAATAAAACCCACCAGGGTGGTCATGGCGAGTCCGGCGATGATTACCCGCAGGTAGCGTAACCAGTTGTGATGCATCGAAAGCTGCCTTGTGTCAGTTCCGGCCTGATGCGGGATGAATGGCCGGCAGTACTTACGCGGCTTTGGTGGAGAACCGGTAACCGGTTCCCCGTACCGTCTGGATCAGGTGTTCGTGCTTTTCCCCGAGGGCTTTGCGAAGACGACGGATGTGTACATCTACGGTCCGCTCCTCAACATAGACGTTACCGCCCCAAACCTGGTCCAGGAGCTGGGAGCGAGTATAGACCCGTTCCTGATGCGTCATGAAGAACTGCAGCAGGCGATACTCGGTCGGGCCCATGGTCAGGGCACCTTCCTCGGTGGTGACCCGATGGCCCACCGGATCAAGGGTGAGACCATCGACTTCGATCGGGGTATCCACGCCCGGTGGCGTGGCCCGGCGCAGAACCGCCTTCAGGCGCGCAACCAGTTCACGGGGACTGAACGGCTTGGTGATGTAGTCATCCGCTCCCACCTCCAGGCCCTGGATCTTGTTGTCTTCCTCAACCTTGGCCGTCAGCATGATGATCGGGATGTCGGCGGTGGATTCGTCTTTCTTCAGCCGCCGGGCCAGCTCGACACCACTGGTTCCGGGCAGCATCCAGTCCAGCAGGACCAGATCCGGTTGTTTATCGACAATCAGGGCGTGGGCTTCCCGGGCATCCGCTGCCTCGATGTAGTCGTAATCAGCCATTTCGAGGGCCACGGCAATCATTTCCCGGATCGGGGCCTCGTCATCGACGATCAGGACAGTTTTTCCATTCATGTGTGTAACCTGTGTCAGACCTTGATTTGTTGCTGCCTCATTACAACGTCGAAGTATGACAAGTATATGACAGGTTCAGCTCAGGAACAGGTCGATCACCAGGCCCGCGAAAACCGCGAAGCCGGCCCAGTTGTTGTTCAGGAACGCCTTGAAGCAGCCTTCCCGTGCGCGATCTTTTGCCAGGTATTGGTGGTAGCCAAACAGACCGGCCATGACGGCAACCCCCAGGTAGTAAAAAGTGCCCAGCTCCGCCTGATGACCGACCATCACCAGGATGAGAACGACCAGCGACTGGAGTATGCCAATGATGGCCTTGTCGGCATCCCCGAACAGGATGGCCGTGGACTTGATGCCGACCTTGAGGTCATCGTCCCGGTCCACCATGGCGTAGAGGGTGTCGTAGGCCACGGTCCAGAGGACATTGGCGGTGAATAGTAACCAGGTCAGCTGGCTGAGTTCGTTCGCCTCTGCCGCCCAGGCCATGGGTATCGCCCATGAGAACGCCGCGCCCAGGAAAAGCTGGGGCAGGTGGGTGTAGCGTTTCATGAACGGATAGATGAACGCCAGGATCACGCCCCCGAAGGACAGGTACAGCGTCAGCGTGTTGGTGAACAGCACCACCATCAGGAACGAGATCAGGCACAAACCGGCGAACAGGGCGACGGCTTCCCAGGGCTGAATGCGGCCGGCGGTTAGCGGGCGATCCCTGGTGCGCTTGACGTGTTTGTCCCAGTCCCGGTCGGCAAAATCATTGATGGCACAGCCGGCGGCACGCATAAAGAAGACGCCGAGAGTGAACACGATGACGTTACCAATCGAGGGGCTGCCGTTACCAGCCAGCCAGAGTGCCCAATAGGTGGGCCAGAGCAAAAGCAGTGAACCGATGGGGCGATCGATTCTCAGTAGCCGGGCGTAATCAGTCAGGCGACTCTGGAGGTGTTCGGGCATGGCGTTCGGGATCATGGTGCGCATCCGGTTGCAGCAAATGGAAAAACGGAAAGATGAGCGGATTATAGCCAGCGGGCTCGGGCCGGTTAAAGGCCAGGCTCAGGAATACAGGACGGGAAGCAGGTACTCGCCGACCAGCAAGGCATGGTCGCCATCGTGAAATACCGAGCGGCGGGCGAGTTTCGGGTGTGGATTGCCCGGAGAGGTGCACAGCCCGGTTTCCAGCGGGCCACGTTGCCATCGCGGGGCGCTGAACAGGTAGGCGCCAAGGGGTTTGTTGCCGAGATTGCGCAGGATGCGGTTACGCCCTTCGAGGCAGTCGATGGGGATGATGGTGCGGGCCAGGACCCAGGGACGTCCGTCACCGCAAAGTCGCACTTCGCGAATCCAGGCCAACTGGCGTTCGGGTATAGCCAGGCGTTGCGCCTCTTCCGGAGACGGACGGCCAAAACCCTCCCGCACAATGTCCACGCGGAAGGAGTGACGGCACTCCTGCTGGAGAGCGCGGGTAAAGGAGCCCTCGAGCTGGAGCCAATACCGGGCTGGACCGTGGACATCCGGGTCGCGAAGGCCGGCAGCAGCGAGGGACCGGTACCAGCGGGTCGGAGGGATGACCGGGTGGTGCTCAGAGTCCCTTGACGGCATAGATTCCCGGAGCGTTGCGCCAGTAGCCTTTGTAGTCCATGCCATAGCCGAACAGGAAGCGGTCTTCGACCTCCAGGCCGGTAAAATCGGCCTTGAGTCCCGGGCGGGCCTTGCGGTCATGCTGTTTGTCCACCAATACGGCGGTCAGGACTTCGGCCGCGCCATGGGCCAGGCAGTAGTCCGCGATTGCACACAGGGTGGTGCCTTCGTCCAGGATGTCGTCGACGATCAGCACGGTCCGGCCGTTCATATCGGCCTCCGGCTGGAGTTTCCATTCCAGAATGCCGCCGGTGGTCTCCTGGCGGTAGCGGGTGGCGTGGAGGTATTCCGCCTGCACGGGGAAGGTCAGCCGGGTCAGCAGCTGGCCAGTCAGGATCAGGCCGCCGTTCATGACACAGAACAGCAGCGGGTTGCTGTCCTTGAGCCGGGCGGTGATGTCGTCAGCCAGATTGCCGATGGCAGCCTGAACCTGCGTTTCATCAACCAGGCAGTCGGCCTCGGCCATGACCTGGTTCATTTCGGCGACGGTATCGGTCATAACGGTAGGGTCCTGTCCAAAAGCGGCGATTATACCGAAGTGACTGGCCAGAAGGGAGGGGCGGTTTGCGGTGGACGGTCTGTATTTATGGCTATTGGCAGAAAACTCCCCGTCCGTCCGTCCGTAATGGCATTGGTGTGCGGGAGCGCGGCCGGTATGATGGCTTTCAAAGCGAGGGTGGCCCTCAATGACAGGTGTCGGTGGCCTGGGAACAGGCAAAATGCCTTGCGTGTATGATTGTCCGACAATTAAGATGCGTCCAGTAATGCATCCACAAGCAAATGTTCGGGGAGAGTATTGATGAAAAAGTGGCAGTGTGTGGTCTGTGGACTGATTTATGACGAGGCCGAGGGTTGGCCGGAGGACGGCATCGAGCCGGGTACCAAATGGGAAGATGTTCCCGATGACTGGGTTTGCCCGGACTGCGGTGTGGGCAAGGAAGACTTCGAGATGATCGAAATCGGTTAACCGACGGGAGTACAGGTATGTCTGAACAGGCCCCCATCGTGATCGTCGGGACCGGTTTGTCCGGCTATTCGCTGGCGCGGGAGCTCCGCAAGCAGGACAAGGAGACGCCGGTGATCATGGTCACTGCCGACGATGGCGTCAGCTACTCCAAGCCCATGTTGTCCACCGGGTTTACCAAGGGCAAGGATGCCGACGGTCTGGCCCAGGCCTCTACCGAAGCCATGGCGGAGCAGCTCGGTGTCCAGCTTCGGACCTTCAGTACGGTCACCGGTATCGATCCAGAGGCCCACGAACTGATCCTTGGCGATGAGCGACTGAAATACAGCAAGCTGGTGCTGGCGTGGGGCGCGGATGTCATTCGCTTGTCCATTGCCGGTGACGGCCAGGAACATGTGTTCTCCATCAACGACCTGATGGACTATCGCGCATTCCGCGAGGCCCTGCAGGGTGGGCAGCGGGTGGCGATCATGGGCGCGGGTCTGATCGGTTGCGAATTTGCCAATGATCTGCGCAATGGCGATTACGACGTGGACGTTATCGCACCCTCGGACGTGGTGATGCCGGGATTGCTGCCCGAGCCGGCCGCCAACGCGGTCCAGAAGGAACTTGAGAACCTGGGTGTCCGGTTCCATCTGGGCACGGTGGTTGACCGGATTGATCGCCACAACGGCGGTGTTCGCCTGGCGCTGGCCAATGGCGAAAACCTCGAGGCAGACGTCGTTATCTCGGCCGTGGGGCTGCGGCCCCGAACCGTGCTGGCCCAGGAGGCTGGTCTGGATGTCGGCAAGGGCATTGCGGTGAATCGGGCGCTGGAAACGTCGGCACCGGATGTTTATGCACTGGGCGATTGCGCCGAGGTGGACGGTCATGTGCTGTTGTACGTCCTGCCGCTGATGGCCTGTGCCCGGGCGCTGGCCAAGACCCTGACCGGCGAGCGCACCGAAGTGAGTTATGGCACCATGCCGGTGATGATCAAGACCCCATGCTGCCCGACGGCCGTTTGCCCGCCTCCCTCCGGAGCCGAGGGTGATTGGGAAGTGGAGGCCGACGGTACCAGCATTCGGGCGCTCTTCCGCAATAGTGCGGGCGACGTGCTGGGATTCGCGGTAACGGGTCGTTTTGCCGTTGAAAAACAGGCGCTGGCGAAGGACGTGCCGCCCATTCACGGCTAATTTTGCAATGGTCTGTGGCAATGTTACCGCCACAGGCCATGTCTGCTCGTCATTGCGAAAAAGGCGGAGTTGGGGTAGAAAACCTCTTCGTGAGCTAATCAATTGACAGGAGCAGGCATGCTAGAAGTCACGCAGAAGCTGGTTGAACTGCTGGATCTTTCGCCCATCGGCGATGATCACTTTCAGGGCGACAGTGAAGACCTGGGGTTCCCAAACGTGTTTGGCGGCCAGGTTCTCGGCCAGGCCCTGATGGCGGCCAGCCGGACCGTTGAGGGTCGTCTGTGCCATTCTTTGCATGCCTACTTCCTGCGCCCGGGCAATCACAGCATGCCAATCGATTACGAGGTCCAACGGGTCAGGGACGGCGGCAGCTTTTCCGTGCGCCGTGTAATCGCCCGCCAGGGTGGAAAGGAAATTCTCACCGGGTCCATGTCTTTCCAGGGTGAGGAGCCGGGCTTTGAACACCAGTTCGATATGCCCGGAGCCCCCGAACCGGAGACCCTCAAGTCCGAGCAGGAGCTGGGGCGGATACTCGCGCCGCAGGTGCCGGAACGGTTCCGGGAGACCCTGACCCGGGACCGTCCGATCGAGATTCGGCCGGTGAATCCGGTCAACCCGTTGCAGCCTGAAAAGCGTCCGCCCCACAGGCAGAGCTGGTTGCGCGCTCAGGGGCCGCTTCCCGAGGATCCCGTACTGCACCGGTGCTTGCTGACCTACGCCTCTGACTTCCATTTTCTCGCTACGTCCATGCAACCTCATGGACTCACGTTCACCAGCAAGAACATGCAGGTGGCCAGCCTGGATCATGCCATCTGGTTCCACCGCGATTTCCGGATGGATGAGTGGCTTCTCTACGATAAGGACAGTCCCAGTGCCGCGGCTGGCCGGGGCTTCAATCGGGGCAACTTCTACAATCGGGAGGGCGCGCTGGTGGCGTCCACCACCCAGGAAGCGTTGATCCGGAAGCGCTCCTAGCCCAGCTTCCGGGACGGCTGGCGTCCGCTGGCCTCGAGCCAGTCAAGGAACGTCTCCACCGGCAATGGCGGTGTCACCAGGTAGCCCTGGATCATATCGCAGCCCATGTCTCGCAGCAGGTCGGCGGTTGCCTGATCCTCCACGCCCTCGGCGACAACCTGGTAGCCCAGGTTGTGGCACATATCGATGGTGGTCTGAACAATGACACGGTCCTCGGCCTGGGACGGCAACTCGGTGATCAGTGACCGGTCAATCTTGATCTCGGTGGCGGGCAGCTGCTTGATGTAAGACAGCGAGGAGTAGCCGGAGCCAAAGTCATCAATGGAGACCCGTATTCCGGCTGCGTTGAGGGCGTTGAGTGCCTGCAGTGAGTTGGGGGGATCCAGCATCATGGAGGTTTCGGTGACCTCGAAGGTCACAGCGCCCCGGTGGCCATCGTATTGGCTCATCAACCGTTGCACGTACAGGGAGAAGTCGGCCTCCCTCAGATTGTTGGGAGAGATGTTCGCGGACAGCTCCAGGTCCCAACCCTGTTCCAGCAGTTGCGTGCGCAGGCGCAGGGATTCCTCCAGTACCCAGCGGGTCAGGGGTTTTATCAGCCCGGTTTGCTCCGCCAGCAGAACCATTTCGTCCGGACTCACCGTCTTCTGCCGATCCGGCCACCGGATCAGCGCTTCCATTCCGACCACTCTGCCTGTGGCCAGGGATTGCTTGGGTTGAAGATAGAGAGCCAGCTGGTTGTCCTCGAGGGCCCTGCGCAATTCCGAAACCATGGTCAGCCGGTCGGCGCTGTAGGCATCCCGCGAGGGCTTGTAATAGGCCATGCCACGGTCCCGGGCCCGATCGGAGCCCTCGGCGATGGTCGCCCGACGGATCAGGGTACTGGCGTCGGCACCATGGTCGGGGAAAACGGCCACACCCATGCGCGGGTCCAGCGGAACCTGCATGCCGAGGTAATCGATGGACTGGCGCAGCTTGTCCAGTCCAAGCACCACGGAGTTCGGCGCGGACTCGGCGAGGGTTGCATCCACGATGAAGCCGAAGGACTGCTGGTCCAGGGACGCCACGAAGTAATTGCGCTGATCGGTCTGCTCTGTCGGCAAGGCCCCGGGGACCGCCTGGATCACCGAGTTGTAGTGTTGGGCTGCCAGTTCCAGAATCCGGTCGGTGTTGCGATGGCCAAGGGTCTTGGTGACCGAGGGCAGGTTGTTCAGATGCACCACGGCCACCCCGTAGCGCTTTTCCGGATGCCGCATGATCAGGTCGTTGAGCATCATCTCGAAACTGCTGCGGTTGGGCAGGCCGGTCAGCGGGTGATGCAGTGCCTGGTCCATCAGCCGCAGTTCCACGTTGCGGCGGGCTTCAAGGGCCCGCAGCTCGGCTTCCCGTGCCAGCACCTTGTCCTGCCGTTCCTGGTAAATGCGGATGGCCATGGCCAGTGCCAACAGCACCGCTTGCAGCGCCGAGCCAATCTGCATGGCGTAAACGCTCAGGAAACTGTTGGGTAACAGGCCATACTTGTTGGCTGCTGTTACGGCGCTGCCCAGGGTCAGCGCGCCCCAGGCCAGGGTGTAGTAAATGGCCTGGCGGTTGCCCCTCAGCCATTGTTGCGGGCCGAGCAGTGTGAGAAGCAGGCAGCTCGGGATCGTCAGGGCAACCACCAGCCGGATGGCCGTGTTGTAGTCGGTCAGGAAGGTTGCCAGCGCCGCCAGGGCATTCAGGATGATGGCGAAGCCCACGACCCGGGATGTGACCGGGCTCTGGCCTCGGAGCCTGAGAAAGGCATGGGCGAACCAGAGCGTGAATACCATGGCAAAGGGAATGCCCAGCACCATCGACCGGTTCTGTATTTCGGGATTGGCTGGCCACAGCAGTTGGTAGGCAATGCCATTGAGACTGCCGATGATTACCAGGTAACCGAGGGTGGAGAGTACATAAAGCAGATAGATCTTTTCGCGCAGGGCGGCAAAGATGAACAGATTGAAGAAGATGACGGTGATCAGGATGCCGTAATAGACGGCATGGACGAGGTCTTCGAAGAAAGCGCTTTCGAAGAAGTCCTTGTCATGCCACAGGGTCACCGGTACCTGCATGGCACCGCTGGTGCGGATTTCGAGCAGGATTGTCTGGCTTGCTTCCGGCGCATGGTCAAACCGGAACAGAAAGTTGCGATAGTGTACCGGGCGATCCAGAAAGGGAAGCTGGTCCCCGGCGGTGGCGGTGGATGCCACCTTGCCATTCTCCAGCAAAAAGAACCGGATGTGGTCCAGGTGCGCGTAGCCGATTTCCAGCAGGTTGATGTCGCCCCGCTCGGGAACCGGAAACCGCAGCCACACCGTTTGTCGGATATAGCCGAAATTTGGGCTTGGATCTTCCAGTGACTGCCAGCCGTCCATTGCCAGGGCCTGCGCCGGAGTTGCAGCGGCACCCGGGTCCGCCAGGAGAAAGTCCATGGTCGGGCGCATACCGTTTCCCACTGCGTGAGATGGCAGTGCGAGGGTAGACAGGAGAATCGCGGTAATCAGGAAAAGAACTGAGCGCTGTGAGGTCACGGGTTGTCGCATTTCTTGTCGTTGTGTCCTGAGTATGACCGCTCGTTACGGGTGGCTCAAGCGCCGGCCCGAACCTCTCCTTTTGTGCCCACGGGATTCAGACCTGACCAAGCCAGTCCCTGACCCAGGGCAGGGCTTCGCTCTCCGGTTCCATGGTTTCCATGGCATCAATGCGCAGGGTGTCTCCCACTTTGCGAGCGGCGGTTTCGTACAGGGCTTCTTCCATCAGGTCGCCGGCTCCGCAGAAGGTGTCGCCGTAGGAGCTGTCTCCCAGCACGATGATGCCAAATGGCCGCCCGGGCTGTTGTGGCAGTTGTTCCCTCAGATCGACGTAAAAAGGCAGCAGGTTGGCCGGAAGCTCGCCCTGGCCAGTGGTCGACGTGCAAACCAGCAAAGGTTCGTCGTTCGAGGTGATGTCCTCCAGTTTCGGATTTTCGAGCACGGTAATCTGGTGCCCTTCGGCCTCAAGCTGCTTCCTGATTTCCCTTGCGGTCATGAGGGCACCGCCGTAGACGCTCCCAACCAGAATACGGATCGCTGTCATTGTAGGTCCTGTGCAAAGTTGGCGTGTTTGGGCCGCGTGGCCGGATTGCGCCTGATCATAGCGAGCGGTGCAGGCAGTCTCAAGATGACACCGAAACCGGCCGGTCGCCTCCCTGACTGCGTACCCTGGGTGCGATCCGGTTTCGGCCTGCGTCCTTGGCGTTATAGAGATGAAGATCGGCCTGTTTCAACAGGTCATCGATGGACGCTGCCTTGGCAATCGAGCACACGCCGGCGCTGATGGTCACTGGCAAACGGTGGGTACGGAACGTGAACCGGGCTTCGGCGACCTTCGCCCGTAATCGCTCGGCGAGCGTCAGCGCCTGAAGCAGTGAGGTATCCGGAAGAAGGAGCAGGAATTCCTCGCCACCCCAGCGGGCCGCAAGGTCGGTCTGGCGGATGATTTCGCGTACCAGGGCGGAAAATTCCCGCAGAACGAGGTCGCCGGCATCATGGCCGTACTCGTCATTGATGGTTTTGAACAGGTCCAGATCGATGAGCACGATGGAGAAATGATGCCCTGCACGCTGGTATCTCGAGAACTCGCTTGCCAGCCGTTGCTGCATGTCACGTCGGTTCGACAGGCCGGTGAGTTCGTCGGTCCTGGCGGCGTGCTCATGCGTAACCACCAGTTCGAGCAGTTCGTTGCGTGCTCTCAATCGCCCGGCCTCCAGCACGAAGCAGAAAATGGATTCGAAGGTGAGGGTGGCAAAAAAGCGGATTTTGAAATCGCTGGAATACTCCGCGGTGATAAACGGCAGATCGGGAAACTGGAACACCACCGCCGCCACCAGGTAGCAGAACAGCAGGACCGCAACCCCGGCCTTCAGGCTGGTCAGGAAAAACAGCAGGGGTGGAAAGACATAGAACCACAGCGGACCGGTATTGCTTTCCCCGCCCGAGGAAATCAGATACACGAACAACAGGCCCACGACCAGAATCAGGCCGCCCTTCTGGCGTGCAACGTTACCGGTCAGTGCGAAGAACACCATGTTGATGCCGACCAGCACAGAGCAGGACCAGAGCACCCAGGCATGCAGCATATGGCCGGAGTACCATGCCTTCAGACCAATACCCAGAAGAAAGATGATGGCCGCGGACGACAGCCACGTCAGTAATCGCGAGACCTGCGCGTCCTCTCGCGCACCGGCAGCCTGGTAACTGAATGACGGGGACTGGCTCATAAAGGCGTCAGGGTCTTATTGTATTTTTTGGCGTCATATCCGGTCATTATGCTCCAATCTGTGACGCGTTCGCGGCCCTGGATCACAGTTGTGGATGTCGCGACTTTACATGACAGTCCGGTTTCAATTTTGTGACAAAAAAATTATAGTTGCCGCGCGGCTTCTCGGCCTGATTACATTCTGACCAAATGAGACCTGATCTGTTATGGCCCGATCAACCGGATTCCTGGATACCGTACTCACCAGCCCTTCCACGGAAAGATACAGGGTCGGAATCAGCCTGCTGTTTCTTCTCGGCGTCTGGCTGACGGTAGGTTCTTTCAGCGAAGGAATGCCTGGCAGCATGCTGTTGATGGCTGCGGCCGTCATCGGTGGTTACATGGCGATCAATATCGGTGCCAACGATGTCGCCAACAACGTGGGCCCGGCGGTGGGCTCGGGAGCCTTGTCCCTCGGGGCAGCGGTGCTGATTGCTGCCGTTTTCGAGGCTGGTGGCGCACTGATTGCCGGTGGCAATGTGGTGTCTACGATCAAGGGCGGCATCATTGATCCGTCCACTCTGGACGACGGCCGTGCCTTTATCTGGCTGATGACTGCGGCATTGCTGGCCGGTGCTCTCTGGCTCAATCTGGCGACCTGGATGGGCGCACCGGTCTCCACCACCCATTCCATCGTTGGTGGCGTCCTGGGAGCGGGTATTGCTGCCGGTGGCTGGGGTATTGCCGACTGGGCGGTGATGGGCAAGATTGCCGCCAGCTGGGTCATCTCGCCGGTCCTGGGCGGTGCTCTGGCAGCCCTGTTCCTGTATGCCATCAAGAAAACCGTGCTTTACCGCCAGGACGTGGTCCCCGCGGCCCGAACCTTCGTGCCCTGGCTGGTGGCCATCATGGCCTGGGCCTTCGGTACCTACCTGATGATCAAGGGCGTCAAGAAAGTCATCAAGGTGGATTTTCTGGAAGCTTCCCTGGTGGGCCTGGTGGCGGCCGCTGTGGTGTTTGTGATTGTCCGTACGCTTGTTGGCCGCAAGGCCTCCACCATGGAGAACAGCTCGGCGGGCGTGAACACCCTCTTCACCTGGCCGCTGATCTTTGCCGCAGCTCTGCTCAGCTTCGCCCACGGTGCCAACGACGTGGCCAACGCCATCGGTCCGCTGGCGGCGATTAACGATGCGCTGTCGGCTGGCGCGGTCGTGGCTTCGGCCAGTATCCCGCTGTGGGTGATGATGGTCGGCGCGCTCGGTATCGCCGTTGGCCTGATGCTGTTCGGCCCGCGCCTGATCAAGACCGTCGGCAGCGAGATCACCGAACTGGACAAGACCCGGGCTTTCTGTATTGCCCTGTCCGCAGCGCTCACGGTGATCCTGGCTTCCCAGCTGGGACTGCCGGTCAGCTCCACCCACATCGCCATCGGCGGCGTCTTTGGCGTGGGATTCCTGCGTGAATACCTCAAAAGCAACTACGCCACTCAGCTACACAAGATCATCGAGCACCATGGCCCGGATGAGCAGGAGCGTCTCAAGCCGTTCCTGGATGACTTCCGCAATGCCTCTGTGGAAGAGATGGAAAGCCTGCTCAAGCAGGCCAAGAAGCACAAGCAGGAAGTGCCACTGTCCAAGTCCGAGCGCAAGCGCCTGAAAAAGATCTACAGGGAAGAGATGGTCAAGCGCTCACACCTGGTCAAGATCGCGGCCGCCTGGATCATTACCGTGCCGGCCTCGGCCATTATGGCCGCAATCCTGTTCTTCACCCTGCGGGGCTTGCTGATCTGACCGGGCTGGCTGTATAAAGCCAGTTTGGTCATACTGTTTGGAAAGGGGGCTTTAACCCCCGAGCCTATCTGTCCGGGGAGTGAAGTATGAGTTCATCCGTTGAAAGTCGTCAGGCGAAGATGATTGACGAGCTGAGGGTCTTCATCAAGAAGGTTCTGAGCGATCCGACCATCGCCGTGAAATCCATGGAGATCGCCCGGAAGCACCGCGGCCAGCCCAACGCCAACGAGCTGATCGCCGAGGAAATCAGTGCCAGCACCAACATCCGGATTCCGGAGAACTGGAGTGAGGCGGACAAGATGTTCCTGGATATCATCCACGATGTATTGGATGACGAAGAGGCCCTTTACTGATAGGGCCCTAAATGCGGGGGCTCAAGCCTCGGGGAGGAGCCAGCAGGGTGGCCGTTTCGAAAACACGCTCCTTGCGGCACGTCCCTGTGACGCTTGGGCTCCGCCATCCCTGGCTCCGCACAGTTTTCGAAACGGCCACCCTACTGTCTCACCAGATTTTTGGAATAGCCTTCAGGCCTGTCTGGCGTTTGGCGTGGTCTGTCTTAATACAGCATCTGCCATCTGATGGAGAATGCTGATCTCATCTTCAATTCCCTCATCCCGTGACAGTTGACGTTGTTCGGCCAGAATATCGGTCAGGATTTCCTTTGTGGTCAGCGGGTTGGCCAACACCACCCGGAACACGATGCACGGAAAGTGGTAATAACGGGCCGGCTCCAGCCGGGTCCGGGAGACGAACGCCTTGCCCCGCTCACGCTGGGTTTTCTGGATGAACTTGGTGATCCGGTTCAGGCAGGTGTTCAGCTTTTCCGCCTGTAGCTCCTCCGCCACCGCCAGTGCCTGCTGCACGTCCTCGGGGCAGTAGCGGTAGGTGAGAATGTTCAGCTCCGGCTTGGTGACCAGTTCGAAATCCGGCTCCGCATTGATCATGTCCGCAAAGGTGTGAGCTTTCTCGATGCCCTGGTCGATCAGGATCTCGTAGCCCTCGCGGCCGAGGATCTTCAGGCCGGAGTGGATCAGCATGGACATGCCCGGCCGGGAGCCTTCCAGAGTGGTGCTGCCGAGGTCCCGGGAGCCCTTACGGATGATGTACTGGGCATGATGCTCTACCGCGGTTGGCAAGGTAGGGTCCTTGAACACCACCAGGCCGGCGCCCATGGGCACGTAAAGCTGTTTGTGGGCATCGAAGGTGACGGAGTCCGCCTTCTCGATGCCGCGCATCAGGGTCTTGTAGGTACGGGAGAACAGGGTTGGCCCGCCCCAGGCGGCATCCACGTGGAAATGGGCGCCGAATTCCCGGGCAATGTCGGCAACCGCATCGAGCGGGTCGACGTTACCGGTTTCGGTGGTGCCGGCCACGCCGCAAATGGCCATGACCTTGATCTTCTGTTTCTGCAGTTCCAGGCACTTGTCCCGAAGGGCGTCCGGCTGGATGCGATTCTCGTCATCGGTAGCCACCGGCACCAGGGCATCACGGCCGAGGCCGAGTACATCTGCCGCCTTGCGCAGGGAGTAGTGTCCCCGACGGGATACCAGTATGGCGGCACCCTCATAACCGTAGTATTTCAAAGCCCGGAACAGGCCTTCCTGGTGCAGGCCACGGAAGCTGCCTTCGGCGGGGAAGGCGCGGTTGCGTGCGACCCACAGGGCGGTCAGGTTGGCGATGGTGCCGCCGGAGCACATGACGCCCAGGGTGTGTCGGGGGTCGTGCATCCACTTGCGGTAGAAGGAACCGTCTTCCTGGTATACCAGCCGATGAACCATGCCCAGCACCTGTCGCTCCATGGGCGTGAAGGCCTTGGAGGTCTCAGTCTTCACCAGGTTCTGGTTCAGGGCAATCATGATTTTGGACAGCGGCAGCATGAAATACGGCAGCGCCGAGGTCATATGCCCGATAAAAGCCGGAGACGCGGTATGCACGGAGTTGGCCACGAGCTTGTCCAGCAGGAACTGGGCCTGCTCGGACACGAACACGGGTTTCTCCGGGATGTTGTATTCTGCGAAGTCCTTCTCGACTTCAGAGAGATCCCGCTCGACCGCAACGATGTGCTCCTGCAGGAAGCCTGCAAGGTTGCGGGAGATGTCCTGGTCGATACGGCTGAGAGTGGATTCCGGTGCCTCGGGCACGGTGAATACACGGTACATCGCCTCGACCGAGGCCTGGGCGGATTTTTTCTTTCCGGTCATAGGCACCACACAGAATCAGTGGTCATCCGCGGGGACGGTTCCGGATGCCCCTCGGACTTGGCCGGAATCATGTCCGGCATTGGCAAACTGTTAACCTGCATCTGGCAGGTGCTCTGACGTCCCTGAGGGGGCGTAGTATACGGCCTGACAGGCTGGTGTGCCACACGCCACGACACCGTTACCCTGGGCAAGTCAGAGAATTTCGCGCTGTACTTCCAGTATGGCAGCATCGATGCGGTCCTGGATGGCTTTTTCAACCAGGTCCAGGCGTTGGCTGATCTGCTGGGAGGATGTGCCCAGGGCGGCCACTGTCCAGGTGGCGCAGTCGAGAGCTTCCTGATCCGCGGTTTCGGCTACGGCCAGGTCAGGCTCTTTGCCCCATACGGCGCGCAGGGCGGTGAACACCTTGCGCTTGGCTTTGAGGTCCTCGCAGCCGTAGAGCTGGAAGTGCAACGTCATCACGCCGACGTGGGGGGTGATGACGGGCTGCTGGGGGTTGCTCTCTTTGAGCAATTTTCGGAGTGCTTCTGACATAGGTGTTCCGGCTAAGGTGCAGGATCCGGCGAGGAATGGCTTTCCAAAACCCGCTCCTTCGGCACGTCCATGTGACGCTTGAGCTCCGCCATCCATGGCTGCGCACAGTTTTGGAAAGCCATTCCCCGCCGGATCCCCGACAAATCAGGTGAAGTCCCCGGGCTGTTTTTAATCACTCCCTGGGCAACATCTGGTTAGCCTACTACAGGGGTAGCCCGTTTGATAATGGCCTCAGCGTCAGTGCCCGAAGGCAGGTTGCCGTAGTTCATGCCACCGTTGCTTTCCAGCCGGGAAGCGCAGAAGGCGTCGGCGACGGCGCTGGGCGCGTTGCGGATCAGTAGTGAGGCCTGCATGGCCAGGGCCATGCGATCCACCAGGTTGCGGGCGCGGTACTGGAAATCGCTGATCTCGGCGAAGTCGTTCTGCAGCTCGGCCAGGAAGTGATCGAAGCGGGCGTCGGCGCCTTTGGCTTCAGCAGCCTCGCGGAAGAAGGCGTCGAGGGTGTCCGGTTCTTTCTGCATGGCCCGAAGCGTGTCCAGGCACTGGACGTTGCCACTGCCCTCCCAGATGGCGTTGACCGGGGATTCCCGGAACAGGCGGGGCATGATGCAGTCTTCCATCACGCCGCTGCCGCCGATGCATTCCATGGCTTCGTAGGCGTGGTTGGGAGTGCGTTTGCAGATCCAGTACTTGCCTACCGGGGTGGCAAGGCGGGCGAGCAGGCGTTCGTGTTCCTGGTCCTGGCTGTCCAGGGCGCGGGCGATGCGCATGGTGTAGGCCAACGCGGCTTCGCTTTCCAGGGCAAGATCCGCCAGCACGTTCTGCATCAGCGGCTGGTCAATCAGGCGTTTGCCGAAGGCGCTGCGGTGGCGGCAATGATGGGTGGCCTGGGCCACGGCCTGGCGCATGCCGGCGGAGCTGCCGATCATGCAGTCGAATCGGGTCATGGCGACCATCTCGATGATCGTGGGTACGCCACGCCCTTCCTCGCCAACCATCCAGGCCAGGGCACCGCGCAGTTCGGCCTCGCTGGAGGCGTTGGCGACGTTGCCCATCTTGTTCTTCAGGCGCTGAACCTGCCAGGGATTCTTGCTGCCGTCCGGCCGCCAGCGGGGCATCAGGAAACAGGACAGGCCGCCCGGTGTCTGGGCCAGAACCAGGAACGCATCGCACATGGGGGCGGAGACGAACCACTTGTGGCCCACCAGTTCATAGGCCTGGCCCGGGCCTTCGCTTCCGACCGGATAGGCCAGGGTGCTGTTGGCCCGGACATCGCTGCCACCCTGTTTTTCGGTCATCGCCATGCCGATGGTGACGGAGCTTTTCTCGGTATGCGGCACGTTGCGGGGATCGTAGCTGTTGGCCAGGATTTTTGGCCCCCATTCCTTTGCCAATTCCGGTTGTTTCCGGATGGAAGGAATGGCGGCAAAGGTCATGGTCACCGGGCAGCAGTGAGCGGCCTCGACCTGGGAATGCATGTAGTACCTGGCGGCCCGGCTGACGTTGGCGCCGGCCCCCGGGTCAGTCCAGGGGCTGCTGTGCAGGCCGTTTTCCAGGGCAATGCGCATCAACTCGTGGTAGGACGGGTGGAAATCCACTTCGTCGATGCGATGACCAAACCGGTCGTGGGTATTGAAGACCGGTTTGTTGCTATTGGCGCGGAAACCAAGATCAATGGTGGCGGCGGCGCCAGCCAGATCGCCGAATGCGCGAAGGCTGTCGACGGCATGGGCAGCCCCTTCCCGAATCGCGGCCTCCTGTAGAGCCTGGTCCTGCTCGAACAGGTTGTAGTTTTCAAGGGCGGGCGGTTGATTGGTGACTTCATGGGTCACCGCGAGGTAGCGGTCGCCCGTAAAGGGTGCGCTGGCTTCGGGTTTGGACTGGCGGGCGGTCATGACTACCTCCTGGTGCCGGTCAACCCCTGCATACAAAAACCGATGATGGAGTTGACCAGGTTGTTTTTGTCGATATCGGCAATGGTTATCTGGCCGGCCAGTGTCGGTGACAGCGGCCCCACCAGGCTTTCGGCGATGGCGCCGACCAGGCAAGTGCTGCTCTGGCGGGCATCCTGGTCCGGAATGCAGCCTTCTTCGATGCCATCCCGGATCGCCTGTTCAAACAGTTCGGCATAAGCCCGGCGATAAACCAGGCGTTCTTCTTCGAGTTTCGGATCCACCGGCTCGGCAATCAGGGCCCATGCCATCATCGGTCCGCGCATGGCCCGCTCTGCAAACTGACGGAGTGCGGCTTCGAGCCTGGTGGCCGCATCCCCCTGGGTGTTCAGGGCTTCCGCCACCTTGTCCACCTCACGCTGGGTGGCGGTCCGGAAGATTTCGGCAAACAGGTCCTCTCTGGATTCGAAATGCCGGTAAATAGTTCCCGTGGCTACGCCGGCCAGCCCCGCAATACGGGTAATCCGGGCACTCCGGAACCCTCCGTTGGCGACGCATTCATAGGTGCAATCGATAATGCGTCGGCGGGCTTGCGCCTTGCGCTGGCGCATTTTCTCCGTCTCGCGATAGGCCATAGCGGCTCCTTCTAAGCAGTGAATCATTATTCATTTCTTGTGTCAACGAATCGCCTTGGGTGACACCAGGAAATTTAATTCAGGAAATCAATGCCTTATTTTTAGTTACAAAAAATTACAAAAAAGTCGTTGCCAGGAAATAGCGCGGTTAACAAAACGGGATTATAAAGACGCCAAGACGAGGCCGCAGGCGGTATTTTCGTCGAGGCAGAGTGTGTCCTGGCCTGATGGCGGGCAGCACTTTTGGACCTGTTTTCGTTGATGGAGAGAAGACCATGGGTGAATTCGACGAAAGCAACCTGGAGCAGTCAGGAACCTGGAGTAGCGACAGCGACGATACCCATTCCGTTGCCGGTCGGGCCCGGGTGCGTGCGCAACTGGAGGCTGATATTGCAGCCTTTTTGCAGCAGGGCGGCCAGATCCAGCAAGTGGATGCCGCCTTCCGTTCCGACTCGCCTCGCAAGGTGGAAGTGGGATTCAATAATCGTTCCTTCTGACATTTCGGCCTGGGCGGAGCGAAGAAGCCCGCCTCTGGCCGTTCCTTCCCTATTTTGTTGCAGATAATAGCAGCTGGCTCCCGGTTTGGGTGTTGTCATTGGTTCGCTGGTGTTATTCCGCTGTCATCTGACTGTCATTGATGTCTGTCAGGGTCGTCCCGGCAACTGCAACCTCAGGCGCTTGCCGTGTATCATGGCGAGAGCTGGTGCCGCGGCGCCAGGCAACCACTCCATCCCTGAACTCTTGCTTTACCAGGAGGTTACCCGTGCCACGTTCCACATCCCGTGCTTTCCCCGCGACCCGTTTGCGCCGCAACCGGGCCAGTGATTTTTCCCGCCGGCTGGTCCGGGAAAACCAGTTGGCTCCGGACAACCTGATCTATCCGGTATTCGTGCTTGAAGGGGAAGGCCAGCGAGAGACCGTCGCATCCATGCCCGGTGTTGAGCGTCTGAGTATCGACCTTCTGGTCGAGCAGGCTGCGGAACTGGTGGAGCTGGGTATTCCGGCGGTAGCCATATTCCCGGTAGTGCCGGCAGACAGGAAGAACCTGTCGGGTTCCGGCGCCTGGGATTCCGATGGCCTCGCTCAGCGGGCGGTACGCGCTCTGAAAAAGGCCTTCCCGGAGCTAGGTGTGATTACCGACGTGGCGCTGGATCCATTTACCACCCATGGCCAGGACGGGATCATCGATAACGACGGCTATGTACTGAATGATGTCACTGTCGAAGCCCTGGTGAACCAGGCGTTGTCCCACGCCGATGCGGGGGCCGACGTGGTGGCGCCATCGGACATGATGGATGGTCGGGTTGCAGCAATCCGTGACGCCCTGGAGTCCGCCGGTTATGTGAATACCCGCATTCTGGCCTATTCTGCCAAATATGCATCGAGCTATTACGGCCCGTTCCGGGATGCGGTGGGATCTGCCGCCAATCTGGGCAAGGGCAACAAGGCCACGTACCAGATGGATCCTGCCAACAGCGACGAGGCTCTTCATGAGGTTGCGATGGATCTGGCTGAAGGCGCCGACATGGTGATGATCAAGCCCGGTATGCCCTATCTGGACATTGTGCACCGGGTTAAAAAGGAGCTTCAGGTCCCCACCTTTGTCTACCAGGTGAGTGGTGAGTACGCCATGCACATGGCGGCGGCGGAGCATGGCTGGCTGGATGGCGATGCGGTGATGATGGAAAGCCTGATGGCCATGCGTCGTGCCGGGGCTGATGGCATCCTGACCTATTTTGCGATCCGGGCGGCCCGTCTGATGCGGGAACAGCGGCGCGGGTCCTGACACACTGGAACGCAGCCCTGAATGATCGGGGCGCAAGCGCGGAATCGAGGAACGATGACAACAGAAACAGCGAAAAAACAGGCGGTCCTGGACGGTGACCAGAGCGTCCCTGCGCCGGTGGAAGTGCCCGCCACTGGCGAAGAAATCAACCTGGACGCCAGCGAGAACTACTTCAACCGGGAACTGAGCCTGTTGCAGTTCAATTACCGGGTATTGAAGCAGGCTCTGGATACCACGCACCCATTGATCAACCGCCTGATTTTCTGCTGCATTTTCAGCAGCAACATGGATGAGTTCTTCGAAATCCGCGTGGCCGGCCTGCGTCAACAGATGAAATACGGCCGGGAAACCGTTGGTGCGGACGGGATGATGCCGGAGCAGGCGCTCAGCGAGATCAGCCGGGTTGCCCACGAGTACATCCATGAGCAGTACGACATCCTCAACAATGTCCTTATTCCGGAGATGGAGCAGGAGAACATCCATTTCGTCCGGCGCCGGGAATGGACGCCGGAACAGGCCGAATGGGTGCGCAATTACTTTGAGGAAGAGATCCTGCCGGTGGTCAGCCCCATCGGGCTGGACCCGTCCCATCCGTTCCCGCGCCTGGTTAACAAGAGCCTGAATTTCATCGTTGAACTCGATGGCAAGGACGCCTTCGGCCGGGAAACCGGCATGGCGATTGTACCAGCCCCCCGGTCTCTGCCGCGGTTGGTGCGGTTGCCGGACGAGGTCTGCAATGGTGGTGACAACCTGGTGTTCCTGTCCTCGATGATCCATGCCCATGCCGATGAGCTGTTCCCGGGCATGGAAGTGAAAGGCTGCTATCAGTTTCGTCTGACCCGTAACGCGGATCTGGAGCTGGAAGATGATCTGGAGGACCTGGCCTCTGCCCTGCGCGGCGAGTTGCTGAGCCGTCGCTTTGGTGACGGCGTCCGTCTGGAGGTGGCCGACAATTGCCCGGAAGAGCTGGTGCAGTTCTTGCTGACCGAGTTCGGGCTGACCGAGCGTGACCTGTACCAGGTGCATGGCCCGGTGAACCTGACCCGGTTGATGGCGGTGGGTGGCCTGGTGGATCGGCCGGATCTGACCTATTCCGGGTTCTCGCCGTCCATCCCCCGGCAGATCCGCAGCAAGGAGTCGATGTTCGACGCCATCCGCAAGCGTCCGATCCTGTTGTTGCACCCCTATGAAAACTTCAGCCCGGTGGTGGATCTGCTGCGTCAGGCCGCCAAGGATCCACAGGTGCTGGCCATTCGCCAGACCCTGTATCGTACCGGTGCCGATTCCGAGATCGTCGAGGCGCTGGCGGATGCGGCCCGGCGTGGCAAGGAGGTGACGGCGGTCATCGAGTTGCGGGCCCGTTTCAGTGAGGCCGAGAACCTTGAACTGGCGAGTCGTCTGCAGGAAGCCGGTGTGATCGTGGTGTATGGCGTGGTGGGCTACAAGACCCACGCCAAGATGATCCTGATTGTTCGCCGGGAAGAGGGCCGCCTGCGGCGCTATGTGCATCTGGGCACCGGCAACTACCATGCCGCCAACGCTCGTCTGTATACCGACTACAGTTTCATGACCTGTGACGAATCCATCGGCGACGACGTCAACAAGCTGTTCCAGCAGCTCACCGGCATGGGCAAGGCCCTGAAGATCAAGAAGCTGTTCCATTCGCCGTTCACGTTGCACAGTCGCCTGCTGAGTCTGATCGACCGGGAGGCGGGGTTTGGCGAGAAGGGGCGAATCATCCTCAAGTTCAACGGCCTGACCGAGATCCAGCTGATCAAGGCGCTTTACCGGGCGTCGCAGGCCGGCGTGAAGATTGATCTGATTATCCGGGGCATCTGTTGCCTGCGACCGGAGGTGCCCGGGCTTTCCGACAACATCCGGGTGCGTTCGATTATCGGCCGGTTCCTGGAGCACACCCGGGTGTACTATTTCGGTAATAACGGTCGCCCGGAGGTCTACTGCTCCAGTGCCGATGGCATGGAGCGTAACCTGCTAAACCGGGTGGAGACAGCTTTCCCGCTCGAGGACCCGGCGCTGGTGGCCCGGTTGCGGGAAGACCTCGATACCTACCTGGCGGACAACTGCCAGTCGTGGATGCTGCAGCCGGATGGCAGCTACGTCCAGAACCAGCCCGGTGAGGGTGAGGAACGGTTTGCATCGCAACTGGTCCTGCTCGAGCGTCTGACCGGCAAAACCTGACAAGCGGAGGCGCCAGTGAAGCGCGCGTGGATAGTGGCCGGTGTGGTCCTGCTGGTTGGCGGTGGCGTTCTGCCCTGGGGCGTCGGCTACCTGACTGAATACCAGTGGCAGCAGGCGGTGACCGAGATGAACGACAGCCAGCCGTTCATGCAGGTGCAAACCGGTGAGTACCAGCGTGGAATCCTGGGTGCCGACGTGACGGGGACCCTGATCCTGCAGGATCCCCAGGCCGGTGAAGCCCATCCTCTGGAATTTATCGCCCACGTTACCCACGGCATTACCGGCAGCCTGATGACCTTCGAGCCGGCTGAGGGTTGGTCATCACCGGGTACGAACTGGTTTCCAGGGCAGGACCCGCGGTTAACCCTGGAAACCCGCTTGTGGGGTGAGGTTACGGTGACACTGGATATTCCGGAGCTGAAGGTCCCGGACCCGAAGATGAATGTTCGGGCTGAAGGACTGCATCTGCAACAGACGCTGGAGCATCTCAGTGGTGATGTCTGGACCGGTCAGGGTGAGTTTCGGCTGGCCTCCCTGGAAGTGAGCCCGGTCGATGCCGCGCCCCTGAAGCTTTCTGAGGTACACGTCCTGAGTGCCAGTGAGCCGCTGGACAACGACACCCGTCTGGACTCCCGGGTCGAGATCACCCTGGCTCAGGTGGGGGTTGGCGACCAGACCTACGGTCCGCACCGGATGGTTGCTTCGATGGATGATCTGGATGTCGACAGCTGGAACCGGTTGACCGCCGGTATCTCCGGGCTCCAGACCGCCTCCCAGGAGGCCGGGGGGAATGCCGGTTTCGAGCAGCAGATGCGGGCCATGCAGCAGGTCAATGAAGCGTTGCGGCAGTTGGCTGCCTCCGGCTTCTCCATGGCAATACCGGAGCTCAGCGTGGCCACGCCGGAGGGAGACATCCGGGGCAGTCTGGAGATTCGTCACCCGGAACTGGATTCGGGACGACCGTCGGCGATGCTGTTGGTCATGCAGGGGCTGACAGGAGACCTTGATCTGACCCTGCCGCAGGCACTGGTCGATAAGCATCCGGCGGTCATGCTGCAGTTGGCGCCGCTGATCAAGCAGGGGCTGCTGGTGCCCGAGGGAGATCGCCTGGTGATGAGAGGGCAGATGGAAGACCTGTTGCTGACGGTGAATGGCATCGAGATCCCGTTACCACCGCTGTTGTGACTGTCGCAGGTTCAGATAAAAAAGCCCCGGATTCCGGGGCTTTTTTGCGTCTGGCGGCTCAGGTTCAGCTGCCGGTCAGCCGGTGGTACTTTTCCATCAGCTGTTCGCGGCTTTCCTGGCGCTCGGGATCCAGCGGAATGCAATCCACAGGGCAGACCTGCTGACACTGGGGCTCGTCGTAGTGGCCGACGCACTCGGTGCACTTGTCTGGATCGATCACATAGATTTCATCACCCGGGGAAATTGCCTCGTTCGGGCACTCCGGCTCACAGACGTCGCAGTTGATGCATTCGTCGGTAATCATCAGGGCCATCTTGCGGGTACCTCAGGCTCAGTTGAACTTCTGTTTAAGAGCGGCCTCGACGGCGGGATCGACGAATTCTGAAACATCTCCGCCCAGGGAGGCGATTTCCCGGATCAGGGTGGAGGAGATGTAGGACAGGTGGTTCGAGGGCGTCAGGAAGACGCTTTCCACTTCCGGGGCCAGGCGGCGGTTCATGTCTGCCAGCTGGAATTCGTATTCGAAGTCGGAGACAGCGCGCAGGCCACGCAGGATCACGGTGGCGCCCTGTTCCCGGACAAAGTCGGCCAGCAGGTTGCTGAAGCCGGTGACGGTCACGTTGGGCAGGTGGGCAGTGGCCTTTCGGACCAGGTCACAGCGTTCCTCAAGATTCAGTAGGGGCTGTTTCTTGGGGTTGTAGGCGACGGCGACGACGATTTCGTCGAACATGCGGCCGGCGCGTTCGATGAGGTCGGTGTGGCCGTTGGTGATTGGGTCGAAGGTGCCCGGGTAGATGACTTTGGACATGAACAGCTCCTTTCTTCGTTGGGTGCAATCATATCAGCATTCCTGGTTGTTCTGTAGTTGCCGGGGGTGGGATTCCGGGGCTTAGGCGTAGGCATGCGATTGATGGAGTGTGGCCAATTGGGAGGGTCGGTCCGGGAAACGCTCAAGCACGTCCATGTGGCGCTTGAGCTCCGCCATCCATGGCTCCGCACATTCCCGGACAGACCCTCCCAATCGGCCATTCCTGACTTCCTGCAGAGCGCCCCGATTCCCTGGGAAGAGCGGAGCGGACGTGCGGAGTCGATCAGGCCTTGAGTCGATTCGCCAGTCTTGTACTGTTCCGCGCTGAAAGGGCATAAACCGACAACTGCGGATTGGCGCCGATGCTGGTCGGGAAGATCGAGGCGTCGTGGACACTCAGGTTGCTGACGTGGTGGTGTTCCCCGAAGCCGTTGACCACCGATTCCTCCGGATTGGCACCCATGCCGCAGCCGCCCATCTGGTGGGCGGTGAACAGGCGGACGCGGTGCAGTTCCATGGGGAGTTCGTCGATGGCGGCTTTGGCGTCGGCCCAGTTGGTGTACCAGTCGGAGTCCAGGTGCATGAGGCGGACGCGTTTGGCACCGGCGGCGAACTGGATTTCGGCCATGGTGTGGAAGGCGCGGCGCAGGCCGTCCCAGAGGTAGTCGGTGACCGGGTAATCCAGGTATGGGGCGCCGTCGTCTTGCAGGCCGATGGTGCCGCCGGGGCTGTCAGGGTGGAAGCCGTCCCGGAGGAGGGCGATGACGGAGTTCATCCAGGGCAGGCGGGCCATGGTGTTGATCTGGGCGTCGCCGTGGCCCGGGATGACGCCGGCGGACATGGCCGGGTGCAGGGGTGGGACTTCGAGTTTGTAGCCCACCGGGCCGTCGACGCCGCCGCTGAAGTTGAAGTGGTCGGAGTAGATGGACTGGGGCGCGCCGTAGAAGGGCTCGACTTTCTCGGGCATTTCCGCCACGCAGGCGTTGACCGGATGGATGAAGGAACGCTTACCGATGCGGTTGTGCGGGTCGGGGATACCGGAGCGCAGCAGCAGGCCCGGGGTGCCGATGGCGCTGGCGGCGGCGACGAAGTGTCGTGCCTTCAGGGTGACCGTGACGCCGGAGGGTGTGATGCCGTCGGCGGCCATGGCACTGGCCTGGAGGTGGTCGATGCGGTCCTGGTGCATCACCAGTTTGTCCGCCCGCAGGCCATGGATCAGGTGGGCATCGTTATCCAGTGCGCCGGGGACGGTGGTCAGCAGGGCGCCCTGTTTGGCATTGGTGGGGCAGCCAACGCCGCAGTAGCCCAGGTTCCAACAGCCTTTGACGTTCCTGGGAATGACTTTCCAGCTGTAACCGAGCTTATCGCAGCCCTGGCGCAGGATGTCGTTGTTGACGTTGGGGGCCACCGCCCAGGGTTCCATGTTGTGGCGCTGTTCCCGGCCTTCGAACCAGGGCGCCATGGCGTCCGGGGCCAGGGCATCGAGGCCGAAGCGTTCACGCCAGTAGTTCAGGGTAGCGTCCGGGGTGCGGAAACTGCTGGTCCAGTTGACGGTGGTGGAACCGCCAACGCAGCGGCCCTGAAGGATGGCAATGGCCCCGTCTTTGGTGACCCGGCTCATGCCCTCCTGATACAGGCTGGCATAGGCGGTGAGCTCATCCATCTTGAAGTCTTTCTGGTAATACAGCCGTCCCTCCTCGACGAGAATAACCGACAGGCCGCTTTTGGACAGGATCTCCGCGGTGGTGCCTCCCCCCGCGCCGGTGCCGATCACCACGACATCGGCTTCGAGGGTGCGGTCTTCCGTCAGGGTGGCGCCATCGGTGACTTTCCAGCCGGATTCCAGGCCCTGGGCGATACGATCTTTTAACTGCATGGTTGGCTCCGTCAATCAGCTGGAATTAAACGTTCTGGAACTGGGGCAGGGCATCCACCGCCCATTGCGGTGGCCCCGGATAACCGGACAGATGCCAGAAATCCTCGTAACCATAGAACGCCACGTTGCTGATCTTGGTCAGGGCAATGTAGCCGTTGTTGAACAGGCCGATACCGCTGGTCCGCCAGCGCTCGAGGAAGGCATTGGCTTCTTCGGCGGTAACGTTGGGCCAACTGGACCAGACCCGGGCGATGGTGACGCGGGTCAGGCCGAAATTGAGCAGATCGAACAGGCGCCGAAGTTCCTTCTGGTTCGCCGGACCGAAGTTGTGGATGCCGGCATCGATCCGTTCGATGGTGCCAGCAATGGCCAGGTGCCGCGCCTGTGGCTGCTCTGGCAAGCCCGGACCAATCATCGCCGGTAACAGGGCTTCGAACAGCTGGATATCGTCGGGCGTCAGGAAGCGGAACTCGTAGCTGGCGTCCAGGCGTGTGCCCACGGCACTGATGCGACCGGCGGGCGTGGAGCCGCAGCCGCTGAGGCCCGAGGTGACGCTGACGGTGCCGAGGAATAATGCGCCGCCGAGGCCTGTTTTCAGGAAGCTGCGGCGGTTGAGGGTCTCAAAATCGGAGGAAGTTGAACGTACTTCAGGATTATCGTTCATTGCTGCCTTCTCTTTTTTATTGTTTGACGGCGTGTGTCCGGGGCTGCCGCGGTCTGGAAGGGCTTTCCGAAACACGCTGTGAATACGTCCATGTAGGCTTGAGCAAAACATCCATGTTTTGCACAGTTTCGGAAAGCCCTTCCAGACCCCGGCGATCAGACTCCGGAGCAATCAGCGAATAAAGAACCGGTAAACCAGTCTGTGCATGGCAGTACCGTGCGGGGCATAGACATACTTGCCGCTGTTGAACTTCTGCTTGGTGAAGATCGCCCGGTGGTGGGAGAAGGTCAGGAAGCCTTCCTTACCGTGATAGTGACCCATACCGGAATCCCCGATACCGCCAAACGGCAAGTCATCCTGAGCCACATGCATCAGCGCATCATTGATACACATGCCTCCGGAGTGGGTATTTTCCACCACGTGCTGCTGCTCATCCTTGTCGTAGCCGAAGAAATACAGCGCCAGCGGGCGGGGACGATCATTGATGTAATGAATGGCCTCGTCCAGGGTGCCATAGGCCACCACCGGCAGGATCGGACCGAAGATCTCGTCCTGCATCACCTTCATGTCCGGCGTGGTTTTCAGTACCAGGGTTAACGGAATCTTCCGGGTGCCATCCTTCAGGTCTTCCCGGGCCGGATTGATCTCGATCAGCTCCGCGCCTTTCTCCCTGGCATCCTCCAGATAACCCTGCAGACGGTCATACTGGCGCTCGTTGATGATCGCGGTGTAATCGTCATTGTCCCGCAGGCCCGGGTACATCTCGGCAAAGCGCGTGCGGAATGCATCGACAAAGCTCTGGACACGGTCTGCCGGACACAGCACATAGTCCGGTGCCACGCAGGTCTGGCCGGCGTTGAACGCCTTGCCAAAGGCAATGCGCTGGGCCGCGTCCTCCATCGGAACGTCCGGGGAAACGATGGCTGGGGACTTGCCGCCCAGCTCCAGAGTCACCGGCGTGAGGTTCTCGGCGGCGGCGCGCATCACCAACTTGCCCACCGACGTGGAGCCGGTAAACAGGAGGTGATCGAACGGGCGTGAGGAGAAGTCTGCCGCCACGTCCGCCTCGCCATTGATAACGGCGACCAGATCCTCCGCAAAGTTGTCCTCGATGATCTCCTTGAACAATGCCGAGGTGTGCGGGGTGTACTCGGACATCTTGATCATCGTCCGGTTGCCTGCCGCGAGGGAGGCGACCAGTGGGCCAACCGCGAGGTAGAGCGGGTAGTTCCAGGGCACGATCACCCCCACCACGCCCTTGGGCTGGTAATGAACCTTGTTGCTGGCGGGTTGGAACAGCACCGAGACGTGGCGTTTGGAGGGTTTCATCCAGTCGCCGAGGTTCTTCAGGGTGTAGTTGATGCCCTGGATCGATGGCATGACCTCCGCGATCAGCGATTCGTCCCGGGAGCGGCAACTGAAGTCGCGATCAATGGCTTCCACCAGCCGGTCCTGGTTGCTGAGCAGGGCCCGTTTCAGTCGCTTCAGGTTGTCCTGACGCTCGGCCAGCGAGGGCGAGGGATTGGCGCGGAAAGCCTTTTTCTGCGCGTTGAACACCCGATGGGTATGCTGGATATGTTTCTTGCTTTCCGTGAGTTGGACGACGGTAGCAGCCATGACATTCTCCCCCTGGGCAACCGGCACCACGGGCCGGCAACCTGTTGTGTGGTGTGGCCAAAAAACAGCCAGTTTGCAACAAGGAGTATTATTAGAGTATATACTCTAGGCAGTCAAGCAAGCGCCGATGGCCGATCGGGCCAGTCGAGCCAAAGACCACCACAAGTGCTTACAGCGTTATGAAAACCAGAGAAAAAATTCTGCTTGCCAGCCTCGACCTGTTTAACGAAAGGGGTGAGCGCAATGTCACGACCAATCACATTGCGGCTCATCTGGCGATTTCCCCGGGCAACCTCTATTACCACTTCCGTAACAAGTCCGACATCATTTACGAGATTTTCCTGGAATACGAGAAGCTCGTGGATTACTACCTCGATATTCCCAAGGACCGACCGCTGACCCTGGAGGATCTGACCTTCTACCTGGAATCGGTGTTTGACGGGCTCTGGAGTTACCGGTTTTTCCACCGCGACCTCGAGTATCTGCTCGACAGCGATACCCGCCTGCGCAAGGACTATCGGGAATTCACCAATCGCTGTCTGGCGGCGATCAGCCAGATCTTCGAGAAGATGTCAGAGGCGGGTATCATCGAGCCCCAGCCCGAGGACCTGCGCTCGGCCATGTCGCTGAATGTCTGGCTGGTGATCACCAACTGGATGGCGTTCCTGAAAACGGCTCATGCGGCGGACGAACCGGCGAGTCTCAGTCTGACCGAGCTGAAGCAGGGCATCTATCAGGTGCTCACCCTGGAGATTCCCTATCTCACACCCGGCTATCGGGAGCAGGTGATGGCGTTGCGGGAGAAGTACCGGCCGTCCCTTCCCGAGCCGGCCGGAGCGGTTGTCTGAGTCGATCGGAGTAAGTGAAAGGCGAAATGTTGAACAAAAAATAAACGATTCGGGAACTTCGGGCGAAGCTGTCGATCATAGTAGTGACGTTGGGAATTCGGACATTCCTTGCGTCTCCTGAGTGAGTTCTCAGGTTTTAGCACGTCGCAAACCCTGACGTTTCACCGGTCTGTCCCTTGGCAGACCGGTTTTTTTATGCCGGTTCCGGCGGTTCCGCTTCCAGCCAGTCATTCAGTGCTTCGCGGCATTCCTCAACGCCCCGCTTGGAGGTGGCCGAGAACATGATCAGATGCTGGACGCACTGGTAGGTTTTCAGCTCTTTGCCGATGCTCAGCATGGCGGTTTTGGCCTGTCCGAATTTCAGTTTGTCCGCCTTGGTCGCAAGAATCATCAGAGGAAGGTGGTTATGCTCGCACCATTCCACCATCATTTGGTCGAAGTCGGTTAACGGGTGGCGGATGTCCATGACCAGGACCAGGCCGCGAAGGCACCGGCGGTCGTTCAGGTAATGGCCCAGGTGCTGCTGCCAGTCGTCCTTCATGTCCCGTGACACCTTGGCATAGCCATAACCCGGCAGGTCCACCAGCCTGCAGCCCTCCCGGTTCAGGGAGAAAAAGTTGATCAGGCGGGTGCGCCCCGGGGTCTTGGAAGTGCGCGCCAGCTTGCCGTTGGCGGTGATAGCATTGAGAGCGCTGGACTTACCGGCGTTGGAGCGTCCGGCAAAGGCGACTTCGGCGCCGATGTCCGGCGGACATTCCTCCAATCGGGAGGCGCTGATCAGGAATCGGGCGCTGTTAAACGAGATGGGTTTTTGAGTCAGATCAGGGTCCACGACGGTTGGCTTTCCTTTGGATTTCAGTTATTGGCGATTAATGTATAATGCTACACCAATTCCGGGCGGCGCGCTGTGCGTGGCCGCTGTCAGTCCCGGTTTTGAGCCTGCCTGGTCAGCGCCTGCCGGCTGCATGATAAAGAATACCTTTAAGATGAGAGAAGCGGAGCGAGCATGAAGAAACTGATCGCAGGAGTTGTTCTTGGTGTAAGCCTTACAACGCTGGCACACGGAGCAGGGGATCCCCAGGCAGGTGAACAGAATGCAGCGGTATGTGCAGGCTGTCATGGCCAGGGTGGCCAGAAGCCGGTGATGGGCGTTTACCCCAAGCTGTCGGGGCTGGGTGAGAAATACCTTTATGACCAGTTGGTGGCCATCAAGTCCGGTGACCGGGCCATCCCGGAGATGACCGGTCTGCTGGATAACATGTCCGAGCAGGACCTGCAGGACCTGGCGGCGTATTTCGACAGCCAGGAGATGATCGTGAGCCAGGCCAGCCCGGACACCATCGAACAGGGCGCAGCACTGTACCGTGGCGGCAACCTGGCGACGGGTGTGCCGGCATGCGCGGGCTGCCACAACCCCGAGGGCAAGGGTAATGCGCCGGGTGGCTACCCCGCCCTGGGTGGCCAGAGTGCCGAATACGTGATCAAGCAGCTGCAGGCCTACCGTGATGGTTCCCGGAACAACGGCTCCAATGCCGCCATCATGATGGATGTTGCAGCCAAGCTGACCGACGCTGAAATCGAGGCCGTCGCCAACTACGTTTCCGGCCTCAACTGAGATCCGAAACGATTGTTGGAAAACCCCGCCCTGGCGGGGTTTTTTGTTGTTTGTTTACCATCCTGTAATACGCCTCGCTCGGCCCCGTTCTGGAACTTTTGCCGATTGCTGGGTCATAATCCCTTTCAAATCGCATTCAGGAAATCGGAGACGTTGAATGATCAGATCACTTGGAGTTGCAGCTTTTCTGGCGATGGCCGTCGCTGTCACGGGAGTTGCCAATGCGCAAAGCTGGGAAGAGGGCGTGCATTACCGGAAACTTGATACCCCGGTGCGCACCGCCAGTGAAAACGGAGTCGAGGTGGCTGAAGTGTTCTGGTACGGCTGCCCGCACTGCTACAACTTCAAGCCATTGGCAGAAGCCTGGGAGGCGGATGCTCCGGATTACGTGAATTATGTTCGCATTCCGGCAGCGCTGGGCCGGTCCTGGGAGCCCCATGCCCGGGCATTTTATGCCCTGCAGGCCATGGGCGAACTGGACAAGGTGCATGATGCGCTGTTCGATGCGCTTGCCGGTGAGCGCCGGCCCCTGAACGATGGTGAGGCTCTGGCGGATTTCGTCGCCGGCTATGGCGTGGATCCGGAGGAGTTTCTCAATAATTACAACAGCTTCGGTGTGAATGCGAAAATGCAGCAGGCCCAGGCCAAGATTCGGGGTGCGCGGGTAACCGGTACACCGACTATGCTGGTTGGTGGGAAGTACGTGATCACCGCTTCCATGGCGGGCGGTCACGAGGCGGTACTGAACGTTGTGGATTACCTGGTGCAGAAGGAACATGGCGCCGGGGAATGACAGATGGCCCGGCGGGGCAGGTGCCAGCCGCCGGGCGTTACGGGCAGGGTGAGACTGCCGGTTTATGTACAAACGTATTCGCAAACAGATTGGCGGGATTCTGAGACCGGAGGAGACACCGAGAGGTCGCTGTTCCGGTTTTGAGCATGTCCCGGAGTTCGAACCCCATCGGCATATTCGGCTGCTGACTTTCAATATACAGGTGGGTATCAATACGACGTCCTACCGCCATTACGTCACCCGCAGCTGGCAGCATGTTCTTCCGCATCGCAATCGCATCGAGAACCTGGACCGGATCGCCCGTCTTGTCAGCAATTACGATGTGGTAGCACTGCAGGAATGTGATGGTGGCAGTCTCCGCAGTGGCTTTATCAATCAGGTGCAGTACCTGGCCGAAGCGGCGGGCATTCCCTATTGGTACCAGCAGCTGAATCGCAATATGGGGCAGATAGCCCAGCACTCCAACGGGTTGCTCAGCCGCTTCCGCCCGCTGGATGTGACCGAGCATCGCTTGCCGGGCTTGATTCCGGGGCGAGGGGCCATCATCGTTCGTTATGGTGTTAAAGAGGATCCCCTGGTGCTGGTATTGATGCACCTGTCCCTGAGTAAGGCTGCACAGCAGCGGCAGTTGGGCTATATCCGGGAGCAGATTGCTGATTACCGGCACGTGGTGCTGATGGGTGACATGAATGCTCACGCCGAGCAGTTGTTGACCCAGACCCCCTTGAAGGAAACCGATCTTATCCCGTTACCCGAGACCGCGCACAGTTTCCCCAGCTGGCGCCCGGAAAAGGCGCTGGACCATATCCTGGTCAGCCCCAGTCTGGAGATTCGCCGCTCCGAGGTGGTGAGTTACCCGGTTTCCGACCACCTTCCGATTGCCATGGATGTGGCCCTGCCAAGCGGTTATCTGGAAACTTTCTGAGGTGGCGCGTGCAGACACAAAAAAACCCGGCAACTGCCGGGTTTTTTGTGAAGGCCAGATCGAAATTACTTGATCTTGGCTTCCTTGTACTCAACGTGCTTGCGTACCACCGGATCGTACTTTTTCATAGCGATTTTTTCCGGAGTGTTACGCTTGTTTTTCTTGGTCGTGTAGAAGTGACCAGTGCCTGCTGAGGATACCAGCTTGATTTTCTCGCGCATGATGCGGCTCCTTATACTTTCTCGCCGCGGGCACGAAGATCGGCCAGCACAGCGTCAATGCCTTTTTTGTCGATGATGCGCATGCCCTTGGTGGATACGCGCAGCTTCACGAAACGCTTCTCGGATTCAACCCAGAAACGGTGGTTCTGCAGATTCGGCAGAAAACGGCGACGAGTGTGGTTCATCGCGTGGGATACGTTGTTACCGGAAACCGGACGCTTACCGGTAACCTGACAAACTCTGGACATACTTGCCTCCGACCTGAGCAGTGGTCTCAATCAATACAAATTCGTTTTTAATGCGTCTCTGGTTGCCGGGGAGCCAGTTTGCTCCCTGTTCGCGCCTTGTAAACGGAACGCTGCCTGCCAGACGCCGCCAGAAAGGGACGCTTTTATACCAGAACTCACCCCCCAACGCAAAAAATTGTTGGGAATTTGGCCAGTCTCCGGGGCGTCATTTTACCGGCAATTACATCAATCCTCGTTCGGCAAGCGATATTACCTCACCGTGGCCCACAACCATATGGTCAAGAACCCTGATATCCACCAGGCCGAGGGCCTCCTTCAGTCGCCGGGTCAGGGAAATGTCGGCCTGGCTGGGCTCGGCCACACCCGAAGGATGGTTATGGGCGAAGATAACCGCTGCGGCGTTGTCCTCCAGAGCCTGGCGAACCACTTCCCGGGGGTAGACGGCGGCACCGTCGATGGTGCCGCGGAAGAGTTCCCGGTACCGGATGACCCGGTGGCGATTGTCCAGAAACAGGCCGGCAAAGACTTCGTGGGGATAAGTCCCCAGCCGGCTGGTCAGGAACCGTCGGGTGTCTGATGGCGAGCGTAACGGGTCGCCCTGGCGTAATGGCTGGTCCATGACCCGGCGGGCCATCTCCATGGCGGCCTGGACCTGGGCGTATTTGGCGGCACCCAGTCCCCTGACCTGACAGAATTGGCGCCGGGAGGTCGTCAGCAGTCCCCGAAGTCCGCCGAATTCCTCGGTCAGGTGTCGTGCGAGGGCCATGACTGGCATGCCAGCGGTCCCCGTGCGCAGGAAGATCGCCAGGAGTTCGGCGTCGGAAAGGGATTCGGGGCCGTGTGCCAGCAGGCGCTCGCGGGGGCGCTCGTCGGCGGGCCAGAGAGAGGTCGGCATGCCTTGCTTCCTTGCTTCGGATGGTCGTGATCTCAGTGCTTCCTGCACTGTGAATGGCTTCTCAGGGTTACAAAGGGTACTTGAAAAAGTAACATCCGGTAAACGTTAAGATTTCCTCTCCGGCTGTGCCAAATTGCCGGGCGTGCTATCTTATAACCTTTTTCAATATAGGGAATTGTGGAGCCGGTATGGGCGCCAAACGAATTCTTTTGGGAGTGACCGGTGGCATCGCCGCCTACAAGAGCGCCGAACTGGTGCGCCTGCTCAAAAAGGCGGGCTGCGAGGTTCGCGTGGTGATGACCTCGGGGGCTGAAGCCTTCGTGGCCCCACTGACCTTTCAGGCGCTCAGCGGCGAGCCGGTGCGGACGTCGCTGCTGGACCCTGAGGCGGAAGCCGGGATGGGTCATATCGAGCTGGCCAAGTGGGCAGATCAGGTCGTGGTGGCACCGGCCTCGGCCGATTTCATGGCCCGACTGGCCAATGGTCTGGCGGACGACCTGCTGACCACTGTCTGCTGTGCGACCGATGCGCCGATTGCCATTGCGCCGGCGATGAACCAGGCCATGTGGCGCAATTTCCGGACCCAACGTAACCTGGCGATGCTGATCGAGGATCCCCAGATCACCGTCTGGGGACCTGATCAGGGCGCGCAGGCCTGTGGTGATACCGGCCCCGGTCGTATGCTGGAGCCGGAAACGTTGGCATCGCTGATCCTGGATCAGCGGTCTGGTCCGCTGAGTGGCAAACGGGTCGTTATCACCGCAGGCCCGACCCGGGAGCCACTGGACCCGGTCCGGTATATCAGCAACCACAGTTCCGGCAAAATGGGGTACGCACTGGCGGCTGCCGCCCGGGCTGCCGGCGCCGAGGTCATTCTTGTCAGTGGGCCAGTGACCCTAGCGCCGCCACCGGGTGTGGAGGTCCGGTCGGTGGTGACCGCCGAGGATATGCTCAACACGTCCATGGCAGCGGTTGATGAGGGCTGTGATGTGTTTATCGCCACCGCGGCGGTCGCCGATTATCGGCCGGAAACTGTTGCCGGTGACAAGATCAAGAAATCCAGCGAAGCGCTGTCCCTGGCGCTGGTGCGTAACCCGGATACGCTGGCGACGGTGGCCGCACGCGCCGATGCCCCGTTTACCGTTGGTTTCGCAGCGGAAACCACCGACGTTGCCCGTTACGCCACCGACAAGATGACCCGTAAGAAGCTGGATATGATCGTTGCCAATGATGTCTCTGCCCCGGGGCTCGGCTTCAACAGCGACAATAACGCGGTCACGATATTCTGGCCCGGAGGGCAGGAGCATATCGGACCGGACACCAAACACACCATTGCCACCCGACTGGTGGCCCTGATCGGTGAACATCTGGAAGCGACTTCATGACGAAAAAGACCCTGCAGGTCCGGATCCTGGACGACCGGATCGGTACCAGTATTCCCTTTCCCGAATATGCCACCGAAGGTTCGGCCGGGCTGGATCTCAGAGCCTGCCTGAAGGAGCCGTTAGTGCTGGAGCCTGGCCAGACGCAGCTGATCCCAACCGGGTTGTCGATCCACATTGCCGATCCTGCGCTGGCGGCCATGATCCTTCCCCGCAGCGGGCTGGGACACAAGCACGGTATCGTGCTCGGCAACCTGGTCGGCCTGATCGACTCGGATTATCAGGGCGAGTTGATGGTGTCCTGCTGGAACCGGGGCAACACGACGTTCACGGTGAATGTCGGAGAACGGCTCGCTCAGCTGGTCCTGGTGCCGGTTGTGCAGGCCCACTTTGAGGTGGTGGACGAATTTGACGCCAGTGCCCGGGGCGAGGGTGGCTTCGGTTCCACGGGGAGCCATTGATTAACCCGGGTTCATCCCGGCCGCTTCCCGGCTGACTATACTTGGCGGATAACTGCTTGTTCAGGACGAAAAATAACAGTGCAGGATAGATTATGAGGTTCGGCAGGAAACAGGCTTCAGAAGACAGTTCAGACGCCAAACCGGCGAACGCAAAGGTGTCGGGCAGGGGCAAGGCATCTGGTCCCCGACTCAAGCGTTTGACGTCGATCGCGGCCAGCCAGGCGTTGGTTGTGGTGCTGGCCGGTATCGCCTCTGTCGTGCTGCTGCATTTTCTGGTGGTCCAGCCATCCGGGAGCGAGCGCCTGCTGGTCCAGCAAAGTCAGGAGGTGGAGGCCGCGGCTGATCGACTGAACCGTTATCTCGAGCTGCTGCAGCAGAGCGTTGAGGGGCTTGCGACCCAGGCTTATGTCCGCCAGGCGGTCGAGACCCGTGAGTCAGTGGCGGCGGCGGAGCAGCAGCTTTCGGGGGCCTTGCCCGGTGTACGGGCCGTTTATCTCTTTCCCGCCGGTGCCATCCCCCGCTCGGTGGAAGACGATGCCATGCTCGGCTTTGCCGGTCTGGAGCTGGCGCGTACTGCCCAAACCGGCGGCGACCTCTATCCCGATGCTTTCCCCCGGGAGAACCGCTGGTTTGTGCAAATCGCCACCCCTGTCCGGAACCCTGAAACCGACGCGATTACCGGTAGCCTGCTGATGGTGTTCGAGGCATCACGGTTTCAGCCGCTGCTTTCCGTGGTCAATCCGGAGCTGGGTGGCCAGCTCGCGCTGGTGCAGACAGTCTCCGGTAGCGCCCGGACGGTTGTCAGTAAGGGAGCCGGTAATGGTGACCCGGTCAGTCGGACCCTGATCAATCCCGACTGGTCGGTGTCCTACCGTCCGGCCCGTGTACCCGAACCGCCGGTGAAGATAATGATCATCGCCCTGATGGTGGGGGTGCCGGTCCTGATTGCTGCCCTTGCGGTATGGCTCCTGCTCGGTAGCGCACAACGCAGCCTTCGGCAGGATGTTGCCTCACTGGTGCAGTGGGCTCAGAAGGTTTTCGGTGGGGAACGATCCCGGCCTCCCGGTTTCCGGTGGGACATGATTGCCTCCACCGGAGAGGTTCTTTACCGGTTGTCCCAGGCTGTCGATAAGCGCATTGCCAGATCGTCGGCCACGACGCCGGCCGGGCAAGGGGGAGGTCAGTCGAAAGCCAGTGCGGAAGATGAGCCCCTTTTCCAGGATAAGGACGTGTTGGACATCGACATGATGGATGGTGATGAAGACGTGCTGGGGTTCAGTGAAGACACCTTTGCCGCCAGCGGTGAACCCGCGCCGGAAACCGCCCCCGCTGAGGCCCCCGCCGTGCGGTTGTCTCCGGAGATTTTCCGGGCCTACGATATCCGGGGAATTGTCGGTGAGACCCTGTCCGAGGAGGTGGTGCGTGTGATCGGTCAGGCCATCGGCTCCGAAGCGGTTGCCAGGGGTCTTGGCGCGCTGTGTATCGGCTATGACGGACGTCATTCCAGCCCGGACCTTGCCGATGCGTTGGCCCAGGGTGTTATGGCGGCCGGCTGTGACGTCATCCACATTGGCTCAGTGCCGACGCCGGTGCTGTACTTTGCCACCCATGAACTGCAGACCGGTTCGGGCGTGATGGTGACCGGCAGCCATAATCCGGCCAATTACAATGGCCTCAAGATCATGCTCGGTGGCGAGACGCTGTCCGGGGAGGCCATCCAGAATCTGTATCAGCGGGTCGAGGCAGATGAGCTGGCGAGCGGGCAGGGTGAGGCAACGACCCAGGACGTGCGTCGGGCCTATCTGGACCGGATCGTGGGCGACATCGCAGTTGCTGCGCCCCTGAAAGTGGTGGTTGATGCCGGCAATGGTATCGCCGGTGAGCTGGCGCCTCTGCTTATCGAGGAACTGGGCTGTGAGGTGATTCCGCTCTACTGCGAGGTGGATGGGGATTTCCCCAACCATCATCCGGATCCCGGGAAGCCCGCAAACCTTGAAGACCTGATCGCCCGTGTTCAGACCGAGGGTGCGGACCTCGGTGTGGCCTTCGACGGCGATGGGGACAGGCTCGGCGTGGTGACCAACACCGGCAAGATTATCTGGCCCGACCGTCTGCTGATGTTGTTTGCCCGGGATGTCGTTTCCCGCAATCCGGGCGCGGATGTGCTCTACGACGTCAAGTGCAGCCGGCGCCTGGCCAACGTGATTTCCGAGGCCGGCGGCCGGCCGATCATGTGGAAAACCGGTCACTCCCTCATGAAGGCCAAGATGAAGGAAACGGGCGCCCTGCTGGCCGGTGAGATGAGTGGGCACATCTTCTTCGGAGAGCGCTGGTACGGCTTTGATGACGGACTCTACTCCGCGGCCCGTTTGCTGGAGATCCTCGGTATCGAGGATCGCCACTGTGACGAGGTGTTCGAGGATTTCCCGGAAGATGTCAGTACCCCCGAGCTCAATGTCGAAGTGACCGAAAGCAGCAAGTTCGCCATCATTGAGCGCCTCGGTGCAGAGGGTGACTTCGGTGATGGCAGCATCAGTACCATTGACGGTATTCGCGTAGACTATGCCGATGGCTGGGGCCTGTGCCGTGCCTCCAACACCACGCCGGTGCTGGTGCTCCGGTTCGAGGGTGAGACTCAGGAGGCGCTGGACCGGATCAGGAATGTGTTCCGGGAGCAGTTGCAGCGGGTGGCCCCCGATATTGTGACCGATTTCTGACGATGTCGGCTGCCCGCCGACTCCGGGCGGGTTATCAACGTTTTTTCAAAGGTAAGGAACAACATGGCGCTGGATCGTGAAACAGCAATGCAGGTGGCTTCAGTATTGAGTCGGGGCCTGCCCTATATCCAACGGTTTACCGGCAAGACTGTGGTGATCAAGTATGGCGGTAATGCCATGGAAAACGAGGATCTCAAGAGCAGTTTCGCCCGGGATGTGGTGTTGATGAAACTCGTCGGTATCAACCCGATCGTGGTCCATGGCGGCGGGCCCCAGATTGGCGAGCTGTTGGAGAGGCTGAACATCGAGTCCCGCTTCGTGAATGGCATGCGGGTCACCGACTCGGAAACGATGGACGTGGTGGAGATGGTGCTGGGCGGCCAGGTCAACAAGGAGATCGTCTCCCTGATCAATGCCCATGGCGGTACGGCGGTGGGTCTGACCGGCAAGGATGCCAACCTGATCCGGGCGCGCAAGCTGGAGGTCGTGAACCGGTCCCCGGAGCTCGAGCGGCCCGAAATCATCGACATCGGCCACGTGGGAGAGGTTGCCAGCGTGAACGTGGAAGTCATCGAAATGCTGACCCGCAGCAATGTCATTCCGGTGATTGCGCCCATCGGTGTGGGCCCGGATGGTGCCTCCTACAACATCAATGCCGATCTGGTGGCGGGCAAGGTTGCGGAAGCCATGAAGGCCGAGAAGCTGATCCTGCTGACCAACGTTTCCGGTCTGAAGAGCAAGGACGGCAAGGTCCTTACCGGCCTGACCGCCCGGCAGGTGAATGAGCTGATCGAGGATGGCACCATCCACGGTGGTATGCTGCCCAAGATCCGCTGTGCCTTGAGCGCAGTGGAAAACGGTGTCCGTACCTCCCACATCATTGATGGCCGTGTCGCTCACGCCTGCCTGCTCGAAATCTTTACCGATGAGGGTGTCGGCACCCTTATTTCCCGCAACTGATCCACCCGAGGAGTCTCCGGATGAAGCGCCTGCTGACCCTGCTGATTGTGCTGGCACTCCTGACCTTTGCGGCCTTCAAGGGAGCGGTCTGGTGGCTGGCCGATCAGCGCCTGGGCGACGCCCGCCTGGCCCTGGAGGAGTATGGCGTTCTGGAGCGGGGCGCCATCGGTTCCGGTCTGGATGGGCGTCTGTTGCTGACCAACGCCCGGTGGCAGGATTTCCGCCTGACCCAGCCGTTGGAGGCGGGCCGTATCGAATTTGATGCCCTCTCACCCATGGCATTGCTAACCGTCCTGGTGGATCCCCAGGAATCGCCCCGTGAATGGAGGCTCCAGGCAGAGGGACTGGGGCTCTTGCTCGATGCCACCATGCTGCGGAACTGGGTGACTGCCGAAGGCACCAACGTCGAGGGTGATCCGGCGCTGCTGGTGTTGCCCTGTGCGCCGGATCTCCGCCAGCAACTGGGCAGTGGTGACCTCATGCGCATGGGGATCACAGGCTTGGCAGGGGAGTTGCTGGTGCAACAGACGAGCGATGGCCTTTACGGCGAGCTGAGTACCGCCGGTACCGGCAGCCTGGAGCTGGACTGGCCGGGTGCCCGGATCGACCTTACTGCGCCGGAGGATACGCTGGCGAGCTCGAACTCGCCGATGGCGGTGACCCTCAGGGATGGCGGATTGATGCGGCGTATTGCAGCCTACTGCTCCAGGGAGGCCGGACTGGAGGCCATGGACTGGGCGCGCCGCGCCACCGAAGCTCTGGAGCAGGGGCTGAAAGCCCGGGGGTTGGTGGCCAGCGACCAGTTGCTGGCCCTGTACCGGCAGTGGTTGCTTGAAGGCGGTGAGTTGAACGTCGCTATCGATCCTTCTGCACCCTGGCTGGGCATTCCTGTCCACGCTGCGGTCACAGGGGACCTGGGGGCTGAGTGGTCTGTCGAGTATAATGGAGCTGAGGTGCCTGATGTGTATCTCAGAACCGCGCCGCCGGAGCCCGAGGCGGTTGATCGCGATGCGGAAGAGCCCGCGCAGGACGTTGAGAACCCTGCAGTGGCGGGCTGGTATGCTGAGCCTGTTGAGACTGCCAATCAGTGGATCGGGCGTCAGGTGAGAGTTACCCTGTCCAATGACAACGTGGTGGAGGGTCGCCTGGTTAGTGTCAGTGATCGCGAACTGGAAGTGGCCCGCGTAGTGGCTGGCGGCGAGGTAGCCTATCCGATGCTTTTGCGCGCGGTATCCGGCTTCGAAGTCTGGCGCCGTGGCCGCGCTGAATGAGACCTGATCACCCTTGGTCACCCCGAACGGGGTTGAGAGGATACTATGGCACAGTCCGCAGAGACCGGCGCGGCGGTTCCCGAACTCAGGGACATGCTGGCCCGGCTGATTTCCCTGCCCTCGATTAGCAGCGCATCCCCCGAGTGGGATCACAGTAACGAGGCGGTGGTTCGAACCCTGGCCGAGTGGCTTGAACCCCTCGGCTTTGTGGTGGAAATCCTTGAAGTGCCCGGCACGCCGGGCAAGTTCAACCTGATTGCCACTCTCGGACAGGGACCGGGCGGTCTGGTGTTGTCCGGCCACACGGATACGGTTCCTTTCGACGACAAGCGCTGGCAGAGCGATCCGTTTACCCTGACCGAGCGGGATAATCGTTGGTATGGCCTCGGCACCTGTGACATGAAAGGGTTCTTTCCACTGGCGATTGAGGCGGCGAGGGCCTACGCAGGTGCCCGCCTCAAACAGCCGCTGATCATTCTCGCGACAGCGGATGAAGAAAGCTCCATGAACGGCGCCCGGGCGCTGGCGGAGGCCGGTAAGCCCAAGGCCCGTTATGCGGTCATCGGTGAGCCCACCAGTCTCCGGCCGGTGCGGATGCACAAGGGCATCATGATGGAGCGGCTGAAGTTCGAGGGGCAGTCGGGGCACTCCTCCAATCCGGCCCTGGGCCGCAATGCCATGGAGGGCATGCACGAGGCCCTGACCGAACTCCTCGCTCTCCGGGGCCAGTGGCAGGAGAAATATCGCAATCCCAATTTTGAAGTCCAGTTCCCGACACTGAACCTGGGTTGTATCCATGGTGGTGACAATCCCAACCGGATCTGCGCCCAATGCGAGCTGCACTTTGACCTCCGCCCGCTGCCGGGTATGGCCATGGAGGACCTACGCCAGGCGATCCTGGCCAGGGTCCAGCCGGTTGCCCAGCGAAGGGAGCTGGGGCTGGTTTTTGAACCCCTGTTTGATGGGGTGCCTCCGTTCGAGACTCCGGCTGATGCTGCCTTGGTGCAGGCCTGTGAGAAGCTGACCGGGCATGCGGCCCACGCCGTGGCCTTTGCCACCGAGGCACCGTGGCTCCAGAAGCTGGGACTGGAGACCCTGGTGATGGGGCCCGGTTCCATTGACCAGGCGCACCAGCCGGATGAATACCTGGAACTGTCCCAGCTGGAACCGACGGTGCGGATACTTCGGGGTCTGATCGAGGAGTTTTGTTTGTGACGGAGAAGCGGCATTGAATTCGAACGACTGGTTGCACAGTTTCCGCCATTCGTCGCCCTATATTAACGCTCATCGCGGTCGAACCGTGGTGCTGACCATCCCGGGCGACGCCATCGAGCACCGCAACTTTATCAATATCGTCCACGATATTGCCCTGCTTAGCAGCCTGGGTGTGCGCCTGGTGGTGGCTTTCGGTGCCCGCCCACAGATTCAGGCACGTCTGGAAGAGGCGGGCGTGCAGTCCCATTTTGAGCAGGGCCTGCGCATCACTCCGGAAAAACACCTGCCCATGGTCATGGAGGCCATCGGCGGCCTCCGCGCCTACCTTGAGAGCCACCTGTCCATGGGGCTGGTCAACTCGCCCATGCACAACGCCCGGATACGGGTGAGCAGCGGCAACTTCGTCATGGCCCGGCCCGTGGGTGTGCTGGAGGGTACCGACTTCGGTCACACCGGCAGGGTGCGGCGTGTCGATGCCAGCGGGATCGAAAAGCTCCTCGAGTTGGGGCACATCGTTATTTTGCCCCCGATGGGCTATTCACCCACCGGCGATACCTTCAACCTGTCCTACGAAGATGTGGGAAGCCAGGTTGCGGCTGCCCTGCAGGCCGAGAAATTGATCGTATTCATTGACGATCAGGGTCTGCTGGAGGAGGACGGTGCCCTGATCCGGGAACTGACTGCCCGGCAGGCCTCGGAGCGGCTGTCGGCAGGGGCCGTCACCGGGCACGATGCGGACCTTTTGAAAGCGGCGCGTGACGCCTGCGTCAAGGGGGTTCGCCGGGCCCACATTATCAGTTACGTGGAAGACGGTGCGCTGCTGTGCGAACTGTTTACCCGCGACGGTTCCGGCACCCTCGTCAGTGGCGACACCTATGAGCAGATCCGACAGGCACGGGTGGAAGACATTGGTGGTATCCTCGAGTTGATCCAGCCGCTGGAGGAGCAGGGCGTCCTGGTGCGGCGCTCACGGGAGATGCTGGAAACCGAAATCGACCAGTTCGTCGTGGCGGAGCGTGACGGCACGATCGTTGGCTGTGCCGCCCTCTATCATTATCCCGAGGAAAGCGCCGGCGAGTTGTCCTGCTTTGCGGTTGATCCTGCGTACCGCAGGGCCGGTCGTGGAGATGATATTCTGGCCATGATCGAGAGGCTGGCCCGTGGCCAGGGGGTCCAGAAACTGTTCGTGCTTACCACCCAGACCGAGCACTGGTTCCGGGAGCGTGGCTTCCTGCCCTCCAGCGTGCAATCCCTGCCCGGCCCCAAGCTGGCGTCCTACAACAGCCAGCGTAATTCAAAGGTGTTCTTCAAACCGCTGTGACAGCTGCGTCAAAATCGCCCCACGCTGTTCCGGCGGGCGCTGCCCCAGCTTTTCCACGGCCCGGTAGAAGGCCTCGAAATCATGGCCATGCTCTGACAACAGCTGGCGGAAACCGGGCACGAACTGGTTGTACTGCCGGAACAGGGCCAGATTGGCATTGTTGAAAGTGACCGGCGCGGCACCGAAAGGCCCCGGTTCGGCCCACCTCCTCGAGAGCTCTCCGTAATCCTCGGCAAGTTTGGTGAGCACGCCCTGCTTGCGTTCCCGCAGTGTATCCGGTTTCAGCTTCTCTGCCCTGCTATAGAGTGAATCCAGCTGATCGGTGGCGGCTTCGACCAGGGCCAAGGTCTGGTTTCGGCGTTGCAGCCGTGCCAGTGCCTCATCAAAGCGCCTGACCTCGCCGCGTTCGCTCAGCCAGAGGCGCAGGCCCTCGAGTTCGACGGCGGTCGCGAAACTCTCGTTGAACGTGGTGTCCTCGGCAATATAGACCACACGGTGGGCCAGTTCGTGGAAGATCAGGGCGACCATCTGATCCTCGGGGAGACGGGTAAAACCGCTGTGCAGGGGATCATCAAACCAGCCTAGCGTCGAGTAGGCGGTTACCCCTCCGATAAAGGTATCGTAACCCTCTTCCCGGAAGCGGGCCTCTTCCCGCCTGGCATCCTCCAGGCTGAAAAAGCCCCGGTAGGCCTGGCAGCCAACGAACGGGTAGCACCAGCGCCGGGGCTCGAGGGAAAACTCCGGCACCGCCACCAGGTTCACAACGACCCAGGGGCGGTCCAGTTGCACATACTCCAGGTAAGCATCGCCCACCGGCAGATCCAGTTGGTCCCGGGCAAAGTGACGGGCCTCAAGTGCCAGTTCCAGTTTTGCACGGACAGCCGGGGTCGTACTCTCGCTTCCAATGACCTCGGGCAATGGTTCAGCGCTGTTCATCAGGCTGAAATGGCCGGAAATCGCCTGGGTGTAGTAGCCAATGGTCGTACATCCGGTAAGGCCGGTTATCAGTAGCAAAAGGAGATAGATCTGACTAAGCTGTTTCATGGATCTGGGTGTTATACTTGGGCCGGTTTCCAGTCGGGATCTCGCCACTATAGTACAGCCATAATGCCCATAGTAGCCGGTGGTGTTATCTACCGTTTCAGGGACCCAAACCGGACTGGGGTGCTCCAGGGTCGGCTGGTGGTACGAAAAAATCAGGTTGTTCATGGAATCAAGAGAGCGTCGTAGAAGTCCCCGCCAACCTATCAAGCTGGCCGCCCAGATCGATCTGGGGGATGGTGAAACATGGCCTTGCCAGATTGCAGACTTTTGTGCGGAAGGTCTGTTCGTCCGGTATTCCGGCGACACCTCAAGAAAGCTGGACCAACTCTTCGCTCGCGGAGCAAAGCCGGAACTGATCGTGCGTTTCCGCGGTGCCGACGGTTCCCGGACCCATGAGCTGCACGTCTGCATCGTTCGGCGCATTGAGGGCGCCATGGGGGTAAACTTCACTCGCTCGAATCCCCAGGCGCTCGATGCCATGCTTGCCCAGTGCGGGGGCTCGCGTCATCAGGAGCGCTCCTCGCTGCACGCCCCGAATGACCGTACCCAGTTTGTCCTGCACCAGTGTGCGAAGGCCGTGACTCAGTTCATAGAGCCCCTGATGGACGCCTGCTCTGTCCAGATGGTTGCCAGCCTGAAACAGTCCGCCCAGAAGGCCGCCAACGATCAACTCGCCAACGAATTGATGGATGCCTCGGGGCAGATCCAGGCCAGGCAGCGGGTCATCTGGCACCATATGTCGCGTAGTCTTGAGTCGCCGCTGAAACCGGCCCCCAAGGGCTTCCCGGGCTCGGAGCTCTCCATTGTCGACAAGGGTGAGTTCGAGGACTGGCTGACCATCCGGGTGATGGTGACCAAGGCCGATACCCAGTACCGGGGTGATCTGTTGCAGTTGAAACTGCGCCTGGACAAGCTGGGTATTGCCAATGCCACCGGCCACCACAATCCGCTCGGGCCGGCACTGGTGTGCGAGGCTTTCCATTCCGGGCTCAACCAGCTGAAGCTGTCCCGTGACGTGGAGAAAGTATGTCTCAAGGCATTTGAGCAAACCGTGCTGCAACAGCTCGGCCCTCTTTATGAGGAGCTCAACAACATTCTCATCCGTCACGGTGTGTTGCCGGACCTCGATCTCAGCAAGTACCTCAGCGAAAAGACCGTCAAAAAACCGGAGCCCCGCAAGGTGAAGCAGCCCGAAACCGTGGCCGGGGAACCCGGGCAGGAAGCCGCCAGGGTGCAGCCGATCCGGGAGGCGGATGACCGGCGGCAACGACCGTCTGTCGGGCGCGCGGGTAAGGAATTTCGTGGCTATTCACAGGCTGCCCAGACCGCCTTCGCCACCGTTCGCAACCTGATTTCCACATTGTCCGCAAGCCGGCTTGCCGGCGGTGATGCCGAGGCCATGGCGTTTCCTCCCAATGCCCAGCCGTTGTCGACGGGTGAGTTCCAGCGGGAGTTGCAGCAACTCCAGGTGCAGGCCGGGGAGGCTGTGGCCAACGATGTGCCCCTGAAGCAGCGGGTGGTAGAGCGGGTCAAGGAACGGGGTGACCACCGCCTTGACGACGAACAGGAAGAAACAGTCGATGTGGTCGATCGTTTCTTCCGCAGCGTGGTGGAAAGCCCCAAGCTCAGTGACTACGCCCAGAGCCGGATACGGCAGCTGGAGGTACCGGTCCTGAAGGTGGTGATGCGCGATCCGGCCTTCTTCGATGACCAGGACAGCCCGGTACGTGGCGTCATGAACCGTCTGGCCCAGCTTGGTGTCAAAGGCGGCCGTGTGAATCCGGTGGTGCAGCGCCGGGTTGATGAGCTGATCCGCCGTATCAACACGGATTTCGAGCAGGATACCGGTGTCTTCGAGCAGACCGTCCGGGAGCTCGATACCCTGATCGACCGTCAGAACCTGGTCTACCGTCGTAACGTAGAGCGGGTCACGGCCGCCGCCGAAGGGGCCCAGAAGGTGGCGGAATCCAAGAAGGCGGTGGCCGACGTCCTGAACCAGCGGGTGACTGGTCGCAAGGTACCCAAAGCGGTTCTGAGCCTGCTGGATGGTGGCTGGCGGGACCTGCTCTCATTGACCTGGATCCGCCAGGGCCCGGACAGCCAGCTCTGGCAGGATTACCTGTCGGTGATTGATTCGCTGCTCGCCTTTGCCGACGACCCGGGCAGCAGCATCAATCTGCCGGAATTGCTCCGGGTGATCCAGGATGGTCTGTCATCGATTTCCAGCAATCACATGCCTTCGTCGCAGATTCGGAACGAGCTCAAACAGTTCCTGGTGCGTCGCCCCGACCAGGAGCCGGAAATGGTGGAGATGCCTCCGGCCCCCACCGTCGAGGATGAGCAAAAGACGCTGTCCGAGCGTGAACAGCGGAGCCTCCAGCGCTGGATCAACCGGGCCCAACAGCTGCGCACCGGTGACTGGTTGAGGGATCAGGAGAATCCCGACAAGCCCCAGTATATCCGGTTGGTCTGGGTTGCCCGGGGCTTCAGCCGTTTCGTGTTTGTGAACCATCAGGGTATGCGGGTGGTGGAACTGGAGCTGGAAGCCCTGGCCCGGCAGATGCGTAAGGGGATCATCGTGCCGGATAATCAGTACGAGCGCCCGCTTGTGGATGAGAGCATCGACCGTATGGTGCGCAAGGTCTATGACCAGCTGTCCTGGGCCTCCACCCACGATGAGCTCACCGGACTGCTGGGACGGCGGGAGTTCGAGCGCATGCTGGATCAGCAACTGGCACGTCGTGAGGACGAACGTGCTCTGGTCCGGCTGGATCTCCGGCGTTTTCGCATTCTCAATGATACTGCCGGCTACCAGGCCGGCGACGAGGCCCTGAAAATGGTCGCCGATCTTCTATGCAGCCACGTCGGTGACGGAATGCCTGTGGCGCGGCTGAATGGCAACGAGTTTGCGATGCTGGTGCCCGCTGAAGATGCCCGCAATACGGCCGATAACCTGATCAAGGCGATCGAGGCAGCCGAGTTCAATTTCAGTGGTCGAGGTTACCGGTTATCCGCCAGTGCCGGTATCGTGCCGACGCTACCGGGGCTGGTGAACGCCGAGCGCTGGCTGCGGGCGTCCGAGCAGGCGCTGGCCACAGCCAAGCAGCAGGGTCACGGGCAAGCGGTGGAATACGTTCCGGATGCGGATGATCAGGCCCGCCAGGAACAGATTGCCGCAAAGGTTGCCAGCCTGGGAGATCTGAACGAGGAACGTATGTTGCTGCGGTGTCAGAAGATCATCCCGCTGCACGGCCGCACCTCGATGTCTCCGCAGTACGAGATCCTGATCAGTATGTATGACGACGCCGGGAACCTGATTACCGGCCGGGATTTTGTCCGCATGGCGGAGCGGTATGATCGCATGCAAGCGGTCGATCGCTGGGTGGTCGGGCAGATGCTCGACTGGCTCAGGGAGCGCCAGCCCGATCCCCGTCACCTTGGTGGTGTCTGTATCAACCTGTCCGGTTTCAGCCTGAATGACCAGTCCCTGCTGGAATTCATCTACGAGAAGCTGAGTGAGAAAGATGCGCCGATCGAGCGGATCTGGTTCGAACTCACCGAGGCATCTGCCATCAACGATATCACGGCAGTGGCGGAGTTCATCCGCGAGATGAAGGAATTGGGCTGCCGTTTCTGCCTGGGCAATTTTGGCAGTGGTCCCAGCTCTTTCAACTTCATGCGTTCCCTGCCGGTGGATCTGATCAAGATCGACAGTGCCTTCACCAGCCAGCTGACCACCAGCGAAATGGATCGGGCCATGGTGCGATCCATGGTGGAGATGGCGCACTACATGAAGCGCGAGGTGATTGCCTCAAAGGTTGAATCCCGCGAGGTTCTGGATATGCTGAGGCAGTTGGGTGTGGATTACGCCCAGGGATTCGTGGTGGAAAAACCCCGCTCCCTCGACAGCCTTCTGTAAAACCGGGACAGGCGGAGTCCATGTCAAAACGCCATCCGATCATTGCCGTGACCGGCTCCAGCGGGGCCGGCACCACGACCACCGGGCAAATTTTCAGTCGCATGTTCGCCACGGAGGGGTTGCGCGCAGCAACGGTCAGTGGTGACAGTTTCCATCGCTACAACCGTGAGCAGATGGCCCGGCTGGCGGCCAAGGGGCAGTTCGGTGAACGTAACCACTTTGCACTCGCCGCCAATCACATCGACAAGCTCGAGGCGCTCTTTTACGACTATGGCCACACCGGAAACGGCCGTTACCGCCGGTATGTCCATGATGAAGACCACACCCTGATTGCCTCTGGACACAAGGCGGGCACCTTTACACCGTGGGGGCCGCTGCCGGCGGACACCGACCTGTTGTTCTACGAGGGGCTACACGGTGGCGTGGTGAGTGAGACCTACAACATCGCGCAGTATGTCGACTTGCTGATCGGGGTGGTGCCTATCGTGAACCTGGAATGGATCCAGAAGATCCACCGGGACACTCACAAGCGAGGGTACAGCCAGGAAGCGGTGGTCCAGACCATCATCAATCGCATGGACGACTACGTCCACGACATCGTGCCGCAGTTCTCCCACACCCACATCAACTTCCAGCGGGTACCGCTGGTGGATACGTCCAACCCGTTCGTGGTCCGGGATGTGCCCACGGAAGACGAGAGCATGGTGGTCATCCGCTTCCGGGATCCGTCGGAGGTCAAGTTTACCCGGCTGCTGCAACTGATCTCCGGCAGCACCGTTTCCCGCCACGATACCCTGGTGGTTCCGGGGCCGAAGATGGCGCTGGCCATGGATCTGGTGCTGCGTCCCATGGTCCAGCGATTGATGAGCCGGAGAACCTACGCCTGATATCAGGCGGTGAGCCGCCCGTCCCGGTAGTCCCGCAGAGCCTGTTCGATTTCCTCACGGGTGTTCATCACGAACGGGCCGTACTGGACCACCGGCTCGCCAATCGGCTTACCGGCTATCAGCAGTAACCGGGCACCTCGGGGCCCTGCGCTGACGCTGATCCGGTCACCATCACTCAGCACGCTGGCGGCACTGGGGCGCAAGGACTGATCGCCCAGTTTCGCCTCACCCTCGTACAGGTAGAGCATGCCGTTATAATCCGCCGATACCGGCAGGGTCACACTGCCGCCGGGATCCAGCTGGATGTCCGCGTAGATCGGCCGGGTGCTGCCACCACTCACCGCTCCCTCATAGGCGGTGCCCGCAACTGTCAGGGTGCCGGCGATCAGCTTGATGCGGCCACCATCGAGCGTGATCTGCGGAATGTCTTCGGGCTGGATGTCGCGGTAGCCGGCCTCGGTCATCTTCGCGGCTGCCGGCAGGTTCAGCCATAGCTGGAAGCCCCGCATCACACCTTCTTCCTGTTGCGGCATCTCCGAATGGATGATGCCCCGGCCTGCGGTCATCCACTGCACGCCGCCATTACGGAGATTACCCCGGTTACCGAGGTGATCTTCATGCAGCATGTGCCCCTCGATCATGTAGGTCACCGTCTCGAAGCCGCGATGGGGATGGGAGGGAAAGCCGGCAATGTAGTCGGCAGCCTCGGCAGATCCGAATTCGTCGAGCATCAGGAACGGGTCAAGGCGCACGGAGGAATGTTGTCCCAGTGAGCGCTTGATGCGGACCCCTGCACCGTCCGATGTCTCGGCACCTGGAATCACCTGTTTGAGAGTACGTTCTGTCATGGATGGCCTCCTCCATCGAGGATCGAATGGTATGAGGCTATTGAACTGCGCGGCGGGGAAAGATGAAATCAGAGAATACTGGCAGGTTTGTTCAGAATATTTGATGAGTCGGCCGGGTCGCCCTGGGGCAAACCCGGCCGTGGGCGGGGCGGCCTATTCCACGTTCCGCGAGTAGAAGATTTCCAGCATCTCACGACGCAGGCGGTCCTCGATGGACTGGGCTTCCTCCGGGTCCAGGTCGCTGGCATTGACACCGAACACGTAGTTATCCAGGTCGAAGTTCTTCAGCATCATCTTGGTGTGGAACAGGTTCTCCTGGTACACATTCACGTCGATCATCTGATACGCGTTCTGGGTATCCTCGGTCAGGTAATTCTGGATCGAGTTGATGTCGTGATCGATGTAGTGCTTGGTGCCGTCCACATCCCGAGTGAAACCACGTACGCGGTAGTCCACCGTCACCACGTCGGAGTCGAAGCTGTGAATCAGGTAGTTCAGTACCTTCAGTGGTGAGATCAGGCCACAGGTGGAAACATCGATGTCCGCCCGGAAGGTACTCACGCCATCATGGGGGTGGCTTTCCGGGTAGGTGTGCACCGTCACGTGGCTCTTGTCCAGGTGCGCAACGATGGTATCCGGCAACGGACCGGGGGATTCCTCGTTATTGGCCTCGCCGTCTGTCAGCTCGTGCTCGGCGATCAGCATGGTCACAGAGGCGCCATGGGGCTCGTAGTCCTGGCGGGCAATGTTGAGGACGTTGGCGCCGATGATCTTGACCACGTCGGTCAGGATCTGGGTCAGACGCTCGGCGTTGTACATCTCGTCGATGTAGTCAATATAGGCTTCGCGTTGTTCTTCGGTCTGCGCGTAACAGATGTCGTAGATGTTGAAGCTCAGGGATTTGGTCAGGTTGTTGAAACCGTGCAGCTGGAGTTTGGTTTCCATGCTCAGCCCCTCCGGACATTGGAGATGAATGACTGCAGGGCGCTCACTGGTTGTATCATCAGCCCTGCCGAGGCCGCCACCGACTACTGACCAGGTTTGTATACCTTTTGCGCAGACCGGCGGAGAAGGCGCGTATTATGCACACCGCAAGTGACGTTGAATAGTATTTGCAATGACATTTTAGCATCCGTAGTTTCCGCCGCTCCCGGCCGGCTCACAGGCCTCTATGATGCCTCTCGGATCTCGTGGCTGTGGGTGATCTCGACCCCCGCCTGTTCCAGCATGATGGAGGCCGAACAGTACTTTTCCGCCGACAGGCTCACAGCCCGCTGGACCTGCTTTTCCTTCAGGTCGTGACCGGTGACGACAAAGTGCAGGTGGATTCGGGTGAATACCGCCGGCACTGCATCGGCGCGCTCTGCTTCCAGCTCCGCATGGCAGGCGGTCACATCCTGACGGCTCTTCTTGAGAATGCTCATCACATCAAAGGAAGAACATCCGCCCAGCCCCATCAGCAACAGTTCCATCGGCCGGGGGCCCAGATTTTCGCCGCCGTGGTCGGGCGGGCCATCAATCTGTACGCTGTGGCCGCTGCCACTGGTGGCTCTGAAGCTCGCATTGCCGGTCCAGTCGACGGTTGCTTTCATATCGTGAGGGTCTCCGTTGATGAGAACAAGGGGTGAAGAGGCCGGATGCTAGCACAGTCGGAATCGGCAGGCAGCCGCCGAAAACGGAATCGAGGTCAAGGAGTCGGCTCTTTCCGGTTGCCCGCCAATGGCCTTCTTGTTATAAGTTGGCGTGTTTTTGAAGAAAAATGAACGAACCCGCAGGGAAAGCCGGGTGAATAATAACCATCGGGACCCGCCAGTATCTGAGGAGGCATGACTCGCATTATGGCTACCATCGTCAAGCCGGTTGAGCAGAAAACCAAGCACCTGGACTACTTCCTGTCCCAGTGCCACCGTCGGCGTTACCCCGCCAAGAGCACCATTATTTATGCCGGTGACAAGAGTGATTCCCTGTTCTACATCGTCAAGGGTTCCGTCACCGTTATCATCGAGGATGACGACGGTCGTGAGATGATCATGGCCTATCTCAACGCCGGCGATTTCTTCGGTGAAATGGGGCTCTTCGACAACATGGATTCCCGCAGCGCCTGGGTCAAGGCCAAGACCGAGTGCGAAGTGGCCGAGATCAGTTACACCAAGTTCCGGGAGATTGCCCAGCAGGATCCGAGGGTGCTGTATTTCATCGGCGAGCAGATGGCTTCGCGCCTGCGGCAGACCACCCGCAAGGTGGGAGATCTGGCATTCCTGGATGTGACCGGTCGAGTCGCAAGGACCCTGCTGGATCTGTGTAAGGAACCGGACGCCATGACCCACCCCGATGGCATGCAGATCAAGATCACCCGTCAGGAAATCGGCCGGATTGTCGGTTGCTCCCGGGAGATGGTCGGTCGGGTACTCAAGACTCTGGAAGACCAGGGCCTGGTGCGGGTCAAGGGCAAGACCATGGTGGTGTACGGTACCCGTTAAGCTCCCCGCACCACAGCGAACTCCCTGATTGCGCCCGCCACGGCACCGGGCGCTGTCAGCGGCGCCCAATGCGGCGCGTCCACCTCCGTGCGGGTCAGCTTTCCCGTCCACTGGACTTGCCGGTCAAACAGTTGCTGACCCACGTAGTTATCGCCTTTCGGAATGATCAATTGGACCGGGCACTGTGCGTGCCGTCTTGCCGGGCGCAGCAGGCGTGGCAGGAAATTGGCGCGATAGAGCTTGACGCCGAACATGCCATCGCCTTTCTGCAGTTCGCTGAAACGGGCATCAGCGATGCCTTCGTACCTGCGCAGTATGCCGGGCCAGAGTCGGTCAAGGCCCAGACGCCACATTGTCTCGGGCAATACGGGTACCTGGAACAGAAAAACGTACCAGGAGCTGCCCAGCTGGCGGAACACGTTGGCGGTGCCGCCGCTGCGCAGATCCGTTGCCTGCTCCCTGAACCAGTGGCCGACGTGATCCAGGCAGGGGCCGGAGATCGAGGAGTAGGAAAGAATTCGCTCCCGGAGGGGGCCGGAGGTCACCGATTCCCAGCTCTGGATCGAGCCCCAGTCATGGGCAGCCAGATGGAATGAGCGCCCCGGCAGTAACTGGTCAACAACGGCCTCGAGGTCGCCTGCCAGTTCGCTGAGGCGGTAGTCTCGGGTCCGCGCGGGCTTGTCGGAGAGCCCGGCACCACGCACGTCATAACGCACCACATAAAAATCCGAGGCCAGCTCGTCAACGATTCTGTCCCAGACATGGTGATTGTCCGGGTAACCGTGAACCAGCACCAGCGGCTCTTTTTCCGGGTTGCCGTCAGTGACCGCATGGAGGGTAATGGTGCCGCTTTGTATGCGATGGGGGACACGATTCATGAGAGCTCCTGTCGGTAGGCATCGGGTAGATTCACTCACCACAGGTTAAACGCTGTTGCCGCCAGCGGCTGCGGCCAAACAGGCCATAGGTCGTGCTCCGGAAGTCAGTCGACAATGGCGACCGATTTCACCTGCATCCAGATGCGCTGGCCCGGCTGCAGTGATAGCGTGTGCACCGAGCGGCTGGTAAGTCTGGCAAGAAACGGTGTCGCCCCGGCCATCAAGCGAACCATCGAGGTACCGGGGCTGAGGTCTGAAGCGATCTCATCGATGGTGGCAGGTACCAGGTTCTGAATGCTCTGTTCGGTGTGCTCGTCCAGGGCTACACTGATGTCTCTTGCCAATACCTGCAGGCGGATACGTTGGCCGGTCGCGAGCGCTTCATCGTCCCGGAGCCACAGGTGCCCCCCGTCAAAATCCGCCCTGCAAAGGTGCCACCGGGTATCCCGCTGTCTGACGACCGCTTCGATGATCACCCCGGCATCCTCCTCCAGGCCAAAAGGTTGGTCGGTTCGCGCCAACGTCTGCTGTAGTGGACCCTCGGCCACGACCCGGCCTTTATCCATCATCACAATGTGATCTGCCAGCCTGGCTACTTCTGCGGTGGAATGGGAGACGTAGAGAATGGGAATGGCCAGGGCGTCCCTCAGGGTTTCCAGATAAGGCATGATTTCCTGCTTGCTGCCGGTATCGAGTGCGGAAAGTGGTTCGTCCATCAGCAGCAGGGCCGGGCTGGTAAGCAGAGCCCGGGCAATTGCGACCCGCTGGCGTTCGCCGCCAGACAGCCGCTCGGGCATGCGTTCCAGCAAATGGCCAAGACCCAGCCAGCCGACTGCCTGCTCGAACGTGATCTGGCGCCGGGATTCGGGAATCCGCCGGAAGCCGTAATTGAGGTTTCGGCGCACGCTCAGGTGCGGAAAAAGGCTGGTTTCCTGGAACACATAGGCCAGCGGCCGCTCGTGTACGGGCAGGCCTCCGGCGGCGTCCTGCCAGGTACTGCCGTTGACACGTAGGGTGCCCTCGGCAGTCTGGAGCCCGGCAATGCATCGCAGCAGTGTGGTCTTGCCGCAGCCGGAATGGCCGAAGAGCGCCGTGACGCCATGCCCGGGCAAGGTCAGGTCTACATCCAGACGGAAGGAGTCGAAACGACAGCAGAACGTTGCCTGGATACAATCGGACGCGGTCATTTCACCACTCCGGGCTGAAGCCGACCATTCAGTGTGTACAAACTGAGCAGGACAACGAAGGAAAACGCCAGCATTCCGGCCGCAAGCCAATGTGCCGAGCTATAGTCCAGGGCCTCGACATGGTCATAGATGGCCACTGACAAGACCTTGGTTTCGCCCGGAATATTGCCGCCGATCATGAGCACAACGCCGAATTCACCGACGGTGTGGGCAAACGTCAGTACCGCTGCGCTGAGGAACCCGGGACGCGACAGCGGCAGGACCACCGTGAAAAAACGGTCCCGTGGAGATGCTCTCAGGGTGGCGGCCACCTCCAGCAAACGTTGGTCGATGGTCATGAAACTGTTCTGCAGCGGTTGCACGGTGAAGGGCAGGGAGTAGATGATCGACGCAATCACCAGACCTTCGAAAGTGAAAGGCAACAGGCCGATGCCCAGTTGCTCGGTCAGTTGCCCCACCAGACCATCGGGACCCATCACGATCAGCAGGTAGAAACCCAGAACCGTCGGCGGCAGGACCAGCGGCAGAGCAATGACGGCGGACACGGGTTGCCGCGACCAGTGCCTGCTGCGTGCCAGCCACCAGGCCAGCGGTGTGCCGATAATCAGCAAGAGTATCGTGGTGATGCCTGCCAGTTTCAGTGTCAGCCAGACGGCCTGCCATTCCGGGCCCATGAACTCTCCATCGCCTTGTTCCGCCGGGCTCAGGGCTCCGGTGTGTCAACGGTATCGTAGCCGTCTTTTTCAATGATTGCCCGCGCTTCTTTGCTTACCAGGAATTCAAGCCAGGCTTTGGCCGCTTCCGGGTGTTTGCTCCGGTTCAACAGGATAGCCTGCTGGTCAATGGGCTGGTGCAAGGATGCGGGCACCACCCAGCTGGCGCCACTCTCACCCTCCCAGGCGCGTAGCTGTGCCAGCGCCACAAAGCCCGCCTCGGCGTTGCCGGTTGCCACGAACTGAAAGGTCTGTGCGATGGAGTCGCCCCGGACGAGGCGCTGCCGGACGGTATCCTGAAGGCCCAGTGCGGTGAACACTTCCATGGCCGCCATCCCGTAGGGCGCGGTTCGAGGGTTGCCGATAGCGAGGCGCGGCGCGTTGCTGGCGGTCAGGTAGGCTTCCGGGTCGTTGAAGGCATCTTTTGAACGGCTCCACAGTACCAGTCGGCCGCGGGCGTAGGTGAAGCGGCTGCCGGCCACGCCGAGTTGCTCTCTTTCGAGCAAGACCGGCCGTTCCCGGTCTGCCGCCAGGAATATGTCAAAGGGCGCCCCCTGGCGAATCTGGGCGTACAGCTTGCCGGTGGAGCCGTAGCTGGCCCGGATCTGGTGGCCAGTCCGCTGTTCGAAGAGGGGAATCAGCTTCTGCATGGTGCCGGTAAAGTTTGCGGCAACGGCTGCGGTCAGTCTGTCGGCGGTCGTGGGCAGTGAAAAAGTTGCCAGCATCAGGCCGATCAGACTGGTACGGGCATAGCGTCGGATGCGGTCCCGATGGAAAAGCACTGTAACAGGTTTTGCCATGCGTCCTCGGCGTTCAGTTCTGAAGGGATGTCAGAACGTCAATCATGCCACAGGCCGTCCATGGGTTCGAACACGGGGTAATGGATCCGGCAGGAGGGCGGCAGGACCGACAGCTCACTCCCGGGGCCGCTGTGGGTCCTGTGAAGAGACAGGCCTTTGCCATTCCGGTGGTTGCCAGAGGTGTTTCAGGCGGGCCGATAGGTCGCCGGGACGTGCAATGTCCCGGAACAGGTCCACGTATTCATGGGTCCAGAGTACCAGCAGGTTGTTCGAGGGTACCGGCCGGGTGATGCCATACTCGGGTGGCTCTTTGGCGTCCTCGTCCACGAACGTGCCGAACAGCCGGTCCCAGACAATCAGCGTGCCACCGTAATTGCGGTCGATGTAGCCGGGATTGCGGCCATGGTGCACCCGGTGGTGGCTGGGGGTGTTGAACAGCAGCTCGATCCAGCCGGGCAACCGGCCCACCAGTGTGGTGTGGATGAAGAACTGGTACACCAGGGAAAAGGCGTACGCGACGCCGATCCAGACCGGATTGAGGCCGATCAGGGCCAGGGGAAGATAGAAGATCCACATGCCGTTGAATATGTTCGTGGCATTCTGGCGCATGGCCGTGGAAAAGTTCATCCGCTCGGAGGAGTGGTGTACCACGTGGGCGGCCCAGAACCAGCGTACCCGGTGGCTGGCCCGATGCATCCAGTAAAAGCAGAAGTCCACGCCGAGGAACGTGAGAAAACCGGTCAGCCAGCCGAGTTCCAGGTCGAACAGTCGGTAGTGGTAACACAGGGCGTAGACCGGGAAGGCGATAATACCCGCGAACAGCAATTCGGTGATCTGGTAGCCGGCACCGAGAGCGAAGTTCCTGACCGCTTCCCGGGTATCCATCAGACTCGGATCGTGGCGGATTTTCAGGTATTCCCACAGGGCGACGGCGATAAAAATCGGGGTCGCAAAGACGAAGATCAGTTGGCGCTCATCCAGGGCCAGCCAGGGCGCAACCTGTTGCCAGAGTGTCATCAGGCCACTGTTTTCCAGCATCGCCTGCATCATGTCCATCAGAGCCATAAGCTGTCCCGCTGATGCCGTAACCGTTCAGCTCCATAGTGGCACAGACAGGTGAGATTGCATTGTCGGTTTGCGTCAGGCCCATTGGCGGTTTCCGCCAGCCATCCTTCAGGATGGGCGGTATTCCTGATAAAGCGTCGCCAGTGGCTGGAGCTGTTTCTGCCACTGGTCGAGCCAGGTTCGCATTGCTGGCAGCATGCGCTGCCTCTTTGGCCAGGGCACCGGGTATTGCGGTGGCTGGAACAGAGGCGCGAACAGGGCTCCTGCTGTCAGGTCAGCCCGGGAGAAGTGTTCGCCAACCAGGAACGGTTGCTCTGCGTAGTGGGCTTCCAGCTCCGTGAGTAGTGTTTCCATGACCTGCTGGGAAGCATCCGCCGTTTTCTGACTGATCTTCATCCAGTCCCGCATGATCTCGTCCACGCGGCTGAAGGCCAGACTCAACAGGATGCGGTTATAGAAAGGCGTGCCTGCGGCCAGCATCGGGACCGCCAGCTTTGGTCGCTGCAACACATAGTGGTAGGCCCAGCAGCGTATCGCCGGCCCGGCCTCTTCGTCCAGACGCTTCTCCCAGGCCAGGGCCTGCGCGCGGATTTCGGGGTCGGCCGGTGTCAGCGGATGTTCCGGAAAGGTCTCATCCAGGTAATCAATGATCTCGGACGAACCCTGAACGATCTCACCGTTGTGGTCCAGCACCGGCACCGACGAGGTCTTGCCGGTGAGTGCGCGGATGGTCTTGACGTGCTGGCCCGGCAGAAGATTCACCGGCTGGTACCGAATACCCTTGTGATCCAGGGCCCAGCGGACTTTCTCGCAGTAATGGGAGATGGCGAACTGGTAGAGCCGGACGGTCATGGTTGCAACCCCAGTGTATGGATCAGGGTCATACCTTACCGCTGAATCAGGAATTGGGCCAGTGGCATGGTAGCCATGGCGGTTGGGTAATCACAGGCATAGAATAGTCGGCCTATCATCGGGATCAGTGGAGGGATCATTTTGTTAAAACGTTGCACAGGGATATCCGTTCTCGTCGTCACCGGCCTGCTGAGTGGTTGTGCCATCAATGCAAGCTCCGGCGCCTCCCCGGAACCGTCGTCGGTTTATCACTGTGGTCAGATGGAAATAAACGTCACTCAGACCGAGGACAGTGAACTTCTTGGCGTTGATTACCTGGACCGGCGATTGCTGCTCAAGCCGGCGACCAGTGCTTCCGGTGCGTTGTATGTGGCGCCGGGAGAAGACAACACACGATTCTGGAGCAAGGGCGAGCGGGCAACGCTGACCATCGCAGGCGAGACTTACCCGGAATGCCTGGTGCCAGGGGCGGTGGAGATGCCGTTCGAGGCCCGGGGCAACGAGCCGTTCTGGCGAGTGGTCGTTACCGGTGACGAGCTTCAGCTGGAGCGCCCGTTCGAGCAGGATGGTGTGACGCGCTTACCGCTGGAACAGGTCGATGCCGACCGTCACGGCCGTCGCTTTGTGGCACGGGGTGAGGATCTCAATGTCAGTCTGACCGTCGCCCGTCAGCTCTGCCAGGACAACATGTCCGGCGCACAGTATCCGGCCCAGGCTCGACTGACGATTAACGGGCAGACCTTCAATGGCTGCGGTGGTGACCGTCAGCGTCTTTTGCGCGGGGCCGAGTGGGTGGTTGAGGATATCGCCGGTGGCGGCATCATCGATCGCTCCCGGGTAACGATCCGGTTTCTCTCTGAGAACCGGGTTGCAGGCAGGGGGTCTTGCAACCGGTATACCGGCAGTTATCAATTAACCGGAGAAGGCATCGGTTTTGGTGCCATTGCCTCAACACGAATGGCCTGCGCCCCGGCGTTGATGAACCAGGAAAGCCGGTTCCTGGCTCTACTCGGTGAGGTTTTCCGCGTCGAAATCGGGCAGCAGGGGCAGCTCCGGCTGACTACCCCGTCCGGTGAGGCCATTACGGCTTTTCAGTCGACCAGCGGCACGCCGTAACCGGCCAGGATCTCGGCCATACGGCCGTTCGCCTTCAGTTCCCGGATGCCCCGGCTGAGCGCCTCGGCCAGCTCTGTCGAGCGGGTGCTCGCGGGGGAGAAAGCGACATAGACCGGAGTGCTGTGAAGGGTGCCAGCTCTTCGCAGCTGCACATTGGGAAGCTGGTGTTGGAGTATCCATGCCATGACATCGCGGTCTTCAGGCAACACATCGGAGCGCTCCTCCAGAATCAGTCTGATGGCACGCTCGAGGGGCGCTGGTCCGGAGAGAATCAGCACCCGTTTCTGGTCGTCACGATGGCGTTGGATGTAATCGTCCAGATCGGGCGAGTACGAATAGCCATTGAGGGCAATCAGCGTCTGGTCCTGCAGTGATGCAATGCCTGCATACTGCCAGTTCTGGCCTGGCTGCGTGTATAGGTCGATCTGAGAGATCCCCAGGTGTTCTTCCGGGAATATGAATTCGGGAGCGTCTGACGTGAACGCACCGATGATGCCGTCAATATAGCCGGCCTCAGCCTGTTCAATAGCTCTTGCCCAGCTCATGTTTATGTAGTTGACCTCGAGCCCGGACAGCGCCAATGCCTCGCGCGCGAGATCCACCATATAGCCTTCCGGCACCGTGCCGGCGACACAGTTATAGGGGCACCAGGGATCAGCGGCCAGCACGATTGCCCGCCTTGCCGAGGCTGGAGTGTCTGTTCCGGGCGAGGCCGCTGGCTGGATTTGCTGTGTGGGTGAACGGGGCGGTTCTTCCGCCGAGCAGGCGGAAAGCAATACAGTAAGCAGAACAGCGAGAGCCTTGGGCATGGTGGTCTGGACCGGTTTGCCGCAGCCGAGCGGCGATCCTTTTTAGGATAGCCGCTCGGCTGCGGTTTGTAACCACCCCTTGCCTAGACCCGCTGGCGTGACTCCGTGGCGGCTGCAGTGGGAACGAGGGCTTTGGCAAGCTCCTTCATATGTAGCGAACCTACCTGCTGGCCGTCACGGACGACCCGGAAGGCCATTTCTGTATCACCGCCGGAGCGCTCCAGGACCGTCTCTAGGTTATCGTGTTCCGAGATATCGCCGGCAAACTCCTCGCCGGTGTCCGAGCCCGGCTTCATCACCGACCGTACCCGCAGTACCCGGGCCCGGTTGATGTCGGAGATGAAGTCGACAATGTAGGGATCACCCGGATTTAGCAGGATTTCCTGCGGGTCCCCTTGCTGAACCACCTCGCCGTCTTTGAGGATGACCAGGTGATCGGCCAGTTTCAGCGCTTCGTCCAGGTCGTGCGTGATAAACACGATGGTCTTGTGCAGCTCCTCCTGCAGTTCCAGCAGAAGGTCCTGCATGTCCGATCGGATCAGTGGGTCCAGCGCTGAAAATGCCTCGTCCATCAGCATGATCGGAGCGTCGGAGACCAGCGCCCGGGCAATCCCGACCCGCTGCTGCATGCCCCCGGACAACTGATGAGGGTACTGGTTCTCGTTGCCCTCGAGGCCGACCCGGGCCAGCCATTTGCGCGCATCGGCCTCAAAATCGGAGGTGGTATAGCCGCGGATGGCTTTTGCCATGCCGGCATTTTCCAGCACCGTCTTGTGGGGCAGCAGGGCGAACTTCTGGAACACCATGGACATGCGTTCCCGCCGAAGCTTGCGCAGCTGCTCCTCGGTGTAGTCGAGCACGTCTTCGTCGTCCATCCGGATCTCCCCGGCTGTCGGTTCGATCAGGCGGTTGAGGTGACGGATCAGGGTGGATTTTCCGGAGCCCGACAGACCCATGATCACGGTGATTTCGCCATCACGCATGTCCACGTTGATGTCACGCAGGCCGAGTACGTGGTTCTGCTGTTCCAGCAGGTCGGCCTTGTTCATGCCCTGGCGTACATACTCCAGGGCCACATCGGGGTCCGGTCCGAAGATCTTGAAAAGGTGTCTGATCGAAATCTTGATATCTTTAGCCATAAGATCTTCCTCACTGCTTCTGGGACGCGTTGATACGCGCAAGCGATGCCTTGGTCACCCGGTCGAGAATCACGGCCAGGATAACGATACCCAGACCGGACACCAGACCCACACCCAGTTCCAGGTTCCGGATGCCCCTCAGGACCAGCACACCCAGACCGGGCGCGGATACCAGGGAGGCGATAACAACCATGGCGAGGCTCATCATGATGGTCTGGTTCACCCCGGCCATGATGTTCGGCAACGCCAGCGGGATCTGGACCTTGTAGAGCTTTTGCCGGGGCGTCATGCCGAAGGCATCAGCCGCTTCGATCACATCCTTGTCCACCAGGCGGATACCCAGATTGGTGAGGCGGATGACCGGTACGATGGCGTAGAGAATGATGGCAATGCCATACAGTTTGGATTCGGTCACGCTGAACAGGAAGATCAGCGGAATCAGGTACACGAACGGCGGCAGGGTCTGCAGCATGTCCAGCACCGGAATGATCAGTCGTTGCAGGGTGTTGCTCCGCGCCATGGCAATCCCTATGGGTACGCCCAGCAAGACGCACAAAAAGGCGCAGACGAAGATGATGGCCAGGGTCTGCATGGCGTAGTCGTAATGATCGATGAATGCCAGCAGTATGATACTGCCGCCCACGAACGCCATCAGTTTCCAGGATTTGGAGACCAGATAAACCACTGCCAGCAACAGCGGTATGACGATCCACCAGGGCGTGTTGAGCATGGCGTAAAGGGCACCGTCCAGGAACCAGCTCAGTGGCTGGGTCAATGGGTCGAGCACCAGGCTGAGGCTGTCCTTTACAGCAAGGAAGCCCTGCTCCAGCCCCTTGGTCAGCTCCCGCGACTGGGGAAAGGCTGCACAGGATTCGTTGAGTGCATCCATCGAGGGGAAGGGCGTGTCCCAAAGCGATTCCGGTTCGGTCTCACCGCCTTTGGTTTTTGCCAGTAGTGCGTCCATTGACATGGGGGCATCGCTCTTGCCCTGCGAGCACCATTCCTCGAGCCCGAGTGATGAAAATAACGAATCGTAGGTTGCCATCAGGGGTCAGCCTCTCCTGGGTATCTGGAGTCGGATAGATTGGGAAGAAAGCCCGGGACGGGCCGTCAAAGGCGTCCCGGGCGGGGCGGGTCGATCAGTTATCGAGAATCGCTGCGAGGTTTTTCCGGGCCGAGTCGTTCAGCCAGGTGGACCACTCGTCGCTGTTGTTGCTGAGATAGTACACAGCTGCTTCCTCGCCGGACGCGTTGTTCGCGTCCATCCACGCCAGGATCGAGCTCATGGTCGAGGTCTGGAAGGTCAGCTTGCTGAGCATCTCCGCGACTTCCGGCTCACGCTCCTGAAAGTCCGTGGTCACCGAGGTCAGGATGGTGGCTGCCGGGAACTCGGAAACACCCGGGTTCTCTGCATCCGCGGTCTGGTTCTTCTGGTGAACCTCAGGCTTGTATTCGCCCAGCTCAACCCGGGTCATGTCGTACTTGCCCAGCGGTACGGTCGGGCCCCAGTAGTAGCCGAACCAGGGTTCTTCGTTCTGGACGGCGGAAGCCATGGACGATGCCAGCGTCTCGCCGGAACCGTGGTTGAAGACTTCGATGCCGGATTCTTCCAGGTCCAGGGCGCGAATCAGGTTGTCACTGACCACGCGGCAGCCCCAGCCGTCCGGGCAGTTGTTGAAACGGCCGCCGACCAGTTCCGGATTGGCCATCACGCCTTCGATGGTGGTGAGCTCCGGGTGCTTTTCTGCCAGGTAGGTGGGGATCCACCAGCCTTCAACACCGCCCGGCTCCAGCACTTTGCCCAGGCGCTCAACTTTGCCCTGTTCCTCCAGGCGCAGGTAGGCCTCGCCTGCGGAATTCAGCCACAACTCGGTGACAATGTCCGGCTCGCCGTTCTCGGCAACCGAGGTGACAGCCGGAACAGTATCGGAGGGAACAATGGTGACATCGCAGCCGTAGCCCTGCTCCATGATGAATTTGGCGACATTGGTAACCACCGTATTGGACGCCCAGTTCATCTCGGTGATGGATACTTCACCACACTCGTTGGCCTGGGCCATGCCGGGAATTGCCGCCGCACACAGGAGAGCGGCAGAAGTAAACTTCTTCATGGTTACTTCTCCTTTGGGGTTGGTAACGCAGTAGAGCGCTTGGAGGAATGACCAAACTGCGATCGCATCGGATCGGAGGGAGGGGGTGTTTCTGGAACTGCTACTGCGTTCTTCAAAACAAGATTTCTCGAAAGAATTCCCTTTCTAGCATAAGGAAATTGAATCGAGATTCAAGGAAATGCCATGAAAGCGTCGTGTTTGCCGTCATGTTTTTCGGAGTCCCTGTCAACGTTCTGTAGCTTCGCAGCGGTAGTTTGGAAGGTTACTGGCCGGAGGAGTGTGTATGACCGAATTACGTGATCTGACCCCGCATACGGCGATCTCTGATGAGCAATCGCGGCGAGGACAGCGGCAGCGGAAGCAGTTGAGAACCTTTCTGCCGGAGATGGCGGCTCTGGAGCGAATGCTCGCCGAGGCTCCTCGCCAGGTTCAGAGCCGGGTCGTCGATCGCGTGATTCTGGAAGACATGCAGTTGCCGATTTATCGTGTGGATATCGGCTCCCCGGAGTCGGATGTGCCGGCGGTATTACTGGTTGGCGGTGTCCACGGACTGGAGCGGATCGGTACCCAGGTGGTCATGGCCTGGCTGGATGGTCTCCTGAAGCGAATGGTCTGGGATGAACAGGTGAAGACGCTGCTGGAACGGGTGCATCTGACCGTGTTGCCGATACTCAATCCCGGTGGCATGTACCTGAACCAGCGCAGTAATCCCGCCGGGGTGGACCTGATGCGGAACGCTCCCATCACCGCCCAGGACCGCAGCGCCTTTCTGCTGGGCGGTCAGCGCCTTTCCGGCAGGCTGCCCTGGTACATAGGCGATCCCGAGCAGGGTATGGAGGCCGAGAATCGCGCCCTGGAGAGCGTCATTCAGGAAGTGTTGCCGGGGCGCCCGTTCAGCGTTGCGCTGGATTGTCACAGTGGCTTCGGCTGGCAGGACCAGATCTGGTTTCCGTATGCCTATCGCCGGCGCCCCATGCGGAGGATAGCCGCCGTCATGGCCCTGAAGCTGATCTGGGAGCAGGCATACCCGAATCATGATTACAGGTTTGAGCCCCAGTCCCGGCATTACCTGACCCACGGGGATCTGTGGGATTATTTCTACAAACAAATCAACCGGGACAATCCGGGTGTTTTCCTGCCGCTGACTCTGGAGATGGGGTCCTGGCGGTGGGTTCGCAAACGTCCGCGGCAACTGTTCCGGCTGGACGGCTTGTTCAATCCGTTGGTCCCCCATCGTCACAAGCGCGTTCTCCGGACCCATCTTACCTGGATCGATTTCCTGTTGAATGCGGCGGCCAGCCACCGGAACTGGTTGCCGAGCGGGGAGCAGGAGTCCATGCTGAGAGAAGCGGCCATCATGCATTGGTACCGGGATTCAACCTGATATGCACTGGATACTGTTGCGGGGACTGACACGGGAGCAGGCTCACTGGGGGGATTTTCCTGCTGCCTTGCATTCAGCATTTCCCGGGCATCATTTTCACGCCGTTGACCTTCCCGGCACCGGAGTTCATTTCAGGCAGGAAAGCCCCGACACCATTGAAGGCATTCGCCGGCAGGTCTGCCGGCAGGTGAAACATATTCCCCGGCCTTTTGGCCTCATCGCTCTCTCCATGGGCGGCATGGTGGCACTCGACTGGGCCCAACAGGCAGAGTTGGGCGAAATCCAGCACCTGGTCATGATCAATACCAGCTCCGGGTTCAGCCGGCCCTGGCAGCGAATGCGACCCGGTGCCTGGCCCCACGTTCTCCGGATGCTGGCCCGGCGGGAACTGTTCGATCGCGAGCGGGATCTTCTCCATCTGACCTCCAACCGGCCCGTGCCCTTGCCGCTGGCCAAACGCTGGTACAGCATCCAGCGGCAGCGGCCGGTCAGTCTGGGCAATGCCTTCAACCAATTGCGGGCTGCGGCCCGTTTTACGCCAGCGCCACGACGGCCCGTACCCGATGCCCTGCTGCTCGCCAGCCGGGGTGACCGGATTGTGCACTTCAAGTGCAGTGAAGCTTTGGAGTCTCGCTGGCAGTGGACGCTCCGGCTGCACCCCGACGCCGGCCATGACCTGCCCCTGGATGAGCCGGACTGGGTGCTGGAACAAATACGAGCCTGGCTGCCCCGGTAGTAACGGTTGCTTGACGCAACCCTTTTTTGCGGTCAGTCTCTTCGCTGTTCCCGATAATCCTGTTCATCACAATCAGACCCGGAACGGAGTTCAGCCAATGAAAATCTTTGAAACAAAAACTGCCCCGAACCCTCGCCGCGTGCGCATGTTCATGGCCGAGAAGGGCCTGCTTGATCAGGCCGAGTTCATTGAGATTGACCTGCAGAAAGGCGAAAACCTGACTCCGGAATTCGTGGCCCGAAATCCCATGAAGAAAGTGCCGGTGATGGAGCTGGACGACGGAACCTGCATTGCCGAGACCATGGCGATCTGCCGCTACTTCGAAGAAGCCTACCCCGAGGCGCCCAAACTGCTCGGTGAAAACCCTCTGGAGAAAGCCCACCTGGAGCAGTGGCTGCGCTGGATCGACTTCTATTTCTTCCTGCCCACCGGTATGTGCTTCCAACACACCACTGGCTATTTCAAGGATCGTATGAACCCCATCAAGGAATGGGGCGAGGAGTGCGGCGAGGGTGTCGAGAAATTCATGCACTTCCTGAACAAGCACCTGGAGGGCAAGGAGTACATCTGTTGTGATCGGTTTACGGCCGCCGACATCAATGCCTTCACCACCGTCGCCTTTGCCCGGGTGGTGAATATCCGGATCAAGCCTGAGCAGACCCACCTCCAGGCCTGGTATGACCGGATCAAGGCAAGGCCGTCAGCCCAGGCTTGATCCTGCCTGAACTGCCTCTTCGGCCGGAACCAATCCTATCCGATTCCGGCCCGCGGCTTTTGCCTCATAGAGTCCGAGATCCGCTCGTGCAATGAGGCTCTCTGGTGAATCTTCCTCACTGAAGCAGGCCAGCCCCAGGCTGATGGTTTGTTGCACGGAAACATCATCACACCGCACAGGTGTATCAGACATCGCGGCGAGGATTCTGCGAGCTACCTCCATGGCTCCGTCGTAGCTCGTGGCAGGGAGTAGAATCAGGAACTCCTCGCCGCCCCACCGGCAGACGGCATCCTGCTGGCGAAGGCTGGCACCCAGGCGGACGGCTGTTTCCCGCAGCACGAGGTCGCCGACATCGTGCCCGTGAGTATCATTGACGGTCTTGAAGTGGTCCAGATCCCCGATAATCAGGCAAAATCGTTCCCGTTCCTCGCGCCTGGCCCGACTGATAGCATGGCTGACCATTGGCAGGAAGGCATGCCGGTTTAGCAGGCCGGTCAGTTGATCGGTAGTTGCCAGTTCCTTCATCTCCTGCTCGCTCAGGAACTGATGCTTACCCAGACGGCGCATGATTTCCGAGACCACCAGGCCGATGATCAGCATGACCGAGGGGCCGAACAGGAATGGCGTGAGCCTGGTGAGCGGAACCTCAACCAGGAGGGCGACAAAACCGAAGATGATCAGCGGCGTGAGGAACTGGATAACCCAGTCCCGCAATCCGCGGGTGGCAAGCAGGGTTACGCCAAAAAAACTGATCATCAGGCCTTCGCTGACCTGACTGAGCGCTTCTGGCCAATGCCTGGCGTAGATCAGGAACAGGCTCAGGATCGAGAACATCAATGACAACGACATCATCCTGAGGAACACCTTCGGACGCCAGTTGGGTACTCCGGTATAATGCGCCAGCAGTGTGATGATAACGCTGAAGTAAACAGGCGCCCTGACAAGAGAGGCGATCGACCAGAATTCGGGGGAAGGGGCGTCACGCAACTCCCGGCTGAAGAGGTAGGCCAGTATCGTGGCCAGCATCAGCCAGGCGGCGTAAAAGGCAAAGATTCGCTCTGTGCGCTCCTGATAAGACCGGTAAGCCGTTTGCCATTTACGGGGTATTTGGAGGTCGGAAAGGCGCACGGTTGGAAGTTACTCCCCGTAAGTTTCAAAATGCATATTAAATTCTGTTTAGAATCTGTTGTAAAAGCAAGGTCTGATAGGCCGTTCATATCTTGGTGAATCTACCTACAGGCGTTTGTTCAATCCAATCCGGAGTCCATGATGTCCGTACCCGAGAAGCTCGGCTGCACCCTGAGCAAGATTGACCTCGCCAACCAGGCCGACCCGAACCGGGAAGTGGTCGATGGTGGAAACCTGCCCAGGGAATACGCCTATAGCCTGCACATGACCCGCTGGCTGTTCGAGCTCGAACCCGAACCGAGTGAGCGCATGCAGATTGCCTGTCGGGCCCAGCACATTGAACGTTGGGCCATACCGCGGAGCGAGTATGGAGAAGGTCGGAAGAACTATTACCAGTGGCGCCAGGCCTGTGGCCGGATGCATGGCCGCCGGGCCGCGGAGATCATGGCCGAATGCGGGTATCCGCCAGAAGAATGCCAACGGGTGGAAGCCATCCTGACCAAACGGGAGTTGCGCCAGGATCCGGATACCCAGTTACTGGAGGATGTGGCCTGCATGGTATTCCTGGAGCGCTATTTCGCGCCATTTTACGAGGAAAAGCCGGAGTATGATCGGGAGAAGTGGCTCCGGATTGTGCGCCGGACCTGGGGCAAGATGTCGCCCCGGGGGCATGAGGCGGCGCTGAAGCTGGCTGGCGGGATGCCAGCGCATCTGTTGGAGCTCTTGGAGGAAGCTTTGGCCGGTGCTCGGGAGTAATTGCTGGGTGCACAGTCCGGCGGGTGGGCCGGGCCAAAATACGCTGTGAATACGTCCCTGTAAGCTCGGCTCCGCCATCCCTGGCTCCGCACGATTTTGGCCCGGCCCACCCGCCGGTCTGTTTCAAGCTCTGGCGTTAGCCTTCCGGGAAAAACAACTCTTCGAGTTTTTCGCCTGGCTCTTCCGCCCGCATAAACGATTCCCCCACCAGGAAGCCGTAAATCCCCCGGCTGGTCATGGCGTCCACATCGTCCCGGGTCATGATGCCGCTCTCGGTCACCGTCAGCCGGTCCTGGCCGATCCGCTCATGCAGCTCGAACGTAGTGTCCAGTGACACCTCGAAGGTGTGCAGGTTGCGGTTGTTGATGCCGACCAGGGGCGTTTCCAGGGTCAGGGCATCGTCCATTTCTTCCGGATCATGCACCTCCACCAGCACATCCAGTCCGATCTCCCGGGCAATGCCTTCCAGTTCCTGCATCTGGTAACGGGTCAGGCAGGCGGCAATCAGCAGTATGCAGTCGGCGCCAATGGCGCGGCTTTCGTAGACCTGGTAGGGCGCCACCATGAAATCCTTGCGGATGACCGGCAGGCTGCAGGCAGCCCGGGCGGCTTTCAGGTAATCCTCATGGCCCTGGAAGAAGTCACGGTCGGTCAGCACTGACAGACAGGCTGCGCCGCCTTTTTCATAACTCTCGGCGATCTCGGCCGGCACAAACGGGTCCCGCAGTATGCCTTTGCTGGGGGACGCCTTCTTGATCTCGGCAATCACCGCGGGGGTCTGTTGTTCGATGCGCGAGCGCATGGCGTCGGCAAATCCCCGGGCAGGAGCCTGGTCCCCCGCCATGGCCTTCAAGTCGTCAACGGTGACGCGGCGTTTGCGCTCGTCGATTTCCTGCCATTTGCGGTCGACGATCTTTCGAAGGATGGTCGGCGTCTTATCCAGGTGTCTGTCAGTCATATCAGTTCCGCATTAAAAACACTGGGAAAAGTCAGCCAGCTCGGACATCTTGCCTGCAGCCAGCCCCGATCCCATGGCGTCCAGCGCCATCTCCACGCCGGCTTTCGGGGTATCCGCCAGGCCTGCAATGTAGATGGCGGCCCCGGCGTTCAGGGCGATCAGGTCCCGGGCTTTCTCGGTGATCTCATCGTGCTCCCGGCCGAATGCGGCGCGGATCAGCTTCAGTGATTCCTCCGAAGAGTCCACATCCAGACCCACCAGCGACTGGCTCTTGATGCCAAGATCTTCAGGAGTGATGTCGTATTCGGTAATTTCCCCATCCTTGAGCTCTGCCACGTGGGTGCTGGTGGCCAGGCTGATCTCGTCCAGACCGTCTTTGGAATGCACCACCATGATGTGCTCGGCACCAAGACGCTTCATGACTTCGGCCATGGGGCGGCACAGCTCTTTGGTAAACACCCCCAGCAATTGGCGTTTGACGCCGGCCGGGTTGGTCATGGGGCCCAGGATGTTGAAGATCGTCCGGCAGCCCAGCTCCTTACGCGGGCCGATGGCGTGCTTCATGGCGCCATGGTGGGCGGGGGCGAACATGAAGCCGACGCCGATTTCCTCGACGCAGCGAGCCACCTGCTCCGGTGTCATCTCCAGGTTGATGCCGGCTTTCTCGATAAGATCGGCGCTGCCGCTTTTCGAGGACACACCCCGGTTGCCGTGCTTGGCCACATAGCCGCCGGCAGCCGCCACCACGAAAGAGGCTGCGGAGGAAACGTTGAACAGGTTGGCGCCGTCCCCGCCGGTACCGACGATGTCCACCAGCGGTTCGGCGTTGACCGTCACTCCGGTCGCCAGTTCTCGCATGACTTCGGTGGCGCCTGTGATCTCGTCGATCGTCTCACTCTTGAGACGCAACCCCATCAGGAATGCCCCGATCTGCGCATCGGTGGCTTCGCCGTTCATGACGAGGCGCATGACCTCTTTCATCTCCTCCCGGGAAAGATCGAGGTTGGAGGCGATGCGGTTCAGAGCTTGTTTCATGTCCATGGTGGGTTGGCCTCTCAGGTATTTGTTCTCAGGAAGTTGCGCAGCAGCTCATGGCCCTGTTCAGTCATGATCGACTCCGGGTGGAATTGTACGCCTTCGATCGGCAGGGTCTTGTGACGTACGCCCATGATTTCCTCGATAGAGCCGTCGTCGTTCCGGGTCCAGGCGGTCACCTCCAGACATTCCGGCAGGGTGTTCTGGTCAATGACCAGGCTGTGGTAACGGGTGGCCTGCAGCGGGTTGCTGAGCCCCCGGAACACGCCGGTGTCCTTGTGATAGACCGGCGAGACCTTGCCATGCATGACCCTGCCGGCCCGAACGATATCGGCACCGTATACCTGACCGATGGCCTGGTGGCCGAGGCAGATGCCGAGGATCGGCAATTTACCGGCGAAGTGTCGGATAGCTTCCATGGATATACCGGCCTCGTTGGGTGTGCACGGGCCGGGTGAGATCACCAGCCGCTCCGGCTTCAGGGCCTCGATCTGTTCGATCGTGATTTCATCGTTGCGATACACATGCACGTCCGCGCCCAGCTCGGCGAGATACTGCACCACGTTGTAGGTGAAGGAGTCGTAGTTATCGATCATCAGCAACATAATCCGTTCCTCCGCCTCAGTGGTCGAAATCGTTGTAGGTCATGGCCACGGCGCGGAATATCGCCCGGCCCTTGTTCATGGTTTCTTTCCACTCGAGGCGCGGAATCGAATCCGCCACCACGCCGGCTCCAGCCTGGATGTGCAGGGTATTGTCCTTGATCACTGCGGTGCGGATGGCGATGGCGGTATCCATGTTGCCGTTGAACGAGAGGTAGCCCACGGCACCCCCGTAGACCCCCCGCTTGACCGGCTCCAGCTCGTCGATGATTTCCATGGCCCGGATCTTCGGCGCGCCACTGAGGGTGCCGGCAGGCAGGGTGGCCCGTAACACGTCCAGGCAGCTGGTGTCTTCCTTCAGGCGGCCGGTCACGTTGGACACGATGTGCATGACATGGGAGTAGCGCTCCACGATCATCTTGTCGGTGACCTTGACCGTTCCGGTTTCCGAGACCCGGCCGGCATCGTTACGACCCAGGTCGATCAGCATCAGGTGCTCGGCAATTTCCTTCGGATCGGCCAGCAGTTCGCTCTCCAGCGCCCTGTCCTCGGCGTCGGTGGCGCCGCGCTTGCGGGTGCCGGCGATGGGTCGGACGGTCACTTCCTCATCTTCCACCCGTGCCAGGATTTCCGGGGAAGAGCCAACGATGTGGAAATCGTCCAGATCCAGGAAATACATATACGGCGACGGGTTCAGCACCCGTAGGGAGCGGTACAGGTTGAGGGGCGGTGCCTCGAAGGGAATCGACATGCGCTGGGAAATGACCGTCTGCATGACGTCACCGTCCAGCACGTATTCCTTGATCCGGTCGACCGCGGCCTCGAACCTGTCCTGGCTGAAACCGGAGATGAAATCGCTCTCGTCCACCGTTTTGCCCCGCAGGTGTTCTGGCGTCCGTGGTGCGTTGGCGGTCTGTCGATGCAGGCGTGCTTCCAGTTCGTCGATGCGGGTCTGGGCCTGTTCATAGGCACCGTCAACAGCCGGGTCGACATGGACGATCAGGTGCAGCTTGCCACGCAGGTTGTCGAAGACCACGATTTCGTCGGAAACCATCAACAGAATATCCGGCGTGCCAATTCTGTCCGGCGGGCAGGAATGGCGCAGGCGTTTCTCGATGTAACGCACGGTATCGTAGCCGAAGTAGCCTACCAGGCCCCCGTTGAACCTCGGCAGTTCCGGAAGGTCTGGCGCATTGAAGCGCTGCTGGTACTCATCCACGAACGCCAGCGGATCGTCGACTTCAGCCTGTTCTACCACGGTGCCGTTCCGGCTGACTTCAATCCGGTGGTCGAAGACCTTGAGAACTTCCCGGCTGGGTAGACCGATGATGGAATAGCGACCCCATTTCTCACCGCCCTGGACGGATTCGAACAGGTAGGAGTAGGGACCACTGGCCAGCTTGAGGTAGGTGCTCAGTGGCGTATCGAGGTCGGCCAGGACCTCGCGGTATACAGGAATGCGGTTGAAGCCGGCTTGGGCGAGCTCGGAAAACTGCTCGGGTGTCATGTGTCGGTTTCCTGAAGTCTGATCTGCGTTGTTACGGAACAGCCGGGAGCCATTCCGCCGGGTGGTTCGGGTTCGACCGGCGCGCGCCGTTTAGCCGCCCAGCCTGTTCAGCCGGTGCGCCATCGCCACCATCGTGTTGCGCGGGTTGTGAGAATGCCTCGCGCTGCAGTCAGCTTCAGTCCCTGCACGGCAGGAATCTCCCGGATTGAAATAGTCAACGTAACGTCCTTGCGAGATTACAAAAGCTCAGCCAGTGAATCAACAACCGCGTCCGCTCCGAGGGCGTCCACGGGACCGCCGAAGTTGTAGCCATATCGAACCGCCACACAGGGAATGCCCGCAGCGATGGCGGCGTTCACATCGGCGGCAGAGTCACCTACCATGACCGTGGTGCCCTTGGTACCACCAAGCTGTCCCATGGCATGGACGAGGGGCGCAGGGTCAGGTTTCTTGACCGGTAGGGTATCGCCGCCAATGCTCAGTTCAAACCAGTGGTCCAGTCCCATCTGTTCGAGCAGGGGTGCGACGAACTGCTCGGGCTTGTTGGTAACCACCGCCAGCCGTGCGCCGTGTGTTTTCAGGTGTGCCAGGCAGGCTTCCACGCCCGGGTAAACCCGGGAATGCTGGCCGTTAAGACGGGCGTAATGGTGGTAAAAGATCGCCAGGGCATCGTTGAACAGGGCATCGTCTTTCGGTTGCACCGGTTCCCAGTCTGTCTTGCCAGCGAGGGCTCGGCGGACCAGAACCGCTGCGCCGTTACCCACCCAGTCCCGGACTTTATCGATCCCGGCGGGTGTCCGGCCCAGGTGTTCCAGCATCTGGTCCACCGCAGCGGCGAGGTCAGGCGCACTGTCGACCAGGGTGCCGTCGAGGTCGAACAGGGCGACGCCCGGCCATCGGGCGTTGAACAGGCCCCGGAGGCTCATCCGCCAATCACCTTGCGTGCCTGCTCCAGCTCTTCACGCATGGTATCGATGGTGGCCTTGTAGTCGTTCGTCTTGAAGATGGCGGACCCTGCCACGAAAGTGTCGGCGCCGGCTTCGGCAATTTCGCGGATGTTCTCGGTTTTTACTCCGCCATCAATTTCCAGCCGGATATTGTAGTTGCTGGCATCGATCCGCTTGCGGGCTTCCCGTAGCTTGTCCAGGGTGCCGGGGATGAACTTCTGGCCGCCAAAACCCGGGTTGACCGACATCAGCAGCACCATGTCGAGTTTGTCCATCACGTAGTCCATGTGGCTCAGCGGGGTCGCCGGGTTGAATACCAGGCCGGCCTTGCAGCCGCCATCCCGGATCAGTTGCAGGGAGCGATCGATGTGATTGGACGCTTCCGGATGGAAGGTGATGTAGCTGGCACCGGCATCGATAAACATGCGAATCAGGTCGTCCACCGGCGAGACCATCAGGTGTACATCGATGGGAGCAGTGACGCCGTGCTTGCGGAGTGCCTCGCACACCATGGGGCCGATGGTCAGGTTCGGAACGTAGTGATTGTCCATCACATCGAAGTGGACAACATCGGCGCCAGCGGCCAGGACGTTGTCGACTTCTTCGCCCAGACGGGCAAAATCGGCGGAGAGGATGGATGGGGCAATCAGATACGGATTCATGGTGTCTCTCTCAGTGGTGTTCGATAACGGTTCGGAGTTATACGGAACCCTGGAAGGTCCGTTTCCGGCTGGGCCGTCAGGTTGCTTGGCAGTTTATCAGTTTGAGCCGGTATTTTCGCCGCCAACAGGATCCGCACCTTTGCGTAGTCCGGCCGGCGGGCGCTGCCCGGGCATTAGCTCAGAGGTTCTGGTTGCGCTGTTTGATCAATTCCCAGGCCTGCTGGTAGCGCAGCAACTGTTCCTTGGCGATGGCCAGCTCCCTTGGTGACAGGGCCTTCTGGGTCAGTTTGTCCGGATGACATTCGGAGACCTTCCGGCGATAGGCGCGCTTGATCTGGACCAGTGAGTCCCGCCGGGTTACGCCCAGCAGGTGGCAGGCCTGATCGTAGGTTTCCGGGCGGGAAGGCATGTCCGCCGCCCGGATCCAGACCTTGCTGGCATAGCTTTGCAGGATCTGATCTCCGACGCCCACCGGTAGCCCCATCTGATCAATGGCGTCCTCGCATCGGTAACGGCGGGGTTTGCCCGGAGGTCCCTGGATCTGCGCGGCGTGGCACAGGCAGATGGCGACGGTCAGTGCCGGAGCCGGCCAGAGCCAGCGGGTCAGGCGCAGTGACAGCCCTCTGAGCGAGGGCAGGTCTTCCGCCGTCTTGCCACTCTGGAACCATCGGATTGCGCGCTGGCGCTGGCGCCCGGACAGGTTCAGCGCCCGGATCAGCCCCTCGGCGTAGGTGATGTCGGCTTCGGTGACGCGACCATCGGACCGGGCGATATAGCCCAGAAAATAGAACAGGGGGCGGCGGCACCACCGTGGCAGTCGCACGCGCTCGAGAAAGGTGGCTGCCTGGTGCCCACAGGCGGACAGTTCCCGTAGCAGGCTGGTGAACTCGGCCTGAAGGTGAGAGGGCAGCGTCGGACTTCCGGTGCTCTGGGGCATGGCGTCAGACCTCGCGTGCGGACAGCTCGCGGTCCAGTTCCCGCAGGCGCTCGGGCGTCCCCACATCGACCCATCCGCCGCCGTGGTATACCCCGGCAACCCGGCCCCGACTCATGGCGCGGCGCAGCACAGGGCCCAGTTTCCCGGCGCTGTCATCCAGGCCGGCAAACAGGCGGCGATGCAACAGGCTGATCCCGGTGAATGTCAGCTTGTCAGGGCCGTCACTCACCAGCTCTCCGGACTCCAGCAGATGAAAATCCCCTTCGGAGTGGTGGGGCGGGTTATCGGTGACGACCAGGACCGCATCCTTGTCAGGGGCCGGCTCGAGTGCCGACAGGGGGAAGTCGGTCCAGATGTCGCCGTTGATGACCAGAAACCAGTCGCCCCCCGCGGCAGTCAACAGGGGCAGGGCCCGGACGATGCCTCCGGCGGTTTCCAGAGGCTCGCCCTCCCGGGAATATTCCAGACAAAGCTCGAAGCGCTCGCCGTCTCCGAGGGTGTGCTCGATCTGGTCCCCGAGCCAGGCGTGGTTGATCACCACTTCCCGAAAGCCTGCCTTCCTCAGATGCTCAAGGTGATGAACGATCAACGGCTTGCCGCCGGCGCTCAGCAACGGCTTGGGGGTGGTCAGGGTCAGCGGGCGCATGCGTTCGCCCTTGCCAGCCGCCAGGATCATCGCTTTCACAGCGCAGTATCCTCCTGGACCGGCGCCGGACCAATTTTCTGCTCGATCCGCGGCATGACGGTGTCAGCCAGCCACTCGTGAAAGTGGCGCAATGCCGGCTGGCGGGCGCTGGCCCGGATCAGGTAGCCGACGGTTCGGGGAATGTCGCCCAGGTAGCCCTCCTTGCCATCCCGTATCGCCAGTCGGGCAAAGATGCCGGCCGCCTTCAGGTGCCGCTGCATGCCCATCAGCTCGAACCACTGTCGGAACGTGTCCGGATCGGCATGGTGCAGCCCCTTTTCCCGGGTGGCCTGCCGGAATGATTCCAGCCAGCGGCTCAGGCGATCCTCGGGCCAGGAAACGTAACAGTCCTTGAGCAGCGATACCGCGTCATAGGTGACCGGTCCGGTGACGGCATCCTGAAAATCGATGACGCCCGGTCTGCCGGTGCCCCGCCGGATCAGCAGGTTGCGGGAATGATAGTCCCGATGCACTGTGACCTCCGGCTGGGCCAGTGCACTCTCCCGCAGGAAAGCAAAGGTGGTATCCAGTAGACATCGCGCCGCGTTGTCCAGCTCCAGGCCGAGGTGACGCTCGAGCAACCAGTCCGGGAACAGGGCCATCTCCCGGTTAAGAAGCGCAGTATTGTAGGGAGGCAGGGGATAATCGGGTGGTGGCTGCAGCTGCTGGATGGCCACCAGTTCCTCGAGGGCCTCCCGGTAAAGGGTGTCGGCATTGTCGTCGCTCAGTTCGGACAACATCAGCCGATCCCCGAAATCTTCGAGCAACAGAAAGCCTTGCGCCAGATCCTCGGCTTCGACGGCCGGCACGGCTACACCGTGCTCGTGCCAGTGCCGGGCAATGGCCAGGAAAGGTACGCAGTCCTCATGCTCTGGCGGCGCATCCATAACAATAAACGGCTTCAGCCGACCGTTCTCTTGCTGCCGCCATACGCGGAAGTAGCGGCGGAAACTGGCATCTCCGGAGACAGGTTCTGCCTCGGCATGTTCGAAACCCGGAAATTGCCTGACCCAGAGAGTCAGGGACTGCAGGCGCGTGTCCATAGGGCTGGTTGATCGTCCCGACATATTTGTTGGCATTGATTGCGAAAGTTAGCAGAGGAGTATAAAGGGGGTAAAACGGTTTTACAGCGGAGTTTCCGTTAACAAGCTGCAAGGGCCCGTGTAAACTAGGCGGCTCGAATTCAGGCCCCGAAATCCACTACCCGGAACAGGAATCCTGCCACCGTGCAATCCGCCATCAGCTGTCCGAAGCGGCCGGTCCTCCGGTTGTCCGGCCGGATCCGTCGGATGTCCGGCGCAGCCCTGGCTGCCCTGCCAGGCATCGTCCTGGCGGCGCCGGCCGCGGCCCAGGACAGTGCAACCCCTTCGGCAGCAGAGATTGACTGGCGCCCCCGGGCCGAGCTGCCCGAGGGGGTCCGTGACCGGTTGCCGGTGTTCTGTGAGGGGGGCTATCTGCCCTCAGTTTCTGACGGGGAGGGCGGCGCTCTCTCGGGGCCCGGCGCCGATGCCGGTAAACCGCTGGAAGCCAGTGGCCTGAGTGCCCGCTACGAGATTGATAGGGAGCTCTACCTGCAGGGCGATGTCCGGCTCCGCCAGGGCGCCTTCGAAGTTACCGGTTCGGAGGCCCGCTATAACCAGCAACAAGGGTCTGTTTCGGTCAGCGGCCCGTTGGTGAGCCGTGGTAACGGCTTCCTGCTGACGGGCGAATCGGCAGACTACAGTCTTGAAAGCGGCCGATTTGACATCAACACCGCCACGTTTTTGCTGCATGGCCCGGAAATGCGCGGCCGTGCCGGGAGTCTGTCCCGGATCTCCGAGGACCAGGTGCGGATCCGTGATGGCCTGTTGACGACCTGTGGCCCCGGTCAGAATGACTGGGCGATCGTGGCTTCGGATATCCGGCTGGACCGGTCCGAGGGCTTCGGAACCGCCCGTCATGTCCGGCTCGAGGTGCTGGATATGCCCGTGTTTTATTGGCCCTGGGCGAGCTTCCCCATCGATGACCGGCGCAAGACCGGCTTTCTCTATCCCCAGTTCGGCTCCTCCAGTGCCGGCAGTGGTGCCTTTGTGGCTGTGCCCTACTATCTGAACCTGGCGCCCCACTACGATGCCACACTGACGCCCCAATATATTCACGGAAGAGGCCTGTTCAATGAGGCGGAGGGACGGTACCTGAGCCGCTTCGGTGAGAGCGTGTTGCAGGTGGGCTATATCGACAGCGACTCCGCCTTCCGGGATGAGAATCCGGGAGAGAGTGGCGAGCGCTGGGCCCTCGATGCCACCACCCGGGCCAGTTTTGGCCGCGGCTGGACCGGTTACGGGGATTATTCGGTGGTCAGTGACGATGATTACCTGACCGATCTGAATCGCAGTCTGGAAATCAATCAGGCAACGCACCTCCGGCGCCGCGGTGGGGTCCGGTATCGCAGTGCCAATCAGTACTTCGAGAGCTACCTGAACGATTACCAGACCATCAGCGACTTTATTGCGGATGCTGACAAACCCTACGCCCAGCTGCCGGAAGTGCTGTACGGCGGAACCATGAAAGCCGGCTGGCTCGAGGCCGGGCTGGAGAGTCAATACACCCGGTTTTACCGGGACAACGACAACCTGACGGGGCTCGATCGAGCCAACGGCCAGCGCTTGCGAGCCATTCCGAAGCTTGCCGTGCCCCTGCGCTCACTCTGGGGTTTTAGTCGTCCCGCCGTGAGTGTGGATTACACGCGGTACGAGCTCGAGGACTACACCCTCGGCGATGGCAGTTTCGACCGTACGGTCCCCATCGCCGAGTGGGATAACGGTCTGTATTTTGATCGGCGCTCGGAACTCTTTGGCCTGCCCTATAACCAGAGTCTGGAGCCCCGCCTGTATTATGCCTGGGCAGATGCCGATGCTGACCAGAACGACATCCCGGATTTTGACACGGCGATCAAGAGCTTCCGGTTCGACCAGTTGTTCGAGCCCGACCGCTTCAGCGGTGGCGACAGGGTGGGCGATACCAACCAGTTGACCGTGGCGCTGACCAGCCGTTTCAATGACCTCATTACCGGAGCGGAAAGGGCCCGCATCAGTCTTGGCCAGGTACAGTATTTCCAGGACCGCGAAGTAACCCTGTTCGGTGCCGGTGGCAGTACGCGCAGCCGCTCGCCGCTGGCGGGGGAGCTGGTACTCAGCCCGCTCGACACTCTGGAAATCCGGTCCTCCGGCCTGTGGGATCCGGACACCGGCGAGACCGAGGAGGGGCGAAGCCAGCTGACGTTCCACTCGGAAGATTACCGTTACCTGGCCAGCCTCGGGCATACCTACAGCAAGGACGAGCTGGAACAATCGGATATTGCGGCGGTTGTTCCGGTCTCAGACCGTGTTAGCCTGATCGGCCGTTGGGTTTATGATTCCGATCTGGACCGTACCGTGGGTTCTCTTGCCGGACTGGAATACAACAACTGTTGCTGGAGCGTCCAGGTGGTGCATCAGAACTACCTGACCGACGATCAGCAACTGGATACGCGCCTCCTGTTCCAGGTCCAGCTGAAGGGGCTGGGCGGCAGCGGCGGCGCCTCGTCCCGGATATCCGAGGCGATTTACGGGTTTGATGAAAGGGAGCGCCGGCGTTTCGGAACTCCTTGAGCCCTGGCCGGACCAACCGCAGGCCAACGGTGCATACCATTTTTGATACGAGGTGATTATGAAGGCGACTTTTCGCCAGGGTGTTACAACCTGTCTGATGGTTCTGATGCTGACACTCTCCGTGTCCGCTCAGGCCGAGCGCAAACTGCTGGATCAGGTGGTCGCGATCGTGGATGACGACGTGATCCTGCAGACCGGGCTGGAAGCCCGGATCAAGACCATCGTTACCCGTCTGCAGGCGCAGGGAACCGGCCTGCCTCCCCGTGACGTGCTGGAACAGCGGGTGCTCGATCAATTGATCACCGAGTCCATCCAGCTGCAGATGGCGGACAAGATGGGCATGCGTATCAGCGATAACGAGCTGAACGAAACCATGGACAACATCGCCCGGCAAAACCGCATGACCCGGGCCGAATTTGAGCAACAGCTGGCGGCGGAAGGCGTGAGTTACCGCCAGGCGCGGGAACAGATCCGTAACGAGATGCTTATCAGCCGGGTCCAGCAGCGGCAGGTGGGTAACCGGGTCCGGGTGACCGACCGGGAAGTGGAGAACTACCTGGAGGCCCTCGAAACCCGGGGCGGAAACTCTGCCGAATATCGGCTTGCCTACATTTTCATCGAGGTGGATGAACCGGCCAGTGAGGCCTCGGTCGAGGCGGCTCAGGCCAAGGCGGAAAACCTCCGCCAGCAGATCCTCGATGGCCGTGACTTCCGGGAGGTGGCCGTGGCTGAGTCGGACGCCAGTAACGCGCTGGAAGGCGGCGATATGGGATGGCGCACCGAGAATCAGCTGCCATCCCTGGTGGCTCCGGTGGTGCCCGAACTGGAGCCGGGAACTCCGTCGCCGGTGCTGGAAAACAACAGCGGTTTCCACCTGGTCATGGTTATGGACAAGCGCGGTGGTGAGCAGAAACAGCTGGTTCGTCAGTACAAGGTTCGCCATATCCTGGTGCGACCCTCCGAGGCCCGTACCGATGCCGAGGCGGAAGCCAGGATCCGTGATCTGTATCAGCAGCTGCAGAATGGCGCCGATTTTGCCGAGCTGGCCAGGGAGTATTCCGATGATCCGGTCTCAGGTTCCGACGGCGGTAATCTCGGCTGGGTGAGCCGTGGCCAGATGGTGCCGGCGTTTGAGCAGGCCATGCTCGAAGCGGCCCCTGGCGAGCTCAAGGGACCGTTCCGTTCCCGCTTTGGCTGGCACATCCTGCAGGTGCAGGAGCGCCGGGACAAGGATGTGACGGGCGAAGCCCGGGAGTCTGACGCGCGCCAGGCCATCTATCGCCGTAAATTCGAGACCGAATTGCAGAACTGGCTCCAGGAAATCCGGGACGAGGCCTTTGTGGAGTTCAAGGGCGAGTATGCGGATGAGAGCCAGGCCGGGGAAGCAGCTGGCGCGTCGTCATGAGCGATCCGGTGATCCTGGCACTGACGGCGGGTGAACCCGCCGGTATTGGTCCCGAACTCTGCCTTCAGCTGGCACTGGAGCGGCGCCAGGCAGGCATTGTGGTCGTGGCCAGCGAGGCCCTGTTGGCAGAGCGCGCGCAACTGCTTGGGCTGAAGGTTCAGCTGCATGCCTGGCAGCCGGGTGTGCCGCCGCAGATGGAACCTGGCCATCTGTCGGTGTGGCCAGTGGCCGGCTGTGAGAACCTGGCCCCGGGCAAGACCGACCCCGTCAACAGCCGGTATGTCCTGAATACCCTCGAGGTTGCCGCCCGGGCCTGCCTGAATGGTGATGTTGACGGCATGGTCACTGCACCGGTCCACAAGGGTGTGATCAACGAGGCTGGTATTGCCTTCAGTGGTCATACCGAATTCCTGCAGGAACTGTGTGGCGTGGAACGGGTGGTGATGATGCTGGCCACCGACGACTTGCGGGTGGCGCTGGTCACCACCCATCTGCCGCTCCGGGAAGTGGCCGATGCCATCACCCCCGAACGGTTGACCCAGGTGACCCGTATCCTCAATGCCGACCTCCAGGCCTTTTTCGGGATTCGCGAGCCCCGGATCCTGGTGGCGGGACTCAATCCCCATGCCGGGGAGGGTGGCCATCTCGGCCGCGAGGAAATCGAAGTGATCGAACCGACGCTTGGGGCGCTGAGGAGCGAGGGCATAAACCTGACCGGTCCCCTGCCGGCGGACACTCTGTTCACGCCACACTGGCTGGATAACGCCGATGCGGTGCTGGCCATGTATCATGACCAGGGCCTGCCGGTGCTCAAGTTTCAGGGCTTCGGGCGGGCGGTGAACATCACCCTGGGCTTGCCGATTGTCCGTACCTCGGTCGACCATGGCACGGCGCTGGATCTGGCCGGTACCGGCAAAGCCGATGCCGGCAGCCTGCACACCGCCATCCACGTGGGTGAACACATGGCGCGATGCCGGAAGGCCGCCAAACAAGAGAGCGAGTCGTGAGTCAGAAAGCCGGCCACCAGGCCAGAAAGCGTTTTGGACAGAATTTCCTGCACGATCCGGGGGTGATCGAGCGCATCGTGCGCGCCATCAATCCCAGGCCGGAGGATGCCATTGTCGAGATTGGGCCCGGCCTTGGGGCGCTGACCGAGGAGATTCTCGCCATCAACCCCCGTCTGCAGGTGGTTGAGCTGGACCGGGACCTGATCCCGGTCTTGCGCACCAAGTTTTTCAATTATCCGGAATTCCGCATCCACGAGGCCGATGCACTGAAGTTCGATTTCAGCCAGCTGGTGAAAGACCGTCCGCTCAGGATCATCGGCAATCTGCCGTACAACATCTCCACACCTCTGATTTTCCACCTGCTCGGCCAGGCCGGGGTGGTGCAGGACATGCACTTCATGCTGCAGAAGGAGGTGGTACTGAGGCTGGCGGCAGTGCCCGGTGACAACAATTATGGCCGGCTGGGCATCATGGCCCAGTATTTCTGCAAGGTGCAGCCGCTGTTCGAGGTGGGACCGGGGGCCTTCAAACCGGCGCCCAAAGTCGATTCCGCCATTGTTCGACTGGTGCCTCATGAGACCTTGCCGCATCCCGCGAAGGATCTGGCCACCCTGCAGGCCGTGGTCCGCACCGCCTTCAATGCGCGGCGCAAGACGTTGCGCAAGGCGCTCGGGGGCATGATCAGTGCCGGACAACTGCAAAGCCTGGGCATCGATGACGGGTTGCGGCCGGAAAACCTGTCCCTGGCGGACTACGTACACATTGCTGACTTCCTGTTTGACCAAAAAGCCGGATCCGGCGATGAGGTAAGTAATGACTGACTACGCCATTGGCGATATTCAGGGCTGTTATGAGCGTCTGCGGGATGTCCTGACGAAGGTGGGCTTTTCACCATCCCGAGACCGGTTGTGGGTGGCCGGTGACCTGATTAATCGGGGGCCGTCCTCGCTTGAGACGCTCCGGTATGTCGAGAGCCTGGGCGACAGTGCCGTGGTGGTGCTGGGCAACCATGACCTGCACCTGCTGGCGGTGGCGCTGGGCGGGCACGCCCCCAAACGGAAAGATACCCTTCACGATATCCTGGATGCCGAGGATTGCGACCGGCTGCTGCAATGGCTTCGGCAACAGAATTTTTGCGTTCACGACGAACGACGCAATTTCATTATGGCCCATGCCGGCATTCCGCATGTCTGGGGTGTGGACGAGGCGGTCAGCTATGCCCGGGAAGTGGAGGCAGTGATCCGCAGCGACCAGGCGGAGTATTACTTTAACCACATGTACGGGAATGAGCCTGAGCGCTGGGATTCGGCGCTGAGCGGCATGGACCGCTGGCGGATGATCACCAACTATTTCACCCGGATGCGCTTCATTGCCGAGGACGGCACTCTGGAACTGGCGACCAAGGAGTCGGCGGGCAACGCGCCCGAGGGCTATGCGCCCTGGTTCCGGTTCCCGAGGCAGGACGAGGTCCGGGTCATCTTCGGCCACTGGGCTGCGCTCGAGGGCAATACCGGTAGCGACCGGTTCATCGGCCTGGATACTGGCTGTGTCTGGGGCGGAGTGCTGACAGTCATGAACCTGGACACCGGGGAGAAGATCCACTGTGACTGCTGAAGCTGCACGAGTGCGCGGCCTGTCGTTGCGTTGGCCCCTTGTCGCGGGGGCAATGTTCGCGCTGTTGGCCGTCATGGCCGGCGCCTTTGGCGCCCACGGCTTGCGGGGGATGGTGAATGAGCGGGCCCTGGAAGTGTTCCAGACCGCAGTCACCTACCAGATGTACCATGCCCTGGCGCTGGTGTTCGTTGCCGTGCTGGCGGGGTTTGGCCTGTCCCGGCGTCTGCTTGGACTCGCGGCGGGGTTTTACCTGGCAGGTATCCTGCTGTTCAGTGGCAGCCTGTACCTGCTGGTGTTGACTGGAATCCACTGGCTGGGCCCGGTCACCCCCCTGGGTGGTGTATGCTTCATGATTGGCTGGGGGCTGCTGGTAACCGCAGGCCTCCGGCGTGAAGGCTGAATCAATGCGAGGTTTGACAGCAACATGCAGGTAGAAGTAAACGGCGATGCAATGGAACTCCCGGACGGCGCCACCGTCTCGGTCCTGATTGAATCCCTGGCTCTGAACGGCAAGCGACTGGCGGTAGAGGTGAACGAGGACATTGTTCCCCGCAGCCAGCATCCTGAGTTTACCCTGAACCCGGGTGACCGGGTCGAAGTGGTTCACGCCATCGGCGGTGGCTAACCCGGCACTTTGCAAGCCTGAAGGCGGTATGGACCGCACCCTGACAGTAATCCCAGACTACCCGGAAAGGTTATGACCGAAACTCCTGAAATTCAGCTTCCCCAAGACAAGCCCCTGGAAATTGCCGGCCGCGTCTACCGGTCCCGACTGCTGGTCGGTACCGGCAAGTACCGGGACATGATGGAAACCGGCCACGCCATCGAGACCAGTGGCGCCGAGATCGTCACCGTTGCCGTGCGCCGCACCAACCTGGGTCAGAACCCGGATGAGCCCAACCTGCTGGATGTCATCTCCCCCGAGAGCTACACCATCCTGCCCAACACCGCCGGTTGTTACACGGCAAAGGACGCGGTACGCACCTGTAAACTGGCGCGGGAGCTGCTGGACGGGCACGATCTGGTCAAGCTGGAAGTTCTGGGTGAGGAAAAGACCCTCTACCCGAACATGACCGAAACCCTGGTAGCCGCCGAGGAGCTCATCAAGGACGGCTTCAAGGTCATGGTCTACTGCTCCGACGACCCGCTGCTCGCCAAGCGCCTCGAAGACATGGGCTGTGTGGCGATTATGCCTCTCGGCGCCCCTATCGGCTCCGGGCTGGGGATCCAGAACCGCTACAACATCAAGCTCATCGTCGAGAACGCCAACGTGCCGGTGCTGGTGGACGCCGGCGTCGGCACCGCTTCCGACGCCACCATCGCCATGGAACTGGGCTGTGACGGCGTATTGATGAACACCGCTATCGCCCAGGCCCAGGACCCGATCAAGATGGCCAACGCCATGCGCCTGGCCATCGAAGCCGGCCGCGAAGCCTACCTGGCGGGGCGGATGCCCAAGAAGATGTACGCCAGTGCGTCCTCGCCGATTGATGGCACCTTTTTCTGAAGGTAAAAGAGGGGTCAGATGAAGGCTTTCATCTGACCCCAAGTTCATGTCACATCCGAAGTCCGATAACTAAAAACGGGGTCAGAAGAGAGCGTTCTTCTGACCCCATGTTCGAAGTCACATAACCAGAAAAGCCGGGGTCAGATGAAGGTTTTCATCTGACCCCATATTCAGAATTCAGAGCGCTGTAGTCCTGTCATGACCGATAACAAACCCAGTCGCCGCGAGGCGATTCTCCACGCCCTGGTGGAATTGCTCGAAACCGACCCGGGTGCCCGCATCACCACCGCCGGCCTGGCCCGAACGGTGGGAGTCACCGAAGCGGCCCTGTATCGCCACTTTCCCAGTAAGCGGAAAATGTTCGAGGCCCTCATCGAGTTTGCCGAGGAGGCGGTGTTCTCCCGCTGCCAGGTGATCCTGCAGGAGCAGGAGGACGTCCGGACCCGCATGCAACAGCTGGTGCACCTGGTGCTGGTGTTCGCCGAGCGCAATCCTGGCCTGTGCTGTGTACTGACGGGTGATGCCCTGATGGGAGAGAACGAATCCCTGCGCAAGCGGGCTTCCCAGTTCTTCGAACGCCTGGAAACCCAGGTCCGTCAGGCCCTGAAGGAGGGCGAAATCCGCCAGGGACTCCGGCCGAGGACCAGTGCTGCGCGGGGGGCAGATTTTGTCATGGTGTTCATGGAGGGCCGCATCCAGCGGTTTGTCCGGTCTTCGTTTTCCCGGTTGCCGTCCACCGATTTCGAGGAGAGCTGGGGGCTGGTTTCCGAGGGCGTCTGGGGTTGAGACTGGGGGACGGTAGCCCCTAGCCTGATAGTTTCGGTGGCAGGGTGAAGGCGGGAAGGGCTTTCCCGGAACCGCTACAAGCACGTCCGTGTGCGCTTGACTCCGGCCATCCATGGCCTCCGACATTCCGGGAAAACCCTTCCCGCCTTCACCTTCATAGCTTGCGAGATATCGCTAATCCGTTAACTGATTACAACTAGTCGTTCATCTTTGTTTGCGATACCTCCTCATGCAGCCCCACCCGGGCCGAACACCCAGGCCGGCAGGCTGGGAAACCAGGTAGAGGTCAAACCAGAAACTCAGTCATACCCCGAGGCAGCCCGGAGAATGGAACGCACCGGCTCCCACACCGCAGGTGCCGAAATCAGAATGTCGCGGCCCCACAGATCGGCTGGGTAGCCCGCCGGCACCTCCCCGAAGTGCCCGGCCGTAGCGCCGGCCTCCCTGGCGATCAGGCGCGCCGCCGCGAAGTCCCAGGGGCTGACGTTTTCGTAGTAGATGTCCAGACGGCCACAGGCCACCCAGCAGATATCCAGAGCCGCCGAGCCGATACGGCGCAGGTCCCGGCACTGGTGAATCATCGCATCGAGTCGGCGAACCAACGGTTCCAGGTTGTCCTTGGTGTAGGGAAAACCGGTGGCGAACAGGGATTGGCGGGGCTCGGTGGCGCCGCTGTGTTTGATCGGTTTGCCGTTGAGGGTGGCACCTTCGCCTTTGGTAGTGCGGAAGGTCTCGCCGGGAAAGGGAGCATGGACCACGCCGGCCTGGACTTCGCCTTTTTCGGCATAGGCAATGGAGACGGCTACCTGGGGATGACCGTAGGCATAGTTCACCGTGCCGTCGATCGGGTCCACGATCCACAGCGGTGTTTCCAGCTCTTCCGCCTGGGACAGGTCCGGCATGGTTTCTTCGGACAGGATGCGGTGGTTCGGGAAGCGCTTGCGGATGGCACCGGTTATGAACTCGTCGGCCATCACATCGGCGTGGGTCACCAGTTCTGTCTGGTGCTTGTAGTCGGTACGGAGGGTGTTGTCTTCCCGCTCTCGGCGGATCAGGTCTCCGGCTTCCCGGGCCAGGGTTTCGGCAAAATTGGTGATGTCGCGGAGAGAAACGGAATCAGACATGGCGCCCTCAAGATCTCGAAGAGTGAGGGCGCCAGTCTAACACGACGGGATTACAGGCTCTGCAGCCAGCGCTCCATCTTGTCCATGGCCAGAACCAGGCGCGGACAGGCCTGGGCGACGAAGGCATCGTCCAGTTCGTGTCCGGCATAGTCGCCGCCGGCCAGCTTCAGGGCCTCGCGACCGTCAAAGTCAACGAAGGCCAGGCGGGCGCCCAGATGGTCCGGCACGAAGCCGAAATCGCTGGAAGGCAGAATGGCCACGCCGGTGTTTTCCAGCAGCGCGGTGCAGAAGGCCTGGGAGGTCTTGATGTCCTTGCGGGCCAGCTGCTCGCGGAAGCTCGAGAAGTCCGGGAACAGGTAGAACGCGCCTTCCGGTTTCTGGACCACAGCGCCCATCTCGGTGAGGCGGCGATGCATGTACTCTCCCACGACCTTCAGCACTCGACGGGATTGCTTGAGGTATTCATCGATATCCTCACCGCCGTTGAACGCGGCAATCGCAGCGTGCTGGATGGGCGCGCTGGTGGCGGTATAGGTCTCACTGGCAATGATCGCCATGGCATCCTGCAGCGGGCGCAGCTCCGGAGGGAAGATGAAGGTGCCCAGACGCCAGCCGCCGGCACCCGCCCACTTCGACAGCCCGGTGCTGATGATGGTGCCCTCGGGGTAGTAGCGGGCAATCGACTTGTGCTTGCCCTCGAAGTGCACTTCGCCGTAGATCTCGTCCGACAGCAGGATCAGCTTGTACTTGCGGGCCACATTGGCGATCGCCAACAGCTGGTCATCGGTGTAGCTGCAACCAGTCGGGTTGGACGGGTAGTTGAGGATCAGGATACGCGGCCGTGACGGGTCGTCCCGGCAGATGATGTCCAGTTCCTCGGCGGTCAGCTGCCAGTTGTTTTCGGCGTGGGTGGGCAGCCAGTGTACCGAACGGCCGATGATCCGGGCCTGAGGTGCATAGGACACCCAGCTGGGCCGCGGGATCAGCAGGTCACCGTAATAGGCCAGCTGGAGCATGAACAGCAATTCCTTGGAGCCCGGACCAATGAGTACGTCCTCCCAGGTGCAGCGCATGCGCTCGTTGCGGTTGATGTAGCCGGCGATGGCTTCACGCAGGCCCTTGAGGCCTTTGACTGGCAGGTAGTCTTTCTCGTGGGCGTGTTCTTTCAGTGCATCCACCACGCGGTCGGGTACCGGGAACGGGGATTGCCCCAGGCCGAGCTTGATGATGTCTTTTCCTTCGGAACGCAGCTGGTTGCTCAGCTCGTTGATGCGGAGGGTGGCAGAGGGCTGGATGCCCCGGACGTTCAGGTTGATCGCGTATCGGTGGTCTGTTTGGATGTCCATTGTTCCGGTCTGTTGGTTGGAAATGACCAGCACAGTATAGGAAACCCAAACATATCTGTGACGCCCGCGCGGATAGGTGTTTGCCGAAAAGCCGGGGCCGACTTTGGTCGATAGTCCCGGCTAGCGGGACTGGATCCAGACCTCCACGCGGCCGTTGCGCTGGCTGCCGCGACCGCCGACGGGCATGTAATGTCCATACCCGGTATAGGCGACATCTCGGATGCCTTCGCTGGCCAGGGCCTTGCGCACTGACAGGGCGCGTAACTCGGAAATCATCTGCGCCCGCAGCTCGTTGCTCTGCTGATCGGCGAAGCCGATCAGCATCAGGTCGTTCGCGTTCTTCCCATTCTGCTTCAGGTAATCACGCACCCGTCGCAAATCCCGGAGCGCCTTGTTATCGAGTTTGGTGCGGCCCTCGGCAAACCGGAAGTTTACCGTCAGTCGCTCATAACGCCCGGTCAGTCTCTGGAAAGACTCGGGGACGGAATTGTCGAAATCCGGCTTCACCGCGATGGGATTCTGGGAGATGAAACCGGACGCCGCTACCAGGTCCTGACCGCCGCTGGCGAGGGCAAACTCGATCAGCCCCGAGACCAGTTCGTTGTCGGGAGTGCCCGGGGTGTACATGAACAGCCGGCGCGATAACGGGTAGTCCTCGCTGGCGACCGTCAGCTGGTTGGGTTTGAGGGCCGGGGCGTCACCCTCGGAAATGGCCAGCAACTTGCTGTTCCGAACCGATGCCAGGCCGGCAAAACCGATGCCGGAAGGATTGCGGCTGACGTCGTCGGACAGCCGGTCATTGGATTCGTAGCGAGCGGCCGAGTCATCCAGGCTGTAGCGCTTGCCGAGCACCAGTGACTTGAAGGTGTCCCAGGTGCCCGAGCGGTCATCGCGGGCGTACAGGGTAATCGGTCGGTCCGGCCCGCCGACCGCGGACCAGTTACGGATCTCCCCGGCATAGATCCGGCCGAGCGTATCGATGCTCAGTTGGTTCACCGGGTTGGACGGATGCACGAGAATGGCCAGGCCATCGATCGCGATGACATGCTCACTGGCGAGGGACGTCAGATCGGCCCGGGGCCGGAACTGCTCGGCCTCCTGTGTCTTTACCGGCCGTGAAGACGCCCAGATGTCAGCCTGGCCGGCGGCCAGAGCCTTGAAGCCGGTACTGGAGCCATGGGCGGCGACCAGAACCTCGATGGCCCCGCTCGGATCCTCGGCCAGAATCAGCTCTTCATTCTCCCGGTCCGTTGGTTCGGTTCGCGGGGTGGAACCGGTGTGCTGCTCCAGGTAACCGGTGACCAGCATGGGCGCGAGGGTCGCACCAACGGTGTTGGAACCATGGATTTCCAGCCCGGAGGCGTGGCTGGCTGTGCCGGAGAGGCCAAGTGTCAGGAAGGTCAGGGTTGTGAGAACCCTGGAAAAAAGCAATCTGTGCATTCTGATTATGCCTTGTCTAGGTTGTTGCCCGAGGTCCGGCAGAAGAATGCGACAGTAATATGACAGTCAGGTTTCAGTGCTGTAACCGATTGTTGCTGCTGACAGAAAAACTCAGAAACGGTGTGGTTCCAGGTCCATATTGAGTATCCTTGAGCCCAGCATGATCACCCGCCCGGTGTAACGCTCCTCCCCGGTGGAGGTGAAATCGAACAGAAAGCGACGCCAAACCCGAAGCCTGCCGTTGTCATCACGCTTGAACCAAAGGCCACGGAGATAAACCGCATCGTCGAGCAGTTCGACATCCATGGTTTTGCAGTAGCGGCGAGCCGCCTGCAGTACGAAATCCTTGATTGCCTTTGCGCGCCACCAGTACCAGGCCGCAAAGCAGGCCAGAAAGAGCCAGAACAGGTTTCCCAGAGTCACAGTCAGTTATATTCCCTGAACGCAGGTCGGAAGGGTCTTCAGGGTACATGATTGCAACCGGGCTTGAAATTGTCCGGCGCTGTTAGGCTTTGGTCGTAAATGCAGGGAGTTCTGCAAAATATGGCTTGGCGAGCGGCAGTTGAGCGATATGCTTGGGCCCCCGGTCGTTTATCCAATTTAACGGGCATAACAATAAAGAGAACCCGCCATGCAAGTAGTAGAGCATCAGGACTTCAGGGCACTGGTGGAGCATCATCCCCGTGCCATCATGTTGGCCACCACCGAACCACGCATTGCCTACGTCAACCGCTGTTTTCAGTCGGTCACCGGGTACCGCGAGGAAGACGTGCTCGGCGAGTCGCCCTCGGTGCTCAGTTCCGGGCTGCATTCTCCGGATTTTTACCAGGACATGTGGGGCAGTCTCCGCAGCAACGGACGGTGGGAGGGACTGATCTGGAATCGCCGCAAGAATGGCGAGACCTACCCGCAATGGCTGTCCATCTACCCGGTCATCCAGGGTTCCCGGAAGTTCTATGCCGGAATTTTCATGGATGTGGGGGATCCAGCCGCGGGGGACGAGCGCCTGGCATCACTGGCCTATTACGATCCATTGACCGAACTTCCCAACCGCTCGCTGTTCCAGGAGTTCCTGAGAGCGCGGGTGGACCGGAGGCAGGGTGCCGGCGGTTGTTTCGGAGTATTGTTCATCGACCTTGATTTTTTCAAATCGATCAACGATCTCCATGGCCATGACTGTGGCGACCGGGTGCTGAGCGAAGCCGCACGGTGTATCCGGAGTACCCTCAGCCGGCATGATGTGCTGGCCCGGCTGTCCGGTGATGAGTTCGCGGCTATCGTTGAAGTCGATGACGACCTGGAGCTCGAGCGTGTCGGTGAGTCCCTGAATCAGGCCTTTCAGGATCCGGTGCGGGTGGATGGCCGCGAGTACTTCCTGTCGGCATCCGTCGGTGGCGCCATGTTTCCGGACCACGGGCGCACCAGCGCCGACCTGTTGCAGAACGCGGACCGGGCGATGTACACGGCCAAGGTAGCCGGCCGGGCGTGTTTCCGTCTGTACAGTGCGGTGGAGAGTGAGCAGGGCCGACGGGAACAGCGATTGTCGGAAGCGCTGATTGCGTCCCTGAAGACCGCCCCTGAGCAGTTCCGGGTCGTTTACCAGCCCCAGTTCGATCTGGTCACAGGTCGGGTCGTGGGGCTGGAGGCACTGTTCCGGTGGCTGCATCCGGAATTTGGTGAAATATCACCGGCAGACTTTGTTCCCATCGCCGAGCACCGGGGCCACATCCATGACCTGACCGAACACCTGTTACGATGTGTCCAATCGGATCTCGATGCCGTCCAGGATCGGCGCCTGCCCCACGGGTTGCGTTTGGCCATCAACATATCGGCCCGGCAAATTACCGATTCGCGCCTGGACCAGGTGCTTCGGCCGTTTTTCCACCGTCTGTCAGACCTCGGCTGGCGTCCGGAGCTGGAAATTACCGAAACTCACTTGATGAGTCTGTCCGCCCGCTGCCTGCAGCGCTTGCGGAAATTTGGCGAAGAGGGGGTAGGCGTGGCGATCGACGATTTTGGCACCGGCTACTCATCCCTGGCGTACCTCCATACTCTGCCGGTGCAGGTGCTGAAGATCGATCGCCAGTTTACTCGTCAGTTGGGCACCGAAGCCCGGGACGCCCGGATCGTTTCAGCCATTCTGGGAATTGCCGAGGCCCTGGGGCTGGAAGTGGTGGCGGAGGGCGTCGAGAGCCCGGATCAACTGGAAAAACTGCGCCAGCTGGGATGCCATCGGGGGCAGGGCTATCTCCTGGGAAGGCCCGGCGATTGGAATCAGCTTGTTGATATTCTGGTTGATGGACATCAATTCCGGTTTGATTAAGCGGCTTCCTGATCGGCCGATTGCAAGATATGGCTAGGGATTTGGGGCGGTTTGCAATAAAAAGAAAAGAGTTCCTTTGAAAGTTGTGGTTTTATGTCCTGCGATTCTGTGGCACCCGTTGAACTGGATGGCTTCCTCCGACTGAACCGGGCTTCACCGAGAGAGTTTGAGGCAGCCTTGCAGTTGTTGACTGCCTTACCGTCGATCCAGTGCCAGTCACTGGCTGAGGGTGATGCGGCAGCCGGTGCGCTTTATGTCGTGCAATCTGATCAGGGCATGGCGATTTGCCTGGCTGTTGAGCGTTCGTTGCGGATCACGGACTGGAATTCGCCCGTACCTCTGTGGTTACGCGTTTTGACGGGGCGTGTGCGGATCACTGGGGACGACGTGACGCGAGACCTCTGCGCTGAAGCCTGCCGAACGGCACCAGGATCCCTGGCATTCCACCTGGATAAGGACACCCGGCTGGTTATGGTCATTCCCTCAGATCGGTTGCCGATGCCTTCGATATCATCGTCCCGCTCTGTTTCAGGTAGCACGGTCTGCTGCCTTATCGACCAGTTCATTGCCCGGGCCAGGTTTTTTCTCGATAGCGGCCAGGCGGAAGCCGGGACCCGTCAGCTGATTTCGAGGCTGATGGAGCTGGAGACAACGGGGCAGGTCCTTGCCAACCTGACTTTGCCCCCTCTGGATCGCCGGGTTAAGCGAGCGCTCCAACAGGTCCAGGCTCACCCGGACTGGCAATTCGACCTGTCGGCATTGGCGAGTCATGCCGGAGCCAGCGAGCGGAACCTCTATTACCTGATGAAGAGAGAAAGCGGTGTCACGCCCTATCGGTTCTATCAGCGTTGCCGGTTGGTCCGGGTGCGACGCCGGCTGGTGGACTGCCAGTGCGAAGTGCCCCACATTTCCCACTACGCGGCCGATGAGGGCTTCAGCCATCTGGGTCGTTTTGCGGCGCTGTACCGGGAACATTTCGGCGAGTTACCCAGTGAAACCGTCCAGTGGCGACGCGCGCTGCTGACTAGCCAATCCGGCAAGCGGGCCAGTTGAGCCTGCCGAAGCCCAACGAAAAAGCCCGGTGACCTTGCGGTGACCGGGCTTTTTTGATCGCCGATGTCAGTGGCCTGTGGCCGGCTCTCTGGCCTCGTTTTGATCACCGTATTCGTCGGCCGCCGAACCGTGGTGGTCCCGTGCCAGCAGGATGTAGAACGCCGGCAGCACGAAAATGGTGAACAGGGTGCCGATGCCCAGACCTGCACTGATGGTGAGGCCGATGGCGAAGCGGCTCTCCGCGCCCGGACCAATGGCGATCAACAGCGGCACCATGGCGAAGATCAGGGCCAGGGAGGTCATGATGATCGGGCGCAGGCGGATGGCTGCGGCTTCGATCACGGCCCGGACCTTGTCCAGTCCCCGCTCCTTCTGGAGCTGGTTGGCAAATTCCACGATCAGGATACCGTTCTTGGAAACCACCCCGATCAGGGTGATCAGGCCCACCTGGGTATAGATGTTCATGGAGGCAAAGCCCAGGACGATGAACGCCATGGCGCCGGCCACCGACATGGGCACCGAAACCAGGATGATGAACGGGTCGCGCCAGCTCTCGAACTGGGCTGCGAGCACCAGGTAGATCACCAGCAACGACAGGAAGAAGGTCACCATCAGGGCACTGCCCTGGGTTGCCAGCTGACGACTCTGGCCGGTGTAGTCAAAGCTGAAGCCCTGCGGGAACACGTCTTCGGCGGTGGTCTCCATGTACTCCATGGCTGTGCCGGCGGCAACGCCGGGCATGACCACACCCTGGAGCGTCAGGGAGTTCAGCTGGTTGAACTGGGTCCGGTTGGACGGTTCGACGTCATGACTGAAGCTCACCACACTGGCCAGGGGAACCAGTTCACCGGTGTCGGTGCGGATGTAGTAATCGTTCAGCGCCTGTTCGTCCAGCCGGAACTGCTGGTCAACCTGTGGAATGACCTGGTATGAGCGTCCCTCCATGCTGAAGCGATTGATGTAGCCGCCGCCCAGCATGCTGGAGAGAGACTGGCCAATGTCCTGCATCGACAGCCCCAGATCCGCGACCCGGTCACGATCCACCTTGATGCGGGTGATCGGCCGGTCGAAGTTGATGGACTTTTGCAGGAACATGAAGTTGCCGCTGCCCATCGCCTTGCCCAGCAGTTCATCCGCCACCTGGTCCAGTTGCTCATAACTGGCGCCGGTGGTGATCACGAACTGGAAGGGCAGGCCGCCACCAGAGCCCGGAAGAGAGGGGCGCGGGAACACGGCGGTTTGCAGCCCGGTGACGTTTTTCAGCTCGGCATCGAGTTTCGGCTGGACCTCAAACTGGCTCACTTCCCGCTCGCTCCAGGGCTTCATCTTGAAGCCACCGAAGACGGCGTTCGGTCCGGTGATACCGATGATCATGAAGTCTTCGTTGTAGCCGGGCACCTCCGACATCCGGTCCTGAATCTCGTCACCGTGCTCGCGCAGGTAATCGAGGGTGGCGGTCTGGGGGCCGAGGCCCTGGTAGAACAGAATGCCCTGGTCTTCGGTGGGCGCCAGCTCGTTCTGGCTCATCATCACCATGAAATAGATCGAGCCCAGGACAACCACGGCGAAGAATACCACCACCGATTTTGTCTGCATCAGGGAGGCCAGCGCGGATTTGTAGGCACCCGCCAGGCCGTTGAAGGTTTTCTCCACCACGACCTCGAACCGGCCCGGGCTGCCGTGGGGCTTGAGCACCTTGCCCGACAGCATGGGGGACAGGGTCAGCGCCACGATGCCCGAGATCACAACCGTTCCGGCGAGGGTGAACGCAAACTCGGTAAACAGCGAGCCTACGAGACCACCCATGAAGCCGATCGGAGCATAGACCGCCACCAGGGTGGTGGTCATGGCAATGATGGGTACTGCCATCTCGCGCGCGCCATTGATGGCAGCATCAAAGCGCGATTCACCCTGCTCGATGTGCCGGTGAACGTTCTCCACCATGATAATGGCATCATCCACCACCAGGCCGATGGCCAGTACCATGGACAGCAGCGTCAGCAGGTTCAGGGAAAACCCGAACATCAGCATGATGAACGCGCCGCCGATCAGGGACAACGGCACCGCAACCGAGGGCACCACCGACGCGCGAATGGAGCCGAGGCACAGGAACACCACCACCAGCACGATCACCAGGGCCTCAAGCAGGGTCTTGATGACTTCGTTGATGGAGTCTTCGATAAAATCGGAGGCGTCATAGGCCAGCCGGACGTCCAGACCAGAGGGCAGCTGGCTTTCGATGTCCGGCAAGGCATCCTTGACCAGACCTGCCACTGTCAGGGGGTTGGCACCGGGCGCCAGTTCGATGGCGACGTAGGTCGCTGGTTGCCCCTTGTAAAGCGCCAGCTCGTCGTAGGTCTCCGAGCCCAGTTCCACGCGGGCAATGTCCTGCAGACGGATCTGGGTACCGTCATGGGTTTTCACCACCAGATTCCGGAATTGGTCCGGGTCTGCCACATCGGTATCGCTGGTCATGGCGATTTCGACATACTGGCCCTTGGTGTTGCCCACCGCGGCCTGATAGTTGTTGGCGCGTAGTTTGGCAACCACCTCGGGTGGCGTCATGTCCACCGCAGCCAGTCGTTCGGGATCCAGCCAGACCCGAAGCGCAAACTTCCTGCCCAGCAGCTGGGCCTTGCCGACACCGGAAAGCGCCTGGAGCTTGGGTTGCACCACGCGGGTGAGGTAGTCGGTGATCTGGGGCACCGCCAGTTCGGTGCTGTAGAACGCAATGTACATCAGCGCGGTGGAATCACCGGTGGTCGAGGTGATGACCGGGTCCTGGGCCTCCGCGGGCAGCACATTCCGCTGACTGGCTACCTTGGCCTGGATCTCGGCCAGGGCCGCGTTGGCGTCGTAATTCAGCTCCATCTTGGCTTCGATGGTGGAAACACCCTGGGAGCTGGTGGAGGTGAGATAGTCGATACCACTTGCTTCCGCTATGGCCTGCTGCAAAGGCGTGGTGATGAAGCCCTTGATCAGGTCGGAGCTGGCGCCTGGATAGGCGGTGGTCACCGTAACCGTGGTGCTCTCGAGCTCCGGGTATTGCCGGATCTCCATCTCCATGGCGGCCCGGGCACCAAGTAGCAGAATCAGCAGGCTGACGACCGTCGCCAAGACGGGACGGTGTATGAAAATGTCGGTAAATCGCATTATTCAGACGCCTCCTGCGCTTGCCCGGAGTCGTCCTGAATTTGCACGCGCTGACCGGCACGGAGTCTCAAAAGGGCCTTGGAGACTACGGTTTCACCGGCCTCAAGACCGGACAGGATGGCCACCCTGCCTTCACGGGTCTGGCCGGTGGTAACCGTGCGCCGGCTGACCACCCGGTCTCCAGCGTCGTTCTCCCCGACCACGAACACGAAGTCACCGTAGGTGTTGTAGGAGATGGCCGTGCGCGGCACAGTGACCACCTCGTTGTCCTTCGGCTGGAGCGTCATAACCGTGGCAAACATGCCGGGCCGGAGGAGCTGGTCCGCGTTCTCCAGGGTGCCTCGCACGCGGACAGTGCGGGTCTCCGGGTTCACCGAGGTGTTGATGGCACTGATCTTGCCCTCGAATACGGCGTCGGGGACCGCTGCTACCGTGGCCATGACCGGATAGCCTGTGGCAATGTCGGCCAGGTTTTTCTCTGACAGGGTGTAGTCGACATAGATGGGATCAAGCATGTTGATCTCGACGATCGGGGTGCCGGTGGCAATGTACTCGCCCTGATCGACCATCCGGATGCCGACGGTACCGTCGAACGGTGCACGGATGATTTTCTTGTTGAGCTGTGCCTCCGCTTCGTTCACCCGGGCACGGGCGGCATCGAAGTTGGCCTTGGCCTCGTCGTACTGGGACTGGGACACCGCACGCTTGGGCAGCAGGTCGGAAACGCGCTTGAACTCCTGTTCTGCCAGTTGGGCCTCGGCGCGACGTGTGCGCAAGGCCGCCTCGTCGATTTCTGTGTTCAGACGGATCAGGAGATCGCCCTGCTGGACGGTGTCGCCGGATTCGAAATTGATGCTCTCGATCACGCCAGGTACTTCGTTGGCAATCTCGATCCCGTTGACCGCCTCAATGCTGCCGACGGCCTTGATGGAGGGTGTCCACTGTTCGATGCGGGCTTCGGTTGCCGAGATCTGCGCCGGCGGCTGGGGCTGGGACATTTGCTCCTTCATTTGGCCGAACTGGTAGAACTTGTAGCCAAAGATGCCACCAAGGACGACACCGAGAAAAATAATGACAATAATGAAGCGGGAAGCAGTGCGCATAGTTCAGGCCCTGGAATCTGTGTCCATTGAGTGTTGATGCCTCGGATCAACACAGGTGATTTTGGAGGCTGTTCGCGTTTTCGTAAAACGTAGCATCCTATAAAAAAACGGGAGGGCTTGTCACCGTTTTGACAGTCTTCAAGACTAAATTCAGACAGTGAAAAAAGAACAGACCCGGGCAGCACGAGTCAATCTTGTCGTTTGCCGGGCTCTGGTATTTTCTATGGTGCAGGTGACACAATTACGACCGCATGCCAAAAGGGGATTAGCCCATGCAGTGGATTCTCGGTCTGGCGCTGGCCGCGGCCGTTTTCATCATTCTCAAGCGCTGGGGCGCGCTGACGCCGGAAAAGAAGAAAGATGCCGTATGGAAGACGGTACTGGTGGTCGGTGGCGCGCTGTTGCTGTTCCTGGTGCTGACCGGACGTGTCCACGTGATTACTGCAGCCATTGCGGCAGTGATTCCACTGCTTCGCAAGGCGCCAGCGCTCCTGAAATATGCGCCCATGCTGGCCCGGTTGATGGGGCGGGAAATCCCTGAACCGGAGCGTGATCCGGGGCAGCAGGCCGGGGGAAACCAGCCCTCCGCCAGTGGCATGACTGAGCGGGAGGCTTGCGAGGTGCTCGGAGTAGAGCCGGGGTGTCCCGACGAGGACATTGTTACTGCACACCGCCGCCTGATCCAGAAACTGCATCCTGACCGGGGCGGGAACGATTACCTTGCCGCCAAGATCAATGAGGCCAAACGGGTATTGCTGAAGAAAAAAGCCGCCTGATTCAGGGTACGATCTCCACTCTGACCTCCACCGTGCGGGTTCCGGAACCGGTGCTCTTGCTCTGGTAGGTGATGCCGCTTCCACTGCGCTGACTGCTGCGGACAATGGTGCCGAGCGGCACCCATTGCCCCGGGTCCACTCGCCGGATCGTCATGAGTGCCTCGGTGTCATAGCCTTGTATCTGAGCCGGGTCTTCCTCGAATGAGACGATGTTGAGTTCGACCGTTTGGCTGGAGATGACCTGCGGGCTGACCAGGAACCCGCTTCGGGTTTCGACCTGTTGCAAAATCGCCGCCGGATTACGGCCGCCGCGAATGGCCACGGGCAGGGTGCGGACCTGGCCCGAAGTGATGTGGGCGGTCTGGCCATCCTGGATCATCAGCGACCGTTGCTGATGGCTGCCGGAGCTGATGGTCTTGCGCTCCACGGTAACACCGACGTTCCCGTTACGGCCCGAGACGGCGGTTCCGGAACGTTCGCCGGTCAGTTCCTCCCGGGTCCTCACCGTGATCCGCAATTGGGCCGGGGCCACGTCCAGTGAATCCACAAGGCTGCCAATCTCATCCAGCAAGCGGGGCTCGCCCCGTACCAGCAGCTGTTGTCCCCGCGCGGTTACGGTAACCGGTGCATCGGCATACAGTTCCCGGATCTGGGCGGCCACGTCTTCGGCGGGGCGGGCATCCATCCGGTAAGATCGGGTTTCAGTCTGGGCCTGGACAGACAGGGAAATAAGCCAGAAGGGCAGGATCATGACCATCAGGGCCAGAAAGCGGTGTGGGGCAACGTGGAATCTGGGCATCGGCACTCCGAAAATGAAGGGCAAACGGAAAAACTTTGGCTGCCGGGTTGCCAAGCCGGAAACCGTAGGTATATATTGGAAAGCATGAATACCACAAACGCGACCTGTCAATTGAACGTTCTGCAAGCTTTCGGAGCAAAACCGATCGCTGCGGTCGCTGCTGTGTTTTTCTGGTGGTTTGGTTATGGCTTTTATTTTAGCCAGAACCCGGGCCGCCCATAGGATTTTGATCCGACGAATTACGAGGAAGGCAGCCCGGCAGTAACCCAGGCTGCCACCGGACTCGAAAAAGCCCCGACTGGTAGCCCAGCCGGGGCTTTTTTGATTCTGACCAAGGGAAACGGGAACACCGAAATGAACATGCCAGTGAACACCGAGACACTGACCTGCGCTGTCGCCGCAACGGGCAGTCACCGACAGGAAACCGCCCTGCCATCACCGGACCAGTTGCGCAGGGAGTTTCCGGCCGGGCCAGACCTTTTGGCACAGGTGCAGGCACACCGGCAGGCAATCCGGGAAATTCTGCAGGGCAGGGATGACCGGACCCTGATTGTGATCGGGCCCTGTTCGATCCATGACGAGCAGGCAGCGCTCGACTATGGCCGCCGTCTCAAACAGTTGGCCGACGAGGTCAGTGACCGTTTCCTGATCGTCATGCGGGCCTACCTGGAAAAACCCCGCACCACCGTTGGGTGGAAGGGGCTGTTGTACGATCCGGAGCGGAACGGGCAAGGCGATCTGCAGCAGGGGCTGGTGCGTTCCCGGCGGCTGCTTCTGGATCTCGCGTCGCTGGGCCTGCCCCTGGCGACGGAGGCCCTCAGTCCTTTCGCGCTGGATTATCTGGGGGATCTGGTCAGCTGGAGTGCCATCGGCGCCCGTACCACGGAATCTCAGATTCATCGGGAGCTGGTAAGCGGGCTGCCCATGCCGGTTGGCTTCAAGAATGGCACTGACGGCGGTATCACGGTCGCCACCAATGCCATGAAATCCGCGGCGCACCCACACCACCACCTCGGCGTGTCCGCCACCGGTGCACCGGTCATGATCTCGACCCGGGGCAATCCTGACACGCATCTGGTGCTTCGGGGCGGCCGGGGCGTCACCAACTACGATGCGGACAGTATTGCCGCGGCCGTGGAAGGGCTGGCGGAGACTGGCCTGTCTACCTCCGTCATGGTGGATTGCAGCCACGACAACGCCTGCAAGCAGGCGGAACGCCAGATCGATATCGCCCGGGAGGTCATCGATCAGAAGCGGACCGGCAATGCCCATATCTGCGGACTGATGCTGGAGAGCTTCCTGGAGCCGGGGCGGCAGGATGATAGCAGCGAGCTGGTCTATGGATGCTCGATCACCGATCCTTGCCTGGGCTGGGCGGAGACAGAGGCTCTGATTCGCTCACTGTAGACAGCAACAGTTGCGCGGCCAGCACGAGCAGCACACCACCCATGATCCGGTCCAGCCAGTGGCCGAACCGACTGAACGCCCGGCGGACCCGGGGCAGGGTGAAGAACACGGCTACCAGGGCAAACCAGACGCCCGTGGCCACCGCCATGTAGATGCCATAACCGGTCTGCACCGTCAGCGGTGTGCCGGGGCTGATCACGACCGAAAACAGAGCCACGAAAAACAGGGTTGCCTTCGGATTCAGGGCGTTGGTGAGAAAACCCAGGCGCAGGGCTGCGAAGGCGGATTGCGGAGGAGCCGCTATGGTCTCCACATGAATGCTACCGGGCCGGGCCCTGAGACACTGCAGGGCGATCCACGCCAGGTACAGGGCGCCAACGACTTTCAACACGCTGAACAGCATCACCGACTGCTTGATCAGCAGGCCAATCCCCAGCAGGGAGTAGGTCACATGAACCAGGATGCCGGCGCCAACGCCGGCGGCACTCAATAACGCATTCCTCCGGCTCTGACACAAGGCCTGCCTGAGGATCACCGCAAAATCCGGCCCGGGGCTGACGACGGCCAGCAAGTGAGCCACAACAATGGTCAGAAACTCTGGCCAGTACTGAACCATCCGTTATCTCCCTTCGAACCTGTTGCTAAAGCACGCCAAGCGTAGGCCATTTTCGGACGTGTGTCCTGTGCAATGCCCGTGTTGCTTTACGTCAGGCCCGGGGCTGCTTCTATACTGCATAACAGACGACCAGAGAATTCATGTAATCCGGCCCGACAGGTTGCCGGCTGAGGAGGCATGTTGTGAACAAGCGCGAAGTGGATGTGGCGATTATCGGGGCAGGGACGGCCGGTATGGTGGCCTATCAGCGCGTCCGCAAGGCAACAGACAGCGTCGTCCTGATCGAGGGGGACCAGTATGGCACTACCTGCGCCCGAGTCGGCTGCATGCCGAGCAAGTTGCTGATTGCCGCCGCAGAACATGCCCATGCCATGGTTGAGGCAGAGGAGTTCGGCATCACGCCGGGAAAGGTTTCGATAGACGGCCGCCGGGTCATGGAGCGGGTGCGCAAGGAGCGTGATCGCTTCGTCTCGTCGGTGGTGAAATCCGTCAAGGGCTTCCCCGAGTCACACCGGTTGATGGGCCATGCCCGTTTTGCCGGTCCCAACCGCCTGATCGTTGGCGATGACGTGGAGGTCCATGCCGAACGCATCATCATCGCCACAGGCTCCCGGCCGAACATTCCGGGCTTTCTGAAGGAAGCGAAGGATCGCCTCGTCATCAACGATGACCTGTTCGACTGGGACGACCTGCCGGAATCCGTGGCGGTGTTCGGGCCGGGGGTGATCGGCCTGGAACTGGGGCAGGCCCTGAGCCGTCTGGGTGTGCGGGTCCGGATGTTTGGCGTTGGCGGCGCGATTGGCTCGATTCAGGACGACGCGATCCGGGCCTGCGCCCTGGAGACGTTCAACGAAGAGTTTCCGTTGGATCCGGATGCCGATGTCACCCACGTTGAACGGACCGACGAGGGCGTGGCCATTACCTTCAGGACCGAATCGGGCGAAACGGTGACGGAGACCTTCGATTACCTGCTGGCGGCCACGGGGCGTCGCCCGAACGTGGATCACCTGGATATCCAGAATGCCGATGTCGAGCTGGATGACCGGGGGTCACCGGTGTTCGACGAGTACACCCTGCGTTGCGGCGACAGCCACATCTTTATCGCCGGCGACGCCAACAATGATCGGCCTCTGTTGCACGAGGCTGCGGATGAAGGCCGCATCGCCGGAGATAATGCGGCGGCCTGGCCGGATGTGCGAACCGGTCTGCGTCACGTTGCCCTCGGCGTGGTGTTTACCGATCCCCAGATTGCCTCCGTGGGCCTGACCCTGGATCAGGTCGACAAGCAGTGCCACGGCTGTTTTGCAGTGGGAGAGGTGTCTTTCGCGGATCAGGGCCGCAGCCGGGTGATCGGCAAGAACCGGGGTATCCTTCGGGTCTATGGCGAGCATGGCAGTGGCCAGTTCATGGGTGCGGAGATGTTCGGTCCGGCGGCGGAACATATTGCCCACCTGCTTGCCTGGTGTGCTCAGAAACGGATGACCGTCAGTGAGATGTTGGCGATGCCATACTACCACCCGGTGATCGAGGAGGGCCTGCGAACCGCACTCAAGGACCTGAACCGGAACCTGCAGATCGGGCCGGAGCTGGCCGATGAGTGCCTCGAATGCGGGCCGGGAGTCTGACCGGCCCTGGATCTCAGTCAGCAGGTGCTGGGCTGATTGTGCAGGGTGTTGTCGGGCCCCCTTGCATTGCGCAGTCGGTGAGCCCAGATCTTCTCGTGGAAGAAGTAGGCTACGGTATTGATAGCCGGCTCGACCATGGCGATCAGGCTACCCACAATGATGTCGCCGGTCAGCAGGTAAGCAACCGTAAAGGCAACCGTAAAGTGGGTGATGGCGAAGGTGATGGTTTTCAGCAAAGACTGATCGCCCTTCGAACCATGGTCATGTATGAACAGTTTCAAGGTGCTCATCATCCGCTCCGCATCCGTTGTCTATGCCTTCATTGAAACGCAAGTGAGAACTATTGTTAAATAGATTGTTTCAAGAAAATTGATAGCAGCCGGCTATGAGGATTGATGGGGTTGCATAAGCCTGGGCTATGAAAGAGATTGTCTGATACAACTTCACGAATCGTTCTGCTCCGCCTAGAGTGGGGCCAGAAAGATTTAAATCAGCGTCAAGGAGGTACGTAATGAGCAAGAACTTTATCGGTCTCGATAGTGGAAAAACGGTGGAACTGTCGGACGCTCTCAATGATCTGTTGTCCAATTACCAGATCTTTTACATGAATGTCCGCGGCTACCACTGGAACATCAAGGGCGAGAATTTCTTCGAGCTGCACGCCAAGTTCGAAGAGCTTTACGACGACCTGCTCTTGAAGATCGACGAGATCGCTGAACGGGTTCTTACCCTGGGTCACCGCCCGGCACACGCCTACAGCACCTACATGGAGCGCTCTGAAATCCCGGAACGCAAGGACGTGTCCGACGGTCGGGAAGCGGTCGAGAATATTGTCGAGAGCTTCGGCAAGTTAATCGGCAAGCAGCGCAATCTGCTGAGCCTGGCCGGAGACGCCGAAGACGAAGGCACCGTTGCCCTGATGAGTGACTATATCTCCCAGCAGGAAAAGACGGTGTGGATGTACCGGAGTTACCTCGGGAAATAATCCCATCGTGCCCTGAAATGGCGGCCTCCTGGCCGCCATTTTTTTGTGCTGGAAATGTCTGTGACAGAAAAGTGTCTTGAAACTGACAAGAACCTGTCACCTGGCGCGCCTAGTGTGTGTATTTGCTAATCACATACACTGAATCTTGAGGCGACCATGGAACTGCGCAAGTCTCTCCTTGCTACGGCTATTCTTTCTTCCACCCTTATTCTGACCGCCTGCGATGGTGACGACGGGGATCAGGGCCCTGCCGGTCCTGCGGGCACCAGCCAGACATTGATTGAACTCAACGTTCTGGGCTCTTACCAGCCTGAGGGCAATGTATTCGATGAGAGTGCCGCCGAAATCGTGGCCCATGATCCGGCCAACCAGCGGCTGTTCGTGGTCAATGCCAATGCATCGACCGTTGATGTCCTGGATATCCAGGACCCGTCGCAGCCGGTATTACTCGGAACCATCGATGCCACCATGGAGGGGGCCTCTGCCAACAGTGTTGCCGTCTACGGCGATCTGGTTGCGGTTGCCATCGAGGCGGAAAACAAGCAGGACAATGGCAAAGTGGTATTCTACAACTCTACGGACCTTGGCAAGGTCAGTGAAGTCGAGGCAGGTGCCCTGCCGGACATGCTCACGTTCACCCAAGATGGTCAGAAGGTATTGGTGGCCAATGAGGGTGAACCCAGTGACGACTACACCGTGGACCCAGTGGGTTCGGTAACCGTGATTGACCTTTCTGCGGGCGTAGCGGGTGCTACTGCAACCGCTGCCGGTTTCGAGGCGTTCAACGGCCAGGAAGATAGCCTGCGTGCTGAAGGCGTCAGAATCTTTGGCCCCGGAGCGTCGGCGGCGCAGGATTTCGAGCCTGAATATATCGCCGTATCAGTGGACAACTCCCGGGCGTGGGTGGCTCTTCAGGAAAACAACGCTGTGGCCCTGCTGGACATTGATAAGGCGGAAATCCTGGATGTCCTGCCGCTCGGCTTCAAGGATCACAGCTTGCTGGGTAATGAGCTGGACGCCAGTAACGAGGATGAGGGTATCAACATCCGCAACTGGCCGGTGAAGGGGATGTACCAGCCGGATGCGATTACCAGCTATGCCTACAACGGCAAGACCTATTACATTACCGCCAACGAGGGCGATGCCCGGGATTACGCCGGCTTCAGCGAGGAGGCCCGCGTCGAGGACCTGGTGCTGGCACCGGGCGCGTTCCCGAACAATCTCCAGAATCTGGAAAATCTGGGGCGGTTGAACATTACCACCACGCTGGGAAGTACCACGGAGTGCGGCACTCTCGAAGTGACCGAGTGTTACAACGAGCTCTATTCCTATGGCGCCCGTTCCTTCTCCATCTGGAACGAGGACGGTCAGCGGGTGTTTGATTCCGGCAGCGAGTTTGAGCGCATCACCGCAAGCCTGATTCCCGACAACTTCAACGGCAACAACGACGAGAACTCCTTTGACAATCGCTCCGATGACAAGGGGCCGGAACCGGAGGCGGTAACGGTGGGTGAGATCAACGGCCAGACGTTTGCCTTCATTGGCCTGGAGCGCGTCGGCGGCATCATGGTCTACAACGTTACCAACCCGCAGAATCCGGAGTTTGTCCAATACCTCAACAACCGGGATTTCTCGGACGAGGCGGATCCTGAGGCCGGAACGGCTGGTGATCTGGGACCCGAGGGTCTGGCCTTCATTGCGGCATCCGACAGCCCGACTGGTGAGCCGATGCTGGCGGTGGGTAACGAGGTTAGTGGAACCACGACACTTTATGGCATCGATATCATTGAGCTTTCAGGCGAATGAGCACAAACGTCGCATGCAAGCTTAAAATCAAGTCCTGTCCAACTGGTGCGAAAACAGTTTTCTGACCTTACGAACCAACCGCGACTTCGCTCGCGGTTGGTTTTTGGCGCCATTCGTAGGGTTTCCGTTTAAAGCTCAAGCTTTGAGGGAGTCCCCGCTCATAGCGCTGCTTACGGTTGTCCATTTCTAATAAATCTTAGTGTAACCCTATTTATATCTTTTCTTAATGCTCCTGTCACAAGCCCTCCCCATACTGCCTCCCGAAGCTTGGAGCGGTTCTGAGTAACTGCCACTGGAATGGCCGGCACACCATCTTCAGCAGTGGCTTCGAAATGTGTTGTTCATCGAGTTGTTTTTTTTGAGTTAACAAGGTCTTGCCGGGGAATACCCCCGGCTTTTTTTGAATTTCGAAAGGTCTGGCTCGGTGACACGGTTTGGTAACAAACGCCGGTTAGGCTGCTCAGCAATATGATAACGAGTTCGCTAAAGCAAGTGATTCTCAGAATGAAATATTTTCTTAGTGCATTGGTTGTGGCGGGTACGGTCCTGCCGTCACTGGTTTGGTCCGAAGTTCGGCTTAACCCCGGACCCTGCGTCAGTGTGCTGGCCCTTGATGGTGCTGCCATTGACACCAGCGAGCCGCTGACGCTGACCAACGGACGGCATCAGCTGGTGGTGGATTGCACCGTGGAAGTGGGCAGGGGCTCTGATGAGGGGATGCCCGCAACCAGTAATGCCTTTGTACTGCTGTTCCAGGCCGACGATACGCAACTGACGCTGCAGGCCCCGCAAATTAGCAGTAACCGGGAATTGGAAATGTTCAACCAGGTGGGCAATTGGCAGCTGACTGCTGCAGACGAGCAGCCGGTCGATTTCGCGGTGGATGTTCTGGAAAAGGAAGGGTTTCAGCTGGCCCGTGATTATGAGCAGGAGCTGGAAGTCTTCAACCATTCTGAATCTCCGGCGGCCCTGGCTCCAAAGCTGACCGGCGCCGAGCTGGAGTTGATGAAAAAAGAAGAAGAGTGGCCGCCAACGACATCGGCAGGTACTCCGGATCAGGAAATGGTGAGTCAAATGCTGCGCTACTGGTATTTGAAAGCCGATCGGAAAACTCGGGATGAGTGGAAGAACTGGATTCATTCCAGCAATTGAAGTCCATAAAACCAATCGATAATGGAGTCGAGACTAATGAAGAAGCTTCTTCTGGCTGTTGCTGTATCCACTGTAGCTGCCGGTTCTGCCAGCGCTGCGACTGTTTACGAAAAGGACGGTTTTACCTACAAGGTGAATGGGGACCTGCAGGTTCAGCTGCGCGATAACTGGGATCCTGAAAAAGACGCTGAAATCGAATTTGACGACCTGGAGCTGAAAAACTACGTCAGCTACGATCTTGGCAACGACATGAAGGCCTTCGGTCGCGTTGACTTCGGTTTCAAGGATGCCGCCGATGACAAGCAGAGCGGTAGTGACCTGGAAGAAGCCTATGTTGGCCTTCAGTACGGCGTCGCCTCATTCTCCTTCGGTAAGCAGAATTTCGCTTCCGACGAGTTCGGTGTTGAGGAAATCTACGAGGACATGGTTGGTGAAGACCAGTTCGATAACGTAGCAACCGATGGCGATGACACCCTGCGCGTAGACATTGAGCTGGACAACGTCTACCTGGTGGCTTCCTACGAAATGGAAGCTGAGGGTGAGGACAGTGCAAACGGCGAGTACTTCGACCTGTTCGCTTCCACCGAGTTCGCTGGCCTGACCCTGGCGGCGGCCTACCAGAATGCCACTCCCGAGATCGGTGCTGAAGATTTCGATACCTGGGGTGTGAGTGCTTCCTACGACTTTGATATTGCAACGCTTGCTGCAGACTACAGCGTTACTGAAGATACCGACGTTCAGCCGGAGCAAACCCTGTACAACGTCGCGGCAACCTTTGATGTCACCAGTACCACGGGTGTGGCTCTCGGTATGCAAAACTATGAAGAAGATGGCAGCGAAGACGTAACCGGTTGGTACGCGAACGTTACTTACAAGTTCCCGGCCGCCAAGAACGTCAGTGTATTTGCTGAAGTTTCTGATCTCGACGTGGACGACTCAGACACAGGCTACCTGGCGGGTATGCGCGTGAAGTTCTAAGTCGCATTTCGTGTGCTCGACAGCTTCTGCAAAAAGCTGTCGACGCAAGAATCTACTGAGGCCGGGCATTGCCCGGCCTCAGTGCGTTTTCACACCGCAACCTCCAGCGGCGGCACCTCCCGGTGCAGGAACCACTTCTCCGTAACCACCTTGCGGGTAAACCAGTGCGACCGCATCAGGGTGCTGGCCAGAGGCATCTTTACCCAGTCCGGGACCTGCCAACCCTGCTCGGCATCCGACGCGCGGTTGCCAAACCGTTCGGCAATGGCGTCCCCGTATATCTGAAGTGACGAAGCGGAGTAGTCCGTCGCCTTGTGCAGCACCTCTGCGGCAAGGAGGGCGGATTCGATGGCCGGGCGGATACCCTCACCGCTCTGGGTATAGGCCAGACCGGCGGAGTCGCCGATCAGCATTACCCCATCATCGACCAGGGGTCGCTCGGCATGGGCATACAGCAGATAGGCATGGCCCTTGAAACGCCCGGGCAGGTCGGCGGGAATCCGGCCCGCGGCCTTCATTTCGTCGACAAAGGCCTTAAGGTGATCAGTAAGCTTGTGGTTGTCTTCCCGGCCCAGGCCGATGTTCAGATAGTTGCCCTTGCGGAATACCCAGGCATAGCCTTTCAGATCCCGGCAAAACCACAGCTCGGGCGTGTCGCCCCGGGCCTGGCAGACACTGGCCTGCTCCGGCGTCATCTCGAACTCCACTTCCTTGGCTGCGACCACGGTCTCATGACTCCCGGGGCCTTCACCCAGCAGCCGGGCAACGGGGCAGAAATGACCGCCGGCGCCCACGATCAGGGGCGCCTCCCAGGTGTCGTTGACGACCCAGTTGCCGCCCCGGCGCTCGATGGATTTTACCGGGGTCCCCAGCTGCCGGGTGGCCGTTGTTACCCGGTCCAGCAGGTAGGCATCGAACTCACAGCGCCGGATGCCGTAGCTGACCACCTCGCCATGATCGTTCTCCACCGGGGGCTGGCCCATCATGCCGATCCGGAACCGGCGGATGGGTTGCAGGGTCCGGCCATTACCATAGTCGTCCAGATCGACATCCAGTTCCTTCATAACCGCAGGTGTCACCCAGCCTGCGCAGGTCTTGTCCCGGGGGAAGTCCTGTTTGTCGATGATCAGGATGCGTTTGCCGGTATTTTCCAGAGCCTTGGCCAGGGTCGAGCCGGCAGGGCCGGCGCCGACGATGATCAGGTCATAGTAGTCCATCAGGCCTCCTCTGGTGCTGCCGGAAAGGTATAAAGGTCCCGCCGGTTTTGTGGCAGCTGGTTGTTGCCTCCGTGGGTGAACACCACCTGGAAAAGTTGCAGCGATCCGGCCCTGAAGGCCGCGATGGAGCCGGCCAGGTAGAGACGCCAGGCACGGGTGAAGTGCTCGTCATAAATTTCTGCGACTTTGTCGCGGCTGGCCTCGAATCGCTCCATCCAATGGGTGAGCGTCTGGGCATAATGGAGCCGGAGATTTTCCACATCGAGTACCGAGAAGTTGCCGTGTTCACAGATCTGCATGAACTCGCCAATGCTGGGAGGGTAGGCGCCCGGGAAAATCCGCTTCTCGATCCAGGCGTTCATCAGCATGGGGCGGTTGCGGCCGATACTGTGGAGCAGGGCGATGCCATCGGGCTTGAGGCTGCGTTTGATCAGTTCGGACAGGGCCTGATAGTTCTCCTTGCCCACATGCTCGAGCATGCCGATCGAGACAAAGGCATCGTACTGACCTTCAATATTGCGGTAGTCGTCTTCGACATAGGTGATCAGCCGGTCCAGCCCCTGACGCTTCGACTCCTGCCGGGCGTAGGTGAGTTGCTCTCTGGAAATATTGTAGGAGTGCACTTCCACACCATAGTTGCGGGCCATATAGCGCGCCAGGCCACCCCAGCCACAGCCGGCCTCCACCACGGTCATGCCCGGTTTCAGACGCAGCTTGCGGCAGACATGCTCCAGCTTGGCAAGCTGGGCCTGCTCGAGGGTCAGATCGGGCTCTTCGTAGTAGGCACAGGTGTATTGCATCGCCGCCCGATCCAGCCAGAGCTGGTAGAAATCGTTGCCGAGATCGTAATGATGGTGGATGTTCTCCTTGGCTTCGGCAATGCCGGTTGAGCGGGGGTTGTGGTTTTTCCACAAGGCATCCAGCCAGCGGGGCCACTTTTCGCGTGCCGCGTGGACCGCCCGGTAGAGGGTTTCCATCAGATCGGGCAGGTCGCCCTCCACCTCAAGCCGGCCGGCGGCGTAGAGGTCGCCAAAGGCCAGGTTGGGGTTCGAAACAAGCGAATACAAGGCCTTGGGGTCTTTCAGGTGCAGGGTGAAGTCGGCCTTCTCGCCCGGCTCGATCACGTCTCCGTTCCATAGCCGGAACCGCACCGGCGGCGAACCGGCCATACGCATCAGCTTGGTGACCAGCCACCGTTCGTAGTTGTGTGGTTCCCGGTCGACCCGGGTGTCTGTCAGTGGCAGGGTCAGTACGTGTGCCTTATGGTCTTTTCCCGATCGCTCGCTTTTCCGGGCAGTACTCTCAGTCATGGGGTTCCCCTTCCCTCGGTTACCGGTCTGAAATGAGTGACTTCCGTTGAGTATAGAAAATGATCACAAAATGTCAGGTTGGGCCCCGATCAGGCATAAAAAAACCGGGCTCGAAAGCCCGGTTTTTGAGGGAGCCGCTGCTCAGTAGGTCGAACTCATCCCGAACCATTCCGGGAAGATGACGATCAACGCCAGCACGAAGATCTGTATGGCAATGAACGGGATGATGCCCTTGTAGATATCCGTGGTCTTCACTTCCGGTGGCGCCACCCCCTTCAAGTAGAACAGCGAGAACCCGAACGGAGGTGTCAGGAAGCTGGTCTGAAGGTTCATGGCGATCAGGATCGCGAACCAGAGCATGTTGATGCCCATTGCTTCGGCCACCGGAGCCAGGATCGGCACGATGATGAAGGAAATCTCCACGAAGTCGATGAAGAAACCCAGCACCAGGATGACCAGCATGGCGAGGATGATGAAGCCCCACTCTTCGCCCGGCAACATATGCAGCCAATCTTCCAGCAGATAGTCGCCGCCGGTATAGCTGAACACCATCGAGAAGGCGGTGGCACCGATCAGGATGGCGAAGACCATTGCGGTAACCTTGACGGTGTCCTTGGCGCTGTCCCATACCATCTTGAACGAGAACTGGCGGTAGATGATGGCCAGGACCACGGCACCGACGCCGCCCAGGGCAGAGGACTCTGTCGGGGTGGCAATGCCGGTGAAGATGGAGCCGAGCACCACCACGATCAACGCCAGGGGCGGGATGATCGCAATCAGCGCCGCAACAACTTCCTGCTTCCGGGAGCGGGTCGGATCCTCCGGCATGGCCGGTGCCGTTTCCGGCTTGAGGCGGGTCAGGATCAGGATATAGATGATGTAAAGTCCGATCAGGACCACACCGGGCCAGACCGCAGCCTTGAACAGATCACCTACCGGCAGCCCCAGAACATCACCGAGAATGATCAGGATGATGGAGGGCGGCACGATCTGGCCCAGGGTACCGGAGGCGCAGATGGTGCCGGTGCTGAGGCGCTTGTCGTACTTGTGGGCCAGCATTACGGGCAGGGATATCAGGCCCATGGCAACCACGCTGGCACCGACCACACCGGTTGATGCTGCCAACAGAGCGCCTACCAGGATGGTGGAGATGGCAAGGCCGCCCGGGAGCCCGCCAAAAAGGCGTCCCATGGAGGTCAGCAGTTGTTCTGCCAGCCGCGTGCGTTGCAGGACGACGCCCATGAAAATAAACAGGGGAACCGCCATCAATACCGTATTCTGCATCACGCTCATGATGCGGAATGGCATGAAGGCAAACAGGTCCATGCCTTCGGCATAGATGCCGAAGAAAAGGGCGACGCCCCCGAAGGTGAATGCCACCGGGAAGCCCAGCATGAGCATAAACAGGGCGACACCGAACATAATCATACCGATCATGCGAGGCCCTCCCCACTGTGCTCAACTTCGTAGTGCTTTTCGCCGGACAGAACCCGAATGGCAAAGGTCGCCATGTTGAGCCCAGCTGTTGCTATGAAGAAAGCGGAAATCGGGATGACCGATTTGATGATCCACCTGTTGGGGAGACCGCCCGGGTCACCGCTACCTTCGCCCATGTTGAAGGAATCAAGGGCAAAGCTGTAACCATAGGTGCCGATCAGATAGGCGAAGGGGATGACAAAGATGATGGCTCCGATCAGGTTGATCCAGGCCTTGGTCTTGTTGCTCCAGTTGGTGTAGAAAACATCCACGCGCACGTGGCCATCCGTGCGCAACGCGTAGGGAATGCCCAGCAGGAAAACCACCGAGTAGAGGTGCCATTCCATTTCCTGCATACCGATAGACACAGAGTTGAACGCATATCGGGCTACAACATCGTAGAAAACATTGGCTGCCATCAGGATCATGGCCACGCAGGCGATCCATCCGCAGAGTTTCGAGAGCCAGGCCAGGCCCTCGTCCAGTTTGATAATCCACCGCATCAGTGAGGTTCCTCCGCCAAGCGGGCTGGCGACTTTCCGGTTACTATAAACGACAAAACCGGGACCACTCAGAGAGCGATCCCGGCTCCGTTACCGCCGATATCTTACTCGACTTCGGCCATGGTGTTGAGGTAAGCCCTCTCGGAGATGTCCGTGTAGGCACGGGTCTTCTCGAGGTACTCTTCCTGGGACTCGATGATACGAGCTGCCAGTTCGTCTTCAGCCGCGGCTTCTTTCAGGAGCTTCTTGTTGGCATCGTACATGGCCTGGAACACGTCCTGGGGGAACTGCTTGATCTGGACGTTCGGGTATTCTTCCTTGATGTTGGCCCAGGCTTCGGCGTTGGCGTGCTGGGAATGAACCAGCATGTCGTACGCCGAGACGCGCATGGCAGTCTTCAGGATGACCTGCAGGTCTTTCGGCAGTTCTTCCCAGGTTTTCTTGTTGACCAGGAACTGCAGCTCGGTGGCCGGCTCGTGCCAACCGGTGTAGTAGTAGTCAGCAATCTGCTGGAAACCCAGACGCAGGTCCAGCGCCGGACCGACCCACTCGACGGCGTCAATGGTGTTTCGCTCAAGTGCGGTGTAGAGCTCACCCGGCGGGATATTGGTCGGGCTGACACCGACCTCGGCGAAGACTTCACCGGCGAAGCCCGGGATACGCATCTTCAGACCTTGAAGGTCTTCCAGGGAGTTGATTTCCTTGCGGAACCAGCCACCCATCTGGATGCCGGTGTTGCCGCCCGGGAAGGACAGCATGTTGTGGGGCTCATACACTTCCTGCATCAGCTCCATGCCATCCCCGTAGTAGAACCACGCGTATTGTTCGATGGCAGTCATGCCGAAGGGCATGCTGGTGAAGTACAGGGTTTCGGGAACCTTGCCCTTCCAGTAATAGGACGCGGAATGCCCCAGGTCATACTGGCCGGCCTTGACCATGTCGAACACGCCCAGCGGTGCCTTGTGCTTGTTGGCAGAGTCGATGCGGATGCGCAGACGGCCATCAGACATTTCCTCAGCCAGTTCGGCGAAGCGCTTGGTGGTGTCACCGAAGATCGGGAAGTTAGGGCCCCAGGTCTCTGCCAGACGCAGAGTGAACTTCTCCTGTGCGTGCGCCTGTGTGGCGGCAAAGGTAGTTGCCACAGCCAGCACAGCCGCGGAAAGAACAGAACGGATCTTCATTGCTCTTCTATCCTCTTGTCATTTTTATCGGGTGTTTCTTTCCCTGTAGGGATGAACAACTCCATATGTTAGGTCACGGTAGCAATTATTGCGCCCGAACGGAACGAAATACTCTGGATCATAATACTTAGGTCGTAGGCGTCAGACGTCGTCCATCCGTCCGATCTGGCGGGCCAGACGCATGGCTTCATGCTCTTCCAGGGATTTCAGGTCCTCCAGCAGGCTCTTGGCTTCGGGAATCTCCGCCTTGCCAATCAGTGAGTCATAAAGATCCATTACCTGATCATGGAAGTCGAAGATCTCTTTCTCGATACCGGCGAAGTCGAGATCCCTGTAACGAATATCACAGGTGCGGTTCGATTCGATCGGCTTGTGGGCACCATAATCATACAGTCGTGTCTGCATGGCTTTCGGGTCGGCCTGCTTTTCGTATTCCGCCACCGCTTTTTCAAGCAGGCTTTCGTGAGCGCTGATGTAATCCAGCAGCGCGCTGGCCCGCTCGTTCGAATGCTGCCCCGCGGATTCTTTCAGGCAGCGGGCAAGGTGGGCGTGCAGCTGGCGGGTCCAGTCAATCAGGTCGGCAAAGGTTTTGATTTCCATCGAAAGCTCCTGTTCGGGTCGATTATTTTGCTATGTTTATGAGTCTAGTAAAGATTCTCAGCGCTCGCGCTGATGTGTCGCTTGATCCAGGTCAGAAGTTGGAATAGCAGGGCGGGCCATGCCCGGAAAATTTGGGTTTTGAGGAGAAGGACGATCATGACGACACCGTTGGGCATTATCGAGGGGTTCTATGGCCCCCTGTGGAGCTGGGAGGAGCGCCGTGGTCTGCTGAAGTCGCTGGTACCCCACGGTTACGAATTTTATCTGTATGCGCCCAAGGCCGACCCCTTTTTGCGACGTCGGTGGCAGGAACCGCACCCTCCGGCTGAAACAGCCGAGCTGGCATCTTTCGGTCAGTTTTGCCGGGGGCGTGGGGTGCGTTTCGGTGTCGGGCTCAGCCCCTTCGAGATTTTCAATCATTTCGACGACGATGCGCGCAGGACGCTGGAGCGGAAGCTGGCTGCTCTGGAAAAGCTGGGTCTGGATGAGCTGGCCATCCTGTTCGACGATATGCGCTCGGACACACCGGACCTCGCGCGGGTGCAGGCTGACATCGTGCGCTGGGTCCGGGACCATACCGATATTCCCCGGCTCAGCGTCTGTCCCAGTTATTACTCAGATGATCCGGTGCTCGATCGCGTGTTCGGTAATCGGCCGGCCGATTACCTGGTCACCCTGGGTCGGTCGCTTGACCGCGATATCAACATCTTCTGGACCGGCGAGGAGGTCTGCTCCCGGGAAATTTCACCGGGCCACCTGAAGCGGGTTGGCGATCTGCTGGGGCGCAAGCCGGTGCTCTGGGATAACTACCCCGTGAATGACGGCGACCGGATGTCACAACACCTGCACCTGCGAGCCTTTACGGGCCGGCCTGCGGCCAATGCCGCCCACGTGGCAGGGCATGGTATCAACCCGGCCCTGCAGCCAATTCTGACTGCCATTCCGGCGATCACCCTGGCCGAGTCCTACCGGCGCGGCCCGGACTACCAGTATGGTCAGGCTTTTCTGAACGCGGCCCGGGAACTGCTGGGGAGTGACCTTGCCCGCCAGTTACAGGCTGATCTTCTTGTGCTGCAGGACGGTGGCCTGGGGAGAATCAGTGATGAGAAACGCCAGAGTTTACTGCACACCTACGATGCCTACGACCACCCGGCCGCAGTTGAAGTCATGCGCTGGCTGATGGGGGAATACCGGGTCACCGATGAAATGGTGGCGACCCAGTAAGATGCGCCCGCCATTTTCAGCGCAGGTAATACTCGATGGTTGAGACTACGCGAACGGTTTTGACCGGCTGCTGGTCCTCCCGGATGCCCGGAGCCTGGTCCCGGGCCAGTATCTGGAATACGCCCTGATTGGCGCGGCGCAGATCGCCCAGTTCGGCGTCGGCGTCCCGGGCAAACTGCAGGGCTGCTTCCCGGGCCGCCGCGGTGGCCTCGGCAATCATGGCGGGCTTGATCTCGTTCAGGCCGTTGAACAGGTAGGTGGGGCCGCCGGGACCGTAATCGGAAGAGAGCACCACGCCGGAGTCCACCAGGTCACTGACGTTCTGGGCGGCCTGGCGGATGCGATCGATATCGCTACTGCGCACCATCAGGGTCTGGTTGACGATGAATTTCTGGTCGGTGTTGTTGCCCGGATAGGGGTTGGCCCGGGTATCGGTGACGTCCAGCCGTAACAACTCCACGGCCGATTCGTCGATGGCTCGCAGCTTGAGGAAGGCCATGATGGCATCCCGGCTGGCACGAGCCCGCTCCTGGGCCTGGTCAAGTGTCTCCCCGGTGGCGACGAACCGGATCGGCCAGAGCGCCAGATCGGCACGGACTTCCTGCTCCGCCACGCCCTTGACGGTCACGAAACGGTCGGCAGTGCGCAGCCCCGTCAAACCGTCGCTGAGCAGCGAGCCTGCGACGATGGCGCTGATGCCGAGAATCAATGCCGAGACAACTTTCATACCTGCTCCTTGTGTTCCGCGGCCCTGCTATTCTGTCTAACAGGCAAGACTACCGGTAACCGGAGAACCGGAAAAGGGGAGTTTCATGACTCGGGTAGCCATTGAGTGTGTTCAGGGCAATATTGCCAATCAGCCGGATATTGATGCCATCGTCAATGCCGCCAACGCTCGCCTGATGCCGGGCAGTGGCGTCGCGGGAGCCATTCACTCGGCGGCCGGTCCGGGGCTAGCAGAGGAATGCCGGGAGCTGGCACCCATCGAGCCGGGACAAGCCGTGATAAGTGGTGGTCATAACCTGCCCAATTCCCATGTGATTCACTGTCTCGGACCGGTTTACGGGGTTGATACACCATCGGCTGAACTGCTTGCGGACTGTTACCGGAATGCGCTTGAGCTGGCCGACCGGGAGGGGTTGTCTTCCATCGCTTTTCCGGCCATCTCCACGGGCGTATTCGGCTATCCGATCCGTGAGGCCGCAGCGGTGGCTGTATCGGCTATCCGGGCGACGCTGCCCCGACTTGGCTCCATCCGCCTGGTCCGGCTGGTGTTATTCAGCGAAGACGATCTGTCGGTGTTCAAGGCAGCACTGGAAACCGGTGAGGCCGGACGTTGAGGTGACTCAGTCGCAGTCGGCAGGCTTGCTGCGGGAGAAGCGGGCCTGCATCGCCTTGCGTTCGCGCTCGGCATCCCGGTACTCCAAGGGCAGGGGCTGGATGAAGTACAGATAATCGCCTTTGGCCCGGTTGGCCGTTAGTGGCGGAGTGTCTGAGTCGTCCGGCCAGAAGACGGGGGTGACGACCGCGATGGAGAGCCCGGGGGCGCGCTGCTCCAGAACGGCGACAGTGCCGAGCCGCTCTTCGCTGTGAAAGGTGCCCGTGGTGTGCAGGACCTGATGGCCCGTATGGTTGGCCCGGGCCCTCAGGATGGCATCGGCCATCGTGTTATCCCGGAGCAGTTGGGCATGGTAGGTATTGCGCATGCGCTCGGAAAGCTCGCCGTTCCCGGTGCCGTGACTGCCTCCGATCGCCTCGATGAATTTCTCCCTGTATGCCGGGGTATCTAGAAAGGGAGTCTCGGGCAGCCGTTGTCGGGAATCGGCGGACAGTGAATCCAGATAGTCGGGGCCCTTGCGACCCACGCATCGAACAACCTCAGCCGGTGCGTTGGCGGCAACCACCGGCAGCCGGTTCTGCCGGGCAAACTCCACCAGCGGTCGGTAAGAGGCGCGGTAATTGTCCCAGGCGTCAGCATCCTCGATCATCTCTGTCTCGCCGATGTTGCCGGCCCGATATTGGTCCAGTACGCCCTGATGATTGATGTTGAACTGCTCCATGGACAGAACCTGACGGGGGTTCTGCTCAAACAGCGCCTGCTGGAGTCGGGCCTGCAACAGGTGTGAGCCGTGGTGGCCATGGTACTCGCCCACCACCACAACGTCGGTGTCGGACAGTCGTCTGGCCAGGTCGCCAACAGTCAGCAGTGCACCGCTTGCTGCGTCGACGATACGGGCATCGTACTGGCTTTCGGGCGGTTTGATGCGTGTTTTTTCAGGCTGCATGGCGGCACATCCGGTGATGGTCAGCAAGAGCAGTGTGAGGGCAGGCAGGAAGCGTTTCATAACCAGAGTATACGGCCGTTGGCTCAGTCGGTTTTCTGTTTTTCCGGCTCCCGCCAGTCAGGGCCCAGCCTGGCCTCCACGTACTCACGGATAAACTGGCGGACCTTCTGGGACGGTGTGACATCTTCCTGCTTGCACAGGGCTTCAAACGCGGCTTTTTTTTCCGGATCAATCAGAAGCGTGAGCCTGGCGGTGCGGTTTTCCATGGTTTGTTCGGGTCCTGTTTCAGCGGGTCATTCACTCGCATGTTAATTTGATTAACATTGAATGTACAGTTTATGAGCATATAATGTAACTTGTCCTTTCCGGAAGTCGAGTTGCCGTATATGCCCCATCGTGCCCATCTGTTTTCCCTTCGCATTGCCCATGCTTTCCGCGACGCCTGCATCAACGAGCGCTACACGGGACGTCGTTTCGGCCGGGACGTGATGGCGGGCATTACCGTGGGGATCATTGCAATTCCGTTGGCCATGGCGCTCGCCATCGCCAGTGGCGTTGCTCCCCAGTATGGTCTGTATACCGCGTTCATTGCCGGTTTTATCATCGCTCTGACCGGTGCTAGCCGTTACAGCATTTCCGGCCCGACGGCGGCATTTGTAGTCATCCTCTATCCGATAGCCCAGGGGTATGGCCTTGGAGGCCTGCTGCTGGCGACTCTCATGTCCGGGATTCTGTTGGTGATCATGGCCCTCATGCGCCTGGGTCGCTTCATCGAGTACATCCCCGAATCGGTGACCCTGGGGTTTACCGGCGGCATCGCCGTGGTCATTGCGACCCTGCAAGTGAAAGACTTTCTGGGCCTGCCTGTGGCGGAGATGCCGGAACATTACTGGGACAAGCTGGCGGTCCTCACAGGCGCGCTGCCGGATGTGGATGGCATGAGTGCCCTGGTGGCTGTCGCCACGCTGGCGGTGATGCTGCTCTGGCCTCGTCTGCGCACACCGGTACCGGCACATCTGCCAGCGGTGCTGGTGGGGAGTGGTCTGGCCCTGTGGCTCAATGCCAACGGTGCCGGCATTGATACTATCGGTTCCCGCTTCAGTTATCTGCTCCCCGACGGGAGTGAAGGTGCGGGTATTCCGCCGTTTCTGCCGGAGTTTTCCTGGCCGTGGCAACAACCGGGGCCGGACGGACAGCCCCTGGGGCTATCCTGGGACATGCTGCGGGAATTGTTGCCTGCGGCCTTCGCCATCGCCATGCTCGGGGCGATTGAATCCTTGCTGTGCGCGGTGGTGCTCGATGGCATGTCCGGCAAGCGCCACAGCGCCAACAGTGAACTGATGGGGCAGGGACTGGGTAACCTGGTTGTCCCGTTCTTCGGTGGCATTACCGCGACTGCCGCCATTGCCCGGTCAGCCGCGAACTACCGGGCAGGCGCGGAATCACCGGTGGCGGCTATGGTCCATGCGGGCGTTGTTTTGCTGGCGTTGGTGTCCCTGGCGGGCGTTCTCGCCTATCTGCCAATGCCGGCGATGGCGGCGCTGCTGGTGATGGTGGCGTGGAACATGAGCGAAGCACCGAAGGCGTTGCATCTGCTGAAAACCGCGCCGCGCAGCGATGTGCTGGTATTCGTCACCTGCTTTGGCCTGACAGTGGCCCTGGACATGGTGATTGCCATTACCACCGGTGTCCTGCTGGCGGCGGTTCTGTTCATGCGGGAGATGGCGCAGATGACCCGGGTCACCGATATCTCCGCAAGCGAGCGCATTACCCGGGAGGCGTTGCCCGAGGGCTGGCGGGTATTCAAGATCAACGGTCCGCTGTTCTTTGCCGCTGCCGACCGGATCTTCGGGGAGCTGGCGGAGATGTCGCGGCAGTCCCGGGGTTTTGTGCTGTACATGGATGGAGTCACCATCCTGGACGCGGGCGGCCTGTCCGCTCTGACCAAGCTGATTGATACCTGCCGTGACAGCGGCAGCCAGGTGATCATTGCCGACCTCCAGTTCCAGCCACTGCGAACCCTGGCCAGGGCCGGTATCCAGCCGGAGCAGGGGGTGAGCCGGTTCTACCCGACCCTTGATGCGGCCCTGACGGCATTGCGGGCCGAGCGGGGATGAGCAGGCAGTGTAGTGACCGTTACATCGGCCAGTGCAGCTGAAGGTTGCCGCCGCCGAATTCTGCCTTGTGCAGATAGAAGGTCGGGGTCAGGGTCAGCACGGCCCCGTCCTCAGGCGAAAGAAGCATCTCGAAGGGCAGCGCCAGTTTGCCGATAAAGCCGTCAAAGTGCCTGTCCGATTCTTCCACGAAACTCTGCCGTATGTGCGCGTGGCCCAGGTACAGGGCGGGGCGCAGGCTTGCGCCAGGGGCGAGAGGTAGCAGGAATTCCCCGAACACCGTGGCTTCACGCCGTCGAACCCGCCCCTCCTCGTCCAGGGCGCGACCGAAAAAGCCGCTCTCATACAGGTCGCGGTAGGCGATCCCGAGCCCCGGCTTCAGTCTGTGGCCGGTGTGGGTCGCACTGGCCAGGAATTGGACATGGTTTCGGTCAAAACCGGAGCTTTGGTCCGCTGCCTCGGCAAACAGGCGGTAATCCCGGCGGGTGCGTTCGCCTTCCAGCTGGAATGTCATCCGCCAGACGGCCACCTGTTGTCGATGGGTGAGGGCGGCTCTGACGCTGTCACTGTCGACCTGGAGATCCTCCTGCTGGCTTATGAAGGAAGCTTCGGGGGTCCAGGTAATGGACGCCGTCGTGCCCAACTCCCGGTCGCCGCCGCCCCGGTGCCATTGCAGGAAATACGAATGGGGAACCGTCTCGAACTCGTCGGGGGACTCGGTCTTGCTGTTGAAATAGGCGTCCGGGAGGATCCAGCTGGCATGAACCCAGCTGTTGGCAGTGAGGTTGTGGCGGGCGCTGAAATAGAGGTCGGAGACGGATTTGTCGGAATACACGTCGCCTTGCAGCCAGAGCTCGGTGTTGCCTGCAATTGTCTGCCGAAATCCCACCAACTGACGTTGGTAGGCACCGTCTAGGTCCTCGCTGCGCTGGATATCCAGCAGGAAGCCATTGCGGTCATCGCGGAAGCCGAAATCCTGCCGGAAACGGAAGTCATAGTACAGGCGCCGGCTACTCACGCTTCCGCCGGTCCCGCGGATACCGTTTCCCACTGCGGTGGGCAAGGCCTGGCTGTGCCGGAAAGTGAGTTCGTTCAGAAACCGTTCTTCATTGTAGGTCTCATCCCGCCCCTCAACCACAGCTTCGGCCCGCCAGGGTTGAGCGATATGGGCGGTATCCGCCCGAGCGGCGGTCGGCAAGAGCGCCAGAAGTGACAGAATGGATATCCAGCCCGTTGATTTCGAAGCAGGAATAGCTGAGGCTTCCACGGCTCACCTCCCTGAGCACTTTGCTCTATCCTAAGGGAGCATGACTGAATCAGGCAAAGGGAATCCCATGCTGCCATTTCGGGTAATTGATCGCGTAAAGTTTATTGTAGAACGCCAGCTGGTGAAGGGCGCGGGTTTCCAGCTGCTGGTCGTTGGAGGCTTCATAGGGCTGATTTCGGTGATCGGCGGTCTGTTGGTGGTGCCTCAGGGGGGCGAGTTCGAGGATGCCGGCTCGGCGGTCTGGTGGGCGTTTCTCAGACTGACGGACCCCGGCTATCTCGGCGATGACGTCGGTACCTGGCAGCGGATCGTCTCCACTTTGCTGACCGTGTCCGGCTACGTGGTTTTCATGGGTACCCTGGTGGCCATCCTGACCCGGTGGCTGATTGCCAAGATGCAGGATCTGGAGCGGGGACTCACGCCCGTCACCCTAAAAAATCATATTGTCGTGCTTGGCTGGACGGCCCAGACACCGCCCCTGGTCGCCGAGCTGTTTGGCTCCTCGGGCCGGATGCAACGCTTCCTGGAGAAGCACGACGCCCAGAAACTTCGCCTCGTAGTGTTGTCGGAAGAAGCCAGTGCCGAGCAGGTGCATGAACTGATCCATGAACCGGGTGTCAGCCGGCGGGCCCGGGAGGTCATTTTCCGCAGTGGCTCCGCAATCCAGCCGGACGCGCTCCACAGGGTCGCCTGTCTTGAGGCAGCCGCGTTGATCGTGCCCAGTCAGGTTCAGGATGCCGGTAGCCTGCTGACATCGGATGTGGGCACCGTGAAGGCGCTGCTGTCGATTGCGGCTGAGGCCCGTCATCTCGGGGCTTCACTGCCCTTCGTGGTGGCAGAAATTCAGGACATGCGTAAGTTGCAGGTGATCGAAAGGGCCTATCCGGGTGCCGTGGAAGTGGTTGCAGGGGATGCCACCATCAGCCGTCTGATGGTCCAGAATGTGCTTCATCCCAATTTGTCCGAGGTCTACAACGAGCTGCTGACCGCCGGCGAAGGCAACGAAATTTACGTACGGGGTGGCGAGACCGCTGAAGGGCTCACGTTAGGGGAGCTGGCGTCACAGCGACCGGAGGCCATCGTGCTGGGTTTGCTGCATCCCGCTGCGGAACATCGCTGGCAGGTCGACCTGATGGCGCCCGCGGACACCGTCATCCAGCGCGAGGATCGCGTCGTTCTGATCGCCAGGGACTATGCCCACACCGGTCCGGACCCGAAAGCGGACGCTTTGAGCCGGATCGATCGAGCCGCCCCGGTACCCGTTGCCAGGGCCGAGTCGACCATACACCGGGTGCTGGTACTGGGTTGGAATCGGCGCGCAGCCAGTCTGGCCGCAGAGTTCGCCAGCTACCCGGGCCGAAGCTTTCAGCTGGATCTGGTGTCGGTGATCCCCGTGGAGGAGCGGCAGCGAGAGATTGCCCGTTATGGCATTGATCTGGGCAGTGTGAACGGGCGTTTACTGGAAGCCGATTACATGATCGAGGGTGACCTCAGGAAGCTCTCGCCAGCCTCATACGATACGGTGATGTTACTGAGCAGTGACCGTCTCGGCTCCGGTGAGGAAGCGGATGCCCGGGCCATGGTCGGCTATCTTCAGCTGGAGGACATCCTGGCGGAGGCAGCGCATCGTCCCCAGGTCATCATGGAACTCAGTGATCCGGACAACCGCTACCTGCTGTACGGGCACCGGAGTGAAATGCTGATCAGTCCGATGATCCTCTCTCATGTTCTTGCCCAGGTCGCCTTGCGCCGGGAGCTGCGGGTTGTGCTGGACGAGCTCTTCACGGTTGGCGGCGCCGAAATCCAGTTCCGGGATCCCGGAGAGTATCCCTTGCCCGCCAGCACCGATTTCCGGTTGCTGGAGAAAATTGTGGCCGACCGGGGGGAGATCGCGCTGGGTCTGTTCCGGGCGGCTCCGGACGAGCGCGGACGTCACCTCTTGATGAATCCGCCCCGCAAGCAGTATCTGGACATTCAGGCCGGAGACCGTCTGCTGGTCATGTGCAAGACCTGATGCCCGGGACGCGTTGCAACTACTCGAGACTGTCCAGTAGTGCCTGCATGATGTCGTCCATGACCACGAAGCCCCTGAGTTCATTGTCTGACAGAACCAGAAGCCGCTTGACCCGGTGCTCGGTCATCAGACTGGCGGCGTGCCGGAGAGCGAGACTCTCGCCCACACTGATGACCGGCTTGGCGCAGACGTCATAGACGTTGAGCAAATCGATGTCCCCGTCCTCGGCGACAACCGCCCGGAGCACGTTGGTGTAGGTAATCAAACCCCAGGCATCGTGCTCACCCTGACGCTCCACAACCAGTGATTTGACCCCGTGGCGTTTCATCAGCGATAACGCCTCCCGCAGGGTCGCGAAGGGGGAGATACGGATGATGTCACTTATCATCACGTCTTTGACCAGTTTCATGATGGTTCTCCGATCAGAGTGAGTCTTTCAGGTGCTGCTCGAATTTTTCGACCTGGGCCATGTCGATCCCGCCGAGGTGCTCGAGCGGTACGGTGAAAATCAATCCCTGGGAATCCTTGTGGTCGGGCATCACGACGCTCTGCAACGATTTCAGGACCTCCAGCGACAACGCCTTCTCCAGTACCATGAGCAAGACGCTCTGACTGCCGTCATAAGTGAGACCAAAAAACGTTTTTCTTGTGGTATTGCTGATGCCGCGGCCGGAGAGAATGGTCATGCCTCCTGCGCCCAGGTCGCGCGCCGCGTCAATGCATTTCTGCTCCAGGTCTTCCGGAACAATGGCTACCAATGCCGAAAATTTCATTGCGTTACCTTCCTGCGATCAGAAAGAAATTGGGAAACGATGGCATAAGCCATCACGGTCACGATTGGGAAGATCGAGGCGAATGCGATGAGGCCAAAGCCATCAATGAGAACATTGCGGCCCTCAATGCTCGAAGCAAGCCCGATACCCAGGGCGGTTACCAGAGGGACCGTTACCTCGGATGTCGTCACACCCCCCAGATCATAGGCCAGCGGAACGATATAACGAGGCGCCAACATGGTAAGGCATATCACCAGAATGTAACCTGCCATGATGTAATAGTGGATCGAATCGCCGGTGATGATGCGATGGACGCCCAGGGTGATTCCGACCGCAACGCCGACAGCGACGAGGATCCTTATGACATTGGCATTCAGTGTGCCGGCTGCTGCCTCCTCTGCCTGTTTGCCGATAGCGATCAGTGCGGGTTCCGCCATGGTCGTGGCAAAGCCGATCATTAATGCAAACAGGTGGATGTAGGTGTAGTTTCCCCGGGCTGTCAGTTGCTCGGCCATGCTGGTGCCAATCGGGAAAAGCCCCATTTTCAGGCCAACGACGAAGGCATACAGTCCCAGAATGACCAGGATGAAACCGAACACCACTTTCCGGGGATTGCCCAGTTTCCGTCTCAGGACCAGGTACTGGAAAATCAGCACGGTAAGAATGATGGGGAGCACGTCCCGGACCATTTCCGCAAGATCCAGCAGAACCCGCAAGGCACCCGGCGAGGAGGTCGAGTCCGTTTTGTCCGGAGTTATGAGTTCGCCGGTATCGGGACTACCTGAATAGACCAGCATGCCATACATCTGAACGGTGATCATTGGAACCATGACCGCCAGGGCGACCAGCCCGAAACCATCGATCAGCGGGTTCCGGCCCCGAATGGAAGCGGCAAGTCCGATGCCCAGGGCGGCGATGAGTGGAACGGTCACCACGTTGGTAGTGACGCCGCCGGAATCATAGGCGAGGCCGACGATTTCCTCCGGCGCAAACCAGGTAACGATGACGACCAGGATATAGCCAACGATCATGAACCAATGCAGCGGATAACCGAAAATCGTCCGGAATATCCCCAGCGCCACGACCAGGCCAACAGAAAAGGCGACCAGGACTCTCAATACGAGGCTATCGATTCTTCCGCCACTGATGCGTTGCGCCTGTTCGGCGACTGCGATCAACGCCGGTTCGGCAATGACCGCCGAGAAGCCCATGGCAAACCCGAAGGTCAGCAGGATCACGACCGAGCCTTTTCTCGCAAACTGGTTCGACAGGCTTTTTCCGACCGGGAAGATGCTCAGCTCAAGGCCCTGCAGGAAAAGGGCGATGCCAACCGCCACGATCAACAGGCCCAGGGCCATGCCGGGAAGGTTCTCGGGCACCTGCTGAAGGATGAAAAACTGGAAGAAGGCAACGACGACAATAATCGGCAGCAGGTTTTTAAGGGCATGCAAGAACGAATGGGTAAAGCTGCGTAGGTAGAACACTGAGAAATCCTTGAGCCCTGTGCCGCGCGTTATCCGTAGGTTTGACTGCTCAAAATAATAGTAGCACTCACTGGCAAGGTCGTAATTACGCCCGGCTGCAAACCGGTGTTCTGGGGGGATTCGACGCATTCATCGTAAAAATGCCGAAAATACACAATATAAATTTCAATTATAAATTCGAACGTACTAGAGTACTCTTCATCGCCAGCGAGCTGATCATAAAGTGAGCAGGAAGCTGGCTTCGGCTGATGCTGAAAAGCGTCTCCGCACATGATCAGAAAACCAACGTAGAAAGGATGAGACCCATGCCCTACGCACAAGACGTTGACCAGATTGCTTCCCTGTTGAAGCAGCACCCGACCTGGAATGCCATCAACCCGAAGCACGCCGCTCGCATGCGCGCCCAGAACAAGTTCAAGACTGGTCTGGACATCGCCAAGTACACCGCCAAGATCATGCGCGAGGACATGGCGAACTACGACAACGACACTTCCCAGTACACCCAGTCCCTGGGCTGCTGGCACGGTTTCATCGGTCAGCAGAAGATGCTGTCCATCAAGAAGCACTTCGGCACCACCAAGCGTCGCTACCTGTACCTGTCCGGCTGGATGGTTGCCGCCCTGCGTTCCGAGTTCGGTCCGCTGCCTGACCAGTCCATGCACGAGAAGACTGCTGTTTCCGGCCTGATCGAAGAGCTGTACACCTTCCTGCGCCAGGCCGACGCCTGGGAACTGAACCACCTGTTCCGCGCCCTGGAAGAAGCCGAGAACGCCGGTGACACTGCCAAGGCCAAGGAAATCGAGCAGCAGATCGACAACCACGAAACCCACGTTGTGCCGATCATTGCCGACATCGACGCCGGTTTCGGTAACGCCGAAGCGACTTACCTGCTGGCCAAGAAGATGATCGAAGCCGGTGCCTGCTGCATCCAGATCGAGAACCAGGTATCCGACGAGAAGCAGTGCGGCCACCAGGACGGCAAGGTTACCGTTCCGCACGCGGACTTCCTGTCCAAGATCAACGCCGTTCGCCTGGCGTTCCTGGAGCTGGGTGTTGATGACGGTGTGATCGTCGCCCGTACCGACTCCCTGGGCGCTGGCCTGACCCAGAAGCTGGCCGTGACCGACGAGCCGGGTGACCTGGGTGACCAGTACAACAGCTTCCTCGACGGTGACTACATCGAGGACGCTTCCGAGATCAACAACGGTGACGTTGTGATCAAGTCCAATGGCAAGCTGATGAAGCCGAAGCGTCTGGCCTCCGGTCTGTTCCAGTTCCGTCCGGGTACTGGCGAAGACCGTGTGGTTCTGGACTGTATCACCAGCCTGCAGAACGGCGCTGACCTGCTGTGGATCGAAACCGAGAAGCCGCACGTTGGCCAGATCGCCGGCATGGTTAACCGCATCCGTGAAGTGGTGCCCGATGCCAAGCTGGTTTACAACAACAGCCCGTCCTTCAACTGGACTCTGAACTTCCGTCAGCAGGTATTCGATGCCTGGAAGGAAGAAGGCAAGGATGTTTCTGCCTACGACCGTGACAAGCTGATGAGCGAAGAGTACGACAGCACCGAGCTGGCCCAGCTGGCCGACGAATGGTGTCAGAACTTCCAGCGTGACGCGTCCCGTGAAGCAGGTATCTTCCACCACCTGATCACCCTGCCGACGTACCACACTGCGGCCTTGTCTACCGACAATCTGGCCAAGGGCTACTTCGGCGACGAAGGCATGCTGGCCTACGTTGCGGGTGTCCAGCGCAAGGAAATCCGTCAGGGTATCGCTACCGTGAAGCACCAGGACATGGCCGGTTCCAACATCGGTGATGACCACAAAGAGTTCTTCGCAGGTGACGCGGCCCTGAAGGCCGGTGGTAAGGACAACACCATGAACCAGTTCGGCTAAGCCAAGGTTCGTTGTCCCCTGGCAGGGCTTCGGCTCTGTCGGACCCCGAAAATCCCCGCCTCACGGCGGGGATTTTTGTTTTTGGGGCGACCAGAAGTCCCGGTTTTTCGTACACTGTCAGGAAAGCCTGGTGAACGGAGAATCGATGACGAAAACCGACCTGCTTGCTGCCCTGGAACACACCCGCCAGCGCACCGAGGCAATGATCACCTCGTTACCCGCTGACAAGCTGACGGTCCCCTATCATCCCGGGATCAATCCGCCGCTCTGGGAAATGGGGCACTCGGCCTTCTTCTATGAGGTCTTTGTGCTTAATCTTCTCGACGGCACCCCCAGCTACGATCCCTCCATGGATGACCTCTGGGACTCCTTCCATATCGAGCATCGCGATCGCTGGCGCTCCGATCTGTTCCCGGACCTCGCCCAGACCCTGGCCTATTTCCGGACCATCTACGACCGGATCGCTGAACGCATTCAGAGCAAACCGCTGAAGGATGAAGATCTGTACTTGTACCGGTACGCCATCTATCACCAGAACATGCACATCGAATCGATGATGTGGTGTCGACAAACCGTGGCGTACCCGGCGCCTTCGGATTACGTCGGCGACCGACCCGCTCCGGCAGACCCCATCTCGGGTGACGTCGAGGTTCCCGCCGGTCGCTGGCTCATCGGGATGCCGGGAGCGTCGGAGGAGTATGCCCGCCGCGATTTTGCCTTTGATAATGAGAAGCCGCGTTTTGAGGTGGAGCTGGACGCTTTCCGGATCAGCCGGACACTGGTCAGCAACCGGGAGTTCCAGGCCTTCGTGGACGATGGTGGCTACCAGCGTCCCGAGTTGTGGTCCTTTGGCGGTCGTACATGGCTTGAGTCAGAGCAGGACGTGAGTCTGGTGCATGGTTTGACTGAACTCTTGATGCGTGCCCCAAGGCACCCGCTGTACTGGCGCTGGCATGAAAACCGTTGGGAGGAACGCCTGTTTGATCATTGGCAGCCGTTGAACCCTGATGCGCCTGTGACGCACGTGACCTATTGGGAAGCCGAAGCCTGGTGTAACTGGGCGGGACGACGCCTGCCGACGGAATACGAATGGGAAGTGGCGGCACTCGCCAACCGGGTGGGCGAGCCCTTCCGTCGGTTCCCCTGGGGTAATGAAGCGCCGAACGCCCTTCGGGCAGACATGGACGGGCGCAATCAGGCCCGAAATCCGGTCTGGGACTATGCCGCTGGCGAGAGCCCGTTTGGCTGCCGCCAGATGATCGGTTCTGTCTGGGAGTGGACCGGTAACCAGTTTCTGCCCTATGACGGCTTCAAGGTCGACATGTACCCGTTCATGTCCACCCTGCAATTCGGCGACCACAAGGTGACCAAAGGTGGCAGCTGCGCCACGTCGTCAAACCTGATCCGCGGCACCTATCGGCAGGCCTACCTGCCCCTGCGCAATGACGTCTATACCGGGTTCCGGAGCTGCGCGCTCTAGCTCGCGCCAGCCGTATCCGGGTGTTTCAGGTCGGCGGGTGCCTTGGTGAGGATGTGGCTTGCCAGGGCGACCCCGGTTTCGTTCATGGTCAGGTAGGCGTCGTCGGCGCCGGCCTCGCGAATCTGCCGGGCCTCATCGGTGAACATGGTGTGGGCAACGATGTAGCCTTTGAAGCCCATTTTCCGAAGCGTCCTTGCGGCAATCAGTTTGCCCTCGATATCACCGAGGGCGAGAATCACCGCTTGCACCGCGGGCATGTGCAGAGCGTTCCAGAACGAGGAGTCCTCGGCATCGGCGAATACCACGTTGCGACCCTCTTTCTGATGCTGGAGCGCCTTGGCCGGGTCTGAGTCCAGTCCCATCAGGTCCGACTCCTGCTCCTTCAACCAATCGTATGCTGCCGTGCCGGTTCGGCCCATGCCCATGATCAGCACCCGGGTATTGCCCAGGGATATCGGTTGCTCGTCGGGGTGGTGTTTGCGACTCTCGAAGCGGTCAAGCCTGTGCGCTACCCGCTCATAGAGTGAATGGGCAAAGCGGTTCAGAGGGGCCGAGAACAGGAAAGACAGTGCAACGGAAATGGCCAGCGGCACCAGCCACTGAGGCAGGGCAACGCTGGCGACAATCAGACCGAATTCACTGTAGTTTGTCAGGGCCAGGGCACTCAGAAAGCCGCTTCGGGCCCGCAGCCTGAAGGCGAGCAGCAGGAAAAAGAATAGAACGCCTTTCAGCGGCAGCACCAGTGCCGCCACCACGGCGAATGTCATGGCCTGGCTGTCCGGCAGACCGCCGATGCCGATCTGCAGGAAAAAGCCCACCAGAAACATTTCCTTGACGCTCCAGAGTGACTTGGCCAGTTCCTGTGAGCGTGGATGGTTGGCCAGCATGGCACCGAAAATCAACGCACCCAACTCGGAACTCATGCCAACGGCCTCAAAGCCGAGTCCTCCAAGCACCAGTGCCAGCAAGAGGCCGAGCAGAACCAGCAACTCGTCGTGACCACTGGCATCCAGCAACCGGTAGAGCAGGGGTCTGAGAAGTGGCAGGCCGAAAATCATCAGGGCCCATTGGGAAGGGGTTTTGCCGGCGGCAAGGCTCATGACCACCAGCGCAATCAGGTCCTGCATGATCAGGATGCCGATGGCGACCCGGCCATGAAAGGCCCTGAGTTCCCGTTTGCTTTCAAGCACCTTGGCCGCAAGTACGGTGCTGGAAAAAGACAGGGCAATCGCCAGCATCAGTGCCGTTGTCCAGTCCAGCTCCAGGAGCCAGTAAAGGCCGGGCGCAAATACCACGCAGGTAATGGCGAAGTGCAACAGGCTACCGCCGATGACCTCCGGCGAGACGATGGAGCGTAACTTGAGCTTGAGGCCGACGGTGAACAGCAGAAGCAGCACACCCAGGTGGGCAATATGTCCGAGTTCGTCTGTTGCTTCGATGGTCAGGTCTGTGGTGGCTGACAGACCGCTGAGCGCAAAACCTGCGGCCAGGTAACCGACCAGTGGTGGCAAGCCAAAGGACTTGACGGCCAGGCCGAGGACAAACGCAAACGAGATCCATATCGCTTCAGGCATGGGTACGACTGTTCAGTTGAGAAGGAAATGACTGCAAGGCTACCGCGTTTCAGGGGCCCGGTGTAGTCGCAGAAGGTGTGAGCCGACAAAATCGGCCATAAAAAAGCCCGGTACTTGACCGGGCTCTATTTCCTCACAGTGCCGACAGGTTCGACGTTCGATCAGACCTGCTCGCGGGCAATGGCGCGGTAGGCGATATCCTTCCGGTAGAACACACCATCCCACTGGATTCGGCCGGCCAGTTCGTAGGCGCGTTTCTGGGCTTCGGTAACCGTGTTGCCAAGGGCAGTCGCGCACAGCACGCGGCCGCCGCTGGTGACAACCTGGTCGCCTTCGAGCCGGGTTCCGGCGTGGAAAACCTTCTCGCCTTCCACGTCCGTCTCTGGCAGACCAGTGATCACATCGCCCTTGTTGTAGCTACCCGGATAGCCGCCGGCCGCCAGCACGATGCCCACGGAGGCACGGTCGTCCCACTCGGACTTGCACTGGTCCAGCTTGCCGTCCACGGCCGCCTGGCAAAGCTCCACCAGATCCGACTTCATGCGCAGCATGATTGGCTGGGTTTCAGGGTCACCAAAGCGGCAATTGAATTCGATCACCTTGGGCGCACCCTCTTTATCGATCATCAGGCCGGCATACAGGAAGCCCTTGTAGGGATGACCCTCTGCCGCCATGCCCCGGACGGTGGGGTAAATCACCTCGTCCATAATCCGCTGGTGTACATCGGCGTTCACCACCGGGGCCGGAGAGTAGGCGCCCATACCGCCGGTGTTGGGGCCGGTATCGCCGTCACCGACCCGCTTGTGGTCCTGGGAGGTGGCCATGGGCAGCACATGCTCGCCGTCCACCATCACGATAAAGGACGCTTCCTCGCCATCCAGGAATTCCTCGATGACGACCCGGCTGCCGGCATCACCGAATGCGTTTCCGGCCAGCATGTCACGGATGGCGTCCTCGGCTTCTTCGAGGGTCATGGCGACAATCACGCCCTTGCCGGCGGCCAGACCGTCGGCCTTGACCACAATCGGCGCGCCCTGCTCACGCACGTAGGTGAGGGCTTCGTCGACATCGGTGAAGTTGGCGTAGGCGGCGGTCGGGATCCTCTGGCGCGCGAGGAAGTCCTTGGTGAAGGCCTTGGAGCCTTCGAGCTGGGCGGCACCGGCGCTGGGGCCGAAGATGCGCAGGCCGCGCTCTTCGAATTTGTCCACTACGCCAGCCACCAGAGGGGCTTCCGGGCCGACGATAGTCAGGCCGACGTTGTTGTCGGCAGCGAAGTCTGCCAGGCCATCGAGATCCATCACGTCGATATCGACGTTTGCCAGGCCCGGCTCCCGGGCCGTGCCGGCATTCCCGGGCGCTACAAAGACCGTGTCCGCCTCAGGCGACTGGGCGGCCTTCCAGGCCAGGGCGTGCTCGCGTCCGCCGTTGCCGATTACCAGAATGTTCATGAGTTTGTACCTTGAAGTCGGTTAACCCGGGGTCAGAAGAAGGCTTTCTTCTGACCCCGGTTTCATTCATTCCCTGGGCCCAGAACAGCGGTCCTGGCCCCATCTTCAAACCCGGGGTCAGAAGAAAGCGTTCTTCTGACCCCTCCCACTTCAACCATCAGTGCCGGAAGTGCCGCATACCGGTAAACACCATGGCAATGCCATGCTCGTTGGCCGCGTCAATCACTTCCTGGTCCCGCATGGAGCCGCCCGGCTGGATCACGGCGGTAATGCCGGCGGCCGCAGCGGCGTCGATGCCGTCCCGGAACGGGAAGAACGCGTCGGACGACATCACCGAGCCTTTCACTTCCAGGCCTTCGTCCGCCGCCTTGATGCCGGCGATCTTCGCGCTGTAAACGCGGCTCATCTGGCCGGCACCAATGCCGATGGTGCGACCGGCCTTGGCGTAGACAATGGCGTTGGACTTGACGTACTTGGCCACTTCCCAGGCGAACAGCAGGTCATTGAGTTCGGCTTCGCTGGGCTGGCGCTCGGTAACCACTTTCACGTCTTCCATGGCCACCATGCCCAGGTCGCGGTCCTGAACCAGCAGACCGCCGGTCACCCGCTTGTAGTCCAGCGCCTTGGCGCGTTCGCCGTCGAACTCGCCGCAGGCCAGCAGGCGCACGTTCTTCTTCGCGGCAACAATCTCCACCGCTTCCGGTGCCACGGTCGGCGCGATGATCACCTCCACGAACTGGCGATCGATGATGGCTTTGGCGGTTTCGGCGTCCAGCTCACGGTTGAAGGCAATGATGCCGCCAAACGCCGAGGTGGGGTCGGTGGCAAAGGCCAGATCGTAGGCCTGGCGGATGTCGGCGCCGATGGCCACGCCGCAGGGGTTGGCGTGCTTGACGATCACGCAGGCGGGATCGGCGAAAGGCTTGACGCACTCCAGGGCGGCGTCGGTGTCAGCCACGTTGTTGAAGGAGAGTTCTTTGCCCTGCAGTTGCTCGGCGGTCGCTACGCAGGCTTCCTTCGGGTTGCGTTCGGCATAGAAGGCGGCACGCTGGTGCGGATTCTCGCCGTAACGCATGTCCTGGACCTTGACGAACTGGGCGTTGAACGTGCGAGGAAAGTCCGGGTTGTGGTTGTCCGGGGTGCGGCCACCCAGGTAGTTGGCGATTGCCCCGTCATAGCCGGCGGTGTGCTCGAAGGCCTTGACCGCCAGGTCGAAGCGGGTGCTCCAGGTGAGCTGGCCGTCGTTGTCGTCCAGCTCGTTCAGCACCCGGCGGTAGTCGGAGGCGTTGACCACGATGGCGACATCGTTGTGGTTCTTGGCTGCTGCCCGAACCATGGTGGGGCCGCCGATATCGATATTCTCAATGGCGGTGGCCAGGTCGCAGTCCGGCCTGGCCACAGTGTCCTCGAACGGGTAGAGATTCACGACCACCATATCGATCGGGTTGATGCCATGCTCGGACATGACGGTATCGTCAGTACCCCGGCGACCCAGGATGCCACCGTGGATTTTCGGGTGCAGGGTCTTGACCCTGCCATCCATCATTTCCGGGAAACCGGTGTAGTCGGACACTTCGGTAACCGGTACCTTGTTTTCCCGGAGCAGACGGAAGGTGCCGCCAGTGGATAGCAGTTCGATGCCGCGCTCGGTCAGAGCGCGGCCAAAGTCGACAATGCCGGTTTTGTCACTCACGCTGATGAGCGCGCGACGGACGGGGGTGTTAGCCTGGTTTGCCATGGGTCACTTCTTCGCTGGTCAGATAAGCCGGATGACGTTGCAACGTTGCAACGGCCTCGTTGGAACGAACAAGGGCCTCGCGAACGTGATCCGGGAGGCCCTTTTGGGGGTCAGGTCAGATTATAGCAGACCGTATTGCTTGAGCTTCTTGCGCAGGGTGCCGCGATTCAGCCCCAACATGGTGGACGCCTTGGTCTGGTTGTTGCGGGTGTATTTCATTACCTGCTCCAGCAGCGGGGCTTCCACTTCCGACAGCACCAGCTGGTAGACGTCGGTGACGGGTGCACCATCCAGCTGCGCAAAGTAGTTCTTCAGGGCAACTTCAACGCTGTCACGCAGGGTGACGCTGTTGCCGCTGCTGTTCACCGTTTGCAACTGATGAAGGTCATCGTTGGCCGGGGTGCTCAGGTTGTCGTTTGCCAAAGTCTCAGCGGTCATGCTGCGAATACCTCTCCATTTCGTAAGCCTGCAAAGTACTGTTCGATGCTGTCTTTCTGCTCCAGCGCATCTTCGATGGCGTTGAAGCGTTTGCGGAACTGTTTGCTCTGGTCGTGGGACTGCAGGTACCAGCCCACGTGTTTTCTGGCGATACGCACACCCATTTTCTCGCCGTAAAAGCCATGCAGCTCAGACAGATGTCCGGTAAGAATCTGTTCAACCTCTTCAAGCGGTGGTTCCGGCAGGTGCTCACCGGTCTCCAGGTAATGGAGTATCTCCCGGAAGATCCAGGGCCGGCCCTGGGCACCACGGCCGATCAGCAAGCCATCGGCTCCGGTGTGTCTGAGCACATGCAGGGCCTTTTCCGGCGAGGTGATATCGCCATTGGCGAACACCGGGATCTGAACCTGCGATTTGACCTCCGCGATGGTGTCGTATTCCGCGTCGCCGTTGTATTTGTCCGAGCGGGTACGACCATGTATGGCCAGGGCCTGAATGCCGGCATCCTGAGCCATTCGGGCAATGATCGGTGCGTTTCGGTTTTCCCGGTCCCAGCCTGTACGCATTTTCAGCGTTACCGGAATATCTACCGCGCTGACCACCGCTTCCAGAATCTCACGGACCAGCCCCTCGTCTTTCATCAGCGCGGAGCCGGCAGCTTTGTTGCATACCTTCTTGGCCGGACATCCCATATTGATATCGATGATCTGGGCGCCGAACCCGGCATTCTGTCGCGCGGCGTCGGCCAGCATCTGCGGATCACCGCCGGCGATCTGTACCGAACGGGGCTCCGGCTCGCCTTCGTGGTTCAGGCGGGTTCTGGATTTGCGCGTATGCCAGAGCTTGCTGTCCGCTATGACCATTTCCGATACCGCAAGACCCGCTCCCATCCGTCGGCACAATTGCCGGAAGGGGCGGTCGGTCACACCCGCCATGGGTGCAACGATGAGCGGATTGGGCAAAGTGTACGGCCCGATTTTTGCCGTTGGCAGCATGATCTGAGTCCGTGTCACAGCGGGTTAAGCAAGAATCGGAACGGTGCAATTGATCAATTAGTGATCGGTATCGTTCCGAAGGGCGCTAATGATACCGTCGGGGCCCCTTCGATTGAAGGGGCTTGACAGTTAAAAAAGCTGATTATTTTTCGTGCTTTCTGGTTGACTTTTGTTCGTTGTGATGGCTGAGCAGTCATTCGACAAGTGAATACTTGCTTACGACGTCAGGGTGCGTAAGGACGGAAATCCAGGTTGTAATTGACCGCATCCCGGCCGGGGTCCCGGATACTGATGGCTATCCGCACAGGTGTGTCGGTGGGCATGCCGTCCCGCTCACTGGCCTCACCCGACAGGTATTCGTTCGGGGTGAACAGGCTCTGGGCCACGACGTCCCCATTGAGGTTGGAGAAGGTCAGGGCGATGGCGGGGAAGGGTTGCTCGAAATCCGCCCGATTGATGATCACAGCATCTACCAGCAGCTGGCTGCGATTTTCCGGATCGGTCCGAACCACCAGCTTGCGGCTCTGGATGGCGTCAACATTGACCAGGGGCTTGAGTTGGCATCCCGCCAGTTCACAGCCTTTCTCATAAAACGGTCTCAACTCGGGGATAGCCGAGAGGCGATCGAACTGGAACCAGGTCACCTGGGCCGCCAGCACGCCAATGAGGGCAATAACCACCAGACTCCAGACAATCGTACGGGCCTTTCCGCCCCGCCCCCTGTCGACGGAGACGGGCTCACGTCGGAGATCGCTGAACGGTGCCGCACGCAGGGATTCGTCTGCCGGGGAGCCGACGTCTTCCGGACGAACCCCGCTCTCGACCGGCTCCTGGTCAGCGGTGTCGGCGGCGCTGAACGTCGGCTCCGGCGTTGGTCTCTCTGCTTGCCTGACTGGTGCCCGGGCCGGCTCGGGTTCTGGCTCTGGCCGCTTGGGCTCCGGTTTGGCCGGTTCAGGTTTGCGGGCGTTAGGTTCCGGGAAAGCCTCATCCCGGATCGGTTGTGAAACAGCTGGTTGTGTTGGCTCCGCCTGTTTTCGGGGCTGTTCGTCTTCTTCCAGGATCGCTTCGGCCCAGCTCTCGTCCACTTCCTCGGGTTCGGAATCTGCCTCCGCGTCCCGGAAGCCCGGACTCTCGTTCTGGTTGATGGAGAGGAAGCTGTCGCTCAATTCGTCCTCGGAGAATGAGAGCTTTGAGCCTGCGTAGCGTCCTTCCTCGGCATCTTCGTCGGGGTTGTCGGCGAAAACGAAGTCTTCCTCGGTGGTCCGGCCTTCTGGCTCGGTTTCCCGGGCAGTGGAGGTGGAGGGTTGAGAGGAGGCCGGCGTGACCCGGTGTTCAATGGCATTGAACACCTCCATGCAATTGCCGCAGCGTACTTTGCCCTTGGCGACGCCAAGCTGTTCGTCGGAAACGCGGAAACGGGTCTGGCACTTCGGGCACTGTGTCTGCAGGCTGCTCTGGGTCATGCTTCGTTCCTGAAAGCGGCTGTACTACGAGTGTCGGAGTTTAGTCGCTATCGGCCGGTTCGTCATCTGTCCTTGCGCCGTCCTGTGAGACGTATCCATTCTTCACGCTGTTCCGGCTCGTCCATGATAAACCATGGCTCATAGGCTTCCATGACCTCCCTTGCCTGATTGGAAAGGATGCCCGATAGCACAAGGTCACCGCCCGGGCGGGTCAGCGCCGCGAGGCGGGACGCCAGACCAATCAACGGCTGGGCCAGAATATTGGCAAGCATGACATCACAGAGGGTATCGGGCTCATCCTCCGGCAGGTAAAGATCAAGCCGCGACTCGTCGACGCCGTTGCGACGGGCGTTCTCGCGGCTGGCTTCCAGCGCCTGGGGGTCGGTGTCGACACCGATCACATGATCGGCACCGAGCAGCAGCGCCGCCAGCCCGAGAATCCCGGAGCCACAGCCGTAGTCGATGACCTGTTTGCCGGCCATATCCTGGCCGTCCAGCCACTCCAGGCAGAGTGCGGTAGTAGGATGAGTGCCGGTACCGAAGGCCAGGCCAGGGTCGAGCATCAGATTGGCAGCTTCCGGGTCCGGCGCCTCATGCCAGCTGGGTACAATCCAGAGGCGTTCGCCGAATCTCAAGGGCTGGAAATCATCCATCCAGGCCCGCTCCCAGTCCTTGTCTTCCACCAGAGTGACCTCGATTTCCGGCATGGATTGCTGTGTCTGCTGGTGCCAGGCATCGCGAACGTCCGCGCACAGTTGCTCGATATCGCGATCGGACTGGAACAGGCCGGTTACGGTGGTCTGGCTCCACAATGGCGTGGTGCCGGGATCCGGCTCGTACAGGGGTTGGTCGGCAGCATCTTCCATGGAGACGGCATCAGCGCCCATCTCCATGAGCAGATCCTCCAGCTGATCCGCATTGTCCGGATCAGCCGGGATCTGGAGTTGAATCCAGGGCATGGTTATTCCCGCATCAGTTTTTCCAGGTAATGGATGGTGAAGTCTACCTGTTTGAAGCCACCATCGCGTACCAGTCTTGCATGCAGGGGTTGGTTGGTCTTGATGCCCTCGACCACCATCTCGTCCAGGGCGTTTTTCATCCGCCGGCGCGCGACTTCGCGGTCGTCACCCCAGGTAATCAGCTTGGCCACCAGGGAATCGTAGTACGGCGGCACGGAGTAGCCGCTGTACAGGTGCGAGTCGACACGCACGCCGTTACCGCCGGGGGCATGGTAGTGCTTGACCTTGCCGGGGCTGGGAACGAAGGTTTTCGGATCTTCGGCGTTGATCCGGCATTCGATCGCGTGCCCCATGATCCGGATGTCATCCTGGTTGTACTGCAACGGCAGGCCGCTGGCGATGCGCAGCTGTGCGGACACGATGTCCACGCCGGTCACCATCTCGGACACCGGGTGTTCCACCTGAACCCGGGTGTTCATCTCGATGAAGTAGAATTCACCGTCCTGATACAGGAACTCGAAGGTCCCGGCGCCCACGTAACCGATTTCCTTACAGGCATCGACACAGGCTTTCAGGGTCTTGGCTCGGGATTCCGGATTGACGTTTGGAGCCGGCGCTTCCTCGATCACCTTCTGGTTGCGGCGCTGCATGGAGCAGTCGCGATCACCCAGGTGAATAACATTGCCGTGCATGTCCGCCAGGACCTGGACTTCCACGTGGCGCGGTGCCTCCAGGAATTTTTCCAGGTAGACGGTGGGGTCCCCGAAGGCGTTGCGGGCCTCGCTCTGGGTAATCTGGATCGCCTTGAGCAGAGCGGCCTCGGAGTGGACCACCTGCATCCCGCGACCGCCGCCGCCAGAGGCTGCCTTGATCATCACGGGGTACCCGATCTTCCGGGCAACCTGGAGCGTGCGCTCGTCGTCATCGGTGAGTGGGCCGTCAGACCCGGGGACGGTCGGAACGCCAGCCTTTTTCATGGCTTCGATGGCGGAGACCTTGTTGCCCATGAGGCGAATCGTTTCCGCCTTCGGACCAATAAACCGGAAGCCGCTCTTCTCGACCTGCTCGGCGAAGTCAGCATTCTCGGCCAGGAACCCGTAACCCGGGTGGATACCCACGGAGTCGGTGACTTCAGCCGCACTGATGATGGCGGGGATATTCAGGTAACTGTCGGTTGCGCTGTTTGGACCGATGCACACGGACTCGTCGGCAAGACGGACGTGCATCAGTTCCCGGTCAACCTGCGAGTGCACGGCAACGGTCTTGATGCCCAGTTCCTTGCAGGCGCGCAGGATACGCAGCGCGATTTCACCGCGGTTTGCGATCAGAACTTTTTCTAACATGGCCATGAGTAGCAATCACCCAGTTCAGGAAATGACGACCAGGGGCTGGTCAAACTCCACCGGCTGGCCATTCTCGACCAGAATTTCAGTGACAGTGCCGGCCTTGTCAGCCTCGATCTGGTTCATCATCTTCATCGCCTCGACGATGCAGATCACGTCACCGGCATTGACGGTCTGACCAACTTCCACGAACGCCTGGGCTGTGGGCGACGGTGCCCGGTAGAAAGTACCTACCATCGGGGAGTTCACGGTGTGGCCTGTCGGACCTGCCGGAGCGGCGGGCTCTTCTGCGGCGGGAGCCGGGGCGGGAGCCGGTGCAGCGGCCTGGGGTGCCGGTGCGGGTACATGGCTCACGTACTGGGTGCCGGCGGCCTGTTCGCGACGGCGGGAGATCCGGACAGAATCGTCGCCTTCCTGGATTTCCAGTTCCTCGACGTCGGACTCCTCCAGCAGTTCGATGAGTTTCTTGATCTTGCGAATATCCATAGTTAATCCAGTCCCGTTGTGTCTGATCTATCGGTGAATTCGTTGCAGGGCCGCCTGGAGGGCAAGGTCATAGCCCTGGCTGCCCAGCCCACAGATAACGCCGACGGCGATATCGGAAAAATAGGAGTGATGGCGAAACGGCTCTCGCGCATGCACGTTGGAAAGATGTACTTCGATAAAGGGGATCCCGGAAGCCAGCACGGCATCCCTTAATGCGATGCTGGTGTGGGTAAAGGCAGCGGGATTGATGATCAGGAAATCCACACCTTCGGCCCGGGCTTCGTGGACCCGCTCGATCAATTCATACTCGGCGTTGGACTGAAGATGCAGCAGATGGTGGCCTTTTTCCGCTGTTTTGGCCTTCAGTCGGTCATCAATGTCCTTCAGGGTCTCATAGCCATACACCTCTGGCTCGCGAGTGCCGAGCATGTTCAGGTTGGGGCCATGGAGCACAAGAATGGTGGACATTGTTAAGTCTGCCTTAGTGTCTTTTTTTAACAGGATCGCCGAAATTCACGGCATTTTCCCTCAATGGTGCGTGCTTGTTTTCCTTAGATCAACACTTTTTGACAATCTTCCGTGTTGGCCATTGGTCGTAAAAAGACAGCACTGGCAATCGAAACGGGATCTTTCCGCTGATGACAATCATTGTCGGCAAGGTCAGGGCCGACTTCCATACGACGTTGGTTTCATAGCGTTTCGACTAACACCCGGCGACGGAAGCGTGTGCGCAGGCATCAATACGGCCCCGGGGGAGGGGCATGAAGGAAGGGTTGCCAGTTCGGCCGGGCCTTCAGTCCTCGGCTGTACTGACGCAGTTCCGGCCGCCCCTCTTTGCTGCGTACAGGGCGCGGTCGGCCCGCTCGCAAAGCGCCTGGGAATTCTCTTCGTGCCAGACCGCAAGGCCACAGCTGAAGGTGACGTTGAATTCCTGGTCGCCGGCTCTCTGTCGAAGCTCCGAGAAGCGTTCCCGAATCTCGTTGAGGACGTTGCGGGCGTCGCTGGGCCGGGTGTCCGGCAGGATGATGACAAATTCTTCACCGCCGTAACGCCCGATATGGTCGGTCTTGCGCAGGCGCTGTTTCAGGAACATGGACAGGCTGCGCAGAACCCGGTCGCCAATCGGGTGCCCGAAGGTGTCGTTGACGGTCTTGAAGTAATCGATATCGATCATGGCAAAACATAGGGGGTGGCCCTTCTGCTTTGCCTTGACGATTTCCTGGTCCAGCAGGTGCAGGGTATGGGTGTGGTTGTACAGGCCGGTCAGGCTGTCGCGGATCATCAGTGAGAGCAGGGAGCGAGCCCGACGCCCCCGGTTGTGGATGGTGGCCACCAGATGCTTGGGGTCGATCGGCTTGGTCAGGAAGTCATCGCCGCCCAGGCTCATGGCGTGTAGCTGCTTGCTGACATCCTCCTCGGCGGAGAGGTAGATGATGGGCACGCTGTGGAACCGGTCCTGCTGGCGGATGACCCGGGCAATTTCCATCCCGGTGCAGCCGGGCATGTACATGTCCAGGATAATGATTTCCGGCGAGAAGTTATCCAGGGCGTGGATGATCTGCATCGGGTCCGTGATGATATGGGCGTTCATGCCCGCCCGCTTCAGCACCGTTTCCATGTATTTGGCCTGGGCCCGGGAATCGTCCAGCACCAGCACCCGGTAGGGCTCGACGGTGTTGCCGTGGGTATAGGTTTCGATTTTCTCGATCAGCTGGCCGGGATCGACCGCCGGGTAGAAAAACTCCTCGCCACCGCAGCGGGAGGCCCTCAGTCGGGTCTCGATGGTGCCATCCTCATCACTGACGAAGATGATGGGGATCGGGGTGTCGTGACGCTCCTGCAGGTGTTCGATAGTGTTGATGCCCGCGTTCGGGCTGCCCCCGAAATTCACATCCATCAGAATGGTTTCCGGTTTGTCCACCGCGCAGGCGTTGATCAGGGCCTCGGCACTGGCAAAGGCCGAGGCGCGGAAGCCGAAGAACTCAAGTTGGCGGATCAGGCGCGCGGCCATCTCATCGTTGTCGAGAGCAATATAGATCGGGGTCCGACGGTATTGCTGCGGCGCTTCACTGTTGTCCTGGTCTGTACGTCGTGCCGTGCTCCGGCCGAGCGTGTCCATGGCATCCTGGAGTTGCGGCCAGAGCGCGTCTTCCGGTGCTGATGCCGGCTGCCAACGGGACAGCAGGTCCAGGACCCTCTGGCCGGCCTCCGCATGACTGGCCATCTCGAAGCGTTGGGCGTAGCGAACGAGTTTGTCGGTGGCGGCGTAAAGCTCCTCGCGATGGGTCGGAGCCAGTCGGTGGTCGGAATGAATCTTCTGCCAGGTATCCAGTACCACACGTGCCTGGGTGGTCACCCGTCGGGCAAAATGTTGTCTGAGTTTTTCTTTCTGGCTTTCGTCGTTCATGTTAGTCCGGCCTGTCCTCTAGCGTGATCTGCGTCCGCCACGGGGGACGATTTTTAACCCCTGTTCCGCTACAGAGTCTATAGTGTTTAGAGGTGTCGGCGTAGGTGCTGCAATGTAAATGTTTGTCAACTCTGGGGTGCAGGTCACAGTTGCTCTGTCAGCTGGTGCTCCGCCCCGCCGGAGCAAATGCTTATGGCATGGATGCAGAGTCCGCGGTCTGCGCGTAACCAGGCGGGGATGATTACCCTCCGCACCCTCCTGCTTGTTTTTACCGGAACCTTGCTGGTTTTTGTGCTGGTGGCCGGATTCATCACCAGTTTCAGTCATTTTCGCAGCTACGTTTCCGAGCAGTTGACGGGGCATGCCCGGGACGGCGCTACCGCGGTTGGGTTGTCCCTTTCCAATGCCATCGACGGAAGTGATCCGGTTGCTTCGGCGTCCCTGATCGATGCGGTTTTCGACAGTGGCCGGTATCTCCGTGTGGTCTACCTGAATCACAAGGGCGAGGTCATCGCAGGGCGCCGGAAATCACTGGACCGGCTTGGCGTTCCATCTTGGTTCCGCTCGGTGGCCGACCTGCCACTTCCGGTTGCCGAGGCGGAAGTGGTGCGAGGCTGGCGGCGACTCGGTACGGTCCAGGTCGTCAGTGACCCGGGGCGCGCCTACCGGGACCTCTGGCGCATCACCAGCGGGCTGGTGGTTGCCGTGCTACTGATCGGGGCGATCGGCCTGTTTGTGCTCTTTGTCTTGCTGAGGCGCATCCTTCGCCCGTTGACGGCCATGGAAGAGCAGGCCAGGGCACTGGGGAACCGGGAGTTCCGGCGCCACGTCAACATCCGCTCGACACGCGAGTTGAACCAGGTGACCGAAGCCATGAACCAGATGTCCGATGACCTCGGGCACCTTTTCGAGGGGCAGGCAAAGCTGATCCAGCATTTGCGTCGACTGAACAATGAGGACCCGGTCACGGGGCTTGCCAGTCGTAGCGCCTTTGACCAGCGCCTCAAGGTTGAAGTGGAATCGGAGGAGAGGTCTGCCCCGGGGATACTGATTCTGTTTCAGTTGTGGGATTTTGGCGGGTTCAACCAGGCCTTTGGGCGTTCCGAGGGAGACCGCCTGCTGGTCCGGGTCGCCGGTGAGATCGTGCGTTTCATGGAGGGGCATGCCGGCAGCTTTGCCGGGCGCAGGACCGGGGCGGATTTTGCCATTTACCTGCCGGGTGCGATGCCTGCTGACGCGAGTGTCTGGGTCCAGGACCTCATCGCCGACCTGGATAGTGTGTACGCTGGCCTGGGTTCAACCAGGGCGGTGGCGGTCCACGCCGGGCTGTCGACGGCCAAAGCGGGGAAAAACGCCCGCGAACTGATGTCCGCCGCGGACGAGGCGCTCAGGAAAGCCCAGGCGCTCGGAGACAGCGGTTATCAACTGGCCAACGGCGAGCAGGAGCACCACCATAATCTGGAGACATGGCGGGTTATTCTGACCGACGCAATCGGCAAGCAGCGATTCTCACTGTGGTTGCAGCCGATGATCAGTGAACATGCCGAAGCGCCGCTTTATTACCAGGTGTTTTCCAGGCTGGATACTCCGGAAGGCGAACTCAAGGCCAGCGTCTTTGTTCCCATGGCAGAACGGTTTGGGCTTGTGGAGCAGATCGACCGGCTGCTGATGCAGCGGGTTCTCGCGCGGCTGGCGGTTGAGCCTGACCAACAGCTGGCCATATCCCTGGCGGGGTCCTCTGTTGCCAGCGAGGCGTTCCGGCAGGACTTGATTACCTGGCTTGAACAGGCCGGCGATAGCGCCCGCCAGCTTTGGGTCGGGATTTCAGAACAGACCATTCATCACCACCGCATCGCAGTGGGTCTGCTGGTGCGCGCCCTCGGCAGAATCAATGTGCCGGTACTGGTGGACCGCTTCGGGGTGGGAGGCGTACCCTTCAGCTACCTCAGGAATCTGAGGTTTCAGGCGCTGCGTATCGATAACAGCTTCATTCATGGCATCGACAGTCATGAGGAAAACCGATTTTACCTCGAGTCCGTGGTGGGGATCGCTCACCGGCGGGGTGTCAGGGTATTCGCCACCGGCGTCGAAACGGCTGCGGAGTATTCGGTGCTCTGTAAACTGGGTATAGACGGCGCCATGGGGTACCATCTGGGACGACCATTCGCCGCTGACCAACAATCGCAAGGGGATTAGGAGTCTTATGCCAGGCAAATTCAGACAGTTCTTCAGGGATCGGAAAGAGGACGTTCAGGATTACGCCGGGGGCAGCGGCGTCATCGGCCGGATTATCATCGCAGTTCTGGCTATCTACCTGCTCATGGCCGTTGTTGTCGGTATCTACTGGAGCGGCGAGCCTGACACCTTCTCCGTGCGGGAGAATACCCGGACGGTAGCCAATACCATGGAGCGTGAGCCGGTCACCGGTTTTGCCACCACAACCACCATGATCCGGATTGCCGAGACCCTGCTGGATAAGCCCGGCGGCTACATTTCCAATGACATCTTTCCGCCCGGATTATGGTTGGATAACATCGCCAACTGGGAATATGGCGTGCTGGTCCAGCTCCGCGACCTCTCGCGCGCCATGCGCCGGGACATCGCGCGCTCCCAGAGCCAGTCAGCCGAGGATCCTGATCTGGTGATTGCCGAACCGCAGTTCCACTTCGACAGCCAGAGCTGGGCGATTCCGTCTACCGAATCCGAGTACCGTCGCGGCATTACGGCCCTGAAGCGGTACCTGAACCGGCTGTCCGCGCCGGAAAAGGCAGATGCCCAGTTCTTTGCCCGTGCGGACAACCTCAACAGCTGGCTTGCCGATCTGGAAACGCGGCTGGGCAGCCTGTCACGTAACCTGGGTGAGAGTGTCGGCAAGGCTTCCGTCTCTGACGCGGTTGCCAATCTGGACGAGGATGATCCGTTGGCCGAGGAGACCGGCGGTGCCGAAGTCCAGACTCCCTGGACCAAGATCGACGATGTGTTCTACGAGGCCCGCGGTAGCGCCTGGGCGCTCCTGCACATCTTCCGTGCCATCGAGGTGGACTTCCGCAAGGTGTTGGAGGACAAGAACGCCATGGCCAGCGTGAAGCAGATCATCATCGAGCTGGAGGGAACGCAGGGCCAGATGTGGAGCCCTGTCATCCTGAACGGCAGCGGTTTTGGTGTACTGGCTAACCACTCCCTGACCATGGCCGCCTACCTGTCACGGGCCAATGCCGCCATCAGTGATATGCGGGACCTGCTCTCCCGCGGCTGATCGCGGGACGCTTGCAAGGCGCAAAAAAAACCGGGCACGTGGCCCGGTTTTTTTGTGGGTCGGGATTTCCGATCAACCTTTATAGTTGTTGATGGAGTCCACAATCGCTTTCTTGGCGGCTTCGGCGTTGGCCCAGCCCTGTACCTTGACCCACTTGCCCGGCTCGAGAGTCTTGTAGTTCTCAAAGAAGTGCTTGATCTGGTCACGCAGCAGTTCCGGCAGATCGTCGATTTCCTTCACGTCGTGATAGGAAGTGGTCAGCTTGTCGTGCGGAACGGCAACCAGCTTGGCATCACCACCGGCTTCGTCTTCCATGTTCAGAACGCCGACTGGACGGGCACGGATCACGGAACCGGCCTGTACCGGGTACGGGGTGACCACCAGTACGTCCAGGGGATCGCCGTCGTCGGCCAGGGTGTGGGGGATGAAGCCGTAGTTGGCCGGGTAGAACATCGGGGTGGCCATGAACCGGTCTACCAGCAGGGCGCCCATGTCCTTGTCCAGTTCGTACTTGACCGGGGAGCTGTTGGCCGGAATTTCGATGGCAACGTAGATGTCTTCAGGCGGGTTCTTGCCTGCGGGGATGTTGTCGAATTGCATGTGCGATCCTTCCTGATACGTTGAGGTACGTTTAACTGCGGCTAAAAAGTGGGCGCAATTATACGGGAGTCTCTTGCAGTTCGAAACTAAACCTTGGTCGTTGGTTTCTCTCTTGCTTGGGTGGAGGCGTCTATCTGGCAGGACCTTCCGAAAAACGCCCGTGAATACGTCCCTGTAGGGCTCGGTCGCGCCGTCCCTTGCACACAATTTGAAGGCTACAATTTGATTTGCTTGGCAATCAGCTCCTTCATGATCTCGGTGGTGCCGCCGCCGATGGACAGAATCTTGGCATCCCGGTAGAGCCGCTCCACCATCGACTCCCGCATGTAGCCCATGCCACCGAACAGCTGCACCGCCTCCCGCGTGACTTTCTCGCAAACCTCGACCGAGAAGTTCTTGGCCATGGCCACCTGCGTGATCGGGTTCTTGCCGGCCTGCATCAGGGCCGCGCAGCGGTAGGTGTATTCCCGGGCCACGTCGATCTGGGTGGCCATGTCCACCAACTTGTGGCGGGTGACCTGGAAGCCGGCGATATTGCGACCGAAGGCCTGGCGCTGTCGGGTGTAGTCGAGGGCCGCCTCGTAGGCCAGTTGGGCGGTCATGTACGCCATGATGGAAAGCATCAGCCGTTCAGCCAGGAAGTTGCTCATGATGGCGATGAAGCCCGCATTTTCGGCACCGATCAGGCGATCCGCCGGCACCCGGCAGTCTTCAAAGAAAAGCTCGGCGGTGTCGCTGGCCCACCAGCCCATCTTGCGGAGCTTCTTGCCGGTTGAGAAGCCCGGCATATCCCGGTCGATGAGCAGCAGGCTGATGCCACCGTGGCCTTCGCCGCCGGTGCGTACCGCGACGGTGTAGTGGTCGGCGCGCATACCGCTGGTGATGAAAGTCTTGCTGCCGTTGACAATGTAGTGATCGCCGTCCCGGACCGCGCGGGTTTTCAGGTTGGCCACGTCGGAGCCGCCGCCGGGCTCGGTGATCGCCAGAGCCGAGATTTTCTCGCCCCTCAGGACCGGTGGCACAATCTGTTCCCGGATGTCCTGTCTGGCCCATTTCGCCACCGGCGGCAGGCCAATGTCCAGGGAGCCAAGGCCTGCCACCAGGCCGCCGGACGTGGAGCGCATGAGTTCTTCGGAGACCGCCACTTTCAGGAAAATGTCCCCTTCCCCGGTGCCGCCCAGTGCCTCCGGGAATCCGATACCAAGCAATCCGGCATCACCTGCTTTCTTGTAGAGTTCCCGGGGAAATTCGCCCGCTTCTTCCCAGTCGTCGATGTGGGGCAGGACGTGGGTTTCGATGAATTTCCGGGCACTGAGGCGTGCCTGGTCGTGGATGTCGTTGAAGTAATCGGACACGGTCAGACTCCCTGTTGGACAATCGTCAGTGGGAGCAGTGTTACCCAAATTCGTCCACCAAGCAAGCGCTTGGTATGGGCGGCAGAGTAAACAAAAAGGGCTGGCATGAAAAGCCAGCCCTTCGGCAATCCTTCGCTCAGGCGCCCTTGCGGGGGATGCTCTTGACGCCGTCGCTGGTGCCCAATAGCAGCAAGTCAGCTGGTCGGCGTGCAAACAGGCCGTTGGTGACCACGCCAACAACATTGTTGAGCTGCTCTTCCACGTGAATGGGGCGGGAAATATCCATGTTGTGAACGTCGATGATGATGTTGCCGTTGTCGGTGACCACGCCCTCGCGGTAGACCGGGTCTCCGCCAAGCTTGACGATTTCGCGCCCGACATGGCTGCGGGCCATGGGGATGACTTCCACGGGCAGGGGGAACTTGCCCAGCACGCCAACCATCTTGGATTCGTCCGCTATGCAGATGAAGGTCTTGGCCACCGCGGCGACGATTTTTTCCCGGGTCAGTGCGGCGCCGCCGCCCTTGATCAGTTCCAGGCGTTCGTTGGTTTCATCGGCCCCGTCCACATAGAATTCAAGCTCGCCGGCACTGTTGAGGTCATAGACTGGGATGCCATGGCTTTTCAGGCGCTCGGCCGTGGCCTCCGAGCTGGCGACGGCGCCGTCAAACTCGTTCTTCAGCTCGGCCAGCATGTCGATGAAGAAGTTGGCGGTGCTGCCGGTGCCGACACCGACGATGCTGTCGCTCTCGAGTCGGGGGGCGATGTAGTCCACGGCGGCTTTGGCCACGGCCTTCTTGAGTTCGTCCTGGGTCATGTCGGGCTCCGTCTGCAATTCCGGATGAAATTTAAGGCCATTATAGCGGCCTGTGAGGTCTGCTTATAGACGGCTGCCGTGCAAACTTTCTACACTGTCGGTTTTATCCGCACACTCACCAAGCAACCGGAACCGCTATGCCGCAACGCTATATCAAGAAGATACTCGATGCGCGCGTCTATGACGTGGCCATCGAAACACCCCTGACTGAAGCCCGTAGTCTGTCCAAGCGCTTTGCCAACAACATTATGCTCAAGCGTGAAGACCTTCAGCCGGTGTTTTCCTTCAAGATTCGCGGTGCCTACAACCGGATTGCCCAGCTGTCTGAAGAGCAGAAGGCCAAAGGGGTGATCTGTGCTTCCGCTGGCAACCATGCCCAGGGCGTGGCGATGTCGGCCAAGGAGCTCGGGATCAAGGCGGTGATTGTGATGCCCCAGACCACCCCCGATATCAAGGTGAAGTCGGTCCGTGACCGGGGGGCGAAGGTGGTACTGAAGGGCGATGCCTTTGACGAGGCCGCCGCCCACGCCCGGGAACTGATCAAAAAGCACGGCTATACCTACATTCCGCCCTTTGATGATCCGGACGTTATCGCGGGGCAGGGCACTGTCGCCATGGAGTTGATGTGGCAGTTTTCCCAGCCCCTGCATGCGGTCTTTATCCCGGTGGGCGGCGGCGGCCTGATTGCGGGAATGGCGGCGTACATCAAGTACCTGCGTCCTGAAATCAAGGTAATCGGCGTTGAGCCGGAGGACTCCAACTGCCTGCAGGCCGCCATGAAGGCCGGCGAACGGGTGATCCTGGACGAAGTCGGCATTTTTGCCGACGGTGTGGCGGTGCGCCAGGTCGGTGAGGAGCCCTGGAACATCTGCAAGGACCTTGTGGATGAGGTGATCACCGTCACCACCGACGAAATCTGCGCCGCCATCAAGGACGTGTTCGAGGATACCCGCTCCATCGCCGAGCCGGCCGGGGCGCTCTCCATTGCCGGGCTCAAGAAGTATGTGGAGCGGGAACAGCTGGAAGGCGAGAATCTTGCGGCAGTGCTCAGTGGCGCCAACATGAACTTCGACCGCCTGCGCTACATCTCCGAGCGTACTGAAATTGGTGAGAAGCGCGAGGCCATCCTGGCGGTCACGATTCCGGAGAAGCCGGGCGCGTTCAAGACCTTCATCAACGCCCTGCACAAGCGCAGCATCACCGAGTTCAACTACCGGTATGCCGATGCCCAGAAAGCGGTGATCTTCGTGGGTATCCAGATCCAGGCCGGCGGCCATGGCCGGGATGAGCTGGTTCAGGAACTGCGGGAAAGCGGCTACTCGGTGGTCGACCTGACCGACAGCGACCTGGCCAAGCAGCACATCCGCCACATGGTGGGTGGTCATGCCCCGAGCATCAGCAATGAGAAGGTCTACCAGTTCGAGTTCCCGGAGCGTCCGGGCGCGCTGCTGAAGTTCCTGATGTCTCTCGGCACCCGCTGGAACATTTCCATGTTCCACTACCGCAACCACGGTGCCGCCTACAGCCGCGTCCTGCTGGGAGCCCAAGTGAACGACGACGAGGAAAAAGACTTCGAGAAGATGCTCGACAAGGTCGGTTTCCGCTATGAAAACATGACCGATAACGAGGCTTACCGGTTGTTCCTGGGTGCGGGGAACGGCCAGCCCTCCTAGCTGGGAGTAGGATCCATGCCGCAAGGAGCGTGTTTCGGAACGCCCCTCGCGGCATGGATCCCCTTGTTTTCAGGAATTCTTAACTAATTTTAATCAGTCAAAAATTGTAAAATCAGGGTTAAGTGTTAGTCTTTCGTCTAATTCTCGAAAGCGAGAATAGCTGACTGATTTTCCGATAATTTACCAACCGCATTCGAGGGAAGAATAAAAATGGGTGGCAAGCCTGACATCATCAAAGCCATCGTGCTGATTTTTGCTGTCGGCCTTGTGATAACCGGATTTACTTCGATCCACGCTTCGGAAGACAAGCCCCGCTATCAGGAGAGCGTGACCCTCAGTGCCCTTCAGGCCGGAGCAGACCGCCTGAACCGGTAACAGTGCCGGTCCGTCACCACGCTGTGCAAGGGCACATCCCAGGGCTCTATCGGCAGCGCTTTTACCTTCTGGAAATCATGGGCCAGGCCAATCAGTTTTGGTGCCAGGCGCGGTCGTAGCCGGCTGAAAGCAAAGGTCCGGTCATAGAAGCCTCCGCCCATCCCCAGGCGCCCGCCATGTTCATCAAAGCCCACCAGCGGGAACAGCACCGCATCCAGCGCCCAGGCCGGCCGACGCAGGCCTTTGCTGAACGCCGGTTCGGGAATGCCGAAACGGTTTGCAGTCAGTTCAACACCGTCGTAGTAAGGGCTGAACACCAGTTTGCCGGTATGAACCGGGTGCAGGACGGGCAGGTAGAAATTCACGCCCTTGCGGCGGGCAATGTCCATGTAGAGATGGGGATCGATCTCGCCGTCATTGGGCAGATAAACGGCTATGTGTCTTGCCCGATGAAGATCCGGATTCTTCAATAGATTCAGGGCGAGGTACTCCGAGGCCTGCATCTGCTCTTCGAAGGACAGGGAGCGTCGTTTCTGGCGCAGGTGTTTGCGTAGCTGGCTTCGGTTCAGATTATCGGGGTGGGATTCGAACGGTTGGGGCGGAACAAACTTGCTCAAAATAAAGCTTCCCGGGCTGCCGTTATCGGATGTGGCCCTTGAACCCAGAGTTCAAGGTCGGTGGCCGCTGTGACATATTAGGCTTTCCCCTGTCGGGGACGTGCTCACAATGCCCTGAAGTAGCCACCTGGGTAGTGCGCATCGGCTCGAGGACGTATCCGACTATCCCGAACAGCCCAGGAAGTTGATCCCATTATACGGGCAGATCCGGGCCCAATTGCAACACCTGATCCGGAATCAGTGCCCCGTATTTTCCCCGAGGGCCTCATCGAGCTTGCCGTCCATCGCCTTGAGAATCGAGCTGGTGGCGTCGGACATGGAGTCCTGCTCAAGCAACTCGTGGGTGATGTTCAGGGCGGCCATCACGGCAATGCGCTCCACGCCGAACACCTTGCCGCTGGAACGGATTTCCCGCATTTTGTGATCCAGGTGCCTGGCGGCACGAATCAGGGCCTCTTGCTCTTCTTCCGGGCAGGCAACCAGGTATTCCTTGTCGAGAATCTTCACCTCAACGGTGGTAGATGACTGAGACATCAGTGGTGCTCCAGTGCCCGCAGGCGGCCGATCATGGCTTCGATCTTGTTTTTGGCAAGATCGTTCTTGTGAACCAGCTGGGCCCGCTCCCGGTTCCAGTCATCCTGCAGTTCACGCAGCATGGCGTTATCCCGCTCCAGTTTTTTGCAGCGTTCGATCAGCTTGTCCAGCTTGTCCGCTAAGGCCTGTACTTCGGACTGTTCCATGGCGTGCCCAACATCGGTTGTTATGAATAAAAATAACTATAAGTGTGGACGCTAAGTCGGTCAATTTACAGGGTTGTCATGGCCTCTCTGGCGTGACGCCGGTCACTGCTCGCCGGCCTCCCCGAGTCCCTGATAACGGGTTGTGCGCCAGGTTGCGATTGCCGGCAGCAGGCCCACCAGTGTGGCGGCTGCCGGTACCGTCGCCAGCAGCGCCCATTCGGCGGCATTCAGGGGCCGGAGAGCCAGATTGAGGCCATAGGTGTCCAACAACCAGGGCGCGAGGGCGGACAACGCAGCGGCACTCACGGCCAGTGCCAGCACGCAGGAGACCAGCGCCAGCGCAACGCATTCGATCACGTGCAGGGAAGCGACCAGTCCCGTGGAGGCGCCAGTGGCTCGGAGCACGGCGATTTCATGGGCTCGCTGGGTTTGCAGGGTCAGTAGCACGGCCACCAGCCCCACCAGGCTGGTAATGACCACAAAGCCGGTGATTCCCAGCAGGGCCTTTTCAAACTGTCCCATCAGGCGCCAAAGCTCGCTGAGGGCAACGCCTGGCAGGATGGCTGACAGAGGCTCTTCTGGTGATTGGTTCAGGGCGCGTTGGAGCCGGAAGGTAAGCACCGGATTCTTGAGCCCGACATAAGCCGCGGTAATGGCGTCCGGGGTAAAGGTCATTCCCCGGGCTTTCTCCGGGGTCAGGGTGCGCCCCGGGATGGCCACCCCGGACTCCCAGCCTACGTGCATGGCCTCCATGCCTTCCAGGCTGATATAGACCGCCTGATCGACCGGAGTGCCTGTGGCTTCCAGGATGCCGGTGATCCGGAAGGGGGTGTCATCATGGTTGGAAAAGCTGGTCCTGCCGCCGCCGTGGGACAGGATGACCTCTTCACCGGGTTGATGCCCCAACTCCCGGGCCACGCCGGCTCCGAGCACCACATGGAATACATCGCTGAACCACTGGCCCTCCTCCAGCGCAATCGCCCGCTCCTGGCCGTAGCGGAAATGCTGGAGAAAATTACGGTCCGTGGCCACGACCCGGTAACCCCGGTAACTGTCGCCCAGCGAGATGGGGATCAGCCAGTCGATGCGCGGATCTTCACGGAGCCCCTCGAAGGTGGACCAGCGGATATTGTTGGTGGCATCGCCGATGTGGAACACGGTGTACAGCAGCAGGTTCAGCTGACCGCTGCGGGCGCCGACAATCAGGTCGGTGCCGCTGATGGTGCTGGTAAAGGACTGTCGGACTTCCGTGCGCAGGTACTGGATACCCAGCAGCAGGCTGACACTGAGGGTGAGTGTCAGGCAGACGAGGGCCAGGACACGTCGACGGTGCCAGAGGCTTGCCAATGCCAGGGAAAAAGCCAGCCTGGTTTTCATGAATCACCTCCCAGGCGGACCAGATGATGGAAATGGCTGCTCAGGCCCCGGTCATGGCTGACGAACACCACCGAGGAGCCACGTTCGTTGGCCAGCCCGAGCAACAGGTCCAGGAAACGGTCCCGGTTGTCGGTATCCAGGGCGGAGGTGGGCTCGTCCGCGAGGATGATGCCGGGTGCTCCGATCAGTGCCCGGGCCGCAGCGACCCGCTGCTGCTGACCGATGGAAAGGCGGGTGACCTTGCGGTGCCAGTGATCCGGTGGAATGGCCAGCTGCTTGAGTAATTCTGCGGCGGCCGTGTCCGGGTCGGGGTGAGTCCTGTCATGGCGGTTACGGGACAGGCGGCAGGGCAGGGTGACATTCGCCATGGCGCTCAGGTAGGGCACAAGGTTGAACTGTTGGAAGATAACGCCGATGTGGTCGGCACGGAACTTGTCCCGGGCCCCGGCGCCCATGCGCGGCAGTTCGTTACCAAGAATGGAGACCGAGCCGGAGTCGGGCACTTGCATGCCGGATAACAGGCTCAACAGCGTGCTTTTGCCGCTGCCGCTGGCACCTTGCAGATACAGGTGTTCCCCCGTGGGGATGAAGAGGTCGGGGAAGCGCAGCATGGATTGTGAAGGTCCCCACCGGAATCCCAGGTCCCGGGTGGCCAGGGCTGGGTCCGTGTCCGGAACTGGAATGGTGCTGGTTTCTGTCATGCTGGTCATATTAGTCATCGTTGCGTCCGGTGTATGATACCTTCTGGTCCGGAATCTGAACTCCAGGAGTAAACTCGTTGATGTTCCATGCTGTTTCTTTGCACCGTTTCGCCAGCCTGGCCCTGGTGGCCTTGCTCGGATTTGTATCCGTCTCGGTGGCCGCGGAGCCCCGGGAGATCGACTGGCTCGAGCTCATGCCTGCCGAGGATCTGGCGCTGCTGGAGAATATGCCAGAAGTCCAGCATGAGGGCGACGGCCCTGCGACTCTGCCCGATGAGATCATGACCGGTCGTGTCGTGCCGGAAATGAGCGACGTGGAGGGGCGGATTCCCGGCTTTGTGGTGCCCCTCAAAACCACCAACGACATGAAGATCCTGGAGTTTTTCCTGGTTCCCTACTATGGCGCCTGCATCCATGTGCCGCCGCCCCCGCCCAACCAGATCATCCATGTGAAGTACGAAGAAGGCTTCTATCTCGAAGCCCTGTACGACCCGGTGTGGATCGAAGGCACCCTGGTGATCGAGCGGACCGAGAATGACATCGGAACCTCATCCTATTCCATGGTGGCCAGCAGCGTGACGCCCTACGCAGAGTAGGTTATTGCTTCAGCTCGATGGCTTGTTCGCCATGATCCAGACGTGTTGCGCCCTGTGACATGGCGCCAGCCCACTGCACATCCAGGTGTTCCAGGCGCTCGAAATGGGCCGTTAGCGGGGTGGTCAGGGTAGTGGCATCCTGCACGCTGGTGCACTCCAGCGTCTGGATGACTTCATAGGCCGAATGGCTGGTTCCGTGATTCCCATGCCCGTCTTCGCCTCGCTCGTGTTCATGCTCCCGGCCGCTGTGATGCACATCTGAGCTGATCACCGTGCAGGTGTTGTCGGGAGTGTTGATCAATGGTGTTCCGGCAAACCAGGCCTGCGCTTCTTTCAGCGCCCGGCTCTGGGTTTCGGTTCTGGCTTCGTGCTCGAAACCCACCACGTTGTAGGCCGGGGAGACAAACATCACCTCAACCTTGATGCCGTCGACCGCAAACGACAGTTCGGCGTGACCATGTTGGTGGGCGTCGGGGTTTTCACTGGCAGTAGCAGTAGAGGTGCCAGCCAGTAAGGCCAGAGGCAGTAACAGCAATCGGTATCCGGACGGTTTCATTACGCTCTCCAGTAGTGAATGTTATGTTATAACATAGTGTGATTTCCTGGCGGCAAAAGCAAGCGGCAAGTGCCTTGGTGTCGCCTGAATGCTAGGATAGGAACTTCATTCAACAACACAGGATTGTCTTGATTCATGTCCGAATCCGACACCTCTTCCGGCGCTGCCCGCGCTGCAGAATTCGAGCGCTGGGCCAATGTCTTTACCGCTCACCAGGCTTTCAGCCACCCCTCGGAACTTCACGGGGTACTCTGTGGTCGGCTGGCTGCCGGTTCCCGTATCCAGGAACCGGAATGGCTGAATATGGTGTGTGAGCATATGGGGCTGCCCGAGGCCGCGGCCGAAGAGTCCGACGATCTGGCGCCGTTCATGAACAAAGCCTACGAGCAGACCCTCGCGCTCTTGCAATCGGCCGACATGAGTTTCCATCCTTTGATGCCGGATGACGATTACGCCATCGAACAACGGCTCGAGGCGTTGGTGGCGTGGGTGCGTGGTTTTCTCGAGGGTATGGCCCTCGCTGCTGGAGAGTCCCTTGGCCAGGCTCCGGACGAGATCCGCGAGCTGATCGAGGACATGGTGGCGATCAGCCAACTGTCCGAAGATGAAGAGGCAGACGAAGAAAGTGAGCAGCAGCTGCTCGAGATTACCGAGTATGTCCGGCTCGGGGCGCTGGCCGTATTTACCGAATTCAATGCCCCCGAGAAACCGGCCTCTGATTCGCCGACCCTGCACTGAGCCGGGGCCAGAACTATGGGAGAGTCTATGTCGTCCATGATACCCGTCAAGGAGTTCGCCGAGCGTCGCCGCAAGCTGATGGAGCGCATGGCGCCGGACAGTATTGCCATCCTGCCAGCAGCCCCCGAGCGGGTGCGCAATCGGGATGTCCTCCACCCCTTCCGCCAGGACAGCGACTTCCAGTACCTGACCGGTTTTGGCGAGCCCGAGGCGGTGCTGGCGCTGATCCCCGGTCGCGAACATGGCGAGGCGGTGCTGTTCTGCAAGGAGCGCCATCCGGAAAAGGAATTGTGGGACGGTTTTCTGTGTGGCCCCGAAGGTGCCATCGAGCGGTTCGGTCTGGACGATGCCTTTCCGATTTCGGACATCGACGACATCCTGCCGGGGATGATCGAAGGTCGCAGCCGGGTTTATTACCCCTTGGGCAAGGACCAGAATTTCGATCATCGGGTCATGGAATGGGTCAAGACCATCCGCAGCAAAGTGCGCACCGGCGCCCACCCGCCTGGCGAATTTGTGGCCCTGGAACACCTGCTCCACGATCTTCGCCTGTATAAGAGTGCCAACGAGATCAAGGTCATGGCGAAGGCGGGCAAGATCAGTGCCGAGGCTCACCGCAACGCCATGAAGCGGGCGCGCCAGGGTGGTAATGAATACAACCTGGAGGCCACCCTGATCCATACGTTCATGGAGCACGGCGCCCGGTCCACCGCCTACCCCTCGATCGTGGGCAGTGGCGCCAATGGCTGCATCCTGCACTACATCGAGAACAGCGCCCCCCTGAAAGAGGGTGACCTGGTACTGATCGATGCCGGCTGTGAACTCGAATGCTACGCCTCGGACATTACCCGGACCTTTCCTGTCAACGGCAAGTTCAGCCCGGAGCAGCGGGCCCTTTACGAGGTGGTGCTGGCGGCCCAGTACGAGGCCATTGACGCCGTGCGGCCGGGCAACCACTGGAATCACGCCCATGAGGCGGCACTCAGGGTGCTCACCCAGGGGCTGATCGACCTCGGCCTGTTGTCCGGGGATGTCGATGAGGCCATCGAGAAGGAAGCCTACAAGCCGTTTTTCATGCACCGCACCGGCCATTGGCTGGGCCTGGATGTGCATGATGTGGGCGATTACCGGATTGGCGAGGCCTGGCGCGAACTGGAGCCTGGCATGGTCCTGACGGTGGAACCCGGCCTTTACATCGCTCCGGATAACTCCAGTGTGGACGAAAAGTGGCGTGGTATCGGCATCCGCATCGAAGACGACGTCGTGGTGACCAAAGAAGGTTGCCGGGTGCTGACCGATGAGGTGCCCAAGACCATTGCCGAGATTGAAGCGTTGATGGCGGATTAACACGGTGACCTCACCCGATACTGACCTGATCATTGCCGGCGGAGGCCTGGCCGGCGCCACCCTGGCGCTGGCGCTGGCACGGATGGTGCCCGAACTTCGGGTAACGGTGGTGGAAACCTTTCCTCTGTCGCCAGATGCCTTGCCGGGCGACTACCAGCCCAGCTACGACGCTCGTTCGACGGCTCTGTCATGGGGCTCAAGACTGATCTTCGAAGAGCTGGGCCTCTGGTCGGCATTGTCCGAACACGCGACACCGATCCGCCACATCCATGTCTCCGATCGTGGCCATTTCGGTGCCACCCGGCTGCACTCAGAGGAGCATCATCAGGAAGCTCTGGGTTATGTGGCCGACAACCGCTGGATGGGGTTATGCCTGATGCGGGCATTGCTGGACACGGGGGTTCAGTGGCGGGCGCCGGCGGAGGTGCTGGATATGACCCCCACACCCGGTGGCGTGGACGTCCTGATTCGCGAGCGCGAACAGGAACAGCGGTTGACCGGCAAGTGCCTGGCGGTTGCCGATGGTGGGCGCTCCGGTCTGAGGGAAAAGCTGGGCTTTGTCACCCGCACCGAAAACTATGGCCAGAATGCGCTGATTGCCAATGTCTCCACCAGTGAGTCCCACCAGTTTACCGCCTACGAACGATTCACCGGTGAGGGCCCGATGGCCCTGTTGCCGCATGGATCGCCCCGCCACGCCGAAAACCAGTCGGCTCTGGTCTGGACCCTGACCGACGAGGCCCTCGCCGGGATCCTTGAACTGCCGGATCAGGAAAAGTGTCGTCAGTTACAGGCACGGTTTGGCTGGCGGTTGGGTCGTTTTACCCGGATTGGCCAGTGCAGTCACTATCCGCTCAAGCTGACGACGGTGGACGAGCCCGTGCGGCCCGGCGTCGCGCTGGTGGGCAATGCTGCCCATGCCCTGCATCCGGTGGCAGGGCAAGGGTTCAATCTGGCCCTTAGGGGGCTGCTAACGTTGGTGGAACAGTTCCGGCGAGCCGTGGATGAGGGCCGGTCGATCGGCGCGCTGTCCGTGCTTGGCGAATATCATCGACGCCATCGCCGGGACTGGCGCCAGACGGTGCAATTCTCCGACTCGCTGATCCGGGTCTTTGGGCAGTCATTGGCGCCCGTGGCCACGGCGAGAGACGCCGGGCTGGTCGGGCTGGACCTGGTGCCCGGTGCCAAGCGCTGGTTTGCCCGCAAAGCCATGGGCATCGGCGGCCGACGCCCTGTGGTCCCGTCAGCGACCGCAAATGCTAGCGAGGATGCCCCACATGACCCGTAACGCCGAGGTTCAGGCTTTCGATATTGTCGTTATCGGTGGCGGCATGATCGGGTCGGCGCTGGCTCTGGGGTTATCCCGTCAGGGCTGGGGGGTAGCCCTGGTTGAGGGCGCTTCGCGGGATACGCTGATCAAGGAACCTGAGCCGGCATCAGCGGTGGATGACTTTGAGCCCCGGGTCAGTGCCATTTCCGCCGCCAGCCAGCGCCTGCTGGCGGAACTGGGAGCTTGGCCGGGCGTCCTGCAGAGCCGTCACTGCGGCTACCGGGAAATGACGGTCTGGGACGGTGACGGCACCGGCCGGATCCATTTCGATGCCGCCGAATTGCACGCCCGGGTGCTGGGTACCATTGTCGAGAACCGGCATATTGTCCGTGCCCTGTTCCGGGAAATTCTGGACAGTGACGTGACGCTGTTTGACGGGGTCCGGGTGCGCAACTGGTCCCGGTCCGGGGGTGTCGAGCTGGAGGACGGACAACAGCTGGCGGCCCGCCTGGTGATCGGGGCCGATGGAGCGCAGTCGCGGCTGCGCCAGTGGGCGGGGATGCCAACCCGGGAGTGGGACTACGACCAACAGGCCATTGTCTGCACGGTTCGGACGACCCTAAGCCATCGCTACACGGCCTGGCAGCGCTTTTCGTTGACGGGCCCACTGGCGTTCCTTCCGCTGCTGAATGAAGAGTCTGATGAGCAATTCTGTTCCATTGTCTGGTCTCAGGACACACCGGAGGCCCGACGCTTGATGGCTCTCGGGGACGAAGCCTTCCGGGCGGAACTTGAGCGCGCCATCGAGGGTGAGCTGGGTGCCATAGCGGCGGTTTCGCGTCGCTTTGCCTTCCCCCTTCGCCAGCGCCATGCCAAGGACTATGTGGCAGACGGCCTGGCCCTGGTGGGTGACGCGGCCCACACAATTCATCCTCTGGCGGGTCAGGGCGCCAATCTGGGCTATGGTGACGTGCGAGCCCTGCTTGAGGAGCTGGAGCGTGCCATGGCCCAAGGGCTTGCGCCGGATAATGCGTTGGTTCTGGCCCGCTATCAGCGTCGTCGAAAAGGCGAGAACCTGGCGATGATGACGGCCATGGAGGGGTTCAAGCAACTGTTTGCCCGGGATGAGTTGCCACTGCGCTGGCTCCGTAATGCCGGGATGCGCTGGCTTGACCGGCTGGGGCCGGTGAAGAACCGTGTCGCCGCCGAGGCCATGGGCCTCATTGACTGATTGATAGACCCACCGAACCAGGGGATTTTTCCATGGCAGGAAGCAGTCTGCTCGCATTGATCGACGACATCGCCACCATTCTCGATGATGTCTCCCTGATGACCAAGACCGCCACCAAGAAGACGGCGGGGGTTTTGGGGGATGACCTCGCACTCAATGCCCAGCAGGTTACCGGTGTCAGACCGGCCCGGGAGCTCCCCGTCGTCTGGGCTGTCGCAAAGGGCTCCTTCATCAACAAGGCCATTCTGGTACCCGCGGCCGTGGCCATCAGTTTTCTCGTGCCCTGGCTGGTGACCCCGCTATTGATGCTCGGGGGTGCGTTCCTGTGTTTTGAGGGTTTCGAGAAACTGGCCCACAAGTTTCTTCACGGCAAGGAAGATGCAGCTCACAAGCAGGAATTACAGGAAGCCCTGAAAAATCCGGATGTCGATTTCAAGGAACTGGAAAGGAACAAGATCAAGGGCGCGATTCGGACCGATTTTATCCTCTCAGCGGAAATCATTGCGATCACCCTGGGCACGGTTACCGGGCAGGGCATCGGCATGCAGTTCCTGGTGCTGACTGTGGTGGCCATCATGATCACGGTCGGTGTCTATGGGCTGGTGGCCGGCATCGTGAAGCTGGATGATGGCGGCCTGTATCTGAGCCAGAAGGACAGTGCCTTTGCCCAGCGCATTGGCGAGGGCATTCTTTGGCTCGCTCCCCACATGATGAAGACCCTGTCGATACTGGGCACCATCGCGATGTTTCTGGTCGGTGGTGGCATCCTCACCCACGGCCTGCCGCCGGTCTATGACGCTATCCATCATTTTGCAGAAGACTTTGGCGGGGTCGGTGCCACCCTGGTGTCCACGCTGGCGGATGGCCTTTTTGGGGTCCTGGCCGGCGCTGTCCTGGTCGCAGTGCTGACTCCGCTGATCAATCTGTGGCAGAAACGGGGCGGGGAGACAGCCTGAAAACAGGGCCCGGCATTACCCGCAGGCGTCGAACAGCCGGCTGATCAGCACCGGCACAGCCGTCTCCACCCGCAGGATCCGGGGGCCCAGATGGACCCCCTCAAAGCCCGCTTCCTCAAGCTTACCCACCTCGTAGGGGGTGAATCCGCCCTCGGGCCCGATGCACAGCACGGCCGGTTCTTCCAGGTGTACAGGGCAGGGCGCTGGCATTCCGGGATGGGCTACCAGCGCCCGTTTTCCGGCCCCGATGCCTGGCAACTCGTCCTCGACGAACGGTTTGAACAGCTTTCGGATATGGACCCTCGGCATCATCGTGTCCCGCGCCTGCTCAAGACCCAGGGTCAGGTTTTCCCGAAGGTTATCCTCCGACAGCCAGGGGGTTTGCCAGAAGCTCTTTTCCACCTTGTAGCTGTTGATCAGCCAGAGGTCTTTGACGCCCAGCGAGGCGCAGGTCTGCAGTACCCGCCGGAACATCTTGGGGCGGGGCATGGCCAGGACCAGGGTAAGGGGCAAGGCCGACGGGGGCTGTTGATCGAGCGTGACGTCCAGTTCCGCGAGAGTCTCGGTGAGGCGAACCACCTCACCCGTTCCTATCAGGCCATTGGCCCGGCCCACGGGGATGTGGTCGCCGGTTCGGACCTTGAGTACCGAATGCAGATGGGACAGCCGGCGACCGGTCAGCACGGCCCGGTTCGGCGTGACAAAGTCCTCGTCAAACAGCAGTGCCAGATTCATTCGCCGGGGGTATCTTCCGAATCCTCGCTGGCCACCTCACGGCGGGCCAGGCGTCCGAACAGGATGCCGAACTCGAACAGGATCCACATGGGCACTGCAAGCAGGGTCTGGGAGATGATGTCGGGCGGCGTCAGCATCATGCCAATGATGAAGCAGGCAACGACCACGTAGGGACGCTTGGCAGCCAGATCGTCCGGGGTTGTGGCACCGGTCAGGATCAGCAGCACCGTGGCGATCGGAATCTCAAACGCCACCCCGAAGGCAAAGAACATCTTGAGCACGAAGTTCAGGTAGCTGCTGATGTCCGGCAGCTCCACAATACCCTCGGGCCCGATGGCGGTGAAGAACCCGAATACCAGGGGAAACACCACATAGTAGGCAAACGCGGCACCGGCGTAGAACAGGATGACCGAGGTGAACAGCAACGGAAACGCCAGGCGCTTCTCGTGGGCATATAGCCCCGGCGCAATGAAACTCCAGAGCTGGTAGAGGATGACGGGTATGGCGGCGAAGACCGAGAGTACCAGGGCCAGCTTCAGCGGCGCGAAGAACGGTGAGGTGACGTCAGTGGCGATCATGCTCTGACCCACCGGCAGCAGTTCCCGGATCGGCTCGCTGAGCCAGAGATACAGTTCATTGGCGAAGGGGTAGATCGCGGCGAAACAGATCACCACGGCCAACACCATCTTCAGCAGCCGGTTGCGCAGCTCGAGCAGGTGCTCGATCAGTGGCATTTCCTGTTGTTCGGGATGGATCTGGTTGCCGTCTGGCTGTTGGGTCATGAACGGTTATCCGACGGGCCTGGTTGGGTCTCGCGTTCACCGGACGATTCGGTGGACGGTTCCGGTGCATTGTTATCCTGGCTGTTCGGATCGACCGAGTCCTTCTTCTCGCCCTCGCCAGCCATTCGGCGCGTCGCCGGGGCGGGCCTGGGCTTGCGTGCCTCGTCATCGGACAGGATCATGTGCTCGTACTGCTTGGCCTCGTCCAGGGCCCCCCGCACGGTTTTCTGCACATCGTCCAGGCCAACGTCGCCGGCTTTGCGGAGTTCTTCCCGCAATTCCTCGGCCTTGAGCTGCCGGTCAAGTTCGGAGCTGAACTGGCTGACCATTCGGCGTGCCGCACCCACCCAGCGACCGGCAGCCCGAGCGGCCGTGGGTAGCCGCTCGGGACCAAGTACCAAAAGGGCAATGACGCCGCAGATCAGCAGCTCAAGGAAGCCGATATCGAACATTCAGCCAGGTCTCAGCTGTGGGTTTTTTCCCGGGGCTTGTCTTCCGCTTCAGCCTTTTGGGGCTCGGCCTCGGACTTTTCTTCCAGGGAATCCTTCTCTTCCTTGGCGGTGTCCTCGTCATTCATGGACTTCTTGAAGCCACGGATGGCGCCACCCAGGTCGCTGCCGATGTTCCGCAGTTTCTTGGTTCCGAACAACAGGATGACAATGCCAAGTACAATCAGGAGTTGCCAGATACTGATACCCATGCGGGGTTCCTCATTCTCATTGTTTCAGTTCAAAGACATTGTACGTTAACGAAGCCTTCGTGCGGAAACCCCCGAAAGGGGTAACACCCGCCTACTTGCTCCGGGATGCCTTCTCTTCCAGTCCTGACAGGTCGAAACGCCGTGCCAGCTCGTTCAGAACATCATCCGGTCCGAGCCCGAGCCGGGACAACATGACCATGCTGTGAAACCACAGATCAGCGGTCTCGTAGATGACCTCCGATGTTTCGCCGCTTCGTTCGGCGTCCTTGGCCGCCAGCAGGGTTTCGGTGCATTCCTCACCGACCTTTTCCAGGATCTTGTTCAGCCCTTTGGCATGCAGGCTGGCCACATAGGATGACCCCGGTTCTGCATTCTTGCGGGTTTCCAGGACCTCGGCCAGGCGTTCCAGTACATCACTCACGGGCTGCTCCTTACTTGTTGCCGTAGATTGCGTCCGGATCCTTTATCACTGGATCCACTGCAACCCACTCGCCGTCTTTCAGAGTACGGTAAAAACAGCTGCGTCGGCCAGTATGGCACGCAATGCCGCCTTTCTGCTCGACTTTCAGCAGGATCACGTCCTCGTCGCAGTCCAGCCGGATGTCTTTCACCACCTGCTGGTGGCCGGACGTTTCCCCTTTGCGCCAGAGTTTGTTCCTGGAGCGGGACCAGTACACTGCGTGGCCTTCCTCCGCGGTCAGCTTGAGTGACTCCCGGTTCATCCAGGCCATCATCAGAATCTCGCCGGTTTCGGCATCCTGGGCGATGGCTGGAACGAGGCCGTCTCCGGTCCAGCGAATGGCATTCAACCAGTCAGGGTTGTCGACATTAGAGGAGCTTTCTTGCATTTATGTGAATCCCGGTTTGTTTTCAGGTTTTAACGACCACCGCGCAGCACCAATCCGCCGGCAATTGCCAGCAGTGCCCAGCTCCAGGCTGGGGTACTCTCGACCCAGGTCCATGCTTCAGGCCGCGTTCCGAGGATCGCCGCCGCAACCAGCATGACGGCAAGGCCGGCTCGGCGCCAGCGCCTTTCGGTCCGGACCTGTTGTTGCCTCAGCAACTCCAGTGTATCGCGGTTTTGCTGTTCCGTGGGGCCGGCGTGACGCATTTGCAGCAGGGCGTCGTGGACCAGTTGTGGCATCTCCGGTGACTGTTCCAGCCAGGAAGGCAGGTGTGACTGCAGGGATTTCAGCAAGCCGGAGGGGCCAATACGCTTGCGCATCCAGTCCTCCAGGAACGGTTGGGCGGTACTCCAGAGGTCCAGTTCCGGGTAAAGCTGTCGACCGAGGCCTTCCACGTTCAGCAGGGTTTTCTGCAGCAACACCAGTTGGGGCTGGACTTCCATGTTGAAACGGCGTGCGGTCTGGAACAGTCGCAGCAGGAAGTGACCAAAGGATATGTCCTTGAGTGGGCGCTCGAAAATCGGTTCGCAGACGGTACGGATAGCCGCCTCGAACTCGTTGACCCGGGTATCCGGCGGTACCCAGCCGGACTGGATGTGCAGTTGCGCCACCTGCCGGTAATCCCGGCGGAAGAAGGCCAGCAGGTTGCGGGCCAGATAGCTCTGGTCGTCGGGAGCCAGGGTGCCGACAATGCCGAAATCGATGGCGATGTACCGGGGATCCGCCGGGTTGGAGACGTCCACAAAGATGTTGCCCGGGTGCATGTCGGCATGGAAGAAACTGTCCCGGAACACCTGGGTGAAGAAGATCTCCACACCCTTCTCTGCCAGCACCTTCATGTTGACGCCCGCTGACTTCAGGGCCGGAACATCGGCAATCGGGATGCCATGGATGCGCTCCATGACCATGACGGACTTGCGGGTGTAGTCCCAGTCGATGAACGGAATGTAGATCAGTGACGAGTTTTCGAAATTCCTGCGCAGCTGGCTGGCGTTGGCGGCTTCGCGCTGGAGATCCAGTTCGTCATGGATGGTGGAATCATAGTCTGCCACCACGTCCACCGGGTGCAGGCGTTTGCCCTCGGACCAGTATCTTTCCAGCAGGCCGGCCATCAGGTACATCAATGCAAGGTCCTGGTGAATTACCTTTTCAATGCCCGGCCGCAACACCTTGACCACCACTCTCTGACCATTGGGCAGGGTGGCGGCATGGACCTGGGCGACCGAGGCGGAGGCCATGGGATCCGGGGAGAATTCGGCAAAGAGCTCGGAGACCGGCTTGCCCAGTGACGCTTCGATGATGTCCCGGGCGGTGTTGCTCGGGAAGGGGGGGACCCGGTCCTGCAACTGTTTCAGGGATTCGGCCATGTCGTCCGGCAGCAGGTCCCGCCGGGTGGACAGGATCTGCCCGAACTTCACGAAGACCGGACCAAGCTCCTCAAGGGCCAGGCGCAGGCGATCGCCGCGGCTCAGTTTTGGTTGCGGAAACAGGTGCCAGGGCGCCAGGAGGAAAAAGACCTTCAGCGGGCCGGGTAACTCGGCGATGGGTAGAAACGTGTCCAGCCGGTAACGGCAGAATACCCAGGCAATACGGAACAGGCGTCTCAGGCGGGTCACGGCTTCTCCGGTTCGTCGGTGTTTCCTGGCTCCTCCAGCAGTTTGAGCCGGGCCTCCAGGCGTTCGGTACGCAGGTTCAGCTCGTCGATATCCCCGAACGTTGCCTCCAGCTCCCGGCGTCCGGGCAGGGTGCGGCTCTCCTCGTGGATGTATTCCTCGATGTTGGCGTTCATGGCGTGCATCGCCTGTCGGCTCCACTTCACCGCATTGCGGATGCGCTTGCCGAGAAAGTGGGCCGGGACATCGCCGATGTGCCGGGCCATGGCGGCTTCCCAGTCGGGGTCGAGCTGGTTCAGGGCACGCTGGAGCTGGTGGGCGAGGCCCGTATCTCCGTTCACATCCAGTCGCCCGTCGCTGAACACACGGTCATCGCCGACCGCCAGGGCTGCGAAGGCAACCGGGCGACCGGTAATCTGCAGGGCCGGTTGCTCTGAGGCCTGGCTGCTGACCTTCACCCGTTGACCTGCGCGGTCGAGGGTGTAAGTCAGTGCCACGGGCACCGTGATGTTGAACTGCACAGGGCCCGTCAGCGCCTGCATCAGGGCCTCACGTCCTGCCGGGTCCAGTTCAAGGGCCCGGTTCAGGGCATTCTCGACAATGCCGCTGACGGCCGCCATCAGGGTCGGGCCCGGAAACATCAGGGCTTGATTCCAACGTGCAGAGCGACAATGCCGCCGGTCATGTTGTAATACCGGCAGTTCACCAGGCCGGCGTTCTCCATCATGCCCTTGAGCGTTTCCTGGTCCGGATGCATGCGGATGGATTCGGCCAGGTACTTGTAGCTCTCGCTGTCGCCGGCAATCAGCTGTCCCATCAGGGGCAGGGCGTTGAAGGAGTACATGTCATACGCCTTGTTCAACAGCGGATTGGTGGGCTTGGAGAATTCCAGCACCATCAGCTTGCCGCCGGGTTTGAGCACACGGGCCATGTCGCGCAGGGCCTGATCCTTATCGGTCACGTTGCGCAGGCCGAAGGCGATGGATACGGCGTTGAAGTTGTTGTCAGGGAACGGCAAGTGCTCGGCATCCGCCTGGACATACTCGATGTTGCCGGCGTAGCCCCGGTCCATCAGACGGCTCCGGCCGACCTGCAGCATGGAAGCGTTGATGTCGGCGAGGACCACCTTGCCCGAGGGGCCCACAAGATCCGAGAATTTCATCGTCAGGTCGCCGGTGCCGCCGGCGATATCCAGAACCTGATGCCCGGGACGCACTCCTGACAGCTCGATGGTGAACCGTTTCCAGAGCCGGTGAATGCCCATGGACATCAGGTCGTTCATGAGGTCGTATTTGCCCGCCACGCTGTGGAAGACCTCGGCCACCTGGCCGGCCTTCTGGCTCTTCGGCACGTTGCGGAAACCGAAGTGGGTGACGTCGTCCTGGCCGTTGCCGGGACCGGACGGATTGGCTGGCGTTTGCTGCTCGCTCATGGGAGATGTCCTGTCAGAATCTGAACCCCGTATTCTAACGGTTGGTGGGGTGGCTACAAGTTTAATACCGCCTTACACTGTAAAACCGTTTCAATTTGGAAGAGAAAACTGATTCATGTCTGTCATTGATGTCCATCGCCCCCATTCACTGGACAAGGAACATGCCCGCCAGGCGGCGGAAACCCTGGCCCGGGATCTGTCACAACAGTTCGATGTGCATTACCAGTGGGAAGGTGATGTCATGAAGTTCAAACGCAGCGGCGTCAAGGGGCACCTGAACATCACGCCGGATGATCTGCACATCCGGCTGGAGCTGGGGCTGATGCTGCGGCCGTTCAAACACCGGATCGAGCAGGAAATCCACAGCCAGCTCGACCAGATCATCAAGGCCTGATCTGTCTAGAGGTCGCCCGGCAGCTCGAAAGGCGTCGGGTGGCCCGCCAGAATCTGTTCCATTACCCGTCTTTCCCGCTGTACCAGCCGTTCAATCAGGCTATCCACATCCTCCATCCTGCGGAACGCACTGTAGCCCCGATGCAGAAAGCTGTGCAGGTCGCTCAGGTCCGCCATTTCCGCCGGTGTTTTTGCCATGGATAGCAGCCAGCCAAGGGTGCGGTTGCGCACGTAACGATCCAGTTGCTGACCCACTTCAGACACGAGTTCAATCTGCCTGGCACGATCCTCCAGACGCTGGCTGGCCCGAAAGGCCTCACAGTAAGTCGAGGTATCCAGTACCGATAGCGGTTGCTCAACCTGTTCGAGCAGTTCCGCGAGCTCAAGGTCCAGTTGTTGGGTCACCAGGTTCAATTCCACCAGTCCCGCAAAGGTATCGAGCAGGTTTTCCGGCAGCCACTTGACCATTTTGGGGAACACCCGGTCGATATTGTCGTCCCGACGGGTCATGCCGGCGGGAGCGTAGAGATCGGTCAACAGGAACTCCAGGCCGGCGTGGTAGCCGGGGTGCTCATACAGATCCCGGTGAGTGTCCTTGAGGCGCCTGGCCTGCCAGTCCGCCACCTTGAAAGTGTCCTCTAAAAGCGGGTGCGCTATCTTGTGCTGCCGGAAATCGTGGTACGCCAGCAGCAGTCGCTGCAGCCGACTTGCGGCTTCGGAATGGACAGGGGTGGCGACCAGGCGGTCACGGTACATGGGGCAGCTCCGCTAAACCGTGTGTGGGGGCGTCAGTTTAGCGGAGCGGAACCGGAGATGCAGCTGGATCAGCCCTGGGCGGTGGCCGGCAGGGTCTCGAACCCCGGTATCCATTCCTTGCTGTCCAGGGTGATAAAGTGGCTTGGCGCCTGGGTCTCCACAATGCGCATTGTGGTGGGGCTCTGGCGCGCGCTGGCAAGCATGGCGGAACGGTCCAGAATTCGGTCCACCGCCGGAATCAGGAACGTGCCATGGCGGACGTGCTGGTAAACCGAGGTGTCGGTCCGGGTCATCCAGTCCATGATGTTCTCGATGTTTCGGACGATGGTCAGATGGTCTTTGGTGGCAGAGAACAGTTTGCTCAGCAGCTGCTTCTTGCGCGGATTCATCTTGCCAAAGAAGGTCTGGCCATAGGCGGACTGCGGTGCACTGTTGATGAGACGGATCAGCCATGGCCACATGCCGTGGCTGACAGGTTCCAGCAGCATGGTGACCAGGGCATGCAGTCGTCCCTCGGGCAGGACCGGCGCCTCAAGCACAATTTCCGCTTCCTCAAAGAGTTCCGGCCACTGCTTGATGGCCTCGAGGATCACGGCACCGCCACGGGAGTGCCCGTGCACACGGATATTCCGGGTGGTGGGCAGGTTGGACAGTGCCTGGTTGAGGATGCAGGCATCGTACTCGATGGTGCCCTCCAGGTGCTTGATGGGCACTTCCCAGTCGGGTGTCTCGGGTGTGACACCGTTCACCGGGATATGATAATTGCTGCAGGTCAGCAGAATCAGCTCGGTGGTGGCGCCCTCGTAGGCCTGGGTGAAGTAGCAGTGATTTTCGAGAAAGCCGTGTACACCAACCACTGTCTGCTCCGCCTCACCGCTGTGGTTGCGGACAGAAACAGCGCCCTTTCCGACGCGATAGACGCGGCCCGAGAACATCTCCGAGTAGGCATTCTCAATCGGTTTTATCAGCTTGCGAACGTGGCTCGCTTTCATACCTGCTCTCCTCCCAGCACTGCAAAGGTCTGTTATTGGCGTTGATCCGTGCTGGTAACCCTGTTTTACCGCGATGGCGTCGCGCATTTATTGGCGCTGGCTACGCTTTTTTCGGTGTTCCCCGGTCAATAGCCCGGCTCCGGAACGCGCTAATAACCATTGCATCAAGGCTTATAACCAGTATAGGACTGAACAGTTACTCACGTGTAATTTTTTGTAACTGTGTGCGCCGGTCGCCGTGTGGAGCCCTTTCGGGTTGTCTGGCACAATGCGATGTTCGGTTTTTACTTACCATTGGACCATTCTGACCCCGGGGAACCTCAGGTTTGAGTCAAGCGCAATCGCATCTTCTGCTGCCTGCAGATTCGGCCTGGCTGGCCCTGGAGCGCCCGGATAATCCAATGACCATCACCGTCATGCTCAGGGTCGAAGGCCTCACCGCAGCCCGATTCCGGGAGTTCCTCCGGGTCTACTGGATGGCTTGGGACCGTTTCCGACACCGCCCGGTGCAGCGCGGCCCGGGCTGGTGGTGGGAGCCGGATGCCGAGTTTGATGTCCGTCGCCACCTGGACGTGGTCATTGAGCGCTTTTCCGCGGAAGGATTGCAGGACTGGGTCTCGGCCCGGCTGAATGAACCGCTGCCGTTGTTCCGCCCCAGGTGGAAATTCTGGTTGGCGCCCAACGCCGCCGGCGGCGCGGCATTGGTGTTGCGCATTCACCACTGCTATGCGGACGGGTTGTCGTTGCTGGGGGTCTTCGAGCAGTTATGTCCGGCCTCCCCCAGGCAATATCCGGCGATTTTCGGCGCCCCGGAACGGGGTGAGTTTTCCCGCTGGAGCAGGGCCGCGCAGGCGTGGCTAGAACAGTTGGCCGCGTCGACGGATGGCCAGGCCTCATCGTCTATCGAAAGCGCTGGCGAGACCCTTGAGCAGGTGGCCGGGAAGGGGCTGCGGTTGCTGAACGAAGTGACTGATTTTCTGGTGGAGCCACAGGATTCCCCCTCAGATCTTCGCCGACCATTGCTGGGCAGGCGTCACTGCCGCTGGTCGGAGCCGGTCCCTCTGGAGCGTTTTCGTTCCATTGCCCACGCCACCAATGTCACCATCAATGATGTGCTGCTCGGTTGTGTGGCGGCCGCCGCCCGGTCGCGGCTGGGGCTGAGCAGTGACGAGCTAGAGGACGCGGTGATGCATGCGGCGGTGCCGGTGGACATCCGCAACCGGCTGCCCGCAGAGCTGAAGCCACAACCAGGCACATTGGGCAACTATTTTGGCACGGTGTTTGTGCCCTTGCCGGTCGATGGCGAGAGCCCCCTGGAGCGGGTATACCGCATCAAGCATGAAACCCGGCGGCTGAAAAAGAGCTGGCAGCCCGGTATTGCCTGGGGTGTGGCATCGACCGCTTCGGTGATTCCCGATCCACTGCGCGAGCCCGTTGCCGACCTGTTCTACAAGAAGGCCTCGGTGGTGGTATCCAATGTGCCCGGCACACGAGAGGCCCGCTACATCGCCGGGTGCCGCATCAACGAACAGATGTTCTGGGTGCCCCAGGCCGGCAATATCGGGCTTGGCATCAGCATTTTCAGCTATGCCGGACAGGTGCAGTTCGGTGTGGTGGCCGATGAGTCTCTGATGGCGGATCCTTCGTCATTCCTGGACGACTGCCTCCGTGAACTCGACCGTTTCCCGGGTGGGTCGTAATCCCAAAGTGGCGAATGCGGTCCCTCCCAATTGAGCAGTAAACCTGCCCCCTTGTTGCATTTTCCCCCGTTCTCCCTTCCCCGACCATGGAATTCAGGCGACAGATCGCGCCTTGGGTTCCGGACCGGCCTCTGGTCCGAAACCCCGATTTCCAACAACAACCGGGGGAATTATGAACAACAACAATTTCAGAAAGTCAGGTCTGGCACTGGCCATGGTGGTCGCCATGGGTGCAAGCGTCGGCGCAAATGCAGCGGTTGAGGTCTACAACGAGGACGGCACCTCCTTCTCGGTGGATGGTTATTTCAACGCCTTCTATGTCAATCGGGACGACAAGCTGGCCGATACCAGGAACTCCGATGTCAAAATGGGCTTTCTGCCGAACACCATCGGTTTCAATTTCAGCAAGGAGATGGGAGAGCTGACGCTGGGCGGACGCTCGTCTTTCTGGTCGACCATCAATGACAGCCTGCAATCGCCCACGGACACGGCGATCGATGTGCGACAGCTGTATGCCACCGTCGACGGCTCCTTGGGTCAGCTGCTGATTGGTAAGGACTTCGGCCTGTATGCCCGGTCCAATATCTTTCTGGACGAGATCCTCATGGGCTTCGGTTCCCCGGGTGCAGCCACCGGCGTCTCCTTCGGCAATATCCGCACCGGCTATCCGTATCCGAACCCTTCTGCCCAGATCACCTACCGCACGCCGGACATGGGCGGCTTGAAAGTGGCAGCCGGTATTCTTGAGCCGGCCAATACTACCAATGCCGCCAACACCGTCTCCGAGCAATCCGCACCGCGGTTTGAAGCAGAAGTAACGTATGGCGCGGACCTCAATGGTGTCTCTGTGACTGGCTGGGTCAACGGTCGTTACCAGAGCTCCGAAAACGTCACCACTGATACCTCCATTGACTCCACCGGGGTGGGTTACGGTTTGAAGGCGGCTGTTGCCGGCTTGTCGGTCACCGCCTCCGGCTTTACCTCCAAGGGCGACGTTCCGGTGCTGATTACAGACGCTAACCTGCCTTCGGAAGAAGATGCCGACGGTTACCTGGTGCAGGGCTCTTATACCCTCGGTGCCAACCGGTTGGTGTTGTCCTACGGTGAGACCGATTCCGACCAGGGCGACTTTGAAACCGAGAACACCTCAGTAGCGGTCTTCCATGACATCAACAGCAATTTCAAGCTGGTGGCTGAGTACAACATGTTCGAGCAAACCACCAAGTCCAGTGGTGCCGATGCCGCGGATGTCGACACCATCGCTCTGGGAGCCATCGTCACGTTCTGAGCGTTACCGTTACGAGGGTCAGCTCCCGATACCCGGCAGGATGCCAGGTGCCGGGAGCGCCTGTCTTAAGACTAAAGTGCCGGTTTGTGGACGGGGGAGCCGGCAGCGCCGTCAGGCATTGATGTAGGGAGCAATATAATCAATGGCTTATGATCGTTTTGGCGCGCCGATAAAAAGCACGGAAGTCGCATTGGCTGGTTATGGGGATGCCGTAGAATCGGAAGGTATTCTGAAACCCGTTCTGGAGCCGGTGACCATGAAGCCAACGACGACCCTGCCGGCCGTCCGGGTGGCAAGCGCGAGCGTGCGAGATCCGGTGCTGGCGGCCACCCAACTCGCCAGTCAATTGAGCTATGAGAATCTGGGCTGTGTGCTGTTCTTCTGTTCGGCCGAATATGACCTTGAGCGTCTGGGACCAGCGCTGGAGCGCGCTTTTCCGTCGGTTCGGGTCTGCGGCTGTACCTCGGCAGGGGAGATCACGCCGGATGGTTATGGCCGGGGCTGCATCACCGCCATCGGTTTTGATCGTCGTTACTTCGCCATTGAGTGTGCCCTGATCTCGGAGCTGGAGCGCTTTACGCTGCAGCATGCCCAGGGTGTCATCGACGGGCTGCTGGCGACCTGCCGGGATGCCAGGCTGGCTCCAGTGAAGGGAAATACTTTCGCCATCACCCTGCTGGACGGCTTGTCGAGCCGGGAAGAACTGGTGCTCGCCACGCTGAACTCCGCACTGGGTACCATCCCGCAGTTTGGCGGATCGGCTGGCGACGATGAGCGCCTGGCCAACACCCATGTCTTTTTCGACGGGCAGTTCCACACCGGAGCGGCCACCGTGATGCTGGTAAATACACCTCTGGATTTCCGGGTCTTTTCGACGCATCACATGATCGATCGCAGCGAGAAGCTGGTTGTGACTGAGGCCTGTCCGGAGAGCCGGACCGTGTTCGAGCTGAACGCAGAGCCGGCAGCACAGGCCTACGCCCGTGCGGTGGGTGTCAGTGTGGATGCCCTCGATCGCAGAATCTTCGCCCTCAGGCCGCTGGGCGTGAAAATCGGGGGCCATTACTTCGTCCGCTCGATCCAGCGGGTCAACCCCGACGGCAGCCTGACGTTCTATTGCGCGGTCGAGACAGGAATCGTGATGACGGCCATGGAACCGGAAGGGCTGCTCGGCAGTGTGCGAGAGCAGATTGAAGCATCGGAGCGGGTGGTGGGGCCACCGCTGGTGACCATTGGCTGTGACTGTTTCCTGCGACGCCTTGAGGCGGAACTGACCGGTGAGGTCGATGCGGTCTCCGAGTTCCTGCGCCACCATAAGGTCATCGGCTTCAACACCTACGGTGAGCAGTTCGATGGGATGCATATCAACCAGACGTTTACGGGGGTGGTGATTGGCCAGCCTGATGTCCGCTCGGGAACACCCTGAGGATCTCAAGGAAGAGCTGAAGGACCGGCACATTGCCGAACTGGAGGCGGAAAACCAGCGGCTGCGTCGCATCCGTGATGCCCTGATCGTTCGGGTGGAATCGGGCGTGGCGCACAAGCCGGAGCCCTATGCGGCGTTCGAGCACTCGGTCATCCTGGCCGAGCAGGTGCGCGAGCGCACGGACGCCCTGAACCACGCCATGGAGGAGCTCAAAGCCAGCAACAAGGCCCTGAGCAGGGCGAGAGAGGAAGCAGAAACCACCCGACAGCGGCTGAGCGATGCCATCGAGAGCATTGCCGATGGTTTCGTCCTGTTCGATCGCCAGCACCGGTTGATCCAGAGTAACAGTCGTTTCCGCAGCTATTGGCGGCATGTGAACACCGACGCGCCTGAAGCGGGTACCTCGATTCAGGAGGTCAAAGCCCGGGCTGTGGCGTCCGGGCTTATCGTCGAAGAGCATCGGCATGGCGATGCGGAAGGCGCTGTCTTCCTGCTCTCAAATGACCGATGGGTGCAGGTGACCGAGCGGCCGACCCGCGAGGGTGGTCTGGTGGTGCTCTATTCGGACATCACGGACGTCAAGAACAGTGAGATGGCCCGTCGGATCAAGGCGCTTGAAGAGAGCGAGCGCTGGATCCGCGTGGTCACCGACCACGTGCCGGCCCTGATCGCCTATGTCGGGGCGGACATGACGGTGCAGTTCTGCAACAAGGTCTATGAGGCCTGGTATGGCCGTGGTGGCGCATCGCCGCTGAGCAAGCGGTTGGACGAGATCCATTGCCCGGACTTCTACCAGAGGCTGCTGCCCCAGATCCTGGAGGTTCTCGACGGACATAATGTCACCTTCGAACTGGAGGAAACCGGTGAGGCGGGGGAGGTGCGTTATATGTTGCGCTCCTATGTGCCCAATTTCGACGAATTCGGTGACATCATCGGCTTTTTCGTGCTGATCCGGGACATTACCGACCGTCGCAAGACCGCCCTGGCGCTGGAACAGGCCTACGATAATCTGGAGCGCCGCGTGAAGGAGCGCACCGCCGCCCTGACCGGGCTCAACAACCAGCTGCGACAGGAGATCTCCGAGCGTGCGACGGTGGAGGCCCGGCTGAGAGACGCCAAGCTGGAAGCCGAACGCGCCAACATGTCCAAGACCAAGTTCCTGGCAGCAGTCAGCCACGACCTGCTGCAACCGCTGAACGCCGCCCGCCTGTTCACCAGCGCCTTGCAGGAGCAGTCCTTCGGCCCCAAGGCCGAGGGGCTGGTGCGGTCAGTCAGCACCTCCCTGGACGACGTCGAGAACCTGCTCGGTACCCTGGTGGACATCTCGAAGCTGGATGCCGGCGTGATCAAACCGGACGTCACTGCCTTCGATCTGCGGGATCTGCTCAATAACATTGCCCGGGAGTTCCGCCAGATGGCGCTGGCAGAGGATCTGGCGCTGGATTTTGTCCCTTCCTCTGCGGTGGTGGAGTCCGATTCCCAGCTGCTGGCAAGGATACTGCGGAATTTCCTGACCAATGCCATTCGTTACACCGGTTCCGGTCGTATCCTTTTGGGGTGTCGCAGGCAGAAAGACCACGTCCTGCTGCAGGTCTGGGATACCGGCCCCGGGATTCCCGAGGACAAGCTCACCGAAATATTCCAGGAGTTCAAGCGCATCCGGCCAGGCGGTTCCCAGGCCGACAAGGGCCTGGGTCTGGGGCTTGCCATCGTCGACAAGATTTCCCGCATGCTCGGCCATGAAGTGACGGTCTCTTCGGTGGAGGGCAAGGGTTCTGTGTTCAGCGTCCGGGTGCCCCTGGGGCAGCTGCAGCCGGATCGCCCGGGCACTGATAATCCGACGGTCAGCCGACTCGACGATGGCCTGAGTGGTGCCCGGGTCTGGGTCATCGACAACGATCGGTCGATCTGCCAGGGCATGAAAACGCTGCTGGAAGGGTGGGACTGCCGAGTGGTGACCGCGGTTTCGATGAACGATCTCGAGCGGCAGCTCGCGCCTGAATCAAGCCCGGTGGACCTGATTCTCGCCGATTATCATCTGGATAACGATGAGAATGGCGTCGACGTGGTGGGGGAGATCAACCGACGGCGTGCTGTTCCCGCACCGGTGCTGATGATCACTGCCAACTATACGAATGAGCTGAAACAGCACATTCGTGAGCTCGGTTACCTGCTGATGAACAAACCGGTGAAGCCGCTGAAGTTGCGGAGTGTGTTGAACCACGTTATTCGCGGGTGAATGAAACAGGGGTCAGAAGAAAGCGTTCTTCTGACCCCGGCTGTGCGGCGTGAAAATGGGGTCAGATGAAAGCGTTCATCTGACCCCGGGCCCCGGGCCAGGAACCTGGTGTCGCCATATTCTGGGGTCAGATGAAAGCTTTCATCTGACCCCAGGTTACAGGATGCCCATGGAACCCAGGGGCCAGTCCTCAGCGCTTCAGATACTGACTGAAATCCACATCGCTCGCCGACAGGATCGCCTGCACCCGGTTATGCACCCCGAGCTTGCGCAGAATGGCAGACACGTGGGCCTTCACCGTCGTCTCCGCGATGTTCAGGTTGTAGGCAATCTGCTTGTTGGACTCCCCCTTGGACATCCGCTCCAGCACCAGCAACTGGCGGCGGGTCAGCGAGTTGAGCAGCTCCGGAGAGATCGGGTTGTCGTCGCCGCGGTTGCGTCGCTGACTGCCTTCCTTGCCGGTGCGGATGATGTCAGAGGGCAGGTAGACGTTGCCGTTCAGGATCTGCTGGATGGCATCGGTCATCTGGGCCCGGGGCGAGGACTTGGTGATGAAGCCCACGGCACCATAGGTGATCGCCTGCAGGACCACCTGTTTGTCCTCTTCGGCGGAGACAATCACCACCGGGATGCTGGGTGCTTCGTTGCGCAGAGTGATCAGGCCATTCAGGCCATGCATGCCTGGCATGTTCAGATCCAGCAGGATCAGGTCCAGATCGTCGTTTTCCCGGGTAATCTCCAGGGCGCTGTCCAGGTCATCGGTCTCGATGATCTCACTGCCTTCGAAACCGGAAGAAATCACACTGCTGATGGCTTCGCGGAACAGCGGGTGGTCGTCGGCAATCAGAATCTTGTACGCCGGCTCCATGAATGTCTCTGCCTGTTTATTGTCGGTGTCGGGACTGGCTCCGGTCTCATGATAGCGGTTTTCCGGAGAGAGTGCGGCATCAAGCTCGTTCAGCATGGCGTCCTCCTGTGCTCGGGGAGGTTGGACCTGCCCCTGCTTATTATTGTGATCGTTTCATTACACGCCATATCGGCTATCGGTTGAATGCGACCATCGCACCAAAAAACAGGCACCAAAGTACTATTCTTGATGGTTGTCAGGGTTCGTATCGTGAAGATATGACTCAACAAAGAACAACAACGCCCCTCACAAACGTTCCCGGCCCTGTCAGGCTCGTGATCGCCGCATGCGTGCTCATGAGCGGGTTGGCGCAGGCACAGCCCTTGCCGGTCTTGTCCCTGAGTGTGCTGCAGTTCGGCACCGCGCACTGGGAGCTGGACCACCTGAAACACCAGGGGCTTGATCGGGCTCATGGATACCGGCTTGACCTCAGGCCTGTTGCCAACCTCCCGGCATCCCGTCTGGCAGTGACCAGTGGCACCGTTGATGGTGCCGTTGCGGACCTGCTCTGGACCCAGGCCCGCTACGCTGCAGGTTCACCGTTTCTGTATGTTCCGTTTTCATCCCGCATTGGCGATATCGTTGTAGCCAAAAAGTCGGGAATCGAGACCATCGCAGACCTTACGGGCCGCCGCATCGGCGTGGCCGGCGGGCCCGACAGCAAGGACTGGATACTGCTGAATCGGGTGGCCAGCCAGCAGGGCCTCTCTCTCGAGGACGGCGTGGAGCTGCAATTCGGTGCGCCGCCATTGCTGAGTCAGGCCCTGAAGCGTGGTCAGGTCGATGCCATCGTCACCTATTGGCATTTTGCCGCCCGGCTGCAAGGGCAGGGCGAATGGCGATCCGCCTTTGCGATGGAAGATTTGCTCTCCGAGCTTGGCCTGGATACAAACCTGCCGGTGCTCGGTTATGTCTTTCCCGAGGGCTGGGCGCAGACTCACCGAGACCTGATCGATCGCTTCGCGCGTTCACTACGGCAAGTGAAGCAAGAGCTTGCGGAAGAGCCCGGGCACTGGCAGAGAATCCGTGCCCTGATGCGGAACCCGGCGTCCGGCGAATTTGAGGCGCTTCGCGAGGGCTTTGTCGCAGGCACGCCGGAGCCGCTCACGGAACAACGCATTTCCGACCTGCAACGCCTGCTCGAGCTGACCGGCGCCGATCCTGATCGGCTCATGCCGACAGCCCTGTTCTACCGGGAGGTTCCTTGACTCCCAGGCATGGCCGGCCACCCACCTGGAGCTACTGGGTGGTGCTGCCGGCCGTGATGCTGGCCTGGGCGGGCCTTGCCAAAGCTCTCGACACCTCACTGTTACCCGCTCCGTTAACCGTTCTGGCTACCCTTTCAGGGGAGGCCGCCAATGGCGAACTCTGGTATCACCTCGGCGCCACCCTCGGCCGGGTGCTGATCGCCTTTGTTCTGGCCATGGCCCTCGGCACCGCCATCGGGGTGGCGATGGGCCGCTCCGCCACCACCAACGCCCTGTTCGATCCGTTGCTCGTGGTGCTGCTGAACCTTCCCGCCCTGGTCACCATCATCCTCATGTACGTCTGGTTTGGCCTGATTGAAGTGGCGGCGGTCCTTGCCGTAGTCATCAACAAGGTGCCCAACGTCGCTGTGACGGTGCGAGAGGGCGCGAGAAGCCTGGACCCGAAACTGGAAGACATGGCGACTGTGTATCGGTTTACCCGCTGGCAGCGGTTTCGGGAAGTCTGGTTACCACAGCTGTTCCCGTACCTGATGGCCGCCACCCGCGGCGGCCTCGCGCTGATCTGGAAAATCGTCCTGGTGGTTGAACTGCTCGGTCGGTCCAGCGGCGTGGGTTTCAAACTCCACCTGGCCTTCCAGGTCTTCGACGTCGCCACCATCCTGGCCTACAGTCTCGCCTTTATTGCGATCGTCCAGCTGATCGAACTGGCCCTGCTCCAGCCCCTGGAACGTCGGGCAACCCGGTGGCGGCAACCGGAGACGGCCCATGCTTGAATTGAGAATCGAGGGACGGAGCTTTGGCCAACCTGTGCTGGGGGAAATTTTCACCACCATCCGTCAGGGTGACCGTATTTGTTTGCTCGGGCCCTCTGGTATCGGTAAAACCACCCTCCTGAATGCCATCGCCGGTCTGGACCACTCCCTGCCTGACAGAGCTGTGCCAAACAGGGATAAATCGCGGGTAGGTTATCTGTTCCAGGAGCACCGACTGCTGCCCTGGCGGACTCTGCGGCAGAATCTGGCCATCGTCGGCGCTGACGCCGCCGATATTGATCGTGTATTGGACAGTGTTGGACTTGCTGGCTATGCGGATCATCTGCCTGACCAACTCTCACTCGGTATGGCACGCCGTGCCGCCCTGGCCCGTTGCCTGGTGATCCAGCCGGATCTGTTGTTGCTCGACGAACCGTTCGCATCCCTCGATCCGGTCCGGGCTACCGAGCTCAAGCACCTGATCCTCGAGCTGCTGGACCGGCATACGGCAATGGCCATGATCTGTGTTACCCACGATGCCCGGGATGCGGCTGATCTGGCGAACCGGCTGTGGTACCTCGATGGCCAGCCTGCGTGTCTGCAATGGGACGCACCAGTTGGATCTCAGGGGACAGTGGAAGGGGTTGTTCAAACGCTGAGAAATCTGGACCAAGTAGTCTAATCATTTGGGCAATTTTCTGAGAAGCTCTCTGCCAAGTTGGGGGGAGGTATCGGGAGGCCTTTCCAAAACTGTGCGGAGCCATGGATGGCGGAGCTCAAGCGTCACATGGACGTGCCGAAGGAGCGGGTTTTGGAAAGGCCTCCCGATGCCTCCATGGCAGAAACTGATAGGGCTATCGTGGCTCCCCTCAACTCGGGAGTCAGGCAGATTGAGTCCCGAGAATCTTCGTCCGCTGCGGCCGGAACCCGGCAGTGGCGAGCAACGCCAGAACCACCGTCACCCCGGCAGTAATGCCATAAGCCATCGGATTCCACTCCAGATACAGAGAGAACCGGATTGCTTCCACCGCATGGGTGAACGGATTGAACTGGCAGATCCAGTACAGCCAGGGACTGGCCTCGTTCATCCGCCATAGCGGATATAGCGCCGATGACATGAAAAACATCGGAAAGATCACGAAGTTCATCACCCCGGCAAAGTTCTCCAGCTGCTTGATCCAGGTGGCAATCAGCAGCCCCAGCGCCCCCAGCATCAGACTGGTCAGGATCAGCGCCGGCAACACCGCCAGATAACCCCACAGCGGCGGTTCCACATCCACCAGCAGCGCCAGCAGCAGGAACACATACACCTGCCCGATGGACACCACCCCCATGGCCAGCAGCTTGGTCACCAGCAGGAAAGGCCGGGGCAGGGGGCTCATCAACAGCACCCTCATGCTGCCCAGCTCCCGGTCGTACACCATGGACAAGGCGCCCTGCATGCTGTTGAACAGGATGATCATCCCGCATAGCCCCGGTGCTATGTAGGTTTCGTAGGTGATGTAGGTGTCGTAGGGCGGAATGATGGAAATCCCCAGCACCGCCCGGAAGCCGGCGGCGAACACCACCAGCCACAGCAGGGGACGAACCAGGGCACTGGCAAAACGCGTGCGCTGTTGCCAGAACCGCAGCCATTCCCTTGTCTGGATGCCGATAAAACAGTGCCAGTAATGAGCTGCGTTCATATCAGCCGGCTCCGGTAAGGGAATGGAAGGTTTCAGCCAGGTCGCGGGTGCCCTCGGCCTCGCAGATGGTCGACCCGGTGCCGTCAGCCAGCAACTGGCCCTGGTGCAGGATCAGGACGCGGTCGCTCTCATGGACCTCCTCGATCAGGTGCGTCGCCCAAAGCACCGTCAGGCTGACCTCTTCGCAGAGGGTTCGGACGTGTTCGTTGAGTGCCTTGCGGCTGGCCACATCCAGCCCGACGGTCGGTTCATCCAGCAAAAGCAGGGAGGGTTCGTGGAGCAGCGCCCGGGCAATTTCCACCCTCCGTCGGTGGCCACCATTGAGCCGGCGGACGGCATCGTTAGCGCGGTCCAGCAGGTTGAATCGCTCCAGCTCCCGATCGCCACGAACGCGAGCTTCCTTGCGGGACAGCCCATGCAACGCCGCGTGGTATTGCAGGTTCTGGCGCACGGTCAGATCCAGGTCCAGCGCGTTCTGTTGGAACACCACACCGATCTGCCGCATGGCTTCGGCCGGCTGTTTTTTCAGGGATTGGCCGGCCAGGAGAATATCTCCCTCCTGCAAAGCCAGTAGCCGGGTCAGCAATCCGAACAGGGTGGATTTGCCGGCTCCGTTCGGTCCCAGCAAGGCATGAAAACGGCCAGAGGTCAGCGCGAAGCTGACCTCCCTGAGCACCGGCTTGTCGCCATAGCGAAAGCCGAGATTTCGCGCTTCAATGGTCATGACGTCGGATCGATGACCACCCCCCAGGGGTAGCGGCCCACCTTGATGGATTTGATCACCTTCAGGTCCTCCACATCGATCACCGAGACATCCCCGGACACCCCGTTGGTGGTGTAAAGGTGCTTCTCGTCCTTGTCCAGATCCAGCTGCCAGACCCGCGCACCCACCAGCAGGTAGTCCAACACCTCGTAGGTCTGTGCATCGACCACAGCAACGTGGTTGGAGGGGCCGAGGGCGACGAAGGCGTATTTGCCATCGGAAGTGAGCTCAATGCCCACCGGCTGGACCCGATCCTGGTTCACGCCGGGCACCTTGAACGACATCTCGTGGATCTGCTCCAGGTTATCGACATCGATGATATGCACGGTGCCGCCGATTTCCGCGGAGGCCCAGGCAATCTTGCTGTCCTTGGTGAACTCCACGTGGCGAGGGCGCTGACCGACCACGATGTTCTTCTCGATCTCGAAGGTTTCGGTGTTGATCCAGTGCAGCATACTCGTGGTTTCGGAGGTGTTCACAGCCCACTTGCCGTCCGGGCTGACGGCCATGCCCTCGGGCTCGATGCCGACATCAACCTGGGCCAGTACGTCCTTGGTCTCGACATCCACCACGGTCACGATGGCATCGTCCTCGTTGGCGATGTACAGGTGCTTGTTGTTCGGGTGGAGCGAGAACTGCTCCGGATCTTCACCGGAGGGCAGGGTGTCGACAATCTTGCGAGTGGCCAGGTCCAGTACCTGAACCGTGTCGTCGTCGCTGGCACAGATGTACAACTTGGTGAAGTCCCTGGAGAGCAGGATGCCACGGGGCCGCTGGCCCACATCAATGGTTTCGATCACTTCCTGAGTGTTGGTATCGATAACGGAGATGCTGTCGTCTTTCTCGTTGGACACATAAGCCAGGCTTGCGAGGGCAGGTGTCGACAGGCCAAGCAGGGTAGCCAGGGCAGTTTGTTTGAACAATGTTTTCATTCTGATGCTCCTTTTTGTTTTACGGGCGTGCCTTGGCAGTCAGCCGTTGATCCGACACTGGCTCTCGGGCCGGTCAAAGCCGAGGGTGTCCATCTGGGTATTCGGGTGCAGGAAGCCCTCGAAGGGCGCCCGCGCCACCAGGCCTCTCGGGTGGATCAGGGGAATGGGTTGTCTCAGCTGCCCGTTCCAGTCGCGGAACGTGAGTTTGCGGCCCTTGAAGGCGGCCAGCTGGAAATCACCACTGAACAGGAACGTCCGGATATCGGCGGGATCCGCCGAGTTGAGGTCAGTGACCGCGGTGCCGATGGAGCGGATCGCCGTCCAGGCTGCATAATCTTCGCTATTCATGTTCCGATCCGCGAGCTCCCGGAAGCGGTTCTGCAACTGGGCCGCCCCCCAGCTTTCCACCACCCTGTGCCAGGTCACGGGTGACATGCCCTGGGTGCCAACCACCGGTCGGGGCAGCCAGGTGTTGAACGGCACATACTCGCCAAAATCCCCGCGCGCATCGGCCACCACCACCGCATCGTAATCGCTCGCCTGGGTGAACAGGGGCAGTTCTTTGGAGGCGGTGCGGCGAAGGTCGGCGTCAAAGGTCCAGGGCTTGTCCTCGACAATCTCCAGCCCGAAGCGCTTGGCAGAACGGCGGAAGGCATGGGCCCAGCTCTTGTCCGCATCGGTGGGGCCAGTAATCAAAAACACCTCATCCCAGCGCCGCTGGTTCAGCCACTGACCAAGGGCATCGGTGAGCATGGAATAGCTTGGCATCGTGTGCAGCAGATTTACATGGCACTGGACGGTGCGCAGGGCGTCATCCTTGGCACCGGCATTGAAGATCAAGGTTTCATCGCCGGCTCTATCCGTGATGGTCTTCACGGTTTCCGCCGGCGCGTTCACAACGAACAGTTCAATGCCGCTGTCGCGCATGGCGTCAAAGGCAGCAACGGCGGCCTTCCCGGAATCCGCCACCTCGCTTTGAAGGGAATAGGTCTGGCCGAGGAATTTGCCGGTGGTGCTGTTATCAGCGATGGCCAGCTCGGCGCCCCGCAGGCCCGCGTCTTCCGGTTCCGGAATGACATTGGATAACACTGGACCGGTGTCCGGTTTCCACTGGATGTAACCAATCGGCACCTGCAGGGGGGCAGCCTGTACGGAAAGTGCCAGGCTGAGCCACAAGAGTGCGGTCAGTCCGAGCAGACGCATGAGTTGGTAGCGTGGCATGAACAGAACTCCCCGTTTGTTTTTGTCATTCTCCCGAGCTTAGAGAGTGGAGCTCGGGCCTGAAATATTCAGAAAGTACGAATCCGGCAGTACCAAAGTAGGAAATCGGAGGTCGGATATCGCCCGATTACTACCAAGGAACTACGCCAAATCCTCCAAAGTGGCATTCGGATCGACGGCGCAGGTTCCTAGACTGTTGGGCAGCGAGTTGGCAAACCACAAATCCAATGGCCAACCCACGGGGAACCTAACAGAGGTAGCAACAATGAAAACGCCCTTTGCAATCAGACCAATTCTGGCCCTTGTGCTGGCCGGTGTAACCGGGTTCGTCATGGCCCATGGCAACGTCACGCCGCAGGAGGTGGATACCGGAAACCTGCCAACCCTGGGGGACGAGGTCCGCATGGAAAACCCGTTCCGCGAAGGTAACGAGTACGGTGATTACCAGGCGGAAGCCGTCAAGATCGGTGAGAGTGCCTATGCCGGCAACTGCGCCAGCTGCCACGGCATCCGTGCCATGTCCGGTGGACTCACACCGGACCTTCGAGAGCTGACCCAGTGGGACGACGAATACTTCATCAACCGGGTTCGAAACGGTACCGATAGGGGGATGCCGTCCTGGAAGAAGAGCATGGACCAGAACGCCATGTGGGCGATCCGGACCTACGTTGAATCTCTTCCGAAGCCCGAATGAACGGGCCAGTCACCGAACTGCTCTGAACAGAGCCGGCTGGTGCCGGCTCTTCGTCGTTGGGGGAACCGATAATGAAAACAATGCTAGCGATCCTGACTCTGTTCATCCTTGCCGGCAGTGCCTTTGCCCAGGAAGTGCAGGATGGCAACGAGTTGCTGAACCGCCCGGCCGAGCGCACATACGACATCATACAGGAGTCCGGCTACCTGAAGGTGGGCGTGTATGAAAACTTCCCGCCCTATTCCTACCAGGTTAACGGTGAACCTGCCGGGATTGACGTGGAGCTGGGTAAACGCATTGCCGAGGAAATGGGCGTCGAATTCCGCGTGCACTGGATCACGCCGGATGAAAATCTGGGTGATGATCTACGCAACAACGTCTGGAAGGGGCACTACCTGGCCAAGCAGCGGCTGGCCGATGTGATGCTTCGGGTGCCCTACGACAAAAAGTACGCCTACATGCAGGATTCCACCGGAGAGTACATCAATGAGCAGGTGGTACTGTTCGGTCCCTACCAGCAGGAAACCTGGCAGATTGCCTTCAATCCGGAAAAGCTCGACAGCGTTGAGACGGTGGCGGTGTTCCAGTATCACCCGATTGGCGTGGAGATCGATACCCTGCCTGATTTCTACCTGAGTTCCGGGCTCCGTGGCCGGCTGAGGGATCAGGTACGTCATTACCCGAATGTGCGAGAGGCGTTCAAGGCGATGCGTGAAGGTGAAGTCAGTGCCGTGATGGGCATGCGATCGGAGATCGACCATGAACTCGCCAAATCTGAAAACGCGGCATTCCGGCCGGCGGGCAATGGTTTCCCCGGTATCGGCAAGCAGGTCTGGGACGTGGGTATGGCCATCAAACACACCCACCGCCAGCTCGGCTATGCCCTCGAGGCGATCGTCGACAAGCTGGTAAAGAACGGCGAAATGGATGCCTTGTTTGCGGACCTGGAACTGCGCTACAGCGTGCCCCGGTACTACCGCGAATTTCTTGAACCGGAGGCCCTGGCCCGTGCCGAGGGCGAGCTCTGACAGCATTGATCCTCTTTGTGCAAGAAGCCCGCGCCTGCCGCGGGCTTCTTCGTTTTGAAGGTAGTACTACCAAGTGATGAGAAAACCTGTTCCGGGGGTTAATTGTTGCGCTTGCCCCTAACGAGAAGAATCACAAAAGAGGCGGGAAAGTTCCCGGTTCGCCCTGAAACGAACGCAAGAGAACCGAAAACAAGAGAATTGGAGAGCGCAACCATGAGAACGAACAAGTTCGGGATTCGCATTGCGGCCAGCGCCCTGGCCCTGGCGGTATCATGCGGAGCCCAGGCAGTCACCGACGAGGATATCCTGCGGGATGCCCAAACCCCGGAAGACATTGTCAGTTATGGCATGGGGCTTCAGGGCCAGCGTTTCAGCACGCTGGACAGTCTGAAACCGTCCAATATTCAGCATTTGCAGCCGGTCTGGGCCTTTTCATTCGGAAGCGAGAAGATGCGCGGTCAGGAGGCGCAGCCCATGGTCAAGGATGGCGTCATGTACGTGAGTGCTTCCTACTCTCGGGTATACGCCATCGACGTCAAAACCGGCGAGGAAATCTGGCAGTACGACGCCCGCCTGCCCGACGGCATCATGCCCTGTTGTGACGTGGTCAACCGCGGCGTCGCCCTGTATGACGACAAGGTGATTTTCGGCACCCTGGACGCCAAGCTGGTGGCTCTGAACAAGGACACCGGCAAGCCCATGTGGATCAAGAAAGTGGCCGACTACCAGGCTGGCTATGCCATTACTGCGGCTCCGATGATCGTCAAAGGCAAGGTCATCACCGGCGTCTCCGGCGGTGAATTCGGGATCGTCGGTAAGGTCGAGGCCTACGACGCCAACACCGGTGAGCTGGTCTGGACCCGTCCCACCGTGGAAGGCCACATGGGCTATGTCTACAAGGACGGCAAGAAGATCGAGAACGGTATTTCCGGCGGCAAGGCTGGCCAGACCTGGCCCGGTGATATGTGGAAAAATGGTGGCGCGGCAACCTGGCTGGGCGGCACCTACGATGAGGAAACCGACTCCCTGTTCTTTGGCACCGGCAACCCTGCCCCCTGGAACTCGCACCTGCGTCCCGGGGATAACCTGTTTTCCTCCTCACGCCTGGCAATTGATCCGGACGACGGCAGCATCAAGTGGCATTTCCAGACCACTCCGCACGACGGCTGGGACTACGATGGCGTCAACGAGCTGGTTTCCTTCGATCTGAACGAGAATGGCAAGACCATCAAGGCAGCGGCCACTGCAGACCGTAACGGCTTCATGTACGTCCTCAACCGGGAGAACGGCGACTTCATCCGCGGCTTCCCGTTCGTGGACAAGATTACCTGGGCTGAAGGCCTGGACCCTGAGACAGGTCGTCCGATCTTTGCCGAGGGTGGTCGTCCCGGTGACCCCTCTGCCACCGAGGGCGGCAAGGGCGAGATGGTGGTAGCCCAGCCGGCCTTCCTCGGCGGCAAGAACTGGATGCCGATGGCCTACAGCCCGGAAACCGAGCTGTTCTACGTGCCGTCCAACGAGTGGTCCATGGATATCTGGAACGAGCCGGTCTCCTACAAGAAAGGCGCTGCCTTCCTGGGCGCCGGTTTCACCATCAAGCCGGCCAACGACGATTACATCGGCGTACTGCGTGCGATGGATCCGAAAACCGGTGAGGAAGTCTGGCGTTATGAAAATACCGCGCCTCTGTGGGGTGGTGTCATGACCACCGCCGGCAACCTGGTATTCACCGGAACACCCGAAGGCTACCTGAAAGCCTTTGATGCCAAGACCGGTGAAGAGCTTTACCGCTTCAATACCGGTTCCGGCGTGGTCGGCACCCCGGTCACCTGGACCATGGACGGCGAGCAGTACGTGTCCGTGCTTTCTGGCTGGGGCGGCGCCGTTCCCCTGTGGGGCGGTGAAGTGGCCAAGGTGGTCAAGGACTTCAACCAGGGTGGCATGGTCTGGACGTTCAAGCTGCCGAAGGATCGTGTTGCCTCGAACTGATCTGCGAGTTCGGGTCTTTTTGGGGCTGCCCTCGGGCAGCCCCTTTTTTATGGGCGTTTATGCCGCCTGGTTGCGGGCGGTCTCACTCACGGACTGGTCGATATCCTGCAGGAGTTTCCGGTCGGTCTGGCCGATGGGGAGGTCGTAGGTAATGGTTGCTCCATAGGCCTGCGGATCGTGGGGATCGTTCCGTACCTTGTCAAAAACCAGTAGCCGAGTGCCCAGATAAAAGCCCTCATGCAGGTCATGGGTGACCATGAAAATGGTGGTGCCGGTTTCCTGCCAGAGTTTCAGTAACAGCTCATGCATGTCGGCCCGGATACCCGGGTCCAGGGCGCCGAACGGTTCGTCCAGCAGCAGTACCCGTGGCCGCATGATCAGGGATTGGGCGATGGCGAGGCGCTGCTGCATGCCGCCGGACAGCTCGTGAGGCCATTTGTGAGCAGACGCGGTCAGTCCGACCGATTCCAGCATGGCATCCACTTTTTCCAGGGCGGCTTTCCTGGCCTGGCCAAACAGTTTGCCGAGCAGGGGTTTCTGCTCCAGCTCCAGCCCCATCAGCACGTTCTGACGCACGGTCAGGTGCGGAAACACGGAATAGCGCTGGAACACGATGCCCCGGTGCCGGTCCGGCTCACGGGGGAAGGTGTCACCGTCGAGCAGCAGGTCGCCCCGGCTTTGGGTTTCCTGGCCCAGCAGCATTTTCAGGAAGGTGGACTTGCCGCAGCCTGAAGCACCGACCAGGGTGCAGAATTCCCCCTGTTTGACCTCGAGGTTCAGGTTCTCGAGCACGACCTGGTCGCCATACTCCTTCCACAGATTCTTTACGGTAATGAAGCTCATCAGTGGCCTCCTGCGTTGTACCAGGGGAACAGCCTGCGATTGGTAAAGCGCAGACACTGGTCGATCACGATGGCGAGGATGGTGATCCAGATGACATAGGGCAGGATCACGTCCATGGCGAGATAGCGCCGTACCAGGAAGATCCGGTAACCCAGGCCCTCGGTGGACGCGATAGCCTCCGCGGCGATCAGGAATAGCCAGGCCGGGCCAAGGCTGAGGCGCACGGCATCGATCAGGCGGGGCAGCACCTGGGGCAGAGCCATGCGGGTAATGATCTGCCAGCTGTTGGCGCCCAGAGTCTGTATCTTGATCAGCTGTTCCGCCGGCAGCTCGCGAACCCGCTGGGCCACATCGCGCATCATGATCGGCGCGGTGCCGATGACAATCAGCATGACTTTGGAGAGTTCCCCGAGTCCGAATACGATAAAGAGGATCGGCAGGATGGCGAGGGGCGGGACCATCGACATCGCTGACACCAGGGGCGCCAGGTTGGCCCGGATCAGGGGCAGCACGCCGTTGAGCAGGCCGACCACCAGGGCCATCAGCGCCGCTACCCCGATCCCGAGGCCGAGCCGCTCGAGGCTGGCGACGGTGTCCACCCACATCAGGTAATCGCCGCTGCGGCGGTCTTCCTGAAAGGCCATACGGTCCACGGCGGCGGTCATCTGTTCGAGGCCGGGCAGAAGCTTGTCATTGGGGTTTTCTGCCAGTCGCTGCTGGGAGGCAAGGCCATAGATGAGCAGGATGGCCAGGAACGGCAGCACGCCGAGCGCGGTGGCGGTAAGCCGGCCGGGAGTGCGGTTGATCAGTCGCATGGTGTTTCTCCTCTGGTCACAGAACACGGCACTGGAATCGCGTGCAATCTAATCTCCCGGGCTTTTGTCCCGCCGTGTAACCCCTTCCAGAGGTCGGTGACTCTCGGACCAGTCGCCCGGGCTATCGTTGAAGATATTGCCCGGACCGGAACCCTAGTCACCCATTGTGTCCGTTTGTCTGGCCGCACGAAGGGCGGTGTTGCTGTGAACGGATTGGTATCCTTCAGCTCTTTCCGGCCCACGCGGGGCCCTGGGAGGGTCTTTGCAGACAACGTGCCAGTTTGGTCAATGTGGCGGGTGTGCGGCTTGACGGGTGATTGCGGAGCGGACCGTTGCACCGGGTTGGTGCGGTCGGCGTGGTGTCTGCGCATGATCACGCCCCGGAATGAAGCAGGCGACCAGCGGCCGCAAGTATCCGCGTGTGGGATTCCGGATCACGCCCGGGGCCTCCGGCGATATGGCCATAATCCGAAACGAGGGGCTCGCAAGTGGCGCCCGGCATGCCGGCCGTATCCTGCCGGGCATCCTCTTCGGTGAAATAGAGGTCCGTTGTGCCCGGCATCATCAGGGTTGGCATGGTGAGCCGCGAGAGTGCAGCTCCGTAATCGCCCCTGAAAACCGGGTTGCTGCTGATATCGGCGGATTGCCAGGTGTGCAGAACCGTCAGCAGATCGTTGGCGTCCTGGGCCAGATGATCCTGTTCCCAGAAGTCCAGCAGATGGTCGATGGTCTCGAAGCCGAGGTTTCGGTACAGCTCGTGCCGGTAAAAGGCCTGGGAATAGGCCCATCCTGCATACACGCGACCGAAGGCTCGCAGTCCCCTGGCAGGTGGCTGCTGGTAATGACCGTTCTCAAAGGCAAGGTCACAGGTGAGCGCGGCTTTGACTCCCTCGAGAAACACCTGGTTGTGGGGGGAGCAGCGGGCTGTGGCGCAGACTGCCAACACGGCCCCCACCTGATCCGGGAAAAGACAGCCCCATTGCAGTGCCTGCATGCCGCCCATGGACCAGCCCATCACCAGAGCGAGCCGGGCGCCCCCGAAGACCTGATTCACGAGCTGCTTCTGCAACAGGACGTTGTCATACAGGTTCACCCTGGGGAAATGCGCGCCGGCCTGGCTGCCCGCGGTGTTGGACGGTGAGGAGGATTCGCCAGCCCCGAGCATTGCCGGAATGACGATGCAGTAGCGTTCCGGGTCGAGTGGGCCGGCACTCCCGACCCAGGGGTAGTTCCCCTTCGCTGCACCACCGTAGTACGTGGGCAGCAGAATCAGGTTGTCTTTTGGTGCGTTGAGCTCGCCGATCCAGTGGTAGCGAAGACGGGCATCTCTCAATATATTGCCATTCGAAAGCGGAAAGTCGCCTGCCTCGAAATCTTCTATTTTCCAATTAAAGTCAGTCATTTGTCGTGCCTTTCATAGTTGAATGCGGGGCTTGTGGGAAGATGTTCCGCATTCATTTACATACATGCTGGCATGTAAGTTGAATGAAAGTTTCGTGCCAGACATCAACACAGAGGGCCCGTCCAACCGGGCCGACACGAGGACAAGACATGACTGAACTGACCGATGCCAAGGGCCTGCAAAAGCAACTGATCGACGCGGGCGTTAAATACGCCATGGCCAGCTACGTGGACATCCATGGCATCAGCAAGGGCAAGTTTGTGCCGGTGGCGCATCTGGGCCAGATGATGGAAGGCTCTGAGCTGTACACGGGTGCCGCCCTGGATGGGGTGCCACAGGACATCTCCGATGACGAAGTGGCGGCCATGCCCGATGCCAGCAACCTGGCGATCTGTCCCTGGAACCGACAACTGGCCTGGTTCCCCGGCAACCTGTACCTTAACGGCCAGCCGTTCGAGGCCTGTTCCCGAAATATCCTGCGCCGTCAGATCGAGGCCGCCGAGACCATGGGCTACCGCTTCAACCTGGGCATCGAGACCGAGTTTTTTCTGTTCCGCGATACCGAGGACGGCGGCTTCGCACCGCTCAGCGATCGGGATACAGCAGGCAAACCCTGCTATGACCCGCGTTCGCTGATGGACAATCTGGAGATCATGGACGAATTGGTCGAGGCCATGAACGAACTGGGCTGGGACGTGTATTCCTTTGACCACGAGGATGCCAATGGCCAGTTTGAAACCGACTTCAAATACGCCGACGCCCTGACCATGGCCGACCGCCTGGTGTTCTTCCGGATGATGGCCAACGAAATTGCACGCAAACATGGTGCCTTCGCCAGTTTTATGCCCAAACCCTTTGCCGACCGCACCGGCAGCGGCGCCCACTACAACATGTCGCTGGCGGACAGCAAAACCGGCAGGAACCTGTTCGAGCCGGAGGGTGACGATGTGCACGGCTGCGGGATCAGCAGGCTTGCATATCACTTCACGGCGGGTGTCCTGAAGCACGGCGCCGCCATCAGTGCGGTGATCGCGCCGACGGTGAACAGCTACAAGCGCCTGGTGCGCCAGGGCAGCATGTCCGGTTCGACCTGGGCGCCGGTCTTCATGTGTTATGGCTCCAACAACCGCACCAACATGATTCGTATCCCGGGCGCCGGAGGGCGCATCGAATGCCGTGCGGCCGACATCGCCTGTAACCCGTATCTGGGCTCGGCCCTGATCCTGGCCGCCGGCCTCGAGGGGATCCGCGACGGCCTGGATGCCGGCGCACCGCATCATGAAAACATGTACAACTACAGCGATGCCGAAATTGCCGCCCAGGGTATCGAGTACCTGCCCCGTAACCTCGGCGAGGCGGTGGAAGCCTTCGAGGCAGATCCGCTGGCCAAAGCGGTCTTTGGCGACGCCATGTTCGACGCGTTCGTGGAGTACAAGAAAGGCGAGTGGGAGAGCTATCAGAACCACGTGTCTTCCTGGGAGATCGACCGGTATCTGAAGATGTTCTGACAGCCCGCCCGCAGGGATTACCCGGTGGCCGCCTCGGCGGCCTTATACAGTGACCTCACGGGTTTGGCGAACACGTTTCGCACCATCGGTTCAAAGAACGTGAGCGGCAGGGTCTCGCAATCCGGGTCAAAGGCTGGCGAGTCGTACTTGCTGACAAACTCGATGGTGCGCTTGAAGTGGGGATGATCCCGGTATTCGTCGCGCATATCCCGGTCCATGCCCAGGTAGTGGAAAAAGTAATAACCCTGGAAGATGGCGTGGTGCTTGATCATCCAGTGGTTGGCCTCGCTCACGAACGGCTCCAGCAGCACTGCTGCGACGTCTGCGTGATTGTAACTGCCGAGCGTGTCGCCAATGTCGTGGAGCAGGGCGCACACGACATACTCCTCGTCCTTACCATCCCGATGGGCGAGTGTGGCCGTCTGCAAGCAGTGGGTCAGGCGGTCCACCGGGAAACCGCCGAAGTCACCTTCCAGCAGTTTCAGGTGTTCCAGGATGCGGTCCGGCAGGCCCTTGGCGAATTGACCGAAGGATCTGGCAATGATCTGCCAGTCTTCGGCGGTGCCGTCTTTCATATGGTGGAATTGTGCCTTGGGGGCATTCATGTCAGTCATCGAAAAGGATCTCCAATCAGTTCCGGAAACCGGGATCAATCCGGTCCAGTTTGCGCAACAGCCCCGGCCAGGCCAGGTTGCCTCCCATGCCTTTGGTGACCTTGCTGGCCTGTTCCCGAATGGTGCTCAGGATAACGTCGGGAATCCGCACCAGCGGCTCTCCGGAAGACATGGCCTGAATCTGGACCTCGCAGGCCTTTTGCAGGATGTACATGGCCAGGAATGCCTCGGCGACGCTGGTGCCGGTGGTCAGCAGGCCGTGATTGCGCAGGATCATGAAGTTGTTGCCGCCAAGGTCTGCCTGCAATCGTGCCTTCTCGTCTTCCCGAAGCGCGACACCTTCATAGTCGTGATAGGCCAGGTTGGACAGGGGAAACAGACTCTGCTGGGACAGCGGCAACAGCCCCTCTTTCTGGGTTGAAACCGCCACGCCTTCGGTCGTGTGGGTGTGCATCACACAAGCCACGTCCTCACGCACCGCGTGGATGGCGCTATGAATGGTGAAACCGGCGGGATTGACGTCGAAGTCGTCCGGGTTGAGCTTGTTTCCCTCCTGGTCAATGCGCACCAGACTCGACGCCGTGATTTCATCGAACATCATGCCGTAAGGGTTGATCAGGAAGTGGTGCTCATTCCCGGGAATCCGCACCGAAATGTGAGTGAAAATCAGATCATCCCAGCCGTAGTGGGCAATGAGACGGTAGGCGGCCGCCAGGTCCACGCGAAGCTGCCATTCCTCCTCACTGACCTGATCTTTTTTTGACGGAATTGCCAATGGCTCTGACATGGTTTGGAACTCCCTTGGGCATGTGCTTGTTGTTGTGGTGATCGTTCTTGAGTTTAGTCAGGTTGCTGTGCGCAAAACTGTCAAATGGTTTACATTCTGTGATGTGGGTTTTCTCTAGACTGCCGGGAGGTGAGTGATCGCCATGCCAGACGCAGCGGCCGTGTTGCGGCGCTGTCCCCTGATGAGAGGGTTCCCCGAATCGGCGCTCGAAGAAGTGGCTGCCACGTCGAGGGTTCGTTGGTTCAGCGCCGGCGAACCCATCTATGACCGGGGCTCCCTGCAGTCGACCCTGTGTGTGATTGCCAGCGGGACGGTTCGAATCACCTCGGTCAATCCTGCCGGCAGAGAAGCGACGCTGATCATCTTCAATGCCGGGGCCTGGTTCGGGGATACGGTTTTCTCGCCAGGCATGCCCAGGGTGTTCGGAGCGACGGCCCACGAGGACGCGGCCATCATCGAGTTGCCCGGAGAAGCCTTTCGGCAGCTGATGGCCAGGTATCCGGAAAGCTATCCGGTGGCACTCGATCTGGTCAGTCGCCGGCTGTGGTCGGCGATGTCGATTATTCAGGACGATGCCCTGAGAGGGGTCACTGCCCGCATTGGCCGACGGCTGTTGTTCCTGGCAGAAATCCAGGGAGTGGGCTCCGCCAGCTCCGAACCGGTTACGCTCAGGCTGACCCGGGAGCAGCTGGCCAATATGATGGGCATGACCCGGCAGGGTGTGCACCGCCGGATAAAGAGGCTTGAGGGCGAGGGACTGATCGAATTGACCTACGGTCATCTGACGATTAACGACCCGGCAGCGTTACAAGCGTATATCGGGCGTCTGGACTGACCGGGCGACCTGAGCCAAACAACAATAACGAGGGAGTTACAACGTGGAATCCAGTCCACTGATCTCGATCGGCCTGCCGATCTCGCTGTTCATCATCATGGTGGGTATCGGTCTGACCCTGACCCTCAGGGACTTTGGTCAGGTTACCCTGAACCCCAAAGGCATGATCGTTGGTACCATTGCGCAGATACTGATCATGCCCCTGGTGGCATTCGCGATTGCCCCGATGCTGGGTCTGGGGCCCGCGCTGGCGGTGGGCCTGGTGATCATCGCCGCCTGCCCGGGTGGAACCACCTCCAACCTCTTCGTGCTCCTGTCCCGGGGCAACATTGCCCTGTCCATCCTGCTGACGGTCTCAGCGAGCCTGATTACCATCGTGACCCTGCCGTTCTTCACGAACTACGCCCTGCAGATGCATTTTGGTGAGGGCGCTGATATCTCGCTCCCGGTAGGCAAGACCATCGCCATGCTGGTTGTCATCGTGCTGTTGCCGGTGGCCATCGGCATGTTCATCCGGACCCGGGCACCCGAGCGCGCGAAAAAGGCGGAAGGGATGGTCAGTATTTTCGGCGGTCTGGTATTGCTCGCGCTGATTATCGCACTGATGTACGGCTCCCGGGACCGCCTGCTCGAACTGCTGGCCCAGGCCGGGCCCGCGGCCCTCCTGCTCAATCTTGTGGGTGTGCTTATCGGCCTGGCCAGCAGCCGCCTGTTTGGTCTGTCACAGAGGGAATCCCTGGCGGTCGCCGTGGAGCTGGGCATCAAGAACGGCACTATCGCCCTGATGGTCACTCTCACGTTGCTGGAATCCTCCGAGATGTCCATTCCCGCCGTGGTCTACAGCGTCATGATGTATGGCTTCGGCGCCATCTTGATCATGATGGGGCGAAGGCTGGTTCCTCTTGCCCCGTAGAGTGCTCAAAACTCGCGGTTGTGAGCTGATCCGCACTTTTCGCTCACCGCATACCCAATTTTGGGGATGCGCAGGGGGGTGGAATTATTAAGTATTACTTTCGGTTATTCCAACAACAGGAAGAATTATGAAAGTAATCAAATTCGGCTCCCTGGCCTTGGCAGTGGCGCTCAGTGGTTGTGGCGGTGACGGCAGTAGCTCGAGCAGTGATGGCGGAACGACTGCAGAGAGCATAGTTTCGGGTACTGCGGTCGCTCCGGGCGGTGTAATAGCTCACTTTGAGCCACAGAGCCTGTTCGAGGTAGCACTGAACTTTGTTATTACACCGGTTGCGGCTGAAATTACAGGCCTGGATCCCATTGAGGGCGCAACCGTTGAACTGATTCGGGTTGATGACGAGGGCAACCAGGTTGGGGATGTTCTGGCTACAACAGCAACCTCCATTACCGGTGAATACACACTCACCTTGCCTGAAGGTGTAAACCTCGCTGGCAATCTGATTGTCCGAATTACTGGCGCTAACGATGAACTGCGAGCCCAGGTCGTTGAACAGGAAGTAGATATTAATCCTGTCTCAGAATTCGTCCTCCGTAAGTTTATTGAAACCGGTGCGGACCTTGACCAACTGGTTGTGGAAGATGTTGTGAAACTCAACGGGACCGTTGAGGAGTTTGATCTGGTGGCCGATGGTTTGGTCAATCTTGACCAGGTTTATGCTGCGCTGGAGACCGAGGTGGGTGACTTCGTTGAAAGCGAGGTTGCAGTGGTATCAGCGGGAGAGGGAGACGCCGCAACGGTTGCAGGGGACTATCGTAGTGTAGCGTTCTCCTTCGAGTTGCATGACAACGAGGACAGCACTTACGGCGATTACGCACACGATATGTGGGCCGCCTCTTTTACCATGGCTGACGGTGGCGACAGCACGGTATCCATTACCCTGAACGATGAGGACGGTGCATACGGTCGTATCGGCGGGAACACTCTGGCTACGAGTAATCTTTACCTCGACACATACACCGAGCAGGTCGATGAAACGTTCCCGGGAACCCTCACAGACTCCGGCATACTGTCCATTGCCGGTGAATTCGAAGAAGACATTGATGGTGATAATGGTTGGCGTCGGCCAGCGACGACCTACAACCTGGTACAGGTTGCGGACAGGGGGCTGTTCGTTGTTCAGCCGAACGAGGCTGCCGTGCGCTATCTCACCGTAGACACGGACAATGATGGCGTAAAAGACGCCATAGATCCTGATCAGAAGAGTGGTGATGAAGCGCTTCGCTCCATGGAGATGTTTGCCCGTCTGCCAACGGCTTTCCAGGATTCCGATCTGTCGGGTAAGTTCGGCCGGGTGTACATAGGATCCTACCTAATGGGTGGTGTTGTAGAGCTCGAGACGGAAGTCAATACGCTCAATTTCTACGGCAATGGTACCTTTGACTACAGCGGCGTTACCGAAGGCCACGGGCACCGGATTAGTCTGGAGAGTGGTGGTGTTGCGACCTACACTTCGATTACGGACATTGGCTCGACCAGTGAGCCCGTCACTATTACCGCTGACGGTGATATTACCCATATAGGTTCGGATGATCAGGGAGCTCCGGTTCCTGCAGATGGGTTCATTAATGACACATCCGATTTTATCGTGCTGAGCGACGCGGAAAACCTGAATGACGGCACCGCGAGTGACTACTCAGCAAACAACCAGACTGTCATGCTGAAACTGCCGAGCGGAACCGGTGCGCCCTCCGTTTCTGGCAACAAGTACCGTATGCAGGCGATGTCTATGAAGCTGGGATCGGATGAGGCTTTCTCGCTCTTCAGCGGGAAGTTCAACACCTTCCTGACCATGACCTCTGAATCTGCGGGAGAGATCACCGGCAGCTTCCTCGAGGTGGTGAAGAGCGGACTCGCCGGTCAGATTTCAGTTGAGACATCCTCGGAAGAGGCTGCAGCGGTAGCTGCCTCGATCGCGGCCGATGGGTCTACCACTTTTACGATTGATGACGCCGACGGTGCAACGATTATGGACGGCTTCTTCAACGAGGACGCCAGCATGGGTATCTTTGCGCTACGCTGGGAAGAGACCGGTGGCGACTCGGATGAGCTGGGGCTGGTCGTACTGATCGAAACCGAGTGATTTCCTGACGGTTTGAATAACCCTCAAAGCCCGCATCATGCGGGCGCATCTATTGGAATGGGGGACGCTCCGCTCCCTCGTTCCTGTTCCTTTGCCCGCTCAATGTCTCTGGCGGTCCACCCCGATCCGACAGCACCGATCAGTGACGCCACGACAGGAACTGCAGAGAGCATCCAGGAATAGTCGTTGGTTCAGGCCGTTTTTCCTTTTAGCGGCGGCTTACTTTTCAGGCCAGCGCCCGCACCAGCATAGACACCAGTTCGGTCTGTTTGCGATAGCCGTTTTTCGCCAGCAGGCTCTTGATGTGTTGGCGGGCGGTATGGATGGATATCTGCTTTCTTTCGGCCACATCGCTGGCACTCAGGCCCTGGGCCAGATCTGCGGCGACGGCGGCCTCTGCCTGTGTACACTGAAACAGTGTCTGTAGTCTCTCCTGATCCGGCTCCAGCGAGGAGTCAAAACAGAATAGTTCTGCCAATACACCGTTATTTTCGGCGCTATCGGCGATCAGGGGCGTCAGACAGATCGCGATACGTTCATGGCCGCTACGGGAAAATACAGTTTGCGGCGAGAGAATACCTTTGTGGGAGTGGACGATGCAGGTGGTGATGGCATCCTGCAGCTTGCGGGTGATGCGACGATCTGAGCTTTGCAGACGCTCGGAGCCAGTAATGGACAGGCTCCTGCTGTTTTCCATAAGAGCCAGGGCCGCGTCGTTGGCCTGGGCGATATTGCCCAGTGCGTTGAAGACGATGAGCGGTTTTTTTACATGGTTGAGTGCCATCGCCAGGTTTTCATTATCGCTGCGGGTCTCGTACAGCTTCAGATGCAGAGCTACGGCATTCTCGATGTGGGGAGCCAGCAGATTCATCTGCAGTAGTTCGTCATCGGTATAGGGGCCGAATTCCTTGTGTCGGTTGGCCATGAACACCACGCTGGTGCCTTTCTCCCGTGTAACCAGCATTCCCGCACTATCGCCCATTCCAACCTGCTCGGCCCAGGCGCGGCTTTCCGAGCCAAGAATGTCGAGAATGGTGCGACTGGCGTCGCCACGAAGAAAAGAATCGAACTGGCGTGGCGGAAGCTGGCGATAGCGAGTCAGGGCTTCGTCCCGTTCCGGCAGATCACTGTTGATGTACCACTCTTCGAAGCCTTCCGGGTAGCCAAAAGTCCAGCCATATATCATGCGCTGTGGGTTACTGGTGAGCCCCAGAATGCCACCTTGCATGGCCTTGAACCGATGCTGGAAGGCATCAAAGAACGGCTGGAAGCCTTTATTGTCATGCAGGCAGCGGTACAGGGTGCTGACGAGCGTGTTGTACGCCTGCAGGTCCTCGGCGCCAAGCGTGGGGAAAGGAAAATCGAGTTCTCCTGTGGACTCAGTAGAGCCGGTAATATTCGGGATTGTCACAGCGACGGCCTCTTCCGTCTGCGGCATTCACATCCCGCCGCTCGGATTCATTCTGAGACCACAGGACTCTTAACGAGCATTAAAAACTCGGTTTGTTCGGGACTATCTTAGTCGAGCGGCGCATCGAGAAAGTAAAATACTGTAAAAAGTTCCTGACCTCTAACGCCTGTCCCCATTTGCCTTGTCAGGCGGGGCCAGTTGAACCTCCGTGCCCAGCAAGCGCGAGAACTGGCGCTGGAAAAACGGCGCCTCCTGCTTGAGCGAGAAAAGGCGGGGGGCGAACAGCCAGGTCTGGGTGATGCCCATCAGGTAGGTGTAACAGAGCAGACCAAGGTCCTCCGGCCGTTCGGCGTTATCGATCAAAGAGCGAGCTTGCGCCTCGGCGGTCAACGCAGTGAATAGGGCGACGATGGATTGAGTGAGTTTGCGTTCGCGTTTCAGCGTCCGACTCATGGCGTCGGTTAGTTCGGTCTTGTTCAACAGAATCTCGAAGGACTGCCGGTACCGGCGATGATTGGCCAGAAGAGACAGCCACTGGTCAATGAAGTGCGTCATTGCCTCAACCGGCCGGTCCCTCATCCCGTCGCATTCCTCCACCAACGCCTCCAGAGGTTCCTGGGAATAGGCGAGCACGGCCTCGTACAGGTCGTCCTTGCTCTCGAAGTGCCAGTAAATCGGCCCGCGGCTGCAACCAGCCTCCTTGGCAATACGACTCAGAGTGGTCAGTGAATAGCCGTCACGACTGAAGAGCTTGAGGGCAGCTTCAAGAACGGTCTGCCGTGTTTTCTCTGCTTCTTCCTTGGTACGACGCATTGATGTTTTTCTTCTGTGCCTGGCTTGGGAGTTGCGGTCCGGTGTGGGGGAAGGCTTTCCAAAACACGCTCCTTCGGCACGTCCATGTGACGCTTGAGCTCCGCCATCCATGGCTCCGCACAGTTTTGGAGAGCCTTCCCCCACACCGGCCCTGTCCGAGTCTATACAAAAAAGGGGCACGAATGCTCGTGCCCCGGAGTTCTATACAGAGATTGCGCTAGCTTAAAGCTCTTCGTCAGCCGCCATCTGCATATAGTCATCATTAAACCGGAACTGCACATTCCCGGAATCGCCCATGATGGTGCCATCCGGGAACTCGATACCGACAAAGTCCGGGCTCATGGCACCCTGGCCCAGCAGGCCCTTGTCGAACGAGAACTGACGGACGCTGTCCATCGCCTCGAAAGCTTCCTCGCTGTTGATGAAATCCACCGACATCTGCGGCTCCCAGAACATCTTCATGCCAGCCAGCTGGGCCTCGTAGCCTGCCTGGTCGGTGCCGGACAGCTCGCCCAGGAAAGCACGGGCTTCCTGACCTTCCTCGGAATCGGAGGCCAGAATGCTCATGGTCTCGTACCAGGCGCCGACCAGGGCCTTGCCCAGCGCCGGGTTGTCCGCGAGGGTTTCCGTGTTCACGAGGGTCAGATCTTTGATGTGGCCCGGGATCTGGCTGGAGTCAAACAGTTTGGTGGCTCCCGGGTAGGCTTCCACCTCTGCCAGTAGCGGGTTCCAGGTAGCGACATGGCGGACGTCGTCGGTCTGGAACGCGGACACCAGGTCCGCATCGGAGATGTTCACGACACTGATGTCGCGTTCCTCGAGCCCAACAGTATCGAGAGCCCGGACCAACAGATAATGGGATACCGACAGCTCCACGAGGTGAACCGTTTCGCCTTCCAGATCCTCGATGGACTCGGCATCTTTGGAGACCAAACCATCGTTGCCGTTGGAGTAGTCACCGACGATCAGGGCAGTGGTATCGACACCGGACGCGGCCGGAATGGACAGACCATCCATGCTGGTGGCCACCACGCCGTCAAACTGGCCGGCGGTGTACTGGTTGATGGATTCGATGTAGTCGTTGACCTGTACGATATCGACCTCAATGTCGTACTTGTCCGCCCATTTCTTCATGATTCCGGAGTCTTCGGCATACTGCCAGGGTACCCAGCCCGCGTAGATGGTCCAGGCGATGCTGAACGAATCCTTTTCCTGGGCGAGGGCGCCCATGGACAGGGAGGCCGCCAGTACGCCGGCGCCCAGTTGTTTGCTCAGGTAACGTGCTTTCATGGTAACTCTCCTCGGGCTGTGCCCGTTTGATGATGTCGTTTTCGGTTGTTGGCGTCAGGCTGGTTGTTCTTCCACAATCACCACCGGCGTGCCCGGGGATACCGCCTGGCCCGCCTCGCGGCGAACCTCGACCACCCGGCCACCCACGGGGCTCAGCAGTTCGATTTCCATCTTCATGGATTCCACCACCGCCACCGGCCGCTGGGCTTCGATCACCTGGCCCGGTTGCACCAGACACTCCCAGACATTTCCGGCGACGTGGCTTTCCACCGCGTGCTGGCCGTCGGGCAGGTTGGCGGTATCGTCCTCACCGGTATCCTCGATGGGTGTTTCGGCGCTGAAGTTGATCTGGCCGGATTCGATCCAGCGTTGGAGTTCCTCGTCGAACGCCTGCTGGCGCTTGCCGGTGAATTCGTCGATCTCCTGCTCGTGGTCCGCGAGGAACTGTTCGTAGTCCTTCAGGTTGAAACGGGTCTCCTCGACCTGGATGGGGTAATCGCCATTGGGGAAGTCGCGGCGGATGCGTTGCAGTTCTTCCGCATTCACGTCGTAGAAACGCACCTGGTCAAAGAACCGGAGCAGCCAGGGTTTGCCGGGCTCGAAATGCTCGGTGGTGCGGTAGCGGTTCCACATCTGCAGAGTCCGGCCTACAAACTGATAGCCGCCCGGTCCTTCCATGCCATAGATGCACAGGTAGGCGCCGCCGATGCCCACCGAGTTTTCCGCGGTCCAGGTGCGGGCCGGGTTGTACTTGGTGGTGACCAGGCGGTGGCGCGGGTCCATCGGTGTCGCGACCGGGGCGCCCAGATACACGTCGCCCAGGCCCATCACCAGGTAGCTGGCATCGAATACCGTCTTTTTGACCTCGTCGATGCTGTCCAGGCCATTGATGCGACGGATGAACTCCAGATTACTCGGGCACCAGGGTGCGTCCTTGCGCACCGACTGCATGTATTTGGCGGTAGCGGTCTTGCAGGCCTCGTCATCCCAGGACAGTGGCAGGTGCACGATGCGCGCCGGCACGTCCCATTCCGGTTGCTGTTCCAGTTCCTTTTCGGCGCTCACCAGCAGGTCCAGCAAGGCGCGCTGACTCAGCGTGCGGCTGTTGTAATGCACCTGAAGGGATCGGATTCCAGGCGTCAGTTCCAGAATCGACGGATGTGCCTTTTCCCGAAGCCACAGCATCAAGGCGTGGGCCCGGAAACGCAGCCGGATGTCCAGCTCCATCGGGCCGTATTCCACCAGCAAGTAGTTGTCGCCGGCGGACTGGTAGACCACGCCGGTCTCGTGTTCGTCGGTGGGCAGGGAGCGCACTACCGGGGTATTGCTGCGCGTCGGGGTAACGTTGACCGTTGCCGGGATCAGGCTATCGATGGAGTCCTCCAGTGCCTCCCGCAGGGTCACGGCCTGGTCCTGGCTGACCGGCACAAAGCGGATCCTGTCTCCGGCCTTGAGCTGGCCCAGTTTCCACAGGTCGGCGCTGATCACCGTGACCGGGCAAACAAAGCCGCCCAGGCTCGGACCGTCCGGGCCCAGGATGACCGGCATGTCGCCGGTGAAGTCCACGGTGCCTACCGCGTAGGCGTTGTCGTGGATGTTGGACGGGTGCATGCCGGCTTCGCCACCGTCACTGCGGGCCCATTGCGGTTTCGGGCCGATCAGGCGCACGCCGGTGCGGCTGGAGTTGTAGTGGATTTCCCATTCGCTGGTGAAGAAGGTCTCGATGTCCTGCTCGGTAAAGTAATCCGGTGCACCGTGGGGGCCATAGGTCACGTGCAGGGACCAGGTTTTGCCCAGACTGGGCTTCATGCCCTTGTGCAGACTGGCGGCGGGGACTGGCGCCGCGTCGGGCAGGTGGAGCACATCGCCGGCGCGCAGGGCCCGGCCGCAATGACCACCGAACTGGCCCAGGGTGAAGGTGCTGCGGGAACCCAGGTAGTCCGGGCAGTCGAGGCCGCCACGGAACAGCACATAGGCCCGGGCGCCGGCTCCGCTGACGGCACCCAACGCCAGGGTGGCACCGGCCGGCACCTCGACCACCTGCCACAGGGGCAGGGGTTCGCCGTCGAGGGTGGCGTCAATTTCGGCCCCGGCCAACACAATCTGGGTACCCCGGTTGAACTTCAGGGTCGGGCCCTTGAGGGTCACTTCCAGTCCGGCCGCTTCCTTGTCATTACCCAGCAGCCGGTTGCCAAGACGGAACGAGTAGCTGTCGAAGGGACCGGACGGGGGCACCCCGACTTCCCAGTAACCGACCCGACCGGGGTAATCCTGGACGGTGGTCAGGGTGCCGCCGGACACCACATCCACGGTCGGCGGCAGGTAGCGGAATTCGTTCAGGGTGCGGGTATAGAGTCGGCTCTCCCGGAAGCGGGCATCCTCGAGCACCTGCTGCACATACAGACTGTTGGTCTCGATGCCGTATAGCCGGCTGCCCGCGAGCGCCTGCACCAGTCCTTGCCGGGCGGCCTCACGGTCGCGTTCGTGCACAATCACCTTGGCGAGCATGGGATCGAACAGCGGCGAGATTTCGGTGCCTGGCTGAATCCAGTGGTCGATGCGCAGGCTATCGTCGGCGGGCCATTCCACGAGAGTCAGCAGGCCGGCACTGGGCTGGAAATCCTTGTTCGGATCCTCGGCATAGATCCGTGCCTGGATGGCATGACCCTCCGGTTTGAGCCTGGCGGCGCGCTGATCCAGATCGGTCAGGCTGTCTGCGCCCAATTCCACCATCCACTGGACGATATCGACCCCGTACACCCGCTCGGTCACCCCATGCTCCACCTGCAGGCGAGTGTTCACCTCCAGGAAATAGAACTCGGTGGTATCCGGGTCGTAGATGAATTCCACGGTTCCGGCGCTGCGGTAGGCAATGGATTCGCCCAGGGCCTTCGCAGTCTGGTGCATGCGTTGGCGGACATCGTCGCTCAGGCCGGGGGCCGGTGCCTCCTCGATCACCTTCTGATTGCGGCGTTGGGCGGAGCAGTCGCGCTCGCCCAGGGCCACCACCGTGCCCTGGCCGTCACCGAACAGCTGCACCTCGATGTGGCGAGCATGTTCGACGAACTTTTCCAGGAACACGCCGCTGTTGCTGAAGTTGTTCTGGCTCAGCCGCTGTACCGATTCAAAGCTTTTACGAAGCTCATCCTCGGTGTGGCAGCGGGACATGCCGATGCCGCCACCTCCGGCGGTACTCTTGAGCATGACCGGATAGCCAATCTCGGCGGCGGCTGCCACGGCCTCCTCCAGGTCGCTCAGCAGGCCAGTGCCCGGCAGCAACGGCACACCGGCTCTCTCTGCCAGATCACGGGCGGTGTGCTTGAGTCCGAACTGTTCCATCTGTTCCGGTCTCGGTCCCAGGAACACAATCCCCTCGGCCTCGCACCGGCGGGCAAAGTCCGGGTTCTCACTCAGGAAGCCATAGCCCGGGTGCACGGCCTGGGCGCCACTGTGCCGCAGGATCTCGAACAGGCGTTCCTGGTTCAGGTAGGTCGCCGCAGCATTGCCTTCACCCAGGGAGCAGGCTTCATTGGCCTGGCGTACGTGCAGGGAATCGAAGTCGGCTTCGGCGTACACCGCGACCGAGGTGATGCCCATGGCTTTCAGGGTCCGGATGATCCGGCAGGCAATGGCGCCCCGGTTGGCAATCAGGACCTTCGTCACTTTGCTGCTCAGCTCCATACCAGCACCTCGATCGGGGTCGGGTTATAGGCGTTGCAGGGGTTGTTGAGCTGCGGGCAGTTGGAAATCATCACCAGCACATCCATCTTGGCTTCCAGCTCCACGTACTTGCCGGCGTCGGAGATGCCATCGGCAAAGGTCAGGCCGCCGTCGGCGGTGATCGGTACGTTCATGAAGAAATTGATGTTGTGGGTGATGTCCCGTTTGGTCATGCCCAGTTCTTCATGCTCGGTCACGGCTACCAGCCAGCTGTCGCGACAGGCGTGCATGCACTTTTTCTCCAGGGCGTAGCGGGTGGTGTTACTCTCCGCCGCGCAGGCACCGCCCAGGGTGTCGTGGCGACCACAGGTATCGGCGGTGATCTCGAGCATTTCATTGCCCTCGGAGGAGATCAGCCTGGAACCGGCGGTCAGGTACACGTTGCCCTGTTCGCGGATGGTGTCCACGGCACTGTAGCGCTCGGTCGGGTTGTGGGCGTTGTAGAACAGGGTGTCGGCGGCCTGATTGCCTTCGAGGTCCAGGATGCGCACGGTCTCTCCGGCCTTGACCACTTTCAGGAAGTACTCGCCGGCGGGCACGGTCTCTCGGAAGCTGGCGGTTTCCGGGTGCAGGGTGCTTTCTTTGATCATGTCCGGCCTCCGGTTACTGCATCAGGTGGTAAAGGGCGGTATTGGCAAACGCCCGGGTAGCTTCGGGCGACGAGGTCTTGCACGGATCGGCATCGGTCACCGGGGCGGCCTTGAACAGCTGGTACCGCAGCGGATGACTCGGGTATTCGGTGGCCGGATTGAGCGGGTGCGGGCAGGTGTGCAGCACCACGATGGTGTCCATCTCGAACCGCAGGTCTATGGTTGCTCCGGCATGGGAGTGATCGCTGACGAACGCCATCTTGCCCTCGTCATCGGTTTTTACCTTGCTGAACCAGTTCAGGTTGGCCGACAGGTCCTTCTTGCCAAGGCCGTATTTGGCCAGTTCGTTGAGAAAGCTGGTGAAGCCGTTGCGGTGATAGTGGTTGTGCGCTTCCTGGTATGTCTTCCGGCCCCAGCGCTGCGCCACCAGGTCGGCGTTGCAGGTTCCGGACACGGTGTCGTGCCAGCCCAGGTCGTCGCGGATGACGGAGGCGAAGACCCGGCCCATGTCGGACAGCAGCACATGGCCTTTGGTCAGCAGGAAAGTGTGCTGGTTCTTCAGGGTGTCCGGCATGTTGTAGCGTTCGAGCGGGTTCTCGGGGTTGTACATGAGCATGCCGACGTTGGCGCCGCCGTGCTCGTCAATCAGGCGCAGTACGTGACCGCGGCGCATGATGAAGGACCAGTGGGATCCGCCGGGAATCAGATCGTCGTAGAGGGGAGTTGCCGTCTCGGGCATGGCCTTTTCCTCCTGGCTGGGGTTCAAAAACACGAGAAGCGTCAGTAACTGAACGATCCTCCCGGGCTTTTGTCCCGCCGTGTAACCTTGGAAAAGGCCGTCAACTCTCGGACCAGTCACCCGCCTCAGGCGGGCCGGAACCCTAGTTGACCATTTGTCAGATTGTCGCGCTTTGATAGTGGTTCCAGGAACCGACGTCTCGCTGCGTGTTATTGCTTTTGCAGGGTCCGTGCCAAATCGTGAAACCGGGCCCTTTCAAGCCGGTTGAGGGTGTTTTTTCGATGATTGGTGCCCCGATCGGGGGCGCGTGCTCTGCTGTGGTGCAGCGAGGGTTCTTCATCGGTGCGTTTGACGTTGGTAGTCCATCTACTACCAATGAACGAGTTTTTCCCCTCTATCGAATCATTCAACTATTCCGGATCGGGGTCTACATTGAATGAGTAAACGCGAAAGGCCGCGTTGCCCTGCGATAAACACAACAAGAGGTCGATACCATGATCTACGCACAACCTGGAAAAGAAGGTTCTGTCGTCTCCTTCAAATCCCGCTACCAGAACTACATTGGCGGTGAGTGGGTAGAGCCCGTCAAGGGCCAGTATTTCGAGAACATCACGCCGGTCACCGGTGAGGTGATCTGTGAGATTCCCCGGTCCACTGCCGAAGACATTGATCTCGCTCTGGACGCAGCGCACAAGGCCGCGCCAGCCTGGGGCAAGACCTCGCCCACCGAGCGTTCCAATATTCTGCTGAAGATCGCCGACCGCATCGAAGCCAACCTGGAAAAGCTGGCGGTTGCCGAAACCTGGGACAACGGCAAGGCCGTTCGCGAGACCCTGAATGCGGACATCCCGCTGGCGGCGGATCATTTCCGCTACTTCGCCGGCTGTATCCGTGCCCAGGAAGGCCACATGGGTGAGATCGACCACAATACCGTGGCCTACCACTTCCACGAGCCCCTGGGCGTTGTCGGCCAGATCATTCCCTGGAACTTCCCGCTGCTGATGGCGGCCTGGAAACTCGGTCCCTGCCTGGCTGCCGGTAACTGCACCGTGCTCAAGCCGGCCGAGCAGACCCCGGCCAGCATCCTGCTGCTGATGGAAATCATCGGTGACCTGCTGCCGCCGGGCGTGCTCAACGTCGTGAACGGCTACGGCATCGAGGCGGGTCAGGCCCTGGCCACCAGCAAACGCATCGCGAAGATCGCCTTCACCGGCTCCACCCCGGTTGGCTCACACATCCTCAAATGCGCTGCGGACAACATCATTCCGTCCACTGTCGAGCTGGGTGGCAAGTCCCCGAACATCTACTTCTCCGACGTCATGAAGGCCGAGCCGGAATTCGTCGACAAGTGTGTGGAAGGTCTGGTGCTGGCGTTCTTCAACCAGGGTGAGGTCTGCACCTGTCCGTCCCGTGCCCTGGTTCAGGAGGACATGTTCGAGGAGTTCATGCAGAAGGTTATCCACCGCACCAAGAGCATCAAACGGGGCAATCCGCTGGATACCGATGTGCAGGTGGGTGCGCAGGCGTCCAAGGAACAGTTCGACAAGATCATGTCGTACCTGGAGATCGGCAAGCAGGAAGGTGCTGTGGTGCTGACCGGCGGTGACAAGGAAGACCTGGGCGTTGAGTTCAACGACGGCTTCTACATCCAGCCGACCCTGTTCAAGGGCGACAACAAGATGCGCGTGTTCCAGGAGGAAATCTTTGGCCCGGTGGTGGGTGTGACCACCTTCAAGACCGAGGAAGAGGCGCTGGCCATCGCCAATGACACCGAGTTTGGTCTGGGCGCCGGTGTCTGGACTCGCGATACCAACCGAGCCTACCGCATGGGCCGCAACATTCAGGCCGGTCGGGTCTGGATGAACTGCTACCACGCGTACCCGGCGCACGCGGCCTTCGGTGGCTACAAGAAGTCCGGTGTTGGCCGTGAAACCCACAAGATGGCGCTCGAGCACTACCAGCAGACCAAGAACATGCTGGTCAGCTACGACACCAACCCGCTGGGTTTCTTCTGACCTGAAAGCATCGGTTCGCGGGCCCTGCTCGGGCCCGCGCTTCGTGTCCACACACGGATGTGAGTTATCTCTTCTGGCCCCTCCCCGGGGCTTTTTTATTGTCTGCCGATGCAGGGCGGGACTTACTTCCCGACAGGCACAACAATCCGTCCACGAACCTTACCGTCCAGCAGCTCACTGGCAGCGTCGATCACATTGTCAAAGGGGACTTCGGTGATCATGCTGTCCAGCAGGTCGGTATCGAGGTCTTCCGACAACCGTTTCCAGGCTTCCAGTCGTTCCTGTTTGGGCGCCATGACACTGTCCACGCCACACAGGGTGACACCGCGAAGGATGAACGGCGCCACGGTTGACGGGAAATCCATGCCGGCCGCCAGACCGCAGGCTGCGACCACACCCCGGTATTTCATGCCGGCACAGACATTCGCCAGTACCTGACCGCCGGCGACATCAATGGCACCCGCCCAGGTTTCGCGAGTCAGGGGTTTACCCGGTTCGCTCAGTTCAGCGCGATCGAGGATGTTGGCGGCGCCCAGTGATTTCAGGTAATCCGCCTCTTCCAGCCGACCGGTCACGGCGGTCACGGAATACCCCAGTTTGGCCAGTATAGCGACCGCAACGCTGCCGACCCCGCCGGTTGCGCCGGTGACCAGAATCTCGCCGGATTCCGGAGTCACGCCGTGCTTTTCCAGCGCCATCACGCACAACATGGCGGTGTAGCCGGCGGTGCCGATGGCCATGGCCTGCTTCGGGGAGAAAGCTTTCGGCAGGGGGATCAGCCAGTCGCCAGAGACGCGGGCCTTTTCCGCAAGGCCGCCCCAGTGTTTCTCACCGACGCCCCAGCCATTCAGTACAACCTGGTCGCCCACCTGAAACTCGGCATGCTCGGAGCTGGACACCGTGCCCGCAAAATCGATCCCGGGGACCATGGGATACTGCTTGACGATCGGGGACTTGCCGGTAATGGCCAAAGCATCCTTGTAGTTCAGCGTGGAAAAGGACACATCCACGGTGACATCGCCCTCGGGCAGCCCTGATTCGTCGATCGATTGCAGGGACACTTGTTGGTCACCACGTGTTCCTTCAATAAGTATGCCTTTAAACATATCGCCTCCGTCTTTCGGGAATTGGTTAATCCTGTTTGCCGTCCGAGTCAGTTGCCTCGCAGCAGCGACAGGAAACCTTCAATGAATTGATCCAGTGGTTGTGGGGATTGATCCAGCTTTGCGCGTAATACGGCGCCTTCCCAGCCAATCCAGAAAAAGTGCGCCATCTGATCGCACTGTATATGACCGGCAATCTCGCCGGTTTTCTGTGCCTCCCTCAACACCTCAGCGGTTCGGTGCTCCCAGTCTCTGAAAACGTCCTGAAGAAGGGTGCGGAATGCGTCGGGCAGGGCCGTCATTTCCTGACCCAGGTTGCCGATCAGGCAGCCGCGGCGATACTCGAATTTCTTCATGCCCGCCTTGGCATTCTCGACGAACGCTTCCAGGCGCTGAAGCGGAGTGAGGGTGCTGTCCGTAAACCAGCGATCGAGTTTTCCGGCGAAGTATCGGCCATAGGCTTCGATCAGAATCCTGCCGAAGGACTCCTTGTTGTCGAAATAGTGGTAGAAGGAGCCTTTCGGCACGCCGGCCTTGCGCAGGATTTCGTCGATGCCCGTGTACGAGTAGCCCTTCTCTGTCAGTACCGCGAGGCCCGCATTGATGAGTTCTTGCCGGGTGTCCCTGAATTCGGCACCCGATGCCTTGGGCGGTCTGCCTCGTCTTCGTTTGATAGGTGCTGCCTGGTTCATCGCTTTCCTATAATTTAGACCGATCGTCTATTTAAGGATGCATAAAAATAGACCGGTCGTCTACAAAAGAATCGGGGCTCAGGCTTCTGTCGCATCGGTTGCCAGGATCCGCGCCTGCATTTTCTGCTTCTGTTGCTGCTTGTTACGGATAATGCTGTCCACGCACTGGCTTTCATCTCGCAGGATAACCACGCACTCAAGGCACTGGATGCACTCGTCATAGTCGATGCGTCCATCCTTGCGGATGGCGTTGATGCCACATTCGTTCTTGCAGTGCTGGCAGGGCGTTCCACACCGGTCTATGCGTTCCAGCCAGCTGAACAGCCGGAACCGGCCGAGTACCGCCAGGCCGGCACCCAGGGGGCAGAGGTATCGACAGTAGAACTTGTGGATGAACATGCCGATCACCAGCAGCGCGACGGCATAAGCCACGAATGGCCAGTAACGGACGAAATGCAGGGTGATGCTGGTCTTGAACGGTTCCACTTCGGCCAGTTGTTCGGCCAGGGTCAGGGAATAGAAGGCGGTACCGACCAAGCCCAGCAGGATCGGGTACTTGAGCAGGATCAGCCGTCGGTGCCAGCGCTCCGGAATCCGGACCTGTCGGAACCTCAGCTTTTCACCCAGCCAGGCGGCCATCTCCTGCAACGCGCCGAACGGGCACAGCCAGCCGCAAAACAGCCCCCGGCCCCAGATGAACAGGGTAATAAACGTATAGGCCCAGAGAATGAAAATCACCGGATCGAGCAGGAACACGTTCAGCGAGAAGCCGTCCCAGAGGGCGAGCAATAACGTATAGATGTTGACCACCGACAGCTGGCCCTGGGCGTAGAAGCCGATGAAGAACAGGGTAAAGAACAGGAAGCCCCAGCGGAAACGATGCACCAGTTTCGGATATCGGCTCAGGGTTTTCTGTTTGGCAAAAAAGAGGGTCAGTGCAGACAGCCCGGCCACGAGCAGGGCAATCTGCCACCAGCGCTCTTTCCACAATCCGACCCACACCGGCTCGCGGGCGGACTCCGGAGACGCGGTGACTTCCACCGTTTCGAACAGTTCGCCGTTGAAGGCTACGGGCAGACTGAAGGTGGCGGTGTCCGAAATCAGGTGGTTCCTTGCCAGCTCAACATGAAGTTTCAGAGTCGACTCCGCGCCCGGGTTGAAACCGGCGTTGCCGCCAACCCGGAACAGGTTGACGGCGTTGAACTCCGGCGAGCCGGCGGCCTCCAGGGACAGATTCTGATCCAGCCAGTTCAGATCGCGCATTTCCACTGCCAGATTGTTCTGGAACAGACCGATCCGGTCGGGGGAGCTGCCAGGAGTGAAGTCGGCGCCCACGTGGGGAAAAACGCCGCGGGAGGCGACCAGCAAGACCTGGTCGTTTTCTCCAAGTCGGTCCATGAACCGACGGTAGCCGTCATCGCCGAGCAGATTCCGGCCGACCATCGGGGCGTTCATGTAGGCAAAAAACAGTTCGGTAAATGGCTGACCCTCCATGGGTGACAGATCTGTGGGGTAATCCGTCAACGGGCGTCCAAGATCCTGCTCCACAGTGCTGTCAGACACGCTTGCGTGGCCCACGTAGCCGCGCTCGATCAGCTCTTTCCAGGCCAGCGGTTCGAAGAAGTCGGCCCTGGCGCGGGTCGGGGCGGCCTGGGTAAACGCCTCCAGTTTCTGCCGGGCGACTTTGAGCGCGGAGGACAGCACTGTGTCATTGATGATCAAGACCGAGACCGTGGCCTTGCTGACGCCATCGAAGTACACCACGTCGCCCTCTGCGGTCCTGCCAGACCGCGAGGCGTTTGAGGACCGAACGATAATCTGTTCACGCAGGGAGCGCCCCTCGTACTGGTCCACAAAGTTAAACAGGGGTTCTTCACCCAGCCCGTGCAGGAAGACCGGTTCGTGGTGGTCCAGTACCCTGACTCCGGTAAAGCGTCCCTGGGTATCGAGTCCGATCATCATCTTGATCGGTTTGCCGGCAAATCCCTGCAGCCGGCTGAGATCCGTGGACTCGTAGGCATAGCCCAGCAGCTCCTGTAGCTGGTAAACGGGCCAGACCGGAACATCTTCCTGTTTCTCGCCGATCACGGTCGCCGAGGGAAACAGGTCCTGGATTAAGGCTCGCCGGTCGTCGGAAAGCTCAGCCAGGGCTGCCGGCACCAGGAAAAGGCACAGTACGAAGAGCACGATTCGCCCCGCCATCAAGAGACTCCTTAACGTTATTATTCTCCTTGTTCCATGCTAGGAGTCTGGGGGCGAGTCTCAATTCGACCTCGGAGCCAGGGCGGTGCTACTTTGTGCTGGCGGAAAACGGTCCTAAAGTACCATATTGGGTGTGTTCCACTGCCGCTAGGATGAAATTGTGTAGTCGGCATTGCCGGTACTTACACCCAATGCGCTAATAATCATGACAAGAGGTGAGCATTATGTGGACCAAACCAGCCTACGAAGATCTGCGGATCGGTTTTGAAGTCACCATGTACTTCGCTAACCGCTGAGCGGGATACGGCCGGTGCCATGGTGCCGGCCGTTCTGCCTCCGGATTCCTCCCATGCAGATTCATGTCCTTGGCTCCGCCGCCGGTGGCGGGTTCCCACAGTGGAACTGTAATTGCAGCAACTGCGCCGGCTTCCGTAATGGCACCCTGAACGCTCAGGCCCGTACCCAGTCGTCCATTGCCGTCAGCGAGGACGGCGAGCACTGGATTCTTTTCAACGCGTCCCCGGATATCCGCGCACAATTGGCCGCGTTTCCGGCGATGCAGCCGGCCCGGGCCCTCCGGGACACCGGTATCAACGCCATCGTGCTGATGGATAGCCAGGTGGATCACACCACCGGCCTGCTGTCGCTAAGAGAGGGGTTGCCCATGGACGTCTGGTGCACCCGGCAGGTGCACGACGATCTCAGCGCAGGTTTTCCGCTGTTCACCATGCTGGAGCACTGGAACGGGGGCCTGAACTGGCGAGAGATAGAGGTAACCGAGCTGGTGGAGTTCACCATTCCCTGCGCCCCGTCCCTCCGGCTGACCGCCATCCCACTGCTGAGCAATGCGCCACCGTATTCACCGCGCCGGGACAACCCGCATCCGGGCGACAACATCGGCCTGTTCCTGCGGGATATCCGCACCGGCACTACGGTGCTGTATGCGCCGGGGCTGGGGCAACCGGACGCGCGCATCCTGTCGTGGATGCGAAAAGCGGACATCCTGCTGGTGGACGGCACCGTCTGGCACGACGACGAGATGATCCGCCAGGAGGTGGGCACCAAGACCGGTCAAGCCATGGGCCACCTGGCCCAGAGTGGCCCTGGCGGCATGATCGAGGTGCTCGACACCCTGCCGGCCAGCCGCAAGATCCTGATACACATCAACAACACCAACCCGATCCTGGACGAAGACTCTCCCGAGCGCGCCGAACTGCGCGAGCACGGCATCGAGGTGTCCTGGGACGGCATGCACATTGATCTTTCGGGGCAGCCATGAACGCCAAAGCCAACACCGCGATGAACCGAGAGGCCTTCGAACAGGCCCTGCGCAGCAAGGGGCAGTATTACCACATCCACCACCCCTACCATAAGGCCATGTACGGCGGGCAATGCACGCCGGAACAGATCCGTGGCTGGGTGGCGAATCGGTACTACTACCAGATCAGAATTCCGCAGAAAGATGCCGCGATCATGGCCAACTGCCCGGACGCTCAGGTGCGTCGGCTGTGGCTGCAGCGCATTCTTGACCACGACGGCCACGATGGCGATGTCGGCGGCATCGAGGCCTGGCTGTGCCTGGCCGAGGCGGTGGGGCTGACCCGGGAAGAGGTTATCGACCAGCGCCACGTGCTGCCGGGCGTGCGTTTTGCGGTGGACGCCTACCTGAATTTCGCGCGCCGGGCGACCTGGCAGGAAGCGGCCTGCTCGTCCCTGACCGAGCTGTTTGCTCCGGAGATCCACCAGTCCCGGCTGGACAGCTGGCCCCAGCATTACCCCTGGATCGAGGAAGACGGCTACAGCTATTTCCGCAAGCGGCTGTCCGAGGCCCGCCGGGATGTGGAGCACGGGCTCAGTATTACCCTGGATCATTTTGTCACCGAGGCCCAGCAGACCCGGGCGCTCGAAATCCTCCAATTCAAGCTGGATATCCTATGGTCAATGTTGGATGCGCTGACTATGGCTTACATGCATCAGACGCCCCCGTATCACACCGTCACCGACCAGCAAGTGTGGCACCGGGGTCTTTAAGCGAGGGTACCATGAGCCAGATTCCCCGTTTTCGCCGCGGCTTCCGGTTCCAGTGGGAGCCGGCCCAGGACTGCTACGTGCTGCTGTACCCGGAGGGCATGGTGAAGCTTAACGGCAGCGCCGGGGCCATCCTGAATGAGATCGATGGCCAGCGGGACGTGGATGCCATCATCGCGGCCCTGCAGCAGCAATTTCCGGACGCCGGTGACCTCGGCCCGGATGTGCGTGGCTTTCTCAAAGACGCCGAACAGCAGCACTGGATCGAACTGAAATGACTCGCACGGACGCTCCAGCACCGGTCAACAATCCGCACCAGGCAGGGCCGCCGCTGTGGCTGCTGGCGGAACTGACCTACCGCTGCCCGCTGCAGTGCCCCTACTGCTCCAACCCGCTGGATTTCGCCCGGACTGAACAGGAACTCAGTACCGAGCAGTGGGTCAGCGTGCTGAGCCAGGGACGGGAAATGGGTGCGGCCCAGCTGGGCTTTTCCGGTGGCGAGCCGCTGGTGCGCACGGACCTTCCGGAGCTGATCGCCGAGGCCCGGACGCTGGGTTACTACACTAACCTGATCACCTCCGGCCTGGGCCTCACCGAAGCCAAGGTGGAGGCCTTCGCCGAGGCCGGCCTGGATCATATCCAGGTCAGTTTTCAGGCGTCCGACCCGGAACTGAACAACGCAGTGGCTGGTTCCCGGAAGGCTTTTGAACAGAAGCTGGCCATGGCCAGGGCGGTCAAGGCCGCCGGTTATCCGATGGTGCTCAACTTCGTGATCCACCGGCATAACATCCACCAGATGCCGGACATCATAGACCTGTGCGAGCGATTGGGTGCCGACTATGTCGAGCTGGCCACCTGTCAGTATTACGGCTGGGCGTTCGAAAACCGGGAAGGGCTGATGCCTTCCAGGGAGCAACTGGTCCGGGCGGAGGCCGAGGTCAACGACGGCCGGGCCCGGCTGCAGGCCAGGGGCTCCGCAATGAAGCTGATCTTCGTTACCCCGGATTATTACGAGGAGCGCCCGAAGGCCTGCATGAATGGCTGGGGCAGCTTGTTTCTGACCGTGGCGCCGGATGGCACCGCCCTGCCGTGTCACAGCGCAAGACTACTGCCCATCGATTTCCCCAATGTGAAGGATCTGGGCCTGAGAGAGATTTGGTACGATAGTCCCGGCTTCAATCATTACCGCGGGGATGAGTGGATGCCGGAGCCCTGCCGCTCCTGTGACGAAAAGGGCAAGGACTTCGGCGGCTGCCGGTGCCAGGCCTACCTGCTGACCGGCAACGCCGACAACGCCGACCCCGTGTGCAGCAAATCCCCGCACCACGACCGAATCCTGGCGGCACGGAGAGCCGCGGACCATGCCACGGCCGGCCTTGACGAGCTGGTGTACCGCAATGCCAACAACTCCAGGCTGTTCTTCCGGGGCTGATCGACTCAGCGCCCATGATGTCTGCGCCGGCCAAATCCAGCGAACCGAATTGGTCGTCTCCGACGCAGGCCTGTTCTGGCTGGAAACGGATGCGGCCGATGGTCGACCGGGTTTGCGTCACCTCAAAGACGGAATGCCAACCGCTCCTCCAACCGGCGCAGCTGGGCTGGGTAGCCGATTGAATGGCTACGGCGGCGGGTCGCTCGCGGTGCTGGGTGACGTTGTCGTCTCGGTATCCGATGATCAGCAGCTGCTGAGTCTTAATGTCGATTATTCAAGCGGCGGGGTTCTCATCGGCCCGTCCGGTGCAACCTGGGGTGGTCTGGTCGGTGACCTGAAACGCGAGCGTGTGCTGGCCGTGCGCGAGCTTAATGGTAAGCAGGCGTTAATGGCCGTGGACCTGGAGGGTAATGCGCACTGCCTGCACGAAGGGGAGGATTTTTACGGCGCTCCGGCGTTATCCCGGGACGGCACCCGGATAGCCTGGGTGAGCTGGCAGCTCCCGGACATGCCGTGGCACCGGAGCACGTTATGGGTGGCTCAGATCGATGACAACGGCCGGCTAAAGAACCTGCGCAGTGGCACCGCGCCAACAGACGGAGCTATCCAGCAGCCGGTGTTCGATGGCGAGGTGCTCCGGGTGCTCTCCGATCACGAGGGTTGGTGGCAGCCCTGGCACGTCCGTGTGGAAGCCGAGGGGCTTTCCTGGTCGCCTGTCTTCGCTCCGGCTCTGGATCACGCCAACGCACCCTGGCAGTTGGGCGAGCGGCATCATTGCCCGGTCACCCCAGGCCGCTGGGCCTGTGTACGATACCGCCGGGGTGAGGGCGAGCTCTGGCTGGTGGGGGCTGATGGTGGCTCCGAAGTCCGTGTTGCGCCCGGCTTTACCGATTTTCGTTCCCTGAGCACCCATCGTGGCCGCCTGTACTGCATCGCGCGCTCGGCCGGGAACCTGGATGCCGTGATGGAAGTTGACCCTGACAACGGCCGGGTCCGGATCCTGGCGGGCGGCGAGCAGCCTGTCGCGTCGCCCGTTTTGCCGGAGCCGTTCTGCATTCCGGCCTCGGGAAACTGCGACCTGGATGTGCACGGTTTTCTCTATCATCCCGGTGCGTCGGCAGGGCAAACCGTACCACTGATTCTGATGGCCCATGGCGGACCCACCTCCGCCGCCTACCCGGTTTACAATGCCCAGACCCAGTTCTGGTGCCAGCGCGGCTTTGCCGTGGCGGAGGTCAATTACCGGGGTAGCAGCGGGTTTGGCAGGGCGTTCCGGCAGGCACTTGCCGGTTGCTGGGGCCAATCGGATGTGGAAGACATGGAACGGGCAGCAACGCATCTGGCGGGAAATGGGCCGGTGTTTATCCAGGGGCGCAGTTCCGGTGGTTATACCTCGCTCATGGCGCTCATCGACAGTAACCGGTTCAGTGGCGGCGCCAGCCTGTTTGGCGTGACCGACCCACTTCGATTGCGCGAGCAGACCCATCGCTTTGAATCCGGTTACCTGGACTGGCTGCTGGGACACCCGGACACTCATGCGGAGCGCTGGTGCGCTCGCACCCCAAGCTACCACGCCGACCGCATCGAGGCGCCGGTCATCTTCTTCCAGGGCGGGCAGGACACCGTGGTCGTGCCCGAGCAGACCCGAGCGATGGTGGGGGCGATCAAGGCGCAGGGTGGCAGCCCAGAGTTGCACTGGTTCGATCAGGAAGGGCATGGCTTCCGTGACCGGGGGAACCAGGCCCGGATGCTGGAGTGGTTACACCACTTCTATCGGCGGCACAGCGGCATGGCCAATGAACGCACTGAACACTTGAGTTAAACTGTCAGGCATTACTACAACAATACGCCGACGAGAACAGCCTTAATGAGTCATGACATCTCAGCACTCCGCAAGTTTGTATCACCGGAAATTGTCTTTGGTGCGGGGTCGCGCCGCTCGGTAGCCAACTTTGCCAGCAACTTTGGTGCCCGGCATGTGTTTCTGGTTTCTGATCCGGGAGTAGCGGCGGCCGGTTGGGTCAACGAAATTGTGACGCTGCTGACCGAAGCGGGTCTCCGGTCAACGGTGTTTACCGGTGTGTCCGCCAACCCCCGGGTGGACGAGGTGATGGCTGGAGCGGAGCTCTACAGGTCCAGTGAGTGTGATGTCATTGTGGCCATCGGCGGGGGCAGTCCGATGGACTGTGCCAAGGGTATCGGTATCGTAGCCACTCATGGGCGCAGCATCCTGGAATTCGAGGGGGTGGATACCATCACCAACCCGTCGCCACCGCTGATTCTCATACCGACCACGGCGGGCACCTCGGCCGATGTCTCCCAGTTTGCCATCATTTCCGACCCCAACCGCCGCTTCAAGTTTTCCATCATCAGCAAGGCGGTGGTGCCGGATGTGTCCCTGATCGATCCGGAAGTGACCGAAACCATGGATGCCTACCTGACCGCCTGTACCGGCGTCGATGCCCTGGTGCACGCCATCGAGGCGTTTGTCTCTACCGGTAGCGGGCCGCTCACGGACACCCATGCCCTCGAAGCGATCCGGTTGATCAACCGCAACCTGGAACCACTGGTGGCCAACACCGCAGACCCCTACCTTCGCGAGCAGATCATGCTGGCCTCGATGCAGGCGGGCCTGGCTTTCTCCAACGCCATCCTGGGCGCGGTGCATGCCATGTCCCACAGCCTGGGCGGTTTTCTGGATCTGCCCCATGGTCTGTGCAACGCGCTTCTGCTGGAGCACGTGGTGGCCTACAACTTTCCCTCGGCGGAAGACCGTTTCCGGCGGGTAGCCGAAGCCATGGACATCGATACCCGGGGGATGGGCCAGCAGGAAATCAAGAAACGTCTGATGAACCGCATCGTCGAACTGAAGAGGAAAGTTGGTCTCGAGGCCCGGCTGGCCCAGCTGGGTGTGACCACCTCGGACATTCCCCACCTTTCCGGCTACGCACTCCAGGACCCCTGTATTCTCACCAACCCCCGCAAGTCGTCCCTGAGGGACGTCCAGGTCGTCTATGAAGAAGCCCTCTGACCCGCAAGACGGTAACTATGGAATCGGCGACCTGCTGGGGCTGGGCAGCCACTCGGCCCGTAAGAGCTATTACCCGGCCCTGCAGGCGCGCATAGAGGAGCTGGAGCAGGAACGCAACCGTTACAAATGGCTGTTTGAAAACGCCCTGCACGGCATCTTCCAGGCCAACCTGCGTGGTGGCTTTCTGGCGTGCAATCCCGCCATGGCGCGCATCTGTGGTTATGACAGTCCGGATCACCTGATCGGCAAGGTGATCAGGCTCAGGGAGCAGTTGTTCTGCAGTTCGGCCGAGTTCGACACCATTCGCCAGGAGCTGCTGGACCGGGGCAGTCTCAGTGCCCGCGAAACCCGATTCATGCGGGCGGATTACACGCCCGTGCCGGTGGCGATCACCCTGTTGCGCCGTCCGGATCTGGGGCCGGAGGTAGTCGAAGCCTTTGTCGCAGATATTACCGAAAGGGTGCAGGCACGCGAAAAGCTGGAACAGCTCAACCAGGACCTGGAGCGGCGCGTCAACGAGCGCACCAAAGCGCTTCAGAATGCCATCCTGAGCAAGGATAAGTACCTGGCGGCAGCCAGCCACGACCTGTTGCAGCCGCTCAATGCGGCCAGATTGATGATCTCCGCGTTGCAGGACAGCCAGTTGCCCGAGCAGGAAAGCCGAATGGTGCACCAGGTTCATCGTGCCCTGGAGGGTGCCGAGGAACTCCTGGCCGATTTGCTCGACATCTCCAAACTGGACCAGCAGGCCATGAAGCCGGATCTGGCGTTTACCGATCTGGAAGCCCTGTTGCGGGGGCTGGGTGAGGAGTTCGAGGCGGTCGCTACCAACGCCGGGCTGGATTTCCGCTTACGCCTGAAGCCGGCGATGGTGCGCACCGACCAGCGCATGCTGACCCGGATTGTGCGTAACCTCCTCAGCAATGCCTTCCGCTACACCACATCCGGCGGTGTGGTGCTCGGTATGCGCAAGGCCGGAGACAGGCTGCGCATCGAGGTCTGGGACACGGGGGTCGGTATTGCCGGTGACAAGCTTCAGGACATTTTTACCGAGTTCCATCAGCTGCTGCCGCAGGGCACTGGCGGTCGGCAGGGCGTGGGGCTCGGGCTGGCCATCGTCGAGCGCATGGCGCGTATTCTCGGTTACCAGGTGGATGTGTCCTCCCGTCCGGGCCGTGGGTCGCGGTTTGTAGTGACGCTGCCGCTGGAGCAGGCTCGACCTGAGCCAGCGGTCTCTGTACCCAGGCTACAGCCGGTGGTTACCGATGGCTTCGACGGGGCCTGCATACTGGTTATTGATAATGAGCCGGCGGTGCTCGAGAGCATGTCGATGCTGCTTGAACGTTGGGGCTGCCGGGTGTTGACTGCTGCCAGCGAGGCCGAGGCCTTAACCCGCGTGGGCGAGGGGATAGAGCCGGAGGTGATCCTCGCAGACTTTCACCTGGACAGCGGTCACACGGGCTGCCAGGCCATCCACAGCCTTCGCAAATCGCTTGATCGCGATATTCCGGCGGCGGTCATTACCGCTGATCGCAGTGATGAAACCCGCCGGCTGATGCGAGCCCAATACCTGCCAATCCTCAACAAACCGGTGAAACCGAATCGTTTGCGGGCACTGGTGACGAGTCTGCTGTCTGCGGCGCCCTGACCGCACGGAACCGGCTGCAGGGTCTACACTTATTGCACCATTCCCGAGGAAAAGGAGACCCAGAGCCATGAGCCAGATCGACACCGGGCTGACCAATCATGAGGTTACTATCTGTCTGGAAGGCGGCGCCGTGCTTGGCCCGTTCAATGCCACCTGGAGCAAGAATGAAGGCGGGGACGTCCGTGAGCTGGTCCGGGAGTACGATGCCTTCCTGCAGGGCGAGAAGCAGCATCGGTTCAAGTTCCATCTGCACGACACTTACACCAATACCGTTCACACCCTGATTCTGAATTTTGAGCGGGTTACAGGGATTTGCGACCATGTCCGCCTCCGGAGCCACGCCAACGATTAAGCTGGGCGCGGGATGATACGAATCCGTGGCCGCTTCGTAAAGGCGGGTAAATCCTCAATGTAGACGGAAAGACAGGAGGAAGCATGAGCGAATTCAGAACCGAGAAAGACAGTCTGGGCGAGGTTCATGTGCCCGCGGACGCGCTCTGGGGCGCCCAGACCCAGCGTGCGGTGGATAACTTTCCGGTCAGTGGTCAACCTATGCCCGCCACGTTCATCAAGGCCGTGGCCCAGGTCAAAAAGGCCGCCGCCGAGGCCAACACCAGCCTGGGGTTACTGGATAACGAGCGTCGCGATGCCATTGTGCAGGCCTGCGATGCGCTGATCAGTGGTGAGCATGCCGATCAGTTCCCGGTGGACCGGTACCAGACCGGCTCCGGCACGAGCACCAACATGAACGCCAACGAGGTGATTGCGGCGCTCTGCCGGAACCAGGGTGTCGACATCCACCCCAATGATCACGTCAACATGAGCCAGAGCTCCAATGATGTGATTCCCACGGCGATACACGTCAGCTCGGTCATGGCTGTGAAGGAGTCCCTGGTGCCGGCCCTGACCCACCTGCGTGGCATTATTTATGAACGCGAGGCGTTGTTCTCGGAACAGGTCAAAACCGGACGCACCCATCTGATGGATGCCATGCCGGTGACGCTCGGCCAGGAACTGCGGACCTGGCGTGAGCAGCTGGTAGCGGCCGAGCAACGGGTGGAAGCCGTTACCGGGGAGCTCATGGCCGTGCCGCAAGGGGGCACGGCGGTTGGCACGGGTGTTAACGCGGCGCCGGAATTTGCCGGGCAGTTTGTTAAGTTCCTCAAGAACAACACCGGTCACCCGTTCCGGTCGCTGGAACACAAGTTTGTCGGCCAGAGTGCGCTGGATACGCCGGTGGCGTTGTCGTCCCAGCTTCGGGGCGTTGCCATTGTGCTCACCAAGATCGCCAACGACCTGCGGTGGATGAACAGTGGTCCGATCCATGGCCTGGCGGAAATCAGCCTGCCCGCGCTGCAACCGGGCTCCAGTATCATGCCCGGGAAGGTGAACCCGGTCATCCCGGAATCCGTCGCCATGGTTGGCGCCCAGGTCATGGGTCTTGATAGTGCTGTGGCGATTGCCGGTCAGTCCGGAAACTTCCAGCTCAATGTCATGCTGCCGCTGGTGGGCGGAAACCTGCTCGATATGATCAATCTGTTGAGCAACGCGTCTACGGTCCTGGCAGACAAGGCCATCAAGGATTTCACCGTCAATACGGACAACCTCGATGCCGGTGTTGGTCGCAATCCGGTTCTGGTTACGGCCCTGAATCCCGAGATTGGCTACAGCCTGGCGGCAGACATCGCCAAGGAAGCGTATCGGACCGGTCGTCCGGTGATTGATGTTGCAGAGGAACGCAGTGGCCTGAGCCGGGCCCGGTTGGAGCAGTTGATGGACCCCCTGAAACTGACCCGGGGCGGTCTGGACTGAGCAACGGAAGGGGGCACTGGCACGTGCTGTTATCGCTGGAGTTGTACGTGATGCTGGTGCTCGCCAACGGCGCCCCCGTGGTGGCTGCCCGCATTCTGGGAGAGCGCTGGGATCAGCCGGTTGACGGCAACCGGCTCTGGTCGGATGGCCGGCCGGTGCTGGGCAGCAGCAAGACCTGGCGGGGACTGGTCAGCGGTTGCCTGGCCTGTGGCCTGTTCTCCCTGGTTACCGGCCTGGGCTTCCTGTTCGGTGTGCTGTTCGGCTTCCTGGGATTGCTGGGCGACATGATCAGCAGCTTTATCAAGCGCCGGATCGGCTTGCAGTCCAGCGCCCGGGCGTTGGGTCTGGATCAGATCCCTGAAGCGGCTTTGCCAATGCTCTTGGCAGTACTCTGGTTGCCGGTGGGTTGGGGCAGCGCCTTGCTGGTAGTCGTCCTGTTCACGCTCTCCAACATCCTGCTTTCTCCCTTGCTTCACCAGCTCGGAATCCGCGACAAACCCCACTGAGACGGATCACTGTGGCCCCCGCGTCAGGGTATGGAGGGTGACCTCCGGCGGGCAATTTAGCCTGACATTCAGCACCGATGTGCCGGATCCGGGGGAGGTATAGCCCTGCATACCGTTAACCTGCCAGTAACCGCGACCCAGGTGCCGTGGGCAATCCGAATCCAGAGTCACCGGAATACCGCCGGGCAGGCAGATCTGGCCGCCGTGAGTGTGGCCGCACAGGAATACGTCATAGTCGGCATGGGCAGCCTCGCGCCAGATTTCCGGGGTATGGCTGAGCAGGATGCTGATCGCTCCCACAGGGATGTCGTCTCCGGCCCGGTGCAGGTTATGGACCTTGTAGAAATGGGCGTCGTCCACGCCGGCAAGGTACAGCCGTTCGCCACTGCGCTCCAGGGGCACCATTTCATTGAGTAGCAGCCGGTAACCCATATCCTCCAGGGCAGGCACCATGCGGATGCTGTCATGGTTGCCCAATACCGCGTAGGGTTTGCCTTTGATGGCGGCACGCAAGCGGCTCATGCCTGCCAGGGCCTCGTCCACCGGGCCCCAGGTCAGGCGCCGGTAATCTCCCGTCAGCACGCAAAGATCGTAATCCAGAGGTTGGATCTGCCGGATTACCGCCTGCAGGTTGGCCTCGTCCATATCCACATGCAGGTCTGTCAGGTGCAGAATGCGGTAGCCTTCAAAGGCCTCTGGGAGATCCGGGATGACGAACGGGTTGTGCACAGTGGACAGTTTCAGGGTGTTGGCCCGGGCCCGGCCAAACAGTCCGACACAGCGAAGACAGAACCGGATCAGCCCCGGAGCGTTGGTCAGATTTTCCAGATGGAACGATCGGTGATCCTTGCCAAAGACCCGGGCTTCGGCTTCTTCCTCGATACCCAGGCGCTGGCGTGCATGGACCGGCCCCAGGCGCAGGCTGAGCCGATACTCCAGCAGTTCGTTCTGGTTTTCAGGTGCACGAGCCCTTGCCGTCATTTTTCTTTCCTTGATGCCGAGCGGGTTCTGGCTGAGTGCCTGTGCAATAAGCGATGGCAAACCCTGTCTTTCATTATGGTTGGCTGATGGGGGGATGCAACCGACCTGGCGCAATGTTCATGTTCCCGGAAGGAAGTCCCGGTTTGGGATTTGATCGTAAAACTCATAAGCTAGTTGAGAGACATTCAATCCAGAGGTGACTATGACAACGTCGTGCAATATACCGGGCCTGACTGTGCCCCGGAGCCGTTTCCCGGATCCGGAGCGGGATCTGCCCGCCGAGGGTGGCGAGGCGCGCGTGGTCCTGGCCGGAGGGTGTTTCTGGTGTGTCGAGGCGGTGTTCCTGGCGATGGAAGGTGTCAGCCAGGTGACGTCTGGCTATGCCGGAGGCAGCGCGGAAAGTGCGAATTACGAGGCGGTCTGCACCGGTACAACCGGGCACGCCGAGGTGGTGGAAGTCCGATATGACCCTGCAAAGGTCAGCTTCGGGGACCTCCTTAAGGTATTCTTTTCGGTCGCGCACGATCCCACCCAGCTCAACCGTCAGGGCAACGACCGAGGGACGCAATACCGTTCAGCCGTTTTCTATGAGACACCAGAACAGAAAACTGTGGCAGAAGCCTATATCCGCCAGCTGGATGCTGCCAGGGTCTACCCCGAACCGATTGTGACCACGCTTGAGCTGCTGGACGCCTTCTATCCGGCGGAGGAGTACCACCAGAACTTTGCGGCCAGGAACCCCTATCAGCCCTACGTCATGGCCGTAGCGGCACCCAAGATGGAAAAGCTGGTGGAAAGCTACAGTGATCATCTGAAACCCGAATACACGGACAACGAACCGGGCGAGGCCTGAGGAGAAAAGTAATGACTGTATCCGCATCAGGTTACGACCTGACGCCGCTGACACAGGCTGAGGTGCACGAGAAAGCGTCCGATCTGACGCCGGAGGAGCGGCGCGTGTTACTGGATCACGGAACGGAGCACCCGTTCTGCGGAACCCTGCTGGATAACAAGAAGGCGGGCGTCTACCACTGTCGACTGTGCGACCTGCCATTGTTCAGCTCGGAGTCGAAGTTTGATTCCGGAACAGGCTGGCCCAGCTTCTTCCAGCCTTTCGATCCGGATCATATCCGGTATCTGGAAGACAGCAGCCTGGGTATGACCCGGACCGAAATCCGGTGCCCGCGCTGTGACAGCCACCTGGGGCATGTCTTCCCCGATGGTCCCCCACCGACCGGGCAGCGCTACTGCCTGAACTCCATTGCCATGGTGTTCCGGGAAAAGGAGTGAGAGTCTTCAGACAGCAGGAAGAGAGAAACGGGGCCAAAGGCCCCGTTTTTTATTTGCTGCCGGTAACCGTTGCAACGTAGTGGGCAACTGCCTTGATCTGTTCTTCGGTCAGGCTCGCCTCGAAGGCAGGCATCACGCCGACCCCCTGGGTCACGGCCATCCGTACCTGATCTTCGGTGGGTTTCAGTTCGTCCAGATTCGGACCGACGGCGCCGGCCGATCCGGCATCCGCGAGCGTGTGGCAGATGGTGCAGGAGGGTTGGGCTACCTGGGTGAAGACTTCTTTGCCCTGATTTGCCAGTTCATCTGCTGAAGCGTGGAGTGAGAAGGTCAGAAGGCCAGCGGTGGCCAATACAGCTTTTTTATTCATCTGGTTTGGATCCAAAAATGATGGGGCGGCTGAGTCTCCATGGTCAGCCGCCCCGGGATGGTTAGCTTACAGTAACGGTCACTCCGTGATCCTTCCAGCCATTATGCCCGTAACCGCGTTCGTTTTCCGTGCGGCCCTCCGGCTGGCTGTTGCCTTCGACGTCAGTCGCTTTGCTGACGATGCGGTGCTCCCCGGCAGAGAGATCTGCAGCCATGACGAACGGACGCCAGGCATAGGGGCCCAGATCCGGCCCCAGGAACTGCGCCTGTTTCCAGCTCTGGCCACCATCGGTGGAGACTTCTACCTTCTCCAGGGACTTGGTACCGCCAAACGCCACGCCATAGATCATGTTGCGCCCGGCGCGACCGGTTTCAAGCGGTGCGGTCACCCAGGACTTGACGTTCATCTCCCACATGGATGGCTGGTCGGGCGAGCCTTTCTTGCCCACATCACGGATGCGGTAACCTGAGGCCTGGATTTTGGCGTCGGTCTGGCTTTCGGTGAAGGCGACGTTTTTCACGTACTTGACGTTGTTGACACCGTAGAAGCCGGGCACCACCATCCGCAACGGACCGCCATGGGTCAGCGGCAGGGGTTCGTCGTTCATTTCCCAGGCCAGCAGGGCAGAGTCCAGCGCGTGTGTGGGAACTGACCGCTCGACCTTGATCGTCTTGGGATCAATGCCGTCCGGCAGGGATTCGCCGCCGGTACTGGTAATGTATTTCATGCCGTCAACCGGCCCGCCCAGGGCTTCGACCACGGTTTTCAGGGGAACCCCCGTCCACATGACGCAGCCGGCGGCGCCGACCGACCATTGGGTGCCGCTGGCACCATGCGGGAAGAAGGCTCGGCCGTTCCCGGAGCACTGAAGTACCGAGGCCACGGTGGTGACGCCCATGGTCTTGAGTTCACCGATGGTCAGGGCGCGCGGATTCTTGACGCCTTCGATATTCACTTCCCAGGCATCCCGGTCGGCCACGATCTCTTCGGGAGGAGCCGGCAGATTGTTACGGACGAACAGGCGGTCACTGGAGGTGATGACCCCCTGGCCGATGGCGCCGCGCTGGGTTTCCATGGTGTTGGTGCTGTGAAGGATGAGGGCGTTGCGCTCTTTCCAGGCCACGTAATCCGGCAGGGTTTTGGGCTCTTCGCCCCGGGCTAGTGGTGTGAAGCCAAGAAGGCTGACCGCCGCCATGGCGCCAGCGCTGCCCAGCAGCATGGTTCTGCGTCCGGGGTTTTCGAGACCGGGGTCGTTGGGCCCTCGTTTCATCTCGGTTGGGTATTCCATCGCGCCTCTCCTTGTTGGTTTTGTCAGAAGGCAGGTTCCTCTGCAGACGATGGGACTGCAGTTATATCCTTAGTAGTTATAGGTCGGGTTCAATAATTGATCAACTCATATTTTCCGGTTATCCAGCGGCAAACGGACCGGCTATAATCCGCCGCTACGGGAACAGCCTCCCGAACACACGATGACCCGGAAAGGACAGAGCAGACATGATCCGACTGAAACTGAATCCGCTTACCGAATCCGCCACGCTCCTTCGCCGCGCGGGTGTGGTCCTCGGTTCAGTGGGATTGACTGCCCTTTACTCGCTTCTGATTCTGCTTCGCGCCCTTTTTGGCAGGCTGGACCGTCGGATCGTAGACCAATACTGCCGGGAGTGGTCAGCCGCATTGTTGAGGCTGGTGCGGGCCAACCTGACCGTACGGGGAGCAGTCCCGGACTTTGGCGATGGCCGGCGTTACATCATCATGTGCACACACGCCAGCCACTACGATATTCCGGTGAGCTTTGTCTCTTTGCCCGGATCCATCCGGATGCTGGCGAAGAAAGAACTGTTCAGCATTCCGTTACTGGGTCCGGCCATGCGCGCGGCAGAGTTCCCCTCGGTGGATCGTTCCCACCGAAACAGGGCGGTCCGGGATCTGGAACGTGCCCGGGATATGATGGAAAGTGGTATCGTGCTTTGGGCCGCGCCGGAGGGTACCCGCTCAGCGGATGGCAAGCTCCTGCCCTTCAAAAAAGGGTGTTTCCATCTGGCTCTGGATACCGAGGCGGTGATCGTTCCGGTCGCCATTCGGGGGATTCATCAGGTCTTGCCGGCCAGGACCTGGCAGATCAATCTGGGGCAGTCGGTGGATGTTCGGGTGGGCGAACCCCTGGATGTGGCTGGCAAGTCCAAGCAGGAGTTGCCGGAGATCATGGCCGAGGTGAGAACTCGGCTCGAGGACTTGCTGGGGAACGGCGAGGCCGAGTGACCCGACCCCGCTCCGGTCAAACGGTGGAGGTTCCTGCCGTGACTACGGTTGTAAGCAGGTAACCGGTGTAGGCAACGTAGACCAGTAACAGAATCCCGCCGTCCAGGCGGCTTATCCTGCTGCGCCATCCGGTGAGGCCGAAGCCCATGAACAGCAAACCAACAGTCAGGCCGAGCATCAGCGTCCAGTCACGGTAAAGCACTTCCGGATCCACTTTCAGTGGCTCGATGGCCGCGGCAAGGCCCACCACCGCCAGAGTATTGAAGATCCCGGATCCAAGGATATTGCCGAGGATCAGGTCATGTTCATTCTTTTTCACAGCAGCCAGGGCCGAAGCCAGCTCCGGCAGCGAGGTGCCGATTGCGACGATGGTCAGACCGATCACCAGATCACTGACCCCCAGGCTTTGGGCAATCGTTACCGCACCCCAGACCAGAATCCGGGAGCTGATCACAAGAAGAACCAGACCAACCACCAGCCACAGGATGGCGGATTTCAGTGGCATGGGGTGAGCGATGATCTCAGCGTCGGTCTCCCCTCCAAGCGGATCATCCTTGCCTCGGATGCCCTGAAAGATGGACCAGCCCATCACACCCGCAAATACCAGCAGCAGAATGGCGCCGTCCATACGGGTCAGGTCGCCATCGATCAACTGGGATCCGGCGATCAGGGTCAGGATCACCAGCAGAGGCAGTTCCTTGCGAATGACCTGGGAATGCACCGCAATGGGCGCGATGACGGCAGTCAGGCCAACAATCAGGGCGATGTTGGTGATGTTGGAGCCGTAACCATTACCCAGGGCCAGGCCCGGATTGCCATCGGCTGCCGCCATGGCCGACACCGCCAACTCCGGGGCGGAAGTGCCGAAGCCGATAATCACCATGCCGATCAGCAGGGTGGGCATGCCCAGGTGCTTGGCGGTTGCCGCCGCACCCTCGACAAATTTGTCGGCGCTCCACACCAGCAGCACCAGACCGGCAATGATCGAGCCAAAAGCCATCAACATAGAAACTAAGCCTCAGTGAATGAATCGTCCGAGCATGAACACACCCGCATAGCCTAGGGTGTAAGCTGCCAGGAGGTGGGCAAGATACCTCATGTAGGCTGCGAAGGTCAGCCCTGCGATCTTGCTCATGGCCACGATTCCGGCGGCGGAACCGATGATCAGCAATGAGCCGCCAACCCCGACAGCATAGGTCAGCCCCATCCATTCACCTGGCGTCATGGTGATGCCTGCCTTCAGGAGGGCTGCGGTCAGCGGCACATTATCGATAACCGCCGAGAAGATTCCCATCAGGTAGTTGGCGTACAACGGGGGAAGGAGATCGTAGATCGCCACCAGGGAGTCCAGCGCGTGGATTTCTTTGAGCATGCCCACGAGCAGCAGAATGCCCAGGAAGAATAGCAGGGTCTCGAATTCGATGATGCGGATGTATTCGAGAATCGGGTCCAGGTCCGAGTCGTTGCTCATTAAGCGGGAGACCAGGAACATGATCGAAAGGCCGAACAGGAAGGTGAGGACCGGTGGAATACTGAACAGGGCATTGCCGGCAATGGTACTCAGGATTGTCAACAAAAACAGGCCGCTGATCACTGCATCCACTTTTCGTACCGGCGTGGTGTTGGAATGTAGTGTCACGGTGCCTGTCAGCCCCCTCGAGAGGAAGACGGCAAGAATGAAAACGGTGATGGAGGCAGGGATCGCCAGGGTCAGCAAAGTCAGTATTTCCACCTTGTCCGCAAGGAATATCATCAAAGTGGTGACGTCGCCGGTGATCAGGGAAACACCACCGGAGTTCACCGCAAAAACCACCAGAGTGACGAACTGAAGTCGCTTTTTTAGCTCCAGATTCAAGGACAGAATCAGGGAGCATGAGACTAAAGTGGCAGTTATATTGTCTGCTAAAGACGAGAAAATAAAACAGAACAGCCCGGTCAGGAAGAGCAATCGTCGCTCGCTTACCTGTTTCGGCATGATCAGATAAATCACGTTTTCGATCATTCCCTTTTTATTCAGGTAGGCGACGAAGGTCATGGCCGCGACGAGGAAGAGCCAGAGGCCGGCGATCTCGGCGATGCTCTCGGTCAGACCGGAGTTAATCTCCTCGGTTTCCCGGTGCGAGTCACTGGACAGGAACAGCAGAATCCAGGCGAGCGTGCCGAAAAACAACGTAACCTTGGCCTTGTTGATATGGGTGACTTCTTCAAAGATCACGCCGAGCAGCGCCAGAACAGCAAGAATAATCAGAACAGTATCAAGAGCGGACATTGGGCACCCCGAAGTGGTGACTCTGGCAAGGCCTCAGGCAGGCCACAGAAAAATACGCGCCGGATTGTAGACGTTTGACCCGTGAGGGGCCACTGTCCGTAACAGACACACAGAACCGGATGCATGCGGGACCGGAGCCGGCAGGATCCCAACGGTTGACATTCGCAATTTATTATTTCGGCGAAAATCGGGATAATTGCGCGCAAATTCAGACAGGAAGCTTACGGCAGCGCCCTATACCTGGCGCGTGACCGGCTTCCGACAGGCGCCGCCGCTGATCGTGGTGGTGCAAACAGGTTCATTATTAACCAGGGTACAAACCAATGGCCGTTAGACAGGCAGACGTAGTGCTGGTCGGCGGTGGCGTCATGAGCGCCACCCTCGGCATGATGCTCAAGCAGATCGACCCTTCGCTGGACATCGTCATGGTGGAGCGTCTCGACCACGTTGCCCATGAAAGCACGGACGGATGGAACAACGCGGGTACCGGCCACGCCGGCTACTGTGAACTCAACTATACCCCGGAAACCGACGATGGCGACGTGGCCATTGAACGAGCGCTCAAGATCAATGCCCAGTTCGAGGTTTCCCTGCAGTTCTGGTCCTATCTGGTCGAGCAGGGCGTGCTGCCCGATCCGAAGTCCTTCATCAATCGCACTCCGCACCAGAGTTTCGTCTGGGGCGAAAAGGACGTGGCGTTCCTGAAGCGTCGTCATGAAAAGCTCAGTGCCCATCACCTGTTCCGGGAAATGGAATACACCGAGTCTCCGGACGTGCTGGAAGAGTGGATGCCGCTGGTGGTCAATCACCGGGATCCCATGCAGCGTGTGGCTGCCACTCGCATTAATCACGGTTCGGATGTCGATTTCGGCTCCCTGACCCGCAGCATGGTGAAGTGGCTCGAAGCCCAGGACAACTTCGAGCTGATGCTCAGCTGCCCGGTACACTACATCGATCAGCGGGATAATGGCCGCTGGAAGGTTCGGGTGAAGAACCAGAAGACCGGCGAACTGACCAAGCTCGAAGCCGGCTTCGTGTTTCTGGGCGCCGGTGGGGGTGCGCTGCCGTTGTTGCAGAAGTCCGGTATTGACGAGGCACGCGGTTACGGCGGTTTCCCGGTCAGCGGCCAGTGGCTGGTGTGTGGCAAACCGGATGTTGTCGGGCAGCATAACTCCAAGGTGTACGGCAAGGCCCCGATTGGCGCACCGCCCATGTCTGTGCCGCACCTGGATACCCGGATCATCAACGGTGAGCCGGCGCTGCTGTTCGGGCCTTTCGCGGGCTTCACCACCCGCTTCCTCAAGCAGGGCTCCATCTTCGATTTGATCGGCTCGGTGCGCACCACCAACCTCAAGCCGATGCTGTCTGTGAGCAAGAGCAACATGGACCTGACCCGGTACCTGATCGGCGAGGTTTTCCAGTCCCATGGCGACCGGATTGCCTCGTTGCGCAACTTCTTCCCGGATGCGAGGGAGGACGACTGGAAGCTGCAGATGGCCGGTCAGCGGGTGCAGATCATCAAACAAACCGAAGACGGCGGTGGCAAGCTGGAATTCGGCACCGAGATCGTCGCGGCTAAAGACGGCACCCTGGCGGCGCTGCTGGGTGCTTCTCCGGGGGCCTCCACGGCCGCCAATGCGATGCTCGACGTACTCGAGCGTTGCTTCCCCGAGAAAATGAAATCCAGCCAGTGGCAGGAGCGGATCAGAGACTTGGTGCCTTCCTACGGGCAGTCCCTGGTGGAGGACGAGTCACTGCTGAACAAGGTGCGTGAACGGACGCTTTCCACCCTGAAGCTCTCCTGATATAGCCAATCGGTCTAGACCGTGGTGAAACGCGGCGGACGGCAGGATTTACCTGCTATCCGCCGCGTTTTTTTTCGCCTTATCTCTGTCCTCAGGTTGCGATTTGTCATCGGGGGCCTAGGGTTAAGGGACACACAGTAAAAAAGGGAAAGAGCCTATGAGTGAGCACAAATACGATCCTGATAAGGGATATATCGCGCTACTCGGATGGAGCCTCAATGCCGTCGAGGCAGCGGACAAGTTCGATCGGCGCTACGTAGTAGTGGCTCCGGACTGGGCAGAGGCTTATTGCGAGGAACACAAGATTCCCTACGTGCCCTGGAATTTTGAACGGCTGAACGATCGCTCCTTTGAAATTGCCCAGACCCTGAAAGACATGGGCGTTGATGTCGCCATCCCGTTGTTCGAGGAAACTGTCGAATGGGCAGGCGCGATCAACTCGGTTCTGATGGACAAGCCCCGCCTGTTTGGTCAGGCCATGCTGCTCAGGGACAAGGCCCTGATGAAGCGGCGTGCGCAGCTGGGCGGTATCCGTGTGGGTATCTTCGAGGAGGCTCACGACCGGGACGATGTCATCCGTTTCCTGAAGCGGGTCAACCAGACCCTGCTGAAACTGGATGGTGACCCGAACGATCCCATTCACCTCAAGGCATTCGACAAGGCCGGGTGCCTGGGCCACCGGGTAATACGCACGCCAGACGAAGTGGATACGATCCCGGATGAGGAATTTCCGGTGTTGATGGAGTCCCACCTGGATGGCTGGGAATTTGCCGTCGAGGCCTGGATCCACAATGGCAAAATCCGGTTCCTGAACATTTCCGAATACGTCACCCTCGGTTACTCGGTGTTCGTCCCGGCGACGCCGGACCTGGAGAAATACCGGGAGCAAATCACCAGGGAAATCGAAAAGCTGATCAAGACCTTTGATATCGATTTCGGCTTTGTGCATCCGGAATATTTTGTGACCAGTGATGGCACCATGTACTTCGGAGAGGTGGCCTATCGTCCCCCGGGCTTCAAGGTGTTCGAGCTGCTGGAACGGGCCTATGGCTTCAACGCCTATCAGGGCATGATCCTCGCCTTCGACCCGAAAACCACCGAGGAGGAGATTGAAGCGTTCTTCCCGAAAGAGGTTGTCGATGCCAAGGGTTACGCTGGATGTTTCGGGGTGTACCCGCGCCGCCGGGTGGTCAGCCGGCTGGAAATCCCGGAAGAAACCGAGAACGACGACTACTTCGAGAGTCACGAGCTCACCCCGCCGCTGGAGGAAACGGTCACCAAACGGACCGCATTCGGTACCCACTGGGGGCTGGTGTATTTCTTCGGTGATGATCCTTATCGGATGAGGGATCTGCTGAAACATCAGGAAGAGCTCGATTTCTATGTATAATCGGGAGAGCAATCAACAATAATCGGGTTTGGTGCAGGCCCTCAGGAGAACGTCATTTGAACGATCACCAACCGGGCAGCGCGGCACCGGCGGTCAATCTGGACAAGCTGGTGCAAAGACTTGATGAGTCAATCCAGGCTCTTGAAGAAAGCCGGTCGTTTAACAAGGCCGGCAAGCTCCCGCGGGTATTTGATATTGCCCGCCGGGTGCTGTTGCAGCCGGGTGGCTGTCAGGTCATTGAGGCGCGTACGCAACGACTGGAACAGGCCGGTGTCTTTGCCGGCACCGACTGGGTCGAGCCGGGCATCCTGCTTCCCTCGCTGACTACCCACTCCCTTCAGAGCACGAATGCCGACACCGTGGTGGTGGAGGCCTTCAGCGAGTTGCGTCTGTTGGCGGTGGCCCGCGGACTTTACCTGCATCCATCGGTATCGGCGGAGCAGGCCCACCACTACCTGACCCAGGTGCTTGCCATCAATCTTGGCCTTCTGTTCGGCATGACCGGCGAGGCCGAGCGAGAGCAGGGCAGGCTGGCACTGATCAGCCAGTCGGTTGTGCAGTATGTGGCGGAACACATCGGTTACGAGCATGTGATCGACAGCCTGATCGAGGAAATCTGGCGCATCCTGCAGCAGCGGCCGATTCAGGTCACTGATGTGCGGCGGATGATCACCCAGATTGCGCTTTGCCGAGCCGATCCGAACGCTGATCTTGGCAGCGCTGGCCGGGGGGCGGATCGGCTGATCTCCGCCCTCTACGGTCCGACCCGGGCCTGCAGCGAGGATCCCGGCACCGTGGTCTATGAGCAGCGGCTCGACTCCATGGATGCCCAGGCCCTTCAGAATGAAGCCACCGGTTTCGCCCGATCCATGCATGACACCGGTCTGGTGTCGCCGTATCACGCCACCTTCGTGCGTTTTATCCTGGAAGATCAGGATGCGATGTTGAGCGAGGCACTGGGGTTGTCCAGCACCGGCCGTGACTGCCTGCTGTGTTACCGGGAGCTGGTCCATACCCTGATCAGGGAAGGTATTTTCCCGGGGACTGCTCAGGGTCTGTATGGACTGGCGCTTATGCTGGAGCGGGGCATCCTGTACCAGCCGCCGGTAGCTCCGGCGCTCTGGCGCCAGGTCCGGTTGTCGCTGTGCCCGGAAGCCCGTGAACGCCTGCAGCTGGCGTACGGTTATGAACCGCCGCCGGCAGCGTGGCTGATCCAGGGCGTGCTGAACATGCTGGGCCAGCCATTGGGCGTGGGCCAGGGCAATAATCCCACCTGCCAGTCGGCCAGGGCGCTGTCGATGTGGGCCTACAATGACCCGGACTACTTGCTGCAGATGGTGGCCTGGGCCGCCCGGGACAATGAGATCATAATGCATTTCGAGGGGCAGCCGGTGTCCTCGGCTCACAGCGCGGGCGGTGTCGCCTCGCAGGTCACCCTTGATCTTGATCCGGTGTCTCTCGTGGTCGTGCCGCACCTGGACCGTATATACGCCGAAATGGGCCGGCTCTGCGCCGGACGCGAGGGCGACCCTCACCGGTGGATTAACCCGGAGTTTCACGGCTGGTCCGCCGCGCGCGGTTTTGCCATTAACGTGGACGTGGCCACGGGGAAACTGGATAACCCGGAAGGCTTCATCCGCCATTTCTATGCCAGCTACCACCCCTATTACAACGGTAACCAGCCGCTGATTCACCCCCAGCCTGCGGGTATCGCGGTTACCGACAGTGCTGCGCGCTTCATCGGTTGGCACGCCATCACGATTCTACGGGTGACCCTGGATCCCGAAGGGCAAATGCGGGCCTATTTCTTTAATCCCAACAACGACAGTGGCCAGAACTGGGGCGATGGTGTGCGGGTCAGCACCGCTGGCCATGGCGAGCGTTTTGGCGAGTCTTCACTCCCCTTCGAACAGTTTACCTCGCGGCTTTATATCTTCCATTTCGACCCGCTTGAGCGTGGCGAACCCGCCGATGTCAGTCAGGAAGAGCTGAGCCGGGTACTGGACGCCATATACCGGAGCTGGGGCGTGGATCGGGTGCCCGCGGACAGCCTCCAGGCGGAGCCTCCGCGCTCGGACTGATTGCCGGCGGCCCGCCAAAGAATGCTATGCTCGACGTCAAATCGGCCTGACGGAGAGCCAGAGTATGACCAACGCGCAAGCCAAGCCGCGTAACGGGGCGGAGCTGTTTATCCGGGCCCTGGAGAACGAAGGCGTCAAGTACATCTTCGCGGTGCCCGGGGAAGAGAACCTGGATCTTCTGGAAGCGCTCAGAGACAGTCATATCCAACTGATCCTGAACCGCCATGAACAGGCCGCGGGCTTCATGGCGGCGACCTATGGCCGGTTGACCGGCCGTGTCGGGGTCTGCCTGTCTACCCTCGGACCTGGTGCCACCAACCTGGTGACAGCCGCTGCCTATGCCCAGCTTGGTGGCATGCCAATGATGATGATATCCGGGCAGAAGCCGATCAAATCCTCCAAGCAGGGCCTGTTCCAGATCCTCGATGTAGTGGACCTGATGCGGCCGCTGACCAAGTACACCCGCCAGATCTCCAACGCCAACACCATCCCGGCGAAGATCCGGGAAGCCTTCCGGCTGGCGTCCGAGGAGCGTCCCGGCGCTGTGCACCTGGAACTTCCGGAGGACATCGCCGCCGAGGCGCCGTCGCCGGATACCCATATCTTTTCGCCCAGCGATGCCCGGCGCCCTTCCGCCAGCCAGAAAAGCCTGGAGATCGCCTGTGACATGCTCCGTGAGGCGAAGCACCCGCTGATCATGATCGGTGCGGGTGCGAACCGTAAACGGGTCTCCCAGGCACTGATCCACCTGGTAAACACCACCAATATCCCGTTCTTCACCACCCAGATGGGCAAGGGGGTGGTTGATGAACGTCATCCCCGGTACCTGGGCAATGCCGCCCTATCGGCCGGGGACTTTGTGCACCGGGCTATCGATCACGCCGACCTGGTGATCAACGTCGGTCACGATGTGGTGGAGAAACCGCCGTTCTTCATGCAGCCGGGTGGCAAGAAGGTCATCCACGTGAATTTCTCCGGCGCCGATGTCGATCCGGTTTACTTCCCCCAGCACGAGGTGGTCGGGGACATCGCTAACAGTGTCGAGTACATGGCGGAGAACTGTGGTATCTGCCACAACCATGATTTCACGCGGTTCATGGAGGTGAAGGCGGCCGTTGACCGGCACCTGCAGGACCAGGCTGAGAATGACCGGTTTCCGGCAATCCCCCAGCGCATTGTTCACGATGTGCGGGCGGTAATGCCCGAAGACGGCATCATTGCCCTGGATAACGGTATGTACAAACTCTGGTTTGCCCGCAACTATCCGGCCTACGACAACAACACTGTGCTGCTGGACAATGCGCTGGCCTCCATGGGAGCCGGCCTGCCCAGCGCCATGATGGCCTCCATGCTCTATCAGGATCTGAAAGTCATGGCCATCTGCGGCGATGGTGGTTTCATGATGAACAGCCAGGAACTCGAGACCGCAGTTCGCCTGGATCTCAACCTGGTGGTGCTGATCATCAATGACAGCGCTTACGGCATGATCAAGTGGAAACAGGCCCAGGAGGGACTGACAGATTTCGGTCTCGACTACCGCAATCCGGATTTCGTGAAATACGCCGAATCCTATGGCGCCGCCGGTCACCGGATCTCGCGCACGGAAGACTTGCGCCCGACGCTGAAGCGGGCGCTGGCCGCCGGCGGTGTGCACCTGGTGGATGTGCCGGTGGATTACAGCGAGAACCGTCGGGTGTTTGACGAGGAGCTGGCGGAACTGACCGGCCGGCTCTAGCGTTGTATCATTGCGATCGGTGTAATTGAAGGATGTACGCAATGATGTTTTCCCGACTTCGATGGCTGGTGCTAGCGGCAGGATTGGTGGTGCTGGCCGGCTGTAGCAAGCCTGAAACGCCTCAGGAAGTGGCCGCCGCTTTCTGGCAGGCCATGGCTGACAACGATGTGGGCGATGTCGTCGAGCTTTCCACGCTGACCGACGAAGCCCAGTTTGATGCTTACAAGCGCGACTGGACCAATGCGGTACCATCTTTTGGCCGGGTGGTGATCGAGGAACGGGAAGCCACCATCGTCACGCGGCTGCCCACCGAGGAAGGGGCTAGCGGTGAACGGCTGGAACTGGAGACCTACCTGGTCTCCACGGCAGAGGGATGGCTGGTGGATTACGAGCGCACCGGTGATGCCATTCTCAACCCTTCCCCGTTCAGCGGTCTGATGGGCCAGATCAATAGCCTGGGCGAAAAACTCTCCGCCAGCTTTGCCCGATCCTCGGAAGACCTTGAGGCGCGAATGAACGAGCTGTCCCGCGACCTGGAGGCCTACTCGGACGAGCTTCGGATCCGAGCTGAAAGTGCCATGGAAGACTTTGCCGAGGCCCTTCAGGAGGCAATGAAAGATCTGGAGGAGTCCCTGAACGAGTCCCTGGAGGAGAATGATCAGGCGCCAAGGGAAGATCAGGTGATTCTGGAACAGGCCTCGCGGGACCTGGATCAGAAAGCCGAAGCCCTGGATGAGCCCACGGCGGAGCATCTGGCCGAGGCGACCCGGGCGGTCGCCGACGCCGGCGAGAACCTTTCCCGCCTCAGCAGTGATACCTGGGCACAGTACCGTGAGCAATGGGAAGCCCGGCTCGACGAAATCCGTGCCGATACCGAAGCCTTTTTCGAGGATCTGGGCCAGCTTTGATCGCTGGCCCGACGTTCCTGCGGGTTACGGTTCAGAAGAACAGGGTAATGCCTGAAGACAACTCGATGTTGTGGGTCAGTTGGGATTCGCGAATGAGGTCGCTGTTGAACATGTGGTCCCGGAAATCCACATGAACCGTCAGCCAGTCCAGTAACACAATCCGGAAGCCGGTGCCGACGGTCGTGGTGAAATTGCTCTCGCCGCCGAACTCCGTGTTGCCGACCCCGCCCACGAGATAGAACGCCGAGTTGAAGGTCAGCGAATCGCTGAAGAAGATCTCTCCCGGAAAGATGTTGTAACCCACCAGGAAATCGTAATAGGTGTAGTCCCGATCATCGTCCGTCAGCAGCCGGACGTTGGAACCACTGAGTTCCTCGAAGGAGGTTAGTCCAGCCTCGCTCATGCCGTAATTGAACTGCAGGAAGAAATCCTCGGTGGCATGGAAGGCTGCGCTGACGCCGAACAGGGGCTCGCTGCTGAAGTTGTCGATGGTCAACATGCCGGCAAAGGCGCCCACCTCGAAGAACTCGGCATCGATGTCCGCTTCGCTGATGCTGCGGGGTTCGATATCCGGCTCGATGACCTGCACGGGTGCCGAGCCGGCTTCCTGGGCCTGGGCCAGCCCCATTGGCGTCAGTGCCAGCAGCCCGGTGAGCAGAGTAGCGCTGATAGCCCGCGGTTTTGGGGCGCTCAAAAGAAAGTGTTCAGACCGATTTTCCATTCGCTTAGACCTGTGCTGTCAGAGTTGGACGATACCGAATACACCCGATACTCGGCACGGATCAGGAAATTCCTGCCAATGTAGTAACCCAGCCCGCCGCCAAACGTGACGCCGTCGGCATCACCCAGATCGCTCAACAGGACTTTCTGCCGGGCATCGAAAGAGAACTGGCTGTAACCCGCGAGGGCATAGGGCGTGAGGGACCATTTGTGCAGGGGTTCGATCACCAGGTTGGCACCATAGTAATCACTGGTAACCGACTGGTTGTAGATCTTGCCTGCCTCCAGCTCGGCGCCGAGCCAGGTCAGAGGCCGATAGCCGGCGGTCAGGCTGAAGCTCGGGGATTCCTCGAACATGCCGGCCGTGAAACCCACGCGCCAGCTCGATTCCAGGTACTGACCATGGGTAATCTCGGGCAGATCCGCGGGTAGCCCTGTCGGTTGCAGCGTCCGCCCCAACTGCGCGGCCTTGGTCCAGCCGGTTTCGCCCGACACTGCTCGTACTTTGTACCAGTTGGTTTTACGCTTCAGCAGCTCGACCTGTTCGCCTTTTTCGATAACGTGAAAGACGGGGTAGCCCCGCCCGGGCGCGGTGTGCAACTCGATAAAGGGATCGGCCACTTCCAGTACTGGTGCAGGATCTGCCGCGTGCGATATCCCGGGGCATGTGCCCGCCACCAGCAGTAGTGCCGCGAAACATGCGGGCATCGATGGCCTGCTGAGTTTGTCCCGGAGAGGCCGGGCCAACCGTGATGTGTTTCTGCACGTCATCCTGATCACCAGATTGACCATCCGTTCCAAATGTTAAAATAAGTTAAACATTGTAAATAAATGTTTTTAAAGAAAAAAAATTTTGAATTGCGGGGAACTTTGGCCCCGATTCAGGCGTTGGGCAACTGTCTCTTCGGTTTTTTGAGAAGGCTTCCACAGAAACAAAATCACGGGTCAAATCCTTCATTCCCATTCCGTGAAGCTGTGCTAGCGTATTTCACATTATTTGACGATCGAAACATCCCAAAAGAAATCTGACCGCTTTTCACAAAAAAGGGCCACGAAAAAGAGCCTTCGAAGACCAGGTCGGAACACTCAAAAGTCAGTCCCCTGAATGTTCATTTAGCGTTGTCGGTAGTGCCTCGGGCGAACCGGCACAGGAGCAGGATGGTGGCTTTTCAATCTGAAAATGGACCGTACGGTGCCTATGGCGCCAATCTGTGGAGCCGTCTTGGGGTTCTCGTGGTGCTGTGCCTGATTCTCGTGGGTGGGCCTGCCAATGCGAACGAAGCGATAGCCAGCGGGGAGGAAGCGTCCGCAGAAGAGTCGGCGGCAGGCGTTGCCCTGGACCGTATCATCGAGACGCCTCTGTCCGTCAGGGAGAGTCGGGAGCGGGCGCAGCGGGCGGTCAATGAGCTGTCGCGTGATATCCAGGGCCTGAAACAGACCGTCGTAACCCTGAACAAGGATCTTCGGGTGCTGGAAGAGGACTTGCTGTTCCCGGCCAATACCCGTTTTCACGTCTTCGTGTCTCTGAACGTGGGCGAGTACTTCCGCCTTGAAGGGGTCGAGCTGCGCCTCGATAACCAGGTGGTTTCCACTTACCTGTACAGCACGGAAGAGCGCCAGGCGCTGGCGAAGGGCGGCAAGCACCAGCTGTATCTTGGCAACCTGAGCCCCGGTCAGCACACCCTGTCCGCATTCTTTGTCGGCCAGGGCCCGAATGGCCGCGAATACAAGCGCGGCAGCAGCCTGAGATTCACCAAAGAGCAGGGCCCGAAATTCGTTGAACTGGCCGTGGCTGACTCTGAAGCCCGTCAGCAGCCCGAGTTCCTGGTTCGGGAGTGGTAAGTCATGATGCTCCGGTGCGCTCTTCAACAGGCAAAATCCCTCCGGGCGGTGGCGGCATTGATGCTCGCGCTGCCTTCAGCCGCCATGGTGTCTGCTTCCGAGACTGAAGCCCGGGATCTCAAGTACGGGGCCGTCCTTTTCCAGTACTACCAGCAAAACTATTTTGAAACCTTGGTCGAGTATGCCTGGGCCGAAGAGCACGGCGGCATTGCCAATCACGGCACCTATCCGGAATTGCTCAAGGGCGGCGTCAGCCTGTCCTATGGCCTGGACGAACAGGCCGAAGCCATCTTTGACCGCCTCGCCGAGAGTAACCTGAGCGAGCCGGTTCGCAATCGTGCGCGGTTTTACCTGGGCAAGATGCAATACCTTCGGGGGGAGGCAGACACCGCGGCCAGCAACCTGAACCAGATCCGTGGTGAGCTGCCGGAAAGCGTCGATTCCGAGTACCGGTACCTGGCGGCACTGGTTAACGTGAAGCTGGGCTACCTGGACGCGGGCAAAGCCGTCGCCGATACCATTAACGAGGACAGCCCCTACGCACCATACTTCTACTTCAACCTCGCCATTGCCCTGGAAGGTCAGGAGCGCACCGGCGATGCCATCGAAGCCCTGAACCGTGTTCTGGAGCTGAATGACGGATCGGCCGAATTGCAGCGTCTGGCGGATCGCGCCCGCATGGCTCTGGCCCACGTCTATGCCAGCCATGAGGATAACCTGAACGCCGGGCTTCAGCTGGCCAGCATCAACACTACGGGAGCCTACTCCAATCGTGGCCTGCTGGGTGCCAGCTGGATGGCCGTCAACGCCGGTGAGTTCCGGCGGGCGCTGGCCCCGCTGGACGTGTTGACGACCCGTTCCCTGGCGCTGCCGGAAGTGCAGGAGGCCATTCTGCTACGCCCCCACGTGTATGAGCGCATGGGGCTGGAGGGCCGCGCTGCCAAGGACTTCATTGCGGCGGATCGCCATTTCCGGACCACCTTGAAGCAGCTGAGAACGGCCCGGGAGGCCCTGCAGGACGCCGATGTTCTGGAGCTGTTCGTCCGGAATCTCGACGATGTACTGGACGAAAGCGACTGGTTTGGCAAGGCGCCTGCGGTCGCGGTGAACCGACTGTCCCCGTTCCTGGTGGAGCTGATGTCCGACCACAGTTTCCAGTCAGTGTTGAAGGATCTCAGGGATCTCTACGCGATCCGCAACAACCTGGAACGCTGGAAGGAGCGCCGGTCCGACTTTGCCACCATCATGGCCGCCCGCGCCGGCAGTGCCGATGGTCCCAGCCACGGCGATCGTGTGCGCCTGATCTCCCGATCCCTCGACGACGCCCGGACGCGCCGTGAGGAACTGATTTCCCGTATGGCCGGTTTGCCGGAAGGCAAGCGTGAGTCCATCGAGTGGTTGGTGGAGGACCTCACCTTTGAAATCACCCGGGCGGAGAGCGCCCTGACCGCGCTTCAGGGCAGCAAGGCGCTCGCCAACAACAGCTATTTCGAGCAGTCGGTCAGTCGCATGATGGCCGAGGTTGATGCACGGCTGGTCGAGACGGAAAGCCTGATCGCCCGTCTGGAAGACGTGATGCTGGCCCTGGTCACCACCGAGCTGGACATTCATGAGCAGCGGCTCAAGCAGTACCAGGTGGAAGCCCAGCTGGCGAAGGTGCGTATTCTGGACCGCTCCCTGCAGACACTGAATCCGGACGACGACATGCCTGCCGAATCCGGTTCCGAACAGGCGCAAACACAACCGTCTCCAGAGGAGGGAACCGGCGATGAAACGATCTAGTCTCCTCATGCTGGCGGTGATGGTCAGTGGCTGTGGCACGTTCCAGAATCCCTCGACCATCGCCAGCCTCCAGAAGAACCAGAAACCCCTGGAAGATGTGGAACTGCCACGGGTCATGCACGAGGACGTGCGCCGGGAATACCGGGAGCTTCTGGAAACCATCGAGGATCGGCGGCTGTACGAGCAGATCGAACGCCGGATCGCCAGCGTGTACATGCTGGAAGGGGATTACGACCAGCTTCGTGGTGTGATGCCGGGCGAGGATGGCTATTTCCCGGAGGCGATCACAGCCTACCACCAGCTGCTGAACAAGTACCCGGATTCCGAGCGCAACGCCGAGGCCATGTACCAGCTGGCCAAGGCCTATGACCTAGATGGCCGCGACCAGGAAGCCAAGGCGGTGCTGGAAGAGTTCATCACGACGCACCCGCACTCAAAACGTCTGGCCGAGGTGTATTTCCGCAAAGGTGACATCCACTTCCGGCACGAGGAGTACGAGCAGGCGGAGCAGGCCTACCGCTCGGTGGTGGCCATTGGCGAGGAATCCGCGTTCCTGAACAACTCCTGGTACCTGCTCGGCTGGTCGCAGTACAAACTGTCCGACTATGACCAGAGCCTGATGTCCTTCTCCCGCGTCCTCGACCGGCTGGTCCCCGCGGACGGCAAGATCGAGAAGCTGAACAAGGTTGATCGCTCCCTGGTGGACGACACCCTGCGCATCATGAGTGTGGGCCTGGCCTACGCCGGTGGTTCCACCAAGATCGATAAGATGTTTGCCAACCGGCCGGAGGCCAAGAAGTACACCTGGATCCTGTACTCGAGCCTTGGTCAGCACTACCTGGAGAAGGAACGGTATGAGGATTCCGCCTCCTCGTTCCGTGCCTTCGTGGTACAGAATCCGGACTCCGAGCGCGCGCCGGAAATGCACGCCGAGATGATCCGTGCCTATGTGGACGGCGAGTTCTCCCAGCAGGTACTGCCGGAGAAAGAGAACTACGTCCGCAACTACGGCGTCCATTCCGAGTTCTGGAAGACCAAGCCGGCGGAGGTAAAAGCCAAGGTTGTTCCCAACCTGAAGACCTTCATCGACGAGCTCGCCAGGCACTACCACGCCACCGGCCAGCGCCTGACCCGGGAACTGGCAGACGGTGCGATCAAAGCCTCTGCCGTGGCGGCCACCGAAGCCACCCGTCAGACCAGTTTCCTCAAGGCGGCCCAGTTCTATGGCGAGTTTGAGCAGACCTTCCCGAACGATCCGAAAGTACCGGAAATGGTCTACATGCGCGCCGAGGCGGCCTTCGACGGTGGCGATTACCCGACCGCCATTACCCACTACGAGCGTACCGCCTATGAGTTCGGCAACTCCGAATTCGGGGCCGACGCCGGTTACGCAGCCATCATTGCGTTCCAGAAAGAAGCGGAGCGCCTGAAGGCCGAGTCCGGTGAAGGCAGCGAGAAGCTGCGTACATGGCGGAGCAAGGGTGTCGAGAGCCAGCTGCGATTTGTCCAGACCTTCCGGGATGACGAGCGCTCCGGCACCGTGCTGGCCAAGACGTCGGAAGAGCTGTTTGCCCTGGGCCGTTACGAGAAGGCCCTGGAAGTGGCCACCAGCATTGTCAGCAAGGCCGGCAAGGTGGATCGCGAGCTCAACCGCACCGCCTGGGGTGTGATCGCCCACAGTCAGTATGAGCTGGCGGATTTTGCCGCCGCCGAGGAAGGCTATCGCAACCAGCTGCGTTACATCGACCTGGATGATCCCGAGTTCAAGGCGGTGACCGAGCGCATGGCCGTCACCATCTACAAGCAGGGCGAGCAGGCCCTGGCCGCCTCGGATCTTGAAGGCGCCATCGATCACTTCCTGCGCATCAAAGCCGTGGCTCCGAAGACCGATGTACGGGTTGTGGCACAGTTTGACGCGGCCACCCACCTCCTGACCCTGGAAGAGTGGGAGCCGGCGCTGACCGAGATGCTGGAGCTGCGGCGCCTGTTCCCTAATCACAAGCTGGCCAAGGATCTGGATCAGAAGATCGCCTGGACCTACGAGCAGGACGAGCAGTGGCTGATGGCGGCCGAGGAATACGAGGACATTTACCGCACCGATTCCAGAAGCGACGTGCGCCGTGATGCCCTGTTCCTGGCGGCGGAGCTCTACGAGAAGGCCGGCAACGAGGATCAGGCCCTGGCCTATTTCAAGAAGTGGGCCTTCGACTACGAGGAGCCCTTCGACACCCGTATGGAAGCCCGTTACCACGTGGCCTACCTGTACGAACGGAGGGACGATTATCACCGTCATCTGTACTGGTTGCGCCGGGTGATCGACGGCCACAACAAGGCACCGGAGAACTGGCAGTCCGACCGCTCGGCCTGGCTGGCGGCCTGGGCCAACAACAAGTACGGCGATTACTGGCGGATCGAGTTTGATCGTGTACGCCTGAAACACCCGCTCAACAAGAGCATTCCGCGCAAGAACGAGAAGCTGAAGAATGCCCTGGACCGTTATCAGCAGGCCGCCGATTACGGTGTTTTGGACCAGACCACCCGGGCCACATTCAACATTGCCGACCTCTACGGCCAGTTTGCCCGGGAGCTGATGGACGCGCCTCGGCCCAGCGGCCTGAGCCAACTCGAAGCCATGCAATACGAGCTGGTGCTGGAAGAACAGGCCATTCCCTTCGAGGACCTGGCGATCGAAGTACACCAGGCCAACATCGAGCGCTCATGGAGCGGCACATTCAATCCCTGGATCGAGCGCAGCTTTGAGGCGATGGCCAAGCTGATTCCCGCCCGGTTCGACAAACAGGAAGTAAAGGTGGCGTATGGCGATGGCATCCGTTAAGGCCTCCACCCCGGCAACGTTGCTGGCACTGACCCTGCTCTCAGGTTGCGCCGGGGTCCTGCCGGTCAAGCAGGACGAGCCCGAGCCGAAAGTGGTCGAGGCCGAGCCCGTTGAGAATGAAGTGCAGGTCGCGCCGGCGCAAAGCAACGGCGGCGCGTTCCTGCCCCAGCAGGCCTATGACGCCGAGGGCAAGAAAATCCCCTATGTGCCAGCCCCGAACCCGTACACCGAGCAGCCCGCACCGGTCCCTCCGGCCGCAAAGGCCGCGTTTGCCGATGCGGTGACGCTGATGGAAGGCGGCGATCTGCGCATGGCCCGGAAGGGCTTCCGTGCCATGACCAAGGCCTATCCGGAGCTGTCCGGACCCTGGGTGAAACTGGCTGAGATCAGAGAGCAGCGGGAGCTTCCCGCTAAAGCCCGGGAAGCCTATCGCAAGGCAATCGAAGTGAACCCGGCGAACGTCAATGCCTACCTCAAACAGGCGTTGTTCGAACGGCGCCAGGGTGAATTTGAAAATGCCCGGGACGTCTACCTGGCCGCTCTGGAGACATGGAGCGACTTCCCCGAGGCGCATCTGAATCTGGGCATTCTCTATGACCTGTACATGAACCGGCCGGAAGACGCCCAGCCCCATTACGAGGCCTATGACTTCCTGACCGGCGGCTCGGATCCGAAAGTGGCGGACTGGCTGATTGAAATCCGTCGCCGGACCGGAATCGAGACCAGTTTTATCGACAACCCACCCCCGGAGCCGGAACTGCCTGAGGAGCAGGCGCCTGAGACCGAAGCGGTCTCGGCCGATGCCGTCAGCGGGGGTGCCCCGGAAACCGAAGAGCAAGGCTAGGAGACTGCCATGGCAAAGCTGCATCCAGGAGCCGGTTGGCTCGTTGCCGCGGCCCTGTGTCTGGGCGGGGTCGCTGTGGCCCCGGCCAGTGCCCAGGAATCCATTGATCTGGAGAGTACCTTCGTCGGCGATAAGGAACAGCCGTCGGTGAGTTACTTCATTCCCTGGAAACCACCCGAGGGACCAGAAAACCTGTACCGCTCGATCACGTCCGTGTCCGGCCGGGTATTCGAAGTGGTGGATCGGGACATCCATGCCCGAACCATGCGCTTCTACGACGAACTTTCCCTGGAGGCCCCGTCAGGGTCATCGGGGCAAAGCACTCACTAAAGAACTGAAAACGACGAACAGAACTGTCTGGAGAACTACCCATGAACTTTTACACAAGCATTGTTTCATTCTTCCAGGAAGGCGGCGCCTTCATGTTCCCAATCTCGCTGGTGCTGTTTATTGGCCTGGCCATTGCCGTCGAGCGTTGGGTGTTTCTCAAGCGGGCCTACAAGGCCAACCGCGCTGCCTACAGCGAACTACTGCCGCTGATGAATGAGAACAAGTTCGACCAGGCAGAGAAGGCCGCCCAGTCCGGGAATTCTGCCATTTCCCGCCTGATTTCCGTCGGCCTCGACACCATGCGTGCCTCTCCGCGCCGTGATGATATCCACGCTGCCATGCAGGAAGGCGTGATGGAGAGCATTCCGCGCCTGTCCAAACGCACCAACTACCTCTCCATCCTGGCCAACGTCTCCACCCTGCTGGGCCTGCTCGGCACCATCATCGGTCTGATCGCCGCCTTCACTGCGGTCGCCAACGCCGATCCGGCGGACAAAGCCACGCTGTTGTCCCAGTCCATCTCTGTAGCGATGAACACCACCGCATTCGGCCTGATCGCTGCCATCCCGCTGCTGCTCATTCACTCCCTGCTGCAGAACAAGACTCTGGAAATCGTTGAGAGTATCGAGATGGCCGGCGTGAAGGCCCTGAACACCATCGTTCGCAGTAATCGCAGTTCTGTAAACACGCGCGCCTCGGACGCCTGATCACAGCGGGTAATTCGTTATGTTTGCAAAACGTAGAGAACAGGAAGAGGCGGATATCGACATCACCGCGTTCATGAATCTCATGATCGTGCTGGTGCCGGTACTGCTGATGAGTATGGTGTTCAACCATATCTCGATTCTGGAGCTCAACCTGCCTGACCTGACCGGTGCCCAGACCGCAAGCGCGGAGGAGAACCGGCAGTTGGAAGTGGTGGTGCGGCAGTCCGGCATCGAGGTGTATTACCCCAGCGGTAACCTGGTGAAGACCATCGACAAGATTGAACCCGAAGCCGAGGGAGAGGAAGCCCACCACGACTTCCGCACACTCTCCGAGGTGCTCCAGGAGATCAAGCGTCGGTTGGCGGCAAAGAACATTGCCAAGAACGATGCCCTGCTGCTGTCCGAGCCAGGTGTTACCTATCAGTCTCTGGTGTCCACCATGGATACCCTGCGGGTGGCCAAGACGGTGGTCGTCGCCGAGGCGGTGGATGTGGAACTGTTCCCCGAGATCTCCCTGGGCGACGCGCCCAAGAAGGGAGGTAAATCATGAACACCAACGACAAGTTCACCTCCTTCGGTCTCCAAAGTAGTGCCAAAACCTTCATGAAGCCGGCCAAGCTCAACCTGGTCTCGCTCATGGACATCTTCACCATCCTGGTGTTCTTCCTGCTGCTGAACTCCGGTGCGAACCAGCTGATCAAGGTCAATGATGTGGCCCTGCCGGATTCGACTGCCGAGGAACGTCCCAAGGAAACCACCGTGGTGACGATCACCGAGGACGACATCCTGGTCGACGGTCGACCGGTTGCCACCCTCGACGAGGTGATTGCCTCTGACGGCCTCATTGATGGCCTGATGGAAGAGCTGACCTTCCAGGCCAGCAAGCGCACCGAACTGACCGAGCGGGAGAAGAGCCTGGGACGTGCTGTGACCATTCTCGGTGACCACGAAATCCCTTACGCGTTGTTGAAGCGGGTGATGCTGACCTGCGCGAAGGCGGACTATCGGGACCTTTCCATGGCCGTTTCACGGGTATCCGGCAGCAGCGGCGCATGAAAGGAGGGGATCGATGACAGCAATGACAGTAACACCTTATGACTTTTCATTACCCTGGGACGCCAGTGGTGACGAGGACAGCCGCTTCAAACGCATTCTCAAGCGTTTGCTGCTCCTGCTCCTGCTGCTGGCGGTTATGTTCCCCTGGCTGCCTTTGCCGGAGATTGACCGTGAGGAGAAAGAGCGGGTACCGCCCACTCTTGCCAAGGTCCTGATCGAGCAGCGCAAGGTGGCACCACCACCTCCGCCGCCCGAGCCGGTCAAGCAGGAAGAGAAAACCGAGCCGACAGAGACCAAAAAGGCGGCTCCGGAGCCGGCACCGGCCAAGGAAATGAAGAAGGCGCGGGAGAAAGTGTCGAAGATGGGCGTCGCGGCGTTCTCGGATCAGCTGTCAGCCCTGCGCAGCTCCACTGACGTGGCCAAACTCCAGGCCCGGAACACCAACGTGAAAACCGGAGCTGCCGCCAAGGCTGCCCGTTCGGTACTGGGGGCCACCTCGGCCACCAAGACCAGCGGCGGTGTGAACAGCTCGGTGATGAACGACACCGGTTCCGGCACGCAGTTGGCAAGCAAGGGCTCCACCGCGGTGGAAAGCCCCATCGGCAGTGGTTCCGGTGGCGGTGGCAGTGGTGCCAGTGGCAACGGTGGTTCACGCAGCTCGACGGTGGCCGGTGGCCGGGATATGGAATCCATCCGGCGGGTGTTCGAACAGCACAAGGGAGCCATTTACGCGCTCTACAACCGGGCATTGCGCAGTGATCCCGGCCTGCAGGGCAAGTTTGTCTTCCACATCGTGATCGAACCGGACGGCAGCATCTCCAGCATCGAGCTGGTGGACAGCCAACTGGAGGATCAGCGTCTGGAGCTGAAGCTGCTGGCGCGGATCCAGATGATCTCGTTTGGCCCGGAAGACGTGGCGGCCACCCCCGTCAATTACAAGTTTGATTTCATGCCTGGTTGATGACGGCGCCGGCCCCGGCAACGGCCGGGTGCCGGCGCAACGGATGTGCAGGTGGAGAGAGACATCATGAACGGATTTAACAGCGGATTGCGCCTCCTGGCCCTGGCCAGCCTCGGACTGGTCGGGCTGACCGGATGTTTTGAGGGGCAGATCAGTGACGGGCAGGAGGAAATCCTTTCCGACCAGCCCTTCGCCTACGTGGTCCGGGACTACCCGGACATGGGTGAGACCGCCTCGGTCAATGCCCGGCCGCCGCTGGACCCCCGGGCGCCCTATGCCTTCAAGCCCGGGGCCAAACTGATGGTAAGGGACCGGATTGCCCTGAGCTCCGATGAACGCCACGCGCTGGCGGGGTATTTCGGGGGAGACTATGACGTCAAGGATCTGGACGTCTCGCCGGACGGCGAGCGCATGGTCTTTGCCGCCCATGGTCCGGCGAACAGCCCGGACAACTTCACCTGGAACATCTTCGAGTACACTTTCGCCAATGGTGAGGTACGCCGAGTCTTCGAAGACGACCTGGTCGCCAATGCCGGTGAGGACACCAACCCCACCTACACCAACGAGGGGCGCATTATCTTTTCTTCCAGCCGCCAGCATTCCCGGGGCGACTGGCAGAAGCTCGACCTGCGCGAGTACCTGGAAGATTTCGACGAGCCGGCTTCTCTGCTGCACTCGGTCAAACCGGATGGTAGCGAACTGGTGCAGATTACGTTCGGTGAGTTCCACGATATTGAGCCCAGCACCATGAACGACGGGCACGTGGTCTTCATCCGGTTCGGCCGCATCTACGAAACCCTGACCGACTGTACCCTGGAGAACATTGACGATCCGAATTTCAACCAGCAGCCCCACGGTGGCGGTTATGGGCAGGGTAACGGCAATGGCTTCCCCTCCGGCCTGGAACAGCCCAAGGACTGGACCGTGGAAGACAAGTGCAGTGCCTCCCTGGCCGGCGAGGTCGAGGGCGAGCGGGTATTCGTGGAAGACGTTCTGAGCATGTACCGCATCACGCCTGCCGGCGGTAACGTGCACCGTTACTTCGGCAGCCTGAGCGAGGAATTCTCGGATGCCTCCTTTATCCATTACATGGATCCGATTCCGCTGGATGACGGCAACCTGCTGACCACCATGCGCCACATCTACAACCCGATCTACGGCGGTGATGTGGTGAAGATCAACAGCAAGAACTTCTTTGCCGTCGGCAAACCGGTGGACGAGAGCGTCATCGGTGAGGCCGAGGAGTCCATGACCCCGGGCCTGGTGAACTTCTATCCCAACCAGGTCTCTCCGAATGGCTGGTACAGCGCGGTAGCACCCTACAATGACGGGAGCAACCGTCTGCTGGCGAGCTGGGCCCAGTGCCTGACCACCGATGGCGTCACCAGTACCCCGTGTGAGGGCAGTGCGACCACCGAGGGTCTTGGCGAGCCCCGTTACGGCATCTGGATGGTGGACCCCACCGAGAACACCCGACTGCCGGTCGTGCAGGGTGAAAAACAGGCGCTCTACACCGACATCGTGATTGCCGATCGTAACGAACTGGCAGAACCCTACACCGGTGAACGTCACGATCTGCAACTGGAAGACAACACGGCCCTGTTCGAGATTCGCAGCATCTACGACCTGGACGGCGCCGACATGGCAGAACTGCATGACGGCGGCATCGAGACCCGCCGTGATCCGAGCCTGACCCGGCCGGACGACCGGTCCGAGCGTTTCATCCGCGTGGTCGGTGTGCGTCAGATCCCCCCCGAGCTGGAACAGGCGATTCTGACCGATGAGACCCTGAACCCGCCCGATGGTCCGCAGCCGCCACTGGGCCTGACGCCGCTGGTGGGCTCCGGCAACCGGATTCTCTATGACGTGCTGTCCTACGCCATGGTCGAGCCGGACGGCTCCGCGATGGTCAAAGTGCCCTCCGATACCAACTTCAGCTTCGAGGTGGTGAACAAGTACGGCAAGCGGGTCGATCTGATTGCTGCGCCCGATTACAACTACAACTACCTGATGCAACATCCCCAGCCACTGCGCCTGGAGGAGGGCGAGAAGCTCAAGTGCTATGGCTGTCACGATCCGGAAGTGGACATCCCCCACGCGCGGACCGATGTCGAACTGGCTTCCGCCAACCCGGGGGCGCCGGGAGACGGCATGCCGTTCCCCAATGCCAACCCGCAGATCCGCGCGGTGCAGTGGAAAGACACCATGGCCCAGGCACTGGTCGATTCCCTCAAGAGCCTGCAGGCCACCTGGGCGGACACCATGTACTTCGAAGACTTCTGGACCAATCCGCCCGATCCGTCACTGGCTTTCGAAGTTCGCTACGACGGCCTGACCACGCCGAAGCCGGTCACGGACCCGAGTTGCCTGACCAACTGGACTGCGGACTGTAAGGCCACGATCAACTACCAGGAACATATCCAGCCGATCTGGAATGCCTGTCGCATTGATCCGAATACCGACCAGGTGACTTCCTGCCAGAACTGTCATCGGGCGGCGGAAAATAAAACCTGCCCGGAGGGTGGCGGTGGTGGCGGCGCCAGCACCAATCTGCTGCTGGGCACCGGCAATGCGTCCTGGGATGGCCGTCAGCTGGAATCCTATGTTGAGCTCTTCGAGCCGGACTACTACATCCGCGAAACTGAAACCGGCGACTGGGTTGAAGTGGACAAAACCAACCTCGATACCGAATGCCCGGACGGTGTCCAGGGTGACATGACGGTCCTGCCGGATCCGGGGGTATGTTTTGCTCGCAGACTGATGAGCGCCCGTGGCGCCATCGCCAGTGCCCGCTTCTTCAGCCTGTTCGATAACGATCCGGATGACGACGAGTACGAGGTGGAGACCGCCGAAACCGCCGCGATCAAACAGAGCCACATGGGCATGCTCACCGAAGCCGAGCTTCGTCTGATCGCCGAGTGGCTGGATACCGGGGCGCACATCTACAACGATCCCGACAAGTTCGAGTTCCCAACACAATAATAAGGAGACGTAACGTGACCATGGCAGTGACCCAGGACGATGTGATTGAACTGGATCGATGGAGCGTACCGGACCTTGAAATGGAACGGGACGGTTGGGCCGTCCCGCCCCGGGACAGCTGGCGGATTGACCGCCGGCTGCGCCAGACCCGGGTATCCGCCAAAACCAGCACACTGTTTACCCGGTTCAGCAGCCACTACCTGCTGATCCAGGCCAACCGGCGCACGAAAGATCTGCCGGAACAGGTGATTGACCTGACCTTCGTCCAGGAAGAGCCGAGGGAAATCCGCGATTACCGGCTCGGCCTCTGGCTTGCCGGGGCCATTTGCATGACCGTACCAGCGGCCCTGTACTCGGTCTTCCCCGCACCGCTGCCCTGGCTCATCGCACCGTTGGTGCTGGCCGTCGTTTTCATGGCGTTTGCGGTTCGCACCACACGGCATGTGTTCGAGTTCCGGGCCCTGAACAGCGATGTGGTGTTGTTCACCATCGACGCCCGGACGCCAAGTCGGGAACGGGTCGATCTGTTCCTGACCGAACTGCGGGAGGGCATCCTTCGGGGGCAGCGACAGCTACCCGATGGCAAACGCCGGATCCCTCTGGCGGTCGCGGAAATGCGCCGGCTGGCGGAGTCCGGCGTGATCGGCAAAGACGATTACGAGCAGATCAAGCGCAACTGGTTTTCGACCTGATCCGTAGTCAGGAACCCAAGGGGCAGGGGTGAGCCTGGTCACCCCATCAAGCGGGAGAGCACAAACCAGGAGGTGCCGAGGGTAACCGTCGTCGCCAGCAGCGCCAGTAGCCCATCCCGCGCAATCATGGCCAATCCGAACGCTATCAGCGCCAGCCCACCCCCGTTGGCGCTGAATGGCACCACCTCCATAGCCGGCATCGCCAACGCCACGGACAGACACACCAGGGCCATCCCATACTGCCCCGGCCCGCGGGTAAGCCAGACCAGCCGCGGTTTGGTGTATCGGTCCAGATAGCCGGCGGGTTTTTCCATCCAGTCTAGCCCTCTCAGTAGCTTGACCCGGCTGATCCGCCGATCCGTCAGTGTGGTCGGCAACCAGATAGTGCGGCGGCGGAACAGCAGCTGACCCAGGGTAAGCGCCACCAACACGCCGAGGAGCGTGGGCACACCGGGAATGTCGCCAATCAAAGGCGCGATAACGATTAGCCCCGCCGCCAGCGTCACCGGCCCAAAGGAGCGCTCCCCCACGGAAGCAAGGATGTCCGAGACCGAGACCTCTGATTGGCCATCGGTATGGGTGCGCAGGCGCTCCAGGAGTTGTTTCAGGTTTTCCGGATCGTCTGGCTGGTTCATAGGGCGTGGTATCCTCCGGTACTCAGAATTCGCAATCGCGGCCATCCCAGGCCTTGAAACAACCGGTTTCAGACAGAGTCAGCCCGTCAATCTGCCTGCGTAAGCCCGGTATCGCCTCGTCAAGCGTCAAATCCGCCGAATCCCCACCCATGTCAGTGGCGATCCAGCCCGGATGGTAGATGCCCACGGCAATGCCCTCGCCCTCAAGGCTCACAGCGAGGTTGCGCCCGAGATTGATGGCCGCCGCTTTTGAGGCACGATAAATGAAACGGTTACCAGCCGGCGATTGTTGAGAGCCCATCTGGCTGGCGATGATGGCAATCTTTGGAGTTTCACCGAGGTTTTTGGTGGCCCGGAGGTTGGCCAGCAGCGCCTGAACGACCAGAAAAACACCGGTGACATTCACCGCGAAAGTCTGTGCCCAGTTTTCCGCGGCATAACCGGTTTCCAGGTCGTCGAACTTGTCCAGGGATACGCCGGCGTTGCAGACCAGGGTTGAGATCGGTTGCCCCTCGAGTCGTTCGGCGAGCGCCCTGATACTGGCCGGATCGGTGACGTCCAGCGACTCCATGCCGGGGGTGCCTCTGGCCGTTGAAATCACGGTTTCCCCGGCCTTCCGCCATTGATCGGCTAACGCCCGGCCGATGCCCCGGTTGGCGCCTGTGATGAGTATTGTCATGTCAAAGACCTTGTTGGCTTGATAGATGGGAATTTTTGAACCTAAGAAATACCAGCTTGGTCAGGTCAGGGGAAGCGATCGTAGGTAATCGTGGCGGATCAGGGTATTGCGTGGGCGTCGGAAACGAAAAAGCCCCCGGAATTCGGGGGCTTTTTCGGTTGTTTGGTGGAGACGGCGGGAATTGAACCCGCGTCCGCCAGCACTCAGCCTTGAGGTCTACATGTTTAGTGTCCTTCTATTCGTTTAACCTCAAGCGACCCGAAGGTCAGGGTGCAAGAGGCGAGCTCTTTGATCTTAGCCGCTAACCAGTGAGCTCTGGGTAGCGGAGCAGCCTATAAGCGATGACGTCCTGGGATGTTGCTACTGAGTTATAGGCGCCTCAGCCAGGACGACTGGTACGGCTTACGCCGCCAGTGCGTAGTTTTCGTCGTTTGCGACTATTTTAAAGCAGCTTTGGATTTACGAGATTCGCTGCCATCTCGACATGCACCCAAGGGTTCGTCACCGGCGTCGAAGCCAAGTCGTCCCCCTAGTGATTCCAGTATATGTGTCCGGAATACCGGACTGCAAGGGTTAATTGTGCGATTTGTACCTACCCCTGCTCAGCCTGCGTGGCGCTCCACTGCTTCTGGCCGTCCCGCCAGGGCCGCGTGGCTCAGGGCCTGGAAGCTCTCCTTGAAGTACTTCATCACCGCATGGGGATCGGCGTGGATGGCCTTGTCCACGGTGATGCCGAACTGCACGGTGCCATCGTAGCTGAAGATGCTCATGCCAATGCCGATGCTGCCACTCTGGGGGACCCAGAACATGGGCTGCACCAGTTTGCTACCAGCCAGGTAAACGGCATTCCTCGGGCCCGGCACATTGGTCAGCACGGCGGAGGCCTTGTTGCTGAGCAGATCCAGTGCCCTCCGTTCCAGTATATCGGGGCCGCGGCCGAACAAATCAAGGAGGCTGTAGGTCACTTGCGCCTGATAGGAACGCTTGAGGCGGTTCATGTTCTCCTGGACCTGATTGAAGCACATGATCGGATCGGCCACTTCCACAGGCAGGCTGACCAGTACCAGGCCGAACCGGTTGCCGAGGGTATCGATGGGTTGGTCCAGGGGGCGGAGGTTGAAAGGAACCGCCACCCGGATTCCGCTTTCGGGAATGGTTTCCCCGGTGGCCTGGAAGTGCCGGTGCAAGGCGCCAGTGGCAACGCACATCAGCGCGTCATTGATGGTTCCGCCCAGCGCTTTGGCGCAGGCTTTTACTTCGGCCAGGTCCAGTGGCTCTGCCCAGGCCACCTCTTTGCGGCCGGAGAGCGCTGCCTTGAGATTGGTTTTGGGCTCGAACGGGGCCAGCCCCAGTTTGGCCAGGTCCATGGCGATGCCGCCGGCGGTGCTTGCCAACTTCACGGGGTAATTGGGTTCCTCGCGGATCGATTGGAGCAACAGGCGGGCCTGGCCGGCCGCGGTAAGGGCGCTGTCGACGGTGCGATGCAGGACCTGTCTGATGTAGGAGGTCTCCCCGGTGTGCCGCTTCCGCGCGCGGTGAATCTTGTGCAGTTTGGGCTCGGGGGTCTTGTCCGTCAGTGACAGCAGCACCCGGACCAGGGAAATACCATCCGCGATGCAGTGATGGATGCGGATCAGCAGGGCACTGCCGCCGTTATATTGGTCGATGTAGTGCATCTGCCAGAGCGGGCGACGGAAATCGAGCGCGGTGCTGTTCAGGTCACTGACCAGGGCCTCGAGCTCCGCTTTGCCGGCTTTGCCGGGCAGGGCGATCTGGTGCAGGTGGTTGTCCAGGTCGAAGAGGGGATCATCCTGCCACCAGGCTTTGTCGCCCTTCTCGACGATGCGTTGCCGAAAGCGGCGGAAGCGCAGGAAGCGTTCTTCCAGAACCCGCTTGAGACGATCCAGGGCGATGGGCTCTTCGAGCATCAACACCCCGCAGATCATCATCGGGTTTTCTGGTGAATCCATTCTCAGCCAGGCATGGTCAACCGAAGACATAGGTGTCATTTCAGATGACATAAGCCCTCCCTTTGCAGTCCCTCAGTTCATCCAGACAAGGTACTGCATTTCCGGCGCAGGGTCACCGGTTCACTTCACGCATGATCCGCTGTTTCTGGCGGTTCCAGTCGCGCTCTTTCTCGGTGGCACGCTTGTCGAACTGCTTCTTGCCCTTGGCCAGCGCGATTTCGCACTTCACCTTGTTCTTCTTCCAGTACAGGGCAAGGGGGATGCAGGTAAAACCGGCCTGATTGACCTTGCCGACGATTTTGGCAATCTCTTTCTTGTGCAGCAGCAGCTTGCGGGTGCGGGTCGGATCCGGGATCACGTGCGTGGAGGCTGTGCTCAGGGGAGTGATGTGGGCACCCAGCAACCAGGCCTCGCCGTTCTTGAGCAGCACATAGGCGTCCACCAGCTGGGCCTTGCCGGCGCGCAGGGATTTGACCTCCCATCCAAGCAGGGACAGGCCGGCCTCGAAGCGTTCCTCGATGTGATACTCGTGTTTCGCCTTCTTGTTCAGGGCGATGGTACTACTCGGCGTTCCGGGTTTCTTCTTGCTCATGAATCAGTGATCCGGGTTCGGATAAATGAACGAAGGGCCGGCCTTGCGCCGGCAAAACGCGCATTGTAGCCCAGGACTGCCAGACCGGTCACGAAAACGCCTTAATCGTGACGGATCAGGCGTGCGACTTTGGCGGCATCAGCTACAATGGCGGCGCAGATACTATCAGGGATACCCATGTCGACGTCGTACCAGACAGCAAACGGGGCTTTTACCCGTAAATCCACATTCTTCTGGGCCTCCGTGGGCGCGACGGTTGGGTTGGCCAATCTGTGGCAGTTCCCCTACCTGGCCAGCCTCCATGGTGGCGGCCTGTTCGTGCTGATCTACCTGGCCTGTCTGCTGCTGGTGACCCTGCCGCTGATGATCACCGAGGCGGCGCTCGGGCGCTATTCCCGCCACGGCATCGTGCTGGCCATGGACGGATTGATCCGCAGTACCCAATGTTCCCGCGGCTGGATGCTGGTGGGGCGGTTGAGCGTGCTGGCCGCCTTCGTGGTGTTGTCCTACACTGCTGTGTTCGGGTCGATTGCCCTGGCCTATGTCTTTTTCGGGGCGATGGGGCGTCTCTCTTCGGGCAGTGAGGCGGACGCGGCCACCGTCCTCTCGGGCTTGGTGTCCGATCCGGCACAGTACCGGTACTTCATGGCCTGGCACGCCTTTTTCCTGTTGTTGGTGATCTGGGTCTCCGTTCAGGGCGTGGCCAGAGGCCTCGAGCGCACCATGCGGGTAGTGGTGCCAGGGGCTTTGACGTTGATGCTGGTGTTGTTCGGGCTGGCTGCCTGGCAGGGCCGGATCGATGGTGCGTTTGCCCACATCCTGGAGGCTCGTCCGGAAGACGTGACCTTCGATAGCCTCAAAGCCGCACTCTTCCACGCGTTCTTTACCCTGGGCCTGGGCATGGGGGTGTGGACGGTCCTCGGCACCTATACAACCCCGGATACCCGTTTCAAGCGATCGATTCTGGCCGTTGTGCTGATGGACACGCTGGTGGCCGTGCTGGCGGGCCTCATGATCTTTGCTCTGGCCACCGGCAGCACGGACTTTGACGGCGAACGGGGCTTCAGCCTGTTGTTCGTCTCCCTGCCGGTTTCCCTCGCGCAGTTCCCGGGGAGTCAGTTGGTCATCGCCTGTGCGTTTCTGCTGGTAGTGATGGTTGTCTGGACCACATCGCTGGCCCTGATGGAACCGGTGGTCGGGTGGCTGCGGGAGTGGACGGGGGCGCCCCGGGGGATCTGCTCTGTCCTGGTCGGGCTGATGGTCTGGCTCGCCGGGCTAGCCACACTGCTTTCCTTCAACCAATGGTCGGAATACCGTCTCTACGGTGCCACCCTTTTCCGATGGCTGGAGGTGTTCACCGGTGGCCTGTTGATTCCTTTAGTGGCAATTCTGATCGCCGTGTTCACGGGATGGTTCCTGACCCGCCGGCTGGCGCACCAGTTGATCGGCCGTACGCCGGGCCTGTTTGCCCGGGTCTGGTACTGGGACATGCGCATGGTGCTCCCGGTGGTGGTGGCCTATGTCGGCATCATGTACACCGCTTTCTCGCTCAATAGTCTTTGCGAAAACGGCAGTGCCGCGATCTGGTGCGATCGCCCCGCGCCGATGGTGTTAGAGATTGCGCCGGAGGGCACCGCTGGAACAGGTCCGGAAACGCAGGTATCAGCTGAAAAGGGCGGTGCCCCTGACCAGCAAGAGCCGGCGTCGGAAGCCGTGGACGACAAAGCGGCCCCGGAATCCGTTGAACAGCCTGAAAATGCCCCCAAAGACGACGAGATCCTTTATCATAGCGTCTGATTCAGGCTGTCTTTCTAACTGAGGAGCCCATGGCCCATCAGATCGATAAAACCGCACTTGTCATGCACTCCGCCGAGCGCATGTTCCATCTGGTCAACGATATTGCCCGCTATCCCGAGTTCCTGCCCTGGTGCGCCGGAGCCGAGGTCCATGATCGCGGCGAGGAGGAGATCACGGCCTCCCTGGAAATTGCCAAAGGGGGCATCCGCCATCGGCTGACCACCCGAAACCAGCTGCTGATGCCCGAGGCCATCGAGATGAATCTGGTGGACGGGCCATTCCAGAACCTTACTGGTCGGTGGCATTTCAAGGCCCTGGACGACAACGCCTGCAAGGTCATCCTGACGCTGGAGTTCGAATTCTCAGGCTCCCTGTCCCGGATGACCTTCGGGCCGGTGTTCAGTCAGGCCGCCAATACCATGGTGGATGCGTTCTGCCGCCGTGCGGACGAGCTGTATCGGGGAGGGAGATGATGATCCAGGTTGAAGTGGCTTACGCCCGGCCGGACAAGCAGGAAATCGTGCCGGTAACGGTGCCGGAGGGAACGACGGCGCTGGAGGCGGTGAAGCTCTCCGGAATCACGGATATTTTTCCGGAGGTGGATCCGGATTCAACCGACATGGGCATCTTTGGAAAGGTGATCAAGGATCCCGCCGCCCACGAATTGCGGGAGGGTGATCGGGTGGAGCTGTATCGTCCGCTGAAGATCGACCCGAAGCAGGCGCGCCTGAATCGGGCCAAAAAGAAGAATGCCTGAACCGGGATCAGTAGGCGGGCGTTTCCTCGAGTAGCTGCGCCTCGTAATGAGAAAAGCTATCGTCGTCATAGTAGACGATAATGCGTTGCTCGCGGATCTCCCCGCCCCGCCGCTGGAACGTGTAGATGTAGTACTCGCGGGAGGGGTCCACCGGGTTGATCGTGAGCGGCGTGCCAAGCAGCGCGTGGACTTGGCTGCGGGGCATTCCGGCGGACAGTGACGTCAGCTCTTCATCGGTCACAATGTTGCCTTGCTGGACGTTGATTTTGTACACGCCAGGGAAGACACAGCCGGTGATAAAGAGAGTGAGAATGAGAGCTGTGAGCTTTTGCATCGCCGGGGGAAATCCTCTATCTTGAAATCGCCTGCCAGGGGCAGGTGTGACACGGGTTGACCGTTAAATGGCGGCTTCATCATACCGGAAGCCGTGAGGCACACCAAAGAGCGAATAGTAACATGTCATCTGAAAACGCCGAATTACGAAAAGTCGGTCTGAAGGTCACTCTGCCACGGGTCAAGATCTTCAATATTCTGGAGAACGCCGAAGAGCACCACCTGAGTGCCGAAGACGTTTACAAGAAGCTGCTTGAGCAGGGAGATGATGTGGGGCTGGCAACCGTCTACCGGGTACTGACCCAGTTCGAGGCCGCTGGCCTGGTATTGCGGCACAACTTCGAGGGCGGTCACGCGGTCTTCGAAATGGCGGGCGATGATCACCACGATCACATGGTTTGCACCCAGACGGGTGAAGTCATCGAGTTCGTGGATGAAGTGATCGAGGAGCGCCAAAAGAAGATTGCCGAGGAGCACGGCTATGAAATCGTTGATCATAGCCTGATTCTGTACGTGAAGCCGACCAAGGCCAAAGAGGGCGAATAAGCAGGCGAACATAAAAAAGGGGCAGGTGTCAGCCTGCCCCAACAGCTCTCAGGATCGAGAGGGGTATAGGTTCGGGGTCACCGTCAGTGGTGGGTCGCCTGCCCCTTGGAAAACATCTCCCGGGCGTGGGCAATGGTCTGCTCGGTCATGTCCACACCGCCCAGCATTCTCGCCACTTCACTGATCCTTCCTTTATCATCCAGCGTTTCGATTTTTGAGAAGGTTGCGTCTTTCTCCGTAAACTTGCTGACGAACAGATGCTGATGGCATTGCGCTGCTACCTGGGGCAGGTGGGTCACGCACAGCACCTGGCCATTGCTGCCCAGGGTACGCAGCAACCGGCCAACCACCTCGGCAGTGCCGCCACCGATACCGACATCCACTTCATCGAAAACCAGGGTGGGGGTGGTGGAGGTCTGGGCAACCACCACCTGGATCGCCAGGCTGATCCGCGACAGTTCACCGCCGGAGGCGACTTTGGCCAGGGATCGGGCCGGTTGTCCGGGGTTGGCACTGACCAGGAATTCAATGTCCTCCATGCCATGGGGTGCGGGCAGGTCGTCACTGTTACGGTTCAGGTGGCTGACGAACTGCACCGACGGCATGCTCAGTTGGGCCAGTTCGCCGGCGATGCGTTGGTCCAGTTCCACGGCTGCCTTCTGCCGGGCCTCGGTGAGCCTGCCGGCCAGTTCATCGAAGCTGGCGCGCTGTTTTTCCAGTTCCGCTTCCAGTTGCTCAAGGCTGCCCGCACCACCGTCCAGTTCTGCCAGCTCGCCGGTTAGTTGTGCGTGCAGTTCCGGCAGTTCTTCCGGGGTAATCCGGTGCTTCCGTGCCATCTGATAAATGGCGCTCAGGCGTTCCTCGACTTCGGCGAGGCGGGCCGGATCGGCCTCGTAATCCTCCACAAACCGGCGCAGGTTATCGCCGGCTTCGGATACCTGGATCTGGGCCTCGTTCAGCATCTGGATGGTGTCTGTCAGGGCGGGGACATCCACTGGCAGCTGTTCAAGTTGCTGCAGGGCCTGGCGGATCAGGTCTGAGGCACTGGTTTCGTCCTCGGTACACAGCAGGGACGCCTGGTGGCTGCTGTGGAGAACCGAGTCGGCCTGGCTCAACTGGGCTTGTTCCTGCTCCAGGGCGTCCTGCTCGCCGTCTTCGAGCGCCAGCCGGTCCAGCTCTTCGACCTGGTAGCGCAGCAGTTGCAGCCGCGCTTCGGTCTCGTCGGCATTCTGTTGCCGCTCGGTCAGGCGGTGGCGGGTCTGGTGCCAGGCTTTCCAGGCAGCGCGGGTATCGGCGGCCAGGGTCTCAATGCCGGCGAACTCGTCAAGCAGTTTGCGGTGGGTTTCCTTGCGCAGCAGGGATTGATGCTGGTGCTGACTGTGAATGTCCATCAGCAGGCCACCCAGTTCCTTGAGGTGGGCCAGGGGGCAAGGCTGGCCGTTGATATAGGCGCGGGAGCGACCGTCCTTGCTGATCACGCGGCGCAATATGCAGTCGTTGTCGTCATCCAGTTCGTGCTGGTCCAGCCATTCCAGGGCTTCGGGGATGTCTGTGACCTCAAAGGTGGCCGTGATGTCCGCCCGCTTGGCGCCATGGCGGACGGCGCCGGCATCTGCGCGGCCGCCCATGGCCAGGCCGAGGGCGTCAAGGACGATGGATTTGCCCGCACCGGTCTCCCCGGTCAGTGCCGTCATACCCTGGTTGAACTGAAGTTCCACTCTTTCGGCAATGGCGTAATTGGAAACCGTAAGTTGTGTGAGCATGGATAACCTCCGCTCCCGATTCAGAATCCGTTGTTGAGTGCTCGGCGGTGCCTGTCTGGAATACTGTTTTTACATACAGTGACTGTGAATATATACAGGGTTTTTCCGGTTTGCAAACGGTGTGGTCGGAATTTCTACATGAATCACAGGGGACATGGTTGAAACCGCGCAAGCGGGCCCCATATCCCTTCGCAAATACAGTTTTCCGGCTCGCTTCGGCCGGGAGCACATTTCAATCGGCCCTGATGTCTGGCCGCTGGAGATCTAGCAGGAGTAGTCATGAGCACTGACGAGAACCGCAACGAGCAGGTAGAGGAACTGAAAGAGGCGACCGAGGCAGCTGCCGAGGAAGCGCAGGCGGCCGGGGAAGAGGCCCCGGAGGGTGAAGAGGTTTCCGAAGTGGACGCGCTCAACGCCCAGGTCCAGGAGCTCAAGGACCAGATGCTGCGTACCCAGGCGGAAATGCAGAACGTGCGTCGCCGAGCCGAAATCGATGTGGAGAAAGCCCACAAGTTCGCCCTCGAGAAGTTCGTGAAGGAACTGCTGCCAGTGGCCGATAGCCTGGAAAAGGCGGTGGAAAGCACCGAGAGCCAGGAAGAGTCCGGTGAACTGGTCGCTTCCATTCGCGAGGGCGTGGAAATGACCCTCGATCTGTTCATGAAGAGTCTGTCGAAATTCAATGTCGAGCAGCTTAACCCGGTGGGCGAGCCGTTCGATCCGCAGCAGCATGAAGCCATGTCCATGGTGCCGGCGCCGGATGCCGAGCCCAACAGCGTGGTCAACGTTGTCCAGAAGGGCTACCTGCTGAACGGCCGTGTCGTGCGCCCGGCGATGGTTATCGTTGCCAAGGCCGAGTAACGAAAAATTGGGCAGCGGGCTTGAAAAGCCGATTAACGCGCCAATATAGCGAGTAAATAGCGAGAAGCCGGGGCGACATACTCCGGGAAAGCATACAGAAGATTTGGAGTGATTCGATGAGCAAGATTATTGGTATCGACCTGGGAACCACAAACTCCTGTGTGGCCATCATGGATGGCGACAAGGTAAAGGTAATCGAGAACGCCGAGGGTGATCGCACCACCCCGTCCATCATTGCCTACACCGAAGACGGCGAAACGCTGGTTGGTCAGTCTGCCAAGCGCCAGGCCGTTACCAACCCGGCGAACACCCTGTACGCCATCAAGCGTCTGATCGGTCGCCGTTTCGAAGATGACGTGGTCCAGAAGGACATCAAGATGGTGCCGTACACCATCACCAAGGCGGACAACGGAGACGCCTGGGTAGAGGTGAAGGGCAAGAAGATGGCTCCGCCGCAGGTGTCCGCGGAAGTTCTGAAGAAGATGAAGAAGACCGCGGAAGAATACCTGGGTGAGAAGGTGACCGAGGCGGTTATCACCGTTCCGGCCTACTTCAACGACAGCCAGCGTCAGGCCACCAAGGACGCCGGCAAGATCGCCGGTCTGGAAGTGAAGCGGATCATCAACGAGCCGACCGCCGCTGCGCTGGCTTATGGCCTGGACAAGAAGAGCGGTGACCGCACCGTAGCCGTTTACGATCTGGGCGGTGGTACCTTCGACCTGTCCATCATCGAGATTGCCGATGTGGACGGCGAGCACCAGTTCGAGGTACTGGCCACCAACGGTGATACCTTCCTGGGTGGCGAGGACTTCGACCTGAAAGTGATCGAATACCTGGCCGACCAGTTCAAGAAAGACAGCGGCATCGACCTGCGTGGCGATTCCCTGGCGATGCAGCGTCTGAAGGAAGCGGCCGAGAAGGCCAAGATCGAGCTGTCCAGCAGCCAGCAGACCGATGTGAACCTGCCGTACATCACGGCGGATCAGAGCGGTCCGAAGCACATGAACGTCAAGCTGACCCGTGCCAAGCTGGAATCCCTGGTAGAGGATCTGGTCCAGCGCAGCCTTGAGCCGTGTAAGGTGGCTCTGAAGGATTCCGGCATGAACGCCAGTGAGGTCGACGAGGTTATCCTGGTGGGCGGTCAGACCCGTATGCCGCTGGTTCAGGAAAAGGTCAAAGAGTTCTTCGGCAAGGAACCGCGCAAGGACGTGAACCCGGACGAAGCGGTTGCCATGGGTGCAGCTATCCAGGCGGCGGTACTGTCCGGTGACGTGAAAGACGTCCTGCTGCTCGACGTGACCCCGCTGACCCTCGGTATTGAAACCATGGGTGGCGTGGCAACTCCGCTGATCGAGAAGAACACCACGATTCCGACCAAGAAGTCGCAGACCTTCTCCACAGCGGAAGACAACCAGACTGCCGTGACCATTCACGTGGTCCAGGGTGAGCGTAAGCAAGCGTCCGGTAACAAGTCGCTGGGCCGCTTCGACCTGGCAGACATCCCGCCGGCGCCGCGCGGTGTGCCGCAGATCGAAGTGACCTTCGATATCGACGCCAACGGCATCCTGAACGTGTCCGCGAAGGACAAGGCGACGGGTAAAGAGCAGTCCATCGTGATCAAGGCCTCTTCCGGTCTGAACGAGGACGAGATCGAGAAGATGGTGCAGGACGCCGAGGCCAATGCCGAGGAAGATCGCAAGTTCGAAGAGCTTGTCCAGGCCCGCAACCAGGGTGACGCCATGGTTCACGCCGTGCGCAAGACCCTGAGCGAAGCCGGTGACAAGGTCAGCGACAGCGAGAAGGAGTCCATCGAAGCCTCCATCAAGGAGCTGGAAGAAGCGCTGGAAGGTTCCGATAAGGAAGATATCGAAGCCAAGACCCAGAAGCTGACCGAAGTCTCTTCCGAGTTGGCCCAGAAGATGTACGCGGATCAGGCCGAGCAGGCGCAGCAGGCCGGTGGGCAGGAAGGTGCCCAGTCCCAGTCAGCTGACGACGCTGTCGACGCTGAGTTCGAAGAAGTCAAAGACGACGACAAGAAGTAAATCTGACGTACATCAGGTAGTTGGAAAACGCGGGGGCTCCCCCGCGTTTTCCGCGTTATAAATACAGGGTTTTATAGCATGGCCAAGCGCGATTATTACGAAGTTCTCGGGATATCCCGGGACGCGGACGAGAAGGAAATCAAGCGGGCTTACCGCAAGCTCGCCATGAAATACCATCCGGACCGTAACCCGGACGACGAAGACGCCGAGAACAAATTCAAAGAGGCCAGCGAAGCCTACGACGTACTGGCGGATTCCAGTAAGCGGGCCGCCTATGACCAGTTCGGTCACGCCGGCGTCGACGGCCAGGCCGGCGGTGGCTTTGGCGGCGGTGGTGCCAGTTTCTCCGATATCTTCGGCGATGTCTTCGGAGACATCTTCGGCGGCGGTGGTCGCGGCCGCAACACCCGCGGTGCCGACCTGCGTTACACCCTTGAACTGGACCTCGAAGAGGCGGTCAAGGGCAAAAACGTCGAGATCACCATCCCCGGCCATGAAGAATGCGAGGCTTGTGATGGCAGTGGCGCCGAGAAGGGTTCCGGTGTCGAGACCTGTGGCACCTGTAAAGGTATGGGTCAGGTACGCATGCAGCAGGGCTTTTTTGCCGTGCAGCAGGCCTGTCCGACCTGTCGGGGCTCCGGCCAGATCATCAAGAACCCGTGCAAGGTGTGCCGGGGCCAGGGCCGGGTACGTAAAGAGAAGACCCTCTCTGTCAAAGTGCCGCCCGGCGTGGATACCGGTGACCGTATCCGCCTCTCCGGCGAAGGCGAAATGGGCATCGACGGCGGACCGCCCGGCGACCTGTACGTACAGATCGCGGTGCGTGAACACTCGATCTTCACCCGTGAAGGTCGCAACCTGTACTGTGAAGTGCCGATCAGCATCGTGGACGCCACCCTTGGCGGCGAACTGGAAGTGCCCACCCTCGATGGCCGTGTGAAGCTCAAGATCCCGGCCGAGACCCAGACCGGCAAGCTGTTCCGCCTGCGCAACAAGGGTGTCAGCCCGGTTCGTGGCGGTCCCGCTGGTGATCTGCTGTGCCGCGTGGTGGTTGAGACTCCGGTCAACCTGACCAAGCGCCAGAAAGAACTGCTGGACGAATTCCAGCAAACACTGGACGGCAGCAACGGCACCCATCATGCTCCGAAGAAAACCTCCTGGTTCGAGGGTGTGAAAAACTTCTTCGACGAAATGAAATTCTGAGCGTGAGCCAAACAAGGGAAAAGCGAACATGAGGGTAGCAATCATCGGCGCCGCCGGGCGCATGGGCAAAGTCCTGATCGAAGCCGTTGAGGGCACCGAAGGCCTGGAGCTGGGCGCGGCCATTGTCGAGCCCGGCAGCAGCCTGATCGGCGCCGACGCCGGCGAACTCAGCGGCATCGGGAAGACCGGCGTCAAAATGGTTGGGAGTCTGGCAGACGCGAAGGACGACTTCGATGTTCTCATCGACTTCACCTTCCCGGACCTGACCCTGGAAAACGCCGAATTCTGCAAGGCCAACGGCAAGATGCTCGTCATCGGCACCACCGGCATGTCCGACGCCGAAAAACAGCAGCTTGCGCTGGCGGCGGAGTCTACTCCGGTCGTTTTTGCGCCCAACATGAGTGTTGGCGTCAACGTGGTCCTCAACCTGCTGCGCACTGCCGCCGCAACCCTGGGCGACGACTACGACGTCGAAATCATCGAAGCGCATCACCGACACAAAAAGGACGCCCCCTCAGGCACCGCGTTGCGCATGGGTGAGGTGGTTGCCGACGCCCTGGGTCGGGACCTGAAGGAGTGCGCCGTCTACGGCCGCGAAGGCTTCACCGGCGAACGCACCCGCAAGGAAATCGGCTTCGAAACCATCCGGGCCGGTGACGTGGTCGGCGACCACACCGTCCTGTTTGCCACCGAAGGCGAGCGTATCGAAGTGACCCACAAGGCGAGCAGTCGTATGACGTTCGCCAAGGGTGCCATGCGGGCGGCATTGTGGCTGGAGGGTAAGTCGGCTGGTTTGTACGACATGCAGGATGTTCTCAGCCTTAAAGGATGATGCCCCCTTTGCCTGAGGCTCCCTGTGCGGGCTGTCTCTGAGGCAGGGGATTGGACTCCTTCTTCCGGGAATGTTGAAGGCCACGGATGGCCTGAAACAAGCGCACATGGACGTGCTCGTAGCGGTTCCCGGAAGAAGGAGTCCAAGCGCCTGCCGGAGTTTCGGTCTTGCGCCATTCTTCAGCCTTGCTCTGGCAGATGGGTAAGGTGATTTCTCGTGGACAGAAAGCGCCATATTTCCTACAATAAGGCGATTTATTTGCACCAAGCGTAGCTTTGAGAAGCTTTTAAGAGTTTTATGAAAAGCGGGACGGAGTTTCTACTCCCTCTCGCTTTTTTGCGACCTGAATTTGCGCTTGCGTTCCTGTTCGTGACGAACTTATCCGCCACTCGATGAGGATACAAGCCTTGAGCACACCAGCAATCCTTGCACTCGCAGACGGAAGCCTCTTCTACGGCACCGCCCTGGGCGCTGACGGAGAAACCAGCGGCGAGGTGGTGTTCAACACCGCCATGACCGGCTACCAGGAAATCCTGACCGATCCGTCCTACTCCCGTCAGATCGTCACCCTGACCTACCCGCACATCGGCAACACTGGTGTGAACGAAGAGGACATCGAATCCGACCGCATCCAGGCCGCCGGCCTGATCATCCGGGATCTGCCCCTGCTGGCCAGCAACTGGCGCAGCCAGGGTAGTCTGCAAGACTACCTGCGAAGCAACAACATTGTTGGAATTGCCGACATCGACACCCGCCGCCTGACCCGCATCCTCCGGGACAAGGGCTCTCAGAACGGCGCCATCGTTGCCGGCGAGAATGCCACCGCCGAGCGCGCCCTGGAACTGGCCAAAGCGTTCCCGGGCCTCAAGGGTATGGATCTGGCCAAGGAAGTCACCTGTGACAAGACCTGGCAGTGGAGCCAGACCGAATGGAGCCTGGGTTCCGGCTATGGCGAGCGCACCGAAAGCAAATTCAAGGTGGTGGCCTGGGACTACGGCGTCAAGCTGAACATCCTTCGCATGCTGGCGGCCCGTGGCTGCGACATCACCGTGGTGCCGGCCCAGACCCCCGCCTCGGAAGTGTTGGCCATGAATCCGGACGGTATCTTCCTGTCCAACGGCCCGGGTGACCCCGAGCCCTGTGATTACGCCATCAAGGCCATCCAGGACGTGTTGGAGACCGAGATCCCGGTATTCGGCATCTGCCTCGGCCACCAGTTGCTGGCCCTGGCCAGCGGTGCCAAGAGCATGAAGATGGGCCATGGCCACCATGGCGCCAACCACCCGGTGCAGGACATCGCCAAAGGCACCGTGATGATTACCAGCCAGAACCACGGCTTCGCTGTGGACGAGGCAACACTGCCCGCAAACGTTGAGGCGACTCACAAGTCCCTGTTCGACGGCACGCTGCAGGGCATCCGCCGGACCGACAAGCCGGCTTACAGCTTCCAGGGACACCCGGAGGCAAGCCCCGGTCCCCACGACGTGGCGCCCCTGTTTGACGAGTTTATCCGTTTGATGGAAACCCGGTCTGCCTGACTGCAGATCACCACGGAAAACTCACAGGCGCCGCGTTTTGCGCTGCAAGAATTCAAAAGTTGCTGACAGGTTTACCAAGACATGCCAAAACGTACAGACATCCAAAGCATCCTGATCCTGGGCGCCGGCCCCATCGTGATCGGGCAGGCGTGCGAATTCGACTACTCCGGAGCCCAGGCCTGTAAAGCCCTGCGGGAAGAGGGCTACCGGGTCATCCTGGTGAACTCCAACCCGGCTACCATCATGACCGACCCGGTCATGGCCGATGCCACCTACATCGAGCCGATCACCTGGAAAACGGTCGAGAAGATCATCGAGAAAGAACAGCCGGATGCCCTGCTGCCCACCATGGGTGGCCAGACCGCGCTGAACTGTGCCCTGGATCTGGAAAAACACGGCATCCTGGAGAAACACGGCGTCGAGATGATCGGTGCCAATGCCGACACCATCGACAAGGCCGAGGACCGGGACCGCTTCGACAAGGCCATGAAGAAGATTGGCCTGGAGTGCCCGCGGGCCACCATCGCCCATTCCATGGACGAAGCCTGGAAGGTGGCCGACGATATCGGCTTCCCCTGCATTATCCGTCCGTCCTTCACCATGGGTGGCTCCGGCGGCGGGATTGCCTACAACAGGGACGAGTTCGAGGAAATCTGCCAGCGCGGTCTGGACCTGTCTCCGACCAACGAGCTGCTGATCGACGAGTCCCTGATCGGCTGGAAAGAGTACGAGATGGAGGTTGTCCGCGACAAGAACGACAACTGCATCATCGTCTGCTCCATCGAGAACTTCGATGCCATGGGCGTGCACACCGGTGATTCCATCACCGTGGCCCCGGCCCAGACCCTCACTGACAAGGAATACCAGATCATGCGGAACGCCTCCCTGGCGGTCCTGCGTGAGATCGGTGTGGAAACCGGCGGCTCCAACGTCCAGTTCGGTATCAACCCGGACACCGGCCGGATGGTTGTCATCGAGATGAACCCGCGGGTATCCCGTTCCTCAGCGCTGGCCTCCAAGGCCACTGGCTTCCCGATCGCCAAGGTGGCGGCGAAGCTGGCCGTGGGCTACACTCTGGACGAGCTGCAGAACGAAATCACCGGCGGCGTCACCCCGGCTTCGTTCGAGCCCTCCATCGACTACGTGGTCACCAAGATCCCCCGGTTCACCTTCGAGAAGTTCCCCCAGGCCGACGCCCGCCTGACCACCCAGATGAAATCCGTGGGTGAGGTCATGGCCATCGGCCGAACCTTCCAGGAATCCCTGCAGAAAGCCCTGCGCGGCCTGGAAGTAGGCTCCGAAGGCTTTGATGAAAAGCTTGAAGAGCTGACTTCTGAAAACGCCCAGGAAACCCTGACCCGCGAGCTGAACGTGCCTGGTGCCGACCGCGTCTGGTACATCGGCGATGCCTTCCGCGCCGGCATGAGCGTGGAAGATGTATTCGCCCACACCAAGGTCGATCCCTGGTACCTGGTGCAGATCGAGGACCTGATACGTGAGGAAGAGGCGCTCAAGAGTGCCGGTAAGGCCGACATCGACCAGGCCACCCTGTTCCGCCTCAAGCGCAAGGGCTTCTCTGACGCCCGTCTGGCCAAGCTGCTGGGCATCTCCGAGGTCAGCCTGCGCAAGCTGCGCCACGACCTGGACATCCGCCCGGTGTACAAGCGGGTGGACACCTGCGCCGCGGAATTTGCCTCTGACACGGCTTACATGTACTCCACCTACGAGGAGGAGTGCGAGTCCGACGCTTCCGATCGCGACAAGATCGTGGTGATCGGTGGTGGTCCGAACCGGATCGGTCAGGGCATCGAGTTCGATTACTGCTGTGTGCATGCGGCCCTCGCCATGCGCGAAGACGGCTACGAAACCATCATGATCAACTGCAACCCGGAGACCGTGTCGACCGACTACGACACCTCCGACCGGTTGTACTTCGAACCGATCACCCTGGAAGACGTGCTGGAAATTATCTACGTCGAGAAGCCAAAAGGCGTGATCGTCCAGTATGGCGGTCAGACCCCGCTGAAGCTGGCTCGCGGACTGGAAGCGGCGGGCGTGCCCATTATCGGCACCAGCCCGGACGCCATCGACCGCGCCGAGGACCGGGAGCGGTTCCAACAGATGATCACCCGTCTGGGCCTGAAGCAGCCGGAGAACGCCACCGTGCGGAGTCACGAGGAGGGCATTCTGGCGGCCCGGGAGATCGGTTACCCGCTGGTGGTGCGTCCGTCCTACGTACTGGGTGGCCGGGCCATGGAGATCGTCTACGATGAGACCGAGCTGGTTCGCTACATGCGCAGTGCGGTGCTGGTTTCCAATGACAGCCCGGTCCTGCTGGACCACTTCCTGAATTCCGCCATCGAGGTGGACATCGATGCCATTTGTGATGGCAAGGATGTGGTCATCGGCGGCATCATGCAGCACATCGAGCAGGCTGGCGTGCATTCCGGCGACTCCGCCTGTTCATTGCCGCCCTACACCCTGTCCCAGCAGGTACAGGACGAAATGCGCGATGCCGTCAAGAAGATGGCTATCGAGCTGGACGTGGTCGGCCTGATGAACGTGCAGTTGGCCTGGCAGGACGGTGAGATCTACGTGATCGAAGTGAATCCGCGGGCCTCGCGGACGGTGCCGTTCGTGTCCAAGGCCATCGGCGTTTCCCTCGCGGCCGTCGCAGCCCGGGTGATGTCCGGCAAGACTCTGGAGGAGCTTGGCTTTACCCAGGAGATCGTGCCGAGCTACTACGCCGTGAAAGAGTCCGTCTTCCCGTTCAACAAGTTCCCGGCAGTGGACCCGATTCTCGGCCCGGAAATGAAGTCGACCGGCGAGGTCATGGGGCTCGGTGACAGTTTCGACGAAGCCTTTGCCAAGGCCGCCCTGGCCGTGGGTGAGCGCCTGCCGGAGCAGGGTGCGGCCTTCATGTCCGTGCGTGACGTGGACAAGCCGGGTGCCGCCCGGGTGGCGCGCGATCTGGTCGACGCCGGCTTCAAGATCATTGCCACCACTGGTACCGCCAAGGCGCTTGAGGCGGCCGGTATTTCGGTCGAGCGGGTGAACAAGGTCCGCGAGGGCCGTCCGCACATCGTGGATGCCATCAAAAATGGCAAGGTACAGCTGATTATCAACACCACTGAAGGTCGCAAGGCTATTTCCGACTCGGCTCAGATCCGCCAGTCGGCCTTGCAGACCAAGGTAACCTATACAACGACATTGGCGGGTGGCGAAGCCTTCTGCCGGGCCATCAAATTTGGTCCGGAGCGCACGGTTCGCCGCCTCCAGGAACTACACGCAGGAAAGTAAGACTATGGCTGACAGAGTACCCATGACCAAGGCGGGCGAAGCCCGCCTCCGCGAGGAGCTTAAGAAGCTGAAGTCGGAAGATCGCCCACAGGTGATCGCGGCGATTGCCGAAGCCCGTGAGCACGGAGATCTCAAGGAGAACGCCGAGTACCATGCCGCCCGTGAGCAGCAGGGTTTCATCGAAGGCCGGATTCAGGAAATCGAAGGTAAGCTCGCTTCCGCGCAGGTGATTGATGTCACCACCATGGATAACACCGGCAAGGTCATCTTCGGTACTACCGTTCATCTTGTGAACGTGGATACCGACGAAGAGGTGACTTACCAGATCGTCGGTGAGGACGAGGCCGACATCAAGCAGGGCAAGCTCTCCATATCTTCCCCCATCGCCCGTGCCTTGGTGGGTAAGGACGAGGGCGATGTGGTGGCGATCCGCGTGCCGTCCGGTACCGTGGAGTACGAGATTGCCGAAGTGGAGTATATCTGAGGATAGGGATGAAAACGGGGTCAGATGAAAGCCATCATCTGACCCCATCTTCACCCCGGATCTCAGGAACAAAAAAGCCGGCTACGGTCCCCCGCAGCCGGCTTTTTCTTTCAGGCCAGATTCAGTGCTTGTGCCGAAGCAGGTTCGACAGCTTCGGGTTAGGCTTCTTCGCCCGGCGCAAAAGCACGGCAATCTTGCCGATGGTCTGCACCACCTCGGCACCCGAGGCCTCGCACAGGGCGGTAATGGCTTCCTGGCGGGCTTCCCGGTCCTGGCTGGCGACCTTGATCTTGATGAGTTCGTGGTCGTTCAGTGCGCGCTCCAGCTCTTCCTGGAGTCCCTCGGACAGGCCTTTGTCTCCCACGATGATCACGGGTTTCAGGTTGTGGGCGATGGCCCGGTATTCCCGACGCTGTTCCGGTGAAAGACTCATGATGTAATCTCTTTATAGGTGCAATTAACAAAAGGTCAGCGGAGTATTCGCTGGCATAATCGTATAATCAGCGGATTGTAACAGATCGCCCGGCCATACAAATGCTTGTTAACCCGTATCGGTGGCGGTCGCTGCGGTCTGTATCAGAAAGGTTTGGAGGTAGGTTTGGCTCGGTCCAAGTCCAGTGATCGTTGGCTCAAGGAACATTTCGACGACGTTTGGGTCAGAAAGTCGCAGGAAGAGGGGTATCGCTCCCGCGCCAGCTACAAACTCGTCGAGCTGGACAAGAAGGACAAGCTGTTCAAGCCCGGGCAGCTGGTGGTCGATCTTGGCGCCGCCCCGGGTGGGTGGTCTCAGGTGGCTGTCGAGCGCGTAGGCGACAAGGGCGTGGTGATCGCCAGCGACATCCTGCCCATGGACCCGATCGCCGGAGTCGATTTTGTCCAGGGCGATTTTACCGAGGACGAAGTCCTCGAAAGATTGCTGGATTTGTTAGGTGAACGAAAAGCGGATGTTGTAATTTCTGATATGGCACCCAATATGAGTGGTATGGCTGCGGTAGATATTCCGCGGGCGATGGGGCTGGTCGAGCTGGCCCTGGATATGGCCCGGCAGGTACTGCGGCCCGGAGGCGTGTTTGTTGCCAAGGTGTTTCAGGGGGAAGGCTTTGATGCACTCCTGGCCGACATGCGCGGCAGCTTCAAGACCGTTGTAAGCCGAAAGCCGGATTCCTCCCGGGCGAGGTCGAGAGAGATCTACCTGGTGGGGAAGGGTTTCAAAGGGTAGCGTGGAGTTAGGTTTGAAGTTGGGGTCAGATGAAAGCTTTCATCTGACCCCGTTTTCAGATCGGCCTCGATGTTGTCCCTCCCTGTGGCCGCTACGGATGGGCCATTTCTGGTGGACGAGCGTACAATTGGTGTAAGGTGTCGGAAAAGGTTGTCTTTGCAAGGCTTCCTTCAATTCACAGGTGATGATCCTTGAACGATATGGCAAAAAATCTGGTTCTCTGGCTGATAATAGCCGCCGTGCTGCTGATGGTGTTTCAGAATTTCTCTCCCACCACCACCGGCCAACAAGTCAACTATTCCCAGTTCGTGCAGATGGTCCAGCAGGGCCAGGTGCAGAGGGTGACCATTGACGGTCTGGAAATTCAGGGTACCCGCGGTGACGGTTCCCAGTTCCAGACGATCCGACCCCAGGTGTCGGATAACAAGTTGATGGATGACCTGCTGGCGAACAACGTCGAGGTGATCGGTAAGGAGCCTGAGCGCCAGAGCCTGTGGACGCAGCTGCTGGTGGCGGCGTTCCCGATACTGATCATCATCGCGCTCTTCGTGTTCTTTATGCGCCAGATGCAAGGCGGCGGGGGTGGTAAAGGCCCCATGTCGTTCGGCAAGAGCAAGGCGCGCCTGATGAGCGAAGACCAGATAAAGACCACTTTTGCGGACGTCGCCGGTGTCGACGAGGCAAAAGAGGACGTGAAGGAGCTAGTGGACTTCCTGCGGGATCCGAGCAAGTTCCAGCGTCTGGGCGGCAGCATTCCCAAGGGCGTGCTGATGGTTGGTCAGCCGGGTACCGGTAAGACATTGCTTGCCAAGGCGATTGCCGGCGAGGCCAAGGTGCCGTTCTTCTCGATCTCCGGTTCCGACTTCGTGGAAATGTTCGTGGGTGTGGGTGCGTCCCGTGTCCGTGACATGTTCGAGCAGGCCAAGAAACAAAGCCCCTGCATCATCTTCATCGACGAGATCGATGCGGTCGGTCGCCACCGTGGCGCCGGCATGGGTGGTGGTCACGACGAGCGTGAGCAGACCCTCAACCAGCTCCTGGTCGAAATGGATGGTTTCGAGGGTAATGAAGGCGTCATCGTTATCGCGGCGACAAACCGTCCGGACGTTCTGGATCCGGCCCTGTTGCGCCCGGGTCGCTTTGACCGTCAGGTTGTGGTCGGCTTGCCAGACATCATTGGTCGCGAACAGATCCTGAAAGTGCACATGAAGAAGGTGCCGCTGGCCGACGGTGTAGAGCCGGTGCTCATTGCCCGCGGTACGCCGGGATTCTCCGGTGCGGATCTGGCCAACCTGGTGAACGAGGCGGCCCTGTTTGCCGCGCGCCGCAACCAGCGTCTGGTGTCCATGGAAGAGTTTGAGCTCGCGAAGGACAAGATCATGATGGGCGCCGAGCGCAAGTCCATGGTGATGAGCGAGAAGGAAAAGCGGAACACCGCTTACCACGAGTCTGGCCACGCCATCGTCGGCCGGCTGATGCCGGAGCACGATCCGGTCTATAAGGTAAGCATCATCCCCCGTGGCCGTGCCCTGGGTGTGACCATGTTCCTGCCGGAGGAAGACAAGTACAGCCACAGCAAGCGCTTCCTGATCAGCTCCATCTGCAGTCTGTTCGGTGGGCGTATTGCCGAAGAGCTGACGCTCGGGTTCGATGGTGTCACCACCGGTGCCTCCAACGATATCGAGCGGGCAACCAGTCTCGCCCGGAACATGGTGACCCGCTGGGGTCTGTCCGAGAAGCTGGGTCCGCTGCAGTACGATACCGACAGCGAAGAGCCCTTCCTGGGTCGTTCCGCCGGCCAGTCGCAAACCGTCTACTCGCCGGAAACCGCGCAGCGGATCGATGAAGAAGTTCGTAACATCATTGACACCTGCTACGAGACCGCCAAGCAGATCCTGGTCGATAATCGGGACAAGCTGGACCTGATGGCTGAAGCGTTGATGAAGTATGAAACCATCGATCGCTATCAGATTGACGACATCATGGAAGGTCGCGAACCGCGTCCGCCCAAAGGGTGGGGTGGCAGTGGACCGGCCGGTGGTGTCCAGGCCGGAGAGCCGGAGAAGGCTCCGGAACCGAAGGGTTCCGACGACGGTCGTCAGCCTGGTGTGGGCCGGCCGGCCGGAGAGCACTGACCGGCTCCTCTACCAGCAACAGGTCGATTGAATGCGCCGCCCGGATTCCGGGCGGCGTTTGTTTTTGTCACCGATTAATGATGTGTTCCAGAGAAGGTTTGCTATGGATATGAACTTTGCCGGGCGGGTATTGGATATGTCCCGCTGCCACGTGATGGGAATTCTTAACGTTACCCCGGATTCCTTCTCTGATGGCGGACAGTTCAATTCCCGGGATTCCGCCTTGTCGAGGGCGCGGCAAATGGTTGCTGACGGCGCGGCTTTTGTTGACGTTGGCGGCGAGTCCACTCGACCAGGTGCGACACCGGTGTCATTGCAGGAAGAGCTGGACCGCGTCTGTCCGGTCGTGGAAGCGATTGCCGGGGAGTTGGATACCGTCATTTCCGTGGATACCAGTTCTCCGGAAGTGATGGCCGAGACCGCAAGACTCGGTGCGGGGTTGATCAACGATGTTCGTGCGCTTCAGCGCCCCGGCGCCCCGGAAGCCGCCGCTGCGGCCGGGATTCCTGCTTGCATCATGCATATCCAGGGTGAGCCGGATACCATGCAGGATCGCCCCGAATACCGCAATGTCCGCCGGGAGGTCAGCTCATTCCTGACGGAGCGCATGCGAGTGGCAGAACAGGCCGGAATCCGCCCGGAAAACATCATACTCGACCCCGGCTTTGGTTTCGGCAAGAGCGTGGAGCACAACCTCCAGTTGCTTGCCTCCCTGGAGCAGCTCCATATTCTGGGGCACCCCCTGCTGATTGGCATCTCCCGAAAATCGATGCTGGGCCAGATTACCGGCCGGGAAGTGGATCAGAGGTTGCCCGCGAGCATCGCGGCCGCGACAATAGCCGCCATGAAAGGTGCCAGCATCGTGCGGGTTCACGATGTCAGGGAAACAGTCGATGCCGTCAGGGTTGTGACGGCGATGAAGGAGGCGGGTTGATGTCCGAACGCAAATATTTTGGTACCGACGGCATTCGTGGCCGGGTCGGTGAGTTCCCTATCACTCCGGAGTTCATGTTGCGCCTGGGTTGGGCTGCCGGTCAGGCGTTCAAGAAGGACGGTCAGCGTAACAGTGTGCTGATTGGCAAGGACACCCGGTTGTCCGGTTACATGTTCGAGTCGGCTCTGGAAGCCGGACTGGCCGCCGCTGGCGTGGACGTGAAGCTGCTCGGCCCGATGCCGACGCCGGCAATTGCCTATCTGACCCGAACCTTCCGGGCCTCTGCCGGCATCGTGATCAGTGCGTCCCATAATCCGCATCATGACAACGGTATCAAGTTCTTTTCCTCCGCGGGCGCCAAGCTTGATGATGCGCTGGAAGCGGAAATCGAACGTTGGCTGGACCGGTCCCTTGAGGTGTGTGAGCCGTCCGAACTCGGCAAAGCCTCCCGGGTGGACGATGCCCCGGGTCGTTATGTCGAATTCTGCAAGAGTACCGTGCCCAACGAGTTCACCATGGACGGGCTGCATATTGTCCTGGATTGTGCCCATGGCGCCACCTATCACGTGGCGCCCAAGGTGTTCCGGGAACTGGGAGCGAAAGTGTCGGTGATCGGTGCTGACCCGGACGGCCTGAACATCAATCTGAATGTGGGCTCGACCCATCTGGATGCCCTCAAGGCGGCCGTCGTGGAGAAGGGCGCCGATATGGGCATCGCCTTCGACGGCGACGGCGACCGGGTGCTGATGGTCGATCGTGATGGTTCGGAAGTGGATGGCGATGAGTTGCTGTACATTATTGCCTCCCAGCGCAATGCCGAGGGCCGTCTGAAAGGTGGCGTGGTTGGCACCCTGATGACCAATCTTGGTGTTGAGTTGGCGTTGAAGGATGCCGGCATCGACTTCGAGCGTGCCAAGGTTGGCGACCGTTACGTGATGGAGCGGCTGGTGGCCAATGATTGGTTGCTTGGCGGCGAAGGCTCCGGGCACCTGGTGATCCGCGATTGCACCACCACCGGTGACGGTATTGTCTCGGCCCTGCAGGTTCTGCTGGCTATCCGGAAATCCGGCAGGACCCTGGGCGAGCTGCGCCAGGGCATGACCAAGTTGCCTCAGAAAATGATCAACGTGCGGGTGGCGGAGCGTTTTGATCCGTTGTCCCGGGATGACATTCTGGCGGCATTGCGTCAGGCGGAAGCAGAGCTGGGCGAGGCCGGCCGGGTTCTCCTTCGGGCTTCCGGTACGGAGCCGCTGATCCGGGTCATGGTGGAAGGTCAGGTCGAGGCCGACATCCTCCGGGTGGTCGAAGAGCTTGCCGGTGTGGTCGAGCAATCGAGCCGGTAATTTTGCGTTTTCAAGCGGTTGTGTGAGGGCAGGGACTGCTGTATAGTTCGCCCTCCCTTACGTTCGGGAAGAGTTATGCGTCGCAAGATCGTAGCCGGAAACTGGAAAATGAACGGGTCTTCGGACCTGGCAAAGCAGCTTGTCGGGTATGTGCGAGCTGAGGCGGGCACCCTTGATAATGGCGTGGAGGTTGTTATTATTCCTCCGGCCCTGTACGTGAGGGATGTGCTCGAGCAGTCCGGCGATTCGCTTGCTGTCGGTGTGCAGAACGTGAGTCAGTGGGCGTCTGGTGCCTACACTGGTGAGACTGCCGCTGATATGGCTCGGGATCTGGGTTGTGGTTACGCCCTGGTCGGCCACTCCGAACGTCGGGAATATTTTGGCGAGTCGGACGAAGTGGTTGCCGCCAAAGTGGAGCGTGTTCTGGCCAGTGGGTTGGTCGCCGTGGTTTGTGTCGGTGAGACGCTTGAGCAGCGTGAAGCCGGTGAGGCCGAAAACGTTGTAGCGACCCAGATCAGGCAAGGGCTCGCCGGCGTCGCTTCCAATGAGTGGGCTGGCGTCGTAGTTGCCTATGAGCCGGTTTGGGCTATTGGTACCGGCAAAACGGCCACGGCGGAAGATGCGCAGAACATGCACGCAGCAATCCGCAAGGTTCTGACCGATATGGATGCGCCGGCAGAAAGCATTTCTCTGCTTTACGGCGGCAGTGTAAAAGCGGATAATGCGGCCGCCTTGTTCGCCCAGCCGGATATCGATGGTGGGCTCATTGGCGGGGCATCGCTGGTTGCAGAAGATTTTGTAAGTATTTGCCGGGCAATGCCGGCGGGTACAAAAGGTTAAAGGTTCGCGGGATTCGTTATGGATTGGATGGAAACACTGGTAGTCGTTGTGCACGTCGTGATTGCCGTCGCACTGGTGGGTCTGGTCCTGATCCAGCAGGGCAAGGGTGCCGATGCCGGTGCTGCATTCGGTGGCGGTGCATCCCAGACCGTGTTTGGCAGTCAGGGTAGCGGTAGCTTTCTGACGCGTGTGACCACGATCCTGGCGATCGTGTTCTTTGTGACAAGTTTTTCGCTGGCGGTGTTCGCCAAGCAGCGTGCCGAGGTGGCTGGTGAGGCCGGGATTCCGGTAGTCGAGGAGTCCGCCGAGCAAGCGCCGGTTGAGCAGGCTGCAGACGAGCCCGCACAGAGCAGCGAAGACGAGAGCGGGAAGGGCTCAGATCTTCCCGAGCTCGAGTAAGAGGTGTTGCCCGGGTGGTGAAACTGGTAGACACGCTATCTTGAGGGGGTAGTGGCGAAAGCCGTGCCGGTTCGAGTCCGGCCCCGGGCACCATTTATAAGAAAAAGCGGCTTGGATTTTCCAGGCCGTTTTTTTTGGTCAGTCCTTGACCAGTCCGTTCGGCGTCTCTATACTCCGGCGGATATTGGAGCCGGTGGGATGTTCCCCGGTTTCCTGGCAGGCCAGGTGTCTGTCAGCAGGAGGTCATGCTCGTAGTGAGAGCGACTTTCTGTGAGTTCTTGCAACAAAAGGCCCCAATTTCAGGGGCTTTTTGATTAAGGGGCCTGGCGTACCGGGCCCTGGTGCATAAAAAGGGCTGATCAACAGCCCTTTTTTTGTTTGTAGGGCCGGTAAAAATTCCTGAAATGGAGATGACATAACTTTGTCAGCCAAGCTTAAACAACTGGAAGATCTCCTTCGGCCGATTGTCGAGGGGCTGGGGTACGAGTTCTGGGGGATTGAATTCCGCTCCCAGGGCCACCACTCCCTGTTGCGAGTCTTTATCGACGATGTCGAGAACGGCATCTCCATCGACGACTGCGAGAAAGTCAGTCGCCAGATCAGCGGCGTTATGGATGTGGAAGACCCCATCCAGACCGAGTACACCCTGGAGGTTTCCTCCCCGGGGATGGATCGTCCGCTGTTTCGTCTGGAACAGTATGAAGCCTTTGTCGGCCATCAGGTCCAGATCCGTTTGCGCATGTCCTTTGAGGGGCGCCGCAAGTTTCGGGGGCTGATCAAGGGTGTGGAAGGAGACGATGTCGTGGTCGTGGTGGATGATCACGAATACCTGTTGCCTTTCGACAGCATCGAAAAGGCGCACATCGTCCCGGTTTTTGAATGAGTCGAATTGAAAAGTCAGTGGACGCACAGTTTATTTTGAGGGCAGGGCAATCCAATGAGTAAAGAGATCTTGCTGGTGGTCGAATCCGTCTCGAACGAGAAGGGTGTCGAGAAGGATGTGATTTTCGAAGCGATCGAGCTTGCGCTCGCCACCGCTGCCAAAAAACGCTACGAGGATGAAGAGGCGGATATCCGGGTTGCCATTGATCGTCGCACCGGTGAATACGAAACTTTCCGTCGCTGGCTGGTGGTCGACAACGACCAGGTCCCTGCTCTGGGCACTGAGCTGACACTTCAGGAAGCAGAGGAAATCGATCCGAACCTGAAGCCGGGCGATATCCACGAGGAAAAGGTCGAGTCGGTCTCCTTCGGTCGTATCGGCGCTCAGGCTGCCAAGCAGATCATCTTCCAGAAGGTGCGCGAGGCCGAGCGTTCCAAGATTGTCGACAGCTACCGTGACCGCGTCGGAGAACTGGTGTCAGGCACGGTCAAGAAAGTGACCCGGGACAATGTCATCGTTGATCTGGGGGGCAACGCTGAGGCGTTGCTGCCACGGGAGAACCTGATTCCCCGGGAAACCTTCCGCATGGGCGATCGGGTTCGCTCTCTGCTGCTTGAGATCCGCACGGATCATCGCGGACCGCAGCTGATCCTGAGCCGGACCGCGCCGCAGATGCTGATCGAACTGTTCCGCATCGAGGTGCCCGAGATTGCCGAAGATCTGATCGAGATCCGCGGTGCTGCCCGGGATCCGGGCTCCCGTGCCAAGATTGCTGTGAAGACCAATGACCGTCGCATCGATCCGGTTGGTGCCTGCGTTGGTATGCGTGGCTCCCGTGTTCAGGCGGTTTCCAACGAACTGGGCGGTGAGCGTGTGGACATCGTGCTGTGGGACGACAATCCCGCGCAGCTGGTGATCAACGCCATGGCACCGGCGGAGGTGGCCTCCATTGTGATCGACGAGGACCGTCACACCATGGATGTGGCTGTGGCCGAGGACAACCTGGCTCAGGCGATTGGTCGTAACGGCCAGAACGTGCGCCTGGCTACCGAGCTGACCGGCTGGACCCTGAACGTGATGACCGAGGAAGAGGCCGGTGAGCGTCAGGAGCAGGAATACAATCGTCTGCTGGATCATTTCACGTCCAACCTTGATGTGGACGAGGAGTTCGCCAGCGTACTGATCGAGGAAGGCTTTACCTCCCTGGAGGAAGTTGCCTACGTACCAATGGAAGAAATGCTGGCGATTGAAGGTTTTGACGAGGAGACGGTGACCGAGTTGCGCCGCCGCGCCAAGGACGTTCTGCTGAACCAGGCGCTGGCAAGTGAAGAGGCGCTCGAGGGTGCCGAGCCAAGCGAGGACCTGCTCGAGATGGAGGGCATGGATCGGGCGCTGGCATTCAAACTGGCCGGAATGGGTGTTCGCACCATGGAAGATCTGGCCGAGCAGTCAGTCGATGACCTGCTCGATATCGAAGGTATGGATGAAGAGCGTGCCGGTCAGTTGATTATGACGGCGCGTGCCCCCTGGTTTGAAGACCAGGCTTAATTCGGGAGGAGGACCAGTATGGCTGAAGTAACGGTAAAACAACTGGCCGCAGATGTAGGCGCTCCCGTGGATCGTTTGCTGAAGCAGATTGTCGAGGCAGGCCTAGATGCCCGTTCCGAGAACGATGCTGTAACCAGCGATGAGAAGCAGCAGTTGCTGGCCTATCTGAGAAAGACGCACGGTGAGCAGGAGGCAGAGCCTCGCAAGATCACTCTGAAGCGCAAGACCACAACCACGTTGAAGGCGGGTAAGGCCAAGACAGTGAACGTCGAGGTTCGCAAGCGTCGCACGTATATCAAGCGCGCAGAGTTGCAGCCTGAAGCGGAAGCGCCCAAGCCGGAAGAGAAGGTCGAGGAGCAGAAGCCGGTAGAGGCAGCGGCGCCTGCCGAAGAAGCACCGAAGGTCGCGGCGGAAGCCGAGGCACCGGCGCCGGAGGCCGAAAAGCCTGTGGAGGCCGAGGTCGCCGAGAAGGAAGAAGCTCCGAAGGCCGAAGAGCCCAAGGCTGAGGAACCCGTGAAAGCGGCAGAGCCTGTCGTTGAACCCGAGCCGCAGCCGGAAGAGGTACCGATTCCGCCGCCCGAGAAAGAGGGCAAGGATCGCAAGCCCAAGAAGAAAAACAAGGGCCGTGAACGCGGTGAAGAGCTTGAGGAAGGCAAGCCGAAGAAGAAGCAGGCGGGTCACCGTGGTCCTCGCAGTCGTCCGGTGGAAGAGCCGGTGATCATGTCCGAGGACGAGGAAGAGTCTGCGCCGCGCAAGTCGCTGCGTATGAAAAAGAAACCCAAAGAGAAGCGTCACGGCTTCGAGAGGCCGACCAAACCAATGGTCAGAGAAGTAGAGATTCCTGAAACGATTACAGTGGGCGACCTTGCCCAGCGCATGGCGGTCAAGGCCGCTGACGTCATCAAGACCCTGATGGGTATGGGCGTGATGGCCACCATCAACCAGGCGCTGGACCAGGAAACCGCGATTCTGGTCACCGAAGAGCTGGGTCACAAGGCCAAGGCGGTCAGTGAAGATGCCTTTGAAGAAGAGGTGCTCAGCGAGATCACCGAAGTGTCTGAAGGCAAGGAAAAGATCAAGCGGGCACCGGTTATCAGCGTGATGGGTCACGTTGACCACGGTAAGACCTCGCTGCTGGATTACATCCGCCGTACCAAGGTGGCCGCCGGGGAGTCCGGTGGTATTACCCAGCACATTGGTGCCTACCACGTGGAAACCGACCACGGCATGGTGTCCTTCCTGGATACCCCGGGTCACGCGGCGTTTACTGCCATGCGTGCTCGTGGTGCCCAGTGTACTGATATCGTCATCCTGGTCGTGGCCGCCGATGACGGCGTGATGCCGCAGACCAAGGAAGCAGTGGATCATGCCCGTTCCGCCGGCGTTCCCCTCGTCGTTGCCATCAACAAGATGGACAAGGAAGAGGCCGACCCGGACCGCATCAAGAACGAGCTGGCCGGTATGGACGTGATCCCGGAAGATTGGGGCGGTGACACCCAGTTCGTGCCGGTGTCCGCGCACACCGGCCAGGGCATCGACGACCTCCTCGAGGCCGTTCTGCTGCAGTCGGAAATGCTGGAACTAGAAGCGTCTCCCGATGCGCCGGCCAAGGGCGTTGTCGTTGAGTCTAGCCTGGAGCGTGGCCGTGGCTCTGTTGCCACCGTTCTGGTTCAGAACGGCACTCTGCGCCAGGGCGACATGGTTGTAGCCGGCTCCTTCTTCGGTAAGGTCCGCGCCATGACCGATGAGGCTGGCAAGCAGGTCAAGGAAGCCGGACCGTCCATTCCGGTCGAGATTCTCGGCCTGAACGGCACGCCGGATGCCGGTGACGAGTTCTTCGCCGTGGCCGACGAGAAGAAGGCCAAAGAACTGGCCGAGTTCCGCCAGACCCGTGAACGTGAGCAGCGTCTGCAACGTCAACAGGCAGCCAAGCTGGAGAACATGTTCGAGAATATGGGTAAGGACGAGGTCAAGACCCTGAACGTGATCCTGAAGGCCGACGTTCGCGGTTCCCTCGAGGCGATCACCAAGGCCCTCCTGGATCTTGGCAACGAGGAAGTCCAGGTCAAGATCGTGTCTTCTGGTGTTGGTGGCATTGCCGAGACAGATGTCAGCCTGGCTGCAGCAACCAATGCGGTTATCTTCGGTTTCAACGTGCGTGCCGACTCCGCGGCCAAGCGGCTGGTGGAGCAGGAAGGTCTGGATCTGCGTTACTACAGCATCATCTACAACCTGATCGATGATGTGAAAGCGGCCCTGACCGGTATGCTGGCTCCGGAGTTCCGGGAAGATATTGTCGGTATTGCCGAGGTGCGGGAGACCTTCCGCTCACCGAAATTTGGTCAGGTGGCCGGTTGTATGGTGGTTGAAGGTAACGTCTACCGTAACAAGCCGATCCGGGTCCTGCGTGACAACGTGGTGATCTTCGAAGGCGAGCTGGAATCCCTGCGTCGCTACAAGGACGACGTTCCGGAAGTCCGCAACGGCATGGAGTGTGGTATCGGCGTTAAGGGCTACGACGTGAAAGTCGGTGACCAGATCGAGGTGTTCGATCGCGTCAAGGTCGAGCGTAAGCTCGAGTCTACGGGGGCCTGATGGCACGCGAGTTCAGCCGACTGGATCGCATAGGCGATCAGATGCAGCGGGAGCTGGCCCAGCTTATCCAGCGGGAGATCAAGGATCCGCGGGTAGGCATGGTCACGGTCAATGACGTCAAGGTCAGCCGTGACCTGGGTTACGCTGACATTTATGTGTCACTGCTCTCCACCGAGGAACTGACCGAGGATTCTCCGGAGGTCAAGGAGTCCCTGGCCGTTCTGAACAAGGCGGCCGGTTTCCTGCGTGGCCAGGTCGGGCGTGCCATGAAGTTGCGGGTAGTTCCCCATCTGCGCTTTCACTTCGACACCCTGCTCGGCCATAGCCGGAAAATGGACAAACTCATCCGTGAGGCGGTTGGTGACAAGCCGGCCGTTCCCCGCGATGACAATGACGATCCGGTTTCGGACAATCCGGAGCGAGACGCTTGAGCCGAAGACGCAAAGGCCGTGACGTAAACGGCATTCTGGTAATCGACAAGCCTCAGGGCGTCACCTCCAACGGTATCCTCCAGCAAGTAAAGCGACTGTATGGCGCGGCCAAGGCCGGCCATACCGGCGCGCTCGATCCGCTGGCCACGGGCGTCCTGCCCCTGTGCTTCGGAGAGGCGACCAAGTTCTCCCAGATGATGCTCGATAGCGACAAGGCTTACATCACCACCGCCCGGCTTGGTGTGCGCACCGAAACCGGTGACAGCGAGGGCGCGGTGGTAGAGGAGAAGCCGGTGCCCGCACTGGACGCTGATCAGGTCGAGGGCGTCCTTCAGCGCTTCCGGGGTGCTATTGAGCAGGTCCCTTCCATGTATTCTGCCCTCAAGCACAAGGGGCGTCCGCTGTATGAGTACGCCCGCGAAGGTATTGAAGTGGAGCGGCCGGCCCGTCCGGTGACCATCTTCGAACTGACCCTGCTGGAGCTGCGCGAGAACGAAATGGATCTGACCGTCAGTTGCACCAAGGGTACGTACATTCGCTCACTGGTTGAGGATATTGGTGAGGCCCTGGGGTGTGGCGCCCATGTCATCGCGCTGCGCCGGACCATGGCGTCCGGCTTCACTCTGGCAAACGCCCACGACGTCAGTGAGTTGGAAGCCATGCGCGAGCGTGGCGAGAGCCTCGACGGACTGCTCCAGGCCCCTGACAGCGCGCTGTCCATGTTCCCGGAGGTGCGGCTGGAGGGACATGCGGCGCTATCGATCTTGAACGGGCAACAGGTTAGAATAAGCAGTCAACCTCTTGAAGGCTTTGTACGCCTCTACGGCGAGCAGGGTTTCATCGGGTTGGCAGAAGCTTTCCCGGAAGGCGAGCGGGTCCTGCTGGTCCCCCGTCGGCTGGTGAAAGGCAGCGCCGGACGTTAGTCGAGGCGCTGGATAGCCGGGCTGTAGAGATGCGCGGTTCGGCCGGATGTATCAGCATCGCAACCAATGAGGTGAAATATGGCACTTTCTGCCAACGAGAAAGCACAGATCGTCAAGGATTATCAGCAAGGTGAAGGCGATACCGGTTCCCCTGAGGTTCAGGTGGCACTGCTGAGCGCTAACATCAACAAGCTGCAGGATCACTTCAAGGCCAACAAGCAGGATCACCATTCCCGCCGCGGCCTGATCCGGATGGTTAACCAGCGCCGTAAGCTGCTGGACTACCTGAAGCGCAAGAACGCTGACCGTTACCTGGACCTGATCCAGCGTCTGGGTCTGCGTCGCTAATCCGGGTTTTACGACCTGTGGCCTGCTCCTGCGCTGGAACAGGCCGTCAACCGGCGGGCCCCCGGGCCCCCGGTTGAGCTTTTCTCAAGCGTAAAAAGCTGCAGTTGATTTGTCTGTGATACCGAAGGATTCCCTGTCGTAACCGAAAGCCGAAATTGATAGCAGGTTGTTGAAAAGCCCGGGCCGGATGGCATCGATCAGCCATCTTCCTGACCGGGGTTTTGCAACAGCCTGTTAGCTTTCAGACGGGTTGCCCTCCAGTATCGCTCAAGCACCTGCAGTCAGATAAAAAAGGGGTCAGATGAAAGCGTTCATCTGACCCCAGGTTCAACACTCCGGGTTCGGCCTGAAAACGGGGTCAGATGAAAGCTTTCATCTGACCCCACCTTCACGTCGACACTCGGGAATCGAATTGAAAATGGGGTCAGATCAGCTGATCTGACCCCGGGTTCATGACCAAATAAGCAGGAGTTTGTTGTGCATCTGCAACCAACCAAGAAAACATTTGAACTGGGTGGCGAAACGTTCACCCTGGAAACTGGTCGCATTGCCCGCCAGGCAACCGGTGCCGTTCTGGTCTCAACCGGGGATACCGCCGTTCTGGGCACCGTCGTTGGTGCCAAAGAGCCCAAGCCGGGCCAGGGCTTTTTCCCGCTGACCGTGAACTACCAGGAAAAGACCTACGCGGCCGGCAAGATTCCGGGTGGCTTCTTCAAGCGTGAAGGTCGTCCTTCCGAGAAGGAAACCCTGACCTCCCGTCTGATCGACCGTCCGATCCGTCCGCTGTTCCCGAACGGTTACATGAACGAAGTACAGGTTGTGCTTACGGTCATGTCTGCGAGCAAAGAACACGACCCGGACATCGCCGCCATGCTGGCCGCTTCTGCGGCACTGGCCGTCTCCGGTATTCCGTTTGACGGTCCGATCGGTGCCGCCCGCGTTGGCTTCACCAACGACAACGGCTATTTCCTGAACCCGTCTTTTGAGCAACTGCAAAGCTCCATGCTGGACATGGTTGTTGCCGGCACTGAAGACGCTGTGCTGATGGTTGAGTCCGAAGCGAAGGGCCTGACTGAAGACCAGATGCTGGGTGGCGTTCTGTTCGCCCACCAGCAGATGCAGACTGCGATTACCGCCATCAAGGAATTTGCCGCGGAAGTCGGCAAGCCGCGCTGGGAGTGGAAGCCGGAGCCGGAGAACACCGAGCTGCTGGAAGCCATCAAGGGCGAGTTCACCGGTGCCATCGAGGAGGCGTACAGCATCCGCGACAAGATGGCCCGTTACGAGCGCCTGGGTGAGATCAAGGCTGCTGCCGTCGAGAAATTTGCCGGCGAAGAAGAAGGCCAGCCGTCCGAAGACGACGTGAAGAAGTACTTTGGCAAGATCGAGAAGAATGTGGTTCGTCAGCAGGTTATCGATGGCAAGCCGCGTATCGACGGTCGTGACAACAAGACCGTCCGTCCGATCGAAGTGGAAGTCGGCGTACTGCCGTCCGTCCACGGTTCCGCCCTGTTTACCCGTGGCGAAACCCAGGCCATCGTCACTGCCACACTGGGTACCACCCGTGATGTGCAGATCATCGATGCGCTGGAAGGCGAGCGCAAGGACCCGTTCCTGTTCCACTACAACTTCCCTCCGTACTCCGTAGGCGAAGCTGGCCGCATGGGCTCACCGGGCCGTCGTGAGATCGGTCACGGTCGTCTGGCCAAGCGTGGTGTGGCCGCAGTCATGCCAACCATCGAAGAGTTCCCGTACGCGATCCGTGCGGTATCCGAGATCACCGAATCCAACGGTTCCAGCTCCATGGCGTCTGTCTGTGGTTCCTCCCTGGCCCTGATGGACGCGGGTGTGCCGCTCAAGGCGCCGGTTGCCGGTATCGCCATGGGTCTGGTCAAGGAAGGCGACAAGTTCGCGGTTCTTACCGACATCCTGGGCGACGAAGACCACCTGGGTGACATGGACTTCAAGGTTGCCGGTACCAAAGACGGTGTTACTGCCCTGCAGATGGACATCAAGATCAAAGGCATCACCGACGAGATCATGGAAATTGCCCTGGAGCAGGCCCAAGACGCACGTCTGCACATCCTGGGCGAGATGAACAAGGTCATCGCCGAGCCGCGTGCCGAGCTGTCCGACCGCGCACCGAGCATCACCACCATCAAGATCCATCCGGACAAGATCCGTGACGTGATCGGTAAGGGTGGTTCCGTGATTCGTGGTATCTGCGACGAGACAGGCGCTTCCATCGATCTGGATGACGACGGCAACGTGAAGATCTACGCTGACAACCAGGCCGCTGCCCAGGCTGCAGTGAACCGCGTCAAGGAAATCACGGCCGAGATCGAAGTCGGTGCCATCTACAAGGGCCGCGTCGAGCGCATCGTGGACTTCGGTGCCTTCGTCAACATCCTGCCCGGCAAGGATGGACTGGTGCACATCTCCCAGATCTCCGATCGCCGCATCGAGAACGTCTCCGACGAGCTCAGCGAGGGTCAGGAAGTTCTGGTCAAGGTGCTGGACGTGGACAACCGCGGCCGCGTGAAGCTGTCCATGAAGGAAGTGAAGGAAGGCGATCAGCCGACCGACTTCACCGACTGATAGCTGGTGCTAAAGATGGGGTCAGAAGAAAGCGTTCTTCTGACCCCTTTTTTATGCCCAAAATTCCGGAGTCAGGCCTCTAAGCCGGGGTCAGATGAAGACTTTCATCTGACCCCACCTTCACCGACCCCGCCGCCATCGTTGGCCATAAACTCCATCAGCGCCTCCCGATAAGCCGGAATCACAAACGTCGACCCGTGCCCCGTATCCGTCCGAAGAAACCGCTTCGGCTCCCCGGCCGCCTCATACAACGCCACCCCGTGGTGAAACGGAATAATGCCGTCCCGCACGCTGTGAATCACCATCACCGGCACCGGTGAGATGTCATCAATCCTTTCCAGGCCTTCGTATTCCGCGGGGATGGTCCAGCTTAGCGGAATCTGGAAGGGCCAGGTCATCCAGAAGGCGTCGAGCTTTTCCCGGGCAATGCGCCGGAAGCCGGAGAAGGTGCCATCGAGGATAATGCCGTCCAGCGCCGGGTGCTCCTTCCTTTGCACCCACTCGCTGGCCAGGGCAATCCCGAGTGCGCCACCCAGGCTTTGGCCGAGGATATAGATAGGCCGGTCTTCCACGCCGGTCCGTTGCGTCATCCAGCGAAAACCGGTCTCTACGTCATGCAGGGCGCCCTCTATGTCCGCCTCACCCGTAGACTGGCCAAAGCCCCGGTAATCAATGGTAAAGACGTTGTAGCCCTGCTCTGGCAGCCAGGCGACGTTCAGGATGTGGCTACTGATGTTCTGGGCATTGCCGTGCAGGAAATACACCGTGCCTCGGGGCTTCTCTCCGTCCGTTTGTGCCGGCAGCCACCAGCCGTGCAAGGTCTCGCCGTCGGCCGTATCCAGATAGACGTCCTCGTAATCAAGATTGAGCCGGTCGGGCGTGACATAGGTGATGTCGTCGGGGTAGAAGAAAACGCTGCTGCAGCCGCCCTGCATGACTGTCAGAGCGGCGAGTATAGCCGTTAACAGCGTGCGCTTGAGACTCAGAAATAGGCGTGCAGTCCGGCGTGCCATGTGCTCTGGTACCTGTCGTAATGGTCTTCACGGGTGAACTCGGCAAACAGGCTGAATGCCCGGCCAAGATGCCAGTTGCCTTTGATGTAAGCCTGGTCCTGGCGATGCTGGCTGCTAACGATCCAGGCTTTGGTCCGGGCACCGGCCAGGAGGCTGAACCGGTTGTTCTGGTGCAGGACCCCGAGGTCTGCGCCCGGCGCGGCGTCGTAGCCGCGTCGCAGGTCATCGTCGATTTCCAGATCGGCCGTGGCGATGGCAAACGCCTGGGTGCTGTCGCCCAGACGCCAGCTGCCGCCGGCACCACCTTCAAGGTAAGGGGACAGTACCCGGTCATCACCTGTGTCTGTTCGCCGGCCGCCGAATCCGACCTGCCAGGACAGGGGCGAGAAGAACTGGTCTCTCGGGCTCAGGGAGCGGATTTCGACGCCCACCAGTTGTTCCAGCTGCAATTCGTCGTTGTCGGTGTAGTACCGGGCATCGAGCCGCAGAAACTGCAGCTGAGCTCCGGGTCGATAGCCCGCCGGCGGGTCCAGCACATCGTGGTAGGCCGGACGGAAAGTCAGCTGGGTGAATTCCCGGTGATCCAGCTGACCGGCGCCCAGACTCACGCGGAAGGTGTCATGGCCCTGATCATCCCGAACCTCCGGTTCCGGTGGCTGTGGGCTGGTCTCGACGTCCTCTATCCGGCTGCGGGAGACCAGCAGCTGATGGGACAGGGGCGCAGCATGTTCTCTGGGCCAGCCCTCGGCCTCGCTCTGGTAGCGGACATAGTCGTAAGTGGCGTCCAGCACCTTCGCCTTTTCCCGATCGCTCAGATTCTGCACTTCGGGATCGTCAACACGGACATAGCCGTTGGCGATGGCCGCTGACAGGGTCTGGTGGTCGTCGGACAGCGTGGAGATCCGGTAGGCCACCGAAGTGGCTGCCGAAGGGCGGTAATAGACATCCGCAACCAGGTCCTTGTCCACCACCCAGCGGACTGTGTCCGAGGGAATGGCGTGAGTGCTCACTTCACCCAGCAAATTGGTGCCGGGGCGGGCTACATCAATCAGCGCCAAGAGTCGGTAGGCGCAGTTTTCATCGAAGAAATAGTAGTCGAAGTTCTTGTCCTGGATCTCCCAGGCGTGGGCCAGCAGCAAGTCAACTTCGTTCTGGTCCAGATTTAGCGTGTACTCCCAGAGATCACGGTGTTCGATGTCCGAGTAAAGGCGGATTTTCTCGTAATAGGGCTGCACCGTGGTAATGCCCGGATAACCGCCGAAGATACCCTTGTACGCAAACAGGATTTCACTGTCGTGGGCGGCGGCATCGGCCGCATAGGAAATGGTGTTCGCGAGCAGAAGGTTGGTTTCTTCATCCTCCCTGGGCGGGTCCAGCCGCAGGAAGGTGTGCCCGAACATGGACGAGGGGCTGTTCAGGTAAGAGGCTGCAAACACCAGGGTAACGGTTTTGGTGTTCAGGGTGTCTTTCCAGTTCTGGTAGTCCGGACAGGCTACTTGGGAATCCGGCAGGTCCAGACGTTCCCGGAGCCAGGCATCCCGGGCAGGGAACCGGCAGCGGGCATGACCGTTGCCACCACCGGGCTTCCGGATCGCCGCCAGGGTGGCTTCGAGTTCGGCGCGGGGCGAGTGCTTGCCGTTTTCGCTCAGGAAGAACGACGGGTCGTCGGCCTGGCTGGTGTAGCCGTCACCGAAGGTGTCCGGGTGGTAATGGCCCAGTGTCAGCCAGGCCGGATCCTTGTGCAGTTGGTCTGGAATCGGTGGTTCGCTGGCGTGGAGGCTACAGCTGAAGGCAAGGCAAAGAATCGCTTGCCCGAAACGCACGGTATGGCCCATGGAGAAGAGTGATCCGGGTCGTTGGGGGAACGGTGAGGCGCCGTCCCTGGCGCCGTGTCCATCCTTGCGGTAAACGGTGTTATGCCGCTACATACTTGCTCAGATTCGTGTCCTGCTCCAGCAGTGCCACGATGGCATCCACTGCCTCACCAGAGGTGGTATCAGCGTTGGGGAAAATTGCCGCGAAGTTATCCTGCAGTACCTTGCGGAAGGCATCACGGTCGGTTTCCTCTACACCCAGCAGAACGGCCAGGGTATCGAGGTTCTCGCCGGAGCCGCGGGACATGTCACGGGCTACCTTGTCGATGTTGCTGTCCATGTACATGGCCATGGACTGAACGGCCTGGTTGGTCTGACAGCCCAGGGTACCGGTGGTCATGCCAAAGGTCTGGTTACCGAAAGTACCGTTGGTGGTGGCCGCCAGAACGTGAGGAGCAACACCGGATTGTCCTTTCCAGATCATGGCGCCCACGCCGCAGCCAGGCTGCGCGAAAGCCATGGAGGAAGCACCCAGAAGAATTGCACCTGCGATCAGTTTTTTCATTATCCACTCCTTTCTGTGGTTTTTTGCAGTCGTCGCATTGATCTCCCGGCCACCCCCTCAGAGGCAGCCGGGAAAGAACGGCCCTGACAGGGATCCTGTGGAGACAGGTAGACCGTTGGGTTGAGTATAGTCGAAGTTCCGGAGTCGCAAGTAAATGGATGCGTGAGTAATTGATTTATGTCGAATTTTTTACTCGGGTAGAGCGAAAATATGTCTCTTTTCAGGCCATATTCACCAAAAAGCCGGGGCGTGTGACCACGTCCCGGCTTTTTCGGTCGATCCCGCCGAAGGTGGGGTTAGCCCCCGAGATAGGCGTTACGAACGTCCGGATTGGCCAGCAGGTTTTTGCCGGTATCGTGCAGGCGGATACGACCGGTTTCCAGCACATAACCCCGGTCCGCCAGGTTCAGGGCCTGATGGGCGTTCTGCTCCACCAGGAACACCGTGATTCCCTCTTCGCGGAGCTGGCCGATGATCTCGAAGATCTGCTGGATCACGATGGGTGCGAGGCCCAGCGACGGTTCATCGAGAATGATCATCCGTGGTTTGCTCATCAGGGCACGGCCGATGGCCAACATCTGTTGCTCACCACCGGACATGGTCCCCGCACGCTGGTTCTCCCGTTCCTTGAGGCGCGGGAACAGCTCATAGACATGGTCCTGGCTCTTGCGGATCTCCGCCTTGGTGTTGAAGAACCCGCCCATATGCAGGTTCTCTTCCACCGTCAGGCCGGAAAACACCCGCCGGCCCTCGGGCACAATGGAGATGCCCGAGCGCATGATCTGGGAGGTGGGTTCCCGGGTGATGTCCCGGCCTTCCAGGACCACCCGGCCTGAACTCGCCTGCGGGCTGCCGCAGACAGTCATGAGCAGGGTGGTTTTGCCGGCCCCGTTGGCACCGATCAGGGAGACGATCTCGCCCTTTTTGACCTCGACCGATACCCCGTGCAATGCCTCGATTTTCCCGTAATGGGTATGAACATTTTCAAGTACTAGCATGGTTGGTCCTCAGGCCTCGCCCAGATAGGCTTTGATCACGTCGTCGTTCTGGCGGATTTCGTCCGGCGTGCCACTGGCCAGGGGGCGGCCCTGGTTGATGACGTTGATCCGGTCTGAAATGCCCATCACCAGGCTCATGTCGTGCTCAATCAGCAACACGGAAACGTTGTAGTCCTCTTTCAGGCTGACAATCAGCTGATCCAGTTCCTTCGTTTCCGCCGGGTTGAGGCCGGCAGCCGGCTCATCCAGCATCAGCAGCTGCGGTTCGGTCACCATGCAGCGGGCAATTTCCAGGCGCCGCTGCTGGCCATAGGCCAGGTTGCCGGCTTCCCAGTTGGCCATGTCGAGCAGGCCGACCCTCTCCAGCCAGTACCTGGCCCGTTCCAGGGATTTTTTCTCCCGCTCCCGGTAATCCGGGGTTTTTACCAGGCCGGCAAGGAGGTTGGTGTTCAGGTGCCGGTGCTGGGCTACCAGCAGGTTCTCCACCACCGTCATCTTGCTGAACAGGCGCACGTGCTGGAACGTCCGCACCATTCCCAGGCGGGAAATCTTGTAGTCGGGCTTGCCCTGGATTTCCTGCCCCTGGAACAGGATCTTGCCGCCGGTTGGTTTGTAAAAACCGCTGATGCAGTTGAACACGGTGGTCTTGCCGGCCCCGTTGGGGCCGATGATCGAGACAATTTCGTGTTCCTGGACATCCACGGATACCTGGTCCACCGCCAGCAGACCGCCGAAGCGCATGGACAGATTCTGTACTTCAAGCATTGTCTGTCACCCCTGCTCTTTGAGTTCGATTTGAATGCGGCGCATGGGCAGCAGGCCCTGCGGACGCCAGACCATCATCAGTACCATGGCGGCACCAAAGATGAGCATCCGGTATTCAGAGAACTCCCGGGCGAGCTCGGGCAGGATGGTGACGGCAATCGCAGCCAGGATCACCCCGACCTGTGAGCCCATGCCACCCAGGACCACGATGGCCAGGATGATGGCGGACTCCAGGAATACGAAGGATTCCGGGCTGATAAAGCCCTGCTTGGAGGCGAACACGGTACCGGCAAAGCCGGCAAAGAATGCGCCAATGGTGAAGGCAGAGAGCTTCACCGCGGTACGACTCATGCCCAGGGAACGGGCCGCGATCTCATCCTCGCGCAGAGCTTCCCAGGCACGGCCCACAGGCATGCGCATGAAGCGGCGAATGACCAGCAGAGTGAAAATTGCCAGCACCAGGGCGATGAGGTACAGGAAAATCACCTTGTGCTCGCCGGAGTAGGCGATGCCGAAGGTTTCGTGGAAGGAGACATTGCCTTCTTCCTTGACCCTGCGACCAAACTCCATGCCGAACAGCGTCGGATCCGGAATGCCACCGATGCCGTTGGGGCCGCCGGTCAGCGAAGTCCAGTTGTTCAGCAGGATACGGATAATTTCCCCGAAGCCCAGCGTGACAATGGCGAGATAGTCACCGCGCAACCGGAGCACCGGAAAGCCCAGCACAAAGCCGAACAGGGCAGCGAGCAGGGCACCGATCGGCAGAGCCAGCCAGAAAGAGACGCCGAAGTACTGGGACAGCAGGGCAAAGGTGTAGGCGCCCACCGCGTAGAACGCCACATAGCCCAGGTCGAGCAGGCCGGCCAGACCTACCACCACGTTCAGCCCGAGTGCGAGCATGATGTAGATCAGCACCAGGGTGGCAAGGTCGACTGCGCCCCGGGACACGATGAACGGCCAGATCAGCGCAAGCAGAATGATAGCCACGAAGAACACCCGTTCCATCAATAGCCGTTTTTCCTGGGAAATCGGGCCGCGCTTGGGTAGGGGATTGAGGTTCGGAATCTTGCCGAACACACCCATGATGTTATCGCGGAATGTCTGGAACAGGAAAACCGCCACTGCGGCCAGGAACACGTTGACGACGGTCGCGGTAGTCGCGCCTTCCAGGCCAACGGACGTGCCCTCGGCAACCAGGTTCAGCCCCAGGATCGGGTAGGCGATGATTATGGTGATAAATGCACAGAACAGTGCATGTTTAACGTTTTGAGCAGCCATCAGATCTTCTCAACCTCCGGTTTGCCGAGCAGGCCGGTGGGTTTGAACAGCAGAATCAGAATGAGCAGGCTGAACGAGATGACATCCTTGTATTCGCCGCTGAGATAGCCGGAGGTCATGCTTTCTGCCACGCCGAGTATCAGACCGCCGAGCATGGCGCCCGGGATACTACCGATACCGCCGAGGACGGCTGCGGTGAAGGCTTTCAGGCCGGCGATGAAGCCGAACAGGGGGTCGACGGAACCGTAGTACATGCCTAGCAGGAGGCCTGCCACGGCAGCGAGCGCCGCACCGATCACGAAGGTTGCCGAGATGATCCGGTTGGTATCAATACCCAGCAGGTTGGCCATGCCCAGATCCTGGGAAACTGCGCGACAGGCCCGACCGGTCCGGGAACGGGCGATGAACAGCGACAGGGCCGTCATGCAGATCAGGGTGGTGATGAAGATGGTGATCTGCATGTAAGAGAGGGACATCTGGAAGCCCTCGGAAGCGCCGAACTGGAATCCGCCCTCAATCAAAGCCGGGAAGCCGATGTTGCGGGAACCCTGTGCCAGGTGCACGTAGTTCTGCAGGAAGATGGACATACCGATGGCGGAAATCAGCGGGATCAGTCGGTGCCGGCCGCGAACAGGGCGATAGGCGACCCGTTCCACTGCCCAGCCCATGGAACTGGAGACAATCATGGCGCACACCAGTGCCACGATCAGAATCAGCGGAAGCCAGGCGACCCCAAGAGAGGCCAGGCCGGTAATGGCAATCAGCGCGGTGTAGGCGCCGATCATGTAGATCTCACCATGGGCAAAGTTGATCATGCCGATGATGCCGTAAACCATCGTGTAACCGATGGCGATCAGGGCATAGGTGCTCCCGATCGTCAGCCCGTTAATGAGCTGCTGGAAGAAATAAAGGAGGTCTTGCATTGTTTTTGAACTCCGAAGGCCCGCTCCCTCCACTTCCGAGCCCCTGGTCCGGGTTATCCGCACCGGGGGCAGGGAAGACTCAACGGGAGCCTAGAAAAACACCTTCTCCCGGATCGCGGTGAGAAGGTGCTCTCATTATTACCGTTTGTTAACGATTTCGGCTCAGTTTACCGGAGTTTTGCTGCCATCTGAATGCCATTCGTAAACCACGAATTCGAACGACTTCAGGTCGCCCTTCTGGTCATACTGAACGGTGCCGATCGGAGTCTGGAAGCTGCCAGCGCGCAGCGCCTCGGCCACTTCGAACGGATCGGTGGATTCGGCCTGTTCGATGCCATCGGCAATCAGCTGGACCGCGGTGTAGGAAGTCAGCACAAACGGGCCGGAAGGGTCTTCGCCCTTGTCCTGGAAGGCTTTGACCAGCGCCTGGTTTTCAGCTTTCTTGTCGAAGCTGGGCGGCAGGGTTACCAGCAGGCCCTCGGCCGCTTCACCAGCAATGGTGTTGATGTCCTTGTTACCGACACCTTCGGGGCCCATGAACTTGGCATCCAGGTCGGCCTGGCGCGCCTGCCGCAGGATCAGCCCCAGTTCCGGGTGGTAACCGCCGTAGTAGACGTAATCGACATCAGCCTGCTTGAGCTTGGTGACCAGGGAAGAGAAGTCCTTGTCACCGGCGGTGATACCTTCGAACATGGCGATTTCAATGCCCTGGTCCTTGAGGGTATCGCGCACGGCAGTGGCGATGCCTTCACCGTACTGCTGCTTGTCGTGCACGATGGCAACGCGCTCAGGATTCTGGCTGGCGATATAGTTACCGGCGACCGGGCCCTGCATGCTGTCCAGACCGATGGTGCGGAAGACCAGTTCGTAACCGCGCTCGGTGATATCCGGACTGGTGGAGGCCGGAGTGATCATCAGGATGCCTTCATCCTCGTAGATGTCAGATGCCGGCTGGGTGGAACTGGAGCACAGGTGGCCGACCACGAAGCGTACACCATCATTAACGAGGCTGTTGGCTACGGTTACGGCCTGCTTCGGGTCACAGACGTCGTCGTATTCGACGGCGACCAGTTCCTCACCCATCACGCCACCGTTGGCGTTGATTTGCTCAATGGCCATGCGGGCGCCGGAGAACTGCATGTCGCCATACTGGGCAACAGGGCCAGTCATCGGGCCGGCAATACCAACCTGGATCTCCGCAGCTGCCTGACCGGCAGCCATCAGCGCAATAGAAGTGCTTACAGCGGTTGTGAGTCTCTTTACTGAAGTTCTCATTGGGTAAGTCCTGTTTGGTTCAGGGTTATTCTTGTGTTCTCAGGTAGTTAAACAAACACCACAGGCCACCGGTTGTCAAGCGGGCCCGGCCGGCGTTTGTTCATGAACACAACTTTTGCAAAATGCATCCTTGTTGGAGTCGGAAAACCCCAAGCTGGCAGGCTGCTTGCAAAGCGTGTGCCTGGCTGAGAAAAGTGTCACGCGTCCGTGCTGTTGTCCTCCTGATCCGAGACCACCAGTGTGCGGAAGCTTTCATGTTCGCGCAACTGTTCGAAGCTCGGATCGACGGAAGCATCATCCCGGTAGGCCTCCGAAATATCGATGGCTTTCTCCAGGGTGCTCACGGCATCCTCCCAGCGCCCGATCTCGGCATAGGCGCAAGCCAGTTGGTAGTGCGCATGGCCGTTCTGAGGGTCCAGCTTCAGCGCCCGGCGGCACAGGCTGATGGCCCAGAGCGGTTCCTGCATTTCCAGAACCGCGTCGGCTTTGTAACTCAGGGCTTCGACGTCGTCCGGACGGAGGTCCAGGATGCGGTCATAGGAGGCGATCTTGTTCTGCTGGGACGTTTCCTGGCTTGCCTTAAGCCAGAGCGAGTGCACCTCGTTAGTGCGTTCAATCTCCGCCTGGTTCTGGTGAATGATGTCCGATTTCTGTTGCAGCTGTTCTTCGATGGCCTTAAGGCGTTTCTCGTATTCGACCACGAGCTCATTCACGCGCTTCTCGGCGACGCTGGCCAACTGGTTGCGCATGTCCCGGATGGAATTCCAGCCGATGACAACCAGGATGGAAGTGGCGCCGGCAATGAGATAGAAGAAGTAGGTGACCGTATCGGTTGCATAGGACATGGTCTTGTCGGCTACGGACAATTCCTTGTCGACCACCTTCTCGATCAGCTCGGCACGGGTATCCATCATTTCCTTGCGCAGCGCCTTGCTTTCTTCCAGCAGGTAAAGCTCGATGAATGGGGTATACATGGGCTCTTCCAGATCCGCCAGTGCCGCGGCCACGTCATCGGAAGTCACATCGTCGTCCATGGATGGCCGCTCGCCGGTGCTCTGGGCTGCTGCGGATCCGGCCAGAATGATCAGGAACAGCATCGCACCGGTCCGCATTTTGCCGAACAAAGACAGGAGCGAGTAGGTGAATCGATTGGTCATGGTACTGCGTCCGTTTTGCGGTTTTGGAGAACAACGGACCATAGCATAGTGGCTGGCGGAAAAAACGCCGAACCCGATGCACAGGGGGTGGTTGAAGCGTTAAGTGGAAGCCCTCACTTGCATTTGGTGGTGCAACGACCTCTAATAGTTAGAGGTATAAGCAAGTGTTGAGTAGTCGGAGCAACTCTGTGGACAATTACGAACAGGTGCTGGTCGCGCTTCGTCGCGTTATCCGAGCAACGGATTTGCATTCCAAGCGGCTGAGCAAACACGCCGGGCTGACCGGCCCGCAACTGTTGATCATGCGTACCATCCGGGATCTCGGAGAGGTGACCATCGGCACCATCGCCGAAAAGGTCAGCCTCAGCCAGGCCACGGTAACCACCATTCTTGATCGGCTTGAGCACCGCAACCTTGTCTATCGTGTCCGCAGTACCAAGGACAAGCGTAAAGTCCATGCCCACCTGACTGAGGGGGGCGCCGACATTCTCTCGCGTGCGCCCAATCCGCTGCAGGAAGATTTTATCCAGAAGTTCCAGAGCCTGCACGAGTGGGAGCAGACCATGATCCTGGCCTCGCTGCAGCGGGTGGCCAATATGATGGATGCGGATGAGATTGATGCCTCGCCGGTGCTGACGGTTGGGTCGGTGTTGAAGGATGACGGCTGGAAGGAGAAGGCCTGAGGCATGAAAAAGGGGTCAGAAGAAAGCATTCTTCAGATCCCGCAAGCCTCCGAAATCGCGCCAAACCCCGGGGTCAGATGAAAGCCTTCATCTGACCCCATTTTCACATACACCAAGCCCCGGCGCCCTCTTCAATGCACCGAAGACCCCTTCTTCGGCCTGTTCCCGAAACAAACCTGAAACACATCGTTATAGTGCCGCGCAAAATTCACCGTCAGCCCCTCCTTGAGGTACTCCGGCAGCTCCTCGTAATCCCCCCGGTTCGCCTCCGGCAGAATCAGGTTACTGATCTTCTGCCGCCGCGCGGCAATCACCTTTTCCCGGATGCCACCCACCGGCAACACCTGGCCGGTCAGGGTCAGTTCGCCGGTCATGGCGACGTTCTGCTGGGGCGCCTCTTTCCGGGCGATGGACAGCAGCGCGGTGGCCATGGTGACGCCGGCGCTCGGGCCATCCTTGGGGGTGGCGCCTTCCGGCACGTGCAGGTGTACGAAGGACTTGTCGAAGAACGTTGGATCGCCCTTGTACCGTTTCAGGTTCGATGACACGTAACTGTAGGCGATTTCCGCCGACTCCCGCATGACATCTCCCAGCTGCCCGGTGAGCTTGAAGCCCCGCTGACTGCTGTGGATGCGGGAGGCCTCGATGCTCAGGGTAGCGCCACCCATGGCCGTCCAGGCCAGGCCCGTCACCACGCCCACGCCCTTGAGCGACTTTTCCTTGCGGAAAGCCGGCTGGCCCAGATACTCGGCCAGATCCGCCACGCCGACCTTCACCGGTTTGTCCGGATCATCCAGCAGTTTCACGATGCCTTTGCGGATGATCTTGTGCAGCAGCTTTTCCAGGTTGCGCACGCCGGCTTCCCGGGCGTAGCCCTCGATCACCTGTTTCAGGGCTGCGTCGGTGACGTTGAGCTGCTTTTTCAGCAATCCGGCCCGTTTGAGCAGGCGAGGCAACAGGTGATGTTTGGCAATTGCCAGTTTTTCCTCGGTGATATAGCCGGACAGACGGATGACATCCATCCGGTCCAGCAGGGGCCGGGGAATAGTGTCCAGCTGGTTGGCGGTGCAGATGAACAGCACCTTGGACAGGTCCATCCGGACGTCCAGGTAGTGATCCAGGAACTCCCGGTTCTGCTCAGGATCCAGGGTTTCCAGCAGGGCGGAGGCCGGGTCACCCTGGTAGGACGCGCCGATCTTGTCGATCTCGTCCAGCATGATGACCGGATTGGCAACCTTGGTGTCTTTCAGTGCCTGGACGAACTTCCCGGGCATGGCACCGATGTAGGTGCGACGGTGGCCCTTGATCTCGGCTTCATCGCGCATGCCGCCCACGCTGAACCGGTAAAATTGGCGGCCGAGCGCATCTGCGACGGAGTGCCCGATCGAGGTCTTGCCCACCCCGGGCGGGCCGACGAGCAGCAGGATCGAACCGCTGATCTCGCCCTTGAAAGTACCTTCGGCCAGGAATTCGACAATGCGATCCTTGACGTCCTCGAGGCCGTCATGGTCCCGGTCCAGGATGTGGCGGGCTTCGGCCAGATCAAAGTGATCCTCTGAGTACTGGCCCCAGGGTACCTGGGTGATCCAGTCCAGGTAGTTCCGGGTCACGCCGTACTCGGGGGAGCCCTGTTCCAGCACCTGGAGTTTCTGGAGTTCATCCTGGAACCGCTCCTGCACAGGCTCGGGTGGATCCAGCTTCGCCATGCGCTCCTGAAAACGCTCCACGTCTGCTGTCTTGTCGTCCTTGGCCATGCCCAGTTCACGCTGGATTACCTTGAGCTGCTCGCGCAGGAAGAACTCGCGCTGGTGCTTCTGGACCTTCTCGTTGACCTCCTCGCTGATTTCCGATTGCAGGCGCGCCACTTCCTGTTCCTTGCGCATCAGAAGCAGGACCTTCTCCATGCGCCGGAGTAGTGGCACGGTATTCAGTACGTCCTGGAGCTCGGGACCGGGCGCGCTGGTCATCGAGGCGCCGAAGTCGGCAAGCGGCGAACTGTCGTCCGGACCGAACCGGGACAGATATTGCTTCACTTCCTCGCCGTAGAGCGGGTTGGTGCGCAGCAGTTCCTTGATGGCGCTGATGATGGCGAGCGTGTATGCCTTCAATTCGTCGGCGTCTTCCTCCGGCTCGTTCGGGTACTCGACTTCGACCAGGTAGGGTGGCTTGCGCCGCAACCACTGCACAATGCGAAACCGTTGCAGGCCCTGGGCAATAAACTGGACCTTGCCGCTCTCCTTCTGGGCATGGTGCACGCGCACAGCGCACCCCACGGTTTCCAGCTCCCCGCTTTCCGGGATGCCCTGTTCGGCATCGTGCTCCTCGACATAACAGATGCCAAGCACACGGTGATCGGTTTCACCCACGCGCTTGAGGGTTTCGTGCCAGGGCTCCTGATTGACGACCACCGGCTGGACCTGGGCCGGGAAGAACGGACGATTGGAAACCGGGAGCACATACATGCGCCGGGGCATGATCTGTTGGGGCAGGGCAAGGCTTTTGCTGTGTTCATCCTTGCCGATGTATTCAGTCAGATCCTCTTCAAATTCCTCAAGGCTTTCATTGCGGTTTTCGTCATTCATGCCGTCGTTGCATCCCTCGAAGGTTGTCGTCGGGCGGGCGTGGGAAACGGTTGCCCGCTATCGCATCTACTTGCGTATGTAGCGGCACTTACGGCTATTTCAAGGATTTGGGTTGGTTGGCGACCGGAGATTCCAATGCCCACCAGAGCTTGATTTTCCCGCTATGGGCCCCAATGATCGAGGCAGACTCAGATATTCATTCAACGGTTCAGGTGCCCTGATGAGCAATTCGCCCTACGTTTTTGACGCCACCATGGAAAACTTTCAGCAGGAAGTCATGGAAGCCTCTGCCAGCACACCCATTCTGATCGACGTCTGGGCCGAGTGGTGCGCGCCGTGCAAGCAGCTGATGCCGATTCTCGAAAAGCTGGCCAACGAATACGAGGGCGGTTTCAAACTGGCGAAGGTCAACGCCGACGAGCAGCAAGAGTTGACCGCAAGCCTGGGGGTTCGCAGCCTGCCGACCGTGATTCTTGTGAAAGATGCCCAGGCGGTGGATGGCTTCAACGGCGCCCAGCCCGAAAGCGAAATCCGCAAGGTGCTGGATAAGCACGTGGAAGCGCCTAAAGAAGACCCTTATGATGCCGCCCATCGGCTCTGGGAGAACGGTGATGTGAACGGTGCGCTTGATATTCTTGTCGAGCTGAACCGTCAGGACCCCGAGAACATGAAGGTCCTGATCGACCTGGCTCAGCTGAAAGCGGAAACCGGAGACCTGGAAACCGCAGAACAGGTGCTCGAAAGCCTGCCCCCGGAAGAAAAGATGCAGCACCAGGCCAAACAGCTGGCCGCCCGCGTCAAGTTCATGAAACAGGCTGGAGAGTTGCCCCCGGTAGCGGACCTTCGGAAAAAACTGGAAGCCGACCCGAAAAATCCGGAAGCCCTGCACCAGCTGGCCCTGCAGCACGTGCTCAAAGACGAGAATGCCGAAGCCATGGACTTGCTGATCCGCCTGATGCAGGCTGACAGTACTTACAAGGACGGTATCGCCAAGAGCACCCTGATCGAGCTGTTCGACAAGCTCGGCAATAACAATCCGGACGTGCGTGCCTATCGTAGGAAGCTGTATACCCTGATGCACTGACGGCGGGGCCGGAACGCGGGGTCAGATGAAGGCTTTCATCTGACCCCACTTTCACACCCGCCCGCCGCCTCTCGGGTCCGACTCCGGGGTCAGATGAAAGCCTTCATCTGACCCCATCTTCGCACCGGTCCCCTGGCCCTGAACCACTAAGTCATGCTCAAACTCCCACCCCAGCCAGACCACTGTGAACTCTGCCGGCGCTCCGTCCCCAAGCTCACTCGCCACCACCTCATCCCCAAGCACCTGCACCGAAAAAAGCGCTTTCAGAAGCTGTTCAGCAAGGAAGAGCTGATCACCCGGACGCTGTGGGTATGCCGGCCATGCCATAGCGCCATTCACCGGGCGTGCTCCGAATACGAGCTTGGACTGCATTACAACACCCGGGAGCAGCTGATGGAGCTGGAGGAGCTGAGGGGGTTCGTGGAGTGGATTCGGGACAAGCCTTCGGGATTTGTGCCAAAGGGGGGAAGGTGAGGTATCTGGTGAGCGAAGTTGGGGTCAGATGAAAGCTTTCATCTGACCCCTTCTCTGCCCCATGATTCTGAGCCGGACCGCTGCGTGGACAGCTTTCGGCTGTTGCTCATGCTGTCTGATGTTTCTCCTGAGCGTTTCCACGCGAAAACCGGTTCCGCCTGAGGAACGTTCCGTAATCGTTGAATCGAACACCCATCTCTCTCATCACCCTGTGGGCCACCGGCGACGTCCACTGACGGATGTAGAAAGGTTCCCGTACCGCAAAATGATGGATCGCGTGGGTGCTGCCAAAATTGAAACAGAACAGCTGCATCGGCATCAGCCACCAGGGGTTGAGAACCTGGCATTGCTGCATCACATTCCTGGGTTCGACATCGCCATAGTAGTGCATGTTGGAACTGATGAAGTGCAGGCAGAATGTTCGCAGGAAAGAGGGCAGCATATACACCACGGCAAAGGTGTCCAGTGCACCCAGTGCAGTGGACAGTTCGGCCGAAAGGGCAATCGGATTGCCGCTGAGCTGCGCGGTGAAAAGGACGAGATGCGCCACGATCCAGCTATGGAACAGTAGGTAATAGAGGTTGCCAAGCGGAGCGTATGACAGCAGCTGCTGAATGCTCATCTTTCTGGCATCACCGCTCGAAGCCGGCGCCTGGGAGCGGATATACTGGCGCACGGCGCGTTGCATGGTAAACGGCCGCAGCAGCACGGCCAACATATTATCCCCGGTCATCAATAAACGCCTTACACCCCACGGTTCGCCGTTTGTGATGCCCCGTTCCTCCAGGTCACTCTCGGTGCCGCTGAATTTGTGATGGTGCAAGTGAAGTTTGCGCCGCACAAATGGGCTAATGGTGCTGGCCCGTGCCAGCCAGCCGAGCGCCAGCATGAGGTCATTGGCCCAGGGCCGGTTCTTGAAGTACATCAGATGGATCAGGTCGTGTTCCAGTTCATGGATCAGGGAAGCGAATATCGCTGTGACCGGAACGCATACCCACCAGGGAATGATGCCCATTACATAGAGCGCTCCGCTGGCGATCATGCCCATCAGCGACACGGCCATGATCGTTGCCCCGATCAGGTTCTGGTGTTTTTCCAGCCAGGGATGCCGCCGGCGCAGTGCCCGCCCCTCCTCAAGGATGGTTTTGCGGATATGATCGGTTTTCTCTGCATCGGTCATGGTGCTTGGATCAACAGACATCGTTTTGACCTTTCTAACGGCAATGCGTGGCAACCAGGCACCTCCACCCGGTGTTATCTGCTGGTATTGTGAATTTGTCCATGCCGATACAGGCTATGATTACGTGACAAAAAACGATCATTCGACGACAACTACAATGACAACCGTTCCAATTGTTTCCAGCCAGCCCACTGTTCCGGGCACCTATGTCTTGCTCCTGATCGATGTGGTCGAGCGGTGGGATATCCCGGCGGAGGAGTTGCTTTCGGACGAGGAGCTTGTGATCGAGGATCTGTTGCGCAGCGGGTTCCGTCTGCCGAGGGACAGTTTCGCCCGGCTGATTCAGCGAGCTATCTCACTCACTGGTGAGCACGGTATCGGCTTCCTGATGGGATTGCAGATGAGAGTGTCGTGTCACGGGGTGATCGGCCAGGCCGCCATGGTGGCCAGGACATTGGGCGAAGCACTCGATATCGCAAAGGCCTATTTCAGTTTACCCTCATCGGATCTGAAGCTCTGCCTTGACCGGGTAGGAGATCGTGTTCGTTTGTCGTTAACCGAGCGCGATGAACGCTATCAGCTTGGCGAGGTGGGAGCGATGTTTCTGCTGACGGGGTTTGTCGCGATGGCGGAAGCACTCACGGGCAAGAGCCTGAGGGGCGAAGCCGTCGTTCGTTTTCCGAGACCTGCTTACATGAGCCGTTTTGAGCACCTGATTGCCGGGCCCCTGACGTTTGGCGGTGATTTCAATGGCTTCATTTTCGATGGCTCGATCCTGGACTACCCGCTGGTCATGTCTGATCCGGTGGCGGCGAGGGTTGCCCGGGAGCAGTGCAAGGAGGAGCTTGGTCGTCTGGGTGGCGGCCGCTCCCTGGTTCAGCAAGTTCGGGATCTGGTGTTCGATGCAGAACTGGGGTTTGCGTCGATCGAGGAGGTGGCGGGAAAGCTGAATATGACGCCTCGTACGCTGCAGCGGCGCTTGCAGGCCGAAGGGATGGTGTTCAGGGATCTGGTAGAGTCGATTCGGCAACAACACGCCAGGCGCTTGCTTGCCATCGGCCAGAAAAGCATTGGTCAGGTGTCGGATCTGCTGGGCTATTCCGATGTCACCAATTTCAGCCGCGCGTTCCGGCGCTGGACCGGGCGTTCGCCCCGGGATTATATGAGGGCACCGCACTAGCGGCGCCCTCTGTAAGGAACGGGGTTAGCCGTTACCCTTCTTCATTTGCTCATACTCGTCCTCAAAGAAGAACTTCTCTTCTCCGAAGGCCGGTTCCAGCTCATGCAGCCAGGTGGCAGTCTCGCTGTACTTGGCAAAGAACGGGCGTTGTACCCAGTCCGGGTTGCGGCCCTGGAGGAAACGCAGTACGAAGACCTTCTCACCCTTGATTTCGGTGATGCCCTGGATCTCTACCTTGCCGGGGCCGGCGCTCATGGAGGGGCCGCGGGCAGTACGGGCGAGCCCTGATACCTGCTTCATGGCTTCCCGATAAATGTTGTAGGCCTCGGCCAGTGGAACCTCGAAGTAGTTCTTGGCGCCGGTGTCCCGCTCCACAAACATGTAGTAGGGGATGATGCCCAGCTTCACTTCCTTCTTCCACAGCTTGGCCCAGGCGTCGGCGTCGTCGTTCACGTGCTTGATCAGCGGGCCCTGGGCACGGATCTCGGCGCCGGTGGCACGGATGCGCCGGATGGCCTCTTCCGCGATCTCGGTGGTGATCTCCTGCCAATGGTTGTAGTGCGCCATGATGGCGACATGCTTGCCGGCATCGACCAGTTTGGCGAACAGCTCGATCAGCTCGTCCGCATCCTTGTCGGTCACGAACCGGTACGGCCAGAAGGTCAGGGCCTTGGTACCGATCCGGATGGTCTGGATGTGGTCGTATTCCGGCTCCAGCAGCGGTTCCAGGTACTGGACCAGGTTCTTGGTCTTCATGACCATCGGGTCGCCGCCGGTCACCAGAAGGTCGGTCACTTCGGTGTGCTCTTTCAGGTAGCCGTGAAGCTTCTCGGCTTCGGTGCTGGCCATTTTCAGGTCTTTGTCACCGACAAACTGTGCCCAGCGGAAGCAGAACGTGCAGTAAGAGTGGCAGGTCTGTCCCTGGGCCGGGAAGAACAGGACAGTCTCACGGTACTTGTGCTGCACGCCGTCCAGCACTTCGCCGTCCAGTTCCGGCATGTTCATTTCCATCTGACCGGCCGGATGCGGGTTCAGCTCGTCCCGAATCTCTTTTGCGGCGGCCTGGATTTCCTTCTTGTCGGCACCTTCCTTGTGAAGCGCTGCCATACGCTCGAAATGTTCGTCCTTGAGCATCCCTTTTTGAGGGAAGACAAGTTGGTAGATCGGATCGTTGGGTACATTGTCCCAGTTGATCAGTTCGTTGATTACATACTCGTTGACCCGGAAGGGCAGCACGCTGGCCACCACTTTCATTTCAAACAGGGTCTCTTCAGGGAGGTTCTGAATGATGTCGATCTTGTCGAGCTGGCGGTCTGTGTAGACCTTGAAACGCCGTTCCTCGAACTCCGTAGTGGGAATCCGGTTCGGAAAGGTGACGATGGAGTTCATAGATCGCCCTCTGTTGTTGCCTATGACTGAAAAGTGGTCGGACCACTTTCCCGCTGGTTAAAAATCGGGCAGGCAAGTATACATAAATCGGAATTTATTTTCAGGTCTAATTAAAAAATGTCGTCAGGGAAGAAGGAGGGATTTGCGAGGAGCCCTTAGAACTAGCTGAAATTACAGGAGAATAAGGTTGTATGGCGAAAAAGGGCGGGCTCGGATCTTTTAGTAACGCTATGAATTTCAGGTGTGTTCGGAAAACTACGACCTTGGTCTGATTCTGGTTGTCTGGTGGTCTGAAAAAGGTCATTCTTGCGTAAGTAACCGCAAAGGATTGTTGTTCGAAGGGCCCTTAGGGGCAGTTTGATTGCTTTCATCAATCAAAATGTAGTAAAAACACTACAAATTCGGGCGCATCACTGTGAGCATCCTTCCCGGTTGTCGGCCGGCCATGGGCCAAGAGCCTGATTTCCAAAGGGCCTGCCGGACAGGAAAACTTGGGAAGGTGTTCTATGCTTGATAAAGGTTCCACGTACTGTCCTGCAGTACCGCCATCAGGCTGATACACCCATAACAATTATTCTGCATTTCACGCAGCTTATCGACACCGTACGCGCAGCGGCTGCTGATCGTGGCCCGCGCTGCACTTTTTGATGCCAAGGGGAGGGTTTGATGTACCAGGACGATGATCCCATTGAAACCAGTGAATGGCTTGACGCACTGGAATCTCTGATCGAGAACGAAGGCGTTGAGCGAGCCAAATACATTCTGGAGCGTCTTTCCGAGCGCGCCAGCCGCGATGGCACCGAGCTGCCATATTCCATCACCACGCCGTTCCGCAATACCATTCCGGTCACGCAGCAGGCACAAATGCCTGGCGACCTGTTCATGGAGCGTCGTATCCGCTCCCTGATCCGCTGGAATGCCATGGCCATGGTGGTGCGTGCCAACAAACGCCCGGGCGATCTCGGTGGCCACATTTCGACCTTCTCCTCTGCAGCCACGCTGTATGACGTGGGCTTCAACTATTTCTTCCACGGTGGCGACGAAAAGCGCGAGTCCGACCTGGTCTACTTCCAGGGGCATGCCGCACCCGGTATCTACGCCCGTTCTTTCCTGGAGGGCCGCTTTGAGGAATCCCAGCTGGACAAGTATCGGGAAGAAGTGGATGGCGAAGGCCTCTCGTCCTACCCCCACCCCTGGTTGATGCCGGACTACTGGCAGTTCCCGACGGTGTCCATGGGTCTTGGCCCGATTCAGTCGATTTACCAGGCCCACGTCATGAAGTACCTGCACAACCGTGAGCTGATCGATATGGACGGCCGCAAGGTGTGGGCATTCGTGGGCGACGGTGAGTGCGACGAGCCGGAAACCCTGGGTTCCATCTCCAAGGCCGGACGCGAGAATCTGGATAACCTGATCTGGGTGGTGAACTGTAACCTGCAGCGCCTCGATGGCCCTGTGCGCGGTAACGGCAAGATTGTCCAGGAGCTGGAAGGCGTGTTCCGGGGCGCCGGCTGGAACGTGATCAAAGTGGTCTGGGGTCGCATGTGGGATCCGCTGTTCGAACGAGACCAGAACGGCATCATGCAGCGTGCCATGGACGAAATCTGCGACGGCGAATTGCAGAACCTTACGTTCAAGGGTCCGGCTTACACTCGTAAGGAATTCTTTGGCCGATCGCCGGAGCTGGCCAAGCTGGCAGATAACCTGTCCGATGAGGATATCCAGAAGCTGAATCGCGGTGGTCACGACCCCTATAAGGTGTATGCGGCCTACCATCGTGCGGCTAACCAGGCCAACGGTAAGCCGACGGTCATTCTGGCGCACACCATCAAGGGCTACGGTTTCGGTGCCGCGGGCGAAGCCCAGAACACCGCCCACTCCCTGAAAAAGCTGGATATCGATACCCTGAAAGCCTTCCGGGACCGCTTCGGTGTGCCGCTGAAGGACGACGAGCTGGAAAACGTTCCCTACTACCGCCCGGCGCCGGACAGCCCCGAGCTGGTCTACATGAAAAAGCGCCGTCAGGAACTGGGTGGTTTCTATCCGAAGCGTAACAAGGATTGCCAGCCGCTACAGATCCCCGACCTGGACATCTTCAAGCAGGTGCTCGAAGGGTCCAATGGCCGTGAAATTTCGACCACTATGGCGTTCGTGCGCATTCTGACCGCTCTGGTGAAAGACAAGCGGATCGGCAAGCGCGTGGTGCCGATCGTGCCCGACGAAGCCCGGACCTTCGGTATGGAGGGCATGTTCCGCCAGCTGGGCATCTATACCTCCGAGGGCCAGAAATACGTGCCCCAGGATCGTGATCAGATCATGTACTACCGGGAGGACAAGAAGGGCCAGATCTTGCAGGAAGGCATCAACGAAGACGGTGCCATGGCAACCTGGATGGCGGCGGCCACCTCATACAGCAGCAACAGCTTCCCGGTGATTCCGTTCTATGTATTCTATTCCATGTTCGGTTTCCAGCGTGTGGGCGATCTGGCCTGGGCTTCCGGCGACATGCAGGCTCGCGGCTTCCTGATCGGTGGAACCGCTGGCCGTACCACGCTGAACGGCGAAGGTCTGCAGCACCAGGATGGTCACAGTCATGTACTCGCCAACACCATTCCGAACTGCAAGGCCTACGATCCGGCCTACGGTTACGAGATGGCGGTGGTGATCCGCCACGGTATGAAAGAGATGTTCGAGGAGAACCAGAACGTCTTTTATTACCTGACCATAGAAAACGAGAATTACGAGCAGCCTGCGATGCCCAAAGATTGCGAGGATGGCATCATCAAAGGCATGTATAAGTTCGAATCGGTGGAGACCAAGGGCCGCAAGAAGAGCCCGCGGGTTCAGCTTCTGGGCTCCGGTGCCATCATGAACGAAGTGCGTGAAGCCGCCCAAATGTTGAAGGACGACTGGGGCGTGGCCTCTGATGTCTGGAGTGTGACCAGCTACAACGAACTGGCCCGTGACGGCCAGCACGTGGAGCGCTGGAACCACCTGCATCCGGACGACAAGCCGAAGAAAGCCTATGTGACCCAAATGCTGGAGAAGCAGCAGGGTCCGGTGGTGTCTTCCACTGACTACATCAAACTGCATTCCGAGCAGCTGCGGGCATTCATCCCCAAGACCTTCATGACCCTGGGTACCGACGGCTTTGGCCGCAGCGATACCCGCGAGAAGCTGCGTAACTTCTTCGAGGTGGATCGCTACTACGTGACTGTCACCGCTCTGGCAGCTCTGGCAAATGATGGCGAGATCAAGCAGGAGCAGGTTCTCGAAGCCATGCGCAAGTACGGAATCGATCGCAACAAAACGAACCCGGTGCTGAGCTAAGGAGACCGCCATGAGTGAACAGGAAATCAAGGTTCCCGATCTCGGCGGTGCTGATGAAGTCGAGATCATCGAAATCATCGTCAGCGAAGGGGATTCCGTTGAGGAAGAAGATCCGATTCTGACTGTGGAGTCTGACAAGGCTTCGGTTGAGCTGCCGGCCCCGACCGCCGGCAAGATCACCAAAATCACCGTCAAAGTGGGTGACAAGGTCAGTGAGGGCGATGTCGTCGGCATGATCGAAACGTCCGGTGGAGCGGGTGAGCCCGCGGAGAGCGCGGGCGAGCCAGAGCAGCAGGAGGAGAAGGTCGAGGAGAAATCCGAGGCCAAATCCGAAGAGAGCAAGCCGGCGCCGAAGAAGAAATCCGGTGGTAGCCGCAAGGAAACGGTCAAGGTGCCGAACCTGGATGGTTTCGACAATGTGCCGGTCATCGAGATCAACGTCTCCGAAGGCGACACCGTCGAAGCGGACGACCCGCTGGTAACGGTAGAGTCTGACAAGGCGACGATGGAAGTGCCGTCTCCGTTCGCCGGCAAGGTTGAGAAGATCCTGGTGAAGGAGGGCGACAAGCTGTCCGAAGGTGACGACCTGCTGGAAATGACGGTCGTTGAGGAAGGTGGCGAGGAAGAGGAAGCGCCTTCTGAACCTGCTAAGGAAGAAAAAGCGGAAAGCAAGCCGGCTGAAAAGCCGAAGCAGGAATCTGCGCCCCAGCCTCAGGGCTCCACCTATGAGCCGCCGGCTCCGGGCACCAAGGTGCACGCCGGTCCGGCGGTGCGCAAGCTGGCGCGGGAACTGGGTGCGGACCTGACTCGCGTCAAAGGCAGTGGTCCAAAGAACCGGATCGTAAAAGACGATGTCCAGGCTTATGTGAAGAGCCAGTTGCAACAGGCCCAGCAGGGCGGTGGTGTGGCGACCGGTGCTGGTATTCCGGGCGTGAAGCTGCCGGACTTCAGCCAGTTTGGTGAAGTGGAGCGGGAGTCCATGTCGCGCATGATGGCGGCCACCGCCACCAACATGCAGCGCAGCTGGCTGAACGTGCCCCACGTGACCCAGTTCGACGAAGCCGACATCACCGAGATGGAAAGCTTCCGCAAGGCCCAGAAGGCAGCGGGCGAGAAGAGGGGCGTGAAGATGACGCCGCTTCCGTTCCTGCTCAAGGCCTGTGCCGCGGCGCTGGCGGAACTGCCCCAGTTCAACGTGTCCCTGGACATGGAGCGCAAGGAGGTGGTTCGCAAGAAGTACATCCACATCGGTATCGCGGTGGATACGCCCCATGGCCTGATGGTGCCGGTCATTCGCGACGTGGACCAGAAAGGTCTGTGGGACCTGGCGGCCGAGAGTGCCGAGCTGGCCCAGAAAGCGAGGGACAAGCAGCTGAAGCCGGCAGAAATGCAGGGTGCCTGCTTTACCATCACGAGTCTGGGTGGTATCGGTGGCACGGCCTTCACGCCGATCGTGAATACGCCGGAGGTGGCGATCCTGGGTGTCTCCAAGGCGGCGATGAAGCCAGTCTGGGATGGCAACGCGTTCCAGCCGCGGCTGATGCTGCCGCTGTCGCTGTCCTACGATCATCGGGCGGTGAATGGGGCCGATGCGGCACGGTTCACCAACACGCTGACGCAGCTGTTGGGGGATATTCGGACCCTGTTGCTGTAACTTTCCGCGAAAGCTGCAGGGGTCAGAAGAAAGCTCTCTTCTGACCCCTTTTTTTGGCCAATGTTCAGAGCCAGAACGTTGCTTCGGGGTCAGAAGAAGGCCTTCTTCTGACCCCTTTTCTGGGATCGATCCCTGAAGCCAAGGCCCTACCCTGGGGTCTGAAGAACACTTTCTTCTGACCCCATTCCTGGACTAACTCCCAAAGCTTTGGCGCTGACCTCCAAATCGGGGTCAGATGAAGGTTTTCATCAGACCCCTGAGTTAGGCTCCTGAGCTACATCAGACCCAAAATCAGCTCAAGTAAAGCGGGTCAGGGCAGGGCGACAAAGCCTCACGCTCTCCCAGAAACGAAAAAGCCCCGGCAAATGCCGGGGCCTTTCCGAGTTAACTTCTAAAAGGAAGGATTAGAAGTTGTACTGGGCTGCGAACAGCAGGCGGCTTGCGTCGCCGTCGTCACCACCCACTTCCTCGGTTTGGAAGTAACCGTACTCAACGCCCATCATGACGTTCTTGACCGGGCTCCACTTGTAGTTGGCCATGATCGCAGAGTTGGTCTCAGTCTCACCTGCAACGGTGGCTGCGCCCAGATCGTTTTCTGCGTCATCCCAGTCCATGGTGACCATGCCGTAGCCGATGTTGATGCTACGACCGTCGCCCAGATTGATGCCGGTGCCGATGGTGCCACCGTAGCCTGCAATGCTCTCTACATCGCCGTTGGGTGCAACGTAGGCGCTGACTCCGCCGTAGTCATCACCAGAGCGATACAGGTAGCTGTTGGCGCCGTCGGTGTAGCTCAGGGAGCCCTGAAGGGTGATCATATCAGTCAGAGCCATCTTGGCAGCAACAAAGGTTGCGAAGCCCATGGAGGCGTCATCGGCGGTGCCGGTGTCATAGCCAACCTGGTGGGCCAGAACAGCGGCAGAGTAGGACAGGCCGCCAGCGGAGTCTTCCAGACGTGCAGTCAGTGCAGGCATGGAATCCTTGGTGGCTACTCCGTCGTAGATAGAGTTCTTCGGCTGTTCAGCAGACAGAGACAGAGGACCAGTGGTGTAGCGAATCTGCGGTGTACGGCTCTGGTAGCCAGCAGCGCCCGGCAGAGAGTCGAAGTCCAGAGTAGAGGTATTGCCTACGAAGCTGGTGAAGTTGGACCAGGTCTGACCGGCCAGAATGCCGTTGTAGGAACCGTAAGCGTGACGCAGGCGAAGTGTACCGCCACCGCCGCCACGGAAATCGCCCTCGACGTTCACCATCACACCCTCAGGTGAGGTGGCCTTTACGCCGATACGGCTCTGGAAGGCGTCCGCGCCAAAGTAACCGGTGGCTTCGTTGTCTTCGGCAGCACCAGTGTTGATTTTGCCAAAGGAACCGGAGCGCGTAGACGCTGCGATGTTTTCGTCGATATCGTAGCTAGCGTTGAAGCGAGCGTAGCCATAAACAGCCATGTCGTAATCGCCAGCAGTGAAGCTGACGGCGCCGGCTTGTCCAGCCACACCGAATACTGCAGCAGCTGCCGTCGCACGAATAGCCATTCTCAATTTGTTGTTGCTTTGCATCGTTGTTGTCTCCACACATTTGTTGTTGTTGGACCCACAAACAAGGTAGTTACGAATCCATGACAATTCAAATAAATTCGTCATTTATTTAGACCAATGTCTATAGTTGAATTTCGTTGATATACAGACATCTGCGCTTGACCTCTCGTCGTAATGGTGAGCAATGACCTCCCAAAGTACATACCTCGCACAAACCACGTTTGCCTTCCTGGATATCGAAACCACGGGGGGCAATTCGTCTCATGACCGCATAACCGAAATCGGCATCCGGTTCTGGCGGTCCGGGGAAGTGGTCGGGCAGTGGCAGACGCTGCTGAATCCGGAAACCCGGATTTCCCCGTTTATTGAGCGGCTTACCGGCATCAACAACGAGATGGTGGCGGAGGCGCCGGTGTTCGAAGAGGTGGCGGACGAACTGAGTTCAGTGCTGAAAGGGTGCGTCTTTGTCGCCCACAACGCGCGGTTTGATTACGGCTTCATTAAATCCGAGTTCAGGCGTCTGGGCCGTATGTTGTCCGCCCGGGTGCTGTGCACGGTGAAGCTCTCCAGACGGCTGTATCCCGAGTTCCGGCGTCACAACATGGAGGCCCTCATTGCCCGCCACGGTCTGGAGCAGGTGCAGCGGCACCGGGCGATGGGGGATGTGTCCGCGATGCTTGCGTTTTTCGAGCATGCCCGGAAGGAGCATGGGGATGACCGCATGGAGACGGCGATCCGTGAGTTGTTGCAGAAGCCCAGCGTGCCCTCCAATCTGCCGCCCGGCATCATGGATGAATTGCCCAGGGTGCCGGGCGTGTACCGGTTTTACGGTGAGAATGATGTGCTGCTTTACGTGGGCAAGAGCACCAACATCGCCCAGCGGGTCGCCTCCCATTTTTCTGGTGATCACAACTCCAGTCGGGGCGTTCGAATGTCGGAGAGCCTCCGGCGTGTCGAGTGGACCGAAACCGCCGGGGAGCTGGGAGCGCTGCTGCTGGAACTGAAGCAGATCAAGACCCTCAAGCCGATGTTCAACCGGCGCTCCCGGGCCGCGAAAAATCTTGTCAGCATTGAGCTGACAACCAACGAATCCGGCTACCTGCAGGCAAGGCTGGTGCGGGAAATCGAGCCGCACCGGCTCGGTGACTATTTCGGGCTGTTCCGTAGCAAGCGGGATGCGGAACGCGCGCTCAGCGGCATCGCGACCAAAAACGAGTTGTGCAACCAGTTGTTGGGCCTGGAGCCGGAACAGGAAGGGGCCTGCTTCCAGCGCACCCTTGGCCGGTGCAAAGGCGCCTGTGAAGGAGAGGAAGATGTCCTCCGCTACAACCTACGGATGCAGATCGCCTTCCACAGCCTGCGCCTGACCACCTGGCCGTGGCAGGGGCCGGTCGGCATCGTCGAGCGCAACGAAAAAACCGGACGAACCGATATCCTCGTGGTCTACAACTGGATCCACGTCGCAACCGTTCATCATGAAGACGAACTCCACGAGCTGTCTCTCCGCGGCCAGGCCGTGACCTTTGACCTTGATTCCTACAAACTGTTGGTCAAAACCCTCATGGGCCGGGATGGCGCGTCCAGACGCCTGATCGAGTTGCCGTATACAGGCACTCCGGATGTGCTTATGCCCTGAGTGGCGTATTATGAAACCGTCCGCACTCCTACCTAGTGCGAATCTGAAACATTGCCTGCTATGTTTAAGGTTTGGATACCGCTGAGAGAGATATATGAACAAAGAGCCCGTTTCCCGCGAACTGTTTGATGAAGTCATGGTGCCCAACTACGCCCCCGGAAACATCATCCCGGTGCGCGGCGAGGGCTCCCGCATCTGGGACCAGGAAGGTCGCGAGTTCGTGGATCTTCAGGGTGGCATCGCCGTGACCTGCCTCGGCCATTCCCATCCCGGGCTCATCGGCGCACTTCAGGACCAGGCCGAGAAAATCTGGCACCTGTCCAACGTCATGACCAACGAACCCGCGTTGCGCCTGGCCAAGACCCTTTGCGACCTCACCTTCGCCGAGCGCGTGTTCTTCGCAAACTCCGGCGGTGAAGCCAACGAAGCAGCCTTCAAACTGGCCCGTCGCTACGCCTGGGAGCATCATGGCCCGGAGAAGAACGAAATCATCTCGTTCACCAACTCCTTCCACGGCCGGACCCTGTTCACCGTCAGCGTCGGCGGCCAGCCCAAGTACCTGGAGGGCTTCGAGCCCGCCCCAGGCGGCATTCATCACGCTGAATTTAACGACCTTGATTCCGTAAAGGCCCTGATCTCCAAAGAGAAGACCTGTGCCATCGTGGTCGAGCCGATCCAGGGTGAAGGCGGTGTCATGCCGAGCGATCCGGAATTCCTCAAAGGGCTGCGGGAACTGTGCGACGAAAACGACGCCCTGCTGGTCTTTGACGAAGTCCAATGCGGCGTCGGCCGCACCGGCCACTTGTACGCCTATCAAATGTACGACGTGGTCCCGGACATCCTGTCTACCGCGAAAAGCCTCGGCGGCGGATTCCCGGTGGCAGCCATGCTCACCACCGCCAAAATCGCTGCCAGCCTCGGCGTCGGCACCCACGGTAGTACCTACGGCGGCAATGCACTGGCGTGTGCTGTGGCCCAGAAAGTTGTCGACACCATCAGCCAGCCGGAGATTCTCAAGGGTGTCAAAGCCCGGTCCGACAAACTCCGAAAAGGCATGATGGACATCGGCGAACGCTACGGCATCTTCAGCGAAGTCCGCGGCGCCGGCCTGTTACTCGGGTGTGTTTTGACCGAAAAGTGGCAGGGCAAGGCCAAGGACTTCCTGAATGCGGGTCTCGATGAAGGCGTAATGGTTCTGGTCGCCGGCGGAAACGTTGTCCGCCTCGCGCCATCACTGATCATCCCGGATCAAGACATCGAGGAAGCATTAGAGCGATTCGAAACAGCCGTTAAAAAGTTGACGGCCTGAACGAAAGTCAGGCCGGTGCCCGCTTTCCCCTTCCGGGAATGTTGAAGGCCAAGGATGGCCTGAAACAAGCGCACATGGACGTGCTCGTAGCGGTTCCAGGAAGGGGAAAGCGGGCACCGGCCGTGCGGGCAGCTCCAAAATAAGGAATGCCCAGGCCAAGAACAACAGGGAGCAACTATGTGGCTAGTCCGTCCGGCAACCCCACCTGACCTGGACTCGATTCTGGAAATCGCAGGCACCCAGGGCGCAAGACTGTCCTCGACACTCCCCAAGCAGCAGGAAGCCCTCGCCAGCAAAATCCGGCACTCCCAGGACTCCTTCGCCGGCAAAACCGATTCCGAAGAACCCCCAAGATTCCTCTTCGTCCTGGAAAACACCGACACCGGCGAAATCCTCGGCACGGCCGGCATCGACGCGCGCGCCGGCAATGGCCAACCGTTTTACAATTACCGCCGCGACGCCCTGATCCATGCGTCCCATGAGCTGGGCATCTCCCGCCGCGTCGAAGTACTTTACCCCAGCCACGGCCTGACGGATCAGAGCCTGCTGTGCTCCTTCGCCATCAAACCCGATTTGCTGACCACCGACGCCTTCGAACTGCTGTCCCGAGCCCGAATGCTGTTCATCGCCGAACACAGGGAATGGTTCAATGCCCGCCTGGTGGTCGAGATCCAGGGCGTCCAGGACGAGGATGGCAGCGTGCCCTTCTGGGACAGCCTCGGCCGTCACTTCTTCAACATGGATTTCCAGACCGCCGACCAGTACTCGGGCACCCTCAGCAAGACCTTCATCGCTGAACTCATGCCCCCCAATCCGATCTATGTCACTCTGCTCAGTAAGCGTGCACAGGAAGCACTCGGACAGCCGCACAGCCTCACCGTTCCGAACCTGGAGTTGCTGAAAAGGGAAGGATTCTTTGCCGGCTGCTACCTCGATATCTTTGATGCGGGCCCGGTGCTTGAGGCCCGCACCGACAGCCTGAGGACGGTAGTGACCAGCAACCGAAAAGAGTTGCATGGCAGCCACGAAGAAGCCGGGGAAATGTGCCTGATTTCGGCAGGCGAAGGGGGAAAGTTCCGTTGCACCCTCGCCCCGATTGCGGAGACCCTCGATGAAAAAGTGAAGGTCCCGGTCCGTACCTGGCAACTGCTTAACAAGAGCGCCGGCGACACAGTAAGGATCGCGCCGCTATGACACGGAATCGCAAACAGGAGGCCCGGCCATGCTGGTAATCCGGCCACTGCAGGAAAATGACCTCGACGATCTCTATACCATGGCTCTCAACGCCGGCAAGGGCCTGACTACCCTGCCTGCCGATCGGCAATTGCTCCAGAGCAAGATCAACCACGCCCGGGAAACCTTCAACCAGCGCTGCGCGCCGGAAGCAGGGCTGTACCTGTTTGCCCTGGAGGACATCGCCACCGGTAGGGCCGTTGGCATCAGCGGGATCCAGGCCCGGGTCGGGCTGGACGAAGTGTTCTACAACTACCGGCTGAGCCTGACAGTCAATGCGTCAAAGGAATTGGGCGTGCATGTGCGCACGCCAACCCTGCAATTGTCCAATGACATGACGGACACCAGTGAGATCTGCTCCCTGCTGCTCTCCGATGAATACAAGGGCGGGGGTAACGGTTTGCTGTTGTCCCGATGCCGGTTCATGTACCTGGACGAGTTCCGCAAGCACTTTTCCGAAAAGGTATTCGCCGAGATGCGGGGGGTGTCTGATCGCAATGGCCAAAGCCCGCTCTGGGACGCGCTGGGCGCCAAGTTCTTCGATATGGAATTCAGCGAAGCCGATAAGCTCTCGGGACTGGGGAACAAATCGTTCATTGCCGAACTGATGCCCAAGTATCCCATTTACGTGCCAATGCTGCCGGATGCGGCGCGGGCGGTCATCGGCCGGGTTCACGAAAACACCGTGCCCGCGCTGAAGATGCTGCAGGCTGAGGGCTTCAACTTTAACGGGCTGGTGGATATCTTCGATGGCGGCCCGGTTGTGGAGGCCTTTGTTCATAACATCCGCACCATCCGGGACAGCATGAACCGCTACGTTATGATCAACCGAAAGCCCATGGATCTGGATGCGCCACCCGGAGAGCGCGCGATGGTCTCGAATCGCTCGTTCAGGGATTTCCGGGTGACCACGCTGCCTGTCCGGTTCATTGGCCCGGAAACCGTCCGGATGCCACCGGAAATGGCGGAGGCCCTTCAGGCACAGTCCGGTGATTCGGTTCGTCTTGCGCCCTTGAAAGAAGGCGGTTTCTGGCCCATCCATTCCCATAGGGAAGGTGATAATTTTGATGAGACATCCCAGAACAGAATCAAGAAGTACCGCAGCCATTCATCGTGGGACTGAGGCGCGGATGACAGGAACTCCAGGATCGGGAGGTATGGAATCATGGCGAATCTGACAGGCGAAATATTCATCGACGGACTGTGGCTTACCGGTCATGGTCTGCCCTTCGAATCGGTACAGCCGGTTACCGGAGAGACTGTCTGGGATGGCACCGGCGCCAACCTGGAAGACGTCGATGCCGCCGTCCGGGAGGCTCGCAATGCCTTCGTGAAATGGCAGCGCAAGAGTTTTGCCGAGCGGCAGGCTGTGGTTGAAGCCTTTCGTGATCAGCTGGAAGCGCACAAGGAAGAGTTGGCGCACCAGATTGGACTGGAGACTGGCAAGCCGTTGTGGGAATCCCGCACCGAAGTGGCCGCCATGATCGGCAAGGTGGCCATCTCCATCAAGGCCTACAACGATCGCACCGGACATACCGAGTCCGAGGTGGCCGGTGGTCACGCTGTGCTGCGGCACAGGCCCCATGGGGTGGTGGCGGTATTCGGCCCGTACAATTTTCCGGGCCATCTGCCCAACGGGCACATCGTGCCCGCCCTGCTGGCAGGCAATACCGTGGTGTTCAAGCCCAGTGAACTGACACCGGGTGTGGCGGAAATGACGGTCAAATACTGGGAGAAAGCCGGTTTGCCCGATGGCGTGATCAACCTGGTCCAGGGGGGCGCCGATACCGGCCGGTCGCTGGCCGGCCACCCCATTATTGACGGCCTGTTCTTCACCGGCAGCTCCACCGTAGGCCACCTTCTGCACCAGCAATTTGGTGGCCAGCCCGAGAAAATCCTGGCGTTAGAGATGGGGGGCAACAACCCGCTGATTGTTCAGGATGTCTCGGATGTCGACGGTGCGGTCCATCATGCGCTTCAATCCGCGTTCCTGTCTGCCGGTCAGCGTTGTACCTGTGCCCGTCGGTTGCTGGTGCCCAAGGGTAAGAAAGGGGACCAGTTCCTGGATCGCCTGGTAGAGGTGGCTGGCAAGATCGAGGTCGGTGAGTTTGATGCCGATCCCCAGCCGTTTATGGGCTCGGTGATCTCCGCGGAGGCGGCGGACAAGCTGCTGGCTGCCCAGGCAAACATGCTGGAGCAGGGCGGTAAGTCGTTGCTAAAGATGAAACAGCTCAAGCCGGATACCGGACTGCTGTCTCCGGGCATCATCGACGCCACCGGGCTGGAACTGACTGACGAGGAATTCTTCGGTCCGCTGCTGACGGTCTATCGCTACAAGAGTTTCGATGAGGCGCTGGAGCTGGCCAACAACACCCGCTACGGCCTGTCGGCCGGTCTGCTGTCTGATGACCGCAAGCTCTACGACCGCCTGGTGGAAGAGGTCCGAGCCGGCATCGTGAACTGGAACCGGCCGCTGACCGGCGCAAGCAGCGCCGCGCCCTTCGGTGGCGTGGGTGCCAGTGGCAACCATCGTCCCAGTGCCTACTATGCCGCCGATTACTGCGCCTGGCCAATGGCCTCTCTTGAGGCCCGCAAGAGTGAATTGCCCGAGAGCCTTGCGCCGGGTCTGACATTTGACTGACGGAATCAGAGTCATGAGCCAACATGCGGTAGAAGCAAACTTTGATGGCCTGGTCGGACCTACCCATAACTATGCCGGTCTGTCCTGGGGCAACGTTGCATCAAAGTCCAACGTCCGGTCGGTTTCGAACCCGAAGGAGGCGGCGCTCCAGGGCCTGGCCAAGATGAAACGACTGGCCGACCGCGGGTATGTTCAGGGCATCCTGCCGCCCCACGAGCGGCCGCACCTACCGACTCTCCGGAACCTCGGGTTCACGGGTTCGGAAGCGGAGATCCTGAAAGCCGCGGCCGCCGAGGCACCGTCGATCCTGGCGGCAGTGTCGTCTGCGTCGCCCATGTGGACCGCAAACGCGGCGACGGTCTCGCCCAGTGCCGATACCGCTGATCACCGGGTGCATTTCACCCCGGCCAACCTTGGAGCCAAGTTCCACCGTTCCATCGAGCACGAGGTGACCGGTCGTGCGCTGAAAGCGATTTTCACCGACGAGAGCTACTTTGCCCATCACCGGGCGTTGCCGTCGGTCAGCCATTTCGGGGATGAAGGCGCGGCTAACCACACACGGTTGTGCAGCGGCTACGGGGACCCGGGCGTAGAGCTGTTTGTCTACGGCCAGATCGCCTTCAACGAAGCGGCCCCGGCACCGACCCGATACCCCGCCCGACAGACGCTGGAAGCATCGCAGGCCATCGCCCGCCTGCATGGTTTGAAGGACCAGAACCTGGTGTTTGCCCAGCAGAACCCGGAAGCGATCGATGCCGGCGTTTTCCACAACGATGTGATCGCCGTGGGCAATGGCAATACCCTGTTCTTCCACGAACTGGCGTTTCTGGAAGAAGAGCGGGTGCTGGCGGATATCCGCTCCCGGCTTACCGGGGCTGAGCTGGAAGCAGTCCGGGTCAGCAATGCCGAGGTGCCCCTCGAAGATGCCGTCGCCTCCTACCTGTTCAACAGCCAGCTGCTGAACTCCCCCGATGGTATGCTACTGGCAGTCCCGGGAGAGTGCCGGGAAATTCCCACGGTCAGTCGCTATCTGGATTCGCTGGTGGCCTCGGACGGGCCGATCACCTCAGTGGAGGTGTTTGACGTCAAACAGTCCATGCGGAATGGTGGTGGCCCGGCCTGCCTGAGATTGCGAGTGGTGCTGACCGATGACGAGCTCAGTGCTATCAACCGGGGCGCTATCCTCACGGACGAACTCTATGAACGGTTGACCACCTGGGTAGAGGCCCACTACCGGGACGAGCTGTCTCAGGAAGACCTTGGTGATCCCATGTTGCTGGAGGAGGTTCGCAAGGCGCTGGACGAGCTCACCGGCATCCTGGGGCTCGGCTCAATCTACGATTTTCAGCTGTAATCCGCGGAGTTCATGCGCTGATCGATGAGGTCAGCATATCCATGGTGTGTCGGATGAGGGTATCTGCGTCGAAATTGCTGGTGCCCTCCGCCATTTCGGCCTGGCACAGCAGAATGACTCCATGCAGGGCGCCACGCAGATAAAGCGCGGTTTCCGAGGCATCACGAATTCGCTCGCGACTCATGGTGCCATCGGCAAGCCCCTGCTCAATGGCGCCCACCATTAGATCCATCAGTTCGTTCTTCGAGCACAACATCTCTTGCGCCTGGCTTTCATCCGCTTCCACCATGGCGGTGGAAGCCTTGGTCAGGGCCGAAAAATAGTCCGGCTCGTCCTGGTAGAAGCGATAATAGGCCTCTCCCATGGCGCGAATCTGGGCCAGTCCTCTCTCCTGTGTTTTTCGTGCCTCCTCGAAGCGCCCCACCAGACTTTGGCCTGCGCGCAGCATGATTCCCCGCTGAATTGCCGCCTTGTCCTTGAAGTACACGTACAGTAGCGCACGACTCAGGCTCGCGGTTCGAGCGATGTCGTCCATCGAGGTCTTGTCATACCCCTTCTCTGAAAACACCCGTTCCGCAGCGTCCAGAATGGCGTCGTGGCGGGCCTGCTTTTCACGTTCGCGGCGGGATTTCAGTGGTTCACTCATGGGCCTTTCCGGTCGGTTCAAACAGCCAGGTCATGATACCTGAAACCCGATAAAAACCGATTATTGACAAATTGTCAAAGAATGACATGATGTCTTGAAAATGGATGGGGTGACCCATGGATGTGGTTGCTCCCACCCGAACAGCAGGGATGGAGGGATCGGATATGAAAAGGCATCGACTTGTTGCAGCGGTCATTCCCGCTGCGCTGCTCTCGGCAGTATTGGCCGGCTGCAAGGCCGGCGAGGTTTCACCGAAGGGGCAATCTTCAGCCGTCTCCGTCCGGGTGGCGGAAGTCGCTGGCGGTCAGGAGCAGGGAATTCCCCTGCGCTTCTCCGGTATCGTTCAGGCGTCCCAACGGGCGACCCTGACGTTCCAGGTCAGCGGCACCCTGAAGGAGCGGTCGGTTGAACTCGGCCAGAAGGTCAACGCAGGGGATCTATTGGCACGCGTCTACAATCCGGCCCTGGAGCCTGCGACCGCCTCGGCTCGTGCCCGGCTGGACGAACTGGTGACCCAATATCGGCAGGCAGGTCGCGAGTGGGAGCGGTCCAGCCGGCTGCACGAGCGGGGGGTGGTCTCCGAACAGGCCCTGGAGCAACTCGCCGCCCGGCGGGATAGTCTGAAAGCCAGCGTGGCCACCGCCGAGGCGTCTCTGGCTGAGGCGGAGCGGTTGCTCGAAGAGAGTACGCTGAGGGCGCCATTCGCGGGCCGGATTGAAGCCCTCCTGGTAGAGAAGAACGAGTTTGTCGCCGCCGGTCAGCCGGTCATGCGGTTGTCCTCGCCCAATGGTCGGGAGGTGGAAGTGCGTGTTCCGGCCTATCTCCTTGATCACGTCAATGTCGGGCAAGCACTGCCGGTTTGGGCCGTCCATGACCGGAATCTCCCTGCGGTGAAAGGCTCGATCATCGAGATTGCCGAGGGCAGTGCGATCCGGGGAGAGCTGCATCCGGTGCTGGTCAGCTTGCCGGAAGCATCGCTTGAGCCCGGCCAGCCAGTGGAGGTCGGCATCACCCCCACCCGAGTGCCGGCGATGACCGTGCCGCTGCTGGCGGTACTCCGGGACACTGAGGGCACCAGTGTTTTCCGCGTGCGCGCCGATCAGGCTGATCGCATCCCCGTTCAGGTTCAGCGCATTGTCGGCGAGCAGGTGGCGGTGCGTTCCGATGGATTGAAGCCGGGGGATCAGGTGGTCTATGCCGGGATGACGCGACTGGCGGACGGGGATGCCGTGGAGATTCGGCAATGACCCGCCGATTGCTGAATTGCCAGCGGCTGCTGGGGATGGTCGTGACCATGCTGTGTCTGCTTGGCATTGCCGCCTACAGCACCATGCCGCGTCAGGAGGACCCGACGTTCCCCTATCGGGCGGGGTTGATCACGGTGAATTATCCGGGGGCCAGCGCCGAGGCGGTGGAAAGGCTGGTGCTTCAGCCGTTGGCCGATGAGCTGAGGCAGGTCGAGGAAGTGGAGTTCAGCCAGGGCACCGCACGTTCTGGCGTGGCCTTGATGCGGCTGCGGCTGGAAGATCACATCTACGACACCGATCCGGCCTGGGACCGGGTGCGTCAGGCAATGGATCGGGCGAGGCTGGACTTTCCGGATGGTGTGGGCCAGATGGCACTGGACGATCGCCTGATCGATATACCTGCGATCGTCCTGGCTGTGGGCGGTTCGCCCTCGGTCGCCGAGCTTTCAGGTGTGGCAGAGCGGTTGAAGCGCAATCTTGCCGATATTCCCGGCGTGTCCCGTATCGAACTCGAGGGCGACGCCGACGAGCAGATAACCCTGGCCCTTGATGATGCCGCGCTGTTTCGCCTCGGTATCTCGCCCTCCCGGGTGATGGATACCCTGGCAAGGCGTAACCAGACCATCCCCGGCGGTTTCGTCGTGGTCGATGGCCGGCGGCTATCGGTCTTGCCCAACAGTGAATTTGCTGATATCGACGCCATACGCGCCACACCGATCGACTTGCCTGACGGCTCCCAGGTGCCACTGGCGGTCGCGGCTGACGTCTGGCGGGGGCCTGCTGAACCTCGCCAGCCGGAGACCTGGTACGACGGTGAGCGAGTCGTGCTGGTTTCCCTCATCATGGAGGAGGGCACCACCGATGCCATCCGGTTTGGTGACCAGGTGCGGCAACGGCTGGATCAGTTGCGTCCGGATTTTGCCCCCTACGAGATCCGGGAAATGTTCTTCCAGCCGGACAAGGTGGAAGAACGGCTCGATAACCTGGCGTGGAGCCTGGTGCTGTCGGTCCTGATCATTGTCGGTGTCGTTTTCACTGGCATGGGCCTGCGCATGGGGTTGCTGGTTGCCTCCATCCTGCCCATGGTGGCCATGGTCAGTATTGGCCTGTACGACCTGGGTGGTGGGGTCCTGCACCAAGTGGCTGTCATCGGCATGGTGATCTCACTGGGAATCCTGATCGATAACGCCATTGTTATTGTGGAAAACATTCAGGGCCACCTCGATCAGGGCATGCGACGGCTCGATGCCTTGCGCAAGGCCGTGGGTGAGTTGGCGGGCCCGCTGGGTGCCTCCACCGGTACCACCCTCGCCGCATTCGCACCGCTGTTGCTTTCAAAGGGTGGCACGGCGGACTTCACCCGCGGGGTTCCGGTGATGATCATGTTGACGCTGTCGGTCAGTTATTTGCTGGCAATTTCCGCGGTACCGCTATTAGCCGCCCGGTTCCTGAAACCGCGCAGGAACGTTCACCGTGACCGGCTGATTGGCCTTGCCCGATTGCTTGGCGGGCTGGTGGCGAAGTATCCGAGGCGGCTGATTACCGCCGGGGTGGTACTGATGGCGGTCAGCGTCGCGCTGACACCCTATACGGCCAGACAGTTCTTTCCCAACGCCGATCGTCCCAGAGTGATCGTTGAGCTCTACATGCCCGAGGGCACGGATCAAGCCAGGACAGCGGAGGCTGCGGCCCGCCTCGAACGCGCGATTCGTACCCAGCCCAAAGCTCTGGAAGTCCATCGTTTCGTTGGTTTCACCGGGCCCAGTTTCTACTACAACCTCCAGCGGGCGCCCCAGGCTCCTAACCGTGCCCGGCTGGTGATCCGCACACCGACCCTGGCCGATACCACCGAAATGGTGCGCTGGGTGCGGGCCCATGCCAGCGACAATATGCCTGAACTGGACCTGAGCGTCGGAGTGCTGGGCCAGGGGCCGCCCCGGGCTGCACCGGTGGAAATCCGCATTTACCATGCAGACGATGGGCAGCGGTCCGAAGCTGTCGAGACAGTATTTGCGACCCTGCGGGAGGTGGCGGGAACCGTGGATGTTCGCCACGATCTGGACATCGGTGTTCCGAGCATCGCCATCGAGGTGGATGACGCCTCTGCCGCCCGCTATGGCCTGACCCGCGCCGACGTGGCCCAGAGCCTGTATGGGCAAAGTTTTGGCGTGGTAGCCGAACGCTATCGCCAGGAAGATGATCCCATGCCCCTGGTACTGCGCTCCCGCGAGGGTACCGCGCTGTCCCTGTCCCGCCTGTTGTCCGTCAATATCTACAACAGCCGTGGCGATGCCGTGCCTTTGGCCGCCGTCGCGACGGTGGACCCCAGCTGGGAACCGGCCGCCCGATACGTGCGGGATGGCGTCCCGGTCAACACCGTCACCGCCAACCTGCTCAAAGGTTACAGCTTCAGCCAGGCTCTGGATGGTCTTTATGCGGGGCTTGAGCGCAATCCCCTGCCGGCAGGCACGAGAATGGAAATGGGCGGTGACGCGGAAGGCTCGGGTGACGCCAACGGCGCCCTCTTGAAGGCCGCGCCTATTGGCGTACTGTTACTGCTGTTTTTCCTGTTGCTACAGTTCAACTCCTTCCGTCGGGTGGGCATCATCCTGTTAACCGTGCCCCTGGCCGCTGTCGGCATCTTCCCGGGCCTGGTCCTCTCCGGCTCCCCCTTCGGCTTCCAGTCCCTGCTCGGCGTGATTGCCCTGGTCGGCATCGTGGTCAACAACGCCATCGTCCTGCTGGACGTCATGGATCGTGAGCTGGAGCAGGGCAGGGACATTCGAAATGCGGTGCGCAACGCCGTCGAACAGCGAACCCGCCCGATCCTGCTCACCACCGCCACCACCGTTGCCGGCCTGCTGCCCCTGGCGTTTTCCAGCAGCACACTGTGGCCACCAATGGCCTGGGCGATTATTTCCGGGCTGCTGGCGTCCACCGTGCTGACGTTGCTGGTGATTCCTTCGGTTTGCGTACAGGTGATTCGGGAGAAAGTGCCGGAGCCGGAGAATGCGCCGGCCTGAAAAAAGCAGGGGTCAGAAGAAAGCGTTCTTCTGACCCCGGTGTTGGGGCGTAGCTCTGGGGCTGACTGAGCTCGGGGTCTGAAGAAGGCTTTCTTCAGACCCCTGGGGTAGAGGTGGGCTCGGGGTGTAAGTCGGGGTCAGATGAAAGCTTTCATCTGACCCCTTGTTTACGAATCATCAAACCAACCCGCTGCCCAACGGGCACCTCCCGGTTCGGGAACACAATGGCCTCCGGTGCCTCACCTACCCGGTAACAGTCCTCACTGTCCTCCCAAATCACCGTGCCTGGCTCGTAGTCGGTAAAGTTGGCCACGTCATCCGGAATATGAAATCGGAAGTCCTCCCCGGTGTTCAGTATCTCATGCACCACCTCAAAGACCGTGAGGCGACCGGTATCGGCTGACTGCCCGGGCGCTGGCTCACCCCGAAAACGCCGCCGCAGCGCGTCCCGGATACCGGCAAACCGGCTCAAATCGTTCTGCCCAAACGGCCGAACCTTCCCGAGCTCCACCGTAAAACTCTCCGCGCCGAGCTCCGACGAGGTAAACGACGAAAACGTCGTGCCGGCCTTGTGCTGTAAAAGTAGCGTCTCTACATCCGCTTCCAACAAAAAGCGGCATTGATTGGCAGGAACCTCACGCCCCTCGACAAACGGATAGAGCGCGAACTTCTCCCGAAGGGAAGGGCGGATCGCGGTATGTAAATCGTAATGACTCAACGCCAACCCCGAATGCTTACGGGCAAACTCCCGGCACAACTGCTCAAGCTCCGAAGCACGGCCGGCCTCGGGCAACCCCCGGTACTCGTCCCGAGTGTGGGCCCCGGCAAATAACCGGTTCATATTTACCTCAATAAATCGCTCACCGGCAACCATGGCCGGCGGATTGCCGAGGATCAGCAACAGCGGACATGCGAGCGTCCATTCGCCGGCAAGGAGTTCGTTCACAAGCTGATTTAACACCTCGATCGGCGCAGTTTCATTACCGTGTACTCCGGCGGAAACAATAAGGGCTTCGAGGTTGGGATTGGCGTGCGCGGCGGCTGGAGTCATTTCCAGTACACCGACGCTTGGTCTAACAATATCGGTTCCGTCTGGAAGTCGGGCTAAAGCCGGTGTGGGTTTGGAAGAAGCGTTGGCCAGGGTGTGCCCGAGCCAATTGGGATCAGGGGAAAAAAGTGTATCTAAGGCATCCATAGCTGAATTCCCGAAAAACGTTTGGGGTCAGCCGGGGTTTTGCTTCCTGGGAATGTTGAAGGCCAAGGATGGCCTGAAACAAGCGCACATGGATGTGCTCGTAGCGGTTCCCGGGAAGCAAAACCCCGGCTGGCCTTCCTCCAAAAGCCGGACATCAAAAGGTCACGACCCAACAGGCCTCTGATGCCGCAAAAGATGATTCTCAAGCTTGCGGAAAGCAAACACCAGAATAAACGTCAGCACCATATAAATCAGCGCCACAAAAATAAACGCATCAAACGGCGCATAGAACCGCGAGTAAATATTCCGGGCGGCCCCCGTAAGATCCACAATGGTCACCACGCTGGCAATCGCACTCGAATGCAGCATGAAAATCACCTCATTCGAATACGCCTGCACCGCCCGCCGAGCCGCACTCGGCAACACGATGCGCCGCATCCGCAGCCACCAGTTCATGCCATAGGCCTTGGCCGCCTCAATCTCCCCGGCCGGCGTCGAGACAATCGCGCCCCGGATAATCTCCGTGGTGTAGGCGCAGGTGTTCAGGGCGAACGCCAGCAGGGCAGGGTAGAACGGCTCCCGGAAGATTTCCCACCAGAAGGTCTCCTGGATGCCGGGAATCTGGGCAATACCGTAGTAGATGATATACAGCTGGATCAGCAGCGGCGTGCCGCGAAACAGATAGGTATACAGCCACACCGGTCCGGAAACGAGCGGGTTCTTCGATGTGCGCAGAATCGCCAGCGGAATCGCAAAAAGGAGACCGATCACCAGAGACAGGAACACGAGCTGAACGGTATTCACCAGACCGTTCCAGTATTCCATGATGGTCATGGCGGTGAAAATATCGTTCTGGTCCAGCCACTGGGCAATAAAATCAGGCATGCCTTAACTCCCCTGCACCACGCCGACGTTGGCCCGTTTGTTGAGCCACTTGATGAAGAGCTCGGAGCCTGCCGTCAGAATCAGATAAACCGCAGCCACCGGGATGAAGAAGTGGAACGGCATGCGTTCTGCCTTGGCCGCCTCCTCGGCAACCCGGACCATATCCGTCAGACCGATGATGGAGACCAGGGCGGTAGTTTTCAGCAGCACCTGCCAATTGTTGCCAATCCCCGGCAGGGCATGGCGCAGCATTTGCGGAAACATGATGCGGCGAAAGGTGTGCCAGCGCGTGAAGCCATAGGCCTTCGCCGCCTCGATCTGGCCTTTCTCCACAGCCAGGAAGGCACCACGGAAGGTTTCCGTCATGTACGCGCCGAAGATCAGTCCGATGGTAACCACCCCGGAAATGAAGGGATCGAACTGGAAGAAGAAGTCGATTTCGTAGGCGTCCCACAGGTAATCGGACAGCATGTTTACCGACACTTGGCCGCCGTAATAGAACAGCAACATCATCACCAGATCGGGGATGCCCCGGACCACGGTGGTGTAGAAGGTTGCGATGGCCTTGGCAACGCGGTTACCGGACAGCTTTGAGGATGCGCCGATCAGTCCCAGGGTGAGCGCCAGGACCAGGGAGAGAAACGCCAGTTCAATGGTGACCACTGCGCCGTCAAGCAGTTCCGGGCCATAGCCTTTGAGATCGAGCATTGGGGAATCCGATAGAGCGGGGCGGCCTCAAGGGCCGCCCCGGACAATTTAGATCTTGATGTCGTAGCTGAAGTACTTCTTCATGATGGCATCGTAGGTGCCGTCATTCTTGAGTTTCTTCAGGGCCGCGTTCACCTTGTTGGCCAGATCCTTGTCACGCTTGCGCATGGCAACGGCCACGCCCTGGCCAAGCTTGACCGGCTCGCCCACTTCCTTGAAACCTTCCTGGGACAGAATGGTCTGCTCACCCACCGGGTAATCAACGAAGACGACGTCCAGACGCTGGCCTTCGAGATCCAGAACCATGTCTTCGGCGGTAGTGTAACGCTTGATGGTGGCAATGCCGCCGAATTCCTCGGTAGCGTGTGTGTCCATGGTAGTCCCGCGCTGGACACCGATGGTCTTGCCTTCCATCTCTTCCTTGCTGGTGACATCAGCAGAGAAACCGTCGCGGGCGAACCAGCCACCCGGAGTGATGTAGTACGGATCGGAGAACAGCACGCGCTCTGCTCGCTCTTCGGTGATGGACATGGAAGAGAAGATGGCGTCGTACTTGCGTGCCAGCAAGCCGGGGATCATGCCATCCCAGGCCTGGATGACGAATTCGCATTCGGCCTTGAGTTCTTCACACATGGCTTCGGCCAGCTCCACTTCGAAGCCGGTCAGTTCGCCGTTTTCGTCACGGTACTCGAACGGCTCGTAGGGCACGTCGAAGGCGAGGCGGATTTCTTTCCAGTCTTTTGCGTGGACCGTGCCGGCGGCCATGGCCAGGGCACAACTTGCTGCAACAATCAGTTTCTTCATGTGTCACTTCTCCATTTTCATGCCTTGTGGGCTGTTTTTTTAGGTATTTTTAATCCGACACCGGTCAAGATAGCACTCAGTGTCAGAACTTGGGAGCCAGGAACTGTTTCATGCGCTCCGAGTCAGGGTTGTCGAACACTTTTTGAGGCGACCCCTGTTCCTCGATCACGCCCTGATGCAAAAACAGGACCTGAGTTGACACATCCCTTGCAAACGCCATTTCGTGGGTGACCACGATCATGGTGCGGCCTTCCTCGGCCAGGCTTTGCATGACCCTCAGCACCTCGCCGACCAATTCCGGGTCCAGGGCTGATGTGGGCTCGTCAAACAGCATTACTTCCGGTTCCATGGCGAGTGCCCGGGCGATGGCCGCACGTTGCTGCTGACCGCCGGACATCTGGGCCGGGTAGTAATCCTTGCGTTCGTAAATACCGACTTTCTGGAGATAGGCCTCCGCGCGCTCGATGGCTTCCTTTTTGGGGACCTTGAGCACGTTCACCGGCGCTTCAATGATGTTTTCCAGCACCGTCATGTGAGACCAGAGATTGAAGCTCTGGAAGACCATGGAAAGCTTGGAGCGAATCTGCTCAACCTGTTTGTTGTCGGCCGGAACCCGTTCACCTTTGCGGTTCGTCGTGAACCGGATTGGGTCACCGTGCACGATAATGTCGCCGGAAGTGGGAGTCTCCAGCAGGTTGATGCAGCGCAGGAAGGTACTCTTGCCGGACCCGGAACTGCCGATCAGGGACACCACATCGCCTTTGCGGGTCTCCAATGACACTCCCTTGAGTACTTCAAGCTTGCCAAAGGTCTTGTGAATGTCCCTGCAGATCAAGGGAGCTTGGTCCGCCATGGGTAACTCCTGAGATTTAGTTCAAAGGCGCATGTTTTACGGACTGTGACGACCGAAATCAATACCTGATTGATCAGGATTGCGACCGTTCGGCATCAGTTGGGCGCGGATCACCTTGCTTCCCTGTTGTTCCATGTCTTTTAAAGCATCGCCGACAAAGCGCACGTGAGCGCTGGCGACCTTCTGGGCGGCCGCGGGCTTGCAGTTCATGATGGCATCGTAGAGCTGCCGGTGCTGACGCACGATGGTCTTGCGCATCTCTTCCCGCGGATTGAGGTTGGCCACCGCCGCCTGAACCGTCAGCAGCATCATGCTTTTCAATCCGCTCAGCAGATGCACCAGTACCGGATTGTGCGAGGCTTCGACGATGGCCTGGTGGAAACCGTGGTCCGGTTTGGCGTTGCTCAGGGGGTCGGTATCTTCCAGCGCCCGAAAAGCCTTGGTTATCCGGTGCTTGTCCAGACTGGTCGCGCGCTGCGCGGCGAGGAAAGCGGCCTGTCCCTCAAGCTGCTCCCGGACTTCCAGCAAATCATAGAGAGTGCGCGGGTGGCCCTCGTAAAGCTGCATCAAAGGGCTTTGTTCCTCGAACTCGCCGGTCTCCGGAACCAGGCTGGCAACAAAAGAACCCTTGCCATGGCGGGTTTCGATGACGCCGCGGCCCTGCAGTTCGTGCAGCGCCTCGCGGATGATCGCCCGGGATACCCGAAGGCGTGTGGCAAGCTGCCGCTCGGAGGGAATCTTTTGTCCCGGAGCCAGCCCGCCGTCAAGGATGAGGCGCTCCAGCCGATACGAGATTTCCTGGGAAATAGCCATGGGATTGCCTGTCTGTAAATCGTGGTCTGACCAGTTGCTGTTGTAATTCTATTCGATCGGTGCGCCGACCGATGTGCCGCCAAGCCCCGTAAATATGGCTTATCCGCGGGTATTCGTCCATTTACCATACAGGAAAAAGTGGTCTGACCAGTAGTGTCTCGGCTGGACTAAACGCGATTTGCCTACGAATATCCTTTTAATGTCGGCCTGTGTGCCGGCGTTGAACTTGACGCTAACTAAAAAAACAACGCCAACGGAGACGTCTCGATGACCTCGAATAAACACATCCGTAATAACTGTGACACCGGTGAGACCCCTCCTCGCCGCAATTTCCTGAAAACCGCCGCCGTCGGTGCCGCCTTCGCGGGCGCGATGATGATGGGCGCCGGTCAGGCCCATGCCGCTACCACCTGGAAAATCCAGTCTGTCTGGGATGCCGGGACCGTAGGCTACGACCTCTTCGAAGAGTGGTGTAACAGCATCGAAGAAAAGTCCAATGGTGAACTGATCTTCAAGTGTTTCCCCGCCAAGGCGGTTGCCGCCGACAACAACGCCCTGTTCGACTCCGTTCGTAATGGTGTTCTTCAGGGCATGAACCCGTTCACTCTGTACTGGTCCGGCAAGATTCCCGCTTCGGTTTTCCTGTCATCCTATCCGGGCGGCCCCGATCAGCCGCACCAGTGGGACACCATGTTCTACTCAATGGGCATGCTTGAGAAGACCCGGGAAATCTACAAGAAGTTCGGGTTGTTCTATGTGGGCCCGATCCAGCACGACGCAAATATCATTCACTCCAAGACTCCGGTAAATAGTCTGGAAGACCTCAAGGGCCTGAAGCTCCGGGTTCCCGGTGGTATGGTCTCTGAAGTGTTTCAGGCGTTCGGTGCTTCTACCGTGAGCCTGCCGGGTTCTGACATCTTCCCGGCCCTGGAAAAGGGCACCATCGACGCAGCCGATTACGTGGGCCCGGCGGTGAACTGGGAACTGGGCTTCTCCCAGGTGACCGACTACATCATCTTCGGACCTCCCGGCGTAATGTCTATTTACCAGCCGGTGGATCTGATGGATCTGACCGTCAACATGCGTGCCTGGAATGCCCTGGATCCGAAGCTTCAGCAATTGGTTGAGGATGAAGTGCGCATCTATTCCCAGAAGCACTACCTGACCATTCAGAAGCGCAACGTCGAGGCTATGAAGAAGTTCAAGGAAGCGGGTGACACCGTGACCCGTCTGAGCCAGGAAGATATGAGAGAGTGGCGTCGCAGAGCCATCCCGATCTGGTACAAGTGGGCGAACAAGGATGAGGATGCCCGTGCCATCTTCGACATGCAGATCGAGTACATGATGAACGATACCGTTGGGTATATCGATGAGTCTGATCTTGAAGGTGTACCGGGCCGGTAATGCCTTTCTGAACCAATAAAAAAAGAAACAGGGGGAAGGACAGGGACGGCTCCGAAGGAGGCGTTCCGCCTTCCCCGTTTTGTGGCTGAGGATGCAATAACATGTCTGATCTTGAAGGTTTCGGATTCGTATTGCCGCACTGGTTCTACTGGGGCTGGCTTGCGGTCATGCCGCTGATCATGATGGCCTGGGACAAATGGAGTAGTGGCCATGGGGGCGAGACTGCCGAACCGGAATTGACACCGGGTGAGCTGCAGGCGGAAGAGGACGACCCGCTGATCTATCTCCAGTTCGAGGGTAACTGGTTTACCAAGGTGGTTGACTGGATCTGTGACAAGTCCGGTCTGTTCGTGTCTTTCTGGACCGTGAACGCCGTCGTGTTCTATTTCTTTGAGGTGGTCATGCGCTACCTCTTCAATATGCCGACCATCTGGGTACACGAGTCCAGCTTCCTGCTGCTCGGGATGCAATACCTGCTGGCCGGCGCGTTCGCCATGCTTCATGGTGCGCACGTACGGGTGGATGTGATGTACAACCTGCTGCCGGTGAGGGGCAGGGTCGGCATGGACATCTTTACATCCATGTTCTTCTTCATGTTTGCCCTGGTCCTGCTGATTACCTCCTGGACCTTTTTCCAGAATTCCTATTCCATGAATGAAACCACGGTTGAGACCTGGGGCATCCAGTACTGGCCAGTGAAAGGCATGATGGTACTGGGTTCATTCCTTCTCTTACTTTCAGGCATATCCAAGCTGATCAAGGATATCGTCCTGTTTGTCCGTCTTGGCCGGGAGCGCACCGCATGAGTACGAATACAACAACCGCGCCGGGCAGCAACCTTGTCGGTAAGCTGAGCACCTGGCTGATGATTGCCGCCACTGTGGCGCTGGCATTCGTCATTTGTGTTGAGATGATCAACATTCTTTTCTACGACCCGTTCAGTGATGAGAAATTCCTGTTCAAGCTGTCGGGCAGTCTTTCCGGCGTCAAGATAGAGCCTCTGACCTATCTGATGTTCGGTTCCCTGGCCGTGGCCCTGATGATGGGGCTTCCGCTTGCGTTCGTGACCGGTGGTCTCGGAGTCATGTTCATCTATCTGGTGGGCGACTCGCTGATGCTGAACATCGTTCCGAGCCGTATCTTCCCGATGATGACCAACTCCGACCTGGCTGCGATACCGCTGTTCATCTTCATGGCCTCCATGCTGGAGCGTGCGGGCCTGATCGAGGAAATGTTCAGCGTGGTCTATAAGTGGATGGGTGGCCTCAGCGGTGGCCTGGCGACGGCAACTATCCTGGCTTCCACCATTCTTGCTGCGATGGTGGGTGTTATCGGCGCCGCGGTGGTTACCATGGGCATCATTGCCCTGCCGGCGATGCTCAAACGTGGCTACGACCACAAGATCGCCCTCGGTTCGATCATGGCGGGCGGTACTCTCGGCATCCTGATCCCGCCGTCGATCCTGGCCATTCTCTATGCGGTCGTGGCGCAGCAGTCCGTGGGTGAGCTGTACCTGGGCTCTGTGGTTCCGGGTCTTCTTTTGTCCTCGCTCTACATTGCGTATGTGCTGATCCGAAGCTGGATCAATCCCAAATTGGGGCCGCCGGTGCCGGTGGAGGAACGTATTTCCCTGATGGAAAAGCTCGGCCTTCTGAAAAACCTGATTGCACCACTGATTCTGGTATTTCTGGTGCTGGGCCTGCTGTTTGGTGGTATTGCAACGCCCGTTGAGGCAGCTGGTATCGGCTCTTTCGGTGCGATTGTGGTTGCCATGATGCATGGCAAGTTCTCCATCGGCGGGCTGCGTGAGGCCTCTGTGACCACCGCCAAGGCTTCCGCCATGGTGCTGTGGATCATGTTCGGTGCCTCAGTCTTTGTTGGCTTCTACATCCTGCAGGGTGGTCAGGAGTTTGTGACCAACGCCATCCTCGGCACCGGTCTGTCAGCCTACGGCATCCTGTTCCTGCTGATGGTGCTGCTGGTCATTCTCGGCATGTTCCTGGACTGGGTCGGCATCCTGTTGCTGGCGGTGCCCATCTTCATTCCGATTGTCGAAGCGCTGGAATTCCCGGGCCTGATGGGCTTCCCGCCGGTATCCGGTGAGGACGTGGTGCTCTGGTTCGGTGTTCTGTATCTGGTGAACATGCAGATGTCGTTCCTCAGTCCGCCGTTCGGTTACGCACTGTTCTATATCCGCGGTGTGTGCCCGCCAGAAATCTCCATGGGTACGATCTTCAAGTCGTCCCTGGTGTTCCTGGCCATCCAGGCATTCGGACTGTTCATGTGTATTCTCATCCCGGGCATCGTTACCTGGCTGCCGGGGCTGGTTTACGGTTAATCAATTCAAGGAGTAACACGATATGTTGACGATCAATCGGCTGGACATTGCCGACGCACGGATCCTGATTGAAGGCGCGGCCGAGAAGGCCCGTGAGATCGGTGTGCCCATGTGCATCGCGGTGGTTGACGAGTCTGGTAACCTGATTGCGTTCGAGCGCATGGATGGGGGCAAGATCACCAGTGTGACCATTGCCCAGGACAAAGCCTTCACCGCAGCGGCGGCCAAGAAAGCCACTCACGACTACAACAAGGTGAACACGCCGGGCAGTCTGGCCTTCGGTATCCACACCGAAGTCGGCGGTCGCATCAGTTCTGTTGGTGGTGGTCTGCCGGTGATCGTCGACGGTGAGGTCGTCGGTGGTATCGGGCTTAGCTCGGGCACGCCGCAGCAGGACATGGACTGCGCCCAGGCGGGTATCGATCATTTCGAAACCAAACGCAAGTAAGCGCTGTCTCACCTGAACGGGCGGGCGATCAGGCCCGCCCACGTTATCCGCAGTCATGCGGATTCGACGTTATCCAGAATCAGAGAATGTTATGAATACCAAGCCGAAAGCCAGCAAAGCGCAGCTGGCGGAGCAATTCCGGTCTTTCATTGATCCGGAATACGTCATCACCGATGACGAAACCCTGAAACCCTACGAGTGTGACGGCCTCGCGATGTACCGCGAGATGCCCATGCTCGTGGTGCTGCCGGAGACCGTCGAGCAGGTGCAGCGCGTGATGCGCATCTGCCACGAAAACGACGTACCGGTGGTTGCCCGCGGTGCCGGAACCGGCCTGTGCGCCGGTGCAATGCCGCACAAGGAGGGGGTGGTGCTCTCGCTGGCCAAGTTCAACCGGATCCTCAACATTGATCCGCTCGGTCGAACGGCGAGGCTGCAGCCGGGTGTCCGTAACCTTGCCATCAGTGAAGAGGCGGCCCAGTACGGCCTGTATTATGGCCCTGATCCCTCGTCCCAGATCGCCTGCACCATTGGCGGCAACGTGGCGGAGAATTCCGGGGGCGTCCACTGCCTCAAATACGGCCTGACCGTTCACAACATCCTGAGTGTCGAGATGGTGACCGCCGAGGGCGATGTGATCACCATCGGTAGTGACGGCCTGGACAGCTGCGGTATGGACCTGTTGGCGCTGATTACCGGTTCCGAAGGTCTGCTGGGTGTGGTAACCGAGGTGAAGGTCAAGCTGCTGCCCAAGCCGGAGGTGGCCCAGGTCATCATGGCCGGGTTCGACAGTGTGGAAAAGGGCGGTGACGCCGTTGGAGGCATTATCTCCCACGGGATCATCCCCGGTGGCCTGGAGATGATGGACGGTCATGCCATTATCGCCGCGGATGACTTTGCCCAGGCAGGTTATCCCCGCGACGCCAAGGCATTGCTTCTGTGCGAGGTGGACGGTACCGAGGAAGAGGTACACGAACACATCGCCGAGGCCGAGGAAGTCTTCCGCAAGCTGGGCGCAACCTCGATCCGGACCTCCCAGAGCGAGGAAGAGCGTGCCTTGTTGTGGAAGGGTCGCAAGTCGGCCTTCCCGGCGGTCGGGCGTATTTCCCCGGATTACTACTGCATGGACGGTACCATTCCCCGTCGCCATCTCGCCCGTGTCCTGCTGGAAATGGAAAAGATGTCCGACGACTACGGCCTGCGCGTGGCCAACGTCTTCCATGCCGGGGATGGCAACCTGCATCCGCTGATCCTCTTTGATGCGAACGTGCCGGGGGAATTCGAGACCACCGAGGCATTCGGCAGCAAGATCCTCGAACTGTGTGTGGAGGTGGGCGGCTGTATCACCGGTGAGCATGGTGTCGGCGTCGAGAAAATCCGTCAGATGGCGGTGCAGTTCAACGATGACGAGCTGCAGCAGTTCCACGACGTCAAAGCCGCGTTTGATCCGACCGGTATCCTGAACCCGGGCAAAGGGGTGCCCACCCTCAAGTTCTGTCAGGAATACCGCTCCATAGAACACAAGCAACACAAGCACGAACAGACGGACGCCGCCCATGGCTGATATGACTCAACAGTTACAGGAGCAAGTGCTCCAGGCCCGAAGCTCCGGGCAGAAACTCAACATTGTCGGTGGCGGAACCAAGGCTTTCATGGGTCGCGCCGCCGACCCTGAGGCCGGCACCCTGAGTCTGGCCGAACACACCGGGATCGTGGAATACCACCCGGTAGAGCTGGTACTGACCGTGCGCGCGGGTACACCGCTCAAGGACATTGAATCCGCGCTGTACCAGGAAGGGCAGTGCCTGCACTTCGAGCCACCCCGGTTTGGCGAAGCGTCTACCATTGGTGGCACGCTGGCCTGCAACCTGTCCGGTCCGGCACGGCCGTGGTCCGGTTCGGTGCGGGACCAGGTACTGGGCATTCGCCTGCTCAACGGCAAGGGCGAGCACATGCGTTTTGGTGGCCAGGTCATGAAGAACGTGGCCGGTTACGACGTGTCCCGTCTGCAGGCGGGCGCCATGGGCACGCTCGGCGCCATCACCGAAATCAGCATGAAGGTAATGCCCAAACCGGCCGCCACCGCCACGCTGGTGGAAGAGATGGCCCTGGAAGACGTCATCGATTACATGAACCGCCGTGCCGGCGAGCCCAAGCCGATTACCGGTGCCTGCTGGGTCGACGGCAAGGTTTACCTGCGCCTGTCCGGTGCCCGCTCCGCCGTTGAGGCAACGGCTGAGAAGTGGTCTGGTGAAGTCATGGAAGGCGGCGACGACTTCTGGCAGCAGGTGCGCGATATGCAGCACGAATTCTTCGCCGGGAATGATGTGCCACTCTGGCGCTTCTCCGTGGATTCCACCGCGCCCAACCCCAAGGCTGAAGGCAACTGGTTCATCGACTGGGCCGGCTCCCAGCGCTGGTTCCGCGGCGAGGCGACCCTCGGGGACCTGGAGCCGCTGGCGAAGGCCGCCGGTGGCCAGGTGAGCCTGTTCCGTGGTGGTGATCGCTCCGGCGAAATCATGCACAGCCAACCCGAGGCGCTGAAAGCCATCCAGCGCCGTGTGAAGAACTCGTTCGACCCCGACGGCATCTTCAATCCCGGCCGTCTCTATAGCTGGTTGTAATTATGCAAACGAATCTGGTTCAACAATTTGCCAATACCCCCGAAGGGCAGGAGGCAGAGTCCATCCTGAGGGCCTGTGTGCATTGTGGCTTTTGTACCGCCACCTGCCCGACCTACCAGGAACTGAACGACGAGCGTGACGGTCCCCGGGGCCGGATCTATTTGATGAAGATGTTCCTGGAAGGTGAGGAAATCACCGAGAAGACCCGGGACCACCTGGACCGCTGCCTGACCTGCCGCAGTTGTGAGACCACCTGTCCGTCCGGCGTGCAGTATGGCCGGTTGGTGGATATCAGCCGCGGACTGATCGAGAAGGAAGTGCCCCGCGAGCCGAAGGATAAGTGGCTGCGCTGGGGCCTGGCGCGGGTACTCCCCAACCGCCAGTTGTTCGGTCTGCTGCTGCGCATGGGTCAGGTGTTCCGACCGATGCTGCCCGAAAAGCTGCGTACCAAGGTGCCGCCGCGCAAGAGCGCGAGCCCCTGGCCGGCGGCGAGCCATAACCGGGTCGTATTGGCGCTGGCTGGCTGTGTTCAGCCCTCGGCCACACCGAACACCAACGCGGCTGCGGCCCGAGTTCTGGACAAACTGGGCATCACCATGGTGGAAGCACCCGAGGCTGGCTGCTGTGGTGCGGTGAACTATCACCTTTCCGAGCATGAGAGAGGTCTGGAGCGGATGCGCCAGAACATTGATGCCTGGTGGCCCGCCATCGAAGCCGGTGCCGAGGCCATCGTGATGACGGCTTCCGGGTGTGGCGCGATGGTGCAGGACTACGGCCATCTGCTGAAGGATGATCCGGTCTACGCCGCCAAGGCCAAAAAGGTCAGCGAGCTGTGTACCGACCTCGGCGCGTTCCTGCTCAAACAGGATCTGGAGAAGCTCAAGCTCAACCAGAGCCCGGGCAAGGTGGCCTTCCACTGCCCCTGCACCCTGCAGCATGCCATGCAGCAGAATGGCGTGGTGGAACAGGTACTGACCAAGGCCGGCGTGGAACTGGCCCAGACCAAAGACAAGCACTTGTGCTGCGGCTCCGCCGGCACCTACTCGGTGCTTCAGCCTGAGCTGAGCCAGAAGCTGCTGGATAACAAGCTCAAGGCCCTGACGGTGGACAACCCGGACCGCATCGTGACCGCCAACATTGGTTGCCAGATGCACCTGGAGACCAAATCTCCAGTGCAGGTGAATCACTGGATCGAACTGCTCGACCAATGAGGGTGACGGTAAAGCCGGGGTCAGAAGAAAGCTTTCTTCTGACCCCTATCTCAGGGGGCTGATGAACTTGTTCATCTGACCCCAAGTTCAACTCAGCCCCCAACTCGGCTATAGTCTGGCTCCGAGGTGAAAACGGGGTCAGATGAACAAGTTCATCAGACCCCAGGGGCAAGCCCAACCTCCGGGGTCGGAAGAAAACCTTCTTCTGACCCCTTCTTCAAGAAAAACCAACTTCACAGGACGTGAACCCATGCCAAGGATCAAGGCCACAGCCCTGCTTTGCCTGTTAGCCACGACACCCGCCCATGCCGAAGTCTACCGCTGGATAGATGCCAACGGTGCCATCCATTTCTCCGACAAGCCGCCCAAACGCCTGCCGCACCGGAAGCTCGAGCTCCGGAATCCGGTAACCGTCCCCATGGCCGACAACCTTCGCCAATCCCGGAAAATCTCGGCGACCCGGGACGCAGTGCAAACCATGCTGTCGGCGTCGGACAGGCCTCAGAAGTCCCGAAGTAGTCGCCGGAGTGACGGCAAACAGGAGAAAGTATGCGAGGGCTACCGCAACAAGCTCGACCGAATCCAGTCGCAGCTACGGGCAGGCTACAAGAATGACCGTGGCAACAGCCTGCGGGAGAAGCGAAGGAGGCTGAGCAAGGCTTACAGCCGCGAATGCATCCTGCGCTAGGCCGCGCGCTTGAAGCTGGCCAATGCCATGGCGGCGGTCACGAACAGGCCGCCGAACACCCGGTTCATCTGCCGCTGCCGTTGTGGCGTGGTCATAAACCGGAACAACTGGCTGGCCAGGAGGGCATACCCGAGCATCACCAGGCAATCCACCAGGATCAGCGTGGTTCCCATGGTAATCAGCTGGGGACCGTGGGGTGCGTCAGCCACCAGGAATTGCGGAAACAGAGCCACCAGGAATACCGTGGCTTTGGGGTTGGTCAGGTTAACCAGCGCAGCATTCCAGAACTGCCGACAGTGACTGATTGCGCTCTGATCTTCCGCCACGGTTTCCCGCACCGGCTCCCGCCATTTCTGGATACCCAGCCAAACCAGGTAGGCCACGCCCACCCATTTGATGACGATCAGTGCCGTGGCCGAAGAAGCAACGATGGCTCCGAGGCCTGCGCCCACCAGGACAATCTGCGCGCCATAACCCAGCTGAAGACCAAAGATAGCCGGCAGCGACCGTTTCACGCCGTAGCGCAGTCCGTTGCTCATGGTATTCACCGCGCCTGCACCAGGGGAGACGCTTATCAGGATTGCGGCGATCAGGAAGGTGAGCCAGAGGGTAAGAGTCATTTTTTACTCCTTGAAATACACCACCTGATGGCTGGTGGCCAGCAGCCGGCCATCAGCACTCCAGATCTCGGCGCTCTGGTCAAAAAAGCCGTTGCCGAAATGCAGGCCCCGGGCATGGCCCAGTACATGGGCGGTGCCCAGCTGACGCAGTTGCTCCGCATCCGCGTGGAAGTATGTGGTCATCGCCACCGTGCCGATAGGGACCAGCTTGGGCCGGCGAATGTAGATTCTCGGAAAGAACACGTCGCACAAAGCCGCCAGAGAAAGATAGTCCAAGGGCCTCGGTGGTTCATCCCGCATCCAGAACAGGCTCTCCGAGGGGTGGTTTCCGCTCGGTTGGCCGCCCAGGGCGCCTTCGATAAAACGCATGTCGTAGCATCGCGTCCATATCGGGGCGCCTTGGCGCATGGGTGTCTGCTCGACCTCTTCGGCCGATGGTACTTTCGGAAAGCTTGCGTCCGTGGCGCTCCAGGTATCCCGCCCCTTGGCAGTGACTGCGGTGGCAAAGGCAACCACTTCTTCTCCCTGAACCAGCTCGACGAACCAGTGCTGGCTGCTCCGGTTGGTCCGGATCGGTCGGGCACGGGCCTCGAATTGGCCTTCGGCTATGGGAGCTGCAAAATGCACGGTCAGGGAGACCGGTTCACCCAGCAGCTCGTCGTGGCTAAGCACAGCATTGAGCAGGGTTGCACCGGTTACGCCGCCAAAAGGACCGACCATGTTCTGGTAGGCCGGGCTGGTTTGCCCGGAGAAAGTTCCGTTGCTGATGGGCTGGAGTGAGACAGCTTGATCAAACACGTGCGACGGCGAATTCATGGGTACCTCGTTGTTTGTGCTTTGCATAGGTTGCGAAGTGTTAGTGTAACAAAAGCTTCATAAAGGGCCATGTCGTGGCTGATACCCTGTAAAATCTGGTTACACAAGGAAAGTCAGGAGTTAAGCCTCAATGAGGATCATTGCTTTTTACAGCCCCAAGGGTGGGGTTGGCAAGACGGCAGCGGCGGTGAACATCGCCTATCTGGCGAGCCAGGACAATTGCCGTACCCTGTTGTGGGATCTGGATCCGCAGGGTGCCTCCAGTTTTTACCTGGCAGGCGCAGAAACGGTGAAAGGGCGCAAGTTATCCAAACTGCTTGAGGGCAAGGCGCCCATTGCCAAGTTCATCCATGATGAGGTTTACCCCGGCCTTGATTTCATACCTGCCCATTCCAGCTTCCGGAATTTCGACATCAAGCTGGAGCAGGAATCCGGCGGCAATGTTCTGCGGGATATGCTGGCGCCCCTTTCTGAAGACACGAGCCTGGTCATCCTGGACTGCCCTCCCACGCTTTCCCGGCTCACTGAGCAAGTGTTGGAAGTCGCCGATCGGGTATACGTGCCTGTTGTGCCAACCTGGCTGGCTTTGAACAGCTGGAACCAGTTGCAGCAATTCGTGAAGGACAAGAAGCTTGGTGCACGCAAGCTACGCCCCTTCTTTTCCATGGTGGACCGCCGGAAAAACTTGCACAAGGAAATCCTGGAGCAGGGCGATGAGGTTCTGGCGAACAATATGGGTGTCGCAGTCCCCTACGCCAGTGTGGTCGAGCGCATGGGCGAGGAAGGGCTGCCACTGGAACGGTTGGCGCCGCATAGCCCGGCCGCTGACGTGTATCGGCAGATATGGGCCGGAATCCGGCGGGATTTGTGGAAGCGAAGGTAGGGTTAGCGGTTGGCCTTGATCCCTTCGAGATTTTTCCATACGCCACCGCAGTCGGGCGGCAAACTGTCATAATTCTGAAACGCGGTGGTGCCAAAGTAAGGATTAGAAAAGCTCGATCTGCATCGCTGAGTTCTCTTTAATCGTGTCATCTTGTGTAACCGGGGGGGGTTCTGCTCCCCGGTTTTTTTGTGCCTCGTCAGAGGGCAGTGAAGCGGTGATCAGGCACTCATGACAAAACTATCTTGAAGCCGCTTGGTTTATCCCGCATTGGTCTTAGAAAACTGACTGAGCGCAGTTTTTCTGTCACCTTCCTGCGTTATATTGGAGCTCGATTTAAATGTAACCGTTCGTAATCAGGGAGTGCCCCCCATATGAACGCGCGTCACCTTGAACTCTTCCCGCTAAACGATCCGCAGCTCACAATCCAGCCCCACGAGACGGAAGCTGAAGCTCCAGCCGATGACAGCAAATCAACCTTCGACCTGTGCAAGAATGATGGCGAGGTGGTGGGCTACGTCAAGACCTGGGTACACGATGACGGATTTGCCGGCTTTGTGCACTTCGATCCGGACGGCAATGTGGTGGACTGGCAAGTGTGCAGCAAGCCCGGGCCGAGCGCGTCGCTCAGCTAGAGTGCAGCCTTGTCCGCCCGGCCAGTCGATGAAGCCGGGTCAGAAACTGGTTATCAGAAGGTACGTGGTGTAACCGACGAAGACCATCAACAGGGCGACACCCTCCAGGCGGTTGATTCTGCCCGGGCCACGGAAGCCGTACCCGAGCAGGAACAGGGCAAGGGTCAGGGCAGCCATGACTGGCAGGTCACGTGCCAGCATGTCGTCGGCCACGGATATGGGCGCAATCAGGCCGGCAATACCCACCACTGCCAGGGTGTTGAACAGGTTGGACCCGAGAATGTTACCGAGGGCCAGATCGTGCTCACCCTTGCGTGCGGCGATGATCGAGGAGGCGAGTTCAGGTAGGGACGTGCCCACGGCCACGATGGTCAGGCCGATGATGAGATCGCTGACTCCGAAGGCGGTCGCGAGATCCACCGCGCCCCAGACCAGAATGCGTGAGCTGATGATCAGGAGTGCCAGGCCTGCTGCCAGCCAGAACAACGCCTTGCGTATCGGCATGGCATGGGTTTCCAATTCTGCGCTTACTTCTATTGCCATCGGGTCATCCGGCGCGCGCATGCCGGACCAGATGCTCCAGCCCAGCAGTACGAAAAACACACCGAGCAGGGCCAGGGCATCGAGCGTACTCAGCGTGCCGTCAAACACTTGCCAGACCGCAAACAGGGTAACCACGGTCAGAATCGGCAATTCTTTCCGCATCACCTGGGAGTGAACGGCAATCGGGGCAATCAGCGCGGTGATGCCGAGGATCAGGGCAATGTTTGTGATATTGGAGCCATAGGCATTCCCCAAGGCCAGTCCGGAGTTGCCCTGGGACACCGCGAGAGCGGAGACCACCATCTCCGGAGCGGACGTGCCAAATCCGACCACGACCATGCCGATCAACAGGTGCGGCATGCCGAAATGCCCCGCTGTTGCCGCGGAGCCTTCCACAAAACGATCCGCACTCCAGACCAGCAGGATCAGACCGACGGCAATGGCCAGCAGGGCGATCAGCATAAATGCAAACTCCAACCTCCAATGGCGTGAATCTAAGGGCGTTCGCCATTAACCGGCAATCAGATACTTCTACCGATTATCCGATGAGCATAGACCGCTACGACCCAAAGACCAGCCAGCCCGGCCGTTATCATCAGCACCGCATAACCGGCCAGATCGGCAATCACGCCGCCCAGTACTCCAAAAAAGCCTGCAGCGACCACCTGGATGGATGCCTGCACAGTGAAGTCGGTGCCGGCCCACTGCTTGCGGCAGACGTTCATCATCATGGCGAACAGCACCACGGTGGATGCACCATCGGCGAGCTGTTCGGCCAGGCCGATGGCGTAGACCGTTGAAACGGCCGTCGCCGGTCCCGCAGCCATAGCCCAACCCACGATCGTCAGAGCTTGGGCTATGCCCGCCAGAATCAGTGCGCGATGACCTCCGATCAGGGTATACAGCCATCCCCCAATGCCAGCTCCAGCAAGCCCCGCTACGGTAGTGATAAGAGTGAAAGTACCAATGCCCTGTGAACTCCACCCTGCATCTGACAGCAGCGGTCGAATCATGCCCGAGCCCATCGCATCCGCCACCTTGTAGCCGATGACCATCAGCAGCCAGAAGGGCATGCCGGGCTGACGCCAAAGCCCGATAAATGCAGCCCTGAGGCTTTCGCTGCCTGGAGTCGGAGCGCTCTCCAGTGAGAGCGGTTGGCGCAGGCCCCCGGATCGGCCCACCACAATCAGCAGAGTTACGAGCAGCAGGGCAGGGAATAGCAGCGCGGTTTCAGGCTCCAGATAGCCGGTGGCAATCAACAGCAGGCTGCCGCCCGCCAGCATGCCGACCTTGTAGCCGGCCACCTGGATGGTGTTGGCCAGCCCGCGCCAGTGGGGGGCGATCCAGCGCACTGCCATACCGTCGGTGACGATGTCCTGGGTGGCCATCAGCAGATTGATGATCATGACCAATAACGCGGCACCCGCCAGGGCGATCGCGCTGCTGGGTACCAGGCCTAGCCATGCCAGGGTGATGAGGAGCAATGCAGTGGTTAGCTGCAACCGCAGTATCCATGAGAAGGGCGTTTGGCCATGCATCAGGCTGCGGTCAACGAAAGGAGCCCACAATGCCTTCAGCACCCAGGGCAATGCGAGCAGTTTCAACGCGCCAATCCAGGTGAGCGAAACGCCGGCTTCCCGCCAGAACACGGGTAGGGCGTGGGCGAACAGGCCGGAAGGCAGTCCCTGGGCCAGGTATAGGGCGAGTAGGGTTGCCAGCATCCCCTTTGGTATCTCGGTCTGGCGGACATCTGACGGGTTCATGGATTGTGGTCCGAAGGCTCTTGATCAGGCTGGACACAATGATACGGCCAGTAGAGTCCTGGCTGAATTACCAGAAGGGACATCATTGTTAAAAGCTTTGCTGCGAACTGCGAAAACTGGGTGCGGGTAGGAGGAATGCTGGCGCAGATGGGGGGCCAGAAACAACAAAGCCCGCACAAGGCGGGCTTCGTCAGAATTCTTAATGGTGCCCGGAGGCGGAATCGAACCACCGACACGGGGATTTTCAATCCCCTCCAAACCGAACTTTTCCCTTAAAAATACCTTGAGAAACAGTATGTTAATGTTCTTTCGATCCCCGAGGGGGAGACGAGGGGAAGTGAGTGCCTCTTAGGTGTTCGTCGTTAGACATCAATTTGAACCTTCAAGCCCTTCTTCTTCCGCAGAAGACGACCGTCCTCCGCTCTCTCCTCAATGACCCCGTACAATCCCTCTTCTTCGAGGATTTTGATCACGGTTGCAGTGTGAATGCGATTCCCTAGCTCATTTCTCACTGCCTGTGCGATTCCATTCGCTGACCGAAATCGAGCGCTGGATGCAAGGCTTACGATTTTGTCCCGAACAAAGTCCGGAGTCTGGCGGGCAAGCTTCTTCGGGCGCTTAGACTTCGGCTTCCAGGCATTTTGATCGCCTGCCTCTTCAGCATCGGCAAGCTTCTTCCAGCGATAGTATTGGCTGGGGTGTATGCCGACTTCCTCACAAGCCTCCAGAACTTTCCACTCACGGACATTAAGCCGAGTGCTCACTTCGAGCACTGCTTCAGCTTTTTCTTTGGCGGTGCGTCGACGTCTCGCGTTTCGCTTCGGCATTCGTATAGTTTATTGAGACATTGGCGAAAAAACAAGCCGTGCAGGGCAGATATACAAATAGGGCGATCAGTTCTCGGTGTTTCGCCGACAGAACCATCCGCTCACTGGGAAACTGTTGCAGGTTCTGAAGGAGGAGCGACGTCTAATGATCGTCGGTGTGCGGGAAGTAGCAGTAAATAAAAAGAAAAAGGAGAAAAAATGATTGTTTATATGGGTAGTTCTAACAGGGTCTGTGATTTGTCAGTAGTAGCGGTCAGTTTGATGGAAGAGGGCTATTCGCCAGAAGAGGTGGTTAGCGAGATCATCGATTTTTGCGCTATGAACGGTGTGCATGTGTACAAATATGACGTGGAAATGATGCTTGAAGGAGGGTGTGGCTATGGGGTGGGGTAAGCGCCCCAATCGTCCGATCTTTTCTCAATTAAGAACTTCCTCAATAGGCAGAGAGAAAATCTTGATTAAGATTTAAGTGCATGAAATATATGAAAAAAATGTTGACTTGTGGTGCGCGGTCGGTATGATTGTCCCCGTGAGGAGATAACAATGACAAAAATGATAAACCTCAGTGAGCTTGATGGAGAAGCATTGGTAGATGCATCAATAGTCGCCCAACTTTTAGGGTTGTCAAAAAGGACAGTTCAAGCGTTGGCAATGAAGGGAAAAATCCCCCGATACAAGATTGGACGGGCAAACCGTTTCAAGGTGAGCGATATCATTGAATATCGTGAGGCGCGGAAAGTGCGCTGAGAATCAGAAAAAATAGAATAAGAATAATAAATCATGAAAACCACCTATCAGAGTCAACAGGTTCAACCTGTTCTCTTGAATCGTATGGCGTACGAAGAGGGTCTCAAGGCTTGGCTGCGAGATTACGAATTTAAGTACTTCTTCACTCTGACTTTCCGGTCCGATGTCAGCCTTTCACAAGCGCAGGATGTTCTGCACAAATTCGGCGAGAGACTCTCGAAAAGGGCGTTCGGAAGTTCCTGGAAACCCTCCGGTAATCCGAAGTTCAGGGTTAGTTTTGTTGCCAGTTTCGAAAGAAATACGTCGGGTCGCCTTCATATTCATGTTGCGATGCAGCCGTTGGATCACTCCATTCGGATTACCTGTGCTGCAGACGTGAAGCGTTTAGTTCGTGAGAGTTGGTGCCACTTTAAGGAAAGTGGACAACAGCTAGATTTCCAAATGATAAATAACCAAGAAGATCGGGTTATCAGCTACCTCTTCAAGGAAGTGAAATATGATACCGATTCGTTTTACGACCAGTGGTTCTCAGCCCAAAAATAACTCAAGCCGGAATGGTAGTGTTATGTTGAGACTGAATGGTCACAGGGCTCAACTGATTATTGAAGCCTTGATAGGTTAGTAATGTCTAAAGAAAAGTTAGAAGAACGATAACTGAACGATGAATAGATGGTATGACGATGATCGAACTGATGATTGAAACGATGTTGATCCGATACAAGATGATGATATGAACGTTGAAGTGGGTAGTAGTCTGACTGACGACAATTAGAGATGGAATGCAGACTACTACCTGTTAAGTGTCAGCTAGCCTTTAGCACAGACGTGAAGACGGTATCCCGTTCGATGGGACTTGATCTTCGAGACGTTGATACTGAATTCTTCTCCGTTGAACTCCTCTGCACTGCTGAACTGATCATTGATGTCGTAGGAAACACGACTCATGAATGACTGGTTCAGAGCCCTCATGAAACCCTGTGGCGACAAATGATCTACCCACGGAACGACGCCTACCTGTCCTATGGCTGACTCAATACTTGGTTCGAATGATACGTCCAACGCCAGTTCGATGGAGTCAGATGTCACCTGCCGTCGTTGTCCGAAAACAGCATGCTTCGGTTCCACCTCATGGAATGCTTCCCTGAGTCGCTGAACGACCTCAACAGCCTTTTCTTTCACTGAGGGGAAAACGGTACGGGCGGCTATTGGGGGCGCGATTTCAAGAACGCGATTGTAAGCCCATGCAGACTGCGAGAGTTGCCACTGATGCCACACTGGAGGGCAAACTAGGCTGTCGTCTCTATCGCCACCACGGATGAGCTGAAGGGCTTTCTGACGACTGTATGCGTCCGTCGTACTGAAGTCCCTGGCGTTCGCAAGCTTACCCATGATGCTTGATTCCACCGCCCGTACCTTTTCCACCAATCGCGGATACATCTTTCGATTATCCGCGACATAACTGAACACAGTGCCTAGGGACAAATACTCGACTGCCTTGAGTAGTTCTCGATTGGCATCGTATCCAGCGCCCCTGAGTTCTTTGATGAAGATGAAGCGAAGTCCTCGGCGGAGCGACCTTTCCATGCCTTCGATGTTTCTGGCGATGTGAGGGTATCTTTCCTTGACGAGTACTAGCCAGGCGACCGCCAGATAGGAGGGGACGAACGCAAAATCGACGGCAGCATCACCGGGCATTGCAGTGTCTTCAGGAATAGCCCATGACCCATGACCGAAGTGGAGTTCTCGATTGTCCCTTTGATTCTCCACGAGATATCGGGTGAACGTCTCTATCTGAGCGTCCGTTGGAGAATGTCTGGTGTCTCTCGCACAACGAAGCAGCGTGAGACGTTGATAAAAGCCTTTGACCGCCACCTGATAGGCTTTTAGGTCGTACTCGATGAGAGGTAGGGGGTTCATGGGGATGTCCCATGAAAACGCTCCCAGGGGGCGCTTGGGTACGAGGTGATGAACTTGGTCAGATGTCAGATTATCGAAATCCAGGTCTTCGGTGATGAAGATCATGTCTGTCTCCTTTTCTTAGTTAAGAATACAGTTGCATTAATCGGTTGGCAATACTGTATTCATAACGTCATCGAGTAGGAGCAGGTACCGTGCCTCGGAGTCTGTCGGTTTGAGTGATGTCGGGAAGATGAATTCTTAATTAAGAATACAGTATCCTCTTCGTCTTAAATGACGGTGAGTGAGGTCCCATGCACGTAACAATCAAGTTGATCGCGTTGACGATGGGTCATGCTCAACTGCAACTCATGCTGCCATGCGACGGAACGGAGTTGCCTTCGGCGGACCTAACGAAAGGCAGTCCAGACATTGTTGCGTCTGAACTTGCATCTGAACTCTCTGGATACCTGGAAGGAGTTCAGCGTTATGATTTTCTCTCACCGGATGACACTGATACCGAGAGCCTGACGTTGATCTATGTTCAGCTGGTGACTGAAGAGAAGCTTCAAGGCAATCAGACTGCAGACATGGCTCTGGTGCCCGTCGCCGATGTTGGGAGGTTTCTCAGTACCGTCGAAACTCGAATCGTGAACGATGTTGTCGGAAGCCTGAAGGCTGATCTTGACCAGGTGATGCAATCCAGGCTGAACAAGCGTGGATTGATCCATTTGTTAGGGTTGTTACCGGATATCTTCGATCACAAGGAGCTTGGCGCCGCCTATTACGCGCTTACAGGGGAGAAGCCCTCCAGTCCCCTGATGCTCGCCAGGATGATGTTGGATCGGTACACAATGGGAAGCGGAGATCGGCAACGGGAAGTGAAAGGTCGTGACTTGATCGAGGAATACGAACCGGAAGCGCCGGACGTATTGGGGGAAAAGTGGGAGAAGAACAAAGAGCTTTACCGAACCGGCGGTCCCAAGGCTAAGCGGTTATACAAGAAGAAATCCGGGGAATGAGAACTCCCCGGATCGATTCATAAAGTCGCCCAAACGGGGTTAGTTGCACGGCTCCCAGTTGACGCCGTCCGTTGAGCATTCCCTCAGGCTTGTTCCATCCGGATATGTCGTCACTCTTTCATACTGTCCGGAGTCGTTCTTGAGCAGGCGGATCAGGTTGTTGCCGTCCTGATAGGACTTCTCTTTAAACCAAACGCTCGCACCACCCATGCCAATTTCCGTGTAGCCATACGGCAAGCCCTCAAATGTATTGACGAGAACGGCGGGGTCCAGTGTGTCCAATTGTTCTTTGAGTCCCTGCCAGTCACTCAGAGATACCAGGTCGGTCTCCGGCGGGAAATACATAAACTGGCTACTGTAATCCGATGTGCCGTCCGAGTATCCGACGACTGCATATCGGCCGCTGGTTTCGGTGCTGAAGTCCACCGTCGCGCAGTCAGAAAATACGCTTGCTTGTTTGCTGATAAGGTTGGTGAGGTCGTAGTTTTTCCCGTCGGAGACAGTTGAAATCCCTTCCTTACTGTCACAGGTATAGCCTGAATCATCACCATTACGGGACTCAAACTCGAAACTGTTGTAATAGTTTAGCGCGCCCCTCTGAATGTGTTCTCCCTCACCATAGATGATTGGGCGTACGACTTCGGACAAATCATCGGTCATCTTGTCCAGGCGGAAAACTCGGCTTGTCTCGCCAATCAGGTTGAATTCGCGATACCAGGCATCGGGGTACTGCTCATCTGCATCCCTGTAATCAAATTGATGGTAGTTCGCGCGAACGAACAGGGCATCCGGATACAACTCCCGCAACCGAGAGGTTTCCGAAAAACTTTTCTTCAGCCCCTTCACAATGCGAATCGCTTTCTCTTGAGTCGCGGTGTCTCCGTTGGCAACAAAGTCTGAAAAGAGCTGTGTTTCCGAAATGTTGTAGTGGGCGACGACATCATCGATTGACGCTTCCAGGATGGAACGGAGCTGTTCCCGTCTCTGGTCCTGTTGCCGGACATCCGCGCAACTGAGAGTCGCCAGGTCTCCGCTCAGTTCAGCCTGTATTGAGGACCAAAGCACGGAAGTGAGCGGCGATATGTTGAAGAAATCACTATCACTCGCGCGTTCGAATTTCGGTGCAAAGACCATCTGGTATGGCTTGTCGACCTCACCCTGGTCTTCATCAATCGCACCAGCCGGTACGTCGACAACAAGTGGAACATACCCCAGGCATTCGCGATCTTCCGGAGACAGATCCAGTGTGTAGTCTCCGAAGTCACCTGACACTGTTTGCGGTTCGCCTGCGTCCAGAACCCCATTGAAGTTCAAGTCGAGGAAAACCGTCGCCCCCGAGATGTAGCCGTCGATTACCTTGCCTGACGCACTTGCGACGTTCTCCGTTGAACTCGCTGAGCCTCCAGAACCACCGCCACAGCCGACGATTACCGTCGCCGAGAAGAATAAGCATGCGATTGATTTTTTGTTCATTTTTTGCCCAATTGATTGTTTCTTATAGGAGTTTGTCTCTCATCGCCTGCAGTCTAGAATGTAAACGAATAAATGGAAAACCTATTTGGGGGTGCCAGCGCAATACTCGGATCGCGCCTCATTTGGGGAGGAGTCCTTTCCACGGACGATAGCATTGCTTTATTGTCCACCCTGATCCAGATAGCTACACTCAGCGCAGTGCCACCGGCAACTCTGCCTTCATCACCTTGCGTTCGTCACTGCAGTAAACGGAACCTATTGAATGAGCCACAACATCACCCTGCAACAACTCGAATCATTCCTGTGGGAAGCTGCAGACATCCTGCGCGGCAACATGGATGCTTCCGAGTACAAGGATTACATCTTCGGGATGATGTTCCTGAAGCGCCTCTCAGATGCCTTCGAGGAAGCCCAGGAGGGCGTTGTTCGCTATTACATGGATAAGGGCAAAACCGAAGCGCAAGCCCGTGAGCTGGCGAATGACGAAGACGAATACGACAAGACGTTTTTCGTTCCCTCCATTGCGCGCTGGGGGGCGATCAAGGACTTGAAGCATGACATCGGTGCCGAACTGAACAAAGCCACCGAAGCCATTGAAGAATACAACCCCACTCTGGAAGGGGTGCTGGTTTCCATCGACTTCAACATTAAGAACAAACTGTCCGACAAGAAGCTTCGTGACCTGCTGAGTCACTTCAGCCGCTACCGCCTGCGCAACGAAGACTTTGAACGCCCGGACCTGCTCGGCACCGCCTACGAATACCTGATCAAGATGTTTGCAGACAGCGCCGGTAAGAAAGGCGGTGAGTTTTACACCCCGTCTGAAGTAGTGCAGTTGTTGGTTGCACTGCTGAAGCCCCATGCGGGGATGCGTATATATGACCCTACCGCTGGTTCTGGCGGCATGCTGGTGCAGACCCGGAATTATCTGGCAGCCCACGGTGAAAACCCGTCCAACCTGTCCCTGTTCGGTCAGGAGATGAATCTAAACACCTGGGCGATCTGCAAGATGAACATGTTCCTGCATGGGGTTTACAGCGCGGACATCCGCAAGGGTGACACCCTGCGCGAACCCCAGCACACCCAGCACGGCGAACTGATGACTTTCGACCGGGTGATTGCCAATCCGCCCTTCAGCCTGAAAAAATGGGGCAAGGAAGAATCGGACAGTGATTCTTTCGGTCGCTTCCCCTACGGCACACCGCCCAAGGATGCCGGTGACTTGGCATTCGTCCAGCACATGATTGCCAGTCTCAATGCTGAAGGCATTATGGGCGTGGTGATGCCCCATGGTGTTTTGTTCCGGGGTTCCAGCGAGAAAGCCATTCGTCAGGGCATCCTGAACGACGACCTGCTGGAAGCCGTGGTGGGCTTACCGGCAGCCCTGTTCTACGGCACCGGTATTCCCGCCTGCCTGTTGATCATCAACAAGAATAAACCTACGGAGCGCAGGGGCAAGGTGCTGTTCATCAACAGCGAACTGGAATACGAAGAAGGTAAAAACCAGAACAAGCTCCGCCAGCAGGATATTGAAAAGATCGTCCAGACCTTCGACGACTACGCTGAAATCAAACGCTATTCAAAAGTCGTCACTCTGGCTGAAATTGCCGAAAACGATTACAACCTGAATATCCGCCGATACGCTGACACCAGCCCGCCCCCGGAAATCTTCGACGTGCGTGCCATCCTGCATGGCGGCATCCCGGTTCGGGAAGTGGAGAGCGAGTACATCCGGGAAGAAGTCTTGGAAGACTTTGATGTGTTCACGGTGTTCGTGAAGCGGGATACCGGCTACTACGAGTTCAAGCCGGAAATTGATACAAAAGAAGCCATTCGGGAAACCGTGGGCACTGCGGACGCGAAGGTGATCAGCCAGCTGGAACGCTGGTGGGACAAGTACCGGGTGTCATTGAGCGAATTGGATGCGCAGGTGGCTGACGCTGAAAACGTGATGAAGGGATATCTGAAGGAGCTGGGGTATGAGTAATACGGTTCCTGAAGGATGGCAGGTTCGATCTATCGGCGATCTGGTAACACTTCAGTACGGCAAGTCGCCAAAAGAAGTTATCGCTGAAGATGGTCAATATCCCGTAATTGGCACCGGCGGGGTTACGGGCTACGCATCCTCATACCTTTATGACGGCTGTACGACCGTCATCGGGCGCAAAGGCACTATTAACAAGCCATCCTATGTTGAGGGGAAGTTTTGGGCAATTGACACCACGTATTTTGGCACTGGATACAAAGAAGCAGAGCCAAAGTGGTTTTATTACAGTCTGAATTCATTTGATTTATCCAAGTACAACGAAGCAAGCGGTGTCCCAAGCTTGGGGCGTGACACACTTAATGCGATTCCGCTACTAACACCACCACTCCCCGAACAACAAAAAATCGCAGCCATCCTGTCATCCGTCGATGAAGTGATCGAAAAAACACGCGTACAGATCGACAAGCTTAAAGACCTGAAAACCGGAATGATGCAGGAGTTGCTGACGAAAGGGGTTGGGACGGGTGGCGTTCCGCATACGGAATTCAAGGATTCGCCGGTGGGGCGGATACCTGCTTCATGGGACGTTCGTTACATTTCTGACTTATGCAGTCACATCGTCGATTGCGTCAACAAAACTGCCCCAGTTGTAGACCACGTTACACCGTACAAAATGATTCGCACCACAAACGTTCGTAATGGGCGAATTGTGATGGATGGGATGCGCTACGTTAGCCAAGAGACGTTTCAGGCGTGGAGCAGACGCCTTGTACTTCGGGCTGGCGATTTGATCTTTACCAGAGAAGCACCCGTTGGTGAGTGTGGGCTAGTCCGGGATGCTAAGGGGCTATTTCTTGGTCAGCGTACAATGGTTTACCGGGCAGCGCCTGAGAAGCTGGATTCAGGTTTTCTGCTCTGGTCCATGCTTAGCGAATACTGTCAGAGTCAGATTGAAGACTTGAGCGGTGGTAGCACCACTCCACACTTAAGGGTACCCGATTGTGGGAAAATTCTTATTAAAGTCCCTCCGTTGGCTGAGCAAAGAGAAATCAGCAGCGTAATCCAGTCAGTAGCAACAATGTTGGAGCAGAAGGAAATAAAGGTTGGACACCTGACAGGATTGAAAAAAGCCCTCATGCAAGACCTGTTAACCGGCAAGGTCAGAGTCAACGTCGGCGAGAGGGAAACAGCAGTCGCATGAATAGGGCGGGGGGCAAACGCCCCCGCCCTATTCAATCACCGCTTCTTACGAACCTTGATCGGAAAGACCTTACCCTTCTTTGGGCGGATGATCTTTCCGTTCTTACGGATGTAAGGGCGGAAAATAATCTCATAGTCGTCTTTGCGAGCCATGGGATCACCTCCAGCTACAACCACGGCCTTGGAAACTTCGCAAAGTTGACGTTTTGCGCGGTGAGGTCTAACCTTCCGTTCGCAATATGCCGATTGCAACCTGCCAAGAGAACAGGGCCGCCATGCTAAGTCCTGCTCTTTTGCATCCTCCCGGTTCGGGCTGCAACCCGAACCGGGAATCCTTCCCAAAAAAGCCTTCTCAGACTCTCCCGATACACATTCAGTTAGTGCTTAGTGCAATAAAGCACTACATCTTGTGTCGTTCTGTGACCAATGTACCTATACGGTTGACAGGCGTCAACATCAAACTAAAATCGTCAACCAATAGTTGTCAACTTTAAGGAAGAGAGCCATGTTGCATGATCGATTGCGTCGTGCACGAGTCCTGAAAAACATGTCCCTGCAGCAGGTCGCCGACCAGTTGGGAGACATTACCAAACAGGCACTGTCGAAGTATGAACAGGGAAAGGATGCGCCTAACTCCACTCGTTTGATTCGTCTGGCGGATGTACTGGGGGTAAACCCGGAATACTTCTTCCGCTCGGACTCCGTGGAACTGGGTGAGGTGGACTTTCGAAAGCACTCGGCGTTCGGCAAGAAACAACAGGAAGCCGTAAAGGAACAGGTGCGCGAACATCTGGAGCGTTACCTGGCCGCTGAGCGCCTGTTTGATAACGAGAGTGACGACAAGGGCTTCGCCCAGTGGCGTGAGCATTTTCCGGTGTCGAATGCCGACGATATCGAAAAGGCGGCGGAAAACCTGCGGGAAGCATGGCACCTTGGTACCAACCCTATCGCCAACCTGACCGAAACTCTGGAAGAAAACGGAATCAAGGTGGTGGGTCTTGAGGCTCATGAGAAATTCGATGGTTTGTGCGCGGTAGTGAATGATGGCGCCGATGCCGTTATCGTCAGTAACCTCTCTCGCCCCGGAGAACGTCAACGGTTCAACCTTGCCCACGAGCTCGGTCATCTGGTGATGAACATTCCTGATGAAATTCATGGCACTCGCGACGAAGAAAACTGGTGCCACCGGTTCGCAGGTGCCTTTCTATTTCCTGCCAGTCAGGTTCGGGCTGCTTTCGGTAGTCCTCGGAGTCGCGTACTTCTCAGGGAGTTCTTGCTCGCCAAAGAGGAGTGGGGAATTTCCATTCAGGCTTTATTGCGGCGGCTATATGACCTTGGCATCGTTCAACAGGGGTTTTACCAAAGCACCATCCGCTTCTGGTCCTCACGCGGCTATCGGAAGAGCGAGCCGCAGCCGCTGGATGAGGAAAACTCCTATCGTCTGCGCCAACTCGTATATCGGGCACTGGCAGAGGGGCTTGTGACCCCGTCCAGAGCGGCTGAATTACTGGGTGTCGGTCTTGGAGAGATCGAGGATGTCATGGCCAACGGAGAAGCAGGTGCTAGCGCCGATGCCCACGAAGATTCTCGTCTCTGATACCAACATCTGGATCGACCTGCACCACAGTAATCTGCTGGAAAAGGTATTTCAGTTGCCCCATCAGTTCGTCACCACAGATTTTGTGTGGCGCGAGCTCCGTAAGCCGCCGGGACATCGTTTGGAAGACTTGGGGCTCGCAGTTGAAGCCCTGAGTGGCAATGAAACAATGGAGTTGTTCGAACTCCGACATACTCTGAATAATTCCTCCTTGGCAGATGTTTCCTGTTATTTCGTGGCCAGGGAACGAGGATGGACACTGCTGACTAACGACGGTGATTTGCGGAAGTCCGGTCGGCGGGCTTCGCTGGACGTTCGCGGTGTGCTTTGGATACTGGATGAATTGGAAAAGCACAAGGTTCTGTCTCCCAAAGATTTGTTCACCGCATTGACTGCAATGCTCAAAGCGGGTGCGCGCTTGCCCGAAGAAGAATGCAACAACCGTATGTCCAGATGGCGAGAAGGCTGACATCCAAATTTTCCATTCAAGCTGCTAATCTAGATTCATTCCAATTACTTGCCTCCAGCAGCAGGCTGCGCTTACCAGGGAGCTTTTCTTGTTTCAGGATGAAGTCGAAAAGGTTGAACTGCCCGCCATTGATCAACTGACCCGCCTTGGTTGGACCTACATACCCGGTGTAGACCTTGCACCGGTCCTTCCCGTGGATGGCGCACCAGCCGGCGAACGGGGCTATTACCGAGATGTGGTGCTGTCCAAGCGCCTGGAAGCTTCCGTGGTTCGGCTGAACCCGTGGATCAGTGACGAGAACCTGCGCAAAGTAGTGCGCGAATTCACCCATCCAAATCACGCGGGCTTGATGGAGTACAACCAGTCCATCTACGACCTGTTGGTGAACTACCTGTCCGTTGAACAGGACCTGGGTGCCGGACGTAAGGGGCAGACCGTCAAGGTCATCGATTTCGACAACCCTGAAAACAACGAATTTGTATGCGCCAACCAGTTCAAGGTTGAAGGCATCAACCAGAACATCATCCCGGATATTGTCTGCTTCGTGAACGGCTTGCCGCTGGCCGTGATCGAATGTAAATCACCGTACATTGCAGAGGCAGTAGCCGAAGGCATCAACCAGTTGCGGCGGTATGCCAACCTTCGTTACCCGGAAGAAGACGAAGGTGCCCAGAAGCTCTTTTGGTACAACCAGTTGATGGTGTCTACCTGCCGGGATCAGGCGAAGGTGGGTACCATCAGTTGCAGTGCCCAGCATTACGGGGACTGGAAGGATGCTTACCCGTACACCGATGCCGACATTCGGGCAATGACGCAACAACCTGCCTTTATTTCTACCGGGACTACCTCAAGCAGCCACAAGGCAGGTGATGTGCCCTCACCGGAGTATCTGGTTGCTGCCAATCAGGTGGCTGCCGGTGTCGATGCGGATGCTCCTAGTAGTTCCAGTGAGGTCACACCGCAACAACGTCTGCTTGCCGGCATGTTCAACCCCGCCAGCTTCCTGGACCTGATTCAGAACTTCATCCTGTTTGAACCGGTCGATGGTCGCTTGATCAAGAAGGTGGCGCGTTATCAACAATACCGGGCAGTTAACAAGGTTATAGAGCGCCTCAAGGGCGGCACTACGCGCAAAGAAAAGTCCGGGGTAGTCTGGCATACCCAAGGGTCCGGAAAGTCCCTGACGATGGTCATGCTGGCGGTGAAGATGCGCCGTGATCCCGAACTCCAACAGTACAAACTGGTATTTGTTACCGACCGTACCCAACTGGACAGCCAGCTATCAAGCACTTTCCGGGACGCTCAAAGTGAAACCGTGTACAACGCCACGTCTGTGGCGAAGTTGAAGGAGCTACTAAGTCGGGATTCGTCAGACATTGTCACCGCCATGGTCCAGAAGTTTCAGGACGCCGAAGCAGAAGGCGATTTCACCGACCTGAACCCCAGCGAAAAGATCATCGTGCTGGCGGATGAAGCTCACCGTACCCAGTTCGGTAATCTGGCAGCGACCATAAACGCCGCACTGCCCAATGCCCCAAAAATCGGTTTCACTGGCACACCACTTTTGAAAAGCCAAAAAATGGACCAAGCCTTCGGTGGCTACATCGATCAGTACAAGATCAATGAAGCCGTTGAGGATGGCGCAACCGTCCGGATCATCTATGAAGGCCGGCAGGTGCAGACGGACGTGGTGGGCGATTCACTCGATGCACTGTTCGATGAATACTTTAAAGATGCTACGGACGAAGAAAAACGGGAGATCAAGAAAAAGTACGGTGTGGAACGTGCCGTGCGTGAGGCTCCCGCCCGTATCCGCTGGGTGTGCATCGACCTGTTGAAACATTATCGGGAGAAAGTGCAGCCCGATGGCTTTAAAGCCATGATCGTGGTGGGTAGCCGACACGCAGCTACCGTATTCAAGAAAACGCTAGACGACCTGAGCGCGCCGCCGTCCGAGGTAATCATCTCCGGTCGCCACAACGATAAGCCGGTGTTCGCACCATACACCGACTCCGCACAGCACAAGAAAGCGATTGCCGACTTCAAGGACCCTCAAGGGGTTACTACCTTCCTGATCGTGAAGGATATGCTGCTGACTGGGTTTGATGCGCCGATCGCACAGGTGATGTACATCGACCGGAGCCTGAAGGACCACACGCTGATGCAGGCGATTGCCCGTGTTAACCGGAACTTCAAGGGCAAGGCATGTGGGTATGTGGTGGACTATTACGGGCTGTCGGATCACCTGACCGAAGCCCTGGACCAATTCAGCAGTGACGACATTGAAGGCACCTACTACACCCTGAAAGATGAAATTCCTAAATTGAAAGCCGCTCACAGCCGCGTTGCCAGGATTTTTGACGGTGTAACGGGGGATGACGTTGATGATTACGTTCTGGTCTTGAAGGATGAAGATACCCGCCAGCAGTTCGAACTGGCGTTCAAGAAGTTCGCCAAACAGATGAACGTGATCCTGCCGGATACCGCCGCCAAACCCTTTATCCCAGACCTGAAGTTATGGGGAAAGGTCCAGAATGCCGCCCGTAATCGCTACCGCGACCCCGGACTGAATATTAACGACGCCGGGGCAAAGGTCCGCACACTGGTCGATGAACACATTATCAGTACCGGTGTAGACCCGAAGATTCCGCCCGTGGACTTGATGGCGGCGAACTTCAAGGAATCCGTGGAACAGATCAAGTCTCCGGAATCTCGCGCATCCGAAATTGAAAGCGCCATCAAACACCACATCACTGTGAACGTCGATGAAGACCCGGAGTACTACAAGTCCCTAAGCCTGCGGCTGAGGGATATCATCGAGAAGACCAAAGGCAAGTGGGAAGAGCAGGCGCAGCTTCTTCTCGAATTTCGAAACAACATTGAAACCAAACGCACGGAAGCGGCGGACGATTTGGGGCTGAATGAAACGGAGTTTGCGTTCTACAACATCCTGATGGCCGAAGTAACAAATCATGCCAGCGAGGATGCGGTGAGCGATGCTGTTCACGATGAGATCAAATCGACCACTCAAGACCTGGTGGAAATGTTCAATGAAGCGACCCAAATCGTGGACTTCTTCCACAAGCCGGACCAGGTCAAACGAATGAAGAAAGAGATCAAGCGAGCGATCCTGGATTGTTCCTTTGGGGATAAGGCAATCGTGAATGCGGTCCAGGATCGATTCATGGACCTGGCAAAGACCAAGTTTGCATGATGATGGCTACAAAGAACCCTGAGTACCGAGATGGCAATGGATTCATCGCGGAGGTCGTTCGCACCAACCGCAGAAAGTCGGCAGATATCCGAGTGGAGGAGGGTGCTGTAACCATAGTTGTGCCCTCCAGTACGTCTGCGGAGAGGATCGACCAGTTGTTGGCCGCGAAGCGTCTTTGGATCAGAGAAAAGATCGCACTTCATCAAGAACTGACTCCCGCCAACTCGAAGCGGTATGTATCTGGAGAGGCGTTTTCTTACCTTGGACGGAACTATCGACTCAAGGTGGAGAAGGGCAGTTTCGCCCCCGTTAAGCTTGTCCACGGACGCCTACTGGTGACCACGCCAGATGGTAGCGAGCAGCCTCACATGATTCGTAATGCTCTTGTGCGTTGGTACAAACGGCAGGCAGAACAGAAGCTCACTGATAAAGTGGAACGCTTCGCGCCCGTTGTTGGTGTGGAACCTGCTGGGGTCGGCATCCGAACGTTCAAATCTCGCTGGGGAAGCTGCACATCCAAGGGCAAGCTCGAATTCAATTGGCGGATTATGATGGCGCCGAATCGGATGGTTGATTACGTGGTAGTCCATGAACTCTGCCACCTGATACGCCATGACCATTCCCCGGAGTTTTGGCGGGAATTGGAGAGGGTGATGCCGGATTACCAGCAATGCCGAGAGTGGCTGCGGGACAATGCAATGAAATTGAGTGTATGAGCCATGTATAGGATCAACAGGTCATCCAATAGCATCCAGCGGCTGGAGAAGAAGTCTTTTTCGGGACTGGGTTTTCGAGAGCGGGAACATCTTCAGGAGTGGATCGCGAAACAGCCGGACGTGCTCGGCGAAGACTTGTTGATCATTCAGAAGGAATTTTCGGGCTTTAATGATACTCAGGAGCGACTCGACCTGTTGGCGCTGGATAAGCAGGGCGCGCTCGTCATTATTGAGAACAAGCTGGACGACTCGGGACGCGACGTTACCTGGCAATCACTGAAGTACGCCTCGTACTGTTCAGGACTTTCCAAGTCGAATATCGCCAACATTTACCAGCAATACCTCGACCGGTCCCAGCCTGGTATGAAAGCCGAAGACTTGTTGTCTGAGTTTTTCGACAACCAGGATTTCGCGGACATAACACTGAATAAAGGCGTTACCCAAAGGATTATGCTGATTGCCGCAAACTTCCGGAAGGAAGTGACAAGCACCGTCCTTTGGCTGTTGAACTTCAAGGTTCGGTTGCAGTGTTTCCGCGCTACTCCCTATGCCATGGGCGACGAATTGTTCCTCAATGTGGAACAAATCATTCCGACCCAGGATGCCGAGGAATACATGATTGGCATGGCAGAGAAGGCTCAGGACGACATTGAGGATCAGGTCGAACAGAAAAACCGCCATGTGATTCGTCGTGAGTTCTGGAGTCGGGTCATCGAAGCCATGAATGAGACACCATCCAGCCTGTACCAAAGCATCAGCCCAGGGGACTCCAGTTGGATAGGCGCAGGGTCGGGCGTGGGAGGCATTGGATTGCACTTCGTGGCGACCCGCCAATATGGAAGAGCGGAACTCTACATCGATCGACCTGATAAAGCAGATAATGAGTATGTCTTTGAACAACTGCTTGCACGGAAAGAAGAGATCGAGAGGGATTTTGGTGGTCCCCTGGAATGGGAGCCTCTGGAGGGTAGGAAGGCATGCAGGATCAAAGCAGAGGCGCCAGGAAATATCTTCGATCGCGAACACTGGGACAGTATGGTCAGTTTCATGGTTGATGCCATGTGCCGACTGGAGCAGGCTGTAAAAGGTTCGGTGCGAGAGGTTTGGGCAGCTAGGAGAAACCAGGTATCGGCGGACAGTGTTGGCGAATCCGGAACCTGATGGATTTCTTGAACGAAGTGGATTCAGGGAGGGCACTCCAAGATCGATATAAAGGCGCCCTGATTGGCTTGGCGGTCGGAGACGCACTGGGCACGAGTCTGGAGTGCTCGCTGCCTGGAACATTTGAGCCGATCTCGGATATGGAGGGAGGTGGTCCGTTCAACCTCAAACCCGGTGAGTGGACAGACGATACGTCCATGGCGCTGTGTCTCGCTGAGAGCATTCTGGAGACCGGTGGCTTTGATCCGCAGGATCAGATGAGCCGATACGTCCGATGGCGGGATGAGGGTTATCTGAGTTCGACAGGCAAGTGCTTCGATATTGGCGTTGCGACTTCCAGAGCATTAGACATCTTCAAGACCTGGGGCGAACCCTACGCAGGCTCAATCGGCCCGAGAACTGCAGGTAACGGTTCTCTGATGCGTTTAGCGCCCGTACCGATGCGCTGGCGGACTGATCTAACCCAGACTGCTCATTACGCCGCCTTGAGCTCCACAACGACTCACGCGGCGCCTGAAGCGGTCGATGCGTGCCGCTACTATGCAGTATTGATTGCACTTGCGCTGAACGGTGTCAGTAAGGAACAGGTGCTGGCGACGAATCCGCATAGCCTGGAGGTTTTTGAAAGCAGCCTACTTTCTCCGGCAATTGCTGAAGTCGCCGCAGGCTCTTATCGAAAAAGAATGCCTCCCCAGATTCGAGGAAGCGGGTATGTCGTCCACACTCTGGAAGCTGCGCTTTGGGCTTTGGCAACCACTGATGACTTTCGATCTGGGTTGCTTAAGGTCGTGAATCTTGGTGAGGATGCAGATACGACGGGTGCAGTTTATGGTCAGCTTGCCGGTGCGCTATACGGAGTTAAAGAGATTTCTTCGGATTGGATTTCCAAATTGCCAATGAGAGGATTAATTGCAGACTTTGCCCAAAATATGATCAGGGTTGCTGGCTAAGTTACTTGGCTAAGTCACTTAAAGGCTGGGTGCGGAAATCGGTCAATTCGTGCGCACTTGCTTTCAATATCTCCACTCTTAGATGCAACTTCGTTTTCGAAGCTGGCCGCCAGCCTTCGTACGCACTTAGTAAATTACGGAGCAGAAGAGTATGCGTTAGGATTTAGCAGGCGCTATTTAACTGTATTTCACACAAAATCAATTGCCTCTCAAGCCTACGAATTTGTATATTGCTCGGGGAGATAAGTTCCCTTTCCCATCGAAAGTGTGCCACCGAAACCAGAGCGCTACGTCTTTCATTAGCATGAGTTTCACTTGGGGGAGTTAAGATCCAAAAATGTTCTTTCTTGCAAGCGTCGTCGAAGCGTTTTTTACTTGGTTTCTCGCTTCCCTTGCGGTCCTGTTTATCCCCAGAGATTGGAATATAGGCATCGTTGGAGAGCTTTTGTTTGATGTTTTTTTGATCGCATTGATATTTGGTATATGGGGATGCAACTACCTCACAAAATGGGCTAGACCTAGCCTTCCCCTCTTTAGCTATCATAAACTCGTAGCCTTTCCATTATCAGTTGCTCTTACGCTTCTTATTGTTCTGTCATTAAGCTACATGCTAGGTACCCCCGATGATAGCTGGGTACTGCTGTTGGCTGGTTTGCCTCTGATTATTTTCATTGAGGGTTTGATTGAAGGAAAGCTTGAGGTACAGGATGAGACCCCCGGAGATGTATTCACTGATTTCATAGCTGGATTCACCAAAACTGTTTTCTACTCAGTTCTCGCCGTTTTCTCATTTTTGCTCCTTTACGGAAGACTACGCCAATTTCATGTTATCGAGGGACTTCCCGAACTAGATTTGTTGGCTCTTTCGCTTATGAACGGTTTTGGTGAGTGGTTCCTTGAATATGTTTAAAGCTCTTGTCTTTTGTTTCCTTTTTCTTTTGTTTGTTCAGAGTGCGTACTCAAGTGTCCTCGGACGATGGTTGGCTGATGCTACGCCGATTGGGCAGTTCGTAAAGGTAGTTCGAGAAAAAGTCGAGGGCTTTGCCAACCCTAAAACTATCAGGTTCGACAATACGGCTTCCCTTGGTGCCTCAGGGACTGCACAAAAAGCAGCTGCACAGAGTACTGGTGGTAGCTCAGCGGTTGCTGGCACTCAAGATGTAGTAGTCAAAGTAAGTGAGGATACGGCCGGCGAGGCGAGCAGAGCCAAAGGTGATACTACTGAAGGAGAGGCGAGTTATGAAGATGTTTCTTCTAGTAATGAAGCCTCGCCGTCTGAAGTCTCTTCTCAAAGCACAAGTGACCAGCTCAATTTGAGAGAGTCTGGCAAAGAAACGACGAACGTTCATGAAGAGACAACAGATCGAGTTGCTATTACCTCATCAACTGTGGCTTCCACGAGTAAAGTGACGCCGAAGTCCAAGCCGAAGCCAGAAATGGTGCAACTAACTGTTGATGCGTATCCTTCAGATGCCCGAATTCGAATCATGAATATTCGCCCCAAATATAAAGATGGAATCAGTTTGGTGCCGGGGCAATACGAAATTCGAGTTGATCGGGAAGGGTATCGAGAAGAAATGCACTTAGTAGACCTTGAGGGATTAGAGGCGAATGGTGACACAGGTGCTAGAACGCTCAATGTTTCCCTGCAACCGCTTGGGTTGCCAGAATGTGAGGAAAATTTAGAGTTAGATAATTACGCTGCCGGGGTTCAGCTTTTCGCTGATGGTGGCCACGTCTTGCAAACTAAGGCTTTGTTCCGAAATACAGATATCTTTGATCTCTACCAGTCTTACGCTCAATTTCTCGATTCGCGTGGGTATTTTCTAGTCTACGACAATGTGATTTTTCCAGCTTATTATGAGTTTCACATTGCCGCTCCAACGAACCTATCGATGGCTGATATTTTGAATAACCGAAAAAAAGAGATAGATCCAGAACGGTTTGTTATGTATCGAACGATTTTTGAGAAGCGCGGAGCCGACACCTTCTTCGTTCAGCAAATATTTATGCCGCTGGGTGTAGAAATCCTTGAAGCAAGTAAGGAATCGATCTGTGAACATTACATGGTGTTTTAGTAAGTTCGCTATATTCTCGCTCCTTGCTCTATCAGTATTGACTGGTTGTGCGGCAAACAAATTGAATTATGAGTCCTCATCGGAGTTCCGCCTTTACGTCTCTAAGGAGCGGTATAGGCTTGAAAGCTGCGAAAATTTGGAGCGGATGTATCAAGAGCTTATTTATTCAGGCTCTCCTTATGAGGTGGCTCGGAAACACCTTGGTCTGGGGCCCTTTCAATACAAAATCGCCGAAAGATTCGAGGACCAGTTGTTGGCTGATGACTTTCGGTATATTTCTGAGGTCTTAGAGGAAAAGTGTGAGACTTGAAAATTAGCTCATTATTGTGTGATTCCTTTGTCTTCGGCGCTTCATTGGCTCTGAATCTTAGTTACATTGATGGATTCGGGCTTAACAAGTGACGGGCTGCGCCTGGTTGTAGGATCGCTCATCCTAAGTGCGTAACCCCGATCCAAATACTGCTGAATTTCAGGGAATGACTTTACTTTGATTTGATCTTTCTCGAACCGGGTCTTGCTGACGATATAGCTGCCGTCTGCATATTGATGCGGAGTATAGACGGCGCCTGCCTGTTTGCCTCTGTTTACTCTGTACTCAATTTTTAACTCGCCACTCGCTCTTGTTTCGTTGCCATGAGCTTCTGCAATTATATTCATGGGTGCACCAACCGATTTTTGTGCGATGAGGCGATCAATATGTTCCGTTACCGATTTTCGCTGAGCTTCTATCTTCTCCGGATTCGTTTTGGTTGATAAGTCAGAACGTTCTTTCTTCCCGCAAAAGTAGGCTATGCGTTCAGAATTGGCGCCTGAGGCATGTGGAAGCCCGAATAAAACTTGATCGGGAGAGAAGAGGTTTTGGTCAATGAGCTTTCTGAAGACCTCATCAACGCCCGTACCCAAAGGGATGAATAGAGTGTCGGCGGGTAGGGCTGAGATTTCCTCTTTTAGCCCAGTTGAAATTTGCTGCCAGAGGTACTCGTTGGTTGTCATTGAGCTTCCGCCGGAATAGTTTTTTCCCGAGTCGAGAACGGGGTTTCTCAATGCGGAGGTATAGTGGACCAGTTCACTGTGTGTAGTGAACAGGTCGCTGCAGGATTCAATATCGAGGTATTGATTCAGCCCGATGTAATCCAGCATCGCAGCTAGATTTTTTCGCATCGCACCCGCAAAACTGGCGCTTTTCTTGGCGTCTTGAATGGCTTCTGCCCACGGCAGTCCCCTTGTCAGTGCATCCTGGAGCGTCTTCAAAGCGATTACGGCTTGCTGGATGCCGGGTGTGATGCCGCAGATTGCAAGCTTAGCCGTTGTGTTCATGTACTCAAACGGGGCGTAATAGGTGGTGAAGCGTCCGTTTTCTGACATTTTTAGCTCGGCTGGCAAGCCGTCATTTTCAATCGTGATATTCAGCAGTGTGTCTCGAAGATGTTCCATCTCTTCTTTCCCCTTGTTGGTCAGTGCTCGTATCGCACTTTTCTGTACTCTCTGGCCAGAGTGACGACGCGTCCCTCTTCGCCAATGACAGCTGTCACGGGTGATTGGCTGTCTAGAATTCGCTGGAGCTTTTTCAGAGCCTTCTGCAAGCGCCTCTTCTCGTGTTGCTCGATCGATAGTAAGTAACATCCACCTTTCTGTTCTCGAACATCTCCATAGAGCATAAGGAAATCAATCAGCTCGCAACCCAACGCTCGTTGTTCTGCTCTTTTCGATGCGTGCTCAGTCAATAAGTAGTTCAGTTCAGCCTTCACAGTGACCACTCCTCTATGGCGGCGATCATGGCATCGATCTGGTGTTTGGATTCGGGTAACTGCGTCGGAATGTATCGGCGTCTCTGACTAAGCCAGCGGTTGGCTTCAGACGTCTCGACTACGGTCACTCCCTCTTCCGTTTTTGATGTATTGATCGGGGTCTTGCTTTTGGGTGACGCGGCATTTCTAACACTCAGTTCTCGCATGCGCGCGAGCAGAGCAACCTCGTGGACCGAGAGGTCCCATTCCGCGCCAGTTAATCGATAGTGGTCCAGTCGAGACCTCGCCGCCACAGCATTGATGACAGCGTGCAGTCCCGGAGAGGGTGGTTTTTCGCAATAAGAGCAGGAAGCCGGTAACTCCGTCATTTTTAGGCAGGAGTCCAAGCCAAAGAGCATTGAAGATATGGCATCACTATTGGTTAGGTGCCCAGTTACTCCATTTTCTCTGATGAAAAATGGTACCCCCTCAAATGCATATCGATACATCTCCTTTGCACTGAAGGTATCTAAGAGTGGTTCATCTTCGGCAGAGAGGGAAAGGTTGGAGAGAAGGAGCCACTCGTATAGAGGATCCTCACAGCTTTCCAGTAGCTGCTGTTCCAGAGTTTCCCAGTTTAGTTTGGGGGTCTCTTTATCGACCAGCTCCCGTATTTCTGAGGGGATTGCAAGGTAGCCCCAAGGTGTTTCGCGTTCAGTGACCATGCCTTTCTCCAATATGATATTTGTAAGCCATGTAAGTATCATAAATATGCTTTGTGATATCGTCAAGCGTGCTTGATATCATTTTTTTAGAGAAAGATGGGAATCGTTGGTGTAGGTTGGTTAGGAGCGCGCTCTTGATGGATGAGGGGGGGGTAAGAAGCAGCCTCGGGAGCGTCCTGCCGGTAAAAAATAGTGGAGCCGGCTAGCAGGCGGCTCCACATGCAATCGATGGTTTGGCTTAGTCCAGGAGTTTCGCAGCCGCCTCCAAGTGCTCTTCCGTGGAGTGAACGTAAATCATTGTTGTGGAGATGCTCGCATGCCCCAGCCACCTCTGAATCGTTTTCAGGTCGATGTTCTTCTCTGAGGCTCGTGTTGCGAAGGTGTGTCGCAGCGCGTGATAGCCTTTATCGGATGTAATGCCCGCTTGCTTTTTCATGCGGCCAAACATCACCTGAATCTGGTTGTAGGGATCAACTCCGTTTCGGGACAGAAGCAGCCCATTCTCTCTCTGGGCTTTGATGTGGTGCTGCCTGAGGTCTTCGAGTAATGGTTTCAATGAACCTGTTATCGGCACGATGCGGGGCTTGTAGGTTTTGGTGGATTTCCGGATGGTGCCTTCCTTCGCGATCTGATTAATTCGAATTTGTCCCTGGTCGAGATCAACATTTTCCCAAGTGAGTCCAAGGGCTTCTGACGCCCTGAGCCCGGCGAAGAGAGACAGGCCAATCATTACTCGGAATTCTGCCGTTTTCGCTTTGTTCTCGGTTTTCTTGCCCTTGTTGGGACCACGTGTAACGGTGTTGTACTGAATTGCACCAATATTGAGGAGTGCGTCTGTTTCCTCGCGTGTAAACGGCACAACCTCCTTTTTTTGATGCTTCACACGGCTGAGTCGTGTCGTTGGATTGTCGAGATTCGGGTCCGATTTCTGGGCGAAATCGAACGTGCAGGAAAGCAGACTGACAATTCGTTGGATCGTTTGGGCGCTTACCTTGCCGCGTCGCAGCTCGGTCCGCATGGTCTCGATCATTGCTGTGGTGATATCACCCAGGCGGCGGTCGCCAAATCGTGGCAGCAGATGGTTGTGCATCCGGCTGACGTTGTGTCTGTGATCCTGATGATGGGTTTCGCTCCAGTCCAGGTACTCTTTCGCGACTTCTCTGAACAGGCGGTTGGATTGTGTGGAGCGACCGGTGCGACCACTGATACGGTCAGTGATTGCCTTGGCTCGAATTTCCGAAATGACATCCCGAGCCTGGCTGAGGGTCACGCCGTCGCGATCAGACCCAATAATGCCCTTGTGTCTGACGCCGGACTGGGTGAAGTCGTAGCGCCAGGTTCCGTATCCATCCTTGCGCTTGCGATAAATAATACCGTTCTCGCTGATCTCCTGACCCGGAGCCAGTTCCTTCTTTGCCTTGTCGCTGAATGGGTTTGTGCGTTTCTTGGTTGCTGTAGTCACTAATACCTCCAATTGTTTGAAGGTATTTAGAAGGGGGAGCGGAGGGGGAGGGCGCCAACGTAATCCAGCGTAAACCAACGTATTTGAGCGTATTGGCATCGCCAGAAACTAAAAAGCCGAATCAACTCTTACGCTTGGTAAGTTCTTGATTCGGCTTGAAATTAGTGGTGCCCGGAGGCGGAATCGAACCACCGACACGGGGATTTTCAATCCCCTGCTCTACCAACTGAGCTATCCGGGCGTGTTGCGGTACTGCGCTGCAACGGGGCGCTATTAAACCGGTTTAGGGTTTATGAGTCAAGGCCGCCAGGCAAAAATTTCCGAATCTTTTCAGGGTTGCTCAGGCCTTGATCAATTGCCGTTATTTCTCGGGCGGAACGTAGCCTTCGGCCTGGTCGAAGGGCTCGTTATTAAAGAAATGCTCCATCTGGGCCTGCAGGTATTTCCGGGTGTTCGGGTCCATCAGGCTCAGGTGCTTTTCATTGATCAACATTGTCTGCTGGGCCTGCCATTCTTCCCAGGCCTGTTTGGAGATGTTGTCGAAGATGTCCTGGCCCTTGGCGCCGGGCATGGGCGGGAAGTCCAGGCCTTCCATTTCTTTCTGGTATTTGCGACAGAATACGGTGCGGCTCATGTCGACTCCTGTGTCGGTGTGAAAGCTGGCTGAATGATAACAGATCGTGCGGCGTGGCGGCCGCCTCAGAGCAGGGCGGCCTGTTCCGGTTCGGTCAGCAGCGATCGGATGGGAGCGGGCAGACCCAATGCCAGGGCTTCATCGCGATGCAGCCAGCGCTGTTGTTCGGAATCGGCGACCTTTGCGTTACCGGTGACCGCCAGGCGGGCAGGCTGGATGTGCAGGTGGTAGTGGCTGAAGGTGTGACGGAAGCCGCTGATCAGTTCGGGGTCGCCACAGTTCATGCCCAGCTGCTGTTCGCAGGCCTCTGAAAGTTCTTCCGGGCCGTAGGCCGGGTCCAGTTCGGGCAAGCTCCAGAGGCCGCCCCAGATGCCGCTGGGTGGGCGCCGTTCCAGCAGGATACGGCCGTCTGCATCTTCAAGAATGACCATCCAGGTAGTTTTTTCCGGTTTGGCTTTCTTTGGTTTCGAGCCGGGGTAAAGGGTTGTCTCGCCAAGCGAATAAGCCCGGCAGCCTGAGCTGATCGGGCAGCCTTCGCAGTCGGGCCTTGTACGTGTGCAAACCGTGGCACCCAGATCCATGATGGCCTGGGTATAGTCTGTTACGCGTTCCTCGGGAGTGTGTTCTTCCGCATGTTGCCAAAGCCGCCTCAGCACGGAAGTCTGGCCGGGCCAGCCGGGCACGGCATGGTAGCGGGCGAGGACTCGTTTCACGTTGCCATCCAGGATGGCGGCGCGCTTGCCGAAGGCCTGGGCGATGATGGCCGCGGCGGTGGAACGGCCGATGCCGGTGAGCGATTCCAGCGCTTCCTGGTCCTGCGGAAACTCGCCGCCGAATTCCTCAACCACCTGCTGCGCTGCCCTGTGCAGGTTGCGGGCACGGGCGTAGTAGCCGAGCCCGGACCAGTGGCTGAGCACGTCATCGACCGGGGCGCTCGCGAGATCATGCACGGTCGGGAACCGGGCCATGAAGGCCTCGAAGTAGGGGATGACGGTAGTCACCTGTGTCTGCTGGAGCATGATCTCCGAGACCCAGACCCGGTAGGCGTTGCGGTCATGGTGCCACGGCAGGTCATGCCTGCCGTGTTGGTCGTACCAGGTTAGAAGCTTGTCGGCGAAACGGTCGGTCATTACTGGAACAGGCCCTTGAGCTTGTCGCCCAGCTTTTCCTCGATCTTTTCCTTCACTTTTTCTTCAGCCTCTTCCTTGGCCTTATCCACTTCTTTCTTGACCTTGGCCTTGGCAGCGTTTTCCGCGATGGTCTTCAGCGTATCGCGGAACCGGGAGCCATCAAAGGAGCACAGGCCGGCCGGGTCCTCGGAGAAGTTGCCCCGGCACTCCACGGGAATCACCACGTTCTCCACGTATTCGGTCACCCGACAGGCCGGATCCCGGTGCACTTCGCCCACGATGCGCAGGCCCGCTTCGTAGTCGAGGGTGGTCTGCTTCATATCGACAGTGCCCTGGCCTTCGAGCTTCATGCCGGCCAGTGACGCCACGAGGTTCTTGTTCGCGAGCGAATTGCCGTTGATGTCCAGGGTGCCGCTCATGTCGTTGAACGGGGTGGTGGTGCCCCAGTCAGTGGTGGTGAGCTGCTCCTGGTTGACCAGGGCGATGCCCTGACAGGCCATGCGAGTCAGGTTCATGCGGCGGAACTCGCCCTTGGCCAGGTTGAAGCTGATCTGGCCGTCGGCGTTCTCACGCAGCACGGACATGCGGTTGCCGGTGGTGGCGACATTTACCTTTAGGTTGGCGCCTCCGCCGAGCATGTCCACTTCCGCCAGGTCGGTCAGCAGGGGTAGGGTCTGCACATTGGTTACGTTGGACGCAACGTTCCACTTGGGGTTGTCGCTGCGGGCATCAATGCTGGCATTGGCGCCGAAGCTACCTTCATAGAGTTTGCCGCTGAATTCGTCGACCTTGAGCACGCCATTTTGGGCAGTCGTGCTGGCCTTGATTTCGTTGATGGTCAGGTTGCTGACGATCAACTGGCCGAGACCGAAATCCACATCGAGCAACAGCGTCCGAAGGGTTTCCAGAGGCAGCAGGTCGGATTCGGGAGCGGAGCCGGAGGTATCAGTTGAGCCAGCATCTGCGGTTTGTTGCTCCTCGCCGGCGGCGGCTTCTTCGCCCTCGGCCTTGGGGGGCAGGTAACGGTCGGCATTGAGCTCATCACCCTGCAGATTGAAGACAATGCCGCCGTTGGCCAGGGTATAACTGCCGGAACCATTGAAGGTGGTGTCGTCGAGTTTGAAGGTAAGATTCTCCAGGGCTGCTGTGCCGGGTGAGCCGCCAATGGCAGTGGAGAATGCGACGGCTGTAAGTACATCGGGATCGCTGGTTTCGATAGCCGGCTGGCCCAGGTTGCTCAGCAGCTGCTTCAGCGAGAATTCCTCGATGTCCAGGTTGCCCTTCAGAGCTGGTTTATCCCCAAAGCCCTGGACCTCGAGCTCGGTGGACAGAGCCAGGTTGGCCAGGCTGGCGGTGAAGCCAGAGAGGGTCGCGGTCTCGTTTTCCAGGTTGGCGCTGGCCGAGCCCTCGAGTTCCGCCGTCACGGACTTGCCGCCAAACGGCTCGCCGCTCATGTCGAAGACTGCCGTGAGACCGGAGACGGCGAAATCGTTCAGAGCCTCGTTGGCCGCCAGTCGGGCATTGATGCTGCCATCAACCTTCAATTGTGGTTTGGCGGTGTCCACCAGGAAGCTGACCTCCAGGGGGAATTCCGAGCCCAGGGTGATGTCGCTGGCATTGACGGTGAAGTTCTCCAGAGTCACTGCCTGGCCCGTGCTGTTATCCGTGTAATGCACCTGAGCGTTGCTGATCTGGACATTCTCCACGTTGAAATTCAGTGGCTCGCCGCCAGAGGCGGTCTGCGGTTCCTGTTGCGGCTGTTCGGCTGGTTGCTCCGCGGAGGGCTGCGCCTCATCGGTACCCGGTGCGGTTTCACGCATGATCCGGGTCCAGTTGCCTTCGCCCTGTTCGTTGACCTCCAGGTTGGCGTCCAGCCCGTCCAGAACAAACGTGCTCACCCGGGGCGACATGGTGATCAGGGACCAGAAATCCACCTGCGCCACCAGCTGTTCCAATGCCACGAAGCGTTTCTCCTCGAGATCGGCACTGACATTGTTGAGCTCCAGGCCAAGGGGGATAAAGGACCAGCCGATATCACCCTCCAGTTTCAGGTCGAGGTTGGTCTGTTGCTCCACGGCCTTTTCAATCTGCGGCTTGTAATCGTTCGGATCGATGACTGCCATGGCGATCGCGATAGCCACCACCGCCATGATGATGATGGCGACGATGGCAATCAGGAGGTAACGAACAGCTTTCATGATCAAGGCTTCCTTGTTCCGGTGAGCGTCGGGAGCTTGAGGGCAATCACCCTGGATAATAAAGTTAAGGATAACGCAGGGTTAACAAATTAACAGCGCAGGAATATGACAATGGTGTAGTGTTAGGCCAAAATACACGTCCTGATTTTCCCGCGGGAGGTCCTACGGCCTCCGCAGACAGTTTATAAAGATAAAAAAGGAGTGCGCTGTGGCAATTACCGTATCGATCGAGCTCAATCGCGATCTGGAGATACCGGGAGGGTATGACGAGGTCTTCGAGCTGCTGGCTGACGTCCCGCGCTCCGCCAGCCATTTCCCCAAGGTTGATAAACTGACCGACCTCGGCGATAACAGCTATCGCTGGGAAATGGAAAAAGTCGGTGTGGACAAGCACGCCATCCAGTCCGTTTATGCCTGCAAATATTACTCGGACAAGGACGCCGGCAAGATTACCTGGGAGCCGATCAAAGGCGAGGGTAATGGTGTCGTGAGTGGTTCCTGGACCCTGGCATCCAATGGTGATAATGCCACCAGGGTAAAGTTCCGCACCAGCGCCGAGCTGACTGTGCCTCTGCCCAGCCTGCTCAAGCTGGCTATCAGCCCGGTCATCAAGCACGAGTTCAATAGCCTCGTGGACACCTACATGAACAATCTCAAGAAAGCGTTCTGAGCTATCACGGTCATTGATGTGGTTGCGGGACTCCGGCGGGCATAAAAGGTATAATCCGCAAACAAATTGTTTACGGCACCAAGCCGGTTTATGACGACGGAGTCTCCATGGCCGAACGTAAGGCTCGCGTAGAACGCAATACCCTCGAAACACAGATAACTGTCGAGATCGATCTCGACGGCACCGGCAAGTCCAGCTTCGACACCGGCGTTCCTTTCCTGGAGCACATGATGGACCAGATTGCTCGCCACGGGCTGGTCGATCTCAGCATTGTCTCCAAGGGCGACCTGCACATTGATGATCACCACACTGTGGAAGACATCGGCATCACCCTGGGTCAGGCCTTCAAGCAGGCAGTGGGTGACAAGAAAGGCATCCGCCGTTACGGGCACGCCTACGTGCCCCTCGACGAAGCCCTGTCCCGGGTGGTGATCGACCTGTCCGGTCGTCCAGGCCTGGCGATGGATGTGCCTTATACCCGTGCCTCCGTGGGCGGCTTTGACGTGGACCTGTTCGAGGAATTCTTCCACGGTTTCGTCAACCACTCCATGGTGACCCTGCACATCGACAATCTGAAGGGCAAGAACACCCACCACCAGATCGAGACGGTGTTCAAGGCCTTCGGCCGTGCCCTGCGCATGGCGATTGAGATGGACGAGCGGATGGCGGGCATTACCCCGTCCACCAAAGGCTCGCTCTAACCGGTCACCAACAGGACATCGAATTTGACCATGAAAACCGTCGCCATCATCGACTACGGTATGGGCAACCTCCATTCCGCCCGCAAGGCTGTGGAGCACGTTGCCCCGGATGTCACCGTCCTGGTGACCGATAACGCCGACCAGATCCGGGAGGCAGACCATGTGATCCTGCCGGGAGTCGGAGCCATTCGTGACTGCATGGCCGAAATTCGCCGGTTGGAAGTGGATACTCTGGTCCGGGAAGTGTCCCGGGATCGCCCCTTCCTCGGAATCTGCGTCGGCATGCAGGCGCTGATGTCCCGCAGTGAGGAGAATGACGGCGTGGACTGCATTGGCCTGTTCCCCTCTGAAGTTCGCTACTTCGGCGACAATCTGGTGGAGAATGGCGAGCGCCTGAAGGTGCCTCACATGGGCTGGAACGAGGTCTTCCAGACCGTCGAGCACCCGCTCTGGCACAACATCCCGGACGGTGACCGCTTCTACTTCGTGCACAGTTATTACGCCGAAGCCGAGGGCAACGCGGACATGGCCGGCCGCACCCATTATGGCGTCGACCTGGCGGCTGCGGTTGCCCGGGACAACATCTTTGCGGTGCAGTTCCACCCGGAAAAAAGTGCCCGCGCTGGCCTGCAGCTCCTGAAAAACTTTGTGGACTGGTCCGGCAAATAACGCCGGCCATCGGAACGAACTACACGGACATTGCTCTATGCTGATTATCCCCGCCATTGATCTCAAAGACGGCAAATGCGTACGCCTGCGCCAGGGCCGGATGGATGACTCCACCGTCTTCGGTGACGACCCGGTCGACATGGCTACCCGCTGGGTGGATGCCGGCGCGCGCCGTCTGCACCTGGTGGACCTGAACGGCGCCTTTGCCGGTGAGCCTGTCAACGGTGAAATCGTCCAGGCGATTGCGAAGAAATATCCTGACTTGCCGATCCAGATCGGGGGTGGCATCCGGTCCGCCGAAACCATTGAGGCCTACCTGAAGGCTGGTGTTCAGTGGGTGATCATCGGAACCAAGGCGGTGAAAGAGCCGGAGTTCGTGACTGAGATGTGCAAGCGTTTCCCCGGTCACATCATTGTGGGCCTGGATGCGAAAGATGGCCGGGTGGCCACCGATGGTTGGGCGGAAGTCTCTGAAGTAATGGCGGTGGACCTGGCCAGGCGTTTTGCCAACGACGGCGTTGAAGCCATCGTCTACACCGATATCAGCCGCGACGGCATGATGCAGGGTGTAAACGTGGAAGCCACTGCCAAGCTGGCGGAAGAGGGTGGCATCCCGGTCATCGCCTCCGGTGGCGTGACCAACATGGACGATCTCAAGCGCCTGGCGCAAGTGGCGGACAAGGGGATCCTCGGTGCGATCACGGGTCGTGCCATCTATGAGGGGACTCTGGACGTGGCCGAGGCCCAGGCCTTCTGCGATAGCCTGAACGGCTGAGGGAGTTAGCATGGGACTGGCAAAGCGCATCATTCCCTGCCTGGATGTGGATAAGGGCCGCGTCGTCAAAGGCGTGAACTTCGTGGATATCCGAGATGCCGGGGATCCGGTAGAGGTGGCCCGCCGTTACAACGAGCAGGGCGCAGACGAGATCACTTTCCTGGACATTACCGCCAGCCATGAGAGCCGGGATACCACCTATGAGACTGTGGAGCGCATGGCGGCGGAAGTCTTCATTCCGCTGACCGTCGGTGGTGGCGTGCGCACCGTCGAGGATATCCGCAAGCTGTTGAATGCCGGTGCCGACAAGGTTTCCATCAACACGGCAGCGGTGTTCAACCCCGAGTTCGTGCGGGAAGCTGCCGAGCGGTTTGGCCGCCAGTGCATCGTGGTGGCCATCGACGCCAAGCGTGTCAGCGCGGAAGGTGAGCAGCCTCGCTGGGAAATCTTCACGCACGGTGGTCGCAAGCCAACTGGGCTGGATGCCGTGGAATGGGCCCGCAAGATGGTCGAGATGGGTGCCGGGGAGTTGCTGCTGACCAGCATGGACCGGGATGGCACCAAGGTCGGCTTCGATCTGGGCCTGACCCGAGCCATCAGCGATGCAGTGGCTGTGCCGGTGATCGCTTCAGGCGGTGTCGGCGAGTTGCAGCATCTGGCGGATGGCGTGACCAAGGGAGGCGCCGATGCAGTGTTGGCCGCCTCCATTTTCCACTTCGGGCAGCACACGATTCCCGAGGCGAAGGCGTTTATGAAGGCGCAGGGGATTGAAGTTCGGGATTGAACGGGTGTGAGTGAAGGCGGGGTCAGAAGAAGGCTTTCTTCTGACCCCGTTTTCAGATCAGCCTCGGAGTCAAAGTCAAAACCGGGGTCAGATGAACGCTTTCATCTGACCCCTACTTTACGACCCTATATTCATGGTTCTCAGGGGGCAGATGAAGGCTTTTCCCCAGGGGTCTGATGAATACTTTCATCTGACCCCAACTTGATCCCTGCCGCATAAGCCGGCCGAATCGCCTGCTTCTCCCCCTCGGCAAACATCTCCCGATTCCCGTTACGCATGGCCCAGAGGCCGCTCACGGTGGCGACGGCAATGCCCTGTTCATCCAGCAGCGGCAGGTGCTTTTCCAGGTAATCCACGGTGACCGTGTGCGGGTGGCCAATACCGACGGCGCTGCCGTTCTCTTTAGCACGCTTGATCAGCAATTTGAACTGGCGGTCGACGAATTCCTCGGTCTGTTCGTGGTCGAGGAATACATCACGGGTCAGGGTCGGAATCTGATAGGCGGTGGCGACATCGCCGGCGACGGAAGAAGCGATGGTGCGGCTGTCCACGAAGTACACCGGGTACTTGTCCAGCTCCTTCATCACCCAGTCCATGGCCTGCAGTTTTTGGGTGAGCAGGCTGCCCATGTGGTTGTTGACGCCGCTGACGAACGGGATGGACTGCAGCGAGCGACGCAGGGTCTGGCTCAGGGTGTGCTCGTCCATTTCCGGTGTCAGTCCGCCGGCACCGAGGCTGAAGTTCTGGGTGTTGGCCATGGGAGCGTGCAGCATGATTTCCTTGTTTTGCTGGTGCGCCATGTTGGCCAGTTGTTCCGTGTAACGCCGGTAGGGCAGGAAGGCCAGGGTGAGCGGCTGGTCGATGTTGACCAGCCGGCGGCCTTCCTGAAGGTTGTGCCCCATATCGTCAATGATGATGGCGATGGTTGGTGGCAGTTCCCGGGGCGTGTCCTGCGCAGCCGCATTGGTTGCGGCAAGGCATGCAACGGCCAGTAGCACACAGCGAATCAGACTCACTCGCCGCTTCCTTCTCCTGAGGTATTACCCCTGCGATTGAGGATGTGCATGCCTTTGAGCAGGTTCAGGGCCGAGCGTAGCTGATAGTCGCGTTCGACCATGGAGCTGGTCTCGGCGGCCTGTTGATCCTTGGAATCCTGCTCCTTGCCCTCGTTCTGGCCCTCAAGGTGACCGCTTAGATCCGCCTCGGTAAAGAACGGCTTGCCATCGAGTTCGGTCAGTTCCGCCGGGCGCACGACGATGTCGGGCTTGATGCCGGTGGCCTGGATAGAGCGGCCGTCCGGCGTGTAGTAGCGGGCGGTGGTCATCTTGATGGCGTGGGTCTCGTCCAGGGGGATAACGGTCTGAACGCTGCCCTTGCCAAAGGACTGGGTTCCCATGATGACCGCCCGCTCGTGATCCTGGAGGGCACCTGCAAGTATCTCGGACGCCGAGGCAGAACCGCCGTTGATGAGTACCACAATCGGAGTGCCGGTCATGATGTCCCCGGACTTGGCACTGAATCGCAACCTTGAGCTCTGGATCCGGCCCTCGGTGTAGACGATCAGCCCGCCGTCGAGCAGTGAGTCGGCGGTTTCCACGGCGGCCTGGAGCACCCCGCCAGGGTTGTTGCGCAGGTCGATGACCAGGCCATCCAGATCGGCCCCGTTTTCGGTCTCAAGCTTTTTCAGGGCATCCCGGAACTGACCTCCGGTGTCGGCCTGGAACTGGGTAATACGCAGGTAACCGTAGCCGTTATCCAGCATGCGTGACTTCACGCTGGTCACCTTGATGATATCCCGGGTAACGTCGATTTCGATGGGGGCGCTCTCGCCCTCACGCATGATGGTCAGCGTCAGTACGGTGCCTGGCTTGCCCCGCATAAGTTGCACCGCTTCCTCCAGGGACATGCCCTTCACCGGCTTTTCATCAAGCTTGATAATCAGGTCGCCGGCCTGGACGCCAGCCTTTTGGGCGGGAGTATCGTCGATTGGCGCAATGACTTTGACGAAGCCATTTTCCATGCCCACTTCAATGCCCAGACCGCCGAATTCGCCGGAGGTGCTTTCTTCAAGCTCCTCATAGTCTTTGGGGGCGAGGTAAGTGGAGTGGGGATCGAGGTCCGACAGCATGCCCTTGATCGCGCTTTCCAGCAGCTGCTGGTCAGAGACTTCCTCGACGTAGGCGCTTTTGATCCGGCTGAACACTTCGGTGAATTTGCGCAGGTCATCGAGTGGGAGCTGCTTTTCCGGGTCGGGCAGGGTGACTTCCACCCGCTCGCCATCCTGGATGCCTTCGAGCAGATCCTCGGACTCAGGATCCTGGGCAAGCGCCAGATTCGATGCGGTAATGAAACAGGTGGCGAGCGTAAGTTTGCGCAGAATCCTTGGTGGAAGTGTACTTCTGACCCGTTTCATCAATTTATCCCGTTTTGTTTCCACTAGTTGGACGTATTTCCCTGATTTCCGACAGTATGGCTTCAGCCGGACCGTTTGTCAGCCCTCTCGTTCTCTTGTCAGAAACTCAGTTTGCCAGCCAGCGTTTCGGGTTGTCCGGCTTGCCGTTATGGCGAACCTCGAAGTAAACCGCCGGTGACTCGGTTCCGCCGGTCTGGCCTGCCACGGCAATGGTTTCGCCGGCTGCTACCCAGTCGCCAGGGCTGGTGAACAGGCTGCTGCTGTGGCCATACAATGTCATGTAGCCATCACCGTGATCAATAATGGTGATCAGTCCGAATCCCCTCAGCCAGTTGGCAAAGACCACTCGGCCGTAATGGATGGCCTTGACCTGTGCCTCTACATTGGTCTGGATCAGCATGCCATTGCGCCGCAGTTTGCCGTCTGCGTAGCGGTCGCCAAAGCCGCTCACCACCTTGCCCTTGACTGGCCAGGGTAGCTTGTTCCTGAGCGCCTTGAAGGGCTGGGATTCATTGGGGGAAGGAATGCTGGCGATGGCCTGCTGCACTTCCTGCAACAGCTTTTCCAGACGTTTCCGGTCCTCTGCCAGGTCATCCCGTTCGCTGCGCCGGCTCTGGATCTCGCTCTTGAGGGCTGTCAGGGTCTGCTCCCGTTCCTGTCGGGACGCTGTCAGTTCCTGCTGGCGTTTGCTCAGGCGGGATTCCGTGTCGTTGAGCTCTGCCCGGGTAACGAGCACCCTGGCCTGGGTCTGGCGCAGATCCTGCAGGCTCCTCTGGAAGGCTTCGAGGCGTTCAACGGTATTGCGGCTCAGGTACTCGTAATAGGTCATCGTCCGGGCAATCTGGTCCGGATCGATTTCATTCAGCAAGACCTTGACGGCGGGCGCATCTCCTTCCATCCAGGCGGAGCGGATCTGTTGCTTCAGGCCCTCGCGCTGGCGGCTGAGGGTCTTGTTGAGAGAGGCTTCCTGCTGTTCCAGTTCCTGCAGCCGCTGTTGCTGTTGTGCGGCCTTTTCACGCAGGCTCTGACGTTCGCGGGTCAGTTCGCTGATGCGGCGCTCCGTCGCCACCAGCTGTTGTTCCAGCTCGGAGCGGTCTTCCTCTGCGTCCGCCAGCCACTCGTCGATATCCTCGATCCGCTCCTTGAGGTCTTCGATCTGCGCCGGCGTAACGTCCTGTTGTTGGGCCTGTCCAGGCACCGCCCACAGACCAAAACTGAGGGCGAGTGCCAGGGTGAGTGACGGCTTCAAGAGCAAGGCGAGCCCGGATCAGTCCAGATCGACGAGGCTGTGCCCGGTCATTTCCTCGGGCTTATCGAGACCCATGAGCGTCAGCAGGGACGGAGCGACATCGCTGAGGGCACCGTCATCCTTGAGGTGGACTTTGCGGTGGCCCGTGTAGACCAGCGGCACCGGACCGATGGTGTGGGCGGTATGGACCTGGCCGGAGTTCGGGTCGGTCATCTGCTCGCAGTTGCCGTGGTCGGCCGTGATGAGCGCTTCACCGCCGACCTCGTCGAGCGCCTCCACGACCCGCTTGACGCACTGGTCGAGGCATTCGGCAGCCTTGATGGCCGCGTCGAGCTTGCCGGTATGGCCGACCATGTCGCCGTTGGCATAGTTGCACACCACCAGGTCGTACTTGCCGCTCTTGATGGCTTCAACCAGCTTGTCCGTGACTTCGGGTGCGCTCATTTCCGGCTGGAGGTCGTAGGTGGCCACTTTCGGAGACGGAACCAGAATACGGTCTTCACCTTCGAAGGGCGTTTCCACACCACCGTTGAAGAAGAAGGTCACGTGGGCGTACTTCTCGGTTTCGGCAATGCGCAGCTGAGTCTTGCCCTGCTTGGCCATGTATTCGCCCAGACCATTGGTGAGCTTCTCGGGCGGATAGGCGCAAGAGGTCTTGATGTCTGCGGCGTACTCCGTGAGCATCACAAAATCCGCCAGTTCCGGGTGCTTGCGGCGATCAAAACCCTCGAAGTCCTTTTCCACGAAGGCGCGGGTCATTTCCCGGGCGCGGTCGGCACGGAAGTTCATGAACAGCACCGCGTCGCCGTCGTTGATGGTGCCCTCGGACTCGCCCGGGGCCTGGATATGGGTCGGTTTGACGAATTCATCGTTCTCGCCGCGCTCGTAGGCCTGTGCCAGCGCTGTTACCGGGTCCGTGGCGGTGAAGTCCGCCTCTCCCAGGGTCATGGCGTTGTAGGCTGCCTCGATGCGGTCCCAGCGGTTGTCCCGGTCCATGGCGAAATAGCGCCCGACGATGGTGGCAACCCGCCCGACACCGAGCTCGCGAAGCTTGGCAGACGCCTTTTCCAGCGATGGCTTCGCGCTTTGCGGCGGCATGTCGCGACCGTCCAGGAACGCGTGGATATAGACTTCTTTGGCACCGCGGCTGGCGGCCAGCTCGGCAGCCGCCAGGATGTGATCCTCGTGGCTGTGAACCCCGCCCGGAGACATCAGGCCCATCAGGTGAACGGCACGGCCACTGCTGACGGCCTTGTCGATGGCGGCGCAGAGCACTGCGTTTTCCTGGAAGGTGCCGTCCTCCAGATCCTTATCAATCCGGGTAAGGCTCTGATACACCACTCGACCCGCCCCAAGGTTCATATGGCCCACTTCGGAGTTACCCATCTGCCCCTTCGGCAGTCCGACGAACATGCCCGAGGTGTTGATCAGGGTCTTGGGCTGGTTTGCCCATAGCTGATCCCAGAATGGGGTGTTGGCATTGCTGATGGCGTTGTCGTCGGCCGGGTCACGGTAACCCCAGCCGTCCAGGATAATCAGTGCAGTCGGCTTGCGCGTCGCGGTCATCACTTCATCCGGTTGGTTGGAAAACTTGATAAAAGAGAAGGTCAGATTGTAACCGTTTTCATTCGCGCAGGCCATTAACGCCGGGTGTAGAGTCGATGAAAATGGGGTCAGATGAAAGCCTTCATCTGACCCCAAGCCAGACTCCATGCCCGGCCCGCTAAATTGGGGTCAGAAGAACGCGTTCTTCTGACCCCCCCCCCTCCCTCCCGCCTTCTTTGCAGCAGGCTGGGTGTGTATAATCCCGCCAAACAAATTTTCAGGGTATTTTCATGGACCGCTTGTTCGAATTCGTTGTCAATCACTACATTTTGGTGTCGCTGTTTGTCGCCTTCCTGGTGGCGATCCTGATTCTGGAATCGCGTCGTGGCGGTGCCAAGGTCTCCGCCCAGGCGGCGGTCAACCTGATCAACAAGGACGAGGCCGTGGTGGTGGACATCCGTGACCGCAAGGAATTCGGCGAAGGCCGGATCACCGGCTCTGTCAATATCCCCCTGAACAGCCTCAAGAGTCGCGCCTCCGAGCTCAACAAGTTCAAGGACAAGCAGATCATCGTTGCCGACAAGATGGGTCAGCATTCCGCCATGGCGGTCAAGCAGCTGAACGGGGAAGGTTTTACAAACGTCGTTCGCCTGAATGGCGGTATCAGTGACTGGAAGGCCAGCAATCTGCCGCTGGTGAAGAAGTAACCGCACTCTGGCCTTGATCTCGGGGCCGATCTGACGCACTGTTTGACACACGCCGGGACCGGCAGGAACCAAATAAGGGGTCAGAAGAAAGCTTTCTTCTGACCCCGTTTTCGACCTCAGGGGTCTGATGAAAACTTTCATCTGACCCCATCTTCAAAACAGACAATAACCGGGCACCAATGCCCACCAAGAGCACAAAGGACCGAACATGGCTGAGAATCAGCAAGCCGCAGGCACTGAAAACCAGAACCAACCCCAGTTTGCCCTTCAGCGTATCTATGTGAAGGATCTGTCTTTCGAGTCGCCCAACTCGCCGCTGGTCTTCCAGGAGCAGTGGAAGCCTCAGGTCAACCTGGACCTGAATACTTCCCACAACAAGGTGAGCGACAACCAGTACGAAGTGGTTCTGTCCCTGACCGTTACCACCAAGATTGGTGAGAAAGTTGCCTATATCGTGGAAATCCAGCAGGCCGGCGTGTTCCTGGTGCAGGGTATCGAAGGCGCGCAACTGGGTCAGATGCTGGGCGCATACTGCCCGACCATCCTGTTCCCGTATGCCCGTGAGGCCATCGACAACATCGTTGCCAAGGGTAGCTTCCCGGCGCTGATGCTGGCTCCGGTGAACTTTGACGCCATCTATGCCCAGGCGCTGAAGCGTAAGCAGGAAGAGGGTGCTGGCGAGGCAAGTGGGGAGCAGCAGGCTCACTGATTACCGCTGAAAACGGGGTCAGAAGAAGGTTTTCTTCAGACCCCTGAGGTGCATGAAATTGGGGTCAGAAGAAAGCGTTCTTCTGACCCCTAGCGTCAAAGGTCAGGGCCGAATCCCGGGGTCAGATGAAAGCTTTCATCTGACCCCATCTTCACCCTTCTCAAACCCCGCCCTCAAACCCCAGTTGCCGCCAGGCCTCATACACCACCAGCGCCGCCGTATTCGAAAGATTCAGGCTCCGGCTCTCCGGACGCATCGGCACTCTGAGGCGGTGAGCCTCCGGCAGGGTCTTCCGGACTTCTTCCGGTAGCCCGCGGGTTTCCGGACCAAACATCAGGTAGTCCCCATCCTGAAATCTGACCTCATGGTAGAAGCAGCTCCCTTTGGTGGTCAGCCCGAACAGCCGTGAAGGGGTTTCGGTGTCCAGGAAGGCCTTATAGCTGGCGTGCACCTTGACGGTGGCATACTCGCTGTAATCCAGTCCGGCCCGCCGCATCTGCTTGTCCTCCAGGGTGAACCCCAGGGGCTCGATCAGATGCAGCTGGCAGCCGGTGTTGGCGCAGAGCCGGATGATATTGCCGGTGTTGGGCGGAATCTCCGGCTCGTACAGCACCACATGGAGCATCGGGATTAGCGTTCCACCGCCAGGGCAACGCCCATGCCGCCACCGATGCACAGGGTGGCAAGGCCCTTCTGAGCGTCACGGCGAACCATTTCGTGCAGCAGGGAGACCAGGATGCGGCAGCCGGAGGCGCCAATGGGGTGGCCGATGGCAATGGCGCCGCCATTGACGTTGACCTTGTCGGTATCCCAGCCCAGATCCCGGTTCACGGAAATGGCCTGGGCCGCGAAGGCTTCGTTGGCTTCGATCAGATCCAGGTCCTCCACGCCCCAGCCGGCTAGTTTCAGGCAGCGGTGGCTGGCGGGAATCGGGCCGGTGCCCATGATGGTCGGATCCACACCGGCGTTGGCGTGCGCCTTGATGGTGGCGATCGGGGTCAGGCCCAGCTCTTTTGCCTTTTCGGCGCTGCAGACCATGACCGCAGCGGCGCCGTCGTTGAGGGAGGACGCATTGCCAGCGCTGACGGTGCCATTCTTTTTGAAGGCCGGACGGAGTTTGGACAGGCTCTCGGCGGTCACGCCGTCACGGGGGCATTCGTCCTTGTCCACCACAAGCGGGTCGCCTTTGCGCTGCGGGATGGTGATCGGCACGATCTGGCCGTCGAAGTAGCCGGCTTTCTGGGCGGCCACGGCCTTCTGTTGGGAAGCGGCTGCGAAGGCGTCCTGTTCCTCGCGGCTGATGCCATATTTCTCGACGATGTTCTCCGCGGTGACGCCCATGTGGTAGTCGTTGAAGGCATCCCAGAGGCCATCCTTGATCATGGTGTCGATCATGGTCCAGTCACCCATGCGCTGGCCATTACGGCTGTTGGGCAGCACGTGGGGAGCCTGACTCATGCTTTCCTGGCCGCCGGCGATCATCAGTTCGGCGTCGCCACAGCGAATCGCCTGGACTGCCATGTGTACGGCCTTGAGGCCGGAGCCGCAGACCTTGTTGATGGTCATGGCCGGTACAGACGCAGGAATACCGGCATGGATTGCTGCTTGACGAGCCGGATTCTGGCCACAGCCTGCGGTCAATACCTGGCCAAGCACCACCTCGTTGACCTGGTCCCCGGCAACGCCGGTTTCCTCGAGCAGGGCTTTCAGGACGGCAGAACCGAGCTGGTCAGCACTCAGGCTGGACAGCCCCCCGCCAAAACTGCCAACGGCGGTCCGCTTTGCGGCAACAATCACGACATCACGCATGGTATCTCTCCGGTATTTGCTGGCGCGGGCTGGCGTCCGCGCGCTCTGGGATGGAAAACTGCCCGCATTGTATCCGGAAAGGGAGGAGCGGCCAAAGCCCGAACGGTGTGGCGGGCTTCGGCCGGAATTACATATTCAGGCTGCGGCCGCCGTCGACGGAGATAATCTGTCCGGTTACGAAAGGGGCGTCACACATCAGGAAGATGACCATACTGGCGATATCATCAGGGTTGCCGGTGGTGGCCAATGGGGTCTTCTCGATGATTGCTTTCTGGTAGCTCCGGTCGATGGCACCGTCGTTCTCGGGCCATAGAATCGCTCCCGGCGACACCCCGTTAATCCGGACATTCGGCGCCAGGTCCTTGGCCCAGGAACGGGTGAGGGCCGCCAGGCCGGCCTTGCTCGCGCAGTACAGCGGATGGTTGCTCAGGGGTTTCTCGCTGTAGATGTCGATCAGGTTAACGACGCTCCCCCGGGCATTCTTCAGTGCCGTGAGGCAGGTCTGCAACAGAAAGAAGGGTGCCCGTAGGTTGGTGTTCATGATCCGGTCCCAGTCCTCGTACATGGCTTCGCCATTGGGGGTGGGGTAGAACACCGACGCATTGTTGACCAGACCGTCCAGGCGGCCCCAGTGGGCCAGGGCCTCTTTGCCAAGGCGATGTACGTCATCCGATTTCGTGAGGTCCGCCTGCAGGCAGATAGCAGAGCCGGGGCGCGCCTCGTTGAGCCGTTCGGTCAGCGCCGTGGCCTGGGTTTGCCGGGTGCGGTAGTGAATCACCAGGTTCCAGCCTCGGTCATGCAGCATCTCGGCGGTGCGGGCCCCCAGGCGGTGGGCGGATCCGGTAACCAGTGCAACGGGCGCGTTATCAGTCATGTCTTTCCTCAGTTTTTGGGTGCGGGCAACGCCTGCTCTATACGCTTCATTCGTTCTTCACGGATTGCTTTTCCGAGCGCTTTGCCCTTGAATCCCTGTTCCAGGAGTTCTCGGGGGTTGACGCTCGCGGCCGCTCGGGCTGCGATTTGCAGCGCCTGCACCCCGGCCCCTCGATCCGGCGGCAGGGCGCAGTCCAGTAACTGCAAGAGGTCCTGGAACCGCGTCTCCCGGCGCCAGAGATCAGCGTAATCGAGCAGTTCAAGGAGTGCGCTGGCGGATGCGTTTTCGGTTGAGGATAAATCAGCCAGCGCGGATTTGAAATGACAGGCCAGCCGGGCGAGGTCCCGGCAATCGTTCGGAGCCTTCATGGCTTCGGCTCGAGCCACTGCCTGCTCCGAGGAGAGTGGAAGGAGTGCAGCCGCAAACCGTTGCTCGGTACTGGTATCCTGCCGGGCCACGTTGCGAAGTGCGGACAGGGCCTCGATCAGGACGTTATCGTCTGCCAACTCGGGGATCAGGATAGCCAGCGCCCCGCAGTCCCGTAGAACTTCGAAGAAGGTGCCTGGCTCCTGTTCGTGCAGGGCCCGCTGGACTTCCTGCCAGACTCGTTCCGGCACCAGGTGATCCACCTCACCCTCGGTGACCATGTGCCGCATCAGTTCCAGGGTGTCGGGAGCCACGGTAAATCCCATCGGCTTGAAACGCGCCGCGAACCGTGCCGTGCGCAGTATCCTGAGAGGATCCTCCGCGAACGCAGGTGATACATGGCGTAGCTGCCGGGCACGCAGATCCTCTAGGCCGTGGAAAGGGTCCACCAGTTCGCCGTGTTCGTCCCGGGCCATGGCATTGATGGTCAGATCCCGGCGTTTCAAGTCCTCCTCCAGAGTGACGTCCGGGGCACTGTAGACGCTGAAACCATGGTAGCCGCGGCCCTGTTTGCGCTCGGTGCGGGCCAGCGCGTATTCCTCGCGGGTCCGGGGATGGAGAAACACCGGGAAGTCCGCGCCCACCTGCTTGAAGCCCTTGGCCAACATCTCGTCCGGCGTGGCGCCGACGACCACCCAGTCGCGGTCTTTTACATCGATGCCCAGCAGTTCGTCACGGACAGCGCCGCCGACCAGGTAGGTTTGCATGGAGAGGCCTTTGCTTGGTGGTTGGGGTGTTTGAGGGATTATCCGGTGTGACTGGGGGGGAAGCAAATGGGAGGGGAGTGACGGTGAGGACGGGGTCAGATGAAAGCTTTCATCTGACCCCGTGGTTGGACCATGCCCGGAGTTCTGCGCTTAAGTCGGGGTCAGAAGAAAGCGTTCTTCTGACCCCGGGGTGTCGATCATGCCCGGAGCTGGGCCCCGAAGCAGGGGTCAGAAGAAGGCATTCTTCTGACCCCATGTTTACGTTAGAACGCGCTGCCAATCTCGATAGCGGCACCCACATCCGCATCGCTGTATAGCGCGCCCAGATCCAGCCTCGCCCCCAACACGTTCAGCCCAAGACCGGCCGTGAACTGGGTATCTTCCTCAATACCATCGCTGCTGTCATTGCTGGCCAGGTTGTGTCGCACACCAACGCGCAGCTGGGCATAGCGGCCGGCATCAAACTCGGCGCCGAGGGCGAGCCACTGGGTGTCATCCTCAAAGCCGAACGCTTCTTTTTTGGTCAGATCCAGTTCGGCGGTGATGACATGGTATTGGCTCTTGTGGGCGATGCCCGCGGTTACCATGGGGTTGAGTTCCAGGGTGCGAACCTGTTCGCCGAGTTCCGGCCGGCTGGCGGCGGAATCCAGCTCCATGGGGATCAGGTTTTTGACCGCCAGGCCCGCGTTCCACTGCTGCTCGTCACCGAAGGTGTAGGCCGCTCCGAGGTCCACATTGAAGCCGCTCTTGTCAGTCCGGTATTGATCACCGTCGAATTCGTCATCCTCAAAGCCGGAGACTGTTTCGGTGTACTGGAACGTTCTCAGTTCCATGTACTTCGGTGAGATGCCCAGCTGGAGCCGGTCGCCGCTTTGCAGTTCAAACGCCCGGGCAAAGGCAAGACCGAGTTCACCCACGGCCGAGGCAAGGATGCGGCCCCTCGAATCAAACCGGATATCACCCTGATCGTCGACCGCAGCGCCATCGAGGATGGCCTGGACGTTGGACGGCGAGCCGGAGGCCGAGGCGGTCACGATATTGTCAAGCAGGGTACGGTCACTGTCGGACAGCTCCCCTCGCACCGTGGCGGTCAGGTTAGCGTTGGTAAAAACGCCCACCGAAAGGCTCTGACCCGGAACCGCGAGACCAAGTCCGACGCCGGCGTTCACGCGAACCGTGTCCTCATCAAAGGCGACCAGTCGGTCCCGAAGATCCGCGGCACTGGCGGCGAGATTTTCGGCATTCTGCCGGTTGGAAGTGTTCTTGAACTCGGTGACCAGCCGGTCGAATTGTTCGATCACATCCTGAATATCGTCGATCTGGTCCACCGTCTCCTCTTCATCCGCCGCGCGGGCGTTGACCGAGGGCAGCATCAGCCCGAAATCGTCAGACCAGTCGTGGTGGTCCGCCGCCATCATCGCGGGATTGGTCATGGCGGCATCGGCCGGATGTGCGATCGCCACGCCGGTGCCGCCCATGGCAAATGAGCGTGCGGACATGAATTGCTGCGGGCTGGCAAGGGCGGAGCTGGTCGCAATGGAGAGGCCAATGGCGACGGAGAGGCGGGTCAGACGGTTACTGCTCATCAAAATACCTGTCTTGTGGTGATTCGGTAGAGAAAGGATTAACGGACAGTCAGGTTAGATCAGCCGCCTTTCGGGCACATGACAGAAGTGGTAACAGATTGTTTTCGAAGTGTAAGTTTGGGGCTGGCTGTGAAAATGGGGTCAGAAGAAAGTGTTCTTCTGTCCCCCGGGGTTCGATCAGGATCAGCGGTTGGCGCCAAGGTTGGGGCCAGAAGAACGCTTTCTTCTGACCCCGGTTTCGATCGTAACCGGGAGTTGGCTTCCAGGACGGGGTCAGATGAAGGCTTTCATCTGACCCCAGGTTTCACGTTCAGGATCAGGATTCAGCCGCCTCGGACGCGGCAATATCCCGGATCTTGCCCACCATGGCCCGCAGGCCGTTGCCACGGGTGGGAGAGATGTGGCGGAACAGGTCCAGCTGTTCGAACAGTTCGTCGATGTCGGTGGTCAGCAGTTCCCTGGGGCTCTTGCCGTTCAGTGCTACGAGGATGATCGCAGCCAGGCCTCGCACGATCATCGCGTCGGAATCGATCAGCAGGTACAGCTTGCCGCTGGCTTCATCGTAGTGGTGGATCAGCCACACCTGGCTCTGGCAGCCGTGCACGTAGTTTTCCTCGGTGCGGGCGTCCTCCGGGAAGGAGGGCAGTTGCTTGCCGAGATCGATGATGTACGCGTAGCGTTCTTCCCAGTCATCCAGGAACTCGAAGGCGTCCAGGACGTCTTCCAGGGTGGTTTTGGTTCCGAGGGGGTTGTTCAGGAAGTCTTCGTTGGTGGCGGTCATGTGGTTGCTGCTGTTTTATGAAAATGGGGTCAGAAGAAAGCGTTCTTCTGACCCCGAGGCCCGTGACCCCGGGGTCAGGTGGTAAAAACGGGGTCAGATGAAAGCTTTCATCTGACCCCATGTTAGCGGTTCAGAGCCGGAGGATGAAGTCGGGGTCAGAAGAACGCCTTCTTCTGACCCCTGGTTTCCCTCCAAGCCTCACAGCATGCCGAGTTCCAGCTTGGCCTCGTCGGTCAGCATATCGTTGTTCCAGGGCGGATCGAAGGTCAGTTCTACGGTCACCTTGTCCACGTTCGGCACATGTTCGACCTTGCGCTTGACGTCATCACAGATGACCGGACCCATGCCGCAGCCGGCGGCGGTGAGGGTCATCTTGATGTAGACGTGGTTGCCTTCTTCGGTGTCGTTCTCGATCTTGCACTCGTAGATCAGCCCGAGGTCCACCACGTTCACCGGAATCTCCGGGTCGTAGCAGTTACGCAGGGCTTCCCAGACCTGATTTTCGTTGACGGTGCCGTCTTCCGGGGTATCGAAACTGCTTTCCAGCGGTTGCTTGCCCAAGGCATCGGCGTCATGGCCTTCGATCCGCGCCAGGTTGCCGTTGACAGCTACCGTGAAGGTGCCGCCAAGGGACTGAGTGATGGTCACGAAGGTGTCCGCCGGAATCATGATTTCGGTTCCGGCGGGGACGAGGCGTGCTTCCACCTCGCGTTTTGTCAGGACCACTTCCCGTTCTTGCATGCCTGGTCTCGTAATGTGCTCTGGTTTGTTTAGGTTGGAGTCAGATGAAAGCGTTCTTCTGACCCCGTGTTCACATCTGTCCCCGTATTCACCACTCAGGCGACAGTAAAACTCTCCCCGCACCCACACTCTGCCGTGGCATTCGGGTTGCGGAACTTGAAGAGTGAGTTCACGCCCTCGGTGACAAAATCGATCTCGATGCCGTTCACCAGCGGGAGGTGTTCCTCTTTTACGAACACATCCACTCCGTCGATGTGGAAAATGCGGTCATCCGTTGCGGCTTCGTCCACCCACTGGGTCTCGTACTTGAAGCCGGAGCAGCCGCTCCTCTTGATGGCGAGGCGGATGCCTTTGGCCTCGGGCTTCTTGTCGAGTTGCTTGCGCACGTGCCTGACCGCACTCGGGGTCATGGTCACGGTTACGTCACTTGGGGTGAATACTTCGGCTGTCATGATTCCACCTCCATCAGGCAAACAGGCGCTGGATCTTCTGCAGGCCGGTGAACAGTTTGTCCACCTCGTCCAGCGTATTGTAGAACGCAAAGGAGGCCCGGGCAGTGCCGGGTACTCCGTAGAAATCCATCAGCGGCATAGCGCAGTGGTGGCCGGTGCGGATGGCGATGCCCTGCTGATCCAGCAGCGTACCGATATCACTGGGGTGCAGTCCGGCAATTTTAAAGGACATGACCGGCACCTTGTTGGCGGCGGTACCGATGATTTCCATGCCCGGTACGGTCTCCACCAGCTGGTTCGCCCGCTCAAGCAGGGCTTTTTCGGCCGCTTCCATGGCGCCACGGTCCAGGCTGTTCAGGTAGTCGATGGCGGCACCAAGGCCCACGGCCTCGGCGATCGCCGGGGTGCCCGCCTCGAACTTGTAGGGCAGCACGTTCCAGGTGGTACGTTCGAAAGACACCCGCTCGATCATTTCGCCCCCGCCCTGGTATGGAGGCATTTCCTCCAGCAGCTGGGCCTTGCCATAGAGCACGCCAATGCCGGTGGGGCCAAACAGCTTGTGGGAGGAGAACGCGTAAAAATCGCAGCCCAGCGCCTGCACGTCCGGCTGGAAATGCGGCACCGCCTGGGCGCCGTCGACCAGGGTCAGGATGCCGCGCTTCTTGGCCTGCTCGATCAGCGGCGCCACCGGGTTAACCGTGCCCAGCACGTTGGAAACGTGGGTAATGGCGAGGATCCGGGTGCGGTCGTTCAGCAGGCTGTTGAAGGAGTCCAGGTCCAGTTCACCCTCGGGTGTGACCTGGATCGGCACCACTTTCGCGCCGGTGCGCTCGGCAACCATCTGCCAGGGCACGATGTTGGCGTGGTGCTCCATGTGGCTGACCAGGATCTCGTCGCCGGCTTTCAGGCGGGGAGCCAGGCCATTTGCCACTACGTTGATCGCTTCCGTGGTGCCGCGGGTCCAGATAATCTCTTTGGTGCTTCGGGCATTGAGGAAATTGCGCACGGTCTCCCGGGCACCCTCGAAGGCCGTGGTGGCGCGGTCGCCCAGGGTGTGGGCGCCCCGATGCACATTGGAGTGCATTTCCCGGTAATAGCGGTCCATGGCATCCAGCACGGCAATCGGCTTCTGGGCCGAGGCGCCATTGTCCAGGTACACCAGGGGTTTGCCGTTCACCTGCTGGGACAGGATCGGGAAATCACGGCGCACCGCGTCCACGTCAAAGGCGGGAGCGTTGGCGCTGTTTGCCACGGACAGGTCAGTCATTACCGGTCACACCTCCTGGAAGGTCTGGTCAAAGAACTGGTTCAGCCGGGTGTGGGCGGTCTCACGCACTGTCTCCAGCGGAATCTGTTCAACCAGCTCGTTGATGAAGGCCATGGTCAGCAGCACGTTGGCTTCGCGCCGGGCGATGCCGCGGGAGACCAGGTAGAACAGGGAAATCTCGTCCAGCTGGCCGATGGTGGCGCCGTGGGCGCACTTCACGTCGTCGGCGTAGATCTCCAGCTCCGGCTTGGTGTCGATCTCTGCACCGTTGGACAGGAGCAGGTTCTTGTTGTTCATATCCGCGTTGGACTTCTGGGCGTCCTGGTGGATATGAATACGGCCGTTGAACACCGCGTGGGACTGGTCCGCCGCAATGTTGCGGTAGGTCTCTTCGCTGTTGCAGTGGGCAGCCACGTGCTCGATGGTGGTGTGGTTGTCGAAGTGCTGTTTGCCCTGGGTAACAACCACCCCGTTGAGCTTGCACTCGCCGCCTTCACCTTCAAGCCGGACCTGCAGGTCGTGGCGACGCAGCGGGCCGCCAAAGCCGACGGTGTGGCTCTCGAAACGGGCATTGCGTTGCTGGCGGACACCGGTTGCGCCAATGTGCTGGACGTTATCGCCTTCCATGGTCAGGCGCACGTTGGTGATGTTGGCGCCGTCGGCGAGGTTGAACTCGGCAACGGTGTTGACCATCACCGGCTCGGAACCACTGGAGCGGTATTCCTCCACCAGGGTCGCCTGGCTGTGGCGGCCGGCGTCGACAAAGATGCGCGGGAAGGCGGAGCCGCTGGCGTCGGCGGTCACTTCATGAATCACGAAAAGGGGCTGATCGAGCACGGCATCGGGCTTCAGGCGGATCAGCAGGCCGTCCTCGAAACGTGCGGCGTTCAGACGGGCCAGTTGCACGGCCTTGTCGTCCAGGGTGCTGTCCAGTTGACGGGCCAGTGCTTCGGCTTCCTCATCATCGAGGTCGCGGAAACTGGTCACCTGGATACCCGCAGCCTGCGGGAACTCGCTGGCCTCCGGCTGAATAACGCCGTTCAGGAATACGATCCGGTACCCCGGAACATCCTGGCCGGTCATGCTCTGGCCCTGCGAGGGCAGAGGGCTGGCCATGTCCTCGGTCAGCTTGAGGTACTTGCTGGAGTATTTCCAGTTCTCGGTTTTCCGCGTTGGCAGCGGCATGTCGACAAGAGCCGTGCCGCGCTGCTTGCGCAGGTCCAGCAGAGGCTTGGGCAAAGACTGCCCGGCCGATTCGAGGAACGCGGTGGAAAGAGTCGGTGCTGGTTTCATTCCGCGGCCTCCTTAGTTGGCAGCACTGTCGGCAGTTTCTTCATCCTTGATGCCGAGCCAGCCATAGCCTTTCTCTTCCAGTTCCAGGGCCAGTTCGCGGCCTCCGGACTTGATGATCTTGCCACCGGCCAGGACATGGACATAATCCGGGACGATGTGGTTCAGCAGGCGCTGGTAGTGGGTAACCATCAGAATGGCGCGGTCTTCGGAGCGCAGGGCGTTCACACCATCAGACACCACCTTCAGGGCGTCAATGTCGAGGCCGGAGTCGGTCTCGTCCAGGATCGCCAGCTTTGGCTGCAGCAACAGCGCCTGCAGGATCTCGTTACGCTTCTTCTCGCCACCCGAGAAGCCTTCGTTGACCCCCCGCTTGAGGAAGGACGGATCCAGATCCACCTGTTTTGAGACTTCCCGCGCCAGCTTCATGAACTCGGCGGCGTTCATCTCTTCCTCACCGTGATGCCTGCGCATGGCGTTGACGGCGGTGCGCAGGAACTGCAGGTTGCTGACGCCGGGAATTTCCACGGGGTACTGGAACGCCAGGAAGATGCCCTCGCGAGCGCGCTCTTCGGTTTCCAGGTCCAGCAGGTTCTCGCCGTTGAGGGTGACTTCACCCTCGGTGACTTCAAATGCTTCGTTGCCTGCCAGCACCTGGGACAGGGTGCTCTTGCCCGAACCGTTCGGACCCATGATAGCGTGAACTTCCCCGGCCTTGATTTCCAGGTTGATGCCCTTGAGGATCTCTTTGCCCTCAACGGATGCGTGCAGGTTCTTGATGCTGAGCATTTGTTCGCTTCTCTCTATCTCTGAATCTGTATGAATGCGTTTCCAGTGAAGCCGGGCCGGATTACCCAACGGAGCCTTCGAGGCTCACTTCCAGCAGCTTGCCGGCTTCCACGGCAAATTCCATCGGCAGTTCCTTGAACACTTCCTTGCAGAAGCCGTTCACGATCATGGAGACCGCCTGTTCCGGGTCGATACCACGCTGACGGCAGAGGAACATCTGCTCGTCGCTGACCTTGGACGTGGTGGCCTCATGCTCGACGATGGCGGACTTGTTCTTGCTCTCGATGTACGGGAACGTGTGGGCCCCGCAGCGGTCGCCAATCAGCAGCGAGTCACACTGGGTGAAGTTACGGGCGCCTTCCGCACCCGGGCCGAACTTCACGAGGCCCCGGTAGGCGTTGGAGCTCTTGCCGGCCGAGATACCCTTGGAGATAATGGTGCTCCGGGTGTTCTTGCCCAGGTGGATCATCTTGGTGCCGGTATCAGCCTGCTGGTAATTGTGGGTCAGGGCCACCGAGTAGAATTCACCCACGCTGTTCTCGCCCCGCAGGACACAGCTCGGATACTTCCAGGTGACGGCGGAACCGGTCTCCACCTGGGTCCAGGAGATCTTGGAGTTCTTGCCGATACAGGCGCCGCGCTTGGTGACGAAGTTGTAGATGCCGCCTTTGCCTTCCTCGTCGCCCGGGTACCAGTTCTGGACGGTAGAGTACTTGATCTGGGCATCGTCCAGGGCGACCAGTTCGACCACCGCCGCGTGTAGCTGGTTTTCATCACGCATCGGCGCGGTGCAGCCTTCCAGGTAGCTTACGTAGCTGCCTTCGTCGGCAATGATCAGGGTACGCTCGAACTGGCCGGTGTTGGCCGCGTTGATGCGGAAGTAGGTGGACAGCTCCATCGGGCAGCGGACGCCCTTCGGTACATACACGAAGGTGCCGTCTGAAAAGACCGCGGAGTTCAGCCCGGCAAAGAAATTGTCGCCGTGGGGCACCACGGTACCCAGGTATTTCTGCACCAGCTCGGGGTAGTCCCGGATGGCTTCGGAAATGGAGCAGAAGATGACGCCGGCCTTGGCCAGCGGCTCTTTGAAGGTGGTGGCGACGGAGACGGAATCGAATACCGCATCGACCGCGACGCCGGCCAGCTTTTCACGCTCGTGCAGGGGGATGCCCAGCTTCTCGTAGGTCTTCAGCAGCTCCGGATCTACTTCGTCCAGGCTCTGGGGCATGTCTTCCTTGCGCTTGGGCGCGGAATAGTAGGAAATCGAGTTGTAGTCGATTTTCGGGTAACCGACGTGAGCCCAGTCCGGCTCTTCCATCTCGAGCCAGCGACGATAGGCTTTGAGGCGCCATTCCAGCATCCATTCCGGCTCTTTCTTGATGGCGGAAAGCCGGGCAATGACGTCTTCGTTCAGTCCGGGCTCGAACGTTTCGGCTTCTATGTCGGTCACAAAGCCGTGTTCGTACTCCCGTTTGATCAGCTCGTTCACCTCTTTGTCGGTGGTCGCCATGATCGTCGCTCCGTAATTCTCTCATCGCGGGCTCTTGGCCCTTGGTGTCTCCGTCAGCCGTTGGTCGGGCTGGCGGGCGGATATCATCAGTTTAGTTGGGCGTTGCGGTGGTCGCTCACTCCGTGAGTACGCCCCGCAATCGGTTTTTGGATGACGGATTTCCGGTGCCCCGATCGTTTAACTGGGCGGAATCCGTTCTTTCTGGCGAGCGATTATACAATACCAGAGTAAAATAGTCAGGTATTAAATCGAGCGTGTAGGGATTATACCTTAATCGGCCTTTGGGGCACTAAGGTAGCGGCAATCGGCGGGATAGGTTTTCCTGCAGGACTGCATGACTAGGGGGGCTCCGGGCGGGCTTCCCTCCCAAAACACGCCGTGAACCCGTCCATGGGGGCTCGGCATTGCCATCCATGGCAATGCACGGTTTTGGGAGGGAAGCCCGCCCGGAGGCTTCGACTAATTGCTATTCGCTGCGGGCAGGATTCGGGTCAGGTAGCTGAAGTCCAGTGACTCCGGCAGATTTCCCGGCTTCGGAATTTTCACGACATGACCGCTGCCCGGCGCATAGTCCATGACCTCGCCGTTTCGGTTTTCCATGCTGTCCGCGCTGAACTGCAGGTTTCCGGAGGGGGTGATCAACTCCAGCTGGTCGCCGGGGGCGAACTTGTTTTTGACGTCGATGGTCAGCCATCGGTCATCCGCATCAGCAATCGTGCCGACCACCTGCTGGGTGCCGAGGAAGGAGGAGCCCTGTTCGTAGGTCTGGTATTCCTGGGGCAGGTGGCGGCGGAGGAAGCCTTCGGTGTAGCCGCGGTTGGAGAGGGCTTCGAGTTTATCCATCAGGCCCATGTCAAAGCTTTTGCCGGCGACGGCGTCGTTGATGGCCTGGCGGTAGACCTGGGTGGTACGGGCGACGTAGTAGGTGCTTTTGGTTCGGCCTTCGATTTTCAGGGAGTGGACGCCCATCTTGACCAGCTCTGCCACGTGCTGGACGGCGCGCAGGTCTTTGGAGTTCATGATGTAGGTGCCGTGTTCATCCTCGTAGGCGGGGATGAAGCCGCCGGGGCGGTTGGGTTCTTCCAGCAGGATTTCACGGGGCTCGACTTGCTGCACCTCATTGCCGGCGGAGGTGGCGATCAGGTCGCCGGTCTGGTCATGGCCGTGCTGGACTTCCTTGTAGTTCCAGCGGCAGGCGTTAGTGCAGGCGCCCTGGTTGGCGTCGCGGTGGTTCATGTAGCCGGACAGCAGGCAGCGGCCGGAGTAGGCCATGCACAGCGCGCCATGAACGAAGACTTCCAGTTCCATATCGGGAACCCGATCGCGGATCTCTCGGATTTCGTTCAGGGCCAGCTCCCGGGACAGGATGACCCGGCTGATGCCCTGGCGGCGCCAGAACTCCACGGTCGCCCAGTTGACGGCGTTGGCCTGGACGGAAAGATGGATGGGTTGGTCCGGCCATTTTTCCCGGACCAGCATGATCAGGCCGGGGTCGGACATGATCAGGGCGTCTGGGCTGAGCTTGATCACCGGTTCCAGGTCTTTGAGGTAGGTGCGGACCTTGCTGTTGTGCGGGGCGATGTTGGATACCAGGTAGAACTGTTTTCCCAGTTCATGGGCGCGTTGAATGCCGGCGCCGAGGGCTGCAACGTCCTTGAAACTGTTGTTCCTTACTCTCAGGGAGTACCGCGGCTGGCCCGCATAGACGGCGTCGGCGCCATAGGCAAACGCCGTTTCAAGGTGTTCGGGGGTGCCCGCCGGGGCAAGCAGTTCCGGGGTGGTCATGGCAAAACTCCGGGTGTTCTCAATTCTGGCGGGTACAGCCCCGCCATTCTTGCATTACAAGGGCGCGCAGTTTGCCGGAATGAGGGAGCTTCGGTTTTGATCTCGCTCAAAGGTCTTATTGATTGTTTTCGGCTAACATGTGTACGCTAAGCGGCTTGGCAGATAAGGCCAGATAGAACACAGGAGGAATCGTTCATGGCATCAGAGCCTCTGAGGCCGGAAGTTGCGCGGGCGTCGCTGAGTGCCCGTGTGAGTTCACTGATCACTGTTCAGCTTGCCCGGGGCAAGGTGGGGGTGGAGGTTGTGGCATCCCAGTTGCACATGAGCCGGTACACGCTCCACAAAAAGCTGAAGCGGGAAGGGCTGACCTTTGCCAGTCTGCTGGAAGAGGTTCGCCGTAAGCAGGCGCTTACCTACATGCAGGATAAGACCAAGCCACTGGTGGAAATCGCCGAGCAGCTTGGGTTCTCGGAGTTGAGTGCATTCAGCCGGGCGTTCAAGCGCTGGATGGGCACTTCCCCGGCTGAATACCGTTCCCTCAGACTTTCTTGAAGATCAGGGTGGCGTTGGTGCCACCGAAGCCGAAACTGTTGCTCATCACCAGATCGAGGTTCTGGTTGTCCATGCGTTCGCGGACAATCGGGTAGCCCTCGGCACCTTCATCCAGATTCTGGATGTTGGCGGACGGGGCAATAAAGCCCTCCCTCAACATGATGAGGCTGTAGATTGCCTCATGCACCCCTGCGGCGCCCAATGCGTGGCCACAGAGAGGCTTGGTGGAGCTCAGCGGCGGGATCTTGTCACCAAAGGTTTCTTTCAGCGCGGTGAGTTCGGTTACGTCACCGGCCGGCGTGCTGGTGCCGTGGGTGTTGATGTAGCTGATCTCGCCGTCGACGTTCTTCATCGCCTGCTTCATGCAGCGAACGGCGCCCTCGCCACTCGGAGCGACCATGTCGGCACCGTCGGAGGTGGCGCCGAAGCCGACCAGTTCTGCCAGGATGTTGGCGCCGCGGGCTTCCGCGTGCTCCAGCGCTTCCAGGGCGAGAACGCCGCCACCGCCAGAGATCACGAAGCCGTCACGATTGGCGTCGTAGGTGCGGGAGGCCAGTTCCGGCGTGTCGTTGTATTTGGTGGACAGGGCACCCATGGCGTCAAACAGCAGGCTCAGGGTCCAGTGGATGTCCTCGCCGCCGCCGGCAAACATGACGTCCTGGCGACCCAGGGCAATCAGGTCGGCAGCGTGGCCGATCGCATGGGCGCTGGTGGCACAGGCCGAGGTGATGCCGTAGTTGATGCCCCGGATACCGAAACCGGTCGCCAGGGAGGCGTTGATGGCGCTGCCCATGGTGCGCGGCACCCGGTAGGGTCCGACCCGGCGGATGCCCCGCTCGCGGTGGGTGTCGATGGAGTCCATCAGTTCCACGGTGGAGGCACCACCCTGGCCAAAGATGACGCCGGTGGTGTCGGCCTTGATGTGCTCGTCGCTGAGACCAGCCTGCTCGATGGCCTCGCGCATGGCGAGATAAGTGTAACCGGAGGCCGGGCACATGAAGCGCCAGAGCTTGCGGTCGATCAGTTCAGGCAGGTTCAGGTCAATCTGGCCGCACACATGGCTGCGCAGGCCATTGTCCTTCGCTTCCTGGCTGAAACCGATTCCCGGTTTCGAGTCCCGCAGGGACTGGGCTACTTCTTTCTGATTGGTTCCCAGGCTGGAGACAATCCCCATGCCGGTGATTACAACGCGACGCATCTTGTTAACTCCTAAAAATCATCGGTCGAACTGAACATGCCAACCCGGAGATCCTTGGCGGTGTAGATTTCCCGGCCGTCGACTTCCATGCGGCCATCCGCAATTGCCATGGTCAGCTTGCGCCGGATCACGCGCTTGAGATCCAGACGGTAGGTGACCTTCTTGGCCGTCGGTAGCACCTGGCCGGTGAACTTAACCTCGCCGGCGCCAAGAGCACGGCCCTTGCCTTCACCGCCACCCCACGCCAGGAAAAAGCCCACCAGTTGCCACAGGGCGTCGAGGCCCAGGCAGCCGGGCATGACGGGGTCATCAACAAAGTGCACCTTGAAGAACCAGAGGTCCGGGTTGATATCGAGCTCGGCCACGATACTGCCCTTGCCGTACAGGCCATCGTCGTCTGCGATGTGCGTGATGCGGTCGAACATCAGCATCTCGTTGATGGGCAGACGCATGTTGCCGGGGAACAGCTCGCCGTGGCCACATTTGATCAGGTCTTCTTTGTCAAAATGATCCGGGTTCATAGTGCCAGTGTCTCAGTTACAAAATGATTTACTCATACTTTAGCGCCTTATCCCGCCGGTGCTATTGACCTTTAGTGGATGATTGCCGGCAGATCCATTGAATTCGGTGTGTCAAGGTCCCGCCATGGGGCAATTGACAGTCATCAAAGACCCCGATCGGGGCCTTTGTTAGCCTGAACCGAACCTGGATCTGCAACCGCCACCACTCGGGATTCCCAGGAGGTTTCTATGAACGGTGAAGAACTGGCAATTGAGGGTGATCTGTCACGGCAGGGTGACCGGGTCGAGATTCAACTGGAGCGGCAAATTGATCATCCGCCGGCACGGGTCTGGGAAATGTTGACCGATTCCGTGCATCTGGCCCGATGGCTGGCACCGGGCGTCCTCGAACAGCGTACGGGCGGCAGGGTACAACTGGAGTTTGGCAACAGCGGAACCCCCATAGACTGTCACATCCGGGCCTTTGAGCCGCCGCGTTTGCTGGCCTATTCCTGGAGCGCGGGCGATGACCCGGAGCGCCCGTTGACCTGGGAGCTGGATCCGCTCGAGGGATCCGGTGATGCAACCCGGCTCCGTCTGACGCTGTCCCTGCCCAATGATGAGCTGGTGCCCATTGCCTGCGCCGGGTGGGACGCGCATTTGGAAATGCTGATGGCGGCCCTTGAGGGCATCAGCATTCACTTTCCTGCGGAACGGTTCCGGCAGGCCCGCGTCGTCTTCTCCGCGCTGGCAAAAGAAAAGCTGGCTGCCTGATCGGCAGCCAGCCTCCTCACTTCCTTCCTGACTTATCCGTCTTTCCCGTCCGGACGTGGTGAGGCCAGCACTCTGGTGTAGCGGATCAGAAACAGTCCAAAGGCGACGAACCACAACACGGTGCTGCTGCCGATGCCCGGGTGCCAGGGAATGACATCCAGTGCCGTGAGTACCCGGATCAGCGCCGCCAGATGAATGGCAGCGAAGGCCAGCACCATTCCCCGGGGCAAGACCAGCGCACGACCGGTGTGGCCCAGGGAAACCCGGGCGATCACGCCGAGAATCAGGCAACTGACAGCGCCGGTGCCGGCGGCATGGCTCCAGGCATTGGACGGCCATCCGGCCAGCAGGGTGCCGGCCAGCAGCACCAGCGCCACGGGAACCCAGAGAATGGAGAGGTGCAGGATCCACAGCAGGGGTTCCTTGCGCACGAGCCATCCTTTCCAGCCGGCCAGGCGGACCAGCATCAGGGTTGCGGCGACGATGGCGAGGATACCGCTCACGATTTGCCAGCCGGTGACCAATGAGGCCATCAGTAGGATCATGGAGAACAGGGTGATCATGTCCAGCGCCGGAATCATGCGAATGCCGGAGGCATCAAGCCCGCGTTGGCGGAGCCAGCCGCTGGAGAAGGCCGGCGTGATGCGTCCGCCAATGATGCTGATCAGGGCCATGGCCATGATCAGCGCACCATAGCTGAAGGTCATGTCCAGGCGGAGCACAAACCCGATCTGCATCAGCCAAAGCAGGCCGAGTACCACCAGGATCATCAGCTGGCGTTTTTGCCTGGCATGCCAGACTCGCCAGCCGGCGTCGAGCATCACCAGGGGCAGGAAGGCGAGGTTGACGGTGTGTATCAGCCAGTCCGGGAGGCCGCCACCGAAGGCCAGCAGCAGTCGGCCGGCCAGCCAGACACCCCAGAGGGCGAACAATCTGGCGCCATGCGTCCGGTTGGTCCCGGTCCAGACGCAGACGGCGGTCAGCAAAAAGCCGGCGATGGCAGCACTGAGGAAACCGAACAGCATTTCATGCTGGTGCCAGAACAGACCGGGGAGTGCCAGGGGCAGGTTCACCACGCCCGTCACCTGCATCACCCAGACCGGCACCGCCAGCAGGGCTAACACGGACATGGACAGGAAGAAGATGCGGAATGGGTAGCTGAACAGCTGTCGAATGCTGACTGCATCCGTGGTCGCCGAGGTCGGGATTGCCTGCATGGCGCGCCTCCAAATAATACATGTATTTTCAGTATATGTTATTACCTGGTGACGGAAATGGCCATACCCCCAACCGGGTATCTTTGCGTACAATGCCCCTATCACATTGATTCAGAAAGGAAGCCTCATGAGTGCATACCTGATTTTAAAACACCTGCACATGACGACAGCGTATATCACTGTGGTGTTGTTTGCCCTGAGGTTGCTGATGGATGCCGTCGGGAAGCCCGGGTGGCGACAGACACCGCTGCGCTGGATTCCCCATGCCAACGACACGGTTCTGCTTCTGACCGCTATCGGCCTGCTGTTCGTGACTCCCTGGATGCCGTTTGTCCATGGCTGGCTGACGGCGAAGATTTTCTTGCTGGTTGGCTACATCGTGGCGGGACTGTTCGCCCTGAAGCCCACGTTGGGTTCCCCGGTCCGGGTCGCTGCCGCTGTTCTGGCGTTTGTCCAGATCGGGGTGATCTTCCATCTGGCGATGACCAAGCCGATGTTCGGCTGATCAACGCTTTTCCGAGATCTGCCGGGTCAGCTCCTGTAACTGGGCTTGTACCGACTGGAGCTGACGGGCGATCTCGTCTCGTTCGTCGTGGGCTTTCTGGGCCTGCTTGGCATTCTGTTCCTCACCCATCACTTCCAGGATGGCGCCAATCATCATGTTGAGGAAGACGAAGGCGGTCAGGAAAATAAAGGTCAGGTAGTACAGCCAGCTCAGCGGGTACTGCTCCATCGTCGCGTACATCACGTCCGTCCAGTCCTCGAACGTCGCGACCCGGAACAGGGTGAGCATGGCGATGGCGACGTCGCCCCACAGCTCCTTGTCGACCTCTGCAAAGAACAGCGCGCCCATGGCGGCGTAGATATAGAAGATGATGAACATCAGCAGGGCGATGTAGCCCATGCGCGGGATCGCTTTGAGCAGCGAATTGATCAGGAATCGGAGCTCCGGCACCACGGAGACCAGTCGCAGGACCCGGAACACCCGCAGCAGTCGGCCGAGTAATACCGCCTCGGAATTGTCCAGCGGTATCAGGCTGCCGATCACTACGATGGTGTCGAACAGGTTCCAGCCATCAAGGAGGAAGCGCCGTTTGACGGGGCAGGCGGCAAAGCGGAACAGGATCTCGATCAGGAAGAACACGGTAATCGCATTGTCCATCACGGTCAGACTCTGCTCCACTAGCGGCGGCAGGTCGTAGGTCTTTGCGCCGATGGTCAGTGCCGACAGGATGATGATCGCAATGACCGCACCCTGAAAGAGTTTGCTGGACTCGATCCGGCGCAGGGTGTTGAAACCGGCAACAGGATTCAGTTCCGGGGACATGGTGGAGCTCCGCGTAAAGAAAACCGGCGCCAATTCTAATGGCTGGCGGGGTCCGGGGGTAGGGTATTTACCCTGATGTCAGGGCTGGCTCAGGTCTGGCACAGGATGATCTGCCATTCCGATTCGCTCACCGGCATCACCGATAGCCGGTTGCCCTTGCGCACCAGCGGCAGATTCTCGAGACCCGGGAGGCTCTTGAGTTCATCCAGCGGGATCAGACGGGGCAGCGTGCGGATGTATTTCAGATCAACCGCATCCCATCGGGGCTTGTCCCGCGTGCTCTTTGGATCGTGGTAGCCAGACGTTTCGTCAAACTGGGTCGGGTCCGGATAGGCGCTTTTGACCACCCCCACAATGCCGGCTATCCCGATGCGCTTGCAACTGGAGTGGTAGATGAAAACTTCGTCCCCTTCGTCCATCTCCCGAAGAAAGTTTCTCGCCTGGTAGTTGCGGACACCATCCCAGGGAATGGCTTGTTCAGGCGCCCGGGCGAAATCCTCGATGCCGCATTCCGAAGGTTCTGTCTTGACCAGCCACTTTGCCATGGTGTCCTCACTTGGTTAGTCGGGCCCAGTATACCAGCAAAAAAAAGCCCCCGGAGGCCGGGGGCGCGCAGTTGCAAGCGAGGCTTGCCGGAGAGAACCGGTCTCAGTCCCGTTTTGGCGGTGTCTTGCCGACCGGGGGCTGATAATGCGGGCGATTCAGCGGGTAGAACAGATGCGGCGTGGCCAGTTCCGGCAGGTCGGTCCGTTCCTCGTGGGCAGCCCACTCTTCCCGTTCTGCCGTGCGGATGGCGTAGTGCATCCAGACCAGCGCGGCAGCCACGATCGCAAACATCAGCATGAAGCAGCTCTGCCAGATTCCGGTGAGGTCATTCAGGGCACCGAAGGTCAGGGGCAGGATAAAGCCGCCCAGGCCACCGATCATGCCCACAACCCCGCCCACAGCGCCGACATGCATGGGGTAGTACACCGGAATGTGCTTGTACACTGCCGCTTTGCCGAGGGACATGAAAAAGCCCAGGGTGAAAATCAGCACCACAAACACGGGCAGGCTCATGTCCAGCGTGAAACGGATGTCGCCCTCGATGCCGTGGACGACATAGTCTGTGGGTGGATAACTGAGCAGGAACGTGCAAATCACCGAGGCACCGAATGTCCAGTACATGACACGCCGGGCGCCGAACCGGTCAGACATCCAGCCACCCAGGACACGGAACAGGGACGCGGGAATGGTATAGAGGGCCGCAATCATGCCGGCTGTTTTGATGTCCAGCCCGTATACGCCAATGAGATAGTGCGGTAGCCAGAGAGCCAGGGCGACGAAGGCGCCAAAGACGAAGAAGTAATAGAGGGCGAAGCGCCAGACCCGAAGCTCCCGGAGTGGCTCCATCTGCTCCATGAAGGTTTTGGCCTTCTCGCCGCCCCGCTCGGCCGCTAAAGGATCTTCCTTCGCCAACAGGATGAATACCACCCCCATGATCGCCAGCACCGTCGCGTAGATCTGCGCGGTCTGCTCCCAGCCGAAGGCCACCAGCAGGAAGGGAGCGCCGAAATTGGTGACGGCAGACCCGACATTGCCCGCACCGAAGATGCCCAGAGCCGTGCCCTGACGCTCCTTCTCGAACCAGGCAGCGGTGTAGGCCACCCCGACAATGAAAGAACCGCCGGCCAGACCAACCCCAAGGGCACCAACCAGCAGCATCGGATAGGTAGTGGCAAAGGTGAGCAGGTATACGCAGGCCGAGGTGGTGAGCATCAGGATGCCGAATACCCAGCGCCCGCCATAGCGGTCAGTCCAGATGCCCAGGAATAAGCGGCTGATAGAACCGGTCAGGATGGGGGTCGCCATCAACAGGCCCAGCTGGGTATCGGACAGCCCCAGATCCTCGGCGATGCGGATCCCGATGATCGAGAAAATGGTCCACACCGCAAAGCACAGGGTGAACGAGAAGGTCGATAAACCCAGTGCCCGGTACTGCTGTGGTCGTGTCGGAGTAGTGGTCATTGCTGCCCTCCAATCCTGCATTCGAAGTTGTTTTAACCATACCAAAACGAGGGTTTTTTCATTCGGGGCATTGGAGGTACCTCCAGTTGGATGGGGTGGTGGTAGGAAACCGACGGGTTTTGCCAGTGAGGGGATAGGTTCTTGATTTCTCTGGTGGGGTACGCGGATCAGGCGTTGATTTGCGTCAATTATGAGGTGTTCCGGAATGTGGGGTAATGGCTGACAGATATCAATTGAAGCCCCGTCTGGCGGGGTTGGTAAATGCCTTCGGAGAACGCCATGAAAATCATGATTGCCTACGATGGATCTCGAAACGCCCGGCTGGCCCTGGCACAGACCATCACCATGTTTCGCGACCTGAAACCGCAGCTGACCCTGGTGGCAGTGGCGGAGAACCCCCGGGACATCACCTCGGGTAATGAGGATCTGTTCCAGCAGGAAGTCTCGGAGCTCAAGGATTACCTGAGTGAGGCCATGGATGTGTGCGGCAACGAGGAGGTTAGTGCCGAAACCATGCTGCTCGAGGGCGATCCCCGCAAGATGCTGCTATACGCCGCCGAGAAAAAGATCCACCCGGACATGCTGGTGATTGCCCGCCACAGCCATGAACCGGACGGCGGCTTCATTGCCCGCTCGCTCACCTATTTCGTGGATGAACTGGATTACATGACCTTCGGCAGCGTGAGCTCGTTTCTCGCCCGCCGGATCCAGTGTCCGCTCCTGATCCTGCCCAGCCGTTGAGACGGCCATTACCAGATTCCGTTCGATAGCCCGAGGAGGCTGACATGAAAGTCGCAGACGTCTTCCGCTTCAGGAACGCCGAGATCAAGGCGCTGCACCTGACCTGGATTGCATTCTTTATTACCTTTTACGTGTGGTTCAACATGGCGCCGCTGGCATCCAGCATGCTCAAGAGCGTGGACTGGCTGACCGCCGATGACCTCCGCCTGTTCGCCATCTGCAACGTGGCACTCACCATTCCGGCCCGGATCGTCGTGGGCATGGCCCTGGACCGTTTCGGCCCCCGCCGGGTGTTCTCGGTGCTTATGGTGCTGATGTCTATTCCTGCCCTGTTCTTCGCGTTCGGTGACACCATGACCCAGCTGCTGGTCAGCCGTCTGGTGCTCAGCTCCATCGGGGCCAGCTTCGTCGTGGGCATCCACATGACCGCCATGTGGTTCAAGCCCAAGGACATCGGTTTCGCCGAGGGCTTCTACGCCGGCTGGGGCAACTTCGGTTCCGCCGCGGCCGCGATCTCCCTGCCTACCATCGCCCTGCATATGTACGGCGGAGAGGACGGCTGGCGCTGGGCCATCGCGCAGAGTGCCATCGTTATGGCCGCCTATGGGGTCTATTACTGGTTTGCGATCACCGACGGCCCGGCTGGCACCGTACACCGCAAGCCACGCAAGGCGGTCGCGCTGGAGGTGAGCAGTTGGGGAGACATGATCAAGTTGATCCTCTGGACCATCCCGCTGGTGGGCGTGCTGGCCATTCTGGTCTGGCGTATCCAGAACATGGGTTACCTGAGCACCACCGGAGCCGCTATCTGCTACGCGGTGATATTCGCCATCGTCTGCTATCAGATCATTCAGATCCTCCGGGTCAACGTGCCCATCCTGAAAAAAGGCGTGCCGGAAGATGACAAGTACCCGTTCAACAGCGTGGCTGCGCTGAACAGCACCTACTTTGCCAACTTCGGTGCCGAGCTGGCCGTGGTCTCCATGCTGCCGATGTTCTTCGAGGAAACCTGGAGCCTGAGTGCGACTGCCGCCGGTCTGATTGCAGCTTCATTTGCCTTCGTGAACCTGGTGGCTCGCCCCATGGGCGGCCTGGTCTCGGACCGCATGGGTAATCGTCGTTTTGTGATGCTCAGCTACATGTTCGGTATCTCGGTCGGTTTTGCCCTGATGGGCCTGATGGATTCCAACTGGCCGCTGATCATTGCCGTGGGTATTACTGTATTCACCTCCTTCTTTGTGCAGGGCGCAGAGGGAGCAACGTTCGGCATCATCCCCTCCATCAAGCGTCGTCTCACCGGTCAGATCTCCGGCATGGCGGGGGCCTATGGTAACGTTGGTGCAGTGGTCTACCTCACCATCTTCACCTTCGTCACCCCGACCCAGTTCTTCTACATCATTGCTGCCGGCGCCTTCATCAGCTGGGTATTGTGCGTGATGTGGCTGAAGGAACCGGAAAGTGGTTTCTCTGACGAATACCACGTCTCTTCCGTGGATCGCCAGATCGAGGAAGAGGAACGCCTGCGCGAGGCTGCTGCCGCCACCCACTGAAACCCGCCAATAGAAAAAGCCCGCCAGGAGCAATCCCGGCGGGCTTTTTTATTTCGGAAAGGCAGCGGCGTAACCCGGCCAAAACAGCGGTCGAAGTTGTGGGGCAGGATGAAATGGTCTTGTCCCGAATGAGTGTCAGTTGAACATGACCTGGGAGGACTTTGGCCATGGACAAGGAGGAGAGCGAAGCAGCCGACCCGTTTGAGAGGGTCGCTGAAACCTATGAGCAATTGCTCGTGCCGGCACTGTTCGGTCAGTGGACTGAATCTATGGCGGATGCAGCCGGGGTTCGGAAAGGCCAGCGGGTGCTGGAGGTTGCCTGTGGTACCGGTGTGCTGGCCAGGACCGTTGCAGGACGGGTTGGCTCGCAGGGTGCGGTATCGGCATTGGACATCAACCCGTCAATGCGTGCTGTTGCGAGACAACGGGGGCCACACACCATTGACTGGCGGGAAGGGGCCGCAGAGGAATTGCCCTATGGCGAGGGCGAGTTTGACGTTGTCGTTAGCCAGTTCGGTCTGATGTTGTTTCCGGATCCGGGCACAGCCTTGCGGGAAATGATGCGAGTACTGGCCCCCGGTGGCCGGCTGGCGGTGGCGGTATTTGATTCACTGGACAATCTGCCGGCCTATTCCGCAATGGTTGATGTCTACTCCCGAGTGGCGGGGGAAACCATCGGGCAGGTCCTGCGTAGTCCTTTCGCGTTGGGTGATGCCGATGTTCTGGTGTCCTGCTTTACCGATGCCGGCATCCATAACGTGGTTATAGAAGGCAGGGAAGGCTTGGCCCACTTTCCGGATGTAGCCACCATGGTTCTGTCTGATGTCAGGGGCTGGTTCCCATTTGCGCAGATCCGGTTGGATGATCAGGCTGTTGCCGCGGTGACCCGGGAAGCAGAGCGCGCTTTGGAGGCATTTACCGGGCCGGATGGTGTGGTGGAGTTCCCGTTATCGGTATACATTGCCACCGCAGTGAAGGTTTGATGCGGGCTCGTCAGAAAGGAAACCGGCCTCAAGGGGAGAGGCCGGTTGGGGTAGAAATGGCTGTCCGGTTTCACGGGTTCTTGATGTACGCGTTCTTGCGCAGATAGAACCACCAGTTAACCACGAGGCACACGGCGTAGAACACGGCGAAACCGTACATGGCCACCTCCGGTGTGCCGGCCTGGATTTCCTGGCCCATCACCCGCGGGGCGATGAAGGCTCCATAAGCCGCGACGGCAGAGGTCCAGCCCAGGACCGGGCCCTTTTGCTGCTGGTCGAAGATAAAGCCGATGCTGCGGAACGTGGAGCCGTTACCGATACCGCTGGCGGCGAACATGATGATGAACAGGATCAGGAACGGGGCGAAGTAGCTGTTCGGATCGGTGGAGTTGTAGGCCAGCATCATCACGTAACCGGTTGCCACGGAAGCGACCACCATGACCACGGAGATGATCTGGGTCACGATGGATCCGCCCATCTTGTCGGAGATCCAGCCGCCCACAGGACGAATCAGAGCGCCGACGAACGGACCCATCCAGGCCCAGGTCAGGGCGCTCGGAGCGTCCGGGTTGACCACTCGGGTCATGGCGCCGTCGGCGCCGACTTCCATCATGTTGCCGAAGATGACGCTGATGGACAGTGGCAGTGCCGCCGAGAAGCCGATGAAGGAACCGAAGGTCAGGATGTACAGCACGGTCATGGACCAGGTGTGCTTGTTGCTGAAGATGGCGAACTGTTTCTTGATGTTGGGCTGGATGTCACCGGGAATCAGGCGCAGCAGCGCCACGGTCAGCACGATGGTCAGCGGCAGGGCCAGCCACATGTTCATGATGGAAAGCGCCCAGACACCGGCAACAGAGGTCAGCAGGCCGACGCCGTAGAGGCCCAGGATCTTGCCGAAGGCGGACAGGGGGCTGCCCGGATTCGGGGTGACCACCTTCAGGTTGTTCATGCCGAACCAGCCGGCGAATGCCAACGGGATCAGGAACACCAGCCAGATGAAGCCGGCATTCTGGATCCAGGTGTCGGTGCCCGCTTCGATGCGGCCGATCAGGGTGCCACTGGGGCTTTGCAGCTGCATCGGATCACCCCCCAGGGCGCCGAAGATGCCGACCGTCATCGCCAGGGGGATGAGGACCTGCATGGTGGTCACGCCGAAGTTACCCAGGCCGGCGTTCATGCCAAGGCCATAGCCCTGTTTGCTCTTGGGGTAGAAGGCGCTGATGTTGCTCATGGAGCAGGCGAAGTTACCGCCGCCAATGCCGGAGAGCAGCGCGAGGGCCTGGAAGACGATGAACGGTGTGTCGGGGTTCATCAGGGCGATGCCGGTGCCGAGCGCCGGGATTATCAGCAACGCGGTGGTCAGGAACACAGTATTGCGGCCACCGGCGATCTTGATCATGAACGAGGCCGGAATCCGCAAGGTCGCGCCTGAGAGGCCTGCAATGGCGCTCAGGGTGAAAAGCTGATCAACCGTAAATGGGAACCCCAGGTTCTTCATCTGTGTCGTGATCATGCCCCACATCAGCCAGACTGCAAAACCGACCAGCAGGCTGGGGATTGAAATCCACAGGTTGCGGGTGGCAACACGCTTGCCCTCCCGTTCCCAGAACTCTTCATTTTCGACATCCCAGTTTTCGATGTCGGCGTTGGTGCGATTGTTGTCGCCGATCAATCCGGCGTCTGCTCTGCTGTTGGCCATGTTTATTGCTCCTCGGTTTGCTAACCCGAAGCCACGGCACCCGTGGCTCTTTAGGTTTGGTGTCATTGTGCAAATCAAGTGGCAGAACCATTCTTGATAATCATCAAGGCGGCCGGGCGGGGGATTGTGATGCGGAATTTCAAGGCCGTTTTGAGTCGTCAGAAACGATTAAAAATCCATTAAAAACAATAAGGTGCAAGGGTGATATTTCGAAGGGGGTAGTCAGGAGCGGCTGCGGCGCAGTGGAGGTAGCCAATCATTTCCGGGGCTTATGTGCCGCTCGGAAAAGCGCCAGGAGCTGTATGGCGACACCAAGATAGGTGATGCACCAGAGCCCGGCAGAAAGCCAGAGCCAGGAGGGGCTGGCAAACGGTGTCGGGCCGGCCAGGTAGCGGCCGAGTGCGGACAGTCCCAGCAACACCGCGAGGGTGATGACCTGCCATCCCGGAGGGGGGCGGCGTGATGCCCGCTGCCACGCCAGCCGAAGCATCACGCTCGCGGACAGCGTCCCCAGAGCACCAACGGTAATCAGGTGCAGGGCCGGGGTTGCGGGGGCGCCGGAGAGCAGGTGTAGGCCGCTGACGCCAGCGCCAGCCGCGAGCCAGAGATAACCGGTCGCGAAAACCAGCAGATCCGGACGCTCCGGGCAGTGCCACACACGCCAGCGGAGGATCCTGACGGCAATCAACAGGGCTGACGCCAGGAGCAAGATCCCGGCAAACCGGTTGGTGACTTCGCTCATCACCAGGCCCATCGCAGAAATCAGCAGAACAATCAGCGCGCCCTCTATTCTCGGCTGGACCCTGGCTTCCAGAGGGATGCCCTTTTTCTCCAGCGTGCCAGCGACCGCAGGTGCAATGATGCGGCCGCCCATGAAGGTCATCAGGAGTAGCAATCCCAGAACGGCGCTGTGCAGGAGCTGTGTTGGGGCCGGGATCAGATTCTGCGGGCCGGCCAGGCCCGTGAGCCAGAACCCGGGCACCATCAGGCACAGCGTCAGAATAAGCGGCGCCGCTATCTTATTGCGCCACTTTTTGGCGGCGTTGAAGCGGGGTACCACGTAATAGGCCAATAACAGGGCAAAGGCGGGACTTGGCAACTGAGCTGGCCAACTGTCCGGAGCCAGCAGCCATGTAATCCTTGCCAACAGCCACAGGGCGAAAAGCGGCAGCAGTACCCGTCCGGGCTGAGGGCCGAGTGTATAGCCGGCAATCAATGCCAGGGTAAACCCGAAGATCAGTTCATGGCCATGACCGGTTCCAATCAGCCCCGGTGGCCATCCGGTCCCGGAAAGTACGGCAAAGATGGATAGCGGAACGGCCAGGGCCGCGAGAATGGCCGCAGCCGGAAAGAACAGCCAGAAAGCATGTATGTTTTTGCCGGGACGGCCCGGCTTGTCCGGTGTCATCTGCTGTCCTTGACGGTTCTGCGGCACAGGGCTAACAGTTAAAAATATCGGAAGCCGATCTGTAAAGGTGCATCATGAATATTACACAGCTTGCCTGTCTGCCGTTTTCCGGCAATGGTGCCTGGTCGGAACTGCGGCGCCTGAATCTGTCCATTCCCTTCCTGGCCTGGGTTGTGGTGGTACCCCTGTCTTTTCTGCCGCCGGTTCTGCTTTATTATGCCGGTACCCAGTACGGTGACAGCTTCATTGCGGGCTTTGCCGGTAAGGAGTGGCGTTTCATCACCACGATTCTGTTCCTGGCCGAGTTGCTGACATTCTTTGTCATGGGGTGGCTGATCCATGCCGTGCTGGATGGCCATAAACTGCAGGTCAGTTACCAGGACGCCTACCTTCTGGCTGCCGTCGCACCACTGCCGCTCTGGTTGTCTTCGCTGGCGCTGCTGGTGCCGGTGCTGGCGGTCAGCGTGGTCGCGGTGCTGGCAGGGCTGTTTGTGTCCTGTGCGCTGGTCTACCAGGGGGTGCGATCGCTATGTCACCTGAGCGACAACGATGTGGTTGCCATGTCTGCCACATACACCGTCATGGCCGCGTCCTTGCTGGCCTGGGGCGTGCTGATGGGCATGGTCTGGGCGTTCTGATCAGACGGCGTGAGGCAACACGCCGTAATAGATGGCGCTGAAGTGACAGGCACTGCCACCGATGACGAACAGGTGCCAGACCGCGTGCATGTAGGGGATGCGGTCCGCCAGGTAAAACGCCACACCGGCGGTATAGACAATGCCGCCGGCGATGGTCAGATTCAGTGCGGTTTCACTGAGGTTGGCGACCAGATCGGAGGAGGCGAAGGTGATCAGCCAGCCCATGGCAATGTAGATACCCACGCGAGCGAGCTTGAAGCGGTTCTTGAAGATGACTTTGAGGATTACCCCGGTCAGTGCCAGGCACCAGATCACGGCAAACAGGGTCCAGCCGACGGTGCCCCGCATGTTCACCAGCAGGAAGGGGGTGTAGGTCCCCGCGATAAGCAGGAATATCGCGCAGTGATCCAGAGTCTTGAATGCCCGCTTCAGTTCGGGGCGACGGGCTCCATGGTAGAGCGCGGACGCCATGTACAGAAGGATCAGGGATGCCCCAAAGATGCTGAAGCTGACAATCTTCCAGGCATCGCCGGATTGGCTCGCGCCGGCAATCAGCGCGACGGTGCCGATAATGCTGAGCAGGGCGCCGATACCATGGGTGGCACTGTTCAGCCACTCCTCGATGCGGTGATGAATGGAGTCAAGGGTCTGTCGTGTGTGGGTCATTGCTGGAGATTCCGGTTTAGCCATAGGTCTAAGGTACTTCAGCGTACACTTGTACGCAATGATTCCGAATGAACATCCTGTGACTTCGTTCAGAAAAACTGAATAAACCATCTGAAAACTTCCGGTTTCATAGTCATCCAGCTGGCAGTAACCTGCCGTATATCTCGATCAGACAGGAGGTTACCGATGGCGAAAGTTCTTGTTCTTTATCATTCCATGTACGGTCACATTGAAACCTTGGCCGACACCGTGGCCGAGGGTGCGCGCAGTGTGGAAGGCGCGGACGTAGTGATCAAGCGAGTGCCTGAAACCATGCCGGAACAGGCTTTTCTGAATGCTGGCGGCAAGGCCGATCAGGAAGCCCCGGTGGCTGATCCGCAGGAACTGGCCAGCTACGATGCCATTATCTTCGGCACCCCGACCCGTTTTGGCAACATGTCTGGTCAGATGCGCAACTTCCTGGATCAGACCGGCGGTCTGTGGGCTGAGGGTAAACTGCACGGCAAGGTAGCGAGCGTGTTCGTCTCAACGGGTACCGGGGGAGGACAGGAACAGACCATTACTTCCTTCTGGACCACCCTGGCTCATCACGGCATGGTCATTGTGCCTCTGGGCTATGGCATTCCGGAGTTTTTCGACATCTCCGAGACCAACGGCGGCACCCCGTATGGTGCGACCACCATAGCCGGAGGTGATGGCTCTCGTCAGCCCAGCGAAAAGGAAACTGCCATTGCCCGGTTCCAGGGAAAGCATGTCGCTGAACTGGCGGTGAAGCTGCACGGTTAACTTGAAGTGCTCTGCAAGCGTTGAGCGTTTCGGGCAGTCAGTTTCTGGCTGCCCTTTTTTGTGCCCGAATCAGCGAGTGGCCCGGTCGGCAGCACCGGTTTTCAGTCGGGAGAACGTCGCGGGTACCACTCCCAGCCAGGAGGCCAGTTGGTTGTCCGGTACCCTGCGAACCAGCTCCGGATACTCCTCCACCAGCAGCTTGTAGCGTTCGCTCGCCGGCATGGTGTGTTTCCGGAACTCCCGCATGCTTGTCAGCTCCGCCAGTTCTTCGGTCAGGGCCAGGGCAAAACGGGGCCACAGGCCATCGCCGTGGGACTGGATGGCAGAGCGGAACGCCGAAAAATCGGCAACCCAGAGTGTGGCGGGCGTACTGGAGGTCAGACACAGGGTGTTGCGTACCGTGCGCGTGCGCCCAAAGACCGGCCAAACCAGATCGCCTTCGGAAAAGAAGTGATGGACTGCAATCTTGCCGGTGGGGGCTTCCCGGAAAAGCCTCAGGATGCCGTATTGAACGAGGTAGACATTCGCCCACGGGGAGTCGTGTTTTTCCAGGTTCGTTTCCCCATCGATCCGACGCTGATAGAAAAGTCGCGTCAGGTCGCCGAGGAAGCGAGCCTCCGGGCTTTGCTGGTTGGTCCCTAGCCGGATGCCGAACACACGGCTGAGACCGTTGAGCAAGGCCACTTCGGCGGGTGCGGTGTCTTGCTGAATGATGTCCGGGTTATCTTCCCCCAGCATGCAGGGGCTTGAGGACGGATCCGGCCTGAAGATGCTGTTCATGGTTCTGACCCCGATTGGACTGTGGGTTAATTATCGTATCAGAAAAGCATCTTTTGAAATGACTTAAATCATTAAGGCTTTTTCACTGAGTCGATTAGGGCTGAAAGCTTGGGGAAGGACCGTGCGTGGGGCCGCCTCCCGAAACACGCTCCTTCGGCACGTCCCTGTGACGCTTGAGCTCCGCCATCCATGGCTCCGCACAGTTTCGGAAGGCGGCCCCACGCCCGGCCCCACACTCTGGGTGGGTAACGCCAAGACGGGGTCTGATGAAAGCGTTCATCTGACCCCATTTTCATTCCTGCGGGCCCTCAGTGGCTGGTTCCTTCTTCGTAGTTGACCTTGTTCCAGACGTTGTACTTGCCGGAAGGCTTGTTCATCGGGATGCGTTTTTCTTCCTCCAGGGTGTCGGCATCGTAGACGATGACTGCACCATCCTTGTCCCAGACACTCAGCAGCAGCTTCTCGCCATAGCGATCGAACTCCACGTGGGCGGCGACCTTGCCGGGAGCCGGTTGCAGTGTTTTTACGATCTCCAGGGTCTGCTTGTCGATGACGTGAACCTTGTCCTTGTTGGGGCCGAAGAACACGTCCACCCAGGCATAGGGCGAGTTCTCATGGCTGCGCATGAAGAAGCCGGGGCCTTCCGTTTCAAGCGTCTTGATCACCTCCCAGTTATCCATGTCGATGATGGAAACCGCGCCGGTGCGGAAGTGGGGGGTGGCCATGACGCGTTTGCCCCGATACTCCCAGGTGATGCCGGAGCCCAGGTGGGGCATGCCCGGAAGCGGCAGTTCGGCCACCGTGGTGCCTGTATCCAGGTTGATGACGTAACCGTGCTTGCCGTCGCGGGCGGCGCCGATGACGTGTTCGTAGCCGGGGTCGAAGAAGAAGTCGTCCAGCCAGGTATCGGTTTGCATCCGGCGAACCTCGGCCCGGCCTTCGTTTACGGTGATTTCCCAGGCTTCGGGGATGTCTTTGAGAGCGGCAATGAAGCTGTCCCGGGGTGGCGCTGCGTAGACGGCGCTGACCCGGGAGCTATCGCCGGTGTCGTTTTTCACCGGGATGATCTCCATGAGTTCCAGGTTGGCAGCGTCGAACAAAACCAGGGTGTGGGGCAGGTAGTTGGCGGCCATGACATGGTCACCGTCGGCGGAGACGGCAATGTTGCGCATGTTGATACCAGCGCGGACCTCGGCCACGACTTTCAGGTTGTACAGGTCGTACTTGGTGATCCAGCCGTCCCGGGAGCCGAAATAGACGTAGCGGCCATCCGGGCTGTATTTCGGACCGCCATGCAGGGCGTACCGGCTCGGGAAACGATGGATGGGGTCCATGGTGTCGCCATCGAGCAGGGTGACGTGGTGGTCGCCAATTTCCACTACCAGGAACAGGTTCATCATGTCCGCTTCGTACACCGGCTCATCGGGGAGGCTGCCTCGGGGGTGGGGCAGCAAGTGGCTGCCGAGAATGTCCTGTTCGCCCCAGCCCGGCGTGACGTCCGGAGGCTGATAGATAAAGTTTGCCAGTGCCGAGACCGATGCCTGGCTGAGTGTATCCCCGAAGGCGGGCATCTGGGTGGCCGGACGACCCGAGGTGATCACCTTCTCCGCCTCCGTCTGGCGCAGGCGGGACAGATTTTCCGGCAACAGGGCCGGGCCCATACCGCCGAGCCGGTCCGTGGCATGGCAGCTGGCGCAGTGTTGTTGGTAGAGGGCTTCGGTTTGCCTGCCGGTATCTGCCTGCAGGGCCGGTACGGCAAGCAGGTTGGTACTCAGCAGCAGGACGGTTTTCAGGATTCGGCTGATCGGAAGTCTGCGTCGTGTCACCGGGGATGGCTCCATATTCCGGGAGTGTCGGGTGTCGTTCAGGCCGGGCGGGTCAGGGCGCTGTCCCAGCCGGCCTGGGCTGGCCGGGCCAGCTTGTCGGCGAGCTTGACCACATCGCCGACAATAATCAGCGTCGGTGGTTGGAAGTCCTCCCGCCGGATGGTGTCTTCCAGAGCCGAAAGCGTAGTCACCGTCATGTGCTGCAGGGGAGTCGTCCCTCGCTCCACCAGGGCCACCGGGCACTCAGCTGCAAGACCATGGGCGGTGAGTTCCCGGACAATGGTTGGGGCATTGTGCAAGCCCATGTAGAACACCCTGGTCTGGCCGGGAGCTGCGAGAACGGCCCAGTTCAGTTCCAGGGAATGGTCGGCTTTGCGGTGGCCGGTAACGAACGTCACGCTCTGGGCATAGTCCCGGTGAGTGAGGGGAATGCCGCAATAGGAGGCGCAGCCGGCAGCGGAAGTGATACCGGGTACAACCAGGAAATCGATGTCGTTCTCCACCAGCACCTCCGCCTCTTCGCCACCACGGCCGAAGATGTACGGATCGCCGCCCTTGAGCCTGACCACTCGGCGCTTCTGTGTGGCCAGCTTTACCAGCAGCTCGTTGGTCTCTTCCTGAGGAACGTAGTGGCAGCCGCTGGCCTTGCCCACATGGATGCGCTCGGCGCCAGGGCTGACCAGTTCCATGATCTGGGGTGACACCAGGCGGTCATAGACAATGGCGTCCGCTTGCTGAATCAGCATCAGGGCCCGCAGCGTCAGCAGGCCAGGATCGCCAGGGCCGGCACCGACAATGGCGACTTCACCGGCGCGTAGCGGTTGCTCTGCGAGCTGGAATTCCACCAGGCATTTCTTCCTTGGGTTTGGGCTCATGGCGCCACTCCTCACAGGTTGTGTACCGGAATTTCTGTCACCGGGGCGGCCACACGTCGGGGCGCATCCACCACACCGATTTCCTCATTGGTCAGGTAACAGCCGGGATCCTCTTCCCAGAAGTCACCGGAGATGTTGTAGGCCCGCACCCGGGTATTGCCGTTGCAGATATCCAGGTATTTGCACCCGGCGCAGCGGCCCTTGACGGGTCTTGGGTGTTGGCGGAAACCCAGCATCAGTGGGTCCCTGGCTTCGGACCAGATTTTCGAGAACGGGGTCTGCCGGACATTGCCCAGGTTGTAATCCCACCAGAAGGTGTCCGGATGCACGACGCCCAGGTTGTCGATATTGGAAATGTTGACGCCGGAAGAATTGCCACCCCAGCTGGTCAGGCGCTTCGCCAGGGCTGGCACCTGGTCCGGGTAATGTGCTTTGGCCCACTCGATCAGGAAGGGGCCATCGGCGTCGTTGTTGCCGGTGACGTATTCCCGTTCGATACCACGCTTCAACTCGTTGTGGCAGTGGTTGAACAGCAGGGTCATGGCGTCCCGGGTCATGTCGTACCAGGCATCGCGTTTGCGGTTGCGACCGCCGCGGCCGGAATAATTCAGGTGCGACAGGTAGAACTTGTCGATGTGGTGCTCGTCCAGCATCTCGAGCATGGCCGGCAGTTCCGGATAGTTGTCCTGGGTCAGGGTGAAGCGCAGGCCCACCTTGATGCCGGCCTGCTTGCACAGGGCGACCGCGTGCATGGATTCCCGGAAAGCACCTTTTTTCTGGCGAAAGGCATCGTGGGTCTGCTCCAGGCCATCAATGCTGATGCCCACGTAGTCGTAGCCAACCTCGGCGATCCTTCCGATGTTGTCCTCGGTAATCAGGGTGCCGTTGGTGGACAGGCCCACGTAGAAACCCATGGCCTTGGCCCGGTGGGAGATTTCGAAGATGTCCGGGCGCATCAGCGGTTCCCCGCCGGAGAGGATCAGTACCGGCACGCCGAAGGCCTTGAGGTCCTCCAGGGTGGCATGGACCTCGGCCGTACTCAGTTCGCCCTTGAAGTCGATGTCCGCCGAGATCGAGTAGCAGTGCTTGCAAGTGAGATTGCAGCGCCGGATCAGGTTCCAGATCACCACCGGGCCGGGAGGCTTTGACACCGGACGCACCGGCGTCGGGTCCATGAGGCTCTTGATATAGCGGGTCATTCGGAACATGAGGGGGCTCCCTGCTTTTTCAGTCGTAACCCGGTTTTCTTGAGAATCGCCGAGCTGTACAGGATGGTGTGGCCGGAACAGGTCTCTCCCAGCAGGTCGCTGATCTGTCGTGCCTTGTCTTCCACTTCCTCGCGGCTGGTACCGTGGACCATGGCAAACAGGTTGTAGGTCCACCAGGGCAGGTGCCTGGGTCGGCGGTAACAGTGGCTCACAAAGGGCAGTTCACCGACCTGCTGGCCCATCGTAGAGATGGCTTCGTCGCTGATATCCCACACGGTCATGCCGTTGAAGCGGTAACCGAGTTTGTAGTGATCGGGCACCGCGGCCACCCGCCGTAACACATCGGCTTCGAGCATGCGCTGGAACCGGGCGAGGACTTCGTCCGTCGGCATATTCAGCTGCTCGCCCAGGGTGGCCCAGGGATTGGTGGTCAACGGCAGGCCGGCCTGGGTGGCCAGGATCAGTTGCCGGTCCCTGGCGCAAAGCAGGTAATCGGTGCCGGCGTCCCGTTCAGACGGGAAAGTGGAGACGGACATGGAACTCCTCCTCCTTGGGCATGTTGTAGACCGGGTAGCCGGTGTGCGTCTCGATCTGTTCGATCACCTCGGCGATGCCTTCCCCGGTCTCGGTTGCCAGAACGAACCACATGTTCAGTTCATGCTCCCGGCGATAGTTGTGAGCCACTTCCTCAAAGGCATTGACCTGGCTGGCGACCCGGTCGAAGTCCGGTTCGGCAACGCGCATCGCCGCGAGGGTCAGGCCGCCCCCCATTTCGCCGGCATTGAACATCGGGCCGAAACGGGTAAAAACACGCCTTTTCAGCAGCCTCGCAAGGGTATCGAGCAGAGCCTGTTCGCTGATTCCGATTTCTTCGGCCACCGCCAGGTAAGGATTGGCAACCAGGGGTAGACCGTGCTGGAGCCGGTTGATCACTACTTTCTCCAGATCGGTGAACTCCGGAGGCTGTGTCTCCTGACGCGGACGTTCAGTCGTGGCTGACATAACGGCCTCCCCTTTGGCGGTAGGCTTTGGTGCTGAACAGCAGCGCGTGGGGAAGGTCCTGAAGGTGGTTCTCGACGATAAGACTGTCGATCTGGGACAACACCCTGTTGCGATCGACACCATGAATCATGCAGAACAGGTTGTAGGGCCAGTCCGGCAGCCGACGAGGGCGCTGGTAGCAGAGGGTCACGAAGGGCGCCTCGGCGATGGTCTGGCCAACCGAGGTGACCCAGTGATCCGGCACATCCCAGACCACCATGGCGTTGGCGGTGTAGCCGAGTGTGCGGTGTTTCACCACCAGGCCGAAGCGTTTGATCAGGCCCTGGGCCTGCCACTGGTCCACAGCGGTCATCACCTCCCGTTCGGACAGGCCGGTATGCTCAGCCAGGGCTTGGTAAGGCCGCGGGGTGAGGGGAAGCCCCTGCTCCAGTTTCTGCCGGAGCCGAAGCAGTCCCCAGGCGCTGATCGGGCCCTGCCCGGCCACTTCCGGCTCCACCGCCAGGTAGTCAATAGAAGGGTTCACGGCAACGCCTCCCAGTCGATGTCGAAGCCCAGATCGATGTGGTATCCCTCGACCATAGGCAACCGCAGCATGGGCAGGCGCAGTTGGTGTTCCAGTTCGTCGAGCCGCTCATCCAGGGTGTCTTCGTCCGGTGCGGTCATCACGAACCAGAGGTTGTAGGTGTGTTCCCGGGCGTAGTTATGATTGACCCCCGGGGCACGGTTGATTCGAGCAGCCACCAGGTCTATCTGCTCAACTGGTGCTGCCACTGCGGCAAGCAGGCTGGCACCCGCCCGCCGGTGTTCGAATACCGGTCCGACCCGGCTGACGACCTGGCGGGACTGGAGGGTCTGCAGGCGATCGATAACCTCGCCCTCGGAAATGCCCAGTTGTCGGGACATCTCCAGATAGGGGCATTCGCACACCGGGAGATCCCGCTGGTAAAGGTTGATCAGTTGCTTGTCAGTACTATCCAGTCTCATGGTCTGTCCTCCGGGCCGGAACGGGTCAGTACACGTCGTGCTGGGTGTTGTAGACGTTGAACTTGCCAGTGGGTGTCACCAGCCGCTCGTCCTTGATCACCTTCTTCAGCTTGCGTGTCTTGTCATCGACAACTACCAGGGCCGAGGTCAGATCCTGGGCATTCCAGACCGAGAACCAGACTTCGTCACCGGCCACGTTGTACTCCGGCTGTACCACCCGTTTCGGGCCCTCGCCGACATCCGCCCACTCGGCGATCGGCAACACGTCGTAGCCGGCCTCGAGGTTGTTGATGTCGAACACCGCCACACTCTGGCTGACCGCCTCTGCGGGATTCAGGGCAGTATCCACGTACAGGTTGTCAGACTTGGGGTGAGTCTTGATGAACAGCGAACCACCACCCTGGCCGTTCAGGGTGCGAACGACCTTCCAGGCCTTGTCCGGATGGCCCTCGGGGTCCGTGCCGATCAGCTGGATGGTCGGGTCGCCCAGGTGGCTGGTGGCCCAGACCGGACCATGCTCGGGGTCCACAAAGTTGGCACCGCGGCCCGGATGGGGAATCTTGCCGACATCCACCAGTGCCGCGAGGTTACGGTCGCGGGAGTCCACCACCGCAATCTTGTCGGACTGGTTGGCGGCCGTCATGAAGTACCGCATGCTGCTGTCCCAGCCACCGTCATGCAGGAACCGGGCGGCGTCGATGGTGGTGACGCTCATGTTGTCCAGGTCCTCGTAGTTCACCAGCATGATCTTGCCGGTTTCCTTGACGTTGACGATGAACTCGGGATGCTCGTGGGAGGCAACGATGGCAGCAACCCGCGGTTCCGGGTGGTACTGCTGGGCGCCCACAGTCATGCCCCGGGTACCGACGATCTTCTTCGGCTCCAGGGTCTGGCCGTCCATGATCACGAACTGGGGTGGCCAGTAAGTGCCGGCAATGGCGTACTGGTCTTCATAGCCCTTGTACTTGGAGGTTTCCACGGACCGCGCCTCCATACCGACCTTGATCGTGGCGACGGTATCGGGCTCCTCCATCCAAAGGTCGACCATGTTGACCAGCGCGTCCCGTCCGATGACGAACAGGTAGCGGCCGGAGGCGGACATCCGGGAGATGTGGACGGCATAACCGGTATTGATGATATGGGCGATCTCATGTGTGTCACCATCAATCAGGGCAATCTGGCCGGCATCCCGCAGCGTCACGCTGAACAGATTCTTCAGGTTCAGGTCGTTCATCTGTTTGGTAGGCCGGTCCTCAGGCGGGACGATCACTTCCCAGGTCGCCTTCATGTCTTCCAGGCTGTACTCGGGTGGCTGTGGCGGCTCGTGCATGACGTACTTGGCCATAAGTTCCACCTCGTCCTCGCTCAGGTCGCCGGAGGTCAGCCAGTTGGGCATGCCCGCCGGTGAGCCATAGCTGATGAAGGCCTTGAGGTAATCGATGCCTCGCTCCTGAGTGATATCCGGTGTCAGGGGCTTGCCTGTGGCACCCTTGCGAAGAACGCCGTGGCAGCCGGCGCAGCGCTGGAAATAAATTTCCTTGGCTTTTTCGAACTCCGCGTCGGTCAGGTCGGGCGCTCCGGGGGAGCGGACTACCTTGGCCGAGCCGGGTTCTACGGTACTGGGTGTGCCTTCATAGGCAGCGGACGCCGGGTCATCGGGATGTTTCGAGGCGTCAGTAGCAGCCAGGGCGCCAAACGATGCCACGGCTACCGCCAGAGCCAAGGGCTTGAAGATTATGCGCGATACTCTCATCAGGTTCTCTCCTTGGATTTAAGAGTCCTTTTAGGTTTCGCTTCTTGAGCCTTATGAACATTGATTAATGTCAGATGAATGTTATTTGTGAGCCGAGTACCACTCAGTGGGTATTTCCAATGATCACTGGCATTGCATTCCTCTTTTAACCAATATCAAGGATGACACAATAGTGCGTTGCGACCATGGTCCTGGAAATATGAGAGCGGGAGCGGAGCAATGGGCTGGCGTAGAAGCTGGAAGCGGGAGTTGGGTCTTCTTGCAGTTTGTTCCCTGCTGCTGACGCCGGGTGCCGGCGCGGAATCCCGCTCCCAATCGGAGCTGACCGACCTTGTATTGCAGGATTGCGGATCCTGCCATGGCATGACCCTCAAGGGTGGGTTGGGGCCAGCTCTGCGCCCTGAAAATCTGGAGCAGCTACCTGCAGGAGCCATCTCAGCGATTATCCGCGAGGGGGTACCGGACACCGCCATGCCGCCCTGGAAGCCGCTTCTGGCACCAGAAGAAATTGACTGGATCAGCCGGCAGCTCAAGGCCGGCTCCCTGGTTTCAACCGAGTGACCCGCATGGAGGTTTGCCACGCAATGGATCAATTCAGCTACGTCTTTCGACGCGTGCTGCTCACGGCCCTCCTGGTGGCAGGGCTGTCGGGTTGCGAGTCGCTTTCACCAGCTCCACCTGGGCAGAAACTGATGGGCACCGGTGATCTGGGACTGATCGTTGAACGGTCGACTGGTTCGGTGCAGGTGATCAATACCAGCTCTCACACAACGCTGGGACGGATTGGAGGACTTGGAGATCTCTCCCACGCTTCGGTGGTGTATTCACGGGATGGTCGCTATGGCTATGTTTTCGGCAGAGATGGCGGGCTGACCAAGGTGGATCTGCTGAACCAAGCCGTCGTCAAACGTGTGATCCAGTCCGGCAACAGCATCGGCGGTGCCATCTCCCAGGATGGCCGGTTCGTGGCGGTCTCCAATTACGAACCTGGCGGCGTGAAGATTTTTGACAGCGAGACCCTGGAGCTGGTGATGGAGATTCCCGCCAGCTACACCGACGCCGAGGGCAAGGTAGTGCAGTCCAAGACAGTGGGGCTGGTGGATGCACCGGGGAACCGGTTTGTGTTCAGCCTGTTCGATGCGGACGAAATCTGGACCCTCGATATGGCTGGATCCGAACCCGCGGTGCGCAGGTTCGACACTGGAAATGCCCCCTACGACGCTCTGATCACCCCGGATGGGCGCCACTACATCGCCGGGTTGTTCGGCGAGGATGGTCTATCGATGCTGGACCTGTGGAATCCCGAACAGGGAGTTATCGAGATCCTGCCGGATTACGGCCAGGGCGAACAGAAGCTGCCCGTTTACAAGATGCCTCACCTGGAAGGCTGGGCCATCGCTGATGGTCGGGCGTTTTTCCCGGCGGTTGGCCATCACCAGGTGCTAGTGGCGCAAATGGATGACTGGTCACTGGTGGACCGGATTCCCGTGCAGGGGCAACCGGTGTTCGTGATGGCCAGCCCCGACAACCGGCAAATCTGGGTAAGCTTTGCCCACCCGAAGAATGACGTGATTCAGGTGATCGACAGCCAGAGCCGGAAGATTATCCGGACGATCTCGCCGGGCAAGGCGGTATTGCACATGGAGTTCACGCCCAGAGGTGAGGAGGTGTGGGTGTCTGCCCGGGACAGCAATCAGGTGACGGTGTACAGCACCCGGACATTGGAGCCGGTGGCAACGCTTGATGCGGAGAAGCCCAGCGGCATCTTCTTTACCAGCCGGGCCCATGCGCTTGGACTGTAACAATCATCGGGGCCGCGTTGTCCTGGCACTGGTGTTTGGCATGGCGGTGTCGGGAGGCTCTGGTGCAGCCGGCAATTCGTCGCCATGGGAGATCAGCATTGAATCCGTGTCGGCGGTGACCGCCGTTGCCGGCTACCGTCTGGCCAGTTTTCTGGCACAGGCTGGCTGTCCGGCGGACGTGCGTTTTGGTGAGCCGGCACAGGGTGTCGTGCTTGCGTTTCAGCCCGGTGAGGTCGGGGCCGAAAATGAGCCGGTACTGGTGGCAACCAACCGGAAAGGTAACCGGCCCACGCCGGTCTGGGTGACCCGTCGAACGGCGGGGGTAGGTTCAATCGCCGAGCTAGCGGGGCGTGATTTGGCGACAGTGGCAGGTCCGGATCCGCTTGGTTCCCGATTGGCTCTGGCAGCCCTGGCAGAAGTGGGCGTGAAGCCGGCCCGGCAGCAGCTTTATGAAGCCGGAGACCACAGCTCGGCGCTGGGCCTGTTACTCCACAACAACACCCATGCGGCGGTCTCGGAGGCGGGCTTTGTAGAGCCGATGCTGGAGCAAAACGGCCTGGTGGTTACCTGGGCCGGCAAGCCCGTTTCCGCAGGCGGATGGTATCGGGGAGCGGGCTGGAGCATGTCGGCCCTGCTTTGTGAAAATGCGCTGGCAGAGCTCACCCGGAGCGGTGATCGCCAGATCTTCGCAGTTTTTCCCGAATGGGTTCATGGTTTTAGCAGGCCTGAGGGCCTGAATTCAGAGGAAGTTTCCCAATGACGTTTTATCAACCGGTTGGCAATGAGATCGAACTTTTTCAGGCCGCGGCCGACAACGGCCTGCCGGTGTTGATCAAGGGCCCCACCGGCTGTGGCAAAACCCGCTTTGTCCGCTACATGGCGGAACAGCTGGATAGGCCGGTGTACACGGTGGCCTGTCACGATGACCTGACGGCGTCAGACCTGGTCGGCCGGCACCTGATCGGCCCCGATGGCACCTACTGGCAGGACGGGCCGCTCACCCGGGCCGTCCGCGAAGGGGGCATCTGCTACCTGGACGAGGTGGTCGAAGCCCGCAAGGACACCACGGTGGTCTTGCACCCGCTGGCGGATGACCGCCGGGAACTGCCCATCGAGCGTACCGGCGAATTGCTGCAGGCGGCGCCGGGCTTCATGCTGGTGGTGTCCTATAACCCGGGTTACCAGAGCCTGCTAAAGGGCATGAAGCCGAGCACCCGGCAGCGCTTTGTCTCCCTGCGTTTCGATTACCCTTCCGAGGCCGAGGAGCAGACCATTGTCGTTGAAGAAGCCGGTTGCGACCGGGACCTCGCCAAGCAGCTGGTGAGCCTGGCGTCGGCGCTCAGGAACCTGAAGGATCACGATCTGGAGGAGGCGGCATCCACGCGCCTGCTCATTCACACGGCGATGATGATCAAGGCCGGCCTGCCGCCACTGGATGCGGTTCGGGCCGGCATGATTGAACCGCTGTCGGATGATGAAGCCACGGTGGCAGCACTCATGGAGGTGGTGTATGCAGTATTCGGGCGGCCGGGAGAAGGCCGCTAACGGGGCGGTGGTCCCAGTGATCTGGTATCTGCTGAATCTGTTGGCGATACCGGTGATCGGGTTTGCTGTGCTGGTGTGGCTGTATCTTCGCAGCGACGAGGTCCATCCCCTGCGCCGGGCCCACACCCGGGCGGCATTGGTCATGTCGGTGGTCGGTGCTCTCCTGATCAGCTCCGGTGTGGGCGTGGCCTGGCTGACTTTGGGGAATACCGGGCACTTCTGGAGCTTTGCCCTGGTATGGGCCATCGTCCTGCACACGGGGTTCGTGTTGTGGGGAATGGTGGCCCTGGCACAGGCGATGGCTGACAAGAAGCCGTTGTTTCCCAAGCGCTGGTTGTAGCCTGAGAATAAGGAGGGGGCGCCGTTGGGAGCGGCCTTCCAAAACACGCTCCTGGCGGCACCCCTGCGGGGTCCAGCCTGCAATCATAGATTGCAGTCGTTCGGCTGTCGCATGAAGCTTTGCTTCCTAAGCGCTCGGCCTCACCCCTGTGACGCTTGGGCTCCGCCATCCATGGCTCCGCACAGTTTTGGAAGGCCGCTCCCAATGGCGCTTTCCGTCTTCTAGAATATCTCCGCTGCCCGACTTGAAGACGGGGTCAGAAGAAAGCGTTCTTCTGACCCCAGGTTCGGGCCAGCTCCGGGGTCTGATGAACGCTTTCATCTGACCCCATGTTCACGGCAAATCCCATCCCTCAGCTTGCTGCATGAAACCCGGCGATCACAGCCACCACCACTGGCGCCCAGGCTTGCGCGGCGAGGCGCCAGCCCCTTGGCGCTTTGCGCATTTCCATGAAGTGATCCACCAGCAACATCGCCTTGACGACAATCAGCGCAAACACCAGCCAGGCCAGGAACTCGGGCCCCAGGCCGGTCTGCAGGGCGATGACCGGCAGCGCGGTGCACACCATCAACGCCAGGTAAATCGTCAGCACGTCACTCCCTCCTCACGCCAGCACATAAACCATCGGAAACAGAACCAGCCAGACCAGATCCACCATGTGCCAGTAGGAGGCACCGGACTCCATGCCATTCATGTCGGTGCCGTCGTAGTCGCCGTTGCCAACCTTCACCGCCAGGACCACGAGAATGATCTGCCCCAGCAGCACATGCATGAAGTGGAAGAAGGTCAGGAAGAAATAGAACATGAAGAAGGTGTCGGTGCCGAGGTTGTAGCCCTGGCCATAAAGGTCGCCGTATTCCCAGAGTTTGCCGACGGTGTAGACAGAAGAGACTGCCAGCGCGAGCCAGAGCCGCAGACGGGTCCCTTGTTCGCCGTGACGGAGGCTGTGCACCGCGGTGGCCACTAGGTAGCTCGCGGTGATCAGTGCCACGGTATTGAGCAGACCGATCCACGGATGCAGAACGTCTCGGCCGGTATCGAAAGTGGGCGGATCGAGGCTGCGGGCCACGGTGAAGCCGATGAACAGGATGCCGAACACCGCCAGCTCGGCAAAGATGAACATCCACACGGCGATGTCGCCGGGCAGGTGTCTGGCCTTGGTTGCAGTCAGCTCGCTCATGCTCATCGGGTCAGGTTGAGATAGAGTTTGGGTAGCTGCAGCGGCAGTTGGGCCGGGTCCCGGATTACCACATAGTGGTTGCTGCCGAACACGTAGGGCAGGTATTCGCTGGCCTCGTCGTCGATGGTGACGCAGAAGGGGGTCAGGCCGGCCTTATGGGCCTCCTGTACCGCCATGCGGGTGTCTTCCACGCCGTAGCGGCCCTCGTACAGGTCCAGGTCATTGGGCTTGCCGTCGGTGAGTAGCAGCAGGATCTTCTGATGCTCCGGGCGCGCCTGCAGCAGCCGGGTGGCCTGGCGGATGGCGGTGCCCATGCGGGTATAGTAGCCCGGTTCCAGCGCCTGGATGCGGCCGCGGATGGTGCCGGTATAGGCTTCATCGAAGCCCTTGATGTGATGGAAGCGCACGTGGTCCCGGCGCCTCGAGGAAAAGGCGAACAGGGCGAACGGGTCTCGGCTGGCCTGCAGGGCTTCGCTCAGCAGTTGCAGGCCGTCCCGGGCCACATCGATAACCCGCTGGTGGTTGTTGATGTAGGTCTCGGTAGACAGCGACACATCGGCCAACACCAGGCAGGCCAGGTCCCGCTGGCTCTGCAGACAGCGACGGAAAAGCTTCTGGTCGATGGCGCCCTGGCGCTGGCGGTTCTGGACTTCCCGCTCCAGGCAGGCATCGAGATCCAGTTCCTCGCCCTCCACCTGCCGCTTCTGCCACTGTTTGAGTGGCTTCAGGGTATTGAACTGCCGTTGCAGGTGTCTGGCAGGCCGTCGCAAGGGTTCGGGTAGCTCGGCCGGTTGGGCATCCCGTGCCAGCATCGGCTGCAGGCAGCAGAATCTCTCCCGATAGCTCTGGCTGCGCCAGTCCCACTCGGGCAGGTGAATGCCGGGCCCCAGGCGCAGGTCGTCATTTTCTTCCGAGGGCAGATCCAGATCGAACTTGATGGATGAAGAGGTCTCGCGCCGGTCGTTGGACACGGAGATCATGTCCATATCATCGGCCACGGATTCGGCGTCTTCCTCCTCAGTGTCGTCGCCGGCCCGGTCCACGGGGATGAACTCGGTCCAGGAGAACAGGCTCTCCAGGCGGAAAATCATCAGGCCCTGGTCCCGGTCGAACCCCTCGACTCGCTCTGCCTGGCGGCGTTTGCGTTTCTTGGCCAGGCCACCCGGGCTGGATTGGGTGTTGTCGTCGCCGATCACCTGGCCATTTGCAGGGCCCTGGTTAAGGGAGGGGTAGAGCCAGAGGATCACTGGCCAGGGGTCGGTACCTGCGTCCGGGATGCAGGTGACGCTGCCAGGGTGAATCAACGCCTGGCGAATAGAGTCTTCCCGATCGGCCTCGCGCGTCGGCAATTCATCAGGATGCGGGCGCCACTGCAGTGCATGACTGACCAGTCGCTGATAGATCCGCTCCAGCCCCGGCCAACGTGCCAGAACGTCCTGCACGATAGTCTGATTGCCGGTGAACCAGTCGTCGTCCGCTGGTTGGGGAGAAGCGGCCATAGCCGCCAGCCAGAGGTACAGCTCCCGGTTCAGGTCTTTCGAGGGGAACAGGGCAACCCTTTCGGGCAGCCGGAGGTTCTGCTCGTCCCGCCAGGCCAGTTCGAATTTCCGGTGGGTGCCGGCGAGCTTGTGGAGGAAGCGCCGCCGTAGCCGGAAATGGCGGGGTTCGGCAGTGACCAGGCTCAGGGCTGGATCACCGCCCAGCGCACGGAACAGAATGCCCAGGTGACGGGCTTCGTCTTTCAGATGGACGGCATGCTCCGGAAACTCACCCAATGCCTGGCGAGTAATATATTCATGCCATTTGTAGCCAACCCATTCTTCCATTGCTTGCTCCTTGTCAGCCCCGGCGCCCGGTCGGTTCGCTGTCCAGCTGGTGTACCGGGATTAGCACGGTCTGGCGGTTGGGCTCGCCTGGCTCCCAGTGCAGCAGGCTGCCCTCGGGATTGTCTTTCTGCACCTCGCGACAGGCGCTCACGCATTGCAGGCACTGGGTGCAGGTGAACTTGGCCCGCTTGTGGCTGCGGGTGGGCAGCCGCATCGGGCAGGCTTCGTCACAGGCCTTGGTGCAGTCCCGGCAGGCGGCAGCGCGGGCGGTATCGAAGGTCACCATACGGCCGCGACCGTTGGTCATCCAGGCGATACTCTGCACCACACCGAAGGCACAGCCATATTTACAGAACAGGTGCCGGGCAAACAGGAAGTCCAGCGTGAACACGGTGGTGGCCACCGCCAGGAACACCGAGGGATAGAACGACAGGTTGCCGGTTACGAGGTCGGTGTAGAGCGGAATCGGCGGCAGAAGGTAAGACAACATTGCCAGCGCCCAGGAAAAGCCGATCAATCCACAGACTAGCGTCAGCCCTACCCAATGGATGACCTTGCCGCGCCGGCCTCTCTTGAGGGCTTCCCACAGGGTGGGGCGGCCGGTGATCCGGGTCATCAGATGATTGACGGTTTCCACCACGGAAAAATGCGGGCAGAGCCAGCCGCAGTAGATTCGTCCCCATTTCCACGCAACCCACAGCACCAGCGGTACGAGCACGAGAATGGGGAGAATGAACCAGAACAGGATCTGCCCGGCCACATCCGCCGGTGAGCTCTGGGCGACCCAGTCGAGGTTCAGGTTAAACGAGAGCGGAAACCCAAACAGGATAAAGTGGGTTTCGGTCAGGTCGTAACGGAACAGGTTCAGGACCGGTGCAAGCAGGAACAACGCAAAGAAACCGGCCCGGGTGATCAGTCGGTTTCTTTGCAGAGTGTCCTTTCGGTTGACGCTTGATGCTTGCACGGTTGACGTCCTGAACTGGCGGAGCTGCCGGGCGGCCGGCAACCCCGCTTCGGGGTGGGTTTACGCGTCTGCCGTGGCAGGACCACGGACTTCTTCGGCCGGGGACGCCTGGCCCTTGATGAAGAAGCTGCCGAAGTACACGATCAGTCCGGCCAGGAAGAAGCAGCCGGCCACGAAGCGCATCCAGTAGAACAGCGAGATGTTGTCCTGGGTGGCCATGAACGACAGTGCCTCACCGCTCTCCGGAATCCGCTGCAGCCAGATCTGCAGGATGCCGGCGCCGGTCAGGAACAGGGTGATGAATACCATGGAGATGGTCATCAGCCAGAAGCCCCACATCTCCAGTACCTGGGCGGTGTTGCTGTTGCCGTAGGGCCGGCCGCGCATGATCGGCATGGCGTAGGAGATGATGGTCAGCACGATCATCACGTAGGCACCGTAGAAGGCCATGTGGCCGTGGGCGGCGGTGATCTGGCTGCCGTGGGTGTAGTAGTTCACCGGAGCCAGGGTGTGCAGGAAGCCCCATACGCCCGCGCCCAGGAACGCCATCACCGCGGTGCCCATGGCCCAGAGCATGGCGGCCTTGTTCGGGTGATTGCGCCGGCGGCGGTTGATCATGTTGAAGGCGAACAGCACCATCATGAAGAACGGCAGCGGCTCCAGGGCGGAGAACACCGAACCCAGCCACAGCCAGTACTCGGGCGGCCCGATCCAGAAGAAGTGGTGGCCGGTGCCGATGATGCCGGTGATCAGGGCCATGGCGATGATCACGTACAGCCACTTCTCGATGACTTCCCGGTCAACTCCGGTGATCTTGATCAGCACGTAGGCCAGTATGGCGCCCATGATCAGTTCCCACACGCCTTCAACCCACAGGTGTACCACAAACCACCAGAAGTACTTGTCCAGGGTCAGGTTGCCGGGGTTGTAGAAGGAGAACAGCCAGAGCACGGCCAGGCCGATCAGGCCGGTGATCAGCACGATGTTGACCACGGTTTTCCGGCCTTTCAGGGCGGTCATCAGGATATTGAACAGGAATCCGACCACCACGAGCGCTATACCGATCTTGGTAATGGTAGGCTGTTCCAGAAACTCACGGCCCATGGTGGGCAGCAGCTTGTTCATGGTGACGTCCGCCAGTGTGGCGTAGTCCACGAACAGGTAGCCGAGGATGGTCAGGGTGCCGGCGACGGCAAATACCCAGAATAGGATCCAGGCCAGTAATGGGCTGTACAGCTCGGTCTGGGCCTCTTCCGGCACAAGGTAGTAGGTGGCGCCCATGAAGCCGAACAGCAGCCAGACGATCAGCAGATTGGTGTGCACCATGCGGGCAACGTTGAAGGGGATCTCCGGGAACAGGAAGTCTCCCACCACGTACTGCAGACCAAGCACCAGGCCGAAGACAATCTGGCCGGCGAACAGGATCAAGGCGAAGATGAAGTAGGGCATGGCGACCCGTTGGGATTCGTATTTCATGTCGTTTCTGCTCCCTCAGCCTTCAATGTTGGGTGGCCAGCCGTTATCGTCGATCTTGGACGTCCACTCCAGGAACGCCGCCAGATCCTCGATTTCCTGGTCGGTCAGATTGAATTGCGGCATCTGCCGGCGGCCCGGCACGTTGGTGGGCATGGCATTCATCCAGCCATTCATGTAGGCCTTGAAAACCTCTGAGTCACCGCCGCCCCGGCGGTCGAAAACGTTGGCCAGCTCCGGCGCGAAATAGGCGCCTTCGCCCATCAGGGAATGGCAACCGACACAGTTATTGTTCTCCCAGACATGCTTGCCCCGGACGACCTGCTCGGTGAGCTGGTCTCGGTTATCCCGTTCGGGCATGGCCCGTGATTGAGTGTCAAAAGTCAGGGCCAGGAACAGCAATACAAAGAAGGCACTGCCTCCCAGGTAGATGTTCCTGGCCATGCTTTTGGTAAAGCGCTCGGCCATCGGTCTCTCTCCTCGGTCTTTGTGGAATACCTGACTACAACACTAGGGTATAAAGATTCATCTGAAATGCTGTTGATGATTATCAAGCATTACCGAAAGTCACACTATTGCGCCGGGGAGTTACCTCTGGAGGGGTAGGTGATAGACTTCGCGCGCTGACGACCTTCAATCCCATTGTCCGGAGTCTTCAATGGCCGCTGCGCTGGCGTTATTTCTGAAACTGATTCCCTTGTATGTCACCGTTGCGCTGGGCTGGATCTCCGGTCGTTACCTGCAAGCCAGTGGCAAACATATCGCGGGAATCATGCTTTATATCGTCACGCCGTCGGTGGTGTTTTCGGGGGTGATGGCGGCACCGCTCTCGCCCGAGGTGGTCCTGCTTCCGTTTCTGGTCTTCGGTATTTCATCGGTCCTGGGCATGGTCCAGTTGAAGCTGGCGAAACGAGTGATTACCGATGGCAGCGCTAGCATCATTCCCCTGTGTGTGGGTTCGGGAAATACCGGGTATTTCGGGGTGCCGGTGGCGCTGCTGCTGTTCGGTGAGGAGGGCCTGGGCCTTTATATCGTGTGCATGCTCGGTACGACGTTGTTCGAGAATTCGGTGGGGTTCTACCTTGCGGCGCGCGGTCGTTACGATCTCAAGGAGTCACTCTGGCGGGTGGTAAAGCTGCCTTCGGTTTACGCGTTTCTGGCGGCGGTGGCGCTGAACCTGTCCGGGTTCCGGATCCCGGATATCTTTGTGCCTTTGTTCGATAACCTGCGTGGTGCCTACAGCATCCTGGGCATGATGATCATCGGCATGAGCATCACCTCGTTCCGGGGGCTGGCCGGCAATATCCGTTTCACCGGCCTGGCTTTTTTCGGCAAATTTGTCGTCTGGCCTCTAGTGGCAATCCTGTTCTGGTGGCTGGATGCGAACGTTCTGGGCATCTATGACACGGCGGTACATCACGCCATGTTCCTGATTTCCATCACGCCGATTGCCGCCAACACCGTGGTGATTGCCACCCTGCTGGATACCGCTCCACGGCAGGCGGCCGGAACGGTGCTGCTGACCACGCTGTTCGCCCTGGCGTTTATCCCGGTGATGATCTCTCTGGCATTCTAGCGGGAGTTTGCGGAACTGTTGGTGGCGGGCTCCACCGCGCAGGCACGGACCTCGGCGATATCCTGGCGGGCATGACGAACCACGCTTATGCCGGCTGTGACGGCGAGGCTGCCCATGATGGCGGCCACGATCAGATCCGGCCAGGCCGTACCGGTGCCGAACACGCCCAGCGCTGCGACCATGACCGCGATATTGCTGATGGCGTCGTTTCGGCTGCACAGCCAGACCGAGCGCATGTCCGAGTCTCCATCCCGGAATCGGAACAGCATGACGGCGACACTCACATTGGCAGCAAGAGCCAGCAAGCCCACGGCGCCCATGGTCAGTGGTTCCGGCGTAATCCCGCTCTGGGCGACCCAGATGGCCCGGCCCCAGACTACCAGGCCAAATGTGGCCATGGTGAGACCCTTGATCATGGCCGCCCGACCACGCCAGAGCATGCCCATGGAGAGCACACTCAGGGACAGGATGTAGTTGGCGCTGTCGCCAAAGAAGTCGATGGCGTCGGCCATCAGCGAGACCGATCCGGACTGGATACTGGCGATACCCTCAACCAAAAACATGGCGAGGTTCACCCATAAGGCAATCCAGAGCGCCTTGCGGAACCCCGGAGCGGGGGATTTGGGGTCGGGAGCCGAGCAACTGCAGGCCATGGAGTCCTCCTGTGTTCAGTTACCCATAGTAAAAACCCTGCAGTTGCTACAGGGTCAACCCCCGGGATGGGGATTCTGAGAATCGTCAGCTGTGGCAGTGGCCGTGGGTGCCGGGTACGTGGTTGTCATCACTGGCGGTGTCCAGTTTGTCGAGTTCGGAGGTAAGGCCGCCGAGTATGCCGCACTCACTGACGGTTCGTCCGTCACTGCAGGCCGCCTGTAGCTGAACCAGCGTCTGCTCCAGGCTTGCCAGCTCCTTCAAACGCTCGCGCACATGATCCAGGTGGCGGGCGAGCAGAGCATCCACATCACTGCAGTCAGCCTCCGGCTGCTCCGCGAGGCGGATCAGTTCCCGGATCTCCTCCTGCGCCATGTCCAGGTTCCGGCAGCGCTTGATAAACAGCAGCCGGTCCAGGTGGGCCTGGCGGTAGCTGCGATAGCCGCTGGCATCACGGACCGGTTCGGGCAGAAGGCCGATCTTTTCGTAGTAGCGGATGGTTTCCACGGGAACGCCCGCTTGTTTGGCGATAGCTCCGATTCTCAAGGTTTGCCTCCTCCAGGTTTTACCATCGGTCTGCCCATTATAACGAGCAGACAATCCGCTCACTCATGTCCAGGGAATACTGACCACGGCCCGGAGGCCGCCACCTGCGCCCTTTTCAAACGCGAGAGTGCCACCGTAACGTTCGGTGATCTCTCTGACGATGGCGAGGCCGAGGCCGTGCCCCGGCGTCTGTTCATCCAGCCGGAGGCCGCGGACGCCGAGGGAGGACAAGGATTCTGGCCGAACCCCGGGTCCGTCATCCTCCACCACGATTGTCATGCGGCCGTCCTCCTCGCGTAACGACAGTTCGACGGTCTTCTCCGACCACTTGCCAGCATTGTCGAGCAGGTTGCCCAGCACTTCATTCAGGTCATGTTCTTCCAGAGGCCAGCGCCGCTCCTCCATCAATTGGGAAGCCAGTTCGAACGATTTTTCAGGGTAGAGTCTGCCCAGCATCCAGAGAAGGTCCCGGGCCTGTTTGATGGGGTAGGCGCTTTTCCCCACCTGTGGACCGGCAAAGCGGCTCCGGCGCATCTCCGCCTCAAGCTGCTTGTCGATATCCCCGAGTCGAACAACGAGTTCCTGTCGAAGGTTGTCGTCCAGTGGCCGGCTTGTATCCCCGAGGGTTTGGCGAACCGCTGCGATGGGCGTTTTCACGCTGTGCGAGAGGTTTGCCAGGGCGTCCCGTGAACGCTCCAATCGCTGGTCCAGAGAATCCAGGAGTTGATTAAGTTGCTGCACCAGGGGCTTGAATTCGTCCGGGGCCTGTACGGCAATCCGGGAAATCTCGCCATCCTGGAGTCGTTTCAGAGCGGCCTTGAGGGTCACGACAGGACGCATCGAGAGCGTGATGCCCAGCCAGATGACCGCGACCAGAAGCAGGATCAGAAGAATGGAAACGATGGCGGTCCAGGCATGAAGTTCGGACTGGCTGCGTTTCAGGGCGTCGAGATCCTCGGAAACAATGACCGTAATGGGCGTGTCGCCAACCGTGAGCGATTTCCGGTAGGCAAGAATGCTGGAGGGCGTGGCTGTCGCCCCCTTGCTATTCACTTGAGTGGTACCGTCCTGCCCGGACTCCAGGAGGGGCTTAAGGAGCGGTGCCCAGGAATCCGGGGAGATGATTGTCTTTGAGGGGGAGTGTATGGCGAACGCGTGGTGAAAGACTTCCTGAAAATAATCACCGGTCTGGAGGGTGTTCACGTTGCCGCCAGATTCCCGGATCTGGTGTTCGATGAACGCCACCTCATCCTTGAGCCTGCTCTGTACGAATTCCCGGGCCATCCGGTCCAGTAACAGACCATGCACGAGCCAGGCGAGTGCCATCAGGCCGATACCGGCTGGTAACAGCAGGCAGAGCAGGGTTCCCTTGACGGAAACGGGCTTCCTAAAGAGTGTCATTGAACAGATAACCCTGGCCGCGTCGGGTGGCGATGGTGTCGGTGCCTACCAGTTTCCTGAGCCGACGGATGTATGCCTCGATTACGTTCTCGCTCGGGTTGTCACTGAGGTTGTAGAGCTGCTCCATCAGCTGTTCCTTGGAGAAGACGTGGCGCGGGCGGCTCATCAGGCAGCGGAGCAGGCGGAACTCGGTGCCGGTCAGGGTATGCTCGGTGCCGTCCTCGAGCCTCAGACTCTGGCGGTTCTCATCCAGTTCAAAGCGTCCCGCTTTCACCACCGCGTGAACCCGGCCCTCACTGCGCCGAATAATGGCGTTGAGCCTTGCGGTCAGCTCTTCGGTCTGGAAAGGTTTGGCCAGGTAATCGTCCGCCCCCGCCTTCAAACCATTCACCTTGTCCTGCCAGTCCCCCCTGGCGGTCAGAATCAGGACCGGCGTATCCACCTGGTTCGCCCGCCACTTTTTCAACACATCCAGACCGTTACCATCGGGCAGGCCGAGATCAAGTACCACAGCCCGGTAATCTTCCTGCTCTCCCAAAACGACCGCCTCTCTGGCCATGGCGGTTGTGTCCACACTGAAGCCAGCCTTCTCGAGCTGCCGGGCCAGACCATCGGCCAGCAAACGATCATCCTCAACAAGCAGTAGGCGCATGATTTGGTTCCTTATCGACGTTATACAGCCACGTCAGTGTCGCTGACTAACCTGAATTCACGCTGAACCCTAAATTGTTGGTCATTTTCAGAAAGGATTCAGGTTCGTGCGAGATGGTATCAATCGTTTCTTGGCATTGCTCAAGTTTCAGGGCAAGCCGACCGGCGTACTAACGCACATTATTTCACAGGAGAAGATGGGATGAATGCATCAAAGTCTTTGGTCGTAGCGACGGCAATGTCGATGAGTGCCACCGCGTTTGCCGCAGGCAGTCACGGTGGTGGTCACGGCGCCAGCATTGGTGAGCCGGGAAACGCAGGCGATGTTTCCCGCACCGTTCAGGTGGAAATGCACGACAACTACTATGAGCCGGAAGCCATCGAGGTGGCTCGCGGCGAGACCGTGCGCTTCGTGATCGAGAACAAGGGCCGGCTGGTGCACGAATTCAATATTGGCACCCCCGAGATGCACGAGGCCCATCAGGACGAAATGAAGATGATGGTCGAGCACGGTGTTATCCAGGGCGGCACGCTCAACCGCCAGATGATGGAAATGGATATGGGTAATGGCCATTCCATGAAGCACGACGATCCCAACAGTGTGCTGCTGGAGCCGGGTGAGAAGAAGGAAATCGTCTGGACCTTCAGCACCAGGACCAACATGGAGTTTGCCTGCAATATCCCCGGCCACTACCAGTCCGGGATGTACGGTGACGTGAACTTCGATTCCGCGGCCGACACCCAGGCCCGCGCGGACTGATCCCGCCCGAGGACGCGAACAAGGGAGCACCACCCTCTGGTGCTCCGATGCTGTATTTCAGGAGTAACCAACTGATGAAGAAAGCCTTTATGGTAGGGGCCCTCGGGCTCCTCATGCCTGTGATGGCGGCTGCCGGTGAATACAACATCACCGTGGACCACGTGATGATTGACACCGGTGACTTTGTAAAAGAGGGCATCGGCTACAATGGTGCCTCTCCCGGACCGGTACTCAGGTTCAAGGAAGGCGAGACGGTAACGATCAATGTCACCAATAACCTCGACGAGCCCACTTCCATTCACTGGCACGGACTGATCCTGCCGTTCGAACAGGACGGTGTGCCGGGTATCAGCTTCGACGGCATTCCGGCGGGTGAGACATTTACCTACGAGTTTCCCATTGTCCAGAGTGGTACCTACTGGTTTCACAGCCATTCCGGCTTCCAGGAGCCCAACGGCGCCTACGGGGCGATCGTAATCGAGCCCGAGGGGCGCGAGCCGTTCCGGTACGATCGGGAGTATGTGGTTCAGCTCACCGACAAACATCCGCATGATGCCAACCGGGTCATGCGCAATCTTAAGATGATGCCGGATTACTACAACCGTCAGCAGCAGACGGTGGGGGATTTCTTTGCCGATATCTCGAAGCACGGTTTCATGACCACTCTGCAGGACCGACTGGCCTGGGGCGATATGCGCATGATGAAGGCCGACGTGGAAGATGTTCAGGGCTTCACCGGACTGATCAACGGCAAGGGGCCCGAGCAGAACTGGACCGGCCTGTTTGAACCCGGCGAGCGGATCCGTCTTCGATTCATCAATTCGTCCGCCATGGCGTACTTCGATATCCGGATTCCCGGGTTGGAAATGACGGTCGTTCAGTCCGATGGCAATAACGTGCAGCCGGTCACCGTGGACGAGTTCCGCATTGGTGTGGCGGAAACCTACGATGTCATTGTCCGCCCCAAGACTGCCGAGGCCTACACCATCTTCGCCGAGTCCATGGGCCGGTCAGGCTATGCAAGGGCAACACTGGCGCCTGAGGAAGGCATGGAAGGTCCTGTTCCCGAGTTGCGGGAAGCACCGTTGCTGACCATGGCCGATATGGGCGGCATGCACGGTATGGATCATGGCGATATGGCTGCGGATGACGCATCGGCTGGCATGGATCATGGCGACATGGACCAGGGTGAGATGGACCCGGATAGCATGAACCATGACGCCGATATGGCGGCTTCCGCCGGCACCTCCATGGCGGGCATGGATCACTCCGGTATGGATCACGGCGCGATGATCATGGCCGAAGGTGGGGCCAGCGATCCCTTCTACGCCGATGGCAGCGGCCTGGTACCGGTGGCGGCCAACGGCGGAAAGTTCCTCTCCTATGCCGATTTGCGGGCGCAGAAGCCGCTGTACGAGGATCGCGAACCCACCCGGGAGGTGGAGTTGCGTCTGACCGGAAACATGGAGCGCTATACCTGGAGTATTGACGGCGTCAAGTATGAAGACGCAGAACCGTTGAAGCTGCAGTACGGTGAGCGGGTCCGGTTCAAGTTCGTTAACGAAACCATGATGACGCACCCGATGCATCTGCACGGCATGTGGTCGATCCTGGATGTGGGTGCCGGAGAGTGGAACCCGGTCAAACACACCGTCAGTGTCCAGCCGGGTACGACGGTCTATATGGAAACCGAGGTGGACGCACCAGGCCAGTGGGCGTTCCATTGTCACCTGTCCTACCATGCCGCCTCCGGGATGTTCCGCAAGGTCGTGGTCGAGGGTGGCCCGGATCAGGGCAACACTGCCGGCGTTGACGTTGCAAAGGACGGAGGTGACGCATGAGACATCTGACTCTGTCTGCAGTTGCGCTGGCGCTGAGTGTGCCATCTTTGCCCGCATTGGGGAGCGATATGCCGCAGGATAACTCCGGTCGCAAGGACGCACTGACCCTGTGGGGTGTCCAGTTCGAGGAGCTGGAATATCGTTACAGTGACGATGATGAGGAGCTGGGTGTCTGGAACGGCGATGCCTTCTACGGCACCGACGAACTCAAGTTCCGCTGGCAGACCAAGGGCGAGTACGCCATCGAGGAGGAGGCCTATGAGAAGCTGGAAAACCAGCTGCTCCTGCAGACGCCGGTTTCCGACTTCTTTGACGCCAAGGCCGGTGTCCGCTTCGATACGCCGGAAGGACCGGATCGAACGTACGGCGTGTTGGGGCTGTCCGGCCTGGCCCCGCACTGGTTCGAGGTTGATGCCAGCCTGTATGTCAGTGACGAGGGGGAGACCTCGGCGGAGTTCGATGCCGAGTACGAGCTGCTCCTCACCAATTACCTGATCCTTTCCGCGGCACTGGATGCGACGGTCGCGTTCAGCGAGGATCGGGAAATCGGCGTCGGCAAGGGCCTGGTATCCACAGAAACCGGGCTTCGGTTGAGCTATGACCTGGTTGACCGGTCCGTCTCGCCCTACTTGGGCGTGGTCCACGAACGCAAATATGGCGATACCGCCGACCTTGCGCGGGCAGAGGGCGGAGGCACGGAAGACTGGTTCGCCGTTATCGGAACCCGGATCTCGTTCTGAGTTCGCCTCTGTGTTGAAACCAACGGGTCGCGGGTTTTCCCCGACCCGTTTTTATTTGCCCCTGGTTGATGTGGATCAATGGGGTGGCGTCTGGGGCGCCTGATTTTCAGCGGAAATTCAGCTTCGGATGTTGTGATGGAAGTGCGAAGCAACCAGGCCGGAGGTGAACTGCAATGACCGAAGCTCACAAAGCAACCAGCCATGAACCATTTCTTCTTCGCCGGAAATTGACCGTTCAGGGGCTCGGAGAGAGCCAGTGGGAGGACTTCATCCAGGAGCTGAACCACCATCCCTGCGTGGACTTTGCCGAGTACAAGCCGGGCAACCGTCTGTTTGTGACCTATGACGGGAGCCACTGGTCCACCGATGAACTGCTGGACCTCATCGGGCTCTATGGGGGGCGGCTCGCATCCGGTTGGTGGACACGCAGGAAATTGGCCTGGTACCGGTTTACCGATGACAACGTCCGGGCCAATGCCAACCATGAGCCATTCTGTTGTTCAAAGATCCCACCCATGAAGCGCAAATAACAGGAGGTTGAATGGGTAGTGAACAGGACAGAACCACCCACTATCAGGAGGGCAGTCTGACGCTGCCCGGGACCGTGATGCTGGGAACCGGCGTCATGATCGGCGCCGGCATCTTTGCACTGACCGGCCAGATGGCACAGATGACCGGTGTGCTGTTCCCGCTGGCATTCCTGGCCGCGGCAGTCATCGTGGCCTTCAGCGCCTATTCCTACATCAAGATTTCCAATGCCTGGCCTTCCGCCGGTGGCATAGGCATGTATCTGCACAAGGCCTACGGAAACCGCTTGCCGACCGCGTTCAATGCCTTGCTGATGTATTTCTCCATGGTGATTGCCCAGAGCTTTCTGGCGCGAACCTTCGGTTCCTACACCATGCAGCTGTTCGGGGGCGACGCGAGTGGTCGCATGGTTCCGATACTCGGTGTATCGCTGATCCTGGTGGCTTTTCTGATCAACCTGCTGGGAAACCGGATGATCCAGGGAGTGGCCTCGTTCATCGGTATCCTCAAGATTGGCGGAATACTGGTTTTCGGTCTGGTGGGCGTCTGGATCGCAGACAGCATTTCGGTCGATTTCTCGACACCGGGAGAAGCGGGAACCGTTGGTAATTTTCTTGGCGCTACCGCGCTCGGGATACTGGCGTTCAAGGGGTTTACTACCATCACCAACAGTGGCTCCGAGGTGAAAGACCCTCACCGGAATGTAGGCCGGGCCATTGTGATTTCCATTGCAGCCTGTGTGGTGATCTACACCCTGGTGGGCTTTGCCGTCGCCAGCAATCTCTCGCTGGCTGAAATCATTGAGACCCGGGATTACTCCCTGGCCGCTGCCGCACGTCCTGCCCTGGGAGAGTATGGCGTCTGGTTCACTGTCGCCATCGCCATGATGGCCACGGCCGGAGGCATCCTGGCCAGCATATTCGCGGTCTCGCGCATGCTGGCCATGCTGACCGAGATGAAATTGGTGCCCCACAGCCATTTCGGCATGCCCGGAACCATCCAGAAACACACACTGGTCTACACGGTGGTGCTGGGACTGGTCCTCACGGCCTTTTTTGATCTGTCCCGCATCGCCGCGCTCGGGATCGTGTTCTACCTGATCATGGACATCGCCATCCATTGGGGTGTGCTTCGTTATTTGCGGACGGATGTGAAGGCAAGGGCCTGGGTGCCGGCGACGGCGATTATTCTGGACATGCTGGCACTGGGAGGCTTTGTGTGGGTCAAACTGAACACGGATCCCTTCGTTATCGGTGTGGCCGTGGCGACGATGGCTGTGATTGCCATTGTCGAGCAGGCCTTCCTGGCAAGGTCCGCCCGGAGCCGGGAAACGGAGAATGAGGGGGCTCATGCGCATCACCACCAGTAATACGGTTTCGACCTGGAGGGCAGTACCATGATGGGAGATGGAGCGTTCGGTAATACCATGTTTTATAACACGATGTGGGCAGGGCACTGGTTGTGGATGCTGGTGATTGCCATTGTGGTCGTGATACCGGCCTGGCGTATCTGCCAGCGAACCGGGTATCCGGGCTGGATGGGGCTTCTGATACTGATTCCGGTGATCAACCTGTTCCTGCTCTACTTTATCGCGTTTTCCGAGTGGCCCACGGATAAACGAGGGGGGCCGGATGTCTGAGCACCACCACGCCCACCATGTTCACCACGGTGAAGGGGCAGCCGCCGAGCACCTCGCCACAGACCCGGTTTGTGGAATGTCTGTAGATCCCCACACCGCCGAGCACCGGAGCCAGCACGGAGGAAAAACCTGGTACTTCTGTTCCAGTGGCTGCCTGTCCAAGTTCGAAGAGAATCCGGACCGTTACCTTGGTGACGAACAGAAACCCGATGAGCCCGTGGCTCCCGGCACCATATACACCTGCCCCATGCATCCGGAAATCCGGCAGGAAGGTCCCGGTGACTGCCCCATTTGCGGCATGGCGCTTGAACCGGAGCAGGTAAGTCTTGATGAGGGGCCATCCGAGGAGTTGCGCGACATGACTCGCCGGTTCTGGATCGGGCTGGTACTGACTCTGCCGGTGCTGGTGCTGGAAATGGGCGGGCACCTGACCGGTCTGGACCGTATGGTGGCACCGCAGACCTCCAACTGGATCCAGCTGGTGCTGGCCACGCCAGTTGTTCTCTGGTGTGGCTGGCCGTTTTTTGTCCGCGGCTGGAAGTCCGTGGTCAGCCGTAACCTGAATATGTTCACATTGATTGCTATCGGTACCGGTGTGGCCCTGATCTACAGTCTGGTGGCGACTCTGGCGCCCCAGGTCTTCCCGGACGCTTTCCGTCAGGAGGGCGGCTCTGTGGCCGTGTATTTCGAGGCGTCCGCGGTCATCGTCGTGCTGGTATTGCTGGGACAGGTGCTGGAACTCCGTGCCCGCGAAAAAACGTCAGGCGCCATCAAGGCCTTGCTGGATCTTGCTCCCGCGACAGCCCGAAAGCTGGACGACAACGGCGGTGAGACCGATGTCTCACTCGATCAGGTCAAGGTGGGCGACCGCCTGCGGGTGCGCCCGGGAGACAAGGTCCCGCTGGACGGGGAGGTACTTGAGGGCAGTTCGAACATTGATGAGTCCATGGTCACCGGCGAGCCTCTGGCGGTCAGCAAGAGACCCGGCGACCAGGTCATCGGTGGCAGCATCAACCAACAGGGCAGCTTTATCCTGCGGGCCGACAAGGTTGGCCGGGATACCATGCTGTCCCAGATTGTGCAGATGGTGGCGAGTGCCCAGCGCAGCCGCGCACCCATTCAGGGGCTGGCAGACAAGGTGGCCAGTTACTTCGTGCCGGCGGTGATCCTGATTGCGATCATCGCATTTGTCGCTTGGTCGGCCTTTGGGCCGACACCGCCCATGGCCTTCGGCCTGATCGCGGCGGTCAGCGTGCTCATTATTGCCTGCCCCTGTGCGCTGGGCCTGGCAACGCCCATGTCGATCATGGTCGGTGTCGGGCGGGGCGCTCAATCCGGTGTGCTGATCCGCGATGCGGAAGCCCTGGAACGCATGGAAAAGGTGGATACCGTGGTGGTGGATAAGACCGGCACCCTGACCGAAGGTAAGCCCCAGGTGACAAGACTGGTGCCGGCCGACGGGTTCAGTGAGGAAGAGCTGATGCGATTTGCCGGCGGCCTGGAGAAAGGCAGTGAGCACCCGCTCGCGCATGCCATTCTCGACAAAGCTACCGCAATGGGCCTGGAACTGCCGGATGCTGAAGGCTTCGACTCACCCAACGGCAAAGGCGTGACCGGCAAGGTCGAGGGGCGGCAGGTACTGATCGGTAACCGATTGTTGATGCAATCCGAAAGCGTGGACACCTCTGACTTTGAAGCGGAGGCTGACCAGCTTCGCAAGGATGGGGCGACGGTGATTTTTGCTTCTGTGGATGGCAAAGTTGCCGGCCTGCTGGCCATTGCCGATCCGGTCAAGGAAACCACCGAAGCCGCCATTTCCGCCCTGCAGAAAGACGGCATCCGGGTGGTCATGCTGACCGGGGATAACCGCACCTCGGCCGAAGCCGTGGCCCGCAAACTGCATATCGATGAAGTGGAAGCGGAGGTCCTGCCCGAGGACAAGGGCAGGATTGTGCAGCGCCTGAAGGATGAGGGCCGAATCGTGGCGATGGCCGGTGATGGTGTGAACGACGCACCGGCACTGGCGACAGCCGACGTGGGGGTGGCCATGGGCACCGGAACCGATGTTGCCATCGAGAGCGCCGGTATTACGTTGTTGCGGGGCGATCTGATGGGTATCGTGGAGGCGCGCCGGTTGTCTTTGGCGACCATGCGTAACATCCGGCAGAACCTGTTCTTTGCCTTTATCTACAACTCTGCCGGCGTTCCCATCGCTGCCGGTGTCCTGTATCCGTTTGCGGGCATACTGTTATCACCGATCTTCGCAGCAGCGGCGATGTCACTGTCTTCAGTCAGCGTGATTGTCAATGCACTGCGTCTGCGAGTGGTCAGGCTGGAACCGGACCACTGAACTTTTGCTTAACAGGAGATAGCCATGTCATACACGATCAACCGCCTCATCAGTAACGCGGATTTTGAAGACGTGGACCAGAGAGCACGGCAGGTGCTGGGCGACCACGGCTTCGGCGTGCTGACCGAAATCGACGTCAAAGCCACCATGAAGAAAAAGCTGGACAAGGACATGCCAGCCTATCGAATTCTCGGGGCCTGCAACCCGAACATGGCCTGGGAGGCCATCGGCCTGGAACCCCGTGTCGGCGCCATGTTGCCGTGCAACGTGATTCTCAGGGAAGTGTCGGAGGGCGTGGAGGTCAGTGCCATTGACCCCGTCGCATCCATGACGGCCATTGATAATGATGAGCTCAAACAGGTTGCCGGCAAAGTCAGGGATATGCTGTCCCAGGTTGTCGAGGCGATCTGAAGCCATCAAATCCTCCCGGCCTGGTTGGCCGGGAGGCTCGTCATCGGCTAGCCAAGGTTCCCCAGCACCGGAAAGGTCGACAGCATCCACGAGGCAAACCGGGTCATCTGGCCGGTTAACACCATAACGCCCATTACCACCAACACCAGACCGGCCAGAGCCCTCAGCGGGCGGCTCCACCGGCTGAATCCCCGCACCCCCTCCCGAAAGTGTTCGATGAAAAGCGCGGTTCCAAGAAAAGGAAGTGCCAATCCCAGCGAATAGACCGCCAGATACAGCATGCCTGTTTCCGCATTGGCATGGGTAGAACTGAGGGCAAGGATAGCTCCGAGTATGGGCCCGATGCAGGGTGTCCAGCCGACCGCGAACGCCACGCCCAATACGAACGCGGCGGTGGGACGCCCGCCTTCCAGGGTGTGGCCAAGGCGCCAGTCGCGCTGCAGGGCCGGCATGCTCCACCAGCCCAGCATGAACAGGCCCATGAGAACAATCAGAACGCCAGCCACCAGATTGGCTTCCTGCCGATAGGCCATCAGCCACTGCCCCAGCAGGCTTGCGCTCGCGCCCAGCGCGACAAAAACGATGCTGAATCCGAGCACAAAACAGACGCTCAGCCACATCGCTTTCAGGCGATTGGATGCTTCAGTCACCGCTCCGCCAGTTACTACCGACAAGTAGCCCGGTACGAGGGGCAGGGTGCAAGGTGAGAAGAAGGACACCAGGCCGCCGAGGAAAGCGGCCAGGATGCCCCAGGTTGCAAGGTCCGGCATTCAAGAGCTCCAGCAACAGTGGTTTGCCCGGCCGACGGCCGGGACCGGTGTCAATAATCTGTGTACTCGCGGAACACGCTCTGTTGACCGTTGGCCCGGAAGGCAATCACCTGGTAATCGTCCTTCCGGCCGGTTTCCATACCGGGGCTGCCCTGGACCATGCCGGGCACGGAGAGCCCGACGGTATTGAACTGAGGGTTTTCCAGGTAAGCCAGAATATCGGCAGCCGGCACATGACCTTCAATCACCACGTCTCCGATCAACGCCGTGTGGCAGGAGGCCATTTCACGGGGTACACCGTTAGACTGCTTGATCTCATTGATATTGTTGGTATCGATGGTATCGGTCTTAAATCCGTTCGACTCGAGATGCTCAACCCAGGATTGGCAGCAGCCACAGCTTGGGCTCTTGTAGATGGTGATGGTCGGGCCAGCCTTGTCGGCCGAAGCCACAGAAGCGGTTGATTCGGCGGGCTCATTGGCCTGAATGGCCAGGGTGGTCGCGCCGGCAGCGATAACGATGGCAGCCACGCCGGTATACAGGGCAAGTTTTTGGGTTTTCATGGTGCTCTCCTGGCAGGCGTCCTTTCTGACGGCGGCTCTGTGTGGCCGGCCCAGCCTGCTTATGTAAATGTAAATCCGGTTTGCCGAGGATTTGTCGCTCAGCAAAGAAGACGTTCAGGGATCAGGAGAGGGAATCCGGTGGGGGTGTCAGGACGTCACCAACAGGTGCTTGATAGACCATCGGGCCTGGTGCGGCGTTGGCAGGGCTTTTGGTCGGCATGGACGGAGACCGGAGGCCGGCGGTTATGCCGTAGACAGGCGCAGATGCGCAATGAGATGACGCGAGGTGGCAACTCGCCTGTTGGGCGTTGCCGCAGCCCGGGGACCAATCGGAATGATCCATGACAGCGCGGGCGTAGTTCATGCCATTGCAGTCTTCTGCAGACGCGTCCGCCTGACTGTCACTCACCACGACGGCAAGCAACGGTGTCGGGCTGCCTAGCAACAGCAACACACCCAGCAGAGCTGCAATCAGTTGGCGAGAAGACATGTCGGGTCCCATGAGTTGAATGGCTACACAGTGGCGCAACCCTACTAATCGATGACATGTTAAAACCTTTGAGTTGGTCACAGGTCAAGCGGTCGCATCGTTGTTGCCGACCGATGAGCAAGGATTTGATTGAGGTCAAACGGATATATCTTTGCGGTGGATCTTTCAGTTCTGTTTCAGCTTGGCATGTTGCACTCAGGTTGATGCATTTCTTTAATTCCGCCTACTGACCAAAAGGTGATCTTATGAAACTCCAGTTGCAAAAGCCTTGGTTTTCGGGGCTGACCACCGTGATTTTGATGAGCTTGACGGTATCGGTTTCGGCGGCCGGGAATCGTGCCTACATCCCCATGGGAACAGCCGATTCTGTCGGCGTAATGAATCTGGAGACCACGCGGTTGACCTCGACCGTTTCCGGCACGGTCAACACCCACGGATCTGCGCTGACTCGGGATGGCCGCTACCTCGTGGTCGGAAGCCTGACTGCCCATGATGACCAGGAAACGCCCGAACGCCCGTCGGGCGTTTCGGAGGAGGATCATGCGGCGCACCACGGGGGAGGCGGCAGTACCGCTGCGAAATCACCCGGTACGGGCCGGCTCTATGTGGTGGACACCAACACGAACGCCATTGTCCGGGTACTTGAGGTACCGGGGCCAGTGCATCATGTTCTGGTGACAAGGGACGGTCGTTACGCGGTTTCCACACACCCCATGGGCGGCGGAATCAGTGTGGTTGATCTGGAATCCGGGAAAATCGTTGAAGTAATTGCCACAGGCCCCTCTCCCAACTACCTGGCGACGACGGCGGATGGCCAGACGTTATTTGTCAGTAATACCGGGAATGGCACGGTCAGTGAGGTGGATACCAGACACTGGTTCGTGAAGCGCAATGTACGCACAGGTGGAGGACCGGAGCACATGGCCCTTGCTTCCGACGGCGGCCATCTTTACGTCAATGATTCCGCCTCCGGTGAGGCCCTTGAAGTCCGTCTTCCCGACGGTACCGTGACGGCACGCTATCAAATCGGAGACGCGCCTCACGGCCTGGGCCTGAGTGCCGATGGTCAGGCTCTTCTGGCGACGAGCCAGGGCAGTGAACGGATCGTTCGTGTAGAGCTGGGTTCCGATTCCCGGAAAAGCGTTCAGTTACTGCCGGCTCCGTATCATCTGGCTGTGTCCCCGGTCGATGGTCGCATACTGGTTACCAGCCGTGGTGAGGCAAAACTCTGGGTACTTGATTCGGAATCTCTAGCCACTGTTGATGAGATTCCGCTGGATGGGATAGGTCATCAGATCTCGATTGAGGGGCAATAATGTCTTGACCTCGGGGTAACTGATACCTGCTAAAAATAAGACATAGACGACTTGGGAGGGCGTATGAACAGACGGCCACGTTCCATCCCCGCAGTGTTTGTAATATTGGTAATGCAGTCGTTGCAGGTGCTGGCCCAATCCCCCAATGCCGAACAGCTGGTGGCGGGAATGGAGGACACCCTCTGGTCCGGTAGCAACCACGGTCGGTTCACCATGCGTGTCGAATCGCAATACTGGACCCGAACGCTGGAGCTCGAAGCCTGGATGGACCGGCCGGATCACACCCTGATTCGGATCCATGCGCCCAAAAAGGAGGCCGGCATCGGGTCGCTTCGAATCGGCGATGCCATGTGGAACTACCTGCCCAAGGTCGATCGCACCATCAAGATCCCGCCGTCGATGATGCTGCAGCCCTGGATGGGCTCGAATTTCAGCAACGACGACCTGGTCAAGGAAAGCTCCTTCGTCGATGACTACACCCACGAACTGGTAGAGACCGAGGAAACCGGCGAGGTGCCTGTGTATCGGATTGTTTCAACACCGCGGCCCGACGCGGCGGTGGTCTGGAGCCGCCTGGAATTCCGGGTCCGCGCAGATGCCATCCCGGTATCGGTTGCCTATTACGGGGCGCGGGAACAGGTGGTCAAGCGCATGACCTATGACCAGGTTCAGTCCCTGGGAGGGCGCCGGATTCCAACGCGGTGGACGATGGTGGACGCGGATAATCCGGAATCCCGAACGATCATCACGGTCCAATCCATCGAATACGACCTGCCTCTGGACGACGAGATCTTTTCGTTACGTCGCCTGCGAAACCCACAGTGAGGCTCCGGAATGAGCATTGTGAATGTGGAGAATGCCTCCCGTATCTATCGCCAGGATGCCATTGCCGTCAAGGCACTGGATAACGTTTCGGTTTCTATTGAGGCGGGGGAATTCACAACCCTCGTAGGTCCCTCGGGCTCCGGCAAGACAACCTTGTTAAATCAGATAGGAGCTCTGGACGAACCGGATGCCGGGCGTATTCAGGTCGCGGGTGAGGAAATCACCGGGTTGAGCCGACAGAAACGAACCACCTTGCGGTTGTGGAAAATCGGATTTGTGTTCCAGGAGTACAACCTCATTGGTGTGCTGTCGGCCCAGGAGAACGTTGAGTATGTGTTGATGCTTCGCGGTGTGCCGTTTCGGGACCGACGTGCCGAGGCCCGGCGTATTCTCGCGGAGGTCGGCCTGCAGGGAATGGAGCAGCGCTTGCCCCACGAGCTCTCGGGTGGCCAGCAACAGCGTGTTGCCGTGGCACGGGCAATTGTCAGCAAGCCCGCGATTGTTCTGGCCGATGAACCCACCGCCAACCTCGACTCGACGACCGGCGCGGCCCTGCTGGACCTGATGCGCAAACTCAATGCGGAGCACGGCATTACCTTTGTGTTCTCCACGCACGATCCGATGGTGATGGAGCGGGCCCGGAGGGTGATTCATCTCAAGGATGGTCGCATCGAACGTGAGGAGCGGCGACCGTGAATGCGTGGGTACGACTTGCCCTGGGAAACCTCCGGGCGAATCGTCGACGAACGGTGATCACGCTGCTCTCCGTGGCGGTTGGCGTGGGTGGGCTGGTGTTTCTCTGGGCATTCATTGACGGCATCAATACCCAGATGATCAACAACATGACCGGTTACGTCACGGGGGACCTGAAAGTCCATCAGCGGGGCTTTCACGACGACCGGGAGATGAATATTGCCCTTGTCGAGCGCTGGAACCTGACGCCAGAAGTGTCAGCGGTGGCCGGAGTGGCGGCCACAAGTCCTCGGGTCACCGGGCACGCCCTGGCCAGTCGCGACGACCAGTCGCGAACAATGCAGGTTATGGGGGTTGATCCCGCGCAGGAACCTGAGGTCACGCGCCTTGATCAGTCGATTGTCCGTGGACGTTACCTGGAGGGCGGCAATGAGACCCTTGTTGGCGTGGACGCCGCCGCTGCCTTGGGGGCGGCACCGGGCGACGAGCTGGTCTTGGTGGTCCAGGCCGCGGATGGTTCGATCGGTGCAGACCGGTTTGAAGTGGTGGGGACGTTCGAAACCGGCATCAAACGGATTGACGGTTTTGTGGCGCAGATGCCATTGACCTCGGCCCAGGACCTGTACGCCTTTCAGAGTCGAATTACCGAGATTGCGGCACGGGTGGACGATGTCGGGCAGCTCGATCAGGTGGTTGGCGCGGTGCAGGATGAACTCCGAGGGCGGGATGTGGAGGTTCTCGGATGGCCGCAGTTGATGCCATCGTTGGTACAGATGGTCGCATTTCATGATGCCGTCACCTGGATCGTGGTGTTTGTGGTGTTCGTGGTGGTGGCTGCCGGCATCGTTAACACCATCCTGATGTCAGTACTGGAACGTGGCCGGGAGTTTGGCGTCATGATGGCGCTGGGGACGCCCGGCAGTCACATCATCGGGCTGGTACTGCTCGAAACCGTCATCCTGGCCTGTCTCGGATACCTGGTGGGGCTGGTTCTGGGCTTATCACTGACCGGCTATTTCGGTACCCACGGGTTGGACTTCACCGCCTATATCAAGGCTATGGATACCATGCCGGGGCTCAGCGGCATCGTGTATCCCACCATCATATCCGAGCGCCTGGCGGTTATCGGCGTCACCGTGGTGTCCGTCGCCCTGCTGGCGGCGGCTCTACCGGCCTGGGCAGCGAGTCGCAACAGTCCGCTGGAAGCGATGGGGGCGCATCGGACTCTGACCAATCGCATCCGTCGAATTCACTGGCAGGTGACCTCCGATCATCGCCTTCTCATCTTTGCCCAGATGGCTTTGCGCTCGGTATTCCGGAATCCGCGACGATCCATCATCACGGCATCAGCAACGGCATTCGGGCTGGCGGCCTATCTGTTTCTGTATGCCTTTGCCGACGGTTTTTTCGAGCAGATGATCCAGAATTCAACGCAGCAACTCAGCGGGCACGTGCAGGTTATGGAGTCCGGGCATGCTGTCGACCTGTCGCCGGCGTTACGTATTTCCCGGAGTTCCGAACTGGTGCAGCGATTGCGGGAAAGGCCTGACGTCGAGGCCGCCGCGCAGCGGGTGGTGCTACGCGCCATGGTGGCGAGCCCGGGAAAAAGCCTGCCGGTGGAACTGGTGGGGATTGAGCCCGAGCAGGAGAGGGCGGTCACCAGGCTTGCCGGTTATATGGCGCAAGGCGAATACGTTAAGCCGGGCGCGAAAGGCATAGTCATCGGGCGGAAATTGGCCGAGGAGCTGGATGCCCGGGTGGGCGACAAACTGGTCATTACGGCACAACAGGCGAACGGTGATCTTGCGTCAGCCGCAGAAACCGTTCGGGGTATCTACAACACCGGCAGCGACCTGTTTGACAGTGAATATGCATTTGTAGATATCGGCGATGCCCGAAGCCTAGGAGGTCTGGACGAGGACCAGGCCTCGCGGATTGCGTTGCGCCTGTCCGACCGTTCAGCGAGTTCTGCACTGGCGCAGTCATTAAACCAATCGCTGACCGAGGGCAACCTGGTGGCCCAGGACTGGGAAACCCTGCTCCCTGTGGTGGTCCAGATGGTGGAAATGACCCAGGTCGATTTCTATCTCATCCTTTCGGTGGTATTTGTTGTCGTTGCCATTGGCGTCATGAATACCATGGTGATGTCGGTGATGGAACGCACCCGGGAGCTGGGTGTCATGCTGGCATTGGGGACACGGGGCAGTCAGCTGTTACTGACTATTCTGTTTGAGGCCTTCTTCCTTGCGGTGCTCGGAATGGGGGCTGGAGCCATCGTGGGCGGTCTGATCGTCTACTGGTCCAATAGGACCGGCATTGATCTGTCCGCCATTGGCCGCTCCATGGAAACCATTCCGGGCATTACCGACCGGATCTATCCGGTGCTGATTCTCGACCATATCTGGCTGCCCTGTCTGCTGCTCTTCGCATGTTCGGTGCTGGTGGCCCTGTATCCTGCCCGGCGTGCCGCGGGACTTGATCCGGTGGAGGCTATTCATCATGGTTAGGAAAGCTTCCTTGTTTATCTCCGTGGTGGCCGGGATCATGCTGGTCGCCGATGCCTGGGCAGATTTCAGTCATTCCGGCTCGCTCAAGAATCTGAGTGTCGGGTCCCGCTCTCCTGTTGACGAGAATTACTATTTTTCAAACCTCAGCCGGCTTCGGCTGGAGCCCCGTTATCGATACCGGGACTGGCGACTGGACGCAGCTTATGACCTTGAGTTGGTCACGGGAAGTTTTCTCGACAGTCCGGAATATGCCCTGCTCAGGAACGCTGCCGATCCACGTTACTGGGATCTGCAGGGCAACGTATACGATTCCGGGGACCTCGTGGCGCGCCATCAGCTTTATCGGGGCACGGTGCAGTGGCGTTCACCGGTGGGTGACTTGCGCCTGGGACGTCAGCAGGTGAATTGGTCTACGACCCTGATCTGGAACCCTATGGACATCCTCAACCCTGTCACGCCTACCAGTCTGGAACCCGACGAACGGATTGGTGTCGACGGACTGCTCTGGGACAGGCCCTGGGGAGCGCTGGGCCGAATCAGTGCGGTTTATGCACCGCAACACCGCGACGCGGACAGCAGCACGGCGGTGCGAATAAAGCGCTATATCATCGGCATCGATACCGGCCTGATGGTGGGAGATTTCGCCGAAGCAACAAAGGCTGGATTCAGTGGCAGTGGCTCTGTGACCGGCACAGGCTGGCGTACGGAAATTGTATGGAGCGATCCGGATGCAGGTAACACTTACTGGCAGGGTGTGGCGGACCTCAGCTGGGCATTTCCCGGCGGGTTTAACCTGGCCGTGGAGTATTTCTACAATGGTCAGCCTGAACCCCAGGTGGGTGGGGATCTCGCGAGACTGCTTTCGACCCAACCGGTATATTCAGGTCGCCATTACACCGGGCTGTTGGCATGGCAGGACATCAGTGCGTTCTGGCAGTACCGAGTGGTTGCGATCCGCAATGCCGATGACGCGAGTTGGGTGTTGTATCCCCGTTCAACCTGGACGCTTCCGCTTGAGCCGGAAATCTATCTGACAGCCGGAGCTCAGTGGTTCGGTGGTGACGATGACAGTGAATATGGAAGGTTTGATCCTGTGGGACTGATGGAGCTGCAGTGGTTTTTCTGAATACTTCCTGTCGGCTGTGAACCATGGTTGTGGTGACAAACCGGATGAATCTTTTGAGTGAGATCAATTCGTCGACATATCTGCCAGAAAATTCAGTTTGAATTCAGCTCTTAAGCGCTAAATGGGGATGAACGTTCTGACCCACGCGATGGAGAATGATGATGATTTCAATCAGAAAGCTTGCAGTATGCACCATTCTGGCAGCCGCTCCTGTATGGGCTTTTGCCCATGGCGACCAGGGAAGCTGGCAGGGCCACGGTCCCGGAATGATGATGGACGAGGAACAGATGGAACAAATGCATCAGAACTGGTCCCGCATGAACCAGTTCATGCAGCAGATGCCCGAGGCCGGTTCACCGGAGCAGCGTCAGCGCTACCTCGAAGACCACTGGGAGGCCATGGAAGAGCAGATGGAGTTGATGCACCGTGGCATGATGGGCCCCGGCATGATGGGAGGTTCCGGATCCATGATGGGCGGTAATCAGGGCCAGGGCATGATGAACAACCAGTCTGGCCAGGGTAATCGCCAGGGCAATGCGGCCGGCATGTCGACCGAACAGCGTTTGCAGTTCATGGAGAACCGCATGGACCAGATGCAGTTGATGATGGAGCAGATGCTCCAGCATCAGAGGCAACTGAACCGGAACTGATTGTCATTGGTCAAAATTGATCTGGGTACCCCGACCGGTTGAAGGTTGTGGTAGCGTAGGAGCTATCGTTTATGTTTTCAGGAAATAACGGAGGCTTTTGTGCTGCAACGGCTGCAACGCCGGTTGGGGCTGCAGACCATACCGGGGGTGTTCTTCACCTCAGCCGGGGTGGCCACGCTGTTTGTCGCCCTGGCGGTGCCCTTTGACCAGGCGGTTGCCGAGTATTTTGGCCTGCTGACCGGATGGGTCGCCCGCAACCTGGGCTGGTTCTACATTCTTGCGGTCACCTCCCTTCTGATTTTCCTGCTGGGTCTGGCAGTCAGCCGCTATGGCACCATTCGCCTCGGTGGCGATGACAGCCGGCCGGATTATTCCAACCTGACCTGGTTCACCATGCTGTTTGCCGCCGGCATTGGCACCATCCTGATGTTCTGGGGCGTCGCGGAGCCGGTTTCCCATTTTGCCAATCCGCCGTTCGAGGGCGTACAGCCGGGTTCCGAGCGGGCAGCCAGTGATGCCATGACAGTCGCGCTCTATCATTTCGGGCTGCATACCTGGACCATCTTTGCCATGCCGGGCCTGGCCATCGGTTATTTTGCCTACCGTCACAACCTGCCCATGCGCATCAGCAGCCTGTTCTATCCGATTCTCGGGGAGCGGGCCTTCGGGCCCTGGGGCTGGGCGGTGGATGTGATTGCCGTGCTTGGTACCCTTTTCGGGGTGGCGACGTCCCTTGGCCTCGGGACGCTCCAGCTCAACAGTGGCCTGAACTATCTGTTTGGTGTGCCATCCACCGGTCTGGTGCAAGTCATCCTGATTGCCGTGATTGCCAGCATAGCTGCCACTTCGGTGGCGTTGGGGCTGGACAAGGGCGTGCGCCGGCTGTCCCAGCTTAATATCCTGCTGGCGATGGTCTTGCTCGCCTTTGTGGTGACTGTGGGGCCGACGGTCTTCATCGCCGAGGGCATGGTCCAGAGTGTGGGGGATTATTTTGATGCCTTGCCCTGGCTGGCATTCTGGACCGAGACCTTCAAGGAAACCGACTGGCAACGGCAGTGGACCCTGTTCTACTGGGCCTGGACCATCTCGTGGGCGCCTTATGTGGGCATCTTTATTGCCCGGATCTCCCGGGGTAGGACCATCCGGGAATTTGTCGCCGGAGTGCTGTTCGCTCCTACCGCCTTCACCCTGGTATGGTTCGGAATTTTCGGCCTGTCTGCCATCCAGGTCGAGATGAACGGTACGGTGGCGCTGGCGGAGCAGGTTCAGCAGGATCCCTCCGTGGCTATCTTCGCCTTTCTGGAAGCCTTTCCGTGGGCGGAAGCAGCGTCGGCGCTGAGTGTGGTCATTATTGTGATCTTCTTTACCACCTCCTCGGATTCCGCCTCGCTGGTGATTGACCTGCTGACCCGCCGGGAAGACCAGCCCTCCCTGATACGCCAGCGGATTTTCTGGGCGGCGGCGCAGGGTGTGATCGCGGCCACGCTGCTGCTGGCCGGCGGGCTGGATGCCCTGCAGAACGTGATTACCTCCCTGGGCCTGCCGTTCTGCATTTTGCTGATTTTCATGGCTGTGTCGCTGTTCCGTGCATTGAGGGCGGATTACCGTGGCTACAGTGTGGAAGCCCTGGTCCGGGGAAGAGCCTTCCCGGAAGTGGAGGCCAACGCCGAAACCAAACAGGAGAAAGAGTATGTATCGGAAGCTGTTGATCGCCATTGATCCGGAAGACGACGGCGAGGGCAAACGTGCCCTGGAGGCTGCCGTGGATCTCCTGGCCGAGGACGGTGAGCTCCACCTTGCCAGTGTCTACAGTCCCGGTGGTGGCGGCTTCTTTCCCCATGTCACCGAGGAGGCGCCGGAGCAGAAGGAGGCTGAGGTACGCGAGATGCTGGACCTGTTGGCCCGCAAGTACCTGCCGCTCAATCGAAACGCCAGTTTTCATGTGGTGGCCGGCACCGCAGGCGACAAACTGGTAGGGTTGGCCGGCCAGTTGTGCGCCGACCTGATGATCCTGGTATCGCGGGGCAGCAGCGGTCACTGGCCCCTGCGCCGGGCTACCGTGGAGTATGTCTCGGTGAATGCACCTTGCCCGGTGCTGGTTTTGCCGTCGCTGGAGAAATCCGAGGCCGAACCGAAGGAAGAAGAGCAGGACTGATCAGTCGAACAGCGATAACTGGTCAGTCTGAGATTCGTCCCCGGGTGGTTTGGGCCGCTTCTGGACCGGCCCCTTGCGGCTGCCATGGCGGGTCAGCACCCGTTCCGTTTCGGTCTGGCTGACGTGCCGCCTCCGGAAGTCGCCGATGGCCTTGCGCGCGGCCCGGGCCGCCTGCTCATGGTCGCACACCGGGCTGATGTAGGTATTGCCCCCGTAGCGCTGCTTCTGCGACGGCGTCATCAGCCAGGGCGTGTGAATCATCTCCGCTGGCACACCGGCCAGCTCCGGCAGCCAGCAGCGGATGAACTCTCCCCCCGGATCCAGTTTCTGGCTCTGAAGAACCGGGTTGTAGATGCGCAGCGCGTTGATGCCGGTCAGCCCCGACTGCATCTGCGCCTGGGGGTAATGGATGCCGGGCTCGAAATCCGTGAACTGCCGGGCCAGGTGGAGGGCCGGATCCCGCCAATGCAGCCATAACTGGTAACTGGCCACTGCCATCAGCATCGCCCGCATCCGGAAATTGATCCAGCCGGTATGGTGCAGGGCACGCATGCAGGCATCCACCAGTGGCCAGCCGGTCTGGCCTTCCTGCCACCGCTGTAGCCGTTCGGAATCGTTCGGACCGTTTTTCAGGTTCTCCAGTTCCCGGTGCATGGCCCGGAATTCCAGCTCCGGCTCATCCTCGAGTTTCTGGATGAAATGACAGTGCCAGTGCAGCCGGGAACGGAAGCTGGTCAGGCTGCGTTTCTTGCGAGGCAGGGTGTTGCGATGGTTCCCCGCGGCTTTGGCTTCCTGGTAGATCTGCCTGAGACTGACCGTGCCGTAGGCGATGTGCGGGCTTAGCCGGGAGCAGGCCCGGACGGCCGTAACGGGGCTGGAGATGTTGTACTGGTAGCCAACGCAACGTCGTTCCAGGAACGAGGCCAGGAGCTTTTCCCCGCGGGCGCTGCCGCCGGCCTGTCGATCCAGGCAGGCTTCATCGCAGGCGGTCATTGGGGGTTGCCAGGAGGGGGCTGCCTGGATGCCATCCGGTAACGGCGGCAGCTGTGCCGGCGCGTCATGAATCCCGGCCTTCATTACACGCGACCACTCGTCATCCCACAGGTCCCGGTCCCGAAGACGGCGCACCACGCCGAACTGCTGCCATTCGCGGAACTCGATGTCATGGCTGGCACACCAGGCAATGACGGAACGGTCCCGCTCAAACGTCCACTCGCCCCCGGTTTCCTGATGACAGAATACACGGCGAATGCCAGCGGTTTCATTCAGGCGCGCGAGAATGTTCGTTATCTCGCCACTGCGCACGATGAGATCTGACCCGAGTTTGTGAAGCTGGCGTTGCAGGTCGCGCAGGGAATCGTTGATAAACTCCCAGTGCCTCGCTGAGGTGTCCGGCAGTTGCCAATAGCCCGGTTCAATGGAAAACAGTGGCACAACGGGTTCGCCCAGGGCCGCTGCGGCCAACAGCGGGGCATGATCCCGGGTTCTCAGATCACGTTTGAACCAGACCACCGTGGTCATGACTTTTGTCTCACTGTGCGACGGCACCGCTCACTACAGTACCGCACGTTATCCCAATCCCGGGCCCATTTCCGGCGCCAGGAGAACGGGCGCCGGCATACCGGGCAGGTTTTCGTTGGCAGGTTAGGTTTCTTGTGACTCAACAGCAGTTTCCGGTTCGACGTTTCGCCTCTATACGCCAGGGCCGCGGGCGGGGATCAGCCTGCTCTCAGCAATAGGCCATGTTCGGGCAGTTACTGGCGACCCGTTCCCACTGAATGGTGACGTGCTGGATATTGAACTCGTGGGCCAACATCTCGGTGGCCTGTTCGAGCACTGTATCATCATCCCGTGGATCCGGTTTGACCAGGTGCACGGTGAGTGCGTTTTCCGTGGTGCTCAGACCCCAGATGTGAAGATGATGCACCGATTCAATGCCCGGGAGCTGATTGAGGCTGGCGAAGACATCCTCGGGATTGATGTCCCGCGGGACCGCATCTACGGCCAGGTTCAAGGAGTCCTTGAGCAGTTGCCAGGTGCCGATGAAGATGACGGCGGCAATTACCAGGCTGACGACCGGATCAATCCAGTTTGCCCCGGTGTACATGATGACCAGTCCCGCAACCACCACGCCGATGGACACAGCCGTGTCCGCGGCCATGTGCAGGAACGCGCCGCGGATGTTCAGATCGCCTTCCTGACCTTTCATGAACAGCAGCATGGTCAGACCGTTGATCAGCACGCCGATGCCGGCAACGACGATCACGGTCATGCCCGCGACCTCCGCCGGCTCGCTGAAGCGTCGGATGGCCTCCCAGGCAATCCCGCCAACGGCCGCGATCAGGAACAGGGCGTTGAACAATGCGGCCAGGATGGTGGATTTCTTCAGACCGTAGGTGTTCCGGTCGGTGGCTTTGCGCGTGGCCAGCCAACTGGCAGCCCAGGCCATGATCAGGCCCAGAACGTCGCTCAGGTTGTGCCCGGCATCAGCGAGCAGCGCCAGGGAGCCGGAAAGCAGGCCGTAGATGGCCTCGATGGCAACAAAGGAAATATTGAGGCCGATGGCCAGCGCGAAGGAGCGGCTGTGGGTATCGAAATGACTCGCGTGGCTGTGCCCGTGGTCATGATGGCTGTGCATGCCTTTTCTCCCGGTCTGAGGATCTGGCAGGGAGTTAAAAGCCTGTAGTTACTACAGGGTCAAGCCTCAGCTGCGCGACTCCGAGGCCAGGTGCGCCAGATCCTCACTGACCTGCTGCGTCGTGAGCCCAGGACGAATCAGCAGACGCGCTTCGCCAGAACGATCGAAGACGTAGACGGCACTGCTATGAGAGACGTTGTAGTTGCCATCGGCGTCCGGCTCGTCATAGCCGAACGTGGTTCGATAACGTTTGGTCAGCTCGCGCAATGCCGGTTCCGCAGCAGTCAGGCCGACCACGTTGTCACCGAAGAAGCCGGCGTAGCTTTCGAGACGTTCCGGCGTATCCCGCTTTGGGTCGACACTGACGAACAGCGTGGTGACATCGTTACGGTAGTTCTCCGGCAACTGGTTCACGGCCTTGCGCAGGTCGGTGAGTGTGGTGGGGCAGACATCCGGACAGGAGGTGAAACCGAAATACAGCAGCCGGATGGTGCCGGCTGAATCCTGTGGCGTGACCTTCTGGCCGTTTGTGCCCGACAGTTCGAAGTCGAGTTCCGGCATCAGGCCAGAGATGTCCTTGCCATGCCACTGCTCTTCGTCTCCGAAGCAGCCAGTCAGTGTCAGAACCGAAACGGTCAGGATCAGAGACAACAAGGGTTTGGTCATGAATTCTCTCCAGCCAGTATTGCAGGCTTCACCACCCTGCCGTCCTCATGCATCGCCCGGCGCAGGATGAGCAGGATGCCAATCACGCTCATCATCGCCGGAGGTATCCAGGTCAGCAGGCCTCCCAGCAGCTGGTCGGTCTCCGGCGCCATGGGCCAGGCCCGGCCGCATACCTCGTACACGTCATACACCATACCCCGGGAGAATACGATCCAGGCGCCCAGAATCATCTGGGGAATGGCGACGGCCGCCAGGATCAGGATTCGTTTGCCATACCCCAGCGCGTTGGTCAGAACCGGGGAACGCGGATCAAACATCAGCCACCAGAACAGCAGTCCGTCGAGCAGCATGCTCCAGTTCATGGTCCAGTACAGCTGGCGGGAGAGCATCGCATCGAAATGGATCGGCGGCCACAGCCAGAAATAGATCAGACCAACAAACAGGACAGCGGCAATCACCGGCTGCTGCAGGACCCGATAGACCCAGCCCAGCGGGCGCAGCCACGAGCGCAGGGTGGGCCCCATCCGTTCGTGCCAGAAACGAAAAACCGGTAGCGGGTTGGAAAGCGCAATCAGGAACGGCCCCAGGTGATGCAGGATCAGGTGCTGGCCCCGGTGTACAAAGAACATGTATTGGGAATAGTAATCAAAACGGGTCTGCATGACGCCGTAACAGAGCATTACCCCCACAACGAACGCGACGATGCGCACAGAGCCCGGGCGTTGCTCTGGCGCCATCCGGAGCAGGGCATAGCCGTAGCCTGCCAATACCAGCGCGAAGCTGAGTATGGTCAGGGGTGAGAAATCATAGGGGGCCAGGAAGCCGATATCGGGCATGGAAACCACTCTGTGTGCAATCGCAGCCAACCGGGTTTATCTTTTTTGTTATCCGACAATGAGTTTTAACCCCTGCGGTCCGGATTGCAAGGTTAAAAATAGTTCCAGAACGGAGACACCCGATGGCGAGATTCAACGAGGCGATACCGGCCCCTTCGGTACTGATTTTCGATTGGCACGGCACCCTCGTGGATACCCATGACGCCATGTTCAGCGCCATGGAGGAGATGCTGCCGCAATTGGAGGAGCTTGGTCTGGTCGAGCGCCTTTTGCCGGAGGATCAGTGCCGCACAGGGGACGATGCCCGGCTGGTACGCTACATCCGGATCTTCCGCCGCCTGCATCCCCGGATCCTGGCGGAGCGGAGGGTTTCGCGCACCGATATTTTCAATGCGATTTTTGGCGAGGATAAAGAAGCCAAACTGATCGCCCACAAAGCCTACAACAACGCCTATCGCAAATACTTTGGTCAGGTGAAGCCCTTCCAGCCGGGCGCCTATGAATACCTGTCGGCATTGAAAGCCATGGGGATCCGGCTGGCGGTGTCCACTAATCGCAATCGGGAGTTTCTGGACAAGGAGCTGAAAACGGTGGACGAAGGCCGTTGGCAGCACCTGTTTGATGCCACGGTGTGTGCTGACGATGTTACTGAATACAAGCCGGACCCCGAGGTAATTCTCAAGGCCCTGGAAAAGCTGGAGCTGCCGGCGGACAGCCGGGCCTGGTACGTGGGGGACAGCTACGTGGACATGCTCACCGCCCATAAGGCAGGGGTCTCCGGCGTATTTTACAACGGCGCCTGCTGGGAGCAGGATCGCATCGACAGCTGGTTCACCAAACGGGATGCCCCGACGGCTATTCTGGACAGCTTCGAGGATCTGCTCAATCTGCTGGCGCTGCTGGAACGTCAGGAGCCGGATGCCTTTGTCCAGGCGCCGGCCGAGGTCAGACCAAGGCCGTTCCCGCCGCCAGAGCGCCCGGAACCCCGGATTGAGCCGGACTGGCACCCGGCGGTGGTCAAGCTGATTCGTCCGGCCGTGGTGTTATTCGACTGGCACGCCACGCTGGTGGATACGCTCGATGCCATGTACCACGCCGTGGATGACATGCTGCCGGATTTTCACAAGCTCGATCTGATGGATCGGATGGTGGCGCCCGAGGACAGCAAGACGGTCGAGGATACGCGGCTGGTGTCCTACGTGCGGGAGTTTGCCAAATTGCACCCGAAGGTGAAGGCGGACCGGAAAATCTCCCGGACGGATATCTTCGAGGTGCTGTTTGGTGAGGACCAGGAGGCCAAGCAGATTGCCCACAAGGCCTTCAACCACCACTACCGGAACCATTACGGCACGGTAAAGGCCTTTGAGCCGAGAGTGCGCGATGTGCTTGAGGGACTGAGAAAGCTGGACATCCAGGTCGGGGTGATCACCAATCGGGACCGGGAGTTTTTTGAGCATGAACTGGATGCGGTGGAAGGCAGCGGCTGGTCCCATCTGTTCGATGTGGATGTCTGCGGGGATGACACGCCATTGCGCAAGCCCCATCCGGACCAGCTGTTACTCGCGGTGCAGAAGCTGGATTACCCGCCCGACCCCAGTGTCTGGTATGTCGGAGACAGCACCACCGATGTCATTGCCGCGAAGCGGGCCGGCATGACCTCGGTGTTCTTCAACGGCGCCCAGTGGGACCAGCCGTGGCTGAACAAGATCTTTCCGGGCACTCATAAGCATCCGGACAAGCCGGACGTGGTGGTCAACGATTTTTCCGAGTTCTGGGCGCTGGTCCTGGCCTGCGAGGTGGGGCCCCCATAGGGGCTGGGTCAGGGCCGGGCCTTGAGTGCCTCTTCCACATCCAGCCCAAGCACCACGACACCGAGCTTTTTGCCGCCATGTGCCGGAGTAATGGTCGAACTGACCATGATCTGGAACCGGGAGGTGGAGGCATCATAGCGAATGGGAGAAATGTAGAGGTTGCCTTGGGCGTAGGGATCCTCCATGACCTGCGTGAACTTCGGTTCGTCACCCTGCCAGAAATCGGATGACATGCGGCTCATGGCAGCCATGGTTCCCGAACGGTTGATCACCAGAACTTCGGTTACGAGGCCTTGGTGTTCGGTCTTCCATTCCCGCAGCGCTTTCGAGGCTGGCAGTTCCAGTATTCGTTGGGCGAGAGGAGTGGCCCTCTCCGGGGCCAGTGCCCGCCACTGCCGATCGATTTCCCAGACTTCATGAGTGTCCTGGATGGACGGCCCCTCGGCCAATGCCTGCCCGAGATCAACCTGCAGTGCCAGCTCTTCCAGCAATGGCTTTGCCAGGCGCTCGGCCTGCTGGCGTTCAGTCGAGGAAAGCGTGATGTGTTCTTCCATGCATCCCGGGAGGGACCGGTTGAACGCGGCCATGAAACCGGGATGCCGGGCGTCAAACCGGCGGTTCAGATACAGGTACAGGGGAGCATACCGTGCGAACTGCATGTGCATCGTTTCCAGGTTTTCACCCATCGGGCCGGCCAGGGTTTCCATCAGGCGTCTGTCCATCAACGCGACATCGATACGGTCGCGTTGCAGGAGGGCGAGCAATTGTTCGGGAGTGGCAACGGCCAGAAAGCTTTCGTAGCCCGTGGCTTCCATCCAGGCCTGCTCATTGCTGCCATTCACCACGCCGATGCGGGCGCTGGAGGGCTCTGCCTGCGCCTCGGTACTGAAGAAGTACCATTCCTCAAGAGCGACTGGCTGGCTTCGTAGGGCAGCCTCTTCCAGCTCGGTGGAGGCGTCCAGGGCGAAGTAGCCGTCGACCAGGTTCCGACGGAGCTCATACAACGCCCGGTTCGGAGGCGCCAGATGAATCTCCGTCGACCACCCCGTCGCCCGGGCAGCGCAGGTGACGGTCTCAACGGTTTCTCCAGTTACCGATATCGTCTGATCCAGCAATTGTACGCGATACTGGTATGGCGGGGCTTCGTAGGTATAGAGTTCGATGACTCCTGGCTCGGCCAAAGCCATGGAAGAAACCAGTGCCGGAAGGAACCGCAGCAGCCGCGTGGCATTCATGAAGGTCGTTTCGTCCCTGTTGTTGACAATCATGGTGTGAGACTAGCAGGCCCCTTGGGCTTTTGCCGCACAACATTCAGGCATAAGCTTGTAGCTACAGTTGCTCAATGTTCGCCAGCAAATGCTCGGCACGGCGGATCAGCGCCTCACGCTTCTCTGGCTTTTGCTTGTCCCAGTTGCGGTACATCATGCCCATGCGGGGGTTGTTGGCGAAATCCTCCCGATGGCGGTCGATAAAGTGCCAGTACAGGGCATTGAATGGACAGGCATCGTTTTCGGTAGCCTTGTTCACCCTGTAGTGGCAGTTGGCGCAGTGGTCGGACATGCGCTGGATGTATTTGCCACTGGCGGCGTAGGGTTTTGAGCCCAGATAGCCGCCGTCGGCGTGCATCACCATGCCCAGCACGTTGGGCAGCTCTACCCAATCGTAAGCGTCGGCGTACACCGCCAGATACCAGTCGCAGATCTCCTCCGGCGTGATTCCGGCCAACAGAGCGAAGTTGCCGGTGACCATCAGCCGCTGGATATGGTGGGCATAGGCGTTGCGGCGGGTGGCATCAATCGCCCTGTGCATGCATCGCATCTTGGTCTCCCCGGTCCAGTAGAACCAGGGCAGGGCGCGGCTGTTGCCCAGCCGGTTTTCCTGGGCATAGCCCGGCATATTCAGCCAGTAGATTCCGCGTACGAACTCCCGCCAGCCGAGGATCTGCCGAACAAAGCCCTCCACCGCATTGATCGGCGCCCTCCCGCTGTACCAGGCCTGGGCTGCGGCCTCGCACACGGTCAGAGGGTCGAGCAGTCCGCAGTTGATGTAAGGCGACAGGATGGAGTGGAACAGCCAGTCCTCGGTATCGGAGATGGCATCCTGGAAGTCGCCGAAACAGGGTAGGGCGAAGTCGATAAAGTGTTCCAGGGCTGCTTCTGCATCTTCTGAGGTGACGGCGAAGTGAAAGTCATCCGTCGTGCCAAAATGGTCGGCAAAGTGCTCCTCGACCAACGCGATGACGTCTCGGGTGATCTTGTCGGGTTCGATCCGGAAAGGGGCGGGTGCCGCCGGTTTGCCAGTCCATTTCTTGCGGTTGTCGGCATCAAAGTTCCACTGACCACCCTCCGGTTCGCCCTCGGGCGTCATCAATAACCCCGTTTTCCTCCGCATTTCCCGGTAGAAGAACTCCATCCGGAGCTGTTTCCGGCCCTTGGCCCACTCGGCGAATTCGTCTTTACCGGCAATAAAACGGCTGTCTGGCCGGATCTCCACCGGTACGCCAAGCCGATCGTGCCATTGGGTGATCTGATCGTGCAGGCGCCATTCGCCGCACTCGGTGGTGATGATCTTGTCGGCCTTTATGCGCTGCACCTGGCCGGCCACGACCGACTCGAGGCTCTGGTGCGGGTTGTCCGGGTGGTAGCTTTGATGATGCACTTGCCAGCCGTCTTCAGTCAGTTGCCTGGCAAAGTGGCGCATGGCGCTGAACAGTAGCACCAGCTTCTTTTTATGGTGGTTGGTGTAACTGGCCTCGTCATGCACTTCCGCCATCACGACCAGATCCTTGCTGCGATCGGCACCATCAAGGGCGCTGAGGTTGGGGGAAAGTTGATCCCCCAGAATGAGGATAACGTTGGCCATGAAATCGAACTCCGGCAGAGATGGGTTACACCAAAGAGGTAGGCAGAATACGCCAAGGGCGCAAGGGTGGTTCAGCCTGAGCGGTGCTAGACTGAAAATCATGATTGGCTGACCCGTATCAATCCCACCCGGGAGCTGGTCAGCGATAATGTCCGATAAAAAGGGGTCAGAAGAAAGCATTCTTCTGATCCCGGAGTCCTGCTACCCAGGTTTCGACGTGAACCTGGGGTCAGATGAAAGCCTTCATCTGACCCCGACCTGGACTTTAACTCAGAGCCCGATTTCGAACCTGGGGTCAGATGAACGCTTTCATCTGACCCCGTATTCACCGACCAACCCGAGTGATTTATGGTTTCCAATACCGCCACCGCGACCAAAAACGACCTCCCCGCCTTCATCTGGGACGACGCCCTGATCCGGCGTTACGACCTCAGCGGGCCCCGCTACACGTCCTACCCCACGGCGGTGGAATTTACCCCGAACTATCGGGTCGAGGACATGGTCAAGGCGGCCGGTCGCAGCAAGGCCGCAGGTGGTCCGATCTCGCTGTACACCCACCTGCCGTTTTGCGCGCACCTGTGCTACTACTGCGCCTGCAACAAGGTGATCACCAAGAAGCGCGACAAAGCCATGCCCTACGTTGAGCGGGTGCTTAAGGAAGCGGCCATCCAGTCGAAACTATTCGGCGCCGACCGCCCGGTTCAGCAGCTGCACTGGGGTGGTGGCACGCCCACCTTCCTGCCCAAGGATGTGATGCAGCACCTGATGGAAGGGTATGGCGAACTGTTCAACCTGCAGTCCGGAAACGACCGGGACTATAGCGTCGAGATCGATCCCCGGGAAGTGGACCAGGACACCCTGCCAACCCTGTGGGATCTGGGCTTCAACCGCATCAGCCTGGGCGTTCAGGATGTGAACCCCGAGGTGCAGAAGGCCGTCAACCGTATCCAGCCCCGGGACATGACCGAGGCGGTGCTGAACGAGGCACGCAGGATCGGCTTCCGTTCGATCAATCTGGACCTGATCTACGGCCTGCCGTATCAGACCCCGGAGAGTTTCGCCGAGACGCTGGAAGCGGTTATCGAGATGTCCCCGGACCGGCTTTCGGTATTCAGTTACGCGCACCTGCCGGACCGGTTCTATCCGCAGACCCGGATTCAGGCCGAGACCCTGCCAAGCCCGCAGCAGAAGCTGACCATCCTGCACAACACCATCAACCGCCTGCTGGAGGCCGGTTACGAATACATCGGCATGGATCACTTCGCCAAGCCCGACGACAGCCTGGCCGTGGCCCAGCGGGAAGGCCGGTTGCACCGGAATTTCCAGGGTTACACCACTCACTCGGATTGTGACCTGGTGTCTCTGGGTGTATCTGCCATCGGCCAGACTGACGATGCCTACTTCCAGAACAATCACGATCTGCCGGCCTGGGAAGCGGCCATCGACGCCGGCCAGCTGGCCACGGTACGGGGTGTGAGCCTGAGCCGGGATGACCGCATCCGCCGCTGGGTCATCGGCCAGCTGATCTGCCAGTTCCGCCTGGACCGCCAACAGTTTGCCGACGCCTGGGGTGAGGAGTTCAACCGCTATTTCGCGGACGAGCTCAACCGCCTGCACCCGATGATCAAGGACGAACTGGTGGCCGACGAGGGCCGGGTGCTCCAGGTCCAGCCTGCGGGCCGGCTGCTGATCCGGGCGATCTGCCAGATCTTTGACCTGTACCGGAAGGAAGGAGCGAGCCAGCGGTTTTCGCGGATTATCTGATTGGGGGGGCACGGATAAAGTTGGGGTCAGATGAACGTGTTCATCAGACCCCTGTGCCGGCGCCAGTCCCCTCGCCAAGTCCCAGCCCCAGGGGTCTGAAGAAAACCTTCTTCTGACCCCGAGTTCGCGCCAAACCCCAAGCCAGATTCCAAGACGGGGTCAGAAGAAAGCTTTCTTCTGACCCCGAGTTAGCGCCAGACTCCGAGCCAGATTCCAGGACGGGGTCAGATGAACGCCTTCATCTGACCCCAACTTCACCCCGCTGACAAAGGTCAAGGCACCCGGCCACGCCACCCGCTACCCTCTAACCACCCAATTCCAGCGGAGAAACCCATGGAACTCGTGTGCCCGGCCGGCAGTCTGCCGGCCCTGAAAACCGCCGTGGATAATGGTGCCGATGCGGTCTATATCGGCTTCCGCGACAGTACCAATGCCCGCCAGTTCGCGGGCCTGAATTTCAATGACAGACGCGCCGCCGAGGGCATTGACTACGCTCATTCCAGAGGTCGACGCGTTTTCTGCGCCATCAATACCTACCCGCAACCGGATGGTTGGGAACATTGGAAGGCTGCGGTCGACCGCGCTGCCGGCCTGGGCGTGGATGCCATCATCTTGGCCGACATGGGCCTGCTTGATTACGCCGCCAGTCGCTACCCGGACATCCCCCGACACCTGTCGGTGCAGGGTTCGGCCACCAGCTATGAAGCCCTGTCTTTCTACAAGGACAACTTCGATATCCGTCGGGCGGTATTGCCACGGGTGCTATCCTTGGATCAGGTACGTGGCGTGGCCAAGCACAGCCCGGTGGAGCTGGAAGTGTTCGCCTTTGGCAGCTTGTGCATCATGGCCGAAGGCCGTTGCTACCTGTCGTCCTACCTCACCGACGAGTCGCCCAACACCCGGGGTGCCTGTTCCCCCGCCAAAGCCGTTCGTTGGCAGGAGACTCCGCAGGGCCTGGAGTCGCGCCTGAACGACGTGCTGATCGACCGTTATGGTCAGGGTGAATCCGCCGGCTACCCGACTCTGTGCAAGGGCCGGTTCGAGGTGGAAGGCAGTGTCTATCACGCCATCGAGGAGCCGGTCAGCCTGAACACGCTGGATCTGTTGCCGGAGTTACAGGAACTGGGCATCAGCGCCGTCAAGATCGAGGGCCGTCAGCGCAGTCCGGCTTACATTGCCGATGTGGCCCGTACCTGGCGCCAGGCCCTGGACAACCTGGATAAAAGCCCGGGCATGTTCACCGTGGAGAACGACTGGCGCAACACCCTGTCCGGACTTTCCGAAGGCGGCCTGACAACCCTGGGCGCCTATCACCGCAAGTGGAAATAAGGTTCTGCCGATTATGATGAAGCTCTCTCTCGGACCCATCCTGTGGTTCTGGTCCAAGCAGACCGTGTTCGATTTCTACGCCCGGGCCGCCGAGTGGCCGGTGGATACCATCTACCTGGGTGAGGCGGTCTGCTCCCGGCGTCGTGAACTCAAGCCGGACGATTGGTTCGATCTGGCCCGGGACCTGAAGGCCTGCGGCAAGGAGGTGGTGATCTCCACCCAGACCCTGATCGAGTCGGAGGCCGACCTGCGTCGTCTGCGCCGGATCTGCGATCAGAATGAGTTCCTGGTGGAGGCCAACGACCAGAGCGCGGTGCAGGTTGCCAGCCGTCACCACATTCCGTTTATCACCGGCCCTTCCATGAACATCTACAACGTCGCCACGCTCAAGGTGCTGGCGAAGCAGGGACTGAAAGGCTGGAACCTGCCGGTGGAGCTGGGCAAGGAGACCCTTGAGCAGCTGATCGCGGGCCTCAAACAGGAAGGCCTGGACATGCCCGCCGAAGTGTTCGCCTGGGGGTTCCTGCCCCTGGCCTGGTCCTCCCGCTGTTTCACCGCTCGCCACTACAACCTGCCCAAGGACAACTGCGAGTTCCGTTGCCTCCAGCACCCGGATGGCATGGAACTGCGTTCCCGGGAATCCCAGGAACTGTTCCGCCTGAACGGCATTTCCACTCTCTCGGGGTCCCGATACGACCTCATGCGTGAACTGCCGGAAATGGAGCGGATGGGTGTGAAGACGGTGCGCCTGAGCCCGGAACATCAGGGCATGGAGGAAGTGGTAGAGCGCTTTGATCAGGTACGCCGGGGTGAAGTGCCTGCCACTGACCCGCTGCAGCTGGTGCAGGCACCACCCTGCAACGGGTACTGGTATGGCAAGCCGGGGATGGATCTGATCCGCTAAGACCGATCAGTCCCGAACGGGTTTGACGTCTGGGAAGCGGTCAGACACATACGTGCTGTGGCACTGGATGCAGTTGCCTGTCATTTTGCCGAACAGCTTGTGTTGCTTCTCCGTGTCGTCATTCCTGCCGGCCTCTGCCAGCGATGCCGCGAGTTTATGAAACTCCTTGTCCAGCTTGATAAAGCCTTCTGGTACGGCCGACATCAGGTCTTTGCGATCCTGTTCGGTGAGTGACTGCTGCAGGATGAAGCTGTCGTGAATATCCTGGGCTTGTTTCGCAACCTTGTCATGCTGACCCATAACGATGGCCGAATGAATCTGCCCCATCGCCGTCTGAATGGATCGCATCTCTTCGCGCAGCAGACGATCCAGTTTGTCGGTGAGCTCGGGAGTGACCGGCTCTGCGGCCGTGGCAGCGAATGACACAGTAAAGCTCAGGATGAGGATGCCCAGAAGCGGGCTGTTTGTTTTTGTCATGAGGATGCCCCCTCTATCGATGAATGTTGAGCGTCGGTCAGGCTATCAGTGTTGGGTAGTTTGCCTGTTGAGATATGTTAATTGTCCGCTCCGTCGAATCCTCCAGGCTATGGCGAGTTGGAAGAAGTAGCCCACCCCAGATCTTCCAGGATGACATAGAGCGCCGGCAAACCCAGTAACACGACCAGAGTCGATACCAGCAGGCCGAACACCACGGAAATCACCAGCGGAATCACCGCCATGGCCTGAGTGCTGGTTTCGGCCAGCAAGGGCAGCAGGCCGGCGACGGTGGTGCTGGTGGTGATCAGAATGGCCCGGAACCGGTTCCGGCTGGCGGCACCAGCAGCTTCGGCAGTGCTCGTGCCCTGTTCCCGATAGCTTTTGATGAACTGCACCAGCAGGATGGCGTTGTTGACCACAATACCGGCCAGGGACGCCGCGCCGATCAGCGAGGGCATGGACAGGTTGTAACCCATAATCAGGTGCCCCCAGACCGCGCCCATGAACGCCACCGGAATCGATAGCATCACGATGAGTGGCTCCAGATAGCTGCGGAACTGGAACGACAGGATCAGGAAAATGCCCAGCAAGCCGATCAGCAGGCCCCGGGCGATGGACTGGCCGGTTTCCCGGGAGCGGGCGGTCTGGCCCTCCACCTGTAGCATGATTTCCGGCCATCGTTCGCGAAGCTCCGGAAACACACGGTTCTGAAGATCGGTGACGATGGCATCGGCGTTGGTTTTCCGGCCGTCGACGTCGGCCGACACCGTGACGGTGCGCAGGCCGTCAATGCGGGTAACCTGGGCCCACTGTCGCACGTTGGTAATGTCGGCCACCTCCCGTAGCGGGATCATCTGGCCGTTCCTGCCGGTGATGACCGTGTCTTCCAGAAACGCCCGGGTGGTGCGCTCGGCGCTGCTCTGGCGCACCAGAATCTCGATGTGCTGGTCGCCGATCTGCACCGTGTCGACAATATCCCCCAGCAACCCGGTGCGGATCTGGCTGGCGACATCGCTGGCGGTCAGGCTCAGGGCCAGGGCACTGTCTTTGAGTTTCAACGTGCGCTGGGGTTTGCCGGGGCGCAGGTCGTCCAGCACGTTGAAGGTCCCGGTGTAGTTGGCCACTGCGTTACCAAGAAAACGGGCTGCTTCTTTCAATTGAGCCAGATCGCTGCCCTGCAACCGGATCTCGATCGGAATGCCCGCCGGGCCGAATCCCGGTTCCTGAATGTTCAGGGCAATCAGGCCGGGGATGTCGCCGATTTCCTGGTACCAGCGGTCGGTCAGGGTGGCCAGATCGACGGTGCGGTTTTCTGCGGTGAGCAGGTCGGCCATCACCGTGGCCACATGCGCGCCTTTCTCGCCGGCACCGGCGTGCTGGTTGAAGCGAGTCTGAACGTTGCGCACCAGAGCCTGGTCATCCGGTTGCTCGGGGCTGTATTCCTCGGTCAGCCGGAGCATGGCTTCGGTTATGCGGTTGGTGATTTGCCGGGTCTGGTGCAGGGGGGTGCCCTGGGGCATCAGTACCCGGGCTTCCAGTACATCACCGTCGATTTCCGGCATGGCCTCCATACGCACGTGGCCACCCGCCATAAGGCCGACAGACCCCAGCAGAATGATCAGCATGCCGGCCAGCACCCCGTAGCGAAAGCGGATGGCTGTATCGGCCAGTTGCCCCACCTTTTCCCGGCTTGTTTCAAAGCCCCGGTCAAACCGCGCGCGAAAGCGGGAAGCGGGTTTGTCCCGGCCTGTGCCCAAACCACTTTTCAGGTGATGGGGCAGAATCCAGAAGGCTTCGATCAACGAGGCGGCCAGGGCGGCAATCAGCACCACTGGCAAGACTTCCAGTACCGAGCCAAGTTCGCCGGCCAGAAACGCCAGGGGGAGAAACACCGAGACGGTGGTCAGAAACGAGGACAATACCCCCGGAAGGATTTCCAGGGTGCCACGGGTCGCGGCCTGAAGCGGAGTAGCGCCTTCAGTGGCATGGCGTGCAATGTTCTCGGTGATTACCACCGAATCATCCATCACAATGCCAATGGCCATCAGTAACGCCACCAGGGTGATCATGTTCAGGGACAGCCCGGTCAGGGCCATCATCACTAAGGCGCCGGCAAAGGCCGCCGGCAGGCCGAACAGTGCCCAGAAAGCCAGCCTCGGCCGGAAGAACAGGGCCATCACCAGCCCCACCAGTAACAGGCCGGTAATGCCGTTGCCGACCAGCATCTGCAGGCGGTCCTTGACGATGGAGGTCATATCCTGGGTGATCTCGAGGTTGACCGTGCTGTCCCGTCGGGCGGTTTCTTCGGTAATGAACGCCTGCAGCGCATCCATCACCCGGAGCGCATCTTCACCGCGGTTTTTGTGGATTTCCAGAATGATCGTCCGCTGGCCGTTGAACTCGGCGCGCTCTTCCTGCCGTTCATACGTTTCAGACAGGGTGGCGATATCACCGAGGGTGAGCACGGCCCCGGCCTGACCGCCCAGTACCGGCAGGCTGGCCAGTGTTTGCAGCGAGCGCCGCTCGTCGACAAAACGCAGCTGGATATCCTGGCTGTCGGTTTCCAGGGTGCCCAGGGGCATGTCGACATTCTGGCCACCGATGGCCCGGGCAATATCCCGTACACCCAGGCCATACTGGCGTATGCGGTCCTGGGATATCTCCACCTGCCACTGGCGCTGGGACAGGCCCACCGGTACCACATCAGCAACACCGTCGATGGTAAACAGACGGTCTTCCAGCTGCTTGGTGTAGCTTTCCAGGTGGGCGAAGCTCATGGGGCCGGTGACGGCGATGGCGGCCACCAGGTCCGTTCGGTAAAGCTCCCGGATGATCGGGTCTTCGGCTTCTTCCGGCAGGTCGGTCAGGGCTTCGATTTCGGTGCGGATGTCGTCCAGAAACCTCCCCATGTCGCCACCGGGTTCCATGCTGGCAATGGTCTGGGCCTGATTGTCCCGGGCAGTGCAGGTAATCTCCTGCATATTATCCACCCGCTGCAGGGCTTCACCCAGGCGCTGGCAAATGGCTTCTTCCACATCGGCCGCCGTGGCGCCCCGGTATTCCATGGTGATGCTGACTTCCGGCGGCAGATAGTCCGGAAAGGTTTCCCGGGTAAGGTTGGGGGCGGCAAACAACCCCGCCGCCAGAATCAGAATCAGCAGCAGGTTACCCGCCGTGGGATGGCCCGCGAACCACCGGATCATGGTTGATCTCCCGAGGCCGGTTGTTGCCCGATTTCCCCGTCAGTCTCAACCGCTTGGGGAGCCAGCAGAGTTCCATCGATGGCGGGTACCAGATCATCCAGAACCAGCCGGTCCCCCGGTTTCAGGCCTTCACTGATAACGGCCAGATCCCTCTGCTGCCAGGCGACCGTGACCTCCCTGCGCTGCAGGTGATTGTCTTCATCGGCGAGGTAGACCACGCCCTGATGAACGGCGCTGGCCGGGATCACGATAACCGGCTTGGGAGTGGGGGCGCCAATACTGGTCTGTACGAACATGTTTCGCACCAGCGGCGGGCGGGCAGGCGGATTGGCATTGCGGTAAGGTTCTTCCACCGAGATCACCGCCTGAACAGTCCGGGTGGCCGGGTCGAGACTGCTGGTGACCCGGGTAAGTTTCCCGGCCCAGTGGGCATCCGGCACGTTGGTGGGGGTCACCCGGACCTGCAGATCTCCCAGGGATAATTGGTCATGAAAATCGGTGAAGTTGTATGTTGTACCGGCACCGGGTTCTGGCAGGCTGTCGTCCGACAGTTGCGACAACACCCGGCGCAGTTCTGCCACTTCCAGCTGCACTGTGGCCTCGGCCCGGGTTATGTCGTCGGCAATGAACAGGCTCTGGCCGGGGCTGACATGCTGGCCGGTGTCGATATCGGCCTGATGGACCCGAAGGTCCCAGGGTGCTTCAAAACGGGTGTCTTCCAGGTCTTCCCGGGCACTGGCCAGGGCTGATTCCGTTCTGGCCTTGCGAGCTTCAAGGGTATCCTGCCTGACCGGAATCAGGTTCAGCTGGTTTCTCAGGCTCTGGACCGCCTGTTCCTGCTGCAGGGTTGCCCGCTGTTGTTCGTCGTACCGGGTTTCAGAGAGGGCGCCCCGCTCGGTCAGGGTTCTTGCCCGGTCCAGTTCCCGCCTGGCCAGCGTCAGCCGGCGTTCTTCCAGCTTCAACAACTCACCGGTATTGCGCTCTTCCTGCGCCAGTTGTCGCAGTTCGGCTTCGATGCCTGCCAGATCCGCCTGGGCGGAGGCTTCGGCCAGTTCATAACGGGTGGGGTCGATTTCAAGCAACCGTGTGCCCGCGGCGATCAGGTTGCCGCTCTCCAGCTCCGGGTGCTTCCAGATAACCCGCCCGCCAACATTGGCCACAGCGTTCCAGCTTCGGGCCGGCAGCACCTGGCCATAGCCCCGGGCTTCGGTACGGAATTCCCGGGGCGTGACTGTCACTATGCACACCGGGGTAGAGGCTACCTGCGCCTCTGCCCGTTCCGGCGGTTGTTTCAGCTTTACCATGATCACGACAAAGACGATGCCGGCGATCAGGGCCAGAGCCAGAGCCAGTTTATTTTTCCGGGTCATCGGGCTTCTCCTGAAAGCTGGCGCTGTATAGTTTGAAGATTCGGGGTGCCGCCTGCTCAAGGGTATGCATCTCGCCACTGACCATGGCCTGAACTACCAGCCCCTGAATGGCACCGAGATACAGCACCGCCGCTGCCTCGATATCGATACCGGGGGCGATGCGCCCCTGCTGGATGCCAAGATCCAGCAGCCCGACCACCTTCTTGCGGTAGCGGGCGAGTGTCTGCCGGACGATAGTTTTGGCGGGGCCGTTGCCGGGCTTCTGCAATTCCCCCAGCATCAGGCGCGGAATGCCCGGGTGCCGGGCGATAAAGCCCACGTGGGCCAGGAACATGGCCTCCAGTGCCTGGTCTGCCTGCTGGTGTTGGTCGGCGGCACTGAATACCTGCCGGGTGAGCTGCTCCGACACCCAGCCGGCCACCGATTCCCACAGCCGACCCTTGTTGGGGAAGTGCTTGAACAGGGCTCCCTGCGACAGGCCCACTTCATCAGCAATCCGGGCTGTAGTGAGTGTCGCTGGATCCTGCTCGCCACAAAGCTGTATGACCGCCTCAATGGCGGCGAATTGGCGTTGCTCGGTGCTGTGGTATGGCCGCTTCGTGGTTTCGGTCGCTTCAGGCATCAAATCTTCCAAAAGAAAGTAATTAATTACTTTAGTTTGGTGGTTGACTCGTGAATATGCAAGTCTGGCCATGGTCGGGACTTGCATCATGGTTTGTGAAGACAAGACGAAGCTGACACAGGAACGAAGTTATGGACATCAGACTCAAACGCGCCTATGAAGCCCCCGCCCGTTCAGACGGTCCGCGCGTACTTATCGACCGGATCTGGCCACGGGGTGTGGCCAAAGAAGAGGCCGATATTGCCCACTGGTTGAAAGGGCTGGCCCCGTCCACTGAACTGCGCAAGTGGTTCGGACATGATCCGGACAAGTGGCGGGAGTTCCGCGATAAGTATCTGAAAGAACTGAAATCGGGTGATAGAGGTGAGGATCTTTCTGCACTCAAGAGGTTGCTTGAAGAATATGCCCGCATCACGCTGGTATTTGCGGCGAAAGACGCTGAACACAACAACGCTGTTGCGCTTCGGGATTTTATTCTGGCTGGGCGTTTTGGTTCCTTTGATCGGGAAAAGTGATGCGTGTCATTGTGGAATCGGACTATCGGGTAAAAGATATACTCATATGCTCTCAAGGAGGTGTGCCATGACAGTCAACGAAGGCCTTCGCCTGATGGCAGGCGTGTTAACCCTGGTATCCATCCTGCTCGCCCATTACGTAAGCCCTTACTGGCTTCTGTTTACCGGATTTATTGCCCTTAACCTTATCCAGTCGGCCTTCACCAGGTGGTGCCCGGCGATGATGATCCTCAAGAAAATGGGGTTGAAAGAGGAAAAGCCCGTCGACTGAGTTTCTTCGAGCCTGAGGTTCCTGACATTAGGCAATTTTTCACAGGCATTTATGCATTATTGTGGATGGTGACCGTGTTCAGTGATCGGGAGCGGAAATGTGAACCCAGGTTGGCAAGCAGAGCCCGAAAAGTTCGAGATTTTCCCCTGGAACAGGAACTTCGAAACAGGCATAGAGGAGATCGACGAGCAGCATAGGGTACTGGTCGATATTCTTAATCGGCTTGCGTGGCATTTTGCTTCCGACGTTTCGCGAGTCACTTCTGACCATGTGCTGGATGAGCTGATCTCGTACGCAGCCTACCACTTTAAGCATGAGGAGAAGATTTGGCAGGAAGCGCTTGGCGGATCGGACATGGCCAGAAACCATCACGATGCCCACCAGATGTTTTTTGCCGAGATCCAGATGCTCAAGCAGCAACATGGCACGGAAGAAGAAAGGCTCTCACAGCTATTCGAGTATCTGACTCGGTGGTTGGCATTTCACATTCTGGAATCGGATCGACGCATGGCACATACCGTCAAGGCGGTAGAGGGCGGGTTGTCTCTGCAAGACGCCAGGGAGCACGTGGATTCCGAACTCAGCGGGTCCGTCTCGGTGCTGGTGAATGCTCTGCTCGAAATCTATGCCAAACTTTCTTCACTGACGGTTCAGTTGATGCAGGAGAAAATGGCGCGGCTGAGAGCAGAGGTTGAACTGGATCGGCTTCAGCGAAAGCGTTAATGAATCGGCTCTGCTGAATAGATGCGCGCAACAGACCAATTGGGAACAGGCTCAGACGTCCGGCAACGGGATGCTCCGAAAGCTGACGTTCCACTCCAGACCATCCAGCAGGTTCTTCAGCGCAAGTCCCAGCTCCGTGTCCCCCTCAATGACCAGGCGGCGCTGGAAAAAGAGTTGGTCCGGATCCTGGCGCCGCTCGGCCAGCGTTCGGAAGGCCGACAGGGAACCCCGGATGGTGGCTTCACCTGGCCCCTGGATCACTCTTAGTCTGCCTGACCAGAAGCCCAGCGTTATTCCTGGCTGCCCGCCATTTAGCTCCAGACGGATCCGGCGACCCTCGAAGTCATCAAACTCGCCTTCAGTAATGCCTTCGGCGAACAGTCGATTCAGGGGGGCCTCCGCCGCCAGTTGTTTGACCGGTATCGGAATGCGCTGGTCGATGACACCAAGCACCGGGGCGGGGGAGGGGAGGTATTCCCGGATTACGGCCAGGGACTGGTTGAGTAATGGGTGGTGTGTGGGGAATGTGGGCAGTTTGGGTAACCTGAGGTGCATCGTCGGCTCCGTCATTTGGGACGGGAGCAGGGTAGGGGAAATCTGGTGTGGGGGCTTTGATATAACTCAGGGGTGCGGTCTGAAGAAAGCCTTCTTCTGACCCCGGGTTTAGCTGGGAGGTGGATTGAAAATGGGGTCAGAAGAAGGCTTTCTTCAGACCCCTGGGGTAGCGGTGAAGTTGGGGTCAGATAAAAGCGTTCATCTGACCCCGTTTTCGGGGCCCCTCAGCGGTGCAGGCCTTCCTCTACGGCCCAGACGGCGACTTCCACCCGGGAGCGCAGGTTGAGCTTCTTGAGCAGGTGCTTCACGTGCACCTTGACGGTGCCGTCGCTGATGTCCAGTTTGCGGCCGATCATCTTGTTGGACAGGCCCTCGGCGATCAGGCGCAGGATGTCTTTTTCCCGGGGCGTGAGGCTGTCAAAGTCCGGTCGTGCCGCCTGCTGGGGTTTGTTGGATCGCAGTGCCTGGGCGAGCAATGTCGTCAGGCGGTCGCTGATTACCATCTTGCCAACGGCGGCCTGATGCAGCTGGGCGATCATGTCCTCGGGCTCCATGTCCTTGAGCAGATAGCCGTCAGCACCGGCGCGCAGGGCGGCGACCACATCATCTTCCTGATCGGAGACGGTGAACATCACGATACGGGAGCTTACATTCTGTTCCCGGAGCTTCTTGAGGGCCTCGATACCATCCATCTCCGGCATATTGAGATCCATGAGGATCAGGTCCGGCTCCAGCTCGGTGGCCATGCGGATGCCATCGGCGGCATTGCTCGCCTGGCCGATCACTTCCATATCGTCTTCCATGTCCACCAGCTGCTTGATGCCCTGGCGCAGCAATGGGTGGTCGTCGATCAGCAAAATACTCGCGGGTGATTCAGACATTGTCGCTCTCTTGTTTTCAGGCACTGGAAACTTCGGTTGGAATCAGGTTTCTGCTCTTGGGGACGAATGTTAGCGTGACTTCTACACCGCCTTCATCCCGATTTTTTACGTTGACCTGTCCGCCCAGCGTTCGGGCACGATCCTGCATGATGATCAGACCGTAGTGATTCACTGGTTGGTCGCCGCCGGGCAGCCCCTTGCCGTTGTCCCGGATCCGTGCCTTGACTTGCGGAGACTCGAACATCACATCCACAGAGATATCCGTGGCGTCCGCATGCTTGACGGCATTGGCCAGCCCTTCCCGGACAATCTGGAGGGTATGGATCTCTTCATTTGGTGACAGGGTCTGTGGCGGCAGGTTGTAATTGAGCTCCACCGGCTTGCCCAGACGTTCGCTGAATTCGTCAATGGTCTTTCTCAGTGCCGTAGCCAGATCCGGAGTGTCCAGTTTCAGGCGGAAGGTGGCCAGCAGCTCCCGCAGTTGCCGGTAGGCACTGTTCAGGCCGGTACTGAGCTCGTCCAGGATCCCGTCGTGGGCCTTCTTCTGGGGCCCGTCTATGTTGAGGCGCCGCAGGCGAGCCACCTGCATCTTCAGGTAAGAGAGTGACTGGGCCAGGGAGTCATGGAGTTCCCGGGCGATCACGGTGCGCTCTTCCGCAAGGGTCAGTTGCTGCTCTTCAGTGATCTGGCGTTCCAGGTAGATAGCCGTGGCGAGTTGATCACTCAGGGTTTCAAGGAGCCTGCGTGCCGTTTCGGACAGTCCTTCCTCACTGGGGTACCAGACTTCCAGCGTGCCGAGGAGCATGCCGGGCGTCCGGATGGGCAATAGCAGACGCCTGCCATCGTTGTTCTCAAGCGGCAGATCATCGTAGACCTCTGGCGTCACCAGGCAGGCATGGCAATGATGATCCCGGCAATAGAATGGGCGCTCTTTGGTGGCTGTGGTGACCGCCCTCACCGGTTCGGCAGACTCCCGGTCATGGAGGTACAGGTGCATGGGGCCGATGCCCAGCAACTGTTCAAGGTCCTGCAACATGGGGACCGCGCCGTTGCAAAGGTCGTGGTTGGCAAACAGGTTACGGCTTGCGGAATGCAATAATTCAAGCGCGTAATGGCTTTTTTCCAGTTCCTCGGTCTTCGAACGGACCCGTTCTTCCAGGTCACGGTAAGTGAGGGCCAGTTCACTGGTCATCTGGTCAAAGGCCTGACCCAGCTGGGCCAGCTCGTCCGAGCCCTCGAGTTTTGCCTTGCGGGAGAAATCCTGTTCACCCACCGCGGTGGCAATACCGACCAGTTTACGCAGTGGCTGCAACACCCGGTGCTTGAGATCCAGGAACAGGGCGATCACGATCAGGATGGAGAAGACCAGGCTGATGATCTGGATCAGGTGCAACAGATCGATCCTGGCTTCGGTGCGTTCTTCAAGCATCGTCACCATGCCGTCGACTTCCGCGACGTAGTTTTCGGCGGCGTCGAGCATGGCGGGGGTGATCGGGTTGCCCGGAGTGTGGCTTGCCAGAGCCGGTCTGAGTTCTTCCTGCCAGGCTTCCAGGATGCGCTGATATTGCATCGCCAACGGGTGGTCGACGGCCTGGGGCAGTGCCCCGAGTATGGTAGCGTCGGAAAGCTTTTCCCCATAACGGTCCATCATTCCGTCGAGGCCTGGCTCCGTCCCTGAATGCGGCATTTTCGTCCCGACATGGGACAGCAGGTTGAACGCTCCCATCCGCAACGCTCCGGCCAGGTTGATGGCCGTGGCATTGCCCTCAATGCTTTTGGATACTGCAAGGGTGGTGGCCATGCTGACGACGGCTGTCAGTACGATGGCACCAACCACGATGGCAACTCGGTTAACTAGGGAGCTTCTGGATTTCATGGTGTCAGTCGAGCGACGCCTTGTCGAAAATTTGCTGGCGGGGGCCTCAATTATGACCGGACTTCGCCGCGCTTGATACCTACTTGAGGATAGTCAATTACCCCGATAGTTGGTAACCCATCATAGTCTTTGACCCTTTGTGGAGCAAAAGATGAAACTGAAAGGCAGGTTATCGAAGGTAAGGCTATGGCTGCGCAACTGGATCCGGATGACGACAAACTGGCTTCGCTGTGGGTGGTACTGCCACTGGCGTTGTTCGGTTTTGTGGTTGCCGCAGGGTGCTGGACGTTGTTCGCGGTAGCCGGAGTGCATTTGCGGGCGGAACTTGAGTTCTCCAGTGTCCAGTTCGGTATTCTCCTGGCAATGCCGATGGCCGTAAGCGCTCTGCTGGCGATACCCGCGGGTCTCGCTGCCCGCAAGTTCGGAGCCCGTAACATCATGCTTTTCTGCCTTGCCGGTCTGGCGTTGTGCATGATCTTCATGCTCACTGCGGATACCTACATCGGTTACCTGATTGTGGCCGGCGGGCTAGGCCTCGCCGGCGGCTTTTACAGTGCAGGGCTTCAATTTGTGACTGGTCATTGTCAGTCCCGACGGCTGGGTCTCGTGCTGGGTATCTTTGGTGCCGGTGTCACGGGCGCGGGCTTCAACTATTATCTCGTTCCCCTTTTTCATCAGGCTTTCTCCTGGCACGGGGTTCCGGTTGCCTACCTGATCGTTCTGCTCTTGCTCCTTATCCTGTTGCTGCTTCTGACATCGCCGGATGATTCACAGGCAGAGCCCGGCAGCGAGACATCCGTACGCAAACTGGTAGGGGAGTTAAGGCATCATCGAACCTGGTACCTTTGCGCCTATTTCGGTGTGGTGACGGGCACCTTCTTTGCGCTCGCGCTTTGGCTGCCGGATTACCTGGCCTCCCAGTTTGCCCTCCCGGTCCAGAGCGGTGCCAGCCTGGCCCAGTGGTTTGTCATACCCGGTGCCCTGGCCCAGATCGTTGGTGGAGGCCTGTCGGACCGTTTTGGCAGCGTGAGGGTAGTAAGTCGGTCCCTGTTGCTCTGCCTGGTATCTCTGTTTGTACTGTCGTATCCACCAATGACCCTGTCCATCCAGGGTGTCGATGACATCATCCAGCTGGAGTTTGCCTTGCCACTGATGACGGAAGGCGCCTTCGTTGTGTTGTTGGGGATTGCTCTGGGCTCTGCCATGGGCAGCCTGCAGCGACTGGTGATTCTGGATAACCGGCCGGTTGCCGCGTTTGTGGCGGGTCTGATGCTCGTTGCCGCCAGCATCGTTGCATTTGTTCTTCCGGTCATCTTCGGCGCGGTGAATCATTGGCTCGGCGTCCGCAGCGCCGTGTTCATGATCCTCTTTCTCCTGCTGTTGAGCTGCCTGTTTCTGTTCTCCCGGGACAGCCGCCGGCATGAACGAAATACCCTTCTCCACCCGGGGATATGAGCCACCTACCCCCAGGGTGGTAGAACCGGGTTATGTAGTAGTAACCACGCAGATTTCAGGGTTTTGATCCCACACAATGGTCTCCAATCGGAACAACGATCCGGCAAACGGAGAGAGACCATGAGTCATTTGATCGACAAGCTGAACTACTTCAGGAAGAAGCGCGAGCCGTTCGCGAACGGCCACGGCGAAACCCATGACGTCAACCGTGACTGGGAAGACGGCTACCGCCAGCGCTGGCAGCACGACAAGATCGTGCGTTCCACCCATGGCGTGAATTGCACCGGTTCCTGCAGCTGGAAAATCTACGTCAAGAACGGTCTGGTGACCTGGGAAACCCAGCAGACCGACTATCCGCGCACCCGCCCGGACCTGCCCAACCACGAACCACGCGGTTGCCCCCGGGGCGCCAGCTATTCCTGGTACATGTACAGTGCCAACCGGCTGAAGTACCCGCTGATGCGCAAGCATCTGATGGAGCTCTGGCGTGCGGCCAAGGTTCAGCACAGTGACCCGGTGGAAGCCTGGGCCTCTATTGTTGAGGATCCCAAAAAGACCGCCGAGTACAAGCCCCGCCGTGGCATGGGTGGCTTTGTGCGTTCCAGCTGGGACGAGGTCAACGAGCTGATCGGCGCCGCCAACGTCTACACCGCCAGGAAGGTGGGCCCGGACCGCATCATCGGTTTCTCTCCGATTCCCGCCATGTCCATGGTGTCCTACGCTGCCGGCAGCCGGTACCTGTCCATGATCGGCGGCGTGTGCATGAGCTTCTATGACTGGTATTGCGACCTGCCGCCGGCCTCGCCGCAGACCTGGGGTGAGCAGACCGACGTGCCCGAGTCCGCGGACTGGTATAACTCCGGTTACATCATCGCCTGGGGCTCCAACGTACCCCAGACGCGGACCCCTGACGCCCACTTCTTTACCGAGGTCCGCTACAAGGGCACCAAGACCGTTGCCATCACGCCGGACTACGCGGAAGTGTCCAAGTTGTCCGACGAGTGGCTGAACCCCAAGCAGGGCACCGACGCCGCTCTGGGCATGGCCATGGGTCATGTAATCCTGAAGGAGTTCCACGTCGACAAGCCCAGTGAGTACTTCACCGACTACGTGCGTCGCTACACTGACATGCCGTATCTGGTCATGCTCGAGCAGAAGGACGACGGCAGCTATGTCCCGGGTCGCTTCCTGCGCGCCAGTGATCTGGTGGATGGCCTGGGCGAAGAGAACAACCCCGAGTGGAAAACCATTGCCATTGACGAAAGCACTGGCGAACTGACAGCCCCGAACGGCTCAATCGGCTATCGCTGGGGCGAGAAGGGCAAGTGGAACCTCAAGCAGACCGCCAAAGACAATGACGTCAACCTCCAGCTGTCCATGGTCGAGAAGCACGACGAAATCGTCGATGTCGCCTTCCCATACTTCGGAGGTATCGAGCACGATCATTTCCGCCACGTCGAGATCAAGGACATCCTCAAGCACAAGCTGGGCACCCGCAAGGTCAAGCTGGCGGACGGTTCCGAAGGGCGTGTGGTCACCGTGTACGACCTGATGGTGGCCAACTACGGCATCAGCCGCGGCCTGGGCGATGATGACGGCGCCACTTCCTATGACGAAGTGAAGCCCTACACCCCGGCCTGGCAAGAAAAGATCACCGGCGTACCCGCCGAGAAAGTGATCCGCATTGCCCGTGAGTTCGCCGACAACGCCGACAAGACCAAGGGTCGTTCCATGGTCATCGTAGGTGCCGGTATGAACCACTGGTACCACATGGACATGAACTACCGCGGCCTGATCAACATGCTGATCATGTGCGGTTGTATCGGCCAGAGCGGTGGTGGCTGGAGCCACTACGTGGGCCAGGAAAAACTGCGCCCGCAGACCGGCTGGCAGCCGCTGGCATTCGGTCTGGACTGGCAGCGCCCGCCGCGCCACATGAACTCCACCTCCTTCTTCTACGCCCACTCCGGTCAATGGCGCTACGAGAAACTGGGTGTCGACGAAATCCTGTCTCCGCTGGCGGACAAGTCCCGATTCGGCGGCAGCCTGATCGACTACAACGTGCGCGCCGAGCGCATGGGCTGGTTGCCGTCCGCGCCCCAGCTGAACCGCAACCCGCTGACCATCGCCGCAGAAGCGGAGAAGGCTGGCATGGAAGTGGCCGATTACGTGGCCAAGTGCCTGAAGGACGGCTCCCTGGCCTTTGCCAGCGAAGATCCGGAAGCGCCGCAGAACTGCCCGCGTAACCTGTTCATCTGGCGCTCCAACCTGCTGGGCTCTTCCGGTAAGGGGCACGAGTACATGCTCAAGTACCTGCTGGGCACCAAGAACGGCCTGCAGGGTAAAGACCTGGGGCATGAAGGCGGTGCCAAGCCCGAAGAGGTGAAATGGCATGACGAGGCGCCGGAAGGCAAGCTCGATCTGCTGGTGACCTTGGACTTCCGGATGTCCACCACCTGCCTGTATTCCGATATCGTTCTGCCGACCGCGACCTGGTACGAGAAGAACGACCTGAATACCTCCGACATGCACCCGTTCATTCACCCGCTGACCGCCGCCACCGATCCGGCCTGGGAAGCGCGGAGTGACTGGGAAATCTACAAGGGCATCGCCAAGTCCTTCTCCAAGGCGACCGAGGGCCATCTGGGCGTCGAGAAAGACGTAGTCACCCTGCCGCTGCTGCACGACGCACCGGCCGAGCTCGGCCAGGCCTTTGACGTGAAGGACTGGAAGAAGGGCGAATGCGACCTGATCCCGGGCAAGACCGCGCCGAACTTTATCACCGTTGAGCGGGACTACCCGAACACCTACGCGCGGTTCACCTCGCTCGGTCCGCTGATGGACAAGCTGGGTAACGGTGGCAAGGGCATCAGCTGGAACACCGAGAAGGAAGTCAACTTCCTCAAGGATCTGAACTACACCCACATCGACGGTGCCAACGCCGGGCGTCCGAAGATCGAATCCGCCATCGATGCAGCGGAGGTGATCCTGACCCTGGCGCCGGAGACCAACGGCCAGGTGGCGGTAAAAGCCTGGGCCGCGCTGTCGGAGATGACCGGGCTGGACCATACCCATCTGGCGACCAACAAGGAAGAGGAAAAAATCCGCTTCCGGGACATCGTGGCGCAGCCGCGCAAGATCATCTCCAGCCCGACCTGGTCTGGTCTGGAAGATGAGCATGTGTCCTACAACGCCGGTTACACCAACGTCCACGAACTGATCCCCTGGCGCACCCTGACCGGTCGTCAGCAGTTCTACCAGGACCATGAGTGGATGCGTGCCTTCGGCGAGAGCCTGCTGGTGTACCGTCCGCCCATCAACACCAAAGCGGTGGGCAGCATGCTGAACCAGCGCAGCAACGGTAACCCGGAGAAAGCGCTGAACTGGATCACGCCGCACCAGAAGTGGGGTATCCACAGCACCTACAGCGACAACCTGCTGATGCTGACCCTGTCTCGCGGAGGCCCCATCGTGTGGCTGAGTGAGGACGATGCCAAAGAACTGAGCATTGAGGACAACGACTGGATCGAGCTGTTCAACGCCAACGGCGCAATCGCGGCCCGCGCCGTGGTGAGCCAGCGCGTGATGCCGGGCATGGTGATGATGTACCACGCCCAGGAGCGGATCGTGAACATTCCGGGCTCCGAGATCACCGGTACCCGAGGCGGCATCCACAACTCGGTCACCCGAGTGTGCCCGAAGCCGACCCACATGATCGGTGGGTACGCCCAGTATTCCTACGGGTTCAACTACTACGGCACCGTCGGCTCCAACCGGGATGAGTTCGTGGTGGTGCGCAAGATGCACAACGTCGACTGGCTCGACGGCGAAGGCAATGACACTGTTCAGGAGGCTGTAAAATGAAAATCCGTTCCCAAGTCGGCATGGTGCTGAACCTGGACAAGTGCATTGGTTGCCACACCTGTTCAGTCACCTGCAAGAACGTCTGGACCAGCCGTGAAGGCATGGAGTACGCCTGGTTCAACAACGTCGAGACCAAGCCCGGTATCGGCTACCCGAAAGAGTGGGAGAACCAGGACAAATGGAAGGGCGGCTGGATGCGCGACAGCTCCGGCAAGATCCGTCCCAAGATCGGTGGCCGCTTCCGGGTCCTGGCGAACATCTTCGCCAACCCGGATCTGCCCCAGATCGACGACTATTACGAGCCGTTCGATTTCGATTACCAGCACCTGCACACGGCAGGTGACAGTAAGCACCAGCCGGTGGCCCGGCCGCGCTCGCTGATCTCCGGCCAGCGCATGCAGAAAATCGAATGGGGGCCGAACTGGGAGGAGATCCTCGGTACCGAGTTCGCCAAGCGCCGCAAGGACAAAAACTTTGACCAGGTGCAGGCGGATATCTACGGCCAGTTCGAAAACACCTTCATGATGTACCTGCCGCGCCTGTGCGAGCACTGCCTGAATCCGGCGTGTGTTGCCAGCTGCCCGAGCGGTGCGATCTACAAGCGGGAAGAGGACGGCATCGTCCTGATCGACCAGGACAAGTGTCGCGGCTGGCGCATGTGCGTCTCCGGCTGCCCGTACAAGAAGATCTACTTCAACTGGAAGACCGGCAAATCCGAAAAGTGCATCTTCTGTTACCCGCGGATCGAAGCCGGCATGCCCACCGTGTGCTCGGAGACCTGTGTGGGCCGGATCCGTTACCTGGGCGTGCTGCTGTACGACGCAGACCGCATCGAGGAAGTGGCCAGTGCCCCGGGCGAGCATGAGCTTTACGAGAAGCAGCTGGAAATCTTCCTGGACCCGTTCGACCCGAAAGTGATCGAGCAGGCAAAGAAAGACGGCATTCCGATGAACGTGATCGAAGCGGCGCAGCAGAGCCCGGTCTACAAGATGGCCGTGGACTGGAAACTGGCCCTGCCGCTGCACCCGGAATACCGCACCCTGCCGATGGTCTGGTACGTGCCGCCCCTGAGCCCGATCCAGTCCGCCGCCGAAGCCGGCAAGGTTGAGTTCGACGGCGTACTGCCCAAGATCGAAAGCCTGCGGATCCCGGTCAAGTACCTCGCCAACCTGCTTACCGCCGGTGACGAGAAGCCCATCGTTCTGGCCCTCAAGCGGATCATGGCCATGCGTCTGTACAAGCGCGCCGAGACCGTGGAAGGCCGGGAAGACCTGCGTGCCCTCGAAGAGGCCGGTCTGACCAAGGCCCAGGCGGATGAGATGTACCGCTACCTGGCCATCGCCAACTACGAGGACCGTTTCGTGATCCCGACCAGCCATCGCGAACTGGCGAAAGACGCCTTCCCGGACGCGACAGCCCATGGCGAACGCGGCGGCTGCGGCTTCAGTTTCGGCGACGGCTGCAGCGGCGGCGACAGCGACTTCAGCCTGTTCGGTGGCAAGAAGCAGACCACCAGCATGGTGAGCAAGCTGGCCACCGTGAAGCAGGTCGACCCGAAACAGCTGCAGGAATAAGGAGGCCAAGATGCAACTTCTGAAAGTACTGGCACGGGTACTGGAATACCCGACCGAAGAACTCCAGGCCTCCAAGGACGCCCTGGTAGCCGCTGTCCTCGAGGACAGCCGGCTGCCCCGGCAGAACAAGGAACAGCTGCTGACCTGCATCGACCGGCTGTGTGACGGCAAACTATTGGATCTGCAGGAAGATTACGTGGGCACGTTCGACAAGGGTCGGGCCACGTCCCTGCTGCTGTTCGAACATGTTCACGGCGAATCCCGCGACCGCGGCCAGGCCATGGTGGATCTGATGGAAGAGTACCGCCGCAATGGACTGGAAATTGATGCGAGGGAACTGCCGGACTACCTGCCGCTGTTCCTGGAATACCTCTCCACCCGTCCCTGGGATGAAATCCGGAACTGGCTCGAGGACATCCACCACATCCTGGGCTTGTTGGGTGAACGTCTGTTCCAGCGCCAGAGCTTATATCACGTCGCCATGGACTCCCTGCTGGTCCTGTCCGGTCGCAAGACCGACCGACAGGAGCTGGCAAAGATCGTGGCCTCGGAGGAGCGTGACGACACCCCGGAAGCCCTGGACAAGGTCTGGGAAGAGGAAATGGTGAAATTCGTGGATGACCAGGGCAGTTCCTGCAGCACCGGCAGCGTGGTTGGACAGCGCCGCCGCGAACTGGAACAGACCCAGACCATTCACCTGAGTGATCAGCTGATGACGGACGCCACACCCCGTCCGGCAGGGCGCGCCTGAGGCGCAGGAGGAAAAGACGATGTCCTATATCAATACACTCTTGTTCGGGGTCTACCCCTACATCGCCCTGATCGTACTGTTTGTCGGTACCTGGGCGCGCTATGACCATGGCCAGTTCACCTGGAAGGCTCACTCCAGCCAGATGCTGCGCAAGAAAAACATGGTCCTGACCTCCGTGCTGTTCCACGTGGGCGTACTGGTAATCTTCTTCGGCCACCTGGTGGGCCTGCTCACCCCGCACTGGGCCTACGAGTGGATCATCACTCCGGGCCAGAAGCAGGTCATGGCCATCGTGGTCGGCGGCATCGCCGGCGTCATGGCCATCATCGGTGGCGGCATGCTCGCCTGGCGCCGCATGACCGACTCGCGGGTCCAGGCCAGCAGCACCTTCGCTGACAACATGATCATCATCATCCTGGTGGTCCAGTTGGTCCTTGGCATGCTCACTATCCTGCCCACCATGGGGCATCTGGACGGCAGCACCATGCTTAAGTTCTCCGCCTGGGCCCAGGGCATCTTCACCCTGCAGGGTACCGGCGTCGCGCACTACATCGCGGATGTGAACTGGATCTACAAGACCCACATCTTCCTGGGCCTGACCATCTTCGTCCTGTTCCCGTTCACCCGCCTGGTGCACATGCTCAGCGTGCCGGTGGAGTATTTCGGACGGAAGTACCAGGTGGTTCGGAAGCGGGCCTGATGTGAAAAAGGGGTCAGATGAAGGTTTTCATCTGACCCCAGGTTCAGGTCCAACTGCTGAGCCAGCTTTTGAAGACGGGGTCTGAAGAAAGCCTTCTTCTGACCCCAGTTTCAGGTTCACCACCGAGGTTAGCACCATGCAATTGATCCCCACCGGCGAAGCCGACAAGCCGAGAAACCAGTTTCCACCCGTCTATGTGGGCGAAACACTGATTCCGGAGGACGACATCGCTCGGGAGATGCAACACCACCCGGCGGAAGAAGTGGCAGAGGCCTGGCACGAAGCCGCCAGGAGCCTGGTCATCCGCGAACTGCTCGTGCAGCAGGCCGCGCTCCTGAAGCTGGACGACATCGCCGACGAAGAAGATCGCATCGCCCGGGTCCTCGAACTGGAACTCAACGTCCCGGCCCCCACCGAGGATGACTGCGAACGCTTCTACGCCGCCAACCCGGGTCGCTTCCGCAGCCCGACCCTGATGGCCGTCAGCCACATCCTTCTCGCCGCCGCCCCGGACGACGTCCAGGAACGCATCCGCCAGGAAGAAGTCGGCCGACAGTTACTGTCCACCCTGCTTGACGGCCGCTCACAGTTCGCCGAACTGGCCAAACAATACTCCGCCTGCGAATCCCGCCACCAGGGCGGCAGCCTCGGCCAGATCAGCAAGGGCCAGACCGTGGAAGAATTCGAACGCCCGGTCCTCAGCCTCCAGGAAGGCCTGAACCCGGAACTGATCGAAACCCGCTACGGCTGGCACATCGTCCGCGTCGACCAGCGCATCGACGGCGAGCAACTGCCCTACGAGCACGTGAAGCCCCAGATCCGTCAATACCTGAGCGAAAGCGTGACCAGAAGGGCATTTCGGCAGTACCTGCAGGTATTAGCTGCGGAAACCGGTGTTGAAGGAGTTGATCTGGAGCTGCCTGACTCTCCGCTGATGCAGTAGGAATCGACTACAACGCCAAAGTATGGAGACCGATGGGGACCTCCCGCCCAAAACTGTGCGGAGCCATGGATGGCGGAGCCCAAGCGTCACAGGGGCGTGCCGAAGGAGCGTGTTTTGGGCGGGAGGTCCCCATCGGTCTGTGCTCCGGCTTTTGGCTGGCCAAGCAGGTTCAGAAATCGTATTTCGGGAGAAGTTTTCCCGCCAGTCTGCGCCCTGATTTTACTTAAGTAGATAGCAAAACTAATCTTTGAGTTAAGTCAATTACTCAGAAATAACCACCCGAATACCCCCATCGGGGGAGCGATTTTCAACCAGTTTGCATCTACTATTTAAAACAAGATTTTGAATGCATGTATATGCAGGGGGAAACACACATGGCACTGATGCAATCAGCCGATACCCGCTACAGCAAGCCCGTACTCGTCGCCGTCAACAAACCCTTCGACGACGAAGATGGCCTCCAGGCCCTGCGCAGCCACCCGCTGTTCCGCAACCTCCGGCCCCGGGACCTCGAAAGCCTTATCCAGCAGTCCCGACGCCTGCGCCTGGGCCACCATCAGCTGTTGTACCGCCAGGACATGCCGGCGCATCACTTCTTCTTCGTGATCTCCGGCCGCCTGCGCCTGTACCGACTGGACTCCTCCGGCATCGACCGCACCCTCGACAGCATCGCCCCGGGCGACTGCTTCGCTGAAGTCATGATCTATGCCGATCCGCCCCGCTACGCCTGCTACGCCGAGGCCTTGAAGTCCAGCGACGTTCTGATGATCCCGGTCAAAGCCTATCGCGAGCTGCTGGACCAGCATCCCGAGTACGCCCAGGCCGCTCTGAGCCACTACGCCAGGCGGGCCGTCACCCGCTTCCACGACCTGGAAATCATGACCGTCCAGAACGCCCGGGATCGACTGATCCGCTACCTGATCGACCTGCTGCCCAACGGCACCGAACAGGGTGGGGAGGTGGAACTGCCGCTGCCCAAATGCCTGGTGGCATCGCGCCTCGCCATGCAGCCGGAAACCTTCTCCCGGATCCTCGCCGACCTGAAATCCAACGGCCTGGTGCGGGTAAACCGGAGCAAACTGTTTATCTCCGACCCCCAGCGACTGATTGAAATCAGCCAGTAATTCATTGCCTTGAAGCCTCCAGGCTCTTCCAGGGGAGGATGTGTGAAACCGAGAAAGCAACGCCCGCTGATCTATTCCTGCTCCGGCTGCTCCGACGTGGCACAGCTGGCCAACAACGCAGCCGTCCGTCTTGATCACGAAGGCAGCTTCGAGATGTCCTGCATCTCCGGGGTAGGTGGCAAGGTGCCGGCACTGGTGAAAACCGCCCAGTCCGGCCGTCCGATCACCGTGATCGACGGCTGCCCGCTGCATTGCGCTCGCGCCTGCCTGGAAAACGTCGGCGTGGAGCCGGACGATCACGTCCGCCTGTACGAATTCGGCTTCAAGAAACACTACGGCCAGAGCTACGGTGAAGAAGCAGTTGAGGAAGTCTGCGACGAAGTCCGCAACCGCTCGTTTGGCCAACACCTGATTGCCCGCCGGGCCTGAGGCCCGGTGGTCCGGTATTTTTCAAGGAAATCCCATGATCAGCAACTACCAGGATCTCATCCAGGCGACCCGTGAACAGGCTGAACCCCAGCGCCTGCTGTTTGTCTTTTGCCGCGCCGAATTGCCCGATGACGCATCATCGGAAGAAAAAGCCGCATTCGAGCGTGGCGAAGGCGGTGCACTGACCCCCGTTATCTGCGTCGACAAAACTCCTGATGAAGCCCCCGATTTCAGCACCCTGGCACAGGAATCACAGGCCACCGGCCAGCCCTGGGACATGGTGTTCGTAGCCGCCATGTCCGGTCGCGGTGGCGCGGCCCCCTCCAGCGATGAAGCCCAGCAGCCCCTGACCATGATGGTAGAGGGGATTCGCATGGGACACATAAGCAACTACCTGCCTCTGAACGGACAGGGCGAGGCGATCAGCCTGGCCTGATCCATACATCGGTGGGCTTTGCCCTCCGGTGTATTCAATTAGAGGTATTTCCTTTCCATCAATAATTGACCAAGCTTTTGATATACCTACGGATATGGGGGCTCAAGTGAGCTTAGCAGTTCGAAGCTTTGCAGTATTTCTGTTTACCCTTGTCAGCACTGCCGTCCTGGCCATGCCAGTGGAGCAGTACGAGCCCGTGGCGGGCCGGCAGGTCATCGAGAAAGCATTGCCATCGGTGACCAGACTGTTGCCGAGAGAAGGCAATCGCGCCATCCAGGAACTTTATGCCGGGGACGAATTGAAGGGGTACGCCTACCAGTCCCTGGATTTCGTGCAAACGCCTGCCTACTCAGGTAAGCCGGTCAACGCCATGGTAGTGCTGGATACCGAGGGTACCATCCTGGCCGCCAAAGTCATCCACCATGACGAGCCCATCCTCCTGGTGGGCATTCCCGAGAGCAAACTCCACATCTTCACTGACCAGTATACCGGCCTCAAGGCCGACCAGCGGGTTACCGTGGGCGGTACTTCCAACGAGCGCAAGGTTGCCGTGGATGGTCTTTCCGGCGCTACGGTTACGGTCATGGTGATCAATGAGGTCATCATGCGCACCGCCCACCGCGTCGGTGTCGAGCTGGGTATGGTGGAAGGCGGTGAAAAGTCGCGTCCACCGATGGCTACAGTTGACAAAGCAGCCTTCGAGCAGAAAAGCTGGACCGAACTGACCGGTGACGGTTCCATCCGCCGGCTGCTGCTCACCAGGGGCCAGGTGGACGACTCCTTCAAGGGTACCCCGGCCGAAGGCATGAATGCGGCTCGCAAGGGACGGAGGGACAGGCCTCTGATCGACCTGTACACCGCCTACCTGGACGCACCGACCATCGGCCGCAATCTGTTGGGTGACACCCAGTACCAGTGGCTGATGTCCGAACTGAAGCCGGGTGAGCACGCCATTGCCGTAATGGCCAATGGTCGATACTCCTTCAAGGGCTCAGGCTATGTGCGCGGCGGCATTTTCGACCGCATCCAGATTCGCCAGTTCGGTGACACCTTCAATTTCCGGGACCTGGACTACTACCGGCTGAGTGATGTCTATGCCGAGGAGATGCCCGACTTCTCTGAAATGGCCATCTTCATCATTCGCCAGCAGTACAACTTCGATCCAGGCACGCCCTGGACCCTCGAACTGACGGTCAAGCGCCAGACCGGCCCGTTGGACAGCGAATTCCAGGTCTTCCCTCTCGAATACCAGCTGCCGGACCAGTACTACACCCGCCCGGAGCCGGTGGTCACCGAGGAAGAGTGGCTGGAATCCCAACCTATGTGGGTTCAGGTGTGGTACCAGAAGGAGTTCCAGATCATTGTGCTGGGCCTGGGCGTCGGGGTGCTGCTGTTCATCCTGTTCTTCCAGGACTGGCTCGTCCAGAAGCCGAGGATGATGCGCTGGATCCGCCATGCCTTCCTGACCTACACCCTGTTCTTTATCGGCTGGTATGCCCTGGGCCAGCTGTCCATCGTCAACGTGCTGACCTTTGTGAACAGCCTCATCAGCGGGTTCAAGTGGGAAACGTTCCTGATCGACCCGATCATGTTTGTGCTGTGGGCCGTGGTTGCCGGCATCGTCCTGCTCTGGGGGCGGGCGGTCTATTGTGGCTGGCTGTGTCCGTTCGGGGCGCTGCAGGAACTGCTCAACGAGATTGCCCGCAAACTCAAGGTGCCCCAGTACACCGTGCCGTTTGTCTGGCATGAGCGGCTGTGGGCCATCAAGTACATCATCCTGCTGGTGCTCTTTGGCGTGTCTCTGGAGTCCATGGCCACCGCCGAGCGGCTGGCGGAAGTGGAACCGTTCAAGACCTCCATCACCCTGCACTTTGCCCGCAGCTGGCCGTTCGTGGCCTACGCGGTGCTGTTGCTGGTGGTCAACCTGTTTACCCGTAAGGTCTATTGCCGCTACCTGTGCCCGCTCGGCGCGGCCCTGGCCCTGCCCACCAAGCTGCGGGTATTTGATTGGCTCAAGCGCCGGAAGGAATGCGGTAACCCCTGCCGCCTGTGTGACAAGGAATGTGAAGTCCAGGCCATCCATCCGGACGGGCACATCAATTACATGGAATGCCACTACTGCCTGGATTGCCAGATGACCTATTTCGATGACCACAAGTGCCCGCCGCTGATCGTCAAGCGTCGCGGCAAGCGCCGGGGTCATAACGCACCGGGCCACCCGGAGGAGATCCCCGTGGTTCAGGTGCACTGAGCAGTCCCAAAAAAAAGAAAGCATGAGAAGCAAAACCGCCATTACCAATAACGGAGTTGGATGTTATGAAGAAAAGAAATGATCTGACCAAGGATACGCCGGAACTCCCGGAAAGCGGCCAGAGCCGCCGCCGGTTCATGGGTGCCGCCGCCCTGGCCGGTGTTGCCGGTGCTACCGGTCTGGGAACCGCGGTGATGAGCCGTGAAGCGTTTGCCGCTGCCGCGAAGGAGGCCCGTAACAAGGCCGTAATCCATCCGGGTGAGCTGGATGAGTACTACGGTTTCTGGAGTGGTGGTCATCAGGGTGAGGTACGCGTACTGGGCGTGCCTTCCATGCGTGAATTGATGCGGATTCCGGTCTTCAACGTGGACTCGGCCACCGGCTGGGGTATCACCAACGAGAGTAAGGAAATCCTCGGTGGCGACCAGCAGTTTCTGAACGGTGACTGTCACCACCCCCATATCTCCATGACCGATGGTCGTTATGACGGCAAATACCTGTTCATTAACGACAAGGCCAACACCCGGGTAGCCCGGATCCGTCTGGATATCATGAAGACGGACAAGATCACTCACATCCCGAACGTTCAGGCGATCCACGGTCTGCGCCTGCAGAAAGTGCCACGTACCAAGTACGTTTTCTGTAACGCGGAGTTTGTGATCCCGCAGCCGAATGACGGCAGCGAGTTCAGCCTGGAAAACAGCTACACCATGTTCAACGCCATTGACGCGGACACCATGGAAGTGGCCTGGCAGGTGATCGTGGATGGCAATCTGGATAACACCGATGCCGACTACACCGGTAAATATGCCGCGTCCACCTGCTATAACTCCGAGAAGGCCGTAGATCTGGCCGGCACCATGCGCAACGACCGCGACTGGGTTGTCGTGTTCAATGTTGAGCGCATCGAAGCGGCGGTCAAGGCCGGTAACTTCAAGACCATCGGCGACTCCAAAGTGCCGGTAGTGGACGGTCGCGGTGATTCCGAGCTGACCCGCTACATACCGGTTCCGAAGAACCCGCACGGTCTGAACACCTCTCCGGATGGCAAGTACTTCATTGCCAACGGCAAGCTGTCTCCGACCTGTTCCGTGATTGCCATCGACAAGCTGGATGACCTGTTTGACAACAAGATCGAGCTGCGGGACACCATCGTTGCCGAGCCGGAACTGGGCCTCGGGCCGCTGCATACCACCTACGATGGTCGGGGCAACGCCTACACCACCCTGTTCATCGACAGCCAGGTGTGCAAGTGGAACATTGCCGATGCCATCAAGCACTACAATGGCGAGGATGTGAACTACATCCGCCAGAAGCTGGACGTGCACTATCAGCCGGGACACAACCACGCGTCCCTGACTGAGTCCCGGGATGCCGATGGCAAGTGGCTGGTAGTCCTGTCCAAGTTCTCCAAGGACCGTTTCCTGCCGGTGGGCCCGCTGCATCCGGAGAACGACCAGCTGATCGACATTTCCGGTGAGGAGATGAAGCTGGTTCACGATGGCCCTACTTACGCCGAGCCGCACGACTGTATTCTGGTGCGTCGCGATCAGATCAAGACGAAGAAGATCTACGACCGTGATGATCCTTACTTTTCCTCTGCGGTTGAGCAGGCGAAGAAGGACGGCGTGACCCTCGAGGCCGACAACAAGGTGATCCGTGACGGCAACAAGGTGCGTGTTTACATGACCTCTGTTGCGCCGCAGTACGGGATGACGGAGTTCAAGGTCAAGGAGGGCGATGAGGTCACCGTTTATGTGTCCAACCAGGACACCATCGAGGATGTGACGCACGGGTTCTGTATGGTGAACCATGGTGTGAGCATGGAGATCAGTCCGCAGCAGACTTCTTCTGTGACCTTTACGGCGGGTAAGCCGGGGGTTTACTGGTACTACTGCAACTGGTTCTGTCATGCGCTGCATATGGAGATGGGTGGTCGCATGATTGTTGAGAAGGCCTGATAGGCTGTCATTTCGCCGGGACTCCTTTTGGGGTTCCGGTGATTTCTGCGTTCGGAGAAGCAACCCAAGAGGAAAGCCCTTTCCAAAACACGCTCCTGGCGGCACATCCCTGTGGCGCTTGAGCTCCGCCATCCATGGCTCCGCACAGTTTTGGAAAGGGCTTTCCTCTTGGCTTGCCAAGCTTGAGTGCAGTCCTCTGCAATTCTTTTCGTTTCTAGAGAGACATTGATGTATTCACTTTTGCGTTATGGGGTGGCCCTGTCAGTCGCTCTTTTATCGCTGACCGCAAACGCGGGCCTGCAAGAACAGCTGGATGCCCTGGAACCGGGCGCGTCTTTCGAGCTTCCTCCTGAACAACTGTCGCCCCTGGCTATCCGGGTGCCCGGCGTCACGGTGTCCTGTCATTCCGATACCGTTATTGACGCAGACGGGCAGGGGAATGCCGTGAATATCAATGCCGAGCAGGTGACGTTTTCCGGTTGCACCGTGCGCAACTGGGGCAAGGATCTGAACGAGCTCGATGCCGGGATTTTTGTGGTCCGGGAGGCTCAGGGTGCGGTGATTGAGAATAACCGACTGCAGGGGCCGGCGTTCGGGCTGTGGCTGGATGCGACACCCGATGTGACGGTGCGGGGTAATGTGATTCGTGGCGAGACGAGTCTTCGGTCGCAGGATCGGGGGAACGGGATTCATCTATTCAATACCACCGGCGCGCTGATTGAGGGCAATGACATCCGGCAGACGCGGGATGCGATTTATATCGAAACGGCGAATAACAATACGATTCGTGGCAATGAGATGGCGGATCTGCGTTATGGCATTCATTACATGTATTCGATGAATAATCTGCTGGAGGACAATGTCACCCGGGGTACGCGGACCGGGTATGCGTTGATGCAGAGCAAGCGGCTGAAGGTATTCAACAATCGGTCGGTGAACGATGAGAACTACGGGATTCTGATGAATTTCATTACCCAGTCGGAGTTGCGCGGCAATGTGGTGACCGGGGTGTCCCAGGGGCAGACCGCGGGTGTGGCGATTTCCGGCGCGGAGGGGAAGGCGGTGTTTATCTATAACTCGCTCTACAACACCTTCGAGGGCAATGTGTTTGCCGACAGTAACATTGGCATCCACCTAACCGCCGGCTCTGAGGATAACGAGGTGTTTGGTAATGCCTTCGTGAACAACCAGCGTCAGGTGAAGTATGTCGCCACCCGGACGCAGGAATGGTCGAAGGACGGTGAGGGCAATTACTGGAGTGACTACCTGGGCTGGGACCGCAACCAGGACGGAGTCGGGGATGTGCCCTATGAGCCCAACGATAATGTGGACCGGCTGCTGTGGAAGTATCCGGAGGCGAAGATTCTGATGTTCAGTCCGGCGGTGGATACGCTGCGCTGGGTCCAGGATGCCTTTCCGGTGGTCAAGGCTGCCGGGGTCGCCGACTCCCACCCACTGATGCAACTTCCCGCTGATCTGCAACCGGAGTTCCGATGAGCTGTTTTCGTCTAGAGAATGTGAGTTACCGGTATGACAAGAGTCCGGTGCTACAGGGTATTGATCTGCGCCTGGAGCCGGGGGAGATTCTCGGGCTGTTTGGCCATAACGGGGCCGGCAAGACCACGTCGATCAAGCTGATCCTTGGGCTGATGCAGCCAAGCCAGGGGACTGTGTCGGTGCTCGGTGGTCAGGCGGGCGATCCACAGGTGACCCAATACATCGGGTACCTGCCGGAGAATGTGATGTTCTACCCGCAGTTGACCGGCCGGGAGATTCTGAATCACTTTGCCCGTCTCAAGGGGGCCTCCCTGCGCCAGGTGCCTGAGCTGCTTGAACAGGTGGGTCTGGGCGATGCCATGGATGCGCGGACAAAGACCTACTCCAAGGGTATGCGCCAGCGACTTGGGCTGGCCCAGGCTCTGTTGGGCAAACCGGAACTGCTGATGCTGGATGAACCGACGGTGGGCCTGGATCCGGTGGCGACGGCAGACCTTTACCGGTTGCTACGGGAGCTGCGGAACGAAGGAACGGGCATTGTGTTGTGCTCCCACGTTCTGCCAGGCGTTGAGCCTTACATTGATCGGGCTGCCATCCTTACCGATGGCGCTCTGAAGGCGGTCGGGGATCTGGCCGCGCTGCGGCGGCAGGCGAATATGCCAGTGACGCTGTCACTGGATCCTGCCAATAGCCTTTCGGCGCTCGAACGGGTGATCGACAACGCCTCACCTGGCAGCGGCCTGATGATCAAGACCGACGACGGACGACTGCGCGTCGATGTTCAACCGAGGGAGAAAATGGGCCTGCTACAAACCGTGATGGCGTCGGGCGAGGTGGCGGATGTCAGTATCCACCAGCCCAGCCTGGAAGATATCTACGTGCATTTTATCGGCTCGGGTGGTCTGGCCCACCGGGGAGGTGCCTGATGAACAGCATTTGGACCATTGCCCGCAAAGAGCTGAGTGACAGTCTGCGTAACCGATGGTTGATGGCCATTTCCCTTGTGTTTGCCACGCTTGCACTTGGTATCGCCTGGTTTGGCGCTGCGGCTTCCGGTCAGGTTGGCTATGCCTCAACGCCGGCGACCATTGCCAGCCTGGCTAGTCTGGGCATTTTCCTTATTCCGTTGATCGCCTTGCTTCTCGCCTATGACGCGATTGTGGGAGAGGAAGAGGGCGGAACCCTTCTGCTGTTGATGACTTACCCGATCAGCCGCAGTCAGTTGCTGCTGGGCAAGTTCCTGGGCCACGGTCTGACCCTGGCGCTGGCCACCCTGATCGGCTTCGGTGTCGCCGGAGTGGCGATTGCCCTGCTGGTCGAAGATGTTGCCATCGCCAGTCTGGCGACTGCCATGTTCAGGTTCATCGCCTCTACCGTTCTTTTGGGCTGGGGCTTTATTGCTCTCGCTTATGTGGTCAGCGTTCGGGTGAGTGAGAAGCCTATTGCCGCAGGCCTGGCGCTGGCGATCTGGTTTTTCTTCGTCCTGATCTTTGATCTGATGCTGCTGGGCACGCTGGTAGCCAGCGAGGGCAAGTTCAATGCCGAACTCTTGCCCTGGTTGCTGATGCTAAACCCCACGGACATCTATCGCCTGCTCAATATCGTTGCCTTCGGCGACACCGCGCAGCTCAGCGGTGTCCTCAGCCTGGGCGCCGACCTGCCCGTCGGTGCTGCTGGCCTGTGGTTTGGCCTGGTGTTGTGGTTTGTCTTCCCGTTGGCGGGCGCCCTGTTGCTATTCCGAAATCGTCGCATCTGACTGGAGTTATAACTGATGAAACGAATCAAACTGATCTGGCTCCTCGCCGTTCTGGCGGCCTTTACGCTCACCGCCTGTTCGGGCAAAGAGGAACAGGCCACAGCCAAACCCGACCCGGTGCATTTCGAAAGCGGCGATGAATGCCACGTCTGCGGCATGGTGATCACCAATTTCCCGGGTCCCAAAGGCCAGGCCATCACCGAAAAAGACCAGCATGTTCGAAAGTTCTGCTCCACCAGGGACATGTTCTCCTGGATGCTCCAACCGGAAAACGTTAACCGCGACCATATGCTTTACGTCCACGACATGGCGCAGAACGACTGGCAAAGCCCCGAGGACACCGACCTGATTGACGCCCGGGATGCCTTCTTCGTGGTCGGCTCCGACCGCAAGGGTGCCATGGGCCCGACCCTGGCCTCGTTCGCCAGTGAGGATGCGGCTCATGGGTTCATGATGGAGCATGGTGGAGAGGTTCTGGCCTACAGTGAGATCACCCTGGAGCACCTGAACGCAGGTATGGCGATGGGGAAGATGGAACAGCCGGCGGCGGAGCACTCGATGGAGCACTGAGGCGTGAACCTGGGGTCAGATGAAAGCCTTCATCTGACCCCTGTGCTTGATCCCGGCTCAGGGCCTGACCTTGCGCCAAAGCGCCCGGCCGATTACCCGAACCTTGTCCCTCGGCGCCATCCTTCCAAGGTTGGTCTTCACCACCCCTTTGGTAAAGCGCGTCGGCTTGCTGTAGTCGATGCGAACGTCTACCAGCACGGGCATCCCGGCCCCGGCTTTGTCCATCGCGACCCGGATACCGTCCGCAATCTCCGAATTCCCGGAAAGCCCCACATAGGCTACCCCGAATGCCTTCGCAAACGCCTCATAGTCTACCGAACCCAGCACCGAGCAGGTCTTCTGGTTATAGGGAATCTGCTGCGCCTGGGATATCTGCGACAGCTCTCCATCATTGAATACAAACACCACCACGCCCGCCTGCTCGCGGACTGCCGTCACCAGTTCTATGCCGGTCATCAGCAGGGCGCCATCGCCGACAATGCCCACCACCTGCCGCTCCGGATTGGCCAGTTTGGCGCCAATGACCCCAGGTATGCAGTACCCCATGGCATTGAAGTCGCTCGGGGACATGTAATTGCGGGCACCGATGATCGGCATCAGCTCCGCGGTCAGAAAGGTATGGTTGCCGTCATCGGCCACTACGATGGCATCGTCCGCCAGAAACTGCCGTAACTGGCTGAAAAACAGCTCCGGATTGATCCGGTCGCCGCTGTCGTGATCCCGCCACTCCTTTTTGTAAGCCGCCTTGTCACTGGCAATCTGTTCGCGAATGCCGGTGTTATTGGCATCGGCTCTGATAGCCTTCACCGCTTTCAGCAGCGCAGGCACGACGGCTTTGGCATCGCCTTCGAGGGTGTGGCTGGCGGCATAGTTGGCGCTGAACACCTCCGGGTTGATATCGATGTGGATCAGCTGTTCCGGCGGATTGATGCCGTAACTCCCGGTGGGAATCTCGGAAAAGCGTGTACCGATAGCCAGCAAACAATCGACGCTGGCGAAGGCGTTGGTCGCCGCCGGCACAGCATAGTTCCCCATCCCCATGCCGGTGTGCAGAGGGTGGTTGCCGGGAAACGCGCTCAACCCCTGCAGCGTAGTCGACACCGGCGCATCCAGATGCTCGGCCAGCTCGATCAACGCATCCTGGGCATCCACTGCGCCCCAGCCAGCGAAGATGCCGGGTTGCCGGGCCTCAACCAGCGCCCGAGCTGCCTCTTCAATCCGGGATTGCTCGGGCAGGGGTGGGGTGGCCGGCGCATGCCACTCGGGCATATCGTCCACCTCTCCCAGGAAATTGGCGATGTTGTAGGGAATCTCCACGAATACCGGCCCCGGCTCTCCCGTGGTGGCGGTCTCGTAAGCCTTATAGAGCGTCGGAATGATGTCGCTGTGGCTGGTGACCCGCCAGGTGCCCTTGGTAATGGGTTTCAGCAGGGTGTGCTGGTCCATTTCATGCAGTTGATAGCGGTGCCCACTTTCGGAGTGAATCCCGCCTGAGATGATCAGCATGGGTATGCCGTCAATGCCGGCTTCCCCAATACCGCTGGCGGCGTGGGTGACGCCAGCGGCGGGTACAATCAGCAGGGTGCCGATTTCCGCGCCGGTGCGACTCACCGCATCTGCCATGAACGCGCCGCCACATTCGTGAGCCACCAGCGTCGGCGAAATGGAACCGGAGCGGTTCAGCTCGTCGTAAATTTCGGTCGTGTGCACTCCCGGAATCCCGAAGGTTCGACGTATTCCGAGTTGTTCCAATGCGAAGCGGACAAGCGCGGCGCCAGATTTTTTCATTCGAAAGCCCAAGATCTTGTTTGTTATTTTCGGATTCAGCTCCGGAGTCGGAGGTAGGGCGCCCCGACCCGACGGTCCCCGCAGCACGGAATCGGGAGCAGGCTGTTATTTTTACTGAGAGGTTCTGGCGTGCGTCAAGGATTGAATCGCTTCAACCACCGGTCATGTTCATGAAACGCAGAATCTGAACGTCGCCATTGCTCGAGAAATGATGGCGTTCGGGCTTCAGGTCCATGGCGTTGATGATGGTCTGGCGCAGTTTATCGTCGGTTACCGGGTTACCGCGCAGGACGCGACGGAGGTCTACCGAGTGCTCATTACCGAGACACAGCAGCAGCCGGCCTTCGACCGTTACCCGTACACGGTTGCAGGTGGAGCAGAAGTTATGGGAGTGCGGTGAAATGAAGCCGACCTTGATCGGGCTGTCCGGCATTCGGTAGTAGCGGGCGGGCCCGCCGGAATCCTCGGTGGCAGGAACCAGTTCGTGCGTTTCCCGGATGATGTCCCGCACCTCCTCGCTGGTGCACAGGGCGAGACCCCGGTCGTGCTCGGAGATCTCGCCGAGAGGCATTTCCTCGATGAAGCTGATGTCCACCTGCTTTTTGCGGGCAAATTCAATCAGCTCTGGGATCTCCTCGTCGTTGCGCCCCTTCATCACCACGGTGTTGAGCTTGATGCCCCGGAAGCCGGCTTCACGGGCGGCATCAATGCCGTCCAGAACCTGACTGAGCTTGCCGGTGCGGGTGATGTTGCGGAATTTCTCGGCGTCCAGGGAGTCCAGGCTGATATTCAGCCGGTGCATACCCGCCTTGCGCAGGGGTTCGGCCATGGTGGTCAACTGACTGCCATTGGTGGTCATGGCAAAGTCACGCAGCCCGTAGGTGCCGATTTCCTTTACCAGTTCCAGGATATCCTTGCGCACCATCGGCTCACCGCCGGTGAGGCGGATTTTTTCCGTACCCAGAGCGACGAAGTTGCGGGCGACGCGGGCAATCTCTTCCAGCGTGAGGACCTGCTGGCGCGGCAGGAAGGTCATGTCCTCCGCCATGCAGTAAACGCAGCGGAAATCACAGCGATCAGTGACGGACAGCCGCACATAGTTGACTGTGCGGCCAAATCGGTCTGTCAGCTTGCTTTGGGGCATCGGGTTGATCCTGTTATCGCTCGTTTTTTGATCTGAGTATAGACCAAGTATTGCAGATAAGATCAAGTATTCCGATACCCCTCGGGAGGTAAGCCTATGAGATCAATAGTCAGAAACGATGAAAGTTGCAATTCCAGAAAAGATGCATTTAGAATAAATTTAAAGATGTATTCTGGAGGTTTCAAATGGAAAAGCTGCTATCCAGGGCGAACAGTACGATGGTCTGGTCATTGCTGGGGCTGCTGCTGACGGTTCTGGTGGCCTATCCGCTGGCAGGCCAATTTCCCATGGGGATCCAGATCCTGGCGCACGTTGGCACTTTGCTGTTCGCCGTCGGAATCAAGGTGGCCTATGTGGCGAGGCTGGTTTTCCTTAGCCGTTTGGGAAGACCCGTGCACTGAATGCAGGTAGAATAGATGCAATTATGAATCATAGTGGGAGCCCCGTCATGGGCGAGCCTTCCGGGAAAACCGGATTTAGGATTCTGGCGTATATCTCTGCAAGCCTGGCAGTGATTGGAGTTGCCTTGCCATTGTTGCCGACCACCCCCTTTGTTTTGCTCGCTGCGTTTTTCGCCAGCAAAGGGTCGCCGGCCTTTGCCCAGTGGCTGGACACGCATCCCCGATACGGTCCGGTGATCGAGAACTGGCGCCTGCGTCGGGCGGTGCCGGTCAGAGCCAAGGTTCTGGCCTGCACCATGATGACGTTGAGCTGGGCGATATTATTTCTGATGGGAGCGGCGCCCCTGATATTAGGTATCGTGGGTACCTGTCTGGCCGGTACGGCCTGCTATCTGCTGACGCGACCATCCTGTTGAACGACTATTTAAAAACTGGAGTACTGAATGCACATCACCCGTTACACGGATTACTCACTTCGCGTGCTGATTTATCTCTCGGCACAGGGTGATCGTCTGGCAACCATTCAGGAAATTGCCGATAGCTATGATATCTCGAAAAACCATCTGATGAAGGTGGTGCACCAGCTCAACAAAAAAGGTTATATCGAGACCATTCGTGGGAAAAAGGGTGGTATGCGTCTGCACATGGCACCGGAAGACATCAACATTGGCATCCTGGTTCGTGAGACCGAGCAGGATCTGAGCATTGTCGAGTGTTTCTCTTCGAAAAACGCCTGCAGGATTACCCCGGTGTGTGGTCTGAAATCCATGTTCAACGAGGCGCTCAAGGCGTTTCTCGAGGTTCTCGACCAATATACCCTGGCCGACGTGATCCAGGATCAGCATCGGCCACAGTTGTTGCGCCTGCTTCAGATTGCCTGAGGGGCGCTTCCGTTCTCCAGCCGGGTGCGAAGCCGGTCCGGCAGTGAGTAACGGAAGATCCGGTTGAGCACGGTGCCATACTGCTTCCCGAAGCTGCCGGTGTTGTAGTGAATCCCGTGCTTGCGGCAAACCGCCTGCACTTTTTCAGAAATCTCAGGGTAGCGGTGCGCAGGCAGATCCGGGAACACGTGGTGCTCGATCTGGTAACTCAGGTGCCCGCTCAGGACATGCAGCCAGCGCCCGCCGGTGAAGTTCGATGAGCCGGTGAGCTGGCGCAGGTACCAATGGCCCTTGCTCTCACCCTCGCATTCCTCCTCACTGAATGTTTCCGCATCCTGGGTGAAGTGGCCACAGAAGATCACGGTGGAAGACCACAGATTACGTATCAGGTTCGCGCCGATGTTACCGGCCAGAACAATCGGTGCGACCGGTAGCGTCAGCAGCGGGAAGAACACGTAGTCCTTGAAGGCCTGGCGGCCACCCTTGCGGGCAAAATCCCTGAGGAACGGGAGCTTGTCCCGCCAGCGGATTTCCCGACGGTGCAATTTCTCGGTCTCAAGTTCGTGCAGACCAACCCCCCACTGGAACAGCACGCTCAGCAGGACATAGTTGATGAATTGAAGGGCGTGACGGGGCTTCCATTTTTCCTCGTCGCTCAGTCGCAGGACCGCGTAGCCGTAATCCCGGTCCTTGCCAATGACGTTGGTATAGGTGTGATGTTCGTAGTTGTGGGTCCGGCGCCAGGAATCGCCGGTGCAGACCGTATCCCACTCGTAGGTTTGAGAGTGAAGGTTGGGATCGTTCATCCAGTCATACTGCCCGTGCATGACGTTGTGGCCAATCTCCATGTTCTCCAGGATTTTGGCAATGCCCAGTGATGCGGTGGCTGCGACGAATACCGGCGGAATGAAGCCGAAAGGCATCATCACCCGGCCACCGATTTCCAGTGTCCGGTGGAGCCGGACAATACGGCGGATGTATTGGGCGTCCCGTTCACCGAGGTCTTCCAGAACCTCGTCCCGGATGGCATTGAGATCCTGCTCGAGTTCTTTCAATTGCGTTTCGTTCAGTTGCTTCATGGCAAACTCCTTGCAGCCGCTGGAAAACGGTAAAGGCTGCGCTGATTCGGATAAGAGTGATTAAGCGTCGATGCTTACTGGCCCCTGGGGCACGGAGATGCAAAGCTGGACGTTTTCTTCCCCGGACCCGGAAACCTGGCCTGTCAACCGGTTGATGACGGTGCCGCTGGTCTTGCGACAGCTGCATTGATGGCAGATCCCCATACGACACCCGTATTGCGGACTCAGACCGGCGGCTTCGGCAATGTCCAGCAGGTTGGCATCGCCTTCGGAACCGACTTCCACATCACTTCGGGCGAAGGTCACCTGACCACCCATGTCACTGCCCTCCAGATGAACGGGCGCCGGTGGGGCAAAAAAGGTGCTGTGGATCCGGTCTTGTTTGATCCCGCGCTGATCGAGCAGATCGGTAGCGAGGTCCATTAACCCCTTGGGACCGCAGAGGTAAATCTGGCGGTCTTCGAGGCCGGTTACGTCATCAATGTCCCCGGCACCGAGAAACCGGGATTCATCGTTCTCATTGGTGGCGATGATGTGCATTGTCAGGGTGGGGCAGCGCGAGGCCAGCGCCCGAAGCTTCTCCTCCGCAATCACATCCTGTTGGGTGCGCACGAAATAGAGCAGCGTGATTGGGGCCGGATAATCCCGCGCCACCATGGTTTCCAGCTGGCTCAGGACTGGGGTAATGCCACTGCCTCCGGCAATGAACAGTATCGGCTGGGCGGGCTCCGGGATGAGAAACTCGCCGAAGGCGTCCCCCAGACCGATGACGTGGCCGGGTTCAATATGGTCATGCAGCCAGTTTGTGACCAGGCCGCCGGGCAGACGCTTGATGGTCAGCGTAACCAGTCCCTGGGTTTCCCAGAGCAGGGGAGAGCTGGACAGGCTGAACGTGCGGTTGTGGCGGACGCCATCGATCTCGGTACAGATGTTCACGTGCTGACCCGCACGGAAACCGGACCAGCGCCGGGCTGGCCTGAGCACAAAGGTGCGGGTGTCCGCAGTTTCCTGAATCACCTGCTCGACGCATGCCGGCGTGTACGACTGTACCCACATGGGGTTGATCCGGCTCATCAGGGGGTCGAGCCATGAGGCCGGATTGTCCTGGTTGGACAGCTGCCGACCCAGCCAGTGCATTGCTCTGTTCTGTGTGAATCTCGCTAACATGGTGGTTTCCTCCGTGGAATCCGGGGTACACATTCTGTGCTTGTGTACACTTGTTCACTAATGTGTACGACTGTACACACCGGTTTTCGCGGAGACAATTCGAGCCGGTGAGTTGGCTCAGAATGACAAGGCCGGGCGATTTTCCACCGTTGAAATGTGTACACTTGTCAACATGAAGAGCAGAGGGCACGGCAGGACATGACAGAACGACAACGGCGGAAGCCCGGGGAAACCCGTGAAAAACTGATGGGTGCAGCATTGGCTCTGGTGGGCAAGGGGCGGCATTTTGCCAGCCTCGGCATTCGGGAGGTGACCCGCCAGGCGGGGGTGGTGCCCACGTCCTTTTACCGACACTTCCGGAATATGGACGATCTGGGGCTCCAGCTTGTGGATGAACTGGGGCTGGTCCTGCGGCGAATGATGCGGGAGGCTCGCGCCAATGTGCTTCAGTCGGACAAGCTGATCGAGGAATCGGTGGGCATTTTCGTGGCCCACGCCCAAAGCAATCGGAGCTTCTTTCTGTTCATGGCCCAGGGGCTGGCGGGGGAGAGTCGGGCCGTGCAGGAGGGCATCCGCAGTGAAATGCGCTTTTTTGCCAGTGAGCTGGCTAACGACCTCAGGCGCTTACGGTTGATGGATCACCTGACCGACGCTGACCTGGAGCTGACCTGCGATCTGGTGGTGAGAACCGTCGCTTTCAGCCTGACGGACCTGCTCAGCGTCTCCCCGGATGACGACTACCAGGTTGGCCAGATCCGAAAGCGGACGACCCGCTTCCTTCAGATGATCTTTGTCGGCGCCAGCCACTGGCAGAGTGACGGCGCCTGATGCCTCTCGCGCCTTATTTGCCGGCGGTTGCCGTTTTTTTCCTGGTGGATGAGGCTTTTGGCTTCGGTGGCAGGATCAGCCCCTCGATCTCATCGAGCGCCTCACCGGTGTACACCGCCAGCTTCTGCATGCTGGGCAGGGTGTCCCGGCATCCGGTATAGCCGAAGTTCAGTGAGCCGGCATAGCTCAGGCAGGTAATGTTCAGAGCCCCGCCATGGGCGATCAGTGACACCGGGTACATGGCCTCGAGTCTCGCTCCCTCGTAGTAGAGAGTCTGTTGCGGGCCCGGTACATTCGAGATGGTGACGTTAAACACCGGCCTCATGCGCCCGCCAAGCCCGGACATCAGCTGCAGGATGTACGGCGACATCAGCATCATCGTGTACTGGGTCAGGGCACTGCGCGGCAGTTTCTGGAGATGTTCCTTGGCCCGCCGGGTCGAGGTCTTGATGTTCTGCAGGCGGGTCAGCGGATCGGGTTCGTCGGTTGCGAGCGAGGCAATCATGAAGCTGATCTGGGTGCCGGTCCCCTCGTCGTCGGACGGACGGATGTTTACCGGAATGCCCGCGGTGAGGGGGATGTCGGGGAGGTTGTTCTGTTCAACCAGAAATCGGCGCAGGGCCGTGCCGCACAGATACAGCACGATGTCGTTCAGGGAGCCACCCGAAGCGTGAGCCAGCGCTTTGAGGCGTTCGAGCTGGTAGTGCTGTGTCGCGAAGCGGCGCTGGGGTGTCACCCGGTGATTGAGGATCGAGACCGGGCCGGTGAACGGCGCTGTCAGTCCGTCCTCGGGATGTCGCACCGAGTGCACCAACCGGTTACCCGCCTGCCAGAGTCTCGGGGCCATATCGGCCTGAAGTTTCAGGGCATCCATGGCCTGGGACACGGCGGCAGGGATGGACGCTTCCTTGTCGGTCTTGCTACCCCGGCGGCGTTGCGGTTTGACGGACCAGGGCGGAAGCATCTCGCGTCGGTCCGGATCGGTGCTCAGCACCCGTTGCATCAGGCGCACGCCGCTGATGCCGTCGATCATCGAGTGGTGCATCTTGGTGTAGAGAGCAAACCGGTTGTTTTCCAGCCCCTCGATCACATGACACTCCCAGAGCGGTCGGGCGAAATCCAGCGGATTGGAATGCAGACGTGACACCAGTACCCCCAGTTCCCGCTCACCCCCGGGCCGTGGCAGGGCCGAGTGCCGCACGTGGTAATCCAGGTCTATTTTTTTATCTTCCACCCAATAAGGGGCGACCAGCCGGCCGAGAAAGCCGGACCACGCCAGTTTGTAACCCCATGGGGAAGCGATGTCGCCGGCCTCCTTCATGCGGTTGACCATGTCCCGAAGGAAGGTTTCGGGAGCGCCTTCTGGCAGTGAGAAGATCTGCAGGGTACCCACGTGCATCGGGGTGTCCTCAGATTCCACGGCCAGCCATGAGGCATCCAGTGTTCCCAGACGTTTCATTCCTTGTTGTACTCCACCAAAGTAAGGGATTTTTAATTATGGGTTAAAAGTATACTGATAATGGACGCTGTTCACGATTCAGGGTGCTATAAAGTTCCCTGTTTTGCGGAATTATTTCACGTTGCTCGGGGAGAGTTTTATGCAGTTTCTCAATGGCATAACCCTGCTGCTGGTGTATCAGCTCGTCGGAGAGGTCACCGTGCGCCTGTTGGGGCTACCGATCCCCGGGCCGGTGCTTGGCATGGTGATGCTATTCATCACGCTGTGGATCCGGGGCAGTACACCGGAATCTGTGGAAAACGCTTCTACCGCGCTGCTCAGTCACCTGTCGTTGCTGTTTGTGCCGGCGGGCGTTGGCATGATGGCGCATTTCAGCCGCATTGCCGATGAGTGGTTACCCATTACCCTGGCATTACTGCTCAGTACGGTTATCACCATGGTGGCGACCGCCCTGGTCATGCAGCTGACCACCCGGTGGCTGGTTGGCTCGGCTGCGAGAGAGGAGCAGAATCATGAATGATCCCGGGCTGAAGGATATCTGGGTCTATCTCTCTACGTCGCCGCTGCTGGGGCTTACCATCACCCTTGTGGCCTATGGTCTGGCCTACCGGCTGTATCTGCGCACCAACTCCAATCCCCTGGCAAACCCGGTGGTAACATCGGTTGCCATGCTGATCGGTCTGCTGTTGCTGACCGGTACCTCGTACAACGATTATTTCGAGGGTGGCCAGTTCGTGCACTTCCTGCTGGGACCAGCTACCGTGGCACTGGCGGTACCGTTGTACCAGCAGTTCTCGAGGCTGCGTCTACTCTGGATGCCCGTTACCATCTCGCTGCTGTGTGGCGTGGTAATTGCGGCCGGCAGCTCGATCTGGCTGGCCCGGATGTTTGGTGGCTCCTTCGAGATCCAGATGTCCCTGGCTCCGAAGTCGGCGACAGCTCCGGTGGCCATGGGGATCTCCGAGAAAATTGGCGGGTTGCCGTCGCTGACGGCCGTGCTGGTAGTCATCACCGGCATAACCGGTGCGGTACTGGGTACCAAGCTGTTCGAATGGATCCGGGTCAAGGACGACACCGCCAAGGGCATCGCCATGGGCGTAGCCGCCCACGGGATCGGTACGGCCCGGGCGTTCCAGGTCAGCAATCAGATGGGCGCCTTTTCGGGATTGGCTATGGCGCTGTCCGCATTTGCCACCGCCGTTCTGGTTCCCTGGCTGGTGGACTGGATGCAAACGCTTTTTTAAGGCAAATTTCACTTTCCCGAATAATGACTGTTCAGACATTCAAAGACACGTGACAACAAGCTGAGGTGCCATTGCCAATGCAAACCAAGTTTCTTCTCGACGAGAGCCAGATGCCGAAGTACTGGTACAACCTGCAGGCGGACTTCCCGGAGCCGCTGCCAGCGGTACTGCACCCGGGTACGAAGCAGCCGGTAGGTCCTTCGGACCTGGAGCCACTGTTCCCCATGGAGCTGATCCAGCAGGAGGTATCCACCGAACGGGAAATCGAGATTCCCGAGCCGGTTCGCGACGTTTACCGGCTGTGGCGCCCGGCACCGCTGTATCGGGCACATCGTCTGGAGAAGGCCCTGGGGACCCCGGCCAAGATTTTCTACAAGTACGAAGGTGTCAGTCCGGCGGGCAGTCACAAGCCAAATACCGCCATCCCCCAGGCGTTCTACAACCAGCAGGCGGGCATTCGCACACTGACGACCGAGACCGGGGCGGGCCAGTGGGGCACCTCGCTCTCCTTTGCCGGATCCCTGTTCGATATCGATGTCACCGTGTTTCAGGTGCGGGTCTCCTACAATCAGAAGCCCTATCGTCGTGCGGTGATGGAGACCTATGGCGCGAAGTGTGTACCGTCGCCCTCCGAGCTGACCGAGTTTGGTCGTAAGGTGCTAGCCGAAAACCCGGACCACACAGGCAGCCTGGGTATCGCGATCTCGGAGGCGGTCGAACTGGCGGTGCAGGACCCGAACACCAAGTACGCGCTGGGCTCGGTGCTGAACCATGTCCTGCTGCACCAGAGCGTGATTGGCCTGGAAGCGATGCAGCAGATGGAAATGGCTGATTGCTGGCCGGATGTGATCGTCGGTTGCACCGGCGGCGGTTCCAACTTTGCCGGCATCGCCTTCCCGTTCATGGGCCACGCCCTGCGCGGTGGCGAGAAATCGCGGATTGTTGCGGTTGAGCCCTCCGCCTGCCCAACCCTCACCCGGGGCAAATACGCCTACGATTACGGCGATACCGCCCACATGACGCCGCTCACCAAGATGCACACGCTGGGTTCGGATTTCACACCGCCCGGTTTCCATGCCGGCGGCTTGCGGTACCACGGCATGGCGCCGATGGTCTCTCACGCCAAGGAGCTGGGCCTGTTCGATGCAGTGTCTTACACGCAGAGGGAGTGCTTCGAAGCCGGTGTGCTGTTTGCCCGCAACGAGGGCATCGTGCCGGCACCGGAGGCCAACCACGCGGTCAAGGGCGCCATCGAGGAGGCGTTGCGTTGCAAGCGGGAGGGTAAGGACGAGGTGATCCTGTTCAATCTCTGTGGCCATGGTCATTTCGACATGGCGGCTTACACCTCCTATTTTGAAGGGCAGCTCGAGGACTACGAATACGACGAACAGGAGCTGGCCATGGCCCTGTCCGGCCTGCCGTCCGTCTCAGGCTGATCATTCCGCCCGGCCGCGGCAAAACACCGTCCCTCCGCCACCGGCATTGAGTTGCCGGATGGCGGAGGGCGCGCCTTCCTCATCCAGCCTGCACGGTCACTCGTCATTGAGATGGGGTGGAGGGCAATGGTATTCCTCAACTACCGCACCCTCATCCACGCTCTCCAGGTGCACGTCAAACCCCCACAGCCGATGGACATGACGCACCACTTCCTCGGTGTCCTCGCCCAACGGCACCCGGTCGACCGGGATGTGCCTGAGCGTCAGGGAACGATCACCACGGACATCCACATTCCAGACCTGGATGTTCGGTTCCCGGTAACTCAGGTTGTACTGGCGGGCCAATTTCTCCCGCAAGGGCCGGTAACCGGGATCATCGTGGATGGCGGTCACCATGTAATGATCTTCCTGATCGTCGTTCTCGATGGCAAAGAGCTTCAGATCGCGCATCACCTTGGGTGACAGGAACTGCTGGATAAAGCTCTCGTCCTTGAAGTTCCGCATGGCGAAGTGCAACGTCTCCAGCCAGTCCGATCCGGCAATGTCCGGGAACCACTCCCGGTCTTCGTCGGTAGGGTTCTCGCAGATCCGCCGCAGGTCGGTAAAAATGGAAAAGCCCAACGTGTAGGGGTTGATGCCCGAATACCAGGGGCTGTTGAAGGGCGGCTGGTAGACCACGGCGGAATGACTCTGCAGGAACTCGAGCATGAAGCCGTCATTCACCAGGCCCTTGTCGTACATGCGATGCAGCAGGGTGTAGTGCCAGAACGTGGCCCAGCCTTCGTTCATCACCTGGGTCTGGCGCTGCGGGTAGAAATATTGCCCGAGCTTGCGCACGATGCGGATGATCTCCCGCTGCCAGGTCTCCAACAGGGGCGCATTCTTCTCGATGAAGTACAGCAGGTTTTCCTGGGGTTCCTCCGGAAAGCGGCGCTGCCGTCTCACCGGATCTTCGTCGTCATCCAGTCGGGGAATCGTTCGCCACAGGTCATTGATCCGTCGCTGCTGATATTCCTCCCGCTCCTTTTGCCTGCGAGCTTCCTCCGCGGCAGAGATGGGTGGTGGGCGCTTGTAGCGGTCCACCCCGTAATTCATCAGGGCGTGGCAGGAATCCAGGATTTCCTCCACCGCATCCACACCATGGCGTTCCTCGCATTCGGCCACATAATTGCGGGCGAACACCAGGTAATCGATGATGGCGCTGGCGTCGGTCCAGGTCCGGAACAGGTAATTGCCCTTGAAGAAGGAATTGTGGCCATAGCTGGCATGGGCAATGACCAGTGCCTGCATGGGCAGGGTATTTTCCTCCATCAGGTAGGCGATGCAGGGGTTGGAGTTGATCACGATTTCGTAAGCCAGTCCCATCTGCCCGCGCTGGTAGCCCTTGGCGGTGTTCAGGAACTGCTTGCCGAAGGACCAGTGATGGTAGCCAACGGGCATGCCCACTGAACTGTAGGCATCCATCATCTGCTCGGCACTGATCACCTCGATCTGGTTCGGGTAGGTATCCAGCCCGAACTCTGCCGCGCACTTGGCGATCTCGTCGTCGTATTCCTGGATCAGTTCGAAGGTCCACTCCGAACCCGTGGAGATCGGCTTCCTGGCGCCCGGCTGTTCGCTTTCCGGTGCGTTCGGGCGGTCGACGATGCTACTCATGCGGCTTTCCTCTCGAACAACTGACGGAACACCGGGTATATCTCACCCGGGTCGGCGATCTGCTGCATCGCAAAGCTCTGCGGGAACCGCTCCATGATCTTCTCGTATTCGTACCAGAGCATCTGGTGATCCTGGGGCGTGATCTCCACATAGGCATAATATTGCACCAGCGGCAGTATGCTGTCGGCCAGCAACTTGCCACAGACGGGCGAGTCGTCGTTCCAGTTATCACCATCCGATGCCTGGGCGGCATAGATATTCCATTCGGACGGGGAATAGCGGGACTCGATGATCTTGTGCATCAGCTTGAGCGCACTGGAGACGATGGTGCCGCCGGTCTCCCGGCTGTAGAAGAACTCTTCCTCGTCCACCTCCTTGGCGCTGGTGTGGTGGCGAATGAAGACCACGTCGATCTTCTTGTAGTTCTTCTTGAGGAACAGATAGAGCAGAATAAAGAAGCGCTTTGCGATGTCCTTGTGCATCTGGGTCATGGAACCAGAGACGTCCATGAGACAGAACATCACGGCACTGGTGGCCGGTTTGGGCTGCTTCACGTGTTGGCGGTAGCGCAAATCGATCTCATCGATGAACGGAATCCGGCGCACGTTGGCCTTGAGTCGGGCAATCTCGTCCTCCAGCACCTTGATCTGGTCATCGTGGCTGAAGGCCGGGTCCAGATCTTCCGGTGCCGATTTCAGGGCTTTCAGCTGCTGTTCGAGATCCTTGATCTTCTTCTTGCGGGCACCGCCGAGGCCGAGGCGCCGGGCGTGGGCCCCCCGCAAGGAGCGCACTACATCCAGTTTTGCCGGAATGCCCTGGTTGGTGAAACCGGCCCGTACGTATTTGAAGGCTTCGGTATCCTTGAGTTTCTTGCGCGCCAGATTGGGCAGTTCGAGGTCATCGAACAGGAAATCCAGGAATTCCTCCTGAGTAATCTGGAACGCGAACTCGTCCATGCCCTCGCCATCCGGGCTGGCCTGGCCCTGGCCGCCACCCTGGCCGCCCCCACCCTGGGGCTTGGGAATCATGTCCCCGGCGACAAATTCCTGATTGCCCGGGTGCACCATCTCCCGCCTGCCTCCCTGGCCATGGTGGAAGATGGGCTCGTCAATATCCCGGGTCGGGATACTGACTTTCTCACCCCGTTCAACGTCCGTGATCGAGCGCTTATGAACCGCGTCAGCCACCGCTTTCTTGATGTGGTGCCGGTAGCGGCGCAGGAACCGTTCCCGGTTCACCGCGCTCTTGTTCTTGCCGTTCAACCGCCGGTCGACGATGTGGGTCATACCCATAGTGCTACTCCCATCAGTGACTGATCACTGATTTAGTGAGACTTGCGAACACGCAGGTACCATTCGGCCAGCAGCCGTACCTGTTTCTCGGTGTAGCCTCGCTCGACCATACGCTCGACGAACTGCTTGTGCTTCTTCTGGTCTTCCTGACTGGCTTTCGGGTTGAAGGAGATGACCGGCAGAAGATCCTCGGTGTTGGAGAACATCTTCTTCTCGATCACACTGCGCAGCTTCTCGTAGCTGAGCCAGGACGGGTTGCGGCCCTGGTTATTGGCCCGCGCCCGCAGCACGAAGTTGACCACCTCGTTGCGGAAGTCCTTCGGGTTGCTGATGCCCGCCGGCTTCTCGATCTTCTCCAGCTCGTCGTTAATGGAGGCCCGGTCGAGAATCTCGCCGGTCTCCGGATCCCGGTACTCCTGGTCCTGAATCCAGAAGTCGGCATAGGTCACGTAACGGTCGAAGAGGTTCTGACCGTATTCGCTGTAACTCTCCAGATAAGCGGTCTGGATTTCCTTGCCGATGAACTGGACGTAGTGCGGCGCCAGGTACTCCTTGATAAACCGCAGGTACTTTTCCTGGATCTCGGACTGGAACTGCTCTTGTTCGATCTGCTTCTCGAGCACATAGAGCAGGTGCACCGGGTTGGCCGCCACCTCGGTGGTGTCGAAGTTGAACACCTTGGACAGGATCTTGAAGGCGAAACGGGTGGACAGACCATCCATGCCCTCCATCACCCCGGCTGCATCCCGGTACTCCTGGATGGATTTGGCTTTCGGGTCGGTGTCCTTGATGTTCTGGCCGTCGTACACCTTCATCTTGGAGAAGATGCTGGAATTCTCCGGCTCCTTGATCCGTGACAGTACCGAGAACTGTGCCAGCATATCCAGGGTATCCGGCGCACAGGGCGCGCCATACAGAGAGCTGTTGGTCAGCAGCTTCTTGTAGATATCGATTTCCTCGGTCACCCGCAGGCAGTAGGGCACCTTGACGATGTAGACCCGGTCCAGGAAGGCTTCGTTATGCTTGTTGTTTCGGAACGTCTGCCACTCGGATTCGTTCGAGTGGGCCAGGATCACACCGTCAAACGGCACCGAGCCCATGCCTTCTGTGGTGTTGTAGTTACCCTCCTGGGTGGCGGTGAGCAACGGATGGAGCACCTTGATCGGCGCCTTGAACATTTCGACAAATTCCAGCAGACCCTGGTTCGCCTTACACAGGCCACCGCTGAAGCTGTAGGCATCCGGATCGTCCTGGGAGAAGTCCTCCAGCATCCGGATATTGACCTTGCCCACCAGGGCAGAGATGTCCTGGTTGTTATCGTCACCCGGTTCGGTCTTGGCGACGCCGACCTGGTCCAGTATCGACGGATATTTCTTCACCACACGGAACTGGCTGACATCACCGCCAAACTCGTGCAGGCGCTTCACGGCCCAGGGCGACATGATGGAATTGAGGTAACGGCGCGGGATGCCGTACTCCTCTTCCAGGATCTCGGCGTCTTCGGCGGGATCGAACAGGCCCAAGGGTGATTCGTTCACCGGCGAACCCTTGATGGCGTAGAAAGGCACCTTCTGCATCAGGGCCTTGAGTTTCTCTGCCAGGGAGGATTTACCACCACCCACCGGGCCCAGCAGATACAGAATCTGTTTCTTCTCCTCCAGGCCCTGGGCGGCGTGGCGGAAGAAGGAAACGATGTTCTCCACGGCATCTTCCATACCGTAGAACTCGGAAAACTCCGGGTAACGCTTGATCACCTTGTTGGAAAAGATGCGCGACAGTCTTGGGTCGCGAGAGGTATCTACCAACTCCGGCTCGCCGATCGCAATTAACATTCTCTCAGCGGCCGTGGCATAGGCCGTTGGGTCCTTTTTGCAGATCTCCAGGTATTCCTCAAGAGAGTATTCTTCCTCTTGAGTAGCTTCATACCGGTCTTTGAAATGCTGCAGTATGCTCATAGATGGCCCCTCGCTCGCTGTTCTTCAGCTTTCAGTTCACGCAATTTCCCCGTTGCTGTTGGCTCCGCCTGTCCCGGCGGTGTTTATCTGGTTATGGGTAAAAGGGATGGATACTTACAAGTCGCGCTGGAGGTCTCTCTTCGCGACTTGCTTATTCTGAGCTTAGTTCAGGTTTCCGAGGTTGGACAGTGGGCGAGTGGTTAAGGTTCATTAAAATGTGTTAGGCGGGTGTGGCGTTTTGTAGCCTGCCGGGTTTTGGGGGCTGGAGCGCACCGGGGGTCTTTTTTCTGGCGAATTGGCAACTCGCTTCGCTCAGACATCAAATTCGCCAGAAAAAAGACCCCCGATACACTCCGATCTAACTTCACTGATATGTCAACAAAATCGTTGTTTGGCATGGCTATCGAGAGGCCTGCCAAGGCGGGAACGGGTGGGGGTGTCCTCTTGAAAATGATCGACTGTCTGAGCGAAGCGAGTTTATTCGAGCGTTTTCAGGAGGACACCCCCACCCGTCGACCGCCAAGACTCCCAACCCAGCAGGCTAGGCAGTAAGAGACAGACTCAAAGCTTGGTCAACCGAAACACACTCTCCGAAGCCCCCTCAAGCCCCCGCCGCTTGGCAAACGGATGATCCTTGGCAAGGGTGTTGGTCAGCACATGCTCGATCTCATAGTCCTGGCCATAAAGCTCCCGGACCTCGTCGTTGGAGACGTTAAACGGCGGCCCCTTGATCTCGGTGTCGTAGTCCAGGGTGATCAGCAGGATCCGCGCACCGTCGGGGATAATCGCGGTCAGATGTTCCACATAATGACGGCGCATGGAAGGCGGCAGCGCGATCAGGGCGGCGCGGTCATAGACCAGGCGCATGTGTTTCAGGTCCTCAGGGACCAGCTGGAAAAAGTCGCCACACCAGAGTTCCAGATCATCGTGTTTGAACGTGGTGAAAGGCTCACCCGGATGCACCCTGGCTTTCTCACCGGCCTCCTCGAAGAAGTCCTTGCAGGCAATTTCGCTCAGCTCTATACCGAGGACCGGGTGGCCTCGGTCGTGTAGCCACCACATGTCGTGGGCTTTGCCGCACAGCGGGACGAATACCGCATCGGTGTTTTCTCCGGCCAGTTCGGGCCAGTGATCGTGCAGGTACTGGTTAACGGTGCCTTCGTGAAAACCGATCTCTTTCTTCGCCCAGCGTTCATGCCAGAATTCGTGTTCCATGGTTGGTTACCTTCCCGATATTTGGACGTTTTCTCCAGTCTACCCTAATCTGTGGCAATCTTGAGATGGGAGAAAAGCATGAAAGCCGTATTCCTCGACGCCAATACTCTTGGCGATGATGTTGACCTGTCACCAATCGAGACCGTTACCGACGGAATGACCAAACATGACCGAACCAGTCCGGACCAGGTGCTGGAGCGGATCAGGGGCTTTGACACCGTGCTGGTGAATAAAGTGGTGCTCACGCGCGAACACTTTGAGGCCTGCCCGGAGCTTAACACCATTGCCGTGGTTGCCACCGGCCTGAACAACATCGACCAGGAGGCCGCAAGGGAGCATGGCATCAAGGTGATGAACGTGACCCACTACGGTCGTTCCACCGTGGCCCAGCACACCATGGCCCTCATGCTGGCCCTGGCCACCCGCCTGCTGGACTACGACCGGGATGTTCGGGCCGGTCGGTGGGGGCAGAGCGACATGTTCTGCCTGATGGATCATCCGATCCTTGAGCTGGAAGGTCGCACTCTCGGTGTGATCGGCTACGGCGACCTTGGGAAGGGCGTGGTCGAGCGTGCCAGAGCCTTTGGTATGAAAATTCTGTTGGGGACCCGTCCGGGCCAGGAGGCCGGAGAGGTCGACGGCTATCCGCGGATTCCGCTGGATGAGCTGTTGCCACAGGTAGATGTGCTGTCATTGCACTGCCTGCTGACGGACGACACCCGTAACCTGATCGGCAAGCGGGAGCTGGAGATGATGAAAAAGGACGCGCTGCTGATCAACACCAGCCGTGGTGGTCTGGTGGACGAGCAGGCGCTGGCGGATGCCCTGCGGGCCGGCGTCATTGGCGGCGCCGGCTTTGACGTACTCACCGAGGAGCCGCCCCGAAACGGCAACCCCTTGCTGGCGGAAGATATTCCGAATCTGATCGTCACTCCTCATTCGGCCTGGGCCAGCCGGGAAGCGAGGCAGCGGATCGTGAACATCACTGCCAATAACCTTGCAGCCGCGACCTGAATGCCGATCCTGAAACGAAAAAGCCACGACAATGTCGTGGCTTTTTCATAATAGAGGAGGGGTCAGAACTGCCAGCCCACGCTGGCGGATGCACCCACCTGGTACATCTCCAGACTGATGGTCTGGTCGGCGGCCAGAGGGTTCGGGCCTGATACCTCTTTCGCCGGGGAGAAAAAGGCCATACCGGACAATTCCAGGTTCTCGCTGAAGTTGTGGGTAAAGCCCCCGGTGAAATGCCACTCCTGAACGCCGGGCGCCAGGATGTTAAAAAGCACGTCTTCGTCAGACAGGGGATTCTCACCGTAACTGACGCCAGCACGCCAGGCGTGGTCCGGTGTCTGCTGCCACTGCCAGCCCAGTTTGACGATGGTCATGTCGTCCCAGCCGAAGCCGGCACCATCGTCGTCACCCAGTTGGGCGGTCATCAGGTTGGGCAGCAAAGGATTGCCAACACTGTTTATCTCGCTGTAGCGGATATGTTGCACGTCGAGAAGGAACCAGTGGTGGTCGATGCCCGACCAGGCGATTCCGGCGTTGAACATCTGCGGAATATCGAAGTCGCCCTGCTCGGCGAACAGCCCACGGTACTTGTCGAATTCGTTCATTTTCAGGATGTTGCGCCAGCTCAAACCACCGCGCAGCGTGTCGGTGATTTCACCCTGCCAGCCGATCTGGTAGCCGTAGCCCCAGGCATCGTCCGTTCCGTTGTTTGAAACGGCGCTGCCATCTGAGGAGAAGGCACTGAAGCCCTGGAGGCCTTTGGCTTCAAAACGCTGATAGGCGATCACCGGAGAAATACCGATGGCCTGATTATCGGAAAATTCCCAGGACCAGGTCGGGGCAATGAACAGTTGCTCGAGGTTTACGCCGGTGCGACCGCCAAAGAAGGGGCCACCATTCTCGCCAGAGTAATCGGTATTCATGCCACCGTTGGCATACACGGACACGCCAAAGCTGGTGGTTTCCGAGAGTTCCCGGTTGAAGCCAAAGTGTGGAATCAGGAAGCCGTCCCTGCTGCTCTTATAGGTTCCCGGAGCCAGGGGGAACATATCGCCGGGTGATGGATTGCCTTCGACGGAGTATTCACGGCGAGGCGAGAACACCTGAATACCACCGTCGATCCGGTTACCGACAAAAGCCAGTCCGGCGGGGTTGGTGGCAGCAGCGATGCTGTCCTGCGCCAGCGCGGCGCCAGTGCCCCCCATCCCGGCACTGATGGTGCCGTAGCCATGGGTAAAATAGCCGTTGGTGGCCGATGCAACGGACGGCAAAAATGCGGAGGCGGCTGCAATGCTCAGAGCAGTCTTGAGGCGCATAATAAAAACCTGTTCTTTGACAAATGTCGAATATGGCGCCCGTTTATACAGAATTCTGGTTATAAGATGAAGAATTAAAAGTTAATATGGTTATATTGTCAGGTTAGGCCTCGCAAACTGCCGGTTATTGACCATACTTTGGGGCACTGGCTTATATCCCTGATAAACTGGCTAAAATTTCGGGTAACAGGACCTCACGTGGCGTCATTCCAATTAAAAGAACGGCTGCAGGCCGCAGAAGACTGGATTCTCGCGAACCCCAATCCGCCCCAGAACTGGCCCTGGACCTGGCTTTACAAGGTGGGGCGCTCGGCCTATGCCCTGGTTCGCGATGTCATCAGTGGCCAGCTTACCCTGCACGCAATGAGCCTGGTCTACACCACGCTGCTCAGTATTGTGCCGCTGCTGGCCCTCAGTTTCTCGGTGCTCAAGGCTCTGGGTGTGCACGAACGGATGGAGCCCTTCCTGTTTCAGTTTTTCGAGCCGATGGGGCCTCAGGGCATCGAGTTGGCGGACCGTGTTCTTGGCTTTGTGGACAACATGAAAGTCGGGGTGCTCGGGTCGGTTGGTCTTGCCTTGCTGGTTTACACCGTGATCTCCCTGGTGCAGAAGATCGAGCGGTCTTTCAACATGATCTGGCGCGTGCCGGATATGCGCTCTATCGCCCAGCGGTTCAGCAACTACCTCAGTGTGATCATGGTCGGGCCCTTGCTGATGGTGTCCGCGATCGGTGTGACCGCCACCATTCTCTCGTCCGATGTTGTTCAGAGGCTGGTCGAGATTGAACCGTTTGGATCCCTGATCCTGACCATCAGCCGGTTCACGCCGTTTTTCCTGGTAGTGGCAGCGTTCACCTTCGTCTACATCTTTATTCCCAACACACGGGTCAAACTTCGCTATGCCTTCACAGCGGGTGTCGTCGCCGGGGTCTCCTGGCAGGCGGCCAGTATGCTGTTCGCCTCTTTCGTTGCCGGATCAGCGAAGTATGCGGCCATCTACTCCAGTTTTGCCATTGGCATCATCCTGCTGATCTGGATTTACCTGAACTGGATGATCCTGCTTCTGGGCGCGAGCCTGGCGTTCTATCTGCAATACCCGGGATCGGTGGCAAAGCGGCGGCAGGTGCAGATGGCCCCGGAACTTCAGGAAAGGGTCGGCCTGGCAGTCATGTGGATGGTGGCCAAGCCATTTAGCGAGGGTGAGGCGGCGCCTCAGCAGGAGGCGCTGGAGCACAGGCTCCGGGTGCCCGGGGAAGTGACACGAACCATCAGTGACAAGTTGATCCGGGCAGGATTGCTGACGCTGGCTGGCGGTCAGGGTGACAGGCTGGTGCCCGGACGTGCGCTTGATCTGATCACGGTCAGGGATATTCTGGACGTTGTTCGCAAGGACGAGGATCGGGTGGTTGATCGGCTGCCACCGATTCTGCCACCGGACCTGCTAAGCGGGGCCAGGGAGCAGGAGTCTGAAACCCTGGCATCGCTGTTAAGAGAGGCGAGCGGCTGACACCGCCTCTCACGGTGGCGAACGGTTTTTTCAGACCAGCGTTTCCCCGAAGACGAAGACCAGCTGGCAGACACCCGCCGCAAAACCCAGGAAGGCGCCCACCAGGATCAGCTTGATCTCGTCTTCCTGGAAACAGGGTCGGAGCAGGTCCTGGAATTCCTCCGAAGACAGGGCGATCATACGCTCGACCATGATGGATTCCACCGCCTGAGCCCTGTCTTTCTCGAACACCGGGTTGTTGAAGGAGGTCTGGCTGATCTGTATGGCTTTTTCTCCCACCTGATTCTTGAGGGTCGCAAAGCCGGCCGGGCCGAAGGCCATCTGGGTGAGCGCCTTGCCCATGCCAGCGGTTTCATCCACCAGCGGTTTGATGTGCTTTTTCACCATGTTACGCGCCCGATCGCCCTTCGGGCCTTCCAGGATCGCGCCGATGATGTTGCCCACCGTGAGGATTTCGTGGGTGACGATGTGGCAGAAGGATTCCGCGACTTCCGGTTGGCGTTTCAGGAACAGGCCCTGGATCCGGAGCGGTCCCACCTTTTTCTCCCGTAGTGGTCGGAAGATGACGTTCAGGGCGATCCAGTTTGTGGCCCAGCCCACCAGGAGGCCGAAGAAGGGCAGCACCCACCAGCTCGGGTAGACGTACCAGACGGCCATCTGGATGAGGCCGAACAGGAAGCCGAAGTACAGGCCCGAGTTGATGATGAAACGGAACTCGACTTCGCCGCATTCGAGGAAGATACGGTTCAGCAGCTGTTTATCTTTGGCGAGCCGCTCGATGACCATGCCCTTGATGTCCAGGAGGTCTTCAATATTATCGGAGATGTCCTCGACCAGGTTGTCCACCAGTTGCGGGGTGGATTTGCGCACCCGGTCGTAAACCATCTTACGGGCCGAGGCGGGCAGGTTTTCCCAGAAGGTCGGATATTCCCGGAGCATCATTTCGTCGACATACTCCTCGATGCGGGGATCGACGGAGTGGACGATGTGAGCGGCGAGTACCTTGGGGTCGATCTGCTGGAAAATCTCCTGGACGGTGCCGATCTTGGAGATGGTGGCATCGACGCTGATGGCGGCCATTTTCCGGGCTTTGGAGGGGATGATTCCCTGCCAGCCGAGCAGGGGTGGTTTGCCGATGAATTCCAGGGGGTAGAAGGTCATCTTTATGGCAAGCCAGTTGGTGGTCCAGCCGATCAGGGCTGCGATCACTGGAATGCTCAGGTATTGCCAGAATTCTTGAGACGTCAGCAGGCTTGTCATCCGGTACTCGCACTCTCTGTTTTTGCTTTCTGTCCTGGAGCATGTGCCGGTTGTGGGTGGGGCGTTCTGAAACCCGCTCAAGCACGTCCATGTGGCGCTTGAGCTCCGCCATCCATGGCTCCGCACAGTTTCAGAACGCCCCACCCACACCGGCACCCGGAACTTCGGGGTGCGCCAGAATAGTGTTTTTTGTCAGACAGGAATCATGTTGGCCGGTCCGGTTGCTGTCAATGACTGCAAAGCCGAAACGGGACGGCGGCACGGTCGTAGCGATCAGCTACCGATATCGCCCCAGAGCCACTGGCACAGGGCGATGGCCGCCACCGGTGCGGTCTCGGTGCGCAGGACGCGGGGGCCGAGTGCCACCGGCAGGAAGCCGGATTGTTCGGCCGACTCGATTTCTTCCAGGCTCAGGCCGCCCTCCGGGCCGATCATCAGGGCGACGGACGCCGGTTTGGTCAGCGAATCCAGGCTCTGTTCGGTTCGGTGATGAAGGACAAGTCGCAGATCGCAGGTCTGGCTGTGTTCGAGCCACTGGCTCAGGTTCATCACCGGCAGGATGTCCGGGACGCGGGCGCGGCCGCATTGTTCGGCGGCGCTGATGGCGACCTGCTGCCAGTGTCGCAGGCGTTTGTCTTCCCGGTCGCCTTTGAGTTTGACGTCGCAGCGTTCGGTGGTCAGTGGCACGATCCGGGTTGCGCCCATTTCCACGGCTTTCTGGACGGCATAGTCCATGCGGTCGCCCTTGGACAGGGTCTGACCAAGGACGATGTCGAGTGGCGACTCGGTGGTGTTGGGCGTCGCGCCGGTGATGTCCACCCGGACGTGTTTTTTGCCTGATTCCTGAATGGTGGCGTCGTAGTCCTGGCCGTCGCCGTTGAACAGGCTCAGTTGCTGTCCGGGCTGCATCCTCAGAACCCGACCCACGTGCTGGGCGGCTTTTTCGTCCAGTTCGCAGGCGTTACCAACGGTCAGTTGCGAGTCGGTGTAGATTCTGGGGATGCGCATTCGGGTCAGTCCTTTACGGCGATTTCGATACCCTCGGTCGCGACCTGTGCGAGGTGCCGGATCTGCTCCTCGGTGATCACGTAAGGCGGCATGAAATATACCACGTTACCCAGTGGCCGTAGCAGTGACTGGCGGGTGAGGGCGTGCTGGTAGACGCGGATGCCCCGGCGTTCCTGCCAGGGGAACGGGGTCTTGCTGGCTTTGTCTTTTACCATTTCCACCGCCATGGTCATCCCGTGCTGGCGGATATCGCCCACATTGGGGTGGTCCGCGAGGTGAGAAACAGCGTCGCCCATGCAACGGGACAGCTGTCGGTTATTTTCGATGACGTTATCGTCCCGGAAGATGTCGAGGGTGGCCAGGGCCACGGCGCAGCCGATGGGGTTGCCGGTGTAGCTGTGGCTGTGCAGGAACGCCCGGAGGGTCTCGTAGTCGTCATAGAACGCGTTGTAGACGTCATCGGTCGTCAGGACAACCGACAAGGGCAGGTAGCCCGCGGTCAGTCCTTTCGAGAGGCACATGAAATCCGGGGTGATGCCGGATTGTTCGCAGGCGAACAGGGTGCCGGTGCGGCCGAACCCGACGGCGATTTCGTCGGCGATCAGGTGAACGTTATAGCGGTCGCAGGCTTCCCGCAGTTTGGTGTGGTAGATCGGATGGTGCATGCGCATGCCGCCGGCACACTGGATCAGCGGTTCCACCACCACAGCGCAGATTTCCTCGTGTTTCTCCGCCAGGAGCTTTTCCATGGCTTCAAACTGGCGTAGCGCGTACGCCTCGTCGGTTTCGCCCGCCTCTTTGTTGAAAGCGTCCGGCGAGGGAGCCGTGAGCACTTCCATCAGCAAAGGCTGGTAGGTGTCCTTGTAAAGGGCAACGTCACCGAGGGCCAGGGCGCCCAGGGTTTCGCCGTGATAGCTGTTGCTCAGGTTGACGAAATTCTTTTTGCCCGGCTTGCCGTGGTTTTTCCAGTAGTGGTAGCTCATCTTGAGTGCCGCCTCGATGGCGGAGGAACCGTTGTCGGCGTAGAAGCACTTGTTTAGTCCTTCGGGCGTGACTTCGATCAGCCGTTCTGAAAGATTGACCACCGGTTCGTGGCTGAAGCCGGCAAGGATGACGTGCTCAAGCTTGCCGATCTGTTCCTGGATGGCAGCGTTGATGCGCGGATTGGCGTGGCCGAACAGGTTGACCCACCAGGAGCTGACGGCGTCGATGTAACGATTGCCCTCGAAGTCCTCCAGCCAGACGCCTTCACCCTGTTTTATGGGAATCAGGGGCAGGGATTCGTGATCTTTCATTTGTGTGCATGGGTGCCACACGGATTTGAGATCGCGGGCGACAAGGTCGGCATTTCGCATAGTGAGTCTCCGGTCACGCTGTCTGAGTCTGAATGGGCGCTGTTAACCTGTGCGGATATTACAGTTAACAGCGCGCTCTGGCTAGCGCGCCCCGATTCCCTGACCAGCCGGCCAATGCCCGTGATGACGAGGGTCCGCACAATCTCATGGACAACTTACGGAGACCACCCATGCAGATTGAACTGGAACACCCCTACGAGGCGAGCCTGGAGCAGGTGCTTGGTGCCTTCTTCAGCAAGGATCACATTCTGGAGAAAAATGCCCGACTCGGGTCGCGTAATGTCTGCGTGCCGGAGCTGGCCAAAGATGACCTTTCCGCCAAGCTGGTTATCGAGCGGGAGGTTACCAGCTCACTTGAAGTGCCGGCGATGCTCGCGAGCTTCCACCGCGAGTGGAACCGGGTACGTCAGGAGGAGCACTGGTTCCGCAAGAGCGACACGGAGTGGCATTGTGAATTCCGGGTCCACATCGAGAGTGTGCCGGCGAAAATCAAGGGCATGATGAAGCTGTCAGGCTCCGATAATCAGTGCACCAACCAGGTCATACTGAGTGTCCGTTGCGATGTGCCACTACTGGGTAAAAAGGTGGCCAGGTTCCTGGCGGAAGATTGTCATGCGAAAATCGAAAAAGAGTATCAGGCGACCCGGCAGTTGCTGTAGGCCCGGGCACTGAAACTGAAAAGCCCCCGGGGCGGGGGCTTTGGGAGCAGGCCGATCAGTGACCGAGTACCCTGGAGAGGAACGCCTGGGTGCGTTCATTCTGGGGATTGTCGAATACGTCATCCGGCTTGCCTTGTTCCACGATCTGGCCTTCGTGGATGTAGATGACCCGGTCCGCCACTTCCCGGGCAAAGCCCATCTCGTGGGTCACGACCATCATGGTCATCCCTTCCTTGGCCAGTTCGCGCATGACGTCCAGCACCTCACCGATCATCTCCGGATCCAGTGCCGAAGTGGGCTCGTCGAACAGCATCAGCCGCGGTTCCATGGCCAGGGCGCGGGCAATGGCTACCCGCTGCTGCTGGCCGCCGGAGAGCTGACTGGGATACTTGTCGGCCTGGTTACCAATGCCGACCCGGTTCAGCAGGCGTTCGGCGGTGGCGTTGGCAACTACCTGGGAATTACTTTTCACTTTCATGGGGGCCAGCATGATGTTCTTTTTCACCGTCAGGTGAGGGAACAGGTTGAACTGCTGGAACACCATGCCGACTTCCTTGCGGATCTCGGTCAGGGCTTTCTGGTTGCCGCCCTTGGGAGCAAGGGCCTGGCCGTCTACCACCAGTTTTCCGGATTCGAATTCTTCCAGGCCGTTCACGCAGCGGATCAGGGTGGATTTGCCGGAGCCGCTGGCCCCGATGATCACCACCACTTCACCCTGTTCGACCGTCAGGTCAATGTTCTTGAGGACATGCAGCTTGCCGAAGTACTTGTTCATGCCCTTCATTTCAACGATATGAGTCATGGGTACCTTTCCTTCAGACAGAAGCCAGTCCGCGCCGCTCTACCAGCCGGAGGATGAATGACAGGGACAGGGTGATCGCCAGATAAAGGATGGCCACCACAAAATAAACCTCGAACGCGGTAAAGGTGTTGGCGATGTAGATCTGGCCCTGGCGAACCAGTTCGCCGACACCGATAACCGAGAACAGTGAGGTGTCCTTGATACTGACAATCGCCTGGTTACCCAGGGGCGGAATCATACGGCGGAACGCCTGCGGCCAGATAATGGACCAGAAGGTCTGGGTGCGGGACAGGCCCAGAGACAGGCCGGCTTCGGTCTGGCCTTTATCGATGGACTGCACCCCACCACGAACCACTTCCGAGATATAGGCGCCGGAGTTCAGCGCGATGGCGGCAATACCCGCCGTCAGCGGATCGATCGGTCCACCGATCAGGTCAGGCAGGCCGTAGAAGATGAAGAGCACCTGAACCAGGATGGGCGTGCCCCGGAAAATTTCGATGTAAGCGGTTGCCGGCCAGCGCAGGAACCATTTCTTGTTGATGCTCAGCAGACCAAAAATGATGCCCAGCACAAAACCGATGAGCAGGCCACCAAACGAGATCAACAGGGTGTAGGGGATCCCTTTGAGCAGAAAGGGGATAGAGTCGATGGCAGCTTGCCAGTCGAACTGAAACTGGAATTCCACGGTAAGTGTCTCCGCAGGAAGTTGGAGTCAGGAACAGCCGGGGCTCAGGGCCCCGGCGCGGGGAATCGGATCGGGTGATCCTTCAGCCCTTACATGCCTTCCGGCATCGGGCCGAACCATTTCTCATAGATGCTCTTGTAGGTACCGTCTTCCTTCATGGAAGCCAGGGCAGCGTTGACTTCGTCAACCCACTCGCTGCCTTCGACCAGAGCGATACCATACTGCTGGCCTTCGTACAGAGGGCCTACGGTCATGACTTTGCCTTCACCCTTGGTGCGGGCGAAGTAGCCAACGTTGGGTGCGTCATAGAAAACCGCGTCGATGGCACGGGACATCAGCGCCATGTACATGTCGGAGCTGCCCGGATATGGGGTCACACCGTCATCGGCGTCCAGGTTGGCCATCAGGTAGTCGTAGGAGGTACTGCCGATTTTGGTGCCGACCTTCTTGCCTTCCAGATCGCTCAGTTCCTTCATGTCGCTGCCTTCACGAACCAGAATACGCAGACCGGAATCGTAGTACGGGTCAGAAAAGTCGACGATTTGCTCGCGCTCTTCGGTGATGGTAATACCGGCAATGGCAATGTCCACGTTACCGGTCTGCAGGGCCGGGATGATGCCATTGAAGTCCATGGTTTGCAGGTCGTATTCAAAGCCCGCACGCTTGGCCACTTCCGCGATGATTTCCATATCGAAACCGATCATTTCACCGGTTTCCTGATCCATCATCTCGAACGGAACAAAGCTGGGGTCGGTTACAACCTTCAGGTTTTCCGCGCTAGCTGTTCCCGCCGCCACAGTCAGTGCCAGGCTGGCGCCAAGAGTCTTCAGCCATTTCGTGCTCATGCTTTCTCCTTTTGCTTTTTGTCAGGCCCCGTTTGCCCGGTAAGGCAAGCCGGAAGGACCACTGCTGGTGACCGTGGCTTCCGGGGAGCGTAAATGGGATTGCAACACATACACTTTAGACTATTACCCATCGGGGTGCCTAAAATCAAATGCTTGGGTGGGGGAAAGGAGGGGGCAGAAGAAGGCCTTCTTCTGACCCCGGAGTGGGGCGCGGAGATGAAAAAGGGAAAGCGGGCATAAGAAAGGGGTCAGAAGAAAGCTTTCTTCTGACCCCATGTTCAACTAACCCTCAAAAAGCGATCTTCTCGCGATCCCCGATACCCAGGTTCTTCCAGATACTCAGGCTCGGCTCCGCCTGATTCAGCGTATAGAAGTGCAGCCCCGGTGCGCCGGCCTTCAGCAGCCGTTCACACATGTCGGTTACCACTTCCTCACCGAACTTGCGGATGCTGTCAGTATCGTCGCCATAGGCTTCCAGCTGCTTGCGGATCCACCGAGGAATTTCCGCACCGCACATGTCGGAGAAGCGCACCAGGCTGGAGAAGTTGACGATGGGCATGATGCCCGGCACCACCGGAATGGTGACGCCCATCTTCTCCAGACGGTCGATGAAGTAGAAGTAGCTGTCCGCATTGAAAAAGTACTGGGTGATGGCGCTGTTGGCACCGGCCTGTACCTTGCGGGCAAAGTTCTTCAGATCTTCTTCGGCATTGCGGGCCTGGGGGTGGAATTCCGGATACGCGGCCACTTCCAGATTGAAGTGATCACCGCTGTGTTTGCGGATAAATTCCACCAGCTCGTTGGCGTAGCGCAGCTCACCGGAGGCGCCCATGCCGGAGGGCAGGTCGCCCCGAAGGGCGACAATCCGGTTGATGCCGTTTTCCTTGTACAGGTCCAGCAGTTCGCCGATTTCCTCACGGGTGCCGCCCACGCAAGACAGGTGCGGTGCCGTGGAAATGCCCTGCCTGTGCAGGCTGAGCACGGTTTCAATGGTGCGGTCCCGGGTGGAACCGCCGGCGCCGAACGTGACCGAGAAGAAATCCGGGCTCACCTCCGCCAGTTTGTTGCGCACCGCCTGCAGCTTCTCCTTGCCCTGATCCGTCTTGGGCGGGAAAAACTCGAAGCTGAAGCGGCGCTTGAATTGCTTCTGGGATTCCATGATCTGTTCCGCTTAGTACCTGTAGCTTTCCGGCTTGTACGGGCCTTCGACCGGTACACCGATGTATTTCGCCTGCTCCGGTGTCATCTTGGTGATCACGCCACCAAAACCTTCCACCATCGCACGCGCCACTTCCTCATCCAGCTGCTTCGGCAGCACCTGGACGTAGACGCCCTTGGACTTGGAATCCGCCGGCAGGTCGCCGAACTTGCGCTCGAACAGATACATCTGAGCCAGCACCTGGTTGGCGAAAGAGCCGTCCATGATCCGGGACGGGTGACCGGTGGCATTGCCCAGGTTCACCAGGCGGCCTTCGGACAACAGGATCAGGTGATCGTTGGTGGCCTTGTCGCGGTAGATCACGTGAACCTGCGGCTTGACCTCGTCCCACTCCCAGTTTTTGCGCATATAGGCAGTATCGATCTCGTTGTCGAAGTGGCCGATGTTGCACACGATGGCACCGGTCTTGAGCGCCTTCAGCATGTTCGCGTCGCAGACGTTGACGTTACCGGTGGTGGTCACCAGCAGATCGGTGTTGCCGAGCAGGTCTTTGTCGATGCCGGCCTCGGTGCCGGTGTTCACGCCGTCGATGTATGGAGACACTACTTCAAAGCCGTCCATGCAGGCCTGCATGGCACAGATCGGGTCCGCTTCGGTGACCTTCACGATCATACCTTCCTGGCGCAGGGACAGGGCGGAACCCTTGCCGACGTCACCGTAACCGATGACCAGGGCTTTCTTGCCGGACAACAGGTGGTCAGTGGCACGCTTGATCGCGTCGTTCAGGCTGTGTCGACAGCCGTACTTGTTGTCGTTCTTGGACTTGGTCACGGAATCGTTCACGTTGATTGCCGGCACTTTCAGAGTGCCTTCACGCATCATTTCCTGCAGGCGGTGAACGCCGGTGGTGGTTTCCTCGGTGATACCGTGGCTCTGCTCGAGGATTTCCGGGTACTTTTCGTGGAGCAAGGCAGTCAGGTCGCCGCCGTCGTCCAGGATCATGTTCGGCTCCCAGCCGTCCACGTCCGCACCGACAGTGCGCTCGAGGCACCACTCATACTCGTCGTCAGTCTCGCCTTTCCAGGCAAATACGGGGATGCCCTGGGCGGCGATGGCAGCGGCGGCCTGGTCCTGGGTGGAGAAGATGTTGCAGGAGGACCAGCGAACTTTGGCGCCCAGTTCGACTAGGGTTTCAATGAGAACCGCGGTCTGGATGGTCATGTGGATGCAGCCCATGATGTTGGCGCCTTTGAGCGGCTGCTCCGCCTTGTACTTGTGGCGTAGGGCCATCAGCGCGGGCATTTCGCCCTCGGCGATCTTGATTTCCTTGCGGCCCCAGTCGGCCAGGGAGATATCGCGGACTTTGTAGTCGTCGAAGCTGTTCAGTTTTTCTGCCGGAGTGCTCATGGTGTTCTCCTGTCAGTTCTTTTCGGGCCCCGGAGTTTGATTTCCGGTACCGCTGGATTCGGTGGTGTCGGTGGTGGGGGATGTCTTCCCCGGAACCGCTACGAGCACGTCCATGTGCGCTTGTTTCAGGCCATCCTTGGCCTTCAACATTCCGGGGAAGACATCCCCCACCACCTCGCTTGACCTTCATGCGCATGCCGTCAGCAATACGCCTTGCAAAGTCAATTGGTCTAACTCAGAGGCCAGACCCTGCGCTTTCAACTCCAGAAGCATCCCGAAGCGCCTCAGCGCGGTCGGTCTTCTCCCACGGGAAGGCGGTGAAGGTGTCGTTGCCGACGGTCATCTCGAACGGGTCACGACCAAAGTGGCCATAGGCTGCGGTTTGACGATACATCGGGTGCAGCAGGTCCAGCATGCGGGTGATGGCATACGGACGCAGGTCGAAGTTCTGGCGGACCAGTTCGACGATCTTGTCGTCGCTGATCTTGCCGGTGCCGAAGGTGTTCAGGGAGATCGAGGTCGGCTGTGCCACGCCGATGGCGTAGGAAACCTGAATCTCGCACTTGTCGGCGAGGCCGGCGGCGACGATGTTCTTGGCCACGTAGCGGCCGGCGTAGGCTGCGGAGCGGTCTACCTTGGACGGGTCCTTGCCGGAGAACGCGCCACCGCCGTGACGGGCCATGCCGCCGTACGTGTCGACGATGATCTTCCGGCCGGTCAGGCCACAGTCACCCACCGGGCCGCCGATCACGAACTTGCCGGTCGGGTTGATATGGAACTGGGTGTCCTTGTGCAGCAGCTCTGCCGGCAGGGCGTGCTTGACGATCAGTTCCATCACCGCTTCTTTCACGTCTTCCTGGGTGACGTCCGGGTCGTGCTGGGTGGACAGGACCACCGCATCGATGCCGGTAACCTTGCCGTTCTCGTAGCGGCAGGTGACCTGGCTCTTGGCGTCCGGGCGCAGCCAGGGCAACAGGCCGCTCTTGCGGGCTTCGGCCTGGCGTTGGACCAGTCGGTGTGAATAGGTGATCGGCGCGGGCATGAGTACGTCGGTCTCGTTGCTGGCGAAGCCGAACATCAGGCCTTGGTCGCCCGCGCCCTGGTCTTCCGGCTTCTGGCGGTCAACGCCCTGGGCGATGTCCACGGATTGCTTGCCGATGATGTTGATGACACCGCAGGTGCTGCCGTCATAGCCAACGTCAGAGGAGGTGTAGCCGATGTCATTGATTACGTCGCGCACCAGGTCCTCGAGGTCGACCCAGGCGCTGGTGGTGATTTCGCCGCCGATGATGGCGACGCCGGTCTTGACCATGGTTTCGCAGGCCACGCGGGCATGCTTGTCTTCGGTCAGGATGGCATCGAGAACCGCGTCGGAGATCTGGTCCGCCAGTTTGTCCGGATGGCCTTCAGAGACCGATTCGGAAGTAAAGATGTTGTAATCAGACATAGGTGTTTGCTCCTCTGTGAGCGCTTCAAATTCGTGCCGGGGGTCAAATGTGACCGGTGCCGGCTGCCTGGTTGTTGGTGGTTGTCAGGGCATACGTAAAACTACCTACGCCCATATCAATATTTTTTGATATTCCGTTCTGGCCGTTCCCTCAGGCCGGTCTGGAAGTTTTCCAGAATTCTCGTACCTGCACCTGGAAGCCGTTGCGCAAGCCGATAAACAGCTGCTCGCCGGCAATCAGGTCAGCGTCTGCCGCCCAGCTGGTCAGTTCCTCGGGCTCGAAACCGAGCCAGAGGTCGCCGCAGTTTTCCTTGGCCCAGTCCTGGTCGTGGCAGCACAGGTCACTGATCACCAGGCAGCCACCGTTGTTCATAAGGGCCGCGGCGTCCAGGAAGATGTCCGCCGGGCTCGGAACGTGGTGCAACACCATGTTGGCCACGACCAGGTCGAACGCATCCCCCCTGGCCAGCAGGGTATCGGTCACGCCCTCAATCAGGTCCACGTTATTCAGCTGCTCATCGGTACAGGTCCGTGTTGCCTTGGCCAGCATGTCCCGGCTGTTGTCCACGGCGACGACATCCTCGAACAGCTCTGAGAGTACCGGCAGAAAAGCGCCTTCGCCCGGGCCGATTTCCAGGGCTGTCTGCCAGTCCTGTTTTGCGGCCCGCTTGCGAATCAGCTCGGCCGTGGGTTCGGCATACAGGTCAAAGGCGGCAATCAGCTCCTGCTGTTCCCGGAACTGCTCAGCATGCCGGGAGAAGAAGGCCTGTGACTGATCCGCCCGTTGATCGCGAATCGCCTCGATCTTCTTCTGCAGCGGCTCGGCCAGGGGCACGCGGTCCACCGTTTCGAAAATCTGCCGGATGGTCTGGTCGGTGAGCTTGTCGCTGTCCAGGTGCAGGGGGCGGCGATAGAAAATGGCATTGCCTTCCCGCTGCGGCTCCAGCAACCCGGCCTTATGCATCACTTTCAGGTGATGGCTCATGCCGGACTGGCGCATATCGAACATCTGACTCAGCTCCAGCACACCAAAGGTATCCCGGCGCAGCACACGCAGGATCTCCAGGCGCAGGGGATCGCCACTGGCCTTGAAGATCGGGGCCAGGGCGTCAACCGAGGCCATTTGCTGCGCTTGTGCATTCAATGAGGTCATGGGAGCGAAGTTTAGGTGGGTTCGGTTGGTCAATCAATAGGCATATCAAAATTTTTTGATATAGGTTTATCGTTCTTTGAAATCAGTCCGTTTCGGGAATCCACAGGCAAACAATCGTGAAAAGGGAGCAGGCTGATTTGCCCCGGCACACACTAATCGGCGAAAATACGCGCCTTATTTTTGAACGCCCTTTGAATCACCACGAATTCTTTTCCTGCAAAACACTGGAGAAACGTCAATGCCGTCTCGTAAAGATCTCGCCAACGCCATTCGCGCGCTGAGCATGGATGCGGTTCAGAAAGCCAAGTCCGGCCACCCAGGTGCGCCCATGGGTATGGCGGATATCGCCGAGGTGCTGTGGAACGATTACCTCAACCACAACCCGGCCAACCCGCATTGGGCCAACCGGGACCGCTTTGTGCTGTCCAACGGTCACGGCTCCATGCTGCAGTACTCTCTGCTGCACCTGAGCGGGTATGACGTTTCCATTGATGACCTGAAGAATTTCCGTCAGCTGCACTCCAAGACACCGGGCCATCCGGAGTATGGCTACACGCCGGGTATCGAGACCACCACCGGCCCGCTGGGTCAGGGCATTGCCAACGCTGTCGGTTTCGCCATTGCCGAGAAATCCCTGGCGGCGCAGTTCAACCGTTCAGGCCATGAGATTGTTGATCACTACACCTATGCATTCCTCGGCGATGGCTGCCTGATGGAAGGTATTTCCCACGAAGTCTGCTCCCTCGCCGGTACCCTGGGTCTGGGCAAACTGATCTTCTTCTATGACGACAACGGCATTTCCATCGACGGCGAAGTGGAAGGCTGGTTCACCGACAACACTCCGCAGCGTTTCGAATCCTACGGCTGGCAGGTGATCCCGAACGTCGACGGCCACGACGCCGAAGCCATTCGCGCTGCCATCGAGGCTGGTCGCGCCAACTCCGAGCAGCCGACCCTGATCTGCTGCAAGACCATCATCGGTTTCGGCTCCCCGAACAAGCAGGGCAAGGAGAGCTGTCACGGTGCGCCCCTGGGTGATGACGAGATCGCACTGACCCGCGAACAGCTGGGTTGGGAACACGGCCCGTTTGAAGTGCCGGAAGACATCTACGCAGCCTGGAACGCGAAAGACAAAGGCGCGGCCGCGCAGAAGGCGTGGGACGAGAAGTTTGCCGCCTACGAAAAGGCCGAGCCGGAGCTGGCGGCCGAGTTTACTCGCCGCATGGCCGGTGATCTGCCCGCAGACTTCGCCGAAAAGGCCCAGGCGTATATCCAGGAGTGCCAGGACAAAGACGAGACCATCGCTTCCCGCAAGGCCTCCCAGAACACCCTGAACGCCTACGGCCCGCTGCTGCCGGAACTAATGGGCGGCTCTGCCGACCTGGCCGGTTCCAACCTGACCATCTGGAGTGGTAGCCAGGGGCTGACCAAAGAGGACGCCTCCGGCAACTACATCTATTACGGTGTGCGTGAGTTCGGCATGGCCGCCATCATGAACGGCATCGCCCTGCACGGCGGTTTCGTGCCTTACGGCGCCACCTTCCTGATCTTCATGGAATACTGCCGTAACGCGGTGCGCATGGCGGCGCTGATGAAGCAACGTTCCATCTTTGTATTCACTCACGACTCCATCGGTCTGGGTGAAGACGGCCCGACCCACCAGCCGGTCGAGCAGCTGGCCAGCCTGCGCACTACCCCGAACATGAGCACCTGGCGCCCGGCCGATACCGTGGAATCCGCGGTGGCCTGGAAAGCCGCTCTCGAGCGCAAAGACGGCCCGACGGCCATGGTCTTCTCCCGTCAAGGTCTGCCGCACCAGGCGCGCAGTGCCGAGCAGCTGGCCAACGTAGCCCGCGGCGGTTACATCCTGTCTGACAGTGAAGGCGCCCCGGAGCTGATCCTGATCGCTACCGGTGGCGAAGTGGGCCTGGCCCAGGACGCTGCCGCCAAGCTGCGCGAGCAAGGCAAGGCCGTTCGTGTGGTCTCCATGCCGTCCACGGACGTGTTCGATGCCCAGCCGGCCGAGTACAAGCAACAGGTGCTGCCGCTGGAAGTCACCAACCGCATTGCGGTTGAAGCCGGTATTGCTGACTACTGGTACAAGTACGTTGGCCTCGACGGCCGTATCGTCGGCATGACCACCTTTGGTGAGTCCGCGCCGGCGGGTGAGCTGTTCAAGGAATTCGGCTTCACCGTCGACAACATCCTGGAAGTGGCTGACGAACTGCTGGACGCCTGATGAGCAACTCAAAGCCTTTTCGTGTCGCCATCAACGGTTACGGCCGGATCGGCCAGTGCGTGTTGAGGGCGCTGTATGAAAACGGCTATCGCGACCACCTGCAGGTGGTCGCGATCAACGAGTTGTCGGATATTGACACCATCGCTCACCTGACCCGCTATGACTCCACCCACGGACGTTTTCGTGGCGATGTCTCGGTGGCGGGTGACGACCTTGTGGTGAACGGTGATCACATCCGCGTTCTTCGGCACCCGGAACCCACGGAATTGCCTTGGCGGCTGCTCGACGTCGATTTGGTTCTGGAATGTTCGGGCGCCTTTTCCGATCGCGCCACGGCTGAACAGCATATCGATGCGGGCGCAGGGCGCCTGCTGTTTTCCCAGCCGGCGGAATCCGACGTCGATCGAACCGTGGTGTTTGGCATTAACGATGGTGAACTTACCGGCAATGATCGGATCGTAGCAGCGGGCTCCTGTACTACCAATTGCCTTGTGCCTGTGATCAAGGTGCTGGACGATGCTCTCGGGGTGGAGCAGGGCAGCACCACAACGATCCACGCTGCCATGAACGACCAGCCGGTGATCGATGCGTACCATCATCAGGATCTCCGCCGCACTCGTAGTGCCCTGCACAACATCGTTCCCGTCGACACCGGCCTGGCCCGGGGGATCGAACGCCTGCTTCCCCATATGGAAGGCCGGTTCAGCTCCGTGGCGATGCGTGTTCCCACCCTGAATGTCTCGGCCATCGATATGGTTGTTAATGTGCGCAGTGCCACATCGGTAGAGGCCGTTAACAGGTTGTTAGAGAACGCCTCAAAGGGCTCGTTAGCCGGTATTCTTGGGTATACCGACGAGCTTCTGGCCAGCTCCGATTTTAACCACGATGCCCATTCCGGCATCGTCGACGGCGGCCAGACCCGGGTAACCGGCGGCACGATGGTGAAAGTCCTGTGCTGGTTCGATAACGAGTGGGGGTTTGCTAACCGGATGCTGGATGTCAGCCGTTGTTGGCTGGGGAAAAATGAAAATGGGGTCAGATGAAAGCGTTCATCTGACCCCGGCTTGACATGATCTCAGGGGTCAGAAGAAAGCTTTCTTCTGACCCCAGGTTCACCGAACAGGCTCTGTACTAACTCAGGGGTCTGATGAAAACCTTCATCTGACCCCAGCTTGAATTGACTGAACAAACTCAGACTTTAAGGACGAACAAATGGCCATCAAAAAAATGACCGACCTGGACCTCGCCGGCAAGCGGGTCCTGATCCGCGAAGACCTCAACGTGCCGGTCAAAGACGGCAAGGTAACCAGCGACGCCCGCATCCGCGCTTCCCTGCCGACCATCAAGGCGGCGAGAGATGCTGGCGCCAGAGTCATGCTGATGTCCCACCTTGGTCGTCCGGAAGAAGGCGTCTACGACGAAGCCTCCTCCATGAAACCGGTCGCCGACCACCTGACCCAGGTCCTCGGCCAGGAAGTCCGCCTGATCAAAGACTACCTCAACGGCCTCGACGTTGCCGACGGCGAAGTCGTCCTGTTCGAAAACGTCCGCTTCAACAAGGGCGAAAAGAAAGACGACGAAGAACTGTCCAAGAAATACGCTGCTCTTTGCGACGTCTACGTCATGGACGCCTTCGGCACCGCCCACCGCGCCCAGGCCTCCACCCACGGTGTGGCAAAATACGCCCCTGAAGCCTGTGCCGGTCCACTGCTGGCCGCCGAACTGGAAGCCCTCGGCAAGGCCCTGGATAACCCGGCCAAGCCGGTGGTCGCCATCGTTGGCGGCTCCAAGGTTTCCACCAAGCTGGACGTCCTGAACGCCCTGGAAAAAGTCTGCGACCAGATCATCGTCGGCGGCGGCATCGCCAACACCTTCCTGGCCGCAGCCGGCAACCCGGTGGGCAAGTCCCTGTGCGAACACGACCTGATCGACACCGCCAAGGACATCGCCTCCCGCGTGGAAATCCCGCTGCCGACGGACGTCGTCGTCGCCCCGGAATTCGGCGAAAACGCCCCGGCCACGACCAAGAAAATCGCCGACGTCACCGAAGACGACATGATCCTCGACGTTGGCCCCGAAACCGCCGGCAAATTCGCCGAACTGCTCAAGAACGCCAAGACCATCCTCTGGAACGGCCCAGTCGGCGTCTTCGAATTCGACCAGTTCGGCAACGGCACCAAAGCCCTGGCCGAAGCCATCGCCCAGAGCGACGCCTTCTCCCTGGCCGGCGGTGGTGACACCGTCGCCGCCGTTGACAAGTACGGCGTTGCTGACAAAATCTCCTACATCTCCACCGGCGGTGGTGCGTTCCTCGAATTCGTCGAAGGCAAGACACTGCCGGCTGTAGCTGTACTGGAAGAGCGTGGCGCTTAAAGGGCCACACTAGAGCTAGATTCGCGAGGCTGGTGGCGGGGTTGGCTTCACGGGACTGTGCGCAGCAGGGATGCTGCGCTCAAGCCTACAGGGACGTATTTACGGCGTGTCCCGGGAAGCCAACCCCGCCGCCAGCCGAAGCAGACTCCCAAGTCTGAAGCACAGCAGAATTCAACTACCCAAAATCCAACGAAGGAGACAACCCATGGCCCTGATTTCGATGCGGCAACTTCTGGACCACGCCGCCGAGCACGGTTACGGTGTGCCAGCCTTTAACGTAAACAACCTCGAACAGATGCGCGCCATCATGGAAGCCGCCGACAAGACCGACTCCCCGGTCATCGTCCAGGCCTCCGCCGGTGCCCGCAAATACGCCGGTGCCCCGTTCCTGCGCCACCTCATCCTGGCCGCAGTCGAAGAATTCCCGCACATCCCGGTGGTCATGCACCAGGACCACGGCACCAGCCCCTCTGTGTGTCAGCGCTCCATCCAGCTCGGCTTCAGCTCCGTCATGATGGACGGCTCCCTGGGTGAAGACGGCAAGACCCCGACCGACTACGAATACAACGTCGACGTCACCCGCCGCACCGTGGAAATGGCCCACGCCTGTGGCGTCTCCGTAGAAGGTGAGCTGGGCTGCCTGGGCTCTCTGGAAACCGGCCAGGCCGGCGAAGAAGACGGCATCGGCGCCGAGGGAACCCTGGACCACAGCCAGATGCTGACCGATCCGGAAGAAGCGGCGGACTTCGTCAAGAAAACCCAGGTCGACGCACTGGCCATCGCCATCGGCACCAGCCACGGCGCCTACAAGTTCACCCGTCCGCCTACCGGTGACATCCTGGCCATCGAACAGATCAAAAAGATCCACGCCCGCATCCCGGACACCCACCTGGTCATGCACGGCTCCAGCTCCGTACCCCAGGAGTGGCTGAAGATCATCAACGAATATGGCGGCGAAATCCCGGAAACCTATGGCGTTCCGGTCGAGGAAATCGTCGAAGGCATCAAGCACGGCGTGCGCAAGGTCAACATCGACACCGACCTGCGCCTGGCCAGCACCGGTGCAGTGCGCCGCTTCCTGAGCGAAAACCCGGCCGAGTTCGATCCGCGGAAATTCCTCAAGGAAACCATGAAGGCCATGACCGAAGTGTGCATCGCACGCTACGAGGCCTTTGGTACCGCCGGCAACGCCAGCAAAATCAAGCCGATCAACCTCGAGCGTATGTTCGAGCGTTATGCGGCTGGCGAGCTGGATCCGAAGGTCAAGTAAGGTCTGGAGTTGCCTGTTCCCGTAGCTTTCATGCTGCGGGGGCAGATTTGGTCGGGGGCTATGGATTCAAAGCCCCCGACCCTGACCCACCTCAAGTAAGAACCAGCCCGCCCTTGTAATTTCCCCAACCTCATCAAATATAGTGGTTAGCAAACGAGCAAAAGCTCAGAACGATTAACCAGTGGTGAGGACCCTAATGGAATTCAAAGACTATTACGCCGTACTCGGTGTGAGTGAGTCTGCCACCCCCGAGGAAATCAAAAAGGCCTACCGGAAGCTGGCACGGAAATACCATCCGGACGTCAGCAAGGAAGAGAAAGCCGACGAAAAGTTCAAGGACGTCGGCGAGGCCTATGAGGTCTTGAAAGACCCGGAAAAGCGGGCTGAATACGACCAGTTGCGCAAGTATGGCGCCCGTAGTGATGGCTCCTTTGAACCACCACCCGGTTGGCAGAGTGCGTCCGGCTTTGGCGGTGGTGGCTTTACCGATGCCGATGCCAGCCAGTTCAGCGACTTCTTCGAGGAAATCTTCGGAGGCGGTCGGCGCGGAGGCTTCTCCGGGGGCTTCGGCGGTGGCGGCTTCCGCCAGAACATGCGTATGCGCGGTGAGGACGTAAATGCCCGGCTTGCCCTGTTCCTTGAGGAAGCGTTTAACGGTTGCGAGAAACAGGTGTCGTTCACTGTCCATGAGGCGGATGAGCATGGCCGGGTGATTCCGCGGCAGAAAACCCTGAAGGTGAAAATTCCCGCCGGTATGCGCGAAGGCCAGCACATTCGCCTGAAAGGTCAGGGGGCGCCCGGGATTGGCGGCGGCGAGCCGGGAGATCTGTTTATCGAGATCGAATTCGCACCGCACCCACACTTCACGGTGGAAGGTCGTGACATTCTGGTCACCGTGCCAGTGGCTCCATGGGAGGCCGCACTGGGGGCGACGGTAACCGTCCCCACTGTTGGCTCAAAGGTGAATGTGAAGGTACCGAAAGGCTCCACCAGTGGCCGCAAATTGCGGCTCAAGGGCAAGGGCTTCCCTGGCAAGCACCCTGGGGATCAGATTGTGATCCTGCAGGTGGCCATGCCCGAGCAGCACTCGGCAGAAGCCGAAAAGTTGTACGAGCAGCTGGCCGAGGCCGAGAAGAACTTCAATCCACGCAGCAAGCTCCATGTCTGAGCGGGAGTAGGCAATGACCAGGCAAGACCAGATACTGACCGTGGAAGTGGTGGACTCCGAGGGCGGCACCTTCACACTGCGTGAGATTTGCGAACGCGGAGACTGCCACGCGGAGTTTGTCATCAAACTGGTGAACTACGGCGTTATCGCACCCCTTGAGGATGGCTCCGAAGCCGGGCAATGGCAGTTTGATGTAGCGGCATTAAGCCGCCTGCGCAAGGCCATGCGCCTGCAGCGGGACCTCAAAATCAACCTGCCAGGCCTGGCCATGTCGCTGGAGCTGCTGGACGAGGTGCAGGAAATGCGGCGGGAAGTGGACCGGCTGAACCGGCAGCTGCGGCATTTGCTGGGGGAGTAACCTCTGAAGACGGGGTCAGATGAAAGCGTTCATCAGACCCCAATTTGGCGCCGAAACCAGGGGTCTGAAGAAAACCTTCTTCTGACCCCATCCTGACGTCAAACTCCACAGCCAGGCCTAACTGAGGGGTCAGAAGAACGCTTTCTTCTGACCCCATGCTCCCGCCTCACTTCCTCTCTTTCTCCAAAGCCTGCATCTCCGCATAAAGCTTCTCCGCCTCCTCCATCAACGTCCCATGCGTTCTCAGATCGCCATTCCGCTGCGCATGGAGCGCCTTGGCCAGCTTGTCCTCGTAGGCTTTCTTCAGCTTTTTCTTCGGATCACTCTTCAAGAATCCCAGCATGTTTTTCCCCGATTGATTGACCTGATAAGGGGTACGCCCGCCAGTGGGAATGGTTCACAGACACGGTGTTTAAAGAAGGGATCAGATGAAGGCTTTCATCTGATCCCAGCGTGGCAGCCATTCCCCCGGTTCAGATCAAACCCGGGGTCAAAAGAACGCCTTCTTCTGACCCCAACTTACTTATCGTCCATCCCCCAGCTCCAATCAAACTCCGGGGTCAGAAGAAAGCGTTCTTCTGACCCCACCTTCACGGCAATCTCTCATGTCACAAAACTGTCATGATCAAAAACTGGACAACTCCATAAAATGGGATTAAATTCCCAAAAAGGAGATCTGGGAAATAATTCCCAAAAATGAAAGCGCAGTCGGTATCAAACAAAAGCAACAGCCTGGAGAAAATCATGAAACGCAATCCTCTGACACTGGCAGTAAAACTTGCCCTGACCGGCGCGCTGGCCGGATCCCTTGCGGCATGCGGTGGTGGCGGCAGTTCCTCCACAGACACAGTGAGCACCACCTCTGACGGCACCAGCGTCGGCCCGGTGACCGGCTTCGGCAGCGTCTACGTCAACGGCACCCGGTTCCGGACCGATGGCAGCGTCGATAGCGATGACGGTATCGAGCGCGAGGATCAGCTGGAGAAAGGCATGATCCTGAAGGTTAACGGTAGCTGGGATGATGATGGCGATGGCGAGGCTCGCCTGGTCAGCTACGATGACACCCTGCGTGGGCCGGTCACCAGCGCCAGCTGGGATGACATCAATCGGACCGGTCAAATCGAGCTTCTGGGGCAGGTCGTGCTGCTGGATGGTCAGACGGCTTTTGGCGGTATCAGCCCGGTTACCCTGGCCAGTGATCCTGCCGCCTACCAGGTGCGAGTCAGTGGTTGGCGCCTGGATGATGGTCGATTCCAGGCCGCTTATGTGAGTGTTCGGAACCTCGGATCCAGTATGGACGATGCCAACGAAGCCGAGCTGGAAGGTGTGGTGGAAAACCTCGATCCGGACGCCGAGACCTTCACGATCAATGGCTTTCTGGTGGATTACACCAACGCCGTTGCTGATGACGATTTCAGTCTCGACGCCCTTGAAAATGGTCTGGTGGTCGAGGTGGAAGGCCAGCTCAACGCGGCTGGCGATACCCTGCTCGCCGAGGAAATCGACGACGAAGACGATCTGTTTGACGACGATGATGATGCCGAAGTCGCTGGTGACATTGCCAACTACGATGCCGCGGCTGGTCAGTTTGAAATCAATGGGGTCACCGTTCGGCTGACCTCCGACACCGAATTCGATGATCTGAGCCGTGACAGTCTTCAGGATGGCCTGCGGGTCAAGGTCGAGGGTGAGTTCCGCAATGGCGTCCTGGTCGCCGAGGAAGTCGAAGGTCGGGATGGCGATGCCGAGCTTGATGGCGTGGTCGAGTCCATCGATCTGGATGCCGAGCGGCTCGTGGTGAGTGGGGTAGAGGTACGCCTGACCAGCGCCACCCTGATCCGCGATGATGACAGCGAGGACGATGACAGCCGTGACCGGGCCGACGACCTCAACAGCCTTTCAGTAGGTGAGTATCTTGAGATCGAGGGGCGTCAACGTGACGACGAAGGTGGTTATCTCGAAGCCATCAGTATCGAGCGGGACGATGACGACGACGATAATGATTTCGAACTGGAAGGCCGGGTAACGGCTGTCTCCGGTACCTCTATCACCCTCATGAACCTGGAAATCCTGGCCAACGGGTACAGTCTGTCCGGTGTCTCTGTCGGTGATGAGGTCGAGGTGGAATATGTCGCCACATCTGGAGGGCAGTATGAGCTGACCGGCAGTCTCGAAGACTGAGGCCGACGCCGGGGCGCGGGTAACCGCGCTCTGGCTTCAGGTCTACCCTGGGAATACAATCCCAAAGATGAATGACATCGATACCAAACCTCTGCACCAGGCACTCTTCCGCATCCTGCGCCCGCTGGCGAGGTTGCTGTTACGCAACGGCATTCCGTTCGGGGAATTCGCCGACCTGGTCAAACGGGCCTATGTCGAAGCCGCACTGGAAGATTTCTCCAATGGCCGCCGTAAACCCACCGATTCCCGGGCCGCCGTCATGACCGGCCTGACCCGCAAGGAAGTCAAACGCCAGCGCGAGATCCTGGCGGGGGAGAATCCGGGTCGCGAGACTACCACCCATGCCAACCGCGCTTCCCGGGTGGTCTCCGGTTGGGTGCATGACGAAGCCTTTCAGGCCCGCGATGGTGATCCGGCTTTGCTGCCGTTTGAGGGCTCGCTGAGTTTCAGTGAACTGGTTAAACAATACAGCGGTGATGTCCCGCCCCGCGCGGTTCTGGATGAGCTGGTCCGGGTGGGCGTGGCGTCGATGGACAGTGACTCGGGGCTGATTCAACTCAAGCAGCGGGCCTACGTGCCGGCCGGTGACAGTGAGGAGATGCTCCAGATTTTCGGTGAGGATGTATCTGACCTCGTCGCCACAATCGACTATAACCTTGTAAGTAGCGAATCGGGCCAGAAGGCCCTGTTCCAGCGGACACTGACCTACGACAACATTCCTCCGGAGATCATGGACCGGTGGCGCGCCCATGCTGCCGCGCAATCTCAAGCCCTGCTCGAGCAACTCGACAAATGGCTCGGGCCCCATGACCGGGGTATGGCGGGTGAACGTGCCGGCAACAACGCCGGCGAGCCGGTGCGTACCGGCGTGAGTATTTTTTATTTTGAGGATCCTGTGCAGCCAGGGAGAGACGAATGAAACGCAAATTGCTGAATCGATCAATCGGACTGACCGCGAGCACGGTGGCCTTCGGGCTCCTTACTGCTTGCGGCGGTGGCGGCGCAGATCTTGGTGTTGCCGATGGAGGCATCCGCGGGACCGGCTCCAGTGTCGGGCCCGTGTCCGGGTTCGGAAGTGTGTTTGTGAATGGGGTTCGGTTCGATACCTCCGAGATCCCCAATCGCACGGTGACCAGTGACGATGGCATCACCTCTGAGGACTTGCTCAGCGAGGGCATGATCCTGAGGGTTGAGGGGCAGTGGCTCGACACCAACGAGGGTACCGCCGATACCCTTGAGTATGACGATACCCTCCGAGGTCCCCTGACCGCACTCGAACCGGATCCATCCGGTGCGGGTGAGTTTGTGAATGCGACGGTCCTGGGCCAGAGCGTCCGGGTTGACCGTCAGACCGTGATCCGGGGCACCACGTTTGCTTCGCTGCTTGCCCAGCAGGGTGTTGGCGGCACGGTTCGGATCAGTGCCTGGCAGCAACCGGATGGCACCTACAGAGCCGGCTACCTGGCGGTGATTGCCGAGGACCTCGCTGACGTCGAGTTGGAGGGTTTGGTTTCTGACGTCGACATCGTTAACAACCAGTTCCGGATCGGTTCGATCTTGGTCGAATACGACGATGGCTCGGTGATTTTCGCTTCTGGTCTCACCGAGTCGGACCTCCAATCCGCTGAATCACTGGAGGTAGAGGGCAGCCTCAGTGGCTCGACCCTGACCGCTCGCTCCATCGATCGGGACGATACGCGCCGTTATGAAGGGACCGATGGTGAGGATATTGAACTGACCAATGTGGTCCTGAGCGGGTTTGTACCAGCGGGTATCGACTCTCAGTCAGGTACCTTCACCATGGCCGGTCGCACCGTCTTTGTCGATGACCAGACCGAGCTGGAGGATGGACTGACTGTTGGGGATCTTCAGCCCGGTCTGCTTATCCAGGTGGAGGGGGCGTTCAGTGACAGTGGTAACGTGCTGGCAACCGAAATAGAACTGCGCGACGCCAATGGCGAGGTGAAAGGGGTGATGACGCCCGGCTCTTTGTCGACCTCCGTTCAGACGCTTAGAATCGGCGGTGTTCTGGTGCAGTCAACGTCGAGGACCATCGTGACCCTGGAAGAGGGTGATCAGCGCATTCGCTTTGATCAGATTCCCGAGGAACGCACGCTGGAAGTGGAGGGCATAGACCGCCTGTCCGGCGATTTCAATTACCTCGAGGCACTGAAGATCGAAGTTGACAACGAGAACGCCGACCTCGCCGACAGAACCCTGTTTGAGCTTGAGGGGCAGGTGCGGGATATGACGGAGATTCCCGGCTCGATCAGCGTTCTGGGAATCGATATTTCGGACAACGCCGCAGATTACGACTCCGACAGAGGCACCATTTACAGCGATTTCATTGCCGGCGAGGCGGTGTTTGTTGAGGTCGAGTACACCAGTGCCGCCGGCGGTCAGCCGCCCTACACGGCTGACGAAATCGAGCTCGAGTCCGAAGACGACGACAACTGAGGCCGGAATCCGGTCTCAACCACACACCCGGGAGCGAGCCTCCCGGTATTCCCGTGTCAGCCGGTCCACGAGGTCTGACACACTCAGCACGTCGTGGATCTGGCTCACGCCCTGACCGGCCGACCATACGGTCTTCCAGGCCTTGGCTTCGTCATCCACCGGCTTGAGCTTCTCGCCGTAATTGATATCGCCGGCCTGGCTGAGCTTGTCCATGTCGTAGCCCGCAGCCTCCAGACTCTGACGCATGAAGCTGGCAGGCACGCCGGAGACGGCCGGGGTGTGGATAATGTCGGCCGACACCGCCTCGATGATCATGTTGCGGTAAGCATCCTCGGCCTGCGATTCCGTGGTGTTGATAAACCGGGTGCCCACGTAGGCCAGGTCCGCACCCAATGCCTGAGCCGCCAGAATATCCTCACCGTGTGACAGCCCGCCGGCGAGCAGGATGGTTCCGTCAAACACCTCCCGGATCTCATGGACCAGCACGAACGGATTGATGGTACCGGCATGGCCCCCGGCACCAGCCGCTACGGCAATGATGCCATCCACGCCAGCCTCGGCCGCCTTCCGGGCGTGCCTCTGGTTGGTGACATCATGGAACACCAGCCCGCCATAACTGTGCACCGCATCCACCACCTGACTGGCCGCCCCCAGGGACGTGATCACCATAGGCACCTTGTGCTTCACGCAAAGCTCCAGATCCGCCTGCCAGCGCGGGTTGCTGCGATGGACAATCAGGTTCACCGCCCAGGGCGCTACCTTCGCATCTGGGTTTTCCGCGCGGAAGCGATCGAGCTCCTCGTGCATCTGCACCAGCCACTCTTCGAAACCCTCACTGGTGCGCTGGTTCAGGGCCGGAAAACTTCCCACGATGCCTTCCTTGCAGCAGGCCAGCGCCAGTTCCGGGCCGGAAATGAGAAACATGGGGGCTGCAACAAGGGGCAGGGACAGCGAATCGGCAAGCGAGGAGGGCAATGGCATGGCATTTCCTTAATTTTTATCGGAACTTTTGTAGGATATAAAGGATCTTAGCGTGCCTCGGCCTCCGTGCAAACGGCGAATGGCCGACAGAATCGGAACACATCAAAAATGAAAAGGGAGCCCTCGACATGGGTGAAGCGAAGCGTCGCAAGCAAACCGGAGCACCATCCCCACGCAAGACCGGCAACCGGGGTCTCATCATCGGCATCGCCGCAGTCGTTGCTGTCGCCGTCATCGGCCTGTACTTCCTGACCTCGGCTCCGGAACCGACCTCCGATGATTTGCCCGTTGCCGCCTCTGACGCCGAACCGTTCCCTTCACAGTTGGATCAATACGGTGTCTCGGTAGGTGATGAAAACGCCCCCGTGGTGGTCCGGGAATTCGCCGATTACCAGTGCCCGGCGTGTGGTCGCTTTTCCGAAGCCACCCAACGCCTGAAACAGGAATACGTTGAAACCGGGAAAGTCCGCTTCGTCTACTTCGACCTGCCGCTCCAGCAACATGCCAACGCCATGCCCGCAGCCCTCGCTGCCCGATGCGCCGGTGTTCAGGACGCCTATTGGCCGATGCATGACAAGCTGTTTGCGTCCCAGACCGAATGGAGCGGCTCCAACGACCCGGTCTCCACCTTCACCCGTTACGCGGGCGATCTCGGCCTGAACGAACGCCGTTTCCAGAACTGCATGGAATCCGAGTTGCACCGCGAGGATGTGGAGCAGAGCCGTCAGGTTGCTACCCAGCTACGGGTGTTGGGCACGCCGACCGTTTACGTGGACAACATCAAGCTGACTCGTCCTGGCTGGGGCCAGCTTTCGGCAGTAGTAGAGCGTGAATTGAGTCAGCAGGCTGACTAACTGGTGAGCCATTGGGCGCTGGGGGCCTGCCAAAATCGTGCGGAGCCATGGATGGCGGAGCCGAGCGTACAGGGACGTATCTACAGCGTATTTTGGCAGGCCCCCAGCGCTCAATGGCGGGGCGGCTAACTCAATTCTGCGGCCACCCCTGACTTGCGAAGTCCACTCAGTTGGTTAAACTTTGCGCCCTCGCGAAACCCGCGATAGAACCAAACCCATGCTCCGGATTTACGATCCGGCCCGCAGGAGAAAACCATGAGCAATGATGTAGTTGTCTGCGCACTCTACAAGTTCGCAGTCCTCAATGATTACAAAGACCTCCGCCAGCCCCTGCTGAACCTGATGCTGGAAAGAGACGTCCACGGCACCCTGCTGCTGGCCCGCGAGGGCATCAATGGCACCATCGCCGGCAGCCGGGAAGGCATCGATGCCGTCAAAGCCTGGATCGCCAGCGACGAGCGCTTCGACGGTATCGACTACAAAGAGTCGTTTGTGGACATCCAGCCCTTCAAGCGCACCAAAGTGAAGCTCAAGAAAGAGATTGTCACCATGGGTGTGGCAGGCATCGACCCCAAGCGCGTGGTGGGCACCTATGTCGACCCGAAGGAATGGAACGACCTCATCTCTGACCCGGAGGTGCTGCTCATCGACACCCGGAACCAATACGAAGTGGAGATCGGCACCTTCAAGAATGCCGTTAACCCGTCCACCGATACCTTCCGCGAGTTCCCGGAATACGTGAAGGACAACCTGGACCCTTCAAAGCACAAGAAAGTCGCCATGTTCTGCACCGGCGGCATCCGCTGCGAGAAATCCACCGCGTACCTGAAAGAGCAGGGCTTCGATGAGGTGTATCACCTCAAGGGAGGCATCCTCAAGTACCTGGAGGACGTACCCGAAGAACAGAGCCTCTGGCATGGGGAGTGCTTCGTTTTTGACGACCGGGTCACGGTCAACCATCGGCTCGAGCGCGGAGAGTACGATCAGTGCCACGCGTGCCGCCGTCCGATCACCGAAGAAGACAAACAACGCCCCGAGTATGAGCAGGGCGTTAGCTGTCACCAGTGCATCGACTCGTTGACCGAGGAGCAGAAAGCCCGGTTCAAAGAACGCGAGCGCCAGATGCGTCTGGCCCGGGAGCGCGGTGAAGTCCATGTTGGCGGTGAAGCCGCCCGCATCATTGCCGAGCGAAAGGCTCGCAAGAAAGCAGAGCGTGAAGCTCAGGCCAAAAAGAGTCTGGAGGGCGAAAAGACGCGCAAGAGCGCGGAGGCCTGATTCAACCAAAGGAGGATTCATGGGTTTTCGACACGCAGTCGCAGTCACGACCATGGCACTGGCGCCGTTGGCGCAGGCACAGGATGCCGAGGACTGGAAAGGCGAGGCGGAACTGGGCGTGCTGGTGACATCGGGTAACACCGAGGAAACCAACGCCAACGGACGACTGGCCCTGACCCATGAAATCGAGAAGTGGCGAAACAACGGCGAACTGAGTTCGAAGTACTCCGAGGCGGAGGGAGAGACCACCACCGAGGAGTACAAGGCGTCCGCTGAGACAGACTACAAGTTCGCCGAACGCCAGTACTGGTTCCTCCGGGGTGCCTACGAGGACGACCGCTTTTCCGGCTACGACTTCGAATCCTCCGCGACCACCGGTTACGGCCACCGGGTGTGGGAATCCGGGGATCGATCCTTCCTTGATCTCTCAGCCGGTGCCGGTTACCGGTACAACAAGCTGAAAACTCCGGACGCCGACGGCAACGATGCCGAAGAAGAGGCCATCGCCCGGCTGGCCGGGCATTTTGACTATGCCTTGTCCGAGACCTCCCTTTTTCGCCAGAAGCTGAGCACCGAGATTGGTCTGGACGACAACAACACCGTCAGTGAGTCGGAAACCTCGGTGCGGTCGACGATCGTGGGGAATCTGTCGATGAAGGTGGCCTACCGGGTGAAGCATGTATCTGATCCGCCGGAAGGGGCGGAAAGGACGGATACGGAGACGTTGCTCTCGCTTATATACGGATTTTGACGGGAACTCTGGGATTCTCGTCAAGCTCCGGGGTCAGAAGAATGCTTTCTTCTGACCCCACCTTCCTCACATAAAAATGGGGTCAGATGAAAAACTTCATCAGACCCCTTTGCTTTCGCCGACTGCGGGTTTGCGCCAGGCTCCGGGGTCAGAAGAATGCTTTCTTCTGACCCCTTCTTTAATCAAACCTGGGGTCAGATGAAGGTTTTCATCAGACCCCTGTGCCACCAGCCCCCTGTGCCAGCTCAGACGTTATTCCGCAACCCCAGCTCATCCGGATAGGGCGTCAGGTACTTCTGCACATGCAGGTAATCCACCGGCTCCCTGCGCTGGGCCATGCGCAGCAGGGTCATGGGCACCACCAGGGGCACTTCTCCGCGCTGGTAGGCTTCCATCTGCTCCAGCAGCACCTTCTTGTCCTCGGCGTGCATGGAGTCCTTGAGATAGCCCAGCAGGTGCATCATCGCATTCATATGCGAGCCGCGGCTGACTTTCTGGCTCATGGCTTCCATGAACAGGTGGATGTATTTGTCCGCGATGGTTTCCAGCGGCTCGGATTTCAGATCGCTCAGCAGCGGGCCGAGCTGGCGGTAGATACGCTCCGAGTGGGCCAGCAGCTGGAATTTGTGGCGGGTGTGGAATTCGATCAGGGCCTGGGGCGTCAGTTTGTCTCCGGCCACGTTCTGCATCCAGTCGTCGTAGGCGAAGACCCGCTCGATGAAGTTTTCCCGAAGCATGTTGTCATTCAGCCGGCCCTCTTCCTCCACCGGCATGAGCGGATACGCACGGAGCAGCGCTTCGGCAAACAGGCCCTGGCCGTCACGGCGGATCACCCGGCCTTCCTCGTTGTGTACCTTGATGCGTTCCATGCCGCAGCTCGGCGACTTGGCCATCAGGATGTAGCCACGAAGATCCGCGAGGGTGGGCATGATCCGTTCGATGAATTCGTTCATTTCATCGGTGTGATCGGCTGTGCCTTTGGTTTCGATCAGTCGGATGCCATCGGGGTACTCCCGCAAATGGATCGCCGGGCGCGGAACGCCGAGGCCGGCTTCCAGTTCGGGGCAGATGGACCGGAATTCAAAATGCTTGGACAGTACCTGGGTGCAGTAGCGGGAATGCTTGTGGCCGCCGTCATGGCGGACTTCCTTGCCCAGCAGGCAGGTGCTGATACCGACGGGAATACCACTCACGATGTGTCTCCGGTTGTTAAAACGTCACTTGTAATACGTGATTTCAGTCTAGCTCGATCAGCCTTTTCTCGAAACTTCCTAAACTTTCGGTGAGGTCGGACTAGCGGGTCAGGGGTTCCAGAATACGCTGTGAATACATCCATGTACGCTCGGCTCCGCCCCTCACTGCTAAATGCTCCTGCGTCGCAGTGAGGGTCCTGGGCAGGCCGTCCATGGCCTGCCCGTGAAGCGCTTTCGCGCTCCACCCATGGCTCCGCACGATTCTGGAACCCCTGACCCGCTAGTCCTCCACAGACCTTGGCAGTCCGCTGATCGGGTGCTGGTGACGTTTTTTGTCCACCAGCGCCAGAGTGCTCGCGTAAATGTTCCGGACATCTTTCGCGAACTGTTCTACCGAGAAATCGGCCGCAAACTCAAGGGCGTTATCCGAGAGGGTCTTGCGCAAATCGTTGTCTTCCAGAAGCCGCTTTACCTTCTCGGTCCACTGGTCCTGCTTTTCCGGCGTCTTGAAGCCGTTGAATCCGTGCCGCACCACATCATCGATCCCGCTGGAGCGAACGGCGACCACCGGCAAACCGGCGGCCATGGCTTCGAGGATGACCATGCCCTGGGTTTCGGACTTGGAAGCGAACAGGAAGGCGTCGCCCAGGTGATACCACAGGGCCATTTCCTCGGGTGGCACCGCGCCGACAAGTGTGAAATTCTCCTGCAGGGCGAGGGATTCAATTTTCTTCTGCAGCCGGTCTTTCTGATGGCCATCGCCGATCATAAGGAATCGGAAGGGGACGTCGGTCTGTTTGCGCAGCGTATCGATGGCTTCGATCATGAAGTCGATATTTTTCTCGTTGGACAGGCGGGAGACGCTGACGAAGATTTTCTCGTCGGTGATTCCGAGTTTCTTGCGCAGTGCGTCCACGTCCTCCGGATTCACTTCCTGGAACTTCTGGTACTCGATGCCCGTGGGCTGCACGAAGGTGGGCGTTTTTACGCCCACCATCCGCAGGTATTCCTCGGTCGAGTAGGTGGGCACGATGACGCCGTCGCATTTGTTGGCGAAGTGCTTGATCAGGGCATGGGAGATCAGGTTTCGGAACAGCATGCCGGGCAGGGGCACGAAGTGGGCATAATGCTCCAGCCGCGTGTGGTAGGTGTAGATTGCCGGTATCTTGAGGGTGCGGGCGATGAACAGGCCCAGACTGCCGAGCCAGAACGGGTGGTGGACGTGGATGATGTCCGGTCGGAATGCTTTGACCCGGGCGCGGATGTGGGGCATGAAGATGTTGGCCAGCCGAAACTCCCGGTTCTTGCCCATGGTGAACAGGGACGGCACCCGCAGCACCGACTCTTCATGCTCTGGCTGATCCTTGTAGCTGGGAGCGACGATCAGTGGGCTGTCACCCAGATCGGCCAGCCCCCGCCGTAACCGCTCGATGGAGATCGGGACGCCCCCGATGAAGGGCAGGTAGTTGTTGGTGAACATGGCGACCCGCAGGGACTTGTCGAGCCAGGGGGCGGGGTCCAGGTCGTAATCGGGGTAGTAATCCTTGCCGATGAAGATGATCTGATACAGCTTGATGGCGATGGCCGCGAACACCGCAACAATCAGGATGAAGTTGAGGTAGCCGGTGTAGAACAGCGAGTAGATGAAGAACCAGAGGCTCTCCAGAGTGTTCCAGACCGGATGCTGTCCCACTTCCAGTCGATTCAGCTGGTAGGAAATCTCGCCATCCGGGTCCACGTTGACCTGCACGTAGTGATAGAAGCTGGTCTCGTTGTTGAGTACCAGTCCCCCGGCGCCACCGGTGGTGATGAAACGGGTGCCTTCCCGTTCCTGCTCGGAAAACAGGGACAGGTTGGCCGAAAATACCATATCGATGCCCTGGGCCTCGATCAGGTCAAGCAGCCCCTCCCGAAACTCTGGTGGCTGGAGGTAATCATCCTCCTGATCGAACAGCGGGTTCTGCTCCGGCTCCAGTGGCGGGTGGCCGATAAACAGGATACGGGCGTTGCTGGTGTCCTGGGTGAGCAGGTCGGAAAGCCAGCGAATCTGCCAGCGCCAGGGTGTCTTGCCGGTGCTGTCCAGGAAGATCAGACGGGCGTTACCAGTGCGGATGCTGTAGAAGTGCGGGCCGAAATGGTCGTAAAAGCGAAAACTGCCGAAGTCGTCGTATTCGTGGGCGCCAAAAGTCAGAAGGTAAGGGATCTCCAGGTGATTCAGGGTGCCGTATAAAGCTCGGTATTTGTCTTCGCCACCGCCACTGACCGCGTTGCCCGCGGAGACCATGAAGTCCAGGCCGGAGTCGTTGAGCTCCGGCACAATCCGCTCCTCGAAAATACCGATGGAGTTGTTGATGTTGCCGACCACGGCAAAGTTGACCGGATCACCGGGTTTGACCCGCTCGTGGATGCGCTCCACCTGGGTACTGTGCAGGCTGTTGAAATCCTGCATGAACAGGTTGAGGTAAGTCTTGTAGCCCACCAGCAGAATCACGATCAGCAGGCACAGATAGAACAGCAGTTTGAGCGGGTTTCGGAAGATCATCCGGATCTCCTGCGGTCTTTGGTGAGTTCCCTCTGAAGCACAATCAGCCCGATAATCATACCCAGGTAAATGGTCAGGAAACGCCAGCCGACCGTGACCAGTACCAGGTGATTACCGGACAGGATATCCCGAAAGAAACTGCCGAACACCCCTTCCGAGATGCCGGAGGCACCCGGCGTGGGGGAGAAATACATGATGAACGTGGTGACTACCAGCAGGCCGACCGTGACCAGGTAGTCCACCTCATAGCCCAGGCTGTGGATGAGCAGGGCCGGAAAGCTGAACAGACTCAGCAGGAAGGTGGCGGTGAAGAACACCGACAACAGCACGAAAAGCGGGCGCCCCTCGATGTAATCGTTGAAGCTGAAGGAAAACCTCAGCATCTCCCGACGGCACTTGAACTGCCAGCGATCGTGGCGCCGGGCACCGATCAAGTGGGCTCGCCTGAGCAGGGTGATCAGCCTGCTCAGGGGGGCAATGAGCCAGCGGGTGCGGAACAGGAGGACGATAAAGAAGCCCAGGTACAGGGTGATGAACACCGCGAGGGCCATACCAATCTCGCCGGAGATCGTCTGGTTTTTCAGCGCTTTCAGGGTGAACAGGAAAACCGGCGTCAGTGAGAAGATGAAAATCACCGCCAGTACGGTCCGGATGGTGGTGGCCGCTGTGGCCCGTCCCACCGGCACGTCATGTCGGGTGAGATACCAGATCTGGGCAAAGCCACCGCCCGTGGCCATGGGGGTCACGTTTGAGAAAAACAGGTTGATGAATACCAGCTTGAACATGATCCGGAGGGGCAGCTTGTGGTCCAGAGCCCGCAACGTGTAATAGAGCCTCAGCCCGTCAGACAGGAAATACACCAGCAGCAGGCCAGCGAAAGCCAGCAGGCTTTGTGGTGCGATCAGGCGGGTATCGAAGGTGATGGTCCGGTCGGCGAACTGATGGTAGACCGTGTAGAGCCCGGCGGCCGTCAGGGCGACAAAGATCAGGCTGAAAACACCGAGTCTTCGCCAGGAGGTTCCGTTCTCGTAATCAATGTCCGATGAGTTCGTCATGGGCTGCCCGTCAGAGTGAGACGGGCAGTTTACAGGGGAAGTGGCAGTGGTTGTCCAGTGGCGCCTTAGTGGCCATAAACCATCATGGTGGTGTCCGTGATGGCGAAATCCGTGAACTGGACACTGCCAATGCTGGTGCCGCCGATCCGGAAGATTGGCATGTCGATATCGGCCCGGAATTCGATCTCATGCACCGACAGCCCCTCCGCTCCGGATGCGGCACTGGTACCCCGGGACAGTTTCGCCGTGACGTGGGCCATTCCGAAATGCCCAAGCGTGTCGTCCCCGCGGCGATTGTGAATCTGCAGTCCCTCGATGCCCACCGCTGCAAAGTTGAACAACAGAATCAGGTCGGCGGCCTCCCAGTTCAGACTGCCGTCGGCGATCTCGAAATGGGTATCCAGCTGCAACTCCGAGCCGGACACCACGTTGCCATTGGCCAGCGTGCGGGTATTGCCGCCCTGATTCCGGATCACCAAATCCGTCGGCCCCAGGTAACCCTGGAGCAATACATCCGAGAACATCGTGGCACTGCCTTCCGAGCCGGACGTCACGATGCTGTCCACCGCCAACTCAAAATCCACCGCTCGGAGATAGTCGTTCAGGCTGGTGGGGTCGCCGTAATCAATGGCGCCCAGATGCATCACCAGATCCCCGCTATTGAACTGCTTGCCAAACTCACCGTTCACCGAGTAAGTGGCCAGGGCCGCGGCCACATCCGGATCGCTCGAGTCCAGCAGCCCTGCATCCGCCCGGCGGGCAATCTCAGAAAAGCTGTGCTCCAGCACCTCACCGTCACCGGCTATATCTATGGTCAGCTTCGTGTTATCCAGAACCGTATCGTTCTGGCCGGAGAGGCGCAGTCCGTTAACACTGAGCGAGCCCTCATCAGTCCAGGTCAGGCTGTCCATCGAGATTCTGGTTTCCAGCTCAATGGTCACGCCGGCCTGCCCCGTCACTGTGGCCATGCTGCTCTCATCGAGTTCGCGGAACTCAGCCAGAACCGAAGAGGGCAACGCCAACGCAAACGCCATAAGGGGAAAACACCTGCGCGGCGTTGAAAACTGTGTGAATAGAGAGGAAACCATGAGCGCCCCGAGTTCGTTCGACGGATGCTTGTTGTTATCCGGGCCACAGGGACACCTGAATCAATGCGGCTATTGTCGGTTACAGGTTGTTACATTAAAGGCAGGAGTGTCTTTATTCTGTGACAGTAATCGCAATTGAGCAGTTATTGCGAAGCTTTGAGCGAGAGGAGACGCCACACCTCAAGCCAGGGCCTTGTGAATCAGCGTCTTCTGGTGTTCCGCGAACGTCCGGATCAGCGCCTGGGCCTTATCGGCATCCCGAGCGAGCACAGCTACCGGCAACTCGCTGAAAAACGAAAGGGTTTGTTGCATCCCCGTCCGATAGGTATCGGCACTCAGATAATAGGCCCGGCTCACCGCAGGCTTGAAGTTCGTGAGAGCCTCGGTGAGGTATGGGTTTCCTACGGCCTGACAACAGGTTTCCATCACTCCGAAACTGGCCTCCACCACCGCGGTGATATTCGCTGCGGGCTTGCGTATCTGCTCGGTTACCCGAGCGACGGAGTCGAGCAGGGCGGGTTTGTCCCGCTCCTGCCATCGCTCGCACAATCGCAGTACCAGCATCATCAGCAGGTGCATGTACACGTCATACAGTTCCGAAGCATGGTGGGCATCAAGGCGGGTGGCCGAGGCTCCCTTCCGGGGCGTTATGTCCACAAGGTGCCAACGCTCCAGGGTAAAAAGAGCCTCTTTCACAGACGCCCGGCTCACCTTCAGTTCCGTAGCCAGCGTGGCTTCCTGGATCCGCTCTCCGGGGCGGATTTGCCCGGTCATGATCCGCTCGGCCAGGTAATTGGCAATTTGCTCGGCCAGGGTGTTGGGCACCTGAAAATCCATAAAGGCACTCTGTACGGGTCGTAATAACGGGTCGGCTGATGGAGATATCCGGCCGGCCTGTGAATGCGTGCGCATGAGTTTAACACAGCCTCTGAATCCGAAAGCGACAACGCGTTAATCCGGCGGGAATTCCTGTCATTTGTCAAAAAAGTTCCCGCTGAATGGTTGACGACTGATATATTGTCTGACAATAATGCAAAAAGCAACGGGCGATCAGATTTTCAACAAAAGCATTCGATGGAGAGAACCCAATGAGTACAACGCAATTGTCTGTAAATCGTGAGGCCACCCGCCGCCGAATACTGCTTACCCTGAAAAAATACAGCTACCTGATTGCCATGGTTCCCCTGGTGCTTCCACCCATTTTGCTGGCGGCCGGCCAGTCTACCGGGCTGGTGAACCTGTTCTCCTGGGGCGTACCTGTGGTGGTGTTCGGGATCATCCCGCTGCTGGATATGCTGCTGGGCAAGGATTCCCTGAACCCGGATGAGGAAGCTGACGTGCCGCGTATGGTCGGCGAGCGGTTCTATAAAGTGATCACACTGGGCTGGGTTGCGGGCTTCGCGGCATTGCTGGTCTGGAGCATGCTCGAGCTGGCTTCCGGCACCTTCAGCCTGATGGGCGGTATTGGCTGGATTGTTTCTATCGGGATCGTTGGAGGACTGGGTATCAACGTCGCCCATGAGCTCATCCACAAGGACGAAAAACTCGAAACCCGGGCTGGCGGTTTTCTGCTGTCACTGGTGTGCTATGCCGGCTTCAAGGTTGAGCACCTGCGCGGCCACCATGTTCATGTCTCTACCCCGGAAGACGCCTCCTCGTCGCGTTATAACCAGTCGCTCTACAACTTCCTGCCCCGGGCCTACGTCCGCAATTTCCTGAACGCCTGGAAGCTGGAAGCCGAACGCCTTCAGCGAAAAGGCCACAGGGCTCTCAGCTGGCGCAATGAACTGATCTGGTGGTACAGCATCAGCGCTCTGGTGTTGGCAGCCTTCACCATCGCCTTTGGCTGGCTCGGCGCCGCCTTCTTCCTCGGGCAGAGCTTTATTGCCTTCACCCTCCTGGAAATCGTCAACTACCTGGAACACTACGGCCTGCACCGCCGCAAACTGGAAAACGGCCGCTACGAGCGCACGACCCCGGAACACAGCTGGAACAGCAATTACTTCCTGACCAACGTCTTCCTGTTCCACCTCCAGCGCCACAGTGACCACCATGCCTGGGCCAAACGCCGCTACCAGATTCTCCGCCACCACGAAATAGCACCGCAGCTACCCGCCGGTTATTCCGCCATGATCGTCCTGGCCTTATTCCCCCCGCTCTGGCGGAGGGTCATGAATCCCAGAGTCGAAGCCTATTACAAAGGCGAGGAACATCAGCTGGTATAGGAAAAGCAGGCTCCAACGTTCGGCTGAAGACCCCGGCGGTTTGTCTCCGGCCCCGGGGTCTTTTTTCTGCCCTTGAAATCCTCCTGAAACGCACACAGGTATAATGGTTAAATCCTGCGTAAAAAGGGAAAACCAAAATGCCCAAGCATTTCGAAGAGGCTCCCGGCCTATACGACGATCCCGTTCCCGAGACCGAAGGCTTCGTCTTCAACCAGACCATGATGCGCATCAAGGACCCCGAGCGCTCCATGGATTTCTACACTCGCGTTCTCGGTATGCACCTGATCCGCAAGCTGGATTTCCCGGAGATGAAGTTCACCCTCTACTTCCTGGGTTACCTGGATGATCGCTCGGCCCAGTTTGTCCCCAACGACGACGCTCACCGCACCACCTACACCTTCGGTCGCGAGGCGATGCTTGAGCTGACCCACAACTGGGGCACCGAGGACGACAACGATTTCGCCTACCACAACGGCAACGACGAGCCCCAGGGCTTTGGTCATATCGGCATCGCCGTACCGGATGTGTACGCCGCTTCGGACCGTTTCGAGAAACTGGGTGTCGAGTTTGTGAAGAAGCCGGATGACGGCAAGATGAAAGGTCTGGCGTTCATCAAGGATCCGGACGGCTACTGGATCGAGATCCTGCAGCCGGACATGCTCGCCAAGCAGCAAAAGGACGACTGAACGTCCTTGTGATTAACCGCCGTCGGATGCCTGTCCGGCGGCGGGTTTCCCGCCAAATCTGGAGGCGACGATCACCGCCGCCGTCAGGATCAGGGCGCCGGTAATGCCGATCGGCCCAAGCACCTCTCCCAGGAATACCCAGGCCAGCAAGGCCACGAACAATGGTTCCAGCGTCACGATGATGCTTGAAAGTGTGGCGGGCGTGGTTTTCATGCCGGTGAAAAAGCTCACGTAACCGATGCACGTCGGCACCACACCGATATAGCCCACCATCAGCCAGTGATGGAAATCCAGGGTTTTCAGGCCGGCAAAGCCCCCGATGGCGGCTACCACCGGCAATAGGATAAGCGCAGCAGTGAAGAAACAGATGAATGCCGTGGTGAATACTGGTGTTCCCGCCGAGTTGTACCGGCTGGTGAGGGTGAAACCGGTATAGACACAGGCGGCCAGCAGGGCCATCAGGATGCCGGCCAGGCGCAGGGTGCCGCTGGTGTCCATATCGCTCAGCACCAGCATGGCGGTGCCGATGATGGCGGCGATCAGCGACAGGATGGTTAACAAACCGGGTTTCTCACCGAGCAGGGGCGCGGCGGTGAGCGCCACCAGTACCGGCGGCAGGCACAGGGCAATCAGGGTGGCAATGCCGGCACCCGTCAGATCGACGGCCAGCAGGTAGCTGCCCTGGTAGAAGGCCTGGAACAGGCCGAGCGCCGCCAGGGGCAGGAATGCCTTCAGCCCCAGGTGCCGTAACGAACTTCCTGGCACCCGCTCATCGGGGTGCTCCCGTTTGAGTTGGCTTTGTTCCCGCCGCATCAGCAGCCAGAAAAACGGCAACGCCACCATCAGACGAAGAAAGCCCAGGGTGATGGGTTCCAGCTCGGTGCCGGTAAACAGGAATTTGGCGACAATGCCTGTGGTCGCCCACAGCAAGGCCGCCAGGGCGATCAACAGTGCGCCTTGGATCATTCAATAACCAATACAATCAGCTCCTTGGGGCCGTGGACACCGTAGGCAAGGGTCTGCTCGATGTCCGCGGTTTTGGAAGGCCCAGAGATTAACAGCGCATTGGTCGGCATGCCAGCGGCCCAGTCCTGGGCGAGCATGGCTTCGTGGAAGGTGGTGTAGAGTTCCGAGGCATTCAGTACGGCAATGTGCACCGGTGGCACAAGACTCATAAGCCGCGGCTCGTCCGCCGTCGGCCACAGGATCAGGGAGCCGGTTTCGGCGATGCCGCCCCGGGTGGAGGTGATGCTGGCATCCACCTCGTTGAACAGATAGGGCTGCCAGCTCTCGATCGGCTCGTCATAGAGCATCAGTTCCGGCAGATCTGTTCGGTCCGAGTCCTTGATGGCATGGCCGATGGCATGCTGTTTCGGAATCATCAGGTTGCGGGCGCCGCGGGTGTTCAGGACCTCGGCCAGCCGCTCGATCCAGGTGTCAGCGGTGCAGTGATGAACCTCACCATGGACCGATTCGATCATTTTCTCGAACAGTTCGATCCGCTCGGCGGTGCTCCAGTCCGGGCGCTTCAGCACCGAGAAATCGCACTCGGGAGCCGTCAGCTCGCCACCAGTGCGGTTCCGCAGACGCTGAAGAATAATGTTTCGGGAACTCACTGGCCACGCTCCTTCATCCGCTGGTGCAGGGTTTTTGCCGCGAGCTTCGGGGCAGTGCGGTAATCGGTCCAGGCGCCCGCCTTCGAGGGCTGCAAAGCCCGGAACCTGGCAGCGACCCCGGTACCTAGCCGGTAGATGCCGGGGCTGGCGTGCATCCAGGCCCAGCCTTTCCAGATCAGGGCCTCTCCGGTGCTGCGTTTGGCGCCGTGGCCCCGGACTTTGGCCGGGTGGAGCCGGTCGCCGTCCACCGACTCCTGGCGGAGGCGCACCAGCAGGTCCGGAATCGGGATCTTCACCGGGCAGACCTCGCCGCAGGCGCCACACAGGCTGGAGGCGGTGGGCAGATGCCGGCCTTCGTCCAGGCCGATCAGGTGCGGCATCAGGATCTTGCCGATGGGGCCGGGGTAGGTGGTGCCATAGGTGTGGCCGCCGACGCGGGTGTAGACCGGGCAATGGTTCATGCAGGCACCGCAGCGGATACAGCGCAGGGTGTCCAGCAGTTCGTCGTCCTGGTAGATGGAGGATCGGCCGTTATCCACCAGCACCACGTGAACCTCTTCCGGCCCGTCCAGCTCTTCGCCCTTGCGCGGGCCGGAGATCATGTTGAAGTAGGTGGTGATGTGCTGGCCGGTGGCGGAGCGGGTCAGCAGCGCCAGAAGGGCGGAAACATCCTCCAGGCTTGGCACCACCTTCTCGATACCGGTCACCGCGATGTGGCAGGGTGGCACGGTGGTGGTCATCCGGCCATTGCCCTCGTTCTCCACCAGGCACAGAGTGCCGGTCTCTGCCACCGCGAAGTTGACGCCCGACACGCCCACATCCGCATTCATGAACTTTTCCCGAAGCTGCTGGCGGGCGGAGGCAGTCAGGTACTCGACATCATTGGACAGGTCGGTACCGGTTTTCTCGTGCATCAGCTCGGAGATCTCACCGGTATTCTTGTGGATCGCCGGCATGATGATGTGCGAGGGCGTCTCGTCCGCGAGCTGGACGATGTACTCACCCAGATCCGATTCCAGCGCCTCGATGCCCTGGTCCTGGAGGTAGTGGTTCAGCTCCATTTCCTCGGACACCATGGACTTGCCCTTGATCACGCTCTTGGCGTCCCGAGCCACGCAGATATCGCGGACGATCCGGCAGGCCTCGTCACCGTCCACTGCCCAGTGCACCTTGATACCGTTCTCGGTCAGTTTCTGTTCCAGTTGTTCCAGCAGACCGGGCAGGTTGGACAGAGCCTTCAGGCGGATGTTGGCGCCCAGATCCCGCAAGGTCTCCAGTTCCCAGCCCTCGAACGCGGCCTTGCGCTTGGACATCAGGCCATCCATCGCCTTGCGGAAATTCTGCCGAATCTTCGGGTTGTGGATCGCCTCGTGCGCCCTGGGATGGAACTCCTTTACATCAATGTGCGGATGGGCTTTGGCAATGGTCTCGCTCATGACTGGCCTCCCTTGGTCCCGCTGGTGCGCTCCCAGAGGAAACTGAGTATGTGTTGGCCCTCCAGTGGCTTGCCGTTCTTCTCGGCGTAGCCGGCGATGTTCATCAGGCAGCCGCAGTCGGTGGTCACGAACTCGCGGGCGCCGGTATCCACCAGCGTGCCCACCTTTTCCTCGACCATGGCGCCGGAGATTTCCGGGTGACGGACCGCAAAGGTGCCACCGAATCCGCAGCATTCCTCCGGGCGAACCTGTTCCACCAGGTTGACGTTCTTCAGCTGCCCGATCAGGGCCGGGCCGACCTCTGCCACACCCATCTCCCGGCGGGCCGAGCAGGAGGTGTGCATGGCTACAGTGACCGGCTCACCCAGATCCTCCAGCTTGATGTGGCAAACGTTCAGCAGGAAGTCGGTCAGCTCCCAGACCCGCCCGGCGATTTCTGCCGCCTGGGTGGCCTCGGATGTGTCCTTGAATAGGGAGGGGTAATGCTTGCGCATCATGCCGCCGCAGGAGCCGGACGGCACCACAATCGGCCAGTCCTCGGGAAACAGGTCCAGCTGAGCCCGGGCTACCGAACGGGCCTCGTCATGGTAACCGGAGGTATAGGCCGGCTGGCCACAGCAGGTCTGGCCCCGGGGAAAGATTACCTCGATGCCCTCGCGCTCCAGCAGCTCCACGCCGGCAATGCCCGCATCCGGGTAGAACATGTCCACCAGACAGGTGCCAAAGTAATAGACCTTCTGAGGCTTGGAGGGATAAACCTTGATGGGATCGGCCATAATGCCCCGCAGTTCGTGGGATTTTTGTTATTCACTAATAATAGGGTGGCGAAGCGGGGGTTGCCAAACGACTTTAGGAGAAGGTTGGGCAGCAGTGGGAGGCCGCCGCCCTGGGGGTGCTTATTTGATCGAAAGGCGCTCCGCATTTTTCTCGACGGTACGGGCGCCAATGCCCTTCACGTTGGAGAGGTCGGTAGTGGAGGCAAACGGGCCGTTGGCCTCGCGGTATTCGATGATGGCCTGGGCCTTGCTCTCGCCGATGCCATTCAGGCTGGCCAGGGTCGTAACATCCGCGGTGTTGATGTTTACGGTGGCGTCCTGGGCGTGGGCAAAGCCGGTGAACAGGCTGAAGAGCAGAACCAGCGTGGCAATGATGGGGGTGCGTTTCATGTAAGTGAACTCCTGAGATTGGATAACGTCGTTATGTTTGTTTGCCAGGACGCTAAACAGCACAGGCGCGGACCCACGCGATGCGTGAGAGAGGTCTCAGAGGGGGTGAATCGGACGGTAGGAAAGCCGGAATAGGGAGTGCACGGACCGGACCACGCTCCCTGTGGTCCGTAAATCCGTGGCTGACCCCTGCCTGGTCCTTCAGGCTGCGCATCATCCTGAGCGCTTCGTCCTTGCGGTCATCCCTGTAATCCCGATCCTTCGGGTAACTCCTGATCCGTGGAGTTGTCATCCTTGAGCCAACGATCCTTGCCGGCTGTCATCCCTGACAATTCCTATTCTACCGAGGATGGGAGTTGGCAAAATCGGAGTTTCGCTCTGCGGTGTGTGCGATATGTCTCACGCCGGTGTAAGCCGCCGAACCAGGGGGCAGAAGAAAGCGTTCTTCTGACCCCAACCTGGCCGCCACCCCGAGGCCGACCGCCATAACAAGGTCGGCTCCGCCTCCGGGGTCAGAAGAAGGCTTTCTTCTGACCCCAGCTTCACTTCACGCCCACCCCAAGGTCGGCTCCGCCTCCGGGGTCAGAAGAAGGCTTTCTTCTGACCCCATCTTCACCTTCGCCCCCACCCCCAGCAGCCACCCGCCGATGCGCCTCGGCCGCCTCGCGAATCCGCTCCATGGTGATCTCCCGCACCGCCTTCTGACTGGCCCGGATATGCCGGGTCAGGCGGTCGGCAGCATCGGCCGCGTGGCCGGTGCGCAGGGCCTCCAGAATCTGCGAGTGCTCCACATAGGTCGCATCCACCCGATCATCCCTGGTGAAATCCAGCCGCCGGATAATCCTTAGCCGGTCGGTGATCTCCCGATGAATCCGGGTCATCTCCCGGTTGCCGGCGGCGGCCACCAGGTCGCAGTGGAAGCTCTCATCCAGCGCCCGCACGGTGCTGCCCACCGCCCGCTCCGAGGGATGATCCGGGTTCCAGATCGCGGTCAGCGTCCGCACCGTCTGCGGCTCCTCGGGCAGGGCGCAGATCTTGTGCATGGCGGCCCGTTCCAGGGTGATCCGCAGGTCATATAGTTCCTCGACCTGCTGGAAATCAAACGGCTTCACCTGCCAGCCGCTGCGGAACAGCACCTCCACGTAGCCTTCCCGCTGCAGCCGGTACAGGGCCTCCCGCACTGGTGTCCGGCTGGCCTTGAGGCGGGTGCCGACATCCCCCTCGCTGAACTTGTCACCGGGGATCAGCCGGAACTCGAAGATGTCGTCCTTCAGGGCCTCGTAGACCCGGTCCGCCATGGACTCTTTGCGTTTGCCGTTTGCTGCCATCAGATTTTGATACTCAATAGAGGTTCTCCCGGCGTGACCGCCTTGCCCGGTTCCACGTGCATGGCACTGATCTTCCCGGACAGGGTCGCATTCACCTCGAACTCCATTTTCATAGCCTCGACGATCATCAACGGATCACCCTCGGCTACCGTGTCCCCGGGTTCCACCAGGCATTTCCAGATGTTGCCTGCAATCTCGGCACTGACCAGCTCACCGAACCGCTCCAGGTCGGAGGTGTCGGCTTTCGGGGGCTCCTTCGCCAGCCGGTCCAGCTCCTCTGCCTCGCTTTCCTTCCACAGCGCCACTTCCTTAGCATAGGCCGCCTTCTGCATTTCACGGAAGTCGGCAATGGAATCGGCATTGGCGTCCAGGAAAGCCTGGTGGGATTTCAGGTCGAAGGTTTCCTCCTCGATTTTGATGGTCAGCTTGCCGGCCCGGAACTGGTCCCTCATCTCGGTCAGCTCGTCTTCGGTCACCGGGTAGTAGCAGACCTGATCGAAGAACCGCAGCAGCCAGGGCGCACCTTCGGCGAACTGCGGATTCTTCAGGTACTTGTTCCAGATCGGCAGGGTGCGCCCCACCAGCTGGTAGCCACCGGGGGAGTCCATGCCGTAGATGCACATGTAAACACCACCGATGCCCACGGTGCCTTCGGCGGTGTAGGTCCGCGCCGGGTTGTACTTGGAGGTGAGCAGGCGGTGCCTCGGGTCCAGCGGCACCGCGCACGGGGCACCGAGGTAGACATCCCCGAGGCCCAGCACCAGGTAGCGCGCCGAGAACAGCACATCACGCACGTCTTCCCGGCTGGGCAGGCCGTTGATGCGCTGCATGAAATCCACGTTGTTCGGCAGCCAGGGGGCGGTGTCGCGCACCGACTGGCGGTACTTGTCCACGGCCTCCAGGGTGGCGCTGTCCTCGAAGGCCATGGGCAGATGGATGACACGGCTGCGCACTTTCAGCTCATCCGTGGGCGGTAGGGTGCCCTCCAGATCGAGCAGGTATTCCATCAGCGACTGCTGCGGCAGGATGCGCGAGTCGTACCTAAGCTGCAGTGAACGCACGCCCGGAGACAATTCCAGCAGCCCTTTGGGTTGGACATCGGCAATGGCCTCCATCAGGGCATGGATGCGCATGCGCACGCCGAGGTTCATCACGTTGGGCCCGTATTCCAGCAAGATGTACTGGTCCCCGGCCTGGCGGTAGGTGACCTCCGGCCGGCCCTCGGTCTCCTCCAGATGTGCCAGGATCGTCGCCGACAGGTCGTTGACCGGGGCCAGCTCCGGCGCAACCAGATCCACCGCCGGCGGTGCCATCAGGCTCTTGATCGCCAGCTCCTGCCGCTCGGACAGGCTCACCGTCGTGTCGTAATCGATGGGCACGAAGCGGATCGTGTCGCCCGGCTTCGCCTGGCCCACCTTCCACAGCTCGGCCTTGGCAATGGTCACCGGGCACACGAAGCCACCGAGGCTGGGGCCATCCTTGGTCAGGATCACCGGCATGTCCCCGGTGAAGTTGATAGAGCCGATGGCGTATTCACAATCGTGGATGTTGGACGGATGCAGGCCGGCCTCGCCGCCGTCCTCCCGGGTGAATTCCGGCTTCGGCCCGTTCAGGCGGATGCCCAGACGGTTGGAGTTGTAGTGTACCTCCCAGTCCTGCTCGAAGAATTTCTCGATGGATTTTTCCGTGAAGAAATCCGGGGCGCCGTGGGGGCCATAGAGCACACCGATCTCCCAGTGATCCGGGTAGTCGGGAATCAGATCTGGGTCGGCCGGCGCGGGATCGTGGGTCGGCCCCGGCGTGGTGCAGGCCGGCAGTTCGATCTGGCTGATGCCCAGCATATCGCCCAGGCGCAGGGGCCGGCCACCGTGACCACCGAACTGGCCGAGGGCGAAGGTGGAACGGCTGCCCAGATACACCGGCACGTCGAAGCCGCCGCGCACCGCCAGGTAGGTTCTACAGCCCTTGATGGCTTTGCCGACGGCGAGGGTCTGGCCGGCCTTTACGTGGATCGGTTTCCAGAACTCTACGGGTTTGTCATCCAGGGTGGCGTCGGTCAGCGCACCGGTAAGCGCCACCACCGAGTCCCTGTGGAACTTCAGGCTGGGGCCTATGAGCGTGGCTTCCAGGCCCGCCGCGTCGTTGTGGTTACCGACGATCCGGTTGGCGATGCGGAAAGCGTAATCGTCCATGGGACCACTGGGCGGTACGCCAATGTTCCAGTAACCCACACGGCCCGGATAATCCTGGACCGTGGTGTAGGTGCCCGGCTTGACCACTTCGGCCACCGACGGTTTGAACTCGAAACTTTCCAGGGCGCGGGTGGAGACAATGCCGTCCTCGAAGCTCTTCTGGGCGACGACCTGGCGCAGGTAATCCAGATTGGTGGCAATGCCCATCAGGCGGGTCTCGGCCAGGGCAGCGCGCAGTTTGGCAAGGGCGTCGTCCCGGTCTTTTCCGTGTACGATCAGCTTGGCGATCATGGGGTCGTAGTGGGCCGAGACCTCGCTGCCGTTCTCCACCCAGGTATCAATGCGCACGCCGTCTTCCGGCCAGTGCACGTCCGTCAGTTCGCCGGGGGAGGGCTGGAAGTCCTTGAGCGGGTCCTCCGCGTAGATCCGCACCTCCATGGACGCGCCGTTCAGGGTGGGCTCGAAGGTGGCCAGATCCGGGCTTTCACCGGCGGCGATCTTCAGCATCCATTCGATCAGATCCAGGCCGGTGACGGATTCGGTGACCGGGTGCTCCACCTGCAGACGGGTGTTCACCTCCAGGAAGTAGAACTCGTCCCGGTCGGCGTCGTAGATGTATTCCACGGTCCCGGCAGAGCGGTAATTGACGGATTTTCCGAGTGAAACTGCGGCATCCAGCATCGCCTCGCGGGTGGCGGCCGGCAGCTTCGGCGCCGGGGTTTCCTCGACGACCTTCTGGTTCCGCCTCTGCAGGGAACAGTCCCGCTCGCCCAGGGCGACCACATTGCCCTGGCCATCCCCGAAGATCTGCACCTCGACGTGGCGGGCCCTGGCGATGAAACGCTCCAGGAACACGCCGCTGTCGTTGAAAAAGCTCTGGCCCTGACGGCGCACGGTTTCAAAGGTATCCCGCAGCTCGCGCTCACTGTTGCAACGGGTCAGGCCGATGCCACCCCCACCAGCGGTGCTCTTCAGCATTACCGGGTAGCCCAGGTTGTCGGCGGTCTGCAGGGCCTCCTCGAGGCTCTCAAGCAACCCACTGCCCGGCGCCAGCGGCACACCGGCGGCCTGTGCCAGCTCGCGCGCCCGGTGCTTCAGGCCGAACTCCCGCATCTGCTCCGGCGTCGGGCCGATAAACACGATGCCCTCCGCCTCGCAGGTCTCGGCAAAGTCCGCGTTTTCGGAGAGGAACCCGTAACCCGGAATGATCGCCTCCGCGCCGGTCTGCTTCGCGGCGGCGAGGATCTGGGCCTTGTCCAGGTAAGTCTCGCTGGCGCCGTTGCCCTCAAGTGCCACCGCCTCATCGGCGCTGGTCACATGCAGGCTGTGCCGATCCTCATGGGAATGCACCGCCACACTGGCCACGCCCATGGCCTTGAGCGTGCGAATGGTGCGGACTGCAATCTCGCCGCGGTTGGCGATCAGAACTTTGGAAAACATGGTTTGGAATCTCCTTGTTTGGGGTCAGAAGAACGCTTTCTTCTGACCCCTTCTTTAATGTCTCGAAACGGATGGCTTGGGGTGGGGCGTGAACTTGGGGTCAGATGAACAAGTTCATCAGACCCCTGGGGTAGACCCCAGTCGCTGGGCTGGCCCTGAAAACGGGGTCAGAAGAAAGCATTCTTCTGACCCCAACCTGGACCTCACCCCCTCAGCTCGCGCCAAACTCCGGGGTCAGAAGAACGCTTTCTTCTGACCCCACCTTCACGGTCAACCTCTGGGGTCTGATGAAAGCCTTCATCTGACCCCATCTTTGCCGGCCACAAACGCCCGCCACCCACCAAATTCGGTGACGTCCCGGGCCCCCTCAAACCCATACCCCTCACAAACAAACCCGTTCACCCATCGCCCATCGGCAAGCTCGACGTTGCCGATGCCCAGCGGCGCGGGAATCAGGTCCACGAAGGAACCAAACTCGGAAGCCGCCATTTCCCAGACCTCCACAATGATCTCGGCGCCGTCGGCCTCGACCCGCTTCAGCCCCGGCTTGGGAGGCGTGGTGTTGGGCAGGGCATACAGCCGGTAGTTGGCGGAAGTGGTGGTCTGCTCCAGCAAGGTGGCGTGTCTTTCCGCCAGTTGGGTGTTCAGCGGCATGCCGGAAAGATGAGCGCCCACTACTGCCACCTGGATGGTGGGCACGGCCTGTTTGTGAGTAACCACTTCCTTGGGGCGAGGCTTATCCACTGCGCCCAGTGCGGTGGGGTGGGCATTGAGCCACTGGCTGGCCAGGGTCTGCAGTTCCTTGTCCTTCCAGGCGCCGCTGATGAGGGTGACGCCGAAAGGCACGCCGTCATCCCGGAACCCGGCGGGTACGGCCAGCGCACTGAAGTCGGCGAAGTTGACGAAGTTGGTGTAGGTGCCCAGCTGGCTGTTCAGGGTCACCGGATCGGCATTCACCGCCTCGATGGTCGGGGCGGTCGGGGCCGTGGGCACCAGCAGGGCGTCGATGTTCCAGAGCAGTCCGTCGATTTCCCGGATCAGCTCTTCCTTGCGGTAGATGGAGTTGAAGGTGTCGGTGGCACTGAACTTGCCAGCGTTCCGGATGATGCCCGCGACCACCTCATTCATGTCGGCCTCGTGCTCGGCCATGAACGACTCTACCGCAGCGTGGCGCTCGGCCACCCAGGGGCCCTCGTAGAGCAGGGCAGCCAGCTCCATCATGGGCCCGAAATCCAGCGCCACGATCTCCACATCCTGCTGCCGCCACTGGCTGATGGCTGTATTCCAGGCCGCTTCCGCCTGTTGGTCCCCAAAAAACTGCGGATGCTCGGGAATGGCGATGCGGTGGATCGGTCCCGGGCGCCGGATCGCGGCGGCATCCATCGGCAACGCGGCAGGTGCCGTGCGGGAGAACGCATCGGCGGGCTCGAAGCCGGCCATCGTCTCGGACACGACCGAGGCATCGTTAACCGTCAGCGCAAAAATGGAGACACAGTCGATGGAGCGGCACGCCGGCACCACACCCTTGATGCTGAACAGTCCTTTGGTCGGCTTCAGCCCCACCAAGTTGTTCAGCCCGGCCGGAACCCGACCGGAGCCGGCGGTATCCGTGCCCAGCGAGAAGGGCACCAGCCCCCGGGCCACGACGGACGCCGAGCCGGAACTGGAGCCGCCGCTGACCACCTTCCGGTCAAAGGCATTGGGCACGGCGCCATACGGGGAACGGGTGCCCACCAGGCCCGTCGCAAACTGGTCCAGGTTGGTCTTGCCGATCAGCACGGCGCCTGCGGCTTTCAGCCTCTCAACGACCGCCGCATCCTCATCCGGGCTATAGGCAAAGGCGGGACAGGCCGCGGTGGTTTTGAAACCCCTGGCGTCGATGTTGTCCTTTGCCGCGAAGGGAACCCCATAAAGCGGCAGCTGGCTGACATCCCCGTCCACGGTTTCCAGCCGATCGGCGAGCTCGGCCATGGAAAGCACAAAGCTGTCGTTATTGAGCCAGGAAATCCAGGCGGGGTCCTTTGTATCCAGGTAATCCAGCAGGGAGCCGATCAGTGCTTCCGGTTCGGCTCCTTCTCTATAGGCGTTCTGCCAGTCCTTGATGGTCCATCCGAGGGTTGAAGGCATGGTGCATCCTCATGTGCGTTATCAACTTGTATACATGAGCAATGGCAATGCCCGTGCCATTTGCGGATATTTCTTATAAATCCAATAAAAACAGGTGGTTGAGTGATTCTTGCAGGGAGGGCGCATTTTCAGGCCTGCGCCATCTCGGTGCGAACGCACCAGAAACAGCGCCAAAAACCGGCATTTTTCCGGGAGTCCAAGACGGCCTGATTGGCGGTGTTCGGCTTGTATACTAGTTAAGTGACTGTTTTATAGGGATTTGAAGGCAATGTGGAACGGCAGATGCACAGGTCCCGGTGCGTTTTAAGACGAACTGCACAACCTCACTATGAAAAGGACGCACGACATGAGCATCAAAAAACACGTGAAGCTGGGTCTCTCCGCATTGGCCCTTTCTGTCTCCCTCAATTCGGTTGCCGCCGAGGACCCGATCAAGGTCGGTATCCTGCACTCCCTCTCCGGCACCATGGCCATCAGTGAGTCGACCCTCAAGGACACCATGCTGATGCTGATCGAAAAGCAGAACGCCGAGGGCGGCATTCTGGGTCGCCAGCTTGAGCCGGTGGTCGTGGACCCCGCCTCCAACTGGCCGCTGTTTGCCGAGAAAGCCCGTGAACTGCTGGCCAAGGAAAAGGTCGACGTGATCTTCGGCAACTGGACCTCGGTGTCCCGCAAGTCCGTACTGCCGGTGGTGGAAGAACTGAACGGCCTGCTGTTCTACCCGGTGCAGTACGAGGGTGAGGAATCCTCCGAGAACGTCTTCTACACCGGTGCCGCGCCCAACCAGCAGGCGATCCCGGCGGTGGATTACCTGATGAACGAAATCGGCGTCGAGCGCTGGGTGTTGGCGGGCACCGACTACGTCTACCCACGCACCACCAACAAGATCCTAGAGACCTACCTCAAGGATGCCGGTGTCTCCGCCGATGACATCATGATCAACTACACCCCGTTCGGGCACTCCAACTGGCAGTCCATCGTCTCCGACATCAAGAAGTTCGGCAGCGCCGGCAAGAAGACCGCCGTGGTCTCCACCATCAACGGTGACGCCAACGTGCCCTTCTACCGCGAGCTGGCCAACCAGGGCATCGACGCCGCGGACATCCCGGTGGTCGCCTTCTCCGTGGGTGAGCAGGAACTCTCCGGCATCGACACCGGCCCGCTGGTCGGCCACCTGGCCGCCTGGAACTACTTCATGAGCGTGGACAGCGACGCCAACTACGACTTCATCGACGCCTGGGTCGAGCACACCGGCAAGGAAGACGCCGTCACCAACGACCCGATGGAAGCCCACTACATCGGCTTCAACATGTACGTGGAAGCGGTGAAGAAGGCCGGCACCACCGACGTGGAAGCGGTGAAGGACGCCATCATCGGCGTGGCCGTGCCCAACCTGACCGGCGGCTACGCCACCATGATGCCGAACCACCACATCACCAAGCCGGTGCTGATCGGCGAGATCCAGGACAACGGCCAGTTCTCCGTGGTCTGGGAGACCCCGTCCACCGTGGCCGGCGATGCCTGGTCTGACTTCCTGCCGGGTTCCAAGGACCTGATCAGTGACTGGCGCAAGCCCATGAAGTGCGGCAACTTCAACGTGGTCACCGGCAGCTGCGGTGGCAAGGCCGAAGTCGCCTCCAACTAAGCCAACCGGGTAACACCGCCCGGGGCGGGGGCATCAGGCCCCCGCCCATCCCAGGTTTCAACCCCATCAACAGGACAGGATGCAACACATGGGCATCACCGGATCGCTCAGCCGCCTTCTGCTTGTCTGCCTGCTGCTCTGGCCCGCCATGGCCACCGCCCAGGTCGACGACTCCGAAGCGCAACAACTGCTCACCGCCCTGGCGGAATCCTCCTTTGCGGAAAAGAAAGCCGTGGTCAACCGCATCGCCGGTTCCGGCGACGAACGCGCCCGCACCTGGCTGGAAGCCTTCGCCGCCAACAAGCTCGCCCGCATCGAATCCACCGGCCAGTTCGTGATTGTGCTCTCCAACCGGGGCCGCAACTGGGATGTGGAAAGCGCCACCACCGGCGAGAGTCTGGGCGAAGTCTCCCGGCGGGACATCGACACCATCCGCGTGAACAACAGCCTGCGCAACGAGCTGGAAAGCATCCTCTCCGTCATTGACCTGAAAAGCCCCGATGAGAACCAGCGCCTGACCGCCGCCCGTGCCCTGCGAGGCAGCGTGGACGACGGCCTGGCCCAACAATTACCGGACCTGATCGAGGCCGAGGCCGCCTCCGACGTCCAGCTGGCGCTCACCGAAGCGCTGGCCATCTACCGGGTGGAAGAGCAGGGCGACGCCAGCGCCGTGGCCGTGCTCTCCGGCAGCCTCAATTCCGAAGCCCGCGCGGCCCTGCAGAACGCCGCCCGCAGCGACGACCCGGCCTTGGCCGCCGCCGCCAACAAGGCCCTTGAAAGCATCGAACAGAAACTCAAACTCAACCGCGCCGCCGAGACCCTCTACTTCGGGCTCTCCCTCGGCTCGGTGCTGGTGCTGGCCGCCATTGGCCTGGCCATCACCTTCGGCGTGATGGGCGTGATCAACATGGCCCACGGCGAGCTGATCATGCTCGGCGCCTACACCACGTGGGGCATGCAGCAACTGCTGCCGGGCCAGCCCGGCCTGGCGCTGATCCTGTCCATCCCCGCCGGTTTCCTGGTGGCAGCGCTGGCGGGCATCGCCATCGAACGCACCGTGATCCAGCACCTCAAGGGCCGCCCGCTGGAAACCCTGCTGGCCACCTTCGGCGTGAGCCTGATCCTGCAGCAGCTGGTGCGTACGGTGATTTCGCCCCTGAACCGCACCGTCATCACCCCGGACTGGATGAGCGGCTCGGTAATGATCAACGAGGCGCTGTCCCTCACGCTCAACCGCATGTACGTGATCGGCTTTGCCCTGGTGGTGTTCGCCGGCCTCATGCTGATCATGCGCAAGACCCGTCTCGGGCTGGAAGTGCGCGCCGTCACCCAGAACCGCGCCATGGCCCGCTCCATGGGTATCAAGGCCACCAAAGTGGACATCCTCACCTTCGGCCTGGGCTCCGGCGTCGCCGGTCTGGCCGGTGTCGCGCTGTCCCAGATCACCAACGTGGGCCCGAACCTGGGCCAGAACTACATCATCGACTCGTTCATGGTGGTGGTATTCGGCGGCGTGGGTAACCTCTGGGGCACCCTGCTGGCGGGCCTGTCCCTCGGCACCATCAACCAGCTGCTGGAACCCTGGGCGGGTGCCGTGCTGGCCAAGATCCTGGTGCTGGTGTTCATCATCCTGTTCATTCAGAAACGGCCGAAGGGACTCTTTCCCCAGAAAGGCCGGGCTGCGGAGGGCTGAGCTATGTGGTTAACAAGACCTTTGCAGGAACGTTCCACCCAGATCTTCCTGGGCGTACTCTTCACCGCCCTGGTCGTGGTCAGCGCGCTGCACCTGTTCATGCCGGAAGACAGCGCCCTATACGTCAGCTCCTACACCGTCACCCTGCTGGGTAAGTACCTGTGCTATGCGCTGCTGGCGGTGGCGGTGGACCTGGTGTGGGGCTACCTCGGTATCCTCAGCCTCGGCCACGGTGCCTTCTTCGCCCTCGGCGGCTACGCCATGGGCATGTACCTGATGCGCCAGATCGGCGATCGCGGCACCTATGGCGACCCGATCCTGCCGGACTTCATGGTGTTCCTGAACTGGCAGGAGCTGCCCTGGTACTGGCACGGCTTCGACATGGCCTGGTTCGCCTTCATCATGGTGCTGTTGGCCCCGGGCCTGCTGGCGCTGGTGTTCGGCTTCCTGGCTTTCCGCTCAAGGGTGACCGGGGTGTACCTCTCCATTATCACCCAGGCGCTTACCTTCGCCCTGATGCTGGCGTTCTTCCGCAACGAGATGGGCTTTGGCGGCAACAACGGCCTGACCGACTTCAAGGACATCCTCGGCTTTGACCTGCGCACCGATGCCACCCGCCTCGGGCTGTTCATCGCCACCGGCATCGCCCTGGCCATCGGCTACGTGATCTGCCGCGGCATCGTCACCAGCAAGCTCGGTCGTGTGAGCGTGGCCTGCCGGGACGGCGAGGCCCGCACCCGCTTCCTGGGCTACCGGGTGGAACGGGTGCAGCTGTTCGTGTTCGTGGTCTCAGCCATGCTGGCGGGCGTGGCCGGCGCGCTCTACGTGCCCCAGGTGGGCATCATCAACCCCAGCGAATTCTCGCCCCTGTTCTCCATCGAGATCGTGGTGTGGGTGGCCCTCGGTGGCCGGGCGACGCTCTACGGCGCTGTGATCGGTGCCATCCTGGTTAACTACGCCAAGACCGTGTTCACCGGCATCATGCCGGACGCCTGGCTGTTCGCCCTGGGCGGCCTGTTCGTGCTGGTGACCGTGTTCCTGCCCAAGGGCATCGCCGGCCTGCTGCAGAAACGCAGGAAGGCCGAGACCGCTGAACCCACCACCACACAGGAGGCCACGGCGTGAGCATCTTCGAGCAACTGACCGACCGTGACCACGTGTTCGAATTCCTGGCGCCGGTGCAGTCCCCGGTGGACGTGCGCCACGGCCCGATCCTGTACCTGGAAGACGTGAGCGTGAGCTTTGACGGCTTCAAAGCCATCAACAATCTCAACCTCACCATCGACGACGGCGAGCTGCGCTGCATCATCGGCCCCAACGGCGCGGGCAAGACCACCATGATGGATATCATCACCGGCAAGACCCGCCCGGACACCGGCTCGGTGTGGTTCGGCAGCCGCCACAACCTGCTCACCCTGAACGAGCCGGACATCGCCACCCTCGGCATCGGCCGCAAGTTCCAGAAACCCACCGTGTTCGAAGCACTCACCGTGTTCGAGAACCTGGAACTGGCCATGGCGGCGGACAAGCGCATCTTCCCGACGCTCACCGCCATCATGAAAGCCGAATACCGGGACCGCATCGACGAAGTGCTCGAACTCATCGGCCTCAAGGACCTGCGCGACCGCCTCGCCGGCATTCTCTCCCACGGCCAGAAACAGTGGTTGGAGATCGGCATGTTGCTGATGCAGAAACCCCGGCTGCTGCTGGTGGACGAACCCGTGGCCGGCATGACCGAACAGGAAATGGAACGCACTGCCGAACTACTCACCAGCCTCGCCGGCAAACAGTCCGTTGTGGTGGTGGAGCACGACATGGGCTTCGTGCGCTCCATCGCCCGCCAGGTCACCGTACTGCACCAGGGCAGCGTGCTGGCCGAAGGCACCATGGACCAGGTCTCCAACGACCCGGAAGTGATCAAGGTTTACCTCGGGGAAGACGCCTGATGCTCAAGATCAACCAACTCAACCACTACTACGGCGAAAGCCACACCCTCTGGGACCTGGAACTGGACGTACCCCAGGGCCAGTGCACCTGCGTGATGGGCCGCAACGGCGTGGGCAAGACCACCCTGATGAAATGCATCATGGGCGAGGAAACCGCCAAGAGCGGCACCATCGAATTCGCTCAGGACGTGGAACTGACCAAAAAGAAAATCGAAGACCGCTCCCGCCTCGGCATCGGCTATGTGCCCCAGGGCCGGCAGATCTTCCCGCTGCTGACAGTCGAGGAAAACCTGCGCACCGGGCTGGCGGTGCGGGCCGATGGCAGCAAGAAAATCCCTGAGCGGGTGTATGAACTCTTCCCGGTGCTGAAGGAAATGCGGCATCGCAGAGGCGGCGACCTGTCTGGCGGGCAGCAACAGCAGCTGGCGATTGGACGGGCGTTGGTGATTGAACCGAGGCTCCTGATTCTGGACGAGCCGGGGGAGGGGATTCAGCCGAATATTGTGGCGCAGATTGGGGAGGTTATTCGGAGGCTGATTGAGGAGGATGGGCTTACCGTTCTGCTCGTTGAGCAGAAGTTGCCGTTTGCGCGGAAGTATGCGGATCGGTTTGCGATTGTTGATCGTGGGCGCCGGGTTGCGGAAGACGAGATTGTGGGCCTGACGGATGCACTTATCAAAAAGCACCTGACCGTGTGATCGATTAAAGCAAAGAATTACCGAAGAATGAATAAAACCGCTCGGGGCACTGGGCGGTTTTCCTGTATCTGGTTTACCAAAATTTACGTCCCGCCTGTAGGAAGTTTCCTCACGATTAGGCTAGTGTGTAGTCACAAGAAACGGATAGACGCCGCTGTTAAGGATAACGGATGGACTACACACAGACTTTACAGCCCCTCTTTAACGCCCTCTGGTACCTGATCCCGCTGGCGATCTTCGCGGCCGTCATTAAGTCTTCCTGGTTCAAAGGCAAAGCCGGGGAAGCCATTGTTAATCTTTCCGCCAAACTCTTTCTCGATAAAAACCGCTACCACCTGATCAAGAACGTCACCCTGCCAACGGAAGACGGTACCACCCAGATCGATCACATCATTGTTTCCCGGTATGGGGTGTTCGTGGTGGAGACCAAGAACATGAAAGGCTGGATCTTTGGTAACGCCAAGCAACGCTATTGGACGCAAAAGATCTTCAAGCACTCGCAGAAGTTCCAGAACCCGCTGCACCAGAACTACAAGCACTTGAAGACGTTGCAAAGCCTTTTGGGCCTTAGCGGCGAGCAGGTGCATTCATTGGTGGTGTTTGTCGGCGATTCGACTTTCAAAACACCGATGCCAGAGAACGTGACCTACGGTGGTGAGTATATCCGCTTTATTAAAGCCCAAAAGGAAGAGCTGTTAGCAGATGCAGAGGTTCAGAACGTCATTGACACTATAGAGTCCGGCCGATTGGCGATGACGTTCAGGAATCAAAGGAAGCATGTTGCGCATGTGAAGGAGATCGTGACCAGGAAAGAGGCTGAGCCACGGTGCCCGAAGTGCCAGGGTGAGATGGTTAAGAGGAAGGTAACGCGTGGCGCGAACGCTGGGCAGGAAATCCTGGGCTGTAAGGCGTTTCCCAAGTGCCGGGGGATTGTCAGTGCTTCACGATTGCAATCATGAAGCTGTCAAATGATTACAATGCCATAGGTCTGTGAAATTTTTTAAGACATTGATTTAAAGTGTCAGTTCCCGTTTTTTGGGTAGAATGTTTGAGTGTTTGTTGACGGTCAAATGATAGTGATAACGAAGCGCGGCATCTAATTACTGTTAGGCTAAAGGAGCCTCAATCGAGCATGGATTTTAAATTAGTTTCAGTTATTGTGGGTGTTATCTTAGGTGGATTAATAGGTTCTCTCGGATACCACTATAAAACCAGAGTTGAGAACAAAGGCAAAATAAATATAGCGTTGTTTAATTTACTTGAAATATGGTCTGTTGTCGGAATGGCAAAAGTCATAAATGAGGATGCGTTTTTCAATAAATTAATTCAACGAATCAGAACGTCTTTTCCAAAAGAAAAGATAGACTCTGAAGCAGAAGAAAAGATAAGACTTGGCCTTGAAAAATCAATGCCAATTCTCTTAGGTGAAGAGCCAACAAAGGAAAAGCACTATCTTAATAATTACTTATCAGCAGTAAGTGAATTAGCTCCTATAGACCCCCTTTATGCTTATCAGTTAAATAAGAACCAAATGATTATTAAGTTTCTAGACGGGTTTGACTCTTTAATTGGAGATGTTGAAACCACTGAGGCCGATAAAATGTTAATTAGAAATTTAAAATCATTTATATCAAACGATGCATATAAAGAATTTGAGAGTGACCTAAGGGTTCTTTCGAAAAAATCTGGTTACTTAAACCATTGGAAAATTTCTCGTCATATTAAGAAAGTTAAAGGAAATCTTGTGAATATTTCCGACAGTATCTTCGATAACTATATTGAGCATGTGATGGCTCCAGTTGTCCAAGCACACTATGATAAATTAGGTGTAAGTAATCCAAATTTAGCCTAACAAGCTGTTAAAAAGGACAAAAAGTAGTTGGGTTTTGCTCCTTCGTCGCTAATTTCAACCAACTATTTTATTGCCTGTTAACAGGGCGTTAGGCAATATCGAACGAAGGAATCATTGATGGCTAAGATTGGTTGGAATAACTTTGTCGGCAAGCACACAAAAAGAATTGCGTTTATTGCTGGTGTTTCTGCCAGCTTGCCGAAAGGTGTAGCACTCGACAAGAATGGTAGAAAGCTTCCTACGCACTACAGCCTTTTTGTTGAGTGGTGCAAAGCGTATCTTTCTGGAGAATGGGCAACGACGAAGGTTCGTGGAGGGTTTTTGTTGTGCGTTTCAACAAATGAAGATGCTAAAGCTATACAAGATGAGTTCAAAATAATTGGGCAAGCCAAGCGCACACCAGCAGGAAAAGATACTTATCCTATAGGTTATAGAAATTCACAATATGCAGCACTTGCAGGCGACCTAGGGTATGTCCTGTAGCATGCCTAACAAGGCCAGGCACGCGACGCATACTGCATTCCGGCTTCGCCTCCATTCCGTAGCCGCGCATGCTGGCTGGCATTAAGCAGGGGAGGATTCTAACTGGTGAGTATCAATATATTTATCGATACAAACATTTTCCTGTCTTTTTACCATCTCTCCGACGATGACCTCGAAGAGATTCGGAAGCTGAGTGTGCTTTTGGAAAGAGACGAGGTTAGGCTTTGGTTGCCCCAGCAAGTAAAGGATGAGTTTTTCAGAAATAGGGAAAATAAGGTCCAAGATGCGATCAAGCGCTTGAAGGACCAAAATAAAAAAGCACATTTTCCTGTATTTTGTAAAAGCTACCCTGAATTTGATGAGATTCGTGAGCTTCAAGACAATTTTAATAAAAAAATGAAAGACCTAGTAAGTAGTTTGGAGTCCGACATTAAAGAACGGAATCTTGAGGCTGATGAGGTAATCGGCGAACTCTTCCGAAACTCGAGGAACTTGCCCATAAGCGAAGAGATCATTAGCAAGGCAAGGTTTCGTGTTGATGTTGGGAATCCGCCAGGAAAAAATGGATCTCTCGGCGATGCCATAAATTGGGAGGTTCTTCTTTCGCAGGTACCTATGGGAGAAGACCTGTATTTAATAGCCGATGATAAGGATTACTACTCGGTATTAGACGAAAATTCATTGAAGGATTTTTTGACCGATGAGTGGTCTGATACAAATAAGTCCGACGTTATTTTCTACAGGAGACTGTCTCAGTTCTTCAAGGATCATTATCCAGATATTCGAATGGCTAGTGAGCTAGAGAAAGAACTTGATATCAAGTCACTCCGTGAAAGTTCCAATTTTGCGGCAACGCACTCTGCTATTGCGAGACTGTCGTCTTACGAAGATTTTTCTTATAGTCAAGTAAACGAGTTATCCCGAATTTTGGACAACAATGAGCAGGTCAATTGGATTATATGTGATTCTGATGTATTTGGTTTCTACGCTGACCTAGTGAATAAATATCGTGAGCAAATTGAGGCTGAATACCTTCAGGCAGTTGAGGCCCATTTGTGGTCATGTGCCGACGAGTAGCATGCTTGACAATCGGCTGCACGGCGACCGCTTTTCCCCCGCTTCGCGGCTCCAAACTGGTGCGTGAGCCGGGCGGTAGAATTTTCTACAAATCAGGGAGTGAAAATGAAAAAAATTATATTGATTGCCTTGGCTATTGCCTCGGTTAATGCTTTCGCCCAAGAAGAGCAAAAGGAAGTAGACCCTTTCGACCTATCTGAATCGGCCTCTAAGGTGGAAGAGCTTGGTGTAATTACAAAGCCAGAAGTGGACGCATTAGAGGAAAGGGCAAAAGAGCTTTTTAATTCTGGGAGCTGCAAAGAAGCCATTCCGGTTTTAGTCGAGTATACAAAAAAGTCTAATTGGTTAGCTAACATGATTTCCGCCTCGCTGGACCCGTACTATGGCGCTAGTTACGATGACCGGAAAGGCTACTCCTACGAAAAGCTAAAGCCACTAATTCCATTAGAAAGGCTTTCAAACGATTATAAAAGGAAGCGTAATATTGCTTTTGCTATGCAGGGTGAATGCTTAATAAAAACTGGTGACGATAAAGGTGCTATCCCAGTACTTCTAAAGGCTCTTGATCTAATTGATATTGATAATGATGTCTGGTGGAAAAGAACAAGAAACAACTTGCTCGAGGTCATTCAGGTCAGCACAAAATAAATTCTAGCAATGCCAGTCAGCAGGACGCTCGCAACCTTGCGTCTCCTGCTGGCGGCGTTAAATTTCCGGAGCTGTAGTCTGCTACCCTCTTAACACTAATAACTGAATAATATATAGAAAGGTAAAGTGATGTCCGAAAAAACTCTGAACATGGAAATGGCAAATTTGGTCTGCCGATTTGGAGGAGATAAGGTCTTGTTGGACCTTGAGGAAGATGTGGTTCTCCCAAGTTTTTTTGATAGTTCATTGATTCGGACATACGACAAGACCAGTTACTTCTTTTATGATGTCGAAGCGATAAAATTTGAAGAAGACGACGAGCCCGTTGTCTGTATATCTGGACGATTCATAAAAGATACTACTTTAGAAAGGGAGCAAATATTCGATAGGAAAAGGGGGCTGGTGCAGGATTCTGATTCTATGCGGTCCTCTCCTTCCGCAATATTCCTATTGATATTGAACAATCATAGGCTTATCTATGTAAAAGAAACTAAAAATGCTCCCTCTAAAGAGACTTTTAGATCCACCCTGCTAAATTTTCTCAGATCTAAGCATAAACATTTCATAAATGCAGAGTTCGAGAGGTATAAAGAAGGTAGCGATCAAAAAGTAACGAAAAAGTCACTCTATGAGCGTTATCCAAGGCCCTCCCTTGACTTAATTCCTCTAACCTCTGATGAAAGCATCGAATCTTTCGTCAGGAACTATGAAACTTTAAAGTATATTGAAATATCATTATCAGATAGAAACGATGAGAATGATAATGATCCATTTTTTGAGCAGTTACAGAAGAGAAAAGATTATTTGGGAAGCGATAAATCAGTAGTTCAGCATAGAAACTCTCAAGGACTTGATAAGGAGAAGGCTATCTCTGAAATTGGAGAGGCCACGGCCCAAGGTAATCAAAAAGTAAAATTAAATGGTATTGACTCAGAGGGTGATGTTTTACGCGGAAATAATGAAGAGTTTCAACTTAGGAAGCCGTTGGAGGGACTGAGCAAGACACCTTCAAAGGCGGCAGAAAAACTATATGATACTTTTAAATCTCTGATTGATGATGGGCTGGTGAAGGTTCCACCGACATCCCAGAAGGCTAAAGGAATTGTTTCTAGAATAGCTAAAAGGTTATTCTGATGAATGCTCCAGGCTTTGACCCAAGGGATCTAACTAGCGAAAAGAAGCTTTGGGATATCTATTTGGCTTCTCGTCGAATTCCTTTTAGCAGGTTTAACGTCGTTTCCACTTTAGTTGTTTTTGTTCTTCTAATTGCAAATGCTGCATTTAGTACGGAAGCTTTGGCAGAAACGACAAAGCTCGTTCGCGATATGGCTGCAAACGGATTTTCTATTTCCTTAAGTACGCTCGGTTTTCTGTTAGCCGGCTTCACTATATTTGCAACCGTATCTCAGCCGAATTTGTCATTGAGCATGGCGGCAATTACGAACAAAGATAGTGGTTTATCTTTTTTGAAGCATAACTATTTTGTGTTTCTCAGAGTTTTCATTTACTACATCGTTTTCTGTGTTTTCTCTTTATCAATAGTTGTGTTTGGTCACACGGGAGGCTTGGTGTCGACAATTGTTAGCCATACTCCAAATCCAGATTTCGCAAAGTTTGTGATAGTAAAGGCTGCCTATGTTGTTTTGTTTACTGGCTACTACTTCTTGATTATGCAGCTAAAGTCATTCATTTTTAATATATATCATTCTGTTATGACCTCTTTGCGCTGGAAAGCTGAAGGGCACGACGGAGCAATTTAACCAGTGCGTCAATGGGGCCGGCGTTGATATAACTCCCAACGTCAAGAGGCATGCACCAGCACAGGCCCGTTTGTCAGAGTTACTTTCCCGCTCTTGAAAACCGGGATAGATCTATTATTTGGGACCATATGCAAGCCTGAACCATCTCTTCGAGCTCCAGCGTCCGGTTAATCGGGTAACCTGGACCGCTTTTCTGGAGTCATTTCCCGTTCCCATTCAGCTTCATCGCCCGGCGCTGGCAAAAACCGGCCAAACTCGATCATCTGAGTGGCGGGAATATCCTGCAGATAGATCCAGACGTCCTCAACCGTTATGCCTGCCGCTATCTGTGATTTCTGCTGCAGCGACAGAGAAAGATTCGTGACCGTGACAGTATAAGTGGGCATGGTGACATCCTATCGATAGTGACCTGTATGTGCCTGTTGTGGCCCAGATTGAGAATCAGATGGTCTTGTTTCACTATAGCAACGCATACCTACCTGGCCACGCGCACGGGCTGGGTGAGCGTCATTGAGGGATTGAAAGGGGCATAAGTATGCAAATCGGAGTGATCGCAGACACCCACAGCAAAATGCGTCCCGAAGCCCTGGAGGTTTTGAAAGGCTCGGATCTGATCCTTCACGCCGGTGACGTTGGGCGGGACGAGGTTCTGGAAGCGCTGGAGGCGATCGCCCCCTTGGTTGCGATTCGCGGCAATATCGACAAAAGAGGCCGCGCAGCCGCTCTTCCTGATGTTCAGGATCTGGAATTCCTCGGCCACGCTTTTTACATGCTCCACGACGTCAAAACCTTAGACATCGATCCGCAAGGCCGTTACCACGTGGTCATCGCCGGCCATTCCCACAAACCGCGAAATGAGTGGATTGGCGATGTGCTTTATTTCAATCCAGGTGGCGCCGGGCCCCGGCGCTTTACTCTGCCGATCACGGTGGGGCGGTTGCAGGTGAGCGAAGACGGCGTGGTTGGTGAGATTGTTGAACTGCCAGTTTGATCTGTTGGGGAAACCGGCAGAAATCTATTCTCTGGGTACACACGTTCAGCTTCGCTGACCCTGCAGCTGTCCTACATAGGCGGCGATAAACGCGGTTTCCTGAAACGCCTTCAAGCCCGTATCGGCAAAAGCGATGGGCAGCGGGTTGGAGGCCAGGGTGGATTTGATCAGTGCCGGGGGCAGCAGGGTCACCGTCAACTCAATACCGGTGATCAGTTGTATGGCCGCTTCCATTTTGAAGCTGATGGCACCTCCGGCAAATTTGCCTTTGGGCATCCGCTCTTTGATCGCGACCGTAGTGACCCCGTATTCGGCCATTAACGCCGCAAAGGCCGCCTGGAACCGCTTCAGATCCTCACGGCTATGGTTTTTCGGCAGTGACAGCTTGCGCACCTTACACTCCGGCAGGTTGAACTGCCCCCTGTCCATATTCAGGAAACACAGCACCGCATCGCTGCCGGTCAGCTCAACCCCGCAAACAATCATAGCCATTACCCTCTATGTTCCAGCTGTCGTCAGCCACAGCACTTCTTGAATTTGATACCGCTACCGCAGGTGCAGACGTCGTTGCGGGAGGGCGATTTTACCGTAGTGACTGTCCCGCCTTTATTCAGGATAGCGGTGAGCTCGTTGATGGATTCAACGGCGCCCTCGCGGGTATCCACCGAAATAGTCGCGTGCAGTTTCGCCTCGGCCACCTGTGCTTCAACCTCCTGCTTGCGCGCTTCACTGGTCACCACCAGCGTTAGCGGATACTTCCTGCTGCCACTCTTCTGGCTGGCGTTGGTCTGAAAGCCGCCGTAAGCGGTGTGGTGCTGGCGTGCGTCCTGCCGGCCCTTGTAGAAAAATTTATCTGACATGCTGATATCCTGAAGGGGAGAATGCCCAGGCTACTGCCGGGAGGAGTCTTTTAGCATGCTTTTGGGAACGGGGATATAGGGAAAACCGGGACGTCCATTCTCAGTGAAACTTGACTATAGGCAGGCCTGGACGTCGTCCCCAAGGGCAATGTCACCCGCTTCAACCACCCGCGTTGTGATTCCTCCGTGCCCGCGCATGGCGTTGTAACTGCCGGGCCCCAGTGACGTTTCCATTTTGCTGCAGGGATGGCAAAGGCCTGTGTATTCCAGCACCACACTACCGATTCGGAATTGCTTGCCCTTCAGGGCCAGCAGGTTCAGGCCAGACACTACAATGTTGCGCCGGAAAACCTCGGGTGCGATGGCCTCACGTTGAAGGCAGGACGCAATGGCGTGCAGGTGTTCTTGCTGGATCAGGGTTACCTGCCGTTTGCTGGTTTCGCGACCCTTGAATCGGTCTCCCTCCAGGCCCTTGCCAGGGGTTATCGTCACGCTGTCGAGCGCCTGCATTGGCTCACCGCGTGCCGGGCGGATTCCGATCCATTCCACGCGACCGCATTGGGGGAGGGTGTCCAGCAGGGTTTGAAGTGGGGTTGATTCAGACATCAGCGCGCTCGTACACAGAGGGGAAACAGCTCTTTAATTTCCTTTTTTGAACTTTGCTTTGCAATTGCCGCTCATGCACATCGTACAGTAGTGTTCACGGTCCTCGTGTTTGGTGCCCTCTGCGATCGTAATGCCGCAGCCGTTGCAGAGCAGGATGGCAACGTCTCCGTCAAATTTCACAATGGCGTGTTCGTATTTCATAAGACCGTCCATTCCCGACTTTTACACACTCTTATCAAACTACGATGCCCGCGTCAGGTCAGACTGCTGGTCAGCGATCATCGCTGGTAAGCTTTAACCGGAACTCGCCGGAGGGAGCGCGGTAATGACATCGCCCAATGAAAGTGTTCAGAGCCCCTGGGTCAGGTTTCTCGCACATCTGTTCGTGATTCTTGTGGCCTGGACGATCTTTATTAAATATCTTTTCCCGATCGGCTTTGCGATGGCCAGCAATGAGGCGTGGGCAACCTATATCTACTGGGATCTGTGGCCGGTTGCGCACCTCTGGCTGGCCTGGGCGTTGTTGGCAAGGCCCTGGTATACGCGCCTGCTGGCCATGGGCATGTCTGTGGTGGAAATCCTGATCATCACCACTCTGTTCATCTGGTTCCTGGCAGAGCCGGAGTGGTCTATCTGGCGCGCGAACTGGTTCGTGAACAAGGTGTTTGTGCTGGCCGCGTTTGTTCTGGTGTTGGGTACGGCACTTCTCCGGCCAGAGACGCTGAAGGCGCGGATCAGGTGAGGCGTTGGCGCCTCAGGACAGAACCTGGCCGCCATCCACCACCAGCGTCTGGCCGGTTATCCACCGGGCCAGGTCGGAGGCGAGGAACAACGCCACGTCGGCGACTTCCTCCGGTGTGCCCAGGCGCCCGAAGGGAATCCCGCCGCGGATACGGTCGTAGAGCTCCGGATTGTTCTGGCGGGCCTGATCCCAGACGCCACCCGGAAACTCGATCGAGCCCGGGGCTATGCCATTAACGCGCACTTTATGCGGGGCCATGGCCACGGCGAGGCTGGAGGTGTAGTGAGCGACGGCGGCCTTGATCGCCGCGTAGGGAGCGGTGCGGGTCGAGGCGTGCAGGGCGGCGATGGAGGCAATGTTGATGATCGTGCCCCCGGTTTCCTTGAGCGCCGGCAGGCAGGTGTGGCCGGCGCGGACCGTGCCCATCAGATCCACCTCAACGCTGCTCAGCCAGCCTTCTTCGTTGTCCTCCCGCCCGAAGGCCGAGGCGCAATTGACCAGCACGTCCAGGCCGCCCAGCTCGCCCATGGCGTTCTGCAGATAGGTCTCCAGCGCGGCCTTGTCGCCGATGTCGCAGGGGGCCACATGCAGCTCGAACCCTTCGCCTGCCACTTCTTCCGCCAGTGCGTCCAGGGATGCCTGCCCGCGCGCGCAAACGGAAACGCTGGCCCCGGCCCGGACAAATCCCAGCGCGATGGCCCGGCCAATACCCTTGCTGCCGCCAGCGACGATGACGCGCCGGCCCTGGAAATCAAACATCATTGAATGCTCCTGTATTCCCGTCAGGTTTGGTCTCGCCTCTGGTCGCGCCAGTGGCTCGAAGCTCCAGCTACTTTACGCCGAAACGTGGATATGAGGAAAACCGGGACAGATTTATATTTCGGAAGAATTGGGGTGCCCCCAAGCTGACAGTATTGGCTATCATCAGGGGTATCTTGCATGATCAAAGGAAGGGAAACAGACTAGCCAGATGAAACCACTCCTTCTGATCGTTGCTTACCTTGTCGCTGTCACCCTGCCGTTGCTCCTGTCGGCCTGGCTCGGAGGCCCGCCACGCGAGTTCCACCAGGAACTGGCCTCCGGCCTTGGCATTCTTGCCTTCTCGATGATCCTGGTGGAATTCATCCTGTCCGGCCGTTTCAAGGCAATTTCCAATGACGTCGGCATGGATGTGACCATGCGGTTTCACCAGATCATGGCCCGCACGGCTCTGGGCTTTGCGGTGCTGCACCCGTTGCTTTACCAGGGGACGCCGACAGGCGGTGAGCGGCCCTGGGACCCCACGCGGCAATTGACGCTCACGACGGACTTTTCCGAGCTGGCGACCGGCATCGTTGCCTGGCTGTTGCTTGTAGGCCTTGTTGTCATGGCCATCGGCCGCAACCAACTGGGCTACCGCTACGAGATATGGCGCCTGTTACACGGGCTCGGCGCGCTCCTGATCGCGGTGCTTCTCTTGCACCACACGGTTTATGCCGGGCGTTACGGATCGCAGCCGGTGATGACCTGGGTGTGGCTGGTCATGACGGGCGTGGCGGTTGGGTCACTGCTGATGGTTTATCTGGTGGTTCCCTGGCTGCAGAAGGCTCGCCCCTGGCGGGTTACGTCCATCGTCCGGTTGACGCCCAAGCAGTGGGAGGTGACCGTGACCCCCGACGGTCACCATGGTCTGGATTATAAGGCCGGGCAATTCGTCTGGCTGAATGTGGGGCACTGCCCCTTCTCGATGAAGGAAAACCCGTTCTCTATCGCCTCAGCGCCGGCGGAGGGGCCGGACGTCTCCTTCATGATCAAGGAGCTTGGCGATTTCACCCGAACCATTGGAGAGATAGAACCTGACACCGTCGCCTATCTGGACGGCCCCTATGGCAACCTGACTGTCGATGGTCGCGAGGAACCCGGGGTCGCTCTGATCGCCGGTGGCGTTGGCCTGTCTCCGCTGCTGGGCATACTCCGGCAAATGCGCCTGACCGGCGATTCGCGCAAGGTGAAGCTGATCTATGGAAACCGGATCGTCGAGCAGATTGCCTATCATGAGGAGTTGGGTGATGAGGATGTGGTCTATGTGCTGTCAGAACCGCCGGAAGACTGGCAGGGAGAGACTGGCTTCATCGATGGCCCGCTGCTGGATCGCGTCTTTTCAGAGAGCGAGTTCCGTGACTGGGCCTTTGTGATGTGCGGGCCGGCGGTCATGATGGATGTTGTTGAGGATCACCTCGTCAAGCGGGGCACGCCCGATCATCGAATGCTCTCGGAGCGGTTCAGTTATGACTAATCCAATCCGGCGGTTGAGTCAGCGGCGGCGGCTTTCTCTGGTCATCTGGGGGCTGAACATCATCCTCGTCCTGATCCTGCTGGTTTTTGTGTTGCGCTGATTCAGGGCGGGCAATCGCCACACGCTTGACACGCATTGAGGCGACAACAATAGTTGGTGACGACAACGTGATTGGGTCGCTAAGGAGAGCGCCGATGAAGACAATTCTGTTTACCCTATCCTTGTTTACCACCCTCAGTCTGATCGGGTGCACCTCAACCGGCACCCGCGGGCCGAACGACGCCCAGGGGCTGTCTCCTGCAGCAAGGGCGCAGTTTGACTGCGCCGACCGCAATGGCAATGGTTATATCGATCAGAGTGAGCTGGTTTACATGCGCCAGTGCGGGATCGGTGAAAACCTCAAATGCGGCGAGGAGCAACCGGTACTCGAAGGACGGCCGCCCGCCGGGGACTTTGAACTGGGGCTCCGGATGATCCAGGTCACGGATGCGGATGCCGACAACCGTATCAGCATTCGCGAATTCCGCGCCCACTGCGCCCGATTGGATCGCACTCTTCAGGACTGAAAGGATCTCATTCGGCGGAGGTAGAATACGAGCGTCTTGCTCAGGTTCGATTCATAAGAAATGCGCCTCTCTTACGCTTTTTTAACCTGTTGAAATTAAATAAAACTTAACAGGTGGCTTCGCGCGTATTTCTGATAGTCTCGAGTGGTTCACAAAACTGACAAGTAACCGATGGGACGATGGAGACAATGGTTTCCTCCCCGTCATACTGGACAGGTCAGACCACCTGAACAATGGGATTTACGTCAATGAAAATGAAATCACTGCTCGTTTTTTTATCTCTGAGTGCCACTTCATTGGGTGCCGTTGCGGATGACACAGCCGACGCAGCACTGGGTGGCGGTATTGGTGGAGCAATTGGGGCTGCCATCGGCAACGAAGTAGGTGGCAGAGATGGTGCTATTCTCGGCGGTGCCGTCGGTGCGGCAACGGGAACCGCCATTACCACCAGGGATGATAGAGAATACTATCGCGACGATGATCGCCGTCGTTATGACTACGACGATCACCACCGGTCTTACCGTAAGTCTGGTGGTCATTTCTGCCCGCCGGGCCAGGCGAAAAAGGGCAACTGCTGAGCCGCGGCAAGCCCGGAATTTGATCTTTGCGCTTTAAAAAGCCTTTCTCCAACGGAAAGGCTTTTTTTATTTTCGACGCTGAACCACCTACTGAAGTCCTGGGTTATATCCGCTATGGGTTCCACTTTCTGTTCTAAACTTTATCGTGCATTTTTAATGCTCATCAGGATGTAACGATGATCAACGTGTGCTCAGAAGAAGCCTTGTCGGAACTGCTACAGTCCAACCCTGCGGTTCTTCTCCTCTTCGGTGGACCGCACTGCGGGGTCTGCCAGGCCATCAAGCCCCAACTCGAAAAGCTCGCGAATGACGAGTTCCCGAAACTGGTGACCGCCTACATTGACTGCCAGGAAGCCGCCGCGCCGGTGTGCGCGGCTCGCGGTATTTTTTCCCTGCCGGTGGTTCAGCTGTGGTTTGGCGGGCAGCAATTCGCGGAATTCGCGCGTGTGTTTTCCATCGGTGAGGTGCGCTCGGCTCTGGAGCGGCCCTATGGGCTCGTTATGTGATCGCAGGAGCGGGGTAGAAGAGTTTAGCTCGCTCCGCGGCTTGAACTCCGCCACGTGCCAACCCCAGCGCACGCCAGAAATCCAACCTCTGGAAATGAGCTGGATTTCTGGCTTTGATGTTTATCGACCTCTATCCGTCTGCATTTTTGCCTAAAGGCCGATCTCCCTTCCACCCTGCTAACCCTGACCACGTTTTAGGTCCACCCAGAGTTGGAAAAATCCGGCTCCAATTGTTTCTGCTTTCTGGCGTCGTCAGAGGGCGTGCTGAACATTTGTGTCCTGAGGGTGGGCCAAACTTTTGGAACCAGATCGGAAAATTCACGTTACAGGTCATGTAGGGGGTAGCTACACAACACTTGGCCATCCTTAACATTGTTTGACGTTTCGGTTTGATATTTTAACTAACCTAACAGCGTACTTTTAAAAATACCCAGTTAAAGACGTATAGAGACCGAAGCTCGTGCGTGTGCCAGAGGCAGGACTCTCTCATAGCGACACGTCAAAAGGAGGGAGCCTTTTATTGAACGTCGACACAGGGGGTTATGATGGACACTGAAAATAGTGTCGTAAGGTCGTTAGGCCGAGAATCGCTCGACCTCAAAGGTCAAGATCCAATCATTCGCGCACTGTCCCGCACGATCATTATCGTTGTCTCTTTGGGGTTAGGAACCTCTATTGTTTATGCAACTGGTGGCACCGGTTACGCTTATCCGTACATTATTCTTTTGCCAGTGATCTTGACGGCAGCTTGGTTTGGTCTCGTCCCTACCGTGTTGAGTGCTGTGATTGCCGGCTTGCTGCTGGGCCCATACATGCCCTTGGACGTCGAAAGGGGTTTAATGCAATCAGTGCAGAACTGGCTCGCGAGAGTCTCTTTTTTCGTTCTTATCGGTGTTTTCACAAGCTGGCTATTTCAAAGCCTTCGAGCTTCGACCCACCAACATTTTTCCAGCCTTCAAATAGACAGAGAGACAGGGCTTCGCAATCAAGCCGCCTTAAGGGAAGACCTGGCTCGCGCACTCTCGGTAACCGAGCCCAAAAAAATATCATCCGGCAACCCAGCTGTTTTACTAGTACGCTTGAATGACCTGTGGGAAGTTATGGAAGCTATGGGAGCTAGAACCGCCGATAGAGTGGTTCGCAGTCTCGCAGACCGGCTGGACGAAGCTGTTACCCAGGAACATCACATCTATCGGTTTAGTACCTCGGAACTCTTAATTTTGTTCTTTGCGTCCTCGCACGAAGAGGTCGACTCCGTCGCTAATGCCATACGCGCCGCTGGTGAGCACGAGACGGAAATCGAGGGGATTCCCCTCAGGGTTCAATTGATTGCCGGTAGCTATTTCGTTGAAGGAAAGGTAGATGACCCCTCTGTCATTGTTAACCGAGCAAGGAGAGCTTTGTTTGAGGCCATCGACTCCAGCGCATTTTATAAATCGTACGATCTCATGTTTGATCGCCAAACAGCAGACCGAGTACGGTTAATATCAAATGTCCGCAAGGGACTGAAGGAGAGAGAATTTTCTCTTTTCTATCAACCCAAGATTTGCTTGAAGAGTGGTCGCCATGTGGGTGGCGAAGGACTGCTGCGATGGCACAACAACGATGGATCCATTGTTCTGCCTGGCTTATTTATGCCGAAGCTAGAAAACACCACCTTGATCGACCCAGTGACACGGTACGTCATCAGAAAAGCATGCGAGGACGTTCTGCACCATAGTCTTCTGCCTGTCAGTATTAATTTCTCGGCAAAAAACCTCATGGATATTGATTTGGTTCAGAACTTGGGCCGTATCGTGGCTCTTTACGGCGTTGAACCTGACAAGCTGGAGATTGAAATTACAGAGGGAGCGCTGATTCAGGATCCTGCTCACGCCAAAGTCGCCATTGAAAGCATACGAAAACAGGGGTTCCACGTGAGCCTCGATGATTTTGGCACGGGGTATTCATCGTTTCAGTACCTTGCTCACCTCCCCCTGTCGGGCCTGAAGATTGATCGGGCCTTTGTATCCAGCCTAGAGGAGAGCGCCCATGCGCGAACGGTTCTAGGCTCCATGATCAAGATGTCCCACTCATTGAATTTGCATGTCACGGTCGAGGGAATAGAGACCGCTGAGCACCACGCGATTGTCTCGGACTTCGGGGCAGATGCCGCCCAAGGATTTTATTATACAAAACCACTTCCCGTAACCGAATATAAAAACTGGGAATGCAGTCTTAAATTGGCCAATGCATAGTGGCTGAGTGGAGTAAGCCGACGCTACTGCCGAATAAACGCCTCGGTCAAAATGCCGAGGTGTCGGCGCAGGGTCTCTGAAAAATCCGTCTGAAACACGGTCAACGGTTCGACCTGCATGGCTTTTCGGGCTGGCTCGGGCGGATGGGACATGTGCCAGCAACCGATCAAGGCCTGCTGGCATTGCATCAGATAGCGCAGGCAGGCGGCTTCGTCCTGATCGGTCGCCGCAGCGATAACGGCCGTAATACGACGGGTCTGGGCCAGCAGGAACAGTTTGAATTCCCGGGCCTCCTCCTCGCTCAGACCGGTCTCGAGGGCAATGTGAAGGATGGCTGTCAGGCCGCAGAACACGGGGTGGGCCAGAATTCGGTCGACGAACTGGTCAGGGAAGGCCTCTGGACCTGTCGCTTCAACGTCTAAGACCCAGTCCGCCATGGCACGACGGTACACGGCAATAAACAGCAGTTCCTTGCTGCGGAAATAACGATAGAGTGCGGCTTTGGTGACCCCGGTTTCGCGTGCGACATCCGCCAGGGTCAGGCCATGGAATCGGTGCTCCAGAAACAGCTTTTCCGCCGCATCGAGTATCTGTTGTTCCCGCAGCGCCTTGTCCGACTGTGACCGGGCGCGCTGTTTACCGCCGCATAATCTGTGCTTCAAAACCACCTCAAAGTACTCGCTCGTTGGCCACTATCAGGCCTGCAGCCAGCCGGCCAGCCGTCGTGTCACGGCTCGGGGCGAGAGTTTACCAGACCAGATCATCAGCCGGTTGCGCAGCCCTGGAATGACAATGGCTTTTCGGCGCTGGGCCAGGGACTGCTGTACAACCGCTTCCGCCGTCATGGTGCCGGCTTTGAACAGTTTGGTGTTGGTCATGTTGGCTTCTTGTGCAAACTCCGAATCGGTAGCGCCCGGGCACAGCGCGCTCACGGCAACGCCGGAATCCCTGAGCTCTTCATGCAGTGCCTCGGAGAAGGAGAGTACGAAGGCCTTGGTCGCGTAGTAGATGGCCATGTTCGGGCCGGCCTGGAACGCCGCCGTGGACGCCACATTGATGACAAAACTGCCTGGGTGCTTGCGCAGGGAGGGCAGCAATTGCCAGGTGAGGGAGACCAGTGAGGTCACATTCAACCGAATCATTGCCAGCTGACGTTCGAGGGCGAGATCGGCAAAGGCACCACGGTCGCCGAAACCGGCGTTGTTGATCAGGCCGGACAGTGCCCAGCCGCCGTCTTGGATCTGCCGGGCCAGTGCGTCTGCGCCTGCCTCATCCGCCAGATCGGCTTTCAGGACAACGGCCTCTATTCCATGCTTCTGTTTTAACTCGGCGGCCAGCTTGTTCAGGCGCTCTTCCCGGCGGGCCACCAGAATCAGGTTCTGCTTTTCAGCGGCCAGTGCCTGGGCGAAGCGTTCGCCAATGCCGGCACTGGCGCCGGTAATAACCACATACGACATGACTGTCTCCCTATAAGTGAACGATGGTCACTTAATGTAGTCGGGCAGCGACTGTCTGTAAATAACCATTGGTTACTTAATTTGGGTGGTGTCGCTGAATTGGCCATTAATGACAAGTACATTGTCCCTTTGCCCTCTCACGGCAGTGGACTCTCCGCCCGTATGATGGCCTTATAGACATCACGCTTCCTGGGAGCTCACCATGATTGCCAAGCAAACAAAAGCCGATGTTCACCCGATTTCGGCGAGCAATGCAGCTCGCACGACCACACCCAAGGGTATGATCCCCACAGTCCGGCAGCCCGATTTTGATCTGGCCGACAACGTGCCCAAGTATTGGTGGGACAACGATCCGGCCAAAACGCTTCTGTTGGCCGCTCTGTCTTCCAGTTTTCCGCCCGGTGAGCGCTTCTTTATCGACTCGGTACGCCACTTCCAGAAACAGATCACTGACCCCGAACTGAAAGCGGCGGTGCGTGGCTTTATTGGCCAGGAGGCTCACCACTCGAAGGAGCACAAGGCCCTCAATGGTCACATGCAGGAGCGCGGTATCAATCTCGATCGCCTGGAGCGTGAAATTCAGGCGCTGATGAACTGGATGCGTGAGCACTTCAGCCCTGAGCGTCAGCTGGCCCATACGGTGGCCGTGGAACATTTTACCGCTCTGTTGGCCGAGGAATTTCTTCTGAAATACAACGCCCTGGAGGAGATGGACCCGCGCATGGCGCCCATTTGGGCCTGGCACGCGATCGAGGAATCCGAGCACAAAGCCGTGGCGTTTGATGTCTACAAGACCGTTGGCGGCAGCGAGTTTGTCCGAGTGACGGAAATGATGGCGGTGAGTGTGATGTTCCCGCTGTTCGCCGGGATTCACCTGGTTCAGCTTATGAAAGAAGACGGCCAGTTGTTAAATCTGAAGTCCTGGCTGGGCGGACTCAATTACATGTGGGGCAAGCCCGGCGTTTTCCGCAAGCTGTTGCCGTCTTACTTCAAGTACTACAGCCCCGGTTTCCACCCCTGGAATCACGATGCTCGCGATTTGGTGGACAAGGCCAAGCGCAAATGGTTGGCACCGGTTATGAAAAAGACTTCTTGATGGCGCTCTCTCTCCTGCGGCTGTCGGTCACACGGTTCATGCCGTTTGCCCTGCATGCGGATTTTGCCGCGCCCAGCCCTTTTGAGAGGCCGACGCTGACCGATTCATTGTGTCTGGTTATCTCGGTCACCTTGTCGCAACCCTTTATACAAGCGCCGACAGCATCAGCCACTGGCTGATGGAGCGTGCTAAATCCAAGCGACCGTGTAGGCGAATTTCATTCCGCTCGATAGCTGGCGCCAGCGGCCGTTTACCAATCCAGATCGGCGCAAGAACCCGCACCTGAGTGATGATGAAGAGATCAACCTCATAGCCTGGATCAGAAATACACAGGTCCACGTTCTGGCCTTCTATCAGCAGCCACCACCAGCGCATTTCCTCGGGTGCGTCCTGAAAATCAAACTGCAGCACAGTGCGCCCTGACGGTAGGGCGTTGGTATCGATGCGGCGGCGCATATCCCACATCAGTACGCCAGCATCCCAGTCGGGGCCTTTGGTCTCGCTTTCCACCCAGCGCTGCCCCCAGAGGCCCATGGCGCGGATTACGGGTTCCAGGGCATGGCCGGCGTCAGTCAACTGATACACGCCGCCTTCAGTGTGACTCACCACACCTTCGGCGGTCAGTTCCCGCAGGCGTTGGGACAACAATGGGCGCGACATCAGTGGGACTCCGCGATGGATCTCATTGAAACTGGTTGAGCCGCTGATCAATTCGCGCACAATCAGTGGCGTCCAGCGTTTCGCCAGAATCTCAGATGCCTTTGCCACCGGGCAGAATTGGCCATAGCCTGAAAAGCCTGCCATACCGTCACCCCCGTGTTCCTTATCGGGTGTGTTTCAGCTCCACGGCATGATTACGTGGCCCCTTTTGCCACTATCACCCTCTGATCGTGCCATCCGGCTACGAAAGTTTCTACCTCGAACGGTTCAGTTTCTGAACTGGTTGCGTCGAGATCCCTCCTGCAATGATGAATCCTGGCGGGCGGGAAGCCCGTCCGACGTTCACCCACACAGCGAGACTCTTGTGGAGGTTGATCATGACAATTGCACAAGACACAGTTCAATATTCAATACGCCCGCACAATCAGGGGCCGTCGGCTGTCTGGTCGAGCGGTGGTGCCGCGTACGACGAGGTCAGTCGTGGAATCCTCGATGCCATTGAGCATGCCATCAATCGGTTGGAGCCGACCAAACACATGCGCATTCTCGACCTGGCGACGGGCACGGGGTGGGCGGCCCGCCGACTTGCCGAGCGTGGCTACGATGTTACCGGTGCTGATTTTGCTCCGGATATGCTGGCCGCCGCGCGCGATATGGCAGGGGCACGTCAGCTCGGCATTCCATTTGTGGACGGAGACGCGGAAGCGCTCCCCTTTGACGACGGTGCCTTTAATGCACTTATCTCCACATTTGGTGTGATGTTTGCCCAAAGGCCCGAGGATGCCGCCACCGAAATGGCCCGTGTCGTTCGCCCGGGAGGGAGGCTGGTACTGGCAGTCTGGACACCGGACGGAAACGTCTTCGGAATGTTCAAGGTGATCAAACAGTACATGCCGAAGCCCGAAGCACAACCGCCCGCTTCTCCTTTTGATTGGGGGGATCCCGAACGGCTGAGAGAGTTGCTGGGAAATGCCTTTGAATTAAGCTTTGAGCGGGGCACTTCCTACTACCGCGAGCCTGATGCCCAGGCAGCGTGGCGCACTTTTGTAGAGGGGTATGGCCCGGTACAAACTCTGGCGGGCAAACTGGATGACGAAAGCCGAGATCAATTTGAATCCGACTTCGTGGCGTTTCACGAGCAGTTCAAAGATGAGCTGGGTATCACCGTACCGCGCGATTATCTGATTGTGCAGGGAGTCCGTCGTTGAGCAGAGTTGGGGGCAGGTAGTGGCACCGTTTTTTGATAGTATGGCGGCCTCATCAGACTTAACGCGATACCCCCCCCAAAAAAATGAATGCGCCTTTTAAACTCCGGCCTTACCAGCAAGAAGCGGTTGATGCCACGCTGAATCATTTCAGAAAGTCCGAAGAGTCCGCCGTTATCGTTCTGCCAACCGGTGCTGGCAAAAGTCTGGTCATAGCCGAATTGGCCCGCCTGGCCCGGCGGAAGATTCTGGTGCTGACGCACGTAAAGGAGCTCGTTGAGCAGAATCACGCCAAGTATGAGGACTATGGGTTAACGGGCGGCATCTTCTCCGCCGGACTGAAGCGCAAGGAAAGCCACCATCAGGTGACCTTTGCCAGTGTGCAGTCGGTCTCGGCGAATCTGGATCAGTTCCGGGATGAATACTCGCTGGTGATCATTGATGAGTGCCACCGGGTCAATGGTGAGGAAACCAGTCAGTATCAGCGGATCATCGAGTTGCTGAGGCAGCAGAATGACGCCCTAAAGGTGCTCGGGCTGACCGCCACTCCCTATCGGTTGGCCATGGGCTGGATCTATCGGTATCACTACCGGGGCTTTGTCCGGAGTGAAGAGGACAAGCCCTTTCAGCACTGCATTTACGAATTGCCGCTGAGCTACATGATCAATCGGGGTTATCTCACCAAACCCGAGCTGGTGAATGCAGCAGTGGCGCAATACGATTTCTCCGCGTTGTCTCAGGACCGCTTTGGTGAATACGCCGATAAAGACGTCAACCAGCTGCTGAGCAAACATAAGCGCGTGACCCGTGCCATCATCGAGCAGGTGATAGAGTTGGCCGCGCAGCGCAAGGGCGTGATGATTTTTGCGGCCACGGTGGATCATGCGCGGGAGATCACCGGCTACCTGCCGGAACATGAGACTGCCCTCGTGACCGGCGGGACCGATCTGAAGGAACGGGCGTCGCTGATTGAGTGCTTCAAGCAGCGGGAGCTGAAGTACCTGGTCAACGTATCCGTGCTCACCACCGGATTTGATGCGCCTCATGTGGACTTCATCGCCATCCTCCGTCCGACCCAGTCGGTCAGCCTGTATCAGCAGATCGTGGGCCGGGGGCTTCGTCTGGACGAGGGTAAACAGGATTGCCTGGTGATCGATTACGCGGGCAACCATGTGAATCTGCATCACCCGGAGGTGGGGGAGCCTAAACCTAACCCCGACAGTGAGCCGGTGCAGGTGTTCTGCCCGGGCTGTGGTTTTGCCAACATCTTCTGGGGCAAGACGGACAGTGACGGCCGAGTGATCGAGCATTACGGGCGCCGTTGTCAGGGGCTGCTTGAGCCTGCGGAAGAAGGTGAAACGCGCCCTCAACAGTGCGATTACCGTTTCCGGTTCAAGGAGTGCCGACACTGCGGGGGCGAGAATGATATTGCGGCTCGCAACTGCCAGCTGTGTCACAGCGCCATCATCGACCCGGATGATCAGCTGAGAGATGCGCTGAAACTCAAGGACGCCATGGTTATCCGTTGCGCCGGGATCACGTTAAGCGGTGACGGGAGCAAACTGAGGATCACCTATCACGGTGAAGATGGGGAGGAGCTCAGCGAGTCGTTTGAGTTCGGCAAACCGGGCCCGCGCACCGTCTTTAACAAGCTGTTCGGGCGTCGTTTCGCGCATGGCCAGGCCCCGAAAGCGTTTAACCAGGTTGATGAGGTCCTTGAGATGAAGGCGTTGTTGTCGGCACCGGATTTTGTGATTGCCCGCAAGCAAAAGCACTATTGGCAGGTGCAGGAGCGGATATTTGATTATCAGGGGCACTACCGTAAGGCGAATGAAGCGTAAGGACTGGCTTTGCTGACCCCGTTTTCCACAAGTCCATCAATCAGCATACACAGATAACCTGAGCTACACTCCCTGTAGACAATCAGCGACACAGGGAGGTTGTTGATATGGCTGAACGTCCGAACGTCGTTTTGTTTGATGTCCTTGAGACATTGATTGATCTGGATCCGCTGGCGTTCCGGCTGGAAGAGGTTGGCCAGCCAGCGACCCTCCTGGAGCCCTGGTTCCTGCGCTTTCAGCGCGACGCCATGGCCCTGACCCTTGCCGGTGACTCAGCACCCTTCGATGCGCTTGCCCGGGAATCACTCCGAACGGAAACGAAATACGCGCTCAGTGAGCGCGATATTGAGTATGTGGTCGAAGGGTTCTCCACGCTGCCCACCTTCGACGATGCCGCGCCGGCCCTGAAGAAGATCTCTGAAGCGGGCGTTTCGGTCGGGTGCCTGACCGTCAACAGTCCTGACAGGACACGCCGTTTCCTCGAGGGGGCGGGACTTGCCGGGTTCGTTGACTACGTAGTCACCTCGCAGGACGCGGGTATCTGGAAGCCTCATCCGGAAATATATCGTTTCGCAGCAAAACGTTTGGGTACGCCGATTGAGCGCCTGGCGCTGGTTGCCGTGCATGCCTGGGATTGCCATGGTGCAAAACGGGCCGGTGCCCGCTCGGGGTGGTGTGCGCGGCTTGAATGCCAGCCTGGCGATGTCTTTTTGCCGGCCGACGTCACAGGCAGCAATCTGGTTGAGGTTGCCGACAAGCTGATGGCACTGCACTAAACGCGAGTGGCTCAGGCAACCACCTCAAGGCATTGGCCGAAACACCAGCAGCCGGTTATTGGCCGGCATGGGGTGATTTTCGGCAAGCGTCATCCCGGTTGATTCCGCCAGTGCCTGAAGGTCGACCAGGTCCCGGATGCCCATATGGGGTGCCTGGGCTCTCAGGTGCTGATCAAACCGGCGGTTGCTGTCACTGGAGTACTCGCCCTCGTTGTTGAAAGGGCCGTACAGACAGAAGGCACCGTCGTCTGCCAGCCGCTCACCGATACCACGGAACATCTGCTCCACTTCGCTCCAGGACATGATGTGGGCGGTATTGGCGGAGAAGGCCCATTGGAAGGTTTCAACCGGCCAGTTGGCATCGCTGACGTCCAGCTCAACGACGGGCAGGATGTTGGGCAGGGCGGCTTGCTCCAGCCGGGCATGACACAGATCAGCCGCCTCCGGATGGTCGCTCGGTTGCCACTGGAGGTGGGGCATGGCCTGTGCGAAATGCACGGCGTGCTGCCCGGTGAGTGTTCCGATTTCCAGGACCTTGCCCGGTGTCGTGAAGATGGCCCGCAGCTTCTCCAGGATCGGGGCTTTGTTGTTCTCGCAGGCCTGGGAAAAGGGCAGGTCGTTGGTCATCGGGCAATATCTCCTCTATCGGGTAGCGACAGTAAATCAAATCAAACGATTTTTATAAATGGAACATGGCTGGCACAGTGGTGTCTGATAGCTGACATCAGCAGACAGGAGGCCCAGTGACGTTTGAACACCTTGTTCAGATAAATGACCTGACCAAACCGGAGTTACCGATGCTGACTCGATTCCAGGTATGGGAAGGTCTGGTTCTCCGGGCCCGCCGCCCGGACAAGTTCCTGGTCGGCGTTGAGGATTACGAGATCCTTGAGCAGGAACCGGCCTACCTTAAGCGCTGTCTGCAGCTGCCTGGGCTGGAGGTGGTGGACGAGGTCACGTTCTGGCGCGAGGCAAGAATTGAGTATCGGACGTTGCCAACGAACACCGTTCCGGCGGCCTCCCTGGTCATGGACATTGAAGAGCCGGAACCGGGATCGCTGTTTGTACGCTTCCGCTATCACACACCGAGCATTGAGAATCAGGGCGACTCTATGCCCTATGACCAGTATCTCCAGGAGGCGTATGTGGCCACAGACGTTGAAACGGTCCAGATCATACGCCAGCTGGCGGAGACGGGAGTGTTCTGAGGTTGAGTTAGCTGGAGTCGCCGCTGCCGCTGGCTATAATGGCGTACGTTGAACGGTCGCGGAGAACCCTATGCCAATTGAAAAGAACCAGGTGGTCCTGTTCCACTACAGCGTCAGTGATGAACAAGGCAACGTCATTGAAACCTCCCGAGGCGGCGAGCCGAACGCCTATCTGCATGGCCACGGCGGCATTATCAAGGGCCTGGAAGAAGCCCTGGAGGGGCGTGAGGCAGGCGATACGTTCACCGTTACCGTCAATCCCGATAAAGCTTACGGGCCGCGTAAAGCCGACGCCATCCAGCGCGTGCCGATCAAGCATTTGATGGGAGCCAAACGCTGGAAGCCGGGCATGATCGCCCAGGTGCAAACCGAGCAGGGCCCGCGTCATGTGGTCGTTGCCAAGGTCGGCCACAAGTTTGCCGATGTCGACACCAACCATCCGATGGCCGGCAGAACCCTGACCTTCGATATCGAAGTCCTTGAAGTCCGCGCCGCCGATGCGGAGGAAATTGCGCACGGTCACGTGCATGGGCCGGGTGGGCATCATCATTGAGGAATTAAGGCTTTTTCATGATGAAATCAATCGCCCTGGCGGCGCTGTTACTCGTGCTTTTGGGGTTTCTCGGTGTTCAGTACTACATCACGTCTGTCCCTGACCTTGAGCCTCCCATCACCGTCGGTGACGTGCGAGAAGTGGAATCTGAAAAATCGCTGGTGGTCACCCTGGTGGACAGCGAAGGGCAGCGATTTACCGTCGGTCTCCGGGGCGACTCCGCGAAACCGGAGGAAGCCGCGCTTTTCTATATCCGGAATCCGGATGTCATTCCCTATGTGTTCTGGCCGAGCCTTCGCAGCAATGATGAAAAACGGGTTCTGGAATTGCTGGAGGACCTGATCGAATCTGAAGCCTCAGACGTTGCCGCCGTTCGCACCATTTACTCGGTCTTGAAGGAACGCAACTGACCACTGATTGCTGTCGGGGTTGAATTTACGCGTCCTCCCTCGCATGTCTCTAGTACGAGACATTCACAGTGCCGCATTTTCTCCAGGTGGCTTTAAAAGCAATGGGAGGAAGCATGGATACGCGAACATTTGGAAACACCGACATTCAGGTCACACCCGTCGGGCTCGGAACTTGGGCCATCGGCGGTTGGATGTGGGGCGGAACGGACGAAGCCCAGTCCATCGATACGATTCACAGGGCCATCGATAAAGGCATCGGCTTGATCGATACAGCGCCGGTATACGGCTTCGGGCGCTCCGAAGAGATCGTGGGCAAGGCCCTGGCTAATGGCCGGCGCGATCAGGTTGCCCTGGCCACCAAGGTGGCTCTGAACTGGAACGACGATCAGGACAAGGTCTGGCGGGATGCCACCGCCTCGCGCATCGAACGGGAGGTTGAGGACTCCCTGAAACGCCTCCGGACGGACCGGATCGACATTTACCAGGTCCACTGGCCGGACCCGAAGACGCCCATGGAAGAAACCGCCCGGGCGCTGGAGAATCTCTACCAGTCCGGAAAAATCCGCGCCATTGGTGTCAGTAACTTCACGCCTTCCCAGATGGACGAGTTGCAGAAGCATGTGCCCCTGCACAGCCTGCAGCCCCCCTATAACCTGTTTGAACGGGAGATCGAGCAGGAGATCCTGCCGTATTGCGGTGAAAACGACATCGCCACCATCACCTACGGCGGACTTTGTCGCGGCTTGCTGACCGGCAAGATGCGCAAGGACACCCAGTTCACCGGTGACGATCTGCGCAAGAACGATCCCAAGTTCCAGGGGGACCGCTATCGCCAATACTTGAATGCCGTGGCGGAACTGGATCACTTTGCCCGCGAGCGGTACCAGAAAAACGTACTGGCGTTGGCACTTCGCTGGCTGGTGGATCAGCCCGGTGTCACTACCGCGCTCTGGGGTGCGAGAAGACCCGAGCAGCTGGATCCGGTCGATGACATTGAAGGCTGGTCGCTTGACAAGGACGCGATGGCCGCCATCGACGACATCCTGGCCAGGTGCATCGATGATCCCGTCGGGCCCGAGTTCATGGCGCCGCCAACCCGGTAATTGCCAGTCAGCATCAGGTGAACACGCACAGAACGGATTCTGTGCGTCATCAGCAGGGAAGCGCCAGGCCACCATCCCATCGTCAAGTGGCCACTCCTCCCGCCCCTTATTGTCATACCTCCCCGCCAGCGCATAGCGTTGTCACAGCCCGACCCCAGATTGTGAGGCTTTGGTCTACAGTGTATGGGGATGAATGGTTACCTACGGGATCGCCCGCCAGGAGGATAGAGGCATCATCTGCTTCCGCTCTCCCGGAACACCGCCCCAGGGGTTTGTAGAAATGACCGGTACGATGGCAGTGGAATCATGGAACTGGAACAGCTCAATGCCATAGAGAAGGCGACCCGTTACGGGCGTGCCGAGGTTTTTCGAATCGGCCTGGCGGTGATATTCCTTGCTGCGATCATGTTGTATGTCCGCTCGATCGGGGCCGATGCTCCGAACCTGGTGATTCTGGTGGTGGCGGCGATGATCGGCGGGTATATGGCGATGAATATCGGCGCCAACGATGTTGCCAATAACGTGGGCCCGGCTGTCGGTTCCAAAGCACTGACCCTGGCCGGCGCAATCACAATTGCGGCGATTTTTGAGGCCAGCGGTGCCCTCATCGCAGGTGGCGATGTCGTCAGTACCATCAAAAAGGGGATCATCGATCCCGCGCTGATCGGAGATCCGGATACCTTTATTTGGCTGATGATCGCTGCGTTGCTGGCCGCCGCACTCTGGTTGAATACGGCCACATACGTCGGAGCGCCCGTCTCCACGACCCACTCAATCGTCGGTGGTGTCATGGGCGCCGGTATAGCGGCGGGCGGTGCCGGTATCGTGGATTGGAACCAGTTTGGCCAGATCGTTGCCAGCTGGGTTATATCGCCGGTTCTGGGTGGGGCCATCGCAGCACTGACCCTGTACATGATAAAGCGCCGTATCACCTACCAGCGGGACATTGCCCGGGCTGCCAGATATAACGTTCCGCTGTTCGTTGCCATTATGGCTGCGGTCTTTGCTACGTATCTGGTAATAAAGGGTCTGGGCAAGGTCGTCGACATCGGGTTGCTGCCCGCAGCCGGGGTTGGTGCGGCCATTGGTATCATCGTGTGGTGGCTCACAAAGTGGTTTGTTACCCGTCCTGCGGCCGAAGTGGAAAACAGCAAAGCGGGCGTCGACAGTCTGTTCACCTTCCCGCTTATTTTTTCGGCGGCGCTTCTGAGCTTCGCGCACGGGGCGAATGACGTTGCGAACGCGGTCGGCCCGTTGGCGGCGATCAATGAAACCGTCCTTCAGGGCGGCGTCGCGGCGAAAGCGGTGATCCCGGGTTGGGTGTTGTTGGTGGGCGCACTCGGGATTGCGCTCGGCCTGGCACTGTTCGGTCCCAAGCTCATACGCACGGTCGGATCGGAGATAACGGAACTCGACCGTATGCGTGCCTTCTGCGTGGCTATGGCGGCGGCGGTTACGGTCATCATCGCCAGCCAGCTGGGCCTTCCCGTGAGTTCGACCCACATCGCCATCGGGGGTGTGTTTGGAGTCGGTTTTCTACGCGAGTACCTCAAGACCACCTATCGCCAGAAGATTGAAGAGATCGAGGCACACCATGCGGGAGACGATCGGGCAGAAGTTGAGCGGGTGCTGAAGGAATTCGATGAGGCCTCGTTCGAAGAGAAGGGAGAAATCCTCAAGAATCTCAAAAGGAAAAACGGGGGCTCCGCGCTGATTTCGAAAAGTGATCGCAAGGGCCTGAAAAAGGTGTACAGCCAGGAGCTCGTCAAACGATCAGCTGTGTTGAAAATCGTCGCGGCTTGGCTGATTACGGTACCGGTATCGGGGCTGCTGGCGGGCATGCTGTTCTTTACCATCAGAGGGATGCTGCTTCCCTGAGAAACCCGGCAGGGAAAGCTGTCAGTTTTGCGTATCGGGAGCTTCGGCGTGGGCGCTGTCTTCTGCCATGAGCTCGCGTAGCTTGGCGAGTTGCGCTTCGACCACGCGCAGGCGAACCTCGGTCTGGGCGGGTGTTTCCTCTGACGAGCCCGAATTCAGCCGGTGTCGGTATTTTGCCTCTTTTTTTTGGAGCGCCTGCTCAAGGCGCTCCAGTTCCTCCTGCTTGAGGGGCCTGCCTTTGTCGTGTTCGCCGAGCACTTTGTCGAGCTTTGCTACCAGGTCCTTGAAGCCCATTGTACGACTCCGACATGTTCGAAGATTGGTTGCCCGTGACGCATCAGGTACTGACCTCTGCCTGACCCTGATCGCTTACTGAAAGCGCCTCCGCGGTCCGGGCGGCGTCCACATCCATGGCTGTAAGAAGCTCGCGGGTTCCTGTCAAAATAGCATCTACGGTCTCGCTGGCATAGGCGGAATCGTTGAGCAGGGAAGTGGCCATGGCAGAGTCGATTCGCTTTGCACCAAGGAGTTTCGTCACACGCGCGACCATGGATTCGCGATCGACCCGGGCACGCACCGCGATCTCGTCGAGCTCCAGTATGGCAGTGCCGGCGTCTTCAAATTTGCCCTCGTAAAACCGATGGGTTTCCCGGAGTACCATCGCGACCCGCAGCCGGAGCTCGTTGTATTCCTTCCGGATCGCGGCATTATCCGCAACCATGTAGGTCGTGAGATTCTTGCGCAGGTGTTTGACGTGCTTGATGGCTTCCACCATCTCGGCGGCAGCGTGCTGCAGGCGGTAGAGCGATTCAGTAGAGCTGGCCGGCGACATGCGCGTCATTCGTCCGGAAATGAAATCGAGGATGGCATTGTAAAGGCGCTTGACGCGCTGCTGGTAGACAAGGTCGATGTCGATCTCGATCCGCTCCCGGCTATTATTGATCATTGCTTCCAGGTCATCGCAGTTGCGGATCTGTTCACGGTGCAGGTGGAGACCATGGGCCAGGATGATGAAGGCCTGGTCGAACAGGTGCCAGACTTCCCTTCGGACCGCTGCGTTTGCGCTGTCGGGGGAGTCCATCGCCGCGGGGTTCAGGTACTTGGGCTGCGCTGCGGCCTCTTCTGCCCGTTCCGGCAGCCAGTGTTCCAGTGCCTTCGTCATCCGCGATATCAGTGGCAACATGATTGCGACACCCAGGCAGTTGAACAGGGTATGGAAGAGCGCGAGCTTGACCGTGTAATCATCTTCGGCGATCGACATGAGCGCTGACAGACTGTCGACGGACCAGCGCAGAGGTTCGATCAGCACCAGCGCAATCGCCGCCGTTACCAGATTGAACAGGAGATGGGCGCCTGCCAGGCGCCTGCCGGCGATATTGGCGCCCAGACCGCCGATGAGCGCGGTTACCGTTGTACCGATATTGGCGCCGATGGCCAGGGCCAGGGCGTTCTCGTAAGTGACCTGGCCTGTGGCCAGGGCGGCCAGGGTGAGGGCCAGCGTCGCGTGGCTCGATTGCATGACGACCGTCGCCAGGATGCCAAGCCCGGTATAAACGAACAGTCCCATTATGCCCGTCATCGCATAGTCGCGCAGATCGACCGCCGACTGGTAGCTTTCGAACCCCGCCTTCATGAAATCGATGCCGAGAAACAGAAACCCCAGACCGGCCAGAATCGCGCCGAACGCTTTCAGTGCGCGTGATCGCTGGAAGTTCAGCACTACGCCGAAGACGAGCATCGGCAACGCGAAGGCCGAGAGGCTCATCTTCATACCGATGGTGGCGAATAACCATGCGCCGGTTGTGGTGCCCAGGTTGGCTCCGAAAATAATGCCGATGCCGGTGATCAGTGGGAGCAGGCCGGCGCTCAGGAACGAGATCGTGATCACCGATACCAGGGAGCTGGATTGCATGATAGCGGTGCTGACGATCCCGAAGGCGAGGCTCTTGGGAATCGTGTCCGTTGTTCGGTGCAGTACCCGTTCTAGGAATCCGCCGGTGAACCCTCGAAACCCGTTCTCCAGCGAGAGCATGCCAAACAGGAAGATCGCCACCCCGGCGGCAATCTGTTTGAACTCCGGGCTCGCCCAGAGCGTAAAGGCGAGAATCGCGAGTATTCCGGCGAGGAGGAGTTGGCGGTAGTTCATTGGCTTTCACTTCCCGCTACTGGCATGTGTTTGGCTCCGGGTTTTTCGACGGTATCGCCACCGTGGTGTCACACCGGCTCAAAGCTCAACGAACCGCGGTATCAACATGATCGCCACGCCGACAACCACCATGCTGAGCGCATCGCTCATAAGGTATGGATAAAGAACCAGCGCGAGGCCGCACCAGCGGACGGCCATATTCGACTGCCTTCGTCCGTAGACGAAATAACCGATACCGATGGAGCTGAAGATCAGGCCCCAAACCAGAAGCGCTGTGTCCATAGCGTGAATGTCCCCGGCCTAAAGGCTTTACCTTACCTTCCACGGACTTACTTGGGCACCCCCAAAGCCTCTACCGCCCACCTTGAATCCATGCGCTATGCTGAGATTCTCAACCTTCACGCATAAGAGCCGAGCAATGATCGAAACGCCACTGGAATTCCCGAGCCACGGCACAACCTGTCGCGGTGTGCTTTATACCCCGGATGCCGACAGTGGGAATCTGCCGTGTATTGTGATGGCGCACGGATTCGGGCTGACGCATGCCAGTGGTTTGGCACCGTTCAAGGAAGCTTTCTGCGAGGCGGGCTATGCGGTCTTTGCCTTTGACTACCGTCATTTCGGTGACAGTGAGGGTCAGCCACGCCAAACACTGAGCCCCGGGAAGGAAGTGGCGGACTGGCTGGCGGCATTGAATTTTGCGCGGCAGCTGGATCGCGTCGACGGAAACCGCATTTGCCTGTGGGGAACATCGTTCTCTGGCGGGCTCGTGACTGTTGCCGCCGCAAAGGATGGCAACGTGCAGTGCACCATTTCCCAGTGCCCGATGATGGACGGTCTCGCGTCTCTGCTGGGCGTCGTCGGTTATGCGGGTATCACGCAGGCGATGCGCCTGACCTGGTACGGAACGGTGGATTGGATTCGCCGGGGGCTGGGGATGTCTCCCCGGTATATTGCCTCGGCGGGCCGGCCCGGAGACCTGGGCATGATGACGGCGGAAGACTGCCGGGACGGATATGTGCCCCTGTTGGCGGACAATGCGTCGAACTATGTGGCGGCGGGCGTGAGCTACACGATTCCGCTTTTCCGGCCCACGCGTTTGGCCAGCAAAGTCACCTGTCCGGCACTGGTGCAGATTTGCGACCGGGATTCGGTCGCACCGGCGAGTGCCGCTGCGAGAGCGGCTGAAAAAATGCCGAATGCGGAAGTGAAGCACTATCCGGTCGGGCATTTTGATGTGTATCGGGGCGATGCTTTGGCTCAGTCCATACAGGATCAGCTTGAGTTCCTTGGGCGGAAGTTACCGTTGTGAATATCGGTTTGGGGGTGTTTTCAACAATTTTTTCTGATTTGAGATATTATAAACTATTGCGTTTGGCGAAAAGCCAAAATTTAACTGGGGAAATATGATGAGTAAGAAACCTCAAAAATCTACATTAACTTCCGCCGAGATTGAGGAGCAGACAGCTGCTTTTTTAAAGTCCGGTGGATCTGTTGAGTATGTGGATAAGGGTAAAAGTGGACAATTCGCGGCTACAGGTTCGAAACAGATAAACCTGAAAAATGGCCAATGAGTTGGTGAGAATCAGGAAAACTGAAAAATGAACCTCTCAATTATCGGGGTTCAACAAAAAAGGCAGCCTGAGGCTGCCTTTTTTTATCACGCATTGGCTGTTATTTACAGGCCAATAACGTTCTCTGCCTGTGGGCCTTTCTGGCCCTGGGTCACGGTGAACTCCACTTCCTGGCCTTCAGCCAGAGTTTTGAAGCCGCTACCCTGAATAGCGCTGTAGTGAACAAAGACGTCTGCACCGCCTTCACGGGTAATAAAACCAAAGCCTTTTGCTTCGTTGAAGAACTTAACGTTGCCGGTAATTGTAGACATAAATAGATATCCTGAAATCAATTATTAATGTGCCGTCAAAAGATCGTTGTGACCTTTGATCGGCGATATGCGGGAAACAAAAAACGTGCAGGATCAAAAACAGGACAAGAGGTGTGACAACACAAAAGGTCTTATTCGTGAAATGCTTTGCTAAATCTTTCCAACGAAATAGACAGTACGCTAATTAAGAGGCTCTGCATAGCAAAGTTTTGTTTATTTGGTCGCTGAGAGCCATGACCGACGGATTTTTTCACCAATACTTTGCTCAAGCCCTCCCCGGGCCCGCCGGTTTTACGTGGGCAATGTCGATACTCGGCAAAATCCCGAAATGTGTCCTACCATTTCAAAATAGTTCCCTGATTCAAGGAGTGAGTCATGATCAACCGCACACAACGTTTTTTCGTCGGTTCGGCACTTGCTGCTGTGATGGTCGCCGGGGCCCATGCCGCGACGCCTGCGCCTGAAGGGGCGGCCGTCTATTTCGTAACGCCAACTGACGGGCAGACCGTGAGTTCGCCGGTGACGGTGAGGTTCGGTCTTGAAGGGCTGGGCGTGGCACCGGCGGGTGTCGAGCGCGAGGCCACTGGCCACCATCACCTGCTGGTGGATGTGGATGAGCTGCCTGCGATGGATCAACCAGTGCCTTCAGACAAACACCATATCCATTTTGGTGGCGGACAAACCCAGACTACCTTGGAGTTGGCGCCGGGCGAGCATACCCTGCAACTGCTGGTGGGTGATCATCAGCACGTGCCCCATGAGCCACCGATCATGTCCGACAAAATCACCATCATGGTGGAGTAATGGCAGAACCTTCGCCGCAGCAACCGAAGGATATCGTCGCCCGGTTCATCGCGGACATCCGTGACCAGCGGCTGGAGGAGGCAAAGGAGTTGCTGGCTGCCGAGGGCTTTGAATATGTGGGCCCGAACATGCGTTTCCTGAGCCGGGACGACATGCTGGCCTACCAGTTCGGCATGTTCGCTATCCAGAAGGATCTTGTTCTCCGTCAGCTCAGTGCTGACGGGGAGCACGTGTTTGCGATCCTCGACTATCGTACCTACTTCGAGCCAATCGGAGATGTTCGCCTGGCCGTCTGGTTTCGCGTGCGGGGAGACAAGATCCAGTGCGTCGAGACCTTCTATAACGCAGCCGTGATTGAGAACATGTTGGGCGGGAGCCTACCTCCGTCCCAGACCCGCTAGCGCGCACCAGGCTCGAACAGTAACTTGATATAACCTCGCAGCAGCATCAATTGGTTGGGTAGAAGGCTTCGGTCGCCGGTTGCCCGGCCCAGAACAAGCCCTCCCTCAATGACTGTTGAAACCATGTCAGCCAACGCATCCGGGTCGATGGTGTCCCGGGGTGTATAGCGTTCGCAGATCAAATCGATCAACTTGCGAAATCGTGCTCGCCAACTCAGGACGATGCGGCGGTTCAGTTCCCGAACATCCTGATCAAACAGGCTTTCCTGATAACAGTAGGTCGCCACCAGGCAGCCCGGATATTCCTGAGGCACGTCCTCCATGATCTCTGCCAGCAACTTCAGCCCCACCAGGAAACCCTGCAATGGATCCCCGGCCAATTCCCGGCCCCGGGCAAATACGTCATCCAGCAGAGCGTCCTCACGCGCCATGTAGCGCAACAACAAGGCCCGGGCCAGCGCGTTCTTGTTGGAAAAATGATAGAGGAAGCCACTCTTGGTTATGCCTGCCTCGGCAATCACTTCTTCAATTGAGGTCGCGCCAAAGCCCTTCCTGAGGACGGATGTTTCGGTGATGTCCAATAACCGCTCACGGGTAGCCTGTCCTTTGTCCATTTGCCACCTCCGGTGAACCATACCCTGAGTATGGTTTTCTTGCGGATCCTACGGCTAGCAGTACCAGGAAGGCTCGACTTGATGCCGTATGCCATTGTTCTAAAGGGATAAATAGATTCCGGATAAAACCATACCATGTGCTCTCTGGTTGAGGTTCGCTTCCTGGTACATGCTGGTCATAACGGGAAATAACCCTTGCTCTTAATAGGAGGATAGCACCATGACAGCCACCACAGAGATCCTCACTTATGACACCACCCGGACAGATCAGGCGGTGGCAGAGGCGTTCGGCGACCGTATGGTGGACACACTGAACTCGGGTGCCTTGGCTCTGATGCTCTCGGTCGGCCACCGCACCGGACTGTTCGACACCATGGCGGAGATGCCTGCTGCCACCAGTGCTCAAATTGCGGAAAAAGCCGGACTTGATGAGCGATACGTCAGGGAATGGCTCGGAGCGATGACGGTCGGCAGCATTGTCGAGAATGACCCCGCTGAGGGTACCTACTCCCTGCCCCCGGAGCATGCGGCCAGCCTGTGCCGGAAGTCACCGACCGACAACATAGCCGTGTTCGCCCAGTATATTCCCCTGCTTGGCTCTGTGGAGGATGACATTGTTCACTGCTTTCGCCACGGAGGCGGCGTCCCCTATGAGCGTTTCGAACGCTTCCATGAGGTCATGGCCGAAGACAGCGGGCAGTCCGTTGTTTCTGCGCTGGAGACGGATATCCTCCCGCTTGTACCCGGCCTTATTGAGCGTCTGGAAAGGGGGATTCAGGTTCTTGACGTAGGTTGCGGCCGGGGGCAAGCGGTGAACAAGCTGGCCAGCCTGTTCCCGAATAGTCAGTTTACCGGGTATGACATATCTGAAGATGCCATCCGCTATGCCAGCCAGGAGGCGAGGGCGCTCGGAAACAGGAACACAACGTTCCGGGTATTTGATGCCACTCGACTTGAACACAGCAAGACCCCCGGCCCTTACCAGCTGATCACTACATTCGATGCCGTGCATGACCAGAGAGACCCTCTTGCTGTGTTGAGGGGCATCCGCAAAGCACTTGCTGACAATGGTGTTTATCTGGCCCAGGACATCAAGGGATCCAGCCATCATCACAGTGATAGAGATCACCCGATAGGCCCGTTGCTCTACACCATCTCCTGCATGCATTGCATGACCGTCTCCCTGGCCCAGGATGGCGAGGGACTGGGAGCCATGTGGGGGCGAGAGAAGGCTCTGGAGTATTTTCGCGCGGCGGGCTTCCGGAACATCGACGTGCATGAGCTGGAACATGATTTCCAGAACTACTGGTATGTATGCCGACCCTCTTCCTAGAGCAACCCCGACCGGATCATGTCGAAGGTGTCCAGTACCCGCGCCACAAACTGGTCTTTTGGACGGAAACTGCTTTCGGTGCTCAGTAGTACATCCCGCTGCAAGTGGTCCAGTAGCTTGCGAAGGCGCCGCCGATGCAAGCCGATGGCTGACTGGACGGGATCGAAAATAACCCCGGACAGAGCCGCAAACGCCGACAGGCAGGCCAGGACAGCGACCATAACGCTGACTGTCGTCGCCACTGAAGGCTCCGGCGGAAAGACGCTGTAATACCACCCACCAATGGTCTCCCCCAGGATGAAGTCCCGGGCGGCCAGGGTCTTGGCGAGCATAGAGGCGAGCACCACGCCGAGGCCGATACCGCCCGGTGTGAACTTCTGGAAGGCGAAAGCCCCCAGCACGGTGCAGGAAATGCTGTTGGTGATGTCGGCCGATGCCGTGCGGGTTACCCGGTACTGGCAGAGCGCCTCCTCGACCAGTGGCTCGATCAATCTGGTGAACTGCTGGTGGTCGATCGCTTCGGAGCTGTGGCGTTCATAGACCGCCTCCAGGGCCTCAATCAGGTAGCGCTCCAGCAGGGAATCCTCCTGACCATTGTTCAACAGGTCCGCCAGGATCAGGTCCGAGATGTGCTGCTGTACACGGGTGGTGAAACCGGCGGGTACGCGACCGGCCAGGTTGTGCAGCCACCTCAGGCCGGTTCGGTTGCGAGTCAGGAGCCTGATCAGGGTCAACAGGGCGTAGACCGGTGCCCAGAGCAGGTTCAGCGGCGCCCGCAGCATGTCCCATCCCAGCGCCTTCCGGTTTGTATCAATGGCACCGGGGTAGTGGAAATGGCGGTCTATAAACGCCGGGATCCGCGCCCGGCAGTCATCAAAGTAACGCTCGATCCCCGAGCGGATGGCCTGCTCGATTTCAGTTTCGGAGACTTTGTGTTCGGACGATGTAGTCGTGGACATAGTGGCGAGTATATTGTGGCCGGTTAGCTCCGGTTGCGGGCGGAAAGCGCGTGGCGTTTCAGGTCTTTGATAATCTCGGGCACCTTGAGCGGCAGCAACTTCCTGACCGCGTTTAAAAGATAAATCACCAGATTCATTCTCTTGTACCACAGCACCCGGCGAATCTTTTCTTTCATCGGGTGATAGCCTTCCATGTAGAGTTCATGCACACAGTCGGCGTTATTGGTGAGGCTGTACCGGCTCAGATCCAACGCCACCACGATGTTTGCGTTTTTCAGCTGCTTGCGGGTATTGAAATCGATGCCAATGTTGATGGCATTGGAAATGACATCAAACGAGTCGTGCGGCTTCGGGTAACGGCTGACATGGCTCAGATCAATGGCCACGGTGATACCCGCGCCCATACCTGCCAGTGGCGAAATCGGGACATTCTCGACCAGCCCGCCGTCCACCAGGATCCGGCCATCCACCTCCACGGGTACGAACAGGCCTGGCACCGCCATGGATGCGCAGACGGCGTCTGCCAGGTTGCCTTCCCGGAAGATCAGCTGCTCGCCGGTTTCAATGTCCGTTGCGCAAATGGCGAGGGGAATGTGGGCATCCTCGATCCGGCAATCGCCGAGGTCCCGATGGATCATCGCCCGAATATTGTCCGTGCTGAATAAACCGCCTCGTTCGAAGGTGAAGTTTATGATCTTCGAGAGGTTCAGTGTTGAACAGATTGACAGTATCGATTCCGCCGGGCGGCCGAAGGCGTAATAACTGGCAATGAGCGCCCCGGCACTGGTACCTGCAATGCAATGGATCGGGATCTGCTCTTCCTCGAACGCTCTCAGCACACCAATGTGGGCAATGCCTTTGGCAGCACCGCCCCCGAGAGCAAGGCCAATGCGAGTGTTAAAAGGATTGAGTTTCATGCATGAGGGCCTGTGAGCCTGGTTTAGGAAATTCGTCCCGATTCTATGCCTGTCCCGGGTGGATGTCTCGGTTTCGGGTTGCCCGGGTCAGTGAAGACCGTAAGTCGGGTTGGAAATTTGAATGTTTAGAGTTCAAAATATTGGGCTTTAAGAAAAAGGAGGTACATTTTCCAACCAGCTGCCGACCTATGCAGCTAAAGGAGGCCTCACATTGGGTGAAGTCGTCAAAGACGATTATCAGACCGACTACGTGGCGGGTCAGGACAACATCGCCAAGTTCGGTTTTGATATTCACAATATCGTTTTTCCGTTAACAGCCTTTCTGATCGCCGCGTTTGTTGTTGCGACACTGATTTTCCCTGCAGGAGCGAAGGAACTGCTCGATAGCGCCAAGAATGGCGCTATCAACGTATTCGACTGGGGTTTTCTGCTCAGTGCCAACCTGTTCGTGGTGCTGTGCCTGGCGTTGATCTTTATGCCGGTGGGCAACATCCGGATTGGTGGCATTGATGCCAAGCCCGAGTTTTCGCTCTTATCCTGGTTCGCGATGCTGTTCGCGGCCGGTATGGGCACGGGGCTCATGTTCTGGTCTGTCGCCGAGCCTGTGGCCTATTACACCGACTGGTATGGCACGCCACTGGGTGTTGAGCCGAACACGGCAGAGGGTGCCCAGCTGGCAATGGGTGCGACCATGTACCACTGGGGTCTGCACCCCTGGGCGATTTACGCGATTGTTGGCCTTTCGCTGTCGTTCTTCGCATTCAACAAAGGCCTGCCGCTGACCATTCGCTCCGCCTTCTTTCCCCTGCTGGGCGATAAAGTCTGGGGCTGGCCGGGCAATGTCATCGATACTGTGTCCGTCCTGGCGACCATTTTCGGGCTCGCCACGTCACTTGGTTTCGGTGCTCAGCAGGCCGCCTCCGGGATTTCCTACCTGTTTGATATCGAGAGTGGCCTGAATGTCCAGATCGGCGTGATTGCCGGTGTCACGGCCGTGGCAACCTTCTCTGTCATCCGGGGCATCCACGGTGGCGTGAGGCTGCTGAGTAACGCCAACATGGTGATGGCGGGTCTGCTGCTGGTCTTCGTGATCTTCGCCGGGCCCACGCTCGCGATCTTCCAGTGGCTATGGGATACCACCGCGTCTTACGCGGCGAATATGATTTCGCTGAGCAACCCGTTTGGTCGTGAGGAAGATACCACCTGGTTCCACGGCTGGACCGTGTTTTACTGGGCCTGGTGGATTTCCTGGTCACCGTTCGTGGGTATGTTCATTGCCCGGGTATCCCGGGGCCGCACGGTGCGCGAATTCGTGACAGCGGTGCTGATCATTCCCACGATTATCACTGCGTTCTGGATGAGCGGCTTTGGTGGCACGGCGCTTGAGCAGGTCCAGAATGACGTCGGCGTGCTGGGGTCAGAAGGCCTGACCGAGGTGTCCCTGGCGATGTTCCAGGCACTGGAGAATATTTCGCTCTCGGCGATCACCTCGTTCATCGGCATTACCCTGGTGCTGACGTTCTTCGTGACCTCGTCGGATTCGGGCTCACTGGTGATTGATAGCATTACCTCGGGTGGCAAAACCGATGCGCCCAAGGCCCAGCGGATCTTCTGGGCGGTGACTGAGGGCAGTATCGCCGGTGTGCTGTTGTTCGTGGGCGGCGAGCAAGCTCTGAACGCCCTGCAGGCGGGCGCTCTGAGTGTTGGCCTGCCCTTTACCCTGGTGCTTCTGGTGATGAGTTACAGCCTGTTCAAAGGCCTTCACCATGAACGCCGGTTGCTGATGGCTGAGGGCAGAGTTTAGTTGGAGAAAACCATTTCAGGTTTTCTGCCTGAATGGCCCCCGGGCCCTGACGCTGGCGGTGACCAGCGGGGCCCGGAGCCTCTTGGCCTGTATGTTCTCAATCACATATCTGGCGCCGATAATCTTCGGGCGTTGCATTGAACCACCGTTTGAATGCGCGCCGGAAATTGGCGCTATCGTGGTAGTTCAACAATTCGGCCATGGCTTCAATGGACAGCTGGCTGTCGCGCAAATATCCCAAGGCCTGTTGCGACAGGATGTCGTCCCGAATTTGCCGGAAACCGGTCCCTTCCTTTTTTAACCGCCTTGCCAGAGTGCGTTTACTAATAAACAGCGCCGCCGCAGCTTCTTCTTCGCTCAGTACCCCCGGAGGGTGGGACAGCATCATTCTCTGAATCTGGTATGTGCAGGTGCTCCTGCCGGGCTGCAGTTGCGCCAGCATGGCTTCGCATTGTTGCAGCGCCATCATGTAGTTTTCGTGGTTGGCGGAGGCGTTTGGTACCTTGCACACCTCGAGTGGAATTTTCACAGAGATGGTTTGATGGCCGAATTCGATGCGGCCGGGTATGTGGCGCTTATAGAGTTCACTGTAAACGGGCTGCGGATGGGCAAAACAGGTAACCGCCTCGTGCAAGGGGCGGCCGACAATAAATTCGGCACAATCGAAAAAGATAATCGTAAAAATCTCACTCAAAATCCGCAGCAATTCCTCCTGAAGCTCCATGCCAAATGAGCAGGTCACCTCCAGCCAGTCCTGCCGGGTGACCAATGAAAGCCGGGCTAGATTCATGCGGGTTGGCAGGAATGCCTGAAACGCTCTGAGCGCAGTGAGTAAGTCAGGACTGCTGTTTACCAGAAAGCCCATGGCGCCGTGGGTGGGGGCCGTCATACGCTGCCCCAGACGCAGCCCAAAGGTTTCATCATTCGCCAGATGTAAGCCGTTTTGCAGGATCTGGAGTTGTTGCCAGGGTGTGAGCAGGGTGTCGTCTTGCAGAAACTGGTCCACTGAAAGCTGGGTCACCTCAAGCAAATCAGCTACATCCCTTTCCTGTAAACCAAGCTCCCGCGCAATCAAGCGGCTGTAGTTGGAAGGGATACAGGCCTGGTTCAGGTCAATGGCGTGCATGATGGTGGGCCGATTTCCATTCGTGGGCGTTTAACCGCCGGCCTGGCCGGCTCTGCTGAAATGCTTCCGAGTGTCTTTAAATGACTCCCTACTGTCAATTAATGACCTGCTGGGAGTCTCCCTGTGATCGTAATCTGGCCTGGACGTCCTTTTTATAAAACAACAACGGCGAGGTATTTATGGGCACGATCACATTTATCGAACACGATGGCACCGAACATGTGGTTGAGATCGAGGAGGGTAAATCCCTGATGGAGACCGCCGTTGAGAATGGCATACCGGGGATAGACGCGGATTGCGGTGGTGCCTGTGCTTGTGGGACCTGCCATGTGATTGTCGATGAAAAGTGGATAGAGACCACGGGCGAAGTCCTCGCCAATGAGCAAGGCATGCTGTCCATGACCCCGGAGAAAACCGAAGCATCCCGTTTGTCCTGCCAGGTAACTGTTTCGGAATCCATGGATGGGATGGTGGTGCATTTCCCGGAATTCCAGATGTAAAGCAGACGCTACTTCCTGATGCCGGTCCGCTGCTCTGCCGGAGGCGGCTCCTTACAGACTGATTCAGATCCCAGAGGTGTTGCATGAATATGTTCAGATCCCGACTCGAACCCGCTATTCAGCCGGTTCTGGATAAGGCCTCTTCCGTTATCCCCCTGCATTGGCAGATCAAAGGCGTTCACGCGTTCCAGACTGTCAAAAAACGGGTCGGGAAAAGCAGGCCCGTGCCGGTGTTCAAAGAAGTCCCGTTGCCGGAAGTGTCTACGCTTGCCCTTGAGGATATCGATGTCAGTAATCCGTTTCTGTACCGGCAGGGGCTCTGGCACTCCTATTTCAAACGGCTGCGGGATGAGCGCCCGGTGCACTACCAGGCGAACAGTCCGTTCGGCCCGTTCTGGTCTGTAACCCGCTACGAAGACATCATGTTTGTCGATACACGTCATGATCTTTTTTCCGCAGAACCGATCATTTCCATCGGGCCGCAACCCGAAGGGCTGGAAATAGAAACCTTTATCGCCATGGATCCGCCCAAACATGATGTTCAGCGTCAGGCGGTTCAGACCGTTGTGGCGCCGAAAAACCTCGCGCAAATGGAAAGCCTGATTCGCAGGCGCACTGCCGATGTTCTGGATCATCTGCCGGTCGGCGAAACGTTTGATTGGGTGCAACGGGTATCCATTGAACTGACCTCACGCATGCTCGCGACCCTGTTTGATTTTCCCTTCGAGCAACGTCATAAACTGGCCTACTGGTCAGACGTGGCCGCGGGTTCACCCGAGACTACCGGAGGTAATGCGGATAACGACGAGGGCTTCAGAGCGGCAGCCGACATGGCCAGGCACATGTCTTTGTTGTGGCGTGACAAGGAAGCCCGCAAGGCCGCAGGTGAGGAGATGGGCTTTGATCTGATCAGTCTGTTACTGGCCAATGAGAACACCAGGGATATGATCAACCGCCCCATGGAGTTTATCGGTAACATGGTGTTGTTGATCGTGGGCGGCAATGACACCACCCGCAATTCCATGACTGGTGGTGTGTTGGCCCTGAACCAGTTCCCGGCCGAATTTGCCCGCCTGAAACAGAATCCGGGCCTGATCCCCAATATGGTGTCGGAGATCATTCGCTGGCAAACGCCCCTCGCTTACATGCGCCGGGTCGCTAAACAGGATGTGGAATTCAATAGCCAGACCATCAGGAAGGGGGACAAGGTGGTGATGTGGTACGCCTCCGGTAATCGTGATGAGCGTGCAATTGATAACCCGGACCAATTCAGAATCGACCGGAAAAACGCCCGTAAACACCTCTCTTTTGGTTTCGGCGTGCACCGCTGCATGGGCAATCGACTGGCGGAAATGCAGTTGAGGATCCTCTGGGAGGAGCTACTGAAGCGGTTTGATGACATTGAAGTGGTGGGCGAGCCGGAATATGTGCAATCCAACTTCGTGCGTGGCTATACCCGGATGGATGTGAAACTGACGGCGAAATCATAAGTTACACCGCTGTCCGGTTGTTTTTTTTAACCGAGGGTTTAATCGGTTTCCGGACGCATCGTGTTCTCAAATTTACAATCGGCACCAGCTTGACTAGGTTTGGAAGAGTATCAGTGTATAAAGTACTGGCGCGTTTCCAGTCGTCAATCGAGCCATTCCGCCATGTTTCGATCCTTCCACCATCGATGGCTCAGTCTGTTATTGGTAAAGGCCTTTCTGATGGGCTCCCCGGCCTATAGTTCCACCCTCTCTGCCGAGAAATCGCCGCTCTGGAAAGAGGTTGCGGGGTGGGATGTCCGAGTTGATGAATCGCTCGCAGACAGTTGCTTCATTTTTCGCGTCTACGAGGGCGAAACCATACTTCGTGTCGGGTTTAACAAGCTTGCCGGTAATAGTTACCTGATGCTGGGAGATAAGGATTGGGCGTCCCTGGAGGAGGGCAAGACCTACGATCTGATCTTCCAGTTTGATCGGGAGGAGCCTTGGGTCGGCAGGGCGACTGCCATCGACTTTCAGACCCTTGTGGGGCTCTGGATGAATATTGATGAGCCTGAGTTTTTGAGAGACCTGGCCGAAAGGCACGTTCTGGCAATTGGCTACCGAGGCATATCTGTTGCCCGCCTGAGCCTGGCAGGGAGTTATGCGGCGCTTATGGAGATGGTGAACTGTCAGGAGCTTGTGGACGAGGCTCGAGGTAATGTCGATCCCTTCAAGCCAGAGTCTCACAGGAATGAGGGCGATCCTTTTGCGATGTGAGCTGGAAGAGATCAGTCCCGCGATTCAATATCGACAACCTGTCCGTTTTTCAGGGTGACGACCTGCCGAAACTGATTGTTTGAGAAGTCATACAGCCACTCCTGAACCAATACCGGCTGCAGGGTTTGCCAGGTTTCTGCGCGTTTTCGGAAGGGCACTGCCCGCCATTCCAGCCGTTTGGATAACGGTTCGCCACACCGGGCAATCAGCTCGTATTCGTTTGTGATGTGCCTGAGGGCGTTGGGCGTGCATCTGGGCGAATCGGGCACGTGGAATCCATAGCCAAGGATATCAACGCGGGAGAGTTTGCCATTGCGAAACACCAGCCGCCGCATGAACCGCTGTGGTCCCGGGTTGTAATACCAGTGCGCTTCGGTCTGCACCACGCCGAGCCCGGGTACGGTTGCGCTTGGATACTCCGCAACATAATCGGGCGGCCCGCAGCTTTCCTCCACCTCGATTGGCCACGCCCCGTCACTGACCAGCGAGCTGCCGCAGCGCAGTTCGCCTTGGCTGGTCTGGGCCAGCATGGCGAGGGCAATCAGTAACAGTCGTTGTTTGAGCTCCAACATCCTCTGACTTTGCGCCGGCTTGGTGTGTTAATTCAATAGTACGGCTTCGATCGGTTCGCGGACTCAGTAACTGGTCTGATTCCGAAAACTGTAACGATATATTGCTTTTTGATACCGGCGTATTTATCACGCACAGCCATGCGGTAAAGTATCGGCCATGGCAACATGTAAGGGATGACATCCGGTTCAGAGAGGAACCATCTTCCACGTCTTGGTGCGCACTCCCTTCCCGCTGTCACATCACGGTTACCCGTTGTTTTTGCAACCATTGTTCCTGGCAGGTTAAGGAGCCAATCCATGAAAAAAATCCTTCCCTGGCTGATGTTGGGGGTTCTTTCCGGCTGTGCTACACAAACGCCTCAGATGCAGGAAGTCGAACCGGCCGTTTCCGCAGAGCAGCAGCGAGCGGCCCAGCAGGCCGCATTGGAAGAGAGCAAGTCCAACCGGCTGAGCCTGAAGCGGAAAATCGCTGTGGGCCGGATTTCCAATGAAACGAATTATGGTCGCAGTCTGTTGCGTACCAACGCTGAGGACGAATTGGGTTCCAAGGTAACGGACATGTTCCTGCAGGCCCTGGCCAACAGCGAGAGCTATCTGGTGTTTGAGCGCCCGGATATTGAGCTGTTGAGCAAAGAGGCAGAGCTCTCCGGCCAGGAAATTTCGATCACCGGTGTCGATACCCTGGTCATTGGTTCGTTGACCCAGTTTGGTCGGGCCACGACAGGCGAGCGTGGTTTTCTGTCTTCCTCCAAGAAGCAGGAGGCCACGGCGACCGTCGATCTTCGGTTGGTGGATGTGACGACCGGCCGGGTATTCGCCTCGGTCACGGGCACTGGCTCCTCATCAACCGAGCAGGCCCGCACCATGGGCTTTGGTTCTGCGGCAGGATATGACGGCAGTCTGAACGATCAGGCGATTGCCGCGGCTGTCACGGCAGCTGTCGACAAGATGACCGGTTTGTTCCTTGAAAAACCTTGGACAGCCGATGTCCTGGCCCGGGAGGACGGTCTCGTCTACATCAGCGGTGGCGAGAGTCAGGGTGTTCGCCGGGGGATGGTTTTTGCCGTCGAAACACGGGGCAGGAAGGTGAAGTCCCAGACCACGGGATCGGTGATCACGCTTCCGGGTAAGGAAATCGCCGAGCTGACCGTGGTCGATCTGTTTGGTGATGACCCTCTGAACCAGGGCGCCATTGGCGAAATCTCTGAGGGGTCCCTGAATGGTCATGATCTGAGCGAACTGCGCGTCAAGGAGAAGAAGTGATGAAGATTCTGCTCGCGTTACTGATCTGTTTCACCCTGGCGGCTTGTGTCCAGTCGCCCACCCGCAACACCGAGGTTGTCGACGACCGTCCGGGCATCGCATTCGAGTTGCCATCCGTGGCCTCTGAATACTATGAGCTCCGGATTGACGGTGTCTCATACGGTTATGTTGGCCAGTATCAGGCCGGTGAAAACCTGCTGAAAATCATTGACGGCACCCATCAGGTTGAGCTGTTGTCCGACGGCAACGTGGTTTATCAGCAAGAGATTTACCTCGGGGCCGGGGTTAACCGGATTGTCAAGGTGGGGCCGAATGACTAAACGAATTCTTCTCCCGCTGTCGCTGTTGGTTTTGCTGGCGGGATGCGCCACGAACCAGGGCTTGTACGAGTGGGGTCAGTACGAGGAAACCCTGTTTGTTGTTTATCAGGAGCCTGCGCTGAAAGAGGAGGCGCTGAAAAATTACGTGGCGTTCGTCGAAACCGGGGGTACGCCAGCGCATCCTATTGCCCCGGGTCTGTTTGCGGAGGCCGGCACCTTCATGCTGGAGCAGGGTGACGTGGATTCGGCGCTCAAGTTCTACCAGATGGAATACGATGCGTGGCCCGAGAGTCGGCCCATGCTTGGCATGCTCATCAAGAACCTGGAGGCCCGGCAATGAAACTGATCACGCTTGGCCTGGTGTTTTTCGTGGTTGCGTTGGCGACTGGCTGTGCGACGACGGCCAACAAAAACCATCTTGATGCCTTCCACGATGCCGCACCCAAATCGATTCTTGTGGTGCCCCCGGTCAATATGTCGACCGATGTGCATAGCACGACCTCGCTATTGGCAACGTTACCTTTCTACCTGGCGGAGAAGGGCTACTACGTTTTTCCGGTGAACACGGTGAAAACCCTGCTGGAGTATGAAGGGTATTACGAGGCTGCCGAAATCCATGCTGCGCCGCCGGAACAACTGGCGAATCTGTTCAAGGCCGATTCGATCCTTTATGTGACGATTCACGAGTGGACGTCCAAGTACATGCTGCTGACCACAACGACGGAGGTGGATTTCGAATACCGCATCGTCAATGCGGATGGCGCAGAACTCTGGAGTGCCCGTCAGAGAATGACGTACACCCCGGATAACAACAGCTCGGGGAACGCGCTGGTGGATCTTGTCGCCATGGCTGTCACGGCCGCAGCCGAGAGGGCAGCGCCAAACTATCTGCCGTTGACGCGGCAGGCCAATGCAGCTGCCTTCTATGGCGTGAACGGACTGCCCCCAGGGCCATACAGTCCGTCCTACGAGAAGTATTACCAGCGGTTAAATGCCGCTCAGTAATGGTGCGATACAGGACCGCCAAAAATCATGAGAGACAGCCCCGCCCGGGGCTGTTTTTTTGCGAAAAGGGCGGGGTATTTCAATGGCGCGGGTTGGTGTTGTCTGGAGAGGATTCATCCTCGGAAACATTTTCATCCGATGTCAGGTAGAAATCCTTGTCCTCGTAGGTTTTCACCTCGGGATTTTCGATGGTGTTCTTGCGGCGGCCCTGATAAAGCCAGAAGGCCACAACAGCGCCGATAACGATCACGATGAGCCACTTCATGCCGGTTTCCTCCGCACAATGATACACCTCTTATTCAGGCATTCCGCAGGGTGGTCCGTCAACAAAACCGGGACGATTAATTTTGGTTTCGACATCCTGGGCAACCGGTTAGCCATCGTCAGAGGTCGATGATGTCCAGTGCCAGCAGTTCCTTCAGCATGCTGTAGCTCAGGCCCCAGATGCAGTAGCCCTGATACCGGCAGCAGGGAACGTTTAACGTGCCGAGGGGCGTGCGCCATGGAAGGCTGTCCTGGTTCTTTGGGGCGGCCAGGTACTCAACGGGAACCCACACTGCCTGCTCGACTTCATGGTTCGGGGACACCGCCTTTGGCCCGCGCCACTCGTAGACGTAGGGTGTCACCACCATGGGTCGCCAGTGGCTATGATGGCGGGTAACCAGGTCAGAGAGCCGGGTTTGAAAGCGTCCATGGTGGAGCAGGTCGATGCCGGTCTCTTCAAGGGTTTCTCGTTCTGCGGTGGCCCGGGGTGTGGCATCCTCCGCTTGCATGCGGCCTCCGGGGAAGGCCATATCCCCGGACCAGGGATCTCCTTCCCGCCGGGCCCGCTGAATGAACAGTAACTCCGTGCCACCCGCCGGCGGCTTTCGATAGATCACCGCAACGGCGGCACGGGCAAGGCGACGCCGGAAAGGTAGCTTGTGGGGGCGCAATCTGCTGGCCCAATGGTTTGCTGCCACGGAGCTTCGCTCCTTGTTATCTGCGAGCTGCCAATTCAGGCAAAGTCGTACTCGCCGCCTTTTTCCAATGCCCGCTGATACGCCGGGCGGGCATGGACCCGTTCCACCCAGGCCGTGATGTTAGGGCGTTGCTTACCGACGATGCCCCGTGCCACCGAGGCTTCCAGCGGGAAGCTCATCTGAATGTCCGCTCCGCTGAGTTGATCCCCGAGAAACCAGGTGTTTTTCGCCAGGTGGGATTCAACAAAATCCAGATGCGTGTTGATCATCGGGCCGATGAAAATCTGGTTGGTTTTATCGGCGATGCCTTTGGCTACCGGCTTGACGAAAAACGGCATCGGGCTGGTTTTCACCTTCTCGAACACCAGGCGCATGACAAGCGGCGGCATCAGGGAGCCCTCGGCGTAATGCAGCCAATAGGTGTAATCCAGCCAGGCCTGCCCGCCGGTCTCCGGGAGTAGTGTGTCTTTGCCGTAGGTATGGGCAAGGTATTCGATGATGGCGCCGGACTCAGCCACCACCAGGTCGCCGTCGCTGATTACCGGAGACTTGCCTAGCGGGTGGACCTTTTTGAGACTTGCCGGTGCGAGCATGGTTTCCGGGTCGCGCTCGTAACGCTGGATCTCGTAGGGCACGTCCAGCTCTTCGAGCATCCAGAGTACGCGCTGTGAGCGGGAATTGTTCAGGTGGTGGACCGTAATCATGCAGAAGCTCCGTTCGCATCAAAAGAATGAGCAGGTTAACAGAGTAGTCTTCAAATGCTCGTTTGGTTCACCTCGATTTCTGTTTATGGCCTGAGCAGCTTGCCCAAGAACCGTCCGGAAGGTGCATTTTTCATTTGGACCGTGGATTGGGCTACCATGATTGGCCTTGAAAATTTACCGGATCCAGAGAAGCTCTCCCCATGCCGCAAGATCCCCTGAAAACCCTGTCCGACCTTGCCAGCGATGCCCATACCCGCATTCAGGCTACTCATGAGCACATCAACCCTGTTGTGGAAGTTCGCCGGGGAATGCGTGATGCCGGCATTCCTGCGGATGTCATGACCATTGACTGTTTGCGTACCCGCCGGCGCATTAACCTTATCCTTCATGATGAGCAGCCGGGCGTTATCCTGTACCAGTTCGTGACCATCGAGGATGAAGTGGGCAACGATTTCCAGCAAATGGCTCTCGCTGACATGACTGAGCGCCAGCTATTCGAGTGGATGCAGGAATATTTTGCCTGATTAGCGCACGACTCAGGCTGACACCGGAGTAAACTCGGGGGAACCAATAACAAAAGACCGACGGGTTTCCCCATGTTCCTATCACGAAAGCTTTTCCTTGTTCCTTTGTGTGCCCTGGCGCTGGCCGTTGTCGGTTGCGATGGCGACCTCGGATGGTCGTCGGAGGCCAACAGAGCCGGGCATAGCGCGCCAAGCGCCAGCACCGGCGAGGCCAACCAGCAGGTTCTGGATCATCGGCCCTTCGACAACCGTGCGGATTTTCAAAATGCGAGGCGTGGGCTGATTGCCTGGGATCCCGAACTGGTGATCAATCATCTTGATGGTGGTGAGGTTTGGAATATGCCGGACTACGCCTTCATCGACCGTGATGGCGAGAACGCGCCGGTCTCGGTGAATCCCAGCCTCTGGCGTCAGGCCGCCCTGAACAATATTCACGGGCTGTTCGAGGTGACGGACGGGCTTTACCAGGTGCGTGGCTACGATCTGGCCAACATGTCCATTATCGAGGGCGATACCGGGTGGATCCTGGTGGATCCCTTGACTGCCCGCGAGACTGCCAGCAAAGCTTTCCTGTTTGCCAGGGAACATCTGGGCGAGAAGCCGGTGCGGGCGATTCTGTTTACCCACAGCCATATTGACCACTTTGGTGGTGTTCAGGGTATCCTCCAGCACCTCTCGGACGACGAAAAAGCGAATCTGCGCATCATTGCGCCGGCCGGCTTCGAAGAGGAAGCGACCAGCGAGAACATTATCGCAGGGCCGGCCATGACCCGGCGGGCCATGTTCATGTATGGCAAGCGGCTCGTACGGGATGAGCGTGGGCATGTGGGCACCGGCCTTGGCAAGGGGCCAGCCTTCGGGACCTTTGGCTTTGCATCACCGACCGAATTGATCCGTGAGACCGGAACGGAGTTGACCGTAGACGGTGTGCCGATGGTGTTCCAGATTGTGTCCGGCTCCGAAGCACCTGCGGAGTTTACCTTTTATCTGCCCGAGCAGAGGGCATTCTGCGGCGCAGAGCTTGTCAGCCGGAACCTGCACAATCTCTACACCCTGCGCGGCGCGAAGGTTCGTGATGCCCGGCTGTGGAGCGCCTTTATTGACGAGGCCAGAACCCGGTTTGCGGAGGCTGAGGTTTACTTCGGCAGCCATCATTGGCCACTCTGGGGCCAACAGAACATACAGGATTTCCTGGCCAAACAGCGGGACACCTACAAATACATCCATGATCAGACGGTCCGGCTGATGAACCGGGGCGCGACGCCAAGGGAAATTGCTGAACAACTGAAATTGCCGCCCGCATTGAACGAGGATTTCCACAACCAGGGTTACTATGGAACCGTCTCCCACAATGCCAAAGCGGTGTACCAGCATTACATGGGCTGGTACACGGGCAACCCGGCCCAGCTCAACCCGCTGCCTGAACGCGATTCGGCCACCCGCTACCTGGAAATGATGGGCGGTGCCGATACAGTGCTCGAAAAGGCCCGTCAGCAGTTCGGGGCGGCTGCGGACATGCCGGAACTCGAGGCTCGGAACACCTACCGCTGGCTGGCGGAGCTGTTGAACCAGGTGGTCTTTGCCGAGCCGGGGAATGATGAAGCGAAGCAGCTGCTGGCCAATGTCTATGACCAGCTCGGTTACCAGGCAGAGTCGGCGCCCTGGCGGGATGTCTATCTGACAGGCGCCTACGAGCTACGTCAGGGTGCGCCCGAGGAAGGCCTGAAGCCGGCCATGATGAGGGAGGTACTGATAAATACCCCGGTGGCCCGATTCTTTGACAGCATGGCGGTGCGATTGAAGGCCGAGGATGCGGAAGGGGAACAGCTGTCGGTGAAAATTACCTTCACGGATCTCCAAGAGAGTTACCTCCTGACCGTGCAGAACTCTGTGATGCACAACCGGCTGACCAGTCTGGACACCCCGGCCGATGCCACCCTCAGGCTGACACGCCCGATGTTCGTGGATCTCCTGGTAGGCAATGCCGGGCTGAAGGAATTGCTGTTCAGCGACGACATCAGCTTTGAGGGCAGCCGGCTCGACCTGATTCGCTTTTTCAACATGCTGGATAAACCCGAGGGCCGGTTCAACATCGTCACCCCCTGAGCCCGGCGTGATTGAACCTGCTCGGGTTTTCCGCTACATCTACCTGCTCGCATGATGCGAGCAGGTACCTCAACCCACAATACAGGAGGCCGGTTATGGCGGAACAATCACTCAAGGAGCAACTGGGCAGCGCCGTCAAGGAGGCGATGCGAAACAAGGATAAAGCCCGGCTCACCACCCTGCGGATGGCTCAGGCGGCGGTCAAACAGATCGAAATCGACGAGCGCCGTGAGCTGGGCGACGAGGACGTTCTCAAGGTGCTGGACAAGATGCTCAAACAGCGCCGTGACGCCGCCAGTCAATACGACGACGCTGGCCGCGAGGAGCTGGCAGACAAGGAGCGCGCCGAAATGGTGATCCTTGAGGAATTCATGCCCGCCGCCCTGACCGAGGATGACCTCGATGCGTTGATCCGAATGGCGATCAGCTCAACGGATGCCCAAGGCATGCAGGACATGGGGCGTGTCATGAACGAGTTGCGCCCACAGGTGTTGGGTCGGGTCGACATGGGCCATTTGAGCAAGAAGGTGCGGGCGGCACTGGCGGGCTGATTGACTCAGCCCGCTCTTCAGGTTTGCCTTACTTCACTGGAAGCAAGGGGCATTGGAAGTAGACCGGTGGGCCATCAGGAAACGATCCTGGAGTGATGACCAGGTGACCCAGCGATTGGTGGTACTGGATGTCCTCGTAGGAGGTCAGAACCGGTACGATCCCATGATACATAAACGCCGCGCCAGTCCATTCCGCCGTGTGGGTGAACCAGCGCCCCCCGTTATAGTCCGGGTTGCCCGGCGCTGCTTCGGAGACCGGCAGTTGCCCCTCCGGATTATTGGAATTAGTCACCACGTAGAGGGTATCGAAGGACTGAAGGTTGTTGGCGTTGGGGGCTGGTAGGGTGGTGGTTCCCTTGGTGCCCCAGACTTCGCCATCCCCCCAAAGGGCGGGCATGAAATTCGGCTGCCCCGGGTCGGCGTAAGCCAAAGTGGTCAGAAGAAAGCTCCCCAAACAAAGCATAGCAATACGAAACATAACGGATCCTCCTTGGCGGTAATGTCGTCGCTTTTCGCATTCCGGCCCGCAGGGTTTCCAGCGGGTCAAGAGCAGTATCCGCCCGTGCCCAAAAGGGTTCCTCACATAACGGTAAATAGACCGTTACCATTTCATAACGGCTCTGTTGGTTGCAGCGCACGAGACCGTGAAACCTGCGCTGGGCAGCATGATCGGCCATTTCACCTTCGTGTGGCCTGTGAAAAGCGTGATCTTTGCCCTAAGCTTTGAGCGAGACAGGGACCCGCCATAATGGTTTTCAGACGCTTATGTCCGATAAAGAGCTACGCACCAGATCCGATAAGCAGTCCATTGACCAGTTCATCAACCAGGTTCGTAAGCTTCCCAAAACAGGGGGCGAGCAGGGCAGGCTGATTTTTGCCCTGGATGCCACCGCAAGCCGGGAGGCCACCTGGGACCAGGCCTGCCACCTGCAAAGTGAGCTGTTTCTTGCGACCCGGGATCTGGGCGGGCTGGCGATCCAGCTGTGTTATTACCGTGGCTTTGGTGAATTCAAGGCTACGCAATTTGTGACTGAAACTGGTCAGCTACTGAACCTGATGAACGGGGTGTCCTGTCGGGGTGGGCTTACCCAGATCAGCCGGGTACTGTCCCATGCCGTGAAGGAAACCCGGGCAAAGCCGGTCCGGGCCGTGGTGTTCATCGGGGATTGCTGCGAGGAGCCCGTGGACGGGCTTTGCCATACGGCGGGCGAGCTGGGCCTGCTACGCACACCGGTGTTCATGTTCCACGAGGGCTCAGATCCCCATGCCAGGGCGGTTTTCCAGCAGGTTAGCAAGCTCTCCGGAGGCGCCTACGCGCCTTTTGACCGCAACAGCCCGCAGGTTCTCAAGGATCTTATGGCCGCAGTTGCGGTCTATGCTTCCGGGGGAGCGAAGGCCCTGCAGGACTTCTCCAGCCGCAGCTCCCCGGAGGTCAAGCGCCTGACCCGGCAGATCAGGTAGCGCTGATAATAATCCATCGATGGGCTGATGAGCCCCCGGGGTGCCCAAGTGCCACTAACGCTACTGGTTATCGTATTGTCGGTGGCTGCGTGGGTCTGGCTGCGCAGCCAGCCGGCGAGCCAACGCAAACCCGCCATTCTCAAGCTGGCCCTGATCGCCGGGATCGGCGTGGTGATTCTGCTGGCCGTTACCGGTCGATTGCACTTTGTGTTTGCCGCGTTGGCGTTTCTTTATCCGTTGCTGCGTCGAATGCTGCCGTCACTGTTGACCGGGCAGTCGGGCAGTGACGGACGTGGTGGGGCCCAGGCCCAGACGGGCAACCAATCCCGGGTGGCCAGTGATATCCTCGAAATGACCCTGGACCATGACTCCGGAACCATGAGTGGCAAGATCCTGAAAGGCCCCATGGCGGGTCGGGCGCTGGCGGATCTGGGGGAAAGCGAATTTATCTCGTTGTTGCAGTACTGCCGGCAGCATGACGACGACTCCGCCCGGCTACTGGAAACCTACCTCGACCGCCGCTTCGGCGATTCCTGGCGAGCCGATGACCCGGCAGGCACTGACGATGGCGGAGCCGACGATAGTAGCCAACCCGGAAATGCGGGCGGCCCTCTGACCGAGAGCGAGGCCCTGGACATTCTGGGACTTCAGCCCGGAGCCAGTCGGGAAGAGATCATCCGGGCCCATCGCCGAATGATGCAGAAGGTGCACCCGGATCATGGCGGGAGCAACTATCTGGCTGCCCGGATCAATGAGGCCAAGGAACGTCTGCTAGGCTGATGAACCAGGCTTGCTCCGCGCGTCTCGAACAACCCGACTGAAACACACTCAATGGAAACAGGACGGAGGATGGTATGAATGTCTCCTTCATCGGTCTCGGCATCATGGGCAGTCGCATGGCCAACAATCTGCTCAAGGACGACGGGATCTCGCTGACGGTATTCAACCGGTCTCCAGACGCCATGGTGGCACTGGAAAAGGCCGGTGCAACGGCGGCCGACTCGGCACGGGATGCGGTGGCGGATGCCGACGTTGTGTTCACGATGCTCAGTGCGCCGGAGGTGGTTGAGAAGGATGCCTTTGGGGAGGACGGCTTTGTCGACGCCATGGGCGAGGGCGCACTGTGGGTGAATTGCTCCACCGTGAATCCGTCCTATACCCGTGAATGTGACGAGCGGACCCGCGACCGGGGCTTGCGGTTCCTGGATGCGCCTGTGGCAGGGACGAAAATGCCGGCGGAAACGGGGGAGCTGACCTTTCTGCTCGGCGGTGAATCGGACGATGTGGAACAGGTTCGACACCTGCTTGAACACATGGGCCAGAAGATTCTCCACGTCGGTGCCGCGGGGCAGGGCAGCGCCTTCAAAATGCTGGTGAATGCACTGCTGGCCCAGAGCATGCTGGTGTATTCCGAAACGGCCCTGTTGGGCGAAAAGCTGGGGTTCAGCCGTGACTTCCTGATGGATACCTTGCCCAACCTGCCGGTGACCGCGCCTTTCCTGAAAGGCAAGGCCGGGCTGATCAGGGAAGGGGATTACGAAGCCCAGTTCCCGCTGGAACTGATGCTCAAGGATCTGCACCTGCTGGATTTGACCGCGTACGAACAGAAGCAGCCACTGTTCCTCGCGGGTCTCGCGAAATCCGTTTATGGACAGGCCAACAGCGCCGGGCATGGGCGGGATGATTTTGCCGCGGTGTTCGATTACCTGGAAAAGCTTGGTTAAAGAAAAACTGAGCGGGGAGATTGCCAGAAAAGAGCGACGGGGTGCCCCGGACTCCTGTGAACATTGGTCAATTTACCTCCGCTTTGCGCCAGCCCGTATCGTTGAGCCGTTTGCACCGCCTATCCTGTCGTTGCCAACAAAGTTATCCACAGATCTTGTGGGTAATGTTGCGGAATGGGTGGGCCCCATTTGAGTGGTGGCGGTGCGTCCGGCATTCCCGATTTCGTGGTAACATCGGCGACTTTCTGGAGGGAGCGGGATGCTCCGGAAGGAATTAGACGCAAGGATGACAGCAAACGCAAAGGATGCGATATGAGCAGAGCTATAGTACTTCTCGGGGACCTGGGCTCCGACCATCAAGGCTTCCCACCGACGCCCGTCGTTGCCGGTTCCCCGGATGTCCTGATTGACGGAAAACCCGTCGCCCGGGTGGGGGATCCCCTGGCGCCGCATTCGAAGCCAAAGCACCCTCCACACCCGCGTGCGATCGTCTCCGGTTCCGCGACGGTCATGATCAACGGCAAACCGGCTGCCATCACGGGAGGGGTGATCTCTTGCGGCGGCCTCACGATTGGCGGTGGCAGTGTGATTGTTGGTTGCTAGCCTATGCTTGCATGAACCTTGGCCATTGGAGATGTGATGACGCAACAGCCCACCGAAGCCCGGCAACGCGACACACTCCGCCGCTTGGAAAAGTTCAGCCGCCTCACCGACAGCAGCATTGGTATTCCTTTCACCCGGTTCAGGATCGGGCTGGATGCCATCATCGGCCTGTTGCCAGGCGTCGGTGACCTGGCGGGCCTGGTGCTATCGTCCTACGTGTTGATCGAGGCTCAACGGGCCGGCGCCAGTCGTTCGGTGAAACTGCAAATGTTGCGTAACATGGGCATCGACTTTCTCGGCGGCCTGCTGCCTGTGGTGGGAGATGTCTTTGACGCCATCTACAAGGCCAACACCCGCAATACCCTTTTGCTGAAGCGCTACCTGGAAGCAGAGCTGGCGGTCGTGCCACCCCCGCCGCCTTTCCCCTGGAGGATGCTGATCGGGTTGTCGCTGCTCTTTGCCGTGATTATCGGTAGCCTGTTCCTGATCTTGTGAGAGCCCATTTGCCCGGTTTACGGTAGACTCCGCGATCAATCCCCAACCTGCAGTGGAGCTCTCATGAGTGATAACCCGATAACGCAAGTCCTCGATATGGATGGTGAGGAACGCTACGACTACTTTCTCGATGAGGTGGTTGAGGAGCGAGAGATCTGGATTCTGGTCAATACTGACAACCACTTTCTGAAGATCGTCTCCGAAGAAGAGGGGGTGGCGTATTTACCGGTCTGGCCGAGCTCGGAATTTGCCACTGACTATGCCAAAGGATCGGGCGATCTGTCTCCGAAAGCGATTTCCCTGCCGGACTTTTTCAAGAAGTGGGTGCCGGGGTTAACCCGGGACGGGCTCGAAATCGGTGTGTTTCCCGGCGGACAGGGTGAGCTCTGGATCACGACGCCCGAGGAATTGAAGGGCGACTTGCAGGAAGTATTATCGGGCCCGTCTTTCTAGCCAGAGTTGCGGCGGCCTGGTGCCTCAGGTGCGCCGGCGACCTGAGGCCACCAGCGAGCCGAGAACCACAAGGAGGGCCGCCAGAGGTAGCCTCCAGTCCGGTGCGGCAATCCCTGCCAGCACCAGGAATAGTGCGGCCAGGACTGGCACGGCATAGGCCAGGCTGCCTACCAGTGCCGTAGGTCCTTTCCGCAGCGCCAGATCCCAGGCCACCATGGCCAGGCCATACGGGCCCAGTCCCAAACCAATGCCCGCAGCCAGGGCCGTGCCTGTTGGCATTGCCGTGCCTGATCCGGACACCGTTTCCGCAGCCGCCGCACCGGCACCCGCCAGAATAAACAGCCCAGGCATTACGGGGGCGATAGCCACGGGCGTTGCCTGACAGATCCAGGAATACAGCGCCCAGCATGCGCCAGCCAGCAGGGCCAGGCCATAGCCCGTCATGTTGCCCGAAAACCCGTTGTTCAACGCTTCCGGTGCCAGCAACAAGGCCGCGCCGGAAAACGCGATGAGAGCACCGGCAATGACGGGCAGAGCGATCTGCCCGTGAAACAGCCACTGGCTGATCAGGATAAACATCACCGGCCAGGTGTAGGTGATCAGGGCGGCTTCCGCGGTTGGCGCCATCCCCAGTCCGATCAGATAGGCGCCTACCGCCCCCAGAACCAGGAAAGGCACGAGGCCAAAGATCACCAGTTTCCATCTCCACGAGATTGCCACGGATTTGCGCAGGCGGCGTCCCCTGAGACTCATGGGGAGCACAGCGACAGCGCCGCTGATCAAAGCGATGGTTGTGAGTTGGAACGGTGGGATAGAGTGCGCCGCATCGGCGAGTAAGGGAGCGCTGGCCCAGAGCACGACGGCAAAGAGGGCTGCGAGAACACTGAGCGTGTTGGGCATGGCGATGAGCCGTTCAAGGTTTTTCACTGGCAGTCCTCCTCGTCCTGGTGCGTTGCGATTTGCCAGTGCGAGGATATAGACTCCTTAAACATCACAAAAACAATGGTTTTTGATAAATAACATCACAGGAAATGATATTTTGCGTCAGCGGATTCTGGATCTGAACGTACTTCAGACGCTGGTGGCGATTGCGGACACCGGAACCGTGACCGCGGCGGCGGACCGACTTGCCTACACCCAGTCGACGGTGAGCATGCAGCTTCACCGGCTCGAGACGATGTTGGGTATTTCGCTTCATGAACGGGAGGGGCGGCGGATCCGTTTCACTGCGGAGGGAGAACAACTGATTGCCTACGCCCGGAAAATGTTGGCATTGAACGGCGAAGCGCTGGATGTCCTCAGCCAAAGGCATGTGACGGGGCAGTTACGGCTTGGGATCCCGGAGGATTATGCGTTTCTTCTGACGTCGGTGCTGTCCCACTTCAACCAGCTGTTCCCGGCGGTGCAGTTGCAGGTCATATGCGGTTCCAGTGTCGAGCTCTTGCAGCAGGTACAGGCAGGTGATCTGGATCTGGCGGTGGTGACGCGCCAGTCCCGGTCGCCCGGGGGCGAGGTAATACGCCGTGAACCACTGGTGTGGGCCGTTGGAGCCGAAAAGCAACCTTCTTTGTCCGATCCGATCCCGCTGGCGTTATATTCGCCGGGGGCGGATGTGTTCAGGGAGGTCGCCGAGCAGGCTCTGGCCGCTGCTGGCCGGCAATGGCGGCTGGCCTACTCAAGCCAGTCCATGACAGGGTTGATGCCGGTGGTGGTAGCCGGTTTGGCGGTGGTGCCGGTAACCCGGGATATGCTCACGCCCCAGTTGCGGGTCCTGGACGAGCGAAGTGGTTTGCCGGCTCTGCAATCGATCGAGATGGCGCTGCACCGTCCTTCCGGGCGGCCGACGGAACCAGCGCGCCAGATGGCTGAATTGATCCGTGAGCACTTGTCGGGGGAAGGGTGATGATTTCTTCGTGTTAGGCTGAACCTGATTTTCCTCAATTCAGCACAGAGAGTCGTCATGACCCATATAGACATCGACATCGTTTCCGACATCGCTTGCCCCTGGTGTGCCATTGGCTATGCTCGCCTGGAGCGAGCCATGGAACAGCTGAATCCGGAGTTTGAGTTCACCGTGCAGTGGCATGCGTTTGAGCTGAACCCGGGCCATCGCGGCGAAGGCGAGCCGATTCTGCCAGCACTGGCTCGTAAGTACGGGCGCAGCGAGGACGAGATGCGGGTCACCCAGAATCAGATGATGACCATCGCGAAGGATCTGGGCCTCAACTTTGAGAAGATGCAGGAACGTTTCACCTGCAATACATTCGATGCCCACAGACTGGTGAAATGGGCCGACGAGCAGGGCCTGCAGACCGCCATGAAACAGGCGCTGTTCGAAGCATACTTCGGTCGAGCCGAGGACGTCTCTGACCGGTCGGTTCTGATGCAATGCGCTGAAAGCATCGGGCTAGACCCGGAGAGAGCAGGGGAGGTGCTTGCATCGGACCAGTATGCCGAGGAGGTGCGGGCCGACGAGAACACGTACCAGGGGGCAGGTGTTTCATCAGTGCCTGCGTTTATCATCAACAACAAGTACCTCATTTCCGGAGCTCAGGAACCCGACACGCTGGTCCGGGCTTTCCGGGAGATTGCCGCCGAAATTGATTGAACGCCACTTGCCGGGGGAGGAGGTCTGCTCGAAGCAATATCCGCTTCGGTCAGGTCGTACCCCGCGTTGTCAGGGCAAAGCTGAGTAACCAGCGATTTCCACGCTCGATCCGTGACACCCGGTGCTGGTAGAGATCCGGGCGGAAAAGGTATATCCGTCCGAAAAAATTGAAGATGTTCTTGTCGCAGATAAATTCGCCGCCTTCTTTGGGGCGAACCAGAACGCAGTTGAACTTATACAGGCAGCCCTCGGAAATCATGTCCACGTGGGGCACGACCTTGTGGCCCTCGGGGTAACGAACAAGGTAGATATTCAGACGTCTCGAACGGAAAAGAATCCGGGTTTTTACCTGTGCTGGCATGGTCGCTGTGTCCACAAGGGCGATGGTCTTTAAGTCTGCGTGATAGCTGCGGCAAGGGTCAAACCCAGCCAGGGGCTGGGCATTTGGCTCGTTACCGGCCACAATCACGCCACGGAACTCTCATGTATGGATTACTAACCGAGCCGAACCATGCCACCACACACGCCGCCGACTCCGTCTCCAGCCGCACAGGAAGACAAGCGTGCGCTCTGGTCCTGGGCCCTCTACGACTGGGCCAACAGTGCCTTCTTCACCATCATTCTGACCTTTGTCTTTGCCCAGTATTTCAGTGTTTCGGTGGTACAGGATGAGGTTGCCGGAACCAATGCCTGGGGCAACATCGTGGGTATTTCCGGGGTCTTTATTGCGATCCTGGCGCCGATGCTGGGGGCCATTGCGGACCAGTCAGGGCGGCGTAAACCGTGGCTCATCAGCTTTACTCTCTTGTGCGTGCTGTCATGCGCCATGCTGTGGACCGTTACACCGAATCAGGACCAGTTCTGGAATGCGGCGCTGTGGGTGGGCCTGGGTACCCTGGGCGCCGAGTTCGCCTTCATTTTCTACAACGCCATGCTGCCGGACCTGGCCAGCCAGGAGCGCACCGGCCGTTGGTCAGGCTGGGCCTGGGGGTTGGGATATGTCGGAGGTGTCACCAGCCTGGTGGTTGCGCTTTACGGCTTTATCGAGACCGACGCCCGTCTTTTTAGCCTGGATCGGGATCAGGCCGAGCACGTGCGGGCGACGTTTGTACTTGTGGCTGTCTGGTATCTCGTCTTTGCGCTGCCGGCGTTTATCTTCACGCCGGATCGGCCGCCTACGGGCTTGAGCCTCGGCGCCGCTGCACGCGCAGGGCTTGTGCAGCTGAAGGAATCCATCGCCCATGTCCGTCAGTACAGGGACATTGTGCGCTTCCTGATCGCCCGCATGCTGTACACCGACGGTCTGGCCACCATCTTCACGTTCGGGGGCGTCTACGCTGCCGGCACGTTCAACATGGCGCCCACCGAAGTCCTGCAATTTGCCATCGCGCTGAACGTGACAGCGGGCATTGGCGCACTCGGTTTTGCCTGGATTGATGACGCGCTTGGTGGGCGTAACACCATCCTTCTGGCGTTGGTAGGGTTGGGTAGCAGTGCCCTGGCTATCCTCCTGGTGGAGAGTGCCACAGCGTTCTGGGTGTGGGGCATGATCCTGGGTATTTTTGTGGGGCCGCTCCAGTCGGCCAGTCGGTCACACCTGGCCCGCGTGGCCCCACCTCATCTGCAGACCCAGATGTTCGGCCTCTTTGCCTTTTCCGGCAAGGCCACGGCCTTTGCCGGACCTTTACTGGTAGGGTGGGTGACCGCTGTCACGGACAGCCAGCGTTGGGGCATGAGCACCATCCTTGTGTTTCTGTTGGTCGGTTTCATCCTGATGCTGAAGGTTCCGGCGACCGAGGCCCGCAAAGCCAACTGAGGCTTTTTCGGGTAACTGGAATACGTGATGGGCTCTGGAGCCAAAGGGATCAACGGCCGAATCGACGTACTCGTATTCTTCGGGAACCGACTTGCCCGGGCGGGCAACAAGGAAGTGTCTCGTCGTGGCTTGTTGCGACGATACTGGAGACTGCTCCACCCAGAGGTAGACGCCTTTGGCGCCGACCAGGTATTCGCAGAACACCACCTGAAAATCCGGCATAAGCGCCACTGGAGTGGGTTCCTGCCCAAAACAGAGAAGGTACTTGTCGATCGTCTTCATGCGCCTCGCCTCCTTTTTGGTCTCTTTGCCATAGTTGCGGTTTGGCGAGAAGAAGAACATCAAGCTTTTTGGGTTTTTTCCTCCCGTTTTTTCGATCAAAAAAAAGGCGCATTACAAGCGTCGGTATTAGGTCTTGTTCGCCTCGCCGGCGTTGTACCGTTTGTGCAGTTCACGGATAACCTCCGCCAGGGCTGGAAAAGGCCCCTCGGTTGGAAGGCCAGGCACCACTTCATTGATTGGCAGGGTCGCCACGGGTGGTGGCGTCACGTGCAGTTTGTCCAGCCAGGCGGACAGCTGTTCGGATGAGCTGGCATAGACAATCCGGCCCAGGCCTACCCAGCCATGGGCGGCTGCACACATGGGACAATGCTCGCCGGAGGTGTACACCGTCGACGCCGCCCGCTCGTCCGGTGTCATGTTCTCTGCTGCCCAGCGGGCAATCGCAAATTCCGGGTGTTGGGTGTCATCCCCACCTGCCGTCAGGTTGTGCCCCTCGTATCTGACCGCCCCGGTCTCATCCACCAGTACCGATCCGAAGGGCGGGTTTCCTGTTTCCAGAGCCCGGGTGGCCAGTTCAACGCAACGGCCCAGGTGCTTCATGTCGGTCTCGTTGATCATGTTTGTCTCCTTGGAGCTCTTGGGTTGAGGAAGGTAGGCATGAAGTCAGGGAATCTCTTCGAACAGACGTCCCATTCCGGCCTGTGGCGTCAGTTTTCCGCATAGCCGGGGTAAAGAAAGCCGAGTTTCGCTCGGGTGGGGTTCGGATCCTTTGCTGACATAGGGAATGGGTCCGCTCGAAAGTGGATACCGGGTCAGTTTGCGTGACTGTCTTTGCAGGCGTCAATTCTGTCTTTTCGGGCCTTTGGCCTTGCAGGAAGGAACACAATGCGCCCGGGCTCCGTTACGCGGATTGATTTCTGATAAATACAACAAGGAGAACATCAGATGTCTTCCCAGAGACGCATGTCGGGCCGAAGTCCGCAACTGATCACTGCTTTTTTGACCCTGGCTATCGCCGGATGTGTTGAATCGACCTCCAATAACGCTGCCCCAGAAGCTGAAGAAAACCGGGTTTCGCCCGAGCAGGCTTGTGCCAATCCCGGACAAGGGGGAGCTCCTCAATGTGAGTTGCCCCCTCCTGTGTCCTGCACGGATGACACGCCGCGGGAGGGTGGTCGCAGTTACCCGGTAACCATGACCTCCGCAAGTGGCGAAACCATCGCTTTTCAGGTACTCGAGCCGATCGGCGGAATTGACTGCCAGCAGGGTCATCCGTTAGTGCTCCACGGCCATGGTTTCGGTGGGTCACGCAACACCGAAGGATTCGAAAACTATCGTGAGGCGGGCTTCACCGTTATCTCGATTGATCAGCGTGGATTCGGCGAGAGTACAGGTACTGTCAGGGTCATGGACCCCGAGTTCGAGGGCCGTGACCTGATACAGATCCTCGACTGGGCGGAAGAAAATCTGGATTACCTGCAATATCGTCAGGAGCCGGATCTTCCAAAGACGTTGAACCCCAACCTGGTAGCGGGTGCGATTGGCGGCAGTTACGGTGGTGGCTTCCAGCTTTTGTTGCACGGCCAGGATCCCCAACAACGGCTTGATGCCCTGGTTCCGGATATTACCTGGCATGACCTGCGTTACAGCCTGAATCCAGGTGATGTCATCAAGACCGGCTGGGACCTTTTCCTCGTCGCTGGCGGGGAATCCGGCTCAACCGGGAATGGTAACGATGGTCTGGACCCGATCATTCGGGAAATCCTGGCGCAGGGGGCTACATTGAATCGGTTTCCGGACGCCGGACTCGATTTCTTTTATTACCACAGCCCGGCCTATCGGTGTTCCGGTGAGCCCGTGTCGGTGTCAGAGACTCCCGACCTGCTGAATTACCAGATCAATCCTCCGGCGTTCGATGTTGAGCCGACGCCCTACCATCAGGTGGATGTGTTGCTGACCCAGGGGATGAAAGACACCCTGTTCAACTTCAATGAAGCCTGGCGCAACTTTGAATGCCTGAATGCTCTGGGGGGAGACGTTCGCTTGCTGACCCACCAGACGGGGCATATTCTGCCGGTCGAGGCGCCGGATGAACTGCAGCCGGCCGAGTATCTGGATCCGACGGCCGGTCTGCTGGAGCTGCCGGGCTTCCAGGCCGCGGCCGGTCAGTTTTCGTGTGGCGACATCTCGATTTCAGATGCGACCTTGAACTGGTTGGAACACCATCTGCAAGGCAAGCCGTTGGCGAGATATTTTGACGGCACCGATTCGAACGTCTGTCTTTCCCTGGATGATGGCCAGTCCGTCATGGTCCCCATGGATCAGTTCCCTGCACCGGCCGCAAATGGAGGTGTGCTTCAGGGCGAAACGGTGGTTGAGCGGACGGTGGCAACCGAGTTGCCGGTGGCCTCGGGTTACGAAGCTGTGGCAAGTGCCAGTCAGCCGCCGGCCGCCCTGGTTCTGGGGCAAGCGGGCGAGAGTGGGGCAACACTCGGAGGTATTCCGACTGCGAGGCTAACTGTATCGGATCTGGCGGGCCGTTCAACCTGTGAGGTGGAGCTGGATCCCTACGCCGCCGGTTGCGATCCAATCGTGTTTGTCGGTCTTGGCAAACGTGCTTCAGGAGAGAGCCGCTGGCAATTGATCGACGATCAGATCAAGCCGGTGCGGGGGCTCAAGGATCAGGAAGCGATCGAGCTGGTCGGCGTCGCGGAGGCACTGGCGCCGGGTGATGAACTCGCCTTACTGATCTACGGCTTCCATCCTCAATACCCTGCCAGCTGGTCACGGGATGCGTTGGTCCCCTTTGTCAATATCGAGGGGACGGTGCAATTGCCGGTTGTGCGCGGAGCGCTTTAAAAGGGGACAAAGCGACGAAGGAGTCTCAATCCCTTCGTCGCTTTCTTATTTCAGATGGTGCGATTGGAGGTATGCCATGGCGTCACTCCCGTACGGCAGATCGAGTGCGCTCATGAGGTCACGGCGCTCGTAACCCAGATCGGAGAGGATGTCGTCCTTCTCGGCCAGGAGTGACTTGGCCATCCGCCGAAACTGCTGGCGACGCGAATACTTCTCCATCCAGGAAGAGAAGGGCCTTGGCACGGAGACAGGATGCTTGGTTACGGTACCTGGCATGGTCGTCACCTATGTGAAGTTGCTTGAGATTTGACGCGGCCCGGTGCAATTCTTTGAAGAGTCAAAAACCGGTGGACTACCCGAACAGGATGGAGATTGATAACCTTTCAATCAAACGAAAAGAATTGAAGTTTTGGTTAAGAATTTCTTAACTCTGGGGCGGTCAAGAAACCAGGGAAAAGGAGCACCACATGCAGCTGCCATTGCTCGACAACGATGTGCTGAGATCCTTCGTTGCCATTGCGGAGTGCGGAACCTTTACCGGTGCTGCCAAAGTGGTTCACCGGACACCGTCAGCGCTGAGTATGCAGATAAAGCAGCTTGAGCGGAATCTCGGCAAAAGCCTGTTTGTGCGCGAGCCGCGTCAGGTCACATTGACGACGGAGGGCGAGGTATTGCTGGATTACAGCCGCCGGCTTTTGCGGCTCAATGAGGAAGCGGTCCAGCATTTCGTGGCGCCGACCCTGGAGGGTAAGGTTGGTATCGGCACCTCCGACGACGTCGGAACCAGGATCCTGCCCGAGGTCCTTGCCCATTTTGCCCGCTCCTACCCGGCGGTACTGGTGGATGTGGTTGTGGGCTCTAGCAAACAGAATCTGGCGCGTCTGGATGCCGGAGAGCTTGATATGGCCCTGGTAACGGTCGCCGACGAGACCAGGAAAGTGCGCGGTGAGATCGTGTACGAGGAACCCCTGGTCTGGGCCGGCCGCGAGGGGGCTTCGGCATTTCAGAGATCACCTCTGCCCATAGCATTGGCGCACGAGGGCTGCGCCTGGCGCCGCATGACATTGAAAGCACTGGATCGGGCCGGGATGCCTTACCGGATTGCCTACACCTGCGAGCACTGTTCCGGGCAGGAGGCCGCCATGCTGGCGGACCTGGCTGTTGCAGCCTTTCCGGAGAGCCTCATACAGCCACCCCTGAAGCAAGTCTGCAGCGAGGATTTGCCGAACATCGGTTCGTATCAGTTGGCGCTGGTCCGGCGCGGCTCCTCGCCAATCAACGATGCCCTGGCTGCCCACGTCAAGGAGGCGTTCCAGGGCCTCAACTAAGACGCGTCTCCAGCTTAGAAGGTGTGCCCAAAGAGCCCAAGAACACCCATCGCAATCAGGTAGCCGGCGACGATGTAATTCAGTAATTTCGGAAACACCAGGATGCCGATGCCTGCGCCGAGGCTGATAAGAGGTGCAAGTTCAAGATGCACGGTCATAAATAGCTCCTCTTCTGGTTATTTCTTGAGAAAAGCGAGGAAAGCCCCGGCTGCGGTCGCCGCTGCACCACCTATCAGGTACCACATGGTCTCGTCTGTAAAGCGGCCGGTTAAGGTCTCGGTAAGCTGGTTGCCCACGGATTGGGTGGACTGGTAACCGAAATAGAGCAGGGCGATGCCCACCACGAGCAACACAATACCGATCAGTTTGGAGCTTCCCATAAAAGGTTCCTTGGCGAATGGATTCTGATTGTGGGGATTTCCCGGCAAGCGTGACAGTTGAGCGGTGAGGGGGCAAGATTTTCCAGTCTGGCGTGGGGAAACACTATCCATGTTAGCTTCAATTGAACTAAGCTTATGAATAATATATCCACGGTAGCCGGACTATAATAAAAACGATGCCTTCCTTTCAGGCTGTTGGGGTGACTTTCCGAGCTGATACAAGGATTCGTTGGCCCGCTCTATTCATGTACAGGGAGTTTGACTGAGAGAGTGACCTTGTTCAGTCGATACCGCGCTGTTTTCTTTCCGCTCATCATCGGGCTGCTCTACTACCTCGGCGCCTATGTTGGAGTGCATTTTGCTGCGCTTGAGAGCGGGATTGTTGTTCTTTGGCCGCCTAATGCTGTCCTGTTAGCGGCACTCCTGAGCCAGCCGCCACGCTCCTGGTGGCCCCTGGTGTTGATGGTGATGGTTGCGGAAGTGCTTGCAGATGTTCCTGTGTTTACGGTGACCCAGGCACTGTTGTTTGGTGCCATTAACGTCACTGAATGCATGGTGGCCGCGGGGCTGATTCGTTATTGGCTCTCCGGCGATATGGATTGGAACGAGCCCAGAGATCTCAGCCTCTTTCTCGTGACTGCTTTGTTCGTCGCGGCCCCGCTCGCTGCCGTGGGCGGAGCGTCTGTTTACTCTTTCCTGTTAACCAGTGATACGCCCTTCCTGACGTTCTGGCGTCTCTGGTGGATTGGCGATGCGACCGGACTGGTTATTCTGACGCCTTTCCTTCACATGTTGTTCAGCGCCGGCTTGAAGGCCCGGATCGTAAACCTGGTCTGGCCTGTTCAGCTCGAATTTGCAGCGGCATGGGTTTTTGGCCTGATCGCATGCTTCCTGGTTTTCTCCTGGAACCTGCATTCAGAGGCCTATCTGGTACTTACGCCCCTGGTGGTCCTGGTGGCACCAATCTGGGTCGCTATCCGGTTCGGCCCATTTGCTGCCTCGTTTCTGACTACTGCTATCGCGCTTTATGTGGCTTTTGCCACCGCTGCGGGGGCGGGACCCTTTATCCGCGAGCATCAGGACCAAAGCGCATTGCTGGCCCAGGAGTTTGTGGTGCTGTTCACGGTGCTGGTGCTCTACGTCGCGGCGTTTGTCCACCAGGATCGGAGAAAGTCACACGAACTTCGCCAGGCTCTTTTGGAGGTTCGCCAGCTGAATCAGGTGCTCGAGGAGCGCGTGCAACTCAGAACCCGGGAGTTGTTCCAGGCGAACCAGCGTCTGCAATCGCTGGCGTTAACGGATGAGCTGACAGGGATTCCGAACCGGAGGCACATGAAAAACCTGGGCGAGGAAGAAGTAAGACGAAGCCAGAGGAGTCAGCAGCCCTTTGCGGTCATGTTGCTGGATATCGATTATTTCAAACAGGTAAATGACCGGTATGGGCACGCCATTGGCGACCTGAGTCTGAAAGCTTTTGCCGATGCCATCGCGTCTTCCCTCCGGTCCGTTGATCGCTTTGGCCGATGGGGCGGCGAGGAGTTCATCATCATCGTGCCAGATTCGGATCACGTGGACCTGGCGCGCCTGAGTGAAAAGCTCCTTGATTGCATCCGGAAGGTTGTAGTGCCGGTGGATGACCATCGCCTCAGTCTGACGGCATCCATTGGTATTGCGCAGTGGCATGGCGTCAGCTTCGACAGGCTGGTCTCCGAGGCTGATTCTGCCCTCTATCAGGCAAAATCAGAGGGCCGTGACAGGGCAGCTTTCAGCATTGGCTGCCTTCGGGAGGGGGCATAAGACTGCTCTGCTCCAGCACTTTGATCGGTTTACACGGGATTTGCAGTCAGCGAGGTTCCGCGCCCTTGTCGGGCCTTGCTACTGGTGTAAGTAGCCGGCGGCAAACCGCGTTCAACGGCCGTTCTATGGTCTTTGGTATCCGGATCCCCAGAGGGTTGGTTTCTGCCAGCTCCGGATTGGCAACCACGCGTGTGCCCATAATGTAATCGAACCACGGCCGGGTAACGCACCAGTTGGCATCCTGGTTGGTATTCATGTGGTGGTCGTAATGCCACGGGATGGTTTTCTTGCCCCATTCCGGGTCCAGGTGGGAGCGGCGGTGCACATAGAAATAACGGCCGGCGGCGTAGTAGGTACCCAGGGTAAAGAACGGCGCGACCGGCAGGGCCAGCGACGTGACGGCGGTTAGCGCCAGCAGTGATTTTACCTCGTTCCGTGTGCGCCAGTTGGTCAATCCCTCCTCGTAACCGTGATCCCGATACGCCGATTGGCGGACAATCTTGTGGTGCTGCCAGTGGCTTTTCATGGACCTGGGCACCGGACTGTATCGGGGCTCACCCGGTCGCGGCGTTCCGTGCAGGACGTATTTGTGGGCATACCACTCCACGCCATTGGCGAATATCAGGGCGATGGGAAAACCAATCATGGGCCGGCCTCCTCGGTAACGGTTGCCACCATCCTGCCACATCGGTCTGAAAAGCCTTTGTTATTTCACGTCAGTTTTTCAGGCCAGGTGGCGGGAATAGACAGTCAGACCTTCACCTTGCCGCGTAGCGCCTTGGTTTGCCCTTTCCGGGTTTTTCGGTCCATCCGACGGCGCTGTGATCCTTTGGTCGGACGGGTTGGGCGACGGGCCTTCTGTTGTTTTACGGCGCTTTGAATCAACTCTTTCAAACGTTCCAGCGCATCTTCCTTGTTCTTCTCGAGCGTGCGGAACGATTGTGCCTTGATGACCACAATGCCGTCTTTGCTGATCCGCTGGTCCGATAACGCCATGAGCCGCTCTTTGTAAAAGGGCGGCAAGGTGGAGTGGAGGATGTCAAAGCGCAGGTGAACCGCGGTGGCGACCTTGTTGACGTTCTGGCCACCGGCACCCTGGGCGCGGATCTGGGAAATCTGGATTTCCCAGTCTGCCAGCTCGACGGTGTTGGAAATTTTCAGCATGGTTGCCTCGCTGCGTTGGATAGGCACATTGTCCATATTCAGGCGCCTGACTCCAGACCGGCGCTGCCCGACCGGGAAACGTGTTGAATCCCGTAAGGTGTCTATACTGAGTGAAAAGGAAACCACTCAATGGGTTGTCGTTATGCGCGAGATCGATGGCCTGGAATATTGGCAGGCGCAGGGATCGGCCTATTTTCGCGACCTCTCCATGTTCGGCGTTTTACGGGACGAGGTAATTCTGCGCCTTTTGAACGAAGGGCGAGTCATCGCTCTGGACGCCGGAGAGGTGTTGTACCACTTCGGCGATACCAACGACTCTTTTTCCATTGTGCTGAGCGGGAAGATGAAGACCTTCATGCCCAGGATGGATGGCGGCTGGGCTATTGTCCGCTGTCACGAGCCTGGCGAGGATGTGGGCTTCGTTCCGATGATCGCGCGCAAGGGCGACCGGCCCGCCCGTACATCGGCTGAAACGGACGCTGTTGTTCTGGAGATTACGTTTGATCAGTTCTGCCTGTTGCACCTGATAGATCCGGCTGCGTTCGGCTTGCTGCTGATTAACCTGACTGGTGGTATGGCACGGGGAGTTCTCAGTATGGCCGTCGTCATGGCCGAGCAGGGGCGTCAGCTGCATAAGGCCTATCGGCTGGAACGTGAATGGCGCCGTCAGTGACGCCCTTACCCTGAAATTGGCAACGTCACGGATACTTTCAACCCCCGGCCATCGGGTCCGCTCCCTAGGCGAATTTCTCCTCCCATGCCTCGAATCAGGGTTCGTGCGATGGCCAGCCCTAGTCCTGCGCCACCGGTATCCCGGCTGCGGGATTGTTCCAGACGGTAGAAGGGCTGGAATACTCGGTCCCGCTCCGGTTCCGGTATGCCCGGCCCCTGATCGGTGATGGTGATGATGGCCTCATCCACGGTGGTCTCCAGCTTTACCTCGGCTTCTTGCCCGTATTTGATCGCGTTCTCGATCAGGTTGCGCAGGGCTCGTTTGACCGCTTCAGGCTGGCCCTCGAGAACGCACCGAGGGCTGTCGGTGTATTCCACCGTCAAACCCATTTCCCGGAGATCATCGCAGAGGCTGTCCAGCAGCGTGGCAAGGTCGTAACGCCGGTGTTGCTCGGTGGCACTGCCTCGCATGAAGTCGAGGGTGGCTTCGGCCAGGTGCTGCATCTCCTGAAGGGAATCGAGCAACCGGTTCCGATCCTCGCCCTCCGGCAGCATCTCAACCCGCAGCCGCATAGAGGTAATAGGCGTGCGCAGGTCATGGGCCAGGGCGGCCAGCAGGCGTTCCCGGTCCTCCTGAGCGCGGCTCACCTGATGTTGCATCCGGTTAAAGGCGCGGGTGACCTCGCGAATGTCCTCCGGCCCACGCTCCGGGATCTGTATCTTCTCGCCACGGCCGAAAGCGTGAGCCGCCTCGCTCAGTTTGGTCACCGGCTGCAGGATGCGCCGGATTGCCAGGAGCAGCGTGAGGATCAGAAGTACGGCGGTGATGCCCACACTTGTCAGTGTCGCCTTGAGCCACAGCCACGAAGGGGCTGGGGGTTGGGCCCGAACGTTGAACCACTGTCCCGACGACAAAGCAAGGGAAACACCCAGGATAGGTGGGCACTCATGATCATTTTCCCGGTGCTTACGATGATCGTCATCGTCGTGGTGCTCTTCGTCATCATCGTGTTTCTCGCGTTCTTCGTGTTCATCGTGATCCGGTTCGCCACCGGGCAAACATTCCTCTTCATCCGCTTTCATGGCGGATCGTACCTGTTCGCCCCTCAGCCCCAGTTCCGAGACCAATCGTCGGGTCATGGAGACGGCCTTATCCTCGGCAAGGTAAGGCTCGGACTCGATTGAAAGCTGCAGCGATGGATTGGAAAGTGCTCGTAAGATGCGTTCCTGCCGGTCTGTATCGGTGGTGTCCAGCAGCGTGTAGGCGTCAGCCACCCGTTGTAAAACGTGTTCCAGGCTGGCGCTACGCAATGCTCCCTGGCCTTCCCCTGCCAGGATGGCAATGGTGATGATCTGCGCAATCACCAGCACGAGAATCAGCATTAATGCCAACTGTCCGGCGGCACGGCGTGGCCATAGCCTCATTGCTCCGCCCCTTCGACGTTGGCGATCCACTGGTAACCGCCGCCCCAGATGGTCTTGATGAGTTTCGGGTTGCGGGCATCCGGATCGATTTTCCGGCGTAGCCGGCTGACATGGTTGTCGATACTGCGATCGAAGGCGTCCGCGTCCCGACCCAGGGTCAGATCCATGAGCTGGTCACGGGATAGCACGCGCCCTGAATGCTCCAGAAAGGCCAGGAGTAATCTGTATTCAGCGGTGCTCAGTGAGACTTCGACACCCTCGGGGTCGACCAGTTGGTGGCGATCGACATCAAGCGTCCAGCCCTGGAAAGAGAGCCGCTTACCGGCCATGGGACTGCGCTGCGGAGGCAATGCGACGGTGCGCCGGAGAACCGCTTTGATGCGAGCCAGAAGTTCCCGGGGATTGAAGGGTTTGGTGAGGTAATCGTCGGCACCCATTTCCAGGCCGACGATGCGGTCGGTTTCCTCGCTCATGGCAGTCAGCAGAATGACGGGCAGCTCCGTGTGCTCACGCAGGTAGCGGCATAGCGTCAGTCCGTCGTCTCCCGGCATCATGATGTCCAGGACCACGAGGTCCACAGAGTGCTCTTTGAGTTGGCGCTTCATGGCGTTCCCGCCATCCGCCAGTATGACCCTTAGTCCATGCTCCTGAAGGTAACGACCGACCAGATCCCGGATGTCCCGGTGGTCGTCGACCACAAGAATGGTAGGAGATGTGCTCACTCATGACTCCAGTCGATTAACGAAGGCCCCGATTATAGGGGACTCACAGCACACCTTGGGTGTCAGGTTGTCAAAAAACATCCCGATCCCGCCCTTTGCGACAAGTTGCGACAAAGTCGCCGGATGGTCGAGACAATTCTGCGACGTTTTATTGGTGGAATAGCTCCCGACCCGAAATGACATTTCGTCACCGGTTTTGTGCAACAGGGAGTTTGATTATGAAAAAGACTACGACAATCGCTGCTTTGTCCGCCGCCGCTCTGATCAGTGCTGCGCCGTTGATGGTATCCGCGGACGATGGGTACTGGGACGACGATCGTTACGAGCATCGCCGTGACGGTAAGCCCATGAAGGCCGACCTGAAGCAGTACAGTACCGAGGAAATGCGCATCATGGCCTATGGCCAGGCGTTGCGTCGGTTTGGCCCCGGAGTGAGCGTTTCCGTGGATGAAACGGAGGACGGCACCTATCAGGTTCAGCTGCGGGATGCCGAGAAGAACCTGATCCGGGAACAGGAATTCAACCGGTACGGTGCTCCGGTTCGCGGTTCCTACCGCGACTGAGTCCCCGACAATGGGCGAGAGCGCGGAGTGTGCTCTCGCAGATATTCCTGAAGGAGACAGGCAATGACATTGATGGATGCTGAAAACGGTTACGGAACCGTTTCCCGAGCCCTCCACTGGACCATGGCTGCGCTGCTGCTGGCCATGCTTGCCAGTGAGGTCTGGTTTGAGCTTTTGGAGGACAGTCTCTCTGAAGGCGCCTTGATGGGGTGGCACCAAACCCTTGGGCTGACCTTGTTCGGGCTTGTGCTGTTTCGAGGCCTGTGGCGATGGATGAACCGCTCCCGGCTTGCGCCCCCGGCGCACTGGGCGACAATGGCGCGTTTGGGCCATATCGCACTGTACGCGCTCATGATCCTGATGCCTTTGTCAGGGCTGGCGACGTCTTTGGGGGAGGGCGATGTGGTCAGCTTTTTCGGTTGGACCCTCTTTGGCTCGGGCCCGGAAGTGGAGTGGCTGGAAGAAAGTGGGGAGGACATCCATGAGGTTCTGGCCAACGTGCTCTGGCTAATGATTGGTGTTCATGTAGCTGCAGCATTGGCACACCAGTACCTGTTGGGTGATCGCGTGATGAAGCGTATGGCGTTGTGACCAGGCAGGGCATCCTGGCGCACCAGTTGGTTAGGTGCAGTACTATCTACGGAAAAGCCTCGGGTTACGTTCGATGAAACCGTCGATCCAGCGTTCGAGAAATGATCGTGCCTCCGGATTTTTCAGGTAACGCCAGCCAAGCGTGGAAACCACAAACGCGCCGATACCATCCACGATCAGGTCCCACATGGTGTCGGTCAGTCCTGATGGGTCGTCAAGCATGGGTTTTTGCATGTTCATACCGAACAGCGAGTCCATGGCGAACTCGAAGATCTCCCACAGGGCACCCACGCCCAACGCGAAAAGGAACGCAAAGAACGCCACGAAACCCGGCTTCATATGCACATGAATTTTCTCGGTTTCATTCATGATGTGCACAAGCAGAAAGCCGATGATGCCCAACAGAAATCCTGACATGGTGTGCAGCGCCATGTCCCACCACCAGAACCGGGTGTAGTAGTCCCGGATCTCGCCAAGGAACAGGGAGGCAAACACAAAGGCAATCGCAGCCAGCTGGAGTTCGGGCGGAATGTGAATACGGAAGCGCCGTTCGAACAGCACCGGAAAAAAGGTAATCAGGATGATCACCCCGGTCAGGAATGCCGTGAACCAGCGCTGACCCCAGACTGCGAAAACCGCTTCTGTCAGCAGGATCAGTTGTAGTGCGAAAGTGATTCTCTGATGGGTAATTCGAATGCGCATCTTCAGGGGCTCACGGTTTCAGTGGGGTTACCCTAACACACGAAATCGCTGAATCAGCGTGTGATCCCCCCGCCGGACGCCGACTTGTAGTCGTCGCTATACTTTGGGAGTGCCCAAGGAAATTTGGGCATTAATATGCCTGGTACAGCGAGCCTATCGGCAATGAGCAAAAAGCTTTCGACTTACAGACAAAAGAGGGATTTCCGAAAAACCGGTGAGCCATCCGGGAATGGCGGGCCGGCCCGGAAAGACCCCGTCTTTGTCATCCAGAAGCACGATGCCAGCACGTCGCATTATGACTTCCGCTTGAACATCGACGGTGTACTCAAATCCTGGGCCGTTCCCAAGGGGTTGTCGACCGCCGCCGGCGAGAAGCGTCTCGCCATTCGGACAGAGGATCATCCAAGGGCATATGCCGACTTTGAGGGCATGATTCCGGAAGGTGAGTATGGCGCGGGCGTGGTCATGGTCTGGGACCGGGGTGAGTTCTCGTCTCTTGAGGATGACAGGGACGATCCAACAGCACTGAAAAGGCACCTCGAGTCAGGTAAGCTCAAGATTAATCTTGCTGGCGAAAAGATCAGGGGCGGCTACTCCCTCGTGAGAATGGAGACCGAAGAGTCTGGCGAGCATTGGCTGATCATCAAGATGGACGATAACCAGGCAGACGCCAGGCGAAACCCGGTCTCCACGGAACCGGATTCGGTCATCACTGGCCGAACACTCGAGGAGATTGCCAGGGATGAAAAGGAGTCGGGGCATGAAGGTAAGTCATCCCGATAAGCCGATCTTTCCGGGCCAAGGGATTAAAAAGCGGGATCTGGTTGAATATTTTCAGAAAATTGCGCCCACCATGCTGCGTCATATCAGGGGACGGCCTCTGACCCTCAGGTGTTTTCCGGAAGGGGTCCATGGGGAGGGTTTTTTCCTGAAACACGCCCCCGAGCATTTTCCGTCGCATATTCAACGTATTGATGTCCCTATGCGGAGCAAAGAGCAGAGAACCATGCGGATGGTCACTGCGGATCAGGCGAAGGACCTGACCTACTTTGCCAACCAGAATGCGGTGGAAATTCACCTTGCGTTGTCTCTGGGCGAGGCGCTGGACCTGCCTGACCAGATGGTCTTTGACCTCGATCCTGCTGATAATGATTTTGACAAGGTGCGCGAACTGGCGCTCCGACTCAAATCCCTGCTGGATCAGCGGGAGTTGCCATGTTTCGTCAAGACCTCAGGGTCTCGTGGTGTGCATGTCCACATCCCTCTGCGTCCTGAAGCAGGCTTCAAGAGGGTCAAGCCATTTGTTGAGGCTTTGGCGGAGGAGTTGCTGGACCTCTGTCCCCACATTGCGACCATGGAGCACCGCAAGGACAAGAGAGGGAACAAGGTGTTCATCGATTATCTGCGCAATGATTATGGGATGACGGCTATTGCTCCATATTCCTTGCGCGCGATCGAGGGAGCGCCGGTCGCAACGCCGATTTCATGGTCAGAACTAGAGGACAATCAGACCGGGCCACAAGCCTGGTGCCTGGGTAATATATTCCGCCGGCTCGGCGCCAAAGAGGACCCGTGGCGGAATTTCAAGCGGCATCGGGTGAGTCTGCCGAATATCTGAGTGCAAACAGCGAGGGAGGCACATGGACTACGGGGATCAAGTCAAACAGCTGTGGCGTCACCACGATCTTGGCACCGGCGATGCCCGTTATCGCGCCATGGTCCGCTATGCCACCATGGCCGCCTCCAGCCACAATACCCAACCCTGGCAGTTTCGGATTGAACCGGGGCGGGTCTGGATTCTTCCCGATCTTTCGCGGCGATGCCCGGCGGTCGATCCGGATGATCACCACCTGTATGCCAGCCTGGGCTGTGCCCTTGAAAATCTCCTCCAGGCGGGGAGGGCCGCGGGTCTTGAGGGGCACCCTGAATACGACCCTTCGACCACCGGTGTGAAGGTGGCATTCGAGGAAACCGATCCGTTCAGGACGGCCTTGTTCGACGCGATTCCGCGGCGGCAATGCAGCCGGGTGGAGTTCAATGGGGAACCACTGACAGAAGAAGAGTCCGTGCTCATCAAGCAAGCGGGCACGGGTGATGGTGTCTCGGTCATGCTCATTGGCGACGACGGGCAAAAAGAACAGGTTGCCCGTTATGTGGCGGAGGGAAATCGGGCTCAGTTTGCAGACGATGCTTGGTCCGGTGAACTGAAATCCTGGATCCGTTTCAGCGCCAGTGAGGCGGCAGATAACGGGGATGGGCTTTATGGCCCGGTGATGGGTAGTCCGTCGGTGCCCCGATGGCTGGGGCTGCTGGCCATGAAGTTCGGATTTTCCGCAAAGGCCCAGAACCGCAAGGACGTCCGCAATATCCAGAGTTCCTCGGCGATTGCAGTGCTTTACTCCGAGCAGGATGACAAACCTCACTGGATTGAAGCGGGGCGGTGCTACGAGCGTCTGGCGCTCCAGGCGGCAGGCCTGGGATTGCGCACCGCATTTATCAATCAACCGGTGGAGGTTGCGGCATTGAGGCCCGAGTTTGCACGTTTTCTCGGCATTGGGGAGCGGCGACCGGATCTGGTGGTACGCATTGGCCACGGGCCGGAATGCCCCCGGTCTTTGCGCCGCCCCCTCGAGCAGGTGCTCGTCTGAGTCAGTGTGCCAGGGCCGTTTCCCGAGCGACGGCTGCGGGGGCGCCGGTGGCGAGGATCACGGCTCCGGTAGAGCACACCAGCATGCTGGCGGCGATCGGCAGCAGCGCCTCGCCACCGAACAGTGACGAGAGGGCACTGATGCCGCCGGCTAAGGTGAACTGGGATGCGCCCAGGAGCGCGGCCGCGGTACCGCCGAGATGCGGGAAGTATTCCAGGGCATTGGCCATGTTGTTAGGTACGATGCCACCCTGGCAGCCAATCGCGGCGATGATACAGGTCGCCACCAGCCAGAATGGGCCGTCGATCAGGACCACCGCCACCAGAGCGACCAGTGCCGAGAATTGCATCGTTACCTGCACCCGCAACAGAACCACCGACGAGAAGCGTCGTAGCAGGGGGCGGTTGATGAGGTTCAGTGTTGCCATCAGCGCGATGTTGGCGGCAAACAGAATGGAAAACATGCCATTAGAAAGGCCGAACCACTCCTGGTAGATGAACGAGGAGTGGGTGATGAATAGCAGCATGGTGCTGAAACACAACACCTGAATGCCCACGAATCGCATGGTGGTGCGGTGCCGGAGTACCAGAAGATAGTTGGTGACCAGCGTTCGAACCGGGGTGTTTGCCGGTGGCCGTGGATTCAGCCCGGGGAACAGCGCCATATTGAGGGCGAACACCAGGAAAACGGCGTAGCCAGCCAGCAGCAAAAAGATACCGTGCCAGTCCCCGAGTGCCAGCATCATGGCACCGAGAGACGGGGCTGCCGCCGGAGCGATGAACATGATCAGGCCAATCAGGCCGAACAGGCGCGCCGCCTCCTGTCCGCCGACCTGGTCCCGGACGATGGCCGGCACGGAGACGGCACAAAAGGCGCCGCCAATTCCCTGAATGACCCGCCAGAACACCATGCCGGAAAGTGAATCGGCCAGCGAGACCATCATGGCAGCACCGGCAAAGATGGCTAGCCCGCCCACAAGAATGGGGCGCCGACCATAGCGATCTGACAAGGGTCCGCCGATCAGTTGAGCCAGTCCCAAGGCTGCGACATAGGCGCTGAGGGTGAGGCCTACCTGGCTGTGGGCAATTCCGAGACTGTCGGCAATGCTGGGGAACGCCGGCAGATAGGCATCGAGAGCCAGAGGGCCCAGGGCCACCGTCATTCCGAGTAATAACGCGAGCTTGAAATGAGACAAAACCTACCTCCTTGGAAGGTAGAAAGCTAATAATAATTCTCAACTCGCGCAATGAGCAGTTTCCGAAAAGGGCATTTGGGCAGGACTGCGGCGCGGGTTGGCTTGGCGAGCCTGTGCAGAGGCTTTATTATCCCGAACCTATCTTACTAGACCGGACCGCGCCTGAGATGAAGTTTCCTGTTGTTACCCTCACCCTCGTTGCTGCAGCCCTGGTGGTCGTCCTCTGGGAGCATACCCGGGAGCAGCCCGAGCCCGTGGATGCCAGCCGGTTTGCCAACCTCGAAGTGGATCCTGTTGACCGTGGTACCGCGGTTGACTGGGTGATTGGTCAGATTCCGGCAATGTGTGAGGATTCAACAGGCCAGGGCGAGGGTACGGAAGCGCACGCGAGCTGCGTGAAGGAGAGCCGGAACCGGTCGTCGGCTTGCCGCCGTGAAATGCATGACCGTTTTCCCAGTATCATCGCCTCGGACACTGTCTTCCGGGACCTCTCCATCACCCTGATGAATTGCCTGGTTCCCACCTCGGGGCTGATTGATTAGGGCAGCGCCCGGCTACGCCACTCCTGATGCCATGGTGCAGGCTATCTGTCCAGACTCCGGTCGAGCTGGCTGGCCGCACGCAGGAGCAATGCTTCCTCTGCACTCGAAGGCTGCATTCCGTCCAGATTCGCCAATAGTGCCCTGGCATCTTTCTTCCCGTCATCGCCGTGTATCTTCAGCCTCGCGCGGGCATACTCGTAGTACACACCAGGATAGGTTGGTGCCAATTGCAGCGCCTGGTTGAACAGATCTTCAACAGAAGATTGTTTTGCGCCAAAGGTCAGTCGGGCAATAAAGCTACCGGCTTTCTCTATGATGCCGGATTGGACCCCGCCCAGGAGGGTAATCGCGTAGACGTTGTCCGGGTTTTCCGTGAGCAGCGCTTCAAGGGTGTCCTGGACCTCGGAAGTGTAACCGGTCCCCATCGCTTCTGAAGCAGTGAGACTTTCCATAATCCTCGCCTTGCCATAGGCATTACCAAACCTGATCATCGGATGATCCGGCGCCATGGGCATGATTTCCCGGGTACGCGTAATGACCTCTTCAAGCATCGATTCTCGTGCTTGCTCATCGGTCTCGATCAGGGTTGCATGAAGGGCCTGAGCATACAGGCCGGGGAAGTAACCGGCAGGACCGAGTGCGAGGCCCAGCTCCCTGGCTTGTTGGAACTGGCCGTTGAACAGGAGGCTCCAGGCACGGCGCAGCTCTCGGGCATAGGCATCGAATTGCTCACTCAGTTCACCCTCGGACAGGTATGCCAGCTCCGGATTGGTGGCTGCTAGCGATTGCAGGTGGGTGCGAGTGTAGTCATACAGTTCCGGCCACCGGCGCGCATCGGCTTTTAGGCTTTCAACCGTTGGTAACGGGCCGCGAAAGCCTCCTGTCAGGTCCTGCCAGTGTTCCGACAGATTCTGTTCGGTGTAGTTGAATGAGCTGAGTGTCTCCGGGTAGGGGCGCCAGTTCTCAGTCGACAGAGTTTGAGTGCTGGCCAGCAGAGTGGTCACCAGCAACAGGGCACGTATAAGCATGATGATGTTTCCTCCTTTCTCCAGAGAAAAACACAGCAAGCAAACCGTGGCATTGGCTCGGTTATCCCGGTTGACAGTAAAAAGGTCAATTCTCGGGGCCGAGGTAGGGTGGTGAAGGGGCGTCGGGTTTTAATTTGATCGGGTTCACAAAACTGACAGCCTCGGCTGTCCATCTGGCCAAGGCGGTGGATTGAGCTTTGTGGTGTTCTTTTGCTGTCAATGACTTCAGGTCAGCAAAGCGATAACAACAAAAGAGAATGCCCATGCAGATCCAGAAAGCAGCCCTTGCACTTGCCATTGTATTCAGCCTGGGAGGTTGTGGAGGCTCCGACGGTGGCGTTAACGACGCCACGGTTCCTGCCGTCGCTCAGGACGCAGAGGAGCGGAATAACGACGCCCGGCAGCCTCCAGAGGAGAAAACCGGCGATTCCGTCATCCGTGTTTTATCAAACCGTGCCGATCTCATCAGTGGGGGCGATGCCCTGATCGAGATCGAGATTACGGAGCCCGAAAACCTCGAAAACCTGAAACTGTTGCTCAACGGCTCGGAGATCTCTCCGGAGCTTGTACCTGTGGGCGACCGGGCTGGCGTGAGCCGAGCGTTGATTACCGGGCTTGCGGTGGGCGAGAACGAGCTAAGGCTGGTTTTGCCCGGCAATGGGGCTGTGACCAGGCTGATCACCAACCATCCAGCGGGCGGTCCGGTCTTTTCTGGCCCTCAGGTAAGCCCATGGACCTGTACCAACCCGACTGCGGTGGATGAACAGTGCAATCAGCCTGCTGAATATCAGATCAAATATGTTCCGGCGTCCACGTTTGATCAGTTCATGACGAACTTTGATCCTCAATCTCCGGGAGTCCCGGACGCTTTCGTGACCTACGATCCGGAGAACCCGCCTCCCGAGGACGACGTTGCGACGGTGACCACGGACCAGGGAATTACTGTGCCTTTCATTATTCGGATCGAGACAGGTGTCCTGAACCGTGATCGGTACCAGATCATGTCTTTGTACCAGCCTGACCGGGAGTGGACCGGGATTCGCCCGCAGTCCCAATGGAATGGAAAGGTGTTGATCCATCATGGCGGTAATGTCGGTGTCAGCTACGCCATGGGAAATCCCCCGAACGGGGATATCTCGGGTACGGCCCCCGACGGTTTTGAAGTGTTCCTTGGTGACAGTATTTCGGTGGCGCTGTCCAAAGGCTTTGTCACCCTGTCCACTGCCCAGGCGAATCTGGGTCACAACGTGAACCTTGTCACTGCGGCCGAGTCGCTGGTGATGAGCAAGGAGCATATCGTCGAGCAGTATGGTCCGGTCCGTTACACCATCGGCACCGGTTGTTCCGGTGGTGCCATTGCGCAACAGCACATCGCAAACGCCTACCCTGGCATCTATCAGGGGCTGATTGTCCAGTGCTCGTATCCGGATGTCTGGACCACAGCGACCCAGTTTGCGGATTACAACCTGCTCAATAACTATCTGGGCAACCAGGTGCCCGAGTCGCCTGAGGATCTGGTCGGTTTCTTCGAGGCCCTGCTGACGTCGGACTATCTGGCACTCCAGTGGCCCGCGCTGTATGGCCACCTGCCGGTCAATCCGGTCGTTTCGGACCTGGCTTTCTTCCCGTCTGCCTACCCGGACCAAGACAGCTGCCCGGGGCTGAACGGCAAGGCCGAGGTCTATGAAAAGCAGGAACGCCCGGACGGGCTTCGCTGTGGCCTGATCGATTATATGGTGACGCAGTTTGGTGTTCGTTCACCCGAAGTATGGTCACCTAATGAGCAGCTGCTGGCGCGGGGCTTTGCCGGCATTCCCCTGGATAACGTCGGCGTCCAGTATGGCCTGCGGGCATTACAGGATGGAACCATCACTGCGGAGCAGTTTCTGGCGGTCAACCGGGAAATTGGTGGCTTTGATGTCGACATTGATTATCAGGCCGAACGAACCGTTGCGGATCCTCAGGCGCTGACGAATGCCTATCGCACCGGGGCGATCAACACCGCAGAGAACCTCGCGAATGTCCCGATCATTGACCTTCGGGGACCGGACCCCGGCATTGCGCACGATGCCTATCACTCCTGGCAAACCAGAGCGCGGCTCCAGAAGAGTCAGGGTCACGCGCGCAACCACACGATCTGGTTCGGTGCATTCCCGCTGGCCGGTGACACGGTATACACGACGGAGGCCCTCTACGTAATGGACGATTGGCTGGCTGGTATTGAGGCTGATGACAGCACAAGTGACATCACTGACAAGGTGATCGCGAACAAGCCTCTGGAAGCCCGTGACCGGTGCCTGCCCCTATCGTCTCCTCTCAGTGAATACGGTCCCTTTGTACCCTACACCGGCAACCTGCTGACCCCCGATCCGACCTGGACCCAGGCAGAGATGCTGGCATTTCCGGAAGTGCCGCCCGAACTCGGGCAAATCCTGGACATAATGACGGGGCAGGTGTGCGGTCTGGACCTGGGGGAGGCGGGATTGCCCTCAATCATCATGGATCCATTCACCCCGATCACGGATGAAATCGTCGCCGCACAGCAGACTGTCGTACAGACCCGATTCGGTACGCCGCGCACGGTCGCCGGCGATTCCATCGAGACACTGACCAATAAGTGCCAGCTCAGGCCGGTGGATCCTGCCGATTACCCCACCAATCTTCTCAACGGAACCTACGATTCCGAAGCCATGGCGAGAGAGGTTGCGAAAATTTTCCCTGACGGGGTCTGTGACTACACGAAACCACCGGTGGGTGTTGTTCCGACTCAGACGTGGCTGCATTACGGTAGTGCGGCCGAGCGCATTATCGGTGGTGAGCCACTGCCGCCCCATGCCGCGGCTGTTCCGGGTTGGGCTTCGCCCGCGTTTCAGGTGAATCTGGGGCCCAACGTTGACGCTGGATCCGGCGGAGGATTTTCATCAGGTCGATGAGGTCGGCATTGACAGATTCTCCGGCCTTGCCAAAGCTTACATCAGGTCAAATTCCGACGGACCGGGTGTCCGTCGATACGGATGAAAGGTTTGGTTATGTCAAAGGGAACCGGCGACTCGGTCATTACTCTGGAGGGACTGCAATCGCTCGTCGATGTCCTGTCGGGGCGGGGTTATGAAGTCATCGGACCGAAGCTCCGCGACCAGGCCATCGTGTACGACGAGCTGTCCGGAATCGAAGACCTGCCGGCCGGGTGGACTGACGAACAGGATGGTGGTCATTACCGGCTGAAGCGTCGTTCGGACGGGGCATTGTTTGGATATGCCGTAGGCCCTCATAGCTGGAAGCGTTTCCTGCATCCCCCCCGAATTCGCCTGTGGCAGGCATTGCGAGAAGACGGTGAGATGCGGTTTGTCCCGGTCCGGGACCAACCACCTCGATACGCTTTTCTCGGTGTGCGGGCATGCGAGCTTGCAGCCATGGACATCCAGGACAGAGTGTTGCTCAAGGGCGATTACGCGGATCCCCATTACCAGGCCCGGCGGGAACGGGCTTTTCTGGTGGCACTCAATTGTTCAGAGGCCGGTGGCACCTGTTTTTGCGACAGTATGAACACCGGGCCGGATGTTCGTGAGGGGTATGACCTGGTCCTGACCGAGCTCCTGGACGGCGATAATCACACCTTCCTCATAAGCGCCGGGTCCGAAGAGGGTGAGTCGGTTCTGGCCGAACTGCCGCGGGAACCGGCCACCGAAGCGCATCTGGTTGCCGCCCGGGCCGTCGTCGACAGGACCCGCAGCAACATGGGGCGGAGTATGCCGCAAACGGCGATTCCCGCCCTTCTGATGGACAACCTCGAACACCCGCGCTGGGCGGACGTCGCCGACCGATGCCTGAGTTGCGCCAACTGCACCATGGTTTGCCCGACCTGCTTCTGTACCACGGTGGAAGATACCTCGGACCTGGAGGGAGCGACCGCGGAACGCAGTCAACGCTGGGACTCCTGCTTTAACGCCGATTTTTCCTACATTCACGGGGGCAGCGTTCGCCATTCCACCCGGTCCCGTTATCGTCAGTGGATGACCCACAAACTGGCTACCTGGGTCGACCAGTTCGGTACGTCCGGTTGCGTGGGGTGTGGGCGCTGCATTAGCTGGTGTCCGGTGGGTATTGATATCACCGAGGAAGTGCAGGCCATCCACGATGATGTGTCATCGGGAGGGAAGGAATGAAAAACATTGCCCAGATTATCTGTGAGCACCCGTTTTTCCACGGGTTGGAGGGTGACTTCTGTGACCTGGTGTGCGGCTGTGCACGCAATGTCCGCTTCAACCCGGGAGAGTATCTGTTTCACGAGGGCGGCGAGGCCGATTATCTGTACCTGATCCGCTATGGTCAGGTGGCCCTGGAGATTGCTGTGCCGGGAAAGGCTCCGGTCAGTTTTCAGACCCTCCACGACGGCGACCTGGTGGGGTTGTCCTGGATGCTGCCACCCTATCATTGGGCCTATGACGCCCGGGCCATCACCTTGACCCGGGCCATTGCGATGGATGCCCGTTGCCTGCGGAAGAAATGCGATGACGAGCCGGCCCTGGGCTATGAGGTACTGAAGCGCTTGCTGCCGATTCTCACCAGCCGGCTCCACGCGACACAGATGCAGATTCTTGATGTCTACGGTATGCCGGAGCAGCCCCAGTGATGTCAAACGGTTTCATGGTGCCCGAGCCGGTCCGGGTGCTGCGTTGTTGGCAGGAGTTGGAAGCGGTCTGGACCCTGGAGTTGGAGCCGGGAGCCACGGTCAGTCGGCCGTTTTTGCCCGGGCAGTTCAACATGCTTTATGTCTTCGGCGTGGGCGAGGTGCCGATCAGCGTGAGCGGTGAACCCGGGATGGTCGATACCCTGGTGCACACGGTGCGCGGAGTCGGCCCGGTTTCCAGTGCACTGACGGCGCTTCAGCATGGCGATACCGTCGGGTTGCGCGGTCCCTTCGGTGTGGGGTGGCCGATGAGCACGGCAGAGGGCGCCGATGTATTGATCGTTGCCGGTGGGTTGGGGCTGGCACCGCTGCGACCGGCGATCTACCACGTGTTGCAGCACCGGGAGAAGTACGGCCGGGTGATACTCTTGTACGGCACGCGCAGCCCGGACGACATCCTGTTCGCCAGCCAGTTGGAGCAATGGGCGGCGCGCCCGGATATGGAAGTTCACATTACCGTGGACCATGCTGGCAGTGACTGGCAGGGCAAGATCGGAGTGGTTCCGGCCCTGGTGCCGAGTCTGAATTTCGACCCCGAGGAGGCCGTCGCCATGGTCTGCGGGCCGGAAATCATGATGCGTTTTACGGCGAACGCATTAAAGGACGCCGGTGTGGAGGAAGCGGCAATTTATCTGTCCATGGAACGAAACATGAAATGCGCGCTCGGACACTGCGGTCATTGCCAGTTCGGATCGACCTTTGTATGCAAGGACGGTCCAGTGGTGCCCCTCGACAGGATCCGCGGCTTGTTGAGCCTCAAGGAGTTCTAGTATGGCGAGCCCGAATCACAAACCACGACTTGGCGTGTGGAAGTTTGCCTCGTGCGATGGTTGCCAGCTGAGCCTGCTGGATTGCGAGGATGAGTTGCTGCGCGTCGCCGGTGCGGTCGATATTGCCTATTTCCCTGAGGCTACCCGTGGTGACGTGGATGGAACCTACGACCTGTCGCTGGTGGAGGGATCGATCACCACACCCCACGATGCCGAGCGAATCCAGGACGTGCGCCGACGCTCCCGGACTCTGGTAACCATCGGAGCCTGCGCCACCGCTGGTGGCATTCAGGCCTTGCGTAATTTTGCCGATATTGATGATTTCATGGCGGCCGTCTACGCGCACCCGGAGTACATCGAAACCCTCTCCACTTCGACGCCGATCGCCGATCATGTCCCCGTGGACTTTGAGTTGCGTGGCTGCCCCATCAGCAAACATCAGCTACTGGAGGTGATCTCGGCGTATCTGTGCGGCCGACGTCCGGTCACGCCAGCCCACAGCGTTTGTCTGGACTGCAAACTCGAGGGCAACGTTTGCGTCATGGTGGCGCATGGGACGCCCTGCCTTGGACCCATGACCCACAGCGGCTGCAATGCTTTGTGCCCCTCCTATAATCGGGGTTGTTACGGTTGCTATGGACCGAAGGAGAACCCCAACGGGCCGGCTCTGAGTGATCGTCTGGATCAATTGGGTATGGGGCAGGCCGAGCGGTTGCGCTTTTTCCGGACCTTCAACGCCTGGGCGGAACCGTTCCGTGAGGAGAGCAAGCGTCATGAGTCGTAAGACCATCAAGGTGGATTATCTGGCCCGGGTCGAGGGCGAGGGGGCCCTGAATGTGACCGTCCGGGATGGTCAGGTGCACGATGCGGAGTTGCGCATCTTTGAGCCGCCGCGCTTTTTCGAGGGGTTCCTGCGCGGGCGCGACTATTCCGAGGCACCGGATGTCACGGCCCGTATCTGCGGGATCTGCCCGGTGGCCTACCAGATGAGCGCTGTCCATGCGATGGAGAACGCGCTCGGCCTCGAGGTGAGTGGTCCGTTGCGGGCCCTGCGCCGTTTGCTGTACTGCGGAGAATGGATCGAGAGCCACGCCCTGCACATCTACATGCTGCACGCCCCGGATTTCCTGGGGTACGCCGGGGCGGTGGCTATGGCGAAAGACTATCCCGACATCGTCAAGCGTGGCTTGTCCCTGAAAAAAGCGGGCAACACCATCATGAGCGTGCTGGGGGGGCGGGAGATCCACCCCATCAATGTGCGGGTGGGGGGATTCTATCGAACGCCGACTCGCAAGGAACTGGAGCCGCTGGCCGAAACCCTGAAACAGGCCCGCGAGGACGCTCTGGAAACCGTTCGTTGGACGGCCGGACTGGACATGCCGGAGGCCGAGCGGGATTACCACCTGGTTGCACTGCATCATCCGGATGAATACGCCATGAATGCCGGACGTATCGTGTCCAATCGCGGGCTGGATATCGCAGTAACGGACTATAACCATCACTTTGTGGAGTCCCATGTGCAGCGCTCCACGGCCTTGCACTCGCACTTGCGTGAACACGACTGTTATCTGGTGGGCCCCCTGGCACGGTACAGTCTCAATTACGGGCAGCTTTCGCCGTTGGCGAAGGAGGCAGCCAAAGAGGCCGGTCTCGGGAGCACCTGCAAAAACCCGTTTCAGAGCATCGTGGTACGGAGCATTGAAGTCCTGTATGCCTGCGATGAAGCTTTGCGGGTGATTGCGGGTTATCAGGAGCCAGAGCGACCTTTCGAATCGGCCGAGCCGAGGGCCTCGGAGGGCTTCGGTTGCACTGAGGCGCCACGGGGATTGCTATTCCACCGCTACCGGCTGGATGAGAATGGAAGCATTCTGGAGGCCCAGATTGTGCCACCCACGGCTCAAAACCAGCCCAGTATCGAGGCGGACCTGAAGGAGCTGGTCGGCGGTTGGCTCGACCTGCCGGAAGATACACTCCGGGAGCGGTGCGAGCAGACCATCCGCAATTACGACCCCTGCATTTCCTGCGCCACCCATTTTCTCAAGCTGGACGTTCGACATGAGTGAGGTTTACGGAACCATCCGGGTTATCGGTATCGGCAACCGGGATCGCGGAGACGATGCCCTGGGACCGCTGGTAACCGATGCGCTGCAGGATCGCCTTCCCGCAAACGTCGATGTGGTTGAACACAGTGGAGAGGTGGCAGGGCTGGTGGACCTGATGACAGGCTCTGACGCTGCCTACCTGATCGACGCCGCAGTGATGGGGCAATCGCCGGGCACCCTTCGGGTGTTCGATGCCGGTGAATCGCCCCTTCCGGCTCTTGGCGGGGCATTCTCATCCCATGCGCTGGGGTTATCGGAAGCGATTGAACTGGCGAGGGCGCTCGAGGTGCTACCGCCGGTATGCCGCGTGTTCGCCGTGGAGGCGAACAGTTTCGAGGCGGGTGAAGAACTCTCGGAACCGGTTGCAAACGCAATCTCCACCGTGGCGCGGGCCGTGATGGATAGTATCGGAAAGGAGTGGAGTCATGCATGAAACGGCGCTGGTTAAAAACCTGGTTCACCGGATCGAGACACTGTGCTCGGAAGAGCAGGCCGACCGCGTCGTGCAGGCGGCGGTCTGGTTAGGGGCGCTGTGTCATATGTCTCCGGACCATTTCACCGATCACTTCCGCCAGGAAGCGGCCGGTACCTGCGCCGACGGTGCCCGCCTTGAGATCGAGACATCTGATGACTTCAATCACCCCAATGCCCAGGATGTCCTGTTGAAGAGCCTGGAGGTGGAAACGGAGGATGAGGCGGGCCCATGAACGACGGATGCCGCGTCGAGACTTCGCAGGTCTGTTGGCGTCTTCGTGTTCACGGCCTGGTACAGGGTGTCGGGTTCCGACCATTTGTTTATCGTTGCGCCACCGATCTGGGCCTGACCGGATGGGTCGGCAACACCCCTGAGGGCGTCGTTATCGAGGCAGAGGGGCCGCCGGAGGCGCTTCATGACCTGGTTGTTCAACTCAGGCACCATGCTCCGGCGAATGCCAGAGTGGATGAGGTGTCTGTGGAGCCGATGGACCGGCTCGGACTTTTTGGGGCGTTTCGCATACGTGAGAGCGAGGATCGGGGAAACACCAGCACACGCGTGCCTGCAGATCTGGCCCCGTGCCAGCGGTGTCTCGCAGAGCTGCACGACCCGGAAAACCGCCGGTACCGCTATCCCTTCATCAACTGCACGGACTGTGGTCCCCGTTACAGCCTGATCGAGGCGTTGCCCTACGACCGTGCCCGCACGGCAATGAGGCACTTCCGGATGTGTGGCCAATGCCTGGCCGAATACCGCACTCCAGCCAGCCGGCGTTTTCATGCCGAGCCCAATGCCTGCCCGGACTGCGGTCCGCGTGTGGAATTTTGCCGGAATGATGGTGTGGTTGTGGCGGAAGGAGAAGCCGCGCTGACCGAGGCTGTCGGTCGCCTGGCGGCTGGGGATATCATCGCGCTCAAGGGACTCGGCGGGTTTCAATTGCTGGCGGACGCGCGCAATGCCCACTCGATCCGGACCTTGCGCGAGCGGAAAGGCCGGCCCGATAAGCCCCTGGCGGTGATGTTCCGATCACTGGACGCGTTGCAGCAAGCGTGTCCGGTTTCGGAAACCGAGCGGGAGCTGCTCACCGGTCCTGAGCGGCCCATTGTGCTGCTCCATGCCCCCGATCATGGCCTGGCGGCCAACCTGGCCCCGGGGAGGGTCGATCTGGGCGTCATGTTGCCCTGTACCCCGTTGCACGATTTGTTGCTGGGCGATCTGGGGTTTCCGGTTGTTGCCACCAGCGGTAATCGAAGTGGCGAACCGATTGCGATCGATAACCAGGAGGCTTTGATGCGTCTGGGCGGTATTGCCGACGCGTTCCTCGTGCACAACCGGCCGATCCTCCGCCCCCTGGATGATTCCGTCACCCGGATCGTGGCGGGGCGTCCGCTGATGCTCCGGCGGGCCCGGGGCTATTCGCCGAATCTGACCCTGCCGCGACCGATACCGCCGGGCTGGGGCGCTGTCGGTGGCCACCTTAAAACCACGGTCGCCATGAGCACGGAGGCCGGGGTGGTGTTAAGTCAGCATCTCGGTGATATGGACGGCGATCTGAGTCGAAAGGGGTTTGACTCGGTGGTCAACGATCTCCAGCGCGTGTTTGCGACCCGCTCGCGGCACTGGGCACACGATGCCCATCCTGACTACTTCACCACACTGCAGGCGAGCGTCCTCGGTGCGGCACAGTGTCCGGTTCAGCATCACGTGGCGCACATTGCGGCGGTTATGGCCGAGCATGGCGTCGACGGTCCGGTGCTGGGTGTGGCCTGGGATGGCAGTGGTTTGGGCGGGGACCAAACCCTGTGGGGTGGAGAATTCCTGCGTCTGGACGCGGAAGGCGTCGAGCGTGTCGCGCATCTTCGCACGTTCCGCCTGCCGGGTGGCGAAGCCGCCATGCGGGAGCCACGCCGGTCAGCCTTCGGACTGCTTTACGCCCTGACGGGCGATCGGATAGTGGATCTGGAGGCCCTCCCGCCGGTTGGCGACTTTACCCCGGCGGAGAGAAGATTGCTGCTGCAGGCGCTGAAGACCGGACTGAATGCCCCGGAAACCTCCAGTATTGGCCGCCTGTTCGATGCTGTCGCAGCGCTGACCGGATTGTGTCTCAGGGCCAGTTACGAGGGGCAGGCCGCTGGCGAGCTGGAAGCCGTCTGTGAGAGCCGCGGCGGAGTGCCGGCCTATGAGTTTGAGGTAGGGTCCCCGGTTACCGGGCAACCCCGGGTTGTGGACTGGGCCCCGGCGCTGCGCCAGCTGTTAGCGGACGTGCGGCAAGGGGCGCCGATTTCCCGGATGTCTGCGGCCTTCCACCAGGGCCTGGTGAATGTCATTCTGAGAATTGCGAGGCGGGCGAACCTGCCGCGTGTCGTATTGGGAGGCGGGTGTTTCCAGAATGCCTCGCTGTTGGAATCTACGGTAACCGCCCTGAAGGACGCCGGTTTTCAGGTTTTCTGGCCGTGCCAGGTGCCGCCCAATGACGGCGGTCTGGCACTTGGGCAGCTGGCCTGGGCAGCGGAGCGTTACAAGGGCACGGAGGCGCCATGTGTCTGGCCGTACCCGGACGCCTGATCAGTATTGAGGGCAGTGACCCGCTCACGCGCGAGGGCAGGGTCGACTTTGGCGGTGTCGTCAAATCCGTGAATCTGGCCTATGTGCCCGAGGCGCAGCAGGATGATTATGTACTGGTGCATGTCGGGTTTGCGATCACGGTTGTGGACCCGCGCGAGGCAGAGCGTGTGTTCGAGTATCTCGAAACGCTCGAGCAGGAGATTGACGATGCAGCAACAGGGAGGCCGGCGGCGCGATGAAGTATCGGGATGAATATCGCACACCGGAGGCGGCCCGAGCCTATGCGGATGCCATCGCCCGCATTACCACACGCCCCTGGACGCTCATGGAGGTCTGCGGTGGACAGACCCACGCCATCGTGCGCTTCGGCATTGATCAGCTGCTGCCGGAATCGATTTCCCTGATCCACGGTCCGGGGTGCCCGGTGTGTGTTACCCCCATCGCTTACATCGACAAGGCGCTGGAAATTGCCATGCGTTCCGGCGTTATCCTCTGCACCTTTGGCGATATGCTTCGTGTGCCAGGCACCCACTCGGACCTGTCGGCGGCCAGGGCAAGGGGAGCAGATGTCCGGGTGGTTTATTCACCGCTTGAGGCACTGGCGGTGGCCCGGGACAATCCTGGTCACGAGGTGGTTTTCTTCGCTGTCGGATTTGAAACCACGGCTCCGGCCAATGCGATGGCGGTCTACCAGGCCGAGCGGGAAGGACTTGCGAATTTCTCGGTGCTGGTGTCCCAGGTACTGGTGCCACCGGCGGTGCGTAGCTTGCTGGAACGCCCTGGTAATCGAATCGACGGCTTTCTGGCCGCCGGGCATGTCTGTGCAATCACCGGCTATGAGGAGTACGAGCCGATCGCACGCCAGCATAGCGTGCCGATCGTTGTCACCGGATTTGAACCGCTGGATATTCTGGAGGGCGTTTACCGATGTGTACGGCAACTGGAGCGTGGTGAAACCTGCGTGGAAAACCAGTACTCCCGGGCGGTAAGCCGCCCGGGCAACCGGATGGCCCAGCAGGTGATGCAGTCGGTGTTCCAGGCCGTGCCGAGACAGTGGCGGGGTATGGGGGAAATCCCGGAGAGCGGGCTGGGCCTGTCACCTGCCTATCAGGCTTTTGATGCGGAGTTACGCTTCGGGGCAGTGAGCGGCCAGGCTGAGAATCAGGGTGAATGCATCAGTGGTTCGGTGCTGCGAGGCGAAACCCGGCCCGATCAATGCCCCGCCTTCGGCATCCGTTGCACTCCGGAGCATCCGCTGGGCGTGACAATGGTGTCCGAGGAGGGCGCCTGCGCCGCGTATTACCGCTATCGACGAAAGACTGGAGGCCCGACCTGTGTATGATGCCAACGAGGATCACTGCCCGGTAATCCAAGACGATCGAACGGTTGTGCGGATGGCCCACGGTGGTGGCGGCAGGGCCATGGCTCAGTTGCTCGACGACGTTTTCCGACCGGCATTCGATAACCCCTGGCTGGAGCAGCAACACGACGGGGCTGTGTTCGACATGCCCGGTGCCATGGCCTTCACCACGGACTCCTATGTGGTACGGCCGCTTTTCTTTCCGGGGTCTGACATTGGCACCATGGCCGTGTATGGCACGGTGAACGATCTGGCCATGTGCGGGGCCGAGCCGCAATACCTGAGCGCGGGTTTCATTCTTGAGGAAGGTTTGGCCATCGCCACCCTGCGCCGGGTCGTGGACGCCATGGCCGCGGCTGCCCGGGAAGCGGGGGTAAGAATTGTGACCGGTGATCTGAAGGTGGTTGAGCGGGGCAAAGCCGATGGTCTGTACATCAATACCGCAGGGGTGGGGCGGATTGTGGCCCCACGCCCAGTAGCCCCCGACCAGATCCGGACAGGGGACCGGATCCTGCTCAGCGGCGATCTCGGGCGCCACGGGATCGCAGTCATGGCCGCGCGGGAGCAGCTCGATCTGGAATCGGCGATCGAGAGCGATTGCGCACCGGTGATTGCACCTGTCCGGGCCTTGCTTGAGGCCGGGATCGCGGTGCGTTGCCTTCGCGATCTGACCCGCGGTGGGTTGGCCAGCGCCCTGGTCGAAGTGGCTGAAATGGCCGGCCTCGAGGCGAAGATCCGGGAGGCGGACCTACCCGTACGGGAGGACGTCTCGGCGGTCTGCGAGCTGTTGGGGCTGGACCCGCTGCATGTGGCCAACGAAGGCCGGTTTATCGCCGTTGTGGCTGCTGAGCAATCAGAACAGGCAAGGAATCTCCTCAAACAGCATTCCGCAAGCGAATCGACCACAGAGATTGGCTGTTTTGTGAAAGGGACACCAGGGGTGGTGACGGCATCGAGTATGATTGGCGGTACCCGGGTCGTGGATCGACTGTCCGGGGAGCAGTTGCCCCGCATCTGCTGAAGCGACGGTGCCAAAAAAGGAGAAGGGCTTGGAAGTATTGCTGATCATCCTGTCGGTGGGCTTTTTCCTGTTCATCCCTATCGGCTCCATTCTCGGATTCCTTGCCTTTCGGCAGCGTGGTGCCCAGATCTCGCGCATTGAATCACTGGAGCGGGAGATTTCGGAGCTGCGGGGGGAGGTTGCGGCGCTCAGATATCGAACGGAAGGCAATGCCCCAGCCGGGGAGGTCAGCCCGGTAGCGCCTGAGCCCGAGCCCGGGCCGGCCGCCTCCGAAAAAGCCCCGGCCGGGAAAGAAGAGGCGGCGCCGGTTTCCGGGGAAGAGGCGGAACGTGCCCTATGGCAAGCCGAAGAACCTCCTGAAGCCCGTCGTCCTTCGCGGCTGACCCAGGCGCTGAAAGAGAACTGGATGGTCTGGCTGGGTGGTCTGAGTGTTGGCCTTGCGGGTATTTTCATGGTCAGCCATTCCATCAGTGCCGGTCTGATCGGTCCGATTCAACAATTCCTGTTGGCGCTCATCAGTGGCCTGGTATTACACGCCGCCGCAGAATTCTTCCGTCGTCGCCAGCCAGGTGCGAATGAGGTTTTCGCGGCGTTGGCCGGCGGCGGGAGTATTACCCTCTATGCGGCGCTGCTTGCCGGTGTGCACCATTACGAATTGATCAGCTCGATGGCAGGCCTTGTCGGTCTGGCGATTGTTTCGCTCGGGACCATGGTCATGGCGCTGGTGCATGGGCCCTTGCTGGCTATCATGGGCTTGAGTGGTGCTTACCTGGTGCCCATGCTCATAGGCGGTGAGGACGGCAGTGTTGCCTTCGTGTTGTCCTACAGCTTTCTCGTCACGCTCATTTCCCTGCTGTTGATGCGCTTCGTCTTCCGGGAGTGGCTCTGGTATGCCACGCTGGCAGGCGCCTTGTGGTGGTGGCTGATGACCAGTTCCGCCGCGCCGGTTGACGTATCGATTGCCTGCTATCTCGCCGGGCTGTTCCTGGCCTTTGCGATGCTGCCGGGTAAGGTGCAGCAGGATGCTTCGCGGCTGCGCCAGGCCTTTCTGCCACTGCTGGTGCTCTGGGCTGTTTCTCTGGCGAATCATCCAACGGACGGCGCGTTTTTCTGGGCCTGGCTGCTGATTCTGCCGGTGGCCAGCCTGATTCCGCAGAGCCGTGGAGCACTCTGGTTCCTGCCCTGGGGCGCAGTGCTGGCCAGTGCCATTGGCTGGCTGATTTACATGAGTCGTATCACTACCGACCTGGTTTACCTGGTTCAGTTTCCGGCCGAACAACGTGCCGCCTTTGTCACCTACCTGATCACAGCGGCGATCCTTACCGTGGCTCCGGCTCTCTGGCAGTGGGTTCGTCATCCCGGCCAGCGGCGCTGGGTGTCGATACTGCTGCTCTCGCCACTGGTCTGGCTGACACTTGGCTGGCTGCTTCTGCATGGCTACGAAAGAACATCTGTCTGGGCGACCGGTACGCTGATCCTGGCTGGTGTGTACGGCATTCTTGCCTGGCAGATGGAGCGGTTCGAACAGTACCGCCTGGGTGTGGTCTGGGCGGTGCTGGCGGCCCATGTCAGCTATTCCCTGGCAGCAGTCATGTGGTTCCGCGAGGCGTCGCTGACCCTGGCGCTATCCGTACAGTTCATCACGCTGACCTGGCTGGCACGTCGTTATCGTATGCCAGAGCTGTACATTTTGCTCAAACTGGCCCTGGCGCTGGTCGTTGCAAGGCTGACGTTTAATCCTTGGCTGCAGGGTTATGATGCCAGTGTCCATTGGTCTCTCTGGACCTATGGCGGTGCGACTATGGCCGCCGCGGTCGCCAGCCGGATCGCGGATAAGGATCATGGCGTCCGATCCTGGCTTGAGGCCGCCACGCTGCACCTGCTGGTGCTGTTTCTGGGCACCGAGCTACGGTACTGGCTGTACGGAGGGGATATTTTTGCCCGGGAATACAGCCTGACAGAAGCCACCATCAATACCCTGCTGTGGGGCGCCCTGAGTGTGACTTACCTGTACCGCGCCCGGGTAAGCGAGGCTCTGGCCTGGCTTTACCGGTTGTTCTCGCGCATCCTGCTTGGCCTCTCCTGCCTGAGTTACCTGACCCTGGTGACGGTGCACAATCCCTGGCTCGGTGGAAGCGAGATCAGTGCGACACCGGTGTTCAATATGCTGCTCCCGGCTTATGGCGCGCCAGTGATGCTGGCGCTTGTGATCAGCTGGTTGCCTCGCCTCGCTCCCCGCTCGGTTTCCCGCTGGTTTGCCGCCGGGAGTTTCCTCCTGTTCACGGCCCTCGAAATCCGGCAACTGTGGCGGGGTAGCGATATGGCGTTGGCCTCCGGAGTCTCCGAGGGGGAGCTGTATACCTACTCGGTGGTGGGTATGTTGTATGCCATCGCAGCAATTCTCTATTCCGGCGTCAATCACAGTGTCACCCTGTACAAGACGGGTATGGCGCTGCTCGGGCTCGTGATCGGCAAGATCTTCCTCATCGATATGGCTGGCCTGCAAGGCTTCTGGCGGGTTGCGGCCTTCATGGGGCTGGGGCTGGCCTTGCTGGGACTGGCCTGGATCTATCGGCGGACACATCACGCATCGGAGCCCTAGGACTCCAATGGGTGTCACCAGACCCTATCGGCCTGCTATCGTTTCGCAGGCTCATGAGCTAGTTTGATGGTGAAGTCGTTAAATCGGCGGGGAGACGGAGTGCTGGAACAGTTGGAAGCCGGGCTACGGGCCTGGTTAATGCCGGGGCTGTCGGCGTTGATGTGGGTGTTGGTAACCTACGGGACCTATCGGCTCGCGCTGGCGCTCATTCAGCGCTTCTCGCGCTCAAGAACCGTTCCAAGGCTTTTCCTGGATGCCTCTGCCCGGGCACTGGGCATGGTGTTCTGTCTGTTGGCCCTGGCGGGCGCACTAAAGGCCGCGCCTGGCGATCTCCCCCTGATTTCCGCTCTCCAGCACGTCACTTCCCTGCTTCTGGTCCTCGCTCTGACCTGGGCTGCGGTCCGCCTGACCTCTGCAATCGGCGACGTTATCGTGGCACTTAATCCGGTGCTGGAGGGGCAATGGAAGCGTGCGCGCAAGGTGGAAACCCAGACCCGCTTCCTGGTTCGCTGCCTCAATATTCTGATCGTGATACTCGGCCTTGGCGCAGCCCTGATGACCTTCGACTCGGTCCAGCATATGGGCGCGAGCCTGCTGGCCTCGGCCGGTGTGGGCGGTATTATCCTGGGTTTTGCGGCGCGCCCGGTGCTGAGTAATCTGCTGGCGGGTCTGCAGATTGCCTTGACGCAACCCTTTCGCATCGACGACGTGCTGTACGTTCAGGGCGAATGGTGCTGGGTAGAGGAGGTAACGGCGACCTATGTGGTGCTCCGGGTGTGGGATCTGAGGCGGCTCGTGGTGCCGTTGCAATGGTTCATCGAGAACCCTTTCCAGAATTGGTCCCGCAACAATGCCGATCTGTTGGGTACGGTCTTCATCTGGGTGGACTACACTATGCCGGTGGAGCCTCTCAGGGAAGAATTCAACCGGTTGCTCGATGCATCTCGCCAATGGGATGGGAAACTGGGTACGGTTCAGGTGACCGATACCAGCGATCAGGCGATGCAGATCCGATTCCTGATGAGTGCGCCGGATTCCAGTCAGAACTGGGATTTGCGATGCGCTGTGCGTGAAGGCCTGGTGACGTTCATTCAGAAAAACTATCCGGATCACCTGCCACGGCTTCGGGCGAGACTGGTTGAAAGCTAGCCCGATCAATATTCCGCCATAAATCCCCAGCACTGGCTTCATGCCGCCTGTAGCGATCTTTCCTGCCTCTACTCACACAGTTATCCACAGATACTGTGGGTAATTCTGCTGAACTTGCCTCCCCATTGCGGACACGCCGTTGACACTGAGGTCCTTGTGTTTCGTTACCAGTTCCTGTCGAAAAATTGACCATTTCGTAACTAGAAGGCCGACAAACTTTACACCCATAATCCGACGCGTTTTATACAATTTTACAAAGTCGACAATTTATTGGTGTTTATTGACTATGAAACGCGTCATTAATACGTCAAAGGCATGGACTGCTGCAGTGTTTATGGGGTTCGTGCTCACAGGGTGTGGCGGCGACTCCAATGTTTCCGCAGGCTCAATTGACGGAAACGGCGATACGACCAGCTCCTACGATTCCACGACCAAAACCAGTGGCGAACGCGCCAGTTCCAACTCCGACAATGACAGTGCCTTCGCCAACGATAGCTCCTCGACCGGCTCTTCTTACGAAGGCAGCGTCACTGGGGATGGATCGGTGGGGGACACAACCAGCAGCGATGGCTCGAACACCGGTTTGTCTTCTGGCGATGAAGTGGTGGTCGAAGAAGATCCCGTCGTTGACGAGACGACCCAGGAACCGGTAACCGGCACGGCAAAACTCAGTTGGGTTGCCCCGGCCACTCGTGAGGACGGCGAGGGGCTTACCATGGGTGAGCTGGACAGCTATGTGATCAGCTATGGCCAGGACGCCAGTGATCTGAGCAACACCATCGAGATCAACGACGCCAGCACCATGGAGTACACCATCGACGGCCTGGGGGCCGGCGAGTGGTTCTTCTCGATTCAGGTCATTGATACCAATGGTCTGGCCAGCACTCCCTCCGAGCTGGTCAGTAAGACCATCTGAGCAGGCTTTGATTAACGAAGCCTGGACACCGCTTGCCAGGCTTCGGTCAATTTACCGTCACAATCCAGCAACCCCCTGATACAGGCGCTTCCCGTCACCTTTCCCGCCTCTGCTCACATGGTTATCCACAGAATCTGTGGGCAACCTGCCTACTCTATGGTGCAAGAAATCCACAACCTTTGGGATTGAAACTCTCGCGCAGCTCATCGACAATCGTTTCTCCAGCGAGTTAACAAACGCTCACTTTAATTTTGGTTGTAAACGAGGGTAGGCCTGTGACAGAGCTTGTGAGTTACAAACTGAATGATGGCATTGCAACGATTGTCGTGAACAACGGCAAGGCGAACGCCTTGAGCCATGAGGTTTTCGAGGGTCTGAACAAAGCCCTGGACCAGGCCGAGCAGGATAAAGCGGTGGTGATCCTGACCGGACAGCCGGGCGTTTTCTCTGCGGGCTATGACCTTAAAGAGATGCAAAAAGGCCCGCAGGAAGCGGCTGCGCTGGTGAAAGTCGGTTCCACGCTGACTCGCCGACTGGCCGCTTTCCCGCTGCCGGTCATTGGCGCCTGCAGCGGCCATGCGATTGCAAAAGGGGCGTTCATTCTTTTGTCCGTGGACCATCGCATCGGCGTCGAAGGGCCGTTCAAGCTGGGCCTGAATGAGGTGGCCATTGGCATGACCATGCACCACGCCGGCATCGAGATCGCCCGCCACCGTCTGACACCGGCCCACTTCTATCGCGCTGTGGTCAACGCGGAAATTTACAATCCGGAAGGCGCAGTCGAAGCCGGTTTCCTGGATGAGGTGGTAGGGCAGGACAGGCTATTGGAGCGAGCCAGCGCCCTGGCCAGCCAGTTCAAGCAACTGAACATGCGGGCGCACCGGGAGACCAAGGTGAAGGCCAAGGCGGAGTATCTGGCATTGCTGGACCGTTGTATCCAGCAGGATGCCGAAAATCTGGGGCTGAAGGGCTAGATCAGCCCTCGCCGGAAAATTGTGATGCAGCGCTGAACCGAAACAGCTTCGCCAGAATCAGGTCCGGAAACGACTGGATCCGCGTGTTGTAGATCATTGCGCTCTCGGTGTAGCTGTTTCGCAGCAGGGACAGATAATTTTCAGTCTCGGCCATAATGGCCATGAACTTCCGGATCACGTCGTTGTTCTTCAGTTCCGGATAGTTTTCAATCCGGGCCTGTATGGCCCGGGTGACTTTCTGCTCAAACCCGATCAGCTTCTCGACATCCTTCCCCGATTTCATTGCTGCCGGATTGGCGTTCCTGAGCTGTGCGATCGCTTTCAATAACTGCTTCTCGTGGGCCATGGAGGCCTTTACGACTTTCTCCAGATTGGGCCACAGGTCATGCCGTTGTTGCAGGATGGTATCGATATTGGCCCGCGCCCGGTTGACGCGGTTTTTCAGGAAGACCATGTCGTTGTAGTGCAGGATGCCGATGTATATACACAGCAGCAGCGGCACCGCGAGTGCCGCCATCATGAGGTTATCGGGGCTGAACGCGCCGTCGGCTGCAAACAGGGTGGTTGCGGCGAACAGGCACAGGCCGAGGCTGAGTGCGATGCCGACAAATCCCCGGGCCCCCCGGTCAAGCACGATGTCCTGTTCTTCACTGGCGCTGATCAGGAACGGTGAGCTGTCGTCCTGCTGGATACTGAGGCGGTCAGACTGATCCTGGTCGAGTCCGGCAAAGCCGAGGCAGTACACGTTCACGAACGTATCCAGGAGTCTGACCGTGTAACGTCGGTCTCCACGAGTTTCCTGATGAACCTTGGGGTATTCGATGGTCGCCCCTTCCGGCTCGACCAGAACCTGACCGTGAGGATCTTCCAGCCAGAAGGGGACACGCTCGGAGCGCTGTTCGACGGTGCGCCATTTGTCATCCTTGCCGCCACCGTCGCGTTCCTCAATCTTGTAGTCATAGGCCACGCATTTCTCGTTCTTCAATGGGTCGCGAATCGGCGGGTGCGCTTCATCCACATCGATCATCCCCTTGAGCTCGGAAAGGCCAAAACTGAGGCCCTGGGTGCTGCTGGTCGGGACCGCTTCTATGAGGCGCTTGAGTTTCACAGTGCGGATAGCCAGGAAAATCAGGACCACCGAGAGGACTCCGCTTCCGGCAGCCAGGATCCAGCTCGTACCGGAGTGTTGATAGCGGCCCTGGGGCTGGTTATTCACTATGTCCCGAGCTTTGGTAGCGGTCTGGTCGTCTAATTCGGGAATGGGCAGACGCTTCTCGACCACGCTCCGGAACATCCACCGGTCCAGCCAGCCACTGGTGCTCTGGCGTATCAGCTGTTGCAGCGCTGCCACATCCGCCAGGAGCAGGTCATTTTCACCCTGGCCGTTAAGTTGCTCATATCGCGCTTCGTAGAGCGTGGCGATGGCAGACCATTCCTGTTTCAGTTTGGCCACCCCCAGTGCCGTCAGAGTTCCGGTAACCGACAGGGTCATCACCATGACGTACACCCAGAAGCGGTGCACTTTCAAGGCGGTCAATGCCAGTGCCACGCCTAGGGCGAGCAGGCCGGTCGCGACCGAGATGCGAATGGCGGCACCAAACAGGCGGTCGCCGGTGTCGGTCTCCAGAGGACGATCAGAAATCAGGGCCGGAAGGCTGAAAGCCCGGAGCCCGGAAAAGGTTACGGCCTGGTTTTCGGTATCGTAACGGCCGACAACCCGGGCGGACTCGCCGGGCAGCAGGGCCCACTCCGAGTAGATTCGGTCCCCGGATCGGGTTCGATAGGAGCGGGCAATATTCCATTCAACCGCTGAAAGGTCGTGGCCGGGCTCGATCAACACCTCCCCGCTCATGTCCCGAAGCCGAAAGCTGCCTCCGCGGGCGCCGGAGTCCAGTGTGCGGACGCGGCGGTCACCATCGGAGTCCCGGTATTCCTCTTCGAGCTTGTAGCGATAGTACACCGCTTCGGTCCCGGAGTAGGGGGTTGTGACGGTGCCTGTCGCCACCCCCACCTCGCCGGCAACGGCATACGGTCCCTTGGCCAGGGCGCCAATCGGGGTTTCCGGCAACCGCTGCATCTGCCGAGCCTCGGCAAGCTGATCAAGGCCCGTTTGCATCAGGTGGTAAGTGCCGGCGAGTGAGGCAATGGCGAGCAGGGCAATGACAATCCGGCCCGGAACACTGGCGATGTTGATGCGCCGCATGGCGTTTAGAGTCCTTTTCCTGTGGTGCGAGAAGCACCGGAGTATACCCTGATCAAATTACCTTCACATTCGGCAAGGTCACATCACAAAAGGGTTACAGGCACCTGTCCTGGTGTTGCCAACAAACTTATCCACAGAATTTGTGGGAAAAGTTTTTCGTGATGCCGTTCAAAAAATCGGCGTTAGACCTTCCGCGATAGGTGCCCTGGTTCACGGTGCTCCATCCGGATCTGGGGCAAACTCTTTTCTCAGGTGGTGAATGGCGTTTTGGCCCACCTCTTTATCCGGTCACGAGTGTGAGGAGAAGTGTCGTGCAAGGATTGTCTTCCAGTGATTTCAGTGTCGAGTCCGCGGGTCGCATTCTGGAAGGGTTTTCAGTGGAGCAGGTATCCGGGGCGCTGGCGGCCCGGTTCAGGCTCAAGCCCTCGCAAATTGGCGTCATGCTCTCCCGACGTATGGTGATCAAGCGTGGCCTGACACAAGATAGTGCGCGGAAGCTGGAGGCTGCCCTGAGAGCGTCAGGTCTGGATGTCTCGGTGCCCGAGCTGGGACAGGAATCCGAAACCGCCACAGAGGGCGTTGATCTCGATACCCTGCTGCCAGATTCGATTCCGGCCATGCCGGTCAGCCTTAAGCACCGGGCCGGACTGATTGCCGTCATGGGCATGAGCCTGCTTGCACCACTCTTGTACCTTGCCCTGATAGGCACAGCAGCAGTTGGCGTGGTCTGGTACCTCACCCTGATTCCGGGGTTGCTCGCCGAATCGGGTTCGATCCTCGACAAGGTTGTCGCCGGGGTTGTGCCCGTTGTTGCCGGCGTGCTTCTGCTGTTCCTGGCGCGCCCGCTTTTTGCCAACCATCCGCCTCCCGTGAGTATGCCGTTGGATCGTCAGAAGCACGCACGGCTCTTCGAGCTGGTGGACGCGCTTTGCCAGCGGATGGGGTTGCCACCTGTGCAGGAAATCCGGATTGATAACCGGCCGACTGCTACTTTGAGGCCGAGCGCAGGGCTGCGCAGTCTGCGTGATCGGGAGTACACCCTGACCGTCGGTATGCCCTTGTTCGCCGGTCTCGATACCCGACAGCTGGTTGGTGTTGTCAGCCATGAACTGGGCCACTGGGTCCATCCCACAGCGATGTACGCCAGCTGCCTGGTCCGGTCCGTCAACAGCTGGCTGGCCGACCGGGCGTTGGCAGAAGATACATGGGAAGCTCGCCTGGACCGCTGGCAAGGCCGCCTGCCGGCCTTCATTGGCCAGGGGGGGCTGCGTCCGGCCCAGGCGATGATCGGTCTGACCCGCACGGTGTTCAAGGGTATGTGCTTTTTCAACCTCCGGGTTACTCGCCATATGTCACGGAAAATGGAGTACCAGGCCGACCGTTATGAGAGCTGGCTGACCGGCAGTAAGGTCTTTGAAATCACAGCCGAAAGATTGCACTCGCTGGCGTATGCAGCCGAGTGCGTGCAGGCGGCCAATGCCCGAGCACTGGAAGATGGAAAACTGATACGTAATCTGCCTCTTGCCATCGCCGACCGTGCGGATAACCTCACCGGGGAGCAACGGCGAATGGTGCAGGCAGCCATGTCGGATTCGCAGGCTTTCTCATGGAAAGCGCATCCCGCGGATGTTGACCGCATCCGCCATGCCCTGGAGCTGGATTTCCCCGGCGTCACCCGGCTCAAGGAGCCCGCGGCGGAACTGTTGGCGGGTTTCGACTCCCTTGGTGGCACGATCACGCGGGCAACCTATGCCGATGCCGGTATCGAGGAGGTGGAACGTTACCTCGTTGATAACGATGAGGTTCTGGGGTTGAAAAAGGCGCCGGACCAGGACGAGGAGGCCCTGGAGCAGTATTTCAACGGCCACCTGACCTCGCGTTTCATGCAACTCGACGCCACTCGGGAAGGGCCTCAAACGTTGCAGCAGGTCATCGATATGCTACGCGGCCGGCTGCCTGAGTTGGCAGCACTCCAGGAGTCGTTTTTCAGGGCTGTCCGGCTTCATACCGACCGGACTCATGGCCGGGTTCTGCTGGCTGAAAAGGTTGCTATCGAACCCCGGGAGTTCGGCCTGAGCAGCCAGTCGTTGAAAGAGGCGGATCGAGCGGTTGAAGAAGCCTCGCGGGAATGGCGGGATCTGGGCAAACGTTTGCGGGATGTCGATCTTCTGTTTGCCCGTCGGATGCAGTTGGCCATCGCGCAGATGCCCGAAAAGCAAGGCCGGATTGCCTCTGCGCTGCTGGCCAGCCTCTCCTCCTTCGCTGCCCTTAGCCTGCCGGTGCAACACCTGAGCAGTTACGCGGCCACCCTCCAGCGCTTGCTGAATGAGGATGACAAAGCCCGATGGAAGCGCACTGAGCCGGCCATCGAGCATGCCGCCAACCGCTGCCGTGAGTCCATTATCCAGTTCTATAATGCGGCGGCGAGGACGACACTTTCGCTTCCTGACCATGAGGCGACCCTGAGGGAGCAGGCTACGGCCTCGCGCCTCGCGGGTAGCAGGGATGCCCGGGAGTTGAAGGCAGGGGTGCTTGATGCACGCGACATCCTCCGCCTTGCTCAACAGTGTGAAGCGTTGTCGAACGATGTGTATTACCGGTCCATGGCCACCATGGCCAGACTGTGCACCGAACAGGAAGCGCATCTTGGTCTGCGTCCCCTCAAACTGCTCCGCTTTGGCAGCGGTACCATGGATGCGGTCGCCTGAATTCCCGACGGCTGTTCAAGACAGGCGCCGGGGCTGATCGGCCAATCGCCCCGGCGCCTGTTTGGTGTAAGGTCACCCGATAACAACAAAGGTTGAAAGAGGGTGATATGGCAATTTCCGGCAAAACTGTGGTGATTACAGGTTCCTCCAGTGGTATCGGCGCAGAGGCGGCCCACCAGTTGGCCCTCAAAGGCGCCAAAGTCTGTCTGGTTGCACGCAGGGAAGAGGAGCTCAGACAGGTTCAGGGCAGTATTGCGAGGGCCGGTGGCCAGGCATGGATCTATCCGGCAGACCTGACCGACGAGCAATCCCTTTGTGATTGTGCCGATGCCATATTGGCCGATCACGCTCGGATCGATGTCCTGGTAAATAATGCCGCACACTCGATCCGCAGACCGATTACCGAGGCCCTTGATCGACTCCACGATTACCAGCGCACCATCAATATCAATTACATTGCCGCCGTCGGCCTCACGCTCAAACTCTTGCCCCGGATGCTCGAGCAGGGGGAAGGACAGGTGGTGAATATATCTACCCTCTCGAGCCAGGTTCCGATTCCCCTGTTCTCAGCCTACCTGGCCAGTAAATCGGCACTCGAGTCCTTTTCCCGGTCATTACTGGCAGAACTGGGGCACAAGGGAATAGACGTTTCCGTGGTGTATTTCCCGATGGTACGCACGCCGATGTCTGCCCGGACCCAGATATACAAGCGCATGCCGATGATGGATGTCGAAAAGGCAGCTGGGTGGATTGTTCGTGCGATTGACAAACGTTCTGCCCGGGTCGGGAGTCCGCTCGGAACCGTCGGCAGTGTGGCGCTGGCGGCGTTGCCAGGGCCGGTAACACGACTCACCCAGCCTGCATTCAGACAGATGGACAGATTGCTCAAACGAGCCAGCGGGCGGTCCTGAGATCCGGAGCGTGGTTCTTAAATCCAATGTATATATTACTTTGGTTTTGCGTCTGGAATAGTCTAGCGGCTAGCGTATCTCGGCATTCTGAATGGCTGATTCTGAACTAGTCTGTAGTAATGAGGCTGCGTTACAAAATAGGAGTAACGGAGATGAATAATACAGACTGGAGAATCAAGGGGCTGGAATTCGTTAACTGCAATTGTGATCCGGGATGTCCTTGTCAGTTCATGTCCCGTCCCACCCACGGGGACTGCCAGGCTTTTGCGGCGGTCAAAATTCAGGACGGATACTTTGGAGAGACGCGTCTGGATGGCCTGTCCTTCGCCATGACACTGAAATGGCCCGGCGCCATCCATGAAGGCAATGGCCAGGCTCAGGCCTTTTTGGATGAGCGGGCAACGGCGAAACAGCGGGATGCCCTGATGGAGATCCTTTCCGGGGAAACATCAGAGCCCGGAGCAACCTTCTTCAACGTGTTTGCCAGCACACTGTCCAGGATGCACGATCCCATTTTCTGCCCGATCGAGATTTCCTGCGACGTCGAGAATCGCAAGGCGCAGGTAAGGGTGGCGGATTTGATTGAAGGCAGTGCTGAGCCGGTCATCAATCCTGCTTCCGGTGAGCCGCACCGGGCCCGCATCGATCTGCCCGAAGGTTTCGAGTACGCGGTGGCGGAAATAGCTAGCGGGCACACGAATGCCCACGCCGATGTACCCATGGGTTTTGAGGGTACGCACTGCCATCTGTCGCACCTGGACATAGGCCCCACCGGTGTCCATCGATAGCTGTTGGTGAAGACCATGGCCGGGATCCACGCCCGGGCCATGCCCCGGGCGTCATTGGTAACACTGATTGCATTGCTGGTAATTGCGGGTGTTTGCTGGTGGTATCTGTTCGATCTGGCGGCTGACATGTCCGCCATGGCCTCGGGCGGTACCATGATGCTGAAAGAGTGGACGCCCGTTTACTTTGTCATGATGTTACTGATGTGGAGCGTCATGATGGTGGCCATGATGGCTCCCAGCGCTGCCCTTATGGTCCTGTTGTACCGCCAGGTTGTAAGGAGCAACAAGCTGGCGCGAGAGGCCCTCGGGACCGGATTGTTCTGTGCCGGTTACTTTGTGCTCTGGACACTGTTCAGCCTGCTTGCCACGTCCCTGCAATGGTTATTTGAAGAGTGGGCATTACTCAGCCCCATGATGCGTAGCCAGAGTGCCGCTCTTAGCGGCGTCATCCTGATGGTTGCCGGTCTCTACCAGTTCTCCTCCCTCAAGCAGGCGTGTCTGAAGCATTGCCGCGGCCCGCTGTTTTTCATTACGCGTCACTGGCGTCCGGGCCTTGGCGGCGCATTCGAGATGGGAGTCATCCACGGGGCTTACTGTGTGGGTTGCTGTGGTGCGTTAATGGCCCTGCTGTTCGTGGGCGGGATCATGGATCTGCTTGTGATTGCGGCCATTTCGGTCATCGTTTTACTTGAAAAGACGGTGCCGGGTGGCGAATGGTTAGCGAAGGGTGTGGGGGTAACGGCGATTGCCCTGGGCATTGCGGTGATCGTCTCTGCCTGATTGCTACTATCGCTAATCGTCCAAAGTCATGGTATATCACATCCCCCCAGTTTCCATTTTTCTCTCGGGATCAGAAGCAATGCCAAAAGCCAGTGAAATCAAAAAGAATCAGGCCGTTGAATACGAGGGACGGGTGTACTTCGTCAAGGATATCGAACGCAGCGTGCCGCAGGGGCGTGCCGGAGGCAGCCTGTACCGCATGCGCATGTACGACGTGGTAACCGGCCAGAAGCTGGACGAAACCTTCAAGGATTCTGACATGCTGAACCAGGCGGACCTGGTTCGCCGCCCGGCCACCTTCTCTTACGCCGACGGAGACGAATACGTCTTCATGGATACCGAGGATTTCACTCAGTACATGCTCAATAAGGAAGCTATTGCTGACGAACTGCTGTTCATTACCGAGGACACTCAGGGGCTGATGGTGATTCTGGTCAGCGATTCCCCGGTGGCCCTGGATCTGCCGCCCACCGTCGAGCTGGAAATCGAGGAGACCGATCCCTCTGTCAAAGGAGGTTCCGCCACCGCCCGGACAAAGCCGGCCAGGTTGACCACGGGCCTTGTGGTTCAGGTGCCCGAGCACATCTCCACCGGTGACCGCATCAAGATCAACGTGGAAGAGCGGAGGTTCCTGAGCCGGGCCTGATCGGCCTCATCGGGGCGCAGGTGCATTGCTGGGCTTGGTTTCAGCTGCTGGCAATCAGGCACTCGTGCCTTGATGTAGTGTTAGGGTAATAGTGTCATTCCCAACCTTTGGGGGAGGAGGCTATGAAAGATTCCTCTGACAAACTCGTGGTGTATTACGACGGTTCATGTCCTGCCTGCATCAAGGATCGGCGGTGGTACGAAAAGCTGGCCGGAAAGACCGGCGAGTCTGTTGAATGGCTCGATATCACCGGCCGTGATGAGGTATTGCGCCAGGAGGGAATTGATCCTGACAGCGCGCTGCGCGAGCTTCATGTGAAGGGCAGCGACGGCAGCATTCATCGGGAAATGGACGCCTATATTCTGTTGATGTCCCGCGTGCCGGTGCTGAAGCCGCTTGCCTGGTTGATCGGCCTGCCGGTAATTCGTCCCCTGCTGGCCCGCCTTTATCACTCCTGGGTTGCCCGGAGACTCTCCGGGCAGGGTTGAGCCTCGTTTACGAGCTTTCAATGACCCAATGCGTCAAAACACGGAGCTGATTTCATCGGCCGTCAGGTGGCGATAGCTGCCAATGGCGAGTGCCGGGTCCAGCACCAGGCTGCCCATGCTTTCCCGGTGCAGGGAGGTGACCCGGTTGCCCATAGCGTGGAACATCCGCTTAACCTGATGGTAGCGGCCCTCAAATATGGTCACGCGGGCCTCCCGTTCGTTGACCTGTTCCAAGCAGGCCGGAGAGGTCCTCAGTTTTTCGTAATCAAACCAGATGCCCTCGGCAAATCGCCCGGCCGTATCCGGAGAAATCGGATAGGCGGTGGTAATACGGTAGACCTTGGGGATCTTGACTTTGGGTTCGGTCAACCGTCGCGTCCACAGGCCGTCGCTGCTCAGGATCAGCAGTCCGGTGCTGGCACGGTCCAGGCGGCCGCCGATGTGCAGATGGTCCCGGAGGGCTGGCTCGATAAGTTCCATAACAGTTGGATGCACTGGATCTTCGGTAGCGCTCAGGTAACCAGCAGGTTTGTTCAACATCAGGTAATAGGCCGGTTCCGGGCGCTGAATGATCTCATGATCAATGCAGACCTCCCGGAATCTGCTGATATCTCGGTCACCTTCCCGGTAGATTTTGCCGTCAACGCGAACACGACCGGCAGCAAGCAGAAGATTGGCCCGGCGGCGGCTGATGCCGTTCTGGTTGCTGAGTATTCGGGAGAGTTTCATTGGTCCTGGAAGCAGTCGAGGTTAAGCCGGGAAAATCCAGTTTAATGCCAACGGCATGATTACTGCTATGTTCAATTGATAATGTGACGGCGGCCTTCAGGCCGGGCGTCTGTCATGCGGAACCCCGGGGGGGAGTATGAAAGTATCGGTAATCGGAACTGGCCATGTTGGCTCCACGCTGGCCTTCGTCCTGACACTCAAGAATCTGGTCAAAGAACTCGTGCTGGTGGGGAAAACACGCGAGTCTGCAATGGGGGATGTCCTGGACCTCCGGCATGGCCAGCTGTTTGTGAATACACCAACCCAGGTCAGCGCCGGAACACTGGCGGATAGTGCCGGTTCCGACATCATCGCGATGTGTGCATCTGTGCCCACGCCTAAAGACATGAACAGCCGTCTGGAGCTGGCGAAAGGCAATGTAAAGCTTATGCGTGAGCTGATGCCGGAGTTGGCCCGGCTGTCGCCTGATTGCAAGGTGGTGATGGTGTCCAATCCAGTGGACGTTCTGGTGCACTATGCACTGGAATTTACCAATCTCAGACCGAACCAGGTGGTCGGTACGGGAACCCTCGTGGACTCATCGCGCTTCCGGCAGTTGCTGGCGGAAGAGCTCCGGATTCATTCCGGGGATATCCGTGCCTACATTCTGGGCGAGCATGGTGACAGCCAGTTTCCTGCCATGAGTTGTGCCGATGCAGGTGGCGAGCCTCTGGATCCGACATCTGCACGGTACGAGCTCGCTGACCGGGCCTCCAAAGCAGGTTTCGAGGTGTTGAAGTATAAAGGCCACACCAATTATGCGGTCGCCCTCGCTGCGGCGGAGATCATTGAGTGCATCATCACAGACGCCAAGCATACGTTGCCGGTCAGTTTGCAGGTGGATGGGTTTCTTGGTGTCAGTGACGTCTGCCTGAGCCTGCCGGCGGTCATTGGTGGCAACGGCATCGAGCGGGTGTTGCACCCTCGCCTGAATGGTCGCGAGCAGGGGGAGTTTCTTCATAGTGCAGAGGTGGTGAGGCGGGTCATCGCGTCCGCCGCTGTTGACTAACTATCCGTTAATTCGTTGGAAGTATTTCTGGCAAGGGAGCTCGGGTATAGTAACGCTTCGTCATATTCTGGACAGAAAGGATTGCATGCCCGACAAACCCGCCAAGCCCGTATCCGCCTCTGCCATCGAGAAGCACGTTTACAAGGTGTTTCCGAATGACATGAATTCCCACAACACGGTATTCGGTGGCATGATCATGGCCAAGTGCGACCGCCTTGCGCTGGTGGTGGCCGAGCGTCATTCGGCCCATGTCTGCGTGACCGCAGCCGTGGACTCCATACATTTCCGAGCCCCGGCCAAGGGCAACGATACCCTGTTGTTCAGCCTTTCGCTCAACCGGAGCTGGGGATCCTCCATGGAAATTGGCGCCCGGGTGGAAGCAGAGAACAGTTACACCGGGGACACCCGCCACATCCTCTCCGCATTCTTCACCTTCGTCGCCCTGGATGAAAACGACAACCCGGTGGATGTGCCCGCTGTGATTCCCGAGACGGTGGAACAGAAGCGTCGTTATGACAACGCGGAGATCCGCCGGGAAGGGCGATTGGCTACTCGTAAACAGCTCGACAATGGCGCGTCGGAGGTCTGATTCCCTGGTGCGGAAAGCCATCCGCCTCCTTTTTTGGGGGGCGCTTGGGCTTCTGCTCACGGTCCTGTTATTGGTGCTGCTGTTCCGTTTTGTGAACCCGCCGACGTCGGCTTTCATGGTTGGATACTGGTTTGATCATCCCGACCAGGAACTCCGCCAGGAATGGGTGTCCTTCGAGCAGATCTCTCCCTGGATGCCCCTGGCCGTGGTCGCCAGTGAGGACCAGCGTTTTCCCGAGCACTGGGGCGTGGATTTCAGCGCGATCCATAGCGCCGTGACAGAATATGTACAGGGTGAGGGGCTCCGCGGCGCAAGTACTATTACCCAGCAAACCGCCAAGAACCTTTTCCTGTGGAATGGCCGCAGTTTCGTCCGAAAGGCCCTGGAGGCTGGTCTGGCTGTTACTCTGGAGGTGTTGTGGCCAAAGGAGCGCATTCTTGAGGTCTACCTCAATATCGCCGAGTTCGGCCCCGGTATCTACGGGGTCGAAGCGGCGAGTCAGGTGTTTTTCGGTATCCCGGCAAACCAGTTATCACGAACCGAATCCGCCATGCTCGCTGCAGTGCTGCCCAATCCCAAAGTATTCCGGGTGGACCGGCCATCGGCGTATGTCTGGGAGAGGGTGAACTGGATCAGTGGTCAAATGGGGCAACTGGGTCTGGGTTATCTGGAAGACCTGTAGGCCTCCGCTCATCCATCCACGATGGCAAGCTTTTTCATCAACTTGCGCCAACCTATCGGCAGGCGTTCCTCCAGCTCTTTCAGGTGGGGCACATCCAGGGGCCAGGGATAGAAAGGTTCCTTGCAGCCATAGATGACGGTGTTGTTCGTCTTGCTGTGAAAATAGAGCAGGCAGGGGAACTGGCGCACCAGCTCCCGGAACAGGCTGCCGCTCTCATCCGGCACCTTGTGGTAGTTCAGGATGAGCCAGCCGTCGCTGGTGAGCGCGTTGCAGCAGTCCTTGATGAATCTTCTCTGCCCCTGGGCAGGGCTCATGCGGTCCGCGTTGTACAGGTCGGTGAAAATCATGTCGGTGCTGGCAGGGGGGAGTTCGGCAACGGCCTTGCGGGCATCCGCGATGGTGACTTCCAGCCGGTCGGATTCCGGCAGTGCAAACCACTCCCGAGCCACTTCCAGGACTTTCGGGCGTAACTCGATAACGTGAACCCTGCAGTCGGGGAACAACCGGTACAGGCCATGGGCCAGGGCACCTCCGCCAAGCCCGAGCACGGTAACGTGTCCTGGCTCCTTGAACGCCGCGGGTAACAGCATGGCACGGCTGTATTCATGCACCGGCAAGTAGGGGGCCGCCCGGGCGATCTTGCTCTGCTCGAAGATCGAGTCAAAGCTCATTACCCGGTGCTTTCGGTCGTCAACCACCAGGATGTTACCCAGGGCATCCCGGGTCACGTGGACGATTTCACCACGGATTTCAGGTTTCTGCATCATGAAAATGTGTGGTTATCGGCTATGGTGTGAGTAAGGGGCTTGTCGCCCGGCTTATGGAGAGTATCCGATTGGGAAAGATCCTGCAGGTCTGCTGTTATGACAATGTTATCTGAAGGCGCCCGGCACTACGTGCTGATCCTGCTTCCGCGCTTGCTCAAGGATATTGAGCGGATCGGTCTGCCCGAGATCATCAGGACATCCGGCTTCACGGAACAGGAAGTCACCACCCTGTACTTCCGGTTTGTGTCCATCGCCCGGGTATTACCGGAGGATCCGGACGCGATTACCCCGGACATCTGGGAGCATCTGGTTTACTGCGTGCAGGTCATGACCGGAATGGTGAACGCGGCTTCCCTTGATGACCTGATCAAGGCGAGGGAACGGGCCGTACGCAAGTATCTGCCTCATGCCCGAAAGACCCTGGAGGAGGAGTTCGAGGAGCTGCGTCACGAAGGCACGGTGGATTTCCGGCTCGCCGGTTTGCTGCGACAGGAGGCGTCTCCGGAGCATTCCCGTGATCTGTGCATGGAGGCCATCCGACGCGAGCGGGAGCAGCGTTTCGAGTCCGTCCGGTTCCTGGACACCAGTGCACTCGGGGCCCATCAGGCATTTATCGTCGCGGCGGCAAAAGCCTTTGTGATCCGTGAAATGGCCTCTGCGCCGGACGAGTTCGATGTTCTGGACCTGGTGATCCGCCTTCTCGATCTACTCAGAACGGTGCTGATACTGGAAGCCCGATCAAAGCCCGGTGACAGCCCAGTATCTTCCGATGTCTCTGTGGAGCGCATCGTTCTGGGACTAGGTAATGTTCTCTACAAGCACGAACTTGGCCTCGAGGCGGCTGGCTGAGGCCTCGGTCTCCTGTTTTCAGATGCCGGTGTCCTTGACGTTCTCCATGACCACAAAGGTGCTGGTCTGCAGGACATGGGGAAGGCTGGAAATCTGCTCGCCGAGCACTTGCCGGTACTCGGCCATATTCCGTGTCCGGATCTTCAAAAGGTAATCGAAGTTGGCCGCCATCATGTGGCACTGCTCCACCGCGGAAATCTGCTTGACCGCCTCATTGAAGGCAGCGAGGGCACCGCTGCTGGTGTCTGAAAGGGTGACCTGGGCAAAGGCAACATGGCTCAGACCGAGCTTCGTCTGGTTCACCAGGGCCGTGTAGCCGGTGATGTAACCCTGCTCTTCCAGGCGACGCATGCGAACCTGGCAGGGCGTTTTGGAGAGTCCGACGCGCGTGGCGAGTTCGGTGATGGTAATCCGGGAGTTTTTCTGCAATTCCCGAATAATTGAATGATCAATTCTATCCAGTTCGACCATGATTTGGTCTCCTGCCCAGCTGAACGTCTATATGGATATCGGAATATAAGCAAAATGCCTGCATTTTGAAACTATATGGTCAAAGCGACTTTCGGGTCTTGAGTATACTGGAAAGGCATGAATCACTACCGCCTTGTGAATACCGTCCGGAGAAGATTGATGACCGATTCCCGCTCAGTACAACAACAAAGCCTGCTGGAACAGCTTGCCAATGCCCTTGACGACCAGAACGTGGAGGCCGACGACTCTCTCGACCTTCGCCAACTGGTGGCGAAGATGATGGAGGAGTCCCGTTCGTGGGACGATGACCTGCACAGCCAGCTTGTGGAAGCCTTCGGATCTGCCCTCGGCGGGCGTTATGCCCAGCTGTTCAGTAGCAGTTTTCCCTCCGCGTACCGGGCCCGGTTTGGTGTTGATGAGGCGCTGGAGGATATTCGCCAGATCCAGTCCATTGCTATCAGCTCCGATGTGCCCATGGGCTTTTACCATCCCGATGACCACGCCGAGGGAGAGCTCAGGTTCAAGCTCTACAGTCAGGGCAGCCCGGTGATCCTGTCGGATGTGATTCCGATTCTGGAAAATCTGGGGATGCGAGTGTTGGGGGAACATCCCTACCGGGTGCAACGCCGGGACGGCGAGGCCTTCGGCGTCAGCGATTTCACCGTGGCCTTCCACTCGCGCTGCCGCAATGCGGATTTCAAACGAGTCAAACCTCTGGTGCAGGAAGCCTTCCGGGAGATCTGGAACGGCTTTGCCGAAAACGACGAATTCAATCAGCTGATCATGGCGGCCGGTCTGGGGTGGCGGGAAGTCGCGCTGCTGAGGGCTTATGCTCGCTATATCAAGCAGCTTCGCTTCGGTTTCAGTCAGCCTTTTATCGCCGACACGCTGGCCCGCCACCTCGATATTACTGCCAGGCTGGTTGCGCTTTTCCGGGCCAGATTTGAGCCGGGCGCGCTGGATGGCAGCGAGCGCGATCATCAAATCGATGCGATCGATAAATGCATCCTGGACGCGCTGGAACATGTGGAAAGTCTGGATGATGACCGGATCCTGCGGCGTTTCCACGCCCTGATTCAGGCGACGCTCAGAACCAACTTCTATCAGCGGGAAGAGAGCGGAGAGCCAAAGGGGTATCTCTCGTTCAAGATTGATCCCGCCTCGATCCCGGACATTCCCAAACCCCGCCCCCGTTTCGAGGTTTTCGTTTATTCGCCGCGGGTGGAGGGTGTCCACCTGCGGGCCGGACCGGTTGCCCGGGGCGGGCTGCGTTGGTCCGACCGCATCGAGGATTACCGGACCGAGATTCTGGGGCTGGTGAAAGCCCAGCAGGTCAAGAACTCCGTCATCGTGCCGGTGGGCGCCAAAGGCGGGTTCGTAGTCAAGCAGCCGCCAGAGGATGGCTCGCGGGAGTCGCTGCAGGCCGAGGGTATTGCCTGTTACCAGGCATTCATTCGCGGGTTGCTGGACCTTACCGATAACCTCGAGGATGGCGTCATCAAACCACCTGTGAATGTTGTCCGCCATGACGACGATGATCCTTACCTGGTCGTCGCCGCAGATAAAGGAACGGCCACATTCTCCGATATCGCCAACCGGCTTGCCGGGGAATACGGCTTCTGGCTCGGCGATGCTTTTGCTTCCGGGGGAAGTGAGGGCTATGACCACAAGAAGATGGGAATCACGGCCCGGGGTGCCTGGGAGTCGGTGAAGCGCCATTTTCTGGAAAGGGGCAAGGACACGCAATCTGAAGGCTTCACAGTCGTGGGTGTCGGCGATATGGCCGGTGATGTTTTCGGAAACGGCATGCTGTTGTCGGAACACATTCGGTTGGTGGGCGCCTTCAACCACAAGCACATTTTCGTGGATCCGGCGCCGGATGCCGAAGCCTCGTTTGCAGAACGCAAGCGCCTGTTCGACCTCGCCGGTTCCAGCTGGGCCGATTATGACCAACAACGGATCAGCAAAGGCGGCGGAGTTTTCGCCCGTGCCGCCAAGTCGGTGCTGGTATCGCCGGAAATGCGTTCGTTGCTTGGTATTGATGCCCGGAGCCTGACACCCAATGAGCTGATTCAGGCGCTCCTGCGCGCACCGGTGGACATGATCTGGAATGGCGGTATTGGTACCTATGTGAAGGCCGCCTCGGAGTCCCACGAGGAGGTGGGAGACCGGGCCAACGACGGGCTCAGAGTGGACAGTAGTGAGCTTCGCTGCCGGGTGTTGGGCGAAGGCGGCAACCTGGGCGTGACCCAGCGCGGCCGGGTGGCCTTCGCCCTAGCAGGCGGCTCGGCCAATACCGACTTTATCGATAACGCCGGCGGGGTCGACTGCTCCGACCACGAAGTGAATATCAAGATCCTGCTGAACGAGCGTGTCGCCCGGGATCAGATGACGCTGGGCGAGCGTAACCAGTTGCTTCGGGCGATGACGCCGGAGGTGGCGGAACTGGTGTTGCGCAACAACTATCGACAGGCCATGGCGCTCTCTCTGGCCTGCACAGGGAAAGTTGGCTCGGAAGAGGGTTACGAGCGACTGATGCGCCGACTGGAGTCGGAAGGGCGTCTGGACCGTGCGCTTGAATTTCTGCCGGACGACGATGAGCTGCGCGAGCGGCCCCGGGGGCTGACCCGGCCCGAGCTTTCGGTGTTGTTGTCCTACGCCAAGATTGAGCTGAAGCAGACGCTCATGGCCGCCCCGATTGTCCGCGATTCGCGGTTCTCGGACGCGTTGTTTTCGGCGTTTCCGGTCTCCATGCGAGGCGCATTTCCGGAAGCCATTGAATCGCACCCGCTGCGTGCTGAAATCACGTCGACCCAGATCGCCAACGATATGGTTAACCGGATGGGAATCACCTGGGTAGAACGGATCCGCAATGCCACGGGAGCGGATGCGGGCAGCATCGCGGCGGCCTACCTGATCTCCGTCCGGATCCATGACGTAGACCGGCAATGGGAAGCCATTGAAAAGCTTGATGGCCGGATTGATGCGGCGGTACAGGCCGACTTGTTCAGCGATGTCATTCGGCTGGTGACCCGAAGTACCAGCTGGCTGCTGCACAACCGGCGACACAACCTGGACCCGGCCGACTGTGAAGCCCGCTATCGCGGCCCTCTGGCGGATGTCCTGGCCTCGATCGAGCGATTGTCCGGGTTCATACCTGAAAGTCGTTGGTATGGGCACTATGCTGAGTACAGGGAAAGGGATGTTCCGGAAGAATTGTCGGCGTACTGCGCATCGGCTGAAAGCCGTTACTGGCTTATGGACATGATTGAAATTTCGAGCCAACTGGACGAGGACCTCGAAAGCGTGGCCTGGGTGTATTTCCGGTTGGGGGAGAGCCTCAACCTGACCTGGCTGGACCGGCAGATGCGGGCCTATCGGGGGCGCGGCCATTGGCAGGTATTGGCAACGGTCCACTATCGGGACGAACTCGACCAACAGCTGAGGGATCTGACAACGTCCGTTCTTACCCGAGACGAGCCGGAGCACGCGCCGGTCTCACCGGAGATCCGGCTGGAAGCGTGGCGAAGCGCAAGACAGCCCCTGCTTGGCCGGTGGGAGAGAGTCCTTGGCGATATGCAGGCCGCCAGTGACGTGGATTGCGCGGTGTTTTCGGTGGCCCACAGTGTGCTCCGCGAGCTTTCCCGTGACGCAGCTTGAATTACCGATAAAGGGAAAGTGGCTGTAAGTTAAATTAATTGTGGTCGTTTTGTAATTTTCAGGCAATCAAAAAAGTCGTAAATAAATGCAAGCCCTGTTTTTATGGGCAAATCGTCTTTTTTATTCTCGGTAGAATGCGAGATAGACAAGACAAACAGCAAAGAGGGTACAGCTATGAGACAGCAGTCAGTGAATCCTGACCTCAACGAGCATCGCCAGGCGATTCGTCAGAACTACCTGGCGGATGAGCACGCGGTGATTCACAAGCTGATTGCTGACGCTCAGTTGTCCCAGGCCGAGCGCGAGGCGATCTCCGCCCGTGCCGCAGACCTGGTGCGTAGCGTCCGCAAGAATGCCCGCCCGACCATCATGGAAAAGTTCCTGGCGGAATACGGACTCACCACCAAGGAAGGCGTTGCGCTGATGTGCCTGGCCGAAGCGCTGCTGCGGGTGCCGGACAACCTGACTATCCACGATTTGATCGAGGACAAGATCACTTCCGGCAACTGGGGTGCCCACGTGGGCAAGGCACAGTCCGGGATGATCAATTCCGCGACCGTGGCCCTGTTGATGACCAGCAACCTGCTGAAAGACTCCGAGCGCCAGAGCGTGGGTGAGACCCTGCGTAAACTGGTCAAGCGCATGGGTGAGCCGGTGGTTCGTACCGTGGCCAACCAGGCCATGAAGGAAATGGGCCGCCAGTTCGTCCTGGGTCGCGACATCGAGGAAGCGCAGGACCGCGGCAAGTATTACGTGGAGCGTGGCTACACCTATTCCTACGACATGCTCGGCGAAGCAGCGCGCACCGACGCCGATGCCCAGCGCTACTACCAGGCCTATTCCGATGCCATCGACAGCATCAGCAAGAACTGCAAGGGCGATGTGCGCACCAACCCGGGCATTTCCGTAAAACTGTCCGCACTGCTGGCCCGCTACGAGTATGGTCATAAAGAACGGGTGATGAGCGAGCTTATGCCCCGCGCCCTGAAGCTGGCCAGGAAGGCCGCCAAGGCCAATATGGGCTTCAACATCGATGCGGAAGAGCAGGACCGTCTCGATCTGTCCCTGGACGTGATCGAAGCGATTCTCTCGGATCCCGAGCTGAAGGACTGGGATGGTTTCGGTGTGGTGGTTCAGGCGTTCGGTAAACGGTCCGCACAGACTCTGGACTGGCTGTATGCGCTGTCCGAGAAACTTGACCGCCGCATCATGGTGCGTCTGGTCAAGGGCGCCTATTGGGATGCCGAGATCAAGCGTGCCCAGGTGATGGGGCTGAGTGATTTCCCGGTGTTTACCCGCAAGGCCTGCAGTGATGTGTCTTACCTTTCCTGCGCCAAGCAACTGCTGGGCATGACCGATCGCATCTACCCGCAGTTTGCGACCCACAACGCGCACTCGGTCTCTGCGGTACTGGAGCTGGCCAAGGATATCGATCGCTCGAAATTCGAGTTCCAGCGCTTGCATGGTATGGGTGAGTCCCTGCACGACCAGGTACTTCAGGACAGCGGCGTTCCCTGCCGCATTTATGCGCCGGTCGGTGCCCATAAAGACCTGCTGGCGTATCTGGTGCGTCGTCTGCTGGAAAACGGGGCCAACAGTTCGTTTGTGAACCAGATTGTCGATACCAACATCACGCCTGAAGAGATTGCCAAGGATCCGATCGACGCGGTCGTGGCTCTGGGCAAGAACATCTCCAGCAAGGCCATCGTGCCGCCGGCGAAAATTTTCGGTGACCAGCGCCGAAACTCCAAGGGATGGGATATCACCGATCCGGTGACCGTGGCCGAAATCGAGGAAGGCCGCGGCCAGTTTCGGGAGCATCAGTGGAAAGGTGGGCCCGTGCTTGCGGTGGAGTCTTCCAGTGATGAAGTGCATGAGGTTCGTAACCCGGCCAACCCGGATGATCTGGTCGGCCACATCACCTTTACCTCCGAAGCCGATATCAGTGCCGCACTGGACGCCGCCCAGGAGGGCTTCAAGAGCTGGTCTGCCAGGTCTGCCGAGGAACGGGCAGCCTGCGTTCGCAAGGTGGGTGATCTTTACGAGGAGCATGCCTACGAGCTGTTTGCCCTGACCACGCGTGAGGCAGGCAAGTCGCTGCTGGATGCGGTTGCGGAAATCCGCGAAGCGGTGGACTTCGCCATGTTCTACGCCAATGAGGGCGTCCGTTATGAAAAGGATGGTGAGGCCCGTGGCGTTATGTGTTGTATCTCGCCGTGGAACTTCCCGTTGGCGATCTTTACCGGCCAGATCCTGGCCAACCTGGCGGCCGGAAACGCGGTCGTTGCCAAGCCGGCCGAGAGCACCTCACTGCTTGCCGTGCGCGCGGTCGAGCTGATGCACGAAGCGGGTATCCCGCGGGATGCCATCCAGTTGCTGCCGGGCACCGGTGCCACCGTGGGCTCCGCGTTGACGTCCGACGCCCGGGTGACCGGCGTGTGCTTCACCGGCTCCACGGCCACTGCCCAGCGCATCAACACGGCGATGACCGAGAACATGGCGCCGGATGCGCCGCTGGTGGCGGAGACTGGGGGTCTGAACGCCATGATCGTGGATTCCACCGCGCTGCCGGAACAGGTGGTCCGGGATGTTCTGGCTTCCTCGTTCCAGAGTGCCGGTCAGCGCTGCTCCGCACTTCGGATGCTCTACGTTCAGAAGGACATTGCCGACAACCTGCTGGAGATGCTCTATGGCGCCATGGAGGAGCTCGGTATCGGCGATCCGTGGCAGCTGTCCACGGACGTGGGACCGGTGATCGACGAGCCGTCGCAGAAGAAGATCGTTGATCACTGCAACAAGTTCGAGCAGGCCGGCAAGCTTCTGAAGAAAATGGACGTGCCGGGCAAAGGCCGCTTCGTTTCTCCGGCGGTACTAAAGGTCAGCGGTATCGAGGAGCTGGAGGAAGAGATCTTCGGTCCTGTCCTGCATGTGGCGACTTTCGAAGCCAAAGACATCGATAAGGTTGTGGACGCCGTGAACGCCAAGGGCTACGGCCTGACCTTCGGCATTCACAGCCGGGTTGATCGTCGCATCGAGCACATCGCCAGCCGGATTCACGTGGGTAATACCTACGTCAACCGTAACCAGATCGGTGCGATTGTCGGGTCCCAGCCGTTCGGTGGCGAAGGGCTCTCCGGTACCGGTCCGAAGGCGGGTGGTCCCCTGTATGTCCGCCGGTTCCTCAAGGGTGAGACGGTCGAGAAGCCGTCCAGCTCCACTGACAAGGTCATTGGTGCGGACAAGGTGCAGAAGCTTATCGCCCAGGTCGCCTCGGTCAAGGCACCGAAACCGGCCGAACGCCAGGAAACCCTGAAACCGTTCTTCGGCGACGTTCCGGCGCCGATGGACAACGGCTTCCGGGAAATGCCCGGGCCTACCGGTGAGCAGAACCATCTGTCGTTCCATGCCCGGGGCGTGGTGGTGTGCTTGGGGCCGGACGCGGATTCAGCCATGGACCAGGCAGCCACTGCGCTGTCCCAGGGCAACCAGGTGGTCGTCATTGCGCCGGAGGCCGAGAAGAAACTGGCGGATGCGGCCAAGGCCGGCCTGCCTGTTGTCGCAGTGAATGGTGTCCTCGATCCGGATGCCCTGGCCACCCTCTCCGGTTTCGAGGCTGTGGTCAGCGTCGCCGAGAAGCCGCTGCTCAAGCAATATCGGGAGGCTCTGGCCAAGCGTGAGGGTGCACTGCTGCCGTTGATCACCGAGCATAAGCTGGATCAGCGCTATGTGATCGAGCGGCACCTGTGTGTCGACACCACTGCTGCTGGTGGTAACGCCAGCCTGATTGCATCGGCTGAATAAAAGCGCATTGCAAGTCAGCCTGCGGTTCGGAGGGATTGCTCCGAACCGCAGATTCTGACCTCCCTTATCCACTGGCCCGCTAAACCAGGTTGCGCTTGATGATGCGGTTCCAGTTCCGGGAGAAGACCCGCCGCTTGCCCTCGTAAGCGTCCAGCTCCGCGTCCAGGTAGAAATTCTGGTCATCGCAGGTCAGAATCGTCCTGGTTGTGGTCCTGATATTCCACTCTCCACGCTGATAGGCTCTGACAGCCAGCGTTTCGCCCCGGGCGGAACCGAAGTCATCGGCCTGGTAGGAGTACCACTCCTTCACGCTTTGCTCGATCGTCAGGTCCGGATCCTCCAGGTAATACCGCCCGTTGTCGTTGATGACCTCCAGTGTGGAGATATCCTTGTCGAGTTCCCGGATCACGCGCCAGTCATGATGCCCTTCGTGGATCTGCGTTTTTTTGCCGGGGCGAGTGCTTTCAGGCTCAGAGAAGCTGATTTCCTGGGCTTTCGGGCACCTCTCTGGCAGGATCAGTCGACTACCCCCGGTATGGATCTTCAGTTGGGTCGACCTGGGAGGCGGCCACGCCAGGGGAAAGTAGGACGAGGATACCGAGAGCCGGAGTCTGTGGCCGCGCGGAAAGCGCTGGGCTATGCCGTTGAGTTGTACCCGAATTCGATAGGTTTTTCCCGGTTCCAGCGGGGATGGCCGGGCGTGGCTGTCCCGATGGGCCAGGTTCAGAACACCATAGGTGACCCGGGTAACCTTGTTGTCCGGGCGCATGTCCGAGAGCCGGACGGCAATCATGGCCACCGGTTCCGATGCGGAAAGGTCGAGTTCCACCACCGGCGCTCCGAGTATCTCCAGGGGCTCCTCCAGCGGCTCAGTGGTGAAAACCAGGGCGCCGCCATCTTCTTCCCTCTGATCGTGTGGCAGGTCGGGCGTGTTGCTGTAGGAACACCATTTACCGGCGAACAGGCCGTTGCTGAGGGGTGATTGCAACGCCAGAGTGGCAGCCTCGGCACTGCCATGACTCTCCACCAGTCGATACGGGGCAAGCTTGTAATTGCGTTCGATGGTAGCCGGAGAGGGCCAGGTCGACTCGCTGACCCAGCGACCATAGCGCTGATGGTAAGACGTGGAGGGTGGCATGCTGTCGAGCATCCAGGCACGTAACATGGGTTCGTCCATGATCCCGGTTTCCCTGTCTTTCAGCCACTTATCCCACCACCGCAGGCATTCCTGCAGGAATCCGATGGCGGGCCCGGGCACGCCCTGGTGCGGGTATTTGTGACTCCAGGGGCCGATGAGACCGAGGCGGGGTCCCGGCAGGTTGTCCAGCAGGCGGAAAACGGCGTTGGAATAGCCATCGGCCCAGCCGCTGACCGCCATGACCGGCGCCTTGACCCGTGAAAAGTCCTCAGAGATCGAGCCGTGGCGCCAGTAATCGTCACGGTGCGGGTGCTGCAGCCAGGTCTCCAGCCAGAGTCCGCTGTCTTCCAGGCGCTGGAACCACATGTCACGCCAGCGGTCTCCGACAATATCGGGGTCCGGAGGCAGTGAGTTGTAGGCAAACATGACCGAGGCCCAGGACAGGTTGTCGCCCAGCAGGCAGCCCCCCATGTAGTGCACGTCATCCGCGTAACGGTCATCGGTCGAACAGACACTGACCACCGCCTGCAGTTGTGGAGGTTGCAACGCGGCAATCTGCAGCCCGTTGAAGCCACCCCAGGAGATGCCGATCATGCCCACCCGGCCATTGCACCAGGGTTGCTCTTCCAGCCACGCGAGAATGGCAACGCCGTCATCCAGTTCCTGCTGCAGATACTCGTCCGTCAGCACGCCCTCAGAGTCTCCGCTGCCACGGATATCGACCCGGATGCAGGCGTATCCGTGACCGGCAAAGTATGGGTGGTTGGCGTCGTCCCGGAGCCGGGAGCCGTCCCGCCGGCGATAGGGAATGTATTCCAGGATGGCCGGAACCGGCGTGTGCCCGGCTGACTCGGGAATCCAGATGCGGGCCGCCAGACGGGTGCCGTCAGGCATGGGTATCCACTGGTGCTCAATGTGACGGACCCGCTCAGGCAGGTGCTCTACGATCTTCATACTGATATCCCTGTATTCTGCGCGGGCATCACTCAGGTCAGTGGCTCAAGCCCGATCTCCATGGAGTCCTGTATCTCGTGGTATTTGCGCAGCAGTTCCTTCTGGGTGTCCGCACCGAGAAAGATCACTGCGATCTCGTAACTGTAACTGTCCTGGTCCTTCAGGTCTGACAGGTTCATGCCGGGCTCGACATGCAGCTCAATGTCCGCTTCCGGGAAGCGTTTCCGGATCTGGGCCATGGCATTGGCGCTTGGCACTTTCCGGACGATGGCATTTTCATAGGTTCGCCACATGAACTTTGCGGCCAGACGGAATGGCCCCTGGCGGTGGGGAAAGTCGGGGCGCTCGCCAAGAGCCAGATCCAACATGACCTTGTGGTTAGGCTGGCCATCCACCTGCTGGAACATAGGGCAATGTGACTTCGAAATCCGGGTATTGATTTCCAGCAACGAGATCCGGTCCGAGTGGCTGTTCCAGTAGAACTCAATGTTGAATGGCCCGTTATCAAAGCCGATATGACTCAGGAAACGGCCTGTGACAGAGATCATCTGTTGCTGGATACGCCGGGGGATGGTTGAGGGATACTGGTAGCGGGAAAAACTGGAACGGTGTTTACCCTCCCGCACCGAATCGACAATGCCATACACGGTGACGTCACCACCGTAGACGTACCCTTCCAGCGTGCACTGTCTCCCCATGGAGATAATCTTTTCGGCGATACACCAGTGACCGTTTACCCGGGCGACGTCGTCCGGCAATCGGGCAAAGTCCAGCACGTAGTTGAAAGGGGAGCCCCACCGCGAGATGCCGGCGCGGATTTTATCGATCGCATGCTCCAGTTCCGAATCGTTGCGGACCTTGAAGCCCAAATGGGACGAAGCGGACTTGATGGGTTTGATCCAGAACGGGTAATCCAGGGTGATCTGCGTCCGGTAGTTCTCGGCGAACGGATCAACCGCGCAGAAGTCAGGAATTACGTCGGGAACGATTCTGCGTTGCTCGAGGCGGCTCCAATATTTGTGTTCACACTTGAGCACTGACTCAAGGCTGGGAGAGGGCAGGTGATAGGGCTTTCGTAACAGCGGTAGAAGGGTACTCACCGGGAAGTCCCAGTACCCAACGATCCCGTCTACCGTTCCCTGAAAGTCCTGCAGCCTTTGCCGGGCCCCCTCATAAAGTTCCTTTACCGGGAATTCCCATCCGGCTTTGATCTCGCTGTAGTCGTAGAGCTTGTGGATGCGGTATCGGTCTTCAGTATCCAGGGTTCGGATCAGTGAAAGGTTAAAGTCATCCGCTCCAAAAACGAATATGTTTTTGCGGGTCGGTTCCATGACACCATAACTCTTGCTATCACGTGTCTACTTTTCATAGACACTGTGAACGAGTGGTGCCAATGTGAAATTTTGTGGCCGAAAGGTGCAGGTAATTAATTCTGGCTATCGGGAAGCGTAACGCTCGTGCAGGATGCCGACACGTTCCACATAGGCCTTGGTCTCGGCATAGGGAGGCACGCCCTTGTAGCGGGCGACGGCGCCGGGCCCGGCATTGTAAGCGGCGGTTGCCAGACGGATGTCGCCATCGAAACGGGCGAGCATCTTTGCCAGGTAATTTACGCCACCGCGAATGTTCTCGCCCGCAACCATGGCGTTAACCACCCCGAGTTCCCTCGCAGTGCCGGGCATCAGCTGCATCAGCCCTTGTGCGCCTTTCGGGGACAGGGCCTTCGGGTTGAACGCGGATTCTGCATGAATGACCGCCCTGACCAGAGCTGGATCCACCTCAAACTCGCGGGCAGCCGTTCGGATCTCCTGGCGATAGGATTTCAGGAACAGCGGGGTACTGCGCCAGTCGACCTTCGAGTTCGGATCGCAGGCATAGCAGTGGAACCGGATCACATCGAAGGTGGCATTGGCAGGTTGGATACTGCTGTAGGAGACCACACCGTTTTCGTCGGTATAGCGATAGACGGTTTCGTTGCCGCTGGAGGCAATCGGGGCATCAGAGCTTTTGGTGTTGGTGAACTCAACCGTACCATCCGGGTGTACAATGCGCTTGATGCTGTCGCCGTGGGCTGAGACACCGAGGACAAGCATGGCTAGGGCAAAAACGAGTCTTATCTGGCCAGATCTCATTGAGTTTCCGCGTCGCTCCGGTCGGGATTCAGGAGGCACTCCCGAGAACCTCCTGAGGGTGGATTATACGGGTTTGAACCGGCTATGAAACCGCACAATGTGTGGCAGAACCGTCACTTTTCGTGAATGCCTTGGTAGAAATACCGATAGCAACCTTATCGGTGCCTGAGTAGGGTGCCCGGCCACTTTTAGAACGGGCACCTATCGATCCATGTCCTCAAGCAGTACAACTCTTCCCCTTCAAAATGCCAGCGGCCTCCAGCGCCTTGGCGATCCCGTCGTTCTGGCCCTGACCATGGGCTTTATCATGCTCTTCGTCGGCTGGTCGCTGAACGATGCCGAAGGCCTGGCCGCGGCTATCGGCTCCGGCTTCAGCTGGACGGCCAAATACCTCGGGTCCTACTTCCAGCTGCTCTTGCTGCTGACGTTTTTTATCGCGCTTGGCGTCGCATTCGGTCGGGCAGGTGCGGCGCGGCTCGGCGGTCTGGAGAAACCTGAAATCGGCACCTTTCGCTGGCTGTCGATGATCCTGTGCACTCTGCTCGCTGGGGGTGGTGTGTTTTTCGCAGCCGGTGAGCCGGTATACCACTTCGTGGTGTCTCCTCCGGTGTTCACGACCGAAGCCGGAACCGCTGAAGCGGTGGCCCCGGCCATGGCCCAGTCCTTCATGCATTGGGGCTTCCTGGCATGGGCCGTTCTTGGCTCGCTGACGGCACTGGTGCTGGCGCATGCCCACTATGTTCAGGGTAAGCCTTTGCAGCCACGCACATTGTTGTACCCGGTGCTGGGTGAGCGGATCATGGCCAGTTGGTTTGGTGGCCTGGTGGATGCCCTGTGCGTCATCGCGGTCGTTGCCGGGACGGTGGGACCAATCGGTTTCCTGGCGACCCAGATGAGCTTCGGTTTACACGAGCTGTTTGGCATTGCGGATACCTTTTCCACCCAGTTGTTCATCCTGACGCTCCTGGCGGGTGTCTATATGACCTCGGCTGTCAGTGGTCTGCATCGGGGCATTCAGTTGCTCAGCCGGTTCAACGTGATCCTGGCACTCGCTATTGCTGCGGTGATCTTTCTGTTCGGTCCGACTTTGTTCCTTACCAACACGTATCTGTCTTCCATGGGTGAGTACCTTTCCTCGTTCTTTACCATGGCGACAGTGACTGCGGAGACGGCGCCGGACTGGTGGATGAAGTGGTGGACCGTGTTCTTTTTCGCCTGGTTTATCGGCTACACGCCGCTGATGTCGATCTTCGTCGCCCGTATTTCCCGTGGCCGAAGCATCCGGCAGACAGTCCTTGCTGTCGCCATACTGGCCCCGATTGCAACGTCGATCTGGTTCACGCTGCTGGGTGGCTCAGGGATCTATCATCAGCTGGCTGGCACCTTCGATCTGGCGGAGGCACTTAACGGCTTTTCCTTTGATGTCGCCACCCTGACGGTCGCGCAGGCTTTGCCCGGCGGAACCCTGATGGCAGCAGCGATCCTGTTGCTGACGACCATCTTTGTAGCCACAACCGGCGATTCCATGAGTTACGCCATTGCGACGGTTGGCGCCGGTCACGATGAGCCCCACTATCTGGTGCGGGCGTTCTGGGGTGGCGCCATGGCTCTGATGGCGGCCATTCTGCTCTACATGGGCGCAGGGCAGATCGGTGTGTTGCAGCAGTTCATCGTGCTGACGGCCATCCCAGTGTCACTGATTATCCTGCCGTCACTCTGGACCGGTCCGAAGGCCGCCATGGCCATGGCCCGGGCCCAATCCCTTATCTGAACGGAATCTCCACCCGGCGGGGAAGGGCTTCCCCGCCGGGTGGAGGTTCCGCTCTGTCAGCTTTGCTCGGGCGCCGGTTCTGCCGGCAAGCGGGTGCCGGACCAGTTCTCCATCAGTCGGCAAGTCACCAGATCGCCGGTGACGTTGATCGCGGTCCGGCACATGTCCAGAATCCGGTCCACGCCCATGATCAGTGCGATGCCACTGGGCGGAATGCCGACGGTCTGGAGCACCATCGCAAGGATGACGATGCCCACCCCGGGGGTAGCCGGTGACCCGATGGAAGCGCCCACCGCCATGGCAACCACCAGCGCCATGCTGCCCATGCCAAGATCAATGCCGTACACCTGTGCCAGGAAAACCGTGGCAACGGCCTGGTACAGAGCCGTGCCATTCATGTTGATGGTTGCGCCCAGAGGGATGACGAACTCGGATATCGAGGGGCGGACGCCCAGTTTGTCTTCCGCAGTCCGGATGGAGAGGGGCATGACCGCCGCGGAGCTGGAAGTGGAGAACGCCAGCAGCAAAACGTCCCGGGTGTCCTTAAGGAAGCGCAAGGGCTGTTGCCCCACCAGAAGTTTCAGGATGAGCAGGTACACCGCCAACAGAAGCAGCAACCCCAGCAGGACTGTGAAGACGTAGGAACCCATGCCCAGCATGGCTCGGAACCCGATGGTGGTGGTGAGCTGGGCCATGAGACCGAAGACTGCAAAGGGGGCAAGGCGCATGGCCCACTTCACCACCGTCATGCAGATCTGCTGCAGGGAGTCGAGCAGGTCCAGCATCGGACGGGATTTTTCCGGTTCCATGCTGACCAGGGCAATACCGACGATGATCGAGAAGATGACCACTTGCAGCATCTGACCCTCAACCATGGCGTCCAGCGGGTTCCCGGGTAACAGACCGAGGAGGGTCTGGGGAAGGTCCTCCACCGCCGGCATGGAGGCGCCAGCGGCCCCCTCGGAAGGTTCGGCGGCCGGAGCTGCCAGCCCGGTCAGCATTCGCCCCGGGTTGACCAGGCTCCCAACCCAGAGACCGATGGAGGCCGCGATTGCCGTGGTAATGACGAAAAAGACCGACACGCGCATACCCAGCTTTCGAAGCTGTCCGAGGTCCTCGCTCGAGGCCAACCCGCGAACCACTGAAGCAATCACGAGCGGTATCACGATCATCTGGATAGTGGCCAGGAACAGCTGGCCGGGAAAGGCGAGCCAGTTACCCACCAGGCGTCCGGTCTCAGGTTCCACCAGGCCGACCGAGGGGCCGAGCAACGTGCCCGTCACCAGGCCCAGCCCCATGCCAACCAGCACCTTGAGCCACAGCCGCCCCTTGACCAGCCCGGAAAGGTAGACGCTCAGCTGGCGGAGTGGCCGGGGGTAATAACTGGGGAAATCTGTATCATTATTTGTCATCGAGCTGCATCCGTGTCCTTGCCAAGTCCTCACCTAAGCCTAGACTGAAAACAGATCAGTCATAACAAGAGGAACGACCATGCCATTCTCGCCGAACCATCTAGCTGAGCTCAATCTGTTGCTTCAGTTCCCCTCCACTTCCATGCAGGAGGGTATCAAGGTTCATGCCCACTCTGCCGCCCCGGAAACCGTGCGCGCCGCCGAGAGCCTTTTCTCCAAGGGACTGATCAGTCAGAAAGACGGTGGCTATCTGACACCGATGGGAACCGAGGCAGTCGAGTTGACCCACAAACTGCAGTCCATTCTGACGAGCAGGTGAAACCGATCCTCACCGTGGTAGGTACCATCCGAAAGCTTGTGCCTTTGAGGCCCGCGGCGGTGCCGGGTTAGGGTAATCAAGGAGTTGTCTCCTGACATTTCTGCATTGGCAAGGAGTTGAACGTTTGGTGCACGCCTCCGAACCGAAACATCGAGCCAGCTGGACGCGTTCGCCGCTGCTGTGGATGGTAGGCAGTATTGCCGGTGTCGGTTTGATCGTCGGGGTACTGTATGCCCTTGGTGTGCACCAACAGATTGTTGAATTGCTGCAGTGGTTTGACGAGCAGGGTGCCTGGGCTGCCCTGTTCTTTGTCGCCCTGATGGTGGCAGCTATGGTCATGTTGTTGCCCGGTGTGTTGCTGACCACCGGCGCAGGGTTTGTGTTTGGCGTCCTCGAGGGCACCCTCTACGTGGTGATCGGCACCACCATCGGGGCGGCGATGGCTTTTCTGATCGCCCGGCATTTTTTCGGAGAGACAGCTCACATCTACATCCGGAATCGCGCCCGGCTCTCTGTCGTTACGGACGAGATGGCGCCACATGGCTGGAAGATCGTCCTTCTGACCAGGCTGATCCCGTTTTTTCCGGGCAAGGTATCCAATTACCTGTTCGGTCTGACCAGCTTTACCTTCCCCGGGTTCGTGGCGGGTACTTTCCTTGGGGTGATTCCTTTCTCCCTGCACAATGTCTATCTGGGCTCGCTGGCAGCCGATCTGTCCACGCTGGGAGTGCGGGAAAGCGCCCGGACTCCGCTGGAGTGGACCATCTACGGGGCCGGCTTTCTCGGCACGATACTGGCTGTGGTTTTCCTGAACCGGCTGGCGAAGCGGGCACTGGCCCGATACCGGGTGGAAACCGAAGCCATGGGACAGGAGGAGTCTGAATGAGCTGGATGAACTGGTTGCCCTGGCGCTACATCATCAAGCGTGTGGCCAGGAAACACGGCTTTCTGGATCCGATTGCGCTGCTGGGCAAATTGCATGGATTTGCCCAGCCCTCTGAGGTGGGGGAGCCCATCGAGTTGCTCAGGGCGGGCGTGGTGTTTCATGCCCGTGGGCTGATCAACAGCCGGGTGATTCAGCACAACCTGGACTGGGTCTGGCCATACTGGGTGGAGCGCCAGTTCGATCCGACCGACTCGGCCTTCGTCCCCAGAGCGTTTTCCATCACCCACATCAACCTCACCAACCGGAACTGGACGGCCATTGGTCAGCCGGACGTGGACGAGTTGCCGATTGTCGATCCAAGGGGATTGTTGACCCCGTTCTACGATGGATGGTCCCTGGATGGGTGGTTGCTGGCGGAAGACGGCCGCTGCCTTCTGCCCTCCCGGGCAAAACAGGCCCGCCAGTGGCAGGAGTTGGGGGATACCCCGGTCGTGGTCACGGAGACGATTCAGGATGGCCTGAAACTGGTCACTCGCAGCCGGGTGACCATCGAGAATGGCCGGCCGGTGTGTAAGTACACGCTGCGGGCCGAATCGGACATCGAGGGTTCACTGGTGTTGTCCCTGCGGCCGGCCAACCCTGAGGGCATCAGTTTCATCCAGCGGGTGCAGCTGGACGAGGAGGGTCATGGCTGGCTGGTGGATGGCACCCAGCCGGTCAAGTTTGACCGTGAACCGCAATCGCACCATGTCTCCGATTACAAACAGGGCGATGTTCACATACACCTGATGGACCGGCAGCAGGAGACAGAGGGCCGTTGTGACGTCGGGATGGTCACGGCTGCGGCGCTGTTCCCGGTGTCGGCCGGCGAGCCCTCGGAGCTGACGGTCAGTATCCCACTGGAAGTGACCGGCCTGATGCCTGCTGGGCCAGATGCCTGGCACCGGACTCGCGAGGACACCGCCCGCCTGGAATGCCCGGACGAGCGCTACCAGTTCCTGTATGACGCGGCGGTCAGTTCGCTGATTCTGCACTCTCCCAAGGATGTGTACCCGGGGCCTTACACCTATAAACGGTTCTGGTTCCGGGACGCGGCCTTTATCATCCACGCCCTGTTGAGCGTTGGATTGACCGAGCGGGCCGAGCGGGCGCTCAACCAGTTCCCGGATCGGCAGATGCGGGACGGCTATTTCCGCTCCCAGGAAGGCGAATGGGATGCCAATGGCGAGGTGCTCTGGATCCTCGATCGCTTCTGCCAGATGACCGGGCGTGACCTGCCGGAGCGTTGGGAAGGGCCGGTTATGAAAGGGGCTCGATGGATCCAGAAGAAGCGGTTGAGCGGCAATCTGAATACCCCCCATGCCGGCTTGTTGCCGGCCGGATTCAGCGCCGAGCATCTGGGGCCCAACGATTATTACTATTGGGACGATTTCTGGGGGATTGCCGGACTGAAAGCGGCGGCAAACCTGCTAAGGGATCAGGACCGGGAGGCCAGTGAGAGTTTTGCGGCCGGGGCCCGGGAATTCAACCAGGTGGTGGAGCGCAGTCTCGCCAGTTGCGAGCAACGCCTGAAGCGCCCCGGCATGCCGGCGTCGCCCTATCGCCGGCTGGACGCCGGCGCTATTGGCTCTCTGGCTGCAGGTTACCCCACCCAGCTTATGAAGCCGGGTGATGAGCGGCTGCTGGACTGCGCCAACTTCCTGATCGACAAGTGCTTCGTGCACGGTGCCTTCTACCAGGACATGATTCATTCCGGTCTGAACGCCTATCTCACCCTCCATGTGGCCCAGGTGCTGCTGAGGTCCGGTGATGAGCGTCATGTGGCCTTGATGGACGCTGTGGCCGATATGGCCTCCGAAACAGGCCAGTGGCCCGAGGCCATCCACCCCGCCACCGGTGGTGGTTGCATGGGTGACGGTCACCACATCTGGGCTGCGGCCGAGTGGGTGCTGATGATTCGCAATTGCTTTGTCCGGGAGGAGGGCGACCGCCTGATTCTCGCCTCAGGCATCCCCGAACGCTGGCTGGCCCAGGAAAAGCCGATCAAGTTCGGCCCTGCACCAACCCGCTTTGGGGCGGTGACCGTCTCCATCGAACCGCGACCCGACGACCAGCCGAAAGTAAGCTGGGATGCCGACTGGCATGGCGAGGCACCGGAAGTGGAGGTTCGCCTCCCGGGATGATCTGGCGATCCATCTGTACCGGTTGCTCTGTCCTCTGCCTGTATCTGTTTTGTTTGTCTGCTAACTTCTAGAGTACTGTCTACCGCAGATATTGGAGACCGGAACCTGACCATGCCCCCTGTTTTTTACTCTTTCTTTGTCCCGGCGCTGTTTGTCTGGCTTTGGAGCACCGGGTTCATTGGTGGCAAGTTCGGGCTGCCCTACGCCGAACCGTTTACCATGCTCTTGATCCGCATGCTGCTGACCCTGATTCCACTCGGCATCCTGGCGGTGGCGCTGAAAGCCAGATGGCCTGGCTGGCGCGGAGCGGGGCATCTGGCGGTCACCGGGGTTCTGGTACACGGCTTTTACCTTGGCGGCGTTTTCTATGCCATTGATCAGGGCATGTCCGCCGGGGTGGTTTCGCTCATCGTCGGTTTGCAGCCTCTTGTCACGGCCCTGGCGGCGGTGATCTTTCTCAAGGAATCGGTCAGCGTGCGTCAGTGGATTGGTCTGGCCCTCGGCTTGCTCGGCGTCGCGCTGGTGCTGACGGAAAAATTCGGTTCGTCGTCAGCGGCGGTTGGCATCCCACCCCATACAGTGATCTGGGCGCTGTTGGCTTTGCTCGGGATTTCCCTGGGTACGGTCTACCAGAAACGTTACGGAACCAGCGTGGATCTGATTTCCGGAACCATGATCCAGTACGCGGCGGCAGGCACCCTGTTTGCTGTCGGGGCGTTTACCCTGGAAACCCGGGAGGTGCAGTGGACGCCCCAGTTCCAGATGGCGCTGGGCTGGCTGGTGTTCGGGCTGTCCGTCAGTGCAATCCTGATTCTCATGTGGCTGATCCGCCGGGGTGCCGCATCCCAGGTGGCCAGTCTGTTTTACCTGGTGCCTCCCGTGACTGCCCTGGAAGCCTACCTCCTGTTTGGCGAGCGCCTGGGGCCGCTGGCGATCGCCGGAGGCCTCGTTGCCATTACCGGGGTTGCATTGGTGACGGTCAGGCAACCCAGGAAGGCCTGACGGGCCCGGGTGTCAATTTTCGTCGACGTTCAGACGCTTGAGAAGCTCATTGATAGCTGCTGCAAACGGCCCGGGTGAATCCTCCTGCAGGAAGTGACCACCCTTTAGCGTGGTATGAGGGAGGCCCTGGGCACCGGGAATTCGCTTTTGCATGTAGCGATCGCCTCCGCGGGTAATCGGATCACCATTACTGAACGCGGTCAGGAAGGGCTTTTCCCAGCGTTCCAGAACGCGCCAGGCTTTCCGGTTGGCGTCGCTGGCCGGATCGTTCGGGGTCATGGGAACCAGGCCGGGGAAGGCCCTTGCACCCGCTTTGTAGCGTTTGCCGGGAAACGGTGCATCGTAGGCCCGCAGTTCCTCCGGATCGAGGTTGCGGAAGGACCCGGCATTGACGATTTTCGAGATGGGAAACCAGGGGCTATACAAGGCGAACGCCCGCCATGCCCGAAACACCGGAGGGACCTTCTGGTCGCCGGTGGGCAACATGCCATTGCCGACTATGATCGCCCGGAAACGGTCTGTATTTTCCGCCGCCAGGCGCAAGCCGAGAAGTGACCCCCAGTCCTGACAAACCAGGGTGATACGTTGCAGGTCCAGCGTCTCGATGAACGACTGCATCCAGTCCATGTGCTGTTGGTAGCTGTAATCCGACACATGGACCGGCTTGTCCGACTTCCCGAACCCGATCAGGTCAGGTGCAATCACGCGATGACCGGCCGCGACACAGAGCGGGATCATATGGCGATAGAGATAGGACCAGGATGGTTCACCATGCAGCATGAGAATCGGGTCTGCATCCGCCGGCCCCTGGTCCACATAGTGCATACGCAAATCCCCGACCGATACGTAATGCGGTTCGAAGGGGTAGTCTGGCAGGTTCTCAAAGCGTTCTTCGGGTGTTCTCACGAATTTCATGGCTGTTCCTCGGACTTCTTGTTCTTTTATCCCACCATTTCACCGGCCTCCGGCAAATGCAACACTCTGTCGTGAAAGCCGGTTTGCCAACCTTTAATGTTAGCCCTCTTTTTATCCTGTCCGGTTCGTTTAGGGTAGTGAGCAGAAGACAGCAGAGCACAGATTATTATGACTCACTGGTTGCTGGCGAATACCGACGCGGGTGACGGTCACAGAGGACAGGAATTCTGGCTGAACCACCTGGCTCGGGCAGGTGTGGTGGACCCGGAGTGCCGTGCGATCACCGACAACTCCTGGCCATCAGAAGTCCGGCAGGGGGACGTGGTGATGATCGCCGGGGGCGATGGTTCAGCCAATTACGGTGCCAGGCTCTGTCTCGAGAAACAGGCCGTCCTCGCCGTTCTGCCTTCGGGAACGGCCAACGATTTTGCCCGCAATATCGGTTTGCCTGAAGATCCCGATGAACTTTGCCGGCTCATTGCACGAGGTGTAAGCAGGCACGTGGATGTGGCGCGAATGGGCGAGGGTTTGTTTCTGAATGTGGCTCATATCGGTCTCGGAACGCTTCCGGCGCGCGAATCCGGAGGGGCCCGAAAAAAACTCTTTGGTCGTTTCAGCTACCTGATTGAGCTGCTTCGGCGATTGAAGGCCAAGCGAGGCTTTCGGGCGGAGCTTCGCTGTGGCAAAGGCTATGTGCGCGGTCGTTGGCTGTCCATTGCTGTGGCCAATGGGACCAGTTTCGGCGGCGGCCACGAAATACCGGATGCTGCCCCGGATGACGGTTATCTTGAAGTGATCGCCGTCAGACCCCGGCCGCTGGTCCAGTTGTTGCTGACGTTCGTGATGATCCGGCTCAACCGTGAGGCCCCCACCCGAACGAGCACGCTGGTGCACCTCAAGGGACGGCGTTGTTCCGTCCGGACCCGCAAGCCCAAGACCGTCACCGCGGATGGTGACATCGCCGGCAAAACGCCACTCGATGTATCCTGTTCGCACCAATCCCTGAAAGTGATCGCTCCGTAGATACGTTTTGTCACTGACTTTCCGGGGCGAACGCGCGAAGATATCCAGCGGATTGGCTTAAACGATCACGATGACTGGCAGAAACGTCCAGTCACCTCCTCCACCGCACTATCCAACGAGAATCGCCGAGAAGGATTATAGAATGCACGTCAAGACTGCATCCACCGTGGGCTCACTCTTCAGGGCTACAAGGTCTGCACTGTTGACGCTGGTGCTGGCGGGAACAGCATCTGCGGCAATGGCAGCAGAACGCCTCTACATCTTCACGGAAAACTACCCTCCCTATAATGCCTCCAAATCCGGTGAGGGCTTCGCCCACAGCGAGGATGAGATTACCGGGATCTGTACCGATATGGTCAAGGCCATGCTGGCGAGGGTGGACTACGACTATGTCATGAAAATGCGGGTCTGGAGCTATGCCTACGACTGGGTCCAGGGTCGCGAGAATCATGGTCTGTTCTGCACTGCCCGCACCGACGAGCGGGAGGACCAGTTTCAGTGGGTGGGGCCGCTGGCCTCCATCAAGTGGACCCTGTTCGCCGCACCGGACTCGGACATCACCCTGTCCAGCCTGGAGGATGCGAGGGACATGCGCATTGCCGGTTACAAAGGTGACGTGATGTCGGACTACCTGGTAAGCCAGGGTTTCAATGTGGTGATGAGTCAATCCGGAGATGTGAATGCCCGGCGTCTGGTGCTGGGCCAGGCGGATCTGTGGGTAACCGATGGTCTGGTTGGACCGCTGGTGGCCAAGGAAGAACACGATATCGAAGGGCTGAAGCCGGTTCTGGTTTTCCGTGAGACGCCCATGTACCTGGCCGTGAGCAAGGAGACCTCACCGGACGTGGTTGAAGATCTCCAGAACGCTCTCGATGCCGCGCGCAGTGCCGGTGAATTGGCCGAGGTTGCTTCCGCTTACGAATGAGTTGAGCCAGTTGGCCCCGGTCTCGAGGACCGGGGTTGAATGATCAATAAAACGACCTAAGGTTTATTGTATAGGGCAAGCACAATGCAGTCCGTGCTCGACGCTTACCGGCCGACCCGGAGGTTCCTATGGAAGATCCGAAAACGGTTGTAAAACACGAGCCCCGGAAGAGTCTGCTCATTCTTTTTCTTTCGGCGATGTACAGCATCGTGATCGGGATTGTTGTCCTGATAGGATTGAGTAGTGGTGATACCGACATGGCAGAAGGCGCTGGATGGGTCCTGGTGATCTGCGGTGTTGCCAGCCTGGTCTTCTATGTACTGGCGAGGAAGCAGACCCCGCCTGCGAAATAGTCACCGATCAGAACCACAGCCCGATCTCCGGATCGGGCTGTTTTCTTTCTAGCCGGAAGCCAAGGGCTTCGAGGGTCTCGATAAGTCTTTCCGTATCTTCCACGTTCAGAAAGCCGCCGAGAGACACATGGTCGTCACGATGGCTCAGGAAGAGCTTGGCCGGTGCAAAGGGATGGACCGGAGCATTCATCTGCAGGCGGGTATAGGGGCGCGGCAGGGTCCATTGGACGCTTTTCCGTTTGCGGCCCTTTTCCAGCAGAATGGTGTCGTCGGCCATGGTGAGGACTTCCTTGCGTTGACAGTCCCGGGACGTGATGTAGATGCCGGCAGCGACCGCCATCAGCTCCAGGCCTGCAAACGGCAGGATGACCCAGGCGCCCGCGAGCGCCCAGCCGATTCCAATGATCGCCGAGAGTACAACCAGTCCGATCCAGATCCGAACGTTACCCTTCCAACTCAATGAACGGTTAGGGGTCAATAACAATCGGGTGCCGCCGGGATGATCCAGTTGTTCAACCATGCCTGATGCCTCGTTATTTCACTCTGGAAATTACGCTGGCTGCTCAAATATTGATCATAGTCAAGAATGGTCAGGAAGGGGAAGTCTACTTCACAAGCTGCAATCTGCAGGCTCCGACGCCTGGAAGAGTCGATTCGCCGTCTCCAGGCGGGCGCTCAGATCGGCAATGCGGGTGTCGTGGTTGGGATGGGTTGAGAGAAACTCCAGCGGCTGTTCGCTGGAGGCGCGGGCCATGTTGCGCCAGAGCTCGACGCTCTGATCGGGACGGAAGCCCGCCCGGGCCATAATGGTCAGCCCCATGAGGTCGGCCTCGGACTCATGGGCCCGACTGAAAGGCAGGGTAATGCCCAGCTGCGCACCGATGCCCAGGGCGTTCTGCAGCTGGTCCTCGGCGATTTCGCTTTCCGTGAACAGCCCCACGAGCAGCAGGGCTGCCTTGAGGCCCAGTTCCTGGGTCAGGCGCTCATTGCCGTGGTCGGCGAGCACATGGGCAACCTCATGGCCAATGACGGTGGCCAGCTGCGCGGGATTCTGCGCCACCTCCAGCAGCCCGGTGTGAATGCCGATCTTGCCACCGGGCAGGGCAAAGGCATTCGGCGTGTCATTTCTGAATACCACCACTTCCCAGCTTTCCGGCATAGGGGCAGACGGATACTCGGTGGCGGCCGCCTGAACCAGTTCCTGGGCGATACAGCGTGCCAGGCGGTTGATGCCCGGATCTTCCAGCACGGGAAGTTGCTGTTTCATCTCGGAGAAAGTCTGTTGACCAAGATCGGCCATGACCACGTCCGGCACCAGCGACAGCTGATTTCGTCCAGTCGGGGATTCCTGACAGCCGGTCAGCAGGGATAGGGCAAGGAGACCGAGGATGAGAGACTTCAAGGCGGGCTTCCTGATGGTGGTACAGGGTGCGTGGGTTTTCAGACAATAACGTCGTTCCAGTTCCTCTACATTACCACATCGCTGCCACTTGATAATCCGGTGCCATTCTTGCACCGGCTTCTGCGTGATGCTTCTTTATGCCCTGCGGGCTGATAGACTCTAGTCCAGACATTCCAATAACAAGTGAGGAACAGGCGGCATGAACGTCATGGTGCTGGGGGCAACCGGTTTGACCGGCCATCTGGTGGTACAGCAGTTGCTGGCCCGAGAGGAGATCAGCAAAGTGGTTGTGCCGGTGCGACAACCGATGTCACTGGAACACCCGAAGCTGGACCAGCATGTGGTCAAGTTTGATGACCTCGCCGCTCATGCCGGGATTTTTGCCGTGGATGCCCTGGTCTGTTGTCTCGGCACCACGATCAAGAAGGCGGGTTCCCAGGAGAATTTCCGGAAAGTGGATTACGGTTATGCATTGGCCGCGGCGAAACTGGCCAGGGAGCAGGGTGCGAAGTCCCTGATTCTGATGTCAGCCATCGGAGCTTCCTCCTCATCCACCATTTTCTACAACCGGGTGAAGGGTCAACTGGAGGATGCTGTCCGGAAACTGGGTTTTCCCTATCTTTCCATCTATCACCCGAGCCTGCTGCTGGGCGACCGTCAGGAACACCGGGGTGGCGAGGAGCTGGGCCAGATGGCCATGCCTCTGGTGAACCGGGTGCTGATCGGGCCGCTCGATAAATACCGGGCAATCAAGGCTGAGACCGTGGCGGAAGCCATGGTCAACGAAGTGTGTGGTTTGGTTTCGGCGGAACCGGCAGAGCGCGTGGTTCAGGTCCGGGAATACCCGGATATTATCGCCCTGGCCGGCTAATCGCTTTATTTCCCGTTCAGGATGCCCACCACCAGGCGTCCGGCCAGACCAATGAGCACCGCACCGAACACCCGCTCAAACCAGACGGCCCGTTGCCGGAGTGCATCCAGCCATCGGGGGTTGGAAAACAGCCAGGCCACGATCAGGTACCAGCTGGTGTCAATGACCAGGGCTGTGGCGGCATAACCAAGCTTGGCCAACAGGCTGGTATCAGTGCCGACCACCTGGCTGAACAGAGCCAGGAAGAAGACGGCGATTTTGGGATTGAAGAAGGCAATCAGGAAGCCGTCCCGGGCCGCACTTTTGGTGGTAGGCGCATCCGGCAGCTCGTCGTTTTCCTGCCGTTTGGCCATCAATCCCTTGACTCCAAGCCAGGCAAGGTAAGCCGCACCGCCCCATTGCAGGATCGAGAATGCAGCGGGGGAGGCGGTGATAATGGCGGCCAGGCCCAAAATGCTCAGGAAGGCATAGATACCGACGCCGACACCATGGAACAACGCGGTGACCACCCCGTTGCGCCGCCCGCCAGTCAGGGTCTGCTTGAGGACCAGGGCCAGAGAGGGGCCCGGCGACATGGCGCCGAGTACGCAGATGGTCACAACAGTCAGCCAGGTTGCGAGGGTCATGGTGGATCAATCCTTGGCAAGCACAACAAGCTGCCAAGTGTAGCAGCCTGTCTTCTCCAAAAAACCTTTCAATTGCAACTGGTTGGGGATTATTCGCCGGCCAGGATCCAGCGCGCGGCCTTCTCCGCAATCATCAGGGTCGGGGAGTTAGTGTTGCCGCTGGTAATGGTGGGCATGACGCCGGCATCCACCACACGCAGGCCGTCGACACCCCGGACCCGCAGGTGCGGATCCACCACGGCGTTTTCATCGTCCGTCCGGCCCATGCGGGTAGTGCCCACCGGATGAAAGATGGTGGTGCCAATATCGCCGGCCAGTTTGGTCAGTTCCTCATCGGTCTGGTACTGCAGGCCGGGTTTGTATTCTTCCGGTTCGTATTTGGCGAAAGCCGGTTGTTCCGCAATCCGCCGGGTAACTCTCAGTGAATCCGCAGCCACCTTGCGGTCCTCCGGCGTACTCAGGTAATTGGGCGCGATGGCCGGTGCCTCCCGCGGATCGCTGCTGCGGATACGTACGGTCCCGCGACTGGTCGGGTTGAGGTTGCAGACGCTGGCGGTGATTGCCGGGAAATCGTGTAACGGCTGGCCAAAAGCATCCAGGCTCAGCGGCTGGACGTGGTATTCGATGTTGGCGTGCCGGTATTCCTCCGAACTGCGGGTGAACAGGCACAGCTGTGACGGCGCCATGCTCATCGGGCCGGAGCGGGAGATCAGGTATTCCAGGCCGATGCGTGCTTTACCAACCAGTGAATTGGCCATGGTGTTCAGTGTGTTTGCGCCTTTCACCTTATAAACCGAGCGGATCTGCAGGTGGTCCTGGAGGTTCTCGCCCACGCCGGGCAGATCATGGATTACCGGAATGCCGTGTTCTTTCAGCAGGTCCGCGGGACCGATGCCCGATAGCTGCAGCAGCTGGGGCGAGCCGATGGCCCCTGCCGAGAGAATCACCTCGCGTTCCGCCCTTGCGATTACCTCTCCCTCGCCGGGGCGTTCGACGCGGACGCCGGTGCAGCGGGGCCCCGACCCGTTCGTCTCGGTCTCCAGTCCGAGCACGTGGGTCGAGTGCCACAGCGTAAGATTGGGCCGCTTCTCAGCCTCCTTCAGGAAGGCCTTGGAGGTGTTCCACCGCCACCCGGATCGCTGGTTCACCTCGAAGTAATCGACGCCCTCGTTGTCTCCCCGGTTGAAATCCCGGGTTCTCGGAATCCCCGCCTCCACGCACGCCGTGGCGAAGTCCTCCAGAACCGTCCATTTCAGGCGCTGGTGCTCCACCCGCCATTCGCCACCGCTGCCATGGTACTTTCGATGATCGTCGTCGGCATCACCGCCGTCATCCAGTCGGTAGTGGTCTTCATGACGCATGAAATCGGGCAGGCAGTTGTCCCACGTCCAGGCGTCCTCACCGGTGAACTCTGCCCATTGGTTGTAGTCCCTGGCCTGACCCCGGATGTAGAGCATACCATTGATACTGGAGCAGCCTCCCAGTGTCTTGCCGCGGGGGTAGATCAGGGATCGACCATTCAGTCCGGGGTCTGGTTCGGTGCGGAAACGCCAGTCGGTGCGCGGGTTGTCGATGCAATACAGGTACCCGACCGGAATATGGATCCAGTGGTAGTTGTCGCGGCCACCGGCCTCGATCAGAAGCACCCGGTTGTCCGGGTTCGAGCTGAGTCGGTTAGCCAGCAGGCAGCCGGCGGTGCCGGCCCCCACGATGATGTAGTCGAAACTCTGCGCGTGTCCCTGTGACTTGTTGTTGTCGGACATGGCGTTCCCCCGCTTGGTCACTCTTTGCTGCGTCTGTTACTTGGCTGTCGGCATCACGAATTCGGCACCGTGCTCGATGGACTCGGACCAACGCTGCATGATGGACTTCTGGCGGGTGTAGAACTTGACCCCTTCTTCACCGTAGGCGTGGGTATCGCCAAACAGAGAGCGTTTCCAGCCGCCAAAGCCGTGCCATGCCATCGGCACCGGGATGGGAACGTTGATGCCCACCATGCCCACCTGGATACGGCGACCGAACTCGCGGGCCACATGGCCACTCTCGGTGAAGCAGCTTACGCCATTGCCGAACTCATGGTCGTTGATCAATCGGATGGCGGTGGCGATGTCCGGAACCCGGACACAGACCAGAACCGGGCCGAAGATTTCCTCACGGTAGATGGTCATCTCGGGAGTGACGTTGTCAAACAGGGTGCCGCCCATCCAGAAACCGTTTTCGCAGCCTTCGCCGGTGCTGGAGGCATCGAAGTCACGCCCGTCGACCACCAGCTCGGCGCCTTCGGCTACGCCCTTTTCAATGTAACCGGTGATGCGCTGATGCGCCGCGGCCGTCACGATCGGGCCCATCTCGGCATCCAGTTCCTCACCGTTCTTGACCTTCAGGGCACGGGCCCGCTCGGCCAGCTGCGGCACGATCTTGTCGGCCACATCGCCCACAAGCACCGCCACACTGATGGCCATGCAGCGCTCGCCGGCGCTGCCATAGGCGGCACCAATCAGGGCGTCAACCGCCTTGTCGAGGTCGGCGTCGGGCATGACCACCATGTGGTTCTTGGCGCCACCGAGGGCCTGGATGCGCTTGCCATGCTTCGCGCCTTTCTCATAGAGGAGGTTGGCGATCGGCGTGGAGCCTACGAAACTCAACGCCTGAACATCCGGGTGTTCGATCAGGACTTCCACGGCGTCCTTGTCACCCTGAACCACGTTGAAGACGCCGTCCGGCAGACCCGCCTGTTTGAGCAGATCGGCGATCATCAGGGATGCGCTGGGATCCAGCGGACTGGGCTTCAATACAAAGGTATTGCCGGCGGCAATGGCGACCGGGAACATCCACATGGGCACCATGGCCGGGAAGTTGAACGGGGTGACGCCGGCCACCACGCCGAGGGGTTGGCGGGTGGTCCAGTTGTCGATGCCGGTGCTTACCTGCTCGGTGTAGTCGCCTTTCAGCAACTGGGGAATGCCGCAGGCGAATTCGACGATATCGATACCCCGGCTCACCTCGCCCTGGGCGTCGGTAAAGACTTTGCCGTGCTCGGCGGTAATGGCCCGCGCCAGATCATCCTTGTGCTGGTTCAGCAGTTCCAGGAACTTGAACATCACCCTGGCCCGACGGATGGGCGGGGTATCTGCCCAGTCGGGGAAGGCGGCATTGGCGGCGGCAACAGCGGCATCCACATCGGCGCGGTTGGCGAGCGCGACCTGACCGGTCACCTTGCCCGTGGCCGGGTTGAAGACATCCTGGGCCTGGCCTGAGATGCCCGATGATATTTCGCCATTGATATAATGCTGAATGGTTGCTTGAGTCATGGGATGCCCCTTTGTTCTTGCAGGAAAACGCTGGAAAACTTGGGGATCAGGCCAAAAAAGCCTGATAGCCAGCATTTGGTTGATAATTAATCACTCAGGCTAGAGCGGATCGGGGCCCGGATCAATTGAGATTTTCAAAAGCTAGATATAAGATTTTCTAATATTTCTTGGGAGGGGTAGGAGCTGTGCACCCATTACAGAGTCTCCGGGCATTCGTCACGGTCGCCCGTGAGGGCAGCGTTTCCCGCGCGGCCGAGCGTCTACACCTGACCCAGCCGGCGGTCAGTCTCAAGCTGAAACAGTTGCAGGACGAACTCGATCTGAAACTGTTTCTGCGCAAGCCTCAGGGGTTGGCGCTGACCCCCGATGGCCAGGCGTTGTTGCCATCGGCAGAGAAAGCGTTGGCTGCCATGGCGGCATTCGAGCAGAACGCCCGTGCCCTCCACAGCACGCTCCGTGGCAGGCTGAAGATAGGCACCATCGTCGATCCGGAGTTCATCCGTCTTGGCGCCTTCCTGCACCGGCTGGTTGAGCGTGCACCGCAGCTGGAGACCGAGTTGAGGCAGGGTATGAGCGGCAGTGTGCTGGACCAGGTCCGGGATGGTCGACTGGATGTCGGGTTTTTCCTGGCTCCTCCGGGTGTCGGTCCGGGAGCATCGGTGCCGGAGGTTGCCCATCGGGAGCTCGCCCAGTTCCAGTATTATGTGGTTGCCCCGGCTGGTTGGGGTAACAGGGTGGCGGCATCGGAATGGGAGGAGCTGGCCGCGATGCCATGGATCGTCACCCCAGAGGATTCGGTCCACCATCGTTTGCTCCAAAGCACACTGGACCCGTTAGGGCTCACCCCGCACGGTGTTGCGCAAGTAGACCAGGAGGCCTGCATGTTGGACCTGGTGCGTGCCGGCGTGGGCCTGAGTCTGGCGCGGGATGCCCTGGCCATGGCCGAGCGCCAGGAGCGGGGCCTGGTTGTGGTGGAAGGCCTCCAGTTGCCCTGTGCCTTGAGCTTCATCTGGCAGCGAAATCGCGAGGACGAGCCGCTGATTGCCGAGGCCCTTGAAGCGCTGGCCGGAGTCTGGGGGGTACCTGCTGCGGCCTAACCCAGGGTGGCATCCAGAAACATCATGACCACGAACCCGGCCAGAAGACAAAATGTGGACATGATTTTCCACTGCCGGTGATGGGTTTCGGGAATGATTTCATTGCTGATGATGAACAGCATCGCGCCCGCTGCGAAGCCCAGTGTCCAGGGCATCAGCGGCTCGGCCAGCCACACCAGGGTGGCTCCGAAAACGCCGCCAATTGGCTCGGCGAGCCCTGTCAGCAGCGCGACGGTAAAGGCCTTCAGGCGGGAGTAATCGATGGCCAGGAGAGAGAAGGCGACGGCCAGTCCCTCCGGAATGTTCTGCAGGCCGATGCCGGTCGCCAGCACGTACCCGTTGCGGACATCTCCGCCGGCGAACCCGACGCCGACTGCCATTCCCTCGGGAAAATTATGCAGGGTGATGGCAATGATGAATAGCCAGATGCCTCGTATATACGAAGCGTCCGATCCTTCGCGCCCCAGCTCGAAATGCTGGTGTGGGAGTTTCTGGTGCACATAGAGCAGGGCGGCCGCGCCGGAAAGAACTCCAAATATAACGATCAGGGCCGCGAGCCAGGTATGCCCGGTGATGTCTTCGCCGTATTCCAGCCCCGGGAGCAGAAGCGAGAAGAATGAGGCTGCAAGCATGACACCGGCGGCCGCCGCCAGCATGCCGTCCTGGAGTTTGTGACTGATGGTGCGGATCAGGAAGATTGCCAGTGCTCCGACACCGGTGGCCGAACCTGCAAGCAGGCTGGCAAGACTTCCCAGCCAGACGATACTGAAATCAGCGGACATTCGGACTCCTTTTGGCTGTCGGGTTGAGCATAGCACTCCACCGCCCTTGGCGAATGGTCGAATGGCGCAGATCGGTTTGCCTGAGTCATAACAACCATGGCGGAACAATCAGAAAAGGGGGCATGCCATGGCGTTTAAAGAGCTGTTCGAATACCGCGGGGTCGATGCTGGAGGCGTAACCATCAACGTTGCCCACGCCGGTTCCGGGCGGCCCCTGTTGCTGCTTCACGGATATCCTCAGAACCATCGGATGTGGCAAAGGGTGGCACCGGCCCTCACTCAGGATTTCCATGTCATCTGCCCTGATCTCAGGGGTTACGGGGACAGCGACAAACCGGATTCCGATCCGGAGCACGTCACTTACAGTAAGCGACAGATGGCCGCCGACGTGGTGGCCGTCATGCGCGCACTCGGGCATGAGGGATTCAGCGTGGCGGGTCACGATCGTGGCGCCAGGGTGGCCCACCGTCTCTGTCTGGATTTTCCCGATCTGGTCGAGAGGGCGTGTGTCATGGACATTGCGCCCACCCTGCACATGTTTGAAAACACCGATCAGGACTTCGCGACCGGCTACTATCACTGGTTCTTCCTGATACAGCCCGATAACTTGCCAGAGCACATGATTGGCCTCGACCCGGATTACTATCTGCGCGAGAAGCTCCGGCGATGGTCTGCGCCGGGGGCGACATTCGATCCGGAGACGGTTGGCGACTACGTTCGCTGCTTCTCGGTTCCCGAGGCAATCCATGCCAGTTGCGAGGATTACCGGGCGGCGGCGACTGTGGATCTGGACCATGACCGGGCGGACCGGGACGCCGGTAGAAAGGTCACCTGTCCGTTGTTAGTGCTATGGGGGAGGGAAGGGTTCGTGAACCGAACCTACGACGTGCTGTCAGTGTGGCGCGATTACGGTGCCGACGTGCACGGCAAGGCGCTGGAATGCGGTCATTTCCTGCCTGAAGAGGCGCCGGGGTCCGTCATTGACGAACTCCGGCGGTTTTTCGCGGCCGGCTGAACCCAGGTCAGGCGGCGTTCTGTTCGCGCCAGGCCAATTCATTGGTAATGGTTGCTTTGGGCTGCAGCATAGCAAAGTCCAGTTCGTCAATTTCCTTGCCATCCTTGAGCCGCTGTACGAAGTCCGGATTCGCGAGCGCTTTCTTGCCAACAGCCAGCAGGGCACCCGGGAATTGGTTGGCGACATCCTGATGGTTGGTTTCATCGATACCACCGTTGAGAATCAACTCCAGACCTTCAACCGAGGCTGCCACATCTGCCAGACTCTGATCGCCATCGACAAAGTTCTGCCGGTTGACGTCACCATCGGTGGTGTGGACGAAATCGGCACCGGCGTCCCGAACCGCTTCGACAATTTTCCGGAAGCCAGCCTCGCCCTCGGGTAGCTGATAGTCCGGATCGGTCACCGTCGCCTGAGACAGCCGTATGCCCACCGGATAGCTGTCACCGACGGCTTCCCGAACGGCGCGGACTACTTCCACCACAAAGCGCAGGCGGTTCTCCAGAGTTCCGCCATAGCTGTCTTCACGTTTGTTGAAATGCGTGCTCAGGAACTGGTTGAGCAAATAGCCGTTTGCTCCGTGAATCTCGATGCCATCAAAGCCCGCTGCTTTAGCGTTCTCAGCGGCACGGGCAAAGCCATCGACCGCCACTTCAATATCTGACTCAGTCATTGCGGACGGGGTCTGCCAGGCTTTCTGGTCACCATACAGACCAAGGGGCGCGCCCTTCGGGCTCACTGCGCTTGGGCCAAGCGGCTGATCCGTGTAGTGATTGGCCTGGAACTGGGCACCGGCATGCATCAACTGGATGAAGATCTTGCTGCCAGCTTCATGGACACGGTTAACGATCGTCTCCCATCCGGAGATGTGGGCATTATTGGTGATGCCCGGCTGGTTGGCATAGCCCTGGCTCGCCTTGTCATCTGTGTAGGTGCCTTCGGTGATCACCAGGCCAAAACCGCCCCTGGCATAGGCTTCGTAGTGATCGGCCATCAGTGCATTCGGGGTCCCGTCGGCCTCCGCGCTGGTGCGCGTCATCGGGGCCAGGGCAAACCGGTTAGGTACCTCGATAGAACTGAATTTGCAGGCTTGCATAACGTCGCTCATAGATACCCTCATAGGCCAATGAATTGTGAGAGCAAACTATCGTGGCAGAGAACGTTCTCTTAAAGCGAAGAATATCGATTTAGCCTGTCAGTATTTTTGAAGGATTATTCCGAGTCTGATGTGGATTGCCGGTCCGTGTGGCCGAGGGACCGGCCCGGCACTATCTGATCCCGAACCAGCTGCTTCAGTTCCTTGATGTCGGGAAATCCGCCGTTGTCCTTCCGAGACCAGATACGGTTGCCATTCACCCACACTTCGAAGATGCCACCGGTCCCGGGATGGAGGCTGAGTTCGCCGATCTCGGCCTCGAAGGTGGTCAATAGCTCCTGGGCCATCCAGGCAGAACGCAAAAGCCAGCGGCAGCCGGTGCAGTAGTAGATATCCACTTTATGGGTCATGGCGTGCTTGGGAACTCCTCGTATTGATCGTTCAGTCGGCTTTTCAGGCGCTGGAACAGCTGGTCCTGAAACTGCTCGGCCAAAGGGTAGAGATGCCCGGTTTCCGGCATCAGCGTCAGATCGGCGTTCGGCAGATTCTCTACCAGATGACGGGCATAGTCCACGGGAACGAACGGGTCCTGCTCTCCCTGGTAAATAAGGATGGGGGCTCTCACATCCCTGAGGCGGAACCCCCAGTCCAGGAGTTCTGATAACAGGTCAGTCGCAATGGCCTTGCCGCCGCTGTTCAGGCATTCCACCTGATCACGGCGGAAGTATTCTCCCTTCAGAAAGAAACGAAGCAGGGCCCTGTCCTGCTCGCTGACCAGTTGTTTCGCTTCGCGCATATACAATCCCGGGTGATGACGGGACAGCCGCACGACCAGCTTGACCACCAGTCGCATCAGGCCGGGGCTTAAACGGGCCAATCGCGGGCCCGGCCAGCGGGTCCCCTCGATCAGATGATGTTGGCCGGGGAACTCACTGAAATTGGTATAGCCGGAGAGGCAGACGCCAACGTCCATGCGATCTGCAAGCGAGTAGCCGCAGGCCAATGTGCGTGATGCACCGCTGGACCAGCCTACGTGACAGAACCTGCTCAGGCCCAGCGAGTCGGTCAGTTGCCGGATGTCGTCGGGGTAGTCCAACAGGGTCCGGTCTCGCTGGTAGTCCGACAGGCCGATACCGGGTCGGTCGGGTGTGATGATCCGAAAACCGTGCCGGCGAGCCCGCTCGTGCAGAACGTGGCCCTCCAGCCGAGAGCCGGGCATGCCGTGACCAAAGATGATTGGATAGCCCGAGGGGGCGCCCAGCTCCGTGTAGGCCAGGCGTCGCCCGTCACGAAGAGTCAGCTGTTCGGTATCGCCTCGGATCACGGGCAAGGCTTGGTTGCCCACGGGCCTAGTTCGTCCCGTAGGTGGGGTAGACGGAGGGAGCCAGGGTGGGCTCGCATCCGATCACGTCCCTCGCCTGTTTGTGGGCGTGCAGGTACCAGCGTTTTCCTCCGGTCGTGAACGTGTCACGACGAACCTCGAACGGCGCCGTGCTGACCGTCGCCGGAATCGGGGTGCCATCGGCGTGGCGGTATACGCAGCTGGTTTCAAGCCGGAAGGCTGTGGCGACAGGAAGCTCGATAAAACCGTCCTCCCTGACCGGGGGTGCTTCGCCATTAACCGACACAATTTTGAGGCAGGGTCCGAAGTGAACCTTGTCGAGGTCTTTGATGTATTCCTTGAGGCAATGCTGTGCGCTCAGGAACACGCTGCCCTCGGGGACGGTGCTACCCGTGTCCGAAGGCAGGGACTGGCATCCGCCGAGAAGTAATAGCGCCGAGAGGAAAGGCAGGATGCGTCGCATAGATTCTCCTTGCTGTGCCTTCCCTCCCGGTACGCCCTGCAGAACCCTAGTCGAAGGTCCGGGGGCGGAGTGCGTCGGGCTTCAGGAAAGGCTTGTCGCCGGTGTTATCGTGATCGCCCAGAAGCTTTCCGTTGACTACTGTTCCATAGTTTGTGTGCTTGTGGAAGTTCAGGAACTTCTCGCGAGTCTCCTTGACGTCACCGGTGTACCTTGGGTCCTGGGGTCGCTCCTGGGAGTTGATGTAGTTGGCGACCTGCCAGGCTTCATCGTCAGTCAGTGAGCCCGGTTGGCCCAAGGGCATGTTGTTCTTGATGAACGAGGCTGCGGTGAAAATCCGGGTCATGCCGGCACCCCAGTTGTAGGAATGGTCACCCCACAGTGGCGGGAACACAACCTGGCCGCCCTTCTTCTGTCCCTGTCCGTTGTCGCCATGGCAGACCGCGCAGTTTTCGGTGTACACCTGCTTTCCGCGCTCATAGTCCAGTTCGGGCTTCTGGTTACCCAGGTGGCTGAATCCGCGACCACCGATGTTCTTTTCGTAAACCGGTGCGCCCGTGGCCAGCCATTTATGGTAGGCAACCATTGCCAGCATGTCATCACTGCCATAGGGGGGCGGCTTGCCGTTCATTGAAAAGGAAAAACAGCCGGCGATTCGTTCTTCCAGCGAGTTTACGTGCTGATTCTTGCCCCGGAAATCCGGCAGCGTGGTGGCAGCCGGCCACACCGGTCCCGACCAGTTCTTGCGGCCTTCGCCCATGTGGCAGGACTTGCAGTTCATGTCATTGAACACGTATTCACCGCGGAACTGTTGAGTGTTCATGAACATGTCCCGACCCTTCAGGATGACCTTTTTCAGCTCCGGGTGAATACCTTCATCCTGCATCAGATCTTCCACAGTGGGGGCACTGTGGACATACTGGCCTTCCTTGAATTCCGGTAGCTTGACAGGGACTTCTGGCTGCGCCAGGGCCATGGGGCTTGTAACCAGCAGGCCGGCGAGCAGGGAAATCGTGTGCTTCAGTTTCATGGCTCTGCCTCCTGTTATCGTGCGGTTGCACTCTGGCTGCCCAGGTAGGCAGCCACAGCGTCGATCTGTTCTTCGGTCAGACGTTCCGCAACCGCGGTCATCAGCTGGTTGGGATCATTATTCCGCTGATTGCTCCTCCAGGCGTTCAGTTGTGACTGGATGTAATTCGGGTGCTGTCCGGCGATGGCGGGGAAAGTCTCGCCGACACCCCGGTTACCCGGGCCATGGCAGGAGGAGCAGGGTGGAATATCATTGTCCCAGTCACCCTCGTTGGCCAACTTTTCGCCCAGCGCCAGCACCTCGGCGCTGACATTGGCAGGCGTGGTGGTTTCCGGCACCGGCATGTTGGCGTAGTAGGCCGCCAGATCCCGGATTTGTTGCTCGTTGAAGTTGTCGATATTGGGCTGCATAACGGGGCTTACACGGTCGCCGCTGTTGTAATCGAGCATCTGCCGGGCCAGGTAGCCAGCGTCGAGTCCGGCGAGTCGGGGGAAGCCGGCGGCATTGTTGCCGGAGCCGTCAGCGCCGTGGCAAGCAAGGCAGGGTGCGCCACTGCCATCACCCTGGGCGGCCAGTTTCGCCCCTTGTTCGGGATCACCTTCGGAGGCATTTGCGCTGCAGGCCAGGGCGCTCATGACGCCGGCCAGAATGAGATGGGAGAGGGTTTTCATGGTTTGCCTCCGTTCATAAATAAAGCGAATTAGCATATGTCCTTTGGTGCTAATGTCAATGCGACTTCGGGTGAGCCCCCCTGTTATCAGTGTTGGGGCTTTCTGCAATCACCGGTGTAGGCAATTGATGGTTTCCGCTTGCAGACTTGCGCAGTTGGGCGAGTAACCTTGTATCCCGATGGTAGATGTCCTCACGGAACTGGATCTGCTCGTCCCCATCGACCCAGGCGGTCCAATACTGGATGTAGATGGGGATGGGGGTGGAGAGCATTGCGGTTACGGGTGTCTGTTTTTCCAGGAGTTCGTCGATTTTTTCCGGGCTCCAGTCCGGAGAGTCTGCAAGGAGCTTTTCGGCCAGGGCCATCGGCTGTTCCACGCGAATACAGCCGGAGCTGAAACTCCTTTCCTGCCGGCCGAACAGATACCGGGCGGGGGTGTCGTGAAGGTACACCGCATAGGCATTGGGAAACATGAATTTGACCCGGCCGAGCGCATTCCTGGGGCCGGGAACCTGGACCAGCTGGTAGGGAAAGTTATCCCGGGACAGCGAAGACCAGTCTACGGTGGCGGGATCGATTTTCTGCCGGTCGGCCCCCCAGCCAAGATAGACACTGATGCCCTCCCGGTTCAGGTAGTCCGGATCCCGGATGATGACGGGCAGCAGGTCTTCGATCATCAATTTGCGCGGGACTGTCCAGGTCGGGTTGAACACCAGGTAACGGATTCGATCCGAGAACACGGGCGTCTGGCGGTAGGGGCGCCCGACAATGACCCGTCGGCGTAATGTTTCCTGACCATTCATGACCAGTTGCAATTCGAACCCGGCGATATTGACGAGCACATAGTCGTTTTCGAGCGACTGTGGCAGCCAGCGCCAGCGTTCCAGGCTGGCGTCAATCCGCCGTATGCGCTCGACGGGCATGAGGTTCACTGCTGCCAGGGTTTTTCTGCCGATGATACCGTCCGGTTCCAGTCCGTGCCGGGCCTGGAACCCCGGAACCGCGGTATCGAGATCCATACTGTACAGTGCGGGATCAGCAGCTCCCGGCTCGCCCACGGTGGAGTCAGGAAGATCTCCGAGTGCAGACAGTCTTCGGCGTATTTCCGGCAGCCGGGGGTCACGATCACCTGGGTGAATGGACGGGCCGTCAGCAATGGGCAGCCACGGGCGTCCAAGCAGAGGAGCAAGCCGGTTGCGAGCCTGCATCAGTCTCGAATAACCAGGGTGCTTGGGTCGGAGGCTATCGAGGGTTGCGGCTATGCTGTTATTCCGGAGCGCATCGGCGAGGGCAACAGCCATGTCCCGGGGCTGCCGGCTGGCGCTCCATTCCGCGTGAATGGTCTGGGGATCCACTTTGCCTTTAAGCAGGTGAGACGCCACCAACATGAAGGCGTCGGAAAATAGCAGGTCGAAGTCGGCGCGCATCTCTCCGGAGAGATCATCCCGGGCCCTCATCGTCAGCTCGGACAGGAGTTCCCCGTGGTAATCCGCCGGATTCAGGCCGTCGTTGGCGACTTGTCGTATGGCGTCGACCAGTTCCCGGCGATGTCCCGGGGCGGACCAGGCCAGCTGAAAACTGTGGTTCTCGTAAAATCTGCGGAGGGCTTCCCGGGCGAGCAATGGCTCACCCAGAACGCGCACCGGGTGTCCGGCCTGGAGAGCGTCAATCCGTTGGACCAGGGCTTCGTTCGGGCCGGAGGCGAGGGCCTGCGCTGACAGCACCAAAGCGATTGCGGCTGCCAGGGCCAACAACATTGAGTGCCTGCATGTAGCCATAACTTTTTGTTTACCAAAGTGACATCTGATCTCCGCCGGGGCGGCAGAACAGATCGGTTCTCAGGGATTCCTGTCGAGGGCGATTGAGCCCGAGCTTGCGTGCCTTGTTGCGGAAACGCTGGCGGATGAGGTCTGCGTAGGGGCCTGACCCCGTCATGCGCGTGCCGAAAGTACTGTCGTAGCTCTTGCCACCCCTGAGATCGCGAATCCGGTTCATGACATGCCCGGCCCGGTCCGGGAAATGTCGCTGGAGCCATTCCTGGAACAGCTCGTCCAGTTCATGGGGTAAACGTAGCATAATCCAGCCAGCCTGTTCGGCACCGGCGTTCGCTGCTGCTTCGAGAATCGCCTCGATTTCGTGATCGTTAATAAAGGGGATGACCGGCCCGATGATGATCCCGACGGGAATACCGGCGGCGCGAAGCTGCTCGAGTACCCTGAGGCGTGTTGCCGGTGCCGCTGTTCTGGGTTCCATTCGGCGTTTCAGGTCATTGCTCAGTGTCGTCAGGCTGATGGTGACCGAACAAAGACGATCCCGAGCCAGATCGGACAGCAGGTCCAGGTCCCTCAGGATCAGCGCGCCCTTGGTGATCAGAGATACGGGATGCCGATAATCGCATAGGACTTTCAGCAGGCCACGGGTGATTTCCCGCTCTCGCTCGATGGGCTGATAAGCGTCGGTATTCATACCCAGCGCGATGGGGGAGACTTGATAGCCGGGTTTGTCCAACGTTTCACGGAGTTTTGAAACCGCGTTATGTTTGGCAATCAGACGGGTTTCGAAATCCAGGCCCGGTGACATGTCCCAGTAAGCGTGCGAGGGGCGTGCGAAGCAGTAGATGCAGGCATGCTCACAACCGCGGTAAGGGTTGATGGACTGGTCAAACGGAATGTCCGGCGAGCTGTTGCGGCTGATGATAGACCTCACGGTCTCATCCATGACCTCGGTGGCCAGGGAATCCGGACGGGTTTCATCTTCCGGGTCCCGGTACCAGCCGTCGTCTTGATCACGGTCAGTGGCAATAGGCTGGAAGCGGTTGTGTGGGTTCAGGCTGGTGCCCCGGGTTTTCATAATCTCACCACCACTGTTTTTATATACAGTATTGGTGATGCTACTACCTCTGTATCCTTCCCCGCAAGCAGAATCCGGCCATCCTGACGCCGGAGTGATGTCTGAACACCTGAGGAATCCATGTCTGATCTTTCGTTGATCCAGTATGTCCTGATTGGCCTGATTTTTATCTGGAGCGGGTTTGTGCGCTCCGGCCTGGGGTTTGGTGGAGCCGTGTTGTCGCTGCCGTTCCTGTTGCTGGTTTACGACGAACCCCTGGTGTTTCTGCCGATCATTGCGGTGCACCTGCTCGTGTTCTCATCCCTGACGATCTGGCTGAACAACCGGAAAAACCCTGACCGTGAGAATCCGGTCGAAGGGGGCACGGTGGAATGGTCCTACCTCTGGCGTATTCTGGGCATCATGATCGTTCCGAAACTGATTGGCGTCTTCGGTCTGATCACCTTGCCGGGCAACGTGCTCAGCGCCATTATCTTCGTGATCGTCGCCCTTTACTCGGTGTCCTACGTCATCAACAAGCCGTTCCGTAGCGGCAGCAAAACGGTGGATGCCATTTTCCTGATGGTTGGCGGCTACATCAGCGGCACATCCCTGATCGGTGCGCCCCTGATCATCGCCGTGGCGGCCCAGCACGTGGTGAAGGAAAAGCTCCGGGATACCCTGTTTGCGCTCTGGTTCATCCTGGTTCTGATCAAGATGGCGGCATTTATATGGGCCGGAGTGGATCTGCAGCTCATCCATCATCTGTGGCTGTTGCCCTGCGCCGCGATCGGCCATGTGATCGGGCTACAAGTGCATGACCGCATGCTCAGGGCGGAAACCCCGGTATTTTTCCGGGTGCTGGGTGCAGTGCTGCTGGTGGTCAGCAGCATCGGTATGTTCAGTGTGCTGGGCTGAGGCAATTGCCTCAGCCAGCTCGGCCGAACACCTTCTCGAGAAAACCGACTGACCGCACATCCGGGATCGGCAGGTTGTCCACTTCGTCCGTGGCCCGGCGCCAGAAGGACTCGGGATCGTCCAAATCGGCAACTGTGGCTCGCTCTTCCTTGCTATAGTGGTTGTGCTCGCCCTCGATACCATTGGCCATCAGCGCCTGGGTGTAGAGGTAGATGGCTGCCCGAATGGTACGCAGCACCCGACAATAGGCGTCCCGGCTGAGATTGATCGCCAGCTCAGCCGACAGATTGATCTGCTTCTGCAGGGCCAACATGGCTTCCTTTTCAAGGGGAACCCGGTTGCCGTCACCTTTCTTGCAGTTCAGGCAGAACTTTTCCAGCGGCTTGATGCCTTCGATCAGATCCATGCTCCCGAGCTGGCCTTTCTGGTGTTCCTCGATGGGGGCGGGGATCCAGCCATATTGTGGCGATTTGGCAACGATGTGTCCTTGCAGGTCCCGGCGATAGGGTGGGGCAGCAGCGACGTCTTCATAGCCATCGAATTCCTTGCGTAGCCAGGCCGCCATCTCCCGATGCCGCAGCATCATGGCGAGGGTAATGGCTGATTGCACGATGTCTTCGAGTAACTCGCTGGAATCCTGGGTCCGTTCCTCCAGGTGATTGACGGATGCAGACATGTTTTCCTCCCCGGCAATGGGCAGTTCGCGGGTAGGTCTGTGCCATTGCCGTGTTTTTGTTGTTTTAGGTATGACCCCGGTTGTCGGAACCGGAAAGTCTGAACTAAAACGTATACACGGGATCCGGCATTCGCCGTTGTAAAAAGGTTATTGCTTGTAACCGACGGTAAGTGGTCGGGGAGGTTGCGACATGACAGCAGAAGACAGGTCCAAATCACGCCGCGAATCCATGGTGGACTACCAGATCATCAGTCGAGGCATTGACGACCCACTGGTGGTCGAAGCCATGCGCAGGGTTCACCGGGAAGCTTTTGTGCCGGACAGTCTCCGGGAGGCGGCCTATGAGGATGGGCCCCTGCCGATCGGAGCCGGTCAGACCATCTCCCAGCCTTATATTGTTGCGCTGATGACCGATGCACTGGAGCTTCGCGGAGGCGAGCGCGTTCTTGATATCGGTACGGGATCCGGCTACGCGGCAGCCGTGCTGGCCTGTATCGCCGCCGAGGTGTTCTCCATCGAGCGTATTCCGGAGCTTGCCCGGCAGGCCCGCAAGAACCTGGTGGCTGAGGGATTCGATAATGTCCGGGTACGCTGCGGAGACGGCACACTGGGCTGGCCGGAAGAGGCACCCTTTGATGGCATCAGTGTCGCCGCTGGAGCCCCGGCCGTGCCTGACACCCTGAAACACCAGCTGGCGGTGGGCGGGCACCTGGTGATTCCCGTGGGCTCGGAGCACATTTCCCAGTCCCTGATGCGCGTGACCCGGGTTTCCCGGGATAAATTCAGGTCCGAGAACCTCGGGGGCGTCCGGTTTGTACCCCTGCTCGGCGAGCAAGGTTGGTCCTGAAAGCCCGGTAATCAGCGACCGGCATGTGTGCTCTCGAAAATCTTGTCAGCCGAGGCCGCAACGAACCCGGTATACAGCTCACCATCGGGTTTGGGGTAGCGCAGGGCGAACTCGTAGAAACAGCTGGGAATGGTTGCTTCCCGGTCCGAGAACCCGACGGCAACCCGATCCGCCATGGTGGATGACTGCTCCAGCATATCCTCGGGTGAACCCTTCACTTCGCCGCCGCTGCTGTTGACGGTGAAACCGTTGTCCTTGAGCAGCTGGTTCATCTCGGCCACGGTGTGAATGCTGTCCAGATCGTTGATGCTGACAGTGAAATGATTGGCGCGGTAACCCCAGGCGGCCATCCAGGCTGCGTATTCACTCTCCTCCAGCAATTCCCGGTAGGTCTCGTGACTCACTTGCCAGTGCCGGCCGGAATACAGGAAGTCATCCGCGGTTGTGCGTTCGGGATCCACCTGACTGACCAGCTCCCGAACGATCTCCTGCAGCCTCGGTGAGCACTGGTCTACCAACAACTCGGAGATAAACACCTTGGGGGCCTGGTTGTCAGGGTGCTCAAAGTGCCGGGCATAAAGTTTTTTGGCCTCGAACTGGTACTCCCCGCAGGCCTCATAACCGAGATTGAGGAAGTGCCGCGCCAGGGTCTCCAGCCCGACGGGATCGAGGTTGAAGGTGCGGAGCGCAATATGGTCGTTGACCACGGGGCGCGACTCGCGCTCGTCCAGAAGCCGGTGGATCCGGTTGGCCGAGGGGGTAACGGTCCGGTAGTTATCCCAGAGTTTACTGAACAGTGTCTGATAGTCAGTGTGCATAGTGTCTTTCTCCATGTTCGTCAGCCGGGAAGACCGCTGATAGGGTCGCGGGTTTTCGGGAGCCGGCCTGATCATTGGCAAGGGGCAATAGCCAGACATTGGCCTGATTCCCGAGACGCAGCTGATCGCCAATGCTGTCCGGAAGAATCACCCTGCGGCCCTCAGGATCCAGTCTGGCCTGGTCGGTCACCGTGGCCCGAAAATCCGTTGTGCCGCTGGTGGCGACGATGACCGGCCCTGGGGTCGGACTGGAAAATCCGGAACCGCCCGCGGGTCGCATTGCGGCAGTGAAGACCGCCGAACGCTGAACACTGAGGATATCCTGCAGGGCACACTCGACGGTTGGTCCCGCATCGAAAAGATCGACAAAACCACGATGGCGGAAGCCTTCGGTTTCAAGCATTTTCAGGGCCGGGCGAGTCTGAGGGTGCACTTTCCCGATCACCGCTCTGGCCTCGTCGGCCATCAGATGAGTGTAAAGTGGTGCTCCCGGCATCAGGTCTTCGATGAAATCCGTGTAGCCGGAGCCCACCAGGCTGGTGGCCGAGGAAAATTCCATGTCAACAAAATGCTGTCTCAGCCAATTCCAGAAGGGTGATTGGCCCGCCTGATCGGAGACGCCCCGCATTTCGGCGATGACCTTACCTGCAAAGCGTTCCGGATGCTGCGCCATGAACAGGAATCGCACTCTTGAAAGCAACTTGCCCGCATTGGCCCGACGGTATTCCGGCCGCAGATAGAGCGAGCAGATTTCTGTGCAGCCATTGTAGTGTGTGCATCGGGTCAGCGTTTCCACCTGCCTGCGCAGCCCGAGGTCCCTGGAGTGGTGGACCACGGTATTCTGATGGAAGTGGTGCAGGGGCCGCGTATGGCCGGTGAAAGCCTCGATGCCGGTGGTGCCCATGATTGCACCGGTTTCCTCATCCTCCAGCACAAACAGGTAATGCTCATCCCCGGGAGAGCTGATGGCCCGGTCGAAGCTGGCACGGGCATGGGCAATTTTCCGCGCCAGGGCATCCCGGTTCGGCATCAGGGAGGTGAAGCCGGGGCCGGACTCGTCGGCAATCTGATAGAGGGTGTCGAGATCTGTTGCTGCAACCGGTCTGATGATCATGGCGAATCTTCCCTGTTGTTTGGCTGCCAGTATGGGGAAGAGTTATGTCGATTTGCAGTTTCAATATGGGCGAACTGATCTAGAATGATGACGAAATGTATTGTTGAGGTTTCAAAATGATCGGCTCGCAGGATCAGAAGTTAGTCATGCTCCTCCGGCAGGATGCCAGAACCAGTATTACCGACCTCGCCAGAGCCCTGGGCGTGTCCCGGTCAACCGTGCAGAACCGGTTGGCGCGGCTCGAAGCTACGGGGGTTATCAGAGGCTATTCGGTGGAGCTGGGCAAGGACTATCTGGCGAACCTGGTCGAGGCTCATGTATCAATCAAGGTTGTGCAGAAGCTCACGGCAAGGACCAACGTCGCACTGGAGGAAATCAGCCAGGTGACCCAGTTGTTCTCCGTGAGCGGCGAGTATGACCTTATTGCGATCGTACGCGCTCACTCACTCGAAGAGCTGAGCAAGGTTCTCGACGACATTGGTAATCTGGAGGGTGTGGAGCGGACCAACTCGGCCGTGGTCCTGGAGACCCGGTTCCGGCGCTAGCCAGGACTCCGGGGTTCAGCCGCCCAGTAATCCTGCGTAGGCGCAGTAAAAGAAAGCCGCGGAGCCGACAAGGATAACGCCCCAGGCGGGGAAGATCAGGAATGAGCGAGTCGATGTTTTCATGTGCACCTCCTTCAGTGATGCTTTTCGATACGCTGTCACCCTCACTGTAGACCAGTCTTGATCAATGTCACGGTTTATTTTTTGATCATTGTCTCAAGACGTGCGAATTGGCCAACCGGGACGTGCTTTATTGCTATTGAGGCCGGGGTCAGGTCGGCTACTATGAACGCAAAGCGCTGAAAGTAACGAAGCACCACAAGATCAGTCGAACAATAACAATCAGGAGTTACGAATGGCGGTAGATCCTCGCAAGCAGACCTCCCTGCACTGTCTCTACTACTGGGCGGAGCAGACGCCCGATAACATTTACCTGACTCAGCCATACCCCGATGGCCGGGTCGAAGATATCACCTGGAAACAGGCAGCGGACCAGGTGTCCCGGATGGCGGGTTACCTGATCGGTCTTGACCTGCCGGCGCACAGTAATATCGGGCTCCTGGGCAAGAACAGCGCCCACTGGATCCTCGCGGATCTGGCGATCTGGGCTGCGGGGCACGTCAGCGTTCCCCTGTATCCCACCCTCAACGGTGAGACCGCCGCCTATATCCTGGAACATAGCGAGGCGAAGTTGTTGTTCCTCGGCAAGATGGATGGGACCGCTGACGGGTGGAATGATATCAAGGACAGTCTGCCCGGGGATCTGCCCATCGTTTCACTCCCGTTGTCGCCCAGAGACGACACACCCAAGTGGCTTGATATCGTTGAGTCGCAGGAACCGGTACAACCGCGACTGCCCGATCCGGACGACCTGGCCACCATCGTCTACACATCCGGCTCTACCGGCCGGCCGAAAGGGGTCATGCACAGTTTCCGGAACATGGTTTCTGTCGCGGATGGCCTTAAGCAGCTGTTTCCGGTGAGTTCAGAAGAGCGCATGTTGTCCTACCTGCCGCTGGCACATGTGGCTGAGCGGGCGGCGGTTGAAACGCAGTCGCTGTACTTCGGCTTCCACCTCTACTTCGCCAATTCGCTCGAGACCTTTCAGGAAGACCTTCAGCGTGCCCGGCCAACGCTGTTCTTCTCGGTGCCGCGTCTGTGGATGAAGTTCTATCTCGGCGTGAACGCCAAGTTACCTCCAAAAAAACAGAAGCTGCTGTTCAATATTCCGGTCCTCAACTCGGTGGTGAAGAAAAAGGTACTCAGACAACTGGGGCTGGATCATTGCCGGGCGGCACTCACCGGCGCAGCACCCTTGTCTGCCGAGATCGTTTCCTGGTACCGCAACCTTGGTCTGGAATTGCTGGAAGTGTATGGCATGTCGGAGAACTTCGGCTATTCCCATGCCAATCGCCCAGGCCAGGCCAGGGCCGGCTATGTCGGTATGGCTAACCCCGGGGTTGAGCACCGGATCGGTGAAGCCGGCGAGGTACAGGTCAGGAGTCCGGGCCAGATGCTGGGGTATTACAAGAACGAGGAGAAAACACGGGAGGATCTCACCGATGACGGCTTCCTGAAGACCGGTGATATGGGGGAGATCGACGGCGAGGGGTACCTTCGGATCACCGGCCGGGTCAAGGATCTGTTCAAGACTTCGAAAGGCAAGTACGTGGTGCCGGTGCCCATCGAGAACCGGTTCAACCATCCTCAGGCGGAGGTGGTCTGCGTGGCGGGAGCCAACCAGCCGCAGCCTTGCCTGATGGTGCTGTTATCCGAGGAAGCGCGGGATGCATTGGAGGAGGGCGCCGATCGCTCAGGACTCGAGCAGGAGCTGGCGGCCGAACTCGATGCAGTGAATGCTGCCTGCGAGGCCCATGAAAAGGTTGCGTTTGTGGTCGTGGTGAAGGAGCCCTGGACCATGGAGAACGGCATGCTGACACCTACTATGAAGATCAAACGGAACGTGATCGAGGATTTTTACAACAGCAGAATGGAGGACTGGTTTGCGCGGAACAGCAAGGTGGTCTGGGAATTCTGATCACGTTTCCTGAAACCAAAAAAACGCCGGCGATGATCGCCGGCGTTTTTTTCGAGCGTTCTCTGACCTGAATCACCGTCGGTGATCAGTGCCCACCCTGAACCTGAGGCATATCCTGAGCCACAACCGCAGCCTTGCGGTTGAAAATGCGCACCTTGCGACTGATAAACTGCGCCGCCTGCTTTGCTGCAGTACGGGTATACTGGCGCCTGACCTCAGCACTATTGTGGAGGATACTGGACGGCAGCGGGTTAACGGTTGCGATATGGTTCTGAGTCATAGCGCCTTCCTCCTTTTCTCGGGTGGATTGATTAGCGATCTACCTTTAATTTACGAACTATTCTAAGGATTCTTTTTTGCAGCTTGAATACGTTAAACTCCGTATCCGTGTTGCAAATATGCAGTGATTATGGATTGGGATTATCTTCGATATATAAGGGCCCTTGCAATAGGCGGAACGCTCGCAAAGGCCGGTGAATTGCTGGGTGTACACCAAACCACAGTCCTAAGGCGGCTCGACCAGATGGAAGAGTCCCTCGGGGTACAATTCTTTGAGCGCAACCAGAACGGATTACAGCTGACTCCGGTCGGTGAAATGGCTTTCCGGGAGGCCGAACGGTTGGCCACGGACATGGAAAACCTGGAGCGCAAACTGGTCGGCGGCGACTCTGCGCCCGTGGGCAAAGTCCGGATAGCGGCCGAAGACATGATGCTCAATGAGCTACTGAGCCCGATCCTGGCAGAGGTTGTACGAGAGTTTCCGGATATCGAACTGGAAGTGCTCACGGACAACGATGTGGCCAACCTCTCGCACCGGGAGGCGGATCTCACCCTCAGGCCGGAGAATAAACCCCAGGAGACTCTGGAAGGCGAGCGTATTGCCGCTGTTGAGTCGGCGGTCTATGGTTCCGCCCGCTACTGCCGGCGTAACCGGGATATGGACGTGGATAACCGGCCCGAGGACTGTCTGTGGATCATCCCGGACGAGACCTTCAGTCACCTGGCGACCGGACGCTGGTATCGCAAGCAACTCAAGAATGCGACTTCCGTGATTCGCTGCAACAGTCTGCAATCCATGGCGGCGCTTGCCAGAGCTGGCGCGGGGCTGGCCGTGCTGCCCTGTTACGTGGGCGAGAGTGCGAAGGAACTGCGTCGGCTATCCGACCCTCTGGAAGGGGAAAGCGTGGATCTGTGGTTGCACGTCAACCATGACACCCAACAGATGGCCCGGGTGCGGATCGTCATGGAATTCCTGGTGGACCGACTCCGTGCGCTGGAATCCACCATCGAGATCAGCACAACGTTCTGATCACGGCTCTACCCGGCAAAACGGCCAGAACTGGTACCAACGCCAGCATTGGAACTCCTGCTCGCACTGCTGGAGCTGGTTGTGGTACCGAAACGCCCGGCTACGAACGCGGGCTGCCAGTGCCCGAATCTCCGGCTTCTGGTCGTAAGTCCGGCGGGCGTAGCCGCCGCGGCCTTCATGGTAGGCCAGGTAGAGCTCCCTCGGGGCCGTGAAAGGGATCCCCAGATGCTCATGGCTCAGGCGGTTGTACCAGCCCACGAAATCCAGCGCATATTCCATATCGGAACGCACGGTCAGCCAGCCGCCCTCGTTTGCCGCCAGGTATTCCCGCCAGGCTGGATCGAGGGCCTGGGCGTAGCCGAAGGCGGTGGTGGGGCGTGTCCAGGGAATCAGTCCCCAGAGCAGGGTTCTTGGCGGTCGGGCATGACTGCGGAACGACGATTCGTAATAGACAAAAGCCATCTGGGTCGCAACGGGGGTGCCCCATTTCTCCTGGGATGCCCGGGCGTAGTCATACCAGACGGTGTGTTCCCGGAAAATCTCGCAAAGATTGTCGGGATTGGCCGGCGGATCCGGGGCCAGCAGGCTGAATCTCAACGTGGCCCACGTGCCTATGAGTAGGCCCAGGACGGGTAATCCATACCATTTTACCCGCGCGCGCCAAACATTAAGGCGTTTGGTGCGTCGTTGTCTGCGTCGGGAGCGAGGCTTGCGCGATTTCCCTACCAAACTGTCATCTCCGGGGGCTCTGAATGGCTTGCTGAGGGGGGCGCCGCCGTGTCATAAACGGCGGAATCCCAATTTCAGGATGATAGTGAAATGAGACTCGCCACCCTAGTTAAACCTCTTTTAGTCGTGACGTTTCTGGCAGGGGGGATCGCCAATGCAGCCCCGAATGCCCAGCAAGTGCTCGCTGCTTCACCGATCGACGATATTGTTACCCAGTACCCGGCGATGATGCGCCAGGGTATTCGTGAGGGGATGAAGCAGAGTGGCCAGGTTCCGCCGATGGTGGCGGAGACCATCGGACAAATTGTCAGCAGCAGCTTCCGGGCCGAGGATATTGAGCGCCGGATCGTCACCGGTCTGGAGGAGAACCTCTCTGACGCCCAATTGACGGCGGTCCGCGACTGGTATGAAACCCCGGTGGCGCAGAAGATTTCCGCAGCCGAGATCGAAGCGTCCGCTCCTGAAACCTGGCAGCAGGTGCGTGCACAGGCGCCCGCCCTGAACAAGAAGTACCAGGGCACGGAGAGGGCCCTCATGTTCGACCGCTTTGACCGGGCGTCCCGTGCGACCGAAAGCGCGGTGGATACCTCCATTGCGGTGCAGCTTGGAATGGCAACGGCCATGGCGGCGCTGAGCACCGATTCCGTGCATTACGAGCAACTCCGGCAGCGCATCGAAGGACAGCGCAGCATGCTTCGGGGCGTCATGGAACAGCAGGTTTACGACAGTTACCTGTACACCTACCGGAACATCAGCAACCAGGAGCTCGATCTTTACCTGGATTTTCTGGAGAGCGATGCCGGCTCCGCCTTCTCCCGGGTGGTCACCGACAGCATTCAGCAGGCGATTACCGAGCCGGTGGAAAGTATCGGCAAGCAGGTGTCCCGGTTCCTCAGTCCGGAATCACAAGGCGGTCAGTAAGCTCTCGCAGTTCCTGATAGACCTCTGGCCGTTTACGCTCATAACGGTGGGAGAAGTGAAAGGCGATCAATTGCCGGACCTGCGCCCCGTTGGCAATCCGGGCGCAGGCTTTGGTTGTGAGGTGGTGGGTGCGCCGGGCCTGGCCCTCGTCGGCGGCCATAAAGGAGGCTTCGCAAAACAGGGTGTGCGCATTGCGTGCCAGCGCGGTCATTTTCCTCAGGTTGTCCGGCGTATCGGCGAAATCCGTGCCATAGACCACTTTTTCTCCGGGGGCCTGGATCAGCAACTGCCGAGCCAGGTCTTCCGCACGCCACGTGCAGGCCGGGTTGGGGGAGATCAGCTCATCCGGACGCTTGCGTAATACCGCCATTTTCAGATCGTGTAACCAGGGTCCCGGTTTTAGTCCCATTACCTTGAGCCGGTCGTTTCGCACCTGCAGTTTGCCGAAGGGTTCCCAGGCATAAGCCAGCACCGGGGTACCGTGGTCGAGCAGGGCAGCGCGTACCTGGAACTCCGGCTCCCGGTAAATCACACCGTCGGGTGTAGGCTGATCGTCCAGCGGGGTTGGAGCCGGATCGCCGGCGGTGATTTTCCACCGTTTGAGGTGGTCCCCGTGCCATTCGTGCACCACGAACCGCGGGCCCCGGTCTTCCACCCGATCCCACAGAATCCCATTGATCATGCCGGTGATATGTCGCATCAGGCCGGGCGGGCCGAACAGACGGCAGGCAGGGAAGTGACCGATCCGGCTGCGCAGGAACCACATGAATCCGCCGATGTGATCAGCGTGGCAGTGGGTGACAAAGACATCACTGACCTGGTGGGCGGAGCGCAGCGGCATCCGCCCCGTATCGCCGAGGTCAAACAGCAGGCTGCGGGACTCATGCAGCAGTCGCAACTGCAGCAACGGATCCCCCCCGACACCGTTGACCAGGGAAGCCACGACCGGTCCGACCCGGACAGCGACCTGTGGGTCCTTTGCGACACTGGTCAGGGCGCCCAACTCAACACTGACCTGCACTGCCCCGCTGGGCTGTCCTTTGCAGTCCATACCTGCTCCCGGTGGGTGAGTTTCAGGGTACCTGATATTTGTACAAAACCGGATTTCGGTCCAATCTCCCTAGTATATGCGAGTGGGGAGCGTCGCTATGGATTTCAATGCCTATCAGAAAGCCTTGTCCTCGCAATTACGGGGATTGGAGTGCCCGTTCACCGAGCAGGAGTTTGAACAACGGCTGGCCCGGGTCCGTGACCGGATGGCCCGCGACGATTTCGGGGCCCTGCTGTTGACCGATCCCTCCGACATTTTCTATCTGACCGGATACAGCACGTTCGAGGTGTCTGTGCATGTGGCCCTGGTGGTCACCCAGGAGGAGTTGCTGCTGCAGGTGCCCTCGATCGAGATGGGCCCGGCCATGGTCACGACGAGGGTGGCGCGGGTCAGCGGTTACCGCTGGGAAGGCATTGGCGAGGTGCTTGAGCCACTTGTGCAGATTCTTAACGATGGTATCGAAACCGTGGGTATCGACGCGTGGCATGGGTCCCTGCGCCAGGGAGTGCTGGAGGGATTGAAAGCCCGGATGCCCGGCACCCGGTTTGTCAATAACGGGGGATTGCTGAAAAAGATCCGCATTGTGAAGTCGCAGGCGGAAATCGATTTCCTGCGTGAAAGTGCGCGGATAACGGCAGAAGGACTGAAAGCTGCCGTGGCTGCGGTACGCCCCGGAGCCACCGATAACGACATCGCGGCAGTCGGAGCCCGCGCCTTGCTGGAAGCAGGCAGCGAATTCATGAGCATGCAGCCGATTGTCACTACCGGCCGGCGCAGCAGCGTCATCCACTGCAACCACAAACGCACGGTGATCCAGGAAGGCGATCCCGTATTCCTTGAGTTTGGCTCAGCCTGGCACCGCTATACTGCCCCCATGATGCAGACCATTGTGGCCGGACCACGGCCTTCCTCTGAAATGGAGCGGGTTCACGATGGCTGCCGACGCATTGTGGATACGCTGTTGGCGTCCGTTCGCCCTGGCGTCACCTTTGACCAGGCCGCGCACGATGCCGAACGGGCGCTCCAGCCGCTGGCGGACAAGGTTTTCTTCTCCGGCGTATTCGGTTACACGGTGGGCGCCCAGTTCCCGCCATCCTGGGTAGAGGGCTCGGGGTTCATTGCCCGGGGTGGCAACATGGAGTTCCGGCCTGGCATGGTCTTTCACCTCCCCATCTGTCTGCGTATCCCTGGACAGTGGGGGATCGGTTGCAGCGAAACCATTCTGGTCACCGAGGATGGTGCGGAGCCGATTACCCGAAATCCCTGGACGTTGGGCTAGTCCAGTCTGAGGTCCGATAAGTAGACGCTCCGCATTTCGGGCAGCCTGACGGCGAACAGTCCCAGCCGTCTGATCTGCGCCATATCCATGCTGCGATTCGCCGGTGCGTTTCTGATGTCATCCAGGCGTCGTGTGAAGGTGTTAAAGCCGGGCTTCAGCATCAGGCGGGTGTTGTAACGGTCGTTGAAGGCATTGTCACCACGGTCATGGGCGAGGTCGTTAATCCGTAGCGTCAGGGATAGCGGCTCCCCGGAAGGGTTGAACAGGGTAAGACTCAACTGCTCATAGCCCCGCCAGTCTGCAGGGAGATTGTTCAGCGAAACGCCGGAGTAGGTGCCCGTGCCCAGATCGATTTCCAGGCTGTAGGGGTGCCCCGCCGTATTCCGGGCGGAGGCGGTGAGGTCACCGCTCCAGAAGTGGGAGGGATCCTCCTGACGGAAGTCATACAGCAGAGGGAGTTGATGGTTGACTTGCCATTGTCGGGCCGCCACGGCGGCAGTGATGCCCAGTTCGAGTACCAACAATAATCCGGTGAGTGCCGCGGCAAAGCGGGAGAAGCTGCCGGCACGGGTCCGGGGTGACAGCACCGGTTGCCAGGCAAGCACCAGCCAGACCCCTTCGAGGTTCCTCAGGATATCCCGCCAGTCTACCTGTCGGTCCAGTTCCGACTGCACCAACTCGACCAGGATGCCCAGCAGCAGGACGATGCCGGTAGTTGCCAGCCAGAGCCGCGAGCCCGCCAACCATTGCCAGGGCTTGAATACGTAAGTCAGGAGTGCAAAAAGACCGATATGGCCGAGATTCCAGACGGACCGGAAAAAAGGGCCTGAGGCCCAATCGGGGCCACCGAGGAACAAAAACGGTGCCAGGGCGAGAGCGCCCGCGAGGGCCAGCGTGCGTATCCGCTGCCCCTCGAGAACGCTATTCGGCATGGCGCCAGGTCTCATCAGCTGCGGCTGGTGACTTCCAGTAGGTGGTAGCCGAACTGGGTCTTGATCGGGCCGATCACGGTGTTCAGCTCGCTGTTGAAGACCGCCTTGTCAAACTCCGGGACCATCTGGCCCGGGCCGAAGGAACCCAGGTCGCCGCCATTGCGGCCGGAAGGGCAGGAGGAGTGCTGCTTTGCCACTTCGGCAAAATCCTGGCCGCCTTCGATGGCCTTCTTCAGTTCTTCACATTTTGCTTCGCTGTCCACCAGAATGTGGCGTGCCGTTGCTTGTGCCATGATCAATATCCTGTGTCTGTATTAAAGGGTAGGTCAGAACGGGAATGCTGCCCGCACAGGCCGTCCGAGGCAAGTGCTTTTTATCCGTGTTTCTGCGGCCTCACAGTCCCGCGGGCAAACCTGTACAATGCCGGCTTTCTCTTCGCCGGCGCCCGGTCGGCCCCACATCGACAGGTTTTTTCTTGATTTCCACCGCCAATATCACCATGCAGTTCGGGGTAAAGCCCCTGTTTGAAAACGTCTCCGCCAAGTTCGGCAACGGCAACCGCTACGGCCTGATCGGCGCCAACGGCTGCGGCAAGTCCACGTTGATGAAGATCCTCGGTGGCGACCTCGAGCCCTCCGCCGGCCAGGTCATGCTGGAGCCCAACACCCGGATGGGCAAGTTGCGACAGGACCAGTTCGCCTATGAAGACTGCTCGGTGATGGACACCGTCATTATGGGCCATGAGGAGCTGTGGCACGTCAAGAAAGAGCGTGACCGCATCTACTCCCTGCCGGAGATGAGCGAAGAAGACGGTATGGCGGTGGCGGATCTGGAAGTCCAGTTTGCCGAAATGGACGGCTACACCGCCGAGTCCCGCGCGGGCGAACTCCTGTTGGGCCTGGACATCCCCCTTGAGCAGCACAACGGCCCCATGAGTGCCCTGGCACCGGGCTGGAAGCTCCGGGTCCTGCTGGCCCAGGCGCTGTTTTCCGACCCGGACGTGCTGTTGCTGGACGAGCCCACCAACCATTTGGATATCAACACCATTCGTTGGCTGGAAAACATCCTGGTGGCCCGCAACAGCACCATGATCATCATCTCCCACGACCGTCACTTCCTGAACAGCGTGTGCACGCACATGGCAGATCTGGACTATGGCGAACTGCGCCTGTTCCCGGGCAACTACGACGAGTACATGACCGCCGCCACCCAGGCCCGCGAGCGGATGCTGGCGGACAACGCCAAGAAAAAGGCGCAGATCGCCGAGCTGCAGCAGTTCGTCAGCCGCTTCTCCGCCAACGCTTCCAAGGCCAAGCAGGCCACCTCCCGCGCTCGGCAGATCGACAAGATCCAGCTGGAAGAGGTGAAGCCCTCCAGCCGCGTCAGCCCGTTCATCCGTTTCGAACAGGGTAAGAAGCTGCATCGTCAGGCGGTCACCCTGAAAAAGCTGACCAAGGGTTTCGAAGAAAGGCCATTGTTCGAAAACCTGGACCTGCAGATCGAAGCCGGCGAACGGGTTGCGATCATCGGCCCCAATGGGATCGGCAAAACCACGTTGCTGCAGTGCCTGTCCGGTGCCTACACACCGGACAGCGGTGAGGTAAAGTGGACCGACAGCGCTGAGGTGGGCTACTTCGCTCAGGACCACACCGCCGATTTCGCCGAAGACGAAACCCTCACCGACTGGATGGCCCAGTGGACCAAGGGTGGTGAGCAACTGGTGCGCGGCACGCTGGGGCGCATGCTGTTCTCCGGCGACGAGATTGGCAAATCCGTGCGGGTGATTTCCGGTGGTGAGCAGGGGCGTATGCTTTTCGGCAAGCTGATTCTGCAAAAGCCGAATGTGATGCTGATGGACGAGCCGACCAACCATCTGGACATGGAATCCATTGAGGCGCTGAACCTGGCGTTGGAGAACTATCCGGGTACACTGATTTTCGTCAGCCACGATCGGGAGTTTGTTTCTTCGTTGGCTACGCGGATTATTGAAATGAAGCCCGATGGGGTTACTGACTTCAGTGGCACTTATGATGATTATCTTCGGAGTCAGGGGTACCTTTGAGTTCGTTGAACTAGTCCTTGGGAGTTTGCGGACGGGTGGGTAGGCCTGTCCAAAACCCGCTCCTTCGGCACGTCCTTGTGACGCTTGAGCTCCGCCATCCATGGCTCCGCACAGTTTTGGACAGGCCTACCCACCCATCCGCTCATACCTGCGAGTGGCCATCTGACAAATCGGGAAAAGTTAATGAGCGAATCTGAAGTTATCAACGCCACCCGCAAATGGGTCGAAGACGTCGTTGTCGGCTATAACCTGTGCCCGTTCGCCAAACGGGAACTGGTCCGGAACCGGGTGCGGTTTGTGGTGTCGGAAGCCGAGACCGAAGACGATCTGCTGCACGCCCTGCATTCCGAACTCCAGCGCCTGGACGACGAGCCGGAGATCGAAACCACCTTGTTGATACATCCGGGTGTATTGCAGGACTTCGGTCCCTACAATGAGTTCCTGGACGCGGCCGACGGCCTGTTGGCATACATGGAAATGGAAGGCGTTTACCAGATCGCCAGTTTTCATCCGGATTACCAGTTCGAGGGCACCGAGCCGGATGCCGCGGAGAATTACACCAACCGTTCTCCGTTCCCGATGCTGCATTTATTGCGGGAAGCCAGTCTGGAAGCCGCAATTGACAGCTATCCAGATGTGGATGGTATCCCCGAGCGAAACATTGAATTGATGGAGCAGTTGGGCGCAGAGAAGATGCGAAGCATTCTAAGATCGTGTTCAGAAAGATCTTCGCCAGAGCGGACGGGGGAGTAAACGAGAGGAACGGCCGGGAGGGTCCTTTCAAAACTGTGCGGAGCCATGGATGGCGGAGCTCAAGCGTCACAGGGACGTGCCGAAGGAGCGGGTTTTGAAAGGACCCTCCCAGCCGTTCCTTGCACATACTCTCAGGCTGGGGGCGACAAACTCCGACAGCTACAAGTTTCCGAAAATCAGACAAAACAGAAGAGTCAGAATCCATGGGACTGCTTTTCGAACAAATAGACAGCCAACCCTCGGTGATTGGCGAGATCACCCTCAGGCGGCGCCGCATTCCCGCCATCGGTGACCGGGATATCTACGAGGTGAAACTGGGCGAGGAATTCCTCATGTCCAGCATGTTCGTGGACGCCGAAATAGCCCTCTCCGACCTGGGGTTGAACGCCACCAAAGGCAGCAACCTGAGCGTCGTGGTTGGCGGCCTGGGTCTTGGCTACACCGCCGTAGCCGCGCTCAAACACCAACAGGTCAACGAACTGCTCGTGGTGGAATACCTCGAGCCGGTCATCCGCTGGCACCAGCAGGAACTCGTGCCTCTGGGCAAAGAAATCAACGCAGATCCCCGCGCCCGATATGTCCACGGCAGTTTCTTCGACCTCGCCGTGGCGGATCCCGAAACCGGCGGCTTTGATCCCGATGCCCCGGGCAAACAGTTCGACGCCATCCTCCTGGACATCGACCACTCGCCCCGGGCATTACTCCACGATTCCAACGCCAGCTTCTACACCACCGAAAACATCGGCCTCATGGCCCGTCAACTCAAACCCGGTGGCATCTTCGCCATGTGGTCAAACGAAGGTGAGGACGACGAATTCATGGCCGTGCTGCGCGACGGATTCATCGATGTTGCCTGCCACGTCGTAAAGTTTTACAACCCGTTCCAGAACCGGGAATCGTTCAACACCGTTTACGTTGCCCGAAAGCTGGGCTGACCGAACCGGAGTTGCCATGCCAGTGACCACTCATCGCACCCGCCCCTTCAGTGCCAGCCAGCGCCTGCCAGAAACTGACCGGCCGCTGGCGGATCACGCCCCGGATGAGGCAGGCGAACAGCTCGCGGCATTCATCCGGCGGCATCCCAGGCTTCTGGTCCTGACCGGCGCGGGCGTGAGCACGGATTCGGGCATACCGGACTACCGGGATGGTGACGGTGCGTGGAAGCGCAAGCAGCCGGTGCAGCACCAGGACTTCATGGAAAACTTCTATACCCGCCAGCGGTATTGGGGGCGGAGCCTCATCGGTTGGCCGGTCATGCGCAATGCCACTCCCAACCCTTCGCATTTCCACATCGCCGATCTGGAGTTGCTTAACCACAGCAACCTGGTGGTGACCCAGAACGTGGACCGCCTGCACCAGAAAGCCGGCACCCGTGCTGTGCTCGACCTGCACGGTCGGGCGGACGAAGTCCTGTGCATGAGCTGCGGTTATCGTTGTCCCCGGGATGAAGTGCATGACCGCTGTGCGGATCTGAACCCCGGTTTCCGCCAGTACACCGCCACCACGGCTCCGGATGGCGATGCGGATCTGGACGTGGATTTCTCGGATTTCCAGCCGGCCGACTGCCCGAAGTGCAGCGGCATCCTGAAACCGGATGTGGTGTTCTTTGGCGACTTCGTTCCGAAACAACGCGTCACCTCGGCACTGGATGCCCTCAAGGCCAGCGACGGGCTATTGGTGATTGGCTCCTCGCTGATGGTGTATTCCGGATTCCGCTTCTGTCGCTACGGGAAGGAGTGGGGCAAGCCCATGGCGACCCTGAACCTCGGCCGCACCCGGGCCGAGGAACTGGTCGATCTGAAACTGAACGCCAGAATCGGGGAGACCCTGCAAGCCGCCCTCGACCGGCTCTGACCGCTCAGGCGAAGCCCAGGTTCTTGCGCCATTTGCGCAGCAGGAAATTGGTGTCGTGCTGCCAGGGATGGAAGTCCGGGCGGAAGTAGTCCAGGTATTCGGGGATGATCGTCGTGAACATGCCCTGACGCCCCCACAGGTGGTTCACTCCTTTGGCCCAGGATTTCAGGTTGGTGAGCTGCTTGTCTTCCCGCATCAGTTCCACGATGAAAGCGTGGATGGCAACCATCACCAGAACCGTCGCCAGAGCCATGGTGCCCATGCGAATGGCGTAATCGGCTGCGCCTTTGCCATAGACCTGCTGGTAGGTGTCGAAAGCCACCGCCTTGTGCTCGTTCTCTTCGATGCAGTGCCAGGCCCACAGGGTGCGCATGGTTGGATCAATGGATTCCACCATGTCCTCCCGTTTGAGAAGCTGTGCCGACAGGATCCCGGTAAAGTGCTCCAGGGCCACCGTGCCGGCCAGGTGGACGCGCTTGTTGTTGAGCAGGGGCAAATCCTTGATTGACAGAAAGCCGCGGGTCCAGCCTTCCAGTTTCTTGATATCGAAGCCGTTTGCGATGGCGCCCTCGTTGAAGTGGCCATGCTCCTTGGCATGCATGGCTTCCTGACCGATGAAGGCACCGATGTCCTTCTGCAGCTGTGGGTCCTGCACTTTCTCCCGGACCGCCCGGACGCTGGCGACAAAGTAACGCTCACCATCCGGAAACAGGGCGGACAGCGCATTGAACAGATGGGTCATGAACGGGTCGTTGTCTACCCAGTGGCGGGGGACATCCTCAAAGCCGAAATCCTGGCGGCGGACGGGAAAAGAAGCGGTAACTGCTGACATAACGGAAGCCTCGATCATTGTGTGACTCAGGATCAAACATTACGGGGCTTTGCCTGAAATTGTCCGGTTATAAAGGGACAGATGCTTGGCAGGAGTGGCGGGAGGTTGGAAACAGTGCAGAGGCGGGGCATGGGGGCGGTCTGGCCGCCCCCCATGAAGTGCTCAGATCAGGTTGTAGATGAACACAATGGTAACGGCCACCGGAGTGATGAAACGAAGGGTGCCGAACCAGAGGTTGAATGCCGGTCCTGACAGCGACAGTTCGTTCTCCATGGCCTGCTTCGACATTACCCAGCCGGCGAACAGGGCCACCAGCAGCCCGCCCAGCGGCAGCAGAATGTTGGCGGTGAAGAAGTCCAGCAGGTCGAAGATGGTCTTGCCCTCGAGCATCGGAATGAAACTCAGCGGGGCTACGTCGGACCAGAGGTTCAGCGACAGGATGGACGCGATGCCCAGGGCCCAGCACACCGCGCCGGCGCCCAGGGTGCTCACGGTCCGATTCATCCCTTTCTGCTCTTCCAGCCACTCGACGATGGGCTCCAGCAGGGAAATGCCAGAGGTCCAGGCGGCGAAGATCAGCAATACGAAGAACAGGGTGCCGAAAAAGCTGCCCATGGGCATCTGGCCGAACGCCAGCGGCAAGGTCTGGAAGATCAGGCCAGGACCGGCCCCCGGCTCCAGACCGTTGGCGAATACGATCGGGAAGATGGCAAGGCCAGCCAGCAGCGCTACCCCGGTGTCGATAATCGATACGGTGATGGAGGTCTTGGCGATGGAAATTTTCTTCGGCAGGTAGGAGCCGTAGGCCATCATTACGGCCATGCCCAGGCTCAGGGTGAAGAATGCGTGCCCCAGGGCCACCAGAACGCCGGAGGTGGTCAGTTTGGAGAAATCCGGCTGGAACAGGAAAGTGACAGCCTTGCCGAATGAACCGGACGTCATGGCGTAGCCAACCACCATCAACAACAGGATAAACAGGCCGGGCATCAGGATACTGACTGCGCGCTCCAGTCCCGAGCGAACGCCGCGAGCCACCACGACCATGACCAGGGCCATGAATACCGTGTGCCACAGGAGCAGGGTGCCGGGGTCACTCAACAGGCCTGAAAAAATGGCGCCCACGGCCTCGGCTGATTGGCCGGCAAGCTGCCCGCTGGCGGCGGTGCCCACGTAAGAGACGGCCCAACCGCCAATCACGGAGTAGAAAGAGAGGATCAGGAATCCGGCGAGCACACCGACCGCGCCGACCAGTTTCCAGGCCGGGTGGAGTCTGTCGCGCTCGGCAATCAGCCGCAGGCTGTTGACCGGACTGCGGCCTCCTCGCCGGCCGATCATGACCTCGGCCATCATGATGGGGATGCCCACCACGGCAATGCACACCAGGTACATGATCACGAAAGCGCCGCCTCCGTTCTCGCCGGTGATATAGGGGAACTTCCAGATATTGCCAAGACCCACGGCGGAACCGGTTGCCGCCAGTATGAAGGCAAGTCTGGATGACCAGAGCCCCCGCCGGGCGTTGGAACCCTCAAGAGCCTCCGAATAGGTGGCCGATCCTGAAGAAGTAACAGACATGACTATCTCCTGTAATACTTGTTTTTGTGTCAGGGCGAAAAAGGAGAGCCGCAGAAACCTGCGGCCCCCAAGGGGGATCCACCGGTGTCAGGTCAACCGGTGTGAGCCAACCGCTCAGGCGCCAGCCCAGCGCCCGCGGTATGCTTGCGGAACCGCTCCTCGGCCAGCTCGTTGGCAATTTCCCCGGTGGGAAGGCCGGTCCGGTCTGAGCGGTTGAAAATTTCGGTCAGGGTGTCTCCGATGGTGTCCACATGGGTGCGGACCTTTTCCGGAGTGGCGCCGGTGCGCTCATAGAAAACATCAATGATGCCGCCGGCGTTAATGGCAAAATCCGGTGCGTAGAGGATGCCGTGCTGTTTGAGCATGGCGTCGTGCTCCGGACGATCCAGGAGGTTGTTGGCAGCACCGGCCACAATGCCGGCCCGGATCTGGGGAATGCTGTGGTCGTTCAGAACGGCGCCCATGGCGCAGGGAGCAATGACATCCACCGGCAAAACCAGGATGTCCTCGGCAGACGCCGGTTTGGCGTCCAGTTGGTCGACGGCCCGCTGCATGTTGTCTTCGTGGATGTCATAGACCCACAATTCGGCGCCGGCCTCTTTCAGATGTCGGGCCAACCGGAAACCGACATTGCCGATGCCCTGGATAGCCACCTTCAGGCCGGTCAGATCGCTCCGTCCCAGCTTGTGCTGGACGGCAGCCTTGAGGCCGATAAAGGTGCCGTAGGCGGTGGCAGGGGAAGGGTCACCGTTACTGGGTTTACCGTCAAAGCCGGTGCGCGAGGCAATGCCGGCCACGTGGCTGGTATTCCGGCCCATCACTTTCAGGTCCGGTACGCTGGTGCCTGAGTCTTCAGCGGCAATGTACTGTCCGCCCAGGCTTTCCAGGTGCCGGCCCATGGCCTCCATCAGCGCTTCGGTCTTGTGCTTGCGTGGGTCGCCGATGATCACCGACTTGCCGCCGCCCAGGTCCAGATTGGCCAGGGCCGACTTGTAGGTCATCCCCCGGGACAGGCGCAGAACGTCGCGAATGGCTTCCTCGTCCGTGGCGTAGGGGAACATTCGGCAACCGCCGAGAGCGGGTCCTCTGGAGGTGTTGTGGATGGCAACGATGGCTTTGAGCCCGGTTTCCGGGTCACAGAAAAAGGACAGGTGTTCGTGTTGATCGAACTCCGGATGGCTGAACACATTCATGTTGAAATCCTCTCCCACCTGGCCGGATCGCGGCGGTAGGTCTGTCTTGTTTTTGTCATCCCGGCTTGTGGCCGGATTGTCGATTTCAGGTGCCCGTGCCCAATGGATTGTGTCGGGCGTGCCCTTGTGGGGCTGGACGGAAAACAAGCTAGCCTTGATTTACGTTAACGTCAACGTTTAATTTACCCTCAGGGTCCGAGAATTCGGGCAAGGTGCCTGAGTTTCTCATCTAACTGGTTGAGGCCATGAACAATTTTCAGGAGGGGTTGTGGTTTCTACCTATACGAATTGGAGGGTTTCCGGCTTAGCTTTCTTCGATGACTAACCATTCATACTCTTATCAGCTCCAGTCGCAGAAGGTGCGCGCAGAATTCGTGCGCCTGTTCCCCATATCGCTATTTGTGGTGGCGTTCGGTGCTGCTTTTGGCCTGGCCGCGATCCAGGCGGGTCTGGCACCCTTGCAGGCGATTCTGATGAGCACCACGGTCTTCGCCGGGGCGTCGCAGTTTGCCGCCCTCGAATTGTGGGGCGCGGATGTACCCGTTCTGCCCCTGATTGCCGTTGTGTTCGCGATCAACTCCCGGCACCTGCTGATGGGAGCGTCGCTTTATCCCATGCTGAAGGACGTATCCCCCGGTAAGCGCTACGGCTTGTTGCTGTTGTTGACGGACGCCAACTGGGCAGTCTCAGCCCAGGAATACCAGAGTGGCCGCCGCAACCTGGAGGTCATCCTTGGCGGCGGGCTGGTGCTGTGGATGGCCTGGATTTTCGGTACCTGGCTGGGCGTTTACTTCGGTGGGCTGTTGCAGAACCCCAAGAGCCTCGGGCTGGATATGGTGCTCGGTTGCTTCCTGTTGGCGATGGCCCTGGGCGGAAAGAAGTCTCCCCGGGTACTCGTGTCGTGGGCCGTTGCTGCGGTTGCTTCACTGGCCGCCTGGAAATGGCTGCCTGATAACACCCATGTGGTCACCGGGGCCCTGGCAGGGGGGCTGATCGGCTATTTCTGGCTGGACAGGAAACCGTCGGACCACGAGCAGCAGGAGACAGAACCCACATGAGTATTACAGCCACAGAACTCGGGGTCGTGCTGCTGATTGGCATCATGACGCTGGTCACCCTCGCGACCCGCTTTGGCGGCGTGTTCGCAATGTCCTTCGTGCGTATCAGCCCGCGGATTGAGAGTTTTATCAACACCATGGCCAGCTCGGTGCTGATCGCCATCATCGTGCCTATGGCGTTCAGCGGCGACGCCGGAGCGATCGCCGCGCTGACGGTGACCGCCGTGACGATGCTGTTGCTGCAGAAACCCCTGCCCGCTATCGCCGCGGGTATCGCCAGCGCTGCCCTGGTGCGCTATTTATTCTGAGGCAACGCCTGCCATAGGATTGGGGTTCCTCAACGCCAGCTCCCCGATACCCGGCAGCTTGATGCCAAGTGCCAGAGGGTTGACGCCCAGGGACAGGCCGAGCACGTTGAGTTCCAGGCCCTCTCGGACGCCCGCGAGTACACCGAAATAGCCTCCCAGGGAGAGCTGGTAACCGGTACCGCCAGGGACTTCGGCGACCACATTCTTACCGAGATAGTCCTTGCCGATGGCGTGGTTCGGCAGCGCGACGTCCAGTCCCGGCACCTGTCGGATGACCCAGGCAGTGAACGTATTGCTGTTGGGTCCGGGCCAGGCATCGTATTCGGTTGGGTAGGGGTAGTCCTCGATCGCCTGATCGATCTGTGGAATCAGCACTTCCGCCTCTTCTCCCCGGATGTCGGCGTACAGTTCCGGCTCGGCTCCGTACCATCGGCGGTCGGGAATGGCCGGTCGCGAATTTACCACGTAACGGCGCCAGCCGGTTACTTCGTGTACCCGGTACTGACCGGCGCCTGCCTCCTTTGTGGCAATCCAGGTATGTACCGCAAAGTATCCGCGCCAACTCCAGGCCCTCGCACCATAAACCTGTACGATTGCACCCTGGAACTGTTCGGGGCGCGGGGCGATATTGGCGCTGTCCCGGCTGGCGGTTTGCCAGCTTTCCGCGCCCTGGAGGGTCCCGCTGGCGGCCATCAGGACGGGGCCTGCCACCAGGGTCAGCAGACTGGCCAGGAGCCAGGCCGCGCCGTGTTTCAATTTTCTCATACCGATCATTCTCCGGCCGTCATTTGCTGGCCTCTGGCTTGTCTTCTAATCTCAAAGTACAACGTTTATGTACTGGGAGATAGCGAATGTCCGATCACCACGTCTACAAAAAAGTTGAAATCGTCGGGTCCTCGAAGAAAAGCATCGAGGACGCCATTGAGAATGCTCTCGACGAGTGCGGAAAGAGCATCCGGAACATGGAGTGGTTCGAGGTGACGGAAACCCGTGGTCACATCGTGGACGGCAAGGTTGGCCACTACCAGGTGGTGCTGAAAGTCGGCTTCCGCATAACCGGGAGCTGAACTCTTCCGGGATCGCCGACAACAAGTCTGCTGAGTTTGGCAGGAGGTTAGCGCTATGGCCACTGAACAGACAGCCCTGTTATTGGTGGATATCCAGAATGACTTCTGTGAAGGAGGCTCCCTGGCCGTTCAGGACGCCAGTGATATTCTCCCGGTGGTCAACCGGATGATCTTGGAGGCGGAACAGAAGGGGCAGCTGATCATTGCCAGCAGGGACTGGCATACGGTGGATCACTGCAGCTTTGAAGCCCGTGGCGGGCCCTGGCCACCCCATTGCGTGCAGGATACCAGTGGCGCTGCTTTCCATCCGGACCTGGCCCTCCCGGAGGCAGCGGTCCGGGTCAGCAAGGGCACCGCGTTCGATACTGATGCCTACTCAGCCTTTGATGGCACGCAGCTCGAGAATTTCCTCCGACGCCATGATGTCGGGACACTGCGGATGGCGGGTCTTGCGCTGGACGTTTGTGTTCGGGCAACTGCGATGGATGCCCTGAAGCACGGCTTCAGCGTGGAGCTGGTCAGCGATGGCTGCAAGGCCGTGGACCAGACCAGGGCGCCTGAGGTCCTGGAAGAGCTGCGGGCTGCCGGCGCGACCATTTCATGAGACCGGGAGGCCCGTCATTGATTCGGGAACAGGATTTACCCCTGTTGGTTGATCTCTACGAGCTCGCCATGGCCCAGGCCTATTGGTCCGAGGGGATGCATGAGCGGGCCGTGTTCAGCCTGTTTTTCCGGGATATGCCTGAACATCGCAATTTTGTTCTTGCCTGCGGCCAGCGGAACATCTGTGAGGTGCTGGCGAACCTGCGATTCACCGATGAGCATCTCTTGCGTCTGCGGGAGCTTAACCGTTTCCAGGAGGAATTCCTCGAATGGCTGAGTGAGTTCCGGTTCAGTGGCACGGTGCGCGCAATGCCCGAGGGTGCCCCGGTTTTCCCCCAGGAACCCCTGCTCGAAATCGAGGCGCCCATTGCCGAGGCGCAATTGCTTGAAAGCCTGGTAATGAACTACGTGCACCTGGAATCGGTGCTGGCCTCCAAGGCGGTACGGGTAGCACTGGCTGCAAAAGGCCGATCGGTGGCGGACTTCGGATTGCGAAGGATGCACGGTGTCGATGCCGGCCACCGCAGTGTCCGTGCCTATCGGCTCGCAGGCTTGTCGGCCACCAGTAATGTCCTCGCCGGCCTGGATTTTGGTCTGGAGGTGACCGGGACCATGGCCCACAGCTTTGTGCAGGCTTATCCCCGGGAACTTGAAGCCTTCAAGGTTTACGCGTCGCTCTACCCGGGTACGACACTGCTGGTGGACACCTACGACAGTCGGCGGGCGGTCACGAGAATCGTCGAGTGGCTCCGAAGCGACCCCGAGGCCAGGGTAGGCGCGATCCGACTGGATTCGGGTGATCTGGGTGCAGAGGCCCGTGACTGTCGAAAAATCCTGGATGACGCCGGCTACCGTGACATCAAGATTGTCGCCAGTGGCGGCCTGGACGAGTATGGCATCGCGCGGCTGCTGGCCCAGGAGGCGCCGATTGACGCCTTTGGTGTGGGCACCTCCATCGGCGTTGCAGTGGACTCTCCCTCGCTGGAATTGGCTTACAAGCTCACTGAATATGCCGGTGAACCGAAAATGAAAAGTTCCTCGGGCAAGGTTTCGTATCCCGGCGGCAAGCAGGTTTTTCGCCACTATGATAGTAGCGGGCGGGCGATCGGGGATACCGTTGCGCTCTGTCACGAGCAGTTTGATGGCCAACCCCTTCTGGACGTGGTAATGACGGATGGGAGGGTGGTGGAAGGTGCAGTCCCACCACTCGACGAGCAGGTCCGCCAGGCTCAGCGTCTGCAGCAAGTCCTTCCCGAACGCCTGTTGGGGATAGAGCCCTGTGAGCCTCTCGCCGTGACCATCAGCGAGAAACTCAGGCAACTCCAGGCGGAAACACTTGCCCGGGTTTCAGTCTAGCGCCTGTGCTTCATCCGTTGTTCAGGGTTCGCTTGCGAATGACCTGGACCAATTGGCTCATCAGCTCGCGCGCCTCGTGATCATGGAGGGCGCTGCACTTGTCTTTCATGACCCGGAAGTCGTGGTTGGAGGGATGACCGCCCGCATCCTTCAAGTCATCGAGGTACTGGCACGCCGCAAGATGGGTCTTGATCTCGACATCGATCAACTGGGTGATCAGGTGCTCCGCGGTGTCGCAGCAGAACGGACGGTTGTGGTTCAGCCGGGCCCTGGCGTCCAGGGCCGCGTTTCGCGCCTCCAGCCGCAGGTCGCCGGGCGGATCTCCGGCTTCCACGGCTCGCACGAAAGTACCTACCCGGTCATACAGCTGCCATACCTGGGGCCATAGCCTGTCGTAGGCGGCCTTTTCCGTGCGGTAGCGGGCATCGCTTTTGGGCCCCTCGGTGTTCTCGGTCAACATGGGCGGAGGACTTTCGACCCCGCTAACCCTCAGCTCATCCACCTCCCGCCAGAGCGTGGAAGCCTTCTCTTCGAGCAATTCGAGCCTGTCCTGATACGCTCGTCGGATCCGGCCCGCCTGGAACGCCGCGATCACCGCAATCAGCAGAGCAGCGAGGGCAATCCCCATCAGGCTGCTTTCCGTGAAGAGCATCTCAGGCAGGAACTCGCGAAACATGGCAGTGCATCCTGTTCAGACCCGAAGGTTGGTTTGATACCCACCAGTATAGAAGTTAATTCATACCCTGTTGGCGATAGGGCAGCAGAGTGAGCGCCTCCCGGTAGTAGGCCTTTACCTGGGCTGCCTCGTCCTCCGTAAAATCCTCGATGGCCTCCCTGAATCCCGGATGGGCAACGCCGTGCCAGGAATAGGTGAGTGTGGGTTCAAACCCGCGCACCAGCTTGTGCTCCCCCTGGGCACCGGCATCAAAGTGCTTGAGCCGATGTTCGATCGCGAGCTCGATCCCCTGGTAGTAACAGGTTTCGAAGTGCAGATGGTTGTATTCCTCCAGGCACCCCCAGTAGCGGCCGTAGAGCGTATCCCCGCCACGGAGGAACAGCGCGCCGGCAATCATCTGGTCATCCCGCACTGCCATCACAATGTCCAGATGCTCCGGCATGCGCTCGCGCAGCAGGGTGAAGAAAGCCTTGTTCAAGTAGGGCCGTTGACCTCTCTTGAAGTAGGTGGCCTGGTAGAACACGTAGAAGGCGGACAGCACCTGGTCGGGAATGTTCATTCCGGAGAAGTGCTCGAAGCGGATGCCCTGCTCGGCCACCTGGCGCCGTTCCTTCCGGATCGATTTGCGTTTACGGGAGGTGAGTTCGGCCAGAAAGTCGTCGAAATCCCGATAGCCTCGGTTATGCCAGTGGAACTGGCAACCGATCCGGCGCAGTTGGTCCGGATGACTGAGCAGGGCCTGGTCCCGTTCATCCGGGAACAGCAGGTGCCAGGAGTGGGCTCCGAGCTGATCAGTCACTCCGTCCAGCAACTGGGCCACGACGCTTCCCGACAGTTGAGCCCTGACGCTGGGCTCCAGCAGCAGACGTGGCCCCCGGGAAGGCGTGAAGGGCACAGCAATGAGCAACTTCGGGTAGTAGTCCAGACCGTAACGCTGATAGGCATCGGCCCACGCCCAATCGAACACATACTCGCCCATGGAATGGCTTTTCAGGTAGCCGGGAGCAACCCCGACTACGGCACCGCCTTGCCGGAAAACCAGATGGCACGGGTGCCAACCCGTTTCAGGAGTGGTGCAGCCGGATTGTTCCAGAGCTTCGAAGAACTCGTAGCGCAAAAAGGGATTGGCGCGACCGGCAAGACGCTCCCAGTCCTTCCGGGAAACGTCGGAAATGCTTGAACAGGTTTGCAGGGTAAGAGGTTCGGCCATGGCTTGGGTTCGTTCTCGATACGTACCCGATACCATACGTCAGAACCGGGTGAATGATCACTCCTGCGTGAAGTTCCACTGCTCTGTAAGGGTTGTGCGAAAGGCAAATGCTCAAATCTGCGTGACGCGGGCGCCGTGTTAGACTTCTGGCAGTTCGGTGGGAGGTGCTTGACCTTCGTTTGTCACAGGTTTTTCTCCATGAATAAAGATTACCCCATACCTGCAGGGTACCTTGAGCGCGAAACAGACGTTAAGAAAAGTCGCTTTATTGCCCGCGTCGCCCCGGTCAGCTCGAGGGATGAGGTGCATCAATGGCTGGAACAGGCCCACCGGGATCATCCGGATGCCCGTCACATTTGCTGGGCCTACCAGATCGGCCGTCCCGGCTCGGCGGCGGAAGCCGCCATGAATGATGACGGCGAACCGTCAGGAACCGCCGGTAAGCCCATCCTCAACGTCATTCAGCATAAAGACATGGGCGATGTGCTGGTGATGGTGATTCGCTACTTTGGCGGGATCAAACTTGGTGCCGGCGGTCTGTTGCGCGCTTATGCGGGCGCGGCGGAGAGTGTTTTGTCGGCGGTGGAGCGGGTCGTCCAGCAGCCGGTGACCCTGGCCCGGGTGACCATGTCCTTTGCCGACGAACAGCCGTTGCGACACTGGTGCGAGGTGAACGGGGCGAACGTTGATGGCATTGATTACGGAACCTCTGTTCAGGCCGAGCTGTCCGTCCCGAAGGATAAACTGGAGGAGTTCAAGCAGTTCTGTAACGCCCAGAAGCTGGATTACAGTCTGGAAACCTGAGGATCGAAATGGCATCGCCACGCGTGTAGCAGGCGTATACTGAAGCAAGTGTCCTGCGGACCAGTGGTGAGAGGAGTCAATCATGATGCGTTTTCTGACCATAGCGCTTGTCGGCCTGCTGATGGCCGGTTGTGCCGCCAATGTGGTGACTGATTACGACAGTTCCACGGTGTTTGGCAATTACTCGAGTTGGGCCTTCGCGCCCAATGCTGGCGATTCCGCGTTTGTGACCCTCGATGGAAATCGGGTCCGGCAGGCGGTGGAACGTGAACTCAACCGCAAGGCGATGAGGCAGGTTGAAGAGGCCGAAGCCGATCTGCTGGTGAGCTGGCAAATCGTCGAGGAGGAACGGCTGGAGCAAACCGGTGTCGGCCTGGGGTTCGGGGTCGGTACAGGGCACTTCGGCTGGGCGTTGGCGGCTCCGCCTCCCGTGCGTCAGGTAGATGAGGGCAAGCTGGTCATAGAGCTGGTGGATAACGAAACGGATCGGGTGGTCTGGCGCGCTGCCAGTCGCCGTTACCTCAGGGAAAGCCAGTCACCGGAGACCCGTAGCGAGCTGATTGACGAGGTGGTCTCAGAGATGTTTTCCAAGTACCCTCCGGGCCTTGAGTAGTTGAAGAGGAACGCCCGGAGGCACAATGAAGAAACGATCTGGTGGTCTGGTCTATTCGACGGAGCAGGGGCGGATGTGCCCCGAGTGCCGGAATCCGGTTGAGCAATGCACCTGCGGGAAGCCCGGAAGGCCTGCCGGTGACGGCATTGTCCGGGTGAGCCGGGAGACGAAAGGGCGCAAGGGTAAAGGTGTCACCCTGATTACCGGCATTCCACTGGATGACAAGGAGCTCAAGGCTTACGCCAAGGTTCTGAAAGCCAAATGCGGTACCGGAGGCACGGTCAAAGATGGCGTGGTGGAGATTCAGGGCGATCACCGGGACTTCCTGGTGCCTTTGCTCCAGCAAAAGGGCTGGACCGTAAAAAAGTCCGGTGGCTGATCGTCTGATACGCAATCCGTGTTCGCTCACGTTACAATAGGGCGCGTGAGAGCAATTCCCCGAATTCTGATCAACCAATGAAATCCCCCAGCTCCATGGCCCGGCGTTGGGGGATTTCTGTGACCGGAGGCAAGCATGCACATACTGGTTCTGGGTGCAGGAGTGGTAGGCACAACCACTGCCTGGTTTCTGCAAAAACAGGGACATCAGGTCACAGTGGTCGACCGGCAAGGTGATGCCGGCCTGGAAACCAGCTATGCCAACGGTGGTCAGATTTCAGTATCCCATGCCGAGCCCTGGGCCAACCCGTCCGCGCCGTTGAAGGTGATGAAGTGGCTCTTTCAGTCCGACGCGCCTTTGCTGTTCCGCCCCCGGCTGGATCCGGCCCAATGGCGCTGGGCGCTGGCCTTCCTGACTCAGTGCACCTCCGCCAAAGCGGCCCATAACATCCGCCAGATGGTCAACCTGGGCACCTACAGCCGCAGCCAGCTCCAGGCCTTGCGGGCAGAACTGGGGCTGGACTATAACCAGCTGGAAAAGGGAATTCTGCATTTCTACACCAATCCCGAAGAGTTCGACGGAGCCCTGGAGCCCACCCGGATCATGCAGGATCTGGGTTGCGACCGCCAGGTCATCGACGCCAACCGGGCGGTGGAGCTGGAACCGGCCCTCGCACCGATCAAGGACCGCATTGCCGGTGCCACCTACACGTCCGAGGATGAGTCGGGGGACGCCCGAAAATTTACTCAGGAGCTGGCAAAACGCTGTCGGGAGGCAGGTGTGGAGTTCCTTTACGGCACGGATATCCTTGGCTTTGACCAGGCCGGTGACCGGGTGCTGGGTGTCCAGGCATTGAGGGAAGGCCGTCACGAAACCCTTCGCGCCGACAGCTATGTGCTCTGTCTTGGCAGTTTCAGCGCGATTCTGGCCCGGCAGCTGGGTATGACCCTGGATATCTATCCGGCCAAGGGGTACTCCATCACAGTCCCGGTGAAGAACGAGGAAGCGGCGTTCAAGGTCAGCCTCACCGATGACGAATACAAGCTCGTCTATTCCCGTCTTGGTGATCGGCTCCGCGTGGCCGGCACCGCGGAACTCAGTGGCTACAGCAGACAACTGAACCTCGCCCGTTGCCGCGCTATCGTGCGGCGTACCGCTGAAGTCATGCCGGAAGCCGGCGACTGGGACCGCGCCGAATTCTGGACCGGACTGCGCCCGGCCACGCCGTCCAATGTGCCTTACATCGGCAAGAGCCACTTCGCCAACCTGTACCTGAACACCGGCCACGGCACCCTGGGGTGGACCCACTCCTGTGGCTCGGCGGCAGCGCTGGCGGACATCGTCGATGGACAGAAGCCGGAGGTGGATTTCACTTTCGCTGGTATCTGAAAGAGGGGTCAGATGAAAGCTTTCATCTGACCCCCAGGTTAACGTAATCCCCGTTGCCTATTCCTGAAAAGGGGTCAGAAGAAAGCGTTCTTCTGACCCCAAGCTCGCTACGCCCCCTCCCTTCTGGCCCGAAATGCAGGGCAACTGTCACCAACTGGCAATAAACTCCTCCCAATCTGTGGCCTCCCCACAACCGATGGCCGTTCTTATGTCGGCCCTTGCAAACAACAATGGAGAGCAGAATGGACAAGCAACGTCGTGCGGTCGTCAAAGGACTCGCTGCTACGTCTTTCACTGCGCTGACCGCCTGTGGCGGCAGCTCCTCGAATCCCTCTCTTCCGGCCCGTGACCAGGAGTCTGGTGTCGTTGATGGCGATTCCGTCAGGGTTCCCGCAGTTGCCTTCAACCACGGTGTTGCCTCGGGAGATCCTCTTTCGGATCGTGTCATACTCTGGACCCGTGTCACGCCGACCGATGCACTGCCCCGGAATGTCGAGGCTGTGCCGGTGCTTGTGACCGTTGCGCGGGACCGGGATATGAGAGAGGTGATCGGCCAGATCAACACCTCCACCGGCCCCGACCGGGACTTTTGTGTGAAGGTGGATGTGGCCGGCCTTCAGCCGGATACCTGGTATTACTATCGGTTCTCTGTGGGTAAACAGCGATCCGCTATTGGTCGGACACGGACGTTTCCCGCTGTGGGCGCCGCAGCAGAAAGGGCCCGGTTTGCAGTGGTTTCCTGTTCCAACTATGCCTACGGGCTGTTCTCCGTTTATAAGGCGGTCAGCGAGCAGTCCGATCTGGATTTCATCCTGCACCTGGGCGATTACATCTACGAGTACGGCCCCGGTGAGTATGGTGATTTCCCGGGCCGGGATCCCCTGCCGGCTCATGAGATCATCGAGCTGTCCGATTACCGGCAGCGCCATGCCCAGTACAAGACCGATGTGAACCTGCAGGCGGTCCACCAGCAGTTTCCCATGATCTGCATCTGGGACGACCACGAGTCTGCCAACGACAGTTACCGCGATGGCGCGGAGAACCACGACGAGGCGACGGAAGGTGGCTGGAGCGGGCGCCGTGAGGCAGCAATACAGGCGTATTTCGAATGGCTGCCCATTCGGGAGTTCGGGACAGACACCGGCCGGATCTGGAGAAAATTTGAGTTCGGCAGCCTGATCGACCTGTTCATGCTCGATACCCGTCTTGAAGGACGAGACCTGCAGGTTTCGTCGCCCGCCGATCCCGGCCGTTTTGACGAAGAACGGCAAATCATGAGTGAAGAGCAGATGACCTGGCTGACGCAGGGGCTGTCCGCGTCGACGGCCAGCTGGAGGATGATCGGTCAGCAGGTCATGTTCGCCGAACTCAACATTGTCAGGACGCTGGACGCAGCCCGAACCCTGGGTTTGGAGGATGTCTCGGCGTTCAACGGTCAGCTGCTGTCTCTGAACATGGATCAGTGGGACGGGTATGTCGCGGACAGGCAAAGAGTTCTCGATACCCTGTCGGGGGATGGCATCGACAATACCGTCATCTTCACCGGCGACATCCATACCTCCTGGGCCAATGAGGTGTACGCGGACTCCGGCAACCTGCTGGAAAATACGCTTTCCCCTCCGCTGGCCGCGGAGTTTGTCACACCTTCGGTCACGTCTCCCGGGTTTCCCGAACAAATCGCCGGCTTGGCTGAGGCCGCCGTTCAGCTGGCCAATCCGCATATGAAGTATGTGGAGCTGAAGTCTCCCGGGTTCATTCTCGTTGATGTGACCACGGAACGGACGCAGGCGGAATTCCTGTATGTGCAAAGTATTTCAAGTGCCGACAATGCGGGAACGATTAATTCTGACATGACCAAGGTTGTGGGTGTCGACAACGGAAATAGCCGCATCTATCAGGATCGTCCCCGATCCGAACCCAGAGCGGTTCGCACCGCGATGTTTCACCCGCCAGTACGCCAGGCGGTGAGTTAAGGAGGCCGAGCAATGTCCCGATCAATCATTCCCGAGGGGAACCGCTGGAAACGACGTGACGTTCTGCGAACGCTGTTTTTTACCGCCGGAGCGGTCGGATCGGCATCCTGGCTGACCGGCTGTGGCAGCTCCGATTCCATGACTACCGTCACCCCGCCCGTTACCGGTGACATACCGGATGGTGGTGAGCTTCCGGAGGAAATTGAAAAACTGACAGGCCGGTTTGCGGATCTTGGACCGCTCCGTGATGCTGATATTCACGGTGTTCGTACCCCGGAGGGCTTTGCTACGCGTGTCGTGGCGATCAATGGCGAGCTGCCACAACCGGAGGGCATGGCTGTCAGCGGGCCACAGACGGGCGGAATCGGCAATCGCCCCTGGCATATTTTTCCGGACGGGGCCGGGGTGGTGCCGAGAAACAACGGAGGCTGGATCTATATCAGTAACAGCGAGGTTCCCGGCGTTGGGAGCATCGGTTTCTCCTATCCCGAATTGGCAGGCTTGACCAACGTCATCGAGGAGTTCACGCCAGGATTGGCCCAGGTGGGGACGCTGGTTTTCGATCCCGACGGCACCATTGTCGACTCCTACACCATTCTCACCGGAACCACGTTCAACTGCGCCGGCTGCGTGACACCCTGGAAAACCTGGCTTTCCTGTGAGGAATTTCCCAATGGGCAGGTCTGGGAGTGTGATCCCTACCAGCCGGGCGAAGGCTTGGCGCGCCCGACTCTGGGCTTCTTCTCCCACGAAGCGATTGCCATCGATCCCGGCGAACGTCTGTTGTATCTGACCGAGGATATGCCGGATGGGCGATTCTACCGCTGGGTGCCGGATCCTTCTGACTGGCCGGAGGGCAGCGACCGGGCAGCATTGCAGTCCGGCCGATTGCAGGTGCTTGGGGTTCGAGGCGCGGGCGTTGAGGCGGCCCTGGATGGGCCCCAGCCGGTCGAATGGCTGGACGTCCAGAACCCCCACGAGCCGCAGCATGAAAACCGCCTGCCGGATTCAACCGTCTTTGATGGCGGTGAGGGCGTCTGGTTCTTCAACGGGATCGTTTATTTTGCCACCAAGGGCGACGACCGGATCTGGGCACTGGATACCCTGGCCCAGACCATCGAGGTTATCTACGATCGCGCCACGGCTGTGGCACCCAACGACATCCTCTCGGGCGTGGACAACCTGTTCGTAACCAGCCAGGGCGACATTCTGGTGGCCGAGGACGGCGGCGACATGCAGGTGGTGGCGATCCTGCCGGACCGAACCCTGAAGCCTCTGCTCCAGATCGTCGGCCAGGATGCCTCCGAAATTGCCGGCATTGCCTTCTCGCCGGATGGGCGGAGGATGTATTTCACCTCGGATCGCGGGGGCAGGGACGGATTTGGCGGATTTACCAATGGGTTGGGGATGGTTTACGAATTGATCTTGCCCGAGGGAGTATGACTGAAAATGGGGTCAGATGAAGGCTTTCATCTGACCCCAGGCCCAGGTCAAGCCCCGTAGTTACTTCAACTGATCCCGAATCAGCTTCTTGTTGATCTTGCCAACACTGGTCTTGGGAATGTCATCCACAAAGTCCATCTGTTCCGGGATGGCCCACTTGTTGATGTCCCCGCTGTCGACAAACTGCTGCAGGTGCTTCTGGATGTCGTCCTGGCTGGCGTTTTCACCGGGTTTGAGGGTGACCAGCGCATAGGGGCGCTCCCCCCATTTCTCGTCGGGAATTCCCACCACAGCAGCGCCGGCGACGGCCGGGTGCTGGCTGATCAGGTTTTCCAGGTCGAGGGAGGACAGCCACTCGCCACCGGTCTTGATTACGTCCTTGATACGGTCCTTGATGGTCAGGGTATTGTCCGGCTCCATACTGGCAACGTCACCGGTGTGAAGCCAGCCGCCTTCCCACAGTTCCTCGCCCTTGTCCGGCTGTTTGAAGTAGCTCTGGGTCAGCCAGGGCGCACGGGCAACCACTTCGCCCTTGGCCTCGCCGTCGTGAGGCACCGGCTTGCCGTCCGGATCGACAATTTCAAGCTCGACCATGGGCACCGCGATGCCGGTCTTGACCCGCTTGGCGGTCTGCTGCTCCAGCGGCAGTTCCAGGTCTTCCGGCTCAAGGTGCGTCGCACTCAGCAGCGGGCAGGTCTCGGACATGCCGTAGCCGGTGTACATGCGGATCCCCAATTTGGCACCGGCGTCGCACAGGCCCTTGGTCAGGGCGCTGCCACCGATCAGGACATGCCAGTTACTGAGGTCGGCGGTCTTGATGGATTCGGTCGCCATCATCATCTGCATGATGGTGGGGACGCAGTGGGAGAAGGTGACCTTGTGCTCCTTGAGCAGATCCACCAGGAGCTCGGGCTCATAGCGACCCGGGTAGACCTGCTTGATACCCATCATGGTGGCGGCGTAGGGCACGCCCCAGGCATGAACGTGGAACATCGGTGTGACCGGCATGTACACGGAGCTGGAGCGTAGCAGCGGCATCTCGTCGTAGGCCGACAGGGAGCCGGTCATCGCCAGGGTGTGCAGGACCAGCTGGCGATGGCTGAAATACACGCCCTTCGGATTCCCCGTGGTGCCGGTGGTGTAGAACGTGGTGGCCACACTGTTCTCATCGAAATCCGGGAAGTCGAACTCGGTTCCGGCCTTGCTCAACAGCGACTCGTATTCACCGGCGGTGTTCAGGCTGGTGTCGGCGGCTGAATCGGAGTCAGTCAGCTGGATGTAGGTTTTGACCGTCTCGATTTCATTCTTGACACCTTCCAGGATGGGCAGGAAATCGTCGTGCACCAGGACTACGTCGTCCTCGGCGTGGTTCATGGTGTACACGATCTGTTCCGGAGAGAGGCGTACGTTGATGGTGTGCAGAACCGCGCCAATCATCGGAATCGCGAAAAAGCATTCCAGGTAGCGTGGGGTATCCCAGTCCATGACCGCGACGGTGTCTCCGGGTTTGACGCCCGCATCCGTCAGGGCATTGGCCAGCCGGTGAATGCGTTCCACCAGAGTGGTGTAGGTGTACTTGCTGCGGTTGGCGTAATGGATTTCCTGGTCCGGGTTATAACGTGGCCCCGAGAGCAGGAGCTGTTTGATAAGCAGGGGGTACTGATAGGCGTTTTCGGCCGGAGCCAGGATTCGGGTCTGTGCCATCTTCTGTTCCTCTTTCTCTGCTTGTGCTTGTTATTACGATGAGAAAGATAAATCTGACACAGTTTGAGAAAAACGGGAACCGCCGAAAGGGAAAAAATTGCAGAACGTACGCGTCAATTTTCGTGTTGCCGGTACGCTCTGCGAATCAGGGTATTACTCGTAAGTACATAGGTAGGCAGTGTCGATATCGGCTTTTGCCTTGAAGCTGGCCTGCCCGGCCACGTCAAAGCTTTCGCCGGCACCGTAGGTCATCCACTCGTCCATGCCGGGCAACAGTACCGTCAATGCGCCACTGATGACCGTCATGGTCTCCTTCTTGGTGGTACCGAATTCGTACTCACCAGGGCTGATCACGCCGACTGTGGCCGGCAGGGTCGCCGTCTGGAAGGCGATGGACTTGGCTTTGCCGTCGAAATACTCGTTAACTTTTAGCATGTCGGGCTCCTTGAAGCTGAAGGACGCCTACTATACGGGAATTTTGTGCACTTCCAATGACAAAATTACTGACCGGAGCCGTCCTGCTCCCTGGGCGGGATGTCGCCCGCCTCGTCTTCCTCCAGTCCACTGTATAGCTTGTGGCTGTCCGGGTCGTATCGTTCGCGCAGCTCGTCTTTCGTCGTGCCGCTCCACAGTGCTATACCGGTGAAGTAGCCTGCTCTGCCGATGACATGGGCAGCAATCGGAGCCGTCAAAAGAATAAATACGATAAAGGCGATCGCTCTTGCGACGACAGCACTCTCGGCAAAGTGCAGGGCAACGCCGGCCATAATCAAGATGGTGCCCATGGCGCCTGCCTTGGTCGATGCATGCATGCGGGTTGGCAGGTCGGGCAATCTCAAGATTCCGATGGCCGCAAGAACCATGAATGAAGCGCCCGCCAGAAGCAGAACAGGTACCAGGACGTCAATCATCCTTGACTCCTCCCCGTTCCAGAAATCTGGCGAAGCCAATGGCCGCCAGGAAAGCCGTGAGGGCTATCACGATCGCGACATCAAGAAAACTGGCTACCCCGGTATCAATGGCGTGGACCCCAACGTAGCCAACCACAACGGACGCAATCAGCTCCAGTGCGACCACCCGATCAGCGAGAGAAGGGCCGCGGGTCAACCGGATGAATGCAAAAAGCAGCGCCAGTGACAGCATCAGATAGACAACATTAATGGCAACGGCAAGCATGGTGGCCCCCTATCGCATTACCTTCAGGATTCGGTGCTCCAGTTCCCTCAGATCATTCCTGAGTTGCTCTTCGTCCTGAAGAAACATGGCGTGGATGAAGAGCACCCGTCGATCATCGGAAACGTCCAGGCTTAGCGTACCCGGAGTCAGGGAGATGACACTGCTGACAAACATGATTTCCATGTCGGTCCTCGACTCGAGGGGAAACGCGATCACGCCGGGCTTCATGTGCCAAACCGGGGTTGCAACATCATAGGCAACCCGTAGGTTCGATTTCACCAGCTCTCTCAGAAAGAAGGCCACAAACGCCACAACTCGCGGAATCCTGCGGGAATAGCCTTTCAGTGCGGGTACCTGCTTCTGAAGTACCATCAGCGCAATGTAGCCAAAGCAAAAGCCCGCCAGCAGGTTCATGGCAGTGACGCTGCCGCTGAGGGCCACCCAGGCCAGGGCCAGCAGCAAATTCCAGAAGAGACCGATCATTTCGACTGCCCTCCAAGAACCGCTTCAATATACAGTTGCGGGTTCATCATCTGGCCTGCGGCGGTTTCTGCGAGCACGTAAATGGGCTGCCCGTAGAAACCAATAATCAGCGTACAGACTGCAAGACCGACAACAGGTACATAATACGCCCAGTTGCGTTTATCCCTGACCTGGCCATTGAGGCGGCTCACATCCGTCACATGCTCGGGGACCTTTTTCCAGAACACTTCCGCCCAGATTTTTATCATCGAATACAGTGTCAGCAGGCCAACCAGTAGGGCAATCGCCGAGACGACATATTCGCTGGCTTCAAGACTTGCACGCACCACGATGAACTTGGCAAAAAATCCGGACAAAGGCGGAATGCCTGCCAGCGATAGCGCAGGAATCAAAAACAACAGGGCCAGGTAGGGACGCTGACGGTAAACGCCCCCGAGATCTTTCAGTTCGTAGCTGCCCAACAGGCGATAGGTGATGCCACTCACGAGGAACAGGTTCGTCTTAACGATGATGTGGTGCATGATGTAGAACACCCCACCAATCAGAGCCAACGGCGTGAACAGTGCCAGACCGAGAAGCATGTAACCGATCTGGCTGATGATATGGAAAGACAGGATCCGTCGGAACTCGAACTGCGCCGCGGCCCCGAGCACGCCGGTCAGCATCGTGAGGGCAGCGGCCCAGAGCAGTATGGTGTGTGTGTATGCGACTTCCTGTGTAAAAATCAGCGTGAATACCCGGTAAAGCGCGTACACCCCGACCTTCGTTAGCAACCCCGCAAACAGCGCTGAGACGGCCACCTGGGGCGTGTGATAGGACGCGGGCAGCCAGAAAAACAGGGGGAAAGCGGCCGCCTTGATGCCGAACGACATCATGAACATCAGGGAGACCACAGTAACCATGCCGGGGTCTTCGACACGGTTTACCTTTTGGGCGATGTCCGCCATGTTCAGGGTGCCGACCATGCCGTAGAGCAGACCAACGGCAGAGAGGAATATGGCCGAGGAAAACAGGTTCAGGGTCACATACTTGATGGCTCCCTCCATCTGCGGGCGTTCGCCGCCGAGGGTGAGCAGGGCAAACGACGCAAGCAGCATCACCTCGAACCAGACAAACAGGTTGAAGATGTCGCCCGTGAGGAACGCACCGGCTACGCCGGCAAGCAGTAGATGCATCAGCGGGTAATAGCCGAATTTCTCGTGACCTCTCGGTGTTGAGGCAAGTGAATAGATCGCAATGGCCAGTCCGATAATACCGGTGAGCACAATCATGATGGCGGCAAGGACATCCGCAACCAGCACGATGCTGAACGGAGCGGGCCAACTGCCCATCTCCACCACCAGAAAGCCTCGCTCGATGGTTGAACGCATCAGCCAGACACCGGCCCCCAGCAGAAGCCCGGTAGCAATCACTGCCAGATTTCGCTGTATGCTGACGGAGCGCCAAAATGCCAGGGACAGGGCCCCGGCGGTCAGCGGTATGAGGATCGGGAGAACAAGTTCCAGGTTCAAGTGTCCGTATCCTTCATCTGGTCGAGGTCATCGGTTCCGACCACCTCATAAGCGCGCCGGATCAGAACGACGGCGAAGGCCAGGACGCTGAACGCAATCACGATCGCGGTGAGGATGAGTGCCTGGGGCAGCGGGTCCGCCACTGCCCCGACGACTTCGTTTGCACCCTCGGGAATCAGTGGCGGTGCGCCCCGTGTCAGGCCGGAGACAACGAAAATCAGCAGGTTCGCTGCGTTGCTGAGAATGATCAGGCCGATGACAAGCTTGACGATTGAACGTCTCAGCATCATGTAAATGCTGGCCGCAAAAAGCAGGCCAACGACGTAGGCCATCAGGGTTTCCATCGATACACGCCCTCCCTGCACATCTGTGTTCGCATCATTCTTCCGACTCCATCAGGCTGATCACAAAGGTCATCAGTGTGCCAAGCACGGCCAGGTAGACGCCGATGTCGAAGACCAGCACGGTCGATAACTTCAGATAGCCTTCGCCCGGCAGCGGGACCTCCCACCAGTGGGCGGTAAGCATGGCTTGCCCGGACCATAAGGCAGGGACGGTCGAGGCCAACCCGAACAGCAGGCCTGCGGCGAGGAGATCCCGGGGGCTGACCCGCAGCAATTTCCGGGTTGATTTTGCCCCGAAGGCGAACGCGTAAAGTACAAAAGCGCTTGCCGCAACCAGTCCGCCAATAAAACCACCGCCCGGTTCGTCGTGTCCGCGCAAGAGCAGGAACACCGAAAACATCAGTTGCAGCGGCATGATGGCCAGGGCTGCGGTGTGGAGAATGAGCGTGTTGGTTTTCATGACTTGTGCTGGTCCTCCGCCCTGAGCTTGACCATTGAGTAGACACCCAGGGCAGCAAGGCCCAGAACAAAGATTTCCCCCAATGTGTCCAGCTGCCGGAAGTCCACCAGAATGACGTTGACGATGTTCTTGCCAAAGGCCAGGCCGTAACTGTTGTCAATGAAATAGCTGGAGATGCTGTCGAAGTACTGGATATCCAGCACCGCAAGCATCAGGAGGGTCATGATCGCGCCCGCAAACACTGCGACCGTCAGGTCCCGGTAACGTTCCAAGGGCGATGAAAGGTTGACGAACGGTGGCAGTTTGAAGAGCACCAGAACCAGTAGTATGACCGTGAGAGTCTCAACCAGCAGCTGGGTGATTCCAAGATCCGGGGCGCTGAAGTGGATGAAGATCAAAGCCACCCCGAAACCAAGCACACCGACCGAAGCAACGGAACCCAGCCGTGACCTGGTGACACTGGCAAAGACAGTCGCAGCGACGATCAGCAGTGCGATTCCAAACTCGTAGAAATAGCCGTTGCTGAAGTCAAAATCCAGATGGAAGCCGTGCCGGGTAAGCAGGGTGTAGCCAGTCAGTCCGAAGGTCACGAGTACAAGGATCAGCAGATAGATGCCGAGAACCCCGTTTTGTAACAGGCGTGTTTGCCAGCCTGCTATCTGCGTAATACCCAGCATGAAGCGGAAATACCCTGCCTCCGGGCCAACGCGGCTGGCGGCCGTGTTGATGGCGTAGAGTGAGGGATGCAGTCGCCGCCAGGAGGCAAACAGCAGCGAACCTGCGAGCAGACTGGCGCCAGACAGCAGCAAGGGAATATTGACTCCGTGCCAGAGTGCAAGCGCCGTCTGCACCCCGCTGCCATAGACCGAGGAAACCGCTGAATCCAGCAAGAACGTTGCAGGCAAAAATGGCACCACGCCAAAGATCAGTGCCAACAAGGACAATACCGCGGGGCCGACCAGCATGGCGAAGGGCGCATCGTGCGGCTGTTTCGGGGTAGTGCAGGCAGGCCCGAAAAAAGGCTTCAGGAAAACCAGGCCGGCTACAGCAACCACCAGAATCGAAGAAGCGACAGCCGCCGCGATCAATCCCCAGGACCACGCAGGAGACCTGATGAGCGACTCGAACATCAGTTCCTTGGCAACGAAGCCAAACAGCGGAGGAAGCCCTGCCAGAGACAGTGCAGCCAGACTGGTAATGATGGCGGTCCTTGGCATGCTGCGCCAGAGACCGCCCATCCTGGTGATGTCCTTGGTGCCGGTTTCATGGTCCAGCGCACCGGCGAGCATGAACAGCGCACCCTTGTATAGTGAATGGGCCACCAGAACGCACACGAAAGCGATGATGGCCTTTTCCGTTCCGACCCCGATCAGCATGGTGAGGGTGCCCAGGGCCATGACCGTGGAATACGCCAACACTTTCTTTATACCGGTGCTGCTGAATGCCAGATAAGCGCCGGTCAGCATGGTAGCGGCACCGAAAAACATCAGGGAATAACTCCAAAGCGCATCCTCTCCCATGGAAGCGTTCAGGCGAGCGAGCAAATAGACGCCTGCCTTGACCATGGTTGCTGAGTGCAGGTAAGCCGAAACCGGTGTGGGCGCGGCCATGGCGTTGGGTAGCCAGAAATGGAAAGGTACCTGGGCGGACTTGGTGAAAGCGCCGATGAGTATGCACACTGCCGCTGCGGTGTAATAACCGTGCTCGTGAATGGGCAGATCCGAGGCTAGGATGTCAGAAAACGAATAACTGCCGGTGATAAAGATCAGCAGAATCAGGCCGGCCATCAACACCAGCCCCCCGGCCGCTGTGACGAGGAGCCCCTGCAGGGCGCATTTTCTCGCCTCGGTATCTTCATGATTGAAGCCGATCAGCAGGTAGGAGGTAATGCTGGTCAGTTCCCAGAACACGAAAAACGTGATCAGGTTATCGGATAGCACCAACCCGAGCATTGAGGCCATGAACGACAGGATGATGACGTAGAATCGGGCGAGATCCTTGTGGCCTCTCAGGTAGGAGCCGGCATAAATCAGGATGAACGTACCGATACCGCTGATCAAAAGAGCAAAGACCAGGGCCAGGCCATCGACCATAAAATTGAGGGATATCCCCAGGCCCGGCATCCACTGGTTTTCGATCAGGAGGTTTCCACCATCGCTGATCGCCGGTATCAAACTGGCAAAATAGGCAGTAAGCAATGCAGGCAGGAGCGCCAGCACCCAACCGATGTAGTTACCTGTTACTCGATAAAGCGCTGGTACCGCGACCGCCAGCAAAAAACCTGAAAGCACAGCCAATAACATCATTCAAGGGTGCTCCTTTATGACCCCAGTTCTAACGTCCTGCAGCTAACAGCGGTTTACATAAGCAGTATTAATTACGATTCCTTGGCGCAAAAAGTTCTTAAAAATTATCCGAAGACGCGATCACTCATTGGTCCCAGGGTTGGCCCTGGGTATTTTCCGTGGTTTTAACCTTCAAATGCATAGCGGCTTTTGCCAGGAAGTTGGCACTAATCGGCGCTGTGATGAACAGGAACGCCGTGATCAGGATTTCTTCAATGCCAATGCCCTTTCCGAGGGAACTGAAGTAAATCACGGAGCTGATCACGATGGCGCCTACCCCGACTGTCGTGGCCTTGGTCGGGCCATGCAGGCGGGCAAAAAAGTCCGGGAGGCGAGCCAGACCAATGGCGCCAATCAGGGTAAATGCACCGCCGATCAGCAGCAGCAGGGCGATGGCGTATTCAGCGAACGGATTCATCCTATGTGTCCTCCACAGGTGGTTATGCCAGTCATGGGCTTACTCAATGACGCTGCCCCGTTTCAGGTATTTGGCCATGGCGACGGTCCCGACAAATCCCATGACGGCAATGAGCAGGGCGCCTTCAAGGTACATGCGGGTTCCGAGCGTGATGTCCAGCAGGATGATCAGAGCGATGGCATTGATATAGAGGGTATCGAGTGCCAGTACTCTGTCCGGTGCATCCGGGCCTTTGACCAGGCGGTATACATTCAACAGGGCCGCCAGGGTAACCATGGCGATGGTGGCGTAGAGGGCGATGGTGATCATTTGAACATCTCCAGCAGAGGCTGTTCATAGCGTTGTCGGATGGTGTCGATCACGTCCTGTTCATCCTCGGTGTCCAGGGCGTGAATCAGTAGCAGGCGCTGATCGTCACTGACATCGGTACTGACGGTGCCCGGTGTCAGGGAAATGGTGCTGGCAAGGATGGAAATTGCCAGAGGATGTTCCAGCTCCAGCGGGTAGCAGATGAACGCCGGGCGAGGCTTGCGCGGGCTGAGGATCAGGGCCGCAACTTCGAAGCTGGCAATGACAATGTCCTTGATGACACGCGCCAGGTATTTCGGCATCAGCCAGAATTTGATGAAGGAGGGCCTCTCCGGCCAGAACCCCTGGGTCAGGTGTGGAATGCACCAGGCCAGAATCAGGCCGAGCACCACGCTACCGCCGCTGATGCCGTCACTGAGAAACTGCCAGGTGACAAACAGTGTCAGGCTGAGCCAGGGTTGGGGGAAACTCAGTCGGTCAAGCATCAGTTGTCCTCCCCGACCATTGGCGTCTGCAGGATTTCCAGGTACGCCGCCCGGTCCTGGAGCTGTGCGGCGGTCGCGTCGGTGTATTCGTTGATTGGCCCGGCAAGGCCAACGATAACCAGGCTCAGGCCAATCAGGGCGCCTGTGGCGGCCTGCAGATTCCCCCTGAGTGGCTTGGGCTCCTCGATATGCCCGTCCACCGTACGCCAGAAGACGATGCTGCCGGCACGGCTGTAGGCGATGACCGTGAAGAAACTGCCGATCAGCAGAACCGACCACAACCAGGCCATTTCAGGACCGGAGGTCACCGCGTTGAGGATGAGTACCTTTGCAAAGAAGCCGCTCAGGGGAGGCAGACCGGCAGCGGCCACGGCGCCAAAGAGGAACAGCACGCTGAGCAGGGTACGGTGGCGCATGCGTGGCGCTGTCACGATCTTGTCCTTGGCGCTGCCGCGCTGACTGGCCACCAGCTCTGCCACGAGGAAGAGCCCGGCGACCGTCCAGGTGGTGCTGAGCAGGTAGAACAGGGCAGCGGAAATGCCTTCCCTGGAGCCCAGGGCAATGGGAGCCAGGAGCGTGCCCACTGAAATGATGACCTGCCATGCCACAAGGGTCTTGAGGTTCTGGGCACCGAGCGCGCCAACCACACCCATGACCAGGGTGATGAGTGCCAACGGGAACAGCCAGTTCATGCCGAGGTTGGCCAGCGCTCCGGCATCGTCGCCGAATACCAGCAGGTAAACCCTCAAGATCGCATAGATGCCAACCTTGGTCATCACCGCAAACAGGGCAGCGACCGGCGCGGTGGCACGGGCATAGGCACGGGGTAGCCAGAAGCATAGTGGCAGGAGTGCCGCTTTCAGGGCGAACACAACCAGAAGCATCATGCCACCCGCCTTCACCAGCTCGCGTGGCTCGCCGGTGAGTGATGGCACCTTGGTGGCCAGGTCCGCCATGTTGAGCGTGCCGGTGACGCTGTAGATCATGCCGACACTGATCAGGAATACCGCCGATCCCACCAGGTTGAGCACCACATAATGCAGGCCGGGAACGGTCCGGACAGTACCACCGCCGTGCATCAGCAGACCGTAGGAGGCGATCAGCAGCACCTCGAATGCCACAAACAGGTTGAACAGGTCACCGGTCAGAAAGGCAATGTTCAGGCCCATGAGCTGGAACAGGAACAGTCCATGGAACTGTCGATTGCCCTCGTCGGCACCCGCGATGGAGAACAAGTGGGCAAACAGTGCCAGAACAGCCGTCATGACCAGCATCAATGCGGCCAGTCGGTCCAGCACGAGCACAATACCGAACGGAGGCTGCCAGTTGCCAAAGGCGTACAAACGGTAGCTTCCATCATCGGCCATCACCAGCAATACAACGGTGGAGGCCAGCAGAAGCACGGTGGTGGCCAGGGCCAGGGTGCGCCGCAGGCTGATCGGGGCATAGCCCATGAATGCCTGAAGAACACCGCCTAGCAGGGGGATCAAAATCGGAGCGATGAGCCAGTGGTTCATTGACTGCGTTCCTCCCCGTTTTTCCGCTCACGTCTTGCCGGTCGCTCTCCCTGGTGGCCATCCACGTGGTCGTCGTCGTTATCCGCAAGGTTTCGCAGGGACAGGACAACCACAAATGCGGTCATGGCAAACCCGATGACGATTGCCGTCAGCACCAGTGCCTGAGGCAGGGGATCGGAATAGGTTTCCGTGCTGCCCAGAATGGGCTGCCCACCGGTCATCAGGCGACCGCTGGAGAACAGGAACAGATTTACACCGTAGGAAATCAGCGTCAGTCCCACCACTACAGGGAACGTCCGGGCCCGGAGTAGAAGGTAGACGCCGGAAGAAGTCAGGGCGCCGATGACAAGCGCGAAGACGAGCTCCATTATGCACCTCCCTTCTTGGGCTTGATGGCGGAGTGGGGCGACAGTCTGCCAATGCTGACCAGTGCCAGCAGTGTGGCCCCGATGACGGTCAGGTAGACACCCAGGTCAAACACCAGGGCGGAGGCCACCTCGAATTTGCCCACCACCGGCCAGGTGATGTATCCGAAGGTGGACGTGAGGAACGGATAGCTGAAGGCCAGACTGCCGGCACCGGCAATGATGGCGAACAGCAGACCCAGACCGATCACGTTGTGATACTTGATCCCGATCCTGTCCTCGGTCCAGACCATCCCACTGGCAATGTACTGGAGGATCAGGGCCACCGATGTGATCAGGCCGGCGATGAAGCCGCCACCCGGCAGGTTATGTCCCCGGAGGAAAATGAACGCGGATACCATCAAAGCCAAAGGCAGCATGGGCCGGGCAATCTGTCGGAGCATCATCGGATGGGCATCCCGGGACCAGGGATGGCCCATGCCATCGCCCGGCGGCGGGGTCAGGGCGGTATCCTTGAGCATTGCGTAAATACCCAGGGCGGCAATGGCCAGCACGGTGATCTCGCCAAGGGTATCGAACCCCCGGAAGTCCACCAGAATCACGTTCACCACGTTGGTGCCGCCTCCACCGGTTTTGCTGTTTTCCAGGAAATAGTCGGAAATCGAGCTGAATGGCTGGGTCAGCATGGCCAGAGTGACGAGGGTCATGCCAACGCCCGCGGCCAGAGCGATCACGGCATCGCGGCTGCGCTGGGGACGGGAGCTCTCCAGGGGCGTCCAGGACGGCATATAGAACAAGGCCAGCATCAGTAGCACGATGGTGACCACTTCCACCGACAACTGGGTCATGGCCAGGTCCGGAGCCGAGAACCGAGCGAACGCCAGCGCCACGATCAGGCCCACCACACTGAGCAGGACCAGGGCATAGAACCGCTCCCGGTGCAGGAAGGCCGTCAGCAAAGCGCACAGTATCAGCACGCCGGCTGCAACCGCGGTAGGCAGGTCGACAGGACTAAGCCCCAGTTCACCGACAAAGATGCCAACGTTCATCAGGGGCGCTGCGGCCACCGCAAACACGCTCAATACCAGCAACAGAGAGTAGCGCTGCAGAGAGCCGTTCTCGATGCGGGCGGTCAGTTCGTGTGAGAAGTTCGTGATGCGGGACACCACGGCCTCGAAGACGGCTTTTTCATCAATTTCCTTGAACCGGGCGTGGAAATCGAAGAACCGTTGCCGCTGGGTGTACATCAGCAACCCGCCGAAAAAGGCAACAAAACTCATCAGTAGCGGCAGGTTCAGGCCATGGACGACGGCGAGTTTGTAATCGGGCACGTCGCCACCAAGCGTGGCAGAGGCTGCGGAGTATAGCAGCGGACCGACGGAGATCGCCGGGAACATGCCCACCATGATGCACGCGAACACCAGGATCTCCACGGGAATCTTCATGTACCGCGGCGGCTCGTGAGGCGGGTAGACCGGCAGGTCCACCGGCTTGCCGTTGAAGAATACGTCGTGGATGAAGCGCGCAGAATAAGCCACCGCGAAGATGCCCGCGAGGGTCGCCACGATCGGAGGTAACCAGGCCCAGAGACCCGGCAGGTTGAGTTCCAGGGATTCGGCAAAGAACATTTCCTTGCTCAGGAAGCCGTTCAGCAAGGGAACGCCGGCCATCGAGGAGGCGGCCACCATGGCCAGGGTGGCGGTGTGTGGCATGTATCGCCAGAGTCCGTTGATTCTGCGCATATCCCGGGTGCCGGTTTCGTGATCGATGATACCGGCCGCCATGAACAGCGAAGCCTTGAACGTGGCGTGATTGATGACGTGGAAAACGGCCGCCACCGCTGCCAGCTGTGTTCCCATGCCGAACAGCAGGGTGATCAGACCCAGGTGGCTGACGGTCGAGTAGGCCAGCAGGCCCTTGAGGTCGTGCTTGAACATGGCGACGTAGGCGCCCAGCAGCAGTGTTGCCATGCCGGTAAAGCTCACCATGTAGAACCACTGTTCGGTCCCCGCCAGTGCCGGGTAAAGCCGTGCCATCAGAAATACACCCGCCTTGACCATGGTGGCGGAGTGCAGATAGGCAGACACCGGTGTTGGCGCCTGCATGGCGTGAGGCAACCAGAAGTGGAACGGGAACTGGGCAGATTTGGTGAAGGCACCCAGCAGGACCAGCGTCAGCGCCACCGGGTACATGTCGTGGGCCTTGATCACGGTACCCGCGGAAAGAACTGCATCCAGTTCGAAACTGCCCACGATGTTGCCAATGATCAGGATGCCGGCCAGCAGCGCAAGGCCGCCACCACCCGTTACCGCCAGGGCCATCCGGGCACCCCGACGGGCATCCTGCTTATGGGTCCAGTAGCTGATCAGCAGGAACGACACCAGACTGGTCAGTTCCCAGAAAATCAGCATCAGCAACAGGTTGCTGGACATAACGATGCCCAGCATCGAGCCCTTGAAGCACAGGAGCAGCGCGTAGAACTTGGCAATGTTTTCCTTGGGCTTCAGGTAGTAACGGGCATACAGGATGATCAGTAACCCGATAATCAGGATCAGCAAGGCAAACAGCAGTGCCAGGCCATCGAGACGGAAACTGAGCGAGATCCCGAGTGCCGGCAGCCACTCCTGGTAGAACAGAACAGAACCACCAGCGGCCAGTACCTGCCAGTTCGGGTAAAGTGCGGCCAGTGCAATCAGGGCCGGGACGGAAGAGGCAATGGCAATTGCCGTTCGCCCTCCCTGTGCAAACAGGGGCGCAGCAATTGCCCCCAGGAAAGGCAGTAAAACAACCAGCGGTAGCGACATCGCAACCTCGTTATCGTTCTTTTCTTTTACGTATAAGAAAGGCGTGTTTAGAGAAGTCTAGCCTCCGGACAGGGACACTGCATGGCGCAAGGGCCGCAGGAACACACCGAAAGCCTGGTATCAGGCGAAGGGTGGATCCGGGAAATAAGGCAGACGACCGCGATGGCGGGCGATATCAGCCGTTACGGGCGGGCGAATGGTCTGTTTGCAGCCGAAGGACCTTTCGGTCATTGGTTGCTCCGTCAATCAAACTTGGGGTTTGATGATACGTGGCCCGTCCGTAAGGTCAAGTCAACTTGCCATAGATCAAGTGTATACTCGCGATAAATATTCGAAGAGAGATTCCCATGAGCGAAATCTACCCTAACCTTCTGAAACCTCTCGACCTGGGCTTCACCGAGCTAAAGAACCGGGTGCTGATGGGATCCATGCACACAGGCCTTGAGGACCGGTTCTGGAACATCCACAAATTTGCCCGCTATTTCGCCGAGCGGGCAGAGGGCGGCGTTGGCCTCATGGTGACGGGCGGTTTCTCGCCCAATCTGGTCGGGCAGTTGGCTCCCCTGTCCTCGACGATGAACAACCGGGCGACCGCCTTTCTCCATCGGCATGTGACCGGCGCAGTTCATGAGGCCGGAGGTAAGATTTGCCTGCAGTTACTGCATGCGGGCCGCTACGGCTACCAGCCGCTGATCGTTTCAGCTTCTGCCACCAAGGCGCCGATCAGTCCGTTCAAGGCACGGGCGCTGCCCACAAAGGGCGTGGAGCGACAGATTGACGACTTCGTCAATGCCGCAAAGCTGGCAAAGTTTGCAGGCTACGACGGCGTCGAGGTGATGGGTTCCGAGGGTTATTTCATCAACCAGTTCCTGTGTGAGCGCACGAATAAGAGAACGGATAAGTGGGGTGGACCCTACCAGAACCGCATGCGTCTGCCTGTGGAAATTGTTCGGCGGATACGCGAGGCGGTGGGGCCGGAGTTCATCATTATCTACCGGCTGTCCATGCTGGACCTGGTTGAGGGCGGACAGACCTGGGAGCAGATCGTGACCCTGGGCAAGGCCATCGAACAGGCGGGCGCCACTATCATAAACACCGGCATCGGCTGGCACGAAGCACGGGTGCCCACCATTGTCACCTCGGTGCCGCGTGGCGGTTTCGCCGACGTCACTGCCAAGTTCTATGGTGAAGTGGATATCCCGGTATGCACCACCAACCGCATCAACACGCCCGAGAAAGGCGAAGAGATTCTTGCTGCCGGCAAGGCGGACATGGTGTCCATGGCCCGGCCGCTATTGGCGGACAGCGAGTTCGTCCGCAAGGCAGAGCAGGGGCGCAGTGACAAGATCAACACCTGCATAGCCTGTAACCAGGCCTGCCTGGACCACGTGTTCCAGGCCAAGCGGGCGTCCTGCCTGGTTAACCCGCGGGCCTGTCATGAAACCGAACTGGTCTTGACTGTAGCGCCGGTGGCCCGAAGGGTCGCTGTGGTCGGGGCGGGCCCCGCCGGCCTGGCAGCGGCGACGACGGCCGCGAAGCGCGGCCATAAGGTCACCCTGTTCGAAGCGGACGACCGGATCGGCGGCCAGTTCAATTACGCAAAACGCATTCCGGGCAAAGAGGAGTTCTACGAAACCCTGCGCTACTACCAGCGCCAGATCGAGCTGCTGGAAATTGACCTGAAGCTGGGCACCCGCGTCGACGCGGACTCTCTGGTGCAGCAAGGTTTCGATGATGTGGTGATCGCTACCGGCGTAAAGCCACGAACCCCCGGCATTGAGGGTATCGACCATCCCAAGGTCCTCGGTTACCTCGACGTGCTCCGGGACAATAAACCGGTGGGCGCAACCGTGGCGGTCATCGGCGCCGGCGGCATCGGCTTTGACGTCAGCGAATTCCTGACCCATGACTTCAGTCATCAACCGGAAGGCGAGCAGGTGACCGTGGCCGACTGGCAAGCGGAATGGGGTGTAAACCCCGAGTTTGAAGGCCCCGGAGGCCTGGCCGAGCGCAAGCCGACACCGTCGCCCCGCAAGATCTATCTGATGCAACGGAAGACCGGTAAAGTGGGTGGTGGCCTTGGCAAAACCTCTGGCTGGGTTCACCGGAGCAGCCTGAAGCATCGGGACGTTGAAATGTTGCGGGGCTGTCGATACGAGCGCATTGACGATCAGGGTCTGCACATTTCTGTGACGGACAAGGATGGCAAAGTAACCGAGAACAGGGTGCTGGCCGTAGATAACATCGTGATCTGCGCAGGCCAGGAGCCGCACCGGGAACTTTTTGACCAGTTGTCGGCCTCTGGTGTGAAGACCCATCTGATCGGCGGCGCAGACGTGGCCGAGGAACTGGACGCAAAACGAGCCATCCGTCAGGGAACGGAAATCGCAGCCCAACTATGACATTACTTATCGCCTTCGCAGTACTTTCGATTGGCTTCTCGTTCTTGTGCTCCATTCTTGAGGCGTCGTTGCTCTCGGTTACGCCGAGCTACATAGCCTCACTGAAAAAGGATAATCACGCGCTTTTCCTGAAGCTGAGGAAGCTCAAGAGCGACATTGACGATCCGCTTGCGGCCATACTCACGCTCAACACCATCGCCCATACTGCCGGTGCGACGGGTGTCGGTGCCCAGGTGGCCGTTGTGTTCGGAGAAGCCTGGCTGGGGGCGGCATCCGCTCTGATGACCCTTGCCATCCTGATCCTGTCCGAAATCATCCCGAAAACCATCGGCGCCAAGTACTGGCGCACCCTCGCACCCAGGCTCCCGTCGGTCCTCGGATTCCTGATGATTTCGCTCAAGCCCTTCATCTGGCTGTCGAAGATGATTACCCGCCGCATCGCGGCCGGGGAGGCCGACACCGACATCCGCGGCGAAATCAGTGCGTTGGCAGAGATTGGCCGGGACCAGCAGGCCCTGGATGAAGACGAGCGCCGGATTATCCAGAACGTGCTTCGCTTCCATGAAATCAAGGTCAGTGGCGTGATGACGCCGCGAACCGTTTGCAAATTCATCCCACCGGAGACGACTGTGCCGGAATTCCGGGAACAGGTGCGAAAATCGCCGTTCTCACGCTATCCGGTGATTGACGAGGAAGGGGAAGCGTTGGGATACCTGCACCGCTCCGACCTGATCTCGCTCCCTGACGATGCCGATCTGCTGGAACACCTTCGAACCATCAAGCGGGTAAAGGGCAACACCAACATCGAGTACGTGTTCTCTGACATGCTGCGGGAGCGGCAACACATGGCCATTGTTTATGACGAGCTGGGTACCTGGCTGGGAATAGTGACGCTGGAGGACATATTGGAGACACTTTTGGGCACCGAAATCATGGACGAGACCGACAATGTCTCCAACCTCCGCCGGTATGCCAAACAACGCTGGAGCCGGCGACTGCGCAAGATGGGATCCTGAGGAACCTGCCTGTCTGTGTCAGCGGATCAACTTCAGCGCCGTTGAGATTGCCTCGGCCTCGGCTTCAAGTACCTGGCAACGCAGGGAATTTCCTTGCTGCAGTGCCTTGGCCAACTGTTTCTGTTTCAAGTCATAGAGCCGGTTGAGCACATCTGCCTGACCGGTTTTCGCTGGTGTATTCATGGAAAATTACCTCCCCACGTGAACACCCGGTGTCAATGATATTTACGTTTTGAGCCGCCTGATGGCCTTCTATGAAATTGGATGCATAACACGGGCCATTGTTACAACGCTGGTTACTCAACGACCAAACCTCGCTCGATAGGCGCCGGGCGCCAGCCCGGTGTGTTTCCGGAACAGGCGGCTGAAGGAACTGACATCCTCATAACCAACGCGCCGCACCACGTGCTCTACCGTGTCCCGGGAAGACTCCAGCTGCGCCCGGGCATTCTCAATCCGCAGAATCTGCAAATAGCTGACCGGCGTCTCCCCGGTCGCTGCCTTGAAACGGCGCATCAGTGAACGCTCAGTGAGACCTGCCTGATCTGCCATTTGCTGCATTGTGATCATTTGGTGAAAATGTCCATCGAGCCAATCCTGTAGTTTCAGAATCGCTTCATCCGAGTGATAGCGCCGGGCCTGCAGGGCCCCATACGGCGCCTGACTCGTCCGGCCCGCATCAATCACAAATGCCTTGGCCAGTTCCCGGGCCACCTGCGCGCCGGCGAAACGCTCCACCAGATACACACCCAGATCCCACCAGGCCATCCCGCCCCCGGCACAGGCTACCGGCCCATCCACCGTCACCAGCTTCTCGGGATCCAGACGCACACCTGGGTACCGCTCCCGGAATTTCTGGCTGAAGCCCCAGTGCGTGGTTGCCTGCCGTCCCTCCAAAAGCCCGGCCTCGGCCAGAAAGAACGCACCGGTGCAGTTGCTGGCAAGACTGACCGTGGCTGACTCCCTGTCCCGACATTGGCCGAGCCAGGCAATCAACGCCGGATTATGGTCCAGCACGTTCTCGATGGGCGCACCAATTGTGGGGATGATGACCAGATCATTCCCAATATCTGATGAGGGATCGTTCCAGGCACCATCACTGAGCAGGGTGAGCCCGTTAATGCATTTGCAGGGCTTGCCGTTTTCGGTGACCAGACGGGTTCTGAAATAGTGATGGGGTTCATCGCCATGAATCCGCGCCCAGGTGACGCCGGCAAGGCGGAAAAGATCGATGATCCCGGTTACGGCACTGGCCAGAGCGCCATCAAAACCGATGACAGAAACTGTCTGCATGCAGCCTCCGAAGCAGGGGATCGGCGGGAGGAAGGCCTCCTGAAACTGTGTGCAGCATGGATGCTGCACTCAAGCCTCCAGGGATGGATTTACGGCGTGTTTCAGGAGGCCTTCCTCCCGCCGAGGCCCGGGCAGGCAAGTTCAAAGCTGGCAGTATTGACCAAGAATATGTCAGAAATGCCGGTTCCAACACAACCGCCGGTTATGAGAATCTAGGCGGCAATAAACAGGAGACCAAGCATGACCGACACCCTGATTGACCGCCGCGACCTGGCGTTCCAACTCTACGAAGTACTCGATACCGAATCCCTGATCACTCGCGAGCGCTTCAGCGAACACAACAAAGACACCTTCGACGCCGTCATCGAAACCGCCGACAAGATGGCCCGCGAACAGTTCGCCACCCATAACAGTGCCGCAGACAAAGACGAACCCCGCTTCGAAGACGGCCAGGTCAAAATGCTGCCCCAGGTCAAGCAGGCCTTTGACGCTTATGCCGAAGCGGGCTTTATCGCCGGCAGATACGATTATGATCTCGGCGGCATGCAGCTCCCCGAATCCGTCATGGCCGCCTGTAACGGTTTCTTTACTGCTGCCAATCCCGGCACCGCCGGCTATCCGTTCCTGACAACCGCGGCTGCCAATCTTATCCGCATCTTCGGCAACGACCAGCAGAAAGCTACCTATCTGCCCCACATGCTCTCCGGCCGCTTCTCCGGCACCATGGCTCTGACCGAACCCCACGCCGGCTCAAGTCTTGCGGATATCCGCACCTCCGCCAGTCCGACCGACGACGGGCATTACCTGATCAAAGGGGCCAAGATCTACATCTCCGGCGGCGAGCAGTCCATCACCGACAACATCGTTCACATGGTGCTGGCCAAGATCAAAGGTGCTCCGGCAGGCGTCAAAGGCATCTCCCTGTTCATCGTGCCCAAGTTCCGGGTCGATGCCGAAGGCAACCCCGGCGAACGCAACGGCGTCAGCCTCGCCGGCCTGATCCACAAACTCGGTTACCGCGGCACCACCTCCACCGCCCTGAGTTTCGGGGATGATGCCCCCTGCCATGGCTACCTGGTCGGTGAGCCCCATCAGGGCCTCAAATACATGTTCCAGATGATGAACGAAGCCCGACTGGGAGTAGGCTTCGGCGCCGCGGTCATCGGCTACCGGGGCTACATGCACAGCCTCGAATACGCCAAGGACCGGTTGCAGGGCCGCAAACCCTCCGAAAAGAACCCGGAAAGCCCGCAGGTGCCCATCATCGAGCACGCGGATGTTCGCCGCATGCTGCTGGCCCAGAAAGCCTACAGCGAGGGCGGCCTGGCCCTGTGCCTCTATGGCGCCCGCCTGGTAGACGATCACAACACCCATCCGGACGAGCAGAAACGACAGGAAGCCGGCAAGCTGCTTGACCTGTTGACCCCGGTCATGAAGGCCTGGCCGTCCGAATACGGCCCGAAGGCCAACGACCTGGCGATCCAGGTATACGGTGGCGCCGGCTATACCCGCGAGTATCCGGTGGAGCAGTGCTGGCGTGACAACCGACTCAACCCCATCCATGAGGGAACCAATGGCATCCAGGCCCTGGACCTGCTGGGCCGAAAAATCTGGCAGGACCAGAGCCACGGCCTTCAGTTACTGATGCAGGAAATGCAGGCCGACCTTGAAGCCGCCACCACCGAACGCTGCCAGCAGTGGGCCCTCTCCCTGAGCGAGACCCTGCAGCAGGCGGTGAAGGTGACCCAGAGCCTTGGCAAATCCCTGATGGGCGGCGGTAACCCGGACGACGTCCTGGCCAACGCGGCCTGCTATCTGCACCTGTTCGGCCACATCACGGTAGCCTGGATGTGGCTACGCCAGGCCAACGCTGCCGCCCATGCCCTTGGTTCGGCCAACAGCGATGACGAGCGTAACTTCTACCAGGGTAAGCTCCAGGCTGCCCAGTACTTCTTCCACTGGGAACTGCCTACCGTTGCCCAGGACCTGGTATTGCTGCGTAATCAGGATGACACCTGCCTGAATATGAAAGCGGAGTGGTTCTGAAGGAAGAGATTCTGTCGTTTCCGAAGAGAAGGGAATCGGTTCTCAGAATGCGTTAACTGGAAGTTCTGAACGATCAGGCGCCGCCATCCTTCCGAAACCGTCTGTGGCCATGGATGGCCACAGCCGAGCCCTACAGGGACGTACTTGCGGGCGTGTTTCGGAAGGATGGCGGCGCCTGATCGTCGGCACCCAGCTCTCAGGCTACGCAGCCTCCGAATCAGAGCCGGACTCTTTGCGCGCCTTGGCCTCAGCCGCGACCCTCGCGGCATAATCCGCGTACTTGGCCATAAGCTCCTCTTTCCGATCCGGATCCCAGTTGATCTTGCTCAGATCACCCTCGTAGTGGTCGATCACCCGCTTGTCCATCTCCTCATACCACCAGTTCGGAACGTAAGCAGGCAACAGCATCGACGCGTATCCGCCGGGCAACTGTGGCGCCTTCTCGAAGTGGCGCAGCGCCTGGAAGCTGCGGGTGGGGTGAGCGTGGTGATCGGAATGCCGCTGCAGCTGATACAGGAACAGATTGGTCACAATATGGTTGCTGTTCCAGCTGTGCTCCGGCCGGGTCCGCTCATACTTGCCGTTCTTGTCCTTCTGCCGCAGCAGACCGTAGTGCTCGATGTAATTCACGCTCTCCAGCAGACTGGCCCCATACACCGCCTGGGCCGCCAGGAACGGAACTGCGCGAGGACCACACACCAGTGTCGTGGCGCCGAAGAAACCGGCACTCATTGCCCAGCCCTGTAACAGCTCATTGTCCAGACTCCAGAAAGGCTTGCCCTTGCGCGCCAGCCGCGCCTTCTCGATCTTGACCGACGACTTGATGCCACCAATCACCGTTCGGGGCAGGAATTTCCAGAAGCTCTCACCCATCCGGCTACTGGCCGGATCCTCCGGCGTGGCCACGCGCTTGTGGTGGCCAAAGTTGTGTTCCACCACAAAGTGCGTGTAACCGGTCGGCGCCAGCGCCGCCATCGCCAGAAGCTTGTTCAGCTTGTTGGATTTGTGGCCGAGCTCATGGGCCGTATTGATGCCCACACCGTTGATGGCGCCGACGGTCAGGGTCAGGCCGATCTTGTCTTCGATGGGGGTGTTCTTGCGGCTGGCCAGCCAGGCGCCCATGAAGGTCATGGCGTATTGGGTGGGAATAAACGCCTTCACGATGCGATCGTAATATTTGTCCTGCTCGAGGGGTTTGACCGCCGCTTCCGGGGGATTGCTCTTGTCCTCACCGATGGCCCGATCAAGGGCAGGGATGATCCCGTGTACCAGGGCCGGGCCCGTCCAGGCCAGGGCCTTGAACTTCTTCGGCGCGATGGCGTAGCCCGTCAGAGCTGCCAGACCGATGCTGGGCAGGGCGGGGCCCAGAAGCCACATATAACGCTTGGGATCTTTCCAGTCCTTTCCGTCCTGAGCAGAAGTATCCTTACCTTCCTGGTTCTGTACCGCGTCATTGACCTTGGCATTCATATCCGGATCTCCGTCTTGTTCATTGTTTGATCTAATTTATGTCGGACAATCTTGCAATTCAACAGTTGTCAGACAATCTTGGCTGGTTGGCATCAAATGACAAGCGCGCAGGGGCTGGCGAATTTGCAGGAACTGAACCAGACTTTGTTAAAACAAAAAAAAGCAGCTCGGCCGAGCAGAGTGACAAGGATGATTCAGTCATGACTCCGCAAGATACCCAGGGCGCCGTCGCCCACTGGTCCGTTCAGGACTTGCTCCGCGAATATCTGACCACAGCCAGGATGGCCGAGGTCGTCTACCGGGATGGTGCTGGTCAGGTCTGCATTGCCCATGACACCATCAGGGACATTTTCAGCCGTGCCGGTAAGGACTTCATTCTGCTGAGTCGGGGTGAGATGGTGGCGGTTGATCATGTCATCACCATCGATGGCAGGTTTCCTACCGTAAGTTGCCGCTAACCAAAGGGTAATGCCCGGGTAATTGTGTTTCCTGCAGCCTTGCGCGTAATCTCCAGCTCGTTGCGAATGATCTTCAACGGAGGAAACGTTATGAAAAAGCAAATGCTCGTGGCCCTGGCTCTGGCGACTTCTCTCGGTCTGGTTGCCTGCAGCTCGGAGGAGGAGTCTGACCAGGGTGTCGACATCGAACAGGCTGCCGACAACGCCGGTGATATGGTGGAAGAGGCGGGTGAATCCGCCCAGGATACCTACGAGGACGCCACCGGCCAGACTGACAGCGCCTGGGAAGAGACCAAGGACACCGCGGAAGAAGTCGGCGATGAAGTGAGCGATGCCGCTGAGGAGACCGCGGACGCGGTTGAAGAGGGTTATGAGGACGCAACCCAGCAGTGATTGCGCCTGCGCCAGTCTCCCGATGCGGAGGCTGGCGAGTGACTGTCAATGAACCGTCACGAGATTGTCGTTAAACAGTTCCCATCCTGTCATATTTCCTGCCGAAACTGACCTCTCCGAATCATCTACCCTGACAGTTGTGAGAGAGGCAAAAAATGGCCAAGCACGATCTTGACCCGAACTACCTGGACCCGAACTACGAGCCGGTGGTCAACCATTCCGAAAACACCCCTTTCCATCAGGTGTTGGCTGCCCGTATGCAGCGCCGTTCCGTGATGAAAGGCACCGTCGGTGCGGCACTTGCCAGCGTTATGGGCCTTGGTCTGGCCGGTTGTGGCGGTGACAGCAGCAGTGACTCGACAGGCACCTCAAGCGACGCCGGTACTGATACTGACCTCGCCAACACGGAGCTCGGCTTCAAGGCAATTCCCGTCTCTACCGCGAATCAGGTCGTGGTTCCCGAGGGCTACTCGGCGACGGCTTTCCTGCCCTGGGGCACTCCGATCACCGGTTCCTACCCGGCGTATCGCCCGGACGGCACCAATACCGGCGCCGACCAGGAACAGCAGGTGGGCATGCACCACGACGGCATGCATTTCTTTCCGATCGATCTGAAGGCCGGTGGCAACAGCTCCACCGAGGGCCTGCTGGTCATGAACCACGAGTACATCAATCAGGGTGCGCTGCACGCAAACGGCGCGACCTTTGTCGAGGGAATGCGCCCGGCCGATGAGGTGCGCAAGGAAATCGCGGCCCACGGTGTCTCGGTCGTTCATATCAAACAGGATGCCAACGGTACCTGGGACATCGTCTTTGGCAGCCCGTTCAACCGTCGCATCACCGGTGGTACCGAGATGGAAATCCGTGGTCCGGCCCGCGGTTATCACAAGCTGTTCACCAAGTTCAGCCCCAATGGCAACCGCACCCGGGGCACCCTGAACAACTGTTCCATGGGGCCAACACCCTGGGGTACCTATCTGGCGGCCGAGGAAAACTGGCACGGTTACTTCAGAACCAGCGCGGAAGTGCGCCCTCGGGAGCAGGTTCGTCATGGTGTGGATAGCACGTCCCGCTATGATTGGGAACTGGCGGATAACCAGGCCGATGCCTACGTACGTTTCGATGTAACACCGGGCGCAGGCACTGCCACAGATGACTATCGGAACGAAGCCAACACCTACGGCTACATGGTCGAGATTGACCCGTTCAACCCGGAGAGCACGCCCCAGAAACGCACGGCATTGGGCCGTTTCGGTCACGAGGGGGTCATCTTTGCACCGGTGAAGGAAGGCCAGCCGGTGGTCTGCTACTCGGGCGACGACTCCCGGTTCGAGTACATCTACAAGTTCGTCTCCTCCAAGCCATACTACGCCGCAACAGCCGGTGGCTATCTGCTGGACGAAGGCACGCTTTACGTGGCTCGCTTCAATGACGATGGCACCGGTGAGTGGCTCCCGCTGGATCTTGATGATGCGGATTTTGCTGCCAAGGTGGCGCAGGCCGTTACTGATGGCAATGTCGGTGGCATTCCGTTCGACGGTTTCGAGAATCAGGCGGACCTTCTGGTAAATACCCGCCTGGCTGCGGACATCGCGGGCGCGACACCGATGGACCGCCCGGAGTGGGGCGCTGTTGATCCGAACAGCGGCGAGGTTTATTTCACCCTGACCAACAACACCAGGCGGACTGAAGAGCAGACAGACGCAGCGAACCCGATCGCGAACAACGAGAATGGCCACATTATTCGCTGGATGGAATCCGGCAATGACCACGCAGCCGAGGCCTTCGAATGGGATATCTTTGTGTTCGCTGGCTTGAAGGGTACCGAGACGGTCGTGGATGGCGAAGCTGTTGTCACACTGGATGATGACAACATCTTCAACAGCCCGGACGGTCTGTGGTTCGACTACAATGGTCGTCTCTGGATCCAGACCGACGGCTCCGATGCGGCCCCGTATCAGAACAACATGATGCTGGCGGCTAACCCGGAGACCCGTGAAATCAAGCGGTTCTTTGTCGGCCCGGTCGGTTGTGAGGTGACCGGTGTGGTCACCACGCCGGACGTCAAGACCATGTTCGTCAATATCCAGCACCCGGAGAAAGATTGGCCGAACGGTGACGAAGGTGATCATCCCCGTGACGCAACGGTCATTGTCACCCGTGACGACGGTGGCGTGATCGGCGCGTAATAGCGTCAAATCAGTAACGGACTGATGGAAAAGCCGGCCCCGGGTAATCGGGGCCGGCTTTTTGCATAGTGTTACCAGCCCTCCAGAATCGTGGGGCGGCTCCGCGAGCGGCTGTGTTAGACTTCGGGAAAACACATGGAAGGAGTAGACACCTTGCCCGAATCCGAATACATCCCGGCAAACGATGATCCGATGCAGCGACGCTCCGACTCAGGGCGCAACCTGGCTGTGGCCGTCTACATCCTTCAGGCGCTCTCGTTCTTTCTCGGCGGGATCACCGGTCTGGTGGGTGTGATCATCAATTACGTCAAACTGGACGACGTCCGAAATACCTGGATCGAGCGTCACTTTCGCTGGCAGATACGGACCTTCTGGATTGGATTGCTCTGGACCGTGATCGGCATCGTCACCACGCCGTTAATCATCGGCTGGTTCATCCTACTGGGCATCTCAATCTGGATCATCTACCGGATTGTGAAGGGCGCGCTGGCCCTGAACGAAGGCAAGGTCGTCTGACGCCGCCTCAACCGGTCTGACTGGATCGGGTCCAATAACGGATTTCCTCGCACAGGGCGCAGTGCTTTTTCCGGCAGGTTTCCTCGTCGTGGATCTGAATGCCATGAACCTGCAATGGCTGGTAGCGGCGTAATGAGTTCTTGCCACCATGTTGTTCCAGGTAATTATCCAGGGCGCAACGCGCCTCAGCCTCTGAATCGAAGGGGCCCAGATCATGGGCCTCTCGTGTTCTCACGAACCAGCCCTCGGGCGTCTTGAGAAACCGGTTGCTCTTGACCGGCCCCTCCTGGATATGACCGGGGTCGTCTGCGACAGACTCGACGATACTCTCACCCCTTCCCCTTTGAGGTGTCTGCCTGGACAGGCGCTTCAGTCCCTTTCTGATCATGTTCGTTCTCTCGTCTTCCTTCAAACGGGCTTCTCTGTGCGCCCGGTGCAAAATATATCAGCTTTCGAAACGCTTTGTGACGTGGTTCACAAAAAAGTCTAAGTGCCAATGGGAAGACGGGGCAAAAAACGGCGCAGAGGCAGGGATTGTGTAAAAACCTGTAAAAAAAGAGGCACAGTTTTGGGGCAGTATTGCTACCCGGGTACCACATACGGTACGTAAGTCTCTGGTTCTATTGATATATCGATAGTGTCACAAAAAAGAACAGTCCTCAGAATTTGAATTGGTAAATTTGACGTAGGGCAATGCAAATTAAAGCCAAGCAATGCTTGGCCCGTTTGGCCTAAACTGCCAACATCTGAAAAGCGGTGCCACGCGTTGTGGTCTTAAAGGAAACATTAAACAAAAGTAAGGAGCGGTTGCATGATGAGACGCCGAACATTGACCTCGGTAGTTGCGGCGAGCAGTCTCGCGCTGGCGGCGAACGTTGCCCACGCCGAGACGATCCAGCACGAGACCGAGTTCTCACTGCTGGGCAGTTATATCGAGCCTGATAGCGATCGGACCGATGAATACGGGTCGGCGGTGCGAGGCATGTTCGGTATCCGTCTGAGCAAACATTGGTGGGTAGAGCCCCAGTTTTACTCCGGGGTGATTGAAACCGGTGTCGACGGCGGAACCGATTACTATCAGCAGGGCATCGGAGCCGATCTGAGCTACCGTCTCTGGGAAAGTGATTCGTTCACACCCTATGGCTCTCTCGGTGGCGGTGTCTCGCGCAACGATGTGGCAAACAACTCGGCCAGCGAGTTCGGCGGCTACGCCAACGCGGCGTTGGGCGTTCTCAGCAGCCCCTTCACGCAGTCCGGTCTCCGGGTGCGGGCCGACGCCCGCTACGTATACGACTCCTTCGATGACGGCCTTTCCGATCTCCATTTCAGCCTGGGTGTGACCATTCCCATAGGTGCTACCCGCACCCGGATTGTCGAGAAGACCACGGTTATCGAAAAGCCCGTGGTTGTTGAGAAGGACTTCGCCGACTCCGATAAGGACGGTGTGGTGGATGGTGTCGATCAATGCCCGAATACCCTGGAAGGCCTTGAGGTCAACTCCGTGGGCTGCGTAGAGACCGACAAGGCCCAGACCGTCGTGCTCCAGGGCGTGACCTTCGAGTTCAACTCGGACCGCCTGACCGCTAACGCCCGGGACATTCTCATTCCAGCCGCTGATGCGCTCAAGGGGCAGCCGGACCTGAATGTGGAACTGGCGGGCCACACGGACAGCGTTGGCTCCGAAGCCTACAACCAGCAGTTGTCCCAACAACGCGCGGAATCCGTGCGTGACTACCTGCTCGATCTGGGGGTTGATCCGGATCAGCTGACCGCCGTTGGCTATGGCGAATCCAAGCCGATTCGCAGCAACGACACCGAGGAAGGCCGCGAACGGAATCGTCGCGTTGAATTCAATGTTGTCTCCGAGTGAGATGTAGAGGGAGTTTGAATATGAGACTTAACAACTACAACTGGCCGCTGATCTTGCTGGTTACGGCGCTCCTGTCGTTGGCGGGGTGTAAGTCGGACAGCATGGTCGTTCCTGAAGGTGGGGCTGTCGGTGGCGATCTTGCAACGGCAGACTCCGATGGTGACGGCGTTCTCAACGGTGAGGACAACTGTCCGTTGGTTCCCAATGCCAATCAGTCTGATATTGATGGCGATGGTCTGGGCGATCTGTGCGATTCTGATATTGATGGCGACGGAACAGACAACTCGGTCGACATTTGCCCGACGGATCCGAACAATGCATCGGGTTGCGAGGCGAATGCAGATTCCGATGGGGACGGCATTCGCGATATAGACGATAACTGCCCCGCGGTTGCCAATCCGGGCCAAGAGGACTCAGATGGCGACGGTATAGGGGATGCCTGTGACAGCAATACTGACTCTGACGGTGATGGCGTCCAGGATGAGGTTGATAACTGCCCCAATGACTCCAACCCGAGCCAGGGCGACAGCGACGGTGACGGGATTGGTAACGTCTGTGATCCAGTTCCGGACAGTGACCCTGACACAGCCTATGCATGCGGTACCGCGACTAGCGCGCAATATAAGCCATTGTTGGCTCCGGCGGCCAACGCGATTGGCGACACGTCATTCCTCTGCTTGAGCGGCTGTGTTGAGAATCCGGAGAATGTTGTCGATAGTAACTTGCTGAATTCTGCCTCTATCCAAGTCCCGATCGGGTTGGGAACACCGGTTAGCCTGAGTGTTACAGACACTCTGAATAGCTACCCGGCCGCGAACCGCTTGGGCGTTGCCATTGGCGATGCCGACCAGCTCTTGAACGTTACGTTGTTGGGAAATATTTCCGTCCAGACCGCGCTTGATGGTGAGGTCAAGGAGACGTTTGACTCCCTTGAATTAGCGGATCTTGATCTACTTGGCGCTATCAATGACGAGGCGGTTGGTTTCCTTGTCTTCGACACGACTGAGGAGTTTGACCAAGTGACGGTCAGTGTCGGAGGTATCAACGTTCTTACTCAAGTTAACGTTCTGGCTGTTTGCGCAGAACCACCGATCAACTGAGGTCGGGTTCTTTGACTTGAGAGGCGGAAGGGCCGGCAAATGCCGGCCCTTCTCTATTATTCCCCGTGAGTTTGGATTAACTGCTCATTTTCCGACACGCTCCCCACCCAACTGACCGAAGCCAAACCAATCAGAAACACCAGGATTGCAGTCACGACCCGCACACGCCGATGGGGTGGCACCAGTCGGGCCCTGACAATGCTTGCTTCCGTCATCTCACTCATGATTTCACCCTCGCAGCCGTTCCGAAAACGCGAGTCCCAACGGGTGACCCGCCAGGAAACCTGAAATAACTGCCTCTGGAGTCCCCGGCAGCTTTCTGGTGACGCACAGTTCAGCCCCCCGGCTTTTGTAGGCGAAATGGGGAAGGCTTGGTTTGGGATTGATTGCGGAGTTTCGGGAGAGAGTCAGGTGATCGGCCCGACCGTATTCTGTTCGGGGCGGAAGGCGAAGAATGGATCGGGCGTCGAACGGCTGCCCGTGTCTGTCGATTCGCATGTTCAACCCTGCTCCGGATTGGATAACAACTACACGAAATGACACTTCCCTGTCGGGCCACATCTATTAATCTAACTATAGATCACAACGACCGGCTGAAAATAAAAATATGTAAAATATTCCGGAGCGGCGCTAAAGCATGGCTCAATCAGGCGATCGCGGGCATGACCGGGAATTCAAGGGCCTCGGCACATCGCCCGCAATTGTGCTTTGAGCAGGTTCCAGCGTCGTGGACGGAAAAGCCGGTGAAGCGGTCATCGGGGTTGCGTCGGTTCAGGCCGGTATGCAGCCTGATGTGAGCGTCCAGCGCAGCACAGGCTTCTGACTTCGTTGGAAATGGGCCCAGATCATAGGGTTCGCGGGTGAGGGCATACCAGCCGGCGGGTGTCTTGACGAACCGACGAGGATCGAACTGCGGGTCACTCTTGCCAGTATTCATGGACCATGCTCCGGAATGGTTTCTGTGTAGAACGGATATCCTTTTCCATCGCCTCCTGTCGGACAATCTACGCGAATCAGAGTGCCACTGGATTGTTTGAACTGACGTGTTTGTCGGGCGAATAAGTCAACGCCGCATGTCATTCCGGGTCGAGATGGCTGTCAACATCAGGAAACACTGTTGATACAGTTTTCAGGCGCCGAATACGATAATGTTTGGTATTCGATGACCAATTGCCGAGTGTGTGATGTCACCTTCTAACCTCAACGATCTATTGGAGAGTCTCTGCGAGAGCTCGGACCAGCTTTGGCTGAGCATGGTAGTCTCGACGGATGGCCTTGTGCTGGCACACCATGGCAGCGTTCGGGATCCGGACAGGTTTGGAGCGTTCTTCGCCGAACTCAAAGTAGTTTGCGAAAAAATCATCGCCCAGTTTGACCTTGAGGACATCGAGGAAATCTACATCCGGTCGAAATCGGGGGCGGTAACCCTGTTTCCGATTTTTGACAAGGGATACCTGGCCTGCCTGTCCTCTGCCAGCATGAATGCGGGGAAGGTGCAGATCCATGCCTGGCAATATATCCGGAAAATTCATGCTCTGATGCACTGACGCATCAGTCCTCGGTCACTTCCTTGAGCCGAATTGCACTGAACATGCCGGCCAGCCCCATCAGTCCGAGCACGATAATGACGGCAACCTCGGAGAACACTGAAATTGCGGCCGTCAACCCGCCGGTGACCAGCAGCAGCACCCCGATCACTGTGTTACTCACGGCTGTATAGTCCGTGCGCTTGTTGCCGCCGGCCATATCCACCAGGTAGGTCTTCCGGCCGAGCCGGACACCGGCGTGGGCGATGCTGAGGGCGAAAAAGGCGACCGGGTAGAACCAGACACTCCCGATGTCGGTACCCACCAACAGGGCAGTGATTCCCACCGCAAGGCAAACAAAGCTGGCCATGGCCGCGCCCCGGATCATCACCCGGCGGCTGGAGGTGTCGGCAGCCCAGCCCCAGAAGCTGGCGCTAAGGGAACTGGCCAGACTGCTGGCGAGAAGGAAGACACCCAGCATCCAGCCGATGTCGGACTCCCTCTGGGCCAGTACCACGAAGTAGGGCGATGCCAGGGCAGAGCACAGGAGCAGCGCCCGGGTAATCACGAAGTGGCGGAACGGCGCATCGTCCCGCAGCAGGGAGAGACTGTGGATGGCCTCGGTCATGGCGTTGCCGCCACCGCCGGTTTCACCGGCATATTCCTCGACGTTGGCGAACAGGAAGCCGGCAATGACCCAGAGCGCTGCTGCCAGCAAAAGCAGTGCGGTGTAGAAGGCCAGGGTAGGATCGCCGCGCTCCCAGAACAGCAGGGCGGTCATAATGACCGTGGCCGTGCCGCCGATGGTTGTGGCCAAGCCGGAGAGCCGGCCGCGCCGGGTTTTGGGAATGCATTTGCCCTGGACATCCTTCATGGAAACCGAGCAGAAGCCGCGTGCCAGAGAGAAGACAATCAACGCGGCGACAATACCGCCACCCGCGGCATAGCCCTCCAGGAACCAAACGCTCGCGGCCATGGCCGCCACGCTGATGGCCTGGCCGAAGCTGCCCAGGGTCCAGAACCATTTGCGTACGGCTTTGCGGCGAACCCAGGCGGCAATCACCATCTGTGGCACCATGGAACCGGATTCCCGGATCGGCACCAGCCAGGCCACCAGCGCCGGAGCACCCACCGCACTCATCAGCCACGCCAGCACGGTTTTGGGACTGATCAGCAGATCCCCGAGTTTGGTCAGCACGTTGCTGGCCAGAATCAGGAAGAAATTGCGGGGTACCTCCCGGCAGGCCTCTTCCGGGATGTCCTTGCAGACCCGCGCATCCTCCTCGTTGGCAATCAGGCTGTACAGCTGGTCGATGGTGTCCTGTTTTTTGGCTGGCAAGTGGCCGTCCTCCGGAAGAAATTTGGCAATGAGGATAACAGCAACGCTGGAATCTCTTAAGGGCGGAGTACGGCCGGCTTACCCGAACAGACCAGATGTTGGTCTCGCCCAGACCTTGCACATCCCGCACCCGCTCGGGCTTAATGGGCGGCTAACCAGGGAGTCCTTTTCATGCTGAGTTATCTGCACGCCTTCCACGCGGGCAATTTTGCCGATGTCCAGAAACACGCCGCGCTGACGCTGGCCTTGTCCATGATGCAGGCCAAGCCGTCCGGGATCGCGTATTTCGACACTCATGCCGGCAGTGCGGTCTACGACCTGGGCAGTGAACGGGCTCGAAAAACTGCAGAAGCGGATACCGGCGTGCAGAAACTCTGGCAGTTACGTGAGCATCTGAAGTCGCCGGACTGGCAGCCGGTGTTGGAGCTGCTGGAAAAGCTGAATGCCGGCGATGGCCATCTGACCACTTATCCGGGCTCTCCGTTCTGGTTCCGCCAATTCCTCCGGGCCGATGATGCGTTGACGACATTCGAGCTGCACCCGTCCGAGGGCGAACAGCTGGCCGGCTGGGCCGGGCAGAAGGTGCGGGTACTGAGGGAAGACGGACTGAAAGGACTGCTCGGGCAGCTGCCGCCGAAACAGCCCCGCCTGTTGGTCCTGGTTGATCCTTCCTACGAAATCAAATCCGATTACAGCGAAGTGGCCAAAACCCTTCAAAAGGCGTGGCAGAAATGCCGACATGGCGTCTATCTTATCTGGTATCCGGTGTTGACCTCCGGCCTTGAAAAGCAGCTGACAGGGTCGCTTCGATCGGGATCTGTCCGGAAGATTCTGCGCAGCGAGGTCCACCTTAACCACCCACCGGAGCGAGGGATGACGGGCTCCGGCATGCTGGTGGTGAACCCGCCCTGGGGCTTTGACGAGCGCCTCAGAGCCATGATCGATGACGTGGCCGGGGCAAACGGACTGGACGTCCGGCATGAACTGGGCTGGCTGGTCCCGGAGTAGATTCCTCTGACAGATTGCAGGAGCTGTCCATTTGAAGGAAGAACATACGCCCGAGAGTTCCCCATCGCTTCCCGGCGGTCTGATCCCCCTGGATCAGTGGAAACTGCCGGAGATGTCCGTGCAGCGGACGCTCAAGGACGCGCTCCGTCACATGATGGCCCAGCTTCGGGCAGGCATCTCGCCCGAGGAAGAACCCTTTCAGAGCCTTGATGACCTGCCGTTGTTGACCGAAAAGCAGATATCTCAGATCGCTCCGCGCCCCGACTTCACCTCTCTGGCCCGCGCAGTTCTGAGTTCCCTCGACGAACTCAGGCAGAACGAAACCCTGAATCGGGACGTTGCTCTGGTGGTCGCGCCGCCATTTGCCGGGGTACGCGAGGCGCTGGTGCGGCTGCCGGGGCTGGAGGCCTGGGCAGACGATGACACCGTTGGGCCCTGGCGCCTGATTGCACCCCCTGAAAACCTGCTCATGAATCAGGAGGATGCCTGTCGATGGTGGGACGAGCAGGATCTCTCCGGCCCCTGGGTGATTCCCGAACTCGCGGATTTCTGGTTACGGCACACGTCCGGTCTCGCTCTCATTCGGGAGTTGTTTCAGCGAATTGCTTCGGAACAGGTGGGGCCGGGTCTGGTGGGCTGCTCCAGTTGGTGCTGGCAATTCTGGGAGAGCTATCTTCCGGATGCTCATTTTGGGGCCTTGACGCCGGCCCCCCTGGATTCCGAGCGGCTGGGGCAGTGGCTGGAATCTCTCGCTTGTGCCCGCGATCAGCGCCCCCTCACTGCCCGAATGACTGACGATGGTCTTTTCGTGCTGCCGGCTGCAGATCCGCAGGACGGTAGCAAACGCAAGCACTCCGGATTCTTGCGGGATCTGGCGACATCCGCGCGTGGCATTTCCGGGGTGGCCCTCGCGATCTGGCAACGCTCTTTACGGGCCCGTCCGGAGGACGAAATGGAAGAGGGAAAGAGTGAGCAGGCGCACGGGGGCGGAGGGCGCCATTGCTGGGTTGTGCCGCTGGACCAGTTGAGCTTGCCGGCCATGGCCCAGAGCAGTGACCGCGCGATTGGTTTTATCCTTCATGCCCTGCTGCTCCATGACGGTTTGAACGAGGAACGAATCGCTCTGGTGACGGGTATTGGTCAGCCCGAGCTTCAGTTGGCCTTGTCCCGACTGTCCAGGTCGGATGTAGTCTCCTTCGGGGATGCATCCGGGCATTGGCATATCACGCCACTGGGCTATCCCACGGTCCGGCGTCACCTGCAGAGCTGGGGCTATCCGGTAGACGCATTCTGAGGAGGTGTTATGGGTGACATGGGGCAGGGGCTGGAACAGGCCTTTTCGGCGATCACCTGGGAGTCACTGTTGGAAGCGGGGCTGGTGGTTGCGGCTGCAGCGCTGTTGATTTTCCTGATCCAGAAGCTGGTGCCCGGCGTTGCCGGCAAGCTTGGTGGCAAGGCCCGCCTGTACCTCCTGGCCTCGGTGCCACTGGCCCGGCTGCTTATTATTATCGTCACCATCATCGTGGTGGTGCCGATTCTGGTAGAGCCGTCGTTCGAGAACATGGTGGCCATTTTCGGCGCGCTGGGCCTGGCACTCGGTTTTGCGTTCAAGGACTACGCCAATAGCCTGATTGCAGGAATCGTCACGCTCTATGAGATGCCCTATCGCCCGGGCGACTGGATCGAAGTCGACGGTAAGTATGGGGAGGTTCGTTCAATCGGAACCCGGGCCGCCGAGATCGTGACGCCGGATGACACCGTTGTGGTGATACCCCACAACACGCTTTGGAACGCACTGATCGCGAACGGCAATGATGGCTCCGATAACCTGATGTGCGTAGCGGAGTTCCACCTGACTCCCCACCATGATGTCCGTCGGGTAATGGCGCTATTGCGGGACGTGGCGTTCACCTCACCCTACACCAAAACCATGAAACCGGTGGTGGTCGTGGTGGCCAACAAGACCTGGGGGATGACCTACCGCCTGAAAGCCTATCCTTTAGAGCCGAGGGATCAGTTCCGGTTTATCAGCGATCTGACGGCACGGGGAGCACAGGTGCTGGTTGGCGAAGGTGTACAGTTTTCTTCACTCCCCGTTGCTGCCAGTGTCTGAGGCCGGCGCTCGTTCCAGGTCTGCAATCATGTTGGTGATCGCCTCCAGGATTTTCCGGCCTCGTTCCCCGGTTTGCTTTATGTAGACATCCCGGGCAGACCGGCTTGCCTCCCGGAATACGGCACGCTCCTGCTCGGTTAGCTTGGCCACTGCGAGCTGGCCGTCCTCAAGCATGGACGCCAGTCTTGTCTGGTTCAATTCCTGCTGAATACCCCAGGCCTCCTTTCCGGTTTTGCTCAGGGCGTCCTCGAGCCAGAGTTGTTGCTGCTCGGGCAGTTCCGCGTACCACTCGGGGTTAGCGACGATTGACGAGATGAAATGGGCAGCCCGGGGCATGGTGAGGGTGTTCTGCACCTCGTAGAAATTCATTTCTTCAATGGCAAACACCGGATTGGTCTGACCGTCGATCTGCTTTAGCTGCAGGTCGCTGTAGACCTGGGAATAGGGGGTCTGACGAGGCTCTGCGCCATAGCTCCGGAAAGCCTCGGCGGAAATCTGTGAGGTCATGGTGCGGATTACCAGGCCCTCGAAATCGGCGGGTGTTTTCAGGGGTTTGTTGGCCGTCCAGGCCATCCATCCCTCAGGCACGAAACCCAGCAATTGCAGGTTTTGTTCGCTGTAGGCGGCAGAAAAGAGCTCCGTCAGCTCGTCGCCGGCAAACAGTGCCCGGGTGATGGCGTCATCGTCCGGAAGGACGTAGTGCAAGGTGAAAACGCCGGTTTCAGGGACCAGATCCGCCAGGTGACCCGGTGAGGCAAATGCAAGGTCTACAGAGCCATTACGGACGAGTTCGGTCAATTGCGAGGACGTGCCCAGGGACCCATACGGAAAGATATCCAGCTCGACCTTGCCCTCGGACGCTTCCTCGATACGGGTCTTTAGCGCCTCGGCATAGGCGTGTTGTACACTGCCTTCGATTTCTTCCAGGGCAAACCGCCAGGTGACAGGATATTCCTGCGAGGTCATCTCGGATGAGTCGCTGGTTTTCGTGCTTTCGGAATCCGAACAGCCTGTCAGAGCGAGCGCGAGGCTTGAAAGCAGGAACAGCCAGAGGCGGGGGGTGCGCATGTCCATTTCTCCAGACCCTGAATTGAAAATAAAGGAATATTTCTAAGCTAACACATTCAGCGGGGTGGTTCCTGCCAGCATAAGGAGCTGTAGTAAATGACCAACCAGAAGCAGGCGATGATGTATGGCCTGGCGACAGTGCTGTTATGGTCCACCGTTGCCACCGCCTTCAAGCTGGCACTCCGGGACCTCGCGCCGGTCCAGATGCTCCTGATCGCCTGCGCGGCCTCGGTGATTGTCATGGCCGTCATCCTGAAGTTCCAGGGCCGCTGGCATCTGGTCTTTTCCCTCTCCCGCCGTCAGTACCTGCAGTCGGTGGGCATGGGGTTGGTGAATCCCTGCCTGTACTATTTCGTGCTGTTCGGCGCCTTCGACCGCCTGCCGGCCCAGGAAGCCCAGCCGCTGAACTACACCTGGGCGCTGGTGCTCGCGTACCTGTCCGTGCCTTTTCTCGGTCAGCGGTTGCGGCGGGTTGATATCCTGGCAGGACTGGTCTGTTATGCCGGCGTGGTGGTGATTGCCACCCGGGGCGAGGTAACCTCGCTGACCTTCTCTGACCCGCTGGGTGTCGGGCTGGCATTAGGCAGTACCCTGATCTGGGCGTCCTACTGGATCATCGCCACCCGAGACCAGCGTGACCCGGTCGTAGGCCTTTTCCTTAACTTCCTGTTCGGACTGCCGGTCATTGCGGTGATCTGCGGGTTGACCGAGGGATTCGGGATCCCTCCCGTTACCTCCCTGGCCGCTGCTGTCTATGTCGGGGTTTTCGAGATGGGGCTGGCGTTCGTGCTCTGGTCTTACGCCATGAAAAAGGCGGAGAATACCTCGAAAGTCAGTAACCTGATCTTCATTTCGCCGTTCCTGTCACTGGTGTTCATCTACTTTATCCTGGGCGAGATTATCCTGCCATCCACCTACATCGGGCTGGTGCTGATCATGGGTGGTCTCTGGTTGCAGCAACGCAAGGTCAAGGCGCGGGAGGCGGAACTGGTCCATGAGCAGTGACTGGCACCTCTACGTGGTCCGAACCGCTTCCGGCTCGCTGTACACCGGCATCTCCACGGACGTCGAGAGGCGCTTTGCCGAGCATCAGGCGGGGGCGCCCAAAGGTGCGAGAAGTCTGCGGGGCAAGGGTCCGCTGGAGCTGGTTTTCCGGGGACAGGCGGGCGACCGAAGCCGCGCCTCCCGGCTGGAGTGGCACATCAAGCGCTGGACCCGCGCGCGCAAGGAGGCGTTGATCCGGGGCGAAATCAGCCTTTCAGATTTGCCCTGATGTAATCACCAGCGGCTTGCACCGCTTCGGTTGCCCGTCGAAGCTGGCCACTGTGGACCTGGAACACATGCCATAGGCTGTTGTAGATTTCCAGGCTCACTGGCACCCGGTCCCGTGTGGCCGCCTGGGCCATCCGCTCGGCATCGTTGAGCAGGATTTCGTCGCTGCCCACCTGGATCAGGATGGGAGGCAACCCCCTGAGGTTCCCGAAAACCGGTGAGATCAGAGGGTCAGTGAGCGAACTGTCCCCGGCGTAGAGTTTCGCTGCCTTGGCGGTCCAGGCGGGCTGCAAGACCGGTTCTGACTCGGGCTGGTAGAGGTGCTCCTGGGTCAGGTCGGTCCAGGGCGACAGCAGTGTCAGTGACGATGGCAGGGGATGCTGGTGTTCCCTTAATCGCATGGCCAGGGATACACAAAGGCCGCCTCCGGCGGAATCGCCGGCCAGCGCAATCTGTCCGGGTTCGTAACCTTCGGCCAAAAGCTGCAGATAGGCTGCCTCGACATCGTCCAGAGCTGCCGGAAACGGGTGTTCCGGCGCCAGTCGGTAGTCAGGGGTTACCACCAGACACTGGCTGGCCCTGGCCAGATGCCCCGTGAGGCCTCGATGGGTATCCGCAGAGCCAATGATGAAACCGCCGCCATGAAGGTAAAGAACGACGCCGTCCTGCGTTTGACCACAACGGGTGCGGACCACCGGCACGCCGCCCAGGGTGCCCGGGCTGAAGCGGCATCCACGGGGCGGCATAGAGCTGCGGTAGGCCTGCCTGACCAGGGCGCGTTGGACCCTGACCGGCACTGCCGGCGATAGTATGGGCCTCACCAGGCAGTTCATGGTTTGCCGAAGACCGGCCTCAAGAAGAGGTTGCAGCATCTGTGTTCTACTCCCGCTATGCGATAGGATGGCAGCCAACATTGCTTATTTATGAATCATGACAGGCGTTTAACTCTACGTGTACTGGAAAACAGATACCATAGAAATACCCGATTGGGACAGGCACTCGCTGTTGGAGCGGCTCGAGCCCTTCAATCCGCAAACCCGGAGTGAGCTGGGCGAGGAGATGGTTGCCTATTGCCGGTTCTACGGCCTGGACCTCTGGGTGGAGCATCCGGACGTGCACTACCATCAGGGCTACGTGCATGCTGGTGAGCATGAAGTGATGGTGCACTATTACCGCCTGCCGGAATCCCTTGGCACGGTCTTTATCCTGCACGGTTACTTTGATCACGTGGGGCTGTACAGCCAGCTGATCGACCGGTGCCTGGCAGCAGGCCTCGATGTCCTGGCCTATGACCAGCCCGGGCACGGACTCTCCAGCGGGACGCCGGCGGCCATTGGCAGTTTTCTGGAGTACCAGCAGGTGCTGACGGCAGTGATGGACGAGGCTCGGGGCAAGGTCCGTGAACCCTGGTTTGCGGTCGGCCAGAGTACCGGCGGAGCCATTCTGATTGATTATCTGCTCTCGAACCAGCACTCACCGGAAACGTCGGATTTCAAGCAGGTTGTCCTGCTGGCCCCCCTGATCAGGCCCATGGGATGGCTTGGTGCGAAGGTCCTGCACACGCTGGTCAGGCCCTTTATCAGCCGCTGGCGCCGGGTTTTCGCCGAGAACAGCGGCAACACCCGGTTCCTGCGTTTCCTGCGGGAGCACGATCCGCTCCAGGCAAGGGCAGTGCATGTGGACTGGGTCACGGCATTGCGCCAGTGGGTGCCGCATATTGAATCAGCCCGGCCGGTCAACTTTCCGGTCACGGTGGTGCAGGGCGAAAAGGACCTGACCGTGGATTGGCAGCATAATCTGCGGATTATCCGGAACAAATTTGGTTCGGTAGAGGAACTGAGAATCCCGGACGGGCGTCATCATCTAGTGAACGAAGCTCAGGATTTGCAGGCAACGGTATTCAATACCATCATTGACACATTCATCAGGAAGGCGGTGAACGCGGCCTGAACCGGCCGCTGAGAGAAGATACCGCCGGCTTTTAACAGGCGCAGGAGAAAGCTGTGAAAAAAACGATTCTTGCATTTGCAGTAGCCACAGTAGGTCTGGGGGGCTGCATGACCTACGATCCATACACCGGCGAGGAGAAGACCTCGAGTGCCACCAAGGGCAGTATCATTGGTGCCATCGGTGGTGCAGCCATTGGTGCCGCGACGTCCAGCAGCAGTGACCGGGGCAAGGGTGCTCTGATCGGCGCCGCCAGTGGTGCTGCCATCGGTGGTGGTATCGGCTATTACATGGACAAGCAGGAAGCAGAATTGCGTCGGAAGCTGGAAGGCACCGGTGTACGCGTGGTCCGGAACGGTGACCAGATCGAGCTGGTCATGCCGGGCAACATCACGTTTGACCTGAACCAGTCCTCCATCAAACCGTCCTTCACCGGAACCCTGGAATCCGTGGCACTGGTGCTCAAGGAGTACGACAAGACCGTGATCCAGATCGAAGGCCACACCGACAGCTCCGGTTCCGACAGCTACAACCAGCTGTTGAGTGAACAGCGTGCCGGTTCCGTGCGGGATTTCCTGCTCAACCAGGGTATTGAACCCAAGCGCACCCGGGCCGTGGGTTACGGCGAGCGGTATCCCATCGCTTCCAACGACACCGCCGCAGGTCGTGAACAGAACCGTCGGGTCGAGTTGACTCTGGTGCCGATGCAGTAAGACAGCGGCCACAAAAAAAGGCTCCGGAGCCATCAAGGCACCGGAGCCTTTCCTGAAAAGGCCGGTTCAGTTCGTATTGCTGGGAAGCCACTCGTCGATGCGCCGTTTGAGATTATCCAGCTGATCCTCGCTCGAATCCTTCAGCTCTCCCAGTTTGTTTCTCGCCGTTTCTATCTGATCCTCGAGTGATTGGACCTTCTCCGAAAACTCCTTCTGAATCTCGGCTTCCGCCTTGTCGTCCTCGGCCTTTGCCATCTTGGCATCTGCCTCTGCCCGTAACTGATCGATCTGCCTGCTCCAGTGCTCGGTCTGGGTTTGCAGTTTGTTCAACAGGGACTCCCTTAGTGACATCGATATTCTCCTGTCGCGGAATGATTGGTCTGGTCTAAGCCATCGCCCCCTATAACCATGGCTCGTATCGAGGCTTTCTCAAGGGAAAATCCGGAAATTTTAATTAAATCTATGCAAGCCGCTGCCGCATTGGCCCTTTCTGCATGGAATTCCGCGTGCTCGTGCGCAACCTTGTAGCGGGGTAACCCGTTGTAGCCAGGTAACGGCAAGGCCGTTGCACATAACGACAAATCGCACAAGAAAGGAGTCAATACGATGATAAAAACACGGTTAACCGCCGCCTGCCTCAGTCTCACCCTGGCTGCGGCCATGCCGGCACAGGCCGGTCTGCTCGGCGGTCTTTCTGGAGAAGAGGAGGGCAGTGGCAATGAGCAAGTGCTGCAGGCCGGTGACATCGTGCCGGGGCGTTATATTGTTCGCCTGGATCCGGAGCTGCCGGGTCTGATTGGTGTTGCGGATCTTCGGGCCGGTGTCGATGCACTAATGGCGGCCGTCGGCGGAGGCGAGCTCCGTCACCTGTATCAGACGGCGCTGACAGGCGCGGCGATTGAACTCAGTGAAACACAGGCCGCTTTGCTGGAGTCCATGCCGGGCGTGCTCGCAGTGGAGCCGGACACGGTGGTTACCGCCAGTGCTACCCAGGCCGGCGCGACCTGGGGCCTGGATCGGGTGGACCAGCCTTTCCTTCCGCTGGATGAGAGCTACCAGTACCCCGACCAGGCAGGTCAGGGCGTCAATGTGTACGTGATCGATACCGGTATTCGTGACTCCCACCAGGAATTTACGGGCAGGGTGATCGAAGGGCGGAATTTTGCCCTGAACGACACCGGTCTGCTGGGCCTCGGCGGCTTGCCGCTTGTGGGGTCTTTGTTGAATGTGGGCGGTGAAACCGATCCGTCCGACACGACAGATTGCAATGGCCATGGCACTCATGTCGCGAGCACGGCGGTCGGGAGCGAATACGGTGTCGCCAAGCAGGCGTCGGTAGCCGCAGTAAGGGTGCTGGATTGTTCCGGCGCAGGTACCAACTCGGATGTCATCGCCGGCGTTGACTGGGTCGCCGCAAACCATCAGGAGCCAGCTGTCGCCAATATGTCGCTGGGTGGCGGCAACTCCGACGCGCTGGACGACGCCGTGCGTGGTGCCGTTGAGCAGGGTGTAACCTTTGTGGTTGCCGCGGGTAACAGTGATGCGGATGCCTGCAGCGGCTCGCCGAACCGGGTGCCCGAAGCGATCACGGTTGGCAGTACCACTCGCGATGACCAGAGATCCTCCTTCTCCAACTTCGGGACCTGCCTCGACCTGTTCGCGCCGGGCTCTGAGATCACCGCTGCCTGGTACCAGAGTGACACCGAAACCAATACTATCAGCGGAACGTCGATGGCTTCGCCCCATGTGGCCGGTACAGCGGCATTGCTGCTGGGTGCCAATCCGGGCATGACTCCGGCTCAGGTTGATACCGCGATCGAAGCACTCGCCTCGGACAATGTCCTGGGTGATATCAACAGCGGTTCGCCCAACCTGTTGCTGCAAGTGCCCCGTTAATCACTCCAGCCACAAAAAAGCCCGGGCATTCACCCGGGCTTTTTCATGACCGCCGTTGCTGTCCCGGAGGCTCAGAACAGAACCCGGCAGCGGATAGTGCCCTTGACCTGACGCAGCTTCTCGAGCGCCAGCTCGCTGTAGGCCTTGTCTACATCGACGACGACGTAACCAATGTCTTCCTTGGTCTGCAGGTACTGGCCGCAGACGTTGATGCCGTTCTCGGAGAAAACCTGGTTGATCTCGGACATCACGCCCGGCACGTTCTCGTGGATGTGCAGCAGACGGTGCTGGTTCGGGTGTGACGGCAGAGCCACTTCCGGGAAGTTGACGGAAGAGACGGACGTGCCGTTGTCGCTGTACATGGCCAGCTTTTCCGCAACCTCGCGACCGATGTTTTCCTGGGCTTCCATGGTGGAGCCACCGACATGCGGGGTCAGGATGCAGTTGTCGAACTCGCGCAAAGGGGAGACGAACTCTTCCTTGTTGGACTTGGGCTCGACCGGGAACACGTCTACGGCTGCACCCAGCAGTTTGCCGGAGCTAAGGGCGTCGGCGAGGGCATCAATGTCTACCACCGTGCCGCGGGAGGCGTTCATCAGAATGCTGCCTGGCTTCATCTGGGCGAACTGCTCGGCCTTGAACATATATTTGGTGGCCGGAGTCTCCGGTACGTGCAGGGACACCACATCGGCAATGTTCAGCAATTCCTGCATGGTGCCGACTTGCGTCGCGTTACCGATCGGCAGCTTGGAGACCACATCGTAGAAGTACACATCCATGCCCAGGCCTTCAGCCAGCACGCTGAACTGGGTACCGATATTGCCGTAGCCGATGATGCCGAGTTTCTTGCCGCGAATTTCAAAGCTGTTCTTGGCAGACTTGAGCCATTCGCCGCGATGGGCCATGGCATTCTTTTCCGGTACACCGCGCAGCAGGAGGATGGCCTGGGCCAGCACCAGTTCGGCAACGGAACGGGTGTTGGAGAAGGGCGCGTTGAATACGGCGATGCCGCGACGGGTAGCCGCTTTCAGGTCTACCTGGTTGGTTCCGATACAGAAGCAGCCAACTGCCACCAGTTTCTGGGCGGCATCAAATACTTTTTCGGTCAGCTGGGTGCGGGAGCGAATACCGATGAAGTGCGCATCGGCAATCTTCTCGATCAACTCTTCCTCGCCCAGTGAATGAGTCAGATACTCGATATTGGTATAACCCGCAGCGTTCAGGGTATCAATCGCTGATTGATGCACGCCTTCCAGCAGCAGAATCCGGATTTTGCTCTTTTCGAGAGACGTATTTGACATTGGCTTGCTTCCGAACCTTTCGTCACATGAAATGACCCGTGGCCAGAGATCGTCGGCTGGCTCACAGAACAGGGCCGGTATGATACCATAAACGCAGATTTTCACAGCGCGCCGGTTTACCTGAATCAATTCCCTGTGAATCGCGTATCAACAGGTTCCGGCCCAACCCTGACGAGACTGACGCACGCATGAGTTCTGAACAGATCATTGCCTCCATCAAAGAGCTGATTGCCACTGGCGATAACCCGGGCAAGGTGTTGACCGACCCGGCTGACCTGGATACCTACGGCAAGGACTGGACCAAGATCTATCCGCCCAAGCCCCTGGCCATTGCATTGCCTAAGACCACCGAACAGGTGCAGGCGCTGGTGAAATTTGCCAACGAGAACCAGGTGGCGCTGGTTCCTTCGGGCGGGCGTACCGGTCTGAGTGCCGGTGCCGTCGCGGCCAACGGCGAGGTGGTGGTCGCCTTCGACAACATGAACCAGATTCTCGAGTTTAACGCCAGTGACCGGATCGTCCGCTGCCAGGCGGGTGTAGTGACCGAGCAGTTGCAGAACTTCGCCGACGAGAACGACCTGTACTATCCGGTGGACTTCGCTTCCGCCGGCTCCAGCCAGCTCGGCGGCAATCTGTCCACCAACGCCGGTGGCATCAAGGTCATTCGCTATGGCATGAGCCGGGACTGGGTGGCCGGCCTGAAAGTGGTTACCGGCAAGGGTGACATCCTGGACCTGAACAAGGACCTGGAAAAGAACAACACGGGGTATGACCTGCGCCATCTGTTCATCGGCGCCGAGGGTACCCTGGGCTTCATCACCGAGGCCACCATGAAACTCACCCGCAAGCCCGACGATCTGACGGTGCTGGTATTGGGGCTGAATGACCTGACCAACACCATGGACGTACTGCAGGCGTTCCAGAAGAAACTGGACCTGACTGCCTACGAGTTTTTCTCTCACCAGGCGATGCAGCATGTACTGGCTCACGGCCAGGTACAGGCTCCGTTCGAGACCGAGGCGCCATACTATGCGCTGCTGGAGTTCGAAGCGGTATCCGATCAGGTGATGGATGATGCCATGGCGCTGTTCGAGCAGTGTGTGGAAGAGGGCTGGGTGCTGGATGGTGTGATCAGTCAGAGCGAAACCCAGGCCCAGAACCTTTGGCAGCTGCGTGAGCGCATCTCCGAATCCATCGCGCCCCGGATTCCCTACAAGAACGACATCTCCGTGGTGGTCTCCAAGGTGCCGGGTTTCTTGCAGGAAATCGACAACGTGGTGACCGAGCACTACCCGGATTTCGAGATCATCTGGTTCGGCCACATCGGCGATGGCAACCTGCACCTGAACATCCTCAAGCCGGAAGACATGGCCAAGGAGGATTTCTTCGAGAAGTGCCAGCAGGTCAACAAGTGGGTGTTCGAGATTGTCCAGCGTTATGAAGGCAGCGTCTCCGCCGAGCATGGCGTGGGCATGACCAAGAAGCCGTATCTGCAATACACCCGCAGTGAGGCGGAAATCGCCTACCTGAAGGGCATCAAGCAGGTATTCGATCCCAACGGCATCATGAACCCGGGCAAGATCTTCGACTGATGCAGGACCATATCGTCGTACTCACCGGCGCTGGCATCAGCGCCGAAAGCGGCCTCTCCACCTTCCGGGACAACGGCGGGCTGTGGGAACAGCACAGTGTGTATGACGTGGCCACGCCGGAGGCCTTCGAGCGTAATCAGGAGTTGGTCCTGCGCTTCTATAACGAGCGCCGCCGCCAGCTGAAGGACGCCCAGCCCAACCAGGCCCACCGCCTGCTGGCAGAACTGGAGAAGCGCTACCGGGTGACCGTTGTCACCCAGAACGTGGATGACCTCCACGAGCGGGGTGGGTCCTCCAACGTGATCCATCTGCATGGTGAGCTGACGAAAGCGCGCAGTTGCGTTGATCCCGGGCTGGTCTATGACATTGGCTACACCGACATCAGCCTCGGCGACCGCTGTGATCTCGGAGAACAGCTCCGGCCTCATATCGTCTGGTTCGGAGAGGAAGTGTCGATGTTGGAAAAAGCCGCCGATGTGGTGCGCACCGCTGACCACCTGCTGATTGTCGGTACCTCGTTGCAGGTTTATCCCGCGGCAGGGCTGGTGTATGAGGTGGATATGGATGTGCCGATTACCGTCATCGATCCCGGCGAGCCGGCCTCGGTATCCCGCGCCCATGTGATTCGCAAGGGCGCCAGCGAGGGGGTTGCTGAGTGGGTGTCGCGGCTGGCCGGTAGGTGAAAACATGGGGTCAGAAGAAAGCGTTCTTCTGACCCCGGTCTGGCGCTCCAAGGTCGGGGAAAACGAGTCATACCTCAGGGGTCAGATGAAAGCCTTCATCTGACCCCGGCTTGACTCAGCCCCCAGGCTCATGCGCTACCCTCCGGGGTCAGATGAACGCTTTCATCTGACCCCATCTTCAAATACCCCTCCAGCTCAGACCGAAACGCCGCCTGCACCCCCAACCGCTTCAGCATCCAGTAATGCCCGGCAATCATCCGGTCAATGAAAATGCTCTCCACCGGCGGCTTGAAGTAATCGAGGTATTTGAACACCGTACTGGTCTTTGCTGCGACGTGCTTGTGAATGTCCGCCTCGGCAAAGTCATACGGCTGGTCGCCCTGGAAGGGCACGATCAGGATATCCCGCCACATGGCGTAATAGGCCTCATCCACCGCCGGCTGGCTGCCCACCCGGGCACCGAGATCGATCAGGTGTCGATCCAGGGCTTCGTAATCCTCCTGAAGAGCAGCGATCAATGCCTTGCGGTAGGCCTCGACAATCTCCGGCTTGAGCTTTTTCACGCAGCCGAAATCATAAAGGATGATGCTGCCGTCGGGGCGGTAGGCAAAGTTGCCCGCGTGAGGGTCGCCGTGTATGCACTGGAAACGGAACAGCTGGTCCGCCATGATCATGAAGATCCGGTGGCCGATGAGATTGATGGTGTCCTGGTCATAACGGTCCGGGGTGACCTGGCTCACGTGATCCCCTTCCACCAATTCCAGCGTCAGTACCCGTCGGGTGGAGTGGCTCTCGATCACGGCCGGTATCAGCACCCAGGGCTGGTCTTCGTGGAATTCCCGGAACAGCCCGATGTTCTCCGCTTCATTCTCGTAATCCAGCTCTTCCTGCAGGCGCTCACGGATTTCCCCGAAGAGCTGATCTACCGATTCTTTCGGCATTTTCAGCAGGCCGCCCAGCCGAAGCGTCATTCTCAGCTGCTTGAGGTCCGAGTCACAGGATTCGTCAACGCCCGGATACTGCACCTTGATGATGACATCGGTGCCATCGTGCAGACGGGCGCGGTGTACCTGGCCGATGCTGGCGGACGCGTAAGGCGATTCCTGGACGTATTCGAACAGATCACCCAGCGGCTTGCCGAGCTCTGACTCGATCTGATCGACAATGACCTCGAAGGGCATGGGAGGCGCTTCTTTCTGAAGCTTTTCCAGCGCCTCGGAGAATTCCCTGGGCAGGAAATCCTGGGTCTGGGACGCGATCTGGCCCACCTTCATAACCGCGCCTTTGAGTTCCCCCAGGGTATCGGCGATCTGGCCGGCCATGCGGGTGTAACTTTCGCTCTGGGCGCCTTCGTCGTTTTCAGTACGGAACATGCGCCGCGCCCGTTGGCCAGCATATTGGCCAGCCACGGAAGCAGTCATGCCTGCGAGCTTGAAGAAGCGCCCTGTTCGGGAGGTAACCGGTTTTCTTGCCATGCTTTGTATACGTCCGTCGACGGAAGAGGGATCGTCACTGACAACAGGCAGTCACGACCGTTCAGGTTACCTTGGTTTGCAGGAACAGCAAGTCCTCCAGTTCCAGGGTCAGGGTCTGGCCCGGGTGGAGAGGCCCAACGCCTTTCGGGGTGCCGGTGAGTACGACATCGCCGGGCATCAGCGAAAACTGGCTGCTGATATGGGCGATCAGAGGCACGATCGGATTCAGCATGTCCCGGGTGTCGCCGGTCTGGCGCCGGTCGCCGTCCACGTCGAGGGTGAAATGGATGTTGTCCCGGGGCAGCTTGTCCGCGGCAACAAACGGTGACAGGGGGCAAGCGCCATCAAACGCCTTGGCGCGTTCCCAGGGCTGGCCTTTCTCCTTGAGTTTGCTCTGAATGTCCCGCAGGGTCAGATCGAGGGCCAGGCCGTAACCGAGTATGGCCTTTTCCGCCTCGCTGGCGGATGCATGGGTCAACGGGCGGCCAATCAGGACCGCCAGTTCTGTCTCGAAGTGGACCTCGCCACGGTCCTTGGGGATGTCCAGCGGGCGGGTGATGTGGACCGCCGATGTCGCCGGCTTGATGAACAGCAGCGGCTCTTCCGGAACCGGGTTGTTCAGTTCCTTGGCGTGTTCCGCGTAGTTGCGGCCAATGCAGACGATCTTGCCGAGTGGAAGGTGGACCGGAGTTCCATCCTTCCAGTGGTGTTGGTAATCGGGCATGGCCGCCTCCTATGTGCTACCGGTTATTCTCCGTCGAACGAGCACACAGTATAGACCTGAAGGCCCTCCTCCTGCAGCTTACCGGAGCCGCCCAGATCCGGCAGATCAATCATCGCCGCCACTTCCACGATCTCGGCGCCGATCCGGCGAATCAGGCGGGAGGCCGCAAGCATGGTACCGCCAGTGGCGATCAGGTCATCCACGAGCACGACCTTGTCGCCGGGTTTGAAAGCATCCTTATGGAGCTCTACCGAGGCGGTGCCATATTCCAGCTCATAGTCTTCTACCAGGGTATCGAAGGGCAGCTTGCCTTTCTTGCGTACCAGTACCAGCGAGGCATTGAGCTCATAGGCCAGGGCCGATCCGATGATGAAACCGCGGGCATCGACCGCGGCCACGGCATCAATCTTGTCGCCGTGATAGCGGTGGACGAATGCGTCAATCAGCTTCCGGAACGCGGTCTTGTCCTGCAGGACGGTGGTGATATCGCGGAAGGTCACGCCCGGCTTGGGCCAGTCCGGAACGGTGCGGATGGCCTGTTTGATGCTTTCGGAGAAGTAGTCCATGGGAGATCCGGTAACAGGTCAGGATGCCGCTCAGGCGGCATCCAGGAACATGAATTTCAGAACGAAGACAACGGCAATGGTAACGACGCTGGCGTTGAGATCCGACCAGCGGCCTGACAGTGCCTTGATCACGGCATAGGTGATAAAACCCAGGGCGATGCCGTTGGCAATGGAGAAAGTCAGTGGCATGGTCAGCGCGGTCACGATCGCAGGCGCCGCATCGGTGATGTCATCCCAGTCTACCAGTTTGAGGCCGCTGGCCATGAGCACGGCCACATACAGGAGCGCCGGCGCCGTAGCGTAGGGCGGGATGATACTGGCGATTGGTGAGAGCAGCAGGCAGGCCAGGAACAGGGCGGCAACCACCACTGCGGTCAGACCGGTGCGACCGCCAGCGGAAATGCCGGCGGTGGATTCGATATAACTGGTGGTGGTCGACGTACCCAGTGCCGCACCCGACATGGTGGCCACGGAATCGGACATCAGGGCGCGGCCAAGCCGGGGCAGCTTGCCCTCCTTGTCCAGCAGGCCACCACGGTGGGCGGCACCGATCAGGGTTCCGGAGGTATCAAACAGATCCACGAACAGGAAGGCGAAGACCACACTGATCATCCCCACATTCAGCGCCCCGGCCAGATCCAGCTGCATAAAGGTGGGAGCGAGACTGGGCGGTGTGGAGACAAAGCCCTTGTATTCCACCATGCCAAACAGCATGGCGATCACGGTCACGGCCAGGATGCCGATCATCACCGCGCCGGTGACCTTGCGGAAGGAGAGCGCGCAGATCAGCACGAAGCCCGCGAAGAACAACAGACTCTCGGCTACCTTGATGTCACCCAGACCAACCAGTGTTGCCGGGTGATCGACGACGATACCTGCATTTTTCAGGGCAATCAGCGCCAGGAAGAAGCCGATGCCGGCAGATATGCCGAAACGTAACGACATGGGAATGCTGTTGATGATCCATTCCCGCACCTTCAGCACGCTGAGAATGAAGAAGATAAAGCCCGACAGGAAGACCGCACCGAGGGCCACCTGCCAGCTGTAGCCCATGCTCCCGACGACGGTGAAGGAGAAGAACGCGTTCAGTCCCATGCCCGGTGCCAGGGCGATTGGGTAATTGGCCCAGAGACCCATGATCAGGGTACCGATCGTTGCCGCCAGGCAGGTGGCTACGAAAACCGCTCCGAAATCCATGCCGGTGGACGACAGGATACTCGGGTTGACCACGATGATGTACGCCATGGTCAGGAAGGTGGTAATGCCCGCAACCACTTCTTTACGAACAGTGGTGCCATGGGCCTGGAGTTGGAACAGTCGTTCAAGCATGACGGATGTCTGCCTCACAGGATGCTGGAAGTTGGGGTTTGGGCCCGGATTGAGCCGAACGGTTATGAATTGCGTGAAAAAACGGCAATGTTACCGCTTGAGCTTTCTCAGGCCAAGGGATGATTGACAGTTCAGGATTACAGAAATCTGCCTATTGCGGACCGGGGTCTCTTTGCAGGCGAATATCGAACCGGACTGCCAGCATCCGGACGCACACGATAAACAGCAACCCGATAGTCAGCGCCGGAGTCTCACTCTCGAGGAACCACTGGCAGATAAAGTACAGCCAGCAACCGGCAAACGAGATCGAGGCATAGATATGGTCCTTGCGGAAGATGTAGGGCACTTCGTTGCACAGAGTATCCCGCAGCAGGCCGCCAAAGGTTCCGGTCATCACGCCCAGCAACGATGCGACGAACCAGGAGTGGCCGAGATCCAGTGCCAGTTGTGCGCCGAGGATGGAAAAGATGCCTAATCCGATTGCATCCGGAAACACGATCCGGGATTCCCTCAGCCTGTGGGCGCGGTTCCAGTAACTGAACACAATGGCCATGGCCAGAATCAGGATGGGCTGTTCCTCATGCTTGATCCAGTACAGCGGGTGATTATCCATGATCAGATCCCGCAGGGTGCCGCCTCCGAGAGCCGTGATGAAGCCGATGGTAAACACACCGACAGGGTCCATGTTCTTGGAACGTGCCACGATCATGCCGGAAATGGCAAAGGCGACGACCCCGATCATTTCAAGCAGGTGGATGATGTCGAACATGGAGGATCCCGGCAAACAGACAACAGAGCGGGCGCAGGCCCGGAACAGGTGCGCGAAGGATAGCCGAAATCCCTACACGATTCACCTCCGATCCCGGAAGCGGGCCCCGTTAGGAGCATAACTGTGATCCGGGGCGACAGGTTCGAGCGTATCCTGCAGCCAACTTACTCTTTTTATTTCACCATTTTACGGAGAAAATCATGTCGCTCATGCGTCTGGCCTATGCCAGTGAAGCCACTTTCGACGCCCAGCCTTTGGAAAAAGGGGTTGAACCCCACGTGGCCCGGATTCTCCTGACGTCACGCAAAAACAACGCGAAATCCGGCCTCGTCGGGGGGCTCTACTACGGTGATAACCGCTTCTTCCAATACCTGGAAGGGGGCGAAGACGAAGTCCGGAAAACCTTCGACCGGATAAAAGGGGACGACCGACACCGAAACATCATTACCCTGATTGAAGAGCCCATCGAAGCTCGAACCTTCAGTGACTGGTCGATGAAATACGTCCCCTTGTCTGCGGATGTGAAGTCATTCCTCGAGCATCATGGCCTCGACAGTTTCAACCCCCACGCGTTCTCTGCCGAACAGTGCGAAGAAATGATTCAGTTGGTTCGCGACTCCAGCCAGGACCAGAAGTCGGTTAACTACGATGAAGCCGAAACCGGGGGCACTCGTCAGACCCCGGGCATGTCGCCGGGTCTGCGTTTTGGCCTGATCGCTGCTGGGGTATGCATAGTCGGCGCGCTTATTTATGCGGGGTCCCTGCTTTAAAGGATGGCAGGTCATGTCATAAGTCCCGTTTATTCCGAAAAATAAAGGATCCTGATTTGCCTCATGGCCCGAGAGTGGTTAGCTTGATCTCTATCCAGAAAACCGGCTTGGCCGGACGAACAAGAAACAATCTCGGGAGAATCCATGAAAGCCATACTCTGCAAGGAATACGGACCTGCTGACAAACTGGTCATCGAAGACGTTCCCAGTCCGGAAGTGAAGGGCAGGGGAGTAAAGGTTCGCGTCAAAGCTGCGGGGCTGAACTTCCCGGATACCCTCATCATCGAGAACAAGTACCAGTTCAAGCCGCCACTGCCGTTCTCCCCGGGCGGCGAAATGGCCGGCGAAGTCATCGAGGTAGGCGAGAAAGTCACTCGCTTCAAGCCCGGCGACCGGGTTGCGGGTCTCACTGGCTACGGTGCGTTTGCAGAAGAAGTGGTGACAGCCGAAGACAACCTCCTGGCGGTGCCGGATGGCATGTCCGATGAAAAGGCCGCTGCCTTCACCATGGTCTATGGCACCTCGTACCACGCTCTCAAACAGCGGGCCAACCTCCAGCCGGGCGAAACCCTCCTGGTGCTCGGCGCCAGCGGCGGCGTCGGCCTGGCCACCGTGGAACTGGGCAAAGCCATGGGCGCCCGCGTGATCGCCGCTGCCAGCTCCGCCGAGAAACTGGCGGTTGCCAAGGAAGCCGGGGCCGATGACCTGATTAACTATTCCGAGGAACCCCTGAAAGAAACCGCCAAGAAGCTGACCAACGGTAAAGGCGTGGATGTCATCTACGACCCCGTCGGCGGCGACTTTACCGAACAGGCCCTGCGCGCCATGGCCTGGAACGGTCGCCACCTGATCGTCGGCTTCGCCGCCGGTGAGATTCCGAAGATTCCGGCGAACCTGACGTTGCTCAAGGGCTGTTCCGTGGTCGGGGTTTTCTGGGGTGACTTCACCCGCCGCGAGCCGGAGGTGAGTGCCCAGAACATGGTGGATCTGATGAAGCTGTTCTCCGAGGGCAAGATTGACCCCAAAATCAGTGCCGTCTACGAATTCGAGGACTATGTGGAGGCCTTGGGGGCGCTCACCGGGCGGAAGGCTACCGGCAAGGTGGTGCTCAAGGTTGGCTCTTGAGTTTGCTGTCTTGGTTTGGCTCCTAGCCTGATTGGTTCGGGGGTGTGGTGAGGGTGGGTGCCCCCTCCCAAAAACCGCTACAAGCAGGGCCTACTCCGCAGCTAACAGGCTAGTGTCAGAACAATCAGGCCCCGCCAATAGTCAGAACCGAACCTCCCCAGCATCAATCTGCGAAACCAGATCGGAATCAACCAAGGTATAACCGGAATCCCCCGGTAACCAGGCGTAGACCTCTTCCCGGGGCCGCAGCGAGTAACCGAGCTTCTGGATATCCACCTTCCGGTACTTGAAGGTACCCGTCTTCTCGATGGCGTGGGTTACGCGAACGAACACCGGAACCGCATAGGGCGGCAGGTTATTCCGCAGGTAGGCGAACAGACGGTTGACGTCGAAATCCTTGCCGTTGTTGTGGGGTACCAACGTCGCCATGCCCGCCTTGCCGTTGGTCCCGGGAATCTCGACGCCGTAGACAATGGCTTCTTCCACCATGCCGGAGCCGTCGATGATGTTTTCCACCTCCGTCGTCGAGACGTTCTCCCCCTTCCAGCGGAACGTGTCCCCCATGCGATCCACGAACTGCAGGTGGCCCCAGCCGATTTCCTTCAGGACATCACCGGTGTTGAACCAGGCATCACCCTTCTTGAAGGCGTCCCGGAGGATGGACTTCTCGGTGGCCTCCTTCTGGGTGTAGCCCTCGAACGACCACTTCCTGGTGATTTCGCCGATCAACAGTCCCGGCTCACCTTTTTTCACTTCCTCCAGTTTGCCCTTCTTGTTGCGAATGGGATCGCGAGTGCCCTCGTGGTACTTCACCAGTTTGTAGGGCGCCGTGGAGAATCCCACGGTGTTGTCCATGTTGAAGAAATTGCTGAAGCCGATGTTGCCCTCGGAAGAGGCGTAGAGTTCGGCCACGGTTTCGATACCGAAGCGTTCCTTGAATTCTTTCCAGATGGACGGGCGCAGACCATTGCCGATCATTTTGGTCAGGGTATGGTCGCGGTCCCGGTCGCTTGGTGGCTGGTTCAGCAGATAGCGGCAGAGCTCGCCCACGTAGCCAAAGGTGGTGGCCTTGTACCGGCGCACGTCGTCCCAGAACGCGGTGGCGGAGAACTTGCGGCGCAGCGCGATGGCGGAGCCGCCGGCCAGGACCGAGCCCCAGCACACCAGCAGGGCGGTGCCATGATAGAGCGGCAGGGTGCAATAAAGGACATCCTCCGGCTCCATCGCCAGGGACATCATGCCGAAGCCACCGTAGGCTTTGACAAACTTTCGGTGCGAGCCGGGGGCTGCCTTGGGCAGGCCAGTGGTGCCGGAGGTGAACAGGTAGATGGCAGTATCGCCCATGGTGGGCGGGTTGCTCACGAGCGGGCGAGTGCCCGAATAGCTGCTGAGCTGTTCCGCCATGTTGGTGTAGCCGGGTGGGGCGTCACCAAACATATTCAGGGTGTTGGTGTCGGCCAGGAACTGGAAAGGCTGGCTGTGGCGAGGGCGGATGTCGCCGCGAATCGCCTCGATGCTCTCCACCAGCTCTTCGCCGACCACGACCATTCTTGGCTGGATCAGGTTGATGCTGTGGGCCAGGACCTTGCCCTTCTGCGAGGTGTTGAGCATGGCACAGGCAATGCCCACCTTGGCAGCTCCGGCCACCACCGCCAGCAGCTCCGGCCGGTTTTCCAGGAGCACGGCAATGGCCTCACCCTTCACCAGTCCTTTGTCCTTGAGGTAGTGGGCGATGCGATTACTCCAGGTATCGAGCTCACCCCAGGTGATGGTCCGGTCCTCGAACAGGATGGCAGGGCGGTTGCGGTATTTCTCGGCGTTCTGCTCGACCAGCCTGCCCAGGGTCAGATCCTTGTGGTCATCCTTGACGGAGTAATAATAAAGACCCTTCGCAATGGCGGGGAACCGGCGGATGACGCCGGGCAGGCTGCGGACAATGTCTCGGGCAGATACGTGGTCTTGGCTCATGTTCACTCTTCAACGACGGTAATTTCCACCAGTAGCTGGCTACGCTTGACCTGTTCCCCGGCGCGGGTGTGCACGCCGGCGACAACGCCGGGCCGGTCGGCCTTGACCGGGTGTTCCATTTTCATGGCTTCCAGGATGACCAGGGTCTGGCCCTGTTCCACGGTTTCGCCTTCGGCCACCAGTACATCAATAATAGCCCCGTCCATACTGGCCTGGAGCTTTCCACCTCCGGCACCGGCGCTGCCGGCAGCGGGCTGGTGCGTTACATCGCGGACGGACCAGGACTGGCCGGAGGCCTGCAAATATAGTGAATCGCCTTGCCGGTGGTAATGGCACCGCTGACGAATGCCGTTGTCGATGATGCACAGCAGGCCATCGGAGAGGCTCTGCACGTCCAGATGGTACTCCTCCTCTCCATGGCTGACGGACAGGGTGCTGCCGCTCTTGCGAACCCTGAGTTCCAGGGTTTCGCCGTTGATTTCGAGCTTGATGGGGATGACCGTGGCAGGCGCGTTACTCCAACCACCCTGGCCGGAACTGCCAAGTCCAAGGGCACAGGCGCTCAAGGCCAGTTCCCGGATCGTGAGCTGCTGCGGCGAGAGGGAAGGATCATCGCCGAAAGCGGTCTGTAGGAACCCGGTCGTGGCGTTGCCGGCGCCAAAGGTTTCATCGGCGATTATCCGGCTGAGGAACCAGCGGTTGGTGGTGACGCCGAAGACGGTTGTATCCGCAAGCGCGCGTACCAGACGGCGGCGGGCTTCATCCCGGTTCTGGCCCCAGGCGATGACCTTGGCCAGCATCGGGTCGTAGTGGGGGCTGACCGTATCGCCGGAGCGGATCCCGGTGTCGTAACGCAGGCCTTCGGTCTCTGCCGGCTGGAACTGGTAGAGCGTTCCGGTTTGCGGCGTGAAGCCATGGGCCGGATCTTCGGCATAGAGACGCACTTCGATGGCGTGGCCGTTCAGGGTGATCTCATCCTGCGTCAGTGGCAAGGACTGGCCTTCGGCAACGGCCAGCTGCCAGGCGACCAGGTCCTGACCGGTGATCAGCTCGGTGACCGGGTGTTCGACCTGCAGACGGGTGTTCATCTCGAGGAAGTAGAAATTGCGGTCCTTGTCGACGAGGAACTCGACGGTGCCTGCGCCTTCATAGCTGCAAGCAAGCGCCGCGCGGACGGCGGCTTCGCCCATGGCCTGTCGGAGTTCGGCGGTGACGAAGGGCGAGGGCGCTTCCTCAACCACTTTCTGGTGGCGGCGCTGGACGGAGCAATCCCGCTCGCCCAGGTAAACGGCGTTGCCGTGGCGGTCGGCGAAGACCTGGATTTCCACGTGCCTCGGTTCCATGACGGCTTTTTCCAGGATCAGCTCGTCATCACCGAAGGCCTGTCGGGCCTCGGAGCGGGCCCGTTTTAGGCTGTCGGCGAGTTCTGTTTCGGTCTCAACCAGGCGCATGCCCCGGCCACCACCACCGGCGGAGGCTTTGACCATCAGTGGGAAGCCGATATCGGCCGCGGCCTGAATCAGTTCGTCGTCGCTTGCGTTGTCGCCTTCGTAGCCCGGAACTACGGGGACGCCCGCCTCTTGCATGGCGATCTTGGAGCGGCGCTTGCTTCCCATCAGTTCGATGGCCGACTCCGGCGGTCCCACGAAGACCAGGCCGGTGTCTTTGCAGGCCTTGGCGAAAGCGGAATTCTCGGAGAGGAAGCCGTAGCCGGGGTGAATGCAGTCGGCGCCAGTCTTTTTCGCAGCGTCGAGTATGGCTTCGGCGTTCAGGTAGGAGGCCGAAACCTGAGCCGGGCCAATGCAAACGGCTTCATCGGCCAGTTCCACGTGCAGGGCATTGGCGTCCGCTTCCGAATAGACCGCGACAGTGCGGTAGCCCAGAGCTTTGGCGGTGCGGATCACCCTTACGGCGATTTCGCCTCGGTTGGCGATCAGTAGTTTGGTGAGCATCTTTTTGTTCTCGTGCTTGGGAGTAAGTCCGCGACGGGGTGGGAGAGCATGGCCGGAAAACCGCTACGAGCACCCCTTCGGGGTCCAGCCAGCAATCGCAGATTGCTGTCGTTCGGCTGCGCATGAAGCTTTGCTTCATAAACGCTTGCCTCACCCATGTGCGTTGTTTCAGGCCATCCTTGGCCTTCAACATTTTCCGGCCATGCTCTCCCACCCCGTCGCTCCGCAATCATTCGGAATCGTCTGCCCATTGGGGCTCTCGCTTTTGCATAAACGCCATGGTGCCTTCGGCGCCTTCAGGGCCCCGAATGGCTTTTGCGAATTTTTCGGCAGCCCCGTCCAGGAGTTTATGCATCGGCTCATGGCCGACTCGGTGCAACAACGCCTTGGTTTCGGCCGTGGCGAGGGGGGCGCAAAGGCGAACCCGTTCCAGAGCCTGTGTCAGGAGTTCGTCGACCTCGGCTTCGGTGTCCGCCGTCTGATGCACAATGCCGAGTGCACACGCTTCTTTGGCATCAATTCGCAGGCCAAGCAGGGCCAGTCGCCGGGCCTGGGTCAGTCCGATGCGTTCCACTACGAACGGGGCGATCTGTGCGGGGATGACGCCGAGAGAGGTTTCCGGCATCCCGAATTTGGCGGTGGGTCCGGCGATAGCGACGTCGGAGACGCAGGCGAGTCCAAAGCCCCCGCCCATAACGGCGCCTTCGGTGATCGCAATGACGACTTTCGAGGATTCGTTGACCTGCTGGATCATCTGGCCGAAGGCGCGGTTCAGTTTGTAGAACGGGTCGTGCTGGCCTTCCTCGGGTTTCTGTCCCCGGGCTCCGGCCATGTCCTTGATGTCACCGCCGGCGCAAAAGTGGCCATCTTTGCCCCGTATGACCACGGCACGGATGCTGTCGTCGTGTTCGATCTGGGTAAAGATCGTCGCCAGTTCCGCCACCATCTGCAGGCTCATCGCGTTACGGACGTCGGGGCGGTTGATCGTTAGAAGCAGGGCGGGGCCGTGCTTTTCCAGAAGTAGGGTTTCGCAATGAGGTAGCTGTTCCATTGATGACTCCACGAACTGAGTTTGGGGTCGGTAGCCCGGAAGCCCTTGCCAGGAACGTTGAGGGCCAGGGACGGCCCGAAACGAGCGCACAGGGATGTGCTTGTAGCGTGTCCTGGCAAGGGCTTCCGGGCTGCCGGCCTTGCACCAAGGCTGATTCTGGTCAGTCGCGCCGTTTGCCGGGCAATGTCCCCATCAGCTTGCAAATAATCCCGAGCATGATTTCGTCGGCGCCGCCGCCGATGGACACCAGCCGGACGTCCCGGTACGCCCGGGATACCGGGTTGTCCCACATATAACCGTTACCACCCCAGTACTGCAGGCAGCTGTCCGTCACCTCGCGTCCCAAACGCCCGGCCTTGAGTTTCGCCATGGAGGCCAGCCTGGTCACATCCTTGCCCGCAACGTGCAGCTCGCAGGCCTGGTAGGTCAGCGCACGCAGGGCTTCGACCTCGGTCTGTAACTCGGCCATCCGGAAATGAATGGTCTGGTTGTCCAGCAACGGCTGCCCGAAGGTCTTGCGCTCCCGGCAGTACTCGATGGTCTTTTCGATGCAGACCTCCAGGGCCTTGATGACGTTGGCCGCGCCCCAGAGACGTTCCTCCTGGAACTGCAGCATCTGCATCATGAAACCGGTACCCTCGGCGCCGATCCGGTTACGCTGCGGCACGCGAACGTCGTCGAAGAAGATCTGCGCGGTCTCCGAGGATCGCATTCCGAGCTTGTTCAGGTGCGGGCTGAAGGTGATGCCCGGTGAATTCATTGGCACCACGATCAGGGACTTGTTCTTGTGCGGCTTGTCGTCGCTGGTGTTGGCCAGCAGGCAGATAAAGTCCGCTTTCGGCGAGTTGGTGATCCACATTTTCGAGCCGTTGATGACGTAGTCATCGCCGTCTTTCTTCGCGGTGGTTTTCAGGCCCGCTACGTCGGAACCGGCGCCAACCTCACTCACCCCGATGCAGCCGACCATGTCACCGGCAATGGCCGGAGCCAGAAAGTCCCGTTTGAGCTCGTCGGAACCGAAACGGGCGAGGGCGGGTGTACACATGTCGGTTTGCACGCCGATGGCCAGTGGTACACCGCCACACAGCGCGGTACCCAGTTCTTCGGCTGCTACCAGGTTGTAGCTGTAATCCAGACCCATGCCGCCGTATTCCTCGGGCTTCTGGATGCCTAGGATCCCGAGGTTGCCCAGTTTCTTGAACAAATCATGGATGGGAAATTCGCCGGCTTCTTCCCATTCGTCGCAGTAGGGATTGATCTCTTTTTCGACGAAGTCTCTTACCGTTTTCCTCAGGGCTTCGTGTTCAGCTGTGAATTTCACGTTCTTTTTCTCCTGGTTAGTTCGTGCCTGCTTCTATTGGTGCACGTCCGTTAGTCTGGGTTGCGGCTGTGGGGGAAGGCTTTCAGAAAACCGCTACGAGCACGTCCATGTGCGCTTGTTTCGGGCCATCCTTGGCCCTCTACATTTTCTGAAAGCCTTCCCCCACAGCCGCCTTTGTCTGAAACAGTGTTGCTACCTATTGAATTCTTTTTTTGGTTGGCCCTTTGCCGTAACGAGCCCCTTTCTTTGTTGTTCTTGTGCCTTTGTTTGCCTCGAAAAGCTGACTCTCGAAGGGGTGGTCTTCCCAAGTTTGCATGAACCGGTTGGAAGGACCTGTCCAAAAATGTTGAAGGCCAGGGATGGCCTGAAACAAGCGCACATGGACGTGCTCGTAGCGGTTTTTGGACAGGTCCTTCCAACCGGTTCTCCCCCCAAATTCGAACGCAAGGAGGCGGGCTCCACCGATTGCCAGATTAAAACCGGGCCACACCAAAACTATTGGGCCGTAATTGCCGCTGTTCAGCCTCTCGGCAGATCGACATAGCCAGAGCGAGCACCCGCCGGGTGTCCCGCGGATCGATCAGGCCGTCGTCCCAGAGCCGGGCCGTTCCGTACAAAGCTGTGGAGCCCTCCTCCAATTTCTTGGCCGTCGCCTGCTCCAGGAAATCCAGCGTCTTGGCATCCGGCTCCATGCCACCGCGGCGCTGCTTCTCCTCCGCCACGATACGCATCACCTTGCCCGCCTGCGCCGGACCCATGACGGCCGTCCGGCTGTTCGGCCAGGCGAAGATGAAGCGAGGGTCGAGGCCCCGGCCGCACATGGCGTAGTTACCTGCACCATAGGAACCGCCAACCACAATTGCGAACTTGGGCACCCGGCAGTTGGCCACTGCCTGGATCATCTTTGACCCGTGTTTGATGATCCCGTTCTGTTCCGAGTGGGTCCCCACCATGAAACCGGTGGTGTTGTGCAGGAACAGGATCGGGGTGCCGGCCTGGTCGCAGAGCTGGATGAACTGGGCGGCTTTGGTGGAGCCTTCCGGGGTGATCGGGCCGTTGTTGCCGATGATGCCGACGGAATGGCCTTCGATCCGGATAGTGCCGCATACGGTCTGGTCGTCGTAGCCGTTCTTGAAGTCCAGGAACCGGGAGCCGTCGGCGATGCGGGCCAGGATTTCTCGGACGTCGTAGGGTTTCTTGGAGTCAGCCGGAATCACGCCCAGCAGCTCTTCAGCCGGGTACCGGGGCTGCTCCCATGCCATTTCCCGTTGCGGCGGAAGGTGTTCATTCCAGGGCAGGGCGCCGAGGATTTCCCGGGCCTGGCGGATGCCGTCGGCGTCGTCTTCGGCCAGGTATTCGGCGGTGCCGGCGACGGTGGCGTGCATTTCGGCACCACCGAGTTCTTCGTCGGTGGCAACTTCGCCGGTGGCGGCTTTCAGCAGGGGTGGGCCGGCGAGGAACATCTTGGCTTGTTCTCGTACGGTGATCACATAGTCCGACAGCCCGGGCTGGTAGGCGCCACCGGCGGTGGCGTTGCCGTGCACAACGGTGACCTGGGGAATACCGGCGGCAGACATGCGGGCCTGGTTGGCGAAGCCCCTTGCGCCAAGCACGAAGATGTCGGTGGCGTAATTGAGGTTGGCGCCGCCGCTTTCGGACAGGGAGACTACCGGCAGCTTGTTTTCCATGGCCACCTGCTGCAGGCGCAGGGTCTTGTCCAGGCCCGCGGGGGTGATGGTGCCGCCCTTGATGGCGCTGTTACTCGCCACCACCAGGCAGCGGACGCCGCTGACGGTGCCGATGCCGGCGATGATGCCGCCGCCGGCCATGGAGCCGTCCTTGTCGTCGTGCATCTTGTAGCCGGCCAGTGAGCAGAGCTCCAGAAACTCGCTGCCGCGGTCGAGTAGCCGGTTGATCCGGTCCCGGGGCAGGAGTTTGCCTCGTTTGATGAATTTTTCCCGGGCTGATTCGGCCAGGTCCAGCACTTTCTGCTCGACTTCGCGGAAGGTCCGGATGTGGGCCTCCATGGCGTCCGCGTTGGCCCGGAAGTCGTCGGACTGGGGATTGATGGTTGTTTCGAGTACCTGCATGTCTGTTTCCTCAGTCCTCGCTCAGTACCTTCGGGGTTACCGCGCGGTGGAAGCCGTTCCAGGCTTCGTTGTTTTTGGCCTTGGGCATGGGCCAGACCCGGCCGCCCTGGGAGGCGGCGCCGTCGATTCTCAGGCAATCGCCGGAGATGAAGGCCGCAGCCGGGCTGAGCAGGAAGCAGATGGCAGCGCTGACCTCCGACTCGGTGCCCAGGCGCTTGATCGGCACCGAGTCGGCCAGGCTGCGGATCCAGTTCTTCATGTGAGCCGGGTAGTTGTCCATACCGCTGGAGGCAATCCAGCCCGGCGCCACGGCGTTGACGCGGACACCGGACGGGGCCCATTCCACGGCGGCGGTCTGGGTGAAGTTGACCATGCCCGCCCGGGCGGCGCCGGAGTGGCCCATGCCGGGCATGCCGCCCCACATGTCGGCGACAATGTTGACGATGGCGCCACCGGTCTTGCTCAGGGCCTGGGTGTAGGCCTCCCTGGCCATCAGGAAGCCGCCGGTGAGGTTGGTGCGGACGACGGTTTCCCAGCCCTTCTGGTTGATGCCGGTCAACGGAGACGCAAACTGGCCGCCGGCATTGTTCACCACGCCATTGAGACCACCGTGTTCGGCGATGATGGCGGCGACGGTCGCCTTGACCGACTCCTCCTCGCGGATATCGCAGGCGTGGGCCGAGGCGATACCGCCATCCTCGGTGATTTCCGCCTTCACCGCGTCGACCTTTTCCTGTTTCCGGCCGACCAGGGCCACTTTTGCGCCTAGGGCGGCCAGTTCATGGGCGGTGCAGCGGCCAATTCCGGAGCCGCCGCCGGTGACGATGTAGATGTGGTCCTTGAACAGATCCGGCTGGAATACAGAGCGATAACTCATCGTTGTTGTCCTTTTTCATAAACGGCCCGGCTGATGGGCACGGGAAATTCCAGAAGCTGCTGGGCGAAGGCTTTGCCCTGGGGGTCGATCCTCAGGCTCGCGACACCACCGCCGCCGAGGCTGTGCTCCAGCAGAAAGTTAAAGGCATGCAAACCGGGTAGGGGCCAGCGGGTGACCTTGCCGGTCTCGGGATTCAGGGTGTGGCCCATCCAGTCGGCGACGGCGGCCTCGGTCAGGGCTGAGGCGATGTAGGGCTCGAATGCGGGGTCGCGGGCGATAACGCCAATGTTGCTGTGGTCCCCTTTGTCGCCGCTGCGAGCCCAGGCCAGTTCGATCAGGGGCACAACCAGATCAGTTTCCGCGACGGCATCCGGCCCGGGAAATACCGGGAGCCGATCCGGATCGAAACCGCCGTCGGAGCGGATGTCGACCGGCATTTGTTCGCCCCCCAGATCCACAGTTACTGAAACGTCGGTTTTCGGAACCAGACAGGACCACAGTCGGATCTTGGGCCACACGGTCGGGCGGCCACCGACGATCCCGGTGATTCCCGGCGCCATGCCGGTAGCGGCCTGGGCTATCTCTCGGGAGAACAGCACCAGGGCCTCTTTTTTCAGATGCGCGGTGCTGATCTTGACCACCACTTCCCGGCAGTCCTGGCCGCGAGCGTGGGCGCCGTAGGTGGTTTCGGTGCCCAGCAGTTCGATGCTGGTTTCCGAGTAATCGGGCAGGCCCCGCTCGCTGAACAGGCGGGAGGTTTTGGCCAGGATGGCCTCGGCGACCGTCTGGGCTTTCTTGCGGGCATCGAGCCCGGCCAGGAGGAACGTCACGGTACACTTGAATCCGTCGGGCCAGGTGCCGGAGACCTTGTAGCTGTCAGTGGGAGCCTGGCCCCGTGCCCCGGTGACCACCACCCGATTGGGTTCGGACTCTTCAAGGGTGACGCCGGTAAAATCGCAAGCCACATCCGGGAGCAGGTAAGCGCGGGGATCGCCGATTTCATACACCAGTTGTTCCGCCACGGTTCCCCGGCTGACCATGCCACCGGTACCGTCCGGCTTGTTGATCTCAAAGTCGCCCGAAGCGCTGACCTCGGCGATCGGGAACCCCATATCGGCATAACCGTTCGCGACATCCTGCCAGTCCGTGAAATTGCCGCCGGTGGCCTGGGCGCCACACTCCAGCAGGTGGCCGGCGAGGCTGCCCTGGGCGAGTTTGTCGTAGTCGTCCCAGTTCCAGCCAAATTCGTGCACCAGGGGTGCCAGTACGAGAGCACTGTCTGCGACGCGACCAGTGATGACAATATCAGCCCCCTGCTCCAGGGCGGCTACCAGGCCGGGTGCGCCCAGGTAGGCATTGAGGCTGACCATCATGCCCGGCATGGGTTGGCCGGTGGTCATCTCGGTGATGCCGGCGTCGCTGAGTTTTTTCTTTTTCATCAGCAGGTCATCGCCGAGGACCAGGGCGATCCTGAGGTCGACCCCGGCCTTGTCACACAGATCCTGCAGGGCATTGCGACAGGCGACCGGATTGACTCCGCCGGCGTTGGCCAGTACCCGGATGCCTTTTTCCTTAATGTCTCCGAGCAAAGGGCCCATCACGGTCTGTACGAAATCCCGTGCATAGCCCTGGGTGGGATCCTTCATCTTCTGGCCGGCCATGATCGACATGGTGATCTCGGCCAGATAGTCCGCCACCAGATAATCGATATCGCCCTTTTTGACCAGCTGGGCAGCGGCGGTTTCAGTGTCGCCCCAGAAGGCGGCCGAGCAGCCGATGCGCACGGTCTTGTGGTTGGAATCTGACATCTTCTCTGCCTTGTTTTTGTCGCCCGCATCCCGCGGATTTTCCAATGATGAAAATGACAATACCAAGCAAGCGCTTGGTTTGTAAACAGGCAAGTTTAAGGTAGAATAAAAGGCCCGATCAGCCAACCGGATAACCTTAGTGAGCCAGAACCAGATCCTCCAGTCCCTGATTGCCGACAACCTCGTCTCCGACCCCAATGGCGCCCGTGGCCGCCTGCTGAAAGAAGCGGCCCGTCTGTTTCGCGAAAAGGGCTATGAACGGACCACGGTCAGGGATCTGGCCGCTGCAGTTGGCATCCAGTCCGGCAGCCTGTTTCACCATTTCCGCACCAAGGAAGAAATTCTCAAGGCGGTGATGGTGGAGACCATTCGTTTGAACACCGCGTTGATGCAGGCGGCCATGGAGGTGGCCGAAACACCGAAAGACAAGCTTCGGGCTCTGGTGCGGGCTGAACTGGAATCGATCAATGGCCAGACCGGGGAGGCGATGGCGGTTCTGGTGTTCGAGTGGCGCAGTCTGTCTGCGGAGTCGCAAGAGGACGTGCTGGAGCTTCGGGATATCTATGAGGCGCTCTGGCTGGATGTGCTCGGGGCTTTGCGTGAGCAAAAGCGCCTGCTGGCGGACCCGTTCGTGGTGCGCCGTATGCTGACCGGCGCATTGAGCTGGACGGTGACCTGGTACCGGCCCGAACGTGGCGGATTGACCCTGGACGGGTTGACGGATCAGGTGATGGCCATGCTGGGATTTTCCGCAGCGTCCTGATCCCTTAAGCAGAAAAAAGGGCCCTGAATCGGGCCCTTTTTCTTTCAGGCAGGTTTCTCAATCCCGGGCAAGCTCCACGAGCCGGTATTCCTCCAGGTTCGGATCTGATCGAATGGCCTCCTCGGTCCATGGGAATCGAATCCAGTTTTTCTCCGAATAGGCCTCAGTCATGTCCCGGTAATAGGGTGAGGCCGGATCGGTGGACTGGGAGTAGGTCACAAAGCCCTCGGCCTTCGGCATGCCATCTTCCTCCCAGGTCACGGTCTGGATGTAACTGTTGCCGTAATTTACGTCATACCGGCCGTCTTCCAGGTTGTTCGGTCGGGAGCTCGCAATGGTAAAGCTGCCCTCGAAACCCTCACCCCCGAAAAGTGGGATCTCCGTGTCGTGAATGCCGGAAAGCTGGATTTCCCGGACCGCGGCGTCCAGTGCAATCGGGGAGTCCTGGATTCGTTTCACGCCATCGGCGAAGGCTGTCTGCACCAGCGGGCTGGCGACGTTGAGATTCGCAGGGGTGTTAACCGGGTCGTTCGGGTCGAAGGGCGTCAGCCATTTTTCCGGGGAAGTGACCGGCAAGGGATCGATACCGCGCCAGAACTCCCGCCAGATATGCCCGCCCACGGAATCCAGGTTGTGGGTACCATCCCATTGCCTGAGGACGGCGCAGGCTTCGGAGATATCCACTGGCTGGCCCGAGCTGCTCAGCAGCGTACCCAGCGGGCAGTAGGCATCGAGTACATCCTGCCGGGCCAGTTCTTCGGACAGCAGGCTGCTGTTGAGTACCACCGACTGAAGGTTGCCAAGGTCGAAGCCGAGACTGCCGGTTAATCCGTCACTACCGTTGAGCCGATCCTGAACCTGCTGCATGCACTTGCGGGTTCTCAGGGTGCGGGCGGTCTCCTCGTCGCCGATGATGGCGGCAAACCCGGTGAGCGGTTCAGCCGGGTTCGTGACCCAGTAGCTGTCGTTACAGTTGTGCACCCAGTCGTCCCGGCGGAGCGTGGGCAGGTTGGATGGGCCGAAAATGCCGGCAGCCGGTGCATCCGGATCGGTGCCCCACTGGCAGTCGGCCCGGGAGCCGTCCAGGATCGGCAGCCCCGGGGCCAGCTGATCGAAGACCGGTGACAGGGCGGTGGCACAGGCAGTGGCTTTTTCATCCGGAACGTTGGGTACCACCGTGACATCGCCATAGTAGGCCTGTTGCCCAGGGCCGGTTGCCACGGTGTTGACCCAGGGCACGCCAAGAACGCTGGCATGGAGATTAACAAATTCCTCGAAGCTGTCCGCCTGGTTCCAGCGGAAGAACTGGTTCAGCAGGCGGTCGTTCTCTGCGTTGGCGTCCCGGAGTGTGTAGGCTTTCAGGGAAGACCAGTTCAGCACCGGCACGCCGGCAGCCTCAAAGGTCAGCATCGGGCCGTATTGAGAGCGATACAGGGTCCGGGTCCGCTCCCCGACCGTGCCATCCTCCTCCAGCACTTCAATGGTGATCTCGGAACTTTCCATGTCGACAAACTCACCCTCGTAGAGGTACTGGGTGGGGTCCGCCGGGTTGAGGGTCAGCTCGTAGAAGGTGAACCGGTAGGCCGTCGATACCGTGTGGCTCCAGGCAAAATGCTCGTTGAATCCGATGAGAACGGCCGGCAATCCATACAGCGCCGCCCCCATGATCTCGGTATCGTCACCGACCTTCAGGTGGGCGAGGTAGAGTCGTTCGGTTTTCTCCCAGGGGAAATGCGGGTTGCCGAACAGCATGGATTCGCCGGTCCGGCTTGCCTCTGCCGAGAGGCCATACATATTGCTGCCGATAGGGAGTTCCGTGCTGAACGGAAACGGCAGGCTTCCACTGCCTTCGCCCTCCAGTGCCGAGAGAAGATCCTCGGCAGATGGCAGGCTGTTGTCGATGATCGCCGGTGGTTGGGCGGTGGCGATGCCCTCCACAAACACCGAGGAACTCGCCAGCACCGCCAGTCTCAGGTAGCGCCGGTACATGTCCTGTTCTTCGAGGGCGAACAGCCAGTCCTCATCCCGGCAGGCCTGGTGCCGGTCCGGGTGCATGCCTTCACGGATCTCGGTCAGGTAGCGGTTGAAGCCACGGACATAGCCTTTGGAAGCGTCCAGAACTTCCGGGTCGCTTTTGGCCTTGAAGGGGGCAATGGCCTCGTCCGTCAGAGTGGTGCGCCAGAAGAAGTCGGCGTTGAGATTGGTTGTGACTGCCCCGTTTGAGGGGATGCTATAGGAGCCGTCCGGCCCCAGATAGCGGGAGCGCAGACCCCGGATGGTCAGGGTGTCCTCGGCGAGCAGGCACAGGTTGTCCTCGGCCTGGGTATAGCCATAGGCATAACCGAGGCTGGAAAAGTCGTCCGCCTCGATGTGGGGAATTCCGAAAGAGGTACGCCGGAGTGTCGCTCGATACAGAGTCTGATTTTCTCCGGCAATCTCGGTTTCGTCCCCCGGGGCGGGTGTGGGGGGCGGGTCGTTATCGGAAATGCAGCCGGCCAGGATAAACGGAATCAGTGCCAGTGGAGTGGCTTGTTTCGGGTTCATCATCGTTTCGCCTTCTTTTGTTGTTTTGGCAACGCAGGAAACGGGGCGAACCGGCAAAAGGTTCCCGGTGGCAGCTGTGGTATTCTGCCGGCCCCCGGAGGGGCGTTAACAAACGGGAAAACTCTGTTTCTTTAAATGCCTTGATCTGTATCAAGAATCCGGACATACAGTCCTTTCCATGAGGGCCATTGGCCTCATCGGCATATCCGTTTCGGCATTCGAGCCATTTTTGTCTGACAGTTTTGGTCGCATCCTTGCAGCCGTGGACAACGAGGGTAGGGAAACCTTTTGGTGCGACGTTACGTCATCAGAAATCGGACGGGCACCTGACAGGTACCCTCAATCTATAAAAACAATGCAAAGCAGGGCGAATTATGATTTCCACTCTGGTTACCTTATACCGCCGCAGTCGCGTGGCTTCTTCGAAACTTCTGACAGCCGGGGCTCTGATCCTGCTTGCTGGCTGTTCTGCAAATCCCGTTTACACCACGACCGGTGTCGTTCTCTCGAATTATTCCGAAGGTGAAGCAACTCCCTACGTGTTGCAGATGTCCGATCCCAAGATGGCTTGTGCACTGGGTGAGGGCATTGACCCGCTGCTCTATTCCTTTTCCCGCGTCACCGACGCACCGGACAGTACCGGCTCCCTGCTGATGCTGCTGGCGGGCAACTGCGCCGAGTACAAAGCCTGGGAAGCCGAGTTGGCTTATCTTCGGGCTGATTATCAGGGCGATGTAGAGGCCGCCAAGGATGCAAGGGAAGAGGCCAAGCGCCTGAATGCCCTGACTGCCAAGCGCCGTTATGCCTCCTTCCAGAGGGCGATGGCCGCTTATGAATTTGATCCTGCGGCCGAGCCGCTGGAATGTCCGTTCCTGTTCAGTGATCAGGACGAACTGACTTTCCTGCTGGGACTGCTGACCGGCATGCAGGCCATCGTGAACGATGCCAACTCCGGCGCCATGGCGGGTGTGCCCAGGAATATTGCCCCGCAGGCCGAGCGTGCCGCCACTTGCCTGGACAATGAAAAGTGGGGTGGCATGCCCAACGCCATTCGTGCCCTGGTCTGGTTGTTGCTTCCGGATACCAAGCCTGCGCTGTCCCCGGATCCCTGGGAGGTGCTTGAGCACAGCACCGAATTGGGCGTCGAAAAAGGTATGCGTGTCTCTCACGCACTCCAGGCTGTGGCCGCGGAGACCTTTGGTCGCCCTGACAAGCTCGAAGAAGCCATCGAATCCTTCGCAGAAGCGAATGCAACCATTGATGTCTGGGACGAGTACCGTCTGGTAGACGAAGTGGCTGCCGGTGTCATCCGCTTCTCCTCGGACAAACACTGGTCCGCGAATTACGGTTACCGCACGCCACAGGCCTTCTTCGGCAAGATGAGCCCGGAGCGGCAGTCCGAAAATGTAGAAACCATGAGTCTGGACGGCCTGCTCTGAGGCGGGCCGTCACTACCCTCTGCATAACCGATAAACACAAGAATGACCCGGAGGTCGTTATGATCCGCAAATCCCTAACTGCTATGGCCCTGGTAGCCGCGTCCCCTTTTGCATCGGCACAGAGTGTTTCGATGTGCGTATTCGACGTCATCGGGGCGAATGGTGACTTCTACAATTTCGTCAAGGATTACGCCCTGGAAATGAAAGGGCACGGGGTAGACCTGGAGTTGAAGCCATACACCGATGAGGGTGTTGCCATCGGCGACTTCAACGCCGGCCAATGTGATGCGGTGGCCGCGACCGATATCCGGATCCGGCCGTTCAACAAGTTTACCGGCAGTATCAGCGCAGTGGGGGCCATCCCTACCTACGACAACCTGAAGACCCTGCTGGCAACCCTGGCCCAGCCCAAAGCCGCGCCGCTCATGAAGGATAACGGCTACGAGGTTCTCGGGATCATTCCGGTGGGTGCCGGCTACCTATTCGTGAATGATCGCAGCATTGACACTGCCGGCGAGCTGGCGGGCAAGCGTATGGCCACCCTGGACTACCAGAAGGACGCCATTCACATGGTGAACTACGTCAAGGCGACGGTTGTGCCGTCAGACATCACCAACTTCGCCGGCAAGTTCAACAACGGCTCTGTTGATACCGCGTATGCGCCGGCCTTCGCCTATGAAGCACTCGAACTCTACAAGGGGATTGGTGACAAGGGCGGCGTTGTCGACTACCCGCTGGCTCAGCTGACCCTCCAGATGGTCGCCCGGGACGAGGTGCTGGATGACGAAACTGCCCAGAAAGCCCGTGAGGTTGCCTGGAACATGTTCCCGCAGGCCATGAACCTCATCGAGGGACAGGAAGCCGCTATCCCGGACGATAAGTGGGTGAAAATTCCGGAAAAGGACATTCGCGGATACCAGGAAATGTTCCGTGAAAACCGCCTCGAAATGCGTGATGGCGTGAACGGTGCGCCGGACGTTTACCATCCGAAGATGATGGGCCTGCTCAGCAAGATCCGTTGTGCCAGCAATCCTTCGGCTGCCGAGTGCACCGCGGCCAACCGCGAATAAAAGGGCGGAATCATCATGAACTGGCGAGCACTGACAGCTCCGGCCGCAAAGACCCTCTACCCCGTGCATCGTATGCACGGGGTGGTTCTCCTGCTCCTGTTGCTATTCACTCTGTTACTGGGCATGGGGAATTCCCTCCATTCCCGGTTGCTCTGGGTGGGCGAGCAGACGTGGCCGAACTACTACCTCCTGAATCCGGATGCCACGGAACCCTCGTGCCAGCTGGAAATGGATATCGACGCGGAAGTAGCCAAACGGGTGGCGGCGTATAAGCCGGACCCCGACGATCTGTTCAGCTCGCCGCCAAACCCGGAGGCGATCCGCAAGTCCCTGGAGAGCAACCTGGAGCTGTGCCAACAGCAGTATGCGATCTACGAGCAGAACCTGAAGCACGCTACACCCGCTTTGGGCATGTTCAAGACCGTTGAACAGGGTCTGGCCGAATTCCTGCTCGATAATATTGAGCTGACGAAATATCTGTTCATTGCCATGTTCGCCATGGCGGCAGCCATCGCCGCGCTGGACACTGACCACATTGCCCTGCGCCTTCCCCGCAACCGGGCCGAATGGCGCTTGAGTCAGGGAGTGCAGTTTGTGGTCAATGGACTGATGGTCCTGTCCCTCAATGCCTACCTGGGCAAGCTGGCGACCTCGCCCGGCTCGGATGACACGATGAGCCTCCAGTACGCCTGGGCCGGGGTTTTCGGGCTGTTCATGGTGATCAACGCGATCCGGTTCCTGAATGTCCCGGAACGGGTTCGCGCCGGTAAGCTCAGGGCGTCCTCAGGCCTTGTGATCCCGCTGTACTGCGGCATGGGGCTGATCGCCATGAGTTATTTCTTCCTGGTGGACGGTTATGCCTCGGGCCTGGCCATCTACTTCGGGATGATGTCCAACCTCTCATCGATGTTCATCAACATCGGCCTCTATGTGCTAGTGGGCATGATGCTCAAGCAGACCCGGATCCCGGAGTTGCTGCTGAACGTCATCAAGCCGTTCAACCTGCCGGCGCCGCTCCTGGCCTCGGTGATCATTTTTGCCACTGCTTTCCCGACCGCGTTTACCGGGGCATCAGGCATCTTCATCCTGGCCGTCGGGGGGGTCGTTTACGATGAGCTCCGCCGTGCCGGTGCCGGTCGCCAGCTCTCCCTGGCCACCACTGCGATGTCCGGCAGTCTGGGTGTGGTTCTCAACCCGTGCCTGCTGATCGTTGTGGTTGCCGCCCTGAACAAGGAAGTGACCACCACCGAGATGTACAGCTGGGGCTTCTGGGTATTCATCATGTCGGCAAGTCTGTTTTCGCTGATCGTGTGCAAGACCGAGGGCAACTGGAAGCCCCGTCCGGCGCCCGGTGCTTTCCGTGCCGCGCTCGGCGAGACCCGGGCGTTGTTGCCTTACGTCCTGGTCGGGGCCATTGTGATCCTGGCGATCTGGGTGATCCTCGGGCTGAAGTTCAATGAGTACAGCGCTCCGTTGATCCTGCCTCTGGTCATGCTGGCTCTGGTCCTGCTGGATGCCGGCAGGGACAGTCGGGAAGACGGCGAGACCCGCGGCCAGGCCTTCTGGTCCAGGAGCTCTGCTGCGGCGAGCGATTCCGCTGTCCACATCGGCGCTTTGCTGGCCCTGATCGGCTTCTCGATCTGCCTCGGCGGTATCCTCGAGCGCTCGGATATTGTCCACGCACTGTTCCCCGAGGATCTGACCAGCCCCTGGATTGCGATGCTGGTGATTGTGGTGATGCTGACCGTCATCGGCATGGTGATGGATCCGTTTGGTGCGGTCATCCTGGTCTCCGCCACCATTGCCCAACCGGCAATCCAGCTGGGTATCGATCCGCTGCATTTCTGGATTGTGTGTCTCGTCGCCTTCGAGCTGGGGTACCTCAGCCCGCCGGTGGCGTTGAACCACCTGCTGACCCGACAGGTGGTGGGAGAAACGGAAGTGCTCGCTGCCGAGCGCTCCGGTTCCTTCTGGCACCGGTATGAGCGTCTCCTGCTGCCTCTGGCGGTTATGGGGCCAACGCTTCTGCTGGTTGCCTTTACTCCGATGTTGTTCTACGCACTGTAACGTTGCTTCGGCAAACTGAAGTAACCGCCACCGGCCTGGCCGCTGGCGGTTTTTTTGCATCCGGGCAGGGACAAACCCCGTACTTGCCAGATAGAGGCCGGCACGGGTGCCGCGGGATGGTGTATGCTTGAACGAGCAGACGGAAAAAGCAGGCGGAAAGAAGGAAAGGAACTCGGGATGTTTCGGACGAGCTTGATAGTTGGCGTGCTGGCGGCCCTGGCCGGCTGCGGTGGAGGTTCCGGTGGTGGCGAAAGCGCACCGGTGGACGTTGCGCTCTCCGGGGTCATCGATATAGAGGCAGGCACCCGGGTGGATGCCGACACCGCCGATTCGCTCTCGCTCAACCCGAGTCCGTTTGGCAGTGTGCAGGCGCTCCCGCCAGAGTTTGTTCTCGCGGGCTATGTCAGTCGCGATGAAGGCAATTATCCGACGGTCGGCGGTTTGCCCGGATCCCGGTACTACATTGACTCCCGGGATCTGTTTTCAATCAATCTGGCTCCGGACCAGCGGGTTTCTCTGCAGGCTTTTGCCACCCGTGCCGGCCGGGCAAGCGTCTCGATCCGGCTACTGGCTCCGGAATCCGGCAATGCCGTCATTGCCTCCGCACAAACCAGCGAGACAACCTCCCAGGTCAGCGTCGGCCTCTCTGATGACACCAGTCAGGACTGGCCTGAAGGCAGTTACCAGGTTGAGATCCTGGCAGACTCCATCCCGATGCTTTACATCCTTTCCTCCTCGGCGTCTGGCCTGTCTTCGCAGTCGGTGCACGAATGGCCGGATCATCAGTTTGCCGAGGGCGAGGCGATTGTTGCCATGAAGCAGGAGCCTGATGTGGCGGCGCAGATCTCCGGGCCGGGAATGAGGAAGGCGCGGAATCTCGGTCGTGGGCTCTGGCAAGTAAAAATGTCTGAAAGCCTGAGTCAGGACCGTGGTAAACGGGCAGGACAGACCCTGGCATGGATTGAGGAGCTTCGGAAGCAGCCGTCGGTTGAAAACGCCGTTCCCAATTACCTCGTCCAGACCCAGGGAACCCCCCTCGATGAACCTCTCTACAACGATGCGGCTCTGGGCCAGCAATGGCACTATGAGCTGCTGAATGCGCCGATCGCCTGGCAGCTGGCGCCGGAGGCCGGCAATGGGGTGGAGGTTGCGGTCCTGGATACCGGGCTCTTTGGTCAGCCCGGAAACTGGCACCTGGATGTGAATGCCAACGTTGGAGAAGGCTTCGATTTTGTCTCCGAGGAATATGACACCGATAACCAACCTGGCCCGGACAACAATCCCTCGGACCCGGGAAATTCCGTCGGCGGCAGTGTGTATCACGGTACGCATGTGGCTGGAACGGTAGCCGCAGTGGACAATGAACGGGGCGGCATTGGGGTAGCCTTCAGTTCCACCCTGGTGCCGGTCCGTGTGTTGGGAGAGGGCGGCACAGGCTCGTCAGCGGATCTGCTCAATGCGTTGAACTGGGTCGCCGGCGGAGAAACCGGGCCGATCCGTGCCGATATTGTAAACCTCAGCCTGGGCGGCCTGCCTTTTATCCGGGAACTTCAGGACGCGATCAACCTGGGAACGGGGCGGGGTGCGATCTATGTGGCGGCGGCCGGCAATGCCGCGTCCAGCTCGCCCTCCTATCCTGCGGCTTTCAACAATGTTTTTGCCGTCAGCGCAGTCGACGGGGCCGGGGTGCTCTCGTCCTACTCCAATTTTGGTTCCTGGGTCGACCTGGCGGCACCGGGTGGTGATGCCAGTCGCGATGGCAATGCCGATGGCCGGGGTGACCTGGTCAGCAGCACCAGTGCCGCGGTGATCGACGGCACGCTTACGGCGACCTATGCCGGCCTCCAGGGCACTTCCATGGCGGCTCCGCATGTCTCCGGGGTATTCGCCTTGATGAAAAATGAAAATGCATCGCTTGATTATGCGGACATTAATTCACTGCTTCAGACCGGAAACCTCACAGTGTCGAGCTGTGACAATCCCTGCAGAAACGACGAGCTGGGCTGGGGCCTGATGGATGCCGCCAAGTCCGTAGTGGCGGCCTCGGGTACGCCCGTCACAGACCTGCTGACAGCGTCTCCGTCTATTGTGGCCCTCTCTACCGAGGGGGCGTTTTCTGCAACGGTAGCGCTTGAGGTGTATGGTGATTCGCCCTCCGATGTTGATATCACCGATGTGGCGCTGGAGACCGAAGCAGCATGGTTGGAGGTGACTGCGCCTCCAGTCGGCAGTTCTGGCACCAGTTTCTCCGTAGGGCTGCAGTTGAATGCGGAGGCGCTGGAGCAAGGCGTATCCGAGCGAACGGTCTTGCTTGTTACCTACCAGGGCGAGGTTGAAGAACGCACCCTCGAAATTCCGGTTATCGGACAGCAACTGGCGGACCAGGCCCTCCGCAACGCGGGCCGCCACTTTGTTCTGCTGGTGGACCCTGTGCCGGAGGGCGACATCTTTACCACGGTGTCGCAGGCCACCGTGGAAGTGGTCGATGGCCAGTACCGGTTCAGCTTCCGCCCGGACGACGGCGTCGAACCCAGATTCCTGTCCGAAGTTCCCCCCGGAGACTACTTCCTCGTGGCCGGATCGGACCTCGATAATGACGGCCTGATCTGCCATGCTGGCGAAGCCTGTGCCGAGTACCCGGTTTCCGGCCTGCGCGAGGAAATTACCATCAGGGCAGGTGAGGCCATCCAGGGTATCCGCATGACAACCAGCTACTCGAGGCCGACGATTTCCGCCCAGTCTCCCGATCTGCTCCCGCGCCCGGATTTCAGGGGGTATCGTCTGCTGTCGGCACAGCCTGATAACGAAAACACCAAGAGTATTCGCTGATAATGACCTTTTTGTCCCGATCTTTCTCTCTGGCCCTTGCTGGCGCCAGTCTGATGGTTGCCGGGTGCGCAACCAGCCAGCCCCAGGTTCAGACCGACGACGGTGCGCCACTGGCCAGACAGATTAGCCAGTCATCCCATTGTGGCCTGACCGCACCTGGCCATGTGCTGCTCGAGAGTGCGGCCGATGTTGACCGGCTTGAAAGCTTGCAGGGGAGAACGTTGCCCCTGGCGCCGCTCAGGGCGGTGGATTTTGACCGGGAGCATGTCGTTCTTGCCGCATTGGGCCAGAAGCCCACGGGCGGTTTCAGTGTCACCCTGGTGTCCTCGGCCATCTCGGATAACACCCTGGAGCTGTTTGTCCGTATCCGCGAGCCGAAGCCGGGCACGATGGTGACCCAGGCCCTGACCACGCCCTGTGCCGCCATAGCCGTGACCGCCGCCGGCTGGAGTGACATTCTCATCACGCCTGAACAAAACAACCGTTGATCTTTGCCGTTGAATCCCTAAGCTATGGCTCAGCTTTTCTGACCAATTGCGGAGTCACTTCCCGACTATGAGCCAGCAACAGTACAACGCCGACGCCATTGAAGTCCTGAGCGGTCTGGATCCGGTGCGCAAGCGCCCGGGTATGTACACGGACACCTCGCGCCCGAACCATCTGGCCCAGGAAGTGATCGATAACAGCGTCGACGAGGCGCTGGCCGGCCACGCCCGCCGCATCGATGTCATCCTGCACAGCGATGGCTCCCTCAGTGTCGAGGACGACGGACGCGGCATGCCGGTCGACATCCATAAGGAGGAGGGACTCTCGGGCGTTGAGCTGATCCTGAGCCGGCTGCACGCCGGCGGTAAGTTCTCCCAGGGCAACTACAACTTCTCCGGCGGTCTCCACGGCGTTGGTGTCTCTGTGGTCAATGCCTTGTCCACGGAACTCGAGGTGACCATCAAACGCGATGGCCAACTGCATCGGATGACGTTCGCCGATGGCGAGAAAGTCACCGAGCTTGAAGTGATCGACACCGTTGGCAAGCGCAACACCGGCACCCGGTTGCGCTTCAAACCGGATCCCAAGTACTTTGACAGTCCCAACTTCTCCATCAGTCGGCTGCGTCACAACCTTCGCGCCAAGGCCGTCTTGTGTCCGGGCCTTGCTGTTACCTTCCTGCAGGAGAAAACCGGCGAGAAGGACGAATGGTGCTATGAAGACGGTCTGCGGGATTACCTCCGTACCGCCCTGGCAGACATCGAAGCCGTTCCGCTGGACCCGTTCACCGGCAGTTTTTCCGGCAACAAGGAGGCCGTTGACTGGGCCATCCAGTGGTTGCCGGAAGGTGGCGAAGCGGTCATGGAAAGTTATGTCAACCTGATCCCGACCGCCCAGGGTGGCACCCACGTCAATGGACTTCGGACCGGTCTGTTGGAAGCCATGCGGGAATTCTGCGAGTTCCGTAACCTGCTTCCACGAGGCGTCAAGCTGTCACCGGAGGATATCTGGGAGCGGGTTGCCTACGTGTTGTCCTTCAAGATGCAGGAGCCCCAGTTCTCCGGGCAAACCAAGGAACGTCTGTCTTCCCGGGAAGCCGCTGCGTTTATCTCCGGCGTGGTCAAGGACGCCTTCAGTCTGTGGCTGAACCAGCACACCGATGTGGCGGAAGCCCTGGCGGAGCTGTTCATCCACAATGCCCAACGTCGCCTGCGGGCGAGCAAGAAGGTCGCTCGGAAAAAGGTGACGTCCGGGCCGGCCCTGCCAGGCAAGCTTGCTGATTGTTCCGGGGGTGACACGGCAAGATCCGAGCTGTTCCTGGTGGAGGGGGATTCCGCCGGCGGCTCTGCCAAGCAGGCCCGGGACCGGGAATTTCAGGCGGTGATGCCCCTGCGGGGCAAGATCCTCAATACCTGGGAAGTGGATTCCGGCGAGATCCTGGCATCCCAGGAAGTGCATGATATCGCGGTCGCCATCGGGGTGGACCCGGGCTCCGAGGACCTTGCCGGTCTGCGATACAACAAGATCTGTATCCTGGCGGATGCCGACTCCGATGGTCTTCACATCGCCACTCTGCTGTGCGCGCTGTTTGTAAAGCATTTCCGGCCACTGGTGGCTGCTGGCCATGTGTTCGTGGCCATGCCCCCGCTGTACCGCGTCGATCTGGGCAAGGAAACCTTCTACGCCCTGGATGAGCATGAGAAGCAGGGGATCATCGATCGTCTGGCGGCGGAAAAGCGCAAGGGCAAGATCCAGGTGACCCGCTTCAAGGGTCTGGGCGAGATGAACCCCCTTCAGCTGCGCGAGACCACCATGGCGCCAGATACCCGCCGATTGGTCATGCTGACCCTCGAGGACGGCGACCAGACCGAGGAGCGAATGGACATGCTGCTGGGTAAGAAGCGTGCGTCGGACCGGCGGGCGTGGCTGGAAACCTACGGCAACATGGCCGACGTCGCGGTTTGATATTCTATAAAGTGATTTAAAAATCGCGCTTTATTCTTTTTAAGTATTCTGCAAACTCGCTATGCTGCCAGTTTTCATAACGGGGAATACCGGAAATGGACTGGCAGGGCTGGTTTGCGTTGGGTCTGTCCGGCGCGGCATTACTACTGATGAGCTCAGGACGCTTTGCACCCCACATGGTCATGATGGGGGTGCTGGTGGTGCTGAGCGTCAGCGGCCTGATTTCCCCCGAGCAGGCCCTCGCCGGCTTCAGCAACACCGGCCTGATCACCGTGGTGGCGCTGTTCGTGGTTGCGTCGGGGATCCACCATTCCGGGGGTGTCGATCTCCTGGTGCGGTATCTGCTTCGCTCTCCAAAGACGGTTCGCAGTGCCCAGGCCCGTATCGCCCTGCCGGTGTCTCTCCTGAGCGGTTTCCTGAATAACACGCCCGTGGTCGCCACCATGATTCCGGCGGTGCATGCCTGGTCTCGCAAGATTGGTATCTCGCCGTCCAAGCTGATGATTCCCCTGAGCTATTCCGCCATCCTCGGCGGCACCCTCACGCTCATCGGGACCAGTACCAACCTGGTGGTGAATGGCCAATACCAGCAGCTGACCGGTGGGGAAGGGTTTTCCATTTTCTCCATTACCATGGTTGGCTTGCCGGTGGCTGTCATTGGTCTGGCGGTGATCCTGCTGTTCATGCCCCGGGTACTGCCCGACCGGAAAGATCAGCAGAAATTTGGGTCAATGCGGGAGTTCACCCTGGAAGTCGCGGTCTCGGCAGGTGGTCCCCTGGTGGGTAAAACCGTGGGTGAGGCGGGGCTGAGGGAGCTCGAGCGGCTGTATCTGGTGGAAATCGAAAGGGACGGTAGCGTGGTCACCGCCGTGCCCTCCGAGGAGCACCTTCGCGGAGGTGACCGCCTGGTGTTTGCCGGGGACACCCAGGCCATTTCCGACCTGCTGCGGATCAACGGGATTGTGCCCTCCGTACATGAGGATGAGCCGTCTCTAAGCAAGGACCGGACCGAGCGACGGTTGGTGGAAGCGGTCCTGTCACCCCAGTCAGACGTGCTGGGGCTGACCATCCGGGATGCCCGTTTCCGGGACCGGTACGGCGCCGTGGTACTGGCGGTCGCCCGCGGTGGTGAGCGCGTGTCCGGCAACCTGGGTAATATCCGACTCAAACCCGGGGATGTGCTGCTGTTGGAGGCCCGGCCCGCGTTTGTCAGCCGTCAGCGCTACAACAAGGACTTCCTGCTGATCAACGATCTGGACACAGAAACACCTCGCCATGACCGCGCGTGGGTGTCGTGGACTATTCTACTGGTACTGGTGGGTCTGGCAGCGTGCGGGATCATGACGATGCTCAACGCAGCCCTGCTGGCTGCAGCGCTGATGATCCTGACCGGCTGCTGCTCCGTGGGCCAGGCCCAGAAATCGGTGGATGTACCGGTGATCCTGACCATTGCTGCTTCTTTCGCCCTCGGCGCGGCCCTGCAGGAGACCGGAGCGGCCGGTTACCTGGCAGAGGGCATCCTGGGGCTGAGCCACGGGCACATCCTGCTGGCGATACTGCTGGTCTACTTTGCCGTGTCCACCCTGACCGAGATGGTGACCAATAATGCTGCCGCCGTGCTGGTGATACCGGTGGTGCTGTCCATGACCACCGCCATGGGAGCGCCGGCCGAGCCCTTCGTGATTGCCGTCATGATGGCTGCCTCCGCCAGCTTTGCCACGCCTCTGGGGTATCAGACCAACATGATGGTGTTCGGTCCCGGCGGCTATCGTTTTGCCGATTTTGTCAGGGTCGGATTGCCAATGAACCTCTTTATTGGCCTGGTTACCGTCGGGGTTATCGCGGTGGTATATGGCATCAGTCTTTACTGATCCGGGGATCAAGCGGTGATGAGAGGATGTCGCAGCACAGGACCCTGAGTTTGCCGTGTTGATAGAACCCCAGGGATAGGGTCACGCACATATAGGCCCCGGTAACACACAGGTAAGGGGCTGTTACCTGCATCCTCTCCGGTTGGGCAAGGGCCTGGCGCAGGTATTGCTGCCGGTACCAGTCAGCACTGCTGCTGTCCTCCAGTGGCCGGAACCTTGGGTCGAGGTTGCGTGTGCCGGCGTTGGAAACCAGGGTTTCGTCAATCTGCACGCCGCTGGCGTCGACCAGGTAACAGCGGGAAACCGTCGGGTGGTCGAGCAGCTCGGCGCAGGCCTCTGCCATCGTGGCACCCGAGCACATCCGATCCGTTGCGCGGTGGAATAAGCGCTCGAAAAAAGTCGCGACCTGCTGTGTCGGATCGAAGGTGATCTGGTTGCGGCGCTTGTACTCGTCCAGTAACTGGCCAAAATCTGCGGAGGTGCTCTCCAGCCCGCTGAGCTGGGTGCTGGGCCGGCGGAAATAGAAACCCTGGACAAAGTCCACGCCTGCATCGATGGCGATCATGGCCTGGCTCCGGGTTTCTACACCCTCCAGCAGGACCAGGCATGCGGACTGGTGAAGCAGGGAAACAATACCATTAAGAATCTGTCTGGCCTTCGGATCCTCGGTGGCCCGTGTCAGCAGGGTCCGGTCCAGTTTCACGATGTCGGGCGACAGGTTCCAGATCCGTTCGAAATTTGAATGACCCGCCCCGAAGTCGTCAATGGCCGTCAGGCAACCGAGCTCCCTGTAATAGGCCACGGTTTCCCGTAGTCGCTTCGCGTCATCCGTGGGTTGCTCGACGATTTCCATCACGATCCGGTGCGGTGGCAGACCGGATTTCCGGAGGAGCTGCCCAAAAAAGGAATCAGACGGATTACCGGCCGTGGCCACTCGAGGCGAAACATTGAGAAACAGCCAGTTCAGTTCATCCTTGATGCTACTGTAGTTACGGATGTGCAGATAACGGCACAGTCGATCGAGCAGGAGGTTTTCGAAATCCGACGATGGCAGCTTGAAAAGATCGACCGGCAGGATCTGGGCGTCCGTTGTATCGAAGGCCCGGATCAACGCCTCATAGCCGACGATCCGTTTGTGGGAGATGCTGTAGATGGGCTGCAGCGCAGTCTTCAGGGTCAGCCCCCGGAACGCTGCGGTCCAGACGTCGCCTTCCTGGTTGAGCATGGGTGAGAGCTGTTCAAGCTCGGGGGATCTCAACTTTTCAGGCAAAGGCTGGGGCATGGTTTCTTCGGGTCGTTACGGCTCGAGACAGCAATCTTCGGCGGAGCTTGCCAAAAAAATGCTGTCATTACCACAACTTCCCCGGGAAAACGGGAATCTGTTGGCGTTCTGAGGAGAATCAGCGGGATGAGAGAAAGAAAAAAGCGGCCCGAAGACCGCTTTTACTCAGTTGTTGCTGGGAACAACAACACTCTCGTCGAATTCGAGTTCCATGACGTTTCTCCTGGATTCATCCCGGCTGTTTGAAAAGATATGTGAGAAGTTTATCTTTGTTATGGTTTTGGACAATCCGTAGAACCCGTATGCGACTAAAGGAATAGTTGGGCCAGGATGGTCAGAAATTCTGATGGTGCGAAGCAAAACATTTCGATTTTTTTCACTATCGGGCCTGTTTAGAATTTCTCATCAAATCAATGGACAGGGAGCCGTCTCCGGACAATGCACTTACAAAACAGTTCTGACCGTTATGGTGTGGTTTCGGTTTTTATTCACTGGCTGGTAGCTGTTGCCGTGTTCGGCCTCTTTGCACTCGGTTACTGGATGGTGGATCTGACCTATTACGACGACTGGTACCGGCGAGGTCCTGACATCCATCGAAGCGTCGGGATACTGGTGTTCGCGGTCATGGTTTTCCGGGTGTTCTGGCGCTTGATCAATCCCGCACCCACAGCCCTTCCCAATCACCAGCGCTGGGAGATCCTGGCGGCTCACGCGGCACACGGACTCTTATACGTTCTGCTCTTTATCGCGATGGTCAGCGGCTACCTGATATCCACCGCTGACGGCTCGTCCATCAGCGTCTTCGGCTGGTTCGATGTGCCTTCGGTGACCGGGCAGGTGAAAGGGATGGAAGACACCGCCGGCACCATTCATTACTGGTCGACCTGGGCGATCGTGGTGCTCGCGGGCATACATGCGCTCGGGGCGTTGAAACACCACCTGGTTGATCGCGACCGGACTCTGCTTCGTATGCTTGGTAAATGAGCGGCGAAGCAACACTTGAGCGATGCCCGATTTCCGGGCTGATTTATTAGGGAGAAACCATTCATGAAGAAAGTATTGCTTGCATCCGCAGTATCCATGGCCATGATCGGCAGCACGGTTCATGCTGACGAGCACGGTGGCACCTACGCCTTTGACGAAAAGGGCACTCACCAGTTCATAACCTTCAAGATTTCCCACCTTGGCTACAGCTGGCTGTATGGCCGTTTCAACGATTTCGACGGTCAGTTTGTCTACGACGCGGAGAATCCGGAGAACAGTTCGGTGAACGTGACGATCGATACGTCAAGTGTTGACTCCAACCATGCCGAGCGTGACAAGCACCTGCGCAGCGAGGACTTCCTGTATGTGGACGAGCATCCGGAAGCGTCGTTCACCAGCAAGCGCGTTGTTGTGGATGAAGATGGCGAAGCCGACATCATCGGCGATCTGACTCTGCGAGGTGTAACGAAGGAGGTCACCCTGGATGCCGAGATGATCGGCCACGGCGAGGACCCCTGGGGCGGTTACCGTATGGGCTTTGAAGCGGAGACCGAACTGCGGTTGAAGGATTTCGGAATTCCGATGGATCTTGGCCCGGCTTCCGAGACTGTCGAGATCATTATCTCTGTCGAGGGAATTCGGCAGTAATCCTGGCTGACCCTGCCAGATCCGGTTCCGGGCCCTGCCCGGAACCATTCCCCTTCCTTGAGTTGTGCCTCACACCCGGAGGATGGTCGTTAATGAGGTCTCACCGAGCCCGAGGATTCCCGGGATGACGGGCAATTCTTGCACAGGTGGCGTTGACGCCAGAACTGACCCGCAAAGATCACCAGCCATATCAGCAGACCTGCCCACAAATAGGGTTCCGGTACCGCGAAACTCCCGCTGATTGCAAACTCCACCAGGAGCATCAGCGCTACTGCCAGTACTGCATTGACCATGGCTGTCACCATGGCTTGCCCGCAGGCCTTCAGGTTGGGTTTCATAGTGTTCCGCTTGCTCGGGGTTTAAAACGGTCTTCTATTAACTGTTGGTGAGAATACGGCGACCCTTACAGTCTCTCCATGCGGGAATTCCGCTATTGGCGTTTCCGGACTCCGACCGGGGTCGCAACGGATTGGTGTATCCGGCCCGGCGTCCATATAATGTGCCTTTTCCCCACGCTCCGTGTAATTTGCGGGCGCGGAGGGTAGCATCACAGCCACTCCAAACAACAGGCAATTCAGGCAAAAGAGGCATCCATGCCAGAGTTTCAGACCACCGATGAAGGCTTCGAGCGCGTCTCCCTCAGGGATTATACGGAAAAGGCCTATCTCGATTACTCCATGTACGTCATCCTCGACCGGGCCCTGCCCAACGTCGGGGACGGACTGAAGCCGGTTCAGCGGCGGATCGTCTACGCCATGTCGGAGCTCGGACTGAAGTCCACCTCCAAGTACAAGAAATCCGCCCGTACGGTTGGTGATGTTCTCGGTAAGTTCCATCCCCACGGTGACAGCGCCTGTTACGAGGCCATGGTGTTGATGGCGCAACCTTTTTCCTACCGCTACCCGCTGGTGGACGGGCAGGGCAACTGGGGGTCCCCGGATGATCCCAAATCCTTTGCGGCCATGCGTTACACCGAGTCGCGCCTGGCGCCTTTTGCAGAGGTATTGCTGAGCGAGCTGGGACAGGGAACGGTGGACTGGGTGCCGAATTTCGATGGCACCATGGAAGAGCCCTCGGTGTTGCCGGCGCGTTTGCCCCATGTGTTGCTGAACGGCACGACCGGCATCGCCGTCGGTATGGCCACTGACATCCCGCCACACAACGTCCGGGAGGTGTCCGCCGCCTGTATCCGACTGCTGGACAAGCCCGAGGCTGGTGTCGATGAATTGTGCGAGCACATCAAGGGGCCGGACTTTCCGACCCATGCGGAGATCATCACGCCGCGCAAGGACATTCGCCAGATGTATGAAACCGGTCGGGGATCACTGCGCATGCGTGCCCGCTGGATCCGGGAAAATGGCGAAGTCGTGGTCACGGATCTGCCGCACCAGGTGTCCGGCAACCGGGTGCTGGAGCAGATTGCCCAGCAGATGCAGACCAAGAAATTGCCAATGGTCGCAGACCTGCGTGATGAGTCCGACCACGAGAATCCAACCCGTCTGGTCATTGTGCCCCGTTCCAATCGGGTCGACCTGGATGGCCTGATGGCCCATCTTTTTGCCAGCACCGACCTGGAAAAGACCTATCGGGTCAATATCAACGTGATCGGTAACGATGGCCGCCCGGGGGTCAAGGGGTTGCATGAGGTCCTGACCGAGTGGCTGGCATTCCGTCGGACCACGGTAACCCGGCGCCTCCAGCACCGTCTCGACAAGGTCCTGGCCCGGCTGCATATCCTCGAGGGTCTGCTGGTTGCCTACCTCAATATCGATGAAGTAATCGAGATCATCCGCTATGAGGACAAGCCCAAGGACGAGTTGATGTCCCGGTTCGGACTCTCGCCGGAGCAGGCGGAAGCCATTCTCGAGCTGAAACTGCGCCATTTGGCGAAACTGGAAGAAATGAAGATCCGGGGCGAGCAGGACGAGCTGTCAGCCGAACGCGACGAGCTTCAGGCGATCCTGGGCTCCGAGGACCGTCTGCGGGAACTGATCAAGACCGAACTGCAGCAGGACGCCGAAACCTTCGGCGATGACCGTCGCTCACCCATCGTCGAGCGCGAGGAGGCCCGGGCATTCAGTGAGGTGGATCTGGTCTCCAATGACCCGGTGACCGTGGTGCTCTCGGAGAAGGGTTGGGTGCGTGCGGCCAAGGGCCATGATATCGAGCCCGAAGGCCTGAGCTACAAGGCCGGTGACCGATTTGCCCTTGCCGCCCGTGGTCGCAACAACCAGCAGGCTATCTTCCTGGATTCCACCGGTCGGGCCTACGCCCTCATGGCGCATTCGCTGCCTTCGGCCAGGGGGCAGGGGGAACCGTTGACGGGCCGGATCAATCCGCCCTCCGGCGCTTCCTTTGCCGGATTGCTGATGGGTGAGCCGGCCAGCAAGGCCCTGTTGGTGACTGATGGCGGCTATGGTTTTGTGACGTCGCTTGAAGACATGATCAGCAAGAACCGCAATGGTAAAGCGGTTGTCTCGGTGCCCAAGGGGGCGAAGATCATGCCGCCGGTGATGGTGCCGAAGGCGGACAAGACCCTGTACCTGGCTGCCATTTCGAACGAGGGGCGGATGCTGGTATTCCCCTTGAGCGAATTGCCGGAACTGGCCAAGGGCAAAGGCAACAAGATCATCAGCATTCCCTCGGCCAGGGTCCAGAACCGGGAGGAGTTCGTGGTTGCCGTGGCAGTGTTTGCCGAGGATGACCAGCTCGAGATCCGGGCGGGCAAGCGCAAGATGGGCCTGCAGTTCGGCGACCTCGAGCATTACCTCGGCGAACGTGGCCGGCGCGGTCACAAGCTGCCGCGGGGCCTGCAGCGGGTCGATGCTATTGACGTAATTCCTTCCGCCGCACGGGCGGCCGGTCAAGAGGAGAGCTCCGACAGTGAGTGAACTGGTACTGATTAACGTCTCCGGGCGTGACAAGCCGGGGCTGACCTCCGAGATCACCGGGATCATGGGCCGGTACAACGTAAGGATCCTGGACATCGGCCAGGCGGTCATTCACGACCATCTGACCTGGGGCATCCTGATCGAGATTCCCGATGAATCGAAGTCCTCTCCGGTGATCCGGGACCTGCTGTTCCGGCTGCATGCCCTGGATCTCCAGGTCCACTTTGCGCCGATCACCGAGAAGGAATACCAGGCCTGGGCCGCCGGCCGTAACCGGGCCTGTTACATCGTTACGCTGCTGTCCCGGGATATCAAGGCCGAGCAGATTGCCCGGGTGTCCGCGATCACCGCTCGCCATGGACTGAACATCGACAATATCACCCGGCTGTCCGGACGGCCTTCCCTCAATCCGTCCGATAACCGGATTGCCTGTATCGAGTTCTCGGTACGGGGCACCCCGTCAGACCTGGAACAGCTACGGGCGGATTTCCTGCAGATTGCCGGTGAGATGAACGTGGACATTGCCTTCCAGGAGGACTCCATCTTCCGGCGTAACCGGCGCCTCGTCGTGTTTGACATGGATTCCACCCTGATTGAGGCCGAGGTCATTGATGAGCTGGCGCTGGAGGCCGGCGTCGGCGCCCAGGTCGCGGAGATCACCGAGCGGGCGATGCAGGGAGAGCTGGACTTCAGCCAGAGCTTTGCCGAGCGCCTGGCACTGCTGCAAGGGCTGGATGAATCCGTGCTCGAGGGTATTGCCGCCCGCCTGCGCATGACCGAGGGAGCCGAGCACCTGATCCGCAGCCTCAAGGCGCTCGGGTACCGGACTGCGATCCTGTCCGGCGGCTTTACCTATTTCGCACGGCACCTCCAGGACAAGCTGGGGATTGATTACATCTACGCCAACGAGCTGGAAATCGAGGATGGCAAGGTCACCGGTCGGGTTGCCGGTCAGATCGTGGATGGCCAACGCAAGGCGGAGCTGTTACTGGAAATTGCCGAGAAAGAGCACATTTCCCGGGAGCAGGTGATCGCCGTCGGCGATGGTGCCAATGATCTGCCAATGCTGAGCCAGGCCGGTCTCGGGGTGGCCTTCCGGGCCAAGCCGCTGGTGAAGGAGTCCGCCCGTCACTCGATATCGACCCTGGGCCTTGATGCGATCCTGTACCTGATTGGCTTCAGGGAAAGGGAGACGACCCAGACCCTTCAGGATTCGGAGTTCGGCGGTTAAGCAGGATGCAACGAACAAGGGCGCCGAATGGTGCCCTTGTCGTTTCTCAGCCCTCGCCGAAGTCGTAGTTCATTTCCGGCGTCGGGGCTTGCAGGTAGTAACCCTGAATGTAGTTCACGCCGGCCTGCCAGAGCGTGGCAAGCACGCTGGCGTTCTCCACCAGAGGAATGATAGAGAGCTTGCCGGAGTTCTGCAGAGTCTTCACCATCTCTTTCAGTTGCGCCTTGGCATCGTCGCTCTTCTGGATCTCCTCGGTAAAGGAGCCGTCCAGCTTCACGTAGTCGGCGGCAACATGCTTGAAGGTATTGAACGGGTTGAGCGAACAGCCAAACTGGGAGATGGACACCTTGCAGTGCAGCTCATGCACTGCCCGTACAAACTCCTTTGCCTGTTTCATGAAGTTGTTGGCATCCCCCTCGCGAACCTGGAAGATCAGCGCGTCGCCGGGTAATCTTGCGGCCTTGAGGGCCACACTCAGCCAGGGAGTGAAGGTCTTGTCCTGCAGGGTTTCGGCAGTCACGTTCAGGAACAGGCGGGTGTCGTGGCCCTGGGCACGGTGGTTCGCCAGCTGCTTGATTGTCTGGAGAATCACCCAGCGATCGATCTTGATCGCGGTTTCACTGGGTCCGGCCGGTGGCAGGAAGTCATAGGGAGAGACTTCCTCGTTGTCCTTGTCGAGCATCCGGACGAAGGCTTCGTAGTGTTCTTCGCCCTCGCCCCGCAGGTTGATGATCGGCTGGAACAGGAGGCGGAAGCTGTTCTCCTCAAGTGCTTTCTGGATGGCTTCCACGGAGTTGCTGGAATCGAGAGCCTCGTAATCTGCAGGGTTGTAAACCAGTACTCCGTTGCCCTCGGCGTGGCCGTCCTGTTTCTTGACGTCGGAAGAGGCGGTGTGAGCGCGGCCCAGCAATTCTTCGGCCTTGGGCGAGTTTTCGGTAATGGCAGCGACACCAATGCTGACCGTCATCGGGACGGTTCGTCCGTTGATGTCGAACAGGTTGTCCTCAATGGCCTTGCGAACCCTCTCTGCCCGCTCGGCCATGGCTCTCTCGTCGCAGGGCAGGCACATCATGCAGAAGGCATCATCGCTCAGGCGCGCGAGGGTTGCATCCTCGCCGGCGGTTTCCTTCAGCAGTGCCGCAAGATCACCGAGCAGCAAATCAGCCCCGGCAATGCCCACCTGACCCTTCATGGTGATGAAATTGTCCAGGGCGATGTAGGCCAGCGCACCGGTCTGGTTGTCCTTGCCGGCGCGGGCGATGGTCTCGGACAGGGCGTCCATCAGGTATTGCCGGTTATAGAGCCCGGTCAGAAGATCCTGGCTGCTGATCTGGCGGAGTTTCTCTTCCAGCTCGGCATCGCTGTGTTCCGGCTGGAGTACAATCTGAGTGCAGAATTCACCGTCGTAGGTGGCCGACGACACGGTCATGGTGACGTTCAGTTCCTGGTCATCACTGCGCCTGGCGGTGCAATTCAGGGTCATCCCGTCGTCGCCTTTCTCGCCGAACTGCTTCATGAACTCTTTGTACCGTTCCTGGCTCTCCGGAGTCAGTGTGTCGAGAACCGGGATGCAGATCAGATCGTCGATATCGTCGTAGCCGAGAAAATCCATGTACGACTGGTTGGCATAGATGTGCATACCGTCGTTGATGTAGGCGATCGCGTCCTTGGAGCTTTCCAGCAGGAGCTGGCAACGCTGTTCCGCCTCCCGGAGGTGGGATTCCAGCACACGACGACGCCGGCGCTCTTCAAGGGCAGTGATTTCCCGGTTCACCGTCAGTACCAGCAGGTCGGTATAGTCGAAAGGCACGGCATCCTGGGCACCGGCCCTCATGATGCCGACCTTCCGCTCCCGGCTTTCTTCGGCCATCAGCAGGATGAAGGGGATATCCTTGTCCATGCGACGCACCATCGCCAGGGCTTCGTTGGCCCCGAATTCGTCGTCCACATCCCTGGCCAGAAGGAGATCCCAGTTGCCGGTCTTGAGCACCTCCTCGAGATCCTCCTCGGAGGTGATGCGGTGAGCCCGGGTGGCCTTTCCGGAATTTCTCAGCAGGCTGACCAGCGATTCGGCATCATTTTGAGATGGATCAAGAATCAGCAGGTGTACGGTGGCGTTCTTTTTCTGCATTCGTAGGGCGTCTCGTGCTACTCATTTGCGGAGCCGGCTCCGGGGCAGCGTTCAGATCTGTTTATAAAACAGTGCCTTGAGAAAAACTGCGTGCCGAGAGTCAGAGGCCGGTCTGTCACTTATGCAGAATGATGCAGGTGATAGGGGGCAATAACAACCCTCTGGCTTGATAGTTCTGCCCCCGCACCGGGCTGATCAGAGCGATGGCCAGAGCGAATCAAACTCATCCTCACTGGCCGCCGGCGCCTCGGATTGGCTGGCGATGGTCAGAGCCGTATTGTTCTGCAGTTTGAGCTCAAACTGGGTGATGCTGCCGGTCGAGGAGACTTTGCGACCGAGGGTACCCTGGTCCTGTCGGCCATCATGCAACAGGGAAATCCGGCTTCCGGACTGGAAGGGCAGCCGGGGTGTGATCAGGGTGGCGGCCTGGTTGACCACGCTGATTTCCGGCAGCAGTAATCCCCGAAGGTACTCGCTGTTGTTGCCGATCTTCTGGAGCAATCGCACGCCACACGGAGCGGCGCTGGGCGCCAGCAGTTCGATGCCGACCTGGGTGCCCTGGTGTTTGACCTGCCGGATCCAGCGCACAACCCCCACGCTCCAGGGGTGGGACTGTTGCTCCCGAACGCCGAGAATTTCACCGGCCTGAATGGATGGAGGCACATTGGCTTCCCAGCCAACGCAATAGCCGCCGGGGCTGGTATTGATCAGCAGCGCCTCGTGGGTGCGGGGCAGGTTTTTCTCCGGAACCGGTTCGGCGGCTGGCCTGCCAAAGTAGCCGCCGCGGAAATTGATCGGAGTGTCCGGTGATGAATGCCGCTCCTCGCTGGGGCCTGCATCATGGGCGCCCGCCCAGGCATCCTCGGCTTTCTTCGCCTCGTTCAGGAACTGGTTATCCTCCTCGTCCCTGGCGCTGGCATTACCGCTGACGAACTCGGTGAAGGTCTTCTCGCCGGCGATGAAATAGTGGGCGGCAGTGAGGCCGACGCAGACCTCCAGGGTCCCCTGGCTGGCAATACGATTGAAATTTCGCTTGGCCAGGATGCCCAGGGCTTGGCTCAGGTGTGTCAGCAGGGTATCGCTGATATTCGTCGGAATTCGCAGAATGTTGTCTTTTTCCCGGTGCGAGCGGCGAGCCTGCAGCGCCTCGGAAACCATGTTGGACAGTTCCCGCGTGTCGAAGCCGAAGCTGTCGTCACCGGGCTGGCTGTCGAGCAGGCTCCGGTAGATGGGGGGATTGTCACGCTCCATGTTGACCACGAAAAGGCTGTCCTCGCCAATATCAGGACCGCACCGGGTGTGTTCCGTCCAGGTCTCGAAAAGCTCGTAGGCCTGGCTGAGCTCGGATTGCCTCAGTTGGTTCGGGCGGGCGCATCCGAGCAGCAGGATCCGCTTATAGACGTCCGACAGAGCGCTGGTGCGGCGCCCTTTCAGGGTGTCGTCTTCAACCTGCAGGTGCGTCATGCCGTTGCGATGGGCAAAGCGGTACAGGCGATGGCACTCCAGCCAGCTACGGGCGGGACTCGGGCAATAAAGCTGGTGCGAGCGAAGTATGGACGCGGACAGTTCCGAGATCGCCCGGTGGATGGCCATGGTAACCGGCTTCCGGTTCTTGTCGAGGCCGCCGTTATCCAGACCATCAAGGATGCAGAGCTTGTAGCCGGTGGCCAGATGCATCTGCAGGGCCTGGGCGAGATTGGCAATCTTGCGTTGTTTTTCCGGCAGGGCGACTGCCAGCCCGAGATAATGGCGCGACAGCTCATTACAGACAAAATGAATCTTTTCGCGGATCAGCTCCAGGAACTGCAGCCGCTGCTGGGGCGCAACCGAGAGGTGATTCAGCTCGATGATCGCGTGGTAGAGCTGCCGGGAAACCTCACCAATGTTTGCCATGGGCAACTGGTCTACCCAGTTGCGGAAGGGCTTCGGCGCCGTTTCGCAAAAGGACAGGGTTGTGGTTTTCTGTTCCGGTACTCGTAGATCAGGTTTCAGAATCGTGCCTTCCATGAGTTCGCGCCAATGTCCGGGCCACCGTCGGTTTCCCTTATGTTTTTATTTGTAACCAATCTTTTGACTCTAAAATAGCAAACGGTCAACGAAAAGCGAGAAGATCACGAGTTAACAAACTTTGACAAGTGACTCACCGTCTGGATTGTGATCTCGCTCACGGCAAAAGGTCCAGTGGTGTCTTGCTTTCTTCCCCCGGGAGCTCACGGACCAGCCTCGGAACCAGGAATCCTGGCAGCCTCTTGAGCAGCTCCCGCACCAGCTGGCGGGCTTCCTCGTCGTCCACGTCATAATGATGGGCACCGGATACCGGATCAAACGCATGCAGGTAGTAGGGCATGACGTCGGCATCGAACAGGGCTTCACTGAGTTCTTCAAGGACATCCGGTGTGTCATTGACACCACGGAGAATCACGCTCTGATTCAGCAGCACTGCCCCGGCTGAGCGCAGATATCCCAGGGCCCGGCGGGTCGCTCTATCAATTTCAGCGGGATGATTGATGTGCACCACGATCACGACCTGCAACGGGGAGCTGCTGATCCATTTGAGCAGGGAATCACACACACGCTGCGGGATCACCACCGGCAGCCGCGTGTGCAGCCGGATCCGCCGGATGTGGGGGATGGTGGCAATGTCCGCGGCCCAGCGCGCAAGGAGCCGGTCGTTGGCAACCAGCGGATCACCGCCGCTGAAAATCACCTCGTTGACTTCCGGGCTCTCACCCAGCGTGCGCAGCACCTGTTCCCGGTCTTGCGGGGTAAGGCGCTGCTCCTCGTAGGGGAAGTGTCGCCGGAAACAGTAGCGGCAATTGATGGCGCACTGGCCGGTAACCATCAGCAGGGCCCGGCTCCGGTATTTCCGGATCAAACCCGTGGTCTGGATGGCGCCGTCTTCCTGCAATGGATCCCGGACAAAACCGGAGACTTCCTCGGCTTCCTCGATCCGCGGCAATACCTGGCGCAGCAATGGATCGTCAGGGTTGCCGTGAGCCATTCGGGCGATGAAGGGGTCCGGAACCCGGATCGGAAAAAGCTGGTGGCCCGCCCGGGCGCCATCCAGCCAGGATCCGGCAGGCAGGTCCAGCCGTTCAAGCAGCGCCTCGGGCGTTGTGACCGAGTCAGACAGCAGCTCCTGCCAGCTCCGGGCATCCTGTTCACAGATGTGGGCTTCTATACGGGCGGGGGTTCGCTGTATCATAGCGACCTTTGAAATTTTAACGACATTGTGTCAGGTGGACATTTCATGGCTTCATATTCTACCAACGAATTCCGCGGCGGTCTTAAGGTTTTGCTGGATGGCGACCCCTGTATCATTCTCGAGAACGAGTTTGTAAAGCCGGGCAAGGGCCAGGCCTTCAACCGGGTAAAATTGCGGAACCTGATGACCAACCGTGTCTGGGAGCGCACCTTCAAATCCGGTGAGAGCCTGGAAGCGGCCGATGTGGTCGAGCTGGAAATGGAATACCTGTATTCCGACGGCGAGTTCTGGTACTTCATGATGACTGACGGCTCCTTCGAGCAGTACCCGGCCAGCGAGAAAGCGGTTGGCGATACCGTCAAATGGCTCAAAGAGCAGGACAAGTACACCGTCACCTTGTACAACGACGCGCCGCTGTCCGTCACCCCGCCCAACTTTGTCGAGCTGGAAGTGGTGGACACCGATCCGGGCATGAAGGGCGATACCGCCCAGGGCGGCTCCAAGCCGGCCACCCTGTCCACCGGTGCCGTGGTCAACGTGCCCCTGTTCATCACCATCGGTGAAGTGCTGAAGGTCGATACCCGGACCGGCGATTACGTCAGCCGCGTCAAGAGCAGCTGATCCCGGAATGACTGATCAACCTGTCTGGCAGCCTGCTGCCTCGCAGGCTGCCCTCAAAGGCCGCGCACAGCAACTGGCGTTTGTGCGCGGCTTTTTTGCGCAGAGAGGGATACTGGAAGTCGAAACCCCGGTGCTGGGGCGCTGCGGCGTGACCGACGTGAATCTGGACGGCATCCCGGCGCAGGTATCCGCCTCCGGCATCGACGGTGGCTGGCTGCAAACCTCCCCGGAATATCACATGAAACGCCTGCTGGCGGCCGGTTCCGGACCGATCTATCAAATCTCGAAGGTCTTCCGTAACGGCGAACGGGGCCGCCGGCACAATCCCGAATTTTCCATGCTGGAGTGGTATCAGCCGGGTTTTGATGACACGGACCTGATGGCCGAGGTTTCGGATCTGGTCTGCGGTTGGCTGGGGTGCGAACGACCGGACGTCATTCATTACCGCGATGCGATGGTGACCTGGGCGCATGTGGATCCGTTCGAGGCCACAGAGCGGGACCTGATGCGCCGCTGTGAGGAATGGCTGGAGCTGGAGCAGATGGCCGGATTGGGCCGCGATGGCTGCCTGGACCTGTTGATGAGCTTTGCCGTCGAGCCCAACCTGGGGGTCGATCGTCCGGCGTTCATTACCGGTTACCCGGCCTCCCAGGCTTCCCTGGCACGGGTGTCGAAGCGTCAGGGGTATTCCGTTGCGCACCGTTTCGAGCTGTATGTCCGGGGGCTCGAGCTCTGCAACGGTTACTGGGAACTGACCGACCCGGTCGAGCAGAGGAGGCGGTTTGAGGCCGACAACCATCAACGCCGATTGTCCGGCAAACCGGAAATGCCGATCGATGAAGCGCTGCTGGCAGCGCTGGAGCAGGGCATGCCGGAGTGTGCCGGAGTTGCCCTCGGACTGGATCGGCTGCTGATGCTCAAGCTCGGTGCGACCGATATCTCGGACGTGCTGGCCTTCCCGTTCGAACGCGCCTGAATCAGGCGAGCTCGCCGAACGCCTCGCCCATGCGCACGGTTTTGCCGGCAACCTGGTTGTCGTTCCAGCTGACTGCGCCCTTGGGCATCACCATGATCACCGTCGAACCCAGCCGGAACCGGCCCATTTCCTCGCCCTTGGCAAATTCGCGGGCCTGCTCCCCCTCGTATTGGAAATCCGTCACCAGACCATTGCCAGGCACGACAACGCCGGACCAGACGGTCTCCACGCTGCCGACAATCATGGCACCAACCAGCACCATCGCCATGGGGCCGGCGTCAGTGTCGAAGATGCAGACCACCCGTTCGTTGCGGGCAAACAGGTTCGGCACATTCTCCGCCGTCACCGGATTCACCGAGAACAGCTTGCCGGGTATGTGCACCATCTCCCGCAGCTTGCCTGCCATCGGCATATGAATCCGGTGATAGTCGCTGGGAGCCAGGTAAATCGTGGCAAATTCGCCCCCGGAGAAGGCTTCCGTGCGCTGCAGGTTGTCGCCCAGCAATTCATTCAGGCTGAACGACTGCCCCTTGGCCTGGAAAACCCGGTCGCCGCTGGCCTGGCCGAGCTGGGAAATCTTGCCGTCCACCGGGCTGACCAGGGTCTTCTCACCCTCGGCAACCGGGCGAAGGCCGGGCTTGAGTGCCCGCGTGAAAAAGGCATTGAAACTCGGATAAGCAGTCGGGTCCGGCTCGGCGGCTTCGTTCATGTCCACGCCGTAGCGGCCGATAAACCACTTCACCACACGATTCTTTAGCGCCGGGCTGCTATCGCTGTCCGCAAGCTTGCCGGCAAGACGTGAGACGGCCAGTTGGGGAGTGACGTACTGGCTCAGTACAAACAGTTTATCGAGCATCAAAACGAACCCTTTGATTGAGAAGGCGCGCAGTTTAGCAAAACAGCGCAGCAGGATAGAAACGCTTTCGCCGGGTTGCGACTCAGTCCACTTTCAGCCCACGGGCCTGCTGCTCCGCCATATCCGCCAGGATCCGGTGAAAACTCTTCAACCGCTCCGGACTGATCCGCCCGTCCTCGGCCGCCGCCTCCAGGGCACACCCGGGATCCCCCATATGCCGACAGTTCCGGAATTTACACATGCCAATCAGCTCCCGGATCTCCCGGAAACCATACTCGATCTCCTGCGGCGTCATGTGCCACAGCCCGAACTCCCGGATACCGGGTGAATCAATCAGATCCCCGCCCAGAGGCAGATGGAAAAGCTTGGCCGTCGTGGTGGTATGGACGCCCTTGCCGGTACTCTCGGAAACCGCTCCGACCCGGAGGGATTCGCCCGGAAGCAGGGTCTGGATGATCGACGACTTACCCACGCCGGATTGACCAACGAACACACTGGTCTGGTCCTTCACCAGCGCGGCAACCTCCGGCGCCGGCTCATCGCCGGATTCCGCGGCCGACGTACGAACAACCTCATAACCCAGGCTTTCATAGCGGGACAGCAACTCCTCGATCTGCTCCCGGTTGTCATCGGTAATCAGATCGGTCTTGTTCAGCAGGATCACGGCCGGAATATCACTGGTCTCCGAAGCCACCAGATACCGGTCGATCAGGTTGTCATGGGGCTCAGGTTCGGGGGCAATCACCAGAATGATGTGATCAATATTCGCCGCCACCGGTTTCAGCGCCCCGAAATTATCCGGCCGCTGCAGCAGATTCTGCCGGTCACAACGGGCGACAATCACCCCGGTCTCGTTCTTGCCCTGACGCCAGACCACCCGGTCACCGGTCACCAGACTGTCAATATTGGCCCGGACAAAACACCGGAAAACCGTACCGGCATCCTCACCTTCCACGGCCTCGACATCCAGCTGCTGGCCATAGTGGGCGATGATCAGCCCTTCCTGTTCATGCCCCAGCTCACCGGCCTCGGCCTGCTGCTCAATGGCTTTCTCTTTCTTCGCAGCACGGGCGGCCCGTTCCTGCTGGATTTTCTTGATACGCCACTGTTGCTGTTTGTTCAGTCGCCGTTTCGCCATAGATGGTTTTGGTGATTTCCCGCTAGTTCGTAATGGTCTGTGCCATCATACTGGAATCAATCATTAGTCGCTGTACTATGTCGACTTTTCAGATGACTACACTTCACAGGTTTGGGGCGGAGGGGAGATGCCACCTCCGCCATGCACCAAAGCTAAAAGGCTAGGGGAAGAAAGATGGCAGAAGGCAACCACCTGGTTTGGATCGACCTGGAAATGACCGGTCTCGATCCCGAAAAAGAACGCATCATCGAAATGGCCACCATCATTACCGATGCAGAACTGAACATCATCGCCGAAGGCCCGGTCATCGCCGTCCATCAGCCGGACAGCCTGCTGGAGGCCATGGACGAATGGTGCACCAACACCCACGGCGCAAGCGGCCTGACCAGACGGGTCAAAGAAAGCACCATCACCGAAGCCCAGGCCGAACAGGAAACCCTCACATTCCTGAAGAAACACCTGGGAGCCGGCGAATCACCGTTGTGCGGCAACAGCATCGGCCAGGATCGCCGCTTCCTCGTCAAATACATGCCCGAACTCGAGGCCTTCTTCCACTACCGCAACCTCGATGTCTCCACCGTCAAGGAACTGGCCCGGCGCTGGCGCCCGGACGTACTGGACGGTGTGCAGAAAAAAGGCAGCCACCTGGCACTGGACGACATCCGCGACTCCATCAACGAACTGCGTCACTACCGGGATCACTTCTTCAAGTTGTAAGCCCGTGCCGGCGTAACGCCCAATGCACATGCTCGCGGACCATCTCCGAGGGGTGGTCCGCCCGCTGTTTCAGCGCCTCCACCACCGGAATCGTGGGGGGCGCGTTGCCCAGACCCACCGCCAGATTCCTCAACCAGCCCTCGTAGCCCGTCCGCCGGATCGCCGACCCCTCCGTGCGTTTCAGGAACTCCGCTTCCGTCCACAGAAACAGCTCTGCCAGCGAACTGTTATCCAGCCCGTGCCGGGGATGGAAATCCTGCTCCCCAGTCGGTTTGCTGAACTTGTTCCAGGGGCAGACCAGCTGACAGTCATCGCAGCCGAATACCCGGTTGCCCATCTTCGGGCGGAGCTCTTCGGGAATGGACCCCTGCAGTTCAATGGTCAGATAACTGATGCAGCGGCGGGCATCCAGCAAGTGCGGTCCGACAAAGGCATCGGTCGGGCAAACGTCCAGGCACGCCGAACAGCTCCCGCAGTGTTCCGTATCAAAAGCGGCATCGACGGGCAGTGGTGCGCTGGTAAAGATTTCGCCCAGGAAGAAAAATGACCCGGCCTTCGGGTGAATCAGCATGTTGTTCTTGCCGATCCAGCCCAATCCGGCCCGCTGGGCAAGGGCCCGCTCAAGTACCGGCGCACTGTCCACGAACGCGCGGTACTCGAAGCCGCTGACGGCTTCGTCAATCCATTTTGCCAGGGTGGCCAGGCGCTTGCGCATCAGCTTGTGGTAGTCCCGGCCCAGGGCATACCGGGTAACATAGGCGGTTTCCCGGTCAGTAAGTGCTTGTTTCGGGTTGTCCGGCGCGGGCAGATAGTCCATGCGAACCGAGATGACCCGGGCGGTACCCGGTACCAGTGAGGTTGGCGTGTAGCGCTTGTCGCCGTGATGGCCCATGTAGGCCATCTCACCCTGATAGCCCTCGGCCAGCCAGGCTTGCAGGCGGTCCGCGTGAGGCCCGGTGTCCGGCAGAGTGATTCCGGCATCGGCAAAGCCCAGCTGTTTCGCCCATTCACGGATTTTTTCGGGCAAATCATTGAGTTCGGCTGGGGCTGACGGGGTTTCGTTCGGCTCGGTCATGGATGGTTTGCCAGCGGGCGTGGTCCGGATAATTTCACTGCGGAAGTTTAATTTGATTAAGTTATGACCTTTTTCACTGTTTTGCTATGCTTTACAGACATCTGGCCAATTTTCTTAAACCGGTTTCTGTAACGGGAGCACAGGCTCATGCCGCCCATCTCTGCGCACAGTCTACCAGACGCCCTGTATTCCGCCGATGCTGTGCGGCAGATCGACCGCTATGTCATTGAAGAGCTGGGTGTTGACGGTTTCGAGTTGATGCAGAGCGCAGCCTATGCGGCGTTCCGTCGGCTGGTCCGGCGTTGGCCGGATTGTGGGCCGGTGCTGGTACTGTGTGGAGCAGGGAACAATGGCGGTGATGGCTACCTGGTGGCAGCGAACGCCAAACGCCATGGTATGACGGTTTCATGCATTGCCGTTGCCCCGACGGAAAAGCTCTCCGGTGATGCCCGCAAAGCCTGGCAGAAGGCCGTGGCCGACGGTGTGGAGGTGCGGGAACTGTCGGGCATCGATGATGTCGCCCTGGCGGGTGCGTTTGAACATGCCGGGCTGATTGTCGATGCATTGCTGGGGACCGGCGTGTCCGGGGCGCCCCGCGAGCCATTTGCCGGCGTTATTGCCCGTTGCAATGACAGCGGCCTGCCCGTGATGGCAGTGGATGTGCCCTCCGGCCTGAACGCGACCACCGGTGTGGCCGACGGCGATGTGGTCCGGGCAACGATGACCGTCACCTTCATCGGCCTCAAATCCGGGTTGTTCACCGGGCAGGGGCCAGCAGTCTGCGGTGAGGTGGCCTTCGACTCACTGGGTACTGAAAACGACATCGGATCGAGTGGGCAGTTCCCCGTTGCCCATTTGCGGGACTGGGAAACCGTCGGGCGCTGGTTGCCAGAGCGACCCGCTAACGCGCACAAGGGGCGGTTCGGTCACATCCTGATCATTGCCGGCGACCGCGGGTACGGCGGTGCCGGCCTCATGGCGGCAGAAGCGGCTGCCCGCTCGGGAGCTGGCCTGGTGTCGCTGGCCACGCGTCCGGAGCATGTTTCGGCGGCCTTGGCCCGGTGCCCGTCGGTGATGGTGCATGGGCTTATTCATGGGTCCGAGTTGCCACCCCTGTTGGAGGCCGCGTCGGTTGTGGTCTGCGGTCCGGGTATCGGCAGGAGCGCCTGGGGGCAGCAAATGCTGCAGCAGGTGCTGGCCACTGACAAGCCCCGGGTCCTGGATGCGGATGCCCTGAACCTGATGGCGGCCCGGGTTGCGGTGCCATCGGATCTGCAGGTATTGACGCCTCATCCCGGAGAAGCAGCGAGGTTACTGGACTGCACCGTCGCAGAGGTGGAAGTCGATCGGCTGGCTGCGGCGCGAAAGCTGCAATCGGTGTTTGGCGGCGTGGTTTTGCTCAAGGGTGCCGGAACCGTGATTGCCTCGGGAGCCCGGGCGGTCGATATCGTCAGTGGCAGCAACCCGGGAATGGCCACCGGCGGCATGGGAGACGTGCTGACGGGGGTCCTGGGGGCGATGTGCGGTCAACTGGATGATCTGCCCCGGGCAACCATCCTGGCAGCGTGCGCCCATCTGGCGGCGGCTGACCGGGCAGCGGAGTCCCGTGGTTACATGGGGCTGATACCAACGGATGTGATTGAAAGCTTGCCGCAGGTTTTCCGGCAGGTGGAGTATCACGGTCTTCGGAAGCGGGAGGATGGATGACGATTTACGGTAATGAGCGCCGCCTGTTTCTGGAGGGTGAGGCGGAAACCGAAAAACTGGGCCAGGAACTGGCCCGGCTGGTCACCGAGTCCGGAGAAGGCCTGACGGTTTTTCTGGACGGTGATCTCGGCATGGGTAAAACCACATTGAGCCGGGGCGTCATGCGTGGTCTCGGGCATGAAGGGGCGGTGAAGAGCCCCACGTACACTCTGGTGGAGCCGTATGAACACCTGCAGCCGCAGGCCTATCATTTCGATCTCTACCGCCTGGGCGATCCGGAAGAGCTCGAGTACATGGGTATCCGGGATTATTTTTCCGGAGACAATCTCTGTCTGATCGAGTGGCCCGAGCGGGGCAAAGGCGTTCTGCCGGAGCCGGACCTTGAAGTCCATTTGGAACGCGAGGGTGAGGGGCGTTCGGTGGTTATCCGGGCGCGCTCGGCCCGAGGCGCCCACTTGATGAACGAATTGGAGCTGGTCGGTCCGGAACATTGACGACCGGTGGTTGCTGATATTTTGCAGGTAAGCGTTATGCGCAAGGGAAAACACAGCCTGATTACCGTGATGGTACTGGTCATAACCTGGATGCTGGCGCCGGGAGCGGCAGCCGGTGACCGTGTCGAGGGCGCCAGGATATGGCCGGCTCCGGACCATACGCGACTCGTGCTGGATGTGACCGGTCCACTGCAGCACAACATTTTCTCGCTGAGCGGGCCCTCACGGCTGGTGATCGACCTGAGCAATGCCTCGCTCAAGGCTGACCTGGGAAAGCTGGACCTTTCGGGCAGTCCGATCCAGCGTATCCGAAGCGCACCGCGTAACGGAAACGATCTTCGGGTGGTGCTCGACCTGAAAAGTGACATCAAACCCCGCAGCTTCCAGCTGGAACCCAACCAGCAGTATGGCCACCGCCTGGTCGTGGACCTGATCGATGAGAGTGGCAGTCGGCTTGAAAAGGCCACCCGGCCGACGGTCACCCAGGATTCATCGGGCAAGCGCGACGTGATTGTCGTGATCGATGCCGGGCATGGCGGCGAGGATCCTGGCGCCATCGGACCGAGGGGAACCCGGGAAAAGGATGTGGTCCTGAGAATGGCCAAAACCCTGGAGTCCCTGATCAACAAGCAGTCGGGCTATCGGGCCAAGCTGACCCGCACCGGCGACTACTACGTGGGGCTGCGCAACCGCACGTTGCTGGCCCGCAAATACAATGCCGACCTGTTCGTTTCGATTCACGCCGATGCCTTCCGGACGCCGCAACCGAAGGGCGCGTCCGTCTTTGCCCTGTCCCAGCGGGGTGCCACCAGTGAAACCGCGCGCTGGCTGGCGCAGAGCGAGAACCGCTCCGACCTGATCGGTGGCACCGGTGGTGTCTCTCTGGACGGCCGGGACGACATGCTCGCGGGCGTGCTCCTGGACCTTTCCATGACTGCCAGTATCAACGCCAGCCTCGGCGTGGGCAGTTCCGTGCTGGGCAAGCTGGACCGGGTCGCCAAGCTGCACAAGCCGGGAGTGGAGCAGGCAGCCTTCGTGGTGCTGAAGTCCCCGGACATTCCTTCCATTCTGGTTGAAGCGGGCTTTATCTCCAATCCCCAGGAGGAGAAGAACCTCTCGACGGAGTGGTATCGGAGCCGGCTGGCGAGTGCCATCATGGACGGTATCGACGATTACTTCCGCAAGGCCCCGCCACCGGGCACCCTGCTGGCCTGGCAGAAACAGAACGGCAAGGGTCGCAATGACGTCAGCCATTACCGGATCCGGCGCGGGGATACCCTGTCGCAGTTGGCGGAAGAAAACCAGATTTCCGTTAACGAGTTGATGCGTTTTAACGGCTTGAGGGACGACCGTGTTATGGTAGGGCAAACCATTCGTATCCCCGCATCCTGAGCAAGAGGTTTTCCCGAAACATGCCCCACATTCATTTGCTTTCTCCCCGGCTGGCAAACCAGATAGCCGCGGGGGAGGTGGTGGAGCGCCCCGCATCGGTCGTCAAGGAACTGGTTGAGAATGCCCTGGATGCCGGTGCCGGCCGGGTCGATGTGGAAATAGAGCAGGGCGGCGTCAAGCTGATCCGCGTCCGTGACGATGGCAGCGGCATCGAGGAAGAGGACCTGCCCCTGGCGCTGAGCCGGCATGCCACCAGCAAGATCACCAGCCTTGATGATCTGGAAGCCGTGGCCTCCCTCGGGTTTCGGGGCGAGGCGCTGGCAAGTATCAGCTCTGTCTCCCGCCTGACCCTGACGTCCCGCACCGAGAGCCAGGAAGCGGCCTCCCGGGTTGAGGTGGAGGGGCGTGAAATGGATGCCAGAATCTCCCCGGCGGCGCACCCCGTGGGCACTACCGTGGAAGTCCGGGATCTGTTCTTCAACACGCCGGCCCGGCGCAAGTTTCTCCGCACCGAAAAAACCGAGTTCAACCATGTCGACGAGTGCATCCGTCGTCAGGCCCTGAGCCGTTTTGACGCCGGGTTCACCCTGCGCCACAACCAGCGGGTGGTGCAGAGCCTGCGACCGGCCGAGTCACCCCTGGATCGGGAGCGCCGCATTGGCGCCTTGTGTGGCCAGCAGTTTATTGACAACGCTGTGGTCATCGACGCCGAGGCCACCGGGCTGCGGCTCTGGGGCTGGGTTGCCCTGCCGACATTCTCACGAAGCCAGGCCGATCTGCAGTATTTCTTCGTCAACGGTCGGGTCATCCGGGACAAACTGGTGGCCCACGCGGTGCGCCAGGCCTACCGGGATGTGCTGTACAACAACCGCCATCCGGCGTTTGTCCTGTACCTCGAAGTGGATCCGGCCACCGTGGATGTGAACGTCCATCCCACCAAGCACGAGGTGCGATTCCGGGATGGCCGTCTGGTCCACGATTTCATCTTCCGAACCCTGCATCGGGCGCTGGCGGACGTCCGCCCCGATGATCAGCTTCGGGGAGCGGTGGCCCAGTCCTTCGGGCGGGAAGCCGCGACCCAGCCGGGGGCTGTCGAATCCGGCGGAGCTGCGAATCCCCAGCCGGAAGGTTGGTCCTACCCGCCCCGGGAAAGCGCTCATCACGGCTCCCAGGCGCCTTCGGGCTATGGCGCGGACCGGCCTGCGATGCCACAGCAGGAGTGGCGGGCCAGTGACCAGATGGCGTTCTACCAGTCCCTGAATGCCGGCGGCGGTGTGACCGCCGAGTCGCAGCGCGGCGCAATCGGGCTGGCAGAGGTGCAGGCGACACCGCCCGCCGACAGCGAGGAAGAGCCACCGCTCGGCTATGCCATCGCCCAGTTGCACGGAATTTACATTCTTGCCCAGAGCCGCTCCGGGCTTATTGTGGTGGACATGCATGCGGCCCATGAACGGATAACGTATGAGCGTATGAAGCGGGCACTGGCAGAGCAGGACCTCAAGAGCCAGCCGCTGCTCGTTCCGGTCTCCCTGGCGGTCAGCCAGAAGGAGGCGGCGCTCACGGAAACCCACGGTGAGGGGTTGCAGCAACTGGGCCTGCAGATTGAACGCATTGGCCCGGAAACGCTGGCGGTACGCCAGGTTCCGGCGCTACTGCGTGGTGCTGACACCGAGCAGCTGGTTCGGGACGTGCTGGCGGACCTGATTGAACATGGCCAGAGTGACCGGGTCGAAGCCGTCACCCACGAATTGCTCGGCACCATGGCTTGCCATGGCTCGGTCAGGGCGAACCGGCAGTTGACCATTCCGGAAATGAATTCCCTGTTGCGGGACATGGAGGCAACGGAGCGGAGTGGTCAATGCAACCACGGTCGCCCCACCTGGACCCTGGTGACCCTGAGCGAACTGGACAAACTGTTCCTGCGGGGACGGTGAGAGGCCCCGATGACGACCAGTGAGATCGCGGGCAAGCATCCGCCGGCCATTTTCCTGATGGGACCGACAGCTTCGGGGAAGACGGATCTGGCGATCGAGCTTTGCGAGCGGTTGCCCTGCGACATCATCAGCGTCGACTCGGCGCTGATCTATCGCGGGATGGACATCGGTACGGCCAAGCCGTCAGCTGACGAACTGGCTCGGGCCCCGCACCGGCTCATTGATATCTGTGATCCAGCGGAGACCTACTCGGCCGCCGATTTTCGCAGTGATGCGCTGGCCGAGATGAAACAGATTTCCGAGGCCGGACGCATCCCGCTGTTGGTCGGCGGCACCATGATGTATTTCAAGGCCCTACTGCATGGCATGTCCGGGTTGCCCTCGGCGAGCCCCGAGTTACGGGCCAAACTGGAGCGCGAGGCCGCGGAGCATGGCTGGCAGACCCTGCATGAAGAGCTGCAGAGCCAGGATCCGGTGGCTGCGCGGCTGATCCACCCCAACAACCGGCAGCGCCTGCTTCGGGCTGTGGAAGTGATCCGGCTGACGGGCAAGCCCATTTCGGCATTCTGGCAGGCGCCAACCGGGCAGCACGCCAGTTCGGGTGAGCGTGCACCCGGTGGCGACGTCGAGGATTACACCTATTTCACCCGGTGGCAGGCAGACGAGGGGGACGCCCTGCCGTATACTATAACGCAACTTGCGATTGCTCCCGTTGAACGGAAAGTGCTTCATGAGCGGATTGAATTGCGTTTCCGCCGAATGCTGGCAGCCGGCTTCCTGGATGAAGTGCGGGCGCTCATGGCCCGGGGTGACCTCGAGCCGGAACTGCCTTCCATGCGTTGCGTCGGCTACCGGCAGGCGTGGGAATACCTGGCCGGTGACAGTGAGTATGAAGAGTTTGTAAACAAGGGGGTAGCCGCCACCCGCCAGTTGGCGAAACGGCAGCTTACCTGGCTAAGAAAATGGTCCGATGTCCACTGGCTTGACAGTGACGATAAACTGGTTGCTTCAAAAGCCTTGAAAAAGCTCGGACTTCGCACCACATTGAAATCTGAATAACGACGATCTGCATCTACTTAAAAACAGGAGAACACAAATGTCAAAAGGGCACTCCTTACAAGACCCTTACCTCAATGCATTGCGCAAGGAGCGCATTCCGGTTTCCATCTTTCTGGTCAACGGTATCAAACTTCAGGGCCAGATTGAGTCTTTCGACCAGTTCGTGATTTTGCTGAAAAATACTGTCAGCCAGATGGTCTACAAGCACGCTATTTCTACTGTCGTTCCTGCCCGCAATGTTCGCATTCCGCAGCAGGCACCGGGAGGAGAGGGCGAGTCTGAAGACTGATCCAGCCGCTTTTCCGGTATTGCCACCCGCGTTTCCGAAGAGTCGTTTGCGGCTCCAGGTGCGCGGGTGTTTCTTTTTCTGAGGGGGTGATTCTGATGGCCCGGGAGTTTGTATACGTTGTTTGAGCGTCCTGATGTCGGTGAACGGGCGATCCTCGTCCATATCGATTTTACCGCCCAAGAGGATTCCGAGGACCCGGAGGAGTTCCGGGAGCTGGTGACGTCAGCGGGCGTGGAGCCGGTCGCTGTGGTCACCGGTTCGCGCAAGCAGCCGAGTCCCAGATTGTTTGTGGGTGAGGGCAAGCTCGAAGAGATCCGGGACGCCATTGCCGCCTGCGAAGCGGATGTCGTGCTGTTCAATCATGCGTTGAGTCCGAGCCAGGAGCGCAACGTCGAGCGTGACCTCAAGTGCCGTGTACTGGATCGCACCGGAGTCATTCTCGATATTTTTGCCCAGCGTGCCCGGACCCATGAGGGTAAGTTGCAGGTTGAGCTGGCCCAGTTGGAGCATATGTCCACCCGACTCGTGCGCGGTTGGACCCACCTTGAGCGTCAGAAAGGGGGGATCGGCCTGCGCGGTCCCGGTGAAACCCAGCTGGAAACCGACCGTCGGTTGTTGCGCGAGCGAATCAAGTCCATCCACAAGCGGCTGGAAAAGGTTCGGAAACAGCGTAACCAGGGGCGTCGTGCCAGGCATCGGGCGGATATCCCCACTGTCTCGCTGGTGGGCTACACCAACGCGGGCAAATCCACGCTGTTCAACAACCTGACAACCTCGACCGTCTACGCGGCCAACCAGCTGTTTGCGACGCTGGATCCGACACTGCGCCGCCTGGAACTTCCCGACATCGGGCCGGTCGTATTGGCGGATACGGTCGGATTCATCCGGCACCTGCCGCACAAACTGGTTGAAGCCTTCCGGGCAACGCTCGAGGAAACCACGGAAGCCAGCCTTCTCCTGCACGTAATCGACTGTCACGATGGTCGTCGCGACGACAACATCGAACAGGTTGAAAACGTTCTTGCTGAGATCGGTGCGGACGAAATTCCCGTATTACAGGTGTTCAACAAAATTGACCTGCTGGACGGATTTACCCCCCGCATTGATCGCAATGAGGAGGGAATCCCGGTTCGGGTCTGGGTGTCGGCAGTCAGTGGCGAAGGCCTGGATATTCTGTTCGATGCCATTGTTGAGCGACTGGCGGAGGACGTTGTGCATCATTTCGTGCTGCTTGGCCCCGCCGATGGCAAACTGCGGGCCCTGCTTCACGAAGCCGGCTCCGTCCTGAGCGAGGAGCATCGAGAGACAGGCGACAGCGTCGTGGAAGTACGGTTGCAGAACCGTGACTGGCTCCAGCTGCTGAGCCGGGCGGGCATGAAAGAACATGAGATTCGCCTTGAAGACAGGCACGCCTGAGAGCGTAAACGGTTGCCGGGGCGAGGATAAATCCCTAGTATTTGCAGCCATTCGACATGTTAAGGAACGGAGAGCACTATGGCCTGGAATGAACCGGGTGGAAACCGTAACGACAACGATCCCTGGGGAACCGGTGGTGGTCGTCGCGGCAATGATCAGGGGCCACCAGACCTCGACGAGGCGCTGAAAAAGGGCCTGGACAAGCTGAACAGGATGCTGGGCGGTAAAGGCGGCAAGTCAGGCGGCGACAGTGGTTCTGGCGGCAACGCCGGAGGCTTCGGTGCCGTTATCGCGCTGGCCGCGATCCTGGTTGTTGGCTACGTCGTCTACCAGTCCTTCTACACGGTGGACGAGCAGGAGCGGGCGGTTGTTCTCCGCTTCGGTGAGTATTCGCGTACCGAGGACCCGGGGCTGCGCTTCAAGGTGCCCCTGATTGATGATGTTCGCAAGGTTCGGGTAACCAACGTTCGAAGCGCCGAGTCCGCGGGCCAGATGCTCACCCAGGACGAAAACCTGGTCACCGTTGACCTTCAGGTGCAGTACCAGGTCAGCAATGCCCGGGACTACGTGCTGAACGTACGTGACTCCAACCAGGCTTTGGCGTTTGCCACCGACAGTGCCCTGCGCCATGAAGTGGGCAGTGCCACCCTGGATGATGTGCTTACCGAGGGTCGCGCGGAGCTGGCTATCAACGTCGAACAGCGGCTCCAGGCGTTCCTGCAGGATTATGGTGCCGGTCTTCGGATCGTCCGGGTCAACGTGGAAAGTACCCAGCCTCCAGGGCCGGTCCAGGATGCGTTCCGTGAGGTCCAGCGTGCCCGCGAAGATGAGCAGCGGTCGATTGAAGAAGCCGAGACTTACCGGAACAAGATCGTTCCAGAAGCTCGTGGTCGGGCGCAGCGACTGATTGAGGAGGCGAACGCCTACAAATCCCGGGTCGTTGAGACCGCGCGCGGTGAAACCGCCCGTTATCTGGATCTTCTGGCGGTTTATTCCGATGCGCCCCGGGTCACTCGCGAACGTATGTATATCCAGGCGCTGGAAAACGTGATGTCCAATACCAGCAAAGTGTTTGTGGACACCAAGTCCTCCAACAACATGATGTACTTGCCGCTGGATCAGATGATCAAACGCAACACGGTGACCAACAGTCGTGACAGCTCCGGCAATACCGGTTCCAGGAGCGGCCAGGTTGATATCCAGTCACTGACCGACGAAGTGTTGCGTGAACTGCGCAATCGTCAGGCCACCAATTCCAGAACGGGGAGATAATCAATGGGTCCGAAGAGTATTATCGGCCTTGCCGGTGCCTTGATCGTTGTTCTGGTGGTGTCGGCCAGTGTCTACATCATTCCGGAAACCCACCGGGGCGTGTTGCTGCGCTTCGGTGAGCTGATTGAAACCAACATCCCGGCGGGCATCCATTTCAAGGTGCCGGTGATTGATCAGGTGCGGGAGTTTGACGTTCGGGTACTGACCACGGATCTTCCGGCACACCAGTATCTGACCGTCGAGAAGAAGCCCCTGGACGTGGACTCCTACATCGCGTGGCAGATTGCCGATGTTGATACATTCTACCGGTCAACCGGTGGTGATGAGTTCCGCGCCCAGTCCCTGCTGTCCTCCCGGGTGGATAACGGCCTGCGCAACGAGTTCGGTGTGCGCACCATGCACGAGGTGGTCTCGGGTCAGCGGGATGAGTTGATGCACACCCTGCGGGACCAGGTGAATGAGACTTCGATCGATGAATTCGGCATCCGGGTGCTGGATATCCGGGTCAAGGCGATCGAGCTGCCCCAGCAGGTGAGTGAGAACGTCTACCGTCGGATGGCAACCGAGCGGGAGAAGCTGGCTCAGGAATTCCGGTCACGGGGTCGTGAGGCCGCGGAAGGTATTCGCGCCGATGCTGATCGCCAGCAAACGGTGATTCTGGCCGAGGCTTTCGCCAAGTCTGAGGAATTGCGCGGTGAGGGCGATGGTCAGGCGGCACGTATCTACGCCGATGCCTACAGCCAGGACGAAGAGTTCTACAGCTTCTATCGCAGCCTGACGGCTTACCAGAACTCCTTCGCCAACAAGGACGACATCATGGTCATCGACTCGGACAGCGACTTCCTGAAGTTCCTGAAGGATCCACGGGGCGCTACCAACTGATCCGTCTCGATAGGCAGAAACCGGAATACTCTCGTATTCCGGTTTTTTTGTGCCTGACAACCGTGTAAAATTCGGCCGGTTTTGTTTCGGGTTTTTCTGATCCGGACTTCGCCACAAATCCTGAGTGCTCCCCGCGGCCGCCTCGCCGTTACGGGAATAACAGACAACGGAATCTCATGACAGTATCTGATCGCTGGTTACTGCCGGACGGGGTAGAGGACATTCTGCCGCCGCTGGCCGGACGGATCGAATCCCTGCGCCGGGACGTAATGGATACCTGCCAACGCTGGGGCTACCAGCTGGTTATCCCGCCCCTCATCGAATACCTGGAATCCCTGTTTACCGGCACCGGCCATGACCTTGAGCTGCAGACCTTCAAGCTGACCGACCAGCTCACCGGCCGGATGATGGGTGTACGGGCGGATATGACGCCACAGGCTGCTCGTATCGATGCCCATACCCTGGGCCAGGAGGGTATTACCCGGTTGTGCTACGCAGGCCACGTGCTCCACACCCGTCCGCGGCACATGTTGACCGGCCGCACGCCGATCCAGGCAGGCTGCGAGCTGTTTGGCAGCGCCTCCGAAGCCGCGGATATGGAAGTGATCAGCCTGATGCTGGAGACCCTCCGTGTGGCTGGTCTGCCGAGTATTCACCTCGATCTCGCCCATGTGGCGATTTACGAAAGTCTTATTGGTGAAGCGGGCTTCGACCGGGACACTGAAGAAACCATCTTCGACGCCATGGCCCGGAAGTCGGTGCCGGAGCTTGACGAGCTCCTCGGTGATTGTCCGGCAGGGTCCGCCGGTGATCGGCTCCGGAAGCTTGCCCGCGTCAGCGGTGGCCCGGAGGCGCTGGCCGAGGCACGTGCCATTCTCAGCGGTGCGTCCGAGTCATTGGATGCCGCCCTGGACAAGCTGGAGCGAGTCTCCTCCATGCTGACCCGGGACTTCCCGGAAGTGAGCTTCGGTTTCGATTTTTGTGAGCTGCGGGGTTACAACTACCACACCGGGCTGGTGTTCGCGGCGTATGTGCCCGGCCACGGAGATTCGGTCGCCAAGGGCGGTCGGTATGACGCCATCGGCAGTGATTTCGGCCGTCCCCGTCCCGCCACCGGCTTCAGCCTCGACATCCGGGCCCTGGTCTCGCTGGGCGAGCGGACAGTCCAGAAAGGCGGCGCGGTGTGGGCGCCGGCAGATCAGGATCCGTCCCTGGAAGGTGCGATTGCCGGTTTGCGAAGCACAGACACAGTAATCCGGGCACTGCCGGAGGACGAGGGTTGTGATCCCTCCGCCCGCGGGTGTGACCGGCAATTGGTTAAGAAGGACGGCGAGTGGGTCGTCGAGTCGCTGGACTGAATTGAGAGAGAATCATGGGTAAGAACGTAGTTGTGCTGGGCACCCAATGGGGTGACGAAGGCAAAGGTAAGATTGTTGACCTGCTGACCGATAAGGTCGCTGCCGTGGTTCGTTTCCAGGGTGGTCACAACGCCGGCCACACGCTGGTGATCGATGGCAAGAAGACGGCTCTGCATCTGATTCCCTCCGGTATCCTGCGCCAGCACGTCCAGTGTCTGATTGGCAACGGTGTCGTTCTCTCACCGGAAGCCCTGCTCAAGGAAGTCCGCGAGCTGGAAGCCAATGACGTCGCCGTCCGTGAGCGCCTGAAGATCAGCCTGGCCTGCCCGATCATCCTGCGCACGCACGTGCGTATTGACCAGGCCCGCGAGCGCGCCAGGGGTAACGACAAGATCGGCACCACCGGTCGTGGTATCGGCCCGGCCTACGAGGACAAGGTGTCCCGCCGTGGTGTCCGTCTGGGTGATCTGTGCAACCCGGCAGACTTCGAGGAGAAGCTGCGGGAGATCATGAGCTACCACAACTTTGTGCTCACCGAGTACTTCAAGGAAGAGGCCGAGGACATTGACGCCGCTCTCGAAGAGCTTCGCCAGATGGGCGAGGAAATCCTGCCCATGGCCGCCGATGTAACTGATCTCCTGCACGACTACCGCAAACGTGGTGAGAACATTCTGTTCGAGGGCGCCCAGGGCTCCCTGCTGGACATCGACCTGGGTACCTACCCATACGTGACCTCGTCCAACACCACCGCCGGCGGCACTGCCACCGGCTCCGGTTTTGGTCCGCTGTTCCTGGACTACGTCCTCGGGATTACCAAGGCCTACACCACTCGTGTCGGTTCCGGCCCTTTCCCGACCGAGCTGTTTGACGACATGGGTCAGCACCTGGCGGTGAAGGGTAATGAGATAGGCACCACCACCGGCCGCTCCCGTCGCTGTGGCTGGTTTGATGCCGTGGCCCTGCGTCACGCCATCCAGATTAACAGTGTCTCCGGCATCTGCCTGACCAAGCTGGACGTGCTGGATGGCCTGGAAACCGTGAAGGTGTGCGTGGGCTACAAGACCCCGAATGGCGAGATCTTCCGCCCGCCCATCGGTTGTGACAGCTACACCGACATCGAGCCCGTCTACGAAGAGCTGCCCGGCTGGAGCGAGAGCACCGTGGGTCTCACCAGCATCGATCAGCTGCCGGAGAATGCCAAGGCCTACATTCGCTTCCTGGAGGAGCAGATCGAGGCGCCCATCGATATCATCTCCACCGGTCCGGACCGGGTCGAGACGATTACCCTGCGTCATCCGTTTGGTGAGTAATCGAAGACAGTTCCATGTCAACAAAAAGCCCCGCGTATCGCGGGGCTTTTTGTTTCAGGGTTTTGTGGCAATGACGGTGGCGCGCTTGGGGCCGGGATAACCCTCCACCGTTCTGGTCGGGTCATCCGGATCAAGAAAATCCTGCAACGAGTTGAACCGCATCCAGTCGGTGGAACGCTGCTCCCCGGTGGTGGTTTCGCTGACATCCACCACTCTCGCATCCCGGAAACCGGTGCGCTGAAGCCAGCGCAACAGTGTGTCACAGCTCGGCAGGAACCAGACGTTGCGCATCTGCCCGTAACGGTCCTCGGGCATCAGGCTATAGCCTTCCGGGCCATCCACCACGAGGGTCTCCAGCACCAGTTCGCCGCCCCGGCGCAGGGTGCTTTTGAGTTCCAGGAGGTGATCAAGAGGCGAGCGGCGGTGGTAGAGCACGCCCATGGAGAAGGTGGTATCGAACGCTTCCAGGTTGGGGGGGAGGTCCTCCATTCGCACGGGCAACAGGTCGACCGGAACCTCTCCGAGGTAATTTTTGACCGCCAGGAACTGGAAAAGAAACAGGAGCCCCGGATCGATGCCGATCACCCGCCGGGCGCCGGCCCCGAACATGCGCCAGCAGTGGTAGCCCGAGCCACAGCCGACGTCCAGGATCTGGCGACCTTTCAGTTCCGACAGATGGGGGGCAACCCGGTCCCATTTCCAGTCCGAGCGCCATTCGGTGTCGATGAAGGTCTCGAAGAACTGGAAGGGCCCCTTGCGCCACGGCATCAGTCCCCGCAGGCCTGTCTCCAGCTGATGGTTCTCGCTCTCCGTCAGGGCCCGATCGGCTTGGAGAGTGACGGCCGGAAGAGTCAGTTGCCCGCGCGTCTGAGGCAAGTCAGGCAGGGTTTCAAGTGCCCGTAACCAGCGCCCGAGATCACCGTGGGGGGCTTCCTCAAATTTGTGCTGAAATTTGACCCTAAGGTCTTCCGCCCAATCCTGCAGGCCCTGTGTGTCGAGTTCGGACAGAACCGGGTTGAAATAATGTTGCCAGTTGAAAGTTGTCATGGGTCTGTCGTGTTGATTACCTGGCTTTGATGGCCAGCATGGAAACGAAGTTGAAACACTGATACCAGAGCGCTACCCGTTCAAAGCCCGCGGCCAGCAAGCGTTCCCGGTGCGCGGCCAGGGTTTCGGGAATCAGGACCTGCTCGATGGCGGTGCGCTTCTGACTGATCTCGAGGTCCGAGTAGCCGTTGGCGCGCTTGAATTCGTGGTGCAGGCGGGTCTGTATCTCCTGCTCCTCCTTCGACTCGAACCGGATCTTTTCGGACAGGATCAGGACTCCGCCGGGACGTGTCGCGGAGGCGATTCGGCCCAGAAGTTCTTCTCGCCTGTCGGGAGGCACGAATTGCAGGGTGAAGTTCAGGGTGGTGACCGAGGCATTCTCCAGCTCGGTATCCAGAATATCTTCACAGCGCAGCGTCACCGGCAGCGGTGAGTCGTCCAGGGCGACGTAATGTTCACAGCGTTCGATCATGGCGCTGGAATTGTCCACGCCGAACAGCTGGCAATCCTCGTGGGCAATACCATGACGCATGGCCAGGGTCGAGGCACCCAGTGAGCAGCCAAGATCGTAGCAGTTGGAGCCGGGCTGGGCGTATTGTTCGGTGATTACCTCGATCATCGGAATGATCGTGGTGTAGCCGGGGACCGAGCGTCGGATCATATCCGGGAACACCCGCGCCACCGAGGCGTCGAAGCGAAAGTCCTCCGGTTTGCGCTCGGTGGCAAACAGGCGGTCAGTGACCTGTTCCGGCGGGCGTTTTTCCTTACTCATCCGAGGCTCCCTGCTCCGGGACCGCAGGCCCGGTGGGGGAAGGGCGGCGGCAGCGGACACCGCGGTTCTTGTAATCCACGAGGATGCCGCGGAAAGAGGGATCCACATCTGCGGCAATCGCCAGGTAGCCGTTTTCGCAGGCAGCGTGCAGTTCCGACGCCTTGGGCGACATCCTGAACGGTTCGTCCGGTTTTACGTGGATTGCCTCAAACTCGCCAACCGGCACGTGATCCTTGTTGTCCGAGTGATCAATCCGGCCGGACGCTTCCAGTGCCAGTATGGTGCCCACGATGGAGACAACGGCGGTAACGATCAGACTGCGGACGGTGTAACGGGCTTCACTCTGGCTCATGCCTACCTCGTTGTGAAGTGAATGGGTTCGGTCAGTACTGGCCGGGAATGTTGATGGCCGGTGCCTGCAGGGCGGCCATCTGCTCCCGCAGGGCCAGGATCTGGTCGGACCAGAACCGGGGCTGGGCAAACCACGGGAAAAAACGGGGGAAGGCCGGATCATCCCACCGTTTCGCCAACCAGGCGCAGTGGGCGATCTGGCGGTAGCAGCGCAACGGCTCGATCAGGTGGCGTTCGCGGCGATTGAAGTCCCGGAACATTTCGTAGCCCTCCAGCAACTCCCCGAGTTGGGCTCCCCGTTCATGATCTTCCCCGTTCAGCAGTAGCCACATATCCTGGATCGCCGGGCCGGAACGGCAGTCGTCCAGGTCGACGAAGAGCATCTGCTCATCCCGGCACAGGATGTTACCAGCATGGCAATCGCCGTGCAGGCGCAGGGATGCCACCGGCCCGGCGTCGTCGATACGGGCGCCGCACAGGTCAAGCAATTGCGGGATGAGACTGTCCCACGCCGGGCGCAGGTCTTGCGGAATCCAGTCTCCGTCAACCAGCCGTCGGTTGCTGGCTTCGATGCCTTCCAGCAGGGCGAAAGCCGGCCGGTGTTCAAAGGGCTCCCGGGAACCGATGTTATGGAGTTGCCCAAGCCACTGTCCCAGGCGGAAAAGGGTGTCGGTGACGCTGGTGTCTGGGGCATGCCCGCCGCGCTGTGGAAAGACGGCAAACCGGAAACCATCATGTTCTCCGAGAGTGTCCCCGCCGGCGAGGGTCATTGGTGCCACCACGGGGATGCCGGCTTCCTGCAATTCCAGCGAAAAGCTGTGTTCCTCGCGGATAGCGGGTTCGCTCCAGCGTCCAGGCCGATAGAACTTGGCAATGACGGGTGCCTGATCCTCCAGGCCGACCTGATAGACCCGGTTTTCATAGCTGTTCAGCGCGAACAGTCGGCCGCTGACCGGAAAGCCCGCTTCTTCCAGGGCATCAAGGATGGAATCGGGGGTCAGGGCGTCGTAGGGGTGGCCAGATGCTGCCAGTTGAGGATCGTCGGGCATGGGGTGTTTGATCAAAAGCCTTTGTTGGTTTGCGATTTCATGCGGAGCAGATGATACCAGTTTTCGTCCAGTTCCCAGCGAATATGGCTGATTCGTGAATCCGAAAGGACGATTTCTCCGGCCCGGGCCTGCACCTGTGCCAGGCGGCGTTCCGCCCGTTGCCAGTCCCGGTGATTGTCCGGGAGATTTCGCATGCTCGGGAAGATGGCCTTGAGGGCATCTTCGGTCGACACGGTGTGGGACCGGAGCGAGCCCATGATGGCCGTGTCTCCCTCTACGCGGAGCACCCTGTGCTGATATGGGTAATTGGCGACCATGTCATCGGATTTCAGCCGTTCGTTCAGGCTGATGACCTCGAAACTCCGCCATCCCAGCCAGCCCACGAACAGTGCAGCGACAACCATAACGGCAATAAACTGTTTGCGGTCCGACATCCATGGGGCTCCGTTAACGTCTTCCTGGCTTCAAGTATAACGTTTATGGTGGATCAGGTAATGTTTGCCTGCCAATCGGGGGTGCGTCCGGGAGACAGAACCAAGGTGACCGAAGCAGAGAACTTGAAAATACAGACCGTGGTAATCGGAGCCGGCGTTGTCGGCCTTGCCGTGGCTCGCGAATTGGCGAGGGCCGGTCGGGACGTCATAGTCCTGGAATCCGGTAACCGGTTCGGTGACGGCATTTCCTCCCGTAATAGTGAGGTCATCCATGCCGGGATCTACTACCCGGAAGGGTCACTCAAGGCGCGCCTGTGTGTGTCCGGGCGTCGGAAACTGTATGACTACTGCCTAAGCCGTCAGGTGGGGCATCGAAAGTGCGGGAAGTGGATCGTGGCAACCACTGCCAGCCAGCAGGCGCAGTTGGCCGGGATCCGAAGCGCAGCGGAATGCAATGGCGTGTCGCTTGACCTGGTGGAGGGTGCCGAGGTCCGCAAACGGATGCCGGAGATTCGTGTCGAGTCAGCCCTGTGGTCGCCGGAAACCGGCATCATCGACTCCCACGGACTGATGGTGTCGCTGCTGGGTGAACTGGAAGATCATGGCGGACAGTTGGTGCTCCATGCGCCGGTTCTGTCGGCCAGGTCCGGGCGAGGGTGCCATCGCCTGACGGTAGGCGGTGATTCGGCGTGCACCCTGGTTGCTGATGAGGTGGTCAATGCCGCGGGACTGGGCGCCCCGGTACTGGCGAAGCACTGGGAGGGGTTACCGGAAGGCCAGCAGCCGGACCAGTGGTTGGCCCGGGGTGTTTATTTCTCCTATAGCGGCCGTCACCCCTTTGACAGCCTGATTTACCCCGTACCCGTCGCCGGGGGCCTGGGGGTCCACCTCACTCTGGACCTGGCCGGGCAAGCCCGTTTCGGTCCGGACGTCGAGTGGGTAGGGAGCGAGGACTACACGGTGGATCCACAGCGCGCTCATCAGTTTGCAGACGGCATCCGGCAGTGGTGGCCCGGACTGGATGTGTCGCGTCTGCAGCCTGCCTATGCCGGAATCCGGCCCAAGCTCAAAGGGCCGGGAGATGGCTTCTTCGATTTCCGGATCGACGGGCCCGGGGAACACGGCATCCCTGGTCTGGTCAACCTGTTCGGAATCGAATCCCCGGGACTGACCTCCTGCCTGTCCATCGCAGAGCTCGTCAGGGAGAAGCTGGCCTGACTTGAGGATTACCCCGGGGTCCTTGCCAGCGCCCAGATCTCCACTTCCCGTGCGCCGGCCGCTTTCAGTCTGATCGCCAGAGACCGGACCGTGGCGCCGGTGGTGACAACATCGTCCACGATCGCGACCCGCTCGGGGACTTTACTACGAACCTCGAACACGTCTTTCAGATTGGCCAGCCGCTGGGCCCGATTCAGTTCACGCTGGGACTGCACATGCTTCATGCGCCGGACCAGTCCGGGATCCACGTGGATCCCGAGGCGGCTTCCAAGCGCCTCGGCGATATCACAGGCCTGATTGAACCCCCGTTTTCGCCGGCGTTTCGGGTGCATGGGAGCGGGGACCAGCACAAGGGGAGCGGAACCGGGTTCCCTGGCGAGCTGGTCGGCCAGGAATTGCCCCAGGCCGGCAATCAGGGGACGGGCGAACTTCCGCTGGCCATGGTATTTGTATCGGCCAATCATGCCGTCGACGGGGTATTGATATCGCCAGGGTATCCGTGCGCGTTCGAACGGTGGTGGCGCGCTGGTGCATTCGCCACATCGCAGCTTGTCAGCCGCCCAGGGCAGGGGCAGGCCACAGGTAAAACAGCTCCAGCGGTTGACCGGCAGATCCGCACGACAATCCGCGCATAAACCGTGTAACGCGTTGGCAGACAGGCAGGCAACACAGCGGCCTGATTCTGCAAAGCTGTTAACCTTTATGTCCTTTAAGGTTGACAGCAGGTTCAGTCCCTTTATCATCTGTTTCATCCGTAAACCCAGATACCGGGAAAGGTTAACAGGACTTGAACATGACCGCGAATGAACTGCGTCACGATTGGACGCTCCAGGAAGCCCGCGCACTTTTCGAACTGCCCTTCAATGACCTGCTGTTCCGCGCCCAGAGCGTTCATCGGCAGCATTTCGATCCCAACGAGGTTCAGGTCAGTACCCTGCTGTCGATCAAAACGGGCGCCTGTCCGGAGGACTGCAAATACTGTCCCCAGAGCGGTCACTACAACACCGGGCTGGAGAAGGAAAAGCTGCTGGAAATCGAGAAAGTCGTCGCCGAGGCCCAAGCCGCCCGGGAGAAGGGGGCTTCCCGTTTCTGCATGGGGGCTGCGTGGCGCAGTCCGACCAAGAAGGACATGCCCTACGTGCTGGACATGATCCGGCAGGTGAAATCCCTGGGTCTGGAAACCTGTATGACGCTGGGTATGCTGCAGGAGGACCAGGCGAAGGAACTGGCGGATGCCGGTCTGGATTACTACAACCACAACCTCGACACCTCCGAGAAGTTCTACAACCACATTATCACCACGCGTACCTACCAGGACCGTCTGGATACCCTGGATAACGTGCGCAAGGCGGGCATGAAGGTCTGCTGCGGCGGCATCATGGGCATGGGCGAGGATGAGGACGACCGGGTCGGCCTGCTGGTGCAACTCGCCAACCTGCCGCAGCATCCCGAGAGTGTGCCGGTCAATATGCTGGTGAAGGTGAAAGGCACACCGCTGGAAGACGTCGAGGATCTGGATCCGTTCGAGTTCATCCGGATCATCGCGGTGGCGCGGATCATGATGCCGGCTTCCCATGTGCGTCTCTCGGCCGGTCGTGAGCAGATGAATGAGCAGATGCAGGCGCTGTGCTTCATGGCGGGAGCGAATTCCATTTTCTACGGCGAGAAGCTGCTGACGACCTCGAATCCGGAAGCGGATGCGGATATGCAGCTGTTCCGGAAGCTGGGTATTCGTCCTGAGCAGCGGGAGCAGTGTGCGACTGAGGAGCAGGAGGAAGAAGCGATTACCGAGGCGGTGGAGTATGAGGCGACTCGCCATATGTTCTATGACGCTACTCGGGAGTCTGCCTGAATCAGGCGTTGAGCTTGGGCTTCGGTGCTAGTGAAGGTCGGAACCCTCTTTCCGGGACACGCTACGAGCACCCCTTCGGGGTCCAGCCAGCAATCATAGATTGCTGGCGTTCGGCTGTCGCATGAAGCTTCGCTTCATAAACGCTCGGCCTCACCCATGTGCGCTTGTTTCGGGCCGTCCCTGGCCCTCAACAGTCTCGGAAAGAGGGTCCCGACCTTCACCCGAAGTTGGCAGTTAACTTCAACTCGGTAACGGTCTGAAATCGATGCGTAACTTTGCCAGAGAGATTGAAGAGCGAAAGCAGGCCGGGCTGTACCGGACCCGCAGGTTGGTGTCTGGTCCCCAGAAACCGGAGCTGACGGCCGATGGTACGTCTTTGCTGTCGTTCTGCAGCAACGATTACCTTGGTCTTGCTAACCATCCTGCCAACATCGAAACACTGAAAAACGCCCTCTCCGAAACCGGTCTGGGCGGCGCCGCATCCCACCTGATCTGCGGTCATCATGACGCCCACCACCAGCTGGAGGAACGACTGGCAAGCTTCACCCGTCGCAGTTCCGCTCTCTTCTTCTCCACCGGCTACATGGCCAACATGGGTGTGATTTCGGCCCTGGCCGGTCGTGGCGATACGATTTTCTCGGACCGGCTGAACCACGCCTCGATTATTGACGGTTGTATTCTCAGTCGCGCCAGGGTGCGGCGTTACCCCCATGGGGATGTGACCGCGCTCGAAGCTATGTTGAAGGAAACCGGCGGCCACAAGCTGGTGGTGACGGATGGCGTGTTCAGTATGGACGGCGATATCGCGCCGTTGCGCGAGCTGGCCTATGTGTGCCGGGAACACGATGCCTTGCTGGTGGTAGACGATGCCCACGGCATCGGCGTGCTGGGACCGGAAGGGCGGGGCAGTGTGCTGGAGGCGGGGCTCGGTGAGGAAGATGTGCCCGTTCTCATCGGCACCCTCGGCAAAGCCGTCGGCACCAGCGGTGCTTTCGTGGCCGGTTCGGAAGTGCTGATGGATTACCTGGTGCAGAAAGCCCGGACCTACATCTACACCACCGCGATGCCTCCGGCGGTTGCCATGGCAACGTGCACCAGCCTCGATGTCATCGAGCGGGGCGATTACCTGCGTTCGCACCTGGAATTGCTGATTGACCGGTTCCGGGCAGGGGCGAGGGAGCTTGGTTATGAACTAATGGCTTCCCATACCCCGATTCAGCCAATCATGGTCGGCACCAATGAAGCCGCCCTGTCGTTGAGCAAAGCGCTGGAAGAGCGGGGGCTGCTGGTCACCGCGATCCGTCCGCCCACCGTTCCCGCCGGCGAAGCGAGGTTGCGTGTGACTTTGAGTGCCGCGCACCGCATGGCGGATGTTGATCGGCTGCTGGCGGCGCTGAAGGAATGCCGGCCACTGATGCAAACACCGGAGACGGCATGGGCGTAATCCGGACTCCGCCGGAATCGCTGGGTCGCCGCGAACCGGCGGCCAAGAGCGATATCGCCCGGGAATTCGGCAGGGCGTCGAAGACCTACGAACAGGTGTCCCGTCTGCAGCGCCAGATGGGTGACGCGATGCTGGCCAGTTTGGCCCGTAAAAACGCTGCCCCTCAGACCATCCTTGATCTTGGCTGCGGGACGGGCTGGTTTACCCGGAAACTGCAGGCCCTTTTCCCGGAGGCCAGCGTGGTAGGCGTTGACCTCTCGCCCGGCATGATCGAAAAGGCCCGCTCCGCCAGCCCGGACAGCATCCAGTGGCTCACCGCCGACGCCGAGTCCCTCCCGTTCTCATCGGACACCTATGACCTGATTTTCAGCAACCTGATGATCCAGTGGTGCCAGCACCCTCAAGGCGTCCTGTCTCAATGCCGTCGTCTCCTCAAGCCCGGTGGACGACTGGCCGTGTCCACCTTGTTGGACGGTACGCTCCGGGAGTTGAAACAGGCCTGGTCGGTCGCGGACCCCGGTCAGCCGCATGTGAACCGGTTTGAGCAGCGTGAAGCCTGGCGGCGTTTGAGTGATGATGTTCTCCCTGGTTCCGAAGTAGTCACCGAGACCATTCGTTTGCCTTATGATTCCCCAATGGCGCTGAATCGGGAATTGAAGCTGCTTGGGGCTGGTTTCAAAGGCGGCGAAAGGCGAAAGTCTATTACCGGTCCCAAGCGTCTGAAGGCTATGTGCTCGGCCTACCCGAAGTCGGATATGGATGGTTGTATGGCCAGCTACGTGGCCGGTTGGATTTATTGGTCGTACTAGGTTTTAGTTCGCCATAACTGGTGGTCTGGGCTGAGGAGGAAGAAGCGCTTTCCGGGACTGTTGAGGGCCATGGACGGCCCGAAACAAGCGCACATGGATGTGCTCGTAGCGTGTCCCGGAAAGCGCTTCTTCCTCCTCAGCTTGCACCCAAAATAAAACTGTAAAAGGTTTATTCCCCAAAAATGGCCAAAAAAAACTATTTCGTAACAGGCACCGACACCGGCGTCGGTAAAACCATGGTCTCCGCCGCCATTCTCGAGGCGGCAAAAGCCCAGGGCAAACGCACCCTGGCCATGAAACCCATTGCTTCCGGTTGCGACCAAACCCCGGATGGCCTCAGGAACGAAGACGCCCTGATGCTCCAGCAGGCCATCACCGAAGAACTCTCCTACGACCAGATCAACCCCGTCGCCCTCGAACCGGCCATTGCCCCCCACGTTGCCGCCCAGCAGGCCGGCAAGACCGTCACCGCCCAGCGACTGATCGGCTTCTGCCGCGGCCTGCAGATGCGACCCGCTGACCTGATGTTGGTCGAAGGCGCCGGCGGCTGGCGGGTACCCCTGAATGACCGGGAAACCTATGCCGCCATGCCCCGCGAGCTCGGAATGCCGGTGATACTGGTGGTTGCTCTCAAGCTCGGTTGCATCAACCATGCGTTGTTGAGTGCCGAGGCCATTCGCGCGGACGGACTGCAGTTTGCCGGCTGGGTGGCCAATCGGGTCGAAAGCGAGCCGATGGACTGCGAGCTTGAAACACTCAATTACCTGACAACCCACCTCGGTACCCCCTGCCTGGGCGTCTTGCCCTGGCTCGCCAACCCGGAACCGGCAGCACTCTCAACCTACCTCAACATCGACCCGCTTCTGGCGAACTGAGGCGCAGCCCGCGGTTACCAGACCGTCCCCGCTGCACCAGCGACTGATCCATTGCCGAACACCCTGTCCGACTTGTCGGCAGGGTGTTTTTGTATGGGAGAGGCGAGGGCAAGGTGACACAAATTTTCCATCCGGCTATTGACAATTCTGTGCCAGTAAACGTATGTTTCAAACAAGTGTTTAATTAACGCCTCAGCGCATGCCGCTGTGGTGTCTGAGCAAACCAAGGCCAAAGGCTGACAACCCTGTTTCAGCTGAGACCGAGAACCGAGGTGGATTCCATGCCTGATTACAAAGCGCCCCTGCGTGACATCAAATTTGTTATGAACGAGCTGCTGGACAGCGAGCAGCATTACGCCAGTCTGGAAGGTGCCGAAGACGCCACACCCGATATGGTGGACGCCATCATCCAGGAAGGTGCGAAGTTCTGTGAGCAGGTACTGTCTCCGCTGAACCAGGTAGGTGACCGGGAAGGTTGTACCTGGAGCGAGGACGGTGTGAAGACACCGACCGGCTTCAAGGAAGCCTATGAGCAGTACGTTGAAGGTGGCTGGCCGTCCATGACCGCCGATCCCAACTACGGCGGTCAGGGTCTGCCGCACTCCATCGGTCTGGTCATCAGTGAAATGGTCGGTACTGCCAACTGGTCCTGGGGCATGTACCCGGGCCTGAGCCATGGTGCCACCAACACCATTGAAGCCCACGGCACCGAAGAGCAGAAGCAGACGTACCTGACCAAACTGATCAGCGGTGAGTGGACCGGCACCATGTGTCTGACCGAGCCGCATTGTGGTTCCGACCTGGGTACCCTGCGCACCAAGGCCGAGCCGAACGCCGATGGCACCTACAGCATCACCGGCACTAAGATCTTCATCTCCGCCGGCGAGCACGACATGGCCGAGAACATCGTCCACATCGTTCTGGCCCGTCTGCCGGGCGCGCCGGAAGGTACCAAGGGTATCTCCCTGTTCATCGTACCCAAGCAGTTGCCGAACGAAGACGGTTCCTCCGGCGAGCGCAACGCCGTTTCCTGTGGCTCCCTGGAGCACAAGATGGGTATTCACGGCAACGCTACCTGCGTCATGAACTTCGATGGCGCCAAGGGCTGGCTGATCGGGCCGGAGAACAAGGGCCTGAACTGCATGTTCACCTTCATGAACACCGCCCGTATCGGTACTGCCATCCAGGGTCTGGGCGCGGCTGAGCTCGGCTTCCAGGGCTCTCTGACCTATTCCAAAGAGCGTCTGGCCATGCGTTCGTTGAGTGGTGCGAAGAACCCGGAAGGTATCGCTGACCCGATCATTGTGCACCCGGATGTGCGCCGCATGCTGCTGACCCAGAAGGCCGTCGCCGAGGGTGCCCGTGCCCTGATTTACCTGGCCGGCCAGCAGGTGGACGTGGTTCACAGCGGCAAGACCGAGGAAGAGCGCAAGCAGGCTGACGCCCTGCTGGGCTTCCTGACACCGATCGCCAAGGCCTTCCTGACCGAGATCGGCTACGAGTCTGCCAACCTCGGCATGCAGGTATTCGGCGGTCACGGCTTCATCTCCGAGTGGGGTATGGAGCAGAACGTACGTGACGCCCGAATCGGCATGATCTACGAAGGCACCACCGGCATCCAGGCGCTGGATCTGCTGGGCCGCAAGGTCCTGATGACCCAGGGCGAGTCCCTGAAAGGCTTCACAAAGCTGGTGCACGTGTTCTGCAAGGAGAACGCGGACAACGAGCAGCTGAAGGAATTCATCGAGCCGCTGGCTGCGATCAACAAGGAGTGGGGCGAGCTGACCACCAAAGTGGGTATGGCAGCCATGAAGAACCGCGAAGAAGTGGGCGCGGCCTCCGTGGACTACCTGATGTACTCCGGTTATGCCGTATTTGCCTACCTGTGGGCGCGCATGGCCAAGGTCGCTCTCGACAAGATGGTCGACGGCACCACCGAGGAAATGTTCTATAACGCCAAGGTCCAGACTGCACGCTTCTACTTCAAGCGTATGCTGCCGCGGTCCAAAGGCCACGCCGAGAGCATGCTGGCGGGTGCGGACACGCTGCTTGACATGCCGGAAGAAGCTTTCGCCATCTAAGGCGCGGGCTCCGGTAGCGTTCTCAAGTCAAAAGCCCGTGCTCCCCGGAGGCGGGCTTTTTTCATGTGTTCTGACAGGGTTTCGGGTAAAATACCGGCCCATAACAACATAACTTTCAGCGGACACATAGCCGAGCAGGTGTTGCGGTCCAGAGCACGACCTGGCGCACCCCTGCAAAGACTGACTGGAATTTTGTGGAGAGTTTCAAATGGCTGAATATCAGGCACCGTTACGTGACATTCGCTTCTTGCTGAATGAAGTATTTGATGCGCCTGCGCTGTGGGCGTCTCTGCCCAAAGTGGCCGAGAATGTGGATCCCGAAACCGCGGATGCCATCCTTGAGGAGGCCGGCAAAATCGCTGGTGGTGTTCTCGCTCCCCTGAACCGCGAGGCGGACGAACAGGGCAGCAAGTGGAATGACGGCGAAGTCACCGCCCCGGACGGTTTCAAGGAAGCCTACCAGACCATCGTGGAAGGTGGCTGGAACGGCCTGGGTGGCAATCCGGAATTTGGCGGTATGGGCATGCCCAAGACCCTCGTGGCCCAGTTCGAGGAAATGATGCAGGGCGCCAACATGGCGTTCGGCCTGGCTCCGATGCTGACCGCCGGTGCCTGCCTGGCCCTGGATGCCCACGGCAGCCAGGAGCTGAAGGAAAAGTATCTGCCCAACATGTATTCCGGCGTCTGGTCCGGTGCCATGGACCTGACCGAGCCGCATGCCGGTACCGACCTGGGGATCATTCGCACCAAGGCCGAGCCCAATGATGATGGTTCTTTCAGTGTCACTGGCACCAAGATTTTCATCACCTGGGGCGAGCACGACATGGCGGAGAACATCATCCACCTCGTGCTGGCCAAGCTCCCGGACGCACCCAAGGGGCCGAAAGGCATTTCCCTGTTCCTGGTGCCCAAGTTCATGGTCAACGAGGACGGCTCCCTGGGTGAGCGCAACAGCTTCAGCTGTGGTTCCATCGAGAAGAAGATGGGCATCAAGGGTTCCGCGACCTGCGTCATGAACTTCGACGGTGCCAAGGGCTGGCTGGTCGGTGAAGAGAACAAGGGTCTCGCCGCCATGTTCACCATGATGAACTACGAGCGCCTGGGTGTTGGTATCCAGGGCATCGGTGCTGCCGAAGCGTCGCTGCAAAGCGCCCGTGAATACGCGCTGGACCGCATCCAGAGCCGCGCCCCCACCGGTGCCCAGCAGCCTGAGAAAGCGGCAGATCCGATCATCGTTCATCCCGACGTCCGCCGTATGTTGCTGACCATGAAGGGCTACGTTGAAGGTGGCCGCGCATTCTCCACCTACGTGGCACAGTGGCTGGACATCTCCAAGTACGCGGATGACGATGAGCGCCGCAAGCACGCCGAAGGCATGGTGGCGTTGTTGACACCGGTTGCCAAGGCGTTCCTGACCGATCGTGGCCTCGAGGCCTGTATCCTCGGTCAGCAGGTATTCGGTGGTCACGGGTTCATCCGTGAATGGGGCCAGGAGCAGCTGGTCCGGGACTGCCGGATCACCCAGATCTACGAGGGTACCAACGGCATCCAGGCACTGGATCTGATGGGCCGCAAGGTGGTTGGCAGCCAGGGCAAGCTTTACGAGCTGTTCGCCCAGGACGTTGCCAACTTCTTGGAGGAGAACGCGGACAACGAGCATCTGCACCCGTTCCTGGAGCCGTTGGCGGCTGCCGTGGAGCGTCTGGATGACGTGACCGAGCATGTGCTGGGACAGGCCGGCAATACGCCGGATGCCATCGGTGCCGCTTCCGTCGATTATCTGGATCTGTTCGGCTTGACCGCCCTGGGTTACATGTGGGCCAGGATCGTCAAGGCTGCCGCGCCCAAGGCCGACGGTGACACCTCCGGCTTCTACACCGGTAAGGTCAAGACCGCACGCTTCTACTATGATCGCCTGCTGCCGAAGACGGTTTCCCTGGCAGAAGGGATCCGCAGTGGCAGCGATGCCATGATGGCGCTTACCGCAGAAGAGTTCTGATCGTCGTTTGACGGTTCCGAACGCCAAAGGCAGGTCCTCGGACCTGCCTTTTCTTTTTTGGGCCTTCCTGAAGGGCTGTGGGTTGGCCGGTCAGAGTTGATCCAGCTGGTCGGGACTGTTCACGAATGGATTCTCATTGCCCTGGATTTCCGCGATCCGGCGGTGGCGGGTCAATTCATTGTCATCCGGGGGATCCAGTCGGTTCCAGCCCTTGAAGACGGCGGTTGCTCCCAGCCAGGGCAGGTCATAGGTCGTGACCATGTAGGCCATCGTGCGGGCGACATCGCCCTTGACACGTTCCGGTGGCTCAAAAAACTGGGCGCTGGCCCGGATTCCGCAATCGTCCGGCTTGGCCACCTTGCCAATATCATCATAGCGGACATTGCGCCGCTGCATCTCGACACGACTGCGGACCGGCACCATGTTATGCAGGTCAGAGGCGATCTGCCGATAGCGGTTGTCCTGCTCGCATTGCCTTGAGGTTCCACAGGCCAGGGCGCTGCGTATGTCGGCCAGCGGGTAGATGTAACCATCGGTCAGCAGGAACCCTTTGTTGCTGAAGGGCGTATTGCAGAAAAAGGACTGCCCGCCATCGGCATAGAGGTTGCCCCAGAATTCGTTTTTGATCACGGTGTCCGGATCGCTGAATCGGGTGTTCTGGCCTATGACGGCGGTGGTGGCAATGAGCAGGAGGGCGGTGGCGGATAGGATCGGAAACGTTTTCATACCCCATTTATACCTCGCAGTGTATGGAAGCACCCTGTCCCTTCAGGCCTGTCCTCGAGGATGGCTCGACGGGGCAACGTATGAGGCTTCGTTCACTTGTACGGTAAAGTATGGCACAAAGACCCTCGAACCGAGGGTCTTTGGGGCAGAAAAGTTCCGTTCTGGACCGGATCGCCGGATGTTTATTTCAGCTTGTTGCGGATATTCTGGTAGCCGGTTTTCAGGTCTTCCCCCATCTTCTGGGCAGTCTGACGGGCTTCCTGGCTGGCGTTCTCTGCATCGTGCAGGACCTGGTCCATTTTGTTGCGGAACCGGTCCCAATCCTGTTCCAGGTCATCCCACTCGTCCTTGACGTCTTCGCGGGCCAGATGGAGCTGAACACGGGCTTCGTCACGATACTGTTTGATTTTTTCCGACAGTTTTTTGAGTTCTTCTTGAACGCTCATTTCAGGCACCTCCTTGGTTTGTTGGTGGGAATAACAATGCGCCTGAACCGGAAAAACTGTCAAGTACCGGAATGGCCTGAACCAGAGCAGATTTCAGTCGATTGACTCAGATCACGGTTTTACGGCAAGAAGTGCCGACATATCCCGCAGGTAATGCCAGGGAGAGAGGTCATCGAAGCCCTTGGCCGCGCGGTCGATCTGGCTGCAAAGGCGGGTGGCCTGTTGCAGTTGACCCGGGCTCAGGCGTCGGGCAGCGCGTTCGAGCACGCGCGCACGCTGGGGCTGGAAAACACCACGTTTTTTCAGAAAAGCCGCAGGATTGTCGCCTTGTCCGGCGGCTGACCGAAGCTCGGCCAGCAGGTTGAGATCCCGATTCAGCACGGCGAGCAACCCCAGCGGGTTCTCGCCCTCCTGCTGCAGAATCCCGATCATTTTCCCGGCATGGGCTGCCCTGCCGGCGAGCAGTTCCAGCACCAGCTCGAACCCGTTGAAACGGGAGCTGTCCTGGACCGCTTGCTCGATGGTTTCCTCGTCGATGGTGTTGCCGTTGGTCACCAGGGCAAGCCGGTCAAGTTCCTGACTGGCCGCCAGCAGGTTACCCTCCAGACGCTCGGCGAGCATGGCCAGGGCACCCCGGGTCAGATGAAGGCCCTGGCGGTTGGCGCGCTGTTGCAACCAGCCCTCGAACTTGTCGGCGTCCACGGGCCATACGGGGATGTGCACGCCCTTGCCCTGCAGTTCCTTGTACCACTTGCGCCGGGTTTCGGCGGCGTCCAAACGGGCGCTGATCAGTAGCAGGATGATGTCTTCGGGAGGTTGCTGCAGCACCTGCTCCATCACGGAGCGGCCATCTCCGAGCTTGCCGGTAGGTAGATGAATCTCGATCCGGCGTTTTTCGGCGAACAGGGACATGGCATTCAGCTCTTCCGCCACCGTGTTCCAGTTCAGCTGGTGATCCGCATGGAAAGTCAGGCGATCGTGAAAGCCGGCTTCCCGGGCCGCCTTACGGATCTGGTCGCAACACTCCTGAACCAGCAAGGGCTCGTCTCCGGACACCAGGTAGACGGGCGCCAGACCTTTCTTGAGCAACTGGGGGAGTTGGGCCGGTTGAGTCTTCATGACGGGTCGGCGTCGGATTCTTCCGGTGGATTGTTGGCGCGGTAGTCCTCACGGATTGTCTCGATCCGGGTCTCTGTCATCGGAGCGAGACGGAACAGGATCTGCTGGGCCAGCCGGTCGTTCAGGCGCTGTTCCAGTTCGTCCTGTTCCCGTTGCTTGGCCAGGATATTGGTTTCATCGTACCGGTAGCTTTCCCGGGCGCTCAGCTCGGTGTCCGCGATCAGCGGAATCCGGTCACCGGTCATCAAGTCGATGCGGACAGTCTGGGTGAGGGTATACTCCGCCGCAGCTGCCCGAACGGTGATGGCGGAGGCGCGGCGATCCTGGCTGTAGGATTTCAGGCCCAGGACATAAGCCGCGTTCTCTGCGTCCGAGGTTTCAAGTCCACCCAGTTCCAGCTGCTCCTTTACGGACAGGCACAGGGTGTCCGGAATCTGTGACGCACATTTTACGGCCAATGGCTGGAGTGCCGCCGGTACCGGCGAGGTGCCCCGCAGCTGAAAACCGCAGCCAGCCAGCGTGGCAACCAGTGCCAACAAGACAGTCTGACCCACACGGTTGTACAGGGCAGGGCGCAATGACATATCAGTTCGCCACCACGTTCACCAGCTTGCCGGGAACCACGATAACCTTGCGAACGGTCTTGCCTTCGGTAAAGCGCATGACGTTCTCATTCTCCAGGGCCAGTTTCTCCAGGTCGGCCTTGGCGATGTCCACCGGCACATCTTCCTTCGCCCGGACCTTGCCGTTGACCTGCAACACCACCTGGATCTGACTCCGCACCATGGCCTTCTCGTCCGCTTCCGGCCAGGACGCCTCGACTACCGGCTCCTCGTGCCCCAGGCTCTGCCACAGCTGGTGGCAAATGTGCGGAACTATGGGAGACAGCACCAGCACGGCGGTGTTCAGTGCCTCCTGGCGCACAGCGCGGCTCTGGGGCTCGTCATCACCGAGTTTGCCCACTTCGTTCAGAAGTTCCATGACCGCCGCAATCGCGGTATTGAAAGTCAGCCGGCGGCTGATGTCGTCACTGACCTTGGCGATGGTCTCATGGGTTTTGCGACGCAGGTCCTTCTGGGCGTCGTTCAGGGCTGCCACGTCCAACGCCGGCGCCTCTCCACTGGCGGTGTGCTCGTTCACCATCCGCCACAGCCGTTTCAGGAACCGGTGGGCCCCTTCGACACCGCTGTCGGACCACTCGAGGGACTGCTCGGGCGGGGCGGCGAACATCATGAACAGGCGCACGGTGTCGGCGCCAAACTCGTCGATGATGGCCTGCGGATCAATGCCGTTGTTCTTGGACTTCGACATCTTGGTGACACCGCCGATCTCCACCGGCTCACCGTCGGACTGAAGTACGGCACGGACCACCTGGCCCTTGCTGTCGCGCTCGACGGTCACGTCGGCCGGATTGAACCAGGTTTTGCCGCCGTTGGCATCGTTGCGGTAATACGTCTCGGCCAGAACCATGCCCTGGGTCAGCAGGCGCTTGAACGGCTCGGAGCTGTCCACCAGGCCGACGTCCCGCAGCAGCTTGTGGAAGAAGCGGGCGTAGAGCAGGTGGAGGATCGCGTGTTCGATGCCGCCAATGTACTGGTCAACCGGCAGCCAGTAGTTGGCGGCCGCCGGGTCCAGCATGCCCTTGTCGTAGTTGGGGCTGCAGAACCGGGCGTAGTACCAGGACGACTCCATGAAAGTGTCGAAGGTATCGGTTTCCAGGGTGGCCGGCTGGCCGTTGTATTCGGTCTTGCACCACTCCGGGTCGGCCTTGATCGGGGACTGGACGCCGTCCATCTCCACGTCCTCTGGCAGTCGAACCGGCAGTTGATCATCGGGCACCGGCATTTCGGTACCGTCTTCCAGCGTCATCATCGGAATCGGCGCACCCCAGTAGCGCTGGCGGGAGACACCCCAATCGCGCAGGCGATAGTTGACCGTGCGCTTGCCGATGCCATTGTCTTCCAGATGCTTCGCGATTTCGTCGAAGGCTTCCTCACTGGTCAGCCCGCTGTATTTGCCGGAGGACACCAGGGTGCCCTTCTCGGTGAAGGCCGCTTCCTGGACATCGATCTCGCGACCGTCCCGTGCCGCGATGACCTGCTTGATCGGCAGCCGGTATTTCAGGGCAAATTCGTGGTCCCGCTCGTCGTGCCCGGGCACCGCCATCAGGGCGCCTGTGCCGTAATCCATCAGCACGAAGTTGGCGACCCACACCGGGATCTCTTCCTGGGTCAGCGGATGGACGGCCTTGAAGCCGGTATCGATACCTTTTTTCTCCATGGTGGCCATTTCGGCCTCGGCCACTTTGCTGTTCCGGCACTCGTCCACGAATTCGGCCACGTCACGGTGGCGCTCCGCCGCCTCTTTGGCCAGCGGGTGCTCGGCGGCCACCGCCATGTAGCTCACGCCCATCAGGGTGTCCGGACGGGTGGTGTAGACGGTCAGTCCCTCGTCACGATCCTTCAGCGGGAACGTCAGCTCGGTACCTTCGGATTTACCGATCCAGTTCCGCTGCATGGTCTTGACCTGGTCCGGCCAGCCTTCCATCTCGTCCAGGTCGTTCAGCAGTTCCTCGGCGTAATCGGTAATGCGGATGAACCACTGGGGAATCTTTTTCTGCTCGACCAGCGCGCCGGAGCGCCAGCCCCGGCCGTCGACCACCTGCTCGTTGGCCAGCACGGTCTGGTCCACCGGGTCCCAGTTGACCGTGGACATCTTCTTGTACACCAGCCCCTTCTCATACAGACGGGCGAAGAACCACTGTTCCCAGCGGTAATAATCCGGGTCACAGGTGGCCAGCTCACGACTCCAGTCATACCCGAAGCCCAGCTGCTTGAGCTGCTTCTTCATGTAGTCGATGTTGGAACGGGTCCACTTCGCCGGCGCGGTCTTGTTGGCAATGGCGGCATTCTCGGCGGGCAGACCGAACGCGTCCCAGCCCATGGGCTGCATGACGTTCTTGCCCTGCATGCGCTGGTAGCGGGAGATTACGTCGCCAATGGTGTAGTTGCGGACGTGCCCCATGTGCAGCTTGCCGCTGGGGTAGGGGAACATGGACAGGCAGTAGTACTTGGGCTTGCCCGGCTCTTCCTTCACCTTGAAGGTTTCATTCTTTTCCCAGAATTCGCGGGCGGTCTGTTCTACGTCACGTGGGTTGTATTGCTCGTCCATTCCTGCCATTACCAAAATTACCCTGTGTTCAGATAGAGGTTCGAAGGGGCCGAATATTCTAACGCACACAAGGCGTAACAGGTAGTCTGCCAATTTTTCTTTCCTGTGCCAGACTTAGAGAAACGGGATAGGGCGCAGGCAAAAGGAGCCGACATGACAGAACCGGAACGCAACCACCTTTCAGGCAAGGCCCTCGAGGCCTATGACCGGATGCTCGAGCGGGTACAGACCCGCATGAAGGAACTCCAGGAAACCTCCCTGGACACCCTGGAGGAGGAAATCCAGAAAGCCGTCGAATTCGAGTACGAGCTGGAGGAAATGACCCGGGAAGAGGCCGATTTGCTGGGGGCCTACCTGGAGCGGGACCTGAAACACCTGATGCACTTCGTGGACGAGACCGGCGAAGGCCTGAAAGAGTGGTTGCAGCTGGATATTTCGCTGCTGGAACACCAGTTGGCGGACAGCCTGCTGTCCGTGGCCGACCAGACCCGGGTCGAAACCCTGGAGCTCAACCAGAAACTCGAGAACGATGACGCCGGCCACTACATCTCCGGCGAAGTCGCCACCGCCGGCATGTTCCGGTGCCTGAACTGCAGCCACATGCGCTGCCTGACCGCGACCAGCCACCTGGAGCCGTGTGAGGCGTGCGGGTCGCACTACTACGAGCGGGTGACCAGCCGGTGGCCGCAGAAGGCGGAGTGACGGCGTGAAGATGGGGTCAGAAGTCACTCAGGGGTCTGATGAAAGCCTTCATCTGACCCCATCCTGGCTTCCAGCTCGGGGTCAGAAGAACGAGTTCTTTTACTCAGGGGTCTGATGAAAGCTTTCATCTGACCCCGTCTTGACCTCCAACTCGGGGTCAGAAGAACAAGTTCTTCAGACCCCTGTGCCACGTCTAACTAAGGGGTCTGATGAAAATCTTCATCTGACCCCATCTTGGCTTCTAACTCGGGGTCGGAAGAACAAGTTCTTCAGACCCCTGTGCCCAGCTTCACCCCTGCGCCTTGGGAATCACCCGCTCCCGCACAAACACAATCAGAATCGCCGCCAACGTCAACACCGGCCAGGACCCCGTCTGCATATACGGCGTACTACCAGTCGCGGTAAACACCTCCCCGGTCAGGGTCGCCCGCTCGAATTGCGGGATCCGTTCGGTAATCTGCCCTTTTTCGTTGATGATCGCCGTCACCCCGTTGTTGGTGCCGCGCAGCATGTAGCGGCCGGTCTCCAGGGCGCGCATGCGGGCGATCTGCAGGTGCTGAAGGGGGCCAATGGAGTCACCGAACCAGCCGTCGTTGCTGACGGTCAGCAGCAGACCGGCACCCCGGCTGTTGAAGGCGACGAAGTCCGGATATGCCACCTCGTAGCAGATGAACGGCATGACCTTGATACCGTTGGCCTGCAGCGGGTCCTGCCACTCGGGCCCCTTGCTGAAGCTGCTCATGGGCAGGTCGAAGAAGTCGATCAGACCACGCAGCAGCCCCTGCAGGGGCACATACTCACCAAAGGGCACCAGCTTCTGCTTGTGGTACATGCCACCACCGTTGCCGATGGCCATGATGCTGTTGTGGTAGGTGAAGTCCTCGATCCGGTCGCTGAAGCCATACCAGGGAATGCCGGTGATCAGGGTGCTGTTCTCCCCCAACTGCTCGTCGATGTGCTCGATGATCTTGCCGGCCTGGTCCTGGGTGATCGGGATGGCCGTCTCCGGCCAGAGGATCAGGTCGGTGTCCCAGTGCTCCTCGGTGAGGGTGAGATAGGTCACGATCTGGTCCCTCAGGAAATCCGGGTCCCATTTGACCTGCTGTGGAATGTTGCCCTGCATGGCGGCAAAGGAGGTGGGCTGATCACTGACTTCGGTCCAGTCGACGCGGTTCATGGCCGGCGCAGCGACCCAGGGAATCAGCACCAGGGCCAGCACAAGGCCGGCCAGTGTCCGTCGTTCACGCAAGAACAGCCAACCGGCAGCATAACCGGCAACACCGGTAACCGTCAACCAGAAGGTGAGCCCGTGCACACCGGTCAGCGGCGCCAGCCCGGCCAGGGGACCGTCGGTGTGGGCCGTGCCCAGATAGAGCCAGGGAAAGCCGGTCAGTAACCAGCCCCGTAGCCAGTCCCCGAGGATCCAGATCGCCGGAAACAGGATCAGCCGGCGGATGGCGCTGTCTTTGGCCAGTTTACTCCAGAACCAGAAAGCCAGGCCATGGAACAAAGCCAGCCCCATGACAAACAGGACGGTCAACAGGATGGCAATGGGCGCAGGAGTGTTACTGTGTTCGCTGATGCTGATGTAGACCCAGCTGGCACCGGTGGCGAACAGCCCCAGGCCGGTGAACCAGCCGGCCCGGAACAACTGGCCGGGGGCAGCGGGGATAGTGATCAGAAGGATCAGAACTATCGAAACCGGCCCCAGCCACCACAGGTTGAAGGGGGCAAAGGTCAGGGTTTGCAGGGCCCCCGCGCCCAAAAGGATCAGGGGGCCCAGCCAGGGAATCCGGTTCAGTGGGGTGTTCAGGGTGGTGCGGGTGGCGTTACTGCTCACTTCGGTTTACCTGCAACAGACGGATGACACGGTTATCGGCGTTGGCAATAGTAAACTGCAAGCCGCCGAATTCAACCGTTTCACCCCGCCTGGGCAGGTGCCCGAATTCTTTGAGAACGACGCCGCCGATGGTGTCGAAATCTTCTTCGTCCAGTTCGGTCTGGAAGAACTCGTTGAAATCGTCCACGGGCGTGACCGCCTTCACCGCAAAGGAGCCATCGCCCCGAGCCTTGATGTTGGTCTCTTCATCGAAGTCGTGCTCGTCCTCGATCTCACCGACAATCTGTTCCAGCACATCCTCGATGGTGATCAGGCCGGCGGTGCCGCCATACTCATCCACCACGATGGCCATGTGGTTGCGGTTTTCCTTGAACTCCTTGAGCAGCTGATTCAGGCGCTTGCTCTCCGGCACGAAGTTGGGCGGACGCAGGATCTCGCGAATGCGGTTCCAGTTCAGTTCGTTGTTCATGGCCAGGGGCAGGAGATCCTTGGCCAGCAGGACGCCGATGACGTCATCCTGGCTGTCGCCGATGACCGGGAAACGGCTGTGGGCAGAAGAAATGATCTCCCCGAGGAATTCCTTTGGCTCCTGGGAAGCTTTCACGGTGACCATCTGCGAGCGGGGAATCATGATTTCATCGACCCGCATGTCGATCACCTGCATGGCGCCTTCGATGATGCTCATGGCATCGACATCGATGATGCTCTGGGACTCTGCGTCCCGCAGGATTTCCAGCACGTCCTCGACGGACTCAGGCCCGCTGGAGAAGGCCTGTGATATACGCTCCAGCCAGGACTTGTTGCCCTGACTGCGACTCGACTGATCGTCGCTCATGAGTCTTGTTCCGTTTCCTCTGCTTCGTAGGGGTTATCGTATCCAAGCTGCTTCAACAGCCGGATTTCGAGGGCTTCCATGACCTCGGCCTCTTCATCTTCAATATGATCGTAGCCCTGAAGGTGCAGCATACCGTGCACCACCATATGCGCCCAGTGCGCTTCGATCGTTTTGTGCTGTTCGCCGGCCTCTTTCTCGACAACCGGCGCACAAATGACGAGATCTCCCGCCAATGGGACCGTTATACCCGCTGGGGCCTCAAATGGGAAGGACAATACATTGGTCGGCCTGTCCTTGCCCCGGTACTCGTGATTCAGCTCCTGACTCTCAAGCGCACCGACAATACGAATCGTCACCTCGGACGGATTCTCCCCCAGCCAGGCGGCCTGCGCCCAGGTCTGGAAAAGGGCCTCGTCCGGAACGCCTTGGCCCTCATACACGTTCTGGAAATCAACCGTCAGCTCACTCACTGGCCTGTTGCACTCCCGTCATCAAAGGAATCGTAGGCTTCGACAATCCGCTGCACCAGCGGGTGGCGCACCACATCTTTGGCGTCAAAGCGGGTAAAGCCGATACCCGATACCTTGCTCAGCACATTGGCCGCATGAATCAGACCGGAATTCTGCCCGCGGGGCAGGTCCACCTGGGTCGTGTCGCCGGTGATCACCGCGGTGGAGCCAAAGCCTATCCGGGTCAGGAACATCTTCATCTGCTCCCGGGTGGTGTTCTGGCTCTCGTCCAGGATGATGAACGAGTTGTTCAGGGTCCGGCCGCGCATGAAGGCCAGCGGCGCAATCTCGATCACGCTCTTCTCGATCAGCCGGGTGACCTGATCAAAGCCGAGCATTTCGTAGAGCGCGTCATACAGCGGGCGCAGGTACGGATCGACTTTCTGCGCCAGGTCGCCGGGCAGGAAGCCGAGCTTCTCACCGGCCTCGACCGCCGGACGCACCAGCAGGATGCGCTTGACCTGCTCGTCTTTCAGGGCTTCCACGGCACAGGCCACCGCCAGCCAGGTCTTGCCGGTACCGGCCGGACCGATGCCGAAGTTGATGTCGTGGGTGCGGATGTTGTGTACATACTTCTGCTGGTTCCGGCCACGGGGTTTGGCGGTCATCTTGGGCGTCTTGATGACCGTCACCTGGCCTTCATCGTAGGGCACATCATCGGGCAGACGCTCGATGCCGGTTTCCCGGATGAACAGGTGCACGGTATCCGGCGGGATATCGTCGGTGGCTTCGGTTTCCCGGTACAGGTGCCGAATCACCTCAACCGCCGCGGCGACGTGCTCGGTCTCGCCCTCGACGCGGAAATGGTGTCCCCGCCGGCCGACTTTCACCTCAAGACGTTTCTCGATCATCTTCAGGTTTTCGTCGAACTGGCCGCAGAGAGTGGCCAGACGGCGCTGGTCTACCGGGTGCAGGTCGAATTGTCTGGTGTCGTGTGTGTTCAATCTTGCTCCGTATTGGTTTACTCCCCTGATTTCAGGGAGCACGTGTTTCAGAGTCCGGTGTTGGGCCCTGCCAGCACCGGACCTTTCTGACTATTTGCAGGCCCGTTGGGTGAAAAACAAGTGGCAGGCTTCGCGGCCGGGTTGAAGTTGGGGTCAGATGAAAGCTTTCATCTGACCCCTGTGCGCGGCATCTGCCCTTTGATTAACCCGGCTCCCGTTCAATTTGCAGGCGGTCGTGTTGTCTGCGGAGAGTGGTGGGCAGTCCCTCCCCAAAATGTTGAAGGCCAAGGATGGCCTGAAACAAGCGCACATGGACGTGCTCGTAGCGGTTTTGGGGAGGGACTGCCCACCGCTCGCCCTGCTCCAAGCCCCAGACGAATACGATCCCAAGCTTATTCCAACGCCAAGCCTCAAACGGATACGTCCAGAGTCTTAATGCAACTCCGAATCCACAGGCACACCCCGCAGCGAATTGGGATAAGCCTCCACAATCTCCACGTCAATAAAGTGCCCTACCACGTCCGGATTTTCATGCCGGAAGTTCACAATCCGGTTGTTCTCCGTACGCCCCGCATACTCCCCGGGGTCTTTCTTGGACAGGCCGGTCACCAAAATCCGTTGGGTGGTGCCCACCATCTTGCGGCTGATGTCCATCGCCTGCTGGTTGATCCGTTGCTGCAGGATCGCCAGGCGCTCTTTCTTCGCCTCCATGGGCGTGTCGTCCGGCAGGTCGGAGGCCGGGGTGCCCGGGCGGGCGCTGTAGACAAAGCTGAACGACACGTCGAAACCGATGTCATTGATCAGCTTCATGGTGTCCTCGAAGTCCTTCTCGGTTTCACCCGGGAAGCCCACGATGAAGTCGGAGGAGAAGCTGATGTCCGGGCGGATCTTGCGCAGGCGGCGGAGTTTGGATTTGTACTCCAGCGCCGTGTGGCCGCGTTTCATGGCCGCCAGGATGCGGTCGGAGCCGCTCTGCACGGGCAGGTGGAGGTGGCTGACCAGTTCGGGAACCCGCTCGTAGACATCGATCAGGGCATCGGAGAATTCCACCGGGTGCGAGGTGGTGTAACGGATGCGGTCGATGCCGTCGATGGTGGCGATGAGTTCGATCAGCTCGGCCAGGTCCATGACGTCACCGTCGTGGGTCTCACCGCGGTAGGCGTTGACGTTCTGGCCCAGCAGGTTCACTTCCCGAACACCCTGGCCGGCGAGGTGGGCGACTTCGGCGATGACGTCGTCAACCGGGCGGCTGACTTCTTCGCCGCGGGTGTAGGGCACCACGCAGAAGGTACAGTATTTGCTGCAGCCTTCCATGATGGACACAAATGCAGAGGGGCCCTCGGCGCCCGGCTCGGGCAGATTGTCGAATTTCTCGATTTCCGGGAAGCTGACGTCCACCACACCGACGCCGTTACCCTTGGTCTTGATCTCGGTGATCATATCCGGCAGGCGGTGCAGGGTTTGCGGGCCGAACACCATGTCGACGTAAGGCGCTCGATCAATGATGGCCTGGCCTTCCTGGCTGGCGACGCAGCCGCCGACGCCGATGATCAATTCGGGCTTCTTGCTCTTGAGACTTTTCCAGCGGCCAAGCTGGTGAAATACCTTCTCCTGGGCTTTTTCCCGGATGGAGCAGGTGTTCAGCAGCAGGATGTCGGCGTCGTCCGGGCTGTCGGTCATTTCGACGGCTTCGCCGGTTTTGAGCAGATCGGCCATGCGGGCAGAGTCATACTCGTTCATCTGACAGCCGTGGGTTTTGATGTACAGCTTTTTGGCCATGGTTCTCACGTGATCTGGTGTGTGGGCGCCGGATCTGGTGTAGGGCGCTGGTAAAAATGGGACTGCGTAGTATACCGCTGTGCTTAAACTTCAACCACCGTTGTCTCGGTATTCCTTATCCCGCTCTGTGCTATTATTTCGATCCCTGCAAGCTGGAAGTACGAAGGTTCGCAACGCTTCAATCGGTGTGGGGTGGGTGGTGCTTTTCTGCAGGAAAAATTGTCTGAGCACAGCGAGTTGTTTTTTCCGGAAGAAAAGCACCACCCACCCCGCGCCAGCCCCCAAGCCTTGATACCAGACAATTTCCAAAAGAACTTCTGAATCGAAAACGAAACCACCCATGACTCCTGAACGCCTCGCCCGAATCAAACAAACCCTCGATACCCGCCAACCGGACCTCCGCGTGTTGACCGATCAGGTCCACAAACCCCGTAATCTGTCGGCGATCATCCGTTCCTGTGACGCCTTTGGCCTGGCGAACATGCACGTGGTCTGGCCGAAGGAAGGCTTCCGGGCGTTCCGGAAGACCGCGGGCGGCAGTTACAACTGGGTGACCACCCATACCCATCCCACCATGAACGACGCCGTGGCCGACCTGAAGGCGCAGGGTCACAAGCTCTATGCCGCCCAGCTTTCGGACCGGGCGGTGGATTTCCGGGAGGTGGACTATACGGTGCCCTGTACCATCATCATGGGCAATGAGGTGGACGGGGTGAGTTCGGACGCTGCGGCCGAGGCGGATGAGCACATTGTGATTCCGATGATGGGCATGGTGGAGTCCCTGAACGTCTCCTCCGCCTGCGCCATCATTCTTTCCGAGGCCCAGCGACAGCGGAAGCTGGCGGGGATGTTCGAGCAGCGGCGGTTGCCGGATGAGGAGTACAACCGCCTGCTGTTCTGCTGGTGTCAGCCGACGGTGAAGCGCTATTGCGATGACCGCAAGCTGCCATACCCGCCGATTGATCCGGAGACCGGGGAGCTGGTTGACGGGGTGGGGTGGATGAGGGAAGTGCGCAAACAGCGGCATCCCCACCTGGCGTGACGTCGAGGTCCTGCTCAGGGGTCTGATGAAAGCCTTCATCTGACCCCATTTTCAAACCAGACTCCACCGCTAAAACCAGACTCCGCCGCTAACAAGGGGTCAGAAGAAAGCGTTCTTCAGACCCCGACTTAACCGCCAAGGCTGCGATCCGACTCAGGGGTCTGATGAAAGCTTTCATCTGACCCCATCTTCACCGTCACTCCTCCCGAGCCTCAAGATACCGCTGCAACTGCTCCCGCAACGCCTTCGGCAACCGGGTAATCGTCAGCGCATCCTTGTCCCGGTCATAGTAAACCGCCTGGTTCACCAGGTCGGAGGAAAACGACACACTCATCCCACCACCGGACCCGGCGATACGCACCAGTTTCTTCACCTTGCGATGGTCCGGGTGCAGCACCCCGGTCTCCGGCAGCTCCGCATTCTGGTTGGCAAACTCCTTGAAGCGCTGGGGCTCGTTTTCATCCAGGTACCCGGACAGCGCCTCGATTTCCACCGGCTCACCGAGGGCATGCTGCTCCTTGCAGAATTCATAGGCGCGGGAGCGAACTTCACCGGCCTTTTCCGGCTCCGAGGTTTTGGCAAAGGCTTCCACGGCGTCGAGGAAGGTCATGGTTTCCTTTTCCACGTCCACGTTATTGGTGAAGCCGCATAGCCGGATGAACAGTTCGCCTGGCTCGCCGGTGCCGCGGCCATGGACGAGGGTGAGGTAGTTCTCGCTGCCGTTCTCGCCAAGCCAGTCATCCAGCTCGATGCGAACGGCCAGGTTCAGGCGTGACAGGCTCAGCACATCGGTCGCATCGAGAACCTGGTTGCCGTCGAACCGCATGGCGCTGTCGGTTTCGACAATCAGCAGGTAAACCACCTCGGCGTCGGCCAGGGCTTCGTGGACGATCATCAGGTGGCCGTCGAATTCTTCCTGGCAGCCGGTGAGCAGTTCCTGCCACTGGCCGAACAGGCGGTCGGTCATGGCGCCGAAGCTCTGTTTGTCTTCCCGGTAATCCTTGAGCCAGCTGCTGAACGGGCATTCGCCCAGGTCCTCGGAGAAGCGGCCGTACTTCTTGCCCGGCTTGCTGTTGAACAGACGCTTCATCTGCTTGTGCAGGGCCTCGTAATCGCCACCAGGCTCCTGCAGGGCTTCACCGCTGTTGAGGCGGGCGGGCTGGCCCGGCTGGTACTGGCTGGCAAAAGCGGTGCGAAGGTGTTTGATGGCCATGACGTGTTGTTCCCCGATTGATGAACGACAAAGCCCCGAGGGTGGTGACCGCTCGGGGCTGTGCATTGTAGCCATGAAGGCGGGGTCAGAAGAAGGCTTTCTTCAGACCCCTGGAGCCGGCGTTGAACTTGGGGTCAGATGAAAGCGTTCATCTGACCCCCTTTTTTCCACTAAACCCTGGGGTCAGAAGAAAGCCTTCTTCTGACCCCTCCTTCAGACGTACCGCCTTTTCAGATCCGCTTACTCCGAACCAGCTCCTGCACCAATTCACTCACAGCCCCCGGAATTTCCTCCGCGGTGTCGGCACTGGCTGCAGCATTGGCAATGTCGGTCCCCAGGTTCACCGCAATCGCCACCAGCCCATGGGCCGTCAGCAGCTGCGCGGTCCGGCGGCGCTCGTCGGCATCGCCGGCACTTTCTTCGCTGAGAACCACCGCCGTCTTGCCCTGGTCGAACAGGGCGCGTTCTACTGCCAGTGCCAGGGCGGGTGCCTGCTTGCCGTTACAGGCGATAATGGCCGGTTTCTGGGCCAGACGGCGTTCGCGCTCTTCCGCAGTGACCGGATCCAGAGACTCGGCGCCGTCCGCCAGGCCGGCGATCATGCCAGCACCGATGGTGACGTTGGTCAGGCGGTCGACAACGATGAAGCTGCCTGTGGCGTGATTCCGCTGGTAGGCGTCAAAGGCGATCGGCTGGTTCAGGGTCAGTTCACACAAGCCAATTTCGTTCAGTGCCAGTTCGCTCGGTCCGACCTGTTGCTCCAGGGTGTTTACATCCGTCTGGTGATGGATCTTCTTGACGGTCCCGGAGGTAAAGGTGGGGCCAAGCTTGATGTCATACAGCCGCCCGGTTTCCAGTGGCGCATCGGTCATCCAGACAATATTGGCATTGAAGCGGTTAGCCACTTCCGGCTCGTCTTCCACCTTGACCAGCATGTCCCCGCGGCTGATGTCGATCTCATCCTCGAGCGTCAGTGTCACCGCCTGGTCGATGTAGGCTTCCTCGAGTTTGCCATCGAACGTCACGATGTCCTTGACTGCGCTGGTGCGCTTGGATGGCAGCGCCATGACCGTGTCGCCCGGGCGGATGACGCCGGAGGCGATAGTGCCACAGAAGCCCCGGAAATCGAGGTCCGGGCGGTTGACGTATTGGACCGGGAAGCGGAAGTGCTCCAGGTTCTTGTCCCGGGAGACCTCGACCGTTTCCAGGATTTCCATTAACGGATGGCCGCTGAACCAGGGGGTGTTCTCGCTCTTGTTGACCACGTTGTCGCCCTCGAGGGCGGAAATGGGCACGAAGCGGATATCTTTCAGCCCGAGCTTGGCGGCAAAGGCCAGGTAGTCGTCCTTGATTTCGTTGAAACGTTCTTCACTGAAATCCACCAGGTCCATCTTGTTCACTGCCACCACGATGTGGCGGATGCCCAGCAGGGAGGCAATGTAGGAATGCCGGCGGGTCTGGGTCAGCACGCCATGGCGGGCGTCGATCATCAGGATCGCCAGTTGCGCGGTCGACGCACCGGTCGCCATGTTACGGGTGTACTGCTCATGGCCCGGCGTATCGGCAATGATGAACTTGCGTTTGTCGGTAGAGAAGTATCGATAGGCGACATCAATGGTGATGCCCTGTTCCCGCTCCGCCTGAAGGCCGTCCACCAGCAGCGCCAAATCCAGCTTCTCGCCGGTGGTGCCCATCTTGGCGCTGTCACTCTTCAGGCTGGCCATGTGATCTTCGTAGATCATCTTGGTGTCGTGCAGCAGGCGACCAATCAGGGTGCTCTTGCCGTCATCGACGCTACCGCAGGTGAGCAGGCGCAGCAGTTCCTTGTTTTCGTGCTGCTTCAGGTAGGCCTGGATGTCTTCGGCGATGAGATTTGAGGTATGAGACATGCTTGGAACCCTTTGGGGTAAAGTCGGGGTCAGATGAAAGCGTTCATCTGACCCCATTTTCATTTCAACTCAGGGGTCTGAAGAACTGGTTCTTCTGACCCCATCTTCACGATGTCAGCTCGGAGGCCGGCGCCAACTCAGGGGTCTGAAGAATTCATTCTTCTGACCCCATTTTCAGGTTGCCAACTCGGGAGCCCGGCGCCAACTCGGGGTCAGAAGAACCAGTTCTTCAGACCCCTGGGGCTTGGGGCAGAGGCTAACCTGGGGTCAGAAGAAAGCTTTCTTCTGACCCCCTGTTTCAGAAATACCCTTCGCGCTTCTTCTGCTCCATCGAGCCGGCGGAATCGTGGTCAATCACCCGGCCCTGGCGCTCGGAACTGGTGGCCAGCAGCATTTCCTGGATGATTTCCGGCAGGGTGTCCGCCTCGGATTCGATGGCGCCGGTCAACGGGTAGCAGCCGAGAGTCCGGAAGCGGACCGATTTCATCATCGGCTCCTCGCCTTCCTTCAGCGGCATACGGTCATCATCCACCATGATCAGGGTCCCATCGCGCTCGACCACCGGGCGCTTGGCGGCATAGTAGAGGGGAACGATCTCGATGTTCTCGAGGTAGATGTACTGCCAGATATCCAGCTCGGTCCAGTTGGAGAGCGGGAAAACTCGGATGCTCTCGCCCTTGTTGATCTTGCCGTTGTAGATGTTCCACAGCTCCGGGCGCTGGTTCTTCGGGTCCCAGCGGTGGTGCTCGTCGCGGAAAGAGTAAACGCGCTCCTTGGCCCGGGATTTCTCCTCGTCCCGGCGGGCGCCACCGAAGGCGGCGTCAAACTTGTACTTGTCCAGGGCCTGCTTGAGGGACTGGGTTTTCATGACATCGGTGTGCTTTGCACTGCCATGGGTGAACGGCCCGATGCCCTGTTTCACGCCTTCCTCGTTGATGTGCACGATCAGGTCCAGGCCATGCTCCTTCACCTTGCGGTCCCGGAACTCAATCATGTCCTGGAATTTCCAGGTGGTGTCGACGTGGAGCAGGGGGAAGGGCGGTTTGCCCGGGTAGAATGCCTTCCGGGCCAGGTGCAGCATCACGGCAGAGTCCTTCCCGATGGAGTAGAGCATTACCGGGTTATCAAACTCGGCTGCCACTTCCCGGATAATGTGGATGCTTTCCGCTTCCAGCTGTTTCAGGTGCGTGAGGTTATATGAGGTCATGGTCATCCATTGCCGGCAGAGACATAGGTGGCTGTATAGTTCAATGTCAGAACTATAACAGAGCCGACAATGGCATAAGAAGGAGTGCGGCTAGAATTTCAAGCTATAAAAATATAGCGTTCGCCAGGCTCAATGGGCTTGAGGCCTGCCTCTCAGGCCCCGGCGGGCTTGCGAAGATCTGCCAGGAGTTTGGAGACGTAACGGTCGACGTAGTCGTAGCCGTTGCCCTCAAATTCGGCGAACTGGATTCCCAGATGGAACTCGTCCCGGGCAACGCGACGCAGGTTGACGATGCTGCCTTCGGCAATAATCGACACCGGCTGGGTGGGCACAACCGGAACGGAGAAGCGTGTCTTGACCGGAATCCAGTGGCCGGGGGCCGGCGCTTTCCGGTCGGGGATCAGCTGTTTAACGGCTTTTTCACTGCAGGAGATCATGACACCGCTCCGGGAAAGATTGGCAACAGAGCAGGTCAGGCATTCGCCGTCAGGCTTTTCGATGGTGATGTCCGCTGAGACATCGACACGTTGTTGATTGCGCAGGTTGGGTTTTGCCGTGGTTGTTTTCATTCTTACTCTTCTGGCGTGACTGGTCTGAAAAGATGCTGCCTTCCCCATAAAAAATCCTTCCAGAAAACATACTTAAACCCCACAGATTCTATGTGTTTAAAATGTGAACAGCAAGATATCTGACGTGATTAGTGGCAGTTTTGTGACGTCTTTCCCGGCAAGCCGTCAAAATTTTGTTCCCGGATTCGCCGTTTCCAGCGGCCCGGCCAGGCTGCAGCCTGATGTGCAGGTAGGGTAAACTAGGCGCTTTCATCCATTGCAGGGGCGACCTACCGCTCCGGGAATTCCTGTAGACACTATGACCGACAAAACAGAAACAGCCGCAGGCACTGGCGGCAAAGTGGGCTTTATCAGCCTTGGTTGCCCGAAGGCCCTGGTGGACTCCGAACGCATTCTGACCCAGTTGCGTCAGGATGGTTACGATGTGGTGCCCACCTATGACGACGCCGATATCGTGGTGGTGAACACCTGCGGATTTATCGACGCAGCCAAGCAGGAATCCCTGGACGCCATCGGCGAGGCCATGAACGAAAACGGCAAGGTGATTGTCACCGGCTGCATGGGTGTCGAAGCGGACAAGATCCGTGACACCCACCCCGGTGTGCTGGCCGTCTCCGGCCCCCATGCCTATGAGGAAGTGGTCGGCGCCGTCCACCAGTATGTGCCCCCGAAAAAAGAACACGACCCCTTCGTGGACCTGGTCCCGCCCCAGGGCATCAAGCTCACCCCGCGGCACTATGCTTACCTGAAGATTTCCGAGGGCTGCAACCATCGGTGTACCTTCTGCATCATCCCGTCCATGCGCGGCGATCTGGTCAGCCGACCGATTGGCGATGTGATGGACGAGGCCAAGCGCCTGGTGGATGCCGGCGTGAAGGAGCTGCTGGTGATTTCCCAGGACACCTCCGCCTACGGTGTCGATATCAAGTATCGCACCGGCTTCTGGCAGGGCCGCCCCCTTAAGACCAAAATGCAGTCCCTGTGCGAGGCCCTGGGTGAGCTGGGCGTCTGGGTACGCCTGCACTACGTCTATCCGTACCCGCATGTTGACGACGTCATCCCGCTGATGGCCGAAGGCAAGATCCTGCCGTACCTGGACATCCCGTTCCAGCACGCCAGCCCGAAAGTCCTCAAGGCCATGAAGCGCCCGGCCCACGACAGCAAAACCCTGGAGCGCATCAAGAAGTGGCGTGAGATCTGCCCGGAACTGACCATCCGGTCCACTTTCATCGTCGGCTTCCCCGGCGAAACCGAGGAAGACTTCCAGTACCTGCTGGACTGGCTCGATGAGGCCCAGCTCGACCGCGTGGGTGCGTTTACCTACAGCCCGGTGGAAGGTGCCAAAGCCAACGAGCTGGAAGGTGCGGTTCCTGAGGATGTAAAAGAAGAACGCCTGGCCCGTTTTATGGAGAAGCAGGCGCAGATCTCAGCGGCCCGCCTGCAGGCCAAAATCGGCAAGACCATCGACGTGCTCATCGACGAAGTCGACGAGGAAGGTGCTATTGGCCGCTCCAAGGCGGATGCGCCGGAGATCGACGGTATGGTTTACCTCAACGGCGAAACCGACCTGGCTCCCGGTCAAATCGTTCAGGCGGTTGTGGAGCATGCCGACGAGCACGATCTATGGGGTCGGCTTGTTTGATCGGTTTTGAGTGTGGCTCCTAGCCTTTGAGTTTTGCGGGAGGGCCTTGGCAGGAAGTGCCTCCCAAAAACCGCTACGAGCACGTCCATGTGCGCTTGTTTCAGGCCATCCTTGGCCTTCAACATTTTTGGGAGGCACTTCCTGCCAAGGCCTCGCAACTTTTAGTGATAGTCGGCATCCAAAAATGCCGTAGCGAAATTGAGTCGTTGCAGCAGGCACGGTTTGCCGGACTATCACTCTGAATTTGGCAAGCGCGGGTGGGTAAGGCCTTCCAAAACTGTGCGGAGCCATGGATGGCGGAGCTCAAGCGTCACAGGGACGTGCCGAAGGAGCGGGTTTTGGAAGGCCTGACCCACCCGTGCGATAACTCCGAATCCAAACAGGCTAGGGTCGCAGCAAGAAACCACGACCCAAAGCCGACGGGTCACCCCCCAAGCTTCTTAACAAGGATCTCGTTAAAGAGCTTCGGATTCCCCTGACCTTTGGAGGCCTTCATCAGAGGCCCCATAAAGCCACCAAGCATCTTCTTGCGCTTCTTGGGATCTTCCTCGTTCTGGTACTGGGCCACCTGATCCGGCATGCCGGCCAGAACGTCGTCGACCATGGCTTCGAGGGCGCCGGTGTCAGACACCTGCTTCAGCCCCTTGGCATCGATGATGGCGTCCACGTTGTCATTTTCGCCCGTCCACAACGCCTCGAATACCTTCTTGGCGCCGGCGGACGAGACCGTGTTATCGGCAATACGAACCACCAGATCCCCTAGCTGGGCACCCGTAATCGGGGAGTCGGCCACGGTCTTTTCCTCCGCCTTCAGGCGGGCAGAGAACTCGCCCTGGATCCAGTTGGCGGCCAGTTTCGCGTCCTTACCGTGCGCAGCGGCCTCTTCGAAGAACGCAGCCAGCTTTGCGTCACCGGACAGCAGGCCGGCGTCGTAGTCGTTCAGGCCGTATTGCTCCTTGAAGCGGGCCTTGCGGGCGTCCGGCAGTTCCGGCAGGCGGCTGCGGGCGTCTTCGATGAAATCGTCATCAATCACCACCGGCAACAGGTCCGGGCAGGGGAAGTAGCGGTAGTCGTTGGCTTCTTCCTTGGTCCGCATGGAGCGGGACTCGTCCCGGTCGCCGTTATACAAACGGGTTTCCTGAATGATGCGGCCGCCGTCTTCCAGGATGTCCATCTGACGCTCCACTTCGTGGGCGATGGCCTGCTCCATGAAACGGAAGGAGTTCAAGTTCTTGGTCTCGGTCCGGGTGCCGAGCTCATCCGAGCCCTTGGGCTTCAGAGAGATGTTCACGTCAAAGCGCATGGAGCCCTGGGACATGTCGCCGTCGCAGATGCCCAGCGAGGTCACGATGCTGTGCAGTTTGCGTGCGAGGGCCACCGCTTCCTCGGCGCTGTTCATGTCCGGCTCGGTCACCACCTCGATCAGCGGGGTGCCGGCGCGGTTCAGGTCGATGCCGGACATGCCATGGAAGTCCTCGTGCAGGGACTTGCCGGCGTCCTCTTCCAGGTGGGCGTGGTGAATGCGTACCCGCTTGGTCTCGCCGCTGGCGAGGTCCAGATCTACATAGCCGGGGCCGACGATCGGCTGCTCCAGCTGGGTGGTCTGGTAGCCCTTGGGCAGGTCCGGGTAGAAATAGTTCTTCCGCTCGAACATGGAACGGCGGCCAATCTCGGCGTTCACCGCCAGGCCGAACATCACCGCATAGCGGAAGGCATTCTCATTCGGCACCGGCAGGGTGCCCGGCATGGCCAGGTCCACCGCGTTGGCCTGGGTGTTCGGCTCGGCGCCGTAGGCGGTGCTGGAGCCGGAAAAGATCTTGGTTTTGGTGGCGAGCTGAACGTGAATTTCCAGCCCGATCACGATATCCCACTGCATGTGTTCGTCTCCTCTCTCGGGCTTATTTCGGTTCACGCTGGTGCCAGTCGGTCACCTGCTGGAACTGGTGGGCGGCGTTCAGCAGCCGGGCCTCGGCAAAGTGGTCGCCGATGATCTGCAGGCCAACCGGCAGGCCATCCACAAAACCCGCCGGTACCGACATGGCCGGCAGCCCCGCGAGGTTGATCGCGATGGTGAAAATGTCCTCCAGGTACATGGTCACCGGATCGTTGGTCTTCTCGCCCTGAATGAACGCGGGAGACGGGGAGGTGGGGCTCATCAGCACGTCCACTTCCTTGAAGGCATTGGCGAAATCCTGCTGGATCAGCCGGCGGACCTTCTGGGCCTTCAGATAGTAGGCGTCGTAGTAACCATGGGACAGGGCATAGGTGCCCACCAGAATCCGACGCTTCACCTCGGCCCCGAAGCCTTCGGCCCGGGTCCGGGTGTACATGTCCATCAGATCCTTCGGATCCTCGCAGCGGTAGCCATAGCGCACACCGTCAAAGCGCGACAGGTTCGCGGAGGCTTCCGCCGGTGCAATCACGTAATAGGCGGCAATCGCCAGCTTCGCGTTCGGCAGGGACACTTCCTTCACCGTCGCGCCCAGCTTCTCGTATTCCTTCACCGCGTTGCGAACCTGCTCCTCCATCGAGGGAGACAGCTGATCGCTGAAGTACTCCTTGGGTAGGCCGATCTTCAGGCCCTTCAAAGGCTCGTTCAGGGTCGCCGTGTAGTCCGGGACCTCACGATCGATGGACGTGGAATCCCTCGGATCGAAACCGGCCATTACGTTCAGCATCAGCGCATTATCCCCGGCAGTCCGCGCCATGGTGCCGCCCTGGTCCAGGGAGGAGGCAAAGGCGATCATGCCGTACCGGGAAACCCGACCGTAGGTGGGCTTCAGCCCGGTCACGCCACACAGCGCCGCCGGCTGACGGATGGAGCCACCGGTATCGGTTGCGGTGGCGGCCGGCACCAGGCGTGCTGCGACCGCTGCGGCAGAGCCACCGGAGGAGCCGCCCGGGACGCGCTTCTCACCAGAGGACAGACCCCAGGGATTGGTCACCGCACCGAAATAGCTGGACTCGTTGGAAGACCCCATGGCGAACTCATCCATGTTGGTCTTGCCCAGACACACCGCGCCGGCCTGCCGGAACTTCTCCGTGACCGTCGCATCGTAGGGCGGCACGAAGTTCTCCAGCATCTTCGAACCACAGGTGGTGCGAACCCCGTTGGTGCAGAAAATGTCCTTGTGGGCAAAAGGCACCCCGGTCCAGGCCGTCGCCTTGCCGGCGGCCCGCAACTCATCAGCCGCCTTGGCCTCGGCCAGCGCCTGCTCTTCGGTGATGGTAATAAAGCTGTTGTACTTGCCGTCCTCCTGCTTCAGACGGTCGAGGAACTGCTGGGTCAGCTCCACACTGGAAATCTCGCCGCTCTCCAGTTCACGGGAAAGCTCTGCTACAGACTTGTTATGCATGATGAATCCTGAAATCGCTGGTATTCAGATCGTCCGATGTCTGGTTTCTGCCCGGGATCACTCAATGACCTTCGGCACCAGGTAAAGACCTTCTTCGGTGGCCGGCGCGATGGCCTGGAACGCCTCCCGCTGATTGGTCTCGGTGACCTCGTCCGGCCGCAGACGCTGAACCGCGTCCAATGGGTGTGCCATTGGTTCCACGGAATCGGTATCCGCGGCACTCAGCTGATCCACCAGATCCAGGATGTTGCCTAGATCCTTTTCCAGTGCCGAAACCTGCTCGTCGTCCACCTTGATGCGGGCGAGCACGGCAACTTTTTCAATGTCCTCGCGGGAAATGCTCACGTGGCCTCCAGTCTGTGAAGATTATTTAATGAAAAATCGGGTCGGTGCCTGTGCTTCCTGTTGAAGGCAACTCACAGGTCCGGGAACGTTTGGGGGACTGCTTTCCAAAACTGTGCGGAGCCATGGATGGCGGAGCCCAAGCGTCCCAGGGGTTCAGCCGAGCGCTTATGAAGCGAAGCTTCATGCGAAAGCTGAACGACCGCAATCTGTGATTGCGGGCCGGACCCCTTGGGGTGCCGCAAGGAGCGTGTTTTGGAAAGCAGTCCCCCAAGCGTTCTTGCACCAGGCCCGAGAAGCCCATCTCAGAACCCCAAACACTCAGGTAAAAGATAAGCCCGTTATGGTAACAGATTCGAACAATCGCGGGAGGCCCTGAATAATGTGGAAAATGTGACAATGGTAAGGCGGAGGGCCTTTCTGGCGCCTTGCCTGAGTAGGTGCTCACTGCTAAAGTTGCCGCATTCTTTTCGCAACCGCAACTCTCAGGTTGAAACTACACGAATGTTGATCAAAAGACTCCGAGGCATCTTCTCCAGCGACCTGTCCATCGACCTGGGCACCGCGAACACCCTTATATATGTGCGAGAGCGCGGCATCGTCCTGAACGAGCCCTCCGTGGTTGCCATCCGCACCAACAACTCCCAGAAAATGGTCGCGGCCGTCGGCTCCGAAGCCAAGCGCATGCTCGGCCGGACCCCGGGTAACATCACCGCCATCCGGCCCATGAAAGACGGCGTCATCGCCGACTTCGTGGTCACCGAGAAAATGCTCCAGCACTTCATCCATAAAGTGCACGAGAACAGCTTCATCACCCCGAGTCCGCGCGTCCTCGTGTGCGTGCCGAGCAAATCCACCCAGGTGGAACGCAAGGCCATCCGCGAGTCCGCTCTGGGTGCCGGTGCCCGGGAAGTGTTCCTGATTGAAGAGCCCATGGCGGCCGCCATCGGTGCCGGCCTGCCGGTCGAAGAGGCCAGCGGTTCCATGATCGTCGACATCGGCGGCGGCACCACCGAGATCGCCATCATCTCGCTGAACGGCATCGTCTACGCCGAATCCGTCCGGGTCGGTGGTGACAAATTCGACGAAGCCATCGTCACCTACGTGCGCCGCAACTACGGCAGCCTGATCGGTGACTCCACGGCTGAGCGCATCAAACACGAAATCGGCTGTGCCTACGAAGGCCTGGATGTTCGCGAGATCGACGTGCGCGGCCGCAACCTGGCCGAAGGCGTGCCGCGGGCCTTTACCCTGAACAGCGAAGAGATCCTCGACGCGCTGCAGGAATCCCTGGCGCAGATCGTCCAGACCGTCAAGAGTGCCCTCGAACAGTCTCCGCCCGAACTGGCCTCCGATATCGCCGAGCGCGGTATCGTGTTGACCGGTGGCGGCGCCCTGTTGCGCGGCCTCGACAAGCTCATCAGTGAAGAGACCGGTCTACCGGTGATCATCGCCGAAGACCCGCTGACCTGTGTCGCCCGCGGTGGCGGCAAGGCACTGGAAGTCATTGATCGCGGTGGCATCGGAATGTTCTCCCAGGAGGGTTAAGCCCGTGGGGAGGACTGACCATTAAAACCATTTTCGTCCAGGGCCCTGTTCCCGGGTTCAGACTCTTCCTGATCATTCTTGCGTCGGCAGCGTTAATCGTTGCCGACGCTCGTTTTGACCGTCTCTCACCGGTGCGCAGCACTCTCGCCACCGGTCTTGCCCCTGTGCACTGGCTGGGCAACGCCCCCTACGAATTCAGCGACTGGTTTTCCGGTCTGTTTGTGTCCAAAGAGGACCTCCAACAGCAGAACGAAGACCTTCGCGCCCGATTGTTGATCCTCGAACGTCGCGCCCTCAAATACGCCGCACTCGCGTCGGAAAATAACGAACTGCGCCGGCTGCTGAACTCCTCGGAAGTGCTGGATGACCGGGTCATCGTCGGTGAGGTGGTGGGCGTGTCGCCCGATCCGTTTTCCCACGAAGTCATCATCAACAAAGGCCTGAGCGACGGTGTCAAACCGGGCCAGGCGATCCTGGATGCCCACGGCCTCATGGGCCAGGTGGTTCAGGCCAGCCAGATCACCTCCAGGGTACTTCTGGTCTCTGACAGCAGCCACGCCGTGCCGGTGGAAGTGGTTCGCAATGGCCTGCGGGCCGTTCTGCTCGGCACCGGCAACACCGATGCCCTGGAGCTGGTCCATGTGCCGGACACCGCCGATATCCGCGAGGGTGATCTGCTGGTCAGCTCCGGCCTCGGTGGCCGTTTCCCGCGGGGCTATCCGGTCGCCGAGGTGTCCCGCATCACCAAGGAGCCGGGCGAACCGTTTGTCTCCATCCAGGCGACACCCAAGGCAGAGCTGAATCAGAGCCGCCTGGTACTGGCAGTGTTCCCGCCCGAACCCCAGGCGCCGAACCAGAACGCCGGCCAGCTATCCGAGTCAGGGGAGGAGCGCTGATGTTGTCGGTAATCAGTTATCCTGTTTTCGCGATTTCCGTGGTGCTGGCGCTGGTGCTGAGCATTTCCCTGTTTCCGGTGGGCTGGTTCGAGTTCCGTCCCGAGTGGCTGGGTCTGGTGGTGTTCTACTGGACATTCCGTGCACCGGCCCAGTTCGGGATTCTGCTGGCGTGGTTCCTGGGATTGCTGCTGGATGTGCTGGAAGCCACGCCTCTTGGGGTGAACGCCATGGCCATGGGCCTGATTGCCTTCCTGGTGCTGACCATCCACCAGCGTCTGCGCATGTACCCCATGCCGCAGCAATGCCTGATGGTGTTTCTGCTGCTGGGCATCAACCAGATGCTGGTGCATTTCATCAAGCAGGTGCTCGGTGCCGAGGGGGATACCGGATTCGGCTATCTCTGGCCGGCTGCTACCAGCGCCGTGATCTGGCCGGTGGTCTGTGTCCTCCTGGACAACATCAACCGGAAACTGGGGTAGTCATGTCGCATCTTGTCCTCGCTTCTGCCTCGCCGCGCCGGGCAGAGCTGCTGAAGCAGATCGGGCTGGAATTCACAGCGCAGGCAGCCGATATCGATGAAACGCCGCGACCGGACGAGCCTGCCGACGCCTATGTGGAGCGCCTGGCCCGGGAAAAAGCGCTGGCGGTAGCCGCTGCCCACCCGGATGCGCTGGTGCTCGGCTCAGACACCTCCGTGGTGCTCAAGGGTGAGATTCTGGGCAAACCCCTGAATCGAACCGACGCCTGTGCCACCCTGGCCCGGCTCTCGGGCGAGGTTCATCAGGTTATAACCGCCGTGGCGTTAGCGCACCGGGGCGACTGTCAATCCTGCCTGGTGGTCACTGACGTGGTGTTCCGACAACTTGGCGGGGACGAGATCAACGCCTATGTTGCCAGTGGAGAGCCCATGGACAAGGCTGGAAGTTATGGAATTCAGGGCCTTGGTGGTATTTTTGTGAAGGAACTACGGGGAAGTTACAGCGCGGTGGTCGGTTTGCCCTTGCAGCAGACCGCCGGGCTTCTGGCCGAGGCCGGCTTCCCGGTTTGGAGGAATTGGCCGCGCAGTCTGGAGAGCCAGGAATGAGTGAAGAAATCCTGATCAACGTTACGCCGGTGGAAACCCGGGTCGCCCTGGTTGAAAACGGCATGTTGCAGGAAGCCTATATCGAGCGCACCAGTCGCAAGGGCATCGTCGGTAACATCTACAAGGGCAAGGTGGTCCGGGTTCTGCCGGGCATGGAGGCCGCGTTCGTGGATATCGGCCTGGAGCGGGCCGCCTTCATCCATGCTTCCGACGTGGTCACCGGCCAGCCCTCTGCCGAGGATATCACCGACGGACCGAAAACCGTGCCGGACATCCGCACCTTGCTCCGGGAGGGGCAGTCCCTCGTGGTGCAGGTAACCAAGGACCCGATCGGCACCAAGGGCGCCCGCCTGACGACCCAGCTGTCGATTCCGTCCCGGTACCTGGTGTTCATGCCCGGCGTCAGTCACATCGGGATCTCCCAGCGCATCGAGGATGAAAACGAGCGGGAGCGTCTCAAGACGCTTCTGGCAGAGGCGGCAGCCGAGAGCACCGATGTCCAGGGTGGCTACATCATCCGTACTGCGGCAGAAGCCGCACCCGCCGAAGACCTGATCGGCGACATGAAGTACCTGCACCGGCTCAGTCAGTCCATCCAGGAGCGCATTGCCAATGTGCAGGCGCCCGCGGTGGTGTATCAGGACCTCCCTCTGTTCATCCGGACCATCCGTGATCTGGTGCGGCCCCAGACCGAGAAAGTCCGGATCGACAGTCGGGAGAGTCATCAGCGGGTCATGGAGTTTGTCCAGGAGTTCGTCACCGAATTTGCCAACATGGTGGAGTACTATCCCGGCGAGCGCCCGATCTTCGACCTGTACTCGGTGGAGGATGAGATCCAGAAGGCTCTGAGCCGCAAGGTTCAGCTGAAATCCGGTGGCTACGTCATCATCGACCAGACCGAGGCGATGACCACCATCGACATCAACACCGGTGGGTTCGTCGGGCACCGGAACCTGGAAGAGACGATCTTCAAGACCAATCTCGAGGCGGCCCGCGCCATCAGTCGGCAACTCAGGCTGCGCAACCTTGGCGGGATCATCATCATCGATTTCATCGACATGGAGGATTCCGAGCACCAGCGCCAGGTCCATCGCATGCTGGAGAAGATGCTGGAACGGGATCACGCCAAGACCAAGATCACCGGTGTGTCGGAACTGGGCTTGGTAGAGATGACCCGCAAACGTACCACGGAAAGCCTGGGCCAGGTATTGTGCGAACCCTGCCCCGTGTGTGACGGGCGCGGCTTTCTGAAAACCGCGGAGACCGTCTGCTACGAGATCTTCCGGGAGATCCTGCGGGTCAACCGGGCGTACGATGCCGAAAGCTATCTGGTGATGGCGTCCCAGAAGGTGGTGGACCGGTTGCTGGACGAGGAGTCCGATAACGTGGCCGATCTCGAGACCTTCATCGGCAAGACGATCCGCTTCCAGGTGGAGCCCTTCTACAGCCAGGAGCAATACGATGTCGTACTTCTCTGATGGTGGGGCAGGTTACCGGGTCGGGGAGTAACTGACCCATGTCCTCCGCCGATCACGGGCCGCGGTTGCCGGATCTACCTCCTGAAAGCCGGCCGGTGCGGCTGGCCGCCCGGCTGTCGAGCCTGATCTGGTGGTCCCTGCTGACAGTACTGATCCTGTTCGCGCTGTATGCGGGCATTGGCCGGCAACTGACCCAGAACATCGACAGCTTCCGGGATGATCTGGAGCTGGAGTTGTCCGCCCGCACAGGCAAGCAGGTGGACATCGGAGCCCTGGACGCGCGCTGGAACTGGCTGGATCCGACATTCCTGGCGCGGGATATCGATATCCGCGAGCCGGGAACCGGCGACTACGTGGCCCGCCTGCAAAACCTCCGGATCAGACTCGATTTCCTTGCCTCCCTGTTTCGCTTCCGGATTGTCTTCGAGGCCTTCGAGGCCGATGGCCTGGAATTGACGCTCAATCAGACGCCCGACGGGGACGTCGGTGTTGAGGGCGCGGAATTGCCGGCCCCCGCCCAGAGGCAGTTCCAGGACTGGCTCGAGTTGGCCGGGCGCTGGTTGTCCGATCCCTATGTCAAACTCACCCGAGTCCACCTCTCGATCCGGGACAGCTGGGACCAGCTGCGCCATCTCGAAATTCCCCAGCTGGATCTGGTCTACCACCGCGGCCTGTTCCGGGCCTCCGGCCGGGCGATGCAACCGGGCACAACCCAGCAGCTGGCGAGTTTCAGTCTGGTCGGGCGGCACTTCTTCCGTGGCGACTTTACCGGCCAGCTATACCTGGATGTGGCTTCCGGCCGCCTGTTCGATGGCCTGATCGACGACTACCAGTGGCGCTCACTGCGGGTTGAGGGCTTTGACCTGGGAGGGCAGGTCTGGCTGACCTTCCGCAATGGCCTGCTTCAGCAGGCAAACGGTTCGGTCCAGACTCCCTACCTGCAATTGGGGGCCGGCAGCGAGTCCCTGGCCCCGATCGAGAATATCAGTGCCCGCTTTGGCTGGCGTCGGGCAGAAGCGGGAGGGGAGGCCATGGTCTCCCGGGGAGAATTCCATCTCCAGGAGTTGCAGTGGACCTGGAACAACGTCACGGTCCCGCCGTTCAGTGTCCGGCTGATGCCCCGGGAGAGCGGTGATGTGGAGGTGGTGGCAGATGCGCTGCCACTTGGCCCGATGCGGCGACTGCTTGCTGTTCTGCCCGTGTTGCCGGAACGGGCAGGCCGCGCGCTTGAGGATTATCGCCCCGGAGGCTACCTCGACCGGGTGCATCTGAGAGTCCCGGCCGGGGCGCCGGCTGACTTTGAGCTGACCGCCCTGATGCGGGACGTGCGGGTCCAGGCCCATGGTGGGGCGCCCGGTGCCACGGGCCTGAAGGGCAGGCTGTCCCTTCGCCGTTATTCCGGCGTTGTCGAGCTTATTCCCGCCGAGAGCACGGTTACCCTGGGCTTCCCCCGTCTGTTTCGCGGTGACTGGTCGTTCCGGCAGGCGGAGGGCACGGTGGCCTGGCTGCTGGATGGCCCGATCACCCGTGTCTACTCCGACAACATCCGCCTCGATTACGGCGACTCGACGAGACTGACCGGTGCCTTTGATCTGCGCATGGACCGCGAGGGCGAGGACAACCTCGGGTTGCGTGTCGGCGTCGAGGAGGGGCGGGCCGCCATGTTGGCCGACTTCGTGCCCGCGAAGGTGGTCAATCCGGGGCTGTATGACTGGTTGACCTCTGCGATCACTGAAGCGCGGATCACCAAGGGGGTCTACTACGGTCACGGCCAGATCGGGCGCGATGCTCCCAGGGGCTCGTTCGTGTCGTCCATGTGGTACACCTTCGAGGACGCATCCGTTCGCTACGATGAGCGCTGGCCGGAAGTGACAGCGGCACGGGGCAGGGTGGATATTCACAACGGCAACACCGAGGTTGAGCTGGAGCGCGGCCGCACCGGTGGCCTTGAGCTGCGTCGGAGCAGGGTCAGGGTGGTCCCCGGGGAAAGCAACCGGCTGTATGTGGATGCAGCCGCCACTGTTCCCGGCGATTCGGTTCCCTTCTGGATGGAGAACAGCCCGCTCGGCGAGATGGCCGGCACGGAGGCCCGGAGCTTGATCTATGGGGGCGAGTACGCCCTGGATCTGGACCTGGAATTGCCTTTGGGCGAGGCGGCAGAGCCTGTGGTCCAGGCCCGTGTACAGACTTCGGATGGCTCGGTGCGATATCCCGCAGCCGACCTGAGCTGGACCGGGATTACCGGTGATCTGACCTACCACACACAGGAGGGTTTCTCCGGCGGCCCGTTGAACGCCCGGTTTTTCGGGGACCCGGTTGCGGTCACCCTCAGTGTGGGGCCCGAGGGACAGGGCCTGGCGATTCGCCAGGACGGCCAGTTGACGGTCCCGGAGGTGTTTCGCCAGGCCGGGTTGGAGACCGAGAGCAGTTTCGGGCTCAACGGTATCCTCCAGTATTCGGCCGGCTTGACGGTGGGAGCAGAGACGACGTCCGGTATCCGGGTCAGTTCCAACCTTCAGGGGCTTGCCGTGGACTGGCCGGAGCCCCTGGCCAAGAGCGCCGAGGAGCAGGCACCGCTGCAGGCCACCATTGATCCCCGCGGCGGGGAGGGCATCCGGATTTTCGGTGACTGGGAGAACCGGATGAGCTTCGATTTCCGCTGGCAGGATACCGGTTTCGATCTCACCCTTGGCCACCTCTATCTGGGCGCCCACACCCTTCGGAATATCGAAATCAATGCGCTTCGGCTGGAAGACCGCTGGGTCGTCAGCACCCGCTCCGATCGGGCCGTCGGCCGGGTGGTCTTACCGGCGGCGGAGGAGCCGATCAAGGCCGACTTCGAGGTTCTCCGGCTGGTTCGCGATGACACCAGGCGAGAAACCCAGCCCGAACTTCTCACCCTCGACGAGCAACTGGAAGCTTTCCGGGCCCTGGATATGGGAAACTGGCCGGATATCGATGTTAGTATCAATGACCTGCAGCTCAATGACGAAACCGTGGGTAGCTGGTCCTTCCGGTTGCGCCCGGAGCCTTTCCAGCTCAAGGTGAATTCGATCGAAGCGCGACTCAATTCCCTGACACTGCTCGGGGACATGACCTGGAGCATCGCCAGTGACCGGGAGGTGAGCCGCTTCGCCGGTTCGGTGACCGGTGGCGCGCTGACCGACCTGAACCGCCTGTTCGGCAGTGAAATCCCCCTGGAAAACAAGCAGACCAATATCGAACTCGACCTGGACTGGCCCGGTCGGCCCAACGATTTCTCCATGCGGGCCGTCAGTGGAACGGTAAGCCTGCGACTTGACGAGGGCATCATTCTGGAGCAGAACAACACCGCCCAGCTGTTCCGTATTTTCAATCTGCTTAATGCCGACACACTCTGGCGCCGACTGCAGCTGGATTTCTCCGATCTATACGAGCGCGGTGTGGCCTTCGATGCAGTTTCCGGCAAGGCCCGGATCAAAGAGGGCGTGGTAACCATGAATCCCGAACTCCAGATCGTTGGGCCCTCCGGGGCGTTCAAACTCAGCGGTACCACCGATCTGTCCGAGGAGACACTGGATATGCGGTTGGTGGTGGTGCTGCCACTGACTCAGAACCTGCCGTTGGCCGCACTGTTGATGGGAGCGGGCGCACCGATTGGCGGGGCGCTGTTTGTACTGGACAAGATCCTGGGTGACCCATTGAGCAAGTTGACCAGTGCCACTTATAGTGTCACAGGGACCTGGGATAATCCCGAAGTCGATCTTCGACGGGTTTTCGATACCGGGGAATAGTGCGAGTGCAGAGGGACATTATGACCACGCAGACCGAACAGAGAGTCGCCGCCATCCAGATGGTGAGTACCCGCGACATTGACAGCAATCTCCAGGAAGCCGAACGATTATTGGCCGAGGCAGCCCGCCACGGAGCGAAAGTGGCGGTGCTGCCGGAGAACTTTGCGGTATTGTCGACCCGGGACATGGTTGACTGTGGCAGGACGGAGGCGGGCGACAAACCGGTGATCCGGAATTTTCTGTCGGCCCAGGCCCGGAAGCTGGGCATCTGGATCATTGGCGGATCCCTGCCACTGGCCAGCCGCCCGGACGGATCGATGATTGATGAGCGGGTGAGGGCTACGTGTCTGGTGTACGACGACCAGGGCGAGGAAGTCGGTCGCTACGACAAGATCCACCTCTTTGACGCCAAAGTGGACGATGCGCACGGGCAATACCGGGAATCGGATACGTTCGAGCCGGGGGAGCACCTGGTGATCGTCGATACGCCGGTGGGCAAACTGGGGATGGCCATCTGCTACGATCTGCGCTTCCCGGAGTTGTTCCGTGCGTTGCGGGAGAAGGGAGCCGAGTGGGTCTGCCTGCCTAGCGCCTTCACCTGGCAGACCGGTGATGCCCACTGGCACGCCCTCATCCGCGCCCGCGCCATCGAAAACCAGGTCTGGATCGTCGCCCCCGGCCAGGGCGGCCAGAACAGCGAACGCCGCCGAACCTACGGCCACACCCTGATCTGCGACCCCTGGGGCAGGATTACCGCCGAAATCGAAGAAGACGGTCCGGGCCTGGTGACCGCCGAGCTGGATCTGGGTCGCCTGGAGCAGGTGAGGACAAACATGCCGGTATGGGAGCACCGCCGGCTTTGATCAGGCCGGAAGACGGAAGACGGGGTCAGAAGAAAGCCTTCTTCTGACCCCAGCTTTTTGATTATACTCCGGGTGTTGAGCTCGAACCCGGGGTCAGAAGAACGCTTTCTTCTGACCCCAACCTGGCGCCAAATTCCAGGCGCCAAACCCAGACTCAGGGGTCAGATGAACGCTTTCATCTGACCCCAACTTCAGGCCCCAACGTCAGCCCCCAACTTCAGACCGTCACTCCACCTCGTCAATACACTCCCGCAAATACCGGAACAACTTCTTGGCCTGCCCCGTGTTCTTCTGCTTCTCGGCATCCTTCTTCGCATTCCGCGCCAGATTCCTCAGGTGCTGGATATCCGCCGCCGGGCAGTAATTGATGAACTCCCCAACCGCCGAATCCCCCTCGGCCACCATCCGGTCGCGCCAGCGCTCGGCGAGATGATGGCGGCGGGTGTGCTCGACACTGCCGGCGTCAAAGGCATCCAGGCTGCGCTCAATGGCTTCGGGGTCCTCTTCATTGCGCATGACCTTGCCGATGTAATGCAGATGCCGCCGGCGGGCCTCGTGCTTGCGGATGCGCCGCGACTCCACGATCGCCGCCTTCAGGGTATCGCTGATGGGCAGGCTGTTGAGCTGGTCGTCGCTCAGATCAAGCATGCGCTTGCCCACTTCCTGCAGGGCATGCATCTCCCGCTTGATCTGGGACTTGCTGGGACCGAGGTCCTCCTGGAATTCGTCGTCGTGGTGCTCTGTCATAGTTGCTACCTAAAGCCAAAGTCGGGGTCAGAAGAAGGTTTTCTTCAGACCCCATGTTCAGGTTCTAACTCAGGGGTCAGATGAAAGCCTTCATCTGACCCCAAGTTCAGGTTCAAACTCCAAAGCAGGGGTCAGAAGAAAGCGTTCTTCTGACCCCAGGTTCAGGTCAAACCTCAAGCATAAAAAACCAACTCAGGGGTCAGAAGAAAGCCTTCTTCTGACCCCATCTTTGCCAATCAAGCATAAAAAACCGTCGCCAACCCCAGAAACGCCATGAACCCGACCACATCCGTCACCGTGGTCAGGATAACGCTCCCCGCCAGCGCCGGATCGATATTCCGGGACTTGAGAAACAGCGGCAACATGGTGCCTGCAAAAGCGGCGGCGACGAGGTTGATCACCAGCGCGGCGGCGATGATCCCGCCGATCAGCAGGTCCTGGAACCAGACGGCGGCGGCGGTGGCCACCACCAGCGCCCAGAACAGGCCGTTGAGCGCGCCCACAAAAAATTCCCGGTTCAACAGCCATCGCACGTTGGCGCCGCTGATCTGGCCGACGGCCATGCCACGGATCACCAGGGTCAGGGTCTGGCTGCCGGCAATGCCGCCCATGCTGGCGACAATGGGCATCAGTACCGCCAGGGCGACCACCTTGCTGATGGTGTCCTCGAACAGACCGATCACCGCCGAGGCAATGAACGCAGTGATCAGGTTGATTCCGAGCCATACGGCCCGGCGGCGGGTGGTCTTCCAGACCGGGGCAAAGGTGTCCTCGTCCTCGTCCAGACCGGCCATGCTCATCAGGGAGTGATCGGCATCTTCCCTGATAACGTCAACCACGTCATCGATGGTGATCCGGCCAAGCAGCCGGCCATCCTCGTTGACCACCGGCGCCGAGATCAGGTCGTAGCGTTCGAACAGGGTCGCTACCTTGGTGTCGGAGAGGGTCACGGGAATGGGCTCGACTTCGGTATCCATCACCTCCCGCACGGTGGACGCGGGGTTGGATACCAGAATCCGGGTAATGGGCAGGACGCCGATAAAATCATCCCGCCGGCTGACCACGATCAGGCTGTCGGTCATGGGTGGCAGGTTACGGTGCCGCCGAAGGTAACGAAGCACAACGTCGATGCTGATGTCAGGGCGCACCGTGATGGTGTCCGTGTTCATCAGGCCGCCGGCGGTGTCCTCCGGGTAAGCCAGTACTTCCTCGACCCGCAGCCGGTCCTGCTCGTCCATGGTGTCCAGGACTTCCTGGATCACCGTATCCGGCAGTTGCTGCAGCAAGTCGGCGAGATCGTCCGACTCGAAATCCTCGATGATGTCCGCCAGTTCCTGGGCGTTCAGCTGACTCAGGAAGTAACTACGGATGTCATCGCTGAGATACTGGAGGACTTCACCCTCCAGATCCTTTTCCACCAGGTTCCAGAGCAGGGCCCGTTGGCGCGGCGGGGAGGATTCCAGCAGGTGGGCGATATCACTAGGGCTCAGGCCGCCGTTGAGAATGCGGGCAACCTGCTTGAGGGCACCACTGTCGAGCGCCTCACTCAGTGAGCGCAAACGCTGCTTGGCCTGGCCTTTTTCCAGAATATCGGTCATGGATCACCTGCCTGCTGAAAACGCCTTTATTATAGCGGAGTTAGGCGTTACAGGTGAGTTAAAACTGGGACAAAACATCAGGGGTCAGAAGAAAGCTTTCTTCAGACCCCGCTCTGGCGCGAACACGGGGTCAGATGAACGCGTTCATCTGACCCCTTTTTTACGTCTGGCCCAACCCCAGGGGTCTGAAGAACACTTTCTTCTGACCCCATTTTCAGGCCTGACGCGGAGGATTAGTCGAACCCGGGGTCAGAAGAAGGTTTTCTTCAGACCCCTGTGCATCTTCAACCCTTACTCCCCCTCACCAAAGTAATCATCAATCAGCTCCACCAGCGCCTCAACCGCCTCTGCCTCATCCGGCCCGTCGGCAATCAGCTCCACTTCGGTACCCTGGCTGGCGGCGAGCATCATCACCTGCATGATGTTCTTGGCATCGACCTCACGGTCATTGCGCGCGATCCGGACCTGGCTGTCGAAGTCCGAGGCGGTGGCCACCAGTTTGGCGGTGGCGCGGGCGTGCAGGCCGAGTTTGTTGATGATGGTAATGGGGCGGCGAATCATGGTGGTTCAGGTCTCCCCCCGGGCTTGCAGGTGGGGCAACTCGGTATGGCGCACCTGCACGTTGTTGTAGTGTTCGCGGAAATGCTTGCCCAGCTGCTCGCAGATATACACCGAGCGGTGCTGGCCGCCGGTACAGCCGATGGAAATGGTCATGTAACTGCGGTTGCTCTCGGCAAAACCGGGGAGCCAGGTGTCCAGGAAGGCGATCAGGTCATCGACCATCTTGCGGCTGGCTGGCTCCCGTTCCAGGAAATCGATCACCGGCTGGTCAGTGCCCACATACTTGCGCAGGCTGGTATCCCAGTAGGGATTGGGCAGGCAGCGAACATCGAAAACGTAATCGGAATCCAGTGGCACCCCGTGCTTGAAGCCGAAGGACTGGAACAGCAGGGCCAGCTCCTGCTCCTTGCGGCCCACCACCCGTTGTTTCACCTGGTCCCGCAGTTCGTACATCGACATGCCGGTGGTGTTGATATAGAGGTCGGCAAGCTTGGACAGCGGTTCCAGCAGTTTCTTTTCGCTGGTGATGGCCTCGCGCAGGGAGGTCCGGTCGTCGCTGAGCGGGTGCTTCCGGCGAGTGGCATGGAAGCGCTGCAGCAGGGACTGCTCGTCGGCATCCAGGAAGATGATCTCCACCGTAATGCCGGTTTCCTGGAGCTGGCTGTAGAGGTCTTCGAAGTTGGCAAGCTCTCCGGACAGGTTCCGGGCATCGATGCTGACTGCCATCTTGTTGAGCCGCCCGGGCTTCTCCTGGGTGGCTGCTTCCCGGGTCAGCGGGAACAGCAATCCGATGGGCAGATTGTCGATGCAGTAGAAACCCAGGTCTTCCAGTACATGCAGCGCGGTACTCTTGCCTGAGCCTGACCTGCCGCTCACGATGATCAACTTCATGCTCAGCGTTGCCTCCGGTGCGTTTGGGGTCAGCCGTTCGAGGCTGTCATGCGCTCGTACAGGGTGTTCGCGTCCTCGCATTCGCGCAATCGGTTGCAGAAGGACCGCTCATTGAACTTCTCGGCCAGCTGGCTCAGCAGCTCCAGGTGCTCGCTGGTCGCCTCCTTGGGCACGATCAGGGCAAACACCAGGTCGACGGGCTGGTTGTCGATGGCATCGAACTCGACGCTTTCCTCCAGCGTCATCAGCACACCGATCACCCGGTCCAGGCCTTCCAGACGGCAATGGGGGATGGCAATCCCCTGGCCGATGCCGGTACTTCCAAGCCGCTCGCGTGCGATCAGGTTGGTGAAGATCTGGGTATCGCTCAGGGTTTCGTCCTGCTGGTGGATCTTTTCAGCGATGAATTCCAGAACCCGCTTCTTGCTGGAGGCCGGCACCCGGCAGAGGGTCAGCTCCGGGACAAGGATGTTGTCTATGGTCAGGGATGTGTCGCTCATGGATCGACTGCATTTCCGTAAAAAAAAGGCTGCGACACCCGAAGTGCCGCAGCGCCATTGGATTACTGCATGGGGGCGGACTGTTAGCGCTGTCCGTTACCGTGCATACGGTCTACGTTCTTTTCCTTGTGCTTGAGAACCTGACGATCCAGCTTGTCGATCAGGGCATCGATGGCTGCGTACATGTCCTCGTTCTCGGCCTTTGCATGAATTTCACCGCCACCCGCTACGTGCAGAGTCCCCTCGGCAATCTGGCGCACCTTCTCGACTTCCAGGGTCACCTGACAGTTCGAGATGTGGTCAAAGTGGCGCTCCAGCTTGTCAAACTTCTCGGTGACATAGTCCTTGAGGGAGGGAGTCAGTTCTACGTGATGGCCTGAAATATTGAGTTGCATAGGCGTCTCCTGTTGTTACACCAGTCGTTTGCGTTCATTGGAAGGCGGAATATGCATCGCCTCCCGGTACTTGGCCACGGTGCGTCTTGCCACCTTGATGCCCTGTTCTCCTAGCATGGCTGCAATTTTACTGTCACTCAATGGCTTTTTGGGAGTTTCCGCGGCAATCAGTTTCTTGATCATCGCGCGAATCGCCGTCGAGGAACATTCACCACCTTCATCCGTGCTGACATGGCTGGAGAAAAAGTATTTCAGCTCAAAGATACCCCGGGGCGTGTGCATGTATTTCTGCGTTGTCACCCGGGAGATCGTGGATTCATGCATGTCCACAGCCTGGGCGATATCGGACAGGATCAGCGGCTTCATCGCCTCCTCGCCCTGGTCCAGAAAGCCCTGCTGGTGCTCCACAATGCGGGTGGCCACCTTCAGCAGGGTTTCGTTCCGGCTCTGCAGGCTCTTGATAAACCATTTGGCCTCCTGCAGCTGGTCCCGGAGGTAGGTGTTATCGGCACTGCTGTCCGCACGCCTTATAAGAGAAGCATAGCCTGCATTGACGCGGATGCGCGGCGCAATTTCCGGATTCAGCTCTACCCGCCATCGGCCATGGTGTTTACGGACGATCACATCGGGGATGACGTAATCCGGTTCGCCGTGATCAATGACATCGCCGGGCCGGGGGTTGAGGCCGGTGATCAGTGCCAGCACTTCCCGTAGCTGGTCTTCCTTCAGACGGCTACGGCGCAGCAGTTGGGCGTAGTCGCGATTACCCAGCAGGTTGATGTAGTGAGTGACCACCAGCCGCGCCTGGGCCAGCCAGGGGGTATCCGGCGGCAGCTGGTTGAGCTGGATCAGCAGGCATTCCTGCAGGTCCCGGGCAAACACGCCGGGTGGATCGAGGTGTTGCAGGCGATGCAGTACCGCTTCCACCTCGTCCAGCTCCAGCGGGTCCTCGTCGGCCTCGTCCTGCAGGCCGGCGTGGATCTCCTCCAGCGGACTGGTCAGGTAGCCACGCTCATCCAAAGCGTCAAGCAGCGCATGGGCAATGGCCCGGTCCCGCTCGCTCATGGGCGTGAGGTTGATCTGCCATTCCAGGTGATCGTGGAGGGTTTCCGTCGGTGAGTTGCGGGTCTCGAAATCCTGTTCGTTCTCGTCGTCGTTGCGGGCCGCCGAGGCCGGGGCAGACTGATAGATGTCATCCCAGGCGGTGTCTACCGGCAGGTCGTCGGGAATATTGTCCGGAACCTCGCTCTCGTTGGTCCATTCCGGGCCTGCGTCGTCCCAGTCGTCGCCGCTTTCGGCGTTGGCCGTGGAACCCTGTTCGTGCTCGTTCTCATCCCGGTTTTCGGTGTTGTCGGCCGGCGCCTCGGGATGGTCGTCGTCCTCGGACGTTTCCAGCATGGGATTGGACTCAAGGGCCTGCTGGATTTCCTGTTGCAGATCGAGGGTGGAGAGCTGCAGAAGCCGGATCGCCTGTTGCAGCTGGGGCGTCATGGTCAGGCTCTGACCCAGCTTTAACTGTAATGAAGCTTTCATCACCATAGGTTCGGGATCCGTTACTCGTCGGGCTCTGTAGCTTTGGCAACAGAGAAAAAATGCTTTGTATGCTAGCTAGTTGCCGTAGCAAGCAAGTTCTTTGCCGAGTTTACTGGAATTGGGTGTCAGATTGAACATGAAAGGTGACTCAGGGGTCTGATGAACGCGTTCATCTGACCCCAATTTGAGGTCTTGGCCTTGTGCTCAAACTAGCTCGGGGTCAGAAGAAGGCTTTCTTCAGACCCCTGGGGTGTGACCCCGCCTCGAAGCTGGAACCGGCCTCAGGGGTCAGAAGAACGCTTTCTTCTGACCCCAACTTCACCATCCCCCAAATTCAAAGCCGGAACTCATCCCCCAGGTAAACCTCCTTCACCTGCTGATTCGCCAGAATCTCCTCCGAACTCCCGGACGCAATAATATGCCCCCCGGAAACGATGTAGGCGTTCTCGCAGATATCCAGGGTCTCCCGCACGTTGTGGTCGGTGATCAGTACCCCGATGCCCTTGTCACGCAGGTGGCGGATGATGTGCTTGATGTCGCTCACCGAGATCGGGTCGACGCCGGCAAAGGGCTCATCCAGCAGGATAAAGGCCGGTTCCATCGCCAGGGCGCGGGCGATTTCCACCCGGCGGCGCTCGCCGCCGGACAGGGCCATACCAAAGCTGTCCCGGATGTGGGTAATGTGGAACTCTTCCAGCAGCTCTTCCAGCTTGTGATCCCGTTCCGCACGGCTCATGCCTTTGCGGGTCTCCAGGATCGCCATGATGTTGTCCCGCACGGTCAGCTTGCGGAATACTGAGGCTTCCTGGGGCAGGTAGCCGATGCCCTTGCGTGCCCGCCCATGCATGGGCAGGGGCGTGATGTCCTGGCCATCGATGGTGATGCGGCCACGATCGGCCGGCACCAGGCCCACGATCATGTAGAAGCAGGTGGTCTTGCCGGCGCCATTGGGGCCGAGCAGGCCGACGATCTCGCCGCTCTGGATCTCCAGGGAAACGTCGATCACCACCTTCTTCTGTTTGTAGCTTTTTGCCAGGTTACTGGCTCTCAGTACTGCCATCGGATCCCTGTCTGGTGCTGCGGGGCTGGATAACCATTTCAACCCGGCCGGTGCCGGATCCCGTGTCCTGTCCGCCCTCGGCGGTAACCACCCGGCGGACCGTGTCGTAATGGATCAGGTCGCCCCGGAACAGGTTGCCATTCTGCTCAATCACCGCCTCCCGTTCAAAGGTCAGCTGTCGGTCATCGGCAGACCAGGTGATATTGAGGGCGCGGGCATCGGTTTCACCCTCGCCGTTGCGGGTCGGCTGCGTGTAGTGGGCCGGAGCGCCCGACGCTTCGACACGTTCGAGGCCTTCGGCACTTCGGTACAGCACCACCCGCTCGGCGGTCAGGCGGGTCTGGCCCTGGGTGAGGATGACGTCGCCGGTGTAGGTAGCCACCCCCTTGCTGTCATCCAGCCGGGCGCTGTCGGCGCTGACGGTGATCGGCTCGTCGGAATTCAGGTCGAAGGCCAGGGCCGGGCCGCTGAATACCAGTGCCAGAACAGTGGCCAGCAAGCCGGGCGAAAATTTATTGAACGGTCTCATAACGTCCTTCCACGTCGGAGTTGAGCTCCAGGATTCGGTCGTTGATCCAGGCTTTCATGCCCGTGGCACGGGTAACACCGATGCGATCCGTGATCTCGACCGGAGCGTCGGTATAGATAATATTCTGGTCGTTGTCCAGCGTGAGCTTGGAGGTCGTCAGCGTCGCTTCACGCTCACCAATCCGACGGATGATACGCACGTTGTCGGTCAGGTACAGCAGATTCTCGTTCTGGAGCAGGCTGCCGTTGTCGGCCTCAATGGTCCAGGGGGGAGTACCGGGCTCACCATACAGCCGTGCGCTGGGCGAGACCATGGTGGCCACATTGCCCTGTTCGAACTGCTCGATCCGCGGGCTGGAGAAATGCACTTTCAGGTTGCCGTCCTCGTCGTACGAGGTGTAGGTGCCGTCAACCACAAAGCCGTCCGGCTCGGCCGGGCCACGCAGGGCGAGGGCCTCGGGGTCCGGTCCCGGCGGCTCATCGCTGCGCCAGAGCAGCAACAGGGCGACGGCGATCAGGCCAATCAGCGCGAGCGTCCGGACCAGCGGGCGCTCGGTGAGTTGCCAGAGCGTCTCCAGGGGGCTGCTCATCTGGCTGGCTCCAGATAGCGCGCCAGAGCGGCCTCCAGCTTGTTTTGAGCCGTCAGGATCAGGTCACAGGCTTCCCGTACGGCGCCGCTGCCGCCGGCCGCGCTGGTGCAGTAGTCCGCGTGTTGCTGCACCAGCCAGTAACCGTTGGGTACGGTGATGCCCAGGCCAGCGAAGCGCAGGGCCGGAAGGTCGGGCAGGTCATCGCCCATGTAGGCGATTTCTTCCGGGGCGACATCCATGGTGCTGACCAGTTCCTGCAATGCGATGCGTTTGTCTTCGCGACCCTGCATGAGGTGCGGGATGCCCAGGTCATTCATGCGCTTCTCGGTGAGCGGTGAGCGTCGGCCGGTGATCACGGCCACGGTGATGCCGGCGGCCATCAACTGCTTGAGGCCCAGGCCGTCGAGGATGTTGAAGCCCTTCAGTTCGTCGCCGTTGGCGCTGAAATACAGTTTGCCGTCGCTCATGATGCCGTCCACATCCAGGGCGATCAGCCGGATGCGGGCTGCCTTCGCAAGAAGATCCCCGGACCATCGGGATGCCAGCGGGCTGTTGAGATCCGCCATCAGATCACTCCTGCCCGAAGCAGGTCATGCATGTTGATGGCACCGACCAGAGCCCCCTTCTCATTGGTCACAGGCAGGGCGTTGATCTTCATCCCTTCCATGATGTTCAGAGCCTCAGCCGCCAGGTGGTCCGCGGCGATGGTCTTGCCGTGACGGGTCATCACCTCTTCAATGGCGGTGTTGTGAATATCCACCGACCGGTCGAGGGTCCGGCGCAGGTCGCCGTCGGTGAAGATGCCGGTAAGATCGCCCTTGGCGTCCACGACGGTGGTCATGCCCAGGCCCTTGCGGGAAATTTCCAGCAGGGCGCCGCTGAGGGTGGTGCCCTCGGTGACCACCGGGATCTGATCGCCGGTGTGCATGATATCGGAGACCTTGAGCAGCAGGCGCCGGCCCAGGCTGCCGCCGGGGTGGGAAAAGGCGAAATCCTCGGCGCTGAACCCGCGGGCTTCCAGCAGCGCAACCGCCAATGCATCTCCCATCACCAGCGTCGCCGTAGTACTGGAAGTGGGGGCCAGTCCCAGCGGGCAGGCTTCCGCATCCACCCGGACATCCAGATTGGCGACGGCTTCCCGGGCCAGCACCGAGTCCGGATTGCCGGTCATGCTGATCAACGGGGCCCCCATGCGCTTGATCAGCGGCAGGATGGTCACCACCTCGCTGGTATTGCCGCTGTTCGAGATGGCGATCACCACGTCCTGGCTGGTGATCATGCCAAGGTCGCCGTGGCTGGCTTCGCCGGGATGGACAAAGAAAGAGGGGGTGCCGGTGCTGGCCAGGGTGGCCGCGATCTTGTTGCCGATGTGGCCGGACTTGCCCATGCCGGTCACTACCACCCGGCCGCGGCAGCCCATGATGGTTTCGCAGGCACGGAGAAAATGATCGTCGATGCGCCCCTCGAGGGCCTCGATGGCATCGCGCTCAATGCGGATGGCGCGTAAGGCGGATGTCCGGAAATCGTGGCTGGTCTGTTCAGTCATCGGGCTCTGGCCTGGCTCGTATCGGGGAATTCGGTAATAAGCGCTAGAAGTGGCGGAAGTATATCATTTTCAGTAAATCCGGTGATGACCATCAGGACATTTTACCGGCGAGACATTGAGGTTGGGCGCCGCATCGCATAATGTAGCCCCTCCTCGAAAGGGACAGATTATGGGTTCGACTGCATACATATCTCTGAAGGACGTTGTCTTCTCCCGTTCCGGCCGGCGGATCTTCGATGGCATCACCCTGGATATACCCAAGGGCAAGATCACAGCCATCATGGGTCCCAGCGGCACCGGCAAGACCACGTTGCTGCGTTTGATCGGTGGTCAGCTGCGCCCGGACAGCGGCAGCGTTCAGGTGGACGGTCACGAAGTGCCGAAGCTCAAGCGCAAGGCGCTGTATGCGCTGCGCGAGAAGATGGGCATGCTGTTCCAGAGTGGCGCCCTGTTCACCGACCTCAGTGTCTTTGAGAACGTCGCGTTTCCGCTGCGCGTGCATACCAGCCTGCCGGAAGACATGATTCACGACATCGTTTTGATGAAGCTCGAGGCCGTCGGCCTGCGCGGTGCCCGCCACCTCATGCCCTCCGAACTCTCCGGCGGTATGACCCGCCGGGTGGCCCTGGCCCGCAGTATTGCCCTGGACCCGGAACTGATCATGTACGACGAGCCGTTCGCCGGTCAGGATCCCATCGCCATGGGTGTGCTGGTCAAGCTGATCCGCGATCTCAACAGCTCGATGGGGCTGACGAGCGTGCTGGTCTCCCACGACGTGCCCGAGTCCCTCAGTATATGCCATTACGCCTGCATCATCGCTGATGGCAAGGTTATCGGCGAAGGCACGCCGGAAGAACTGAAAGCGCATCCGTCAGAACAGGTTCAGCAGTTCCTGCAAGGGCAGCCGGATGGGCCCGTGCCGTTCCATTATCCCGCTGAAGATGCCGGTCGTGACTATGGTCTGGGAGGCTCCGCCTGATGTTGGATCGCATTGCGTCCCTTGGCCGCCTGGGCCTGAGTATCATTGCCTCCCTGGGGCGTTCCGGACGCTTCCTGGTGGGTGTTCTTAGCGGGGTGCCGCGTCCGGTCTCGGGGTTCCCGCTGCTGGTACGGCAGATCTACGCGGTCGGTGTATTGTCCCTGGCGATCGTGGTGGTGTCCGGTTTGTTCATCGGGATGGTGCTGGGCCTGCAGGGTTACACGATCCTCTCGGACTACGGGTCTGAATCCGCCATTGGCCAGATGATCGCCCTGACCCTGGTGCGGGAACTCGGGCCGGTGGTCACCGCCTTGCTGTTTGCCGGCCGGGCGGGCTCCGCCCTGACGGCAGAGATCGGGCTGATGAAAGCGACGGAACAGCTCTCCAGCATGGAGATGATGGGCGTGGATCCCCTGCGCCGGGTGATCGCACCACGGCTGTGGGCCGGCTTTATTGCGATGCCGGTGCTGGCGGTCATCTTCTCTGTGGTCGGGATCTGGGGCGGCATGCTGGTCGGTGTGGAATGGCTGGGCGTGTTCGAAGGGTCGTTCTGGGGCAACATGCAGTCGTCCGTGGACTTCGTGGATGATGTCATGAACGGCTTCATCAAGAGCGTCGTATTCGGTTTTGTCTGCGCCTGGATTGCCGTGTTCCAGGGCTACGATTGCGTGCCCACGTCTGCCGGCATCAGTTCCGCCACCACCAAGACCGTGGTTTACTCGTCCCTGGCCGTCCTGGGTCTGGATTTTGTGCTAACCGCCGTAATGTTCGGCGATTTCTGAGATTGATCAACGGGAGCCGGTAATGGCACAGAGAACCATTGAAATCATTGTTGGTCTGTTCATGGTTGCCGGGCTGGCGGCCTTGCTGGTGCTGGCGCTTCAGGTCAGCGGGCTGTCGCCCAAGGCCGCCGAGAGCACCTACACCCTGTATGCCAATTTCAACGACACCGGCGGGCTGACGCCCCGGGGCAAGGTGTCCATGGCGGGCGTGACGGTTGGCACCATCGAGTCCATCGCCCTCGACAAGGAGACCTTCCAGGCCCGGGTGAAGATGTCGATCCAGTCCGAGGTAGACAACATCCCGGCCGACAGTTCCGCAGTAATACGTACATCCGGGCTGCTCGGGGAGCAGTACATTGATATATCGATCGGTGGGGATATGGAGTCGCTGCAAGAGGGCGATACCTTCTACTCCACCCAGTCCGCCATGAACCTGGAGCGGCTGATCAGTAACTTTGCATCCGGCAAATGATCGCCGGAGATTCGACCGAACAGAGATAGCAGGAGATCCTGATGGTTGCCTTGACTCAACGACTTTTCCTGGCGCTGGCCCTCATGGTGGCTGCCGTTGCGCAGGCCCAGGCCGGGGAGGCCGAAGAGTTGCGTGAATACGTGGACGTGAACACCCAGAAGCTGGTGGAAAAGCTGAACGAGGAGCGTGGACTCTACGACAAGGATCCGGAGGCTTTCTACCGCAGTATGGATGAGGCGCTGACCGATTTCGTGGATTTCCGTCGCATTGCGGCACGGGTGATGGGGCGGTACGCCCGCCAGACCACGCCCGAGCAGCGTGACGAGTTTGTCGAGAAGTTCAAGCGCAGCCTGTTTGACAGCTATGCCAAGGCTCTGGTGGACGCCGAGGGCTTCGAAATCAATGTCCGCGAGGCGACGATTCTGCCCCGGGACGAAGACCGGGCGTCGGTGGATCTGGAAGTGATCAGTTCATCCGGTAACCGTTACCCGGTGGTGTATTCCATGTATCGCAACAGCGAGGGCAAATGGCTGATGGAGAATGTGATCGTCGAGGGGGTGAACATCGGTCTCGCTTTCCGCGATCGTTTCACCCAGGAGATGGAACAGAACCGCGGCCAGATCCAGGTTGTGATTGATAGCTGGACTGACACGGCCAAGACCGTGGAAATCGGCGGAGACGAGCAGAACTCATGAGTCCTTCCGCACCGCGCGCCGAGCTCCGTGACGGCGAGATGATCGTGACCGGCGAGGTGGATGCCTCTTCGGTCATCGGGCTTCGCCGGGAGGGCGAACAGCTGATCGGAACCGTCAGCGATGGCCTCGTGGTGGATGTCTCCGGTCTCGAGACGGCGCATAGCGTCGTACTGTCTATGATGTTGTGCTGGGAACGCCGCGCCCGCAAGCAGGGCATCAACCTCAGTTTTCGGGGAATCAACGGGCGCCTCGCGTCCCTGGCATCGTTGAGTAATCTCAGTGCCCAGCTGACCCGCGCCGACTAATTGGTTACAATCTCGCCCCTGATTTTTTCAAAACACCCGAGGATAGTTTATGGACGCCGCCGAAGTCACAAAACTGGTCGAAGAAGCCTTGCCTGGTTGCGAGGTTCAGGTCCAGGTTGATGGTACCCATTATATGGTCGTCGTCGTGGGTGACGTATTCGAGGGACTGCCGACCATCAAGCGGCAGCAGATGATCAACAAGGCGCTGTTCCAGCACGTCATGGACGGCACCATCCACGCTCTGCATCCGCGAGCCTTCACTCCCGCAGAATGGGCCGAGCGCCAGGGCTGATACGCCCGCCAGACACAGGACTTCTATTGTGGACAAACTTCTGATTCGCGGGCGTAACCCCCTCGATGGCGAAATCCGTATTTCCGGTGCCAAGAACGCCGCACTGCCGATCCTCGCTGCCACCCTGTTGGCGGACGAGCCGGTCACCGTCGGCAACCTGCCGCACCTGCACGACATCACCACCATGATCGAGCTGCTCGGCCGCATGGGCGTGGAAGTCATCATCGATGAAAAGATGAGCGTGGAGATCCACGCCAACACCATCAAGCAGACCCACGCGCCGTACGAGCTGGTGAAAACCATGCGTGCGTCAATCCTGGTGCTGGGGCCTCTGGTCGCCCACTTCGGCGAGGCCGAGGTGTCGCTGCCGGGTGGCTGTGCCATCGGTAGCCGTCCGGTGAACCTCCACATCCACGGCCTGGAACTGATGGGCGCCGACATCAAGGTCGAGAACGGCTACATCAAGGCCAAAACCAACGGCCGCCTCAAGGGTGCTCACATCTTCCTGGATACCGTGACCGTGACCGGCACCGAGAACCTGATGATGGCGGCAGCGCTGGCGGATGGAAAGACCATTCTGGAAAACGCCGCCCGGGAACCGGAAGTGGTGGATCTGGCCGAATGCCTGATCGCCATGGGCGCGGATATCAAGGGCCATGGCACCGCCACCATCGAGATCAACGGTGTCGAGCGACTGCACGGTTGCCACTATGACGTGTTGCCGGACCGTATCGAGACCGGCACCTTCCTCGTCGCAGGTGCGGCCACCGGCGGTCGGGTCAAGCTCAAGGACACCCGTGAGGATCTCCTGGAAGCGGTCCTGCTGAAGCTGGGAGAGGCGGGTGCCCACATCAGCACCGGTCCGGACTGGATCGAGCTGGACATGAAAGGCAACCGGCCCAAGGCCGTCAGCCTGCGCACCGCTCCGTACCCGGCGTTCCCGACCGACATGCAGGCGCAGTTCGCCGCCATGAACGCCGTGGCCGAAGGCTCCGGCACCATCGTGGAAACGGTGTTCGAGAACCGCTTCATGCACCTGCAGGAGCTGGGCCGCATGGGTGCGGACATCACCCTCGAAGGCAACGCCGCCATCATCAAGGGTGTCGAGCACCTGACTGGCGCCCCGGTCATGGCCACCGATCTCCGGGCCTCGGCGAGCCTGGTCATCGCCGGCCTGGTGGCTGACGGCGACACCATCGTCGACCGCATTTACCACATTGATCGCGGTTACGAATGCATCGAAGAGAAATTGCAGCTGCTGGGCGCGAGCATCCGCCGCCTGCCGGCCTAACAGACACAGACGGGAAACCGGAAGGACGCATGACAGATTCCATCACCATCGCTTTGTCGAAGGGACGAATCCTCGAAGAAACCCTGCCGCTGCTGGCGGAAGCCGGCATCGAGCTGGTCGACGACGTGAAGAAATCTCGCAAGCTGGTGTTTCCCACCACCGACCCGGATGTCCGCGTACTGATCATCCGGGCCACCGACGTGCCCACCTATGTCCAGTATGGTGGCGCGGATCTGGGTGTGACCGGCAAGGACGTATTGATGGAACACGGTGGCGAGGGCCTTTATGAGCCGCTGGACCTGAACATCTCCCGCTGCCGCCTTATGACTGCCGGCCCGAAAGGCCAGACGCCGCCCAACGGCCGCATCAAGGTCGCCACCAAGTTCGTCAACCTAGCGCGAAGGTACTATTCTGCCCAGGGCCGCCAGGCCGATATCATCAAGCTCTACGGCGCGATGGAACTGGCCCCGATCCTCGGCCTGGCCGACGAGATCGTCGACATCGTGGACACCGGCAACACCCTCAAGGCCAACGGCCTCGAGCCCCGGGACCTGATCGAACACATCAGCAGCCGACTGGTGGTGAATCGCGCGTCCATGAAGATGAAACACGGGCGGATTAACCCCATAATTGAAAAAATGGCGGAAGCCGTAGAAAAACGCCGCGGGTAAAGGTAAGGGGTCTGAAGAAAACCTTCTTCTGACCCCGAGTTATCGGTGGCGATGACAAAGCAGGGTTCACAAAGCAGGGGTCAGATGAACGCTTTCATCTGACCCCGGTTATCGGCCGAGAATGCAATAGTGAAGAGATAGGAGTCTGAAGAAAGCTTTCTTCTGACCCCGGTAATTCCGGCACCAGAGCAAAACCAAAGCAATGTCCTCCTGAAGCAGGAACAAAGAAATGACCGACGCAACCATCAAACGACTGAACGCCTCCCAAAGCGACTTCGACAGCGCACTGTCCAAACTGCTGGCCTGGGACGACAGCGTTGATCATCAGGTAAACGAATCGGTACGACACATCCTGCACGAGGTCAAAACCCGCGGAGACCAAGCAGTCCTCGAATTCACCGAGAAATTCGACCGCCTGGCTGTCGGCTCGGTAGCTGAACTGGAAATGGGCAAGGACCGGCTCCAGAAAAGCCTGGATGCCATCCCCCAGGACCAGCGGATCGCCCTGGAAAAAGCTGCCGAACGCATCCGCGACTACCACGAGCGTCAGGACCAGAAGTCCTGGCAGTACCAGGATGACGACGGCACCGTTCTGGGCCAGAAAGTCACCGCGCTCGACCGCGCCGGGCTGTATGTACCGGGCGGCAAGGCCGCGTACCCCTCATCCGTACTGATGAACGCCATTCCGGCCAAAGTGGCCGGCGTCAGTGAAGTGATCATGGTGGTCCCGACGCCGGACGGCGTCGTCAACGACATGGTCCTGGCATCCGCCGCTATTGCCGGGGTCGACCGCGTGTTCACCATCGGCGGCGCCCAGGCCGTTGCCGCACTGGCCTTTGGCACCGAAACCATTCCGTCTGTCGATAAGATCGTCGGCCCCGGCAACATCTTCGTGGCCACTGCCAAGCGCGAAGTGTTCGGCGTCGTCGGCATCGACATGATCGCCGGACCCTCCGAGATCCTGGTGATCTCCGACGGCCAGACCGATCCGGACTGGATCGCCATGGATCTGTTCTCCCAGGCTGAGCACGACGAACAGGCCCAGAGCATCCTGATCAGCCCGGATGCCGACTTCCTGGATGCGGTGGAAGCCAGCATCAACAAACTGCTGCCGACCATGGAGCGGGCCGACATCATCCGCACCTCCATGACCGACCGCGCCGCCCTGATTCAGGTCGCGGACCTCAAGGAAGCCGCCGAGGTCTCCAACCGGATTGCTCCCGAACACCTGGAGCTGTCGGTAGAAGATCCGCAAGCCATGCTGGACGACATCCGCCACGCCGGCGCCATCTTCATGGGTCGCTACACCGCCGAAGCCCTGGGCGATTACTGCGCCGGCCCGAACCACGTGCTGCCCACCAGCGGCACCGCCCGGTTCTCGTCACCGCTCGGCGTCTACGACTTCCAGAAGCGCTCGTCCATCATCGGCTTCAGCGCCAACGGCGCCGACCGCATGGGTCGCGTCGCTTCCGTCCTGGCCCGCGGCGAAGGCCTCACCGCCCACGCCCGCTCGGCGGAGTACCGAATCAAAGACTGAGTAGGGCCGAGAAGACGGGGTCAGATGAACGCTTTCATCTGACCCCATTTTCACACCTAACTCAGGGGTCAGAAGAACGCCTTCTTCTGACCCCATGTTGAGAAAGTTTGCAGGCAGGTTGGCGAGGCTCCGCCCGGGAATGTAGAGGGCCATGGATGGCCCGAAACAAGCGCACATGGATGTGCTCGTAGCGGTTCCCGGGCGGAGCCTCGCCAACCTGCCGTCGACTCGGAGTCAAAAATGAGCAAATTCTGGAGCCCCCTGGTAAACGACCTCGTCCCCTACGTCCCGGGCGAGCAGCCCAAAATGGCAAACCTGGTCAAGCTCAACACCAACGAAAACCCCTTCGGCCCGTCGCCCAAGGTCATCGAAGCCATCCAGGCTGAGCTGAACGACAACCTCCGCCTCTACCCGGACCCCGAGGGCGAGGTCCTGCGCCAGACCATCGCCGACTACCACAAGGTCCAGCCTGAACAGGTATTCCTCGGCAACGGCTCCGACGAAGTTCTGGCCCACATCTTCTACGCCCTGTTCCAGCACGGCGAACCGATCCTGTTTCCGGACGTGACCTACAGCTTCTACCCGGTCTACTGCGGCCTGTACAACATCGAAGGCAAGAAGGTACCGCTGACCGACAGCTTCGAGATCAACCCGGAAGATTACCAGCAGCCCAACGGCGGCATCATCTTCCCGAACCCGAATGCACCCACCGGTCGCTACCTGCCGCTGGAGCAGGTCGAAACCATCATCCAGGCCAATCCGGACAGGGTGGTGGTGGTGGATGAAGCCTACGTCGACTTCGGCGGTAAGAGTGCGATTAACTTGGTGGACAAATACCCCAACCTGCTGGTCAGCCAGACTCTTTCCAAGGCCCGCTCCCTGGCCGGTCTGCGTGTCGGCTTCGCCGTCGGTCACAAGGACCTGGTCGAAGCCCTGAACCGGGTGAAGAACAGTTTCAATAGTTATCCGCTTGACCGATTGGCCTTGGCCGGAGCGAAAGCGGCCTACGAGGATGAAGCCTGGTTCCGGAAGTGCTGTGATGGTGTGATTAGCGAGCGTGAACGTGTTACCGGGGCGTTGGAAAGCCTTGGCTTCGAAGTTCTGCCGTCCAAAGCTAACTTCGTCTTTGCCCGTCACAAGGAGCAATCTGGCGAAGTACTGGCCAAAGGCCTCAGAGAGCAGGGCATCATCGTCCGGCACTTCAATAAGCCACGGATCAGCGAGTTCTTGCGGATCACAATCGGCACGGCTGAACAGAACGACGCATTGATCAAGGGCCTTCAGTCTCTGTAAAACTGAATGGTTCGCGGAGGCAGGCGGGGAGGGCCTTCCGGGAATGTCGGAGGCCATGGATGGCCGGAGTCAAGCGCACATGGATGTGCTCGTAGCGGTTCCCGGAAGGCCCTCCCCGCCTGCCGGCCACTCCCAACTCAGAAGGCAATCAGGAGGAGCTCCATGGCAGCTCGAAACGATATCCTGAACACCATCAACGAATGGCTCCAACCCGAAAACTTCCAGGACTACAGCCCCAACGGCCTCCAGGTCGAGGGCAAGGATGAAATCAGCACCATCATCTCCGGCGTAACCGCATCAAAGGCGCTGATCGAAGCCGCCATCGACGCCAACGCCGATATGATCCTCGTCCACCACGGCTATTTCTGGAAAGGCGAGGACCAGCGCATCCGCGGCATGAAACGGGAGCGCCTGAAACAGCTCCTCGACCACGACATCAACCTCGTCGCCTACCATCTCCCGCTGGACGACCACCCGGAGTACGGCAACAACCGCCAACTGGCCGATGTTCTGGACATCAAAAACCCGCGCCCGTTGGGCGGCCTGGTCTGGGAAGGTGAGCTTGCGGAGCCGATGAGCCCGGAGAAATTCGGCCTGCACCTGGCCAGAAAACTCCATCGGGAGCCGCTCTGGGTCGGTGAGGGCAAGGCCGAGATCAAGCGTGTCGGCTGGTGCACCGGCGCCGCGCAGGGGTTCATCAATACCGCTCTGGATGCTGGCCTCGATGCGTATATCAGTGGGGAAATTTCAGAACCGACGACTCATACCGCGCGGGAGTGCGGTATCCATTATTTTGCCGCTGGTCATCATGCCACCGAACGCTATGGTGTGCAGGCGTTAGGAAAAGCGTTGGAAAAGGAATTCGGGGTGACACACACCTTCATTGATTGCGATAACCCGGTGTGAGATATGAAGAAGGGGTCAGAAGAAAGCCTTCTTCTGACCCCATGTTCTGCACCAACTCCGAGGAGCAACCCAACTCAGGGGTCAGAAGAACGCTTTCTTCTGACCCCAACTTGGACGGAAACCCAGAGCAAGACCAAACCCGGGGTCAGATGAACGCTTTCATCTGACCCCAACTTCAACCTCAGGCCTGAGAAGCCTTCTTCTCCTTATCCAGCCCAAAGTCCTCAGCCAAAGTCCCCTTCGCATCAGGATCTTTCTTCGGTGCATAATCTCGGGGCGGCTCCGACACGTCTTCGCGGACTTCTTCCAGGCGCTTCTTGGACGTCTCCTGCTGGAGCTCTTCCATCCAGTCCTCGTCATTGCACAGACGGTTCGCACCGCGGGCCATATGCTGGTTCACATCCCGGTACGCGTCATTGAACCGGCGCAACAGGTGGGCTGACTCCATGAAGTGCTCATTCACCTGAGCCTGGTAACGGGTAAACTCGCTGCGCAGCTCCTCGATCTGCTGCTCCGCACGGCGCTGGCGCAGAGTCTGTCCCTGACCGGAGCGGCCAACCAATACCCCGATGACAATGCCCACAACCAAAGCGGCAATCGCTGCCAGAATCAGGTTCGTCATATGCTGTGTCGTCCTTTGTAGCTAGAAATGAGCCAAGCCCTCGGTGGAGTATAACGCGCCGAGGCACCTGCCGCCCACGGTTACTGCCTGCAACAATCGTCGTATTGCTCCTGTGGCCGCTCCGAATGGCGAAAAATCGCTAAATGAGCGACAATACCGCGCCCAAATTCAATGTCCAACTTCCGGGAATACCTTGATGACAGCAGCGATGTCCTCCGAAACCAGTGCGAACCTGAGTCCTTGGCAGCGGTACCTGAAGGATCTTGAACGCCCGGATTTTCACAAGGACCCGGCCCAGGAAGATGCGGTAAAGCGTCTGCAGGCACTGTACGACAAACTCGTCGAAGCTGAAAGTGAACGTAACAAAGCCATGGCCAAGCTCCGCCGGAAACTCAAGAAGGGCAGGGAAGAGCCGGTCAAGGGCCTGTACTTCTGGGGCGGTGTCGGCCGTGGCAAGACCTATCTGATGGACACCTTCTACGAGTCACTGCCCTTCGATCGCAAGATGCGGGTGCACTTCCACCGTTTCATGCAGCGGGTGCACAACGAACTCAAGGCCCTGAAAGGCGAGAAGAACCCGCTGGAGATGGTGTCGAAGAAGTTTGCCGACGAAACCCGGGTCATCTGCTTTGATGAATTCTTCGTCTCCGACATCGGCGACGCCATGATCCTCGCCACTCTCATGGATGGCCTGTTCAGCCGTGGTGTGACCCTGGTGTGCACGTCCAACATCGTCCCGGACGGCCTCTACAAGGATGGCCTGCAGCGCCAGCGCTTCCTGCCGGCGATTGATCTGGTCAAAAAGCACACCGAGGTGGTCAACGTGGACGGCGGCGTCGACTATCGCCTTCGGACCCTGGAACAGGCGGAACTCTACCACTGCCCGCTGGACGATCAGGCCGACGTCAGCCTGCGGGAAAGCTTCGACCGCCTGGCAGTGGAAGCGGCCAAGCACAGCAAAACCATGGAGATCAACGGCCGCAAGATCCCGGCCCAGGCTCATGCGGATGACGTGGTGTGGTTTGACTTCGTCGATGTCTGCGACGGCCCGCGCTCCCAGAACGACTACATCGAAATGGCCCGCCAGTTCCACGCCATCATCGTCAGCAACGTGCCCGTCCTCGGTGGCGACAAGGACGATCAGGCCCGCCGGTTCATCAACATGATCGACGAGTTCTACGACCGCAACGTCAAAGTCATCATCTCCGCCGCTGCACCAATCACCGAACTCTACTCCGGCGGCCGCCTCGGCTTCGAATTCGAACGCACCGAATCGCGGCTGCTCGAAATGCAGTCCCACGAATACCTGGAGGCGCCGCACAAACCGTAGGTTGGCTCAGGGGTCTGAAATACCCCAGGGGTCTGAAGAACTTCGTTCTTCTGACCCCATCTTAGCCCCTGGCCCGAGCCAAACCGCAAACACGGGGTCAGAAGAAAGCTTTCTTCAGACCCCAATATCGAACCCAACTCAGGGGTCTGATGAACTTGTTCATCTGACCCCAAGTTCAACCCTTACTCAGGGGTCTGATCAACTTGTTGATCTGACCCCAAGCTCAACCAACAACCAAAGCAAAAAAACTAAAAAAGGGGTCAGATGAAAGCTTTCATCAGACCCCAACCAAACACCGAACGAGAGGTCCATCACCAATGAGCAACGACAACGTAGTCATCGTAAGCGGCGTCCGCACCCCCATGGGCGGCTTCATGGGCAGCCTGGCGGACGTCTCCGCCCCCGAACTCGGCGCCCTGACCATCGCCGAGGCCGTCAAGCGCGCTGGCCTGCAGCCCGCGGACGTACAGGAAGTGATCATGGGCAACGTCCTGCCCGCCGGCCTCAAGCAGGGCCCGGCCCGTCAGGCCATGCGCCAGGCAGGCCTGCCGGACCACACCGGTGCCACCACCATCAACAAACTGTGCGGTTCCGGCATGAAAGCCACCATGTTCGCCCACGACCTGATCAAGGCCGGCAGCAACGACGTCATGGTCGCCGGTGGCATGGAAAGCATGTCCAATGCGCCCTACGTGCTCCTGGGTGCCCGCAAGGGCTATCGCATGGGCCCGGGCCAGGCGCCGCAGGATCACATGTTCCTCGACGGCCTGGAAGACGCGGAAACCGGCCGCCTGATGGGCGCCTTCGCCCAGGACATGGCCGACAAAAAAGGCTATACCCGTGAGGAAATGGACGAGTACGCCATCCGTTCCCTTAACCGCGCGAAGAAAGCCATCGAGGAAGGTCTGCTGAAAGAGGAAATCATCCCGGTGACCGTCAAGACCCGCAAGGGCGAGGTCGTGGTCGAGGATGACGAGCAGCCGCACAACGCCAACATCGAAAAAATCCCGAGCCTGCGTCCGGCGTTCAAGAAAGACGGTACCGTGACCGCGGCCAACTCTTCCTCCATCTCCGATGGCGCCTCCGCGTTGCTGCTGATGCGCGAGTCCGAGGCAGAAAAGCGCGGCCTCAAGCCGCTGGCGCGTATCGTTGGTCACAGCACCCAGTCGCAGCACCCGTCCGAGTTCACCTGCGCCCCGGTGGGAGCCATCGAAACCCTGCTGGGCAAGACCGGTTGGAGCAAGGAAGACGTCGACCTGTTCGAAATCAACGAAGCCTTCGCCATGGTCGCCATGATGCCGATCAAGGAGCTGGGCCTGGACCCGGAAAAGGTCAACATCCACGGCGGCGCCTGCGCCCAGGGCCACCCCGTCGGCTCCACCGGCTCCCGCCTTCTGGTCACCCTCATGCACTCGCTGAAGCACTACGGCAAGAAAAAAGGCATCGCCGCCCTGTGCATCGGCGGTGGAGAGGCAACTGCCATGGCCATCGAAATGCTGTAAGGCGACCCCAGGAGTTTGATGCAGCACAGGGGTCAGAAGAAAGCCTTCTTCTGACCCCCGACTTCACTCTCCACCCAAACCCGGGGTCTGAAGAACGCCTTCTTCTGACCCCATCTTCACTTCCCACCAAAGCCAGCCTCAAACCCAGGGGTCAGATGAAAGCTTTCATCTGACCCCAACTTGGCCTCCACCCGAACCCGCCGTCGCCCCCCATCTCCATGACCTATTGTTTTTCACTGTTTTTTTGTTGGTTGCAACCAGATTTCTTGTCTATAGTGATTCACAGTGCGAAGTAACCGGGCAGCCGGCGAGGTGTGATAGCAAAATCATACTTTTGACTGATCAAAGGCCCTGACACCGTTAGCTATAGTGCCAACATCACGAGCACTGTGCATGAAGCCTCCAAAACATCGTGAACACCAATAATCAGAGCAGCGACTCAGAACAACAACGGAGTAGCCTTCCAATGACAAGAAAAACTCATCAATGGCAGCGTTGGACCAAACTACCGCTGGCCGTGGCGATTGCCGCCGGTGCCGCCGGCCAGGCTTCCGCCTATTCGTTTTACATGGGAGACGTGGAAGCCCAGTTCAATACGACGCTGTCTGCGGGTGTCGGTTGGCGGGTAGAGGACCGGGACAAGCGGTTGATTGCCCAGGGTAACCTCGGGCCCGAGTTCGCCAATACCGACGTCGGCGCCTCCACCAACAACTACGACGACGGCAACCTGAACTTCGAGAAGGGCGACACCTACTCCAAGATTGTCAAAGGTAACAGTGAACTGTTCCTGGATTACGCGGTGGACAGCGACACCCTGACCCGTGTCGGCGGCTTCCTCCGTGGCCGTTACTGGTATGACTTCGAGCTGAAGGACGAGAGCCGTGCGGTGGACTACGTTGGCCAGCAGCGCGAGCTCAATCCGAAAGCCAAGGATAACGCCTCAGGCGGTGAATTCCTTGACGCTTACGTCTTCTCCGACTGGTATTTCGGCAATGTGCCTGTCAGCCTGCGTTACGGCAAGCAGGTGGTCAGCTGGGGTGAGAGCACCTTCATCCAGGGGGGGATCAATACCATCAACCCGGTCGACGTACCGGCTTTCCGCGCACCTGGCTCCGAGTTGAAGGATGCGCTGCTGCCGGTTGAGATGTTCTATGCCTCTGCGGGTGTCACCCAGAACATCACGATCGAAACGTTTGTCCAGACCGACTGGGAACCGGTCCGTCCTGACGATTGCGGTACCTTCTTCTCCACCAACGATTTTGCGGCTGACGGCTGTGGCCCGGTACTGCTGGCAGGCCAGCTGCCGGATTCCCAGGCCTACGCCCAGGGCTTTATTGCCCCGCGTGAAGGGGATCGCGAGGCCGATGAGAAAGACCAGTTTGGTGTAGCCTTGCGTTGGTATGTGCCAGCCCTGAACGACTCCGAGCTCGGCTTCTACTACATCAAGTACAACAGCCGTTTGCCGTACGTAAGCGGTATCGTGAACGATCCGAGCGAGGGCGTGTCCTTCCCGTCCTACTATATCGAGTACCCAGAAAACATCGATCTCTATGGCATCTCTATCAACACCACCACACCTGGTGGCTGGTCACTGGGGGCTGAATACAGCTTTCGCGAGAACCTGCCGCTGCAGTGGAATGCCTTCGAGCTGATCTACGGTGGTTTGCAGTTGCCAAATCCGGTGACAGGCGAAAACGCAAGTCTTCTCCAAGACCAGCGTGAGGCCGAAGCGGGAGGTGCCAGCCTGGCGGGTCAGGATGTGTCTGGTTGGGATCGTTTCAAGGTTTCTCAAGCCCAGTTCACCCTGATCAAATTCTTCGATCAGGTCATGGGTGCCAGCCGACTGTCGTTAATCACCGAGTTCGGTGCGACCTACGTGCACGATCTGCCGGATGAGGACGAAGCCCTGTATGGACGTTCCGGTACCTTTGGTATTGGTACGCGCCCGGGTGGTGGCTGTGAGGAATTGAACCTGAACGACACATATTGCACCACCGACGGCTTCACCACCGACTTCTCCTGGGGCTACCGCGCCCGTTTGGTGTGGGATTACCCGAACGCGATCGCCGGTATCAACCTGTCGCCTCAGCTGGCCTGGAGTCACGACGTTCAGGGCTACAGCCCACAACCGGGTGGCGCCTTCAATGAGGGCAGCAAGGCGGTTGGCTTGTCCCTTCAGGCCGTTTATCAGAACAAGATCACCGGTAACATCGGTTACACAAACTTTTTCGGCGGGAAGCCGTACAACGAGTTGACTGACCGAGATTTCGTGAGCGCGAGCGTCTCGTACTCCTTCTGAACCGGAAACAATTCGTCTGACGAGGAAACCTAAATGAAACTGAACAAGAAACTACTGACCACAGGTATCCTGGCAGCCAGTCTATGCGCCGGCCAGGCCTGGGGTGCGGTTTCTGCGGCTGAAGCGGCCAAGCTCGGTGACACACTGACGCCCATGGGCGCCGAGAAAGCCGGCAATGGTGGAGCCATTCCGGCCTGGGACGGCGGCCTGACTACTCCACCGGCGGGCTACAAGGGTGACGGCATCTACGTGAACCCGTTCCCGAACGAGAAGCCCAAGTTCGTGATCGACCAGAGCAACGTGGACCAGTACGCCGACAACCTGTCGCCTGGCCAGATTGCGATGATCAAGAAATACGATGACTACTTCATGCCGGTGTACGAGACCCATCGTACTGCCGCGTATCCTGAAGACGTCATGGAAGAGACCGTCAAGAACGCCACCAATGCGGAACTGATCAAGAACGGCAACGGTCTGGGCAACTACCAGAGCGCCACCCCGTTCCCGATCCCGCAGAACGGTCTGGAAGTGATCTGGAACCACATCACCCGCTATCGGGGTGGTTCCGTTCAGCGCAACGTGGGTCAGGTGACCCCGACCGCCGGCGGCGACTTCTCCGTGGTGCGTTTCGAGGACGAGCTGACCTGGCGGACCTACCTCCAGGACTATGAGCCGGGCGACGACCCGAACGTCCTGTTCTACTTCAAGCAGGCCATCACGGCGCCGGCCCGTCTGGCGGGTAACGTGCTGCTTGTTCACGAAACCATTGACCAGGTCGCCGAGCCCCGCCGCGCGTGGATCTACAACGCTGGTCAGCGCCGTGTGCGTCGTGCACCGCAGGTAGCCTACGACGGTCCGGGTACCGCAGCCGATGGCATGCGTACTTCCGATAACTTCGACATGTTCAACGGTGCACCGGACAGGTACAACTGGGAGCTGGTGGGCAAGAAGGAAATGTACATTCCGTACAACTCCTACAAGCTCATGGATCCGAGCCTGAACTATGACCAGATCATCAAGGCCGGTCACATTAACCAGGACTACACCCGGTACGAGCTGCACCGCGTATGGCACGTGCGCGCAACCCTGAAAGAAGGCGAGCGCCACATCTACGCCCAGCGTGACTTCTTCATCGACGAAGACACCTGGCAGGCCTCCGTCATCGATCACTTCGACGGTCGTGGCGAACTCTGGCGCGTAGCTGAAGCCCATGCGGTCCAGTTCTACGATCAGGTCGTGCCCTGGTACGCCATTGAAACCCTGTACGATCTCCTCTCCGGTCGCTACCTGGCCCTGGGCCTGACCAACGAAGAAGAGAACCCGTACACCTTCGGCATCGACCGCCGCTCCCGGGATTACACCCCGGCAGCCCTGCGCCGCGCGGGTACCCGGTAAGGGTTAGCGTAAAGATGGGGTCAGAAGAACGCTTTCTTCTGACCCCTTTTTTTTGCCCAAACCACGGGCTCAATCCTTCCCCAGGGGTCCCACCCCAGGGGTCAGATGAAAGCTTTCATCTGACCCCGTTTTCAACTTAACCCCCCCAGGGGTCTGAAGAAGTTCCTTCTTCTGACCCCAATCTCACTTCATCCCCCTCATTTCAAATCTAACTCGGGGTCAGAAGAACGAGTTCTCCACCTCAGGGGTCTGATGAAACCCTTTTCATCTGACCCCATCTTTAACCCAACTCGGGGTCAGAAGAACAAGTTCTTCAGACCCCTGAGCCAGGCGCCACCCCCTTCCACACCCCAAACTTTTGCAGCCCAACCCCCACTTGGTTTAACCTTCCCTTCATACTAAAGGCGCACCCAAAGCAGGTCGTCACTCAAAAGTCATTGGATTCATCCAATTGCGGCACAGGACGTTTCGCAGTCCGGCCGGTTGTCAGCGGGGCAGTGTGTGAAACCATTCAGTGACGGCAAAGCCGCCAACGACGAATTCCAGTCGGCCAATAACGGGCTACAACGGGGTGAACTCGTGCGGGATCTGCTTCGTCAGCGGGTACGGGTGCCATCATTACCTGGCGATGCTCTGGCCCGTCCGGTCGTGGATGAGTGGCTCACCCGGGCCATCTCCCCCCAGCACGCGATCCTGGTCGAGGCGCCAGGCGGCTATGGCAAGAGCCATGCGGTCCTGAGCGCCCTGAGAACCCGCGAGACTGATGATACCGAACTCCGGTGGGTTTCCCTGACCCCCCAGGATAATGCGCCAGCCCGATTTCTCACCTTGCTGTCCATGGCCTTTGATATGCCTGAGGCGCTGGAGAGTGCGCTGCAGGGCGGTGCCGGTTTTTCCGATGCCCTGGCGATGATGCTGGTGGCACGCTCCCGCCAGGCGGGGGAGGGAATGCAAGTGCTGGTCCTGGACGACTTGCACACCTTGACCAATCCGTCCGTCACCCAACTGTTGCAACAGCTCGCCCGGGAGCTGCCGGCCAACCTGTGCGTGGTGCTGATCTCCCGCTGTGGCCTGCCGTTTGAAACCCATGGTCTGGAGCTGGAAAACCGTTTCACCCGCCTGGGACCCTCCGTGTTCGAGTTTTCCCGCCCGGAAACGTTCGAGTTTTTCCGCCAGCAGCTGGCGGCCAACCAGCTTACGAGCGTCGCCGTGGATAACTTGTACGACCTGACTGAAGGCTGGGCCACACCGTTGGCGCTGTATCGGCGTGAAATCCAGCGGGAGCTGGAGCGCAAGCCCATACAGGAGAGCCCGAGTGTCGAGCGATTCCTGCGGGACTCCGTGCTCGGTCATCTCACCCCGGGCCAGATGCGCTCAATTCGGGCCATGGCGGAGCTGGAACTGTGTTCCGATGAGTTGCTGCTGGCATTGCAGCCGGCACTTCCCGAGGTGGCCCTCATGCCCTCGCAGGTCCACCACCAGGGACTGCCCATCCGGCCAATGCCGGGGCGGGGCCGCTGGTTCCGTCTTAATCCGTTGATGCAGGAATGGCTGCGAACGGCACCAATGCGGGGGTATGAGGCCCGAATGACCATCGCAAGTCGTTGGTTCACGCAGCGCGAGCAGTTCCCGGAGGCGCTGCGTTACGCGTTGCTCGCGGGTAATGGTGATGAGGTGATCCGGATCGCCTCCGAGGGCTCCGAAGCCTTGCTTTTGGGGCAGGACACAGCCTCTTTGCTGCGATTAAGGAAAAGCCTGCCGGTCACCCTGCTCGAACGCAGCGCCCGTTTGCGGATCGTCTACAGCTGGGTCCATGCCATTGGCGGTCAGTTCCGGCAGGCGAGGGCGCTGATGGACGACCTGTCCGAGGACGACCGGGAAGAGAACAAGGCGCGTATCGCAGCGCTCCAGGCGTTCATCCTGCGCGGTGAGGGCGAGTTGCAGTCGGCCCTGGACATGGCAGACCAGGCTCTGGCAGAAGGCGATCTGTCGCCCCAGGGCCAGCTGGTAACCCAGATCGTCCGCTCCAGCGCCCTGTGCGCGGCCGGTCGTTTCGCCGAGGCCCGGGAAGCCAATCGCGCGTCGGCGCGCCTTGCCAGAGAGGCAGGGGATTCCGGTTCCGAGGCCCTGGCTGTCTATGCCCATGCCCGCATCGAGCTGGGCAAAGGCGCGTTACGGCATGCGGAACAGTTGCTGCGAACCGGCCTGGATACCGCCATGCAGGAGTTGTCACGGCCGGCACGAATCGGTGAGACCCGCCTGCAACTGAACCTCGTGCTCGTACTCTGGCACCAGGGCCGTATCGCCGAGGCGGACCGCCTGCTGGTGCTGTGCGGCCGGCACGCCGAGCAGACCCGGGATCTGGGCCTGCTGCTGGCCATGGCCATCCGGGTACTGATCTGCCGGTCCGAGAACCGTCTCGACGATGCCTTTGTCTGGATTGGCCGGGCCGAGCGCACCATGCACGCCTGGCAGGTGGACGAAACCTTGTTCGTGCCCGTGCTGGAAGCCCTGAAAGCCACCTGCTGGCTGGCCCAGAACCAGACCGAGAGCGCCGTCCAGGCGCTGCAGAAACTCCAGCCCTACCGCGATGCCGGGTGCGTGCCCGAGCTATTCCCGATGATGCCCGGCCTGCTCGACTGCCTGCAGGTGCGTGTGGACCTGGCACGAGGCGATTGGGTCCGTGCCCGGGAAACCCTTGACGGTATCCGTGATCGTTACAGTATTGCGGTTCCCTGGGGTGTAGAACTGCACATCCGCCTGCTGGACGCAGTCCTGCTGCAGGAAGAAAAGGGCCTGGCCCAGGCCCGCAAGGTGCTGGCTTCCGTCGTCGAGGAAGCCGCCACCGAACATTTCATCAGCCCGTTCAGTGAATTGCGTACCGAGCTTCAGGATCTCATGGAGAAGAGCTACGGCGGGCTCGAGAGCAGCACATTCAAGGACGCCCTGGGCAACCTGTTTGCCATCAAAGCCCCCACCGCCGGCGCCGAGTCCCTCGCCGAACCCATCAGCGACCGCGAGCAGGCCGTCCTCGAACTCATCGCCAAAGGCCTCTCCAACCAGGAAATCGCCGACAAGTTGCACATCTCCCTGCATACCGTGAAAACGCATGCGAGGCGGATCAATGCCAAGCTGGAGGTGAAGTCGCGGACGCAGGCGATTGTGAGGGCGAGGGAACTGGGGTTGCTGTAGCTGAAATGAAAACGGGGTCAGAAGAAAGCTTTCTTCTGACCCCCACTTGGCGCTAACCCCTCCCCAGGGGTCTGAAGAAGTCCCTTCTTCTGACCCCGAGTTTGATGTCCAAATTGGGGTCAGATGAACAAGTTCATCAGACCCCTGAGTTACCCCCCCAAGGGTCTGAAGAAAACCTTCTTCTGACCCCGAGTTCAAGGTCCTGCCTCAGGAGTTCGTCGCTAGCTTGGGGTCAGAAGAAACAAGTTTCTTCAGACCCCTGAGATAAAAAGGGGTCAGATGAAAGCATTCATCTGACCCCATCTTAGCGCCAACCACCCTCACTCTGCTTTCAACTCCCCAATCAACCGATCCTTCTCCCCCCAAATCTCACTAACCCACCGCTGAAACGCCACCCGCGTCTCCCGGTCGTTCTCATAGTCCATCCCAAGAAACTGCTCCGGCACTTCCCGCACGCGCACATCAATGACAATGCGACGAATCCGCCCACACAGGTAATCCCAGAACCCCTTGCGGCCATCCGGGTAAACAATGGTCACATCCAGCATGGTGTGAATCACCTCCCCCATGGCGCCAAACACAAACGCCGTCCCTCCGGCGCGGGGCTTGAGCAGGTGCTTGTAGGGCGAGTTCTGGCGCTTGTGCTTCTCCGGGGTAAACCGGGTGCCTTCCATGAAGTTGAAGATGGTCACCGGCGTGTACCGGAACTTCTCGCAGGCGGCCTGGGTGGCGGCAATATCCTTGCCCTTGAGCTCCGGGCGTTTGGCGATCTGCTCCTTGGTATGGCGGTGCATGAACGGGAAGTCCAGGGCCCACCAGGCAATGCCGAGCAGGGGCACCCAGATCAGCTGTTTCTTGAGGAAGAACTTGAGCAGGGGAATGCGGCTATTCAGCACGTACTGGATGGCAGGAATATCGGCCCAGCTCTGGTGATTGCAGGTGACAAAATACCAGTGCTCACGGCTCAGATTCTCCACCCCGCGCACGTCCCACTCCACCTTGTGCAGCACGTCCATCAGCAGGTTGTTGAAGCCGATCCACACCCAGGCGATGTTATTGAGCACCACCGTGCAGGCCTTGCGCACCGGTGTCACCGGAATGATCAGCTTGATCAGTGCGAACAGCAGCAGGAAAGGGAACAGGACCAGGGTATTGAGCAAAATCGACAGGGCCGCCAAAGTTCCCTTCAGCGGTGCAGGCAGAAAATCAAGCATTCCGTGTGTTCTCTGGTTTGTTACAGATTGGGGGTGTGGTCAGCCCTCGGCGGCACTCTCATTGTCAGACGTACGGCCCGGCAGCAGCCGGTCTTCCGGGCTGGTGGAGGCCAGTTGTTGCAGGGCCGTGGGCGCACGACCGCTCACTGCGTCCCGGAAGTCTTCGTCGTAGAAGCCCAGGTTGTTGTAATGGATCATCGCCCGGATCTCTTCTACATAGTCCTGGCCGCGTTCGGAATAGCCGAGCAGGCCTTCCGCCATGTCCACGCCGTAGAGCGGAGTGTCTGCCCGACGATCCTGCAGTCGGATCTGCCGGAGGGATTGATAGGTTTCGTGCCGGTTCAGGTTCTGGATGTAGGCGCGCACGGACCGGTAGGGCGAGGCAAACTTGGCCACCTCGTGGCTGGCGCCTTCTACTCGGCTCCTGGGAACGAGCCCACACCCCTGGGAAAAGCACCACTGACCGAACAGGTTATTCCCCTGCCGGGCAAAGCGGGATGTGCCCCAGGCGGATTCGTTGGCGGCCTGGGCCAGCACCAGCGAGGGCGGAATCACGTCCAGGCGTTTCTTCAGGAGCGTAAACTGCTCGGTGCTACCGACGGGCGCCTCAACCCGCAGGCGCCCGGCCTGCGCTTTAAGCCATTGTTTCTGGGAGGCCGTCAGCTCGTCCTTGCCCTCCAATCGGAGCAGGTAGCTGCGCTCCAGAAGAATGCGGGAGTTGGCCAGCACGATACGGGGATACAGGAACGAGAAGAATGCAGCCTTTTTCTCGGTGGTATCCCGATAGGCGGAAAAATCCGGCAACGGATCATTTGCCCAGTCGGGAAGGGCAGGCAGTTCGCCCAGCGCCACCTCGGAGCCGTCAAAAATTCTGTCGCCAGAGTTGCCGGACGGGACATAGAATCCACCGCCCATTGCGAAGGCAAGCAAGGGAACAAGAAACAACAGCGTCCGGCGACCAGCAGACATAAAACCTCTCGTCGATTAGGATATGGCAACGATTATAACAGGTTATACGATCAGGGCTCTTGCCGGATTTTCCGGACTCCGGCGTCGCGTCAGGGAATCCGCGTTGCCAACAACAGCCCCACGGCCTGTGCGCCGGTTCCCGAGCGGTTCAGTCGCAGGTAGAGCTGGGACTGGTCCTCGGTATAAAAACCATCCAGCACCAGGTTCCCGCCGGTGAGGGCGACGGTGCCCGCCCCGGTCTGGGTATAGGCAAAGGTTGTCTCCAGTATCGTTTCCTCCGGTGTGCTCACCTCGTTGCCGTTCACCGTGTTCACCACCGAAAGGGCCTCACCGTTGAGGGTGGCGGTGCCGCCATTGATCACCAGCTCGGCATTGTCGAAGTGGCGTAGCTCGTTGGTGCCACCCGACACGCCCATGGACACCCCCTGAATCCGGTACCGGCCACTCGCCGGCGCCGCCGAGGCGGCCTGTTCGGCAGCTACCAGCAGGCCCTCCCCGAACGGACTGTCGTCCAGGTTGAACGCCAGGAACGCGCCATCGGGCGTGCTGGCCCCAACGCCGACGTCGGGTTGTTCCTCGTTCCCGGAGGCGGTCGCAATGTCCAGGCTCAGCCGGCCGATCTCCCGCTCACCGTTGCTGAGAATCGAGGCCCTGGGACTGACCAGCCAGTCGGTATTGACAGCCGCTGCCGGCGTGCGGGTAACGGTGCCGGTGTTGTCGCGACTCACAGTGGTCACGTCCAAAGCCTGGGTCACATTGCCATCGGTATCGAGCGTCCAGGTACCCAGGCCACCTTCCAGTGCCAGCGGTGTGGTGTCATCGGCAAAACTGGACGCCAGATACACCACGTTATAACTGCGGTTATCCAGCACATCCGGATCAAACTCCGCATCCCCCGCCGGTCGCAGGAGGTTAAGCTCCAATGCCGACAGGTACTGGTTCTCCAGCACCGGCCCACGTATCAGGGCCTCGCCATCACTTTCCAGTTCGATGGCCTTGCCGGCACTGAAATAGCCACCCACCACCCGGTCGGGTCCCACAGAGTCATCCACCGGCGTGCTGGTGTAGGCATCCAGGTAGTAAGGATTGCGGGTCCAACCGATAATCCGGGCGCTGTCCCGGCCGGTAATGCTCTGGTACAGCGCTCGCCCCGCTAACAGGCGGGTATCGCCCAGAAGCGTCGCCGCCCCGGGTGACGAGGAATGGGTGTTCTGTTCCCAGAACTCGGAGCCGCGCAGGAAGAACTCGTTGCCCTCCGAATGCAGCAGCACTTCCCGATCATAGGGAATATCGGTCGCCAATGAGGTCACCCGGATGTTGAAGGCGTCGAAACTGGTCAGGGTCAGGGCCGGGTACACATAGCCAACGCCATTGCTGTCCTCCAGCCTTTCTTCATAGGCCGTTCGTATGCCCCAGAGGCCGGTACCGCTGATGCTGGGCTCGGCAAAGCTCTGGCCCAGTTCCACACCCAGGAACACCGAGTTGTAGTCGGCGGAGCTGGCGCTGATCTTGCCTGAGGAACTCTCATCCAGCAGAGCATAATCCCCCATGGCGGCGACGTAGCGGGCAAAATCCGCCCGGCCTTCCAGAAGGGACAAAGCCCCGGGCACATCCAGATTGCCGGGAATGTCGATCTCGAAATCATGCACCTGATCGGCCAGTGTCGACCAGACATACTTGTTAAGGCACAGATTGCCGCCGACGTCGTTCACGCAGTCCCGAATGGTTTCCAGCTCGCCCGGGGTGTAGCTGGCCAACGTGTTACGCACCAGGTATTCGGAGAACGGGTTGACCTTCACATCCCGGTCCGCATCCGCCGCGAGGGCGCGCATCCGCGTGTTGCCGTAGGTGGCTTCGATCACCACATCCGGCGCCAGGGGCTGCCCGTCCGGAAACGCCAGAATGGTGAACCCCGCGGCATCTTCCCGGGTGGAGACTTCCACACTGCCCAGGTTCTGCAGGGAGGTGTTGGTGGTGTACACGCTGAGCGACTCGGGCTGGACGATGCGCAGATTGCGCCGGGTCCCCTCGGCATCGGGGGCCACCGCACCGGGCACCTCCAGGGTGATGCGTACCTCGTTTGCGGCCAGGTCGCCGGCGTTATTGGAATCACCGGTGCTGCCGGCGCTGAAATTGTCCAGCGGGTTTTTCGCGGTGGCAAAGTCGTTGGTCTGTGAGCGGGCGCCGTCGATGGCGTCCTCGCCACTGCCGCAGCCGGCCAGCAACAGGGCAGACAGGGAAATCCAGAGTCCGTGCTTGAGGTACATGTCTGACAATCCGTGCAGAAGATTCAGGTTGTCAGTCTAGCAGCGGTCGGGAAGGGAATTCGTGAGGGAAGGCACGAAACAGGCGCCCGAAGGCTCGGGCGCCTGACAGGGTCAAGCCGATCAGTAGTAGATCTTGATACCGGCCATCACACCCTCATCCAGGTCCACGTCGCCGCGGTAGGGCGCGTCCAGATCGGTGTTCAGGTACCGGTAGCCGGCAAACACCTCGGCGTTGCGGATGACCCGGTAGCTGCCGCGCAGCTCGAGGCTGGTCATGTCCTCGGAATCGCCGAAGGCCAGAATGTCCGGGGCGTAGTGCAGGCCACCGGTGAAGGACAGGCCCGGTACCCGGGGCACGTTCACGGTGGCAAAACCGCCGATGCCGATGGCACCACCATCCAGGCGGTCGTCATCCCAGCCGATGCCGCGCACGCCGATACCGGCGGTGGTCGGCAGGTTGCCAAGCGCCGTGCGGCCCTGGGCGTGAAAGTCCAAGTTCATGATGTGGCGGCTGCCCTCATGGTAGGTGTAGCCAGCACCCAGTTGGGTATCGCTGTTGTTGCCCAGGAAGTTCACCTGGCCCTTCACGGAATCGTTGGTCAGGCTCAGGTCCACATCGCCTGCAAAGGCCGGAGCCGCGGCCAGGGTCAGTGCCATCAGGGAAACTCTTGAGATTCTCATTCTTCTACCTTCTTGCTGTCGGTTAAGTGGTATGCGTCGGATAAAGAATCTTCATCTTCAGCCGGTACCCGGTATTCCTCGTTGGCCCAGGCGCCGAGATCAATCAGTTTGCAGCGCTCCGAGCAGAACGGCCGGTACCGGTTATCTTCGGACCATTCTACGGATTGCTTGCAGGTAGGGCATTGCACAAACATGGCGATTTTTTCAGATTGGTGGCGGAGTTGCCGGCGCGCCAACCCTCAGGTGGCCGCCGATGCGGTGCAGTATTGTTCCAGTACTGCCCGCAGCATTTCAATATTGACAGGCTTGGCAACAAAAGAATCCATGCCGGCCTGCCGGCACCGTTCCTCGTCTTCCTCCATGGCGCTGGCGGTCAGGGCGACCACCGGCACATGAACGCGATTGTGGGCCTGCTCCCACTCCCGCAGGCGGCGCGTCGCCTCGAAGCCGTCCACCTTGGGCATCACACAGTCCATGAAAATCAGGTCGAACGGGTGCCACTGCCAGAGGCTGGCGGCGGCCTCGCCATCGTTCGCCGTCATCACATCGCAGCCGAGCTTTTCCAGCAACCGGCGGGTGAGGGTGCGGTTCACCGGGTTGTCCTCCACCAGCAGCACCTTCATCCGACCGCAGGGCAGTTCCCGGCGCCGGGTGGTTTCGCTCATGGTCTGCAGCGAGAAGCGGGTGAGGAACCGGCGTTCCTCCTTCTCGGCGTCCGAGAACAGCTGGTTCAGGATCGGCATCAGACAGGATTCGCGCAGCGACTTGCTCAGGAAGGCATCGGCGCCGGCCTGGCGGAAATGTTCCGCATCGCCCCGCTGCGGGTTGGACGACAGGATCAGCAGGCGCATATGCCCCCAGGTCGGGTTGCTGCGAATCTGCCGGCACAGCAAGTCACTGTCCATATCCGGTACGAAGCCGTCGAGGATGATGGCGTCGAACGGCTGCTGGCTGTCCGAGGCCTGACGCAGGGAGGTCAGCGCCTCGCCGGCGGACTTCACAGCCTCGATCTGCACATCATAGCGGGACAGCATTTCCAGCGTGATCTTGCGGGACAGCTCGTAGGAGTCCACTACCAGGATGTGCTTGCCCTGCACCTTCCGGGTATCCGGGCGCACCCGAGTGGCGCTCTCCGGTGCCACCGGCAGGGTCAGTTCCACCCAGAAGGTAGAGCCTTCGCCGGGCCGGCTCTCCAGGTCCAGGGAACCGTCCATCAGCGTCACCAGCTGGCGGCAGATGGTCAGCCCCAGACCGGCACCGGGCAGCTGCCGCTGGAACTGCTGGCCGAGCTGCACGTAGGGCTCGTACACCAGCGGAATGTCCTCCGGGTTGATCCCGACGCCGGTGTCCTCCACCGCCAGGCGCAGGCGGGCCTTCTCGTCCCGGCGGCCCAGCACCTCGATGCTGATCAGCACGTGCCCGGAATCGGTGAACTTGATGGCGTTGGAGACGAGGTTAAGCAGGATCTGCCGGATACGCACCGGATCGCCCTGCAGGGCCCACGGCAGGTTCTCGTCAATGCGCAGCTCCAGCGCCAGCCCCTTCTCCCGGGCCCGGCTGCCGAGCATGTGCACCAGATCGTTCAGGGTTTCCCGCAGATCGAACGGAATCTCCTCCAGCACCAGCTTGCCGGCCTCCATGCTGGAGATGTCCAGCAGGTCATTGATGATGGCGGAGAGACTCTGGGAGGCGTTGAGCAGGGTGTTCACATATTCCCGCTGTTCCTGGTCCAGCGGCGTGTCCGTCAGCAGGTTGGCGTAACCGAGCACGGACTGGAGGGGAATGCGCAGCTCGTGGCTGACGTTGGCAAGGAACTGGTTCTTGGCATGGTTGGCGCGAATGGCCTCGTCCCGTTCGCCCTGGGACTGGATGGTGGTCTGGCGGAGCGAGCGGGTATCCTCGAGGATCTGCAGGCGCATCTTGTTCAGGGCCTGCTCCAGCTCCGACAGCTCATCCGGCGTTCTGGGCGGCTTTCGACGCAGCTCCAGCGGATCCACCAGGGCGTCAAGATTCAGCTGGGCGGCGTAATCGGCCATGGCTTCCAGGTGGCGGGAGAGAGTGGCGCGCACAATCAGCAGTAGGCCGAAGGTGCCGAGCATCACCACCACTGTCACGAACAGGAGTGTCAGCAGGGCGGTCTTCCAGAGCTCATCGTGGATCTGCTGGACCGAGGACACCACCGTGAGGCTTCCCACGTCCTGCGGCGGCTGGAAGCTGGACCGGTCAAACACGAGGGGGATGGTCTGGGAAATCACCTTGCCTTCGGGGTAGGCACCAGTGGTGAACTCCTCGCCCGTGCTGGTGGTCACCCGAGCAAACTGGATGGCCGGCACCGCCTTCATGTCATCGAGGCTGTTCGCCACCTCGCTGAAGTTCATCAGCCAGAGGTTGTTACTCATACTGCCGGCGACCAGCTCGGCGGCTTTCTGCTGGGTGCTGACCAGATCGTTCTTGCGGCGCTCGAACTCGCCGATCATCTGCACCCCGGTGGCCACCAGGGAGAGTGCCAGACTGAACAACAGCACATACGCCAACAGTCTCGCTGCCAGCGGACGAACACCCAGTCGCTTTAGTAAACGGTTTGAAGGCAAGGCACAACTTCCATGTGTCGACTACAAATCAATCAAGCAAGTTTAACAGACGGTTAGCACTTCGACACGTTTGCCGGAAGCCTCTGTCACAAAACGAAACCGGACGTTCAAATCGTACAGATGCGCCCCGTAAATTCGCGCCTCATCCCGCCCCCGGCGAAACGAAGGCCGGGGATCGTAACTCACCACATCCTCAATCAACGCGCGGAAGTCCGGGTAGTCCTCCGGGGCCAGATCCGCCAGCTGCTGCTCCGCCTCCGGCAAAAACACCACTTCAAGCTTCTCCGTCGGCGGCGAATCCGCCCACCCCAGGCTCGCCTCCGGCACCGAATCTGCAAACGGCAGATAGGGCTTGATATCCAGAATCGGAGTTCCTTCGATCAGATCATGGTTACTGATCCGCAACACCAGCTTCCCATCCCGACGCGCCAACCCCTCATTCCGAACCACCGACAACCCCAGACTGTTCGGCCGAAACGGCGACCGACTGGCAAACACCCCCATCTTCTTGTTGCCCCCGAGCCGAGGCGGCCGAACCACCGGCTTCCACTCCGCACGGACCGCCTCATGGAACTGGAAGATGAGCCAGAGGTGGGAGGCCGTCTCCAGCCCGCGGAAGGCGTCCTCGCGGTCGTAGGGGGGCTGAATCACGAGTTCCGCATGAGCATGGCGGGTAAGCCCCGGCTGGCGGGGTACCCCGAATTTATCCTGAAAGCAGGACTTAGTGATAGCCACCGGGGTCACGGTAATAAGGCCGGGGTCAGAAGAACTAGTTCTTCTGACCCCACTTTCACCGTCCTCCCCCGGGGTCTGATGAAAGCCTTCATCTGACCCCTTCTTCAAATCTGCTCCCAAGTTCAGCCCCCACCCCAGGGGTCTGAAGAAAGCTTTTCTTCTTCTGACCCCGAGTTAAATTTCCAACCCCAGGGGTCTGAAGAAATCTTTTCTTCTTCTGACCCCGAGTTAGCGGTCACCCCAAGTTAGCGGTCCAAAATGGGGTCAGATGAAAGCTTTCATCAGACCCCTGAGTACCCCTCACCGCCGATCAATAGTCCCAGAAAAATACATCTCAACCCGCAAAACCACCGAAGCCCGATCCTTGAACCGGTAATCTCTTGGAAACTCCACCGCCGGAATCACCTCCCCAAACAACCAGTCACTATGCAACCGGTACCGCCAGGTAAGATCCACAAACGCCAACGTCGTCCGCCACCCAGGCTTGCTCTCACCCAACACCCCCATCCGGGGAATCAATGTCGAGCGATTATCCACCGCCTTCTGCAAACTGAAAATCTGCGCCGCCAGAAACTTCTCGTCCTTGTGCACCCACTCCAGCTCCGAGGAGGACTGAAACCGCCAGTCATTCCCCACATACCGGCTCGCCCCGAACCACGTCCGCGAACCCCAGCCTTCCTGGTGATAATAATAAACCCGTTGCTGCAGACTCCCGGCCCAGTCCTCATCCAGCTGCCAGCCCTTACCCGCTGTCATCCGCCAGAACGCATCCGGCGGAAACCGAAGCCGGCCACCAATGTCGGTAGAAAAGTTGATCGCATCGCCAATCTGCGTCAGATACCGCAGCGCACCAGTCGTCTCCGTCTCCGTCCGCTCCGGCTCCGTCAGCTGGCGATCCCGCTGCCGCTCGTCGAGCGGAATCAGCTCTTCGCTCTCACTCTCGATAACAATCCGCAGCTTGCGCTTGGCGGTCGGAATATCCAGCCGGAACCGTGCCTCCGGCTCGAACGACGCCACACTGCTGTACTCGGATTCGGCAGCAAACCCGAGGCGCAAGTAACTCTCGTTATTCGGCAACGTCTGAGTGGAGCCGGAGAGCGTCCGATCGGCCCAGGCCCCAAGTGACTGTACCCGAGGCCCCTGAATCCGCTCCTGCCTCAACACCCAGTTGGTAAAGGACAGCCAATAGCTCTCCTCGGGCTCCGCCCAGTATTCATCCGGAGAGAAGGTATAAAACGACGGCCCCAGCTGCGCGGGCGCCAGAATCTCGGAAATGGAACGCTCATGAACCTCAAACACCGGTTCCGCAGCATAGCCGGGAAGGGAAGAAAGAATCAGAAACGACAGAAGCCCAGCCGGGCAACCACGGCGCAAACAGTCAGCCAAAATCCACCAGGAACTTCTCGTGCAATTCACGAACCTGACGCTCCACATCATCCAACGGCCGGTCATTATCAATAATAGCGTCCGCTTTCTCCAACCGCTTCTCCCGAGGCATCTGAGCCGCAATAATCCGCTCCACCTGATCCCGTTCGTTCGTATCCCGAGCCATCGTCCGCTCAATCTGCGTCTCCACCGGGACATCGACCACAATGATTTTGCTGACCAGGTTGTGCTGATCGGTTTCCAGCAACAGGGGAGAAACCAGAAGTACATAGGGCAGGGCATAGCCTTCGGGCTTAAGCTGCCGAATCAGCTCCTCCCGGATCATCGGATGGAGTAGGTGTTCAAGCCAAGTGCGCTCCTCAGGATTCGTGAACACGATCTGGCGAAGTTGGGCCCGATCAAGAGTGCCTTCATCGGTAAGGATGTCCTGACCGAAGTGTTCGGCGATTTGGGCAAGCCCGGGAGTTCCCGGTTCAACCACCTCCCGGGCAACATCATCCGCGTCTACCCAGTGAACCCCAAGCTCCCCAAACAACCGGACCACAGTGGATTTGCCAGAGCCAATCCCCCCCGTAAGCCCAACAATAGCCGGGGTCTGGCCTAACTCAGGGGTCTGATGAAAAGCCTCCGGCTTTCCATCTGACCCCATCTTTATCTCATCACCCATGCTCAAATCCTAAAATGGGGTCAGAAGAATGCTTTCTTCAGACCCCGGCTAACCATTCAAACCCCAAGATAAGCAAACCAAGCCGCCAAAATCGCATCCCCAAACCACAAACAAAGCACCCCAGCCGCCGCCAAATAAGGCCCAAACGGAATCGGCACCTCCCGCCCATGCTTCCGGAACACCATCAAACTAATCCCGACAACCGCGCCAACCACAGAGGACAACAAAATCACCGCCGGCAGCAACTGCCACCCAAGCCACGCCCCAAGCGCAGCCAGTAGCTTGAAATCCCCATGCCCCATGCCTTCCTTACCAGTCACAATCTTGAACAACCAGTAAACCGACCAGAGCGAGAGATAACCAACCACCGCGCCCCAGAACGCACTGGTAAAGTCCGTCAAAACTCCAAAGAAATTCAGCACCAGCCCAAGCCACAACAGCGGCAATGTGATGCTATCCGGCAACAGTTGGGTATCAAAATCAATCACCGTCAACGCCACCAGCGCCCAGACCAGAAACAGGGCCCAAAGCGCGGCCTCAGTCGGCCCCAACAGGAGAACGGTTAACACTGAAAACAGCGCCGTCACCGCCTCGATGATCGGGTACCTTGGCGAAATGCGCGTCTTGCACGAAGCACACTTGCCACCCAGCACCAGGTAACTGATCACCGGGATATTCTCCCACGCTCGAATCTTGTGGCCGCAGGAAGGGCAGGTGGAAGCCGGCTTCGAGAGAGTAACAGGCTCTTCGTTTTTACGATCTTTCTCCGGCACCTCCAGAAACTCCTCGCACTGACAACGCCAGTCCTGATGCATCATCTTCGGCAGGCGCAGGATGACCACGTTCAGGAAACTGCCGATGCAGAGGGAAACGAAAGTGACAGTGAGGTAGAGGAGCCAGGGGGTGTTGAGGTAGACGTCTAGGAACTGCATTGGATGCCTTGGGTGCTGAATGAACAAGGGGTCAGATGAAGGCTTTCATCTGACCCCGGTTTGAGGTCGAATCTTGGAGGTTAGCTAGGTCAGGGGTCAGAAGAAAGCTTTCTTCTGACCCCATTTTCACTCCCGCACGAGCTTAAACAACCTGACCCATCTGGAAGATCGGCAGGTACATGGCAATGATCAAGCCGCCGACCAGAACACCAAGCACGGCCATAATCATTGGCTCCATCAAAGCAGTCAGGTTGTCGACCATGTCATCAACGACTCCCTCGTAATGATCCGCAACCTTTTCTAGCATCTCATCGAGGTTACCTGACTCCTCGCCGATGGCTGTAAGCTGAACCGCCATGACGGGGAAAAGGTCCTGCTGTCTCATGGATGCTTGGAGCTGTGTACCACTCGATACATCATTCTTAATTCTAAGAACTGCATCTCGGTATACGGCATTACCGGTCGCTCCGGCGACTGAATCCAGAGCATCAACCAGCGGGACACCTGAAGCAAAGGTCGTTGAGAGAACCCGCCCGAACTTGGCCACAGCTGATTTATCCAGAATTTCACCTACAATTGGAAGTTTCAGAACGTATTTGTCAACGAAGTCTGAAAATTTTTGAGACCTTCTTCGAGATTCGCGAAATAGAAAAATTACTCCCACTATTCCAAGCAAAACGATGAACCACCAAGCCTGTAGCCATTCAGATATGTTGATTACGAACTGAGTGAAAACAGGGAGATCTGCACCAAATCCTTTGAATAGGCTTTCAAACTGAGGCACGACCTTAACCAAGAGGATTGCAGTTACTACGATCGCCACCACGATGACGGCGATTGGATAGGTCATTGCTTTCTTTACTTTCTTCTTGAGGTTCTCTGTTTTCTCAAGATACGTAGCAATCCGATCGAGCATTTGCTCCAAAGCGCCAGCTTTCTCACCGGAATCCACAAGGTTACAGTATAAATCGTCGAAGTGTCGTGGGTGCTTTCTGAGTGCACCCGCAAAACTGGTACCGGAGGAGATGTCATTTCGAATTGTAATGACCAATTCCTGAAGACCTTTATTTTCAAGACCGTCAGCCACAATATCGAAACTCTGAACGAGGGGTACCCCTGCCTTCATCATGGTTGCTAACTGCCGGGTAAGCATAGCAATGTCGAAGGGAGTTATTTTCTTGCTCCCTCCAAACAAAGGCTTTGGCTTCTTCTTTACCTTGTCGGGAATGATTCCCTGCTTTCTCAGTTGAGCTTTAACCAGAGCAAGGTTGGCTCCGGTCAGCTCGCCTTTAGATTTATTGCCTTTCTTGTCTTTCCCTTCCCAGATGTACGATTCCAGCTTTTGCGCTTTTTCTGCCATGCTTAATCCTTCGTCACGCGGTTGGCTTCTTCAAGGCTGGTCACTCCCTGAATGACTTTCAGGAGCGCCGACTGCCGCAGGTTTTGGAAGCCCTCAGCCTGAGCCTGTTTTGCAATTTGGATGGAGCTGGCCTCTTCCATAATCATGTTCGCCAGCTCATCGGTAATCTTGACCACCTCATAGATACCGACGCGGCCCTTGTATCCTCCATTGCATTTATCACAGCCCTTGGGGCGGTACAACGTGAAGCCTGTATCAATTTGTTCCTGTGTGAACCCTTCCTTCAAAAGTAAATCCTTCGGAATGTCCGCGGGTTGCTTGCAGCTATTGCACAGCCGGCGCCCGAGTCGCTGGGCAATGATCAGGCTCACAGATGTAGCGATATTGAAAGCAGGCACGCCCATGTTCATCATGCGGGTAAGGGTTTCGGCTGCACTGTTGGTGTGAAGGGTCGAGAGTACAAGGTGGCCTGTTTGTGCAGCCTTAATAGCAATGTTCGCAGTTTCCAGATCTCGTATCTCACCAACCATGATGACGTCCGGATCCTGCCGCAGGAATGCCCTCAGGGCCTCTGCGAATCCAAGGCCGACCTTGTTGTTGACGTTGACCTGATTAATGCCTTCCAAGTTAATTTCGGCGGGGTCCTCTGCTGTGGATATATTCCTCTCGGCAGTGTTCAGGATATTAAGACCTGTGTAGAGGGATACCGTCTTACCGGAACCAGTTGGACCAGTTACAAGAATCATGCCTTGAGGCTGCTCAAGGGCTTCGAGGTACATTTGCTTTTGATCTTCCTCGTAACCCAAAACGTCAATGCCAAGTTTGGCCTGACTGGGGTCAAGAATCCGAAGAACAATTTTTTCACCCCAAAGGGTAGGAAGGGTATTCACCCGGAAATCGATCGCTTTCGTTTTCGATAACTTCATCTTGATCCGGCCATCCTGAGGGATCCGACGCTCAGAGATGTCCAATTGGGCCATGATTTTCACGCGTGCTGATATCTTCGGCGCCAGCTTTATCGAAGGGCGCGAAACCTCCTTCAAGATCCCGTCAGTTCGATATCGAACGCGATAGGTTTTCTCATATGGTTCAAAGTGAATGTCTGATGCGCCTCCGCGGATAGCATCCAGAAGCATCTTATTGACATACTTGACTATTGGAGCGTCATCAACATCCGTCGGACTTACCGCCGTATCGTCTTCGTCCTGATCTCCGGCTTCTGTTTCAACTCCTTCCAGATCCGCATCATCAAGATCTCCCATCGAGGTGTCCTGGGATTCGAGATATTTCTCAATCGCGATACGAAGCTTGCCATCGTCAACCAGGATTGCATCCGTGCTAAGTCCTGTATTGAACTTGATTTCGTCGAGAGCCTGAATATTCGTCGGATCTGAAACAGCAATGAAAAGCCTGTTGCCACGCTTGTACAGTGGTAGAGCGTTATGTTTTCGAATCAGTTTCTCGTCAACCGATTTCTCGGGCATCATTTCAGGCAGGAATGCGTCGAGGTCCAGCACCGACATTCCGAATTCCATTGCCGCTGAAAATGCCAGCTTAGAGCTGTCGGCCAACTCATTCTGAGTCAGGTAAGTGATCAGGGGAATGCGATTCTGCGAAGCTTGGAGAAAAGCATCTTTTGCAGTCGCCTCGTCCAGAAGCCCGTCTTCCACAAACCGTCGGGCCAGGCCCGTCAGCGTTACGTTTCGGTTGCTACTCGCCATAAGTGCTCTAAGAAGGTTGTTATAAGTCGCTGAATCGTAAATTTATGAAAAAAGAGTTTAGATGTATGAGATGGGTTTGGAAAGCATCGTGGTTCGCAATCTGACGCCGAAGTTTTCAATCAGTAGACCCCTAGTTTGAAATTCACCAATCCGCTCGCGACTGACAAAATTTGTCACCACCTGACGCCAATTGGCACCGAGGATCGTAAAAATTAGTTTGTGATGCAGTTCAAATAGTCTTGCAACCCCCCTGAATCAAAGGTTTTTTTAACATTATCTTGCAATTGGCATGAAGTCTGCTGTGTCCATCATACGCTCAGCGCGTTACCGAAGGCCCTCGTGCCTTTCGGAGCTATGGAAACGAAAACGACAACTCTAGAGGTCGATAACATGAAAGAAGTTCAAATGAAGCGTGGCCAGCAGGGCTTTACCCTTATTGAATTGATGATTGTAGTCGCAATCATCGGTATCCTGGCGGCCGTGGCTATTCCTGCCTATCAGGATTACACAATTCGAGCTCAGGTTTCAGAGGGTATGAGCTTGGCTGGCGGAGCCAAGACTGCTGTTGCGGAGTTCTACACTCAGCGCGGAACAATGCCGGCAGATAATGGTGCAGCAGGCCTTGCCAATGCCACCGATATCGTTGGTACGTATGTATCTGCTGTTACGATAAGTAATGGTGTAATCGAAGTCTCCTACGGTAATGATGCGAACACTATTATTGCTGCCGAGACACTGGTCGTATCTCCAGTTACCAGTGCAGGTTCCGTTGCTTGGAACTGCAAGCCGGGCACGCTGGCTACCAAGTACCTGCCTTCAGATTGCCGCAACTAATCTTGATAGATTGTTAGAAAGCAGGTTAGTATCCGGAAGGCTCGCGTAGGCGAGCCTTTTTATTTTAAAGGGTTGCCTCGGATCCTCAGTATGCAAAACGATAGCAAGAGCCTTCTCATTGCGCTCCTTTGGTGCTTGCTCCTGCTCGCAGCTTATTTCATCTATCAATCGGGAATCAATGATCGATTCTATTTTGACGATTACGCGAACCTCCCTGCTTTGGGCGCGACAGGGGGCGTAGATAGCTTTGCAGACTTAAAGGTTTACATCCAGAGTAATGCTGCCGGACCAACTGGTAGGCCCGTATCCGTTCTCTCGTACCTGGTCGATGATAATAATTGGCCCAGTAATGCCTCGCTATTCAAGCAAACGAATCTGTTAATTCATCTGTTGATCGGTTGCCTGATTTTCTGGGCAAGCTATTTGATTATCCGTGCCCTTGAAAAAAAGGGGGCTGGGCTATCTTTTCCGTGGTGGTCTCCGCACCTTGTTGCCGGTTTTTGGCTTTTGAACCCTCTTCATATTTCTACTGTGCTGTACCCTGTGCAGAGAATGGCTCAGTTATCAACATTATTTACTATTGCAGCGATTCTGGCTTTTTTGAAAATTCGTCCTGTTCTGACTTCCAGGCCCGGTGGTGGGTGTGTCCTGCTTGCGTTTGCCATTCTACCACTTTACGCAATGGCAATATTTTCCAAGGAAAATGGTGTTCTGCTACCGTTATTTCTTTTGATTTTAGAGGTGTTTGTTTTCAAAGACATCTTTCCGGTTAGCCGAAAGCTAGAATTTCTTTTTCGAGTTCTTGTTTGGGGTGCCCTAGCCTCCATCGTAGGTTTAATTGTTTATAAAGCTACTGCCAATGGTTGGTTTAATGCCTATCCGGGGCGGGACTTTACGCCATTTGAACGCTTGATTACCCAGCCTTCTGTAATATTTCTTTATCTTAAAGAACTCTTCTTCCCCGGACTCTATACCCCTGCTCTTTATTACGACGATTTTCGGCATTTAAGCATAAATGATGTCGGTCAGGTGTTGGCGTCTTCCTTGGCGATTGTGTTACTCATGGTTGGTGCCTTTTGGGGTCTAAAAAGGTCAAAGCCTTTCGGCTTCGCGTTTGTGTTTTTTTTCTGTGGGCATTTGTTGGAATCAACTGCATTAAACCTTGAGTTGGTATTCGAGCACAGGAATTACCTTTCTTCAGCTTTTATCGGTTTTGTCTTTCTGTCGATCGTGATGGTAATCCGAAGTACGCGAATCCCTGTTTCGGTAATCCCGCTTTTAATCGTCTTGATCTACCCAATTCCGGCTTTTACCCGGGCCCAACTATGGGGGGAGCCAGTTGCGTTTGGTGCTGTTCTGGCAAAGCTATCCCCTCACTCGGTCAGGTCCCAGATTGAGCTTAACAATGCCCTTGTTGATAATGGAATGATTGCTGAGGCTAGGCACCACATGCAGAAAGCGAGCGCAGCTAATTCTTCCTCCCTATACTTGGCGCTGCACATGGTACTTCTAGACTGCATGGTTCAACAAAATCAGTCTAAAAGTTATGAAACTCTGATAGAGCTGGCTCGACATCACTCCTTTGATGGAAGAAACCGTCTTGCAATAGATTCGCTGTGGAAATTTATGGAGAAGCAACAGTGCGAGAGAGTGAACCCCTCTTATTTTAATGAACTAATAAATGCTTTCCATGAAGGTGAAAACGTGGGCAAGTTGCAAAGCGATGCTTCTCGGCGTGGCTTGGGAATAATTACGCAACGCTTCTACTTGCGATACCCGGAATTCGCCCCCGGGGGGATTCAGCCTCTGCGCGAGGTGCTTAAAAGTGAAAATCCGGATTACCTTATGTTGTCAGCTGCCACTGTGGCTTCGGTTGGTAGATATCACGAGGCGCTCATGCTTGCTGAACGAGCACAAGAATTGGTTTCAGAGGGGGTCCTCGGTAGCTCGAACCGAAGCACGCAGCAGTTTCTACAAGAGATCGAGCGGTTTGAAGAAACTGTACGGGCTGACTTGAGGTGAACAAATGTATATTACCAAGGCAAATTTATGACCACAGTCTCGATTGTGATTCCCGCTAAAAACGAGGCCCCAAGCCTGGGTCGGTTGTTGCCCCGGATTAAGAAAGTAATGCCTGAGGCCGAAATAATCGTAGTGAATGATGGCTCCACGGATGAAACTGAAAAGGTTTTAAGTCAATTCGATGTGCGTGTGATCACCCATGATGAAAGTAGGGGGAATGGCGCCGCTATCAAGTCGGGGGCAAGAGAGGCATCAGGAGACGTGATAGTATTTATGGACGGAGACGGGCAGCATGATCCTAAATTGATTCCTCAACTGTTGGAGCGAATAGATGAAGGGAAGGACATGGTTGTCGGCGCCAGAAACCGAAAAGGGCAAGCCAATATTGGCAGAGGGATAGCCAATGCCTTTTATAATTGGTTTGCTTCCAAGGTGACAGGCTTCAGAATTCAGGATTTGACGTCTGGCTTCAGGGCAGCACGAACCGATAAGTTCCGAGAGTTTCTCCATCTTCTTCCGAACGGATTCTCGTATCCGACTACCAGTACAATGGCGTTTCTGCGTAGCGGCTTTAAGGTTTCCTATACCCCAATCGAGGTGAATCAAAGAGAAGGAAAAAGTCATATAAAACCGGTGCGAGATGGAATTCGATTTTTGATCATTATTTTTAAAATCGCAACTCTATATTCTCCGCTTAAAGTTTTTGTTCCTATATCTTTTTCCTTTTTTCTTCTGGGTGTAGTTAGGTATGCCTATACATATTATACCATCGGTGCTTTTACTAATATGTCTGCACTTTTAATGGTGACTGCTGTGCAAATATTTTTAATAGGTTTGGTTTCTGAGCAGATTACGTCGCTGATATATAAGGATAAAATATCCGACTGATTTCGTATTTTTAGATGTTGATTGCGTAGATAGGAACTCAAAAATTGAGAAAACTTGTGTTAGTGACGACTTCCTTCCCTGAGCACTCGGAAGGCGCCTCAGCTGCTGGATCTTTTGTATATGATCTTGCGGTTGCCATCGGTAAACTTGGGGTAATGACTTACGTAGTGACTCCTGGAATTCGCGACCAAAAAGAAAAAATCGGGAAATATGTACAAGTTTACCGTTTTGGTGTTCCGAAGTTGCCATTATCTCTTCTATCCCTGCGAAATCTTTCAGACATTGCTCCAATTTTTAAAACTTTGTCGTCCGGAAAAAAGGCGGTAGAAAGCATCGTAGAGAGCGTTCAACCGGATCATATCTTTGCCCTTTGGGCATTGCCATCCGGTTACTGGGCTCAGAAAGCTTCTCGGAAATTTAATATCCCATATTCCGTTTGGTGTTTAGGTAGCGACATTTGGTCACTCGGTAAGATGCCGTTGGTTAAAACCATTCTTGCGTATGTAATTAAAAATGCCGATAGATGTTTTGCCGATGGCTATGGGTTGAGCAGGGATGTGGAGCGAATTACGGGACGGAGAGCCGAATTTCTGCCATCAACAAGGATGGTGAAAGAGTCAAAAAGATCGCTTCCCCGAAGCCTACCGCCGTATCGGTTTTTGTTTCTGGGGCGGTGGCACCACAATAAAGGAATTGATCTACTCTTGGATGCTTTGGCAGATCTTCCAAACACCTTTTGGCAGCATGTTGAGTGCGTTCGTATCTATGGCGGAGGCCCGCTCGAATCCAGTGTGGCTGCTAATGTTGCTCAGCTTCAAAAAAGGAAATTGCCTGTGCAACTTGGAGGATACCTAGCGAAAAAAGAGGCAGAAGATGCGATTACATCAAGTGACTATGTAATTATACCTTCTCGAATAGAAAGTATCCCCGTCATCTTTTCAGATAGCCTTAAACTTGGTGTACCTGTGATTGCTACGCCGGTAGGTGATCTCTCTGATCTTCTCCGGGAGCAACCAGCGTGTGGCATTCTAGCGAATGAAGCAACGGTTGAGGGTATAGCAAGTGCGTTGGAACAGGCGGCTACTTTACCACCTGACTCTTTCAGGGATGGAGTAGTTCATACTGGCTCCCGGTTTGATTTGGGTTTAATAGTGAATACTGTTTCTGAATTGATTAATACTAAGTCCGGGTGATGGCAGTGTTTTCGTCGGTTGGTAAGCGTAGAGCCTTTAAGGGTTTGTCAGCGATTATATTGTTTTTTGTCGCTGTGTCGTTAATTTCTACGCTCGCAGATATCGACTATCAAATATACGCAATCTGGAATGGGATAAGCCTTTATCACTGGGTGGCAACTTCTTGCTCCTACCTGATACTTCTTATTTGTTTGGCTGGCTATCTCTGCATTTCTCTAAGAGCAATGGATGTAAGGATGAGATTCGCAGCCGCGTTATCAATTTCTATTGTCTCCGCGTTCTCAAATTATATTCTTTTTAATCGATCAGGGATCGGTGTCAGGGCTGCGTATTTAAAGATTCGCCACAGGGTAGAAGTCAAGATATCAATGTTGATAATGCTGATTTTTATGCTGGCTCATGTGGGATTATCATCCGTGATTGCGTTAGCAATGACCGTTGAAACACTCTTGGTTCCAGACGTTATTTTTAAAGCGATAATTGCTTTTTTAGTGTGTGCTATTGTTTTATGTGTGTTAGGAATATTTCTAATTAAAGGTGCTATTGTATCCCGCCTAATCTGTAGTAACCTGAAATATTGGGTGGCTTTGTCTTTTTTTTCCATTCTATTTTTCGCCGCTGGTGCTATGCAGGTTTATTTCTCGTCAAATGCATTAGCGTCAGATATTACGTTTAGCGAAATTATGATGTACTCATCTTTGAGGAATATTGCAGGTGTTGTGAGCGTGACACCTGGTGGATTAGGCCTCCAAGAAGCGTTTTCTGTCTTAATAGGCCAATCCATGAAGGTTGGTGTGGATGTTGGGCTAGCCATCCAATTATGTATTCGGATTTCTTCAATTCTAATAATTCTCGCTCTCCTTCCTTATGCTTATTGGTCTATAAAGAGAGATTTGGATGAACGAGAAAACTAGCCAGTTAAACCAGAGCGTCCTGATAGTAGGAGCCCCAAGATCAGGGACCTCCCTTGTCCATTTTATGCTCAAGTCTTGTGGTAAGTTTTGGTCTTTGCCGAGCGAATCAGACTTTATATGGCGTCGATATTTTGTACCAAAGATAAATGATTGGCAGTCTGACGCTATAGATCCAAACCGATTAAACATAAAAGATATAAAAATTATTCGAAAAGCTTATAGGAAATATTTGTCAGCTCCGAAATTCAATGCTATTTCGACGCTTTCAGAATCTAATTGGTCCTTTAATAGGTATAGGAGAAGGGCTTCACTGGCGGTTGGTTTATATTTGACCCCTTTTTTATCAAGGGTTTTTTTTAATAGCGATAAAAGTAGTTTCGTTGATAAAAATACTTCGTTATGTGGGTGTCTTGGTGCCTACGAGAAGGTCTTTCCAGATGTAAAACTGGTTTATATAGTCCGAGCTCCTGACACAAACATAAAGTCGATTAATAATGCGTGGCAGAACGCAGGTAGATTCGAGTCGTACCAGCTTCCTGAGCTGCTTGATCTGTCGGACTATCATTCTAGATCGTGGAAATTTGGGCTTCCAGATGGCTGGAGAAGTCGGCAATTTTCCTCCACTCTTGAGATTTCGGCTTTTCAGTGGCTGAAGTATCATCAATATTTTTATTCTCAAATAACTAAGCCATATTGGAGGCAGCGGTCTTTTGTCTTGCATTTTGAGGATATCCTTTTTGATCGTACAAACGCCTTAAACAAACTTTCTTCTTTCCTGAATGCCGGAGATACTGAGCTTGCCGAAAAATGGAAAGGGGTATTGCCGGACGTAAATCGCTCAAACCTATCAGGCCTAGGTAGGGAAGATAATATTTTGGGAGATCTTCCTGTCGATCTTGCAGAATCGGTTCGAGACCTTTACTCCAAAGTTCGGTTGTTGAAATGGTAGATTTTTGTTTGGAGGTTAATTTTTGTGAGTCTGATGCGTCGATTTCACTTCTTGAGGTTTCTGTTTCTTACTCATTTCCGAAGTAATCAGGTTTTGGTGTTGGGTGATTCGCATGCCTTGGCGTTTAAGTATAGGAATGTCAAGAAATTTTTTCCGGGGTTGTGTTTTAATGTTGTATCGGTTGGGGGCGCAACAGTATCGGGTTTGTCGAACCCGAACTCTAAAACTCAGGCCTTTCCAATTTTTAATCGGGCGCTGGAATATAATAAAGCAAAAACTGTAGTTATTTTGTTAGGGGAGGTCGACACTGGATTTGTCATCTGGTATCAAGTTGAGAAATACGGAGACAAATTAGACAGCATTCTTCAGAAGACGTTAAAAAAGTACCAAGATTTTCTTCAGTCAGTTGCAGCCAAAAGGAATGTAATCTGTGTCAGTGCGCCTCTACCGACTATTGAGGATGGGCAGCTATTAGGTAAGGTGGCAAATGAAAGGAAAAATATAACGGCAAGCTTGTCTGCCAGGGTTTCTCTTACAATTCGTTTTAATTCTGCGATGGAAGACTTTTGCAAAAAAAATGCAATCGACTATATTAATCTCGATTCCCAAATTTTAGGCGAAAATGGAACAGTAAAGAGGACGTTTTTGAATGCGGACCCAAGAGATCACCACTTTAATAGAGCTGCTTACAGTAAGCTTATTTGTGAGAAGCTCAAAGAACGTCGAATTATTTATTAGGGCCCGCCATTTAAAAGAGAGGTTACGGTTTTGCAGATGTGAGATATGTCAGCATCTGAAAGCCTAGCAGAAAGCGGCAAACTAATTGTTTCCCGTCCGATTATTTTCGCGTTGGGAAAGTCTGCAGTATTCCACATGAATCGTTCCTGATAGTAAGGGTGCTCGGGAAGCGATAAATAATGAACACCCGTTCCGATCGCTTTCTCTCTCAAAGCCTCCATAAACTGATCCCGAGAGAAGCCAGACCTTTCTTCATTAATCCGAATAGTATAAAGGTGATAACCGTGCCTGATATTCGACCCCGGATTTTTAGGGCAGGTGATCGGTAAATTAGAAAACGCCTTTTGATATGTGTTCCAGATCTCCTGGCGACGAACCCAATTTTCCTCAAGCCTATTCAGTTGATGAAGGCCTATCGCAGCTTGTAGGTCCATCATATTGTATTTGTACCCGCACTCAACGACCTGATAGTGTTTGAAGCCTTTGTCACTGTATCGGTGCCATGCGTCCTTGGACATGCCGTGCAGAGCGAGGATTTTTATTCTTGCTGCGGCATCGAGCGACTTGGAAAGGATCAGTCCACCTTCACCGGTAACAAGGTTTTTGGTGACGTAAAAGCTGAAGCAGCCAAAGTCCCCGATTGTCCCGGTTTTCTGTCCCTTGTACTCACTTTCAATAGCGTGGGCACAATCCTCAATGACTTTGAGGTTGTGCTCCTTTGCGATTGCCATGATTGCGTCCATGTCACACGGGTATCCGGCGAAATGGACGGGGAGTATTGCTCCTGTTTTCGGTGTGATCGCTTTTCTGATGGCTTCCGGGGAAATATTCTGGGTTTCCGGGTCAACGTCGGCTAACACCGGTGTGAAACCAGCGTGAATTATAGCGTTCGCTGTTGCGCAGAAAGTAAGGGGGGTGGTGATTACTTCACTACCTGGCTCGAGATTGGCAGCCAGCAAGCTCAGGTGAATGGCAGCGGTACAGGAATTAACCGCCGCCGCATGCTCTTTTTCCAACCCTTTATATTCAGCGAATGCAGCTTCAAACGCAGCAGTTTTAGGGCCAGTCCCGAGCCAGGAGCTTTTCATGGTGGCGACAACTTCTTCGATTTCTTCTTCGCCAATCGCGGGGGCTCCAAAAACGATAAACTTTTGATCATGCGCACTGGTCATCAATGGAATCTCACAAAACGGATTGGTAGAACTTCAAGTCAGCCTACTCGTTGGGGTATGGAAAGAATATTGTGATTCTGTAAATACATGAAAATCTGAGGTCGGTCTCTCAAATCTCAACTTCCTCAAACAACTCGGGCACCTCAGCATCCCACCCAAACTTCTCGGCAATCCGCTTCCGCATCACATCACTAGCCACCATCTCCCCGTGAGTCACATAAACCTTCTCCGGCTTCAGTGAACCCTGCTCCAGCCATTCCAGGATCTCGTTGTAATCCCCATGGGCAGACATTGAGTCTAGATTGTAGATGTCAGCCTTCACCGGCCAATACTCACCATGAATCTTCACCGACTCCGCACCATTCACCAATGCATCCCCCCTCGTACCCGGCGCCTGGAATCCAGCAAACACGATACTGTTCCTTGGGTTCGGCAGTAGCGTCTTGAGATGGTGTAGCACCCGCCCACCACTAGCCATACCACTGGCGGAAATAATGATGCAGGGATACCGAACAGAATCCAGCTCAATCGACTGGTCCACCGTCCGCACAAACTCGGTTTTATCATCAATCAGCTCACATTGGCTGGTGTTCAACTTGTGTTCCTTATGGTGCTTACAGAAGATCTCCGTGGCTTTGATCGCCATTGGGCTGTTGAGGTAAACGGGCAGCTTCGGGATCCGCTTCTCACTCATAAGCTTGTGCACCACATACAGAAGCATCTGCGCCCGACCAACGGCGAAGGCTGGCATCAGAACAAGGCCTCCGCGACCGGCAGTACGGGTGATGATTTCTTCCAGCTCCTTCTCCGGATCCACTTCACCATGGGTACGGTCCCCATAGGTGGATTCGCACACCAGCACATCCGCCTTATTGATGGGTTCTGGCGGGCGCATGATCAGATCGTTCTGCCGGCCTACGTCGCCACTGAACACTACGGTACGGTCAGCTTCCTTGTGATGGACGTGTACGCAGGAGGAGCCCAGAATGTGGCCTGCGGGCGTAAACGTCACTTCAAAACCTTTCACCGGTTCGAACTTTTCATGGTAGTGCAGGGATTCGAAATGTTTCAGCGCCTCCCACGCATCCTTCTCCGTAAACAGCGGCTCGGGGTGTTCGTGTTTGGAGAACTTCTTGCGGAAGGCGTACTTGGCGTCTTCTTCCTGTAGGTAGCCTGCATCCGGCAGCAGCACCTTGCAGAGCTCATGGGTCGCCTTGGTGCAATAGATCTTGCCCTTGAAGCCGTTTTTGACCAGCGCCGGCAAGTAGCCCGAGTGGTCAATGTGCCCGTGGGTCAGTACCACCGCCTCAATCGTGGAAGGATCCACCGGAAATTTCGCCCAGTTCCGCCGGCGCAGGGTTTTCACGCCCTGGTACATCCCGCAATCCACCAGCATGCGGTGCTTTTCATCCGAGAGCAGGTAGCGAGAGCCGGTAACGGTGCCTGTGCCGCCGAGGAAGCGAAGTTTCATCTAAATGGCATCCTTGTGTCTGGTGGTGAAGCTGGGGTCATTTCGCCGGGGTCAGATGAACGCTTTCATCTGACCCCATTTTCAGCTCTAACCCGGGGTCAGAAGAAGGCCTTCTTCTGACCCCTGTTTCAATAGTGATACTATGGCGTAAAAACGGTGTCAGATGAAAGCGTTCATCTGACCCCAAGACTCAGTTCAAGGACGCCCCATGCACTACAGCTCCATACTCCCAGATGTCCTAAAAATCGCCGACGAAGCCAGCGAAAAAGTCCTCCACATCTACGAATCCGACTTCAAGGTTCGATACAAGGAAGACAATTCCCCGATCACGGCTGCTGACGAAGCCGCACACGAGATTATTTACCGGGGCCTGCGCAACATCAGCCGAGACATTCCAATCCTCTCGGAAGAGGGGCAGAGCATCCCCTGGGAGGAACGCAAACACTGGCGCCGCTTCTGGCTGATCGATCCCATCGACGGCACCAAGGACTTTACTCAGCGTAATGGTGAATTCACCGTCAACATCGCCATGATCGAAGACGGCCAGCCGGTGATGGGCGTCGTCACCGCTCCGGCGCTCAAAACAGCCTACTGGGGCATCGTAGGCGAGGGCGCCCACATGCGAGACCGCACCGGCAAGATTCACCGCATTCGCGTCGCGGAGCCCAAAGCCACCAAGCGCGTGGTGGCCAGCAAAAACCACATGAATGACGAAACTCTCGCCTTCATCGACAAGCTCGGCGATCACGAGTTGGTGCAGGCTGGTAGCTCACTCAAGTTCTGCCGCATCGCCGAGGGCCACGCCGACATCTACCCCCGCATGGGGCCGACCAGTGAGTGGGATACGGCGGCGGCGCATGCGATTCTGGTGGCTGCTGGAGGGCAGGTGCAAACGCTGGAGGGCGAGCCCTTGCGCTATGGGAAAGAGGATATTTTGAACCCGTGGTTTGTCGCTGCCGGCAGCTGGTATTTTTGACCGAAAAGTGAAGTCAGAAATAACCTAGGGGTCTGAAGAAAGCCTTCTTCTGACCCCATCCTGCTGGACTGAAGCTTGGAGTTCAGTTGAAGTTGGGGTCAGATGAACGAGTTCATCAGACCCCTGAGTCATTGTCTGCCCCCAGCTTCGCTCCTAAGACGAAACACAACCTCAAGGACGAGGAAAAATGCACTTCAAAATCCATGGTCCAATACGAAACCCGGAAACGTTTGCGCAAGGCTCGGGAATCCGGGAGTTAAAGCGCCTGCAGCGAGTCTACGGCTCCGGCCGCTGGAGAAAGCGAAAAGGCAATGCCACAATAGAGCTGCCGAGCGGGCAGATTCTGGAAGCGGAAATCCACTGGTACGAAGTCTCCGGGATCGGCAAAAAGGAATTCAAGATCAAGCGGATATTGGAGTAAGGGCATGTCTCACCATTTTGTAGTGTGTACCAGCAACGAAGGCTACGAGGCATCTCTGGAGCCGCGTAAGCTTTATGAGCTGATTGAAGATAAAAAGGCGCAGTCTTTGGGGATGTTGCGTGTGATTGATGAGTCTGGAGAAGATTACCTGTTTCCCGAGGGCTTGTTCGCGCGTATCGAACTCCCTGAAACTCTCGAAAAGCAATTAGCTCACGTCGCATGACCTGGTACGCCATTCAACACAAACCCGCCCAAGGCGACCGCGCCGTGCAACACCTCCAGAACCAGGACATCCCCTGTTTCTATCCAAAGATTGAGGTGGAAAAAATCAAGGCCGGCAAGCGCACAAAAAAACTCGAACCCCTGTTCCCCGGCTACCTTTTCGTCAATCTCGAACAAACCGATCCGGTCTGGGCCAAACTCCGCTCCACCCGCGGGGTTATCCGTGTGGTTGGCTTTGCCAATAAGCCGGCGCCGATCGAAGATGAAGTCATCGAGCACATCAGAAGCAGCCTCGATAAAGTAACTGAGAAGGGCGGCATTAAAGCCGGAGAACCGGTCGAACTGGACGAAGGCCCCTTCAAGGGCATCAATGCCATCTTCCAGGCCTATGATGGTGAGGAGAGAGCGATCGTGCTGATCAACTTCATGCAGAAGCAGCAGATGGTGAAGGTGCCGGTGGCGTCGATTCGGCGGTAGGTTGAACATGGAGTCAGAAGAAGGTTTACTTCAGACCCCTTTGCACAGGGGTCTGATGAACTCCGTTCATCTGACCCCAACTTCAGTCTTACTCAGAGTGAAAGCCCAGCCCGGGGTCAGAAGAAAGCGTTCTTCAAACCCCTAGATAATTCACATCCTCATCCTTTAACAATCCTTTACAGGCCTAACTACCTGAATCCTGTCAAATGCAACCAACTGTCACTTGCCTGCAATCACACGACGCGTAGAATTGCGTCACAATTCCGAAATATAACCAAATAACGAAAATCACCTGACAAGGACCAAGTTGGGGCATTTCTTCGCTCCCGCCCTCGCTTTGTCCCTGCAAAATTGACGAATATCATGACCTCAAAACACTGGACCCTGGTCGGTGGGGCGGTAGCGTACCTGAAGCCGGTCTTCGTTACTGGTATCACCAGCACTCTTGCGCTGTTCGGAAATCAGGCTTTCGCCTCGGATCTCGCCTTCCCAGGCTACAGCGGTTATCTCAATGTGCCCTCTGCAACGGTGCTCGATCACGGGCAGGCTGCTGTGCAGTATTCGGATCAGGCGCTGGAAACCCGCTCTACCGCCGAGGGCGACGCCTACGGCTACTACAACAACGTCAGTGGCCTGTTCGGCATCTTCCCCAATGTGGAAGTCGGAGGGCGGCTGACTTGGGATCGCACCCAGTCCAACTGCTACACCGAGGGTTGCAAAATTCGGGATCTTTCGGCCAACGTCAAGGTTCAGGCTCCGTTTATCCCAACAGAGTGGTTCACCCTGGCGGCAGGCGTTCAGGACCTTGGTGGCGAAACCGACGATTTTGAGTCTGTGTATGTCGTCGCCGGCCGCCAGTTCGGCCCGGTGGAAATCTCAGCAGGCTATGGCGACCCGAAAACCCCCGATCGTTATCTTGACGGCCCCTTCGGCGGCATCTCCTACAAGCCGCTGCCCTGGCTGAACGTCATGGCCGAATACGACAGCCAGGATGTCCGATTGGGGCTCGGCGCCAGTACCCCCTCAGGCCTTTTGCCGTTGGGTATGCAAATCAACGGCAAAGTACTCGCTTATGATGAGGGGGATACCGATAACGATCGGAATTTCTTCTCCCTTGGCGTCTCCATTCCCTTCGGTAACGAAGCCAGAAAGCAGCATCTCCCGTTTCCGGAACAACATGCAGCCACTGCTCCAGAGCCAGAAAAAGCGGTGGTCAGTACCACCAGCCAGCATGAGCACGAGTCATCAGCAACCGCCGCGACTGCAGCCCCAGAGACTTCATCCGGGAACAGTGCAACAGCGGAAAGCGACGGCAAAGAAGTCGCCCGAGCGTTAGGTCAACAACTGGTCGCCGCGGGCTATGAGCGAGTCTCCATCGCAAGCCGCGAGGACGTTCTTCACATTCAGTGGGAAAACAACATCTACACCCGCGATGAACGGGATGCGATCGCCGATGTCGCCCGGAAGGCCCAGGCAGCAGCAGGTAATCACGGAACCGCAAAGCTTACCCTGCTGAACCAGAACATCCCGGTCGTTGAACGCATCATCAGCCTTGGCAACCAAGAGCAGGGCGCCCAAGCTCAAATCCTCACGGCAGACTACGCTCCGGATACTTTGTTCCAAAAGGATGAAACCCAATGGGACTTCCAGGGCAGCTACGGCCCCACCTGGAAACCCCGCATTACCCTGAGCCCGACTATCAGCTCCGGCGTTGCCACTGAATACGGTGTTTGGGATGCCTCCGTCGGACTGAGTGCTGAAACCTCCGTCTCTCTGTGGACTGGTGCTCTGGCCTCCGCCACCTACAATGCGGAAATTTACGCCACCGAAGACTTTGAAGAGGGTGGCGTGTTCTACAAGGATCGTCAGCGTACAGATCTAACCGAGGTGGAAATCCAGCAAACCCTTAAGCTACACCCGCAGCTCTATACCAGCGTCCACGCCGGTCGATACGCCATCGACTGGAACGGTTTGCTGAATGAAACCCTGCTCCTTGGTCCCAATGGCCGCCACAGCCTCGCTTACCTGGGTGGAGCTTTCGAGCACGCGGACTACGACAACGTCGAACGCAATCAAATGCTCGCCCGATACAGCTACTACAACCCGAACCTGGATACCCAGGTGGATGTCTACGGCGGCCAATTCTTCGAAGAGGATACCGGTTTCCGTATCGATAGCCGATTCTGGTTCGGCGATTACGCGCTCACCATGAGCTACAAGAAAACAGACGCGGAATTCATCAGCCTGGGTTGGGTCATTCCGCTCACGCCTGAAAAGACCCGCCAGTTCCGATATGTGCAGGTACAGGGGGATGCGGACTGGAACTACAGCGTGCAGACCCGAATCAACGAGGACCGAAATCTGACCTCAAGTGGTGGCGCGGTGGTAGTGCGTTCTGCGAACCCAATCCAGAGTCTTTACCTGAACCGGGGCCGATTACCTAACCGTTAACTGCGCGGTTTTTATGGACAAAAACAGCGAATTAGACTCAAGCAGACATTGAGTTTTAACAGTGCTCCTCTATAGTAGGGTCACACCGGCCAGGAAGGCCGACAACGTCAGGGCGTCACCGCAAGGCTTGGCGCAGCAAATATAATCAATAACGTGCGAAAGCTCATTCAGGAGATTTAGAGGCTACTATGACTCAGATTAAAAAAGGAACGTTCAACCGCAAGCTGCTCGCAACTGCGATTCTGGCCCCGATGATTCTCGTTGCCGGTTGCTCCGACAATGACGGATCCCCCCTGCCGTCGGAACAATTGCCGACTGGTGAGACCAGCGGCTTTGCCTACGATGGCTATCTGGTTGGTGCCACCGTTTGCGTGGACGTGAACCTCAACAAGGCGTGTGATGCCGATGAGCCCAGCACCACAACCGGTGAAGGTGGTCAATTCGAGCTTGTTGCTCTCACCGAAGCCCAGCTCCTGACGCCGCTCGTTCTGGAAGCAAACGAAAACACCGTCGATGAAGACACCGGCGAGGCTGTTGACCCGAACCTGAAGTTCCTGGCGCCGGCAGGCAGCAAGGCCGTCAGTGCCCTGAGCACCGTGATTCAGGTGAAGGTAGAGCAGGCCATCGCGGCAGCCGTTGCAGCGGGCGAAGAGTTCTCCCTGGAGAACCTCAAGACCCAGGCGACCAATGAGCTGGCCGACCAGCTTGGCGTGTCTGGAACTGACCTCACCTCCTTCGACCCGATTGCGGAGACCGAAGAAGGCGCCACCAACGGTGACAAACTGAATGCTGCCAAGCTGCACCTGGCGAACAAGGTACTGAGCCAGCAGATTGCGACCTTGATTCCTGATGCTACTGCTATTGCCAGTGCCAACAGCCTGAGCGAAACTGCCGCAGTAACGGCTGCCATTGCCAGCCTCGACATCGTCAACGTGGAAGAGGCTGTCCGCAAATACGCCTCTGGAACCAGTGACCCGGCAACCATCGGCGATTTTACTGCGGATGATGTCGCTGGCGGTGGTGACCTCATCGCTCCGGAGGTCGATGTGACCGACCTGGAAGCAGCGGCCGAGATCGAGTCCACCGTCCAGGACGCCATCGAAGCAGAAATCGAAGAAGAAGTTAACGCAGAACCCACCGGCGCAACCGGCGGTACTGGCTCTTAAGTTATAAGCCAGCGTTACGAGAGAGGGGCTGGCGCAATCAGCCCCTTTCTTGTTATAGCCAAGACAACGTTTAAGCGTCTTACCGACTTCGGAATCCCGATCTCAATGAAAGCAACTTCCGCTCTTGTTGCATTCTCACTCCTGCTCCTGCAGGGCTGTGCCTATGCTCCCGGCTCCCATATTGATTCCGGTGGCTGGGCCTCCAAATACGATAGTCCGCCGGAAGAAGACTTCAGAGATCTTGTCCGCATTAGCCGGATCGGTCCGGATACCCTGCGCAACGCCATAGTGACCGAGGTAGCGCCACCCGCCCGTGAATTGATCCGGGACGACAGCGAATACGAATACCGCATCGGCATCGGCGACGTCCTCCAGGTCACCGTCTGGGATCACCCGGAATTGACCATTCCCGCCGGTTCCGAGCGCAGCTCCCAGGAATCCGGCAACGTGGTCAACGAGAACGGCACCATCTACTACCCCTATATCGGTTACGTGCAGGTTGTCGGTCTCACCACCCAGGAAATTCGCGAAGAAATTGCCTCCCGTCTGGCCCGCTACATTGAATCCCCGCAGGTGGATGTCTCCGTGGCAGATTTCCGCAGCCAGCGGGTTTATGTTAGTGGTGCTGTCGAGACCCCCGGTGTCTACCCGCTCACCAATGTGCCGACCCGCCTGGTCGATGCCATCAGCCTCGCCGGTGGTCTCGATGAAGGTGCTGACTGGCGCAACGTTACCCTGACCCGTGACGGAAAGGATTATCGCCTCTCCCTCAAGGCCATCTACGAGAAAGGCAATAAACTCCACAACGTCCTGCTACAGCAAGGCGACGTCATCAATGTACCGCTGGGCGACGACCAGAAAGTCTTCATGCTCGGTGAAGTGGGCAAAACCGAAACCTTACCCATGGGCCGCAATGGGCTTACCCTGGCCGAAGCCATCTCCAATGCTGGCGGCCTGGATGAGCGCCAGTCTGATGCGACAGGCGTGTTTGTAGTTCGGCGAGCAGACAACGCGGCGCCCGACAGCGATTACCTTATCCACATGTACCAGCTCAACCTGAAGGACGCGACTGCCCTGGTACTAGCGGACGGCTTTACCCTGCAAAACCGGGACATGGTCTACGTCACCGCCGCGCCTCTGGCCCGCTGGAACCGAGTTGTCTCCCTCCTGGTGCCTTCCTTCACGGCACTGTTCCTGGGTGACCGGGCCGTTAATCTGGGTGAGTAAACACCAACACGATGTTCAACCGCATTCTGGTATTGTGCACTGGCAACATCTGCCGCAGCCCCGTCGCCGAGGCCATGCTAAGAGCCGCCCTGCCTGACAAAAGCGTGGAATCAGCCGGCCTTGGGGCGCTTGTAGACCGCCTGGCAGATCCCACGGCGGCAGAGCTGGCACAACAAGCCGGTTTGGACCTGAGTCAACACAAAGCCCGACAGGCCACCACCGAGATGTTCCGCCAGGCAGACCTCATCCTGGTCATGAGCGAAGGCCAGAAAGCACGGGTCACCGAACTGGATCCATCCTCTACTGGCAAAACCCTGCTCATGGGCCACTGGCTGGAAGGCCGGCCGGATATCCCGGATCCTTACAAGAAAAGCCGTGAAGCCTTCGTTCACGTACACCAGCGCCTGGAAGAAGCCATCAATGCCTGGCTTCCCCGCTTGAAATAACACCAAGAGCGACGAATGACCGAAACCCCGACCAACGCACCGCGCACCCGGCAGCTCCAGGACAACGACGAGATCGACATCGGTTTCCTTCTGGGTAGCCTGTGGGATCACAAAGTGTTCATCATCGTGCTGGCGGTGGTCTTTGCGGCCATCGGCCTGATCTACGCTACCCTGTCTACGCCAATTTACAAGGCAGATGCACTGGTTCAGGTCGAGCAGAAATCCGGCACCATCGCCGGTGCCGATATGCAGCAGTTGCTGGGAGAAAAAGAACCGAGCACCAGTACGGAAGTGGAAATCCTGCGTTCCCGGATGATCCTGGGGCAGGTGGTTGACCGGACGGATCTGGATGTGGAGGTCATTCCCCACACCTGGCCCGTCATTGGCGACTGGCTGCTGCGCAAGGGCATCAAGCGCCCGGGCTTCATGGAAGGCGAGGAATCGGTTTGGTCTGGTGAGACGCTGCGTATCAGTGAACTGGTCTCCAGCCATGACAGCGGAACCCTCGAGTTCATGTTGCGTTCCGAAGGGAAGGGTGCCTACACCCTGCTGGATTCAGAAGGCAACCCGTTAGCTCAGAGCAGAATGGGGCAAAAGCTCACCCTGGAGGAGCCCTGGCTGGAACTGACCGTGAGCGAACTCACCGCACCGGCCGGCGCCACTTTCACCGTGATCAAGAAAAGCCAGCTGGCCGCAATCAAAGGCCTGCAAAGTCGCCTGGAAATCCAGCCCAGGGGCAAAGAGACCGGTATTCTCCAGCTCAATCTAAACGGCCCGGACCAGCAGGAAATCGTCGAGAGTCTCAATGCCACCACCGACGTCTTCCTCACCCAGAACATCGCCCGCCAGGCCGCTGAAGCCGAAAAGAGCCTCGCCTTCCTGGAAGAACAGGCCCCGAAAGTCCGGGAGCAGCTTACCGACGCTGAAAACCGCCTGAACGAATACCGGCTCAAAAGCGACAGCGTGGACCTCAGCTTCGAGACCCAGAATGCCCTGAACAGCCTGGTGAGCATTGAAGCCAGCCTGAACGAACTGGAGCTGCAGGAATCTGAACTCGCCCGCCGGTTCACGCCCAACCACCCGGTCTACCGTTCACTGCTGGAGAAAAAGGAACAACTCCTCCGGGAAAAGGCCCGCCTGGAAGAGCGCACTGAAAACCTCCCGGAGACTCAACAGCAAATCCTTCGCCTGAGCCGGGATGTGGAAGTCACCCAGGAAATCTATGTGCAACTGCTCAACCTCATGCAGGAGCTCCGCCTGGCAAAGGCCGGCACCGTGGGTAACGTTAGGATATTGGACAAAGCGGTGGTCCAGGGCCAAGTAGCGCCCCGCCGCAACCTGATCGTGGCAGTGGCAGGCATGGGCGGCCTGTTGCTGGCAATGGTCATCATACTCCTGCGCGCTGCCTTCAGCCGGGGCATTGTTTCCCCGGAACAGTTGGAAGAGCTGGACCTGCCCGTGTATGCCACCGTGCCGCTCTCGGAAGAGGAAAAACGCAGAGCAGGAAAACAAAGCCAGAGAAAGAACGACAGACGCCGCAAAGATGCCTCCATCAAAGGCCTGCTGGCGGTCCGCAATCCAGCAGACCTCTCTGTGGAAGCCATCCGGGGCTTACGTACCTCGCTGCATTTTGCCATGATGGAAGGCAGCAATAATCGCCTCGTTATTACCGGCCCCAGCCCATCTATCGGCAAAAGTTTCATGTCTACCAACCTCGCCGCCGTCTGTGCCCAAGCGGGCCAGAAAGTCGTGGTCGTTGACGGCGACATGCGCAAGGGCCACGTCCACGAAGCCTTCAAAGAAAATGCCTACCATGGCCTCTCGGAAGTGCTTTCCGGAAAACTGGATTTCGATGAAGCCATCCGAACCTCTCAGCTGGAAGGCCTGAGCTGGGTGAGCCGGGGCAGCGCCCCGCCCAATCCGTCGGAATTGCTGATGCAGGCAAGATTCACCGAATTCCTCGACTACCTGAGTGACAAGTTCGATCTGGTGATCATTGACACACCACCAATCCTGGCCGTAACAGATGCAGCCATTATCGGTAAACAATCCGGCACCACACTCATGGTCGTCCGCTTTGGCGTAAACACCCCCAAAGAAATCCAGATCGCCGAAAACCGCCTGGCCACCGGAGGTGTTACCCTCAAAGGCACCATCCTCAACGCCATGGAAAAGAAAGCCGCCACCAGCTACGGCTATTATGGCTACTACAACTATGCCTACAAATCCGACTGAGGAGCAGGAGTCCACCTCAGGGGTCTGATGAAATCCTTCATCTGACCCCAACTCCACTCAACTCGTGATTCTCTTTATCTTGCTTATCGGAGACCAGCTCATTCAGTAAACACGATGACAATTACCGAACCAAGATTTCCATCGTTAAATTCATTGAAGCCAAGATGTCCAGAGAGCTTCGCAGCCTTTTTATAAAACGACTGAACGGGCGTGTCGCAGAGGCACTGGTATCAACACCATCGCCCCTCAGAATAGCTGCAGGCTTTCCGTACCCACCGGTTTTGACAAGACAGAAAAAACAGACAGAAGGTGCGCGCCTATGACTTTGATAAAATGGATAGACTTCCAGAGCCTGGGCGACGAGCGCGGTAGCCTGGTAGCCGTCGAAATTGGCATGGACAAAGCCGTCCCTTTTGACATCAAGCGTGTGTATTACATCTACCACACCGAGCAGGGCGTAAGCCGCGGTTACCACGCCCACAAAAACCTGAAGCAGGTTGCCATCTGCGTAGCCGGAAAATGCCGCATGGTTCTGGACAATGGCAAAAAACGCGAAGAGGTATGGCTGGATTGCCCAACTAAGGGCCTTGTAATTGAAGATCTGGTCTGGCGGGAAATGCACGATTTCAGCAAAGACTGCGTGTTACTCGTGCTTGCCAGCGAGCATTACGACGAATCCGACTACATCCGAGACTACGATGATTTTCTGAAGCAGGTGAGCAAATGAGTTTCATCCATCCGCTTGCCGACGTTGCCGAATGCACCATAGGCGAGGGCACGAAGGTCTGGCAATTTGTGGTCATTCTCAGAGGCGCAAAAATTGGTCAGGACTGCAATATTTGCGCCCAGACCCTGATTGAAGGTGATGTGGTTATCGGCGATAGAGTAACAGTGAAATCCGGCGTCCAGCTTTGGGATGGGACTCGAGTGGAGGACGATGTTTTCATTGGTCCAAATGCAACGTTTACAAACGATCCATACCCCCGTTCAAAACAATACCCGGATGATTTTTCAGGTATAAGGGTCTGCAAAAACGCCAGCATTGGAGCAAACGCCACCATCCTTCCTGGTATCACCATCGGTAAACAAGCAATGGTAGGAGCCGGAGCGGTTGTTACCCAAGATGTTCCCTCAAAAGCTGTTGTTGTTGGGAATCCAGCCCGAATTATCAGGTACGTTGAAGAATGATTCCTTTTCTTGACTTAAAGGCCATTAACGCTAAATACCGCGAAGAGCTCGTAGCCGCCGCCACCCGCGTAATAGACTCCGGTTGGTACATCCAGGGCACTGAAGTAAAAGCCTTCGAACAAGAGTTCGCCGACTACTGCGGTAGCAAATACTCCATAGGCGTCGCCAACGGCCTGGATGCGCTCACCCTCACACTCCGAGCGTGGAAAGAAATGGGCAAGCTTGAGGAGGGCGATGAAGTGATAGTGCCGGCCAACACCTACATCGCCAGCGTACTGGCCATTACCGAAAACCGGTTAAAACCTGTGCTGGTCGAGCCGGACGAGACCACCTTCAACCTGTGCCCTGAAAAAACTGCAGCTGCGATCACCCCGAGTACTAGGGTCATCGTTGCCGTTCACTTGTATGGCCAGATATCCCCAATGCCAGAACTGATGCAATTGGCGGACAAACACGGCCTTCTGGTTCTGGAAGATGCCGCGCAGGCACACGGCGCCAGCATAGATGGCCGCAAAGCTGGTAGTTGGGGCCATTCGGCCGGCTTCAGCTTCTACCCGGGGAAAAACCTTGGCGCGCTGGGGGATGCAGGTGCTGTAACCACTGATGACGAAGAACTGGCTAAAACCATCCGGGCACTGGGTAACTACGGCAGCCACAAGAAATATGAAAATCTCTATCAGGGGGTTAACAGCCGGTTGGATGAAATTCAGGCCGCCATGCTCCGGGTGAAATTGCGCTATCTGGACGACGAAATCGAAAGCCGCCGACATGTGGCAGAGTACTACCTCGCCCACATTAATAACCCGAATATTCAGCTACCCGCAGTAGGCGACCGTGAAAGCCACGTTTGGCATTTGTTTGTGGTTCGTTCGACCATGCGGGACGAGTTACAGCAACATTTGGCGGAGCAGGGTGTGCAGACGTTGATTCATTACCCGGTACCACCGCACCAGCAGAAGGCTTATCAGGCCTGGCAATCTCAGCATCATCCTTTGACTGAGAGCATTCATAAAACAGTACTCAGCTTGCCTATGGGACCGACGTTATCTACCCATGGATGTAATGAGGTCACCGCGGCATGCAATGACTGGCAATGAACCTAACGTTGATGCTGTTACTCCCCGTGGATTACTTTAAGCATGCGTAAGATTTTCAGCGGATATTCCGCGGAGCTTCTCCGCGGAGTTGCAAGTGTAGCCGGCCTAAGAATCCTTGGTGTCTTGATCGGCTATGCATTTGTATTGTTGGTTGCCCGTGTATTCGGGGCTACAGCGCTGGGCCAATACCAACTGACCATTCAGGTTATTGGAACCTGTGGCTTGATTTCTGCTTTAGGCTTTAATCAGCTTACGTTGAAATACGCTGCGCGGCTGAAAACCTCTGAAGAAGGCTGGCGTAGTTTACGAAAGTTATGCAAACAGTGGGCTGGCATTGCCAGTCTGGCTGCAGTCGCAAGTTCAATTGCTTTGGCAGCTTTCGCTGAAGGCGTGGCTACGCAATTTTTTGGTGGGCCCGAGGCAAAAAAATACATCCTTTTAGCCAGTATCCTTGTCCCATTTCAGGTGTTAACAAACCTTGCCTGTGAGCTCTTTCGCGGCATCGGGTTGATATCACTGAGTGAGTACCTGCGAAGTATTCACGTTAGGGTTGTCAATTTTCTGGTTCTAGGCTTATTGATACTTTTCGGCGGAAAGAATGTCGACTTTGTACTTCAGTCTTTTGTTATTGCGAGCCTCTCGGCATTTGTATTGGTAGCCCTTATTGTATTGAAAAAATTCAGAGAAAAGCAGAGCGGCGGCCACGGCGCTCCTTCAAAAATCGTGGAAACGTTGAGCCTTAAGCAAAGTCTTGGCCAGTCATTACCAATGTATCAATCCGCTTTGCTTATCTTTGCGTCCACTCAGGCGTTGGTTTACATACTGGCTTATTTCGAAAACCCGGCGGAAGTTGCTAAATACAACGTATCTTTGCAAATAGCGAATTTGGCAAACTTTATCTTTGCCTCGGTAGTTACAGTATCTGCGCCCATGTATTCAAGGGACTTTGCTGACAACCGAGCCAAGCTTGAAACTTCAATCAAAGAGAGCTCGAAGATGATTTTTTGGGCAAGCGGCTCGGCATCCTTGGGTATTGGGCTTCTGAGTTACCCCTTGCTACTGGTTTTTGGAGAGGAGTTTGCCGCAGCCTGGCCTGTACTGGTGATGCTGGCCGCGGCCAATTTTGTGAATGCATTCACTGGAGCATCAGGCAATCTTCTGGACATGACGGGTGGCCACAAAGTCAGAAAAAATATCCTTCTTGCCAATGCCGTACTTACTATTCTGATCGCATTTTTCGCGATACGGGAATTTGGTGTACTTGGCGTTGCAATTGGATACTTTTTTAATATGTGCTTCGGCAACTTTATCGGCGTTTATGTTGTATACCGAAAACTCGGCATCAACATGATGTACGTTCCCTGGGGCCGTAAAGTTGCTGCTTGAATGGATTGCTCTATGACGAATGATGTAACGAAAACTCCAGATTTTCTGATCGTGGGTGCGGCTAAATCCGGAACATCCTCCTTGCACAGCTATCTTGGCAAGCATCCGGATATCTACATGCCAGAAAAGCGAAAAGAGCTCTACTTCTGGCATGTGGCAACGAACACGAATCGGTCAATAATTGATCATGCTGGTGAGGGTAACATCCCGACTCGGTTGGACGAGTATCTGGAGTACTTCGAGGATGCTCAAGAAGGCCAGATAACGGGGGAAGCCTGCCCGTCTTATTTGTATTTCCATGATCACGTTCTTCAAAATCTCCAGCTCCACCACACCAACTGGAAGGACGTGAAGATCATCATCATTCTGAGAGAGCCTGTAAGTCGGATTGTTTCCCAGTATCGGTTTGTGTGCAAAAAGCGTCTTGACCCAGAGTTCCTGAGCTTTTCAGACTCGCTCAAAGTTGAAGCTGATCGCGTGAAGCGGAATGAGTTGCTTCCGGACTTGTTCTACACAGAGGTATCGAAGTATGCGGAGCAGGTGGAGTTTTATAAGAAGAACTTCAATAACGTTCACGTGTGTCTTTATGATGACCTGAAAGAGAATCCCGGGAAGCTTTTGGAAAACCTATGTAGTTTTCTAGAGGTCGATAGTACAAAGTTGCCGGAGTTCGATTTCGAGGTTGTAAATGCTTCAGCTGATGCGAAAAAGCTGAAACATCCGCTGACTGTCCAGAAAGCACGAAGGGCTGGTCGCTTATTGTTGGGTTGGTTGCCTGGGAGATTTAAGGTGTATCTGAGAGAAAATTTCGAGGGAGCCTTGTCAGAACCTGTCGATATTCCGAATGATGATGTCGGGAGGCTACGAGTGGTTTTCCAGGAAGAGATCAAAAAATTGGAAGCCATATTGGGCAGGGATCTTTCCTGCTGGACGAACAAGTAAGGACTCAGACATTGAGGGCGATAAAACCAAAAATCAGTGTACTCATTCTCACCTTCAATCAGGCTCAGTTCATCGAGCAAGCCCTCAAAAGCGTTGTCGAACAGCAGTCCAATTACTACGACCTAGAAATTATAGTAACCGACGATGGGTCGTCAGATGGAACGGTTGATGTTATTGAACGCTTTGTCGAGGTCTCGCCAATTCCGATAAAAGTTTTGGCCAAACAGCATGAGGGTATAACAGCAATTGCAAAGAATCTATTGTCGATGATCAATCTTGCCGATGGAGACTTTATTGCATTCTTGGCCGGTGATGATTCTTTCTCGAAAAATCGATTTAGTTCGCAGATGAAAAAATTCCAAGCTAATCCGGATCTCAAAATTAGCTATTCGGATGGTGTCAACTGCATAGCCGGAGAGCTCGGTCAGCGTTGTCATTCCTCAGAGACCGTAGAGCTGATGAGTGGTGGTAATGCCGAGAGCGTCTACAAGCACCTTACCTCACAGGCTCCTGTTCTGTTCATTCAAGGAGTACTGACCAGAACAGATTTTTTGAAAAGAATCCAGCCGTTTGATGTCGACCTAATAGCCGATGACTGGGTTTTCAATATAAAGGTTTTCGATGCTTTGGTGACAGACGGCGGCGATTTCGATTTTGAGCCTAGTGTGTGCTTCATCCGGAACATTCACGGGGAAAATACGTCCAGGAATCTGATCGTCCACTATGAGCGTGTTCGTCAAGTTGCCGAACGCTACTGTTCTAATGCCCGGAAAATTAAGTCCAAATTTATCGGTAATGGCGTTTTCTCTGCCATTAAAAATCGTGACAAAACTACTCTTCTCTTCTTTGTGCGAAAGGCTGTGTTGTATCCGGAGGCGTTAATTTCGCTCGCGCGGAATGTCATCGGGATTAGTAGGAGAAAGTTGCGTCACGGATAGGCGATTATTGAAGGCGTTGGGACAACTGGGTTGTCTAATCGCCGCCACAGACAATAACCAAACTCTGGACGATAGCGTAGGGCCCTACCCGCCGCCCCATGCTCTGGAAAATCAGGCACAGGAGGCAACGCTGACCCAGGCAATGATAGAAATTGGCGTTATCAATCGAACTGCTGACGGCCGCCTGAACATGCCAGACCTGTTCCGCGTGGCTGCAGGTATAGGCAGGCGCGGTGGGGTTCGGGCAATACGATAATGATGGTTTATACTAAATGAAAATTTCCATAGCCATGGCCACCTACAACGGTGCTCAATACATCGAAGAGCAACTCCAAAGCTTCGTCGACCAAACCCGGCAGCCGGATGAAGTCGTAGTATGCGATGACGGTTCAACCGATGCAACTCTAGAAGTAGTGGAGAACTTTAAGGAAAGTGCGCCTTTCGATTTTTTTATTTATAGAAATGAGAAGAATTTAGGTTTCATTAAAAATTTCGAGAAGGCTATATCACTTTGTTCGGGTGATGTGATTTTTCTGAGTGATCAGGATGATGTTTGGTTTGAGAATAAAATTGATATCGTTGAGCGTGAGTTTAAAAATAGCTCGGCTATGGTCGTAATAAATGATCAAGTGATAACTGACTCTAATCTCAAGGAATCTGGTGCTACAAAGCTAGATAATGCTCGACGCCTAGGTTACTCGGAGTCGTGGTTTATTACCGGTTGCTGTACCGCGTTTAGATCTGGTTGGGTAGATTTGATTTGCCCGATCCCAGTGGAGATTGGATCGCATGATATTTGGATAAACCGCCTGGCAGATATGCTTGATTTAAGAAAAATCATATTCACGCCGCTCCAGTTTTACCGTCGTCATGAAACCAATGCCTCGGAATCAGAGGTTAGTGATTTCCGGAAAATTTCTCGTTTTAAGCTCTTAAGAACCTATGGGCTAGGTGATGCGACATGCGGTTGGAAAGTTAAAATAAATAGAATTAACTTGTACTCTTTAAGGCTTCGCGAAAAGTCAGAGATATTTACTGCTTTGGTCGGAGAAGAAAGGTTGGCTTGGGCTTTGAAGTCTTTAGAACTAGAGCGAAACGCATTGTCTCGCCGCGTTGAGATTGTAGGTTTGCCTAGAATAGTTCGTTGGTGGCCAGTTCTCAACTTTTGGGCAAAGGGTGGATATGCTCAGCTTTCTGGTTTGCAGAGCGCGTTGAAAGATATAATTCGCCCATAGATAAAAGGTTCTGGCGCGTAGCTTTAAGCTCGAAAATTTTTCTGAATCTCGATCTGAGGTGGTTAATGGGTAAAAAGATCCAAATATATATCGCAAGATACTCTTTTACAGGAGTTCCTTTGGCGCAAATCAGGTTTGCGAAAGCTCTATCAAAAAGAGGGTTCGAGGTTGAACTTCTCATTGGGCTTGTGCCAAAAGGTATGGACGTTCCGGTAATTTCTGAAGTGACGGTTCATAATTTGAATGCTGCTCGCGCGCGTGAAATGTTGATCCCGATGGTACGGAATATAAAACGATTTGATCCAGATGTTATTTTTACTTCAGAAGACAATTTGAATGTCTTTGTATCGCTGTCTGCGATTCTGGCTAGAAGTGGGGCCAAAATAAGTGCATCATCAAGAATAACGCCATCGCTTGTATACTCCGATCGTTGGTTTTCGAAAGGATGGCTTCTTGGAGTTTTTCAGAAGCTAATGTTAAAGAGGGTTGATGTTGCTACATGCGTCTCAAAAGATATGGCTAATGAATATAACCTTATCTTTGGTGCCGCGAGGTTTCAGTGTGTCTATAATATAGTTTTTGATGAGGACTTTGTTCGAAAGTCAAATGAGAAAGTTAGCCATCCTTGGTTTGATGATCATTCCATTCCTATTGTTGTAGCCGCTGGAACGCTATCACCTAGAAAAGGCTTCTCTGACTTAATAAGTGCCATTAAATTAGTTAGGGGTGAGAAAGAAGTAAGGTTAATGATACTTGGAGATGGCCCTCTCAGAGAAAGCCTTCAAGAAAAGATTAATAGAGAGTTTCTGAATGATGCCGTAGTGCTTTTAGGGCATCATGATAATCCTCTAAAATTTTTCTCTAACTCCGATGTTTTTGTTCTTTCCTCCTACGCGGAAGGCCTTCCGAATGTTTTGGTTGAGGCAATGGCATGTGGGTGTACCCCTGTTGCAACAGATTGTCCGACCGGACCTTCAGAAGTTTTGAATAATAACGAGTATGGGTATCTTGTTCCGATGGGCGACCCAAATTGTATGGCATTGGGGATTATTAATGCTCTTAGGAATCCTATATCTAAAGAAAAATTAGACGAGGCGGTTGAACCATTTACTGAGAAGGTTGTGATAGGTAAGCATCGTTCGATTCTGGATATCTGAGCGTTTAAAAGGGTTTGACATAATGAATGTACTGGGTGTTTTTCCCACCTATCGGCCCTCAACCTATTCTGGGAATGTTGGCGGTGGAGAAATTTCAAATCGTATCTTGTTGGAGGGATTGGTAGAAAATGGTTGTAGTGTCTCCGTAATAACCTTAGCGGGAGCTGGTGACAGACTCCGCACAATCAATGGTGTGGATGTTTATGATGTGGGGAGATCGGGAAGTGGGTTTGCTCGACTTTGTTCTGCGGCCTTTTTCCGAAAAAAAGTTTTGAGTTCTGCTGGCTCTTTGAAGTTCGATGTGATTGTTACTGCAACAGAGGCCGTTCCTGCGTCCTTGTATTTGGGTAATCGGTTAGGGGTGCCCGTTGGCGTTATCATTCGTGCTCTTGAGAATTTTGACTCTAGAGACTCTGGGGTGGTGAGTAAAGCGAAACGGATGATCAAAAGCGCGTTGTTTGGTGACTATGGCGAGAAATGTCTGAGTAAGTCAAGTTTTTTTTTGCCGAATAGTGAATTTATGAGATCGCTTTGTAAGGAACGCTTTCCTAATATTCCATCTAGAGTTGTATACCCTCCGGTCGAGTCAGAAATTTATCCTGTTAGCATTGACTATTCGGTTAAAACTATCGTGATGGTTGGTACCGGATATCATAAAGGTACCGCTTTAACATATAAGTTGGCTGAGGCTTTTCCTGACTTGGTCTTTAGGATTGTTGGTGTGCCAGAGGTTCCGGTCGGTTCTGAGCTACAAGATCACAATATAATTTCGGTTGGTTGGTGCGATATTGAGGAAGAGTTTCGGCTCCGGGCTGATCTTGTAATTGTGCCATCTATATGTGAAGAAGCGTTTGGTAGGGTGGCGATTGAAGCCTTGTGTGCAGGGAAGCTTGTTTTGGCCTCCGAAATTGGCGGATTGCCTGAAGCATTAGGTTACGAGAAGGATTTGCTTTTGCCACCGGATGACTTCGATGCGTGGAAAGAGCGTATCCAAAATGTTTTGACATTTCCTGGGTACTACGCTCAGGTGTGCAAGCGGGTAAGCCAAGGCGTTGGGAGATTTTCTTATGATAACCAGGTGAGGGTGCTTTACCAGTCATTGGTTGACTTCAGTAAGGAAGCATAGGGAGCAAAAAATTTAGAGTTAGCCTTGATATGGTTTTTTTAGTTTTGATAATAGGGTGAGTATTGAAAATAGCAATTGTAATTACGAGCTTAGGGGTTGGAGGCGCGGAGCGTGTTGTGACCGCCTTAGCTGATAGATACGCAAATTCCGGTCATCAGGTTGTGCTTGTCTTTCTTCATGGAAATGTAGAGTTATCTCCTAGTGATCCGCGTGTCCAACTTATAAATCTTAAGGCCGATCGCAGTCTACTCGGTGTTTTGGGTGCACTAAATCGACTCAGGCGATTTCTTAACGATTTCCAACCTGATGTTGTAAATAGTCATCTTGTGCACGCCAACATTCTCTGTCGAATTCTTAGGTTGTTCTCATCCATCCCTTGTTTAATCTCCAGTGCCCACAATACCAACGAAGAGGGCCATTTTCGTATGTTAGCCTACAGACTGACGGACTGCCTGACAGACATTTCTACCAATGTATCTGAAGAAGCCGTTCAAGCCTTTCAGGATCAGCGGGCACTTTTGCCAGGGCGAATGCTTGCAATTCACAATGGCATTGATACCGAGGATTTTAACTTTAACCAGACTGCACGTGATCGCATTCGAAAGGAGCTTTCGATAAGCGATTCCACGCCATTGATTGTTGCCGTTGGGCGTCTTTGGGAGCAAAAAGATTATCCCTGTCTGTTGAAGGCTATGTCCGGTTTGGCTGGCAGGTCGGTCGATTTCAGAGTGGCAATCATAGGCGACGGGCCGTTGCGGGGTGAGTTGGAGGCACTCGCCGAATCCTTGGGCATCTCTGCACAAGTTAGCTTTTTGGGAGTTCGGCACGATGTCCCCGCACTGATGTCTGCCTGCGATGTGTTTGTGTTGTCCTCTGCGTGGGAAGGCTTTGGCTTGGTGGTAGCCGAGGCCATGGCCTGTGAGCGGATTGTAGTGGCAACAGATAGCGGTGGTGTAAAGGAAGTGGTTGGAGAGGCCGGATTTCTGGTTAAGCCTCGGGATAGCGAAGCTTTATCCAATGCGATTGCTCAGGCGCTGTGTTTGCCGGATTCTGAACGAAAAACCATGGGAGAAACGGCTAGAAAGCGAGTTATTGACAGGTTTTCGCTGGCAGCTACGGCAGATCGGTATCTGGCGGTTTACCGAGGTGAAGTGTCACAAAGTCTTACCGAAGGGACTCATTGATGTGCGGTATTGCGGGTTTTTGGGGCACTGCTGGCCCGGATGAGTCAGTTGCGCGGCGCATGGCCGATGCCATTGTCCATCGTGGCCCTGATGACAGCGGTGTGTGGAGTCAGCCTGAAAAGGGTCTTGCACTTGCTCACCGGCGCCTTTCCATTCTTGATCTTTCCCCGGCCGGCCACCAGCCGATGGCATCAGAATGTGGCCGTTATGTCATCGTTTTCAATGGAGAAATTTATAACCATCTGGCGCTTCGAGAACAGCTGGGTGGGGCGACGGATGGTGATACCAAGTGGCGTGGACACTCGGATACCGAAACGCTGTTACAGGCCTTCGGGGCCTGGGGTTTTGCAGAAACGCTTCGACTTGCCAGCGGCATGTTTGCCATTGCCATTTGGGATCGGGAAGAACAGTGCTTGACTCTGGCCCGGGATCGGTTCGGCGAGAAGCCACTGTATTACGGGTGGATGAATGGTGCTCTGGTGTTTGCATCTGAGCTAAAGGCTCTGCAGCAATACCCCGGGTTTTCTGGTGACCTTGAAACCGGAGTGTTTGAGAGTTACCTGCGTTTTGGCTGTACAGGTGGCCAACAAACAATTTTCAAGGATGTGTTTAAGTTGCCTCCTGGGGCACTTGTGAGGGTGTCTTCGGCAGATATTAAAGAGAGCAACCGCCCAGAGCCTGAGCGGTGGTGGTCTGCGATTGACGCAGCTAGTGCGGCTCGCCAAAGTGTTCCAGTTTCCCCTGAACAGGCGTTGAGCAATGTGGAAGAGTCTCTGAGTGCGTCGGTTCATCGCCGGATGGCCGCAGATGTCCCTCTGGGAGCATTTCTCTCGGGTGGCGTTGACAGCTCGCTGATTGTCGCATTAATGCAGAGCCAGTCCGATCGGAAGGTTCGGACCTTTTCGGTGGGGTTTGATGACCCGCGCTATGACGAATCCGAACATGCAGCTGCAGTAGCAGCGCATTTGGGAACAGAACACACTACGTTGCGGGCAACCTCCCAGATGGCTCTGGATGTAATCCCGGAGCTGCCCGAATTATACGATGAGCCCTTTGCAGATTCCTCTCAGATACCAACCTTCCTTATTTCTAGCCTTACTCGGGAGCATGTAAAGGTTGCTCTTAGCGGTGACGCTGGGGATGAATTGTTTGGAGGGTATAACCGTTATGTGTGGGCACCCAGGGTGTGGAGCAAACTGACTCGTATGCCCCAGGCGATGCGGCAAACCTTGGCCCGTATGTTAAAGGGTATTCCGCCCGGCGGTTATGACCGGATGATGGTGCTAGGCAGCCGGATTCTGCCTTCCCGCCTTCACATTCGTACCTTCGGTGAAAAGCTTTATAAACTGGCGGATGTACTCGCGTGTGATTCAGATAGAGCGCTTTATGGTGGTCTGGCCTCTATGAACCGGCACCCCGAAGACTTGCTGGAACCTGAATGTCGTTCTGATCAAGCCGTGGCGCACCTGTATCCGGCGTTGGCGGGATTTGACCAGGTGGAGTGGATGATGTTGATGGATACCCTCAACTTCATGGTGGATGATGTGCTGGTGAAGGTAGACCGCGCGAGCATGGCGAGCAGCCTTGAGGTAAGGGCTCCCTTTCTTGATCCGGATGTTTATACGGCTGCCTGGCAATTGCCACTGGACATGCGGGTTCGTAACGGTGAGGGCAAGTGGGCATTGCGCCAGATTTTGTATCGACACGTTCCCCGAGAGCTGATCGAGCGGCCCAAGATGGGCTTTGCCGTGCCTCTGGATGACTGGTTGCGTGGACCGTTGCGGGAGTGGGCCGAAGATCTGTTGAGCCCATCTTCCCTTGCCAATGTACCCGCACTTAATCCGCGAGCGGTCCAGTCCATGTGGCGAAACCATTTGCAGGATAAAGGGCATTTCGCGCAGCAGTTGTGGGCGGTGCTGCAGTTGAGTGCGTGGGCGAAGCGCTGGTTGGTTTCGTGACGGAGCTGAATTGGATTTTCGGTAGCGGTTTCTTGGGCATGCGCTTTTACGACATGCCCAATTTTCTGATCTGCGTTGTGTTCGTGCTTTTAGCTGGCAGAGCGTTGAAGGTGCCTGCCAGCTATCAGGGCGTGCTCCTGCTTCATTGCGCGTTGCCGCTAATGCTCAATGGAGTCTTGTTTTCCTACGGTTATATGCCGGACGCTTTCAAGTACTGGCGCGAGTTCAACTCTATAAGAAGCGGGGATATGTCCATCTATGAGGCCTGGACCGGTGGCACGGTTGAACGGGCGGCCTTGTATTTTGCTGCGATGCCGTTTCCGTTTGCTGTTACGCCTTTGAGCCTGGGTTTTTTCAATAGCTTTCTCTATTCTGCGTTATTTTTTTGGCTATACCGCAAGAGGGTCTTTACTCCCGTTTCTCTTTGGTTCTATTTGTTGTATCCAAGCCTCGCCTTATATACGGGCATGGGCCTCAGGGATACATTCATATTTGTCTTCATGATTCTGGCGGTGCAGTGGACGCGTGAGGGGCGTTGGTGGCTGGCCATCGTGCCGCTTTATCTGCTCTACCTGATCAAGTTCCAGAACTTTTTTATTCTCGGCCCCATTCTGTTGCTTTATTCGTTGTTCGGTATTCGCCGTACCGGTATCAGTGGCGGCAAGGCACTTGCGGTTTTGGTGCTTGCGGCTGTTACATTGGTTGTGGTTTCTCCTGTTGCATTGCCCGAAATCAACAAGTTCCGGACCGCCATGTTCGTTGAGGATGGTGGCAATATCGAAGATGTGGAGCTGATTGGTAGTCCAGGAGAGTTCGTGGCTTCCGGCTTGGTGAGCGGCGTTTATTTTCTCGCGAAACCTTTCCCGTGGGAGGCGAGTAACTCTCTGCAGTTGATACAGGCGGCCGAGAACCTGCTGGTTCTATTGCTACTGGTTCTGATTGTAAGCGTTGCCTGGAAACAGGTGCCGAGGAAGTTGATGTTTTGGCTGTTGTTCATGGCATTGGCTTTGTCGGTCTATGGGCTGGTGGTATTCAACTATGGTACCGCCGCCCGTTACCGTTACCCATTTGTGGTGATATTCGTGCTGTTCGTTTGTGCGGATTGTGAAGTGCGGCGGGTTTTGTCGGTGTCGTTCCGTGGTTGGCGACGATCCTGGCTTCGGCGAACCGCCTGATCCCCATCCAATTACTTCCTTAGAGACTTTGTCTTGAAGACGATTTTTCTTACGTCCAATACTTCCTGGTACCTCTACAACTTTCGTGCAAGCACCATTCAGGCCTTGCGTGAGCAGGGTAACCGGGTAATTTGCCTGTCTCCGCCGGATGATTTCAGTCAGCGGCTGGTAGATGAGCTGGGGGCAGAGCATATTGCCTTGCCTCTCGATGGCAAGAGTACGGGCGCGATGCAGGAGCTGAGTAGCCTGCGTTTTATTTGGGAAGTAATGCGCCAGTACCGGCCGGATTTTGTGTTCAACTTTACGGTGAAGATGAACATTTATTGTGGCCTAGTGTGTGCGCTGCAGAAGATTTCGTTTGCTAACAACATTTCTGGCCTGGGTACGGCGTTTATTCATGATTCCTGGTTGTTCCGGCGGGTGCGGCAGGTGTATGGGCTGGTGAACCGTCGCGCGCGGCATTTGTTTTTCCAGAACGAGGAAGATTTGTCAGTGTTCCGGGATAAGGGGTTGCTGGGCGATACGCCGTATACCCTGTTGCCCGGTTCCGGGGTGGATTTGCAACGGTTTGCGGCGTCTCCTTTACCGGAAGGTGGGCCGTTTACTTTTATTATGATCGCCCGTTTGTTGGGGGATAAAGGTGTTCGGGAATATGCGGATGCTTGCAGCCAGTTGAAAGCCGAAGGGCTGGATGTGCGCTGCCTGCTGGTTGGGCCGTTGGGGGTGAGTAACTGTACGGCGATTTCCGAGGGAGAGGTTGCCAAGTGGCAGGCTGAGGGTGTGCTTGAGTACCTGGGAGCTACGGATGATGTGCGGCCTTTGATTGAGCAGGCTCATGTTCTGGTGTTGCCCTCTTATCGCGAAGGGATGCCTCGTACGGTGTTGGAGGCGGCTGCAATGGGGCGGCCGGCGATTGTTACGGATGTGCCGGGGTGTCGGCAGGCGGTTGAGGCTGGGGTGACTGGGTGGCTTTGTGAGGTTCGGAGTGCTGGGGCTTTGGCTGAGGTGATGAGGCGGGTTGTTGCTATGGATCCTGCAGAGCTTCAGAGACCAGGTGATGCGGCCCGGGTAAGGATGGAAGAGTGGTTTAGCGAGGGGGTTGTTGTTGAGGCCTATCTTGGGTGTTTGGACGTTAAGATGGGGTCAGAAGAATGAATTCTTCAGACCCCTGTGCTATATCAGGCCCCTGGCGGCATCAGGCCCCTGCGTAAAAGATCAAAGATTGTGAAATCGTTCACGGTTGTCACAAATACGTCACTGGTTCTGTATACTTTGCGAACTATCTATATTACTGACTGGAAGTTGGGTCAGTCTTTTTTGCGGCAGGGTGAATCACATGGAAGCGGCAAGTTCTACCGGTTTGTTGGCCGGCCTCTTTGCTTTTATCTCGCTGTTTGCGCTCAAGCCGGTGGCGGTGTACGCCAATCTGCTGGATAAGCCGGATCATCGTAAACTGCACAAGGGGGCGGTTCCGCTTACGGGTGGGTTGAGTGCGTTTTTCGGGCTGGCTTTGGCATGGCTGATCTGGATGCCGCTGGCCGACGGATATGGCCTGTTTTTGTTCTGTGCGTCTCTGCTTGTACTCATGGGCGCGGTGGACGATGCCCGGGATTTGCCCGCCAAGCTCCGTCTGGGTGGTCAGGTTGTGCTTGGTGCTATCCTGGCTTTCGGCTCTGGTAATTCGCTTGAGTCCTTCGGTAATCTGTTTGGCTTTGGCGCCATTGAGCTCGGTGTGTTTGGCCCCTTCGTTACCATCGCTGCGATCATTGGGGCAACCAATGCGTTCAATATGATCGATGGTATCGATGGCCTGGCAGGTAGTCTCTCCCTTGTGGCGCTCCTGTCCTTGGCGATTTTGTTTATCTCATCCGGCGGCTTTCCGCTTGAATTGGCGCTTTGCTTATCGATTGCATTTGCGCTGGTTCCCTATCTTATGGCGAATCTGCGGATTCCTCCTTTCCGGCGGAAGATCTTTATGGGGGACGCCGGCTCCATGTTCATCGGTTTTGCGGTGGTGTGGCTGTTGGTGCACGGAACCCACGTTGAGAATCAGGCGTTCCGGCCTGTGACTGCGTTGTGGCTGATTGCGCTGCCGTTGATGGATATGGTGGCGATTATGGTGCGCCGGGCCCGTAAGGGGCAGTCGGTGATGAAGCCGGATCGGGAGCACCTCCATCACATTTTCATGCGTGCCGGGTTTTCCGATCGTGAGGCGTTGGTTGTGATTGCAGGGATTGCGCTGGTGTTTGCTATGTTCGGCCTGGCGGGTGAATTCTTCCGGATTCCGGAGTGGTTCATGTTCGCGGCATTTATCGGGGTATTTCTGTTGTACGACTGGGCACTCACCCATGCCTGGCGATTGCTGGTGTTGTTCAGGCGGCGGGCGTCGCATCACTGAATTCAGGCCGGGCTGTTGCCCGGTTTTTTGTTTATAAATCAGGCAACAAGATTCGAGTTCTCATCTTTTCACAATTCTTAACACGGCTAAGTATCTGATTCCACGTTTGGATGCTTTTGTTCGCTTGCTTGGTTTCTTCGGTTCCGTAGAATCGCTTTTCAATTCGGTAACAGAGTCCGTCTGTTGCGTATCGCCAGATGAAAGGGACTTGGTCTGGGCGCTTCTTTGCTCCCACCCTCGTTTGGTCCCTTCATGACATCATTATCGTGGCCTTAACACACTGGAATTCGGTCGGTGGGGCGGTAGCGTGCCCATTGCATGAACCGACTGGATCCTTTTGCCTCTAAAGGCTTATCCTTTTCGGCTTTGACGAACCAGGTTTCAAACTCAATGATCAAACAGACCAGACAACGCGGGGCAGGGAGACTTCTTGCCTCTCTGTGCCTCGCGAGCATTGTGGCCGGCTGTGCCTCTCATTCTGTGACATCGGGTAGCGCAGCAGTCGAGGCTTTTGGTGGTGAGTGGCTAAGCACGGGAGGTCGGGTCACGTATTTGTCTGCTGAGCATTCCGGCCAGGTCGCCGGCGGGCGTCCCGGGCAGGTGCTCCGGCTTGGCGCTACGCCTTGGGGCGAAGATACCTTGATGACGCTGCACGAGAAGTATTTCTCTGCCGCCGGTAATCGCTGTTACTCGGCGTCCGTTCTGGTGGACGAAGAAGCCGCGCGCGCTGTCAATTTGTGTGATTATGGCCAGGGCCTATGGGGCGCAACACGTGCCATTGTTCAGGCCTTGCCGGCAAAGCAGGGTGGCGTGTCACTTGGAGGGCTTGAATGATGGCTTTTAGAAGGCCTTTGGTGCTGCTCGTCCTGATGCTGTCGGCTCTGTTTTCCGGGGCCGTGTCGGCCCAGAGCCTGGGGGACATTCCGGCCAGTCAGCGTGAGCGCCTGTTGCCCCAGATTCAGGCCGCTATGGAGAGTGAGGGCCCCGAATCCGGTGCAAGTGAGGGGGACAAGGCAGCGGAACAAAGCCAGGGTAATACCACCCGGCGCTCCGGTACCTATGGCCCGGTACTATCAGAACAACAGAAGAGCTCTCTCACGCCTTTTGGAGCTGATCTCTTTGCCGGCGGCTTCAGAGGCTTGAGGGCCGATGGCCTTAACCCGGATTACCGCATTCTGCCGGGGGACCAGATTACGCTCCGCCTGTGGGGCGCGGTCGAGATGGATCGTGTGCTGCCTGTGGATGCCCAAGGCAACATTTTTATCCCTGCCATTGGACCGGTTCAGGTGCAGGGGGTCACCCACGGCCAGTTGGATGCGGTGGTGCGCAATGCGGTTCGGGGTGTTTACCCGGAGAATGTCAACGTCTACACCAACCTCCAGGGTGTCCAGCCGGTGTCTGTATTCGTGACGGGCTTCGTGAACAAGCCGGGGCGTTATGTGGGGGTGCCCAGCGATTCAGTGCTCTACCTTCTGGATCAGGCGTCCGGTATTGATGAGGCCTTGGGGAGTTATCGCAATATCCTGCTCAAGCGCGATGGCGAGGTGATTGCCCGGCTGGATCTTTACGATTTCTTGCTGAATGGCCGGCTTGAGCATCCCCAGCTTCAGGATGGGGATACAGTGCTGGTCCAGCGGCGCGGACCGGCGATTACGGTGTTGGGAGACGTTGGGCAACCCCACATTTTTGAGTTGTCGCCCGGCCCTCTGACAGGTGCCATGCTCACCGATCTTGTGCCTTTGCTGCCCGGGGTGTCCCATGCGCTGATTCGGGGCAAACGTGGCACTGAGCCGTTTTCCACGTATCTTGAGCTGTCGCGGTTTGAGAATGCCCGGATCGCTGACGGGGATGAAGTCCTCTTTCTGGCGGATGAGCGCTCGAACAATCTGGTGATCCAGCTGGAAGGGGCGTATCTGGGCCGTTCCTATTATGTGGTTCCCAAAGGCACCTCGTTGCTGGAAGTGTTGAACGCCGTTGCGGTGGATCCAGAGGAAACCGCTTACGAGAGCATTTCCATACGCCGGGAAAGTGTGGCGGAGCGCCAAAAGGCGGCGTTGGATGACAGCCTCCGTCGTTTGGAGACCACTTACCTTGGCGCATCTTCATCGACCGCTGAAGAATCTGCGATTCGGGTCCAGGAAGCGGAGTTGATTTCCCAGTTTGTCCGGGAAGCTCGGAAGGTGGAGCCGAATGGGCGTCTGGTGGTGGCCGATGAGGGAAGGCTCGTTGATATCCGGCTAAAGGATGGCGACGTCATCACACTGCCGCAGCGAACGGATTCCATCCTGATCAGCGGTGAGGTGTATATCCCGCAGTCTCTGGTTTATGTTCCCGGCCGCACCGTCAGTGACTACATCGAGGCGGCAGGCGGCTTCAGCCAGCACGCGGACGAAGATAATATCCTTATTGCGCGGCAGAATGGGGAGGTCCGGGACGCGGGCCAGGTGCCTCTACGCCCCGGGGACCAGATCCTGGTGCTTCCGAAGGTGGAAACCAAGAACCTGCAGATTGCCTCCACCGTTACCCAGATTCTTTACCAGATTGCCGTGGCAACCAAGGTGGCCCTGGATCTCTGATGTCTGAGGTGAAGGCGCGCAGCCCCTGGCTGGTCACAGGTCATGTCTGGCATGCCCTGTTCATGCGCGAAGCCTTGGCGCGGGTAACAGCGGACCGCATCGCCTGGTTCTGGTTGATGGCGGAGCCGGTGGCGCATGTTCTGTTGCTGGTCTGGGTGAGGACGCTGATTGGCCACGCCCGGATTGTTCCGGGCGCCGATTTTGTGCCCTGGCTGGTGGTCGGGGTGACGGCATTCATCCTGTTCCGGAATCAGATGAATCGGGGCATGCATGCTATTGCGGCCAACCGGGGGCTGTTTGCCTATCGTCAGGTACACCCGGTCGACACCTTGTTTGTCCGGTCCGGCCTGGAGGGTGTACTCAGCACCCTGGTTTTGTTGCTCCTGGTTGCCGGGTTTACCCTGCTGGGCCAGGATATGGTCCCCCACCATCCGCTGTATGTGATGGCCATCTGGGCGCTGCTCTGGTTGTTCGGGCTGGGGGCAGGGCTGGTGTTCTCGGTTGTGGTGACGGTGCTGCCTGAACTGCAGAAGTTTATAACCATGATCACCTTTCCGCTGTATTTTCTCTCCGGGGTGATCATCCCGGTGCAGTATTTCCCCCAGGACGTTCGCTATTACCTGCTGTTCAATCCGGTGTTGCATCTGATTGAACACCTCCGGTACGGCTTTTTCGAGGGCTATCGCCTGGTGGATGGCGTGAACCTGCTGTACCCCACCTTGTGGGTTCTGGGTTCGGTCCTGCTGGGGCTTCTGCTTCATGTGCGTTACAAGGTGAGATTGCTTGCGCAATGATTGAGGTTCAGGACGTCTACAAGCGCTATCATGGCCCGTTTGGCGGAGACTGGGTGCTCAAATCGGTGGATTTTACGATCCCGCAGGGCACCAGTGTCGGGATCATTGGCCGGAATGGCGCCGGCAAGTCGACGCTGCTCCGGCTGATCGGCGGCATGGATGCGCCGGACAAGGGCAGAATTAACCGGCATTGTCGTGTGTCCTGGCCGATCGGCCTTAATGGCGGCTTTCAGGGGTCCATGACGGGGCGGCAGAACGTCAAGTTTGTCGCGCGGATCCATGGTGGGAACGACCGGATTCCGGAGTTGATCGAGAGGGTTCAGGATTTCGCGGAAATCGGCAAGGCGTTCGATCAACCGGTAAAGACCTATTCGGCCGGGATGCGGAGCCGTCTCGCATTTGGGCTGTCCCTGGCGTTCGATTTTGATGTTTACCTCTCGGATGAAGCCACCGCCGTGGGTGACGTGCTGTTCAAGAAAAAGGCCACCAAAGCCTTCCGGGATCGGGTCGGGCAGGCCAGTATCATCATGGTTTCCCATCAGGAAGGCATGCTCAAAGATCTTTGCCAGGCAGGCGTGCTTCTGGAGCAGGGCACGGCCATCTGGTTTGACGATATTCACGACGCCATCAAGCAATACCACGAGAGCCTCGGTAAATGATCCGTTTTCTGAAGAAAAACCCTTTCTGGGTGGTCGCACTGGCTGCCATTCTGCTTGCCACCATTTATTGGGGTGTGCTGGCCACGGATCGATACGAATCCAGGGCCCATGTTGTGCTCCAGTCTCCGGAGATCAATCCGGCGAGCCTGAATGTCTCCTCCCTGCTTTCGGGTACCAGTGGCTCCGGGGATCTGCTCTTGCTCAAGGATCACCTGGAGTCGGTCAACATGGTCCGCAAGCTGGACGAAAAGCTAGACCTGCGCAGTCATTACACCCAAAGCAACATCGATTGGCTGTCCCGACTGGAGAGTAAGGACGTACCGATCGAAACCTTCTATGAGTACATGCAGGCGGTGATCACGGTTCATTTCGATGACTACGCACAGCTTCTGGAAATCCGGGTGCAGGCGTACACACCCGAAATGGCCCGGGCGATTACTGAGGCGTTGCTGGAGGAAGGTGAGAAGCACATGAACCTGATGGGCCAACGGCTGGCCCGTGAGCAGGTCGAGTTTATTGATCAGCAGGCAAAGCAGCTCGAAGAACGTTTGTTTAATGCCCGGGATGCGATTCTGGAGTACCAGAACGAGAATGGCCTGGTGGCGCCGACACAAACGGTTGAGGCGATTTTTGCGACGGTCTCGCGCCTGCAGGCCGAGTTGGCCCTGCTCGAGGCACGAATCAAATCGGCGCAGAGCTTCCAGAGCGCCAGTTCACCGGAGGTCCGTCGGTTGCAGAACGAGGCTGCTGCGCTGGAACAGCAGATCGAGATCGAGCAGAACAAGTTGGCTCGTGAGAGTGGCGAATCTCTGAACCGGGTGTCCGCCGAGTATGAGACTCTGGAAATGCGGGCCAAGTTCGCGCTGGAGCTCTATTCCAATGCGTTGACGGCGCTGGAATCCACCCGTGTGGAGGCCTCCAGAAAACTGAAACAGATCTCTGTGCTGGAATACCCCACCTTGCCGGAGTTTCCAACCCGGCCGGAGCGTGTCTACAACATCACGGTGTTTACGATCATGGCGTTGTTGATTGCCGCCATTGTTCATCTGATCGTTTCTGTTGTCCGGGACCATCGCGACTGATTCATGGCGGTTCCTGCACAATCGGGTTATCAGCCGAACACCTGGCAATCGTTCGCAAGGCAGCACGGGCTTGAGGGTAGGCCGGTTGTGGCGGTCGGATTCTATCCCCATTGGCGGCCGGTGCTGGCGGGTTTTGTACAGGGTGTTTCAATTCGCCATGTCCGGAAGCTGGAGGGGATCGCGCCTGGTTCGGTGGTTCTGGTGTGGGGGCAAAAAACGCTGCCGGGAGTGCCAGAGGACTGCACGGTTGTGAGGCTGGAGGATGGGTTTCTGCGTTCGGTGGGCCTCGGTGCGGAGTTTGCGAGGCCGCTCTCGTGGGTTCTGGACTTTGAGCACTTGTACTTTGATGCCCGGGGCGCTTCGAATCTGGAGCACCTTCTCAATACCCACTCGTTCAGTGATGCGGAACGGACCCGGGCGAAGAGCCTGCTCAATGAGATCCAGGCGGCGGGCCTGACCAAATACAACACCGGTCAGGGAATCTGGAAAAGGCCGGCGGGACAGGCACAGGTGATCCTTGTGCCCGGACAGGTGGAAAGCGATGCCTCCATTGCATTTGGTTCGCCGGAGGTCCAATCCAACATAGGCCTCTTGAGAGCAGTGCGGGAGAGTCATCCGAACGCGTGGATCGTCTACAAGCCCCACCCGGATGTTGTCGCCGGTGCCCGGAAAGCCGGGAAAAACGAATCCTCCGCTGCGGATTTATGTGATGAGGTCATCACCGACGTTGCCATGGATTCTCTTCTCGCCGAGGTGGATGAGGTGCATACGATGACCTCTCTGACGGGCTTTGAAGCGCTGATCCGTCACAAGGCTGTTACCTGCTACGGATTACCCTTTTATGCGGGCTGGGGGCTGACGGACGACAAGCTCACCTGTGCCAGGCGATCACGACAACTGGGATTAAAGGAACTGGCCCATGCGGTGCTGATTCAGTACCCGCTATACGTCAGCCGGGAAAGTGGTGACTACACAACCCCGGAATACATTCTCCATGAACTGCAGTATTGGCAAGGAACTCCACTATCATGGCAAGACCGGCTGAAGAAGTACGCCCGGAGAATCATCAATGCGATCCGCGGAAAAACGTAGTCACGTTTCGACGCGGTGGGGCGGCTTCACCGGTAGAGCGTGTGGCGATTGTTGGCAACCTCGTGGATACCATGATGGGGTTCCGCGGTGAGTTGATCAAAGACCTGGTCGCGGCCGGTCACGAGGTGTTTGCGTTTGCCACGGACTTTTCGCCGGAGAGCAAAGCGGCCATCAGAAAGATGGGGGCGCACCCGGTCGGTTACAGGATGAGTCAGCTGGGTACCAATCCGCTCAGCGATCTGCGGACACTCTGGCAGCTCAAGACATTATTCAAGCAATACCGGATTTCGATCAGCTTCTGCTATTTCCTGAAGCCTGCCATCTACGGAACGCTTGCTGCAAAACTGGCCGGCGTGCCCCGGAGAGTTGCAAAGATCGAGGGGCTGGGCCGAGTTTTCACCGTCCACCCAGAGGGCGACGGGATCCGAAAGAAGCTGGTCCGCAATGTGATGGTTGGTCTCTTCCGATACAGTCTGCCCAAGGCCCACAAAGTCTATGTACTGAATGACGGTGACAGGCAGGATCTGGAGCGTTTCGGGGTCACGAATCCGAGGCCCGAGGTTCTGGGTGGAATTGGTGTGTGCCTGGAACGGTATTATTTTCATCCACCGGTCACCGATACCCTCCGCTTCATCTTTGTCGGTCGTTTGTTGCCTGAAAAGGGCGTGCGTTATTTTGTCGAGGCTGCAAAGGCGCTTGGCAGGCGCTACCCCAAGGCCGAATTTATTCTCCTCGGCGCTCCGGACGCCAAGCGTGGGTCCATTGGCAGGGCCGAACTCAAAGAGCTGGTTGATCAGGGCGTTGTTACCTACCCCGGAGTTGTGAAAGATGTAACCCCCTGGCTGGCGAGGAGCAGTGTGTTTGTGTTGCCATCCTATTACCGTGAGGGGGTACCGCGCAGCACTCAAGAAGCTCTTGCTATGGGGCGTGCCGTAATCACCACCAGTCTGCCCGGGTGCAGGAAAACGGTCAGGGATGGGGTGAACGGGTTTTTGGTGCCGCCTCACGATCAGGAAGCATTGGAAGCCGCGATGCTGAAGTTTCTACGTGAACCGGAATTGGTTGTTGCCATGGGACGGGAGAGCTTCAACCTGGCGCAGGAGCACTTTGATGTGCGGAAGATCAATCGCAGAATCCTTCGGGATACCGGCATTACGGACGTTGTCGATGCCGATGAAGAAAACGTAGCCGAAGCAGGAGGCGACCGCCTTCGAGCCTGATTGCGGGATTCGTGGTTTTGTCCTATTCACAAACAAATGTTGAACATGAAATGATGCCGAAAACTTTTCTGATTACTGGTGGGGCCGGGTTCATCGGCTCTGCGGTGGTGCGTGAGCTCATCAATAATACCGACCACCGTGTGGTGAACGTGGACAAGCTGACCTATGCGGGCAATCTCGAATCCCTGGAGGCCGTAGCGGCCAGTTCCCGGTACTCCTTCATCCAGGCGGACATCTGTGATGCCGAAGCCATGGCGGCGGCTTTCCGTGAGCATCAGCCCGATATCGTCATGCATCTGGCCGCGGAGAGCCACGTAGACCGTTCGATTGATGGGCCTGCCGCCTTCATGGAAACTAACATTATAGGCACCTATACCCTGCTTGAGGCGGCCCGTGGTTATTGGAAAGCATTGCAGCAACGCGATCCTGAAAAAGCGGCGGGGTTCCGCTTCCACCACATCAGTACCGATGAAGTATACGGTGATCTGGAGGGGCCTGAGGGCCTGTTTACCGAGACAACGCCTTATGCCCCGAGCAGCCCTTATTCCGCCAGTAAGGCGAGCTCGGATCATCTCGTGCGGGCATGGCAGCGCACCTACGGAATGCCGACCCTGGTCACCAATTGCAGCAACAACTACGGCCCGTATCACTTCCCGGAAAAGCTGATCCCGTTGGTGATCCTGAATGCGCTGGCCGGCAAACCGTTGCCGGTTTACGGTGATGGCAGCCAGATCCGTGACTGGCTCTATGTGGAAGACCATGCCCGGGCGCTGATCCTCGTTGCCCAGGAAGGTGGCATTGGTGACACCTATAACATCGGCGGCCACAACGAAAAGCAGAACCTGGAAGTGGTCCAGACCATCTGTGACATTCTTCAGGACCTGGTGCCGAAAGACACCCGTTACCGGGACCAGATCTCCTTCGTAGCCGACCGCCCCGGTCACGACCTGCGCTACGCCATCGACGCCAGCAAAATCGAACGCGAGCTGGGCTGGACCCCGAGTGAAACCTTCGAAACAGGCCTCCGCAAAACTGTCCAGTGGTACCTCGAGAATGAAACCTGGTGGAAACGCGTCATGGACGGCAGCTACCAGGGCGAACGCCTGGGACAGGGATAACTCAGGGGGCTGATGGAAACGCAGGGGTCTGATGAAAAGCCCCCGGCTTTCCATCTGACCCCAACCTGGACTTAACCTCAGGTGTCAGAGCTCAAAACTCAGGGGTCTGATGAAAAGCCTCCGGCTTTCCATCTGACCCCAACCTGGACTCAAGCTCCGATGTTAAAAAAGGGGTCAGATGAAAGCGTTCATCAGACCCCGATTTCGCCTCAAACCTCAAGCACTAGACCCAAAACCTATGAACATCCTCCTCTTGGGCCACACCGGCCAAGTCGGCTTCGAACTCCACCGAACCCTGGCCCCACTGGGATCCATCACCGCGACTTCCCGTGCGGAGCTGGACCTGATGGCCCCCGAAGCCGTATCCGATTATCTTCAGCGACTGCGACCAGATCTCATCGTAAACGCCGCCGCCTGGACTGCCGTGGATGCCGCGGAAGAGCAGGCCGATGCGGCCCGCCGGCTGAACGCCGAGCTGCCCCGGCAACTGGCCCAGTTTTGCGTGGAGAAGGGGGGCTATCTAGTGCATTACAGTAGTGACTATGTGTACCCGGGGAATGGCACTGCTGCGTGGCAAGAAACAGACGATATCGGCCCTTTGAGCACCTACGGGCAAACCAAGCTTGAGGGCGATGAAGCCATCCTGGACAGTGGTGCGGAACACCTGATCTTCCGCACCAGTTGGGTTTACAGTGCCCGTGGCAATAACTTCATGAAAACCATGCTGCGGCTGGCCCGGAGTAAACCTGAACTGAACATCGTGGCTGATCAGATCGGTGCTCCCACCCCCGCACGCCTGATTGCCGAAGTGACCGCTTTGGCCTTACACGGAAATATAACCAGTGGCCTTTACCACCTGGCACCCTCGGGTGAGACCAGCTGGCACGGTTTTGCTCAGGAGATATTCCGGCAAGCACAGCAGGCTGGCGAAGAATTGGCTATGGGCCCCGAAAATGCTCACCCCATTGCCACCAGCGAGTACCCGACTCCCGCACAGCGACCGCTGAACTCAAGGATGGATCTGACCAAGATCGAAAAAGCCCTGAACGTTCAGATGCCGGACTGGCAGAGCCAATTGGCGCTGACCCTGGGTGAGTACCTTGAAAACGGGGTCAGATGAAAGCGTTCATCTGACCCCGTTTTCAAACCAGCAACGCCAACTAACTCAGGGGTCAGATGAACTTGTTCATCTGACCCCAACTTAAAGATTAAAGGACCATCCCCATGAAAGGCATCATCCTCGCCGGAGGCTCCGGCACCCGCTTACACCCGATCACCCACGGTGTCTCCAAGCAGCTTTTGCCGATTTACGACAAGCCAATGATCTATTACCCGATCTCGGTACTTATGCTGGCAGGCATTCGCGAGATCCTGATCATTTCCACCCCGGATGACCTTCCCCAATATCAGCGCCTGCTGGGCGACGGCGATCAGTTCGGCCTTCAGTTCAGCTACGCCGAACAACCGAGCCCGGATGGCCTGGCTCAGGCATTTATTATCGGTGAAGAGTTCATTGGCGACGATTCTGTGTGTCTGGTTTTGGGGGATAACATCTTTCATGGGCAGCACTTTTCGGATCAGTTGAAACGGGCTGCGGCTCGTCAGAGTGGTGCCACCATTTTCGGTTACATGGTGAAAGATCCGGAACGGTTTGGAGTAGTGGAATTTGACCAAGGTGGAAAAGCCATCTCCATTGAGGAAAAGCCTGCCGAGCCAAAGTCCAATTACGCGGTGACCGGTCTCTACTTCTACGACAATGATGTGGTGGAAATCGCCAAACGTGTGAGGCCCTCAGAGAGGGGAGAGCTTGAAATCACCAGTGTGAACAATGCCTACCTTGAAAGGGGCGATCTGCATGTTGAACGCCTGGGCCGTGGTTTTGCCTGGCTGGACACGGGAACTCACGACAGCCTGCTGGAAGCAAGTAGCTATGTACAAACCATCGAGCACCGTCAGGGCTTGAAGGTCGCGTGCCTGGAGGAGATCGCCTGGTATCAGGACTGGATATCGAGGGAAAAGCTCGTTGAGGCGGCGACCGCTTTGGAGAAAACGTCCTATGGACAATATCTCAGTATGATTCTTGGGCGGTAAAAGCGGGATACAAGGTTTTTTGAGGGTAACCAGGGTAAATCCGGAGAATTAATGAGCGTTATGGAAAAGGGATTGGGTGAGCAATCAGTGACTGACAGAAACCACGGGTTTGAGAGGGTTTCACCTTCTCAGGTCATCGAGCTGAGCACGGTCGAGAACGTGAAGGTGAATATTGACGTCGCAGTTCGTATTACAGAGCGGTCCGTGCTTTTGATTGGTTGGCTGTATGATCCGGAATCCCTGGTGGATTGTTTGCTCGTAACCCGCTCAGAAGAGGGATTACTGAAGAAAACTCTGAGTGCGCGACCGATCAAGCCGGGCCTCGAAGGGGCTCACTGGTGCCGCAGTGCGCGGATGGATGTCTCCGAGTCATTTGGGTCTGACGAATCCCTGGGGCATCATCACGGTTTCGCCATCTATGTGCCGGAATTGCAGCCCAAAGAGAACCTTGCCGTGCGACTGAAAAACGGAACGGTCTGCAAGCTCTCTTTACCGGCTCCTCACCCATCACAGGATCTAGAACAGGCTCTCGAGCCGGTGCTTCATCACTCGGGGCCGGCAGTGCACACAGTACTTGAAATGGCACTGGGGGATGGGCACGAACTCACTCAGAATCTGCACCAACTGATGGTTGGAGACGTTGATGGCCTACAAAAAACGCTTAGCTGTGACCATCTGATACTTCTTGAAGGCAATACTCTTATCGTCAATGGGTGGATCGCTGAGCACCCGGATTCGATTGCCAGGATTGAAATCGGTGATGGCCGAAGCTGGGTTCGGTTGGATAAGAACTTGTGTCGATACATGCGACCGGATCTTAATAATGCCTTTCCGAAATTTGGTGGTAAACCGCTTGGCTTCGTGGCGGCTTGTGCCAAAGGGCTCCCAAAAACTGACGAGCTCACTCTGAAAGTCACCTTCAACAGCGGAAAAACCAGCACCGATACGGCCAGTGTTGATCGTTTCAGCTGGCAGTCTCTCTATGGGTTCATCCAGAGCCACCATCCACTGTTCTCACCCATGTTTTCTGCGTTGAACAGAATTGCGGAAACGGAAGTGGCCGATCATGTTTTCCGCCTACAGTTAAGCAAATTCTATAGTATGGCGTTCGAGGCTCATGTAAGAACGCTCCCCACCATGGTGGATGATGCCGATCGCCTGATTACTGCAGTAGACCGTGTTTTCACTCTGGGCTCTGACGGCATGTTGGTCATGGGCTGGATGCTGAACCCCAGGCTGAAACCTGCCGAAATTCTGGTTTGTAACGAGGCTGGTGATGAAATCGACATTCAGCCCAGTATGATCCGGCTTATTCGTGAAGATATCGTCAATGCTTTCTCGGAGAGAGTGCCGGATGCCAGGCCGAGATCGGGTTTCATGTTTTATGTATCCATGCCTACTGAAGCGGGCGATGCGCGCTGTCTCAAGTTCAGGTTTGCGCTCGGTGACGATGTGCTGGTCAAGCTGCCGACAGAACGCCAAACAATGGGCGGCGTGCCGCTGATCAAGAACATACTCGGTATGGTTCCCCAGCCCAATCGAATGCAACATGAGCTATTCGAAGTGTTTGACAAGGCCTTGGGCCCCGCGCTTGAAGCTATCAACCAGAAGCGATCCGGGTTTAAGGGAGACACTGAGGTTCGACAGTTTGGTGAGCCCCCAGAATCACCTGAGACTTCGATCATCATTCCCCTGTACGGCCGCTGTGATTTCATGCGTCATCAGTTGGCGCAGTTTGCGGATGACCCGGAGATCAGGGCACAGGACCTCATCTATGTGGTTGATGATCCCGGTTTGTTGGAAGAAGTCCATGCGTTGGCAGCCAAATATCAGTGGCTCTTTGACGTGCCTTTCCGTGTGGTTTGGTATGGGCAGAATCTTGGATTTGCCGGAGCCAACAACATTGGCGCTCGGTATGCACGAGCAGAAAAGCTCTTGCTGCTCAATTCCGATGCATTCCCGAAACATTGTGGGTGGCTTGGTGAGTTGAACCGGAGTCTCGACCAACTCCCCGATGCTGGAGCGGTTGGCCCGCTACTTCAATTTGCCGATGACACAGTACAGCACGCCGGTATGTATCCGCGCCGTGACCTGTTGTTGCCGGGGTTTCTACTCAACACTCATGTGGGCATGGGAATGCCCTATGAAGGGGGTGATAAACCCAGTGAACATCCACTCTTAACTGCAGCCTGTCTGCTAGTGAAAACTGCCGACTTCAAAGCCTTGGGAGGTTTTGATGAAGGTTATGTGATTGGCGATTTTGAAGACTCGGATTTGTGCCTTGCTCTTCGAAAAATGGGTAAAAGGCTTTATCTGGTGCCGAAGGCCAAGCTGTGGCACCTGGAGCGCCAATCTCAGACTCTGGAAAACGTCGCCGGGGCGCGGCAGTTAATCACGCTGTTCAATGGCTGGCGCTACCAGAACAAGATCCGCAACGGTGAGCTTGCCTCACCTTTTTCATCCTCAGCCGCAGGAAAAACCAACCAGACGCCAGTTCAAACTGCCACGGAGGCTGCCAAATGAAAGTAGTTGTATTCAGCCACGCCCATCCAACCTTCAGTAAAGGTGGCGGCGAACTGGCAGCGTATTACCTATGGCAGGGCATAGATCAACACCCGGACCATCAGGCCTGGTTCATTGGGCGTGGAGATAACCGTGTACTTCACAAATTCACGACCCTGGCTGCCATTGGTGAGCGCGATTACCTTATGGCCGGTAATGCCGGCATTCCCGACCTGACCGCCACCACCGCGCTTACTGAGGACAGTGACCTGGCCCAATTACTGCGGCGAATCAATCCCGATGTGGTGCATTTTCACCATTATGTTCACTTGGGAATAGAGCTTATCCGATTGGTAAAACGGGTGTGCCCGGAGGCGAGAGTTTTCGTGACATTGCACGAGTATATTGCTATCTGCATGAATAACGGCCAGATGGTGAAAACGGATGGAAAGCTCTGCCACCAATCCAGTCCCCGTGAATGTCATTTGTGTTTTCCGGATCGCTCGCAGGAGGATTTCTTTCTCCGTGAGCAGTACATCAAAAGCTTTTTTCGGCTTGTAGATCGTTTCATATCACCCAGCGAATTCCTGCGAGACAGGTACGTTGCATGGGGCATTGAACCCGAGCGTATTGAAGTTCTTGAGAATGGTTTGCCTGAAGGGGACCAAATCCCTCCCCGACCTTTGGCTGAGGGCGAACAACGCACCCGCTTTGCGTACTTTGGGCAGATCAATCCATACAAGGGTGTGGATGTGATTCTGGAAGCCTTTGCCCGTTTGCCCAAGGAGCAGCGCAAGGAAGTTACGTTAGATATCTTTGGCTCGGCGCTGGAGAATCAGTCAGAGGAGTTTCAGGCAAAAATCCAGAAACTGCTTAAAAAACTGAAGGGAACGGTACACCTCCATGGGCCATACGAACCTCATGAGATGGGCCGGCTGATGGCTGAGGTCGATTGGATTGTTATGGGATCTGTATGGTGGGAAAACTCACCTCTGGTCATCCAGGAAGCATTCAAGTTCGGGCGCCCGATTATTACGCCGGATATTGGGGGTATGGCGGAGAAGGTCGTGCCTGGTAAGGGTGGGTTGAATTATCGGGCCAGGGATTCGGTGTCTCTGGCGGCACTTTTACGTCAAACAATAAAGTCTGAGAATATTTTCAAGGATGCTTTAATCGGTATGCCTAAGTATCCGGAAATAGGGGATGTTGTGAGCGCTCACATTGATCTTTACTGTGCCTAAAAAATATCGATTAATTTACAAAGGCAAATTATGAAAATATCTCTTCATGTTGGCTTGCATAAAACAGGTACCTCCTATCTTCAAAAATTATTTTTTGAGAATAGTAGTTATCTCGAAAGCCAAGGAGTTTTATATCCTGCGACGCCTGGTCATGCTCACCATAAATTTGCTGCTTGTTTTAAGAACGGCAACCTGTCTCAGGCCGCGGAAATTTTCGACCAATTTGTCAATGAAGCTCGGTGTAAAAATCTTGACCGGATGCTTATATCAAGTGAGGTTTTTTCCGAAATTGGGACTGCGAAAGACGTCTATGATGCGTTGTACGGCTATGATGTTGAGATTTTGTTATATCTTAGGGAACCGGTCGGCTTATTTCTTTCGGCATATAATCAACTCGTGCGAGAGCCGAGTGTTCGTAGGTCGAAACCAATAAATGACGGTAATATTTATAATTTGGATTACTTGAGTCATTTTAATCGGTGGCGCGACGCTTTCCCTAAATCTAACATCTGGGTATTTAACTACGATGTGGAAAAAAGCAAGCCTGCTGGCATTCTTGGTGCTTTTTGCGAAAGACTTGGTGTCCGCTCTGATGGTTTTCGCGACTCCTCAGTTGCGGATGGCGGTGTCAATAAAAGTATTGGTGTTCTTGGGACTGAGGTCCTGAGACAGCTTAATCAATTTAAATGCGATAACCAAACATTTGAAAAAGCTATAGATGAGTTGTCAAGAAATAAATTCCTCGATGACTCTCTTCCACCATCCTCTTTGTTAAAAGAAGATCGGATAAAATATTTGATTGATGTTTATCTTCCAATTTTAAATCATGTTCTTGAAGAAGGCGGGCAAGACCTTTTGAGTGAAGCGTACTTGGAGAAAAAGTATCTGGAAGATCATAGATTCGTTGAAAATTTAGCAAATTTGTCGATGCAGTATTTTATGTGTCTCTTGTTTTCCATTATTCCCAATAAGCGATAAAGATCTGGAGTTAATTTTGAGTAAAGTACTGTACATCGACAATCTTCTAGATTTTTCGCAGCTGCCCGAGTTATCAGAGCTTGATGCGTCGGCGGAAAGCCATTTACGAAGTGCTGGAGGTAATTTTGGTAACTTGGCATACGTTTATGGCGCGAAGAGAATATTAGGCGAGTCTTTGCATCGGGTGCGATGGGAATTAGGTTATAGCGAGCTTCGGAAACAACATGATTGTGTTGTTATGTCCTGTGCTAATCAGTTGGGGCCCCATACCGACTTGGGCAATTTGGCAAATCACTTGGAAAATCTCGGACTACCGGTAGTGTTATTGGGTATTGGGGCACAGTCAACGAATTTTGGAAGTTTGCCTGAACTTACACAAGGTACACGTGATTTTTTACGTGTGGTCAAAAATTTAAGGAATTCGTCTCATCCTAATATTTCAACTCGCGGGGAATTCACTTCTGAAATTTTGGATCGTCTGGGACTAGATAGCGTATCTACAGGGTGTCCGTCTCTTTTTATAAATGGAAGAAAAAATCTTGGCGAAGAAATTGTTCTTTCTCAGGAAAAAGCCATTGGGCCCAAACGGATTTCATGCTTGGGGGGCAATCCGTTCTCTAATCATAGCGGGATAGAAATCACGCTTAAGGAAATCGTAAATAAGTTTAAAGGCGAGTATATAGTTCAGCATCCATTGTTGATGGCTCAAGCATGTCAGGGCGAGTGGAACCTGATTGACGAGAAAAAGAGAAAACGTTTGATCGATACATTTGGTTTTACCAGCCAAGCTGAAATGTATGGGTGGTTCAAGTCAAATACATCATATTTCACAGATTTAGCGGCTTGGGTTCGCTACTATAAAAAATTTGACTATGCGTTGGGACCTAGGTATCACGGCGTTGCTTTGTCTTGTCAGGCAGGGATTCCAGGGCTTGTAATTACTATTGATTCAAGAACTCAAGAGTTGGCGGAGTCCACAGGAATTAAGTATATTTCGATGAAAAAAGCCCTTGAGATGTCAGGCGATGAGTTGTCTCAGTTTGCGGAGTGGGATGAATCTAATGGCCAAGTGTTTGATTCAAAAAGAGAGATTAATGCTGCTCTTTTTTCAAATTTTTTGAATCAAAATGGACTTCGTGCTTCAAAGCATTTGCTTAGTTTTTATAATAAAACCTCACTGTAATACTGAAAGCTTTTGTAAAGCAGTTTCGCCAAATTGTTTATCTTAGATGTTGCTGATCGACTGATCATCTGTTTTGTTCCCACTGGAGCAAAATATTACCCTCGAAACGCCAAGAATATTGATGCGCTCGGAATGTCAAAAATTGTTAATTATTTACCTTGCTACTGAATTTTTGGCGCAGCATCGCTAACCTCCGTTTCTATGCACGCTTGTGCGTTCATTCTTTCAAATAAGTATTTGTGTCTAAGGAATTTCAAATGAATATCGTAGAACAAGATGGATACGCCTCGCTGTTAGTGGTCGATGGCGCCTACACAATTGAGGAAGATGGTCAGCAGGTAACGCTCAAGCGCGCGGACGGGTCGGTCTACTTTGAAAGCACGCTGTTCGAGTTTATCCACGCAGAACCGCAAGACGGTGGCTACGTGGGCGTGCTGCAGTTTTCCGATGGCCGGATCAGCCTGCGCTGGTTTGATGAGACGGGCACGCTGCTGGACTACACCGCACCGGATAGCCTGGAAAGCTATGTTGATCGCGAAGCCGAAATCGGTATCGACCTGAACGGTGACGGCGTGCTGTCCACCGGTGAAGTGTTTGTGGAGCAGGACGGAGCGGCCTCGTTGTCTCTGGTTGACGGGGCCTACACGGTGGACGATGGCACCCAGCAGGTGACGCTCAAGCGCGCGGACGGGTCGGTCTACTTTGAAAGCACGCTGTTCGAGTTTATCCACGCAGAACCGCAAGACGGTGGCTACGTGGGCGTGCTGCAGTTTTCCGATGGCCGGATCAGCCTGCGCTGGTTTGATGAGACGGGCACGCTGCTGGACTACACCGCACCGGATAGCCTGGAAAGCTATGTTGATCGCGAAGCCGAAATCGGTATCGACCTGAACGG